>Ga0265292_1000007_pt1 | contig 799774 bp, 681 predicted proteins | sample Munlanlewell296A_FD_189080 | JGI IMG/M metagenome (GOLD analysis project Ga0265292, IMG submission 189080) | Leachate microbial communities from a municipal landfill in Southern Ontario, Canada - Leachate well 296A | ecosystem: Engineered > Solid waste > Landfill > Unclassified | place... | reverse complement strand
GTGCGCCGGTTTACAATGGATATTGCTACCCAATTCTCCCAGACTTGCATGTGTTAGGCACGCCGCCAGCGTTCGTCCTGAGCCAGGATCAAACTCTCCATTGTAATAAATTTCTTTATTTTCAACTGTGAGAATTTGTATAAATGAAACGTCTAGTTTTTGACTTGTTGAGCCGTACACACAAATTTTCAAAGAACAATTACCGTCGGTTTGTTTCCAAACGGGTTACAAATATAACATATTTTAATCCGTTTGTCAACCACCTATTAAAACTTTCTTCAATGTTTTTAAACATTGTGTCACATTGAAGAGTTTTTAATATAATACATGATTACTCATAAGTCAAGTTTTTACCACGTATGTGTATTAATTTTCCTTAAGAATCCTCTAACAAGAAAATCACCAACAGTTATTTGAGACAATTATATCCTATTCGTTGCACTAAAATACTCCTATCGATATATTAAATAAAATGCTGGGGCAATGAACTTTTTTCTGATCGCTTACAATATTACTGTCATTCCTCTCTTATGGATTGTCTTTCATTTGGGAGGATTCGTCAATAAAAAAATACGACGGGGGATCCGGGGAAGGAAAAATCTTTTTCCCGTTCTTCAAGCGAATATTGAAAAGCTGAAAGGATCGAAACGTTTTTGGTTTCACGCATCATCACTTGGCGAATTTGAACAAGCAAAACCGATTATTGCCGCCATCAAAAAAAATCATCCCAACGTCGATATCATTGCTACATTCTTCTCACCCTCGGGATTTGATAATTCAAAAAATTACAAAGCAGCAAATGTTATTTCCTATATTCCGTTCGATTCTTACCACAGCGTAAAGACCTTCATTAAAATTGTGCAGCCGGATGTTGCCATCATGGTGCGATATGACATCTGGCCAAACATGATCTATGCATTACGGAAGAACAATATCCCAATTGTCATTGCCAATGCAACGATGAAAGGAAATTCTCTTCGTACTCTTCCATTGTTTCTTCACTTTCATCGTTCTCTCTACAATTGCTTCACACATATTTTGACTGTTTCGGAAAATGATCAATTATCTTTTCAGAAGTTTGGAACAACTGTTCCACTGATCAAAGTAATCGGAGATACTCGCTTTGACCAGGTGATGATGAGAAGCGAAGATGCCCGTCAAAAACATTTGTTATCACCATCTATCACTGCTCATAAAAAGATATTTGTCGTGGGTCAAAACTGGTCCGAGGATGATGATGTTATCCTTCCTGTAATTCTGAAAATCCAACAAAATGAAAATGCATTGTTGACTATCATTGTGCCGCACGAACCGACGGTTGACTATCTGGAAGAATTGGAATCGAAACTGAGTGGGAATATTTCGCATATTAGATTTTCTGAACTTAATAACTTTGCCGGTGAAAAAGTGATTTTGATCGACAGCATTGGCATTTTAGTGGCGCTCTATCAATATGCCCATGTTGTCTACATCGGGGGAAGTTTCAAACAGGGCATTCATAATGTTCTTGAACCGTCGGTATTCGGCGTCCCGGTCATCTACGGTCCAAAACATACTAACTCGCAAGAAGCTGTTGAACTTGCTAAACAAGGAGCCGGCTTCGTCATTGAACAAGAAAAAGAGCTATATAGAACCTTAAGAACATTGTTGGATAATTCCGAAATTCGAACTCGCGCCGGAAATATTTCAGAAGCATTCGTCCGTAAAAACTGCGGCGCAACAGAACGTTTTCTGCATTACCTTGAACCGTATCTGAAATAAATGAACCTACAACTCGTCAACGTTGCTCTTCCCGTACCGCTCCCGCAACTATTCACGTATAGCGTTCCGAAACAATTTGAGACATTAGTCGCTCCAGGAATCGCTGTCATTGTCCCGTTCGGCAGAAAGGTGATGACGGGGATTATCATTGGACTCACTAAAGAGCGGCCGAATGTTACTATCAAACAAATTGTCGATATCATTGATCTTCATCCCATCATCACTTCAGCCGATCTTACACTTTCGGCATGGATAGCTGACTACTATAATACATCCCTTGGAGAAACAGTAAGACTATTTCTCCCCGCCGGATTCAGCCAAACAAGCAAACGTATCTTATCGCTGTCAGTACCTATTTCACATACGCAGGCGTTTCCTATCTCCCAGCGAAAGATTTTGAACGCGCTTGTCGATGGACCATTGTCGATTTTACAATTGAAAAAAAAAACAGGTATCCAAAACATCTATGCTGCGGTGAATGCACTGACATTAATCGGTGCGATCACCATGGAAGAGCAGGCTTCAAAACGGCCGGCAAAAAAGAAAGAATGGTATTTTCTCCGGATATCGAACGACGAAACAATTGAACTTCGAGGGAAAAAGCGGAAAGAGATTTGGCAAACTATTCTCTTATTGCCGAAGGAAGAGATTGCGGTAAAAAAATTTTTACAAATTCATTCGACTACATTAACAGCCATAAAATCATTGGCGCAGCAAAATCTTGTTTCCCTTTTTCAAAAAGACGTAGAACGAAAAACGGAGTTTGCGGCAGATGAACATATTTCGAAAAGTTTATTGATACAGCTGAATGAACGACAGAAGGAATTGGTTGGGACAATTTCTTCAGCAATCGACCGCAATATTCCGCACACATTTTTGCTGCACGGCATTACCGGCAGCGGAAAAACACAAGTATACATTGAAGCCATTCGGCATACCCTGTCGCAGAATAAAACGGCGATCGTTCTTATTCCCGAAATCTCTCTAACGCCTCAGACGGTGAAACGATTTCAAATCCATTTTGGAGATTTTGTCGTATGGATGCACAGTAAAATGTCCGACGGAGAGCGATATGATGCGTGGCGTTTGACAAAAGAAGGAAAATATAAAATAGTCATCGGACCGCGATCTGCGTTATTTGCTCCGTTGACAAATATTGGATTAGTAATAGTCGATGAGGAACATGAATCTTCCTACAAACAATTCGATGCCAGTCCACGATATCATGCACGCGACGTTGCTGTTATGCGCGCACTTCTATACAATGCTGTTGTGGTTTTAGGTTCTGCTACGCCTTCAATAGAGTCCTACACAAATGCATTGAATGAAAAATATACATTGCTCACGCTGCCAGATCGTGCCGACAATGCCGTGCTTCCTCCTGTAACGATTGTAAACATGGTGGACGAGCGAAAGCGTTTATTTGCCGAGGCAAAAATACAAGCAAAAGAAATTGGAAAGAAGGCATTTGAGAATCTATCCCGGAGTATTTCATCAACATTGGAATTAAAGATTCGCGATCGATTAGAAAAAAAAGAAGGGATCATACTTCTTCAAAACAGACGCGGTTTTGCGCCATTTATCGAATGCACTTCATGTGGTCATGTTGAACAATGCGATCGATGTAATGTAACAATGACGTATCATGCCACCAAAAAACATATGCGGTGCCATTATTGCGGAAAAGTGAAACCCACACCTACAGTTTGTTCCCAATGTGGTGGATTTGAATTTTCACTAAACGGATTCGGCACACAGCGTGTTGAACAAGAGATAACAGGTCTATTCCCTTCCGCTGTCATCACACGGATGGACATGGATACCACTTCCAGAAAAGGCTCCCACGAAAAAATATTACGGCAATTTGGTGAAGGAGGAGCAGATATATTACTCGGGACGCAAATGGTTGCCAAAGGACTTGATTTCCCTCGTGTGACGTTGGTTGGAGTCATTTCTGCTGATACCCAAATGATGCTCCCCGATTTTCGATCGGCAGAGAGAACGTTTCAGTTGTTGACACAGGTTGCCGGGCGCGCGGGCCGCAGTACTCTTGCCGGCGAAGTGATTATTCAAACATCGCAGCCGGGACATTATGCGCTGAAACATGTTCACGACCATGACTTTGTTGGATTTTACAACGAAGAAATTGAATATCGGAAGTCGATCAACTATCCGCCGTTCTCACGAATAGTCGTCATAGAATTTAAAGGGAAGAACGAGAAGAGTGTTGAACAAATGGCGATTGAATTTGGAAAACGATTGTTTGTTCTGCTTTTGAGAGAATCTATCTTGGGTCCTTCTCCTGCCGTGCTTTCAAAGATAAAAAATGAGTACCGTTGGCAGATTGTCATTAAAGCAGATAAAGAGCGGGATAAAAATGGAACACGCGCCCGGCATTCCGTGGCGCGTGTTGTAAACGATCTTCAACAGCAATCGACAAAAGTGAATGTAAAAATTATTGTGGATGTGGATCCGACGGGTATCCTCTAACGACGATTCACAATACAGTGTATGTTACCTTCCGATCAACGCTCCTCCGTAACTAAAGAGAACAGTCCACATCAACCAAACACCGACACCAACCAAGATTCCTTTTACAGAAGAAACCGACCATACTTTTGAAAAACCGATACCGATCACTACGTACTGCCAGAGTGTGAAGAGATTGATAGATGAAAGAAAGATATGCGTCTTATTCACTGGATCAACCTCCCCGACCAACATGGCAAGATTTGCACCTGCATAGATCGAGCCCATCGAAACGACGAACACCATTCCGATCAACGAACTGACAGCAGCAATGTACATCGATAGTCCGTACACTTCACACACTTTCATATACGGTACAACGGATTTGAACGCGAACTTTCCAACAATCCAATACACAAGTGAGAATCCAAACAAGGATGCGAATACAAAGATTGCTATCCCAACAGAACCGAAGATCATCCATATGGGTGAACCTGGTTTCGGCATAAATCCAACAGCCCGATCCATTTCTTCCTGTGTCATCTTACCATCCGCTACTTGTTTCTGCATTTCCTTCAGCTGACTATCCTGCATCTGATCCTGAATAGGTGCCTGATTGAACACAACGAACATGTAGATGAGCATCATAATCAATGTAAACACAACCGGTAAACCCCAATTTGAGTTTTTCGGTTCCGTCGTGGAAATCTGTTGATAAATTTCAGACGGAGATGAAAGAATGCCGACAAATTTATCGCTGAATGACATTTCGTTTGACGGCTCAGGAGTTCTGATCTCTTCAGGCATATGATATTCCTTTCTTAAGGTGATTGAAATTCGCTGGTAGTTTAAACAATCAATAGTCCAGTATCAAACTCTTTTTTAAAGCACAAAAGGCGGATTGCTCCGCCCTGTGTGAAAATTCGATAGCATATCAAAAACTGGTCATTTTAGTTTTTTTGTGAGTTCCTCAAGATTCACGATATCATTCATTTCAACAGTTGTTCCGTCTATTGTCTTTCCATTACCATTCCATGTATCATGAGCTGAAAAGACAGAAAGGTCGCCGATGTCTACCACTCTTCCTTTCCACCATGTTCCATGAGAATCACGAATCTCTTCCATATTAATTGCAATATCGGCAACAAGCGGAGGACGTCCGTCAGAAAATGTGACGGTCACTTTTTCAATGATCAGGTCAAAAAGATTTTTGGTGTTCATTGGAATATTTTCGTACGGCAAGATTCCGGCCTTTTCATATGCTTTGGTTGCAATGGAATGAAATGTTGCCAGCAAACCGACACAATTCAGTTTTCGGATGAACATTTTTTCCGGATCGTTCTTCCACCCTCCGCTTTCGATCAAAATAACACTCGTTCCCCATTTTTGGATATTGTCTCCAAACGCACGCGGTTCAAACGTATCATCATATTTTGCGAGATTATTCGGAACAAATTGTTGAAGCACGAGTGTTAATGCTGATGCCACTTTTTTTGCACGTGTCCGAACGGCGTTGTCCTCTTTTTCCACATTGTATGCAGGCGCCAGAAGCGAAATGACAGCGACAGTCCCTTTGTCACCGACGGAATATCTCGGATCTTGATCGTGCAGATTAAATCCGATTTCGGGATTGTATTTATCCCGCGTCTCTTTTAAAATTTTTGCTTCGGGAGTCTGCAATCGAAGCGCATCCCGATTCATGTCAATTCCCTGTGATGTTCGCCGTTGAAATCGTTCGGCACCATCCGGATTGAGCATTGGAATAATCAGCAAGGTTGTTTCTGAAAGGATTTTCTTTACTTCTGCAGAATTTCTATTCAACGAGATATAGTTTAACAGATCAAGCAGTCCCATCGTCGCTGTCGGTTCATCACCATGCATCTGCGACCACATAAATACTTTTGTTTTTCCTGTACCAAGAGTCAACAAGTTGATCGAACGATGTTCCGCAGAACTTCCGATCTGCTCCATTGTCATTAAACCACCGAGCGATTTTGTTAAGGAGTCAAGATGCGTCATCAACTCCGCATGGTTAAATCGGCGCGAAGCGACAGGAGTAAATGCATACTTTTCGTACGAATCGAATAACGATTTTGAGAATTGTGATTCTGCAAGATGTGTAGTCATAACAAAAACCGAAAGGACAATAAATATTTTCATAGAATTCTGTACAAATAAAAACCGTCCTGCCCGGGTGAACAGGACGGTTTATTGTACCAAAAAATTACTTCAATAACAGCATCCGTTTTGTGTCGGTAAACGAACGGCCGTCGCTCAATTGAGCGGTCACTCGGTAGAGATACATTCCGCTCGATACCGATTTTCCGAAAGTATTTGCAGCATTCCAAACAATTGCATTATATCCTTGTTGTGCTTCGCCGCTATATAATTCGTTAACAATATTTCCAAGCACATCATACACCGTCACGGTTACTTTTGCATTCTCCGGAAGCGAATAACTTATTGTTGTGGAAGGATTAAAAGGATTCGGATAGTTCTGATTGAGCATAAACTCCGTCGGCACACCTTGAGTTTTCACTGATACTAAATTTTGCACCGTCACCGTATCATATCCTTTTGTAATTCGTGTAACAACAGTACCTGCGCGAGGCGGAGACACCATAAAGATCTCTTCATTTGCATTTTCGAACCAGATAATATTTCCTGCCCAGTCTAATGCAATATCAGCATTGGCATTATTATTTCCGCCGAGACTCCCCACGACATCACCTGATTTGAAGATTCTTTTTGCTTCAGGAAAACCGCCGTCAACATTGATAATCTGATGAATTCCCAGATTCATCGTGTCTGATCCGTTCGCTCCTCGAATGCTGTAATACATTGTATCATCAGATGCAGAAATTTTATCAGGTCCGCGTTGCAGCGCAAAACAGACAGGTAATCCTGTCGTGTGAGAAATTGAAAACAGCGCATCGGCACGTTTTTTTGGTAGCGTTCCTGAAATATCATACCGCTCGATATATCCAGGCGCAACACCTGCTGCTCCCGTCCTTAAGGTAACAAACATTGCACCTCCATCGTCAAGTATCACATCACGAACATACGCGCCAAATGATCCCACAAGTTGAAGTGCCGTGGCCAATGTATCGCTTGTTCCGATATCCGCTCTCCAAACAACTGTATCCGCAGCAATATAGAGTTTTAAGTTTGAACCTTCGCCGGTAGTATATATGCCTCGCGGGAAAGTAATATTTCTGATAATGATTTTGGGAACAGCGGAATCATGATCCATTCGTGTGACAAAATTTCCACCGTTGCTTGCTTGATATATTCGTCCTTTACTATCGATAGCAGAAGTCCATGGTGCAGTACCTCCCCAATCAAATGTTCCACCGTTCGCAGTCCCCAATGTTTGTTTTAATAGAGGATGTCCTGTATCGGAACCTGCAAATGATCCGTCGGGATTATATCGAAGGGTTCCAAGTTTATATCCTTCATCGTTTGCGGGATCAGAATTGCTTGCATACCAATACCCAAATCCGCGCGTATCCATATTGTTATTGATATCGACACCGCGCGTGTAAATTCCACGAGCGATTGCCGTCGGAGGAACGTTGGCAGTTTGTTGAAAATAAAATGCGGTATATTTATCGGCGGATCGTGGTTTTTGAGTGGCCTGTAATTTTACATAATATTTTTGTCCTGCTACTGCGCCATTTCCATCCCAGGTGATGGAATTTAGTCCGCGCGCTTGAGGCGATGATACTACGGAGGCTGTTACCACATTCGTCGCAGCGTTATATACTTTCAATTCTACAGATGTTGCTGTATCATTTAAGATATATGATACCTTCATCCCGGTACCATCAGTAAATTTTCCGTCGAATGCGCTCCCATTAGGATTGGTGATGGTAATACGAGATGCAAATACATCTGCATAGACTATACCGGATACAACCATCAAAATTACTGCAACAATTGTAACGATTTTTTTCATGCTGACTCCTTTTATTGATATGATATGGAATTAGAAAGTATTCGATGCAGGTAAACAGCATATCGGAGAATATAGTCTGTTTGTTAAAGAATCGCAATATTTTTGAAAAAAAAGATACGCTTGGGATTTTGGGCATATTTTCGTATTTTTATGAACATTTTTGAATCCCGAACTTTCGGGATTTTTTTTCACCACCAGAACAAGTAAGGAGTTTTTTTCAGTGGAAGTAACTATTAACAACGTGAATGATTGTGTTCGGGAAATGACTGTAACAATGTCCCAGATAGAGTTAACGCCTCATTTTGAGACTGCCTATAAAGAAGCTGCGCCGGCACTAGAGATTAAGGGATTCCGCAAAGGAAAAGTTCCAATGCATATGATTAAAAAAATGTTCGGACCGAGCATTGAATATCAAAAAGTTGAAGAAATTACGAACGATGTTTTCAAAACGGAAGTAGAAGCACGCAATTTGAATCCGATTGGTACGCCCCAGATCAACAAAATTGATTTCAAACCCGGAACACCCTTAACGTTTGCCGTTACGTTTGAAGTTCGACCGGAATTTGAATTGAAAGATTACAAAACGATTGCGCTCGAAAAATATATTCATAAGGCAACTGAGACCGAAGTTGAAAGCGAAATTGAACGTTTACAGCAAATCAATTCCACAACGGAAGAAGCACAAAAAGTCATCGATGAACATTTTATTGTAACCGTTGATATGCTGGATATGGATGAACATGGGCATTCGCGCGAAGGAATGAAGATCTACCTTAAAGAGAAATCGACAGAGAAAGAGATTAAAGAAGCGTTAGCAGGAGTTTCCGTTGGCGATGTGAAAGAAGTGAAGTTCTCACATCAGCATGGCGAACATTCACACGATGTTCATCTTAAACTGACGGTGAAGAAAATTGAAAAAGTAATCCTTCCCACAATGGATGATGCTCTGGCTCAAAAAGTGAGCAATGGAAAGTTCCAAACGGCGGAAGAGATGAAACAGAACATTAAAAAGGACTTGGAAGAATTCTGGAAAGAACGAAGCGATCGTCGATTCGAGAACGATTTGCTCTCCGAGATCGTCAAACAATATGAGTTCACTGTTCCGGAAGCTCTTGTTCAGAACGTCACCGACACGTTCATTGAAGATGCAAAAAACCAGCAGCCAAACAAACAATTGCCGAAGAATTTTAACGAAAAAACATATCGCGAACAGTCTCGTGAAACGGCACTTTGGCAATCTAAATGGCTGTTAATCAAGGAACAGTTCATTGCAAAAGAGAAAATTGAGATCTCCGACTCCGAAATTGAGAAGATTGCAGGTGAAGAGTCAGCAAAATTGAATATTGATAAAGAACGCCTTGTGAATTTCTACAAAAGTTCCGATAATGCGTTGGAGCGTTTGAAGTATAACCGTCTTCTTGATATTCTCAAACAAAATGTGAAGATTACGGAAGTTGAGACAGACGATTACAGTAAATTTGCGACACAATAAAAAGCAATTTTTTAGCGCTTCATACGTCTAATAGATTGTTCATATATCCGCAAATTTACTAACTCAGGGAGTTTTATGGTAACCACAAACAGCTTACAGACAAAACCGTACGAACTGTTCAATCAACTTGTTCCGATGGTTGTTGAACAGACGAGTCGCGGCGAACGCGCTTATGATATTTTCTCGCGTCTATTAAAAGAACGGATCGTCTTCATTGGGACTGCCATCGACGATTACGTTGCATCACTGGCGATAGCACAAATGCTTCATCTTGAAGCGGAAGATCCGGATAAAGATATTTCCGTGTATATCAATTCGCCCGGCGGTTCAGTGACGGCAGGTTTAGCAATCTACGATACCATGCAGATCATTCGTCCGCAAGTTGCAACGATCTGTGTTGGAATGGCAGCAAGCATGGGTGCAATTCTTCTTCTTGCCGGTGAAAAAGGAAAACGACAAGCACTGCCAAATGCACGCATCATGATCCATCAACCGTGGGGCGGTGTTCAAGGAACAGCATCCGACATTAGCATTCAGGCAGAAGAAATTTTAAAGACAAAGAAACGTCTTAACGAAATCATCGCTCAGCATACAGGTAAAACGATTGCTGATGTTGAAAAAGATACTGATCGCGATAATTATATGTCTTCTCTACAGGCTCAAGAGTACGGACTCATTGATAAAGTGTTAACAAAAAGAACCGCTGACAGCAAAAAAGAAAAGTAATGTATGAGTAAGCAAAAAAGCGAAGATAAAGTTCGATGTTCGTTCTGCGGTCGCAGGCCGGAAGAAGTTACCAGCATTATCGCCGGTCCCGATGTGTATATCTGCGATATGTGCGTTTCTACTTCTATGGACATCATCCGGAACAACTTATCTTCGGCCCGCACGAAACGGATCAAGAATAAAGGAATTCTCACGCCAACGCAGCTTAAAGGTGCGTTGGATGAGTATGTTATCGGACAGGAACAAGCAAAGAAAACACTCGCTGTTGCAGTCTATAATCACTACAAGCGTATCGACACTCAGGAACAGTTCTCTGATCCGGAAAATGTTGAGATCGAGAAGAGCAATATTCTTCTAATCGGTTCAACCGGAACAGGAAAAACACTCTTGGCTCAAACGCTTGCGCGGATTCTTGATGTTCCATTTGCGATTGCTGATGCTACAACGTTAACCGAAGCGGGATACGTGGGTGATGATGTTGAAACAGTATTGGTGCATCTCCTTCAAAATGCAGAATACAATGTAGAACGTGCTGAACGTGGAATTGTCTATATCGATGAGATCGATAAGATTGCCAGAAAAAGCGACAGTGCATCTATTACTCGAGATGTTTCCGGCGAAGGTGTTCAGCAGGCATTGCTGAAAATATTAGAAGGAACCGTAGCTGGCGTTCCGCCGAAAGGTGGACGGAAACATCCGGAGCAGAGTCTTATCAATCTTAATACAAAGAACATCCTGTTTATTTGCGGCGGTGCATTCGAAGGTTTGGAAAAAATCATTTCCCGTCGAGTTCACAAGAACGCCCTCGGATTTGGTGCAGACATCAAAAGCAAAAAAGAACATAATACAGATGTCTACATCCAAATGGCTGAACCGGATGATCTGTTGAAATTCGGATTGATTCCGGAATTCATCGGCCGATTGCCAATGCTGACAACGCTTCATTCACTCGACGAAACCGCTTTGATGAACATTTTGGTTGAACCGCGCAATGCTATTATCAAGCAGTTCAAAAAACTGTTTAAGTATGAAGGAGTTGAACTCGATTTTGAAGAATCAGCATTGAAACAGATTGTTGCCAAAGCGATGCTGCGTGGCACCGGTGCTCGTGCACTCCGATCGGTTGTGGAAGAGATTATGCGGGATATCATGTATGAACTCCCTTCAAAATCTAACGTCACAAAATGCGTGGTCACTAAAGAAACTGTTGAGAAGAAAAAAGAACCGATTTATGTTCTGGAAGAACGAAAATCAGCATAAGTATTTCACCGCAAAGACGCAAAGCACAATTTCGTAGGGCGAATCTCCAGATTCAACTCGTCATATTTTCATTTGCGACTTCTCAGTAGGGCGAATCTCCAGATTCGCCCTTTGTTTTTGTTTCGCTTAACAAGTAGATTAAAAAATCAATCCTACCGTCCATCGAATCTCCTGATTCGACTCAAGCATATTTTCATTTGCACCTTCTCGGTAGGTCGAATCTCCTGATTCGACCTATACTTTTTTTCATTTATATCGTCTAACAAGGTCGGAATTGGAATTCCGACCTACTGTCGTTCGAATCTTCTGATTCGACTCAAGCATATTTTCATTTGTACCTTCTCGGTAGGTCGAATCTCCTGATTCGACCTATACTTTTTTTCCATTTATATCGTCTAACAAGGTCGGAATTGGAATTCCGACCTACTGTCGTTCGAATCTTCTGATTCGACTCAAGCATATTTTTATTTGCGCCTTCTCGGTAGGTCGAATCTCCTGATTCGACCTATACTTTTTTTTCACTTGTATCGTCTAACAAGGTCGGAATTGGAATTCCGACCTACCGTTGGTCGAATCTCCTGATTCGACCTATACTTATTTTTCACTTGTATCGTCTAACAAGGTCGGAATTGGAATTCCGACCTACTGTTGGTCGAATCTCCTGATTCGACCTATACTTATTTTCACTTGTATCATCTAACAAGATTGGATGGGGAAATCCGACCTACTTTACAAAAACAATCCCTTATACTCCTCTTTAATGTATGTCCATTTCCAATCAATCCAATTTTTACAAAGATTTGCTTTAACCGAATTGTAGAGGATATATCGTATGACGTTTTCTGATTCTTGTTCACTTTTCACGACATGATCATAACTTTCGTTTTGCCAAAACCTATTCCCCGTTCTTTTTAATATTTTATTCCCTCTTCTCGCAGAATACTTTTTAATCGACTGAAGGATAGAATAGATCGGTTATCCTGATCGTCCGATAGAATGATCAAACAGGAGATGAACATGGTTTGGCATAACAGTGCATGCAATCAAATCGTAGGACGTTCCATCATGGTATTTGATAGCTTCGAATACGCAATTTGCAACATCTGGCATCCGCAACCACAGATCGCCGGTTTGGGAAGAGTCTAACAGTTGATCAAACTTTTCAAAGTAGAGTTGATGTTGTTTAAATCTTGCTTCACTATCTTTTGATTTTGTCTTTGACCGAAGTTCTTGAAATTCCGTTTTCAGTTCTTCTACAATGAATTTCGGCAAACTATTGGCAAGGCGAAATGTAACAAAATATTGAGCCTGTGTTGGATGGATGTGTGGAAGGTGTCGCCTGTAGTATGGTTTGTATTTTAATTCTGCCATAACAGTAATTGCCGAAAACAAAAGTAACTCAAAAACAATTCTTCTGTTGGTCGAATCTCCTGATTCGACCCATACATATTTTCATTTGCATCATCTTGTAAGGTCGGAATTGGAATTCCGACCTACCGTTGGTCGAATCTCCTGATTCGACCTATACTTATTTTCATTTGTATCTTCTCATAAGGTCGGATTTGAAAATCCGACTTACAACTACTTTATTCATTCCCAACCACCCAGCTTAATGCTACAATCGCGGCGGTCTCCGTCCGTAATCTTCTTCTTCCCAATGAGACTTGCGTAAATGCTGCTTGTTCTGCCTGCATTACTTCTTCATCGGTAAATCCACCTTCGGGACCAATTAGAATCATTGCATTCCTTGGAGGTTTTCGATGTTTCAATGCCTCAGCAATAAACAATACATGATCTGTCCGCTCATACGGAATCAATTTTAAGTCGAACTCAGTAGAATTTGCGATTGCAACATCAAAATCTGTGGGAGGAGTAATTTTGGGAAGGATGCATCTCCCCGATTGCTTCATGGCGGCGAGTGCAATGTTATTCCAACGATCTTCCTTCGGTGATCGAGCGATTGTCCGCATCGTTTGCAGCGGGATAATTGTGCGAACACCAAGCTCCGTCGCTTTCTCGATAATCCAATCCATTCGGGAAGGATTCTTTAATTGAGCAACAGCGAGTGTAATATCAATATCAGGTTCATGGTGATGATGATGCTCAAACAAAATTTCACATTCAACCATTTCCGGAGCAACAAGACGAATAACTACTTCAAATGCTTTTCCGGCACCATCAACTATCCAGATTAAATCGCCCGGTTGTTTCCGAAGAACGCGGGAAATATGCCGTGCTTCTTCTCCTTCAATCGCAATATGCTGGTCAATAATATATTCTGCTGGGACGTAAAAATATTCGCTCATAGATTACATAGTAGTTGAGTATATAAGTAGTCGAGTCGTTGAGACATAAATAATAAATAGAATTCGTTGATTAAGAATATTGTTTTCAACTACTCATATTCTCAACGACTCAACTACGCTTTAGAGTGCCGCACCTAAATCTAAAATAATTTCTCCTTGGGAGAAAGGTTTTCCATACGGAATTCCAAATTCAATTCTTGCCACAGCGCTGTAGGCAAGCAATAAATGAATCCCGACACCGTAGCCGGAATACATTCTATTGAGCGCGAGCGGCTCATCTCGATACCATGAATTTCCGGCGTCGGCGAAAAGAGCAGCGTTCACCGCAAAACGAATATCCTTAAATTGTTCAAACGGGATAAAACCAAAATGAAAATATCGGGGAGAAATCAGTGGAATGTGTGTTTCAATTGTTGCTCCCGCAATTTGGTCCCCTTCCAGTATCGTATTAAAATGTCCGCGAATGCGCTCGTTATAGCCAAAAAATGTATGTCCGTAATTCGGAATGCGCCCGCCGCTGGCTAGACTGGTAAAGACTCTTCCGGCAAGAACAATATCGTTCCACGTCGGGATAAATCGACGATAATCAATTCCGAACCGTTGATAATCTACATCCTTTTCCAGTAATCCATATTTGGAAATTCCAAGACTTAACAGTGTCCCATATTTTGCATATTCTTTCAGATCACGCGTATCATAAAAATAAGCCGCATGAAGCGAATAAAATTCATCTCTGCCATTTGTCGATAACGTTCTTCCGGCACGATTATCTGATACATGAAGATTAAGGAATTCCGCTTTCATGGTGATAAGTGTGAAGAGAGAGAATCGTTTCCCCACCGTTATTTCTCCCCCCGACCGATGCTCATCAAAGTTCGGGGTGCCCGATAGTGAAACCAAACTACGGTTTCTTAGTTCGGTGTAATAAGCCCGCAGAGACAAAAAAATTCTGTTTTCTACATTGATCTGCGGGTTGATATAATTGATGGAAACAAACGGATCGTATCCCAATGCAAACGCGCCGTACAATTGCACGTTCTCTCCCGCCACATTATTATGCGCCAGTCCGAGTCCGTAATAATATTTTGAAAAATCTCTGTCTTTAATTCCAAGCACGGGGAAAGGATAATAGAACCAGCGTTCTACAACTTGCACGGAGAGTGTTGCCACATCAGCGGAATCGGGGATAACTTTGATATCAACTTTGGTAAATAATCGAAGGCTATAAATTCTATTAATATCAAATTGAAGTGCTTCATGTGTGATCAATGAACCCGGCTTCAACGACATTTCCTGTTCAATGATGTAATATTTCGTCACCTCATTGCCGATATAGATCACCTGACCGACGTGATATGTCGAATCGGGAAATGTGAAGACTGGGATGGAGACTTCCTGCGCTTCACATAAGAACAAGAACGGAAATAAAAGTAAGAATGATCGCATCATCAATGTAATATAACAAAAACAAAAGGCAGAACATCGGTTCTGCCTTTATCTATACCTTTCAACATTACTATCGCATCAGAGCGCGATGCTCAACCGCGATGCATAAATCCATGACAACGTTTAATCCCGCCTGTTCAGCCTTTTCGGCAGCAGCTTCGTTCACAACACCCAGCTGCATCCAAACTGACCTTGCCCCGACAGCAATTGCTTCATCAATAATCGGTTCAACATCATCAGGATTTCTAAAAATATCGACAATGTCGATCTTCTCCGGAACTGATTTCAAATCGGGATAACATTTCATTCCTAGCACTTCCTGATATTGAGGATTGACCGGAAATACCGAATACCCCTTTGTTCCCAAATACTCCGCAATCGCACCACTATCCCGCCACGGTTTTGGAGATGCACCGACGACAGCGATTGTTTTTGATTCTGTCAATAATCTTTTAATATCTTTTTCGCTAGTTATCATATCTATTATTACAAGATTGCAAAATTACATGATTTTCAAGATTGGTATATTCTTCAATTTTGCAATCTTTCAATCTTGATAATTCCTAATTTGTTTCTTCCATATACGCCTCCACCGGCGGACAAACGCAAATCAACTGTCTATCACCATGCGTATCATTGACACGACCGACACTCGGCCAGAATTTGCGCGCCTGAACCCATGCGGTTGGATATGCAGCCTTTTCTCGCGAGTACGAGTGTTTCCAATCGTTGCTCATTACTGCATGCGCTGTGTGCGGTGCATGTTTCAGGACGTTATCGTCTTTCGGGAATTGACCTTTTTCAATCTCTTCAATTTCTTTGCGGATATGAAGAAGCGCATCGCAGAACCGATCAAGTTCACCTTTCGGTTCGCTTTCTGTCGGCTCAATCATTAATGTGCCGGCAACCGGGAACGAAACTGTCGGAGCATGGAAACCATAATCCATCAATCGCTTTGCAATATCGGTCACTTCAATTCCTGCGGAAGATTTAAACTTGCGCATATCTACAATCATTTCGTGAGCGCATCGTCCGTTCTTTCCAACATACAAAATGTCGAATGTTTTTTCTAAGCGCGCTTTAATATAATTTGCATTGAAAATTGCATACTTGGTTGCATTGGTCAATCCGTTTGCCCCCATCATTTTTATATAAGCAAATGAGATGAGCAAAATGCTTGCGCTTCCCCAGGGACCGGAAGAGACAGCGCTCATCGATTGTTCACCGCCAATATCAACTACAGAATGTCCCGGCAAGAATGGAACAAGATGATCCGCAACGCAGATCGGTCCCATGCCAGGCCCACCGCCGCCGTGAGGAATACAGAATGTCTTGTGTAAGTTTAAATGACAAACGTCCGCACCGATACGCGCCGGACTTGTTAATCCGACCTGTGCATTCATATTCGCTCCATCCATATATACTTGTCCGCCATTCTTATGGATGATCGCGCACATTTCCTGAATGCTCTCTTCAAACACACCGTGCGTTGAAGGATACGTTACCATTAAGCAAGCAAGATTCGCTTTATGCTGTTCTGCTTTCGCTTTCAGATCATCCACTTCCACATTTCCGCGTTCATCACATTTTACCACAACTACATGCAGACCTGCCATCACAGCGCTTGCCGGATTTGTTCCATGCGCCGACGAAGGAATCAGTGCAATATTTCTGTGTGATTCATTTTTGAATTTTTGATATTCGCGAATCACAAGCAGTCCGGTATATTCTCCTTGCGCGCCCGCATTTGGCTGCAGCGAAACTCCGGAAAACCCTGTAATTTCTTTCAGGTCGTTCGAAAGTTCTTCAAAAATTTGCGTGTAACCCATCGCCTGTTCTTGTGGAATAAAAGGATGCAGCGAACTGAATTCCGGCATCGTAATGGGAAGCATCTCTGTTGTTGCATTCAACTTCATCGTGCAGGAACCAAGGGGAATCATCGAGAAATTCAATGAAAGATCTTTCATCTCCAACGAATGGATATATCGAAGCATTTCGTGTTCTGAATGATGAGTGTTAAAGACGGGATGCAGCATGAAGTTGCTTGTGCGGATAAGATTTTTGCTCCATTCGCATTGAAGATTTTTCGCCAGTTCTGCAACGGAGATCACTTTACTTTTTACCGATGCAAAAACGGAGAGAATCGTTTCCACTTCTTTCAGTGTGGTTGTTTCGTCCACAGAGATTCCAATCACCGTTTCACTGATCTGCCGAAAATTCATTTGAGCACCAACCGCACGGCTTAAAATAGACGCCGTGGCATTTCCTGTTTCAATAGCAAGCGTATCAAAATACATTTCGTTGGTCTGCTTAAACTCCAGTTTCTTCAAACCTTTATCCAGCACTTTGGCAAGACCATGCACACGCGATGCAATTTTTTTTAATCCTTCCGGTCCATGATAAACGCCGTACATACTGGCCATAATAGCAAGCAGAACTTGCGCTGTGCAAATATTACTTGTCGCTTTTTCGCGGCGGATATGCTGTTCGCGTGTTTGCAGCGCCATGCGGTATGCTTTATTTCCGTTGGAATCAATCGACACGCCGATGATACGTCCCGGCATTACCCGTTTGTATTCATCTTTTGTTGCCATAAATGCTGCATGCGGTCCGCCGTATCCCATCGGCACACCGAATCTCTGTGCACTGCCGACAACAATATCAGCTCCGAATTCCGCTGGAGGCGTCAATACAGTCAACGCAAGAATATCTGCTGCCACAGTGACGAGCACATTGTTCGATTTTGCCCCAGCGCAGAATTCTGCATAATCATAAATCGCTCCATTACCTGCTGGATACTGAACTAACGCGCCAAATACTTTTTCCCCAAACTTGAATGTCCGGTGATCTCCAATAACAATTTCAATTCCGAGATGAACTGAGCGTGTCTTTAAGACATCAATTGTTTGCGGAAAACATTCTTCCGAAACAAAAAATTGATTTCCTTTCTTTTCATGATTCGCAGAATACATCATGAACATCGCTTCAGCGGCGGCTGTTCCTTCGTCAAGCAGCGACGCGTTGGCAATTTGCATTCCGGTCAGATCGATAATCATTGTCTGATAATTGAGCAATGCTTCCAATCGTCCCTGAGAAATCTCTGCCTGATACGGAGTGTATTGCGTGTACCAACCCGGATTCTCCAAAATATTTCGTTGGACTATAGGAGGAACAATCGTTCCATAATATCCGGCGCCGATAAATGAGCGGAAGACTTTGTTTCTGGATGCTATCATCCGAATATAATTGATTGTCTCATTTTCGGTCATCGCTTTGTTAATCTTCATCGGCGACTCAAGACGAATATGCGCAGGAACAGTCTGCTCAATCAATTCATCAACAGATGAAACGCCGATTGTTTTCAGCATCTCTTTAGTTTCTTCTTCGTTCGGGCCGATGTGACGTGGTTCAAAAATGTCTGTGGGGGAAATGTTTAGATTCATAAGTCTCGAAGTTAATAAAAATTAAAAAAATCGTTTAAGGTTCAAAATGCAAGATTCAAGATGAAAGATTCAAGGTTCAGGAAAAAAAGGACAGATTCAAGATTACCGTCTCACGATTCAGTATAAATAAACTAACCAATAAGCCTTGAAACATGAATCTTGAAACCTGAAACATGAATCTTTTTTTACTCTTTCTGCAACTTCCCCACCGCTTCTTCCGCTGCTGCTTGTTCTGCTTCTTTTTTGTTCTTCCCGACTCCGATTCCCATCGGATCGTTCCCCACCAATACTTGGATGGTGAAAGTCCGGTCGTGATCGGGTCCTTCTTCTTTCAACGTTTGATAGCGCGGAATTCCTTTTCCCTTTGCCTGCGAAAGTTCCAACAATTCACTTTTGAAATTCTGGTCGCTTTCTTTCAAATATCCGTTCGCGAGGGCAGACGATAAGCGTGTGAGAATAAAATTTTTTGCATTCGTCATCCCGCCGTCCAAATATAACGCTGCAATAATTGCTTCGTATGCATCGGCAAGAATGGTGTCGAAACCTTTTTCCTGCACACCGGCGGAGTTGGTATGCGTCAGCATAAACTTCTTCAGATCGATCTCTTTCGCACAAAATGCTAGCGCCTTCCTGTTCACCAATCGGGCGCGAAGGATCGTCAACTCCCCTTCTTCTTTTTCCGGATACTGTTCAAACAGATACTCTGCAACAACAAAATTGAGGATCGAATCGCCGATAAATTCCATTCGCTCGTTGGACTGCAATGCTTCTACAGGAGAAATTGGGATGAATGAGCGATGTACCAATGCGCGAACAAAATAATCTTTGTTCCGAATTGGATAACGGAGTGCTGATTCTAATTGGTTCCAGTCAACGCGGGAATAGAGAACGTGGAGTTTCCGGTCAGAACTGCCGAAGAATGAGCTGAGAAATTGACGAAATCGCGAAAAAAACACAAACTGTTCGAGTTAGTGAGATTAACCTGTTCGCGCCAAAAGGTAGGACGGGATACCATACCGTCCTTATATGGATCGAATCCTTGTATTCGACCTACATAAACTTTCTAGTGTGAACTGTTGATTGGAATAAATATAAGAAAAATTAAAGAGATTTGCCTGCACAGAAACCTGTTTCCTCATTTACTCCCATTGCTTTTTCAATCGGTTAACAAGATGTTCAAACTATAATGAAACATCCTTTTGAACATCGTAAACAACCCCTTCTATCGAAACATTTATGCATGCAGCGATTGGTTTTTTCCATAGCACTCGGGGTTGGACTTATTGTCATTTCACTTTCTACAGGAATGGCAGGATACCACTGGTTCGAAGGATTATCATGGATAGATGCATTTGAAAATGCGGCAATGATACTTTCAGGGATGGGACCGCTGGCTCAGCCACAAACGGAAGGTGGAAAATTTTTTGCAGGATTGTATGCCCTATACAGTTGGACTAGCTGTACTTTTAATTGCTGGTGTTATTTTCGCCCCCGTTGTGCATAGATTTCTTCATCGATTTCATATTACGGACGGAGACTAAAGCACTATTTACTATTTTCACAAGTAAATTTAGAACAAACGATTTGATATTCCTTCCAATCGTTGAAAGACTTAGAAAATTCTCTTTTATGATAACCATCTATCATATAAACATATAAATACTTTATGAAGTTATGTAATTCAGTTCAAAAATAAGTTATTTAATGGTTTTTAATTTTCTTTATTTTTCATTAGTTTCTTTAATAAGAGAAAACTTAAATTATTTTTAACTCTTATGTTTATTGGGTCAATAATAAATTTTTCAATTTTGAATATGGATTCCCTATCCTTAATATGGCATAGTTGTTTTTTATATGTCGTAATATTTAAAATAGCTTCTAGTTTGTGCGATTTCGATTCAACACTGACATCGGAACAAATTATAGATCCAATCCCACCACACTCTCTATCACGTTCACTTTCTACATACATTTTATGATAACTACCAACACGTTTATCGGGTAGAAAAAATATTTCTTTTTTCTTACCATCAATAACTTGGCGCGCAGAGCTATTTGGGTTTGAAATGATTTCTTCTAATGAGAGATCCTTAGATTCTATAATATTCATTGAATGAAGCCAATTCCACTTTCCTTTGTTTAATCGATAAACGATACTTATACTTATATTGTCTTCATCTATACCAAATATTTCACGGAACATCTTTCTTAAACGATTAAGCAAAAACTCTGTTTCAGGAAGGATATCTAAAATATGATCTTTTTCCAATATCGTACCAATTTCCAACTTATGCACTGTTTTTAAAGTATTTTTCGTCTGGTTTATTATTGCTTCATTAAGAGTTTGCATAATATTTAATAATATAATTTGACCCTTGTCTTTTGCTTGAGAATTATAATAATCTGCAATACTTTTAAATAAGGCAAAAATAAATGTCGGTACAAATAAAAAAGAAATGAGCATCTCATGAATCTTCAGAAAAGGTGAATTGGTGTGATCAATAAATGAATGATAAAATGCATTAGAAAATATTATAATGCTGGGGAGAGTGATAATCGCTAAACTAAAAAACCACTTTTTCAAAAAATAATCATAAATTTTTCTCAAAAGAGTTATTTTGCCACTTCTATTCATAAATTTTAGATTTTATTTTTTCAGACTTATTCCTTTTAGTAGAAACTAATCTCGATTGTAAGATAAAAGAATTTGTGAAGATATTTTTGCGAGAAACATTTAGAAATGGAAGGTCTTGAATAAAAGGTTTGCAAATCGCTCTGAAAGATTCATTTTCAAGAAGTATTTCGTTCACAGCCATTAAAATTTTGCGCCTATATCTAATATTCTTGTTGGTAACTATATAATCATCCTCAATAATATTTGGATTATTTTGCAATATTTCGATAAAGTCACTTTTAATTGTCTTATAGATAGAAATCGAAAAATATATTGAAGATGTTAACAAGGAAACTATTGCAATAATATCTAAAAGAGAAATCATATTTTTATTCTTTCATTTTTATATATCGATAAGATTTCATTCCAAAAATATAAATTAATGAGGCTAGGAAGATTGACATTTCTACTAAAAATACGTTATTAAAATTCATTGGTGTTTCACGTGAGCTAGATATTTTAACGTATAAAAACATTGATATTAAAATTATTACGCCCGAAGGGACATAACAAAATACATTTTCTTTTCCCTTAATATTCTCCCTTTCCCAATTTTCCACCAAATGGTCGAGAGCTATTCCCCCTACAACAGCAACTGAAAAAAATAAGTAAACACCATCTGCAATAAATCTTCCCCAATCAATATCGTTGTACTGTTGTATGAATCCACCCAAATAGATGAAACCTAGTTGTAACAATCCAAGCAAAGTTGTACCCAATGTCCAAGCCAAACCTTTCATTATACTTCTAACAGATTCTACGAAAAAACTTTTCTTCATATTAGCGAAATAAATTCGGGAGGTGTGTATTGATAAAGATAAATTTTAGAAATGTTGAGATGATAAGATATGTCGCACAACAGGTTATTTGATTGCAAATGAACGTCTTCAAATTTTTTATAAAAAAATCGATTCCTACAAATCAAACACAAATAATTATTAGGCAAAAATGATTTTCCAATATTATAACAAATTTACCACACGCAAATATATACTTTCCCTACAAAATACACAATACCTGAATTCTGGTATATCCGAAATAGATGCCCATCTATTGGAGAACTAAGAATTTCCTTTGTTTATAGGCAAATAGAGCTGAATATAATACCTTCGACAGTTGAATTACTGAAAAAACCGTTGTTTACAATGAATCCTTTTCTAATATATCAAATAAGTGAGGGAATTATTTATTGAAGTACTAATACGCGTATTGTTTTTATTAACAGTCTTACTAATTGAGTGTTGTGTGTTTAGGGGATCCGAGTTGTGGGATTTCAAAAATCAAAGTTATGCAACGATAAATTACTTAGTGGCTCCCAATGATATATATCTTACCCATATATCTCGGTGGGTTAGGCAATTACATCAGAATGGAAATTCCTGCGGTGTCGCTTCCTGTGGTTCAACTCGTTTTTCTTCCCTCTTCTTTGCGGTCTGGTGAACGACATTGGGTGTTACATAAATCGCTTTGCGCGGCGTGGTGGGGCAGGCATGTTCGCACGCACCGCAGCCGATGCAGTAGTCATTTTCGAGTTGCGGAATGTGCAGTGTTGTTTCAAACGGAACCAGCTTCACCGCTTTGGTGGGGCAGCGTTCGGAGCAGGCGCCGCAATCTTTTTTCTGAACTTCAACAATGCAGTCCTCTTTCACAAACACCGCTTTGCCGAGCTGCACAAGTTTTTTCTCCGGCAGCGTCAGTTTCTCAATTGCACCGGTAGGGCACACTTCCCCGCAAATCGTACAGTCGTAATTGCAATAATTCACGTTGTAATCCATTTTCGGTTGAAGAATTCCGGCGAAACCGTATTCCAAAAAGGAGGGCTGCAGAACGTGCGTGGGACATGAACTAATGCACAAATGACAGGCAGTGCAATGATCTTCGTAATGTTCCTGCGCTCTTCCGCCGGGAGGAACGACAGGTGTTCGTTTTGCTTCCGAGTATCCAGACAAGAGAGGAATAGAGGGGGGAACAATTGTCTGCAATCCGGTCGAGTCGAACAGTACTGAAGAAAGAGAAAGAAGAAGAATCCGGCGGTCCTGTTCTTCTTTTATTGTGTGTGCGGATCCAGGCTTCGAACGCCGCTGCATAGTATAACCCATGCCGTCGGTCGGACAGGAACCGATGCAGTCAAAACATCCCACACATGCAGCGGCATCAATCGTTCGTGCTGCGCAGTCGATGCATTGCGCGCGGCAAACCCGTTCGCACAATCCGCAATCGATGCATGCTTCATTCTGGATTCTGATTTTATAGAATGAGAATCGCGACAGCAGACCCAAGATCCCGCCGACCGGACAAAGCAGATTACAGAAGAGTCTTCCTCTCCAGACCGTGAAGCCAATAATCAGCAATAGAAATAAGAACGGCAATGCGACATTCCACATCGACACACCAGGGAGCGGAATTTCTGCAACACCGAATGCGCTTGTTGATGTAAAGAGCATTGCAGCAATATTATTCATCCCAATAACAAACGGACGTACAAGTGATGAGAGTATTCTTCCATAATTGCTGAATGGCTCGAACAGATTCAGCAGAAACATATTTCCACCAACCGCGGAGAGAATAATTAGTGCAGTGATGGAATAGTGAGCAAAATAATTTGTTTTGTGAAATGGAAATGTGCGGTGTTTATAATTCTTCTTACGGAACCAGATGATGATATCCTGCAGTGTTCCGAGGGGACAGAGATGGGAACAATAAACTCTTCCGAAGAGGAGCGTGAGAAGAGTAACAAATAATAATCCTATCACAACGAATCCGATAGATGAAATCGTTGCAATCAACGCAGGTCCAAACTGCAGCGCTGTTACAACAGCTTTCCATGACGGCGGAATACGATTGGTAATATCAAGAAAGAGTGCGGATACGACAACAAGAGTGATCGATGAGACGGTGATCCGAACTCTCCGCCATGTATGCACGGAGATCACGCTACAACGAAATTTTTTTGATATTCAGTCCCTCAAGCGACATCCGACCGACCTTTTGTTCTTCAGCAATGCGCAAGTAGCGGATATCATTCGGCTCAATACCGAATAATTTTGCCCCTGCCGCATCAATCGTCATCATATCGGTGGAGATCAATAGTGACTTCATCGTAACGACATCTTCCTGCGAAACGCCGCGCGGTCCATTCCGCTTCATCACAAAATAGGCATCCATAATGTTCAAATCGGGTTTGCGATACGGCGCAAAATCCGCAATGCATTGATGAAGATCGTTTCGGTGCCACTCCCCGCGGTCCCACACGATCCCCATCAGATTTTTCATTGCCATCGTCAGCTGGGTTGAGCCGTGGCTTTTCAGTATCGGCACATTAATGAAGACATCCGATTCAAGAATCAACTCGTGCACTTTTGTCTTTTTTAAATTCTTTGCGCCGCTTACCGACACCGGATGATAATATCTTTCGGTGTTTCCTGGAACAATTTTTCCTCCGGCGTCTTTCACTGCCCGCTCAATGCCGCTGTGACTGTAAGAGCGTTGCCAATTGTCGCACGTATTGTCGAACACGACGACTTCCTTCGCTCCCGCTTGATAACACTGCTTAATAATCTCTTCCACCAATCTCGGATTGGTATTTCCTCCCCGCTCCGGCGTTACATCCCAGCCGATGTTCGGTTTCACCACAACGCGCTGACCTTTTTTCACAAACGTGCTCAAACCCCCCAGTGCCTCCATCCCTTTCGCAAACATCACATCGGGTTCTCCTCCTTTCACAGCAACAAGGTCATACGGAATCGTTTCACTCTGTCGTGCTGAAAGCAAATGCGGAGAGAGCAACTGCACTCCAGCTATATTCGCTCCGGTCAATGCCGAAAAACCAATTCCTTTTTTTAGAAATGTTCTGCGGTCCATAGGATGCTCCTGCGGTAATAAAAATTACTCTGTGTTATCCTTAGAATATTTTCGCTTTATAATCCATTGTGCAACAAACGGCAGCGTCACTATCTGCAGGCATGCGGGTATTATTCCCGGCAGAAGTGCGGCGCTGAAGTATTCTATCTCCCCGATCGCCGCTCTGTGTGAAATGAGCACCAACAGAACGAAGACAATTCTTCCGGCAATAATCGATGCAGTAATTGAGATGAACGAATTTATAATGTATCGTTGACGAAGCAGTCCGCTGACAAATCCGTACACGAATAGCTCCGCAGTCATCGATGGAAGAATATTCGGAAGAGGATAACCGGAGAGAAGAAAACTGAGGAGCGGTGCAAGCGCACCGGTAATCGCTCCCGAGCGCCAGCCGTATACCATTCCCGCAAGCATCACCGGCCAATGCATCGGCAGCAACATGCGTACAGGTGCGTGAAGCAGATGAGCGATGATCGGCAACACGACTGCTGATGCAAGCAAAACTGCTTGAACGACCAGTGCTTGAGTTCCGCGAAATGGTAATAACAACGGTTGTGCCGTAATGAGTGAATTGTGTTGATGAGACATGCAGCCTCCGTATGATAGGATTGACAAACTGCAGAAAAGTGCGAACGGTGAGATTTTTTTGCAGTGAGAATTTTCTCAATGTTCGCGAGAATGGGATGAGCGAATATTCACCGAACAAATGCATCCAGCTCGTAACCTATATTGGGACAAAGGTAGGAAAAAGTCCGTACGTCAGCAACGGAAAGGGAAAGACAATTTTCGTAAGGACTCCAGCAATCGGATATATTTATCTGCAATTGATACTGCTTCGATTGTTAAAACTGACCGTCATCTATACGATGACGGTCAGTTTATTTTATTTCTCTGTGCCTCTGTGTCTCCGCGGTGAAAAAAAAATAGAGATTTATTATCTTACATCTGACAGAGTGTCTGCTACTACACCCATTTATTGTTCGTCACTGCTCATTTTTTTCGTTTCACACATCAATATTTCTTCGTACGTGTCCATTTTTTGTCCGTCACGCCTCATTGTGTGATTGTTCAATCTCATTCTGTCATCATCACATTTCATTGTTCCGAAAGCAGAATCCATTCTGTTGTTGTCGTAAACCTTTGTGAGGCTGTCGCAGTGTGTTTTTTGGTCGTTACGATTCATTTTTCCGCTGTCACTGTTCTTTCTTTCGTTGTCGACTGACATTGTTTCAGTTTCGTAATTCATCTTTCCGACGTCAAAAGTCTAAGTTTGGCTCTCACAATTCATTGTTTCGTTGTTACAGTTCATTCTGTCGCTGTCGATATTCATTGTTTTAGAACGAAAGTGAACGCCACCTTTACGATGACGGTAACGTTATTCTGTATCTCCGTTGTTTAAAATAAATTGACCGATCGGGAGATCGGTCGTACATTTCTTCTCTGCGCCTTAGCGTCTTTGCGGTGAAAAAAAAAGGATGGATTACCGTCCGGTCTGACATTTCATCTTTGCGCCATTGCGGTAAAAATAAAAAGGACATTTCTTCTTTGCTCCCTAGCGCCTTTGCGGTGAAAACTAAAAAGGACAGATTACCATCCGTCCCGACATTTCTTCTTTGCGCCATTGCGGTAAAAATAAAAAGGACGGACTTCCGTCCGTCCCAACATTTCTTCTTTGCTCCCTAGCGCCTTTGCGGTGAAAAAAAAAGGACGGACTTCCGCCAAAAAACTGGCGAACAAGCGCGTCCGTCCCGACATAATGGAATAACGTTTTTGTTTATTCGCTGAACTTCTTGAATGCGAACGTCGCCCCGTCAAAAAACGTCGGGACTATTTTTGTCACTAGTCGCTAAATTTCTTGAATGCCAAGGTAGCCCCGTCAAAGAACGCCGGGACAACGTAAAGATTCATTAATCGACAAATTTCTTAAACGCGAGCGTCGCCCCGTCAAAAAACGTCGGGACGACACATTGTGCTGTTAGGAGGAAAACTTCTTAAACGCGAGTGTCGCATTATGGCCGCCAAAACCGAATGCGTTGCAGATTGCCGCGTTGACGGTTTTCTTGATTGCTTTATTCGGAACATAATTCAAATCACATTCCGGATCGGGAGTATCGTAATTAATCGTCGGATGCACCTCATCCGTTACAACACTCATGATCGTTGTAATTGCGCCGATAACTCCGGCGGCACCCAGCAAATGACCGATCATCGACTTTGTGGAATTGACCACAAGCTTTTGTGCATGATCGCCAAACACCGTCTTAATAGCATTTGTTTCATACTTGTCATTATAATAGGTAGATGTTCCGTGCGCATTTACATAATCGATTTCCGTCGGCTGTAATCCTGCATCGGCTAACGCCATTTTCATGGAACGTTGTGCACCTTCGCCACCCGGTGACGGCTCGGTGATGTGGTAAGCATCGCCGGTAAATCCCATTCCGGCAAGTTCCGCATAAATTTTTGCACCGCGCGCTTTAGCGTGTTCTAGTTCTTCAAGGATCAATATTCCTCCCCCTTCACCCATCACAAATCCGTCGCGGTCTTTTTCAAACGGACGGCTCGCTTTTTCGGGAGCATCGTTCCGTTTGGAAAGAGCTTTCAGCGCATTAAATCCGCCGATACCCATTTCGCAAACACCTGCTTCGGAACCGCCGCAGACCATCATATCAACAACACCTCGCTGAATGAGCATTAACGAGTCACCGATTGCATGCGATGCGGTAGCGCACGCGGACACGGTAGCATAGTTCGGTCCTTTTAATCCATATTTAATTGAAATACGTCCCGCAGCAATATCCGGAATCATCATCGGGATAAAGAAGGGACTGATATGCTGTGGGCCTTTTGCCGCAAACATATTTCCCGTTTGGGTTTGGAATGTTTTAAATCCGCCGATACCAGAACCGAAGACAACCCCGATCCGCTCTTTATTTTCAAGCTCAAGATTAGCACCGGAATCTTTGATCGCTTCTTCCGCAGCAGCAAGCGCGTACTGTGTGTATTGGTCGACCCGTTGCGCCAATTTCCTATCCATATAATTGTGCGGATCGAAACCTTTTAACTCTCCGGCGAATTTTGTTTCGTATTGCGTGGTATCAAAATGTGTAATGTTGGCAATACCGCTTTTTCCAGCAAGCGCATTTGCCCAAAACTCTTTCACAGTTAATCCAATGGGGGTAACCGCACCCATGCCGGTAACAACAACGCGGCGCATTTGACGAGAAGCCATAACACTTTCCTTACTGTTATAAATAACTCAATTTTTCACCCCTCAATGAACATTCGGAGTGTACATCACCGTTCCCAATCGAAGATTGGGAACGAGATCGCTGCAGTGCGTAAATAGAAAACCACAACGCTACAGAACAGACTGTGAATTCCGCAACGGTGTGGTTCTAAGATGAAAAAATTATTTCTTTGAAGAGATATACGTGATCGCATCACCAACGGTGCCGATCTTTTCTGCATCTTCATCCGGAATGCTTAAACCGAATGTCTTTTCGAATTCCATGACCAATTCAACTGTATCCAACGAATCTGCGCCGAGGTCATTGGTGAAGGATGCTGTTTCGGTTACTTGTGCTGCATCAACGCCAAGCTTGTTGACGATGATATCTTTTACTTTTGCTGCTACATCTGACATAGTATATCTCCTTTAAAGGTTGCTGAATTGTAATACTTTTTTCTTTGAAAAAATATTGTATTAATGTTCTCTCTGTTCCCCTTGATTGTACCAATGAACCGATGACGCAATGATTCAATTCCTTACATTGCCATACCGCCGTCAACATTAATCGTCTGTCCGGTGATATAATTTGAATCGCTTGACGCCAGAAAACAAACAACCGAAGCAATTTCTTCCGGTTTTGCAATCCGCCTCTGCGGAATGACGGTCAAGATAGCTTCTTTTTGCTTTTCATTCAACTTTTCCGTCATATCCGTTTCGATGAATCCGGGAGCGATACAGTTTGCCTGAATATTGCGAGAAGCTAGCTCTTTAGCAACAGATTTCGTGAATCCAATAACTCCCGCTTTAGAAGCGACGTAATTTGCCTGTCCCGCATTTCCCACCACCCCCACAACTGAGGCAATATTGACGATTTTGCCTGATTGTTGACTCATCATCTGTCGGCAGGCTGCTTTTGTAAAATTAAAAACACTCTTAAGATTGGTCGTGATGACATCATCCCAATCCTGCTCGCTCATCCTCATCAACAATCCATCTTTGGTGATACCGGCGTTATTGACAAGAATGTCGAGTCTGCCAAACTCTTTTATCACCGATTGTACAACTTCATCCGATTGTTTTGTGTCTGCGGCATTTGACTGAAATGCTTTCGCTTTGCGACCGAGTTGCTGAAGTTCGGCAACGAGTGCATTTGCTTCATCCACTTTGCTTCGATAAGTAAATGCTACTTCGGCGCCAGATCGCGCAAGGTGAAGAACGATTGAACGTCCGATGCCACGCGAACCACCGGTGACTAGAGCAACTTTACCTGTAAGGTTATAATTTATCATTTAAAAAATACTCTATGTTGATCTTGTCTCTGTTTCAGGATTCATGGTTCAGGTTTCAGTCTACCGTTGACGAATACGTGAATCATGAAACTTGAAACTTTTTTTTCCTGAACTTCTGTTTTCAATCCAACGTCATTTTACTGAAGGCTGATATGCTTTTAGTTGCTGATATCCCTCTTTCCCCAACACATACTCCAATTCCGCTTTGCATGAATCAACAAGCGTTGCATCGGTATCCCGAACGATCGTACAACATTGCGTTTTGCCATCCTGATAATCATCATACGTCAATATACCACCATCAACAACAATGGGAAATGCGACGCAATAGTACGGTTTGATCTTCCACGGATCATTGTACTTTTCTGCACTGACCAGCTGAACGCTGCATCGTCCATCTTTACGAAGGAAAACGCATTTGTTGTTAAACACTTCTGTACCAACAGCGTGACCGGATGGAAAATCCGCATCTTCTTCTATTCTGTTGTCGAACCAAACGGCATCATTGGTTGTCTGCGTTTCATCCATCTTCAGTTTTACTTCATCTTTATGCTCAATAATCACATCGCGATCGGATGGATCCAAAAAAACGCCGGATGAACAGCAGGTGGTTTCACATTGATACGGTCCGCACCCTTTTGAAAATCCTTTTTCAAAAAGGACCGGATCTATTTTGTATTTTCCAATGGTAAGTTCACTCATTCAAAAAGGGAGCTTTCATTTAATATTCGTGATCCGTGAAATACCGAAAGAATATCTATTTCTATCGTCATTCACCACTTTGTATATAATTCTGTAATTTTGGAAAATCAGCTCGCGAATATTTTCGTTATCAAATTCAGGAACCATGCGCCCTAACCGTATCGAAAAAGACAAAACCAATTCCTTTTCAAACACCTTCAACACAAACAACGAAGCGTATCGTACAGAATCTTTTGCAATAAACTCTGCAATATCATTAATATCTTGAATTGCTTGGGGTGTCCACCTTACGACAGCCATTTGGTCAATTGCTTTTTTGCTTCATCGGATGAAAAGGTATTATCCTTTTCAGATTGTTCAAGCCCGTTCTGGACTTTTTGTTTGAACACCAATTTTTCTACAAGTTCATCAATAGTGAACAAATCGGGAAACTCTTTTAACGTTTTCATGACAAAATCTTTTGTCATATCAGCCTCCGACAAATCATACTACAATTTTACATCACCGGCTTTATCAATTCCAGAAATTTCCGCTGTTGCTACCGTCCTTTTCACTAATCCTTGTAACACTTTCCCCGGACCAATCTCGACAAATTTTTTCGCACCGGCGGCGGACATGTTCATTACGGATTCTTCCCAGCGGACAGGACTTGTTACCTGTTCAAACAATAACTTTCGTATCTCATCCGCTTGCTGCACCGGCTTTGCCGTAACATTGGCGTAGACAGGAATTTTTGCATTCCGTATTTCTGTTTTGTCCAGTGCATCTTTCAGTGTATCTTTTGCACTTTGCATCAACGGGGAATGAAATGCGCCGCTCACAACAAGTTCCTTCACCAATTTTGCGCCGCGTTCTTTGGCAAGCTCCATCGCTTTGCGAACACCAGTTACTGATCCGGAAATAACAATCTGTCCCGGTGAATTAAAATTTGCCGGCTGAACAATGCCTGACGCAGATGCTGTCGCGCATACCTCCGTGACAATTTTTGGATCAAGACCAACAACGGCAGCCATCGTTCCGGGATTTTCTTCGCCGGACTTCTGCATCAACTCGCCACGCAAACGGACGAGTTTGATAGCATCGGCAAATAAAATTGCCTCTGCTGCCACAAGAGCAGAATATTCGCCAAGCGAATGGCCCGCGACCATTGCCGCATCTGATGGTTTCACCAGATTCCAAAGAGCAATACTATGCAAAAAAATCGCCGGTTGTGTATTCTTTGTCTGTTTTAATTCTTCTTCCGGTCCTTCAAAGCAAATCTTCGAAAGTGAAAACCCTAAAATCGAATCTGCTTCATCAAAATATTTTTTTGCTACAGGAAATTGTTCGCAGAGATCTTTTCCCATCCCAACATATTGCGAACCTTGTCCTGGAAATATATACGCTAAACTCATAATCAAATAAATAATGCAGAAAGAAAAATAGTGAATGCATAATGTTATTCATCATTATGCATTCGCCATTCACAATTGCTGTTAATATGCCCACTTCACATATACCGCACCCCACGTGTATCCTGCTCCAAAACTTGCCAGGATAAGATTCTGTCCCTTCTTCACTTTTCCCGCATGCCACCACTCGGATAAACAGAGTGGAATTGTTGCCGCTGTCGTATTGCCATATTTGTCGATATTGATCATCACTTTGGATTTATCAATTCCCATCCGATTGGCCGTCGCATCGATTATACGCAAGTTTGCTTGATGCGGAACAAGCCAATCAATATCAGCACCGGTGAGTTTATTACGCTCCAATATTTCTGCTGAAACATCGGCCATACCTATCACCGCAACTTTAAACACTGCTTTTCCATCTTGCACCAAATAGTGCATCTTTTGATCGATCGATTCGTGCGTTGGAGGATTCAAACTTCCTCCCCCTTTCATATAGAGATATTGACCACCGCTGCCATCCGAATATAATTTGTGGTCAAGCACCCCAAGTGTTGGATCACTGCTCGGTTCCAACAACACTGCACCGGCACCATCACCAAACAAAATTGCGCTGTTCCGGTCGGTGTAATCCATGATTGAGCTCATTTTATCCGCACCAACAATAAGCACCTTTTTGTATGCGCCTGTTTCCACTAATTGTGTGCCGACAGAAAGAGCATAAACAAATCCTGAACATGCTGCAGAGATATCAAATCCCCATGCTTTTTTTGCCCCAATCTTTTCTTGCAGTACGCAAGCGGTGGCAGGGAAAAACATATCGGGAGTAACGGTCGCAAAAATGATCACATCAATCTCCTCTGCCCCAATACCGCGATTCTTTAAAAGCATTTGCACAGCAGGGATGGCAAGATCGGACGTTGCACCGTTTTCAAATATGCGGCGCTCACTGATACCGGTGCGTGTGCGGATCCATTCATCATTCGTGTCGACCATTTTTTCAAGATCGAAGTTCGTTAATACTTTTTCTGGAACGTAATGTCCTACTGCGGTTATTGCTGCTCGTAATCTATTCATTGTCCTTGTAGTTTCTCTTGAATGTGCTGATTAATTTTATATTGTACTACTTCTTCTGCCCGATACAGCATGTTCTTGATCGCTTTGGGAGGCGAACCGCCGTGTCCGATAATCGTCACGCCATTCACTCCCAACAGAGGAATGCCGCCGTGTTCCGTATAATCCATATCCTTAAAGATCTCGCGAAGCGATCCTCGCAATACTCCAATCATCAATTTGTTCAGGATGCTTTTGTCAGCAAATTTCTTGAATTGAAATTTCAAATATCCAGGAATGCTTTCGGCAAATTTCAACAAAACATTTCCGACGAATCCATCGCATACTACAACATCTGCATGTCCCTTCAAAACATCGCGTCCTTCTATGTTGCCAATGAAGTTCATTTTTCCTTTTCGTTCGGAGATATACTTAAACGCCTCTTTCGCTAATTCATTTCCTTTTGTTTCTTCCTCACCAATATTCAACAATCCTACACGGGGGTTTTTCTTTTTGAACATGTATTCGGAATAGATACTTCCCATCACGCCAAACTCGAACAAGAATTGCGGACGGCAGTCGGAAACTGCGCCGGCATCAACAATTAATGTCGGGCCTTGTTCGCTGGGGAAAATTGCTGCAACGGTCGGGCGGCTGACACCAGGAATTCTTCCGAGAATCAATGTGGATGCCGCAGTAACAGCGCCGGTGTTTCCCGGCGAAACGAATGCGTCAACAGCACCTTCTTTATGCAAGGTGATTCCTTTCACAAGCGAGGAATTCGGTTTCGTTTTGATTGCAACAACAGGGGAATCATGCATGTCGATCACATCAGGAGCGTGAACGATGGAAAAATCCAAACCGGATACGTCAAGCTTCTTCAGCTCGGCATTGATCCTGGGTTCATCGCCGACTAATACCACGTGGAAACGATTGTTACTTTGGCGCAGACTTTCGACGGCGCCTTGTAATTCGTTCGCTGGAGCAAAATCGCCCCCCATGGCATCTAAGGCTATGCGAATTTTTTGTGTCGGTTGATTCAAAACGATCGCAGTAATTGTGAATGGTTATGTACAAAAAAGCCACTGCAGAAATCTTCGGCAGTGGCTGATATTGATCTCAACATTCTTATGCTTGTTTCTTTTCTTTAATCACGCGGCCATTGTACATCAGTTTTCCTTCCGATGTCCAAACAGCACGGTGGCTTAAATGTGCTTCACCCGAAACCGGATCAATCGCTACGGTTGGTTTTTCTGCTTTATAATGTGTGCGACGTTTGCGTCCGCGTGTTTTGGAATGTCGTCGTTTTGGATTTGGCATTGCTTCGTTCCCTTCAAAATAGTGTATTAGTTTTTTTCAGATCGTAATAACATTTGCAATTTTTCCCAGCGGGGGTCAACCATATTTTTTTCCGCCGCTACATGTACCGGAATCTCGCAATTGTTCTTGCAAAGCAGTTTTGCCGGTACTGCCAGCATCAAATATTCTTTCACCGATTGGGAAAAATCAATGAGATTTTCATCTTTTCCAAGAATATGAAAATCGTCATCCTCTTCTGTTTCTTCGGTGCGTTCCCACGAATAGACAAAGGTGAATTTTGTTTTCACATCTTCCGTAAACTCATCAGCGCAACGGTCACAGATAAAAACGCCCTTGACAGAAGCAGTCACCGTTGCCAGTATCTGGTGAATACTTTTCTCAAGGGTAATGTTGGCTGTAACGTCACCAATAGCTTGATAGTTGAGTCCAAACTCGGTGGTTGATCTGGTGAGATCGTACCGATGCGTACCCTCTGAAAGCCCCGAAATGTTGATTTTCATTCTTGTTCCCCCGGCGTTTTTCAGAGAGAATTGCCGTTTTTCTTCAAAATTTCAAAGAAAATGAAAAAAAGTCCGCACAAATATAGAAAGATTGAGGGAGAGAGTCAAGAAGTTGGTTTAGGTTTAGAAAAAACTAAAAGCCAACAGAGCAACGCTCTATTGGCTTTAGAATTTAAACTAGTCGCATATGTTCGATTATGCCTGTTCAACCGCTGTTTCAACTACTGCACTAACTGCTATAGCTTCCTCACGGGGGGTTGAAAGGGGAATCCCCTGTTTTCCAAGTTCATCGTGAACAAAATCAACGGCCTCTGCTAATGCGTCGGCGAATTTTTCAAAATCTTCCTTATACAGGAATATCTTATGCTTCTTGAATTCGTCTTCTGCAATTTTTTTGCTCTCCGTGATCGTAATGTAAAAGTCTTTTTCCGATTTCGTCGCTTTTACATCGAAGAAGTACGTGCGTTTACCCGCTCGTACACGTCTGCTAAATACTTCTTCCTTTTTTTCCGTCGATTGTGTAGTAGAAGTTTCCAAATCTACCCCTCCTGTATATGTGTGTAAAAATTGTGCAGCACTTCTGCACGTTGTAAAAAAAATATTCCGTGCCGTTTGCTCTAATGGCACAGCAAGCTTCCATTATTTTTGAATCACAGCAATTTTTGCCGACGCAACCTGATCGCCTGCTCTATTATGGGCAACGATGATATATACTCCGCTGGCCACAGCACGTCCATTATTATCCTTGCAATCCCAAAATGCACGTCCGCCCCCTTGAGCAGAAAATTGTTTAATCACTTTCCCGTTTAACGCCAAGACCTTTATGGTGCTTTCATCAACCAACCCGCGAATCTCCACAGCTGAGTGGGTTGGAAGATAAATCGGATTTGGCGAAAGATCAATCGTTGAAAATGAATTTTTTACGGCAACAGGAGCAATCTCCACGCTGGAAAGTCCCTTTTCCGTTCCAAAATACGCTATACCTTTTTTCGTATCAAAAGCGATGGACATGACGTTGTCATCCAACATTTTCCCGCCGGAAAGATCCACGGTATATTGTTGAAGCAGCTGAGTACCGTCCGGTGAAAGGACGAATACACCGGTTGACGTAGCCACCCATTTATTATTGAGCGGATCAACTGCAATGCAATTGATGTATTGATCGCGTACCACACCAAGAAATACTTTTGAGACACGATTCTTTGGATTGTTGACATCGGTAATGATGGTGATGCCAGTTCCTGTTCCGATCCATATATCGCCGTCATGATCTGTCACCATGGTTTCCGACTGTAAATTTGTCGCACCATCTTGTTCGGTAATAGTTCCCCAACCGCTCGTCGCCGATCCGGGAAGGATTTTTGCTTCATTGAAATAGACAATCGTTGGTGAGCTCGCTCCGCCATGCACTGTATTCGTAAACCATTTTGTTTGATTCTGATCGATAACAATTCCTAACATAAACGAAGGGAATGCTCCATAGATTGAACCGGGAAACGATTCCCATGTCGAATCCGGTTTCATTTTCCACAGCACCTTTTGGTAATCAACTGAATAACAACTGGACATCCAAATATTGCCGGATCTATCCATGGCAACTTTTGATGGAACGATATATGATGGAAGGCCTGAACCATCGCTCCGAACCGATCCAGTAAAGCCCGCAGATGAATAATCAAACCGCTTAACCACATCACCGTTACTATTAATCAATAGTAACCCTTCTCCCCAGGTGCTGACCCATTTGGAATTATTCGGTCCGACTGAAATTGCAAAGCAATCATTATTCAATAGTGCGGGCGTATTCTCTATTGTGTAATTTCTCCAAGTAGTGCCGTTAAAACTATAGAAACCCGATCCGGCGTTGTATCGGCCGGAAGCCGACCACAAAACCCCTTTTTCATCCATCACTAATTGGTAGAATGCGTTAGAATTTGGCCCATTGGGAAAATAAATATTCCATACTGAATTGCTGTTGACGGTTGAAATCCCATTTGATTGAAATCCCAAAAAGATTTTTCGATTGAGTGTCGTTCCGCTGGAAATTGCTGATGATATAGAAGAATACAGCGTTGATACATTATTGTTGATGTTCAGCGACTTAATGGAATTCCCTTCGATAAATAATAATGACGTATCCAATACCGAGAAGATTTTCACGTCCGATGTGATGCCATTTGCAACCACCCACCCATTATTTTGAAATTTCATCATTCCACTTTCCGTTGAAGCAAACAATTCATTATTGAATCTGGAAAGATTATTTCCGGTGACGACAGGGGAAAGAATTTCCCACGACTCCGGGGCGGCAAGATTTGTTGCACTGGGTTTTGACGAGACAATTCCTGAGCTTGTTGTTGCGAAAACCCTGTTTTGGAAAAGTACCACGGAAGAAACACTCGGCTGCATCACCGTCATAAAACTTGTGTAGGTGTCTGAAAATTCAAATTTGGAAACGGAAAAGACTGCAATACCAAATGTAGTGGCAATATACATTTTATCGCCAGCTCGGTAAAAACCGTTGATGGAGCGGGTTGTTCTACCCGAAAGTGCTATATCAGTGATATATTTCCACGTGGACTTCTTGGAATCGTATATATCAATATAACCCGATTGATGACCGATCCAGACAATGCCAGTCGAATCGGTCATCACTGCCGTAATATTATTTGTTGAAAGACCATCTGAATTGACAAATTTCTGGTAGGACGAATCCGAAGGATTAAATCGAAACATGCCGCCGGATGTTGCAGCCCAAATAGATTGACCGTCCGAAGTCACGGCACGGACACTTTTCATTGACGTATAATTCTTCCAATCGCCAATTCCGGCCGTTCCTTCGCTGGTACAAACAACCCACGCGACAAGCAACAATAATACAAAAGACCAACGACTCATCATCAAAACAATTCCAGCACGCATACGAAAGACTCCTTTGTGTAGTGAATAAAATCAGTGTATCAAAGAATCTTTCGCGCTCTCCTTTTATTATGAAGCAGATTGTGAAAATAGGTTCGACATCTCAATTGCACCCAGGGCAGTATCATACCCTTTATTACCAACACTTCCGCCGGCACGCTCCATCGCCTGTTCAAACGTATTTGTGGTCAGCACACCGAACAGCACAGGAATCTTTCGATCGTACGACACCTGACCGATTCCTCTCGCACATTCCTGACAGATGTAATCAAAGTGAGGAGTCTCCCCTCGAATGACAGCACCCAAACAAAGAACCGCATCGTATTTTTTTTGCAGTGTAATAAATGAAGCAACCTGCGGAAGTTCAAAGGCACCGGGACAATGGAAGACATCTACATCCGTCGCTCCGTTTTTTCGAAAACATTGCAGTGCTCCCTCCAGCAGTTTTTGCGTTACCGCTTTATTGAATGAACTGACAACGATTGCGAATTTTTTATTCTCCGCACTTACGCCTCCTTCAAACACACGTGGAAAAACTTCGGTAGCCATGTTCTGCAGATGCAACGTCCTCTAACTGTTGTGGGATGTATTGTTGGAGAAAAGCCTGTGTTTCATCATTCCAACTCGAACTTCATCAATATAATAATTTCCCAATACTTCGTCATCATTTTTTTTGCCGCCGTGAAAATCCGAACCGCCGCTTTCCAGAAGAAAGTATTCATTCACCACTCCGCGATAATATTGGGTATGGGTTGGCTGGTGTGACGGATGAATCACTTCAATTCCATCAAGACCGGACTTAATTGTCTGCTGCAATAACTCTTCTGTTGTATATCTGCCTGGGTGTGCAAGAAATGACAATCCACCGGAAGATGAGATGAGTTTGATAGCATCAGTGAGTGTCAGTTGGAATTTCTTTTCGTAGGCAGGTCCACCGTTTCCGATGAATTTTTCGAACGCTTGGTGATATGAATCGATAAATCCTTCTTCAACCATCGCTGACGCAATATGGGGGCGCCCAACGGCACCTTTCCCCGCGCGTTCCATGACGGTTTCAAATTTTAATGGAACATTGATGCTGTTTAATTTTGCGACAATTCGCTCAGCACGTTTTACACGTTCCCGTCGAAAGAATTCAAGATACTCCTGCAGATGCTCACTGGTATAATCAACAAAATATCCAAGGATGTGAACATCTTTGTCGTCGACTAATGCGCTTAGTTCGACACCCGGTATTACTTCTACACCGAATTCTTTTCCGTATTCAATTGCATCAGGAAATGCTTCAACACTATCGTGATCCGTAATACTGATAATAGAGAGACCTTTTTGTTTGCATTTTTTGATTAATTCGTACGGAGAGAATACTCCGTCCGAAAAATTCGTATGCATATGTAGGTCTGCTTTGAGCATCGTAAAAATAGTGAGTATTTAGGAATGAAGTGTCTTAAAATTTTCGTAATCGTTAATAATCAACTTGCTGCCTTGGAGCTGCAAATATCCTTTTTTAATAAATTTGTGGATCATTCTTGAAATTGTTTCGCGTGAGGTTCCGGCCATATTGGCAAGATCCTGTTGCAGCGGAAGCTCATCAATCTCCACTTTACCTTTTCGGAAAACACCAACATCATCTGCAAGCTGCAGAACAACATTTGCCACACGTCCTGCAGCGTCTTTTAACGATAAACTTTTGATCTGAGCATCCGCTTTGCGCAGCCTTCCGGTCAATTCACGCAGCAGTCCAATCGCAACGGAAGGATAATCCGTAAGTGACTTCAGAAAATCTCCGCGGTGAATCATAAACAATTCAGATTTGGATGTAGCAACAACACTTGCAGAGCGTGTTGAACCATCCAGTATCGCCATTTCCCCAAAGAAATCGCTTTCACCGAGAATAGAAAGAATCACTTCTCTTCCATCATCATCCATTCGCACAATCTTCACCTTTCCGGTAATAATAACAAAAAGTGCGGCACCAGTCTCCTCTTCTAAAAGGATGATACTCCCCTTTTTATATTTTTTACGAACACCGAGTGCAGCAATATGCTCAAGATCTTTATCGCTTAATTCGCTAAAAATAGGAACATTGCGAAGCACTTCGACTTCTTCTGACATTGTGGTCCCCATGGGAAAAATTATTGAACAATCAGCAGTAAACTGGGTCAATATAGAGGGTGTTGTGATGAAAGTCAAGAAAGGGTGAAAAACAAAAATTACCGAAGTAGGTAGATGTTTTTGTCTTCACAAGCAATAATTAATGAGTTCTTCCAGACAAGCGGTGTAGTTTTAATTCGGCTTTCGAAATCTCTTTTCCAAAGCACCGAGCCATCAACTGGTGAAATAGCATAGACAAATTGATCCAATGATGTCACAAATATTGCTTGCGGTGTTATTATGGGGGTAGTATTTATTGCACTTTTTGATTGGAATTTCCATATGAGCGAGCCATCGGAAATGGAAAATGAAGAAATGGAACCATCCATCAACGGAACATAAATAGCGTTGTTATCTATCGCCGGAGTAGACATGATCATATTTCCGACAGAGATTTTTCGTTCTAGAGCACCGGATGCAGCTGCCAGTACATAAAGATTCGAATCGCGTGATCCGGCAAAGATTTTCCCGTGTGCCTCTGTGATACCGGCAAACACACCGTTTTTTGTTTTGTATTTCCATTTGACTGAACCGGTGTTCATATCAAACGCAAAAACTGTCCCATTCGTATTCGCACAAAAAACAAGTTCACCCGATACGCATGATGATGATCTGATTGGATACCCAGTATCAAACACCCATTTTTTGGAACCATAGGCAGCTTCAAAACAATAGAACTTTCCATCCAAACCACCGACAAACAACAGATCATCCTTAATCGCCGGAGATGAAACAACCCCGCCGACATTTTGTGTCCAACGGATATCACCATCTTCCGTATCAATTGAGAGAAGATTTTCACTATTTGCTTCGGTTCCAACGATAAGATATTTTTTATAAAAAATAGGAGAAGATGACACAGGTGCAAAGGTCTTCATGTAACTGACTCGTTTTCCAGTTTCAATATCCACAGCGTGCAGTTCCCCCTGCAATGTGCCCATGAATAAAATATTTCCAATAACAATCGGAGAGCCATTGCCAAACCCCGCCGATGCATCATATTCCCAAATTACCTTTAAGGGAAATGTAAATGTCGATGAATCTGTAAACTCGCGGGAAGCAGTCTTCCCAAACATTGTGACATCATCCGATGAATGGCGTATTGGAGCGCGAAGTTTAAGCAGCGATCCACATCCGCTTAAGACTGCAGAACAGCCAACGATTATTAACGACAAAAAAATGGATAACCGATTAGATCTCACTAAAAATCCCATCCGAAGAAGAATTGGTAGAACAGTCCTTTTTGAACTTCATTGAAGTCATTGATGATCCGTTTGCCGACATCATAGCGAAGCACCAGCACACCTCCAATATTCCACCGAAGGCCGCCGCCGAAACTTCCCAGAGTTTTGCGGTAAATATCATCCCACGCCGTACCGACATCAAAGAATGTGGCGGCACGGAACGATCCGAGTCCAAAATTGGCAAATGGAAATTTGATTGCCAATTGGTCAACGAACGGAAAACGGAATTCATGACTCATCAGCCATAATTTTTTCCCGCGGATAGACCAGCGAGGCCAGCCGCGCAAATCCCAGCTTCCCCCCATAAAAAATCTTCGCGCCTCTTTCCCTTCGTTCACCATCATCGTAAACCGCGATGCAAGAGAAGTCCGATCGCTCATTCTATTGTAGGTTCTATAATCTGCAATGGCGGTATAATAACCGACGTTTCCATATTGAACATCCTGTGTATAGGCAACAGTTGTTGTAAAGCGCGAACCGTCAATCGGTCCCGTTTGCAGCCAGAGGGAATTATCATGAACGAAAGTCAACGAATTGGAAAGGATCAACGCTTTGCGCGGACGAAGGTTGATGTAATTATCTTTATCCGAATTGCTGAAACTTATTCCCGCTTCAATCCTCTGGAATTTTGAGAGAGGATAACTCAAAACAAAATAACCTCCAAAACTCCGCTCATAGTAAAAGAGATCGGGATCGGTAAGATCGTACCGACGACCGGCAAAGTGGAAAATTCCAGAAGCATAATTCATTCGTTGACCGAGCGAAACGCGCGTGACTGCCAGATTGAAGCTACCGAGAAATTCATCCGACGATTGCGCGTTATTATAGAGCAGAAAATAGTATTGATCGTTTCCTAATACATCGCTGACAGCTATTGCAGCACCGCCGGATGTACCAAACACAGGATCGGTGGCAACCTGGCTTTGAGCAATATCCAAAGAATATTCTCCACGGTATTCCTCAAATTTTACGAGAGAATCCGACAATATCATCTTTGGCTGCCATGATGTCAACGTTGTCGGGAGAGAGAATTGATGATGAGTCAACGACGAGTCAATATCCACCGACGCTTGGGGAAGCGTATAAATTTTAAAGCTATAATTTTCAAAACCGGAAAAAAGAATCTCGTCATGATCGGTCCACTGCGGATCGAACGCAGCACTCGTAAAATGGGTTACTTTCGTCATCGTCGAATTTTGTTGACCAATCTGTGAGGCAGGAATACTCCAAATATTTTGCGCCCCGTCGCGATTGCAGACAAAGGTTAAATATTTCCCGTCAGGAGAAAATGAAGGGGAATAATAATTCTCTTCACCGTAGGTTACCGCAGAAATATTTTTCGTATCAATATCCAATCGATACAAATTATAGATATCCGAACGGTCGAAATTATTCCTATCCGAACTGAAGATGATTTTTTGTCCGTCCGGAGACCAGACGGAATTGCGATCATCGTATGGATCATTTGTCAACCGGATCAATTCTTCGCGCGGCAGATCATAAACATAGAGATCCATTCTGCCGGACATATCGCTCGCTGCAAAAATTATTTTTTTTCCGTCAGGAGACCAATTCGGAGAGACATAGACGACAAGCTTCGGAAATTGAAATGTCCTGACAAGTTCCTGCTTCATAACATCGTACAAATGCAGGGCATCTGTCTCCCCCTTTTTGGTGATAAAGGCGAGCATACCATCTTTTGAAATATCCATCTTACTCTGGAACACATGGAACGATTCGAAGTCGTCGCTCTTTTCCCCTTCGATCACCAGTTGCGGTTCTCGATCTTCCTCTGTTTCACCATCCAGATTCACTTTGTAGATAGAAGTGTAGCCCGTATGGTTACCGATGAAATATACTTCGCGCAGAGAATCATTCTTGAAAAAAACCGGCTTGGTATTAAATCCTTTTTTTACCACCGTTGTTGATACCTGACTGGTAAAATCACTTGTTGAGAGAATAGGATAATATCGTTTTTTGAATGCATAGATCCATTCTTCATCCAATTCTTTATAATTTTTGCCTATGGTCGCCTTCATGATTTCGCTGAAGGAAGAACTTCGCCAAAAATTTTCCAAGAGCAACATGATTCGTTCTTCGCCGTATTTTTCTTCAATATACTTCAAAATGTATTGACCCTGCTTATACATTAAGAACGTACCGTAAATCGATTCCATGTTTTGAAGAGGAACGATATAATTATTCAGTACAGCATCACGAATCAACATTTCGGATTGATCGTCTGCATCCGTCGACCAGACTTCGGCAAGCCCCTCGGTAAACCAAAGCGGCGGCATACGATCTTGCGGCAATCGATGATCGATCAGAACGCGGGAGATCTTACTATGCATAAAGACGTGCACCAATTCGTGTCGGATAACATGCCGGAATCGGGAAAGCGAACCATCCGCAGGAATAACAACTCTCCCTTTCAAAAATTCAAAGAAGCCGCCGACTCCTTCAGGAATAAATCCTCCGGTGGTATTCGTCTGCTGGAAATGCAGATGGGAAGAATAAAAAATAAGCGGCACGCGATTAGTAAGTGAGTGATTCACTTTACTTTCAAGCTGCCGATATGCCTCTTCAGCAAAATATGCACCTTGTTGCGCAAGTTCTTTCATCTCAGGATAATAATAGATGTCGAAATGTTCGGTGCGAAGGATTTGCCAATTGAATTCCGTGTATTGGACTTTATTGTGGCCGAAGTATGAAAATTGAGCAGCGAGCGGAATTGTGCAGCAGGCTATGACAATGATATAAAAAATTGATCGGCGCATGGAGGCATCTCTTTCTCCTAGAAACTACATTTTGGCGGAGAAAGTATCAATTGATAAATGTAAATAATAAACATTGGGTATTTTTGATGTTTTATCATCTCGAGTAACAATTGGGTGGCAAAAAAGAGGAACCGACAAGTTTCGCAAGTGCGTTGGTGACGGTTATTGCCTTCTTAAGAATTTTTTTGGTTTCTGTTTTTCCTTTTGACGGGAGCAGCGGAAGATCATTACATGGCTTGTTTTTATTATAAGACATTTGATAGGGGCCTTCAATGACCTTGTTTTATGAACGAGGGCAATATAAAAATAATAATGCCCTCGTTGCAACTATGAGGTCATTGGATGACTATTTTAAAAACCACTGTTTTTGTTAAGTTTTCACTCTCAATTAGGTGCATGGAATTCATTCCATAACTACTTTAAAGCAATGATTCTTAGGAATGTTGAATAGGATAGTCAATATGAATTTTGTTCACAGTGTTATGGAGTTGGAATGGCTGCAAATGAGCGTATATTTCTGTTACGGTAATGGTACTATGGCCAAGGAGTTTCTGCACTTCATACAACGGAACACCATCTTGCACTAACCAACTTGCAAATGTATGTCTTAATGAGTGAATATGAAGCCCTTTCTTTTTCACTCCACTCAGTGTTACTATATCTTTAAATTTATGCGTTATAAAATTTCCACTTATTTTTCTATCAATATATGTGAAAACGTAAAATTCAGAATCAGCATTAAACTTTTGTTGCAGCATAGGTATCAGTTTGTTGTGAATGGGAATTATCCTCTTTTTCCCTGCCTTAGTTCTAAATGATGGACTTGAAACTATCTGAATTGTTTTCTTTTCGAGATCAATATTTTTCCATTGTAGATTAATTATTTCGCTTCTCCTCATACCAGTCAAAACACCGAACAGTATCAAATCCTTAAACCAATCTTCTTTGATTGTATTATAAAACGAGGAAAATTCTTCCTTCGTAAAGTATTCTGGAAATTTTTCCGGTACATAACACAACGCTTGTAGCGAGAAAGGATTTTTTGAGATACAATTCCATCGTAAAGCCTTATTGAGCAAACTTCTAAGGTTGCGAAGTTCGATATTTACCGTTACAGGAGAAACCTTGGTAAGCCTAAGAGATTTATATTTATCCCAATGAAACGGCGTTAGTGATTCCAGTGTGACATCCCCAATTATTTCAAGAAAAAATTTCTTCGTGAGTCCATACAATTCCACTGTTCCCTCCCGCAGGTTATTTTTTGAAAACTCTATAAATTCGGAATAGAACTGAGAGAATAATTTAGGGCATGTTCTTCTCTCCCTATCAATGTTGAATGACATTAAGAATTTTAATGCATCGGATTTTAGACGCGCTCTTGTGGAAACTTTATGAGTGCGCCCAAATTCATTTTTGTAATACAGATAGTAAATACCGTATGGAGATTTTGATAGAAACATAATAACTCCTTCCCTTGATATACATAAAGCGTGTCGCATGGCTTGTAAAAAGATTAGACAGAAGGGAATATTAAAAGTTGCTAGCAGCCATCTCTAAAACTCAAAATTATGGTCATTCTGAAAGTAGCATCAGATTTGACGACAAGTTTTTTAACGCACGGCACCTCCCGTTTTTTGAGATTCCGCCTTGCGGGATTCCCAAACGCGGAACCGAACAACGGGGCTTCGCTGCACATTTTTTGGAAAAAAATTCTGTGGGTTGCTCAGGATGGCAATAGTTTCATTTTTGAGCTGTCTTCTAGATATTTCTGAAAAAGTCATTGCGGTGAGGATGGCAAAAAGTGAAAAAATGCAGATTACATCTGATTATTTTACTTTTTGATGGCTGAGTTATAGTTTTTCAATAAAAACTTCGCCACTCCGAAAAAACCCTTTGGTGCGGCTTTCCGCCAAAAGAAAAAGCACGGAGGAAATCCGTGCTTTTATTTGTGCTTTGCGTCTCAGTGGTGAAATGCTATTTCACTTTTCCCAATTCTTCTTTTAAGAAATCAATTTTCTTTACAGGGCTCGGATCGACACCGTTTAAGATTGCAAGATAAAAACTAAACCAGTCGGCAAGATACAACAAGGAAAATGTCCGTGCGAGTAATGATTTACCTTCGGAATATACTTCAGTAATACCGTCCGCAAGTCCGCCAATAATTTCTTTGGACACATCCATGCGAAGCTGTATCCGTTTGTAATCCTGCGCGTCGCGAAGAATAACGATATGAATTTTTTTCATAATGTCTGTCAGCACTTCCCAGCCAACTATTTCGTTATGATTTAATTCGGGAAAGACATGTCCATACGCAAGTGTTTTGGCATTTTCCGAAATCTGTCCGCGCCATCGTGTATTGACTGTATCGAATTTATCCGCACCGGAATAAATGAGCGGAAGCTTTCCCTGTAATGCCTTCGCCAGATTGAGTGCGCGATTATCCGATGCATCATGATTTGAATACGTTGCAGACAATGTGTTCAACAATGCAAGAGTCTCTTTGATCTCTTTCTTCTGGTCTTTGATGAATCTAAGTTTACTCAAAGTAATCAATGTTGGGAAGAATGAATACCCTAACGCTGCACGTGGCGGGAGTCCGCCGGGAATTTTGATATACGGATGTTTGTATTTCTTCGCCATCCGTTCCACTTCACCACCGGAAGTAATACAGAAAATCATCGCTTTCCGTTTGATTGCATCTTTGTAGGCGGAAACAGTCTCTTCTGTATTGCCGGAATAACTCGATACTATTACAAGTGAATTCTTACCGACATACTCCGGAAAATAATAGTGGCGATTAACGATCACCGGAACATCACATTTATCTGCAAGATATGCACGAAGCAGGTCACCCCCGATTGCGGAACCACCAAGACCCGTGATAAGAATATTTTGAATCTTTTTTATCTTAAGTTTAATTTTTGCTGCGTTGCCGATGACAACAGCTTCTTCAGCTTGTTTTGGAAAATTCAGAATGAGGTTTCTCATTCCTTTGGGGTCGTGTTTGGAAATTAGTTCGTTCATAAAAAAAGGTTTAAAGGTTAAGGATTCAGGGTTCACGTTTCAGGATTCAAGTTTCAGGATTCAGTTTGAATCCGATAATACTTACTGAATCGTGAAACATGAAACGTACTTCTGTGTTTATTATTCAAGTAACAACTCAGGCACCATGGTGTGTAAATTTACACGGAGAAAATCTTTAATATCGTCTTCCGTTTTCATTTCAAGAACTCTGTTCGCAATTTCTTCCGCTTCCGCACAAGAAACCGACCGGATGATCTTTTTAATTTCCGGAAGAATATGAGGTGTCATACTGAATTCATCAAGTCCTAATCCTAGCAGCAGTAAAATAGCAATCGGATCGCCGGCCATTTCGCCACACATGCTCACCGGTTTTCCGACACGGTGTGCTTCCATAATAATGGAGCGGATTGTTTTAATAACAGCTGGATGAAATTCTTGATACAGTGACGAGACAACTTCATTTCCTCTATCCACTGCAAGCAAATATTGAATGAGATCGTTCGTTCCAATACTCAGGAAGTCAACTTCCTCCGCGATTTCACCTGCAAGAATTGCGGCAGAGGGAACCTCGATCATGGCGCCGATCTTAATGTTCTCGTCGAACGGAACATGCTTTTCACGCAGTTCTTTTTTAGCAATCTCAAGATATTCCTTTGACTGACGAATCTCTTTAATGCCGGAGATCATCGGAAGCATGATCCAGATTTCGCCATAAGCGCTTGCGCGAAGCATTGCCCGTAACTGAGTGAGAAATACTTCCGGCCTATCCAGTAATAGGCGGATCCCTCTCCATCCCAGGAACGGATTATCTTCACTAGTGGAGTTTGACACAACCTTGTCACCGCCGATGTCGAGCGTTCGCATCACGACCTTATGCGGACGAGATTTTTCTACAACAGCACGATATTCTGCGTACTGCTCATCTTCACTCGGATAGTTTTCGGTCCGCAAGAAGAGACCTTCCGTTCGGTACAATCCTACGCCGGTAGAGCCTTGCGTATGAACATTTCCGGCTTCGTCACTGAATTCAATATTGCAGGATAAATGGACAATCTTTCCATCCATTGTTTGAGCAGTCAATTCACGGATTTCTTTTAACCGGGTTTCAAATTGCTCGTGTTCTGTTTTCCGTTCAATACAGCGCGCGATCGTTTCCTCGGTCGGATGAAGCGTAACGTTTCCTGTATAACCATCAACAATAATTGTATCGCCCACCTGAACATGCTTAGTGATCACTTTCAGTCCAACGACAGAAGGAATATTCAACGAACGAGAAAGCAGTGCGGCGTGAGAAGTGACTCCACCCATATCCGTGGCATACGCCAGCACTTCGTTCCGGCTGAATAACACGGTATCGGCAGGTGTGAGTATTTCGGAAACAACAATCGAATTAGGCTCAAAACGTGAAATCAATTTTTCTTGTTGAATATTTCTGATGACTCTGTTCTTTACATCCTCAACATCATGTGCACGCTCGCGCATATATTCATCGGATGAGTTCATCATCATCTGCTGATACTTCGAGATTTCGCGATGCACTACATATTCGGCGCTCTTCAAATCATTCTGGATCCGTTTTCGGATCGATCCAAACAAGACTGAGTCCGACAAAATCATAATCTGCGCTTCAAAAATTTTTGCTTTCTGGCTACCCACTTTCTGCTCGGTCAACTGAAGCACTTTCAGCAATTCCTTTTCGGACCGATCCACCGCATGCTGCAGCCGTTCCAATTCAAGGCTGATTTCGTTTTCCCCGATTGATTTTTCTTCAACGCGCGGCGCCTGCTTGGCGAAAACATACGCTTTGCCAATAATTATTCCCGGTGATGCCGGAATACCATGAAGTACTATTTCGTTCTTTTGTCCCATTATACTTCGTCAAATCCTCGTTCAAATAATCCAACAACAGCCTGCGCTGCCTGCTGCTCATCGGAACCGTCAAATTTCAGTTGCAATGTAGAGCCCTGTTCCGCAGCCAATGTCATCACACCAATAATACTTTTCCCATTGATCTCAAATCCATCTTTGTAGATGAAAAACTCCGATTGAAATTGCGCTGCTAATTTTACCAACGCAGCCGCGGGCCGCGTATGCAATCCTGCCCTGTTTTTAATGGTTACATCTTTTTCAATCATAAATTAAAACTGCCTGTTCAACACCATATTGGAGAACCAGAAGAGCATCTCGCGTGCGGGTGTGTCCCGTAATTTTTCCAACTGGAGATTCGCCTGGCGAATATCTTTGTCTATGGACTGCTTTGCAAGTTGAATGATATCATACCGTTCGTATAAATCCTTTACCAACGGTATATTCTTTTTTGAAGTCCCTTTATGCTTAATAATCGAACTGATCAGTTTCTTGTCCTTCCCCTGCGCCCGTTCATAGGCCTTAATCAAGAGGAATGTTTTCTTCCCCTCCACGATATCGCCGCCGATTGTTTTGCCGAACTCCTTTTCATCTGCTATCACATCAAGAAGATCATCCTGAATTTGGAATGCACGGCCGATATAGGTCCCAAAAGAACGGAGCGCTCGAATCTCGCGTTCCGTCCCCTCTCCTATCAGTGCGCCGATCTCGGAAGAGACAGAAAATAATTTTCCGGTTTTTTTTGCGATCATCAAAAGGTAATCATCAATGGAAACATCGTGCAATGTTTCAAATTCCTTATCGTATGCCTGACCTTCGCATACTTCCACAACGCCTTCCGTAAAAACATCAGCAACTTGTGCAATGGCTTTGGATTTCGTTTTTAACAATTCCCGATATGCCAGTGCTACTAGTTCATCACCGACGAGGATCGCTACATTATTATCCCACCGCACATGCACGGTTGCGCGCCCTCGCCGTGATTCAGCATTATCCATAATATCATCGTGCACGAGCGTAAAATTGTGCAGCACTTCAATAGCAATGGCTGCATTCACCGCTTCGTTCATTGTCCCGCCGACTGCTTCGCAGGAGAGAACAATCAGCAGCGGACGAATCCGTTTCCCGCTGGCAGAAAGAACATATTTCATCGGCTCATAGAGCGATACCGGTTCATTCTTCCGGACGCAGGAATACATTTTCTGATCGATTAAGGATTTGTATTTTTGATATTTTTTTTCGAACGATTTCATTTTTTTCGCTGCAATGCGTTACTGTTTCGTAATTGTGTTGTTGAAGATACGCCAATCAAGAACATGGCACCGGTATATTCCCGCATCCATTGTTCAATTTTTTTTCGTAATTTTTTTTTGCCGCCGGACACTAACGCCTTCAACATTGGCCGTGCTGATGATGTTATATCTGCTCCGAGCGCGATCGACTTTGCGCAATCAAGTCCATGAACGATGCCGCCAGATGAAACAACTGTCAGTTCAGGAATTCTCTTTTTTAAGTGAACAACATCTTGCAATGCATCGGTTGTTCTCATTCCCCAATCCCAAAATGGATCCCAATCTGCCTGCTCTTCTTTAGTATGTCGCAAAATCTCCACTCCCGCCCAACTTGTTCCTCCGGCACCTGCAACATCAATATACCGTACTCCAACATTTATTAATCGTTCCGCAACATCTTTTGAAATGCCTGCGCCAATTTCTTTCACAATAATAGGGATCGGCATTTTCTTCACTAATGTTTCAATGCCGTTCAACACACCGCGAAAGTTTGTATTCCCTTCCGGCTGCAGAAATTCCTGTAATGGATTAAGATGAACGGCAAAAGCATCTGCCCGGATTAATTCCGCAAGTTTTAATATCGGTGAGACATCGTTTAGTTTTGCTACTTCCGGTGCGCCGATATTTCCTATCAACGGAATAGACGGAGCAGCTTTTCTTGCAATGGAAAATGAAGAATGATATGTGGAATCTTCCATTGCTTGACGCTGACTTCCGACACCCATTGCCAGATGATACTCTTCACATACTTCCGCTAATTGACGGTTGATCTTTTCCGCTTCAGGGTAACCCCCTGTCATACAGGAAATCATCAGCGGAAATGATAATTTTTTTCCGAGAAAATCGGACGAGGTTTCTATCTCACTAAAATCTATTTCCGGAAGCGCGTTATGAACAAATTCCCATTCTTCAAATCCCGACGTTTTAGCTCTAAACGCAACATCTTTTTTGATCGTCAATTCAACATGATCGCGTTTGCGGGAAGTTGTTGTTCGCTTTTTCATTCAAAAAATAATAGCCAAATAATAAGGAATATGCAAGAAAGGGAAAATTGAGTTTTTTTAATGCTGATCTTCTGATAATGAAGCAGCACGAAAATACTCAAACGGTCGAAGGGCTGTGATGGCACTGACAACTCCCTTAAAAACAATCTCGCCGAAAATAATGGAAACAATTTCCATATTGGAAAAGAGACCGGCAAATGCAATAAGATTAAACAGAAGACTATCAAGGGGGATACTGACAGAATTACTTTTTAAAACTCGCATTCCCCACGTATTTTTGATGAAGTGTTGATAAATCTCCGTATCGGCTGTTTCCGCAAGAATGATAGCAATTAAAGAGGCCGCGACAATTCTCCATTCAACCCCGCCAATTACCGTGACGATCAGATTTAATGCCGCAGCAACGACAATCATGATATAGACATTTTTTCGTCCCAGCTTGCTATGGACACGGTCGCGTGCCGTAAATGTGATACCAAAAATAAACGTTGCGATGGAGACCTGGCCAAAAAATGGAAAATGGATAAACCACGTTGCGGTATAATTTGCGGCAAGTGTTGCGAGAATATAAATAAGAGCAAAAATCATTTTGAACTAAAAAATTGCCTTCCAAAGTTCCAGTTTTTTTGTTATATTAAGCAGTAAATTTTTTCGGGAAGTAGCTCAGCCCGGCTAGAGCGCTTGCTTTGGGAGCAAGAAGTCGCAGGTTCGAATCCTGTCTTCCCGACACAAAAATCCTCACGTAATAGTGAGGATTTTTTGTTTTAAATAACAAACACTCAATATTAAAATCGAATCCTGATTCATCGACAATACTCAATTTGAATGAATTCTTAGAAGAAAATAATCATTTTCCCTAAAATTTGGAATGAAAATTTTGTATTTTCTTTCGTCCCAATCATACTATAATAAAGAATGACAGTATTCTCACGATTCTCCTTTCATCATCGCATTTTTGTCCTTGTTGGGCTATTTGTCGTCATTTCCATCGGTGTCATGTGGTTCTTCATCCGTCCACTCTATGAACGGCAGGTTGTGGAAGAAAGAACAACGGTCGTTCAACAACTGCAACATTTTGCCATCCGATCAATCGACGAAAAATTGGAGCAATGGATTAACATCGCACAGTATCTTGGATGGAATCTCCAGACCAGACCAAGCGACGTTAATGTATTAATTCGGCAACAGATCGCATTCGATACTTCGCTTATACAGATTATTGTTTCATCTCCCGAACTTTCAGATGAATTTATCGCCACGAGTTCTTCTCAACCCACTTTTACTTTCACCGGCAGCAATGATTCGTGGATCGTTTCGCAAAGAGATACCTCCATCTCAACTCTGTGGGTGAACGATACCTCAGCGGATCAACTGATCTTCGGCATTCAAAAAAGAGTTCTTATTGATGCCAAGACAATCTACCTTACGATGTTTGCGGATTCAAAGTACTTGCTTCGACAACTGGATAAATTGCCCATTGGAGGAGCATTTGCTGTTCAAGTCGGCGGAAAAGATGGATTCATTTACAGAAACGATTCCGTTACATTTCCGATCGTGTCTGAATCGTGGCAGAACCTGACAGTGATGCAGGACGTTCTTGTTCAAACGACCGAATGGAAGATTCTATTCTCAAAATTCTCTGCCGTTCCGATGTATTTATTGATCGGAATTCCCAAAGAAGTGATCATTCAGCCGGTGAAGAACTTGTTATTATATTCTATTACTATTGTCCTCAGCCTTACCTCGCTTGTGGTGATCTTTGGATGGATTTTTTCACATCAACTTTCGAAACCAGTGACACAGCTAGTTCATGATGTTGAACAATTGAAAACATTGGATTTTTCCCGGCCGATTACCGTACCAAAATTACGTGAGATTGCATCTGTCGCTGCAACAGTTGAATCGATGCGGACAGTATTGGAACGGTACCAGCGCATCAATGTTGAGAAGATTATCTTTGAAGAGTGGAAGAATAAATTTTTCCTCGCGCACAGTGAGGATGGCATTTGCATTACAGACGGTAACGGTTCCTTCACCTTCATGAACGACCGTTTTATCCAGGTGAATGATGAACTGCAGAAATCCGCGCCGGTGCAGAACAAACAGGAGCTCTTTGCCCATCCAAACATCGAACGGTCAAAAGAAACATCACGTGAAGAGCTTAGCGGACCATACAGAATCTCATTCACTCAAAAGGAGATCAAAGTCATTTTTATGAATGGCGAGCCGCAGTATTTCAGCCTGCACGATGTGACCATCGATCGCGACACCGAACAATTGGGATCGCTCATTGTTCTTCATGACTTGACGAATGACCGAATGATCGACAAGATGAAAACCGAAATGATGAACTTCATTGTCCACGAATTGCGAAATCCGTTGAACAGCATCATGGGATTCACATCGTTTATGGTAGATGAACCCGACATGAGTCTTGAAGAGCGGATGGAATACACTAGAATTATTCGGGAAAGCAGCAAGACGATGAACCAGCTCGTCAATCGTTTCTTGGATGTCCAACGTTTAGAATCCCGCACGGTTGACTATCATAAAGAAATGACTGATCTGGTATCGATGGCAAAAGCCGTTTGTGATTCACAAAAGCCTCAGCTGGCTGCAAAATCAATTGCGTTGACATTTTCCGCGGAGGAAGGAATCCCTCACACAACTGTTTCTCCCGAACTCATGCGGGAAGCATTTTTAAATTTAGTCTCCAATGCAATCAAATACGGCGACGAAAACAGAACAATCAATGTTGAGTTGAAACAAAAGGATGATCACATCCTTTTTATCATTACTGATCACGGTTACGGCATCTCTGCCGAAGATCAGCAAAAATTATTTTCTAAATTTTTCCGTGTAACATCAAATAAAAAAGCGGCAACACAGATCGGAACCGGACTGGGCCTTGCTCACGTAAAAGAAGTGATGACGTTCCATAAAGGACTTGTCGCACTCGAGTCAAACTCGAACATCGGCTGTAAATTCACATTATCGATTCCTATCGTATGATGAAATATTGTTTTTTCATTTTTGTGTTCGTCTGTGTCCAATGCACATCCGCACAGATCACATTTTCTTCGGGCGATATCAACAAAAAAACGGTTGAATTAACCGGAGATGCCTCTGCGTGGGCTGTAGTCGTTGCGTTTGCGGAACAGAATGTTGAATCGAATTCTTTTACCCTGTCCAACGATGCGTTGAAACAAATTAAAACGTTCTCACAGCTTCACAAAAAAATAAAAGAGGGGAAAGAATTCTTTCATAAATTATTAAAAGCCGGTGCTCGGGTTTTCGCACCGGAAGAATTGCAAAAGGCAACATCATTTGGAGTAGATTACGATACATATGTGCAAGCGGGAAATTTTACCGAGTTGACAAAATCCGGCGGGTTGTATCTGCAGTCACTGGAAAACATCCGTAAAGAGATTGAAAAAAAACGGAATGAGGATATCGACGCACTAATTGCCGAAAAAAATGGGGAGGTGAATCGACGAAAAGGATTCCTCGGAGAATGGAAAGGGGCAAATAAAGGAGACATGCTTGCCCAAGCGGATGGCATTAAAACGGGAGATGCCAGTTTTGCACAGCTTGCATTCACCGACGGCGTTGAAGTAATGGTCGATCCGAACTCCACTGTGGTGATTCGCGAATCAAAAATGGATAAACTCGATCAAAGTATCCGCCGCGACATTGCACTGGTCAAAGGAAGTCTACTCACCAAATTGACCGAAAGCGCAAAAGAACGGAACAATTTTACGTTTCAAGCAGGAACATCGGAATCACAAGTTCGCTCCGGAAAATTTTGGGCGAGCGCTGTGGAAGAACGACGGATAAAACTTTCCAATTATGACGGCACAATGGATGTCACCGCAAACAAGGCAAAAGTAAAATTACGATCCAACGAAGGAACCGTCGTCGAGAAAGGAAAAGATCCTCTCCCGCCAGTTCAACTGCTTTCCCCTCCGCAGCTTGCCTGGAACGGAATCGATTCCGTAATCTATTCTGACAATCTTTCGTTGAAATGGAATACCATTGCGGCATCCACCGGATACAAAGTTGAACTGTGTAAAACGAAAGAGTTTAATACGACAATCAAAAATTTTACAACAGTCCAACCTCTTTTGAAGTTAGAACATATTGAACTTGGTGTCGTATTTGTTCGATTGACAGCTCTCGATAGGTTCGGCCTTCGCGGAATGGAAAGCCCGGCGTACAAAATACTCCGCGTTGAAGACAAACTGCCGCCGGCAATCTATGTTGAGGCATGGGAAACTGACCGCCGATATACCGCTCTTCCCCGCCTCACAATCAATGGAAGCACTGAAGCAGATGCAACGTTTATAGTAAACGGGAAAGTGACTCCACTTGACGAGAACGGAACATTTTCATTGAATGTTTCTGCTGAACTGGCAGAAAAAAAAATCACATTGAAATCAATTGACCGATCCGGAAATGCTAGAGAGCGAATCCTTTCAATAGTACAGATCGATACAAACAGAGTGAACAAAATTGATTGGAACTGTCCTGTTGAAGGGATAACATTATCCCCGACGACGGAAGAGATCTCGGCAAGCGGAACAGCTTATCCATCAATGAAGGTGACAGTGAAGCATGCGGAACAAAGTTCCGTTGTGCAAACCGACTCACAAGGAAATTGGGCTGTCTCTCTAAAACATATAAAAGGTGCACAATTGACGCTGGTTTTTGAGTCAATTAGTGATAATATTGTAGTCGCTTCAAAAATTTATCAGGTAGAATAAATGCAGGTTGGTCTGTTGTTCAGCAACATTATTATAGATCGGAAATTATTGGCTTCATTGTCTAAATATATTGGACAAACAGGAATGGTATTTTTACTCCTGTTATTCTGTTCTTCATTTCTGTATTCACAAGAAGTGTTTCTTTCCGTTTCCGGGAATAAAGCACTCGTGAAAGAAACCGGTGACAATACCCATCAATATGATTTTTGGATCAAGCCCGAACTTACTGCAAGGAACGCAACGTTACACATTTTTGATGCAGGTTTAGGCGGAGTTGCGGATATTATTCTGGGAACAATGGAGACAAAAACGACATTTGAACTTATTCCGTTCGATGCGTTATATACATATTCAAATGGAAAACTTTCCGTTACCGCAAAAACTGCAAAAGCAAATGTAAAACTGACAACACTGGACGAACAACAATACTACAATCGCTGGAAAAAATTTACAACACTCGATCAGTCCTCCAAGAATGGGTGGATTCTCCGGGTTCGCGGTGGCGACGGAAACGACGTCAACAGTTTTCAATTGATTGTAGCAGATTCAAATTCTGTTACATCCCTTCGTACTGATTGGTCTATCCTCGCGATTGATCTCTCTGTCTGTTTATACCGTGTGCCGCCAACAGCGGAAATGCAGCTTCGTCCTTTTCAACCTCTTGACAATACAATCTCATCGTTTGTATCGATGGGTGAAGAACAGGTTCATGTTGGTGTTCGGGATGAATTCGGAAATTATTCAACACTTCCGGTGGCAAATCGGTTCTTTCTGTCAACACTTCCCAATGGAATGAAAAACAGCTGGGGATTGACGATCACTGGTTCTCCTCTTAAAGTGAACAATCTAGTGATTAAAGGAGCCACCTCTCTCATTCTGTGGGATCTCAAACCGACCATTGTCCGTCAACCGCAAAAGCCATCCATCGATGCAGTGCAATTAGCTGGTCCAGCTTGCAACAGCGTGGTACTTGCATTGAATGAAGCAACAAAGAAGAATCTTTTTGGCGGATTACCAAAATGGAGTTATGGAAAAACCATCATCGAAAAAGATTCCGCTGAAATTGATTTCCAAAAGCCCGGGAAGAATTTTGTTTCGGTATACATTCCCACGCGCGGCATGTATTTTCCGAAATATTGGGAACAACAGATTTCCGTTGTTGTGAATGCCGCACCGAAAGCGATCATCACCGCGGATAAACTCATCGCAGCACCGGGAGAGATCATAACACTCTCTTCCGAATCATCTTCCGATCCGGAAAATGCATCGTTGTCGTATCAATGGTTTGTCAACGGAGAATTTCGCGGCGATGAAAAAATTCTTACTCTCTCCAGTCTTTTGCCGACAACCTACGATGTTAAACTTGTGGTCAACGACGGCGCCCCGAACTCCTCCTGCACCGAAGCAGCGACTGAACAAAAGATCCGCATCAACGCACAACCGTATGTTGATGTGAATTTCAGAACGATCTTTGGGCGATCAACTGCAGTTCCGTTTGTTGTGGAAAATGATGCGGATAATGACAATGATGAGCTTGACTTTCTTTGGACAGGCAGCGGTATTGTCGGACCGAATAAAGGAAATTCGATTTCAATTAAACAAGATAAAGCCGGAACATACTCGCTCACATTAACTGCAAACGATAGAACAAACACTTCGAACTCCACTTTTACGCAGACGATATCATACCGAGTAAATGCGGAACCACTCCCATCGTTTGACCTGATAAAGCAGGCGGCTCCGGGAGATACACTGAATATACGAGCATCTGCAATTGATGAAGATAATAATTCCATAGCGTTCTCTTGGTCATCCACTGCTGGACATTCATTGACCGGTGAACAGACAGCAATCGCGTTTTCTTCGCCGGGAAACTATTCCATCACCCTCACGGCTGATGACGGCGAAAATGTTGAAAATTCTGTTCAATCCATCACCCGTGATATTCACATCAACGCGCCGCCAATGCCGGCGATTACTGCGGAGCGACGCTCGACATCCGCACGGCAAAAAATTTCCGCAGAGAAGACAACCGATGCCGATCAAAAAGAACTTGTGCATACATGGGATTTTGGTGACGGCACAACGGGAATCGGAAAAAATGTTGTGCATGAGTATCAACAAAGTGGAAGATACACCATCACTCTTACAGTGGATGATCGACAACGACAAACAAACAGTATCCAAAAAACTACGCATGAGTTAGCGATCAATCGTTATCCCACTGCGCAGTTCTCTCTTCCAACAAAATGGGAACCGACGCGTCCTCTGCAGGTTGATGGTTCACGCAGCAGCGATCCCGATGGATCAATCGCAGAATATAAATGGTTTGTTAATGGGAAAGAGGTTGCTACAGGAGCAAATCCTTCCATTACGTTTGCTGAAGCGGGAGATTATGCCGTTGCCCTAAAAGTAAAAGACAATTCCGGATTTGACGACGCTGTTGCGATTAAAACAATTCCCATCCACATCAACTACCCGCCAATAGTCCGGTGGAAAATGATTCCGGAAGTTGCTGAACCGGGTGTTGCTGTAACGTTTGATGCAAGCGGATCAACAGATAAAGAAACGAAAAAACTGACAACCGCCCGCTGGAGTTTTTCCGACGGAACGACTGCCGAAGGGATGAAAATAACAAAAACATTTTTACGTTCAGGGACAATCACCGTTAATACTGTCGTTAATGACGAATCCGGATTTGCCAATTCCGCACAATCGCTCCAAAAAAATATACTTGTAAATGCATCACCTCTCATTGTCACTAAAACATTGATCAAAACAAATTCTCGCCGCATTCTTCTTGATGCAAGTCAGAGTTATGATATCGATAAGCATGCCGTGAATTTTGAATGGCTCCTTCCTGATAGAACACGCGTCAATAAAGCAGCGTTCACCTGGGATGCGCCATCAGGAGGTGTTCATTTTATTACATTGACCGCAAATGATGGACAGGGGCGAAAGAACAGCATCACGCGAGAAACGATAAAGATTCTTGTCAACAGACCTCCTGTTGCTGTGGTTGACTCACTTGTTTATTCGTGTACCGGGCAAACAATTCTGTTTAACGGCTCACTCTCTTACGATCCCGACGGAGATGCAGTCTCAACAAAATGGGATTTCGGTGATGGTGCGGCATCCACAGAAACAAATCCTGCGCACACATATAAGACACCCGGATATTACACAGTAAAATTATTGTTGGATGACGGTTTTGCAGATCAACCAACAACGGCAACAATTCCAATCATTGTCGAAGGTTCTCCCGTCGCGTATCAAACATTTATCGATACGACCATTTGCGTTAATGTCCCCTTGGAATTTGACGGAACACGGAGCATCGATCCAAACGGACCGATCGGTTCGTATACGTGGGATTTTGGGGATGGAATAAATTCGCTTGGTTCTAAAGTTTCCCATGCTTACACAAAAGCCGGAACATATTTCGTTACACTGACAGTAGTTGGAAGCGGCAGCGGAAGATGCAGCAAAGTCAGTCAAATAACTTCTTCGATTCATGTAATCGAAGGGCCAACGGCAAACTTCATTATGCCGGAGCGTGTCAGCATTGGAGAACTGGTGAAGATTGATCCAGCCCTTTCCAAACCAAATGGAACTGTCTCCGCCGTACGATGGAAACTGGGAAAAGACACAAGCATCAACGCTGCTTCGTTAAACCAAATTCAATATCGATTTATGAAAGCGGGAACATACGAAATTGAATTGGTAATCAATATTCAATCGACATCAAACTGCAATACGGCGATGCTGATGAAAAAAATCATCGTCAATGAACCACCGATTATTGTTTGGAATATCCCGACCGATGCCGCACTGGGAGATCAACTGGCGCTGGATGCATCACATTCGTCCGATAATGATGGAATCATTGCACAGTATGATTGGAAAATTGACGGAAAAAAAATCGGAACGACGCCGATTGTTACCGCAGCGAATCTTTCCGCAGGGACTCATACTGTTGATCTCATGATCACTGACAATTCGCAAACAGCATCCCAATCCGTGAGCAAACAAACAACGGTGCGAATTAATTCAAAACCAAATCCGGTTTTTTCATTACCGGAATTACTCTATGAAGATGAAATCATTACACTGAAACCGGAAATACGAACTGATGCAGACGGTGACGCATTGAAGTTCTCTTGGAGAGTCAATGGAACTGTTGTTTCTCCGGATTCTGTGCGCTTCTCTGCCGGGAGAATGATCGTAACGTTAACGGCGGACGATGGAAGAAATGTTCGGAATTCGGTTGACTCCGTCCAAAAAGAATTCTTTGTCATCGCTAAACCCAATCTTGAAATCGAATATCCAAAAGAATGGATCATCGGCACAGAGATCAATGCAAACCAATTGTACGGCAACGGAATGATTAATTTTCTGATCAATAATCGCAGTGAGTCATCTTGGAAACCGATGACCTCCGGGAAACAATCCACTGCCATTGCATGGACTCCCAAAGAGAAACCGTTGGCACAAACATCATTCGATATCATGGCATGGGATTCGTTAAGATTCTCGGAAAAGCCGGAGACGCAAAATATTATTTGGAATCCGTCAAATCCAACGGTTATTCTTCACGCTCCTAATGTAAATCGTCCCGATAATGCAAACATAATCTATGAATGGCGAAAGGGAAAAGATTCATTTGGTGTAGGAAAAGTTGTTGACGGACTATTAAACAAAGGAAAAAATGTTTTTACCGTCCGAGCAATCGATCAGGATATTCAAGGTGCGCATCCGGTAGAGATTGATGTCGTCGTCAACTGCGAGTATTGATTTTACAGATAACAGAGAATGATTTGCAGATTTTGTTTTAAAAAAGTCCGACAGATATACCGTCGGACTTTTTTTATACTCATCCCCGGTATTTTTTGAACTTTTCCAATTTTTCTTTCAACACCGCTCTCTGTTCTTTCGTCAACGAGTTATGGAATTGTGTGTATTTTGCCACAGCAAATTGACGTAATTCTTTCCAAGCTGCTTCCCGTGCAGAGAACATTACATTCAGTTTCTCTTCGGTAATGGTTTCCTTATCCAAAACAGAAAAAAGATCGTTCACTACTCCTTCGCGCAATAATTTCATCTCGCTCTGTTTTGCGACAATCTCACCTTTTATAGAATTTAAAGTCTTCTGTTGTTCCGCCGTAAGATCAAGTTCATCGGTGATCTTTTCAGTAATCCAGTCGGCATGCTTCGCCATTCGCTTTGCACTATCCTCTTCTCTGTGAGTGCGGCACCCGAAATATGCCGTACTTGTTACAAGCAAGACCATTCCCATAACGATAAATTGTTTCATACTGCCTCCTGATGGTGATAAAATTATTGTAGATGGGGTTATGAAGTATGACGTAGCATCAAAAGAAATATTGTAATTAGGACTCTTCGCTCCGTTGACGAATATTTCTTTCCTTGTTCAACAAGTGAAATTGCGCTACATTTTTAGACCTTCTTTTGACACAATCCTATTGAGGTCATTCATGAAAACGCCGATCAAAATCTTTCCTGTTCCAGCTATCACATCATTGCAAGACATGATCATTCAATCTTCAAAAAGATATGGCGATAAACTTGCGCTTGAAGATTTGAACGACACACCGATACCGCGTTTAACATACGCAGCATTAATGAAACAAATTTTGAAGTTTGGTTCGGCTCTTAAAGCACTCGGGATCAAAGAGCGAAGTCATATTGCGGTGATCGGCGAGAATCGTGTTCAATGGGCGCTCAGTTATTTGACCATGTCATGTTTTAATTATGTTGTTGTTCCCATCGACAGAAATTTGCATCAAAACGAAATCCTGAATGTCATTCATGAATCCGATGCTGAAGCGGTTATCTTTACCGCCCAATATGAACAGATCTTTATCGAATCACATTCATCTCTTCACAACGTAAAGCACTATATTTCCATGGATCCGATATCATTGGGAAAACTTTTCCATTCCATGTCCGAATTGATCAGAAATTCTCACGGTTGCGCAATCGACGAACTTCCTAAGATTAATCCAAACGAGATGGGGGCTATCATTTTCACTTCCGGAACACTCGGAAGAGCAAAAGGAGTGATGTTATCGCAGCACAATATCTCCTCGAACTTGACGGCCATGCTCAGCATTTTTATGATGTACCCCAGCGACCGTTTTCTTTCCGTACTGCCGATTCATCACACATACGAATGCAATTGCGGGCTGCTTTGCCCACTGTATGCCGGTTCCTCAATCCATTTTGCGCGTTCGCTAAAAACTGTTGTGGAGGATCTGCAGCGCGTGAAAGCAACAATCCTGCTCGGTGTGCCGCTGTTGTACGATAAAATGTTCAAACGAATCCACAAAGGAATTCAGGAAAAAAAGACGGTGGCAAAAGTGCTTAACCCTCTCATTAAATTCACCGATATTCTCCAGACCGTTGGATGGAAAAATGCAAAAAAATCAATCTTCAAAGAGCTCCATCATAAATTCGGCGGTTCGATTCGATTCTTTATCGCGGGAGGTGCCGCTCCCGATCCATTGGTGGCAAAAGGATTACGGGATTTAGGATTCAATTTCATTCAAGGATATGGTCTTACCGAAACCTCTCCTATTCTCGCGCTGAATTCGCCCTTTAATCTGAAAGACGACGCTGCCGGTTTTCCGCTGCCCGGGGCCGAAATACGTATTCACGAACCGGATAAGGAGGGAATCGGCGAAGTGTTCGGAAGAGGTCCGAACGTCATGTTAGGGTATTATAAAAATCCGGCTGCAACGGCAGAAGTGTTTCACGACGGATGGTTCAAAACCGGCGACCTCGGATATTTTGATGACGATGGATTTCTTCATATCAGCGGAAGGAAGAAGAATGTGATCATTTCAAAATCAGGAAAAAATGTTTTTCCGGAAGAGATCGAAGATGTGTTAAACAGAAGTCCATTCATTTTGGAGTCACTGGTGTATGGCGCCGAAGATGCAAAACTTGATGAGATTATTTCTGCTCAGATTGTTGTTGATGCAGAGGCATTTATCGAACTGGCAGAATCAACCGGGAAAGAAATCACAAAAGATTTTCTTCATCAGGTCATTGCCGATGAAGTGTCAAAAGCGAACAAACAGATCAGCAGTTATAAGCAGGTCAGAAAATTTATCATCCGCGATCAGGAGTTTTTGAAGACCACAACGCAAAAGATTAAACGGTTTGCCAATCTTACGCCGCAGCCTGTAGAGGAGTAGAAATTGACTAGAAGCCATCTCAAAAATGAAACTATTGCCATTCTGAGCAAGCCTTGGATGTTTTTATACTAAGCGCAGCGAAGCCCCGTTGTTCGGGGTGCCGTACATGTAAAAAACTTATCGGCAAATCTGATACTATTTTCAGATTCTTCATCCCGATAGACAACATCGGGATTCAGAGTGACCGTGATTTTGTGTTTTTTAGATGGCTTTTAATAGAAGAAAAAGAAGGAGCCCACCTTAAATGTGGACTCCTTCGGACTTACCTTCGATGCCACGCCATAAAAATATCATCCTCAAATCCCCCGTTGACACTTCTGATCCGTTCCACTAAGCGCCCTTCCTGTTTGAAACCGAGTGATTCATAAAAACGAAGTGCGCGTTCGTTGCTTTCCCGCGCAAGCAATTCTATTCGGAGAATATCCGGACGATTCGCTTTTACATCATTCAACAGTTCGTTAAACAACGTTTTCCCGATCCCTTTTCCTTGGTATGCCGGATGGACAGCAATGGTAAGATCGCCTAGTACGTGAGCAAATGTTGTAAGACCGTTACCGTAGCAATGGATCTCACCAACAATCTGCACAGGATTATTTGTCACTGCAACGAGTTCAATACCATAAGTGATACTTTTGGAGACAAAATACTCAATATAGTCATGCGAAATCTCGAAAGCTTTTCGAGCAAGAGTTCCTTCCACTGCTGCTACATGTTTATAAAGCTCCTCGATGGCAGGGATATCATTAATAAACGATCTTCTGATGATAATGTCGTCCATCATATTTAAAATAAAAACGGCGCGACCGAAGCCGCGCCAAGTTTTTCACTTCGGCATATAGCCTTATTGTGATAAGATTTCAAAGGTAGTAAAGAAATCTTGATTCAAATATAATGCTTTTTTATTTGATGTCAACTGGTAAATTGTTCGAACTTGATAAAAATAAATAACACAAAATTGTCTGTTAAAATACCGTTATTCAGGTATTGTATTTTACTCTTAATTTGTTTACCTCATCGGTAATTACTACAACATAAACCTGGGGATCAATTTATATGGCAAAAATACTAGGACTTGATCTTGGAACGAATTCTATTGGGTGGGCTTTAATTGATGATGCATCTAAAATAATCATTAAAACGGGTGTAAGAATATTTCCGGAAGGTGTTAATAGAGACACCAAAGGGAAAGAGGTTTCAAAAAATGAAACACGAAGAGATGCTCGGCAAAAAAGACGGCAAACATTTCGCACAAAACTTCGAAAAAAACATCTGATTAAGACTTTGCAAGATGTAAAAATGTATCCTCTTTCCAGTGATGATAAAATATTAAGAGAATATTTTCATAATAGCCCTTACGTATTACGTTCTAAAGCCCTCATTGAAAAACTCACCTTATTTGAACTCGGAAGAATATTTTTTCACCTCGCGCAACGTAGAGGATTTAAGAGTAGCCGAAAAGCAGGAACAAGTGAAGAATCTGTCATCATGAAAGGTGATGAGAAAATAGGTAAGATTGGCATCATTGATACAAACAATGCAATAGAAAAAGGCTCATATCAAACCCTTGGAAACTACCTCAATTCGATAGACACAAAGGAACAACGAATTCGTAACCGATATACTACTCGCCAAATGTATATTGATGAATTTGCAAATATTTGGGAGAAGCAAAAGAAATATTATCCTGCTATACTTACCAATGAATTAAAAGAAAAAATCGGAAACACCAAAACAGGAATATTGTTTTTCCAACGTCCCCTCCGTTCACAAAAGGGACTTGTAGGGAAATGTACATTTGAAAATGGTAAAACTCGTTGCCCTATAAGTGCAATACCATTTGAGCTTTTTCGAACATATCAATTTATTAACTCAATAGAAATTTATAGCCCTGATGGTGAAATACTTAATTTAACTGATGATCAAAGAGAAGAAATTGTTTCTCTTTTTAATAGAAAAGAATCAGTAAAGTTTTTTGAAATCGTAAAACGACTTGGCTTTTTAAAGGGGTATAAATACAACTACAGTGCAGATGAAAAGAAAGGTGATTCGAGACCCGGAAATAAAACTATTATCCAATTGTCGAAACTATTTGGCAAAGAGTGGGATTCTTTTTCTGAAAATGAAAAAGATTTACGTTGGCACATAATCTATTTTGCTAATGATAACGAATGGCTAGAAAACTATGCACGGAGCAACTGGAGCGTTACTGATGAACAAATTGAACAATTAAAGAAAATAAGTTTCAAACAAGACTATGCCAGTTTAAGCAGAAAAGCTATCAATAACATTCTTCCTTTTCTCAAAAAAGGATATACATATTCAACCGCTGTAGTTTTAGGAGGTGTCCGAAATTTTTTTGGCGAAGATCGTTATTTAAAATTTGATACAAACCAAAGCGATACAATAGAAAAAACGGTTTTGGATATTTTGCAAAACACAAAAAAGAAAGAAGCAGTTATAGATGTAATAAGAGACTATTTAAAGAAACAATTCAATCATACAGATAAAGATTTGCAAAAACTTTATCACCACAGTGATCTCGATGCGGTAACACAAAAACAAATTAAAACGGAACTTCCTAAACCGCCAAATGTACGCAACCCTATTGTTCAACAAGCTTTGTATGAATTACGAAGCCTTACAAATGCAATTGCAAAAGAATTTGGATCTCCCGACGAAATAAAAGTTGAACTTGCTCGTGAAATGAAAGTTCCCAAATCAGTCCGAGAAGAAATCCATTGGAAACAAAAAGAACGTGAAGGTGAAAATAATGAAGCAAAAAAGGTTTTAGACGAATATGGACTACGCCATTCAAGACAAAATATTCAAAAGTATTTACTCTGGAAGGAATGCAAACATCAATGTCCATATACTGGAACAGAAATTTCAATCAAGCATTTGTTTGAAGAAGGATTCGTTCAGATAGAACACATTTTCCCTTGGAGTGTCTCCTTGGACGATTCAATGGCAAATAAAACCATTTGTTTAGTAAAGGAAAATCAAGCAAAGGGCGATAAAACACCTTTCCAATTTTATGGAAACGATCCTTACAAATGGAACGAAGTAAAAACTCGTGCATATAAACTCCTCCCTTTTAGAAAATACCAACGTTTCATTAAGCAAGAAATTGACACAGATTTTGTAAGCCGTCAACTTAACGATACACGATATATAAGCCGTGAAGCAAAAACATATTTAGAATCTATTTGCAAAAAAGTAAATGTTTCTTCCGGTGGAGTAACTTCGGAATTGAGACATTATTGGGGATTAGATACCATTCTTAACCCAAGAATTAATGTCGGCAACTCTATACCGGAAGATAATTATTGGGCAGCAATTAATGCAGATGGCACGATAGCGGAAACCATTTCTTGGACATTTGAGCAAAAAGAAAAACCAGTGGGATTACATAAAAAAGGAAGGGTTGTTATTGGTTACGTTCGCAAAGGATATTTTTATATAACAGGCGGTGCAAAAAATAGAACTGACCACAGACATCATGCAGTTGATGCATTAACAATAGCAAACACAAAAGTAAGTTTTATTCAAGAACTTAGCCGATGGAATAGATCCAATAAAACATCCGAATTAAAGGATTTTCCTCTACCGTGGAATAATTTCCACGCACATGCTGAAACTTCAATTAAAAATATTTTGATTGCGTATAAAGCGAAAAATAGAGTTACAACAAAAATTAAAAAGCGAATACGGAAAAAGATAAATGGAGAATTGAAAGAATTTATAAGTGTCGGTGTTTCCGCTCGCGGAGCATTACACGAAGAAACTGTTTATGGAAAAAGGAAAAATATGTTTGGGGAGGAAAATGATTATTTCAATGTAAGAAAACCATTGCAAAGCTTGACTCCTGCAATGATACCAAAAATTATTGACACAAAGATTCGTGAACTAGCTTACAAAAGACTCATTAAACTCGGACTAAAAATTGACAAAGAAAATAATAAACCAATAGTAAAAACAACAAAAGATAAAGAATGTTTTGGAAAAGCGTTTGACAAATCACTTTTTCTTCCAAATGAAAATGGTGAACCTGTTCCAGTTAAAAAAGTTCGGATTCGAGTTGAATCATCAAATATGGAAAAACTAAAAGACAACAATAATCAATGGGTTGAACCAGGAAGCAATCATTGTGTTTCAATTTATGAAAAACCAGATGGTTCGCGGTTTGGGCTAATGACTTCATTTTTAGAAGCTGTCGAAAGAAGAAACCAAAAAATAGATGTTGTTGATAAAAACAACTATGAGGGAAAGTTTGTTATGAGTTTATCTAAAGACGAATTAGTTCTCATGGATTACGATCAACAAGATATCAATTGGAGTAATCCTCCATCACAAATTGAACTTAGCAAGAAGTTATACAAAGTTCGAAAAATGACATCTACAGGGAAAACTATAATGATAACATTCACCTATCACATTGCTTCAAATGTAAACGCCGATGCTGATCCAGCACCTATGGTTTTAAGAAAAGTACCTAATGTGCTAAAGGCTCTTAAAGTCATTATAACCCCGACAGGAAGAATAGAACCAGCTAAACAATAGCATGCTTAAACGCACCCTCTTCATCGAAAATCCGTGTCATGTCAGTTTCAAGATGGCAAACCCTTCCTGCGTTTGCCTTACCCGCCATCTTTTTGGCGGGAACGCAGGCAGGGTTGCGCGTTGATAGAATTGACATTGCTATAATATAGATAAAAGTACTATGGCAAAACCACAGCCACTATTAGAACCCGAACAATTTTATCACGTTTACAATCATGCGAACGGAGATGACAATCTTTTTCGTACCGATGAAAACTATCGCTTCTTTCTGAAATTATACTCAACATACATTCTCGGAATTGCAGAAACATTTGCCTATTGTCTGATGCCGAATCATTTTCATTTTGTTATCAGGATTCGGAAAGAAGAAGAGATTAGCAAATTTTATCACATAGAAAAGAAAACCCTTCCAGCGTTGATAACGCTGGAAGGGTTGATACGCTTAAACAGCCTGCAATTTTCCCATTTATTTAACGCATATACACAAGCATTTAACAAACTCTATAGCCGTAGAGGAAGTCTTTTTATTGACACCTTTAAGCGTCGCAAAGTTACAAGCGAAATAGATTTGTTGAACCTTATCCATTATATACACAATAATCCGGTTCATCACGGTTTTACAAAAAATATGGATGATTGGAAATTTTCATCATATAGCGTTTTCCTCTCTCCCCGTAAAACGATGCTCGCAAAGTCAGAATTAATGAAATTGCTTGGTGGAACAAAAGGATTTAAAGAATTCCACCAACGAAGCGTAGAAAAGAAATTTTTACAAACGGTTGAATTTGATTAGTACAAACGCTGGAAGGGTTCGGAATTCTTCCAGCGTTTAACTATAAAAGTATGCTTAAACGCACCCTCTTCATCGAAAATCCCTGCCATGTCAGTTCCCGACTAAATCAACTCATTCTACGGAACAAAAAAACTGACGAAGAAAAACAAGCTCCTATCGAAGATCTTGGTTTTGTGGTGTTTGAAAGTGAAGAATGTACATTTTCCTTACAATCAATCGCTAATCTGAATGCAAACAATGTTGCCGTGATCTTCTGCAACCAGAATCATATGCCGACTTCGATGTTATTGAATCTGGAGGGAAATACATTACAATCCCAAGTGTTTCAAGGCCAGATAAATGCCAGTGAACCTCTGAAAAAACAGTTATGGCAACAAACGGTTAAATCAAAAATCAGTAATCAGGCAAAACTTCTTGCCTCGTTTGGTAAAGAAACAGCTTTTTTAAAACGATGTGCGGAGAAGGTAAAAAGCGGTGATGTATCCAACGAAGAAGGAAAAGCAAGCAGATATTATTGGCAGAATATATTTGACAAGCTCAACCCTTCCAGCGTTAACAACGCTGGAAGGGTTCTAGGAAAATTTACTCGCAATCGCGACGGTGAACCGCCCAATAATCTTTTGAACTACGGATACATCGTACTTCGCGCAGCCGTTGCACGTGCGTTAATCGGTTCTGGCCTCCTTCCTACCCTTGGCATTCATCATCATAATAAATACAATGCTTTTTGTCTTGCCGATGACATTATGGAGCCATATCGTCCGTGGGTTGATCTTCTTGTTCTTCGTTCTATCAGAGATTTTAAGGATATCTCCGTACTCGATAAAAACATTAAAATACGAATGCTCAGCGTATTGACACTTGATGTTACCATTAATGAATCTACAAGCCCCTTAATGGTTGCGTTGTCTCAAACAACTGCATCGCTGGCTGAATGTTTTGCAGGAGAGCGGAAAACGATTAAATACCCGGAATTTATTCTATAACCCTGCTGCGTTTGACTTGCCCGCCGTCTTTTTGGCGGGAACGCTGGCAGGGTTTACAATTTCAATTATGCGACTCAACGCGTACAGAATTATGTGGGTTTTCGTCTTTTTCGACCTTCCGACTACTACCGACTCTGAAAAGAAGATACATGCCAGATTTCGCAAAGACCTTTTGAAAGATGGTTTTGCAATGATGCAATATTCCGTTTATATACGTCATTGCGCAAGCTTGGAAAGTTCTGAAGTGCACCTGAAACGTGTAGAGAAGTTAATTCCCCAAAAAGGGCATATCAGCATCATAAAAATCACCGATAAACAGTACGGTGATATAATCAATTTTTGGGGAAAAAAGACAACACCGCTGCCTGACACTCCGGCACAATTGGAAATATTTTGAATAAATAAACTCTTCCAGCGTTTGAAACGCTGGAAGAGTTTATCAACAAAAAATTAGCGCCAAAAAATCTACCTCAGCTACGCTTCGGTTAGATTTTTTGGCGCTTTTTTCCGACAGACACACCATTTAAGTTATTAACAAATAGAAGATTATGGATCAACTACTGTCGAAACTCTACCTTTGAAATCAAATCACAACTCAGCAACCTGCAGGTAAGCATACCATATAACTGTCGAAACTCTACCTTTGAAATCAAATCACAACCAATCTTTAGTTGTGTCTCTTCGGGAAGATACTGTCGAAACTCTACCTTTGAAATCAAATCACAACGCTTTGTCTCGGTGGCTAAGAATGCCAACAACTGTCGAAACTCTACCTTTGAAATCAAATCACAACGCTGCGGAACAGGTCATTGACATTTTTGAAACTGTCGAAACTCTACCTTTGAAATCAAATCACAACCCAACTCGGCTTCCATGCGCTTTCGTTCTTACTGTCGAAACTCTACCTTTGAAATCAAATCACAACGCAATGAGAAACATATTGCAAAATTCAGCGACTGTCGAAACTCTACCTTTGAAATCAAATCACAACGAATGAGTCGTTTAATTCAAACACCGAATGACTGTCGAAACTCTACCTTTGAAATCAAATCACAACCATGATAGAAAGTCAACACATTTTCTATAACTGTCGAAACTCTACCTTTGAAATCAAATCACAACTGAGGCACACGATAATTATGTTGCTTCTATACTGTCGAAACTCTACCTTTGAAATCAAATCACAACAACGAATGATTTTATAGTTGCAAGAGTAATACTGTCGAAACTCTACCTTTGAAATCAAATCACAACAATCGTTCAGCTTGTAGGCACAACACTTCCACTGTCGAAACTCTACCTTTGAAATCAAATCACAACGCATCGGCATATCTCCGCCGTCGTGGACGAACTGTCGAAACTCTACCTTTGAAATCAAATCACAACTGTTTCCTTTGCACTCTTTCATAAAGTGCGACTGTCGAAACTCTACCTTTGAAATCAAATCACAACTGTTGCCTCGTTAATATAAGTTGTGATAAAACTGTCGAAACTCTACCTTTGAAATCAAATCACAACAATAAACTCTTGTTGCCTTTTTCTGATTTTACTGTCGAAACTCTACCTCTGGAATTAAGTTATGTTTTTTCTAAAAACAATGTAAATTGTCAAAGAACAAAATTTTAATAATATACAAAATCATTTAGATTCCAACCAAACGAGAATGTCACAATTTTTATGACGTCTCACTGCTATCCGAAGAACAATCGTTAATGCTTTTTCCCTTCAATTGCTGCAATTTCATTTAAGAGATCGCGCTTTGTGAAGCCCGATTTCTTCATCAACGAAACGACAAAACCTTCCAGTTGTTCCCTCGTCTCATCATCAATCTCCATGGAGGTCATAATCATCACAGGAATCGTGAATGTCGCTGAAGAGTGTTTCAACTGATATGCAACATTAAAGCCGGACATTTCCGGCATCACAAGATCTAAAATAATAAGATCCGGTTTTTCTTGTGCGGCAAGAGCGAGTCCGTCTTTTCCGTTATGCGCTTTAATCACCGTACATCCTTCCGCTTCAAGAATGATCTGAACAAGATCAGTCACCGATCGATCATCATCAATCACAAGAATCTTTGCCGAGTTCTGTGCGCTTCGCCCTTCCACTCGTTTCACTGCTGCAAGCAGTTCATCTTTTTGCACCGGCTTCACAAAATATTCCACTGCGCCGAGACCAAAACCGACATTCCGTTCATCCACCATAGAAATGATGATGACCGGTATCTCTCGACAAAGCGGATGTTCTTTTAACTCGCGCAGCACCTGCCAGCCATCTTTCACCGGGATTAAAATGTCGAGCGTAATCACATCGGGTTTCCATAACTTTGCTTTTTCCAATGCTTCAACACCGTTTGTTGCAATTTCCACGATGTAACCCGACTCCGTAAGATATGTGTGAAGCAATGTTCTTGCATGAGGTTTGTCTTCAACAATCAGCACCCGTTTTTGACGCTGTCCATCTGTCGTTTCCGAAATCTTTTTGAACACTTTCTCCGCTTCATTTTCTACCTGCACCATCATTGGTATTCGCGCAATGAACGTGCTCCCTTCCCCGTATTCGCTGACAACAAATAATGAACCGCCGTGGAGCTCAGTTAACTTTTTGGTAATCGCCAAGCCGAGTCCCGTCCCTTCAATCTTTCTCGCTCCCTGATCCGTCTGCTGAAACGGCTGGAACAATGTCTGGATCTCTTCTTTTCGGATTCCGACGCCAAAATCCTGAACGGAAAATTCGATGTCATTCTGTTTTCGTCTTGCGGAAAGGATTAATTTCCCTTCGGTGTGACTGAATTTGATCGCATTAGAAACAAGGTTCAATAAAATCTGTTTCAACCTCACACCATCTGCAATAATATCATCTAACTCTTCATCCATCAACACTTCCATTGTTAATTTTTTTGCGTCAACTTGCGGCTGCACTACTTGTTTTACTCCGTCCACAAGATTCCGGACACCAACCGGAGCAAAGCGAAGGTCCAATTTGCCTGCTTCAATCTTTGAAAGATCAAGAATATCATTGATCAGATGAAGCAAATGTGCTCCGCTGGACTTAATGGCGGCATTGTATTGCACTAATGAATCTTGTGAAATAGCAGAACCTTCTTCGGCGATCAATTCCGAAAAGCCGATAATGGAATTAAGCGGTGAGCGGAGTTCATGGCTGAAAAACGCAAGAAAACGCTTCAACGTATTATGTGCTTCCATTGTCTGCGCACGTTGGATTTCCAGATCGACATTCTTTACCCGGAGTTCATCAATCAATCCACGGCGGCTGATACCGACGGTGATCTCGCTGGCCAGAAGCGAAAGGAATGATAGTTCCTTTTCCACAAGTTCGCGCGAATTATAAAGAAGAATCTCCAGCACACCGATTTTTTCCCGTTCAATCCGAAGTGGAAGTGAAACCAGCGTAGTAACATTGGTTGTAATCACTTGTTCCGGCGCAAACGAGTAAAGCACGCTGCGGGAGAGATCAGTCGTGACAATTTTACTGCCGGTAGAGAACGCTTCAATGCTGGAAAAATTTGAATCGTTTGCAACCGAAAGTGCATACAGATTCTTTTGAAGGTCGGTGAGCGACAATTCCGGAGCAAGCAGAATTAATTGTTCATCCGCGGGGCGGTGAAAATAGAGTAACACATTTTGCTGCGGCAGTTCATACTTTCTCGCGATGACACTCACCACTTCAGTGCAGAGATCTTCTAACTGGCTTGCCGTGTTGATCACAAGAGAGATATCAAGCAGTGTTTCCCGTTGACGCTCTTCAATCTTTCGCTCCGTAATATCCGTCAGAAAAACTGACAGTCCGTTTTCATTCGGATATATCCGAAAATCATACCATTTTTCAAAATTGATGTCTTTGGTATGATTTGTTGCCGTTTGAAATGTATTTGTCTCAAGAGCCAGTTTATATTTTATGCCAACATCATGTTTTTCAAGATTAGGAAAAATTTCAAAAATATTTTTTCCGATCACCTCTTCCCGCTTCCATTCTGTTCCCACCTCCGCCGCTTTATTCCAATAAGTGATGAGAAAATTTTTATCCAGCGCAAAAAAGCCGCCGGAGATACTTTCGAGAATTTCTTGAGAATTGAGAAAAGGTTCAGTCATAAGTGATGATGAATGCTAGATTCTGGATAGTGGGTGCTGGATTTAGATCCTGAATTTTTGAAAAATTTGATGATTACTTTTTGCTCGTGTGTTCTTTTTGGTCGGATTGGATAATATGATCTCATATCACGTATCCAGAATCAATTATTCTTTTCTACTCAAATGAGGCGGCTGAAAACCGCGGTACGTATCGAACTGTGAATCGTAAAAGACTAAATTAAAGTTACTATCGCGCAACGTTCCGCCGGATGGATACAAATAGAATTCCGAAAGCAGCTCAGTTTTCGTCTTGGCCAATAAGCCGCCGGATGTATAGAATTGAACGGTATAAAATCCTTTCGTAAAAGGAGCAGTTTGCAATTGTGCGTGAAGATTTTTTTCGCTAAAAATATGGATGTCGCTACTCATGCTTTCTTAACCTTCACTTAGTCCCAGCTGCGCCAATGTGTCCGGCCGGATCAGCATTAATAGATGAGATTGCTGCACAATCAAATATTGTTTCCCCTCGAATTCAATTTCGATTGCTGTATCACGAAGAAACAACGCGTAATCCCCTTCTTCGGCTTGCAATGGAATATACTTTACCGGATCTTTCGGCGTGGACCACGATTCCTGATCCATATAATTTGGATTGATAAAAGGATATCCCGGACCAATCTTGATGATATAGCCCGCCTGCACTTTATCTTTCTCTTTTACGCCGGGAGGAAGGTACAAACCATGAGCGGTTTTTTCTTGCCCTTTATCCGGCTCAATCAGAATTCGATCGCCGACAAGAAATATTTTTTTCTTTAATGAGATTGACATACTAATGGGCTAAATATACAAAGAAATTCTATTTTTAATAGTGTGGAAGATGAGTTTGGTAAAATATAATTCATCTCCTCGGATAATCGGGATGGAGTTGGAATAGTGCAATTTGTTCACCATGATGTGACACCTGCTTGCGAAAGAAATAATATTTCATCAACAATTTTCTCTCTTTTACCACATCGCGCTGATCTTTCTCTTGCAAATAATAGACATTCCGAATATTGTAATTTATACACATACCGATGCACATCAAACAGGGCTCAAATGTGGAAATCAGTACAAGACTGTTACGGTCCAATCGTGAAAATTTTTCAAGTCCCAATTTCGATAATGCATCAGAAACAGCATTAATCTCAGCATGTTCCCCCGCCGCATTGTTGCGAAACACCGTATTATATCCTTCGCCAATGATTTCTTCTCCATATAATAGAATCGAAGCGACTGGGACGTCATTCGTTTCCAACGCTTTTTTCGCCAATACGATTAGGCGGTCTAGATTGTTTGGAGAAATTTCAATTTTCCTTTTCAACGAGAATCTCATATGCCCATCAATTCTCTTGATATTTCATGGTGATAATAAACTGATCTGCGCATCTATTGAACGGCGCAAGGGTTGAAAATCGTTCGTCGCACGATTGAAGGAACGAATACAACCGCGGATATTTTTGGGGGAATTTTTCCATGTACGGCGGAGGAGAAAACGACGCCACTCCCCGAATTTTGAGAACAATGAATCGATCTCCAAAACTACGAATTACATTTGATACAGAATGATAATATGTTCTAAAATATTCTCCTTCGATGTGGGCTATGATTCCCCCTTTGTGAAGACGACGCAATCCCATCGAAGTGTTCCCCTGAAAAACGTATGCAAGTTCCCACGGACAAATTGGCGGCATAATTACCAGCGTTAAAAACCCGTTGGGTTTTACAATCTGGCAAAGCTGTTCAGCCACAGGATGAAGGTCTTGAACACAATTCAATCCGCCAAAATTAGAGAAAATATGATCGAACGTTCTGGGAGCTAACGTTCCCGCTTCGGTAAAAGAGCGTACTTCCGTGGTAATGCGGTTTTCCAATTTGTTTATTTCGATTTTCCTTTTAATCTCATTCACCATTCCATCGGCAATATCCATTGCATGGACTGAATGACCTTGCTGAGCAAAATGAACAGCATCGATTCCTGTCCCGGCATTAATGTCGAGAATCGTATCTCCCGGTCGTAAATATTCTTCAACATGTTTGTGTACAACAGAACGCATCCATTGCAGCATCATATTATTATTCTGAATACTGTCGAACAACGGCGCTTGTGCAGAAAACGCAGCATTGACATGCGACGCATTATCATTTGATTTAGTGAATAAGAGAGGATTTGGCGTTGTCATGTTTTTGAAAGTTGGCGTAAACGTAATCCGTCTATTAATATCGAAGGGATGTAATAGGCAAGCAACATCATTCTTCTCAGCCTCTGTTTTGTAAAAGAACTTTTCATGGATAGAAGTTCTTTAAGGAAGGATACACCTTGAGTGTACCGAAATATTTTGTGAACATACCGATGAAGCATCCTATAATAGCGCGGCGAATACGTTCCGCGATACATCATGGCAAGATCGTCGGAATCAGTCCAGTTTTTTTTCTCTCCCATATTTGCCTTCACCGTTTCATAGAATTTTGTACCAGGAAGAGGATACGAAACCGAAATACCAATGTTGTCTGGAAGAAGATTTTTCACCATTGCTATAGTAGCTTGGATATCTTCAAATAACTCGCCACTGTATCCGAATTGCAGAAAAAATGAGGTGTTAATCCCGTGTTTTTTTAATAATCTTCTAGATTCTGCAATTTGCTGAACTGTAATTCCTTTTTCCATTGCATCGAGAATCTTTTGAGAGCCGGATTCTGCTCCAATCCAAACTTCGGTACAGCCAGCATGCGCCAAGGCTTCCACGGTATCATCGCGAAGCAACAAATCGGCACGTGATTGGATGGTAAATGGTATTTTTACATTACGTTCGTTCACAAGAACAGAAAATTGCTGCACCCAATCTGGCGTCAGCCCAAAAATATCATCCGCAAACCAAATATGACCCGGATGTAGCGTTGATTGTATATGGAGCATTTCGTTGACAACATTTTCGGGCGAACGAGAATTGTATACCTGTCCATAAATCGGTTTTGCACACCAATTGCAGTGATATGGACATCCCCGCGTTGTTACCATATTCACGGAAAAATAACCGTGATGTTTTTTCCAAACATTTTGATATTGATGGATATCAATCAGATTCCAGGCGGGCAAAGGGAGTGAATCAAGGTTCCGTGACACCGGACGTTTTTGAGTCCTGATTATGCCATTGGAGGATACAAAAGCAATTCCCTGAATTGCGTGTAATCGAGATTTTTGGTTTGTTAAATACGCAGTGACCACTTCCAATAACGTCTGTTCTCCTTCGCCAATAATCACCACATCTGCATTGTGATCCAAGTATTGTTCTGACTGATCGGCAGCATCTGATCCATGTACAAAAACGGGAATGTTAAATTCCTTAGCAATCGCAGACATAACGAATGCTGCTTCACGCATCCGAGTCAGACACATCTTATTCAGATAATTAAAATCATCGTCGTAAATCACAAGGATCTTCGGTTGAATTGTCCGTAGTGCATCCCGAAGTTCCGTTTCTGATGAGGCCAGCATTGTATCAAATAAAGAGACTGTAATATTGTTCGATGTTAAGTATCCTGCGGCATATAACGTCCCGAGCGGCGGATATGGCGTCTGTGCTTTTGACTGTTTCGGATCAAAATGCAGAAAGTATGAATGCGTTAAGAGAACATCGGTCATTTCGATTCCTGTATTCCTAATGACGTAAGCTTCTTTTGATATTCCTTCAGAATGGCTTCTTGACAATTCTCAGGCCAGCCCGATGACACATCCGGAGAGATCATGAACATAGATTTCAATTGATCTGTTGTGACGGAACGGAATATTTTTTGCCAGTGGGTTCTATGAAATTCCATTAATCTGATGTTGATGGCGTGAAGCGGGAGGATATTCAATATCATTTCCGTGAATCTCTGTATTATCGAACGAGATGGGGAAAGTAATAATTCTTCATCCGAAACAATATCGATATTCGGTAAATATTCTTTTATCCAACCATTTTGCTGCTGATAGGCACTATAAGCAGATTGATTCCAAATCACTTTGGTTGTAGCAACTTCAACAGCGGTATAAATATTTTTTTCTTGATGTGTATAATGGTTCTCAGAAAGATAAAAATTCGTGCAAAAATATTTTGATCTGCCCAACAAGAAAATCTTACGGAACGACGTCAAGATTGTTCTGCATATCCACACGCGGTCCGGAGCGGCGATAATCATAAAATCAATATCGCTTGAAGAATCTGCAACATTCTTCGAGAGTGATCCGGTAATAAACACCCCTCTGACAAACGGCAATATTTTTATCACTCGTGCAATCATCCGTGCAATGTTCAGCATTTTTTTTGCTCGGACTTCATTTTCCATTCTATTTTGCACGATGTTCTCTTGTTTACCCGGCAAAAAAACGAGCGAACTCTCCCGCAGCAATTTTTTATCGTTCACGAGAGTCTCTATCTCGTTTTTAACGTCGGAAAGGTAAACTGAATTCTGCGGCAGATAATTGAAGATCTGTTCTTTCGTCAACGGATAGTTGAAAAGATCAAAATATGCGACTGCTTTCAGAATGCTGTCCGAAAGATTTTGAGATGGTGGATTCATAAAATATTTATCATACAACTTTCTTCAAAATAGTTTTTTCCTGCACCTTATGCAACGTTCTTTCAGAAGTGATTGGAAACAATTTCACAAACGAACATGTGTCATTGCATATTCTGAAGTTACTTTAAACGAGAACATCGTGTAGAAGTATATGGAAAGGAAGCAATCAAAGAATATTAAGAATAACATCGAGATTACTTCGTCCCAGTATAATGACATCGGGACTCGCAATGGCAGTGATTGTGGGTTTTTGAGACAACTGATAGCGGCGTTTTTGAAAATTTGATAAGTGTAGTTATCACCGAGGGAATTTATACTACTTGAGTGTGCATTTGAATACCTATCTTTTTAAGGAATTCATTTGGCAGTTCTCCGCCGGCAAAAATAAATACATGAGCATTCTTCAATTCTTGCTCTCCTCCCGGTGTCTGGAGAAGTACGGAATCTTCCCGTATTTCTTTTACATCCGAATTAAATATGACCGTAATTTTTTTACGGGAAACAAAGTCATCGATATGAGTTTTATTTCGTTCTTTAATACGGGTAAATTCTTCCTTCCGATAGGATAATGTCACTGTATTGTTATTTTGCGAGGCTAATCCTACCGCAGCTTCGATAGCTGAATCTCCGCCGCCAACGATCAGAACATGTTCGTCACGATATGTTGCAGCATCAATTAGTCTATATGTTACTTTGGAACGCTCTTCTCCCGGAACACCCAATTTCCGAGGAGTTCCTCGTCGTCCAAGTGCCAGAACTACATACCGTGCGGTTATCTGCTTTGTTGTGGATGTCAGAATAAATTCACCATTCACTGAACGAATATCCTTTACCTTTTCATTGATAGCAACTTTTAAGTTGGTCTTCTCAATAACTGCGTTCCACAACTCGAGCAATTGTTCTTTACTTGCTTCTGTGAACTTTAATTTCCCCCACAATGGAAGTTCAACCGGACTTGTCATCACTACCTTTGCTCTTGGATATTGCAGAATAGTTCCTCCAATATCACCTTGTTCAAGGATGACATAGCGAAGATTTTTTTCTTGTGCAGTCAGCCCTGCGGTTAAGCCAGACGGACCGGCACCAATAATCGCCACGTCTACCATATCATCACGCGATGCCGCCGGAAGTGTTGCGATGTGTTCAATCACTTTTTTCCCTTGGGAAATTGCATTCTTAATCAAACCCATCCCACCGAGTTCACCGACGATAAACATTCCCTTCACAGTCGTTTCAAAATTTTCAGCGAGAATCGGCAAATCTGCGCTGCGTCCCGGTTTGGCTGTCAATAATTCAATACCACCAACAGGACACGCTTCTGCACAGAGTCCATGACCAACACATTTTGCACCATGGATAAGTGTTGCTTTCCCTTCGATCAAACCTAATACCTCCCCTTCAGGACAGGCACGAACGCACACACCGCATCCGATACATTGCATCACATCTATATGCGGGTGCATCGTAAGCGCTTCGTGAAGACCGGAGATTTTCATTCGGTGAAATTTTTCGCGCGCTTTTTCCTCTTTCTTTCGGAACCGCCGTACATACGGTACAACCGTGGCAAAAATAAGAATAACGGTAATAAGAATGGTGATCAGTGTTTCATTCATTTTAAAATCTCATCCCTATTTCGGCGAACACACGTACGCTATTCATGTTTGTATCGAATACTCCGTCCGCAGAAAGCGACGAATAAAACATCCGCGATATCCTGTAGTTAACACTTGCCGTCGCCGTCTGTGTAACATAATCTTGTTGAAGTGTCAGAATCTTATACGAATAATAGTCATAACGAAGTGAGGCCGTCAATGAATAGAAGAATGTCCTGTCAATGTCAAATGTGACATTATTTCCTTCAGAATAGACACCAACGATGCGTGCATATCGCACTCCCGCACTTATTTCCGATCCGAGAATATCGCTCATGCGCACTGCGCCGTCAAATGTTTTTGCATCTCTGGCATCTCCTTTTTTCGTCCGGTATACTATCCCTGCCGAAACCGAAATATAATATGGCAGACGGACTGTTGCATTGGCACGAAGTCCCTGCATAAAGTTCCTGTCGAACAGTGTGTCCGAGATTGTTTTCATTGTTTCAAAAAGGTATATGGATCGGGTTCCATCGTATCCAACATTTGTAGAGAGCCATGGAACAGGATAATAATTGACAGAAAGAAAGGTGTTGGAAAGTTTCAATGCAGAACGTTTCACGCCGTTGTTGATATCATTCAAATCCATTTCTGAACTTTCATAGATCGAAAAATTTGAACTCAATGCAGCATAGTGTTGAAGGTACATAAATTCTCTGTCAAGTTTCCCTTTCACCTGCTGACGGATATATGCAACGGTTCCGTCATAATGTTGAGAGAAGTCTTTACCGGCGCGGTAATTAAGAAACAACGCTTCTTTGGTATTTTCCGAATTGACATCAATCGATTGCTCCAATACATTTGCACCAAACAGAACGCCGCCAGTAAAACCACCTTCGCGTGCATATAAATGCACACCATCAAATACTCCCATACCGCCGACATATCTCGAGGTCATCCTGCCGATTCCATATCCAAATTGAGCATCGGGAAGATCCCTTTGCAATTGAAATTCATACAGTCGCGTTTTAAACCGGGATGATCCGCCAAAGCGCTGATAGCTATTTGAAAGATCATAATATGTTCGCGTATACATGGAGAATTCCATTCCCGTTCCGTAAAGATTCCGAACGTTGAGACGGAGTAACGGCGCGGGCTGACTCAAATTAAATCGGGAATCTTCCGCCAACATACCGGAATACTGTAACGAAGCCCTTCCGGAAATAATATTTTCAGTCTGAACACTGGGAGCACTTTGGGGAGTTGTGCGAACGGTCGTTTGCACTCTCTCGTTCGAAGTAGTGGTGTCCACTACCGTTGAAGGTTGTTGAAGAGAAATAATTTTTTTGCTTAATCCTTGATCACCAACGGCAATAATTCCATCGCTCGCGAGTATTTGTGCCGCTGACGATTTCCGAGAAATAGCCGTAATCAAAACTGTGGCGATCGTCTTTTGGTTCTTCTGTATCTCCACAGTATCGCCTACAGCAAATCCGGCATCACGTCCAGCATCCAGGTACACAACCGAAGAAGAAATGTATGAAACGGAAGCACGGATCTTCTCTTGCGCCAATACATTCGACAGAATCAATACAATCCACAGACAGAATATTATGGTATAAGGTTTCTTGTGCAACATCAATCCTCCTCTCCGCGAGGATGACAACGATAACACGCTGAACTTTGATACACGTAACCTGATACTTCCCCCAGATGTTCTTTATCCATTGATGATTTGTTATGTTCGTGACAATTAATGCACTCAAATTGTGCATAATTCGCAGAATTCGTATGACAATCCCCGCAATTGTTCCAGCGACCGGGACGATGTGTGCTTCCCGATGAAATCGGAAAATACGATTCATGTGGAAACAACGATGCTGGTTTCCACGTCAGCGCACGATGACACGTTTCGCAATTCGTCGGAAATTTCGCCGTTTGATGATTTGGGTCCGTGGTTGCCAGATATTCTTGTTGATGACAAACATAACATTGAACAGGAACTCCACGAAAGGTCTCGTTCAGATGGCATTGAGTACAAGCAACGCCTTCATGTGCGCCTCGCAACGGGAAATCCACTTTATTATGGTCAAAACTATTCCGCCATGATTGTGCGTCTATCGAATGGCAACGTTCGCATTCCGTGCTAAACCCGGCCCTTACATGATTTGGCTGTGCGGTTGACTGAAATTCTTTCTGATGACATGAATAACAATTCTTTAACGTGCCTGCAAATCTAAGTGTTGTATGACAATCGATACATTCTGCTGATTGATGCTGTCCACGCAATGGATATGCCGTAGTTGAATGATTAAACCGCATCGGTTGTGCCAGCTCTTTCCATGATGCTGTTCCATGACACGCTGAACATTCTTCTTTGAGCAATCCGTGCGGTGATTGCTGACCGAACGCAAATACACTAAAGACCATTATACAACTGATGACGTGTACCATTTTCATATCCATCAATTCCCACGCGGATGACACTTATAACACGCCGAACTTTCGTACACATATCCTGTTTTTCCCTGATGCTCACTGTCCATGCTCGTCTTATTATGTTCGTGACACGAAATACAAGTGAACGATTTGAAATTCGTCGGATTTTCATGACAGTCTTGACATGTCGTCCATCGACCCGGTCTGTGTTTCGCCGAACTGTTAATCGGGAAGAACGGAGTATGATCAAATGTTGATGGCTTCCATGCTGTCGTTGTGTGGCATGTTAAGCATTCCGTGGGATAATGAGCTGTTGCATGAGCCGGATTTGTTGTTGCATTATAGTCCAACTGATGGCAAGAGATGCATGTTGAAAGTGTCCCCGCAAATTTTCCTCCGACGTGGCATTTACTGCACTCCACTTGTTTGTGTGCTCCTGTCAGAGCAAAATTTGTTTTATTATGATCAAACGATGCCGGACTCCATGCGACAGTTGTATGACACGTTAAGCAATTGTGATCGAAATTTCCCGTGACATGATTCGGATCAATGGTTGTAGTAAAATCCGATTGGTGGCATGTAAAACAATCGCTTGCCGTTCCTTTGAATTGTCCATTTTTGTGGCAGAAGAGACAGTCCGTTGTTGTATGTGCTCCCGTTAACGGGAACGTTGTTGTGCTATGGTTGAATGTTGAAGGTTTCCACCCAACAACCGAGTGACATGTTGAGCAATCGTGTGAGAACTGAGCAAGCGAATGATTTGGTGTTGTGGTTTTGAGATAATCCGATTGGTGACACGAATAACAATCGGATGGAAGTCCTTTGAATTGTCCACTAGCATGACACGACGAACATTCTGCAGCAGCATGCGCACCTAATAATTTAAACGCCGTTTTGTTGTGATCAAATGTCGATGGTTTCCAAGCAACCGAAGTATGACACGACAAACAATCGTGTGAGAATTGTGCAAGCGAATGGTTCGGTGTAGTGGTCTTAACAAAATCTTGCTGATGGCAGGGATAACACTCCGTCGGTAATCCCTTGAACTGCCCGCTGGAATGACAGGATGAACATTCTGCTGTTTTATGTGCTCCGAGCAGTTGAAAGTTTGTCTTGTTATGATCAAACGTCGAAGGTTTCCACGTAATGCTCGTATGACATAATAAACAGTCGTGCGAAAATTGCGACTGCAAATGATTCGGCAATACTGTTTTGGTAAATTCCTGTTGATGACACCCAAAGCAGTCAGCCGTAACGGATTTTGCCTGCTTATTGCCGTGACAGGAAGCGCAGTCAACGGCCTGATGAGAGCCGATCAAACGGAAATTAGTCTTATTGTGATCGAACGTGGAAGGTTTCCAGCTTGTGTTCGAGTGACATTCCAAACAATTTTTGGAAAGAGCCATCACCGTATGATTCGGGGAAACTGTTTTGGCAAATTCTTTTTGATGACAGAAATAACAATCCTTCGCTATTCCTTTGAACTTTCCGTTCACATGGCATAATGCACATTCTGTTGTTAGATGTGCACCCCCCAAACGAAACTCCGTTTTGTTGTGATCGAACGTCGATGGTTTCCAGCTTACATCGGTGTGACATGTCATACAATCATGTGAGAATTGAGCAGTAGAGTGATTTGGCTCAGTAGTTTGAATAAAGTCTTTAGTATGACAGCTGTAACAATCCATCGGTAGAGTGCTATACTTTCCACCTGTGTGACATGATGAACATTCTATACTAAGGTGCGCACCGGCAATTCGAAAATGAGTTTTGTTATGATCGAATGTTGCCGGACGCCAGCCATTGAACGAATGGCATGACAAACAATCGTGCGAGAATAATGCCGTTCGATGATTTGGTGTTATTGTTTGGTTAAAGTCTTTTTGATGACAAGCGTAACAATCCTGCGATAATCCAGAAAACCGGTTATTCGTGTGGCAGGACGAACATTCAATGGAGAGATGAGCGCCGATCAATTGAAAATTAGTTTTTGAATGTTGAAACACGGATGGCTTCCAACCAATCATTGTATGGCACGAAAGACAGTCGTGTGAAAATTTTCCCAATTGATGATTGGGAGAAAGCGCTTTGGTAAAATCCGTTGTGTGACATTGAAAACAATCCGTTGATGTTCCGGCAAACCGTTTTGTGGTATGGCATTGTAGGCACTGTGCATTCATATGCGCCCCTTGCAGTGAAAATCCGGTCGTGGCGTGATCGAATTTCATCGGTTTGGCAAGCTCTTTCCAGGATTCTGTGGAATGGCAGTCCACGCACGCCTGTTTCAACGGACCGTGCGGCGAACTTTGTCCATACAATACTGTCGCTGCACAGAAAACCATTGCAACAACATATATCATACCTACGGCTATGCCGGATGACAATCTACGCATGTTGCTCCTAAAGGTTTATATATAGTAATCTGTTTTTGATTGATCATAACCGGCTTATGGCATTTTTCACAAGCAACATTTGCATGTTTCCCGGTCAACGCAAAACTTGCCTGAGTATTATGATCAAAGAGTAACGTTTTCCAGCTTTTATCGGTATGACAGCGTTCACATTCAGTTTTTCCATTTTTCACAAACTGTCCGGCATGTTTGTCTTCATGACAGGATGAACATGCAGAGCCAATTCCAACAAACTGAACAATATTGTTTTTGGGTTTATGACATTTTGCACATTCAACGGAAGCATGTTTTCCTCGCAGAGGAAATATCGTCTTATCATGTGAAAATTTTAACGATTGCCACGATTCATTCGTGTGACACGTTTCGCATCCATTCACCATTTTCTTTTCAAATTGCGTTCCATGAATATTATTATGACACGTCGTGCACTGAATTTTCTCTTCCCATTTGAATTTTCGCGTGCTCTTTGCATGAACCTTCCCTTCCACGTGGCATTTACCGCATGGTGTTGCGATGTGACTCCCCGTTAATGCAAATTTGCTCTGTGAATGCTGCACGATACTATATTGCGATGGAAGAAATCCTTTTTCTGTATGACATGATTCGCATGCTCCTCCATCCTTCCGTGAACTGAATTGTTGCGCATGAGCATCAGCATGACAATAACTGCATTTGCTGAATCGTGTAATATGAAAGCCGAGTTCACCGGCAACATTTTTTATTTTTGGATTCTTTTCATGGCACTGTTCGCATTTCAACTGTGAATGTTTTTCTTTTAGCGGAAATGCCGTTTTTGCATGGTCAAATTTATCCCCCTTCAAGTTGTGCCAGGAATTCGTCGTATGGCATTGTGAACATTCCTGTTTGAATTTCCCTTTGTGCGGATCGGTATGACACGATCGGCAGGTCGCAAATTCCAAATTGATAAATTGCGTTACCGCTCCGTGATCCCATGTCTTTTTATGGCACTGCACACATTCTACATTTAGGTGAGCACCTACTAATTTAAATTTGGCTTTGTCATGGGAAAACGATGTAACCGGTTTCCAGTGTACCGTATTGTGGCATTGAGAACACTGTTGTTTGAATTGTCCACGATGCTCATCCTTATGGCACGCAGAACATACTTTCGATAATCCAAGAAACGTTGTTCCTTTCCGCTCGTTGGAAAATACCTGAATATCCTTTGCGACGATATGAGACGGTGTATGACATTTTTCACATTCCACCGTTGCATGTTTACCCTCCAACACAAAACCGACAGCGGAGTGATCAAAACTTTTTTTGTCAAACCGAATGATCTGAAATTCTCGGCCGTGGTGATCCTTATGGCACTCTACACATTGCTTTGAACCGATGGATGCATGAAATCCCTTCTTTGCCGAAATACGAGATTGTATTTCTTTGTGACAGTCAAGACACCGGTCATTCGCAAGGGTCTTCCCAACAGTATGACACTTCGTGCAATTATCGATTCCTTCCAGATGTTGATGACCCTTAAAGAGATCCCCGGGTGATATCTGTGCTGTCGCAATTCCACCAAGAATAATGCTGCAAAATAGTATTTTCAAAAGGTTTAACACTCTCACTGCTTTCCCGCAGAAAGAAAATGTGCTTTTGCTTGACCCGCTTCATCGCTTTGTGGTGCTACTGTCACCAGGTGGTTTAGTATTTTTTCCGCCTCAACGGTTTTTCCCTCTGTTGCCAGAATCATTGCTTTGTTATAGAGTCCCTTCGGATGATCTTTTTTGAAACGTAACACACGTTCAGTTATTTCCATTGCTTTATCATATTGCTTCTCATTGAAATAACAGACAGAAAGGTCAAACAATAAAGAATCGTTCTTTGGTTGAAGGGAAAGCGCCTTTTCAAAATATTTGATTGCTTCGGTATTTTGATGCCCATCCATAAACAGGCGAGCAAGAGATGCGATGTGGGCTATATTTGAAGGATTTTTTTCAACGGATGCCTTCAGTTGATTCACTTTTTTTTGATAAACAGGCGCAACATTTGTTTTCGAGGGGGATGTATCCGGGAATTTATCGATTTGCTCCTGCAGCGGTGCGGAATGCACGGGCTCAGCTTGATGGCGGTTGCGGATCAAAATAAATGCTACTCCCACAAAAAACACCAACCCAAGTACAATGCTATAACCAATATTCTTCTTCATATCAAAAAATCCATGTGTAACCGAATGTGACCGCCACGCCGATATGAATAAACAAGATCACAAACATAATAATGCTGAAGGGAAGGTGGATAACATGCCAATAATGGAATAGATTTTTCACCTGTTCCAAAAAATGAATACGTCGAAGCAGTGTAATCCGATCGTTCGCAAAACGGGTAATTTTTTTTACCGTCACTACATCCACGGATTTTCCATGCAAGTGGTGGACGATGTGCCTCAGCCTCCCTCTTCTGGTGAGGTCGTTCACAATGAAAAATGTCAACAGCGACGCAATCGAAATGCTCTTCGTTTGTTTCGGACTTGAGAGTGCATCAATCTTTCGTAAATCAACCGGATCCAATCCAAATTCATCGCTTAGCACTCTGTATAGTTTAAGACTTTCTTCTTCTAACTCCTTCACACTCAGTTCATCCCCCAGGATTCCTTTTGGTATCTGGACGTAGAGATATCGACCGATTATTCCACTCAACGCTACAGCGGTCATACTCCAAAAACAAACAGCAACCAGGCCGCCGAATTTAAATGTTGTGTGATACAAAACGAGAGCAGGGCCAAGCAGACAAAGAAAGATGTGAAACTCAAGAAAATATTTGATCTTTCCGACATTCCTCAATGAACGGATCCGTTTGCGCGAGGAATACATCGAAACACCAAAAATAATCATACACGAACCGATGATACCGTAGCCGTGGCTTTCCATTCCGCTGGGCTTCAGTTCTTCATACCGTTCATGGAACGGTCGTTCCTCGAATGTGAGCGTATAATAATCAAAATTACGGAGAGCGATACCGGCGATGGTAACGCTTGCTATAAGAAACAGAAACCAGAGGAATACCTGATGTGCAACATCTTTCATTCTAACATTTTGTTTTTAAATATGATGGTTTACAACGATTGCGCACTAAAAAATACAAAAATTCGAAGTGGGTTGAAATACTGTAACCAGAATATTTCAATGAGTGTGATGTGTGTCGTTACAATCTCAAAGATAAATCCGACAAAATTGTCCGAGTTAAACGACTCTCTTTAAAAAGGAAAATATTTTAAAAGCGAATGATGCGCTTATAAATTTCATTGAGAAAAGATTTAGGAGAGACAACATGTATTTTTAGATGAGATTTTTGCGATCAACTAAAAAATGAAAAAAGATTTTTTCGGGGTGTCGTATGCGAAATGGAATGCGGCTTTATGAAACATTTTCGGAAAAAACATTTTGCGAATCTTGTTTTTTCGTAAGTTGTTTTGGTTTAGAGGTTAATTGAGAAGAGATAAGATCAATAACTCTTTCTGTAATGATGATTGCATGTGCAGCACCGAAAAAACCTTTTTTGCGATTTTCCAGATCAGAATCAAAGAGTTTTAATTCGCATGCCAAAAACCGTATTTCACTCCAAAGACCTTCCTGTGAGGATTCTGAATCAATATGATTCAACCAATATGCATCAAGAAATGCATCGATCGCCTCGGACGGATTATCCGGAGATTTTACAATATTTTTAAGATAATGGTGAATGGTCCTGAGTTTCATCGTTATATCGTCACATTATTTCGTCGATCTTTCAACTTCAGATCTTTTTCAATGGAATTCAGGATATAAAGAATGATTGCAAAAACCGGAAAGAAGTACATTAAGTCGAGCACAAAAATTGAAGAAAAAAGTGCGATGACTAAGAGTGATTTTAGGAACATTGTTCCCCCTGTGTAATATGTAATATGATTGATAAATCGTATTCGTATACTATGTTAAAGATTGTTTTTCCCAGTGTTTTAATATCAGGTTAGAGATGTATACGCCAATAATGAACCATTGCAGTGCAACTGTGATATAAAATACAATTCCGATGGAATCATTGGTACTGCCCGTAAACATCATCCCAACAAACGTCGGAATGATGTTTATCCCCATCCATAACATCAGCGAAGCAAATCCAAATTGATTGTTCGGATCAAGTATGATGTATGAAATATATGCTGCTCCCAATGCACACAGTGCTGCAATGGTAATATGTAATGCCGTTAAATATTTTTTTATTCTTCTCATCTGTTTCTATTTCTCAGTATTCTTTTCTGATATTCCTGTTTTTTTGGATTCAATTTATAGGTGATAAGTAAGCAACTTTACCTAAACTGCGCAATCCCGTAAATACGTGGTTTTTAAAATAAATATTACGTTTTTAGCGTATTTTCGAGGGCATGAAAATTCGAAACGCGCGAATTAAATTGTCATAAACGATAGAAGAGTCTTGTTTTTCAAAAAAAACTAACATCATTACCTGATTATCTAACATTATCCTGACACTCTCACCACATTGCTGAAATGCTCCATTGGTATCTACGTAGAGTATGGAATTTGATTATGCAGAAAGTTTACTATTCGTACTTTTTTACAAGAAGGAATAGCAATTGATGGATTTGAATTGGAGTCTGATGGTTTCCGATGCGGCTATTGTTTTCGTAGTCCGTAAAAATAAAAAAACGAAATGCTTTCTCTCTCTTAAATCAATTGATAATTTTCAAAGATCTCTGATATCGACATATAACCGATCTTGTATTCCCGGAATGTGATCTCCGTTTGCCATAAAGATGTATGGTATCGTAAAATATTTTATGCCTGTTTGTTTAATCATTGCTGTCAATGGATCGTTATTGTAAAGCAAAACATACAGGAAATCTTTCCCTTTATCGAGTGCCTGCTCATTAACTGCTGCAAGTATTTGTCGCAAAGAATGTTCGTCCTTCGCAAAGAGATCAAACAGAAACCAACTTTTAATTGTTTCACCAATTTTCGGAATATTGGGTAAGCGCAAAATTGGAGAGAACAGTTGTTGTGCAAATCGCAGCATGGAAAGCCGTGTCGGGAGTCGAAGAACTTGTTCCGCAAGAATCTCTTCATTTGTCCAGATGGATGTTCCCGTTTGATTCCCGTCCGTAATGCTACTGATGTACCCATGCATCTTTTCCCGCTTCATTGTGGGAACGAAGTCGATGCCGGGAGTATTCTTCAGAAATAACGAATGCAGTTCATCCATCGACACGTCTGTAAACTCCATCGTCTGGATCATCGGTTTATAAACCGGAAAAATAAAATAGGTCATTGGAATCGCCACACGAGATCCAACTCCCATTCGCACATGTGCCAGCGCACGTTTATTTTGACCTGCGATATAAGTATAATTGCAATTGATTTTATTCCCAAAATATTCCTTGAATGCATCCGTCAGTCGTTTTGCTGTACCAAATTTCCGGAACGCAGGATGGACTCGAAGGTCGAACCCATACGCAGCATGGATCGTTTCACCATGAAGCGAAAGTTCTTTTTCGGCACCGGTGGCTATTCCTATCAATTTCCCTTCGCAAACAGCACTGAAAATTATCGCACGTTCGTATACTTCCGATCGTTTGTGAAATGTCGGACGGATAAATCGAACCATTATCTCTTCCCCCTGAGGGCACAATGCTTCGAGGAATAGCGCTTCTTCGTTTTGTTCCACTCTATAGGGAACTATTGAGATATCATTTTTCACAGAATTACTTTTTCGTTGCACAAACAAACGTATAAAAAATAGAACTGTCCCGTTCTGTTAATTGAGACTCGAGCACAACATCACGAGTAAATAATTTTACGCATATATCAGGAATATCCCGTTTTACGAGAAATTGCCGTTCGCAAATCCGTGCACCGTTCTCGGAAACAGCATTCATTGCCCGCCAAATTTGTTCATAGGCATCTTGATCTGTATAGGATGAAACGTCCGAAATAGAAAATGCATGAAAGCAACCGATCCCTTTTTGGTCAGAAAGCGTTCCAAGTGGAGCAGAAATGATAGACAAACGATCGATATTTTTCTGCAATTGTTGGTAGTGATTCTCTTGTAAATGGTTGGGCAGATCACTGTTCGGATGTAATTTTCCTAAAAATAAAATATTGGTAAAGGGGCTTTTTTGAAAATGAATGGTATGAGCATTAACGTTTAGTCGCGCAGCAATATAGTCTGCAATGGAAAAATCTTTCTCCACATACCGATAAAATCCAGGATCTTGCAGGATATATTTCCAACACCACCGTGAAGAAACCAAGCGAAGAAACGTTCGCCAATGGACATTATTCCATTGACTGTCCCAAATTTCTGCTTGTTCATGCACCGATTCCGAAGAAAATAATCGAAGAAGCAATGATTCGCGCGTAAGAGAGAGATATGTCGCAAGAATCTTGAAGTATCGCTCCCAAGATCCTTGATACAATATCCCTTTTTCAATTAATCTCTGTTGCCGATCCCAATAGTGACGCGCATCTGATGTTAATAACTTACAGAGCTGTAAATATAGTGTCAGTCGATTTGCTGACGGAGTAAGTCCAATGAATGCGCAAAATCCATCGTACGATAAAAATCGGATCGCCGCTATTTTTAATTCAAGAAGATAATTCTGATAAGGATTCATATCTATTGAAACGATCTCCCCCAACGGCTGCGTCAGCAAATCGAGCGGACGTGCCCCGCTTCCGGTGATACAGAGGCAGCGGTCGTTCGATCCCAACTGTAACGCCGCGAGTTCTGAAGTACTGTCTTCATTCACCGAAGAATAATTGATCCTTGTTAAAAATGAACTCATATTATTTTTTCTGCACCAATATTGCACCATCTTCCATTCGCAATACCCTGTCCGCATAGGAATAGATCCGTTCGTCATGACTGACAATAATGACAGTTGTATTCCGCTCTTTTGATAATTCACGAAGCAAACGAATGATTATTTTCCCGGAAGAAGAATCAAGACTTCCGGTCGGTTCATCCGCAAGAATTATCGCCGGGTTATTCACCAATGCACGAGCGATTGCAGTCCGTTGTTTTTCACCGCCGCTGAGCTGCTGAGGATAAAAATTTGCTCGGTGCGAGATTTCGACTTCATCCATCAGCGACGAAACGATGTTCGATGCTTCAAGACCGGTCGTTCCGGCAATATGAGCGGCGAGTTCCACATTCTGCCGCACTGTAAGGAAATCGACCAATCGAAATGTCTGAAAAATGAAACCAATATTTTTCATCCGGAAACGGGAAAGCTCTTTTTGTGAAAGACTCAAGACATTCGTATTGATGATCGAGACAGATCCGGATGAAGGACGACTCATACAGCCAAGCAGCGTCAGCAGTGTTGTCTTCCCTCCTCCATTCGGTCCGCTGATAATAATAAATTCGCCCGTAGAAATTTCAAGATCGAGCGAGCGAACAGCCACTACCGGCACGGTGAGGTTATCGGAAAATATTTTTGAAAGACTGTGAGCAACAATAATATTGTTGGGAAATGCGTTAGGCACGGAACACCTCCGTCGGATAGACATTGGACAATTTGTTCACAGAAAGGAAAGAACCAATACAACCCAACAAGAGTGAGATGCCAAGTAAAACCATGCACATTTCTCTGTTGATATCAACAGAGATCTCCGGAGCAAAAGCCAAAAGAATAGGAGAACAGACCACATAACCACACAAAGCAACTACATAACCGCCAAAAGAAATAAGAAGTGCCTGCCGAAGTACGATAACAGCAATACGCGATTGAGACATACCCAATGCTTTAAAAAGCGCATAGTCTTCCCGGTGTTCTTGTGCCGATGCATACAACAACAACGAAATAATCGCGCTACCGGTGATGAATCCGAGTAATGCAATCGTCCACAGGATGGGCAAAACCCCGGTTTTCATTTCATCGAGATTATTGGCGATAAATTCCTCTTTCGAATAAAATGAAAGCTCGGGATAATTTTGCTTAAGGTCATCAAGTACTTTCTTCTCATGTATCGTCGTATCTACTGAAATGAGAAAGAAGCTCGAGATACTTTCAAACCCTAAAATTTGTTCTGCATTGGTCAACGTAATGAATGAAAATTGCGCAACAGTAGCATTCGTTTCGCGACTGATTCCTGCAAGTATGAATGGATCTCCATTCAACCGGATGGTATCGCCAAGATCGAGATTGTATTTCTTAACGATTGATTGGTCAAGAATAATCTCTCCAAGATTCGGCACCGGTCTCCCTCGAACAATTGGAGGAGAGCTTAATTCACTTTCCAACGGTATCCCAAAGATGAATGCTGTGATGTTTTTGTTATGAATTTCTGCTGTCGCAAGTAACCGAAGAATTGCTTCAACCTTTTTAACACCGGAAACTGCGCCTAATTCTTCTGCCGTGGAGTTGCTCAGAAACGAAGAGCTGCGCAGCAAATTATTTGAATTTTTTTGACACGCCCAGATTTGTGCCGATGAATGACGAATGAATCCCGTTGATCCATTTTTCACCCCTTCGTATATACCGGCAAGAAAGAGCATCAGGAGAAGCAACGTTCCGGTGCCCGCAATGGTAATCAACGTTCGCGAACGTTCCCGCATCAACATTCTTACAACAATATTATTCATACTTTTTTTCAGCATGATGATTGTTCAAAACAGTAGTTTCTTTTTTACCATACAGGCACCATACTTCATCGACACACCGAACCATGTTTTCAATATCCTCTTTCGTATGCGTTGCCATGATGCTGACTCGAAACCGTTGTTGCTGAATGGGAACAGCGGGATATTCAATCGAATTCACAAAAATGCCTTTCGTGTGAAAGTGATGGGCCGCTTTACGGATATTCATTCCTTCCGGTGCATTCAGCGCAATGATAGGTGAGATTGTCGGGATAGGAAATCCAATTCCCTTAAAAAGATGCTTTGCATACACAATATTGTCGTGAAGTTTTTGAATGATCTCCGGTTTCTGCTCAAGAATATCCAGTCCAGCCAATACTGCTCCGATAATAGGCGGTGGTAATGAAGCAGAAAACATATATGAACGTGCAAAGTACCTGAGATAATTAATAATCTCTTTCGATGCACAAATAAATCCACCAACAACACCGAATGCTTTACTAAACGTTCCGACAATAATATCAATCTCATGCTGTACACCAAAGTATTCTGATGTTCCCTTTCCGTTCTTGCCGAATACCCCGGTTCCATGCGCATCATCAAGGATAATGACTGCACCATATTTTTTACACAATGGAACGATTTTATCTAACGGAGCAAGATCTCCATCCATCGAATAAACACCTTCCACAACCACATAAATTGTCCCTGTGTGAGATTCATGCTCGCGGAGAAGAGATTCTAAGTGTGTAATATTATTGTGTTCGAAGGGAAATGATATGGATTTACTCATCTGCATTCCGTCGATCAATGATGCATGACAAAATTTATCATAGATCACAATATCTCGCTTATTGACAAGGGCAGAAATTAAACCCAGATTGCTGGCATAACCAGATGAAAAAATCAATCCATCTTCTTTCTCTTTGAACGAAGAAAGACGGCGCTCGAGTGTCCGATGGAGTATGGAATAACCGTTGAGAAGCGGCGGACCTCCGACACCGATCCCGTACGTATCGATGATTGTTTTGACATACTCTTTTACATAGGGATGATTTGCAAGACCGAGATAATTATTTGAGCCAAACATTACCATCGGTTGGGCAGCATCAGTATTTTCTTCGATAACATCAACAGATCTATCTGCCGCACTGTTCGTACACCGCAAGTACAGCAACTGATCAGTTGAGCGAAGATCATTGATAAAATGTTGAAAAAATGCTACACGCTCCAGCAAACCCGTAGAATGAGCATTAAGCAATACATCGCGCAGATCAAAATTTTCTCCCCCTTGATATTCTTTTACAGTCATGATATCCCTCCCTCAAGTGTTTGTTCCAATTTTTTAAATTCTGAAAGGTAATAGTGCAGATCACCATGATCTCCAAAACAAATATTTCTGATATGTTCCGTATTGAATGACACGAAATCATTTCGATATTGTAGAGTTATTTTTTGTTCCTCGGTCATTACACCAAGAACAATCGGCTGCCAATCTGCAGAATGAGCATGCTCCATAAATTTTTCGACGGCAACAGAAGGAATCGTAAAGAGAAGCTCAAATTCCCCGTGCGGACCGGCAAGCATATACCATTCCGGAAGAGAATGCTGGCGGCATAACTGAATGGATGATTCGGATAGATAATCATTCATCGATGTAGTAATTTTTGCACCTACAGCATTCACTCTCATTAACTGATCCACCGCCGCCATACACCCGTCGCTGGTATCGATACAGGACGAGGCATATTTCGACACGATGGCTCCTTCCCGAATTCGTGCCGTCGGCCGATATTCAATTTCTGATTTTGATTCATTTCCTAATTGTTGAAAGGCAAATACATTCCCGTTTCCTAATCGTCCCGACGAAAAAAGAATATCTCCAACACGACATCCTTTGCGGGATAATACTCGATCGGTGGAACAATATCCAATCGCCGTTGCACTTACTTGTAATCTGGTTGAAAAATTTGTATCACCACCAAGAATGGAAACAGAATATTTGAGACACGCATCGGTAATTCCTTGATTCAATTTTTCCAAAAAATCGTCACTGAGTTTGTGAGTTAATGTGTGATTAAGAACCAAACCAATTGGAACAGCTCCAACAGCGGCAAGGTCGCTCACATTGATAGTGATAATCATATAGCCGATCAGGTAAGGATCAGTATAAAGTCCTCGCTCAATCTCTTCACAAATACTGTCTGTTGTTATCGCAATAATCGCATCGGTGCCCGGAATTCTGACCAACTCGGCATCGCTTTCATGCGGTTTATTCAACTGCAGCGTTGATCGAGGAAATGATCGAATGAGGCTGTCAATCAAATTATTTTCGAGGATTGGATTGATCACTTGCATATCTTAATCGCCTTTTGTTTTAAAGTAAATTCTACATTGTTCATTCTAATAGTTTCACCGTCAAACTCAACAGCAAATTCATTCCTTGATTGAAGAGATACGTGCGATGCTTGAATCGTATTGGTATGCGGTAATCCTTGGAATTTTCCTTTCGTCAAATGGACGAGCATCTGTAACGTTGAAAGCATGCGTTGATCTTTTATGGTATGGACAAAAAAGAAATCACTGTCAATGAGATGTGGTGTATCATAATGGAATGATCCTGAAAAATGAGGATTGAATATCACTCCAAGATTTGTCACCAATGTATTTTCCGCAACTGCTCCATTGGCGGATATCATCATTTCGAGATTTTGATAATCCAAAATAGTACTTACCGCCGTAAACAGAATTGCTGTATCAGTATGCACCTGTTTTAGCCAATGCAAAAATTTGCCAGGGTGATTAAATAGATCATTTGCTTCCGCGGTGACACCAACACTTGCATTATTAATCCACAATCGTTGATCCGATATATTTCCTGTAGACCACTTTATTGATCCGATTGTACGAAGCTCAGCTGTTTCACGTGCTATTTTACATGGAATGTTCCTCATGTTCTGGTTCTTTAAAAAAGGTTTATGAAAGTCATTGCTCGATCCAAGGCCGATTGCACCAATAGATATGTTCGCCAACGTTCCGTTTGTGCATTGGGCCAGACTGTTTAAAAGAAAATTAACTGTACCATCACCTCCGGCAGCAATAAAGAATTTTTCGCCATGAGAAATCTCTTGAGCAAGTTTTTCCTTTGAATAGTCATCTGCAATAATCGTTACAAATTCTCCCAGGAATGTTCGGAGTTCCGATTCGATTGATTCCCATTTCTGCAAAGCTTTGCCGCCACATGCGTTTATATTAAGAAGAATAACAGCCATAGATCATGCCATTAAATTTGTGATTGTTCGGGACGTAATTTTATAGTCAAAAAGTACAACGCATAATAAATGAGTAAGAATATCATCCACGAAGGTTTATTGACAATGGTAATTGAAGCAATCATCGTGATATATGAATGGATACAAGGAAGGATCGCAAGATATGCGTGTTGATCGTCCGTGACATGACGAAGCTTATATTGAGAATACCAGGAAAAATAAACAGCCACAATCAATAGTGTTATTGCCGCAACAGACGAAATGTCAATTGATCGTCCCTTGAGGACTAAAATAACTGATACGATCCCGGAAAGTGTGAACAGAAGAGCAAAAACATTGCTCACATTCGATGATATTTTTCTTCCGTGCTCAACAACAAGAGTGTGATATCCCGTCGAACGATCTGCCTCAACATCCTTAAAATAACCGGTAAGAACAAAATTAGCATATCCAAAAAATACGGTAGTAATGGTACAATAAAATTCTAAACGATATTGATCGAATGAAAGAGTGCTTCCGGATTGGAATCCCATGAGAAAAACCAAAACAACAATCCACGAATTGTACCATGGACCTCCCCACCATCGTTTTTTGAAGTACGTATATGTCGATAAACCTACGACACAAAAAAATGCCAGAAAAAGATTTGCAAAGGAAAATATTCCGAGAATGATTCCGCATGCAGCCAAACCCAACAGACTGACAACCATTACATCTTTTTTCCGAAGTGTTCCCTGTACGAGCGGACGATATGGGGACGAAAGCGAATCCGTATCCATTTGAAAACAATCAGTAAGAGCCTGACCGAATCCGTAAGAAAAAAAGAAGACAGCAAAGAGCAGGAATTCAGAGAAAAAAGGGAGTGATGCTGAATAGGAAAGGCCACACATACCAGTAATTCCGGAAATAAATAACAGATACGGCCTCATGGTAATCCAATAACCCGAAAAAAAACTTGTTGTATGCGATAATCGCGTTAACATAATTAAGACCTGTCAGCAATGAATCGTCTTATGAATACAGTTTCAATCCATGTGCAATATGGTGAAGTGTTCTGTTATTGGTGTCAATAAATTGTCATAGAGTTATCATATTTTTCAGATTCATATTCTTCGGAGGAATGTAACTGATATAAATCTGTCATTCAAGAATAACTATTCGCAACCGGAGACAGGCTGCGAAGAGATAATTCCACAGTATACATTCTGTTGGGCGTTCTTGCTAACGCGCTAAATTATTTTTACTCTGTTGCAGAAAGCATCATCCTTTTGTAAATTGATATATGCTTACTCAATCAAAAAACAGGTGGGCACAAAGTGGGCACTAACTCGGCAATAAAAGTGAAAAATTTGTCATCTTCAACGCAACAATGACAAATCGAGTTGGCGAAAACAGAGAAATTTTGAAGGAAACAAACCGGCGCGTTCGTCTAACGGTTAGGACGGAGCCCTCTCAAGGCTTAAATACGGGTTCGATTCCCGTACGCGCTACTATAAAAATGCCGCAACTTGCGGCATTTTTATTTATCCTATCGATGATCCTGATGTTTTAGACAAATAGAATTTAGTATTCACAGAAGTGAATGAATAATCAAAAATATGTTTGGGCGACCATGAAAAATCTTAGATCATTGAGCGTTACCACTCAGACAATACGTCTATTGTCACTCTTGTTATGTATTACCCTTATAGCGTGTAATGAAACACCAGACAAACCGGTAAAAGTGTGGTTCACCACCGAGGTGATGCCGGCAGATACATCGTGGTTCAATGGACCAAAGGATTTTACACACAAACTTACACAGCAGTCTGACGTGTATTTTCAAAAATCAGACACTCTGGCGAATACGATCGTCGTCGACTCATCAACAACATATCAGCCATTCGAAGGATTTGGATGTTCCTTTGAAGAAACGACCGTGTTCAATTTATCGAGCATGACCGCCGCAAAGCGCGAAGAACTGCTTCAACTAATCGTTTCTCCCGATAAGGGAATTGGATTCAACATGATGCGTATTTGTATCGGCACATCGGATTTTACGTCACGAAAATTTTATACGTATGATGACACTCCCAATAATACAGAAGATACCTTACTGACATATTTTTCAATTCAAAAAGATATTGATTACAATATTATTGGCGTGTTACAAGATGCATTAAAAATTAATCCGCAGTTGCGGTTTGTTGCCTCCCCCTGGTCACCCCCGGCATGGATGAAAACATCAAAAAATATTGTTGGAGGAAATTTTATTTCACAATATACAGATGTGTATGCAGCGTATTTGACGAAATTTTTATTGGCTTACAAAGAAAAAGGAATTCCGGTGTATGCGTTAACGTTACAAAATGAATCTCTGTATGTACCGGTGGATTATCCGGGATGCTCGCTTACATCGGGACAGGCTCAAGCATTAGCGATTGCATTAAGCAAAGAACTTGCTAAGCATAATTTGGAGACGAAAATATTACTTTATGATCACAATTATGACGGTGCGTTAAACTACGCAAAACCTATTCTATCTGATTCTGAGTCAAATGCTGCAATCTATGGTACTGCAATTCACGGTTACTCGTGGGCTATTAATGAAGTCAAAAGTATTCGCAACATGTTTCCTTCGAAGGCAATCTTTTTCACGGAACGCACCTACTGGGGGGCTGATGGGGTAAGTGATATTATTGATATTTTCAGAAATTGGTCAAGAACATATATCGGTTGGGTGACCATGCTGAATAGTGAAAGAGGACCTGAGCAATGGACACACACTCCCGGACATTCAATGATTATTAAAGATGCAAAGAATCACGATAATTATTGGCTGACCGGTGAATATTATTTACAGGGGCAAATTTCTAAGTTTGTAAAGGTAGGAGCGTATCGAATATATTCTAGTCTAACAGATAAATCGCTCAATAATGTGGCATTCATTAATCCCGATGGAACTATCGTTCTTATTATTTCAAACACATCCATGGAAGATCAAATGATCAGAGTAAAGGTTGGCGAAGCTGCCTTTTCAACTTCTCTGCCCGGCAAAACAGTTGGTACATATCTCTTTTAGAATTGTGTCAGTGAGAAGCGATCTTGTTTATACGATCGCTTCTCATTACACCGCTTTGACCACCACCACGGTTTGATCGTCATGCTGTTCCTTCTCCCCGACAAACTTCGATATTTCTTTAATGATGTGTTCTTGTATCATTTGTGCCGGGCTATCAAAAGAATCAATTAATATTTTCTGCAACCGTTCTTCGCCAAAATCGGCTGATGCGTTATGCGCTTCGGTGACGCCATCGGTTGCAAAAAGGAATATATCTCCTGTAGCATATTGAATCTTTTTCTCTTTCATCTCTGCAGTGAAGATTGAAGCAGCATTCAGTCCTAAACCTAATCCGCGGGGAAGCACTTTTACAACAGTGCGGGATTTGGCTTGATAGTGCCAGAGGGGTAAATGACCTGCGCGAGAGACGATCACAGATTTATTCTCGGTATTAAACTCAGCACCAAGAACCGTCACAAAGGAACGTTTCTCCAAGTCCTGACATAATAAGGTATTGGTCCGCGTAAAAAGATCTTTCGGTGAAAGATCAAAACCGTGCAGCGAGCGAAGAATCCCTTGAACTTTGGACATATATAATGCCGCCGATGTCCCTTTTCCGCTGACATCACCGATCACAATCGTCAGCTTTCCGTTCCCATTCGAAAGATAATCAAAAAAGTCCCCTCCCACTTCCATCGCAGGAATCGATGTTCCCGAAATTTCTAATCCCTGTACATCCGGTGTTGACTGCGGAAGCGAATCCAATTGGATCCGGCGGGCAATCTGCAGTTCGTGTTTCATCCGTTCCTTTTCGGCAAGCTCTTCATACAAAAATGCATTCTCAATCGATACAGATGCCTGTTTTGCTGTTGAGGAGAGGAACGCAAGATCTTCCTGTTGGAAGGTCGTTTCGGATTGTTTTTCACCGACAAGCATCACACCAATTAATTTTTCCTTAGAACGGATCGGTATACCGTAATGGAATCCCTGACGATTGAATTCATCCTTCAATAATGCCGGAAGATAGTCAATCCGAAATTCATTACTGAATGTCTTAATGCTGTTGATCAAATCTTGCTCATGGGAGACGCAAAATTGCGACCACATTTTTCCATCAAATCCCTGCGCTGAAAGACACGAACAACTCTGTTCTCCCCGAAAAAATAATACGCCAACCCGTTTTAATTTCATTAACTCGCTCAATTTTTGCACAAGTCCCCGTGCAAGATCTTCTGCATTCAGCGTTGTTGCCAGCACTTCTCCAAGCTCGAACGATGCACGGCGATAATCGTATTGCTGCCGAAAATATTTCTTGTCGATAAACTGCTGACCGTATTTCCGTACACGCATCACTACAAAGGTGAGCAAAATTGCCAACGCCATCAGCATCACGCGTTCAGAGGTTCCCCGTTGAGACGCTAATTCCGGAGCATCATTCACTTCAATAGCTGTTCCGGTAAAGACAATATTCGTTTTTGGCAGGTCAAGCATCGGTAACTGAAAGAATATCCACACGAGAAAATAGACGATCGCTCCGCCCCACAGAAATGTAACAACACTGTATTGTGTATTCCGCCGCACGCGGAAATTCATGTCCAATAACCGATACCGTCCAATGGTATAAAGATATGAGAGAGGAATTGTTGCAAGCACCGCACCCAATAACCCCAGCCCTATCGTTTGGGATGCTTGAACCGAATTGATGAAAAAATAATATGCAATGACGGAGGAAGAAATACCGACAAACAGCGCAGTCCAACGCACAATGTTGTTATAACTTTTATATTCCGGCGATGCACCCTTCCGGTATTTTATCATCACAAACAATCCAAAAACCAAGACCAGTGCCAAGGGGTATGGTGCATTCCAAATGGTGGTAAGAAATCCTGAAACAGCCGAAAGAATATAATATCCGCGGGCAATCCATTTTTTTTCTATCAGGTCAGCTCGTTCAATCGGAAAATAATGCATGGAATGAAAGAAAAACGCTGTCCCAAACACATACGCTGCTCCCCTCATCACTTGAACAACGATGACTTCCGGCGTCAGGGAAAAATCTCTTCGGATAAACAATATCGCAAGAAAAAATCCGATCAATAGAAATGCGCTGCCGACCAATCGTGCTGCCTGCAAATTAGGCCGCGAGACAGCAATGAACGTTCCTGTTGCCATCCATAACAATCCACACAATGTAAAGACCAACAGCGAGATTGGAATACCGAACTTTGCTAAAACAATATGCAATTCAACCAACTGATTATTCCGAAGAACTTCATACTTCAGCGATTTGCCGATCTGTCCAAATCGAAGGATCCGATCTGCTTCACCTGCATTTGCAAATTCCTGTTCGTTAATTCGGACGATCAGGTCACCGATCTTCATTCCTCCGCGATCGGAAGCACCGCCGGCAAACACATCCGTGACGTAGACATAATTCGGAACCAACACAAGAAATTCTGAAGGTATGGTTTTTCGTTCCACTTTGAAGGTGAGCAAATAATTAAGCGAAGGCCGGAGAATTTCAAAGCGAATCTCTTCTTGCGGACTCTCCTCGATGGCATCGTATACATCCTTCATAGTCTTCAAAGTACCATCATTAATTGCCGTGATCAAATCTCCAGTCATCACAGAATCAAAACTGGTTCGAATGGAAAGTGGGTGACCTCCAATGGAGGGACGTTTATTGATAAGCTCTGCATGGATTGGTTTCACCGCCATAAACCGCGATGGTGAATCCCGAAACCAATTTTCGTCATTCGGACTGCTGATGAAGGAAATAAATGTAATGATCGATTGTACAAGGAGTACGACAAATAGAAGGGAAAAGAATGTTCGAAGTTGCTGAACTTTATTGAACGTAAAGGTCATGAATGTGATAAAGAATGAGTCAGTATCTTACGACACCACAAGGGTTAAGTTACGCTACCAAGCTATCAAGAATTTCCGAAAAAATAAATGCTGTCTTTACAATCTACAGTAAAATCTGTATTTTTAGCTGTAGATCTTACCGAATATGGAGAAAAATATATGAAGTATCTTACTTTTTTTACGCTTGTTTTACTCACTACCACATTCTCCGTTGCTCAGGACGACGACATACATTCCATCCAGGAACATGGTCCCGGCAGCTGGATGTCATTCTCCACTCCGGTGAACGTTCAACATAAATTATCCACGCAAGGCTTGCTTGGATATGAACTCATATTCAATCCGGATTTCGAAATCAGAAAAGGCCGCGATCCCCTGTTTGTCTTTCGATTTGAAGAGATTGGAAAGTTTAATGCGGCGTTGAAGCCACAACTTCCTGCCAACACCCATATGCAATTTATTATTGATGGAAAACCGACGAACGAGTTAAAAGTACAAAAGACAGGATTCCGTAATGAAAATGATGCTAAGCATGTGTTGAAGTTTCTTGTAGTCGGAAATAAACAGATTGTTGATAATATGACCGGCGCCCGCTCGGTACGGGGATTGTTGTATTACAGGGATATGAAGAATAACAAAATCGATGTGAAATCCTTTACGATCGATCCGAAGACGATTCGAACATTAGCGCGTCTTGTGTCGATCGCAAAATAACTTCCGAAGTTTATTTCTTGTTCAAATCGGCAAGCTGCGCGATCTTTTGCTGATACTCCTTGGCTACAAAATTTTGCGGGTCAAAAAAATAGACCCGCTGGATTTCCTCCAGTGCTCTGCCAAACTCTTTTGCTTCAATAAATTCGTCTGCCCGTTGGAAATAACTGTTCTTCACTTTTTCCAGCAACACTGCCCGTTCATCGGGAACAATCATTCCTTCAGAACGTTTTTGCGCGCGCCGTTCACGGTCGTTCACTGCACGATCGGTTAACAATGATAACACATGTTCGTTTTCCATTCCTTTTTCTTCGGTGAATTCAACGGAAGAAGGATACGGAAGCGTTGTGACAAATTGTTCCAGAGCGAACAGGTAAAGGTTGTGGAGGTCTATGATTTTCGCGTCGCGAATGATCTTCAATGCGTGGGAATATTGATGCCGGTGTACTTCGTGTTGCGCTTCACGAAGCAGCGTTGTGAGTGAGTCGATGCTCATTATCCTGCTGCTTGTCCGCTGGAGTAGATCAGTTTTAGTCCTTGTGCTGCTTTCTGATCGTGATCGGTCTGTTCGGTTCGGATCTCTGCATCGAGTTTCAACAGTTCTTCATTCTGCATGTCCACCGTTAAACCATGGGCAATTTCATCGAGCGCTTTCGCATATTCCTTTTGCGAACGGAATTCCGTTGCTACGCGAACGTGAATGCGAATAAGTCGTTCTTGCTCTTCTTTTGAAATACGCTGCTGTGCGGAGGGAGAGGATACAGCGCTCGATTGTCGTTCATTGATGCGTGCATCATGCAACGCAGTGACACGCTGCTCAAGTTTCAGCAGATCGTCGTTCATTGGATCGATTACTAATCCAGAAAGGATCTGCACGAGTGCTTTGTCCAACATGTTTGCCATAAGATGGTTTTGTGCCTGTGCAAGATGCGACGCCACCCGTTCATGACGCATTTCGCTTTGTTTGGAATCGTGCGTCTGTGCAATCACCGATTCAATATCTTCCAGCAACGCTACCGATTCTTTGCGGTTTGGATCAAATTCAATCGCTTTTCGTACGGCAATAATCGCTTCATCAAACTTACCCACGGTGAAATATTCCTTTCCGATCACCAATAATTTTTGGATCTCGAGATTGCGGGATTCTTCGCGCTGTTTCAGTTTCCATCCTTCGGACGCGTTGGAAATTTTCTGCCGTAAATTCAACAGCTCTTTATTCTGTTCGTCGATTACGAGACCGCCGTTCACTTCGGAAAGAGCCTCTTCAAATAAATCACGATCGAGGAATTCCGTCGCATGTTGAATGTGCCGCTGAATAATTTTCGATTTTTCATCAAAATCGCGCTTATTATGCTGATCAAACAGGAATGCATCGAATTCTACTTGCAAATCCTGTTCGTACTTCTGTATGTCTGCATTGAGCGGATCGAGAATAAATGCTTTTGCCACTTCATTAAACGCCTTGCTGAATTGGCTCATGGATCGTAGCCGTTCCGCTTCCAGCATATGGGATTGGATTTTTTCGTTGACGGAATTCTTGGTCTTCTGTTCGTTCAGCACTGCTTGCTGTGCGGTACGTTTCTGTACATTTTGATGTTCTTCCCGTTCATGAAGAATCAGCTGCTCCACTTGTTTCACATCCTCGTCAAATGGATTGATGATGAACGCAAGGGCAACTTCACCCAGAGCCACTTCAAACTGTTTCTCACCGAGGAACTTCCGAGCACGGTCCAAATATTGCTGAATCTTTTCTTTATCAATACGCTGTTGCGCACGAACTTCTTCTGATTCTCCCTGCATCGCTTTTGAGCGATCATTCTGCTCAAGCCGGATCACTTCTTCTTCCTGCTGACGCCGAATCTGTTCCTGCATCGCCCGTTTGCCTTCCTCTTCCAGCCGGAAATATTCTTCCTGCATTGCAAGAATCCTGCGTTCACATTCCTGCAGATCGTCGTTGACGGGATCGAGCACCGTTGCCCGTGTAATTGTGCGAAGAGCGTCGGTAAATTTTTGCTGTCTGGCGAGCTGCTCAGCATTCGAGATGTGCTTTTTAATAGTTGCAACAATCACTTCCCGTTTTTTCTGTCGCTCTTCCAGTTGCTTTTGATAAAGTTCCAATTGATGCTGTTGCTGCTGTTCTTGGGTTTCAAGAATTTTTTGTTCCAGACGCAGCACTTCCTCGTTTAACGGATCGATCACAACAACAAATGCTAGTTCACCCAATGCTTCATCCAACTTATTAGCAAGGTATAGTTCGTTCACATGCTGCAGGTATTGCTTTACTTTTTCTTCCTGAGCGCGTTTCCGTTCCTGTTCATCACGCTTTACTTTTTCTTCTTTTTCTTTTTGATACTGCTGGGTTTGCGACTTAATAATTTCCTGCCGCTTCAACCGGTCTTCTTCCATCTTCCGCTGCTTGTCCGCTTCTTCATCCCGGCGGGAATCTTCCTGTGCTTTACGAATGGTATCTTCCAGAGTGTGAATCTTGTCATTGACCGGATCCAGAAGGTAGGCGCGGGCAATCTCATCCAGTGCACGATTATATTCTTTTCGCAGGTAATAACTATTAGCACGATTTAAGAATGCGGCAATCTTTGCTTCGATGGCATTACGCCGCAACTCATCGTTCTTTGACTTTTCTTCTTCCTCTTTTTTATGAATCTCAACGGCTTGTTCCTGCTGTGCAGCTACGTTTGCACTATGTTGTGCTTCAATGATGGCAAGGTTGGATAAATGCTGCAGGGTCGGAGCAATCTTTTGTTCAGCGCTTGGTTCAGTACTAGGTGCTGCTTGCTTCGTCCCCTTCTTTGCCTCTTCCTGTTGTTTTGCTGTTAACAACGTACGAACACGCTCCTCATACGCTAAGGCGTATAAGTGACGGGAGTCGAACGATCTGGCCTTTGCGATGAGCGTCAGCGCAGTTGCAAGATCCCCTTCTTTCACAAGCTTATCAGCTTGCTTTAAAAGAAGAGCAACTTCTTTCAATCGCTCAGATGTTGGTAATGAAGGGTTTTCAGCCATGAAATTGATCGGTTATGTGTCTACACTTACTCCTATCTTAAAGAAATAAGATAGATTTGTCAACAACTTAACCCGTTAGAATTTTTTAACTTTAATTTGACCCTTTTTATGAAATGACCGATTCATTGGATAATTCGTTCAATCGCTTTCGCAAGGAAGCGGCACCTTTGTGGTTCGGATTCAGCCGAAGGGCTAAATCTACCTCGAAAATAGCCTCAAATGTTCTTTTTTCGGACATAAATTCCATCGCCTTACTGAGATGGAATTGGATCACCAGTTCTTTATCTTCATTCGATTTCTTTTCTTCCATCTGACGCTGTGACCGTTCAATCTCATCTCTCATTTGCAGAGTTTCAAATCGTTTCATGTCAAAACTCATTGCATAGTCCACCCAGCCAAGGGCTTCACTGAATGCTTCCCGTGAAAGTGCTTCCCTTGCCATTGCCAAACTTTTCTTGACACCTTGATCCATTTTAAAGGATTCCTGCTCACGCTGCTGCTTTTCTTCATATTGAAGAAATTCCTGCTGGATCTCTCCCTCCAGTGAAAAAAGCGATTCGTTCATCGGATCATGCCGATACGCCTGGGCAATTTCATCAAGTGCTTCTTGGTAACGAGACTCTCCTCTAAACTTTTGAGCATTCTCAATAAATTGACGAATGGTTTCTGCTGTTTGATGGTCACTTGCACTTTCTGGTTCAACAAGCATTTGCAGAGAAGGTTTCTTCAACAGCTTTGCTTTCTTTTGACCGTCAAGAATTTCCCGCTGAAGTTTAGCGATTTCTTCATCGAACGGATTGATCTTGAATGCCTGCGCAATCTGCCTCAATGCATCGTCATAATTTCCTTGACTGACATAACCGCGGGCCTTGGAGAGAAACAACAAAATTTCTTCTTCATCACGAAGCAGTTTGGATTCCACGTCGATCCGTTCGCGGATCTGTTCTCGCTTCTGTTGTTCAATGGACAAGCGGTGTAATTCCGATTCCTGTTTTCTCCTTCGTTCATCCTCCGCAAGCTTCTGTTCATCACTTTCAATGCGTAGCGTCTCTTCTTCGATAACAAGAATCTTTTTTTCACAGGTGAGAATATCTTCATTTGTCGGATCGATGAAATAGGCCTGAGTGATGACCCGTAACGCTTCAGAAAATTTCTTTTGGCTGAGATACTCTTCCGCTTTTTCCAGATTCTTTTGAACCGTTATGCGGATCATTTCAGCTTTCTTTTTTTCTTCCTCTTGCTGCTGCTTCTTCAGCGCAATGTTCTCTTCCTGTTTTTTGTTTTGCGCTTCCCGTATCTTCCAGTTTAAACTGAGCACTTCTTCGTTGAGCGGATCGAGGACCATGACGAATGCCAATTGACTGAGCGCTTCTTCAACTCTATTGTCACCGAAGAGGCCCCGCGCGATCTGTAAATACTCGCGGATCTTTTGAGACCGAGCTTGTTTATAGGCCTCTTCTTTCTTTCTAATTTCTTGTTCTTTTTCCTGCTCTCGCAGAAACTGCCATTGCCCCAACAACTGTTCCCGCCGTTTATTCTCTTCCTGCCCTTTAATGCTGTTGAGCGATGCCTCTCTCCGATCGTGATCCTCTTGAGCTGTTTTAATCTCTTCTTCAATCTGCAGAATCCGTTCATCCGTCGGATCCAGCATGAATGCGCGAGCGACTTCGTTTAACGCATTGCGGAAATCCTGCTGTGCTTCACGTTGGCGGGCGCGTTGAAGATAATCCGCAATCTTTTTTGCAATTCCCTTCCCGCGCAATATCTCCTCCTGGCGCTGATCTTCTTCATGTTTTTTCTGGAGGGCGTAGACTTCTTTCTGTTTGTAAGCAGAGACCGCACTTCGTTTTACTTCCTTAATTGCAAGATCGAGAATTTTTTCAAGCGTGGGCATCAGCTGTTGAATAACCGATTCTTTTGCTCCTTCTTCCTGACCACGTTCCTCGGTCTGTTTGAGCAATACCGATCGGACATATTCTTCGTACGCGCGGGCATACATGATGGTGGGATTCTTTTCGCGGGCGTGCATAATCTCATCAAGCGCACTCTGAATATCTCCCTGCCGAATAAACTTATCAGCATTTTTCAGGTAGGCAATCACCTCGGTGAGGTGTTCAGCGCCAATTATTTTTTGTGAGATGGTTTGCATCAAAAAAAAGATTTACCCTTTGGTGAGGCTGTTCAATCCAAACAATAAACCCCGCGTGGGGCGGCGGGGCTTGTTGTTGGCTGCCTGTTCATAGTCCAAAACAGTACTTGATGGGCAGCGATGTTACTTGTTTTTATTTTTGTTCAATAATGCCTGAGCCGCTCGCAAACGAAGCCGTAATGTGCTCTCTTCGTTCTTCACAAATCTGTCTGGAGCAATTTCTTCCGCCATTTTGAGAACATTTTTATGCGGGGTTGATTTGAACGCCTTACTTCGTTCAATTGCTTTCTCCAACGTGTGTGAAATCTGATCCTCGGGCATTGGTTTCACAAGATAACGGAATACGTTCAACTCATTAATTGATCGAATGGCCAGTTGCGCATCTTTCACTTCCGTCAGAATAACAGAAACGGTATTCGGATATTCACGGCGGACCGTATCAAGGAAACTGACGCCATCGACATCGCCAAAATTGATATTGCTGACGATAACAGAGACAGGCTTCTTTGCCATTTCTTGGAACGCAGCATCAACGGAATTCACTGCAACAACGTTAAATGCACTTCCGTATTTTTCGACAAGTCTTCCCGTTTCTTCTTCACTGTAATCCACAAACAGCACGGTCTGACTTTCTTCTTCAACCTCGATGTGCACCCGATGACCGGAGACGGGATGTTCTTCCGTTACCGCCTCATCTATTTTTTGCATCTCGTCTTCCTGCAGTTTGGAAACTTTATCAAAAATCTCAACACCAAGTTTCACCACATACAGCATGAATTCACCCTGCCATGGCTTGTTGATAAAGCGGAACACTTCGCCGGCATTCACGGAACCGATAATTGCATCAAGATCCGAATAACCGGTCAACAGCATACGCACACTGTTGGGACTGATCTCTTTTACCTGGCGCAACAATTCATGTCCTAACATTCCGGGCATGCGTTGATCGCTGACAATCACTTTAATCGGGACTGATTTAATAATTTCCAACGCATCAAATCCATTCTCTGCGAGGTACACTTTGTATTTACTCTTAAACAACATATTCAGCGATGAAAGAATCATCGGTTCATCATCGACAAATAAGATGTTCGCCTTTTCTTCGATTACTGGGTTTTGTGTTTTCATAGGTTACTCCTTGCGCTTCAATGATTTCTATTCAACGTTAATTTTTTCGTTATACCGCAGCAGTTTCTTTCTTCCCAACTCGTGGCTGCATCACCGGAATCCGAACATAGAAATCTGTACCGCGTCCGATTTCGCTTTCCACTTTAATTGATCCGCCATGTTTTTCAATGATCTTGTAGGATATCGAAAGTCCAAGTCCTGTTCCTTCACCAATTTTTTTGGTGGTGAAGAATGGTTCAAAGATTTTCCCAAGATTTTCTTTCGGAATACCCTTTCCCGTATCCGAAATTTTTACGACAGCCATATCCGGATTGCCCGGTTCTTTATAGGTACGGATACTGATTGTTCCTTGTCCTTCAATTGCCTGTGCAGCGTTCGTTAATAAGTTCAAAATAACCTGGTTGTATTGAGCCGGGAAACATTCCGCCGATAAATTCGGCTGGAAGTCTTTTTTCACGACTGCTTTATTCTTGATAACGTTATTTGCGATAACAAGTGTTGCATCGAGTGCGTTGTTGAGATCGACCTTTGCAAGATCTGCTTCATCAAGACGCGAGAATTCTCTCAAGTTCCTGATCAGTTCCTGGATACGATCCGTACCAACAAGCGCCTGCGACAACATGGTCTTACTATCTTCCAGCACAGTATTTTTTTCCAACTCTGTTGCAAGATTTGCGAGATCCGTTACGGTTTCTTCTAATCCATCTTCCACACCATTCACCAGCATATCGAGTAATTTGCGGTACTTTTCAATTGCATCATTAATCGTCTGCTGATTGCTGATCATCATTTCAATATTATTCTTTACATAACCAAGCGGAGTATTAATTTCATGAGCAAGGCCGGCGACCATTTGTCCGAGGGACGCCATCTTCTCTCCTTGCACAAGAGCGGTTTGTGTTTCGCGCAAGGCTTTGTTTGTTGCTTCAATTTGTATTCTGTTATCTTCAAGTTCTTTATTACGGGAAAGCAAACTGAGAGCGATCTGGTTGAACGACCGTCCTACACGACCCAGCTCATCACGCGTTTCTACCTCGACCACTTCTGTAATCTTGCCTTCGTTCAACTGTGTTGCCACACCTTCCAGTGTATGCACCGTATCGATCACCGAACTGTAGAAACCACCCAACAAATAACCTACGAAAACAAGAACAAGGAGCGTACCGGCAATATAAATCAACACTTGACTCTGAAACGTTTTAATACGGACTTCGATCAAATTTTTCAGAATGGGAAGTTGAACGTCAAACACTTCCATACCGGCTTTAATCGGACGATCAAGAATATTCAGATCGACACCGCGGGACGCGCGTAAGCTATCGTCCAAAATTTCGGCTTGCAGTAATTCGATGTATTGATCCGTTGTCGATTTCAAGTCTACGTAGGAGGGCTCAACAATCGGAGAAACGGGTTGATTGTATGTATTGATTCGGTTAACGGCGTCAGCAATATCGGCCATGAGTGGTTGAATATTTCCGGCTTGGACCGTAAACGCCGTGCGTTGTTCCGGCGTTAACTTAGGCGTTTTCGCCGCAGTCGTCAACAACATCTTGGATTGGCTGAGGGCTTCGGTAATTTGCAGAGCTTTGAAACTGGTGATGTTCATCAGATAGTATGTTTCAATATCCGTATCCAGTGTAAGGTTGGAGTTATCGGCTACGTCAACAACAAGGGCCAAAATATCCGAAATTAATTTATTATGCAGTTCTTCACTTTTATCCATTTTATGTGTGAAGGCACGGCTCTTCAAGTTTTTCCAGTCGATCTTAATATTCTTCCATTGTTCCCGCACAGCCAGCGCATCGCCGTATTGCGTATCAGCAGAGTCAACACCGAGCACTGCCTGTTCAATTTCCTGTTGCGACAGAACCATACGCTCTTGCGCAGATGAATCACCCAAGAAAAACTGCACTGAGCTTTCGCGATGCAATTGCACTTTTTCGTAAAATAACCGCAATGTGGAATTGTAGGCAATCCCCGTCAATTCTTTCTGTGAATATTCCACATCTTTGTTGATCTGTGTAGTAACAACATACAGCAGACTGAAACTCGGTATCAACAACAGCAATGCAACAACGGCAAATTTTTGCAGATAATTGAGGCGGTTCATCAGTAACGCGCCTAGACTGAAAATTGCTTGTCTCATATGGTAACTCCGTTAAATATTGAAATAAGTAAATTAAAAATAAACTTTATGCTGCTGCCGATAATTTTTGGATTACATCAATGACGCGATCGAATTCAATAGACTTATCAAAAAAGAAATCCGCTCCTTCTTCGAAGCATTTTTTCCGGTATTCATCCTGCGCATAATTTGTCAGCATAATCACTTTTGCGGTGATTTTTTTTCCGCGAATGTTTTTGAGAACATGAATGCCGCTGCCGCCGGTAAGAAAAATGTCGAGGATGATGACATCGGGTTTTGATCGAACAATGGATTCTGTTGCCGCAAGAGGATTGTCGGCATATCCAACAATATTGATGGTTGCAACTTCAGACAACATCGATGTCAATCGATCGCGAACGATCTCTGAATCATCGACAATAAAGACATTTACTGATTTCGTACTATTCACTGTTTGCATAATAAGTATAACTACTATACTAAACATTTGTAGGAGAATGGTATCAGAGAAACAAGGTATTTTATGTAGGTGTTTGTCCTACAAGGGTTTATTCCACAATTTTATTTTGCATAGCATAGCGCGTAAGATCGGCGTTGGTGGAAAAATGAAGCTTCTCCAAAATGCGTGTGCGATACGTACTGACAGTTTTTACGCTCAGGGATAATGCGTTAGCAACTTCGGAAACGGTTTTTCCGGATGCGATCAATTGCAACACTTGAAATTCTCTGTCCGATAATTGTTCGTACCCTTCCCCTTTTTTCGGTTCCTGTACTAAGGCAAGCAGTTGGTCGGAAAGAGCGGCACTGATATATTTTCCCCCTTTAAGAATTTTTGTTACGGCACTTACTAATTCTTCCGGCGCACTGTCTTTCGTCATATACCCCATTGCTCCAGCTTTAATCACACGCAATGCGTACTGATCTTCGGGATACATGCTTAGCACCAAAATCGGTAGTTTCGGCGCTTGTGCTTTCACATCCTTCAATAGATCCAGACCGCTTCGCCCGGGCATGCTGAGATCAAGAATAAGAATATTAATTTTTTTTGAGGTAACTCGGGAAAGGGTTTCGGAGGCATTGGAAGATTCGCTAAATTCTACATTCTTCATCCCTTCGGAAAGAATCTGCTTCAATCCTTTTCGAACAATGGTGTGGTCATCGGCGATAAGAATGTGTGTCATGAACAATTACATGGAAGATTCGGCAACTGGAATGCGGACTCGTACCGTCGTCCCTTTGTTCGGGACACCGGCAACATTCACCTCACCGTTAAAACTCGCAGCACGCTCTTTCATTCCCAAAATTCCGACTGAGCGTGGATTGGCTAACTCGTTCTGCGCAATCCCTTTTCCATCATCTTCAATCGTCAGCAGAACATTCGATCCGTCTTTCCGAAGCGAGATGGCAACATTCTTTGCCTGAGCATGACGGATGACATTGGTTAATGACTCTTGAAAAATTCTGAAAAAAGCGGTAGACCGTTTTTCATCCATCTGTAAATTTTCGTCAAGATGGAATGTGAAATCAATGCCTGTTCGTTCGCCAAAATCTTTCCCCTGCCATTCAATTGCCGCAGCGAGACCGATGTCATCCAAAATACCGGGACGAAGATCAGTGGCAAGTTTTCGTACTTTATGAATAGTTGCATCGGCGAGTTCAATCATCGATTTCAAACGCTTCAGGATCACATCATCCGATGATTGCAATTTATTATTCACCCAGACTAAATCCATTTTCAATCCCGTCAACGCCTGACCGAGATCGTCATGAATTTCACGAGCGATGTGTGTTCGTTCTTCTTCGCGAATATTTTGCAGCCGCACCGTGAGTGCGCGTAATTGTTTTCGGGAACTGTCTATTTCAATTTCGGCATGCATCCGTTCGGTGATATCCGTAATCGTACCGACGAATCCGGCAAGCGAACCATCTGTATTAATTTCCGGAAGCGCGTGACCCATCACCCACAATTCTGTTTTGTCGCTTTCACGAAAGATTCGATATTCGGAATGGAATGGTGCTTGCTCACGCACGCATCGATGCCATTCGGTCCGAATTCTTTTCCGGTCGTGAGAATGAACGGCATTCAAAAATCCATCGCCAAATGCTTGATCATACGATAATCCGGTAATGTCGCTCCAACGCTCGTTCACATACAGATAGAATCCTTCCGGTGAAGCAAGGAAAATACCAACAGTTGATACTTTCGCAAGAGTATTGAACCGTTCTTTGCTGAGGCGCAATTCTTCCTGCACACGACGCTTATCAATAGCACTTTCAATGGCCGGTCCCAGTCGGGCAGAATGCTGTTTGAAGACATAATCCGTCGCGCCCGACCGCATACATTCAACAACAATCTCTTCGTTTAACACATCGGAATAGATAATCAGCGGTGTCAAAGAAATCATATTCTTGAGAATCGTGATCGTGTCGGACGGCTTTAATTCTGCTATTGTATAGTCAAATATGAGGATTTCGGGAGAAAAATCTTCTAATGCTTCCGGGATAAGATCGAATGACGGGAGATGGCGAACTTCATATTCCAAACCGGATTTGCGCATCTCTGTTGTAAAGAGTGCTACACTTTCCTGGTTGTTCTCAATAAATAGAATCCGAATAGACTTCCCCATTGCTATCAATTTTTAGTGTAAATGGTAAAAATTCCCTGGAAAGTATAGCGATTGTTTGAGTGAAAATCAATTTGAGAATCGTTAGAGTTTTGTGAGAATACGGTGATTCCTTTTTTTCTCTTTCTTCCTTTTTGATTACATTAATGAAAGCTCAAGAGTATGAAAATAATGCTTCGAAAAATGCCACGAAATCACAAAAACACGAAAGAGTACAAACAAGGAATTTAAGTCGATCCTTAAGAAATCCTCTCTCATCAAAAAAATGTCTGTGCTGTCTAAACGGCGACGGCATTCCTTCGGAATAAGATGGAATTCGTAAAACGTTCAGTGACATTTTGTGTTTTGGAGTTTTTGTGGGAAAGTCTCAAGGATACTGAGTACTATTAATGTCAGAGAATATTCTCCATAAATTCCATCCTATCGTCAGTTCTTGGTTTACAACAACATTTGGCGAACCATCACCGCCGCAATTGCAGGGTTGGCCTTCTATTTCCAATCGTAATCACACACTGATTGTCGCTCCGACTGGATCAGGAAAAACACTTGCGGCATTTTTGTGGTGTATTAATCATTTGGTAGAAGAGAATATTGTGTTTTCGAACATCATCGGAAATACCGAAGAACTCAAATTGAAACACTCTCCTGGTTCAAAAAGGAAATTGCTTCGTCATCCGTCATCCTTCAACTCCGCTCAGGATAACAAACGGATTTCTCGCACTGACAATCCAATGAAGGGAATTCGTGTTCTCTATATCTCTCCCCTTAAAGCGTTGAACAACGATATTCATAGAAATCTTGAAATTCCCTTAAACGGAATTTTACATGAAGCGGAAGCACAGGGAATTTCTCTATCAGAGATCCGCAGCGCAGTCCGGACGGGAGATACTACACAAACAGAACGGGCTCGGATGCTACGAAATCCACCGGATATTCTCATCACCACACCGGAATCACTTTTTTTAATGTTGTCGTCAGAAAAATCGCGCGCGATGTTTCATTCTGTTCGCTATGTGATTGTTGATGAGATACACTCCATCAGCAACACAAAACGGGGGGTTCATCTTTCATTGTCATTGGAACGATTAGAACAATTGGTAAAAAATTCGAACAATAATTCTGACGATCAACAGAAGACATTTGTGCGTGTTGGACTTTCTGCAACACAAAAACCGCTGGAATTAGTTGCTCAATTCCTGGGCGGAATGGAATGGCGGAATCATAGTCTGGTTCCCCGCACAGTGAACATTATCGACGCCGGTTACAAAAAGAATGTCGATTTAAAAGTGATCTGTGCAGCACGTGATTTTTCGGAAATGCCGATGGACAGCATCTGGTCACTCATTTTTCCGCAATTGTTACAGCTGATCCACGAACATCGAACTACACTCATCTTTGTCAACAATCGAAGACTAGCCGAACGAGTCGCGGCAAAGTTAAATGAAATTCTTGAAGGAGAACAAAACACAACGAACAATTATGCTGTCCCCTTTTACCATCAGCAGCAAACTGCAGTACAACATTTTCAACAGGTGAACGGACAATCCAATATTAAAGTGTTTGCTTACCATGGAAGTATGTCGCGAACGGTGCGCGAACAATTGGAGACCGATCTGAAACTCGGAAAGCTTCGCGTACTGATCACCACTTCAGCATTGGAACTTGGCATCGATATTGGTACTGTTGATTTGGTTGTGCAGATTCAATCCCCCAAAGGAATCGCGCGCGGCTTGCAGCGTGTTGGCCGCTCCGGACATTTAGTCAATGCAAATAGCAAAGGACGATTATTTGTTACCCATCGGGAGGATCTTGTAGAATGTGCAGTGGTAGCAAAAGGGATGATGGAACATTCCATTGAAAAAACCTCCATCCCGCAAAACTGTCTGGACGTTCTCGCTCAACAAATTGTGGCAATGGTCGGCATTGAAGAATGGAACACGGAAGAAATCTTCGATCTGATACGACAGTCATATTGTTATCGTTCACTCAGCGAAATTGTTTTTCATTCCGTTCTGGAAATGTTGGCCGGTCGGTACACTAATGACGCATTCCGCGAACTTCGTGCGCGCATCATCTGGAATAAACTTCACAATCAACTTTCTCCGCTCCCCGGCTCTAAACTTCTCGCCGTTATGAACGCGGGGACAATTCCGGATCGAGGATACTTCGGCGTCTATCTGGAAGATCTCAAAACAAAAGTCGGCGAAGTGGATGAGGAATTCATTTACGAAAGTAGGGCAGGAGACACATTCATCCTCGGTTCCAATGTCTGGCGAATGATGGATATCGATGCAAACAAAGTTGTCGTTTCTCCGGCTCCCGGTCAGCCGGCACGAATGCCCTTTTGGCGAGGAGAAGGAATCGGGAGGACGTATGAACTTGGTGTCCGCATCGGCGAATTTTTAGAACAACTCTCTACCAGTGATCATTTTGAGCAATTAAAAAATTATCCGATCGATTCAAATTCTTCACGAAACATCATTGATTATGTCCAAGATCAGAAAGTATCCACACAGATTGTTCCATCACACCTTGCCATTGTTGTTGAAGGATTCAGGGACGAAGTCGGTGACCCACGAATTGTTGTTCACTCATGTTACGGAAAAGGGGTCAATGGACTTCTCGGCATCGTCCTTACGTATATCCTTAAACAACGCCTGAATATAGAAGTGCAGATGCTCTATAATAACGACGGAATCCTGTTCCGTTGTTCTGACGCAGAACGTTTACCTCTCGATCTTTTTTCCGATGTAACACTTCACACTGCACAACAGATTATTTTGGAAGAAATTCCTTCCTCCCCTCTTTTCGGAGCGTTGTTCAGACAGAATGCTGAGCGATCGCTGCTGCTTCCGAAAGGTTCTCCGGGAAAACGAAGACCATTTTTCCTGCAACGATTAAAGTCTGCCGATCTGCTTCAAATCGTGCGACAATACAACGATTTTCCAATCGTCATAGAAACCATCCGTGAGTGCCTGACCGATGTACTGGATTTCGATCATTTTAAAGAGATCATTACGAAGATTGAAACGGGAGAAATTCGAGTTCATACCGTACAAAATGAAACTCCCTCTCCTTTTGCATCAACGCTATTGTTCGATTTTGCCGCTGTATATATGTATGAATGGGACGATCCAAAGAATAATGCAAAACAACAATTTGCGCTCATTAATAGAGAGCTGGTTGCAGAAGTAGTGAATCTTGAAGATGTAAAAACGGTTGTGCGTAAAGATGCCGTGATTAAAGTGGAAGAACAATTGCAGTTTACTGCATCTACCCGAAAAGCGCGCACTCCCGAAGAGCTGATGGAAGTATTTCTTCGGTTGGGAGAGTTGACCGAAACAGAAATGCTTGATCGTGTCGGACAAAAGATATTCATAGAACAGCTTCAATCCAAAAATATCATTGCTCCCATCTCCATCGGCAGTGCGACATACTTCATCGCCGCCGAAGAAATTCCCTTGTATCGTCCGTTCAGCATCATCGGCAAGGATGTCTTAGCGATCCTTCCGGAACATTTTCAATCCGCACGATTTGAACGGGAAGAAGCACTTCGATATGTGATCATGCGGATGCTCAGATCGCATGGAACGCTCTCCACCAACGACGTTGTCCGGCGCTTTGCACTTTCCCTCACAGAATGCGATGATATTCTTCAAAAACTTCTGAAATCCGAAAACATCGTGCATGGTATCCTCACCAAAGAAAGTGAAGAGGAACAATGGTGTTACCGTCCGAACCTTGAACGGATTCACCGTGCATCTATTTCATTGCTTCGAAAAGAGATCTCGCCGGCAACAATCTCGAATTTTACACAGCTATTGTTACAATGGCAGCATCGACTTCCATCCTCACAAGAAAAAGATGAAGAAGGCCTACGCAACGTTTTGGAGAAACTTCAGGGATGTTCTCTTCCCTCGGAATTATGGGAATCAGAAATCATCAGCAGCAGAATTCAGCATTATGATGGTAGAATGCTGCGTCAGCTTGTTCAGCGGGGAGAATATTTCTGTGTCGGAACAGGTGCAGGAAAATCACAATGGGTGGCACGTGGCGAAGGGATGTTTTTTGTAGAGTCTCACAATCAGACTTTCGAAGGATTGTCCAAACAAGCCGTTGATATACTTCAGTTCCTGCAAAAAAATGGTGCATCGTTCCTTGCTGACATACGTGAACATACATCATATACCCTTGCTGCAATCAATCATGTTTTATCCGAATTATTTTGGAGCAGCCTTATCACGAATGATATTGTTGATGAAATATTGAATATCAAGCGTTATCGTACGACAGAATCCGAACTTCCTCCGGAACGAATAGAGATTGTAAATCCACGCCGAAACCCTTTAAAATCCATTGCCATGAAGAGCGTTCGAACGGCATTCAAACAAGTGCCGGGCTGGAATGGACGCTGGTCTCTTGTACACACCAAAAGTATTCTTGGTGCACAGGTCAGCAACGAAGAGATGATTCAGAGACAAGCACAGCAATTATTATTGCGATATGGAATTGTTGCCAGAGAGATTGCTAAGCGAGAAGATAATCTGCTGCCATGGTCAATGCTGGCGATGGAATTCCAGCGGATGGAAATGCGCGGAGAAATCCGTCGCGGATATTTTGTTGAAGGATTGTCTGGAATGCAATTCGCTCTTCCGGATGCAGTGAGAATGCTGGATGAAATAAAAGCTCATCAATCAAAGAGTGAAGCGCCGATTGTGTTGAATGCCTGCGACCCGGCAAATCCTTACGGGAGTGGGGTTGATTTGAATCAGACGGAATCCGCATCAAATATGGAATCAGTCATGTTACAACCGCGAATGTCCCGTTCAGCGGGAAATTATATTATTTTTGAAAGAGGAACTCCGATTGTATGGATTGAAAATATCGGAGCAAGAATATATTTTCTTCAAACGAAGGACCCCAGTTCTAAGGTGGAACTCCTCTTCGAAGGATTATCGCAGTTTATTAATCTTATCCGGATTGCATACCCGGATAGAAATGAGATCATTCTCGAATACTGTAACAATCTTCGCCCTTCCGAATCAGGTTTTGCCGAACTGTTTCGGTCGCTCGGCTTCTATCGCGACAAAGTGCAAACAATGCGATTAGACTTGAGATAACGAGTGTTGAAACTTCATTTGTAGAATAGTACATTAAAAGAAAAAAGGTGTATTGATGTCACCACAATATGAATCGGTGCTAAGCGAAGCAATGAAACTTTCGATTGAGGATCGTCAACTGCTTGCAAAAAAACTCGAATTAAGTGTTTTGGGTTTGACCGAACAAGAAGTTGAAATGGCGTGGATTAAGATCGCTGAACAACGATTGAAGGAATATGAGCAGGGAAAAATTATTGCGTATGATGTTAATGAAACGATACAACGATTACGCAGTAAATTGAAATGAATATTCGGACCCTTTTGCTTGCCGAAGACGAACTGACAGTTGCACTTGAGTATTATGAAAATATTTCCATCCGAACAGCCGAACATTTTATTGATGATTTTCATGATTGCGTAGAACGGATCAGACAATTTCCCACCGCTTGGGCACCCATTACAACAACCTTACGAAGATGCTTATTCAAAAAATTCGAATATAGTATCATTTACACAATAACACCCTCAGAGATTATTATCATTTGTGTTATGCATAATAAACAAAAACCTGATTACTGGCTTTCACGAATTTGATCTTTTTCCTGGACAATATATGAAAATTCTTTACCTCTTTTTTCTTGTATCAATCACTAGCCTCTTTGGACAAGATTCCATCACCACACGTGATATTTTTTCTGCCGAAAAAATCATTGGCTTGCAATTCAATGAAGCAAAACGAGAATCGCTCCTTGGTGATGTGCAAGGACAACTCAAAAGTTTTCAATCCTTACGGAGTATCCCGCTTTCCAATAATGTTGTCCCCTCAATGATCTTCAATCCAATTCCATTTGGAATGAGATTGATAAGTGGGAAAAGCGTGTTTTCTCCAGAAGGCTCTAAAAATGTTTCCCTTCCACTCAATTGGAATGATCTGGCATTTTACTCTGTCAGCGATCTTTCCGTTCTCATTAAATCACGAAAGATCACCTCGGAACAATTGACAACGCTCTATCTTGAACGGATAAAAAAATATCGACCGATGCTTCAATGCATTATCACGGTAACGGAGTCCTTGGCGTTAGCACAAGCACAACGGGCTGACAAAGAGATTGCTACGGGAAAATATCGGGGACCTCTGCATGGGATTCCATACGGCGCAAAAGATCTTCTCTCAACAAAAAAATATCCCACAACATGGGGCTCTGTTCCTTTCAAGAATCAGTTCATCGAAGAAGATGCAACAGTGATTAAAAAGTTGGAAGCCGCCGGTGCGGTGCTTGTCGCAAAAACCGCAATGGGCGAATTAGCATGGGGTGATGTGTGGTTTGGAGGAAAATCAAAAAATCCTTGGGATACCACGCAAGGATCAAGCGGTTCCTCTGCCGGATCTGCTTCGGGAACAGCTGCCGGATTGTTTGCCTTTGCAATTGGTTCGGAAACATATGGTTCCATCGTCTCTCCTTCTACACGTTGCGGGACTACAGGACTTCGTCCAACGTATGGACGTGTTAGTCGGTACGGCGCAATGGCGCTCAGCTGGTCCATGGATAAACTCGGACCAATATGCAGAACTGTTGAGGACTGCGCGCTCGTGTTCAACGCAATTTACGGACCGGACACAAAAGATCAGACTGTGTATGATCTTCCGTTTATTTATAATCCAAAGAAAACCAATCTGAAAAAACTGCGAATCGGATATTTGAAATCGGATTTCGACAGTGTGAAATCCGGAAAGCAATTCAATAACACAGTCCTTGCCGTTCTTCAACTACTGGGAGCAACATTACTCCCAATTCAATTGCCGAATCTTCCCGTGGATGATATTTCGATTATGCTTGGCGCCGAATCAGCTGCTGCATTTGACGATCTCACACGCAGCGGGCAGGACGATCTCATGGTACGTCAAATTAAAAATGCATGGCCGAATTCATTCCGTGCATCACGGTTTATCACAGCAGTCGAATATATCCAGGCAAGCCGAGTGCGTCAATTATTGATTCAGAAAATGCACAACGTAATGGAGACGATCGATGTTTATGTCGGTCCTTCATTTGAAGGAAGTAGTTTGTTATTAACGAATCTTACCGGTCATCCTTGTGTCGTTGTTCCAAGCGGATTTACAGAACAAGGAAGACCAGTCAGTATCACCTTTACAGGTAAGTTGTTTGAGGAAGGCACTCTTCTCTCGGTTGCAAAAAAATATCAGGATGCAACGATCAATCATTTAAAACATCCTGATCTCCATTAACTAATTTTTCATTTCCCGTACAATACGGAAGCCAACCCGGCTTCCCCGGTATGACTGATGCAAGCGGCTTCGAGTTGTAGTTCGAACAGCCGTTTCGCCGTTCATCCAAGATCCGCCGCGCAAAACACGAAACGCATCATCCGATACGGTATGCGGATTAATTTTTTCATTCTGTGTATATTCACCATAAGAATCAGCGCACCATTCAAGAACATTTCCCGACATATCGTATAAACCCAACATATTCGGACGAAACGAACCAACGGGTGATGTAAACACAAAACCATCGTTATAGCCTGACCAATATTTTAACTGCGAAAACTTTCCGGCTGCAGATTCATCGGCGACATTACCGCTTGGGCCGCCGTTTCCCCATCCATATCTCGGCCGCATTCCTCCTTCTCGCGCCGCAAATTCCCATTCTGCTTCGGTCGGAAGCCTCACAGCAAATTTTGTTTTTTGGGAAAACCATTTGCAGAATGCAACAGCATCATTCCAACTCACACAGACCACAGGATGAGATTCAGTTTGTGAAAAGCCAGGCTGTCGAAATGTTGAGCCATAATCTTTGCTCCAAGCGGCACCATCCCATACAAAAGCCCATCCTTCTTTTTCTGCGTCGGTGACGTAATGCGATTCCGAAACAAACTGTTCGAATTGTCCAACGGTAATTTCGTATGTACTGATCATGAAATCACCAAGCGTTACGTAACTCACCGGTTTCTCATCTACATCCCCTTCATTAAAAACATCACCCAGCCGAAATCTATTCCCTTTAATAAGGCAAAATGGTAATAATTGGGATTCAACAACAACTTCTTCTTTCTTGGCTTCAACAAAATGTTTTGGCGGCGTTTCAGCAAATAGGGAATAAACAATCAACAATAGAATAATAATAATATTTTTTAGGTGATTCATTTTCTCTCCTCCAATAATTGGTCTGCAAAAATACTATGGAGTTAGTGTTGAATACAAGAGGTGTACAACGAATTAAAGAAATGATAATGATGTCGATACAATCCCATAAACGTACATTAACCGTACACACATATTCACTGAATAATGCACGCGATATTTATTTTTCTGTTTGTTGCATTTCGCGTCATCCATTTCTACATTGTTTCACAATTTATTTTACTTATGGCCAATACGTTCTCTCAAATTCTTAACCATCAACGCGCACCCGATTTTTTATTCCGTTTCCCGCGTATCATATTCGTCTACTACCTGCTGAATCATCTGACAGCACTACGAATGAAATATACACGACGGGCAATCCGCCAAGTAGTAACAACAATGCCTTTGCCAAAACGAATTGTCGATGCGGGATGCGGCATGGGTGATTTTTTATTTACTGTACGGGAATTCCAAAACGGTAAACAGCTTATCGGCCTTGATGTTTCGCAATCGAACATCGATGTGTGCAATTGTTTGATGGAAACACTGAAAAAAAAGAATATGAAGTTCGTCTGCAGCGATCTGAATGCTGCGGAAATTCCTCCGCAACAGGATCTGATCATGTGTATCGCGGTGATTATGCTGATGAGTGATGATAAAGCATTATTGAGAAAATTCAGGGATGCACTCGCGCCACATGGACGATTATTACTTTATGCAGCTGTCAATTATCGGCGAACCCTCACGTTATACAAATGGTTTGCGCAAAAAAAGGGTTTTGATTATGATGAAGTTATTGGCAGACCGCAGACGTATAATGATGAAATACTGGAGCAACGAATTAAAGAATGCGGCTTTGTCATAGAAGAAAAAAGACATTCCTTCGGCATTGCTGCCGCAACAATGTTTGAAATCTCTGCGATCTTTGAATGGCTATTCAAAACATGGCATCCTGTTCTTACCCTACTGTTAATACCTTTTTATCTTATATTTTATCCGCTGTATCTCCTTTCCATGTTTATTGATTATCACGGAACCAGAGCAACAGGAAATGGTGTTATGATTATTGCTAAAAAAGCGTAGGCGTTAAACAGTATGAAAAAACTCAAACCAATTGTCCAATCCAGAGACGATAAAAATGATCTGGGATTCGGGTCACGGCTTTCACAGCAGCTACATAACCGCATGATGAACCGCGACGGCACGTTCAATGTTGATCGTGACGGTATGTCCATTGTCAAATCCATGAGCATGTATCATTGGCTTATTACCCTTTCGTGGACAAAGTTCCTCTCCATTATTGTGTCATTCTATATTTTAATGAATTTTATCTTTGCCTTCGGCTTTTATCTTTGCGGATCGGATGCGCTGAACGGCACTGAAACTACCACTGTTACAAATCATTTTTGGAATTGTTTCTTTTTTAGTGTAGAGACTTTTGCAACGATCGGTTATGGAGCCTTAAATCCGAGAAGTATGGCAGCGAATTGGCTGATGACGTTTGAAGCATTTTTGGGATTGCTCAGCGCTGCAATGGTAACCGGTTTGCTATTTGCACGATTTGCGAGGCCAAATGCAAAAATTCTGTACAGTAACAACGCCGTCATTGCGCCATTTAAAGACGGGAAAGCATTAATGGTTCGCATTATTAATCAACGATCGAGCCAATTAATCAATATCGAAGCGCAGATTATTTTTTCGTGGATGCACGAGAAAGATGGGCGAAGGGTTCGTCAATATCATACTCTTCCGTTAGATCGACAAAAAGTAACATTTTTTCCTTTGCACTGGACAATCGTTCACGAGATAGATGAAAAAAGTCCGTTGCACAACAAGGGTAAAGAATTTTTGGAACGAGCAGAAACTGAGATGTTCGTTTTGATTACGGCAACCGATGAAACTTATTCGCAAATTGTCCATTCCCGATCATCGTATCGGTATGATGAAATTGTGTGGGGAGCAAAGTTCAAGGATATCTTTGTGAAAAGTGGAACCGGAAAGGCAATCGGAGTAAACATGAATCGGATCCACGATTACGAACATGTTACCGTCGACTAGTCTATGCAGCATTTTATTATTGATGGTTACAATGTCATTCACGCTGTTCCCGCACTAAAGAAAACACTTTTGCATGATGCTGAGTCAGCACGTGAACTCTTGATTCATTCCGTCGGCCAATTAACGCACACCAAAAAATTTCGCTGCTCCATCATTTTTGATGGAACAGTACCGGATCATTCCCTGAAACAACCCGCCCATGCTCCAGTGCATGTTGTGTATTCCTTTCCTTTCACCGCTGATGGTAAAATGAAACAAATGATCGAACATTCCCGGAATCGTTCACTCCTTACTATTATTACTTCAGACAGAGAAATCTTACGCTTCGCAAAAAATTACTCCTGTCAAACTCACACTTCAACATATTTCCATAACCTGCTTTCTGAAGCAAATGACACTGTCACTGAAAAGTCTGATGTGGCACTTAGTAAATCTCAAATTGATGAGTGGTTAAAGATTTTCGGAGAAAAATAAAATTTTTTGAATTTTCTCTTGACTTTAACGCTTCCTTGATATAAATTTAGGTCAACCTAAATTAAATATCTGGGAATATAAAATGGAAACTGCCGCAATAAATCAGCCAATTTCAGTTGAAAAGCAAAGGTTGTATAATTTCGCACTCTACCTTAGCATTTTTACGATTGTCTATAATATCGCCGAAGGACTCATCTCCACATTTGTCGGATTTTCCGATGAATCACTTACTCTTTTTGGATTTGGTGTAGATAGTTTTATTGAGACAATTTCCGGAATTGGTATAGCGGCGATGGTAATTCGAACCTCAAATAATCCTGCTAGCCACAAAAGTCTTTTTGAAATCACTGCACTAAAGATCACCGGTTGGTCGTTCTATGTATTGTCCGGTGGATTATTGATTACGTCTATCCTCTCTGTTATTTCAGGAAATCAACCGAACTCTACATTTTGGGGTGTCATCATATCCCTCATCTCAATCGTTGCAATGCTTGGTCTTATCTATTATAAAAAGAAAGTTGGAAAAGCATTGGATTCGAAAGCGATGATTGCAGATGCAAATTGCAACGTCGTCTGCGTGTACATGTCCATTACATTATTGGCTTCGAGTTTTTTATACGAAGTGTTTTCTCTTCCTTACGTTGATGCAGCCGGTGCTTTGGGACTGGTCTATTTTTCCGTGAAAGAAGGGAAAGAATGTTTTGAAAAAGCAGAATCGTTAAACGACACTTGCTCATGCGAACACGATTAACCGAAGGAACAGTGATATGGCTAGCGAACAAGTAGAAAATTATCTGAAAAATATTTATAAGCTCTCTTCCAATGAAGGAAAGGTGACCACCTCTTCCCTTTCTGAAAAATTGCAGATCTCCCCCGCATCAGTATCAGAAATGATAAAGAAACTCGCGGAAGAAGGAACACTGACACATACGCCGTATAAGGGAGTAGAGCTGACAGAGGCGGGAAAACATCTTGCACTTCGAATCATCCGTAAACACCGGTTGTGGGAAATGTTTCTCGTCCAGGTGCTTCATTTCGGCTGGGATGAAATTGACAACGAAGCAGAACGTTTCGAACATATCATGTCCGATAAGATGGAAGAGAAAATCGATCATGCATTAGGCCACCCGATGATTGATCCGCATGGTGATCCCATTCCCACAAAAGATGGCGAGATCAAATGTTCTATGAGTTATCCAATGGTCGAAGCGCGCGATGGTTCCATCGTACGGGTGTTACGCGTTAGTGATTCCAATTCTGAAATGCTGCAATATGTTTCATCCATCGGCATATCGCTGCATAAAGAGATTACGATCAAACAAAAAATGAATTTCGACAATTCGATGCTGGTGAAGATTAACAATAAAGAAATCAATATCAGTTCAACAATCGCCTCGAATATTTTTGTGGAAAATGTGCAGGAGAAAATATGATTGACCCCGGCAATGCATTAATAATTTTTGGAATTTTTTCCCTTGTGGCAGCACTATTCCTTTTTCCCAAATATGGATTGTACTCCCGATGGAAACGAGCGCGCCGAGGAATGAAACGGGCAGTGATCGAAGATGCCTTAAAACATATCTTTGATTGTGAATACAAGAATATATTTTGCACGACAGAAAGTATTGCAGGTTCGCTTTTAATCTCAACGGATAAAGCCGCAGATTTACTCACACGATTATCAACGATGGGATTACTGCTCACAAATGATAACGGAGTAAAATTGACTGCAGACGGACGGTCATACGCGCTCCGGATCATTCGCGTTCACCGTTTGTGGGAACGATATCTTGCGGATGAAACAAGTGTTCCGCCAACAGAATGGCATTCTTCTGCAGAATTAGCTGAACACAATCTTTCTGCTTCAGAAGCGGAAGCACTCGCAGCACAGATTGGCAATCCAAATTTTGATCCTCACGGAGATCCTATTCCGACACCAAGCGGGGAACTACCGCCCAAAAAAGGACACTCATTGCTGTCACTCAACGGCGGTGAATTTGCCGTCATCACACATATTGAAGATGAACCTGAAGCAGTCTATGCGCAGCTTGTTGCACAAGGATTATATGTTGGAATGCAGGTGATGATGATCGAACGCTCGAACGAGCGCGTTCGATTTGCGGCGGACGGAGAAGAGATCGTTCTCGCGCCGTTGTTGACAAATAATTTAACTGTTGCAGCAATTACCGAGGAAGAACATCTCATCACTTCCCCGCTTGAAGCACTTGGATCTTTAAAAATCGGTGAAGAAGCGAAAGTGTTAACCATTTCAAAAGCAATGCGCGGTCAACAGCGAAGACGATTGATGGATCTGGGCGTAGTTCCCGGAACAATTATTAAAGCAGAAATGACAAGTGCTTCTGGTGATCCAACGGCGTACAATATTCGAGGTGCACTTGTTGCGCTTCGTCAGCAGCATGCAAATATGATTTTCATAGAGAAAAATTAAAACGCTTCGACTCATCCCGATGAATCGGGATCCGCTCAGCGTAACTTTATTTGAGGTACCATTATGTCGCACACACCAAATGCAAATTGCGAAGATTGTCCGGTTCATAATCTTGGAAATCTTACCAAACTCGGTATCAACATGTCACAGTTCGATTTTGTTGTGGCACTTGCCGGCAACCCAAATACAGGGAAAAGCACTGTCTTCAATGCGTTGACCGGACTTCGTCAACACACTGGAAATTGGCCGGGCAAAACCGTTACTCGCGCTGAAGGGGGATTTGTCTACGGAAACAAGCGATTTAAACTTGTCGATCTTCCCGGAACATATTCCCTACTTTCAACAAGCACAGATGAAGAAGTAGCACGGGATTTTATTTTATTTGGTCAGCCGGATGTTACAGTCATCGTAGTTGATGCAACTCGGCTCGAACGAAATTTAAATCTCGTCCTTCAAGTTTTAGAGATCACAGATCGTGCAGTCGTATGTTTGAACCTGATGGATGAAGCAAAGCGTCACAATATTGACGTTGATGCAAGAAGGCTCGCAAAAGATCTTGGAGTTCCAGTGGTTGCATCCGCGGCACGACAAGAAGAGGGAATTCCTGATCTCTTAAAATATATTTATGATGTAGCAATCGGTGCGTATGTTTGCAGACCTCATCGTTTGGAAAGAACTGCCCCGCGATTAGAAAAAGCAATTTCTGAATTGACAATAAAAATAACAGCCGAATTCCCTAACCTTCCCAATTCACGATGGATTGCTTTACGATTGTTGGAAGGAGATCAAAAGATCATCGATGCTGTTAAAAGCGGCGAATTGAAAGATCTTTCTAGAAATACAACGATACTATCGGTAGCATAATGCCAACATTGAAGAAATAAAATAAACCTTGTCAAGGTTAATACAATTTATATGAAACCTTGACAAGGTTTAAAGGGATTAACATTATGAAAACAAATAACAAAGAATCAATACTCTCTACTGCTAATACCTTGCGATGGGAAATTGGTGAACACGTTCACGATTCCCTTGTGGAATCAATCTACGCTGATGCAAATCAGATCGCATCACGAGCAGTCACAACACCAACAGAAAAACCGCGATTCGACTTCGATAAAAGATTAGACAAACTTATCACCAGCAGATGGTTCGGATTCCCGTTAATGTTTTTGCTGTTGGCAGTCGTTTTTTGGCTTACTGTTGAAGGCGCGAATGTTCCTTCGGCAATGATTGCAACATTCCTTGTTGACACAATTCATCCATGGTTACGCGGTGCTTTTTCGTTGATTGGTTCTCCTTGGTGGTTGACCGGAGTACTTGTTGATGGTGTATGGCTCGCAATGGCATGGGTCATCAGCGTGATGTTGCCGCCAATGGCGATCTTTTTCCCTTTATTTACACTGTTGGAAGATTTTGGATATCTTCCACGCGTAGCGTTCAACATGGATTCACTCTTTCGACGAGTGGGAGCACATGGAAAACAATCACTCAGCATGACAATGGGTTTTGGATGCAATGCTGCCGGAGTTGTCGCCACTCGCATCATTGACAGTCCGCGAGAACGATTGATTGCTATCATCACAAATAACTTTTCTCTCTGCAACGGACGATGGCCGACCCAAATCCTTATTGCTTCCATTTTCTTCGGAGCATTAGTACCGGCACATCTGGCCGGACTTGTTACAGCGGGAGCTGTCGTTGGTGTTGCAATGCTAGGAATATTTTTTACACTTGCCGTTTCATGGGGACTATCGAAAACAGTATTGCAAGGAGAAGCATCTGCGTTCAGCTTAGAACTTCCTCCCTATCGACCGCCGCAATTGTGGCAAACGTTATATACATCGCTGATCGATCGAACCGCTATCGTTTTGTGGCGCGCTATCGTCTTTGCAGCTCCCGCTGGAGCGGTGATATGGCTTGTCTCCAATATTCATATAGGCGAATTAAGTATTGCGGAACACTTTATCGATTGGTCGAACCCATTTGGAATATTGTTAGGACTTAACGGAGTCATTCTTCTTGCGTATATCATTGCTATTCCGGCAAATGAGATTGTCATTCCTACCGTGTTAATGATGACAGTGCTCAGCACCAAGCTCTCCGGTGTGGGAGATGGCGCGGGCGTTATGTTTGAATTGGATGAAGCAAATGCTGTTGCGGATGTTCTTCGAGCAGGCGGATGGACATTCTTGACTGGATTAAATTTGATGCTTTTTAGTTTACTGCATAATCCTTGCTCAACAACAATCTATACTATCTACAAAGAGACAAAAAGTGTGAAATGGACAACAGTTGCTTCTATTGTTCCTATCATTATGGGAATCGTTATCTGCTTTCTGGTGGCTCAAGTCTGGAGATTGGCGGTAAGTTGAATATGTCTTGGTTTGATCTTGCATTCATCATCGTTGGATGGGGCGTTGGTAATTTTTTTTTCAATAATTTTGAGAAGCATCTTTCATGGAAACGGCGAATGTTTAAACTGCTGATCATGATCGGTATGCTTTACCTTGTAGGTGAAATTGGAATTGTTTTTCTATACAGTTTTCTTGGAGTCATGATTTTGGGGATGGTCTATCTACATGCTGTTTGGTTTCCCAAAAAAGGAATTAACGGCTTCACTGCAGAACCGTACGACAAGTATCTTTTCATGGTAACAAAAAAATGAGTACCAAATAATGTTCATTTCAGAGTTTATTGTTCGAATAATGTTTGCTGTAGCTTTTTTCTCGGTTTTTTCGTTCGGTTTTTATTATCGCTTGAAAGCACAGCAGCAACAAGACCGATTTGAACGGATGAAGAATGAAGGAAAAACTACCTTCTTCATCCTTCGCGTCAGCGGCTTAATTTTGTGGTTGATTGCATTTGTTTTCCCTTGGTTTCCCGATTTTTTCGCAATTGTACGTTTCGCGCCTATCGTCACTCTACAGATCGTCGGGATCGTACTTTCCCTGATTTCCATACCGATGGGTATATCAGTTTTTACGAATATTGGAAAGAATATTACTGACACAGTCGAAACCAGAAAAAACCACCAGCTTGTGACAAGCGGTATTTATCGTTTCATCAGACATCCATTATACACAACCGGATTTTTATTCTTTGTCGGATTAGGCCTGCTTTCTTCAAATTGGCTGATGCTTCTTCTTTCGTTGATAGTTTTAATAACACTATATGTTCGTACATTCACAGAGGAACAAAAACTGATTGAAGAGTTTGGGGAGCGTTATACAGAGTACATGAATACCACTGGGAAGTTTATTCCAAAACTATTTTAATTATTTAAGGAAGTGTATTCGCATGAAGTTATATGTCTTCATTTTTGCATTTGTTGCAACAATCTCCTATTCCCAAGAATTTACAAAAGCCATTGAGGATAATTCTTTCTTTATAGAAGAAGCATATAACCAAGAAGCGAATGTCATCCAACACATTTTCAATGGAACAACGTTTTCTCCGGGAAATATTCTCGAGACAAGTTTTACAGAAGAGTGGCCTATCTTTGATCAAAAACATCAACTGAGCATTACCGTTCCATATCAATATTCATTGGCAGGCACAAGAATTTCTCAAGGGATCAGTGATCTCATGGTGAATTATCGCTATCAGTTTATGAATGAACATGGATTGGCGGTTGCTCCACGTGTCTCCATCATTCTTCCCACCGGAGACAACAAAAATGGCTCTGGAAATGGTGCCGTCGGTGTTCAACTTAATTTACCGGTAAGCAAACGTTTCTCCGATGAGATTGTAACTCACTATAATGCGGGATACACAGTAATTCCAAATGCGCGTTCTTCTTCTACTCCCTCTAAAGAAACGGTTTCTGAATACTTATTTGGGGCAAGTGCCATTTATCTCGCCAATAAGAGTTTTAATGTCATGGCAGAAGTTTTATATACTTCATCCAGTTCACCATTAGGAAGAACAAACGAATTGATTGTCAGCCCTGGTGTTCGATGGGCAATAGATATCGGAGAACTGCAAATTGTTCCGGGATTGGCGTTCCCGATTCATTTCGTCAATGGAAATAAAGATGACGGATTCGTGTTATATTTATCGTTTGAACATTCTTATTGAATGAAACATCTAAAAAACTCTCGAACAACGTCATTGCAATGACTTTTTCAGAAATCTCTGAATATAAATCAGATAAAGTTATCTGTGGAAAATTCGAAACGTATTTCATATTGCTTCTTCAAACAATTTCCGTTAGCCTTACCTCTGTAATTCCATCCTCGCTATCCTGAAATAGACCGACTCATCTAGAGTCAATCTATTATCAAATAAAGGGACATCCACAATACAATATGAGGGAGTTATGAAAACACTCACCTTCAAATCTTCATCTATTTTCTTCATCTATACATTCATCGGTTTTGTTCTGCTTTCGATGCCTCTGTTTGCCCAACCGAAAAAAGCAGGCGACGAAGCATTAGGTTCAAGGAAATACAGCGATTACGAAAAACCACAAACATGCGGAACATCATGTCATGTAGATTTTTACCGACAATGGGAACAATCGATGATGTCACAGGCATACACACATCATTGGGACGAAATTGAATATTTCAAACTCGCTGTTCCGCATGCGGAAAAAGATCCGAAAGTTGCCGGTGTAAAGGCAGGCTGCAACGGTTGCCATGCACCGATCGCATTTCTTGCGGGAGATGTTCCACCACCAAAACCCTCGGAAAACAGCAGAGCCAACGAATCTGTTTCGTGCGACGTTTGTCATACGATAATCGGATTTAAAGGGGAAGTCCCTTTCAATTTTAATTATATCTCGGAACCAGGAAAAGTGAAATACGGACCGCGGGAAGGATTACAATCTCCTGCACACGAAACACGAAAATCAGATTTTCTCCGTTCAGCCGATTTTTGCGGAACCTGTCATAATGAGAAAGATCCATACGGTATCTGGGTAAAATCAACACATCTGGAATGGAAAGAAGGACCATATTCAAAAGAAGGAGTGCGATGTCAGGACTGCCATATGACGTACGCGCCGGGACAGAATGCTTCAATGGCAAAACCACTACCGGATGTTGCTCAGCATTTGTTCCATGGTGCACATGATCCCGGAAAAATCCGCGGTGTAGTTGAACTTCGCGTTCATCCAGACATTCGGGAAGCCGAACCTGGCGACCGCGTGAAATTCACCGTCGCCCTTTTTAATCAAAAGACAGGGCACAAATTCCCGACTGGTTCCGCCGAAGAGCGTATGGTATGGCTTCATGTTGAAGCTGTCGATGCCAAAGGAAATGTATTTCAACTTCCGGTGGATAAAAAAGGATTCCCTGGAGAAGAATATACTATTGCAGCGAATACATTGGCCTATCAGGATATGGGAATAGCTTTAAATAAACCCGATTTCCCAGGCATTCAGCGCGACGGCGTTCCCGTCGGCGACAGAATATTTAGACTTCCCTATCTCGACCCAAAAGGACGGATGACTATTCAACAATGGAACACCGCTTCACTCTCTACAGATTATCGATTCGGACCGAGGGAAACTAAAATTGAAACATTTACTTGGACTCTTCCTTCAAATCTACCACCAGGAAAAATGAAAATTTCTGCCGTGTTAAATTATCAAAAACTACCAACACCGGTGGCTGAATTTCTTGGTGTCCCAAAAGATGAAACGGAAACTATTCAAGTGAATTTTCACGAAACATATATTACCGTCCTTCCCTAACGAGATACTGTTATGAAAAAACTTTTCATCTTCATTGTAATAGCATTAAACGTCATCGTTACACAATCAAATGCTATCCCGGCATTTGCACGAAAGTACGATATGTCGTGCCAAACCTGTCATTCACCCGCCCCAAAATTAAAAGCGTACGGGGAAGAATTCGCTGCCAATGGATTTCAACTTCCCGAGAAAGAACCGCCCCGCTTTTTCCGCGAAACGGGCGACGATCAACTTTTGTTGATGCGGGAACTTCCCTTTGCATTTCGTATGGAAGGATATGCGCGATGGCAGCCACAGTCTAATCATCGCGCAGATTTCCAGGCGCCATATCTGTTAAAATTATTGTCCGGAGGACAAATAGCTCGGAATGTATCTTATTATTTTTATTTCTTTTTCGGCGAGAGGGGGAGTGTTGCCGGACTTGAAGATGCATTTATCATGTTCAACAATCTCTTCTCGTCCGAACTGGATATTGTTGTAGGACAATTTCAGATAAGTGATCCTCTCTTCAAACGTGAGTTGCGATTGACGCTGGAAGATTATCAGATCTATCGCATTGCTCCCGGCTTATCAAACATCAATCTAACGTATGACCGCGGGATGATGTTTTCCTATTCCCTGCCGACACATACAGATCTGGTTGTAGAAGTGCTGAACGGAAGCGGGATTGGTGCGGCAGATGCGATGCGTAACTTTGATTCGGATAAATATAAAAATATATTTGGACGTGTATCACAGGATGTTGCTGACGGGATCCGTGTGGGAGGTTTTGCATATTATGGCAAAGAGGAAAATCTCTCCCTCATCAACTCATTATGGATGGCTGGACCTGATCTTTCACTTTCTTTGGAACCAATCGAAATAAATGTACAGTATGTTGAACGAAGGGACGATAATCCAACTTTTAGCGTTTTAAAGAAAACTATAGAGACGCGTGGAACGATGGCAGAATTGATCTATTCACCAGATGGCGATAAAAGCAGTTGGTACGGAGCCTTGATCTATAATTGGGCCGAGATCACTGCTCAGTCTTATAAGTATAACAGTATCACCGGACATTATAGTTATATGTATGCGCGCAATTTACGATTCTTGGCAGAATACACGTACGATATTCAAAATAGTGGAAATAAATTTACGGTAGGATTAGTAGGAGTGTTTTGATTGTTATGATTTCATAAAGAGTGAACGATTTTTCTAAAACCTTACGATTCTATAGCTATAGAAACGTTCCTTATTGTTTCTTCAGATACTAATCTGTACACTCTCCAATAAGATTTCCAAAATCGTAAGGAACGAACAATGTCAATCCGGCCGTACATTTTAGCAGAAACAAATTGGAAGAATGTTAAAGCGACAAAATACGATGTAGCAATTCTACCTTGGGCTGCCACCGAAGCACATAATTACCACCTTCCGTATTCTACCGACACTCTAGAATGTGACTATATTGCCGCAGAATCCGCACGCCGTGCCTGGGATGCTGGAGCAAAAGTGATTGTATTACCAACCGTACCATTCGGGGTGCAGTCAGGACAATTAGAAATTCCTTTGTGTCTTCATATCAATCCTTCAACTCAAGCATCAATCCTCCTCGATCTTGCTCAAACACTACAAATGCATCATATTCAAAAGCTTGTCATTCTCAACGGTCACGGAGGGAACGATTTTAATACGGTTATTCGTGAGTTACAGCCAAAATTGAAGATCTTCCTCTGCTCGCTCAATTGGTATGTTGCTGCACCTCCAAAGCAATACTTCAACGAACCGGGAGATCACGCCGGAGAACTTGAGACCAGCATGATTATGCACATCGCACCAGATCTTGTCTTATCACTCGATCAAGCAGGAAGCGGTGAAGAAAAACGATTCCGTATTGAAGGATTCAGAAATGGATTAGCGTGGGCGCCGCGACAATGGACGAAAATTTCTCATGACACGGGAGTGGGAAATCCGAAAGCAGCAACAGCAGAAAAAGGAAAACGATTCGGAGATGCAACAGCAGAAAAAATTGGAACATTCCTTGTTGATCTTGCCGCCGCAGATATTACCGATCTGTATGAAAAATAAAACCCCGCTTTTGCGGGGTTCAATGCGTTAGAATCGATACACACTTCTATTTTGAGGAAAAAAGATTCATCCCCCATCGAACAAGTGCTAAAAGACCAAAGATTACTCCGAGAATTGCCACAACGGACGATCCTGCCGGAAAGTCAAATTGTGTCGAAAAGAATAGTCCGAAAAAACTTCCGCAAACTCCGACGAGCAACGAAATAATAACCATCGCATTTCTTTTGTGAGAGATAAGAATCGCCGAAACGGGTGGTATAATCAGATATGAAAAGACCGGAATTACTCCAGCACTTCGCACCGCAAGTACAATCGCCAACCCGATAGAAAGATAAAAAAGAAAATTCCAAAGATTAAACACACCAATCTCATCAGTATCATGGTTTTCGAATTTTTCTGTCAAACCAAAGAATTTTTTACGGAAGATTACTTGGAAGAGTCCAACAACACCAAAGGCGAATGCCATAGTCATAATTTGTTCGTCCGTCACCGTAAAAACGCTGCCGAATAATACTTCGGAAATATCTGATTCTCCATGCGGTGATTTTGAAATGAGCAGCACGGTTGCTGCTGAAGCGACAGCATATACAATGCCGATGATTGCTTCCTGCTTCAATCGCTTGTCTTTAATCTTGATGAAAGAAAGAAGAAACGCTCCTACCATGGTGAAGATAATGGAAATGAGAGTCTGATCTTTCCCGATAAAATTTCCAAATGCTACACCAAGCATCGATATTTGCCCGAGCGCCAGATCCACAAAGACAATTCCTCTCCCCACCACATGCACTCCAAGATACGAAAGAAGCAGTCCCATGATAATGCTAATCTTTAGTGCGTTAACAATGAATTCCTGCGTAAACATGTCGGACATACTAACTCCTTATTGCAAAGCGGATAGAAGCTCTGATACGTTATGATCGAAAAGATCGAAATATGTTTTTATCTCGGGTGTCGCCCCAACAGATGTAGCCAGTGTAACAACTTTCCCGTTAGAATTTCGCGCAACGAGATCAGCTGATTCTGCCGTGAAATAGGGCGAATTGATAATAATCTTAATCTGTTCTCTCTTCATCACGCCAATAATCTTCGCCAGTTGAGACGGTGTCGGAGGAATGCCGGGCTGGGGTTCGAGAAAGTCAACAATCTTTAAACCGAAACGTTGTTCAAAATATGGCCATTCATTGTGATAGGCAATTACTTTTGTATTTTTGAATCGGGTCAGTTTCCCTTCCCAATCTTTGATTTTCCCATCTACAGTTTCATTGAACTTTTTCAAATTTGACTGAAATTGTGCTTTATGGTCCGGATCCAATCGAGAAAGAGTGTTTGCAATCGTCTGCGCAATGACCTTGCCGTTTAATGGATCAAGCCAGTAATGGGGATTGCCATAAATATGAATATCCCCTTCTCCCCTGTTGATGCTTGACGGAATTTGCAGCAACGAAATATTGGATGAAGCATCCACATATCCCTCCCCTCCTTTTTGGACTTTTTGATTGCGCGCACTGTTTAATAACGCCGGAACCCAGCCGATCTCAAGATCGAGTCCTACCGTAATAAAGATGTCTGCCTTTGATAATTTCAGAATATAACTAGGTTTCGGATCAACAAAGTGAGGATTCTGATATCCGGTGGCAATCGAGAATGCTTCAATCCTATCCCCACCGATAAATTCGGCGATACTTTTAAGATCCGGAATTGTTGTAACGATTTTCAATTGCGAATATGAGTTCGAAAAAACTAATGTTAATAGAATAAGAACAATATTTTTTTTCATAGAAAAACCCTTCAACGATATACTTGCATTAATATGCATGTGCCGCGTGAGTGCCAATACCAAAAATCGCCCGAAATACAATCTGATAATAACCTGGAGCATAATTCCGATTTACGTTCTGCAGTTCCAAAGCCAATACCTGAAATTCGGTCGGTTGGAACCGAAGTAGTAATGAGGAGGTTCGCTCGTCTGATTTTTCAATCATCGGAAGACCAGAATAATCAAAACGGAAACCGAGAAATGTTCTTTTCTCAATCTGATATTCAAATAAAGTATACGCTCCGTACGATTGAACGTCGCTACCCGCGGATGTATCTGCGAGACTGACCAGTGCTTCTGTTTGCCATGTGAACGAACGGTATGTATTGAATTGAACCGGTTTCCATTTATAGGTCAGATCAATTCCTGCCATTCGTGTATCTAAATCTAAAACGTTCGCTCCCGTTAATCCTGAGAATCCGACACTCAATGTGGAATTATCCGAAAGTTCAAAAAAATTGTTAAGATGCGCAGCATAGAGTAGTTTATTGCTTGATCCGTTATCCAATGACGGAGTCGATACACTTCGACCAATTTCAACATAAAGCTCCTGAAAGAATTCCCACGGATTAGGAACAAGAACACTTGCGGACATACCTTCCATAAACAGCCCTTCGTCACCGAAATAATTTTTGATCATGGTCGGAAAATCAATAAAACTGAACGCATGGGGATGAAGTATATTGACTTTTGTGAAATGTGGCTTAAATTTTCCGAGCGTTACTTGCAGTGAATACGGAAGAGTCATGGATGTCAACGTTGCCAATTCCAATCCAGCTGAATAGTCACCGTTGAGAGAATCTTTGCCAAAAGAAAAGAGGAAATTTGCTGAAGCGTACGGATCGACAACGGAACTCATCTGCACTTCAAGCGCATTAAAATATGTCTCAATATTTCGGCGCCCCGCATCGGAATAGGAAGTCCGAAAATCCCCTATCGCACTGATATCGGGATTTGTTGAGAGTGCAGATCGAACCGTACCGGCGTTTTGTGCAGGAATAGTTTGCGCCGGCATTTGAGCCTGAAGTTCCAGCATCAAAAGAGAATCAGCGGTAGCCGATGAATCAGTCGAGGCCGTCTGTGACTGTGCCGAGGCGATAGATAGTAAGAAAAAAAGAAGAGCGGATAAAACGAAAAGCATTCGCATGGAGTAAGCCTTTCTCGAATATTAAAATTTTCGTTACTGCTCAGCGGTTATGATTTTTTTGCCACTAAAACACGAAAACACAAAATTTCACCAACCTTTTGGGGATAATGGTTCAAATTATTTTGTGCACTTTCGTGTTTTCGTGATTTGGTGGCATGTTTTTGAATTTTTATGCCATTCTGCTGAGCAGCTACAAGTTTCCAACAAAAGATTTTTCATGCTTCAATTCATGAATCAATCTCTTTGTGCAATGGTACGTTGAAAATTGAATTACGAGAAAAGTGCCGGGGGACCGCGACGGGAATGCGTCGAATGGAAATCAATAACTGCGGTAAAAGAAAAATGCGAGATATATTCCTGTGAAACAGGATCGATCAGAGGAACAACGGATGATGCTTTACAAAGACCGGAATGGGATACGAATGAACAGAGTGTGCAGTCATCGTGAGAATCTATCGAATGATGGTGGCAGTGAGATGCATCATCATGCTGAACGATTGTGTGCACACCGCTGCCGGTAGCAAACGGAGAATCTTCGTGAAAATGAAAAGGCACAGTCACGGATGTGAGTGTGCCATAAAGAATCAATACAATAACAGAAACAAAATTGTTTGTTCTGTTCTTCATTGCGTTCCGATTAGAGTTTACCCGCGCGCACCAATTTTGCGATTTCGGCGGTGCCGTTCTTCGTCACAGTTTTTAAGGCTTTGCTGGTAAGTTTAACGTTTATGTATCGTTTCAATTCCTGCACCCAGATGCGTTTGCTCTGGAGATTTGGAAGAAAGCGACGCGGTGTTCTGTTGTTCGCGTGCGATACATTGTGTCCGGTCATTGGACCGACTTCTGAGACTTCACATCGTTTTGACATTGTTCTAGTTCCTTGTTTGCTTAATGATCTGAATTAGTGTGCGCCTGACTGCATTTTTTTGTATTCCGCTTCCAGGACTGCATCTTCAGACTTTTCGTCTTTTACTTTTACTAATTTCTGGTTGAAACGGTATGAACCTTTATCTGTTTTTACCGCTGCAACAAATTTGATCGTTTTTTCCAACCCGCCTGCTTTTGCGGCTTTTTTGGCTTTTTCCTCAAACGACTGTTGTTTTGCCATTGAAATCTCTCCTTGCGTTTAGACGTTGTTACTTTAGGGATTATAAATATACGAAATTCCAGCCAAAAAGCGAATGAAAAAAATTAAATAATTTCATCACCCTGGCTTTTTAAGCGAATGACCCTATTCTGATAGTTATTTTCCGCTTATTTTTTAAGAACTTCTACTTCTAGATAAGAGCTATTTTCTATGGATCGATAGATGCGGTGAGTCGCCTTCTGGAAATCGGTCTCTTTTGCTTGGTAAATATTCACGAATTTTTGAGGATTCCGATCGACAAGCGGAAACCAACTGCTCTGGATTTGCACCATGAACGAGTGTCCCTTTTTGAATGTATGATTTATGTCCGGGATGGTAAAAGAAACAGTTTCTATTTTATTTGGCTTCAATGCTTCGGGAGTTGAAAAACTATTCCGGTATCGTGCACGCATCACTTCTCCGCGCACCAGCATTTGATATCCACCCATTTTTATATGCTTGGGATTTACTCCATCGTCTTTTGTCGTATCCGGAAAAACATCGATCACTTTCACAACAAAATCGGCATCAGATCCTGTTGTTGAAACAAATAAATGCGCAGTAATCGGTCCTGCCAATGTCATATCGTCGTCAATGTTCATTTTGTACGAAAGAACATCGGGACGCTGCCAGGCAAATCGCTGATCGTCCGTCATATATTCCCTGCCACGTGAATTGCTGATGTCCGCAATATACGGCACTGGTCGATGAGGATCGCTGAGGTATTCATCGGAACCATTTTTCTCACTCGGTTTTTTAAAGGAGAGTTTTTCTTCTGCAGAAAGAAATATTTTTGTTGTTTCAACATTCTTCGGCGGCCATTCACTATATGATCTCCAGACATTACTCCCTGTCTCAAATGCAGAAACTTCCGGAAGATGGAAGCTCCCTTTTCCCTTCAAATAAAAATTAAAGAATTCACGAATGTGTTGATCGTAATATTCTGAATTTTTATTTCCAAAACTCACATGTCCTAATCGGCTCCCATCGGAACGAACCCAGCCGCCATGAAACCATGGACCCATCATCAGCAAAGTTCGATTTTTCTGGTTGTTCTTTTCAATCGCGGAATAAATCTTTAAAGAACCATAGAGATCTTCGGCATCGAACCAGCCGCCAACAATAAGAACGGCAGGTTTAATGTTTTTCATATGTTGAGCGACACTACGCGATTTCCAGAATCCATTATAGTCCGGATGGATAAACAGATCATTCCAAAATTTAGCAGTGTCTCCGTAATATTTATTTTTTATCGATAACAATGATCCGGCTTCCAGCAGAAATTTATATCCATCAGGTGTTGGGAATTCAAATCCTGGGGGCCAGGTTGTTGTTAATGTCGGCCGCGGTTTTCCAAATGAACGATAGAAGCTGAAACCATCAATCAACAACATAGCTCCATTATGATGAAAATCATCGCCGATGAACCAATCTGAAATGGGGGCTTGTGGCGAGACGGCCTTTAATGCAGGATGCGAATTGATTAAACCATGAGCCGCATAAAATCCCGGATAGGAAATTCCGATCATACCGACATTACCGTTATTCGGTTGGACATTTTTTAACAGCCATTCGATTGTATCATAGGTATCACTACTCTCATCAACATCATTATTCGATCGTTTATCAACAATATGCGGACGAATATCTTCATACACCCCTTCAGACATAAAGCGGCCCCGCACATCTTGAAACGCCATGATATATTTTTCCTGGGCCATCCATAAATTATTTTGTCCCGCTTTCAAATAATCACTTCCATAGGGTGCTACCGTATAGGGAGTCCGCGACAGAATGATGGGATATTTCGTCGTTGTGTCCTTTGGGACATAGACAGCGGTATGGAGTTTTTTGCCATCCCGCATCGGAATTTTGTATTCGAATTTGAGATAGTCAGTCTTAAGATCAATATCCTGTGCAAAAAGAAGGATGGGTAGAAGAAGAATGGAACGAAAATATTTCATAGAGTTTCTTTCCTATTAATAATATACATGTTTTTCACACTCGATTCTAAATAAGGAATACTACAAGAATATGTCGTCGATACTGTTTTCGCATCCACAGACTTTGTCTGCGGCAGCCAAGTGATATTCTTCTGCGGATACATTGACACAGTCATTTCCATTAACGAATTCGCCGATTGCATTGAAAACACAATCCCCACCATTCTGAGTGTGTGAAGTCAGCGAATCTGTTCCACGTGGTTTTTACAGTTCGACGAAAAGCGAGTTATGCATAAAAAGTTCGACAAATCTCTTACCGGAAGAAGAAACATGAATCCTACTCTTAGACAATGACTTAAGCTGTAAAATGATGGACGTAACGTACAAAATTTGGCAGAGTTGTTCAATACAATACTATTTAAGTCCATATGATAAATTGTACTATCAAAAAAGAAATTATTAATGATTGAATCCGAAGCACCAAAAATATTGTTGCTTACTGTTCTTGTGCAAGAAATAATTAGGAAAAAAAAGTGTGTATGGCTTACGTCATAATTTTGCAACACATTTATAAGAAAACGGAGTCGATTTATGGTATATACAAAAATAATTAAGACACATCACAAGAAATCGCTCGGAAAGATTTTAAATCCAATGGATGAGGCAATACAACAGTCAAACCGGCCAAAATATTACAGGCAAGAGCCAAATAGACGCATTGCGTAAATCATGCTAAAATGGTATAATAGACGCATGTTTATGCAGAAAAAATAAACTACTGAGATATTACAAACGTTAATGGTTAGCTTAAAAGACGATACACCATCAACAAAACGAACAGATAATAATCGAAAAATATGATACCGGACTATCAATCGTTAATGCTTCCTTTACTCAAACTTGTCTCGGACAGACAGGAACATAAATATAGAGATCTAATTGAAAATTTAGCGACTGAATTTCAAGTGACGGACGAGGAAAGAAAAGAACTTTTAGCAAGTGGTAATCAAGCAATTTTTGATAACAGAGTTGGTTGGGCAAAAACATATTTAAAAAAAGCAGGACTTCTTGACTCACCCAAACGGGCAACTTTTGTTATTACTCAAATTGGACTTGACACTCTAAAGAAAAACCCTGAGCGAGTAGATGCAAAATATTTAAGACAATTTCCTGCATTTCTCGAATTTCAAAACGCAAGCCGAAATGACAGTGAAGAAGAAGTTGTAATTGTAGAAATAAACGAACAAACACCAGAAGAAAATCTTGACAAGGCATATCAACGAATTAGAAAATCATTAGCGTCTGAATTGCGTAACCGAGTGGTTGATTTATCGCCAACATTTTTTGAGAGACTTGTCGTTGAATTGTTAGTAAAAATGGGATACGGTGGATCTATCAAGGACGCAGGAAAAGCAATAGGAAAAAGTGGTGACGAAGGAATTGATGGAACAATAAAAGAAGATAAACTCGGGCTTGACATTATTTACATTCAAGCCAAACGTTGGAGACCAGGAAATGTAGTTGGGCGGCCAGAACTACACAAATTTGTTGGTGCTTTAGCTGGACAAGGTGCTAAAAAAGGCATCTTCATCACGACATCAAATTTTACAAAAGAAGCTTTGGAATACACACCAAAAAATGAAACTAAAATTGTGCTTATTGACGGAGAACAATTGGCTCAACTGATGATGGACTACAATCTTGGTTGCACGACACAACAGATATACGAACTTAAAAAAATTGATAGTGACTACTTTGGCGAAGAGTAATATTAATTACAAAAAAGAGAGTCGAACCGCTAACAGCAGCTTCAAGAAATTGGTGATTCAGTGGTTAAATGAAGCTTTGGACTTCGTATCAAGTTTGGTAGTGGCAGAAGTTTAGTGCTTCAAAATCGCCAACTTCTTGTAGCCACAAACCGATATACGAAACAAATGTGAAACAAATTATATTTTCAAATGGCTAAAAAATCAAAACTGGTTGAAATAAAAACAAAACCAACCTTAGCAAACGTGGAGGATTTTATCAACTCTGTTAAGGATGAACAAAAGCGCAAGGACAGTTTTGCGCTTTTGGAAATGATGAAAAAAGCAACCGGGGAAGAACCAGTGTTATGGAGCAGTTCTATCATCGGTTTTGGGAATAAACGATACAAAAGTCCCACCACTGGCAGGGAAGTTGATTGGTTCCTTATAGGTTTCTCTCCCCGTAAAGCGAATCTATCGCTGTACCTTATGGTAGATATTAAGAAACAAGCTGTCGTTCTTAAAAAGCTGGGTAAACACAAGACAGGTATTGGCTGCCTCTACATAAATACACTTAAAGACGTTGATCTAAACGCTCTGAATGAAATCATCCGCACATCTCTAAAAGAAAAAAAGTAAACACATTTCGTATATCAACCGGCAGGGCTGCGGACAACATCGCAATAATTCTGGCGTACAATTATCATTTCAACACTATCCTTCTACCCTTCTTTAGTCATCGGCTGACAATCATTCAAACCTACGGCTAACAACACTCAAAACCATCCAGTGATAATAATTTGCAAAAAAAACTTGCGTAGTCAAATAACTTCATGTATATTGTAGTCAAATAACTACACAATAAAATATAATGAATTTACGACGAGATGTATTTCAAGCCATAGCAGATCCGACAAGAAGAGCTATACTTCTGTTGGTTGCTTCACAATCGATGACGGCAGGCGCGATTGCCTCAAACTTTGATACGGCAAGACCGACCGTTTCAAAACACCTGCAGATACTTACCGAGTGCGAACTGATTGAACAAGAGCAAAACGGCAGAGAAATTTATTATCACTTCAATCCTAACAAAATGAAAGAAATAGCTGAATGGCTGATGCCTTTTGCAAAAATGTGGGATGACAGGTTCAATAAATTGGAAACAATCATGAAAAACTACAAACAAAAAAAATAAAATACTATGGAACGGAAAATGCCGCTGCACAGCATCCCTTACAACGGGACAAAAATCAACGCTGAAGATGGCAAACAGGATTTAATGATTACGCGGGAATTTGATTTGCCGTTGGAATTACTTTTTACAGCGTATGCAGATCCCAGCATTGTTGAGCAGTGGATGGGAACAAAAGTGCTGAAACTTGAAAATAAAAAGCACGGCGGTTACCAATTTGAAACAACTGATCCCAAAGGAAACAAACACGGATTCAATGGTGTGATCCATGAGTTTAGCACGAACCAGAAAATCACGCGCACATTTGAAATGGAGAATACCCCTTTTGGTGTCCAGCTTGAGTTCTTAGAATTTGAAAAACTCACGGACAACACCAGCAAACTCAATATGCATATCGTATATAAGTCGGTCGCACTCAGGGACCAGATGCTGAAGTTACCCTTTGCTCAAGGCATCAACATGGCGCATAACCGATTACAAGAGATTGTAAACAAATTAAAATAATATCTCACAATAGGGAGAAAAGATATGGCGAAGAGAAACCTGTCTGCCGGCAAAGCAGGTAAAATTATCTATTGGATTGCTACGCTCTGGCTTTCATTAGGAATGCTGTCAACCGGTTTAGGACAGTTATTCAATTTTAAAGGACAAGGGGGTGCAGATATGATTACCCATTTGGGTTATCCTCTCTATTTGCTGACAATCCTTGGCGCTTGGAAAATGTTGGGAGTCGTTGCAATGCTTATTCCTAAATTTCCTTTACTGAAGGAATGGACTTATGCAGGATTTTTCTTTATCATGACCGGAGCGGCATTTTCACATATCGCCATAAGTGATCCTGTGATTGAAATATTTCCTTCGCTGTTGCTTCTCGTTCTGACCGTAATGTCTTGGTATTTCAGACCTGCAGATAGAAAAATCATTTCGGTTAATCAATAAATGAATATTCAACAGAGGTAATATAAAAGTATGAAGAAGACTAATAGTAATAAAAAGGAGTTGTCACCAAAGCAACGTGAAGAACTGCTCAGAGCGTTGGAAGACCGTTTTGAGAAAAACATGAACCGACATAAAGGCCTTGAATGGGCTACAGTACAGGCAACGCTGGAAGCTAATACTGAAAAACTGTGGTCACTCAATGAAATGGAAAGAACTGGCGGTGAACCGGATGTTGTTGGTTACGATAAAAAGAGACACGAGTACATTTTTTATGATTGTTCAGCGGAAAGCCCTAGCGGCCGCAGAAGTCTTTGTTACGACCGTGAAGCGCTGGAGTCAAGAAAAGAACATAAACCGAAGAATAGCGCTATTGATATGGCTGCTGCTATGGGCATTGAGATTTTAACTGAAGAACAATATCGAGAATTGCAGAAACTTGGATATTTTGATACGAAAACATCGAGTTGGATAAAAACACCTTCGGATATCAGAGAACTTGGCGGTGCCCTCTTTGCTGATTTCCGCTACGACAATGTCTTCGTGTATCACAACGGTGCAGAATCTTACTATGCTGCCAGGGCGTTCCGTGGTTTGCTGAGGGTTTAAATTTGAGAATTGATCAACTGAGAAAGAAATGGAAAATATAATAAATAACCAAAACACAAAATTAACCAACCTAAATTAATAAATGTAACTACTCAGAGTTTAGGATTTTTTATCACGAAAACACAAAATTTCACCAAACTCTTAGGGATAATGGTTCAAATTCCTTTCGTGCCTGCCCGACTCGTCGTTTGGCGGGATTTGGTGGCATGTGTTTGAATTTTTATGTAATTCTGCTGAGTAGTCCCAATAAATTAAAATTATGAATGAAGCAAAACAAAATTTAATCCTTGCCGAACAAAAGGCAAAAGAATTATTTCATACCGTAGAACAACGTGGATTAATAGTTTCAGGAAAGTCTGAAAGAGAGTTATCAGATGAAGTGATTAAACTTGCCAAAGAACTTTTTGGTATTGAAACGTACTGGCATAAAAAAATTGTACGGGCTGGCATCAATACACTTCAACCGTTCAATGGAAACCCGGTTGACAGGGTTATTCAAAATGACGATATAGTGTTTTTAGATTTCGGCCCCATCTATAATGGCTGGGAAGCGGATTTAGGAAGAACCTATGTTATCGGAAATAATCCTTTAAAATTGAAGTTAAAAAAAGATGTAGAAGACGCTTGGCATGAAGCACATACATGGTATTCGAAGCAAAGCAACCTTACCGGTGCGGAATATTTTAATTACGTTGTTGAACTAGCGAAACGCTATGGGTACACGTTTGGAAATGAGATAGCAGGTCACATCGTAGGTCGTTTTCCTCATGAGCAACCCGATGACCCTAAGGATTTGTGTTTAGATATTCATCCTGACAATCATAGCAGCATATTTCTATTGGATAAACACGGAAACAAAAGACACTGGATTTTGGAGATTCACTTTATAGACAAGATAAATAATATCGGTGGATTCTTTGAGCAATTATTGACAACAGAATAAAACAACAAACTACTAACACGGGTTTTGCATTAGAGGGACGCGACAGATATAGCTTCAGCTTTTTACTTAACTTGGACGAAAAGTATTCAGCGGGCATTTGCAAACGAGTAAGACATTCTCTCATCCCCGCCATCGCAAAGCTTCACCGTTAGAGTGATTCAAAAAATAAATGTCCTCGCAGCAAGCCGCGAAGTATCTTGTCATGTCCCGCCTTTCGAATTCCGTATAGCGGGATTCAAAAAGGCGGAACCAGCGTACGCTGGCATCCAGGTCCTGGATTCCGGTGCCGAAGGCATCACTTTGTAGACTTTCGCCGGAATGACACCGCAACCGGCGGGGAATTGGACCCTTAAGAGATTAAAATTGTCACTGTTATTGAAATATGCATTGTTGTAAATGTGGTTTTTATAGTACTGCCAAGGATAACCTTATGGAATATTCACTGTACAAAATGATTCATGTTATCGCCGTCATACTTTTCTTGGGGAATATCGTAACTGGCCTTTTTTGGATGCGTTATGCCGTGCAGACAAAAAATATCACTATCATTGCGCATACGATGAAAGGTATTATAGACTTTGATAATTACTTTACAACACCGGGCGTTATCATTATCTCCGCGGCGGGCGTTATGACAGCTATAATCGGTCACTTTCCCATGCTGACAACCGGATGGATTCTTTGGTCGATTATCCTCTTCATTATTTCGGGAATTGTTTTCATGGCAAAGGTAGCACCGCTGCAAAAAAAGATTTATGCTTTTACTACAGTGGAAACATCAGCAACGAATTTTGATTGGGAACAGTTTCATTCGCTTTATCGTGCGTGGGATATTTGGGGTCTACTTGCATTGGTTACACCACTGGCAGCGGCAGTGATGATGGTGATGAAAATTCCGCAGTAATGTATCAAACTTTATCGTAAAAAATTTATGTCTGGTGAATTAGCATCGTTTTTCGCACGGATTCGTATCATTGGAATAAATCCGTATGTGATTCCGACAAAAATGGCATTGCGATTGCTTTTTGATCAATCAGGAAGAGAAACAGGACCGATCCAGGTGCGCGGGACATTAAACGGATTTCCTTTCACACAAACACTCGTAAAGTATCAAGGAAAGTGGCGTTTATATTTGAACACGCCAATGAGGAAAGGAGCTGGGATCGACGTCGGCGACATAGCAGAGGTGAGTATTGCGCACGATCCGAGATCAAGAACAATCAAGATGCCAGCAGCATTGAAGAGTGCATTACAGAAAAATGGAAAAGCACAATCGGTGTTTAAAGGTCTGCCGCCATCACGTAGAAAAGAAATTGTTCGATATATTGTTTCGTTGAAAAGTGAAGCAGCGGTCAAAAGGAATATTGAACGGGCAATCAGATTTCTTTCAGGAAAAGGTAGATTTGTGGGACGCGATGAACCTTAAAAAGATAAATGACCATTACACCGCAAATGAACCGCTTCGCAAAACCTTTCCTGCTAGTTTCCCCGTGATCGAATTATTATCAACAGCAAATTGCCCGTTCACAATAACGAACGGTATTCCGGTCGGAAATTGATGCGGATTGAGAAATGTTGCATTGTCTTTAATCGTTGCGTAATCAAAGATGACGATGTCTGCTGCTTTTCCCTCTGCGATCACTCCACGATCTTTCAAGCCAATTTTTTGTGCCGGCATCGAAGTCATTTTCCGTATCATTTCCGGCAGCGAACAGACATTTCGTTCTTTTTGATAATAGGAAATTGCGCGGGGAAACGTTCCATACGTTCGGGGATGCGGGTTTGATTTTGACGCCGGTGAATATGCGCCGCCATCCGAAGCAACGATTGTATTCTTCCATCGAAGAACCAATTCTGTTCCCTCTTCATCCATTCCAAAACCGACCATGCCAACAGAACCATTTTCTTTGATCATGAGATCGACTGCAAATTCAAAAGCATCGACATTCAATTGAGTGACGATCTGTTGAATTGTTTTGCCGATGTATGTTTTGTGCTCTTCCAGTTTCGTTGATGTGATCATCACGGAATCCCACGATCCCAAGCCGTTGATCTTCCGTAACGTCTCCGGCCGTATTTTTTCTACGATTGATCGGTCTTTCAACCGAATCATAAATTGTTCCGTCCCTCCATCACGTGACCACAACGGAAAGAGATTTGCAAGACCGGTCTGGTATGCAATGTAGGGGTATCGATCGGCGTGAACTTCGATCCCTTCCGCAATCGCATTTTCCATCATCTTAATAGTAATTTCATTCTTATACCAATTCACTTTATAGGATGATTTTAGATGTGATATTAGTAAACGGCCTCCGGAATTGCGTGCAATACTAATCGCTTCTTCAATCGCTTCAAGTACTCTGTTATCTTCATTCCGCATATGTGATGAATACAACCGATACGGTTCTGGAGCAGCTTTGGTCAACTCCCACAACTCTTCTGTTGATGCAAAACTTCCGGGGGTATATTCCAATCCTGTTGAAACACCGCAAGCCCCTTGCTCAATCGCTTTTTTCACCTCTCGTTTCATCGCTTTCATCTCTTCCGGTGTTGCCGGACGATCATCTTCACCCACAACAACTTCGCGGATAGTTCCAAGCCCTACCATTGATGCAAGATTTTGAGCAGATCCTTTTTTCTGCAGATGATTAAAAAATCCGTCAAGGTCTGTATATAATTGTTCGTCATCCTCTCCAAGAACTTTACGAGGAGCGCGTGATTCACCATCTGCACCTCCTACTTCGGTTGTTACTCCCTGTCGTAATTTGCTGTCCGCAGTCGGAAGCCGGAGAATTGCTGAATCGGTATGCGTGTGAATATCAACAAATCCCGGAACCACATGCATTCCATTTGCATTGACTATTCGCATTGTATCAATGCTTTCAATGTTACCAACGGTAATAATCTTTCCGTCCCGAATCCCAACATCAGCGAGAGTTTCTGCAATACCGGTTCCATCAATTACTCTCCCTCCTTTGATTATGAGATCGAATTGTGTGCGATGAGAAATTGATGCTGCGGATGGAGCACAACTGGCAAGAAACGCACCTGCACCAAGCGATGCAGATGTTTGGATGAATTGACGCCGTGAGTAATTTTTCATGAGAATTGTCCATGAAGACCTCGCAGGTTTTGGAAACCTGCGAGATCTTATTTGAATAGAATTACAGTAAGTTGCTCGCTAATTCTGCTAACTTTGATCGTTCTCCTTTTTCCAGATTGATGTGCGCGTAAATCTTTTGCCCCTGCATCTTTTCAATCAGATAGCTTAATCCATTGGACATACTGTCGAGATATGGATGGTCAATCTGATAGATATCTCCGGTCAGGACGATCTTCGTCCCTTCTCCTGCTCGCGTGATGATGGTTTTCACTTCATGCGGTGTAAGGTTCTGAGCCTCGTCGACAATAAAAAATATCTTTACCAAACTTCGTCCGCGGATATAGGACAATGCTTCAATCACCAATTTTTCATCCTGCAGTAATTGATCAATACGCTGATACTGTTGGTCCGATTCCTGATATTGATTTTTGATCACATTCAGGTTATCGAACAATGGCTGCATGTACGGATCGAGTTTCGATTCGATGTCGCCTGGAAGAAATCCAATATCTTTGTTGGATAATGGAACAATCGGACGCGCCATAAAGATCTGCCGATAAAGTTTTCGCCGTTCAAGTGCTGCTGCAAGAGCAAGCAATGTCTTTCCCGTTCCCGCTTTTCCTGAGATCGTCACCAATTGGATATCGGGATTCATTAATGCGTTCAATGCAAAAATCTGTTCGGCATTATGCGGTGCAATACCATAAGCAACGTTCTTTTCTATTTTGGAAATCTGCTGCCGTTCTGCATCGAATGTTGCGAGTGTCGATTGCTTTCCGTTCCGCAAAATGATGAATTCATTCGGACGGAAATGATTTGTCGGCAATTCATCCGGCTGAACCTTAAACGGATTTGCGTGAAGACGCGTGATCACTTTTTCGTCAACATTTTCAACTGTGCGATGTCCTGTATACAGTTCTGTGAGATTCTTTACCTGGTCGTTCTTATAATCTTGCGCAGGCAAACCGACCGCCTTAGCCTTCATCCGTAAATTGACATCCTTGGAAACAAGTATTACTTCACGCGATGATTGTTCTTTTGCTAAACAGTATGCGGTATTTAAAATCTGATGATCTGGCTTGCTTTGAGAAAACGAGGAATAGATATCTTTGTGAAAGTCCTGTTCTAGACGTACGGTAATCTTGCCGAGTCCAGGCCCAATCTTGATACCGCCATTGAAGATGTGATCGCCGCTCATTGCATCAACATTACGGGCAAATTCGCGTGCGTGAAAGTTTATTGATTCGTTTCCTTTTTTAAATGCGTCGAGCTCCTCTAGTACTGTTACCGGAATGACAACATCATGTTCTTTGAATTGATAGATGCATGAACTATCGTGTAAAACAACGTTGGTATCGAGAACAAAAATTTTCTTCTTTTTTGCCATTGCGTTGTTAGAACCTCACATAGTGAATGGAAATAGTGGATTATCGTTATGCCATACAAAAAGGTGATAGCATAGCGTTGGAGATGCATATGGATTTGCAGGCGAATATGAAAATTCGGAAAAATCGAGGGGAATGTTCTGATTGTCGTTATTGGCAAGAATTGTCTCTTGTTCAAGAATAACTTTAAGTCATTGTAATAAATACAGTGGTAATACGCAAGGGGTTTGGGGATGAATTTTATAGAAATGTGATGTAGTAATTTAGCATGAAAATGGAGTTATTTCCATCAAGAGATTCCATATTTTAAGCCGGATTTACAGCAAAGCTCTTTCATAATTTTTTCTAGATTCAATTGATACTTCTGTGTGACATAATCCTGCCTTGAAAACTGTTTCTGATAATCCGTGTATACATCAGGATAATATCGTTCGATGATCTTGAGCACGAGAGTTTTGCTATCCGCTTCTTTATTGCCAAACAGCGTTACACTTCCGACAAGCAGATAATCCAAACCATATTCTTTTGTGGTTCCAACGTATGTTTGAAGTGATTCTTTTGTATCAGTCAATTTGGGAAGCAGCGGAAGAAAATGAGCACCAACATAGAATCCATCCTGCTTCAGTTTTCTCAACATTTCCATCCGTTCCATCGGCGGGTTGACGTTCGGTTCAAACCGCTTTGCAATCTCATTATCCAGCGTACAAAATGATGAAGCGATGATCACATTCTGTATTCCCTTGCCTTGTAAGTCGTCAGGAAGAATTGCACTCTTTTGTATCTGACGAAGTATATCCAGATCTCTAAAGACAAGATCCGATCGAGTCATCACATACACAGGGAACCGATGTTTTAGGATTACTTTAAGAAACTGCCGGGTGAGTGTTGTTTCTTTTTCGATTGGCATATACGGATCAGTAGCCGAAGCAAGTGCAATAATACCGAATTGTTTGTTCTTAGCTCGGAGTGATAATTGGCGGTCAAGAATTTCAACAGCATTTTTTTTAACCGAAACATTCATCTGAACACCATATTTGCTGCCACGTATATAACAATAAAGGCAATTCATCGCGCAACCTTGGTATGGATTAACAGAATAATCGGTTAAGAACCAGGAATCACGTTTCTTGTGTTTGTTGAGGATGGATTTTACAACGATTTCGTTCATCGTGGAGATGTTACAGAATAGACATCAACCGGGTATTGTTTTCCTTTTACTTCAATTTCGCCAAGAGAATTACAAACAAAATGATTCTGAATAAAATTATGTGTGGTACCATCGATCAAAATTTCATTCGCCTTTGCTTTTGATACAAGTCGGGAGGCAAGATTAACAGTATCTCCTATCACGGAATAATTGAGTCGCTTTTCCGAGCCAATATTTCCGAGAATTACTTTCCCGGTAGCAATTCCAATCCCAATGGAAATATGTTCCAATCCTTCTTTGGCAAATTCGATATTCAGCTTTTCCAATCCCTGCTGCATGGCAATACCCATTCGCACGGCGTGTAACGGATCTTCATCCGTTGGGACCGGTGCGCCAAACAGGATCATAATTTCATCGCCGGAAAATTTATCAATAATGCCGCCGTACGTTATTGCAATATCGGTCATTGCCGTAAAATACCGATTCAGCAAATACACAATTTGTTCCGCGCCAAGCCGTTCCGTCATACGGGTAAATCCGCGAATATCACTGAAGAAGACGGTCACTTCACGCAACTCTCCCTCAAGTTTCGGTCGGATCTTTCGCTGTAATAACTGATCAACAACTTCTTTCGGAACATAACGGGAGAATGTATCTTTGACAAATTCCCGCTCTTTCAAACCGGTTGCCATTTTATTAACGTGCTGCGCAAGTTGGCTAATCTCATCATCATTATGAATTTGAATCGGGTGAGAAAAATCTCCCCGCTCAATATGCTCCAATGTTGGGAAAAAACGATGAATCGGTTTCACAATCAATAATCGGGCAAGAAGGACTATTCCGATACTCAGAAATAAAAAGACAGCAACGGAAATGGAAATAAGAATCGTTTCAAGAGAATAAATAACATTATACATTCTCTCGATGCTGAAAATAATTGTCAGCGTTCCCACTAATGTTGTTGAGGGGATTGTTCTAATGGGAACCACAACAATACTCTGTTTAGTCGATTCAAGAAATGAAATCTGTTCATTTCTTTTCCTCAGCACATTGGTTACTCGTTCCGAAGAATCCTTTGTGAACACACGATCCATAGAAAGTGCCCCCACAATTGTTCCGGTAGAATCGGTGATAGAGACATCAAGGATCCGGGAATCAAGCTGTTTCAACTCGAATAATAGACTATAGAGACTTCGAGTATTATGAATATCGTATCCGCGCGCAACATCAATGGCAATCGTATGAGAGATGCTGAGCATTGTCTGCTCCATCTCGTTGATCAGATATTCGCGGCTGTATTGAACGGCAAGGAATGTAAAAAGAATATCGCCGATGAGAACAATAGGAGTTACAAAGAGAAGAAATTTAGCGCCGATTGAGAATTTTTTCACGGAGAGAAATTACAGTTCATATTCTAATTCAAAGAAAATTTCATTTGCTTGACGGCGGTGCTGTTCCAGATTCAGCACAAATTCCAATTTTGCCAGATATCCGCGGCTGATCGTATAAAGGAATCCTTGTGCCCACTGGATCGATTCATCATTATTGCGGCTTCTGTTCGGATCAAAGAACTCTATGCGCGATGTCGTACGCAATGTTGAAACAAAAAATGAAAGATCGTAATTCATCGTTAGATAACTTCCTGCACTCCGGAGTGTTCCATAGTTTCGCGATAATGCTTCAAAGGCAACGGTAGCATCACCAATATAGGCCATTGCTTCTACACCAGCAGCCGTCACTTCAATCTCTGAATATTTGTTTACCGTTCCATTGGCAAATAGTGAATTTTTTCGCCCATAATATCCATTCACACCCAATTGGAACACATCAACAGAATAGACAGCGTGACCGACAACATCCTTAAAATTATTATCGTCTTTGAGATTGTTGATACCGTTTCCATTCAGTATTCCCATTCCAACGGTGAACATTTCGCCATGAGATTCCCAATAGATACCAACATCCAGATCGCGCAGCATAAAGTCCGGCATTAAAGGATCCGGTGTCAATGGAGTACTTTTTGTGGTTGAATGTGAAACGGTAAATGGGTCAAAATACCCGAAAGGATTCCTTATTTGGCCGAGTGTCAGTTGGCTGTTGAAGGGAAGATCGTGCTGAATGAAATATGCCCGTTCCAGCTGTGCGCGGACGAGATTGTCCTTCATGGTGTATTCAATCAACGCGGTGGAATGTTCATTGATATTTGCATCCAGGAACAGTTTTGCTTCGCGAAATTGGAATGACAATGGTTGAGGATAATTTCTATTATAGAACATATTAAATTCCACCTCAACGGAGGGCTTTATGTCTCCCGCGTATGAATACACCGCTGCCAATGCAACAAGCATTATCGACAATACTATGTTCATTGTTGAACTAATTTTGTTTTTCGGCAGCATATATTTTTTCAAATTTGTTCTGTTTTTGCATCGTCACAAGCAATCGTTCAATTTCTTCCCGAGATTTTCCCTGCCGGAATTGCTCCCGGATAACTTTATAAATAACCCTTGGATATATCACCACCGGTCGGTTGATCATAAACAGTACGTCTTCAATAAAGTTTTCAAGCGGGACGGTGATTAACAGAATTGTCTTGGTTTCTACTTCTTTTTCGTTAATCAGAGTATTTTCAATTTCGGCGAGATGATCATCCAATATTTTATCAATGGATGTATGGATTTTCTCTGGAAGGTTATCTTGCGCGCGAAGAGAATTGCCCGCAAGCATAAAACAAAAGCATAATATAGAGAGTAGCCGTAACTTCATAAGAAAAACATTCGGTAACATCAAATTACCGAAAACGACGTCTAAACGCAACGACACTCTTTCTTGGTGTAATTTCAATTCTTAAAGAGCGTTACAAGAGGAGCAAGGAATCTGATCGTAAGTATTCTTAATCCGCGAGAGTCCCTTCTTTCCGTGTCATCCGTATTCTATCCCTCTCGTCGTTCTGACGGAGTCCTGTTTTTGGGGACGACCGAACTTGTCCGCCGAAGGAGGAGAATCTGATCGAATTACCTCAGACACTTCGCTTCGCTCAGTGTGACAATTCAGTAATGCTCCTCCTCCATCCTGAGCAAATCCTTTGTTCTTTGCCCGATGTTCGGGATCCCGTGCAATGGGAAAGAATGCGTCGTCCACGACCCGATGGGTCGTTCAACGAATCTACGATTCGTTGAATCGTAGATAGACCCGTCGGGAGGGATGACCTCGAGAATTTAATCTGCTCCTTAACTACCTTGCAGCCAGGCAGGCGCACAATGAGCATTATTTAAGTTTTGTCTACGACTCGTAGAGCGTAATATGAGTCACTCTTTCAATAAATACATCGGTGTAATTCCCATATTCCACCAGGTAAACGAATAGATGTCCGATGTTTCTTCAATGATCTTTGCAGTTGGTTTTCCGGCACCGTGACCGGCAGAGGTTTCAATACGGATCATCACCGGATTCGGTCCTTTATATTTTTCCTGAAGTGTAGAAATATATTTAAATGAATGTGCCGGCACAACACGGTCATCATGATCTGCAGTTGTTACTAGCGTTGCCGGGTAATTCACTCCTTCACGGATATTATGAATTGGAGAATATTTTTTTAGATAATTGAACTGCACTGAATCGTCACTGGATCCGTAATCATTCACCCACGCCCATCCAATGGTAAATTTGTGAAAACGAAGCATATCCATAACACCGACTGCAGGAAGTGCGACCTTAAAAAGATCGGGACGTTGATTGATAGTCGCTCCGACAAGAAGTCCTCCATTCGATCCTCCCTGGATAGCAAGCTTTGACGGATTTGTATATTTATTCGCAATAAGATATTCTGCTGCCGAAATAAAATCATCAAACACATTTTGTTTGTTCATACGCATGCCAGCTTGGTGCCATTTCTCGCCATATTCCCCTCCGCCACGCAGGTTTGCAACAGCAAACACTCCACCTTGTTCCAGCCATAATAAACGCGAGGCACTAAAACTCGGGCCGATGGAGATATTGAAACCGCCGTATCCATACAGCAACGTAGGATTATTTCCGTCAAGAGGAATTCCTTTTTTGTGAACGATAAACATTGGTATCTTCGTGCTATCTTTGCTAGGATAAAACACTTGGTTTGTTTCATAGTCATTCGGATTGAAATCGACTTCTGTCTTACGGAACAACGACGATGATTTTGTCGCAATGTCATATTTGTAAATCGTAGCAGGATATGTAAACGATGTTAATGTATAAAAGGTATACTGATCTTTCCGTTCACCGCCAAAACCGCCGACATTACCAAGTGTTTCAAGGACAATTTCATTTTCCAGCTTTCCATTCAGATCATATACGAATACGCGATTACTCACATCCTTCATATATACCGCAAACAATTTATTTCCGACAATGGAAATTGAAACGAGCGGTTCTGGTTTTTCCGGTAAAATTTCTTTCCAATTTTTTTCCTCCGGATTTGCCGGATCATACAAAACAACTTTTTGATTTGGTGCGTTGCGATTTGTGGAGAGCAATAACTTATCGCCAATATTATCCACAATGCTGATATCATCGTCGAATGTTGTCATAATTGGAAGAAACTCCGTCTGCTTTCGGCGATCTCGATAGTACAGCGCATTTCCATTTGATCCACGCTGATTAATATACAATGAAAGAAACCGTTGATCTTCCGTTAGACCAATACCAAATAACCGCTGCGGATTTTGAGGATCTTCATAAATCAACGCATCTTTTGATTGTGGAGTGCCAAGGATATGATAATAGACTTTGTGATATGCATTTGATGTAGAAAGTTTTGATCCGGTATCTACAGGGATTGGATAGCGTGAATAATAAAAACCGTTACCATACCATGTAATTCCGGTAAATTTTGCCCATTCAATCTTATCGTTCAATAGTTTCTTTGTACGAACATCCATCACATAAATCTCCCGCCAATCAGAGCCAGCTTTGGATATTGCGTAGGCAAAATATTTTCCTTCCTTATCAAATGCGGAACCTTGCAACGACGTTGTGCCGTCTGCAGAAAGTTTATTCGGATCAAGAAAAAGTTCAGCTTTTGCATCGAGTGATCCGCGCTGGATATACAGAACGCTTTGATTCTGCAAACCATCATTCTTGTAGAAAAACCAATTCTTCCCGGCGCGAAACGGCGCTGTATATTTCGGATAGTTCAGGAGTTTTGTCAGCCGGTCTTTTACTTTTTCCCTAAACGGTATCTGGTTAAGATAGCCGAACGTTACAGTATTTTGTTCCCCCACCCACTGTTTCACATTTATCGCTGTATCCTGTTCAAGCCATCGGTAAGGATCATTTATGGATGTCCCGAAATAGCTGTCTTGATGATCCACAGTGGCAGTTTTTGGATATTGCAATTGTGAAAATGCAAACGATACGAAGAGAGAAAGAAAAAGAAAGATCCTTTTCATACGATACCTTTCATTAATTGATAACTTTATAGATAGGATACACCTTTCCATTGCCGAAATATTTGTCCAGCACATTCCAAACAACAGCACCGTCTTCGGATTCTGGTTCTAGTAAATACATAATAAGACGGGATAACGACTGATTCATTTCAACCACGTACGTTCCTGCAGCAAACGATTGTTGAATTGGTTCATATTGACCTTCCACAGTCCTCATTTTATGTTTTTGAAATTCCCGTTCCGCCTGAGTGTTCTGTTGAATTGCAAAACGTTGAACAGTTATTGTCTGCATTTCTTTCATCCGCTCAAGCTTGATTCCATGTTGCTGCAGTAACGTTATCACATCGCTTAACGAATCGGGAATAATATATCGGACCGGTACTTTTGCTTTTCGCGTTGCACGCGTGGAATAGAATTCAGTTGTCACAATCTTTCTTAAGCTATCTTCATTCATCAAATACATAATCTCGTTTGTGTACGGATTGTGTTCTTCTTTCACCGCAGCAAGCAGAATCTCCTGAGCCGGATTTGATTCAATCACTTCTGATCGTACACCAAGAGAGTCAACCGTTGTAATATTCCGCGATGCTTCGTCAGCTTTTGCAATCGCCTCTTTAATGGCAATTGAATTGCCGTTTGCCACATCTAAAATACTAACGACAAGTGCTTTGGTTGAGCTGATTCGTTGTTGAAATGAGATATAAGAATACGATTCACTTAAAATTGCCAATCTGTTTCGAAATCCAACGTAATTGCTGTTGAATCGAGGTTCGGTTGCCCAAAAATAGTATCCCGGTTTTCCCGCTGGAGTTTTTTCAAGATAATCGCCATACCGGTGAATGCGAAATTTTTGCGCTTGTACTTTCTCTTCCACTTTGGGAAAAAACACATTCCGCGTAAACTCATCTAATCCAGGATCAATCACTGGATTTAACGCAAAACTGTACGTGATATGATAACCATGGAATGAACCATTCGTCGTATGGAGATCGACAGTAACATGCGGATCGAATTCATTCAGCATCTTCACAAACGAAAGAACTTCCGGTGACTCCAATTTCATATGGTCACGATTCAAGTCGAGCATCTGTGCATTTGCCCGCTGTCCCATTCCTGCAATCGGTCCATGCTGCCAGGGACGATTATAGAGACTGATCATGTCATTTCCGTCAGCATTAAAGATCGGCACAATCAATAATACCAATCGCCGTCTCCACTCGGAGTGTTTTCCTTCTTTCAGTTCGCGAAGCAGCTCCAGCATTGCTTCTTTCCCCTCAACTTCACCGGCGTGGATATTTCCTTGAATATAAACGATGAGCTTACCGGATTTTTTAATTGTTTCCGGCGTAGTATCTACTACATCACCATACACTATCATCGGAAGACGCTTTCCTTGCGTGGTATATCCCAACCACGTCAATTTCATCGCCTTGCCATCAATCTTCAACGCATCGATGAAATCCATCACATCTTGATATCGTGATGTTTCTTCGTAACGGGTTTTTTCAGGACGAGTGTGCTGTGCAAACAATCCCACAACACCGCAAGAAATTACATAAAGAAACAACAAACTTCGTTTTACAATTGTCATTGATTTTTTCCCTGATTATGGTGAAGGAATATACAGCCAAAATTTTATTGTTGCCACGAAGTTTTATTGCAGTGAGAAATTGAATTGTTCTGCATTGATAACAGAGAGATAATCGGATGTTTTCAGGATGACTGAATCGGTGAGTGAACCGGCATTGAATGCAATTTTTTCATTTTCAAGTATTGAGAGATCTAGGAACAGATCCAGATTCAGAATGGGACGACCAAAAGGAGGAACAGAACCTGGAACGAGTCCTGTCAATTCCATTAATTCTTCTGCCGACGCAAAGCGAATGCTTTTTGCGTTGAAGTGCTTTTTAATTTTTTTGGAATCAACTTTTAAAGCCGCACTCAGAACAAACAACTTAAAATCGCTGTCAACTTTCATCACGATAGCCTTGCCGCCCATCTTCACATCTTCTCCTCTCGCTTTGGCAGATTCTTCGGAAGTAAATGTTGGTTGATGTTGGACAGTGCGAAATACGATGTTCCTGTCTGTAAGAAATGTGCAAATTTGCGTAAAGTGATTCATGTGTTCAGTAGAATTTTCAATTGTTGCCTTAAAAATAGAATATTTATTTGTATCTTTCTACTCAAAATTCACGACACACTGACCGCTGCATGTATCATTTTTCATGAGGAGAATAGTATGGCAAATAATCATTTCCCGATTTTAATCATTACCGGCAGACCTGCCGCGGGTAAATCCGAAGTAATCGATTTCTTAAAAAAATGCGACCCGATTGTTCGATTAGAAAAATTCCACATTGCAAATTTTGAAGAACTTGATGATTTTTTATATGTATGGGAAACATTTGAATTGGACGATCTGATGACACAAATGGGAAAGCCGCGCATTTGGAGCGATGAAAAATATTGGTTTAAAGACCAATACATTTGGGATCTGTACATGAAACGTCTTGCGCTCGATTATCAAAAGAAAGTCATGAAGGATAGTGAGTATCATTCCAAAATGACAACCCTGGTGGAATTTGCCAGAGGCGGAGAAAATGCTATTGTGAATGCAATGTCATTCCTTTCCGACGAGATGCTGAGCAAAGCATCGCTAGTGTATATCAAAGTGCCGTATGAAGAATCCGTGCGGAAGAACCGTCGACGAGCCCGTCCCGGACAGGAAGATTCTATCCTTCATCATTCTCTTCCCGATGAAAAGATGGAGTTCTATTATAAGACAAACGATTGGGAAGCGATTGAAGCAAAAGATCCCAATTTCATTACCATCCGGGGACACAAAGTTCCATACGCGATATTTGAGAATATGCCGGAAAAAACGAACGATATAAAACTGATTGAAACGGAATTAGAACGGGCAACAACAAAACTGTGGGGAATAAAGAGGTGATTTTTTAAAAGATTAGGACACCTTATAGGTGTCCTACATCTTAAGAGCTCACCCTTTCAATTGAATCTCATTTGCCAGCACAAGTTCCCGTGTTCGTTTCTTTTCGGCGCGAGACAAAAACCCTACGGCAATCAAAATAAATCCGAGCGAGATCCAATCCTGCATCTTTGGGAATCTTCCCTGAAACATAAAATATGAGACTAGTGTTGCCGCAGTACCGGCAACAAGTGAGGTAAGTCTGTTCACCAAACCAGCAAACGTTGCTGTTCTTCCTTTAAACATAAAAATGAAAACGGAAAAAAATGCAACCATTCCATAAGCCAATCCGGCTACCACTGCCCATTCCCATTGTGAATGAGCCTCTGCGAATGTTTGGTGAAACGTCAATAATTGTACATTCGTTGTTTGAAACCAATCAGGAGATTGGAATAATACGTAGCTAACGGAAGCCATCACGATGGTTGCAGTAATTTGTTCTATAGCAAAGAATCCGTTGTTATCCAGCTTAACCCCCTTCGCCCTCGTATTCTTATAATAGTTCATAATATAAATACGAATAGAATAGACGACGATGTAGCTGCTCAAGATGGTCACCGCTGCAAATGAATTGATAAAATCAAAATCCCCCGGAGCGACCCAAATGATATTCATCGCGGCAGCCAACAATGCAAATACAACGGCATAATTTTCCTCGGCATAGACGTGCTTCTTTAAAATACCTTGATAGATTTGAATGGCGTCAACACATCGACTGATGATTATAACGCTTGCACGCATGATAACCATGGCAACCATCACTGAAATCGGTAAGAGATACATCATAGTTGTTGTTGGAATGACAACCGCGGTGCAAATTCCGGAAGGAATGATGTAGAGAATTTCCTGAGGGAACCGAATATTCCACAATGTGATAATTTTATTCGATTTAATACGGTACCAACGCAACACTAACGCGACAGATAATGCAATAAAATTTCCACCGATGGTACTATAGACAAGATATTCGATCTGATTCATTCCCGGAAATCCATTAGCGGTATTGCCGGTAAAATACTTTACACTGACACCAGTGATGACATAAAAGAAAAAATATCCAATGGCGAGCTGAATGAGTCGTCCGGTGCTCCCTTCTGTTGTTTTCCACATATAATATCCTTCAAGTTATACGATATCGTTTTCAGAATGACGCTTTAGATTTGATTATAATATGTAAAATGAGGTCAGGAATAAAGGGAATATCTCAACTTGCCAATATAGAAGAATGCGGAAAAATACAAAAATGTCTTTATTTGATCATAGAAATCATGAATGGGAGAAATATCACTGTAAATATAAGCAGCATGGATAATTCGCTGCCAAGGAGGGAATATAAAAAAAGGTGTATCCAACCATTATTTCGGCGGATACACCCATTAATAATTTGATGCTCTTATTTTCCTTTAATCCACTCTTCGGCAATCTGTACCGCGTTGGTTGCTGCACCTTTTCGGATGTTGTCTGAAACGATCCATAAATTTAGGCCACTTTTTACCGAATCATCACGGCGAATTCGACCAACAAATGTTTCGTCCTTATCGTGTGCAAAAATCGGCATGGGATAAATTTTTTCTTTGGGATTGTCTTGAAGGACAACGCCGGGAGCGTTTTTCAGCAATGTAAACACCTCTGATAGTTCAAATGGTTTTTCAAATTCCAAATTGACTGATTCACTGTGTCCTCCGATAGAGGGAACGCGGACGCACGTGGGAGAGACAGCAATTGTATTATCTCCCATGATTTTTTGTGTTTCATTGACCATTTTTAATTCTTCTTTGGTATAGCCGCTATCGGTAAATTCATCAATGTGCGGAAGACAGTTGAACGAGATCTGATAGGGAAATTTCGGAGATTCGACTTTTTCCTTATTCCATTCTTTCATCAACTGGTCATATCCTTTTTGTCCGGCACCGGTGACTGATTGATATGTCGAAACAACAACGCGTTTAATTTTATACTGATCGTGCAACGGTTTCAACACCACCACCATTTGAATGGTAGAACAATTCGGGTTTGCAATAATCTTACTTCCGGAAAATATTTCTTTGCGATTGACTTCAGGCACGACCAATGGAACATTCGGATCCATTCGCCAGGCGCTGCTATTATCGATCACCAGAATTCCATATTTCGCACAAATAGGAGCAAATTCCTTGCTCACTGAACCGCCCGCTGAAAACAGCGCAATCTCTGCACCGCTCTTTTTAATATTCTCTTCATTCAATTCCTGAACGTTCCAATTTTTTCCGTTACATGTCACTGTCGTTCCTACCGAACGTGCTGAAGCCATTGGTATCAATTCTCCAACGGGAAATTTTCGTTCTTCAAGAACTTGAAGCATTTTTCGTCCAACCATACCAGTAGCACCGGCAACAATTACTTTATAGTGTTTCATTGTTCTATTTTACCTTCTTCCTAAAATATTTTTTCTGCTTTTTCATTTTCACATTCATTGCAATTTGTTATTTGGAACGTGGTATTGTATTATGGTAACTCTTCGAGTTTTTGCCGTTCTCGAATGACTCTCACTTTTTCTCCGTTCACCAATACTTCGGCAACGCTTGGCCGCGCATTGTAATGCGACGAAACCGAAAAACCATATGCACCGGCGGTGAGAATCGCCAAATAATCTCCCCGTTGCACAAATGGCATGGTTCGATCCCGTGCAAAGAAATCGCCGGATTCGCAGACCGGTCCCACAATATCCACCATCTCCGTATCACCAGATTGTACAGTCAACGGAACAATTTGATGGAACGCCTGATAGAGACTTGGCCGAATGAGATCATTCATTCCGGCATCGACAATGACGAATTTTTTTACGCCATTGTCCTTTCGATACAACACTTTTGTTATCAATATACCGGTATTCGCAATAATAGAGCGTCCCGGTTCAACCACTAATTTACAGTTTGCTTGTTTAAGAATCGGGAGCACCGATGAGATAAATGCATTGTTTCCTGGTGTTTCATCCGCGCTGGTTCCTTTTTCCTCCGGAAGCAGTGGATGTTTAATAGCATTTTTGTACGTCACACCATATCCGCCGCCGAAATCAATGTGTTGAATATTAATTCCAAGAGTGCGAAGTTCCCTTACCATATCAACAACTTTTTCTGCAGTTTGGACAAAGGGTTCTAGTTTCAAAATCTGTGAACCGATATGCGTGTGAATGCCATCAACAATTAAGTTCGGAAGTGATGCAGCATATTTGAATGCCTCAACGGCAACAGATATATCAATTCCAAATTTATTTGTCTTTAAGCCGGTGGAAATATACGGATGCGTTGACGCATCGATATCCGGATTGATGCGGAGAGCAATACGCGCTTTCGTATTCATTCTTCCGGCAATTTCATTGATTACCGCAAGTTCTTCAATCGATTCCACGTTGAAGGAAAAAATATTCTGCTTCAATGCATATTCAATTTCTGCATCTTGTTTTCCAACGCCGGCAAAGGTGATCTTAGATGGATGAAAACCTGACTGCAAAGCAAAATAAATTTCCCCCGCAGAAACAGCATCCGCTCCGGCCCCTTCTTTCACAAGAAGTTTCAGCAATTCACGATTACTGTTTGCCTTAAGAGCATAGCATGTAATATGATCGACTCCCTCAAACGCACTATCAATTGAGCGGAAGTTATCAATCACCTGCTGCTTGCTGTACAAATAGAGCGGCGTTCCGAATTCTTCCACAATTTCTTGAACTGCGGTCTCTTCGCAAAACAGTTGATTTTCTTTATAGTGGAAATGATTCATAACGTTATTAAAAAAAAAGCTCTTACCAGTTGGCTCTTAGCTATTGGCCTTTAACTATTGGTCTAGATGTTTTTCGACTTTTCCTAATAGACAATGGCTAACAGTCAATAGCTGTTTTTATCATTCAAATATTTCCGGAAAACTTCCGGCGTTTGCAAACAATGCTTTATGCAATTTCAATACAACATCGTCAACATGGTCTTCGTCAATCACAAAACTTAAGTTGATCTCTGAAGCTCCCTGAGAAATCATATTAATATTCACATCCGAAATCGGTCCGAGCATCTTTACGGCAAGTCCCGGACTGTTGCGAAGGTTGTCCCCAACAATGCAGACAATTGCTTTTTTATCGCTGATAGAAACGGTAGCAAACTGTTTCAACTCCCGAATAATGTTGGAAAGATTCTTCGTATTGTCGATCGTAGCCGTCACACTTACTTCCGATGTAGCAACCGTATGAACAACCGTTTCATATTTGTGGAAGACATCAAACACATTTTCTAAAAATCCCGTGGCCAAAAACATTCTCGTGGAAACAATACTGACGAGTGTTATCCCTTCTTTATACGCAATTGATTTTACAATACAACGTTTGTCAGTCTTTGGTTTTGAGACAATCAAGGTTCCGGAAGAATGCGGATTCTTCGAATTTAATACTCTCACAGGAATATTTTTTTTCACTGCCGGAAGAATCGTTTCAGGATGCAATACGCGAGCGCCAAAGTACGCAAGTTCCGCCGCCTCGTTAAATGACATCACCTTAATTTTTTTTGCATCCTTCACAACACTAGGGTCACTCGAAAGAATCCCATCGACATCAGTCCAGATCTGTATATCTTCCGCATCCAAGAGCGCCCCGATAATAGCGGCGGAATAATCCGAACCACCGCGTCCAATAGTGGTCGTAATTCCACTCGGTGTTGATCCGATAAATCCTTGTGAAATGACAACATACCCGTTCTGTATTTTCGGTTGAACGATCTCACGAAGCTTTCTCTCGGTGACATCAAATTGAGGGAGAGCTTTCGTATACTGTTCGTCCGTGATCATCCATGAACGAGCATCCACCCAGAATGATTTAAATCGCTGCGATTCAAAATAGTGATGGATAATAAAGGAGGACATCCGCTCACCATACGCAGCAAATGTATCAAGGGAGCGATTGGTCAATTCCCCCAAAACGACTACACCATTAACAAGTGCGGCCAGTTCTTCAGCAATCTGAGCCAAATGTTTGTTCAAAAATCGTTGAAGATCACCATCAAACAGTTCTTTCACAATCTTCTTGTGCCGCGATTCAATTGCCGCAACATTGTTCAATGCTTCTTCTTTTTTTCCGTGGGATGCAAGCGAAGCGGTTTGCAGCAACTGATTGGTGATACCGGAACATGCGGAGACGATGACGATTGGTTTCCGTGGTAGCTCCTGTTTAACGATCTCTGTTAGGTTCCGAATTGCTTTGGCATCTTCAACAGAAGTGCCGCCGAATTTCATGACAATCATTGTTTCTGTACTTTCATCACAGTCTGTAGAACAATAAACCCGAAGCATGTTCGGGTTTGCTTAAGATACATCATAACTCTTTATCTATATGAATGATAAAAAAAATCCCGCTTAATTGAAAGAATTCAGCGGGATTTTCATGCAAGAATGTAAAAAAATTAATTTTCTGAAATGATCTCCTCAAATATCAGTGTTTCATAGTCGATCCATCCTTTTATCGTCCGATTGAATTCAATATACAATCGATCACGATCGATGCTTCCCCTATCGAACAGAGAAGGGAGAAAGATGCGCTGCATCTGCGCTTGCGTTAAACGCCGAAAAGCAGTTTCGCGAAACGCCGATGCTCGATCGACAGATTGATACAATTTAATTTTACTGTTGAAATAACGCGAAGGCTGATCCGATACGGCAAAAACCGTATCGATTGGAACATCCAACACAGCCGTGCAAATCTTCCAATCAATGGAAAAAATAAGATCAACCGTCAAATTTGGATAGCGGGAATTCGGAGAGACTTTCGCCTTTAATCGATTTTCATTCAGAAAGCGAACGGATTCATAACTGCTGCCGACCCGGACAAGATCGCCGGAAAGCTCGTTGGTAACACCTTCCTTATCCACACTGATTGCATGATATTCTTTTTCGATGCTTCCATCGCTATGGACTTTATCAAACCAATAATACACAATCGATTTTGTCAGGCTGACGGTGAGCAGAGTATTATCGCATTGTTTGATTGATAAAAAATTCACTGCATCCGCAAATTCAAGCGGAAATGCTTTGCGATAGAGTAATTCATTTTCCAGATAGAGAAGAATTCTCGTGGCCGTTGAAGCTGTGTCTCCGTTTTTCCATGCACCGTTAAGATATTCTACAACAATGGTAAGATTATTATTTTTCGGCTGCGAAATTTGATATGAGATATTCCGTGTTCCTCGAAAACTTACTTTGCTGGTCTGGAAATTTGAAATATCAAAATTTGAATGATCGCTGAACGCATCCGATGGAGAAACATATCCCTGCGTTGTATCAATCTCTGCTTCCGATGCCGGCGGGACATAATTATCTACCCGCTGAACACTCGGTTGCTCAGATTTCTTCTTTTGACAGGAAGAACATAATAATAAAAGTAATATGATTGGAATTATTTTCAAAATGGATTACCCTAAATAATTCAACAATGTATCGGCTAGTTTCATGCCACCAAAACGGAATGTGTCAATGGCCGGCAATCCGGTGAGATCCTCTATTTTTTTTGCTTCGTCTTTGCTCTGCTCATCCGTCAAACCGATGGAATTAATCCCAATACCAACCACTTTGGTCGGACGAAAAAACTCTATGACATTTTCATGCAGTTTGATGAGTTTATTCAAATCGGGAAGGGGTAATCCGTAATCATCAAGTGTGCGGGTCGGTTGAACGCACATAATCATTGCGTCGGGCATAGTTCCATGCATTAATCCAAATGTGACACCGCTATAACCTTGATGCGTCAGCGCTCCCTGTCCTTCCACAAAAATATAATCGAAACCATCGGCATTCGAAGCGTCGATGCATTTTTCGATACTTCCGGCAATATAATCGCTTATCACTGCATCAACAGCGATTCCTTTTCCGGAGATCATAATACCTGTCTGACCCGTACCGATAAAATCGCTTTTTAAGCCCCGTTTCAAAAATTCGTTATACACCTGCAGCATGGTTGTCATTTTCCCAATGTTGCAATCCGCTCCAACGGTAAGAATAGTTTTTGCTTTTCGCGTCCGATAACTTCCCTTTGAAACCACTTCATATTCCAGTGGAATTTTCCGCCAATCAGTTATCGTTACATGATGTTCATCAGCCAGCTTCGCAAATTCTTCGTCATCGGAAAGGATTGTATGCAAACCGCTGAGAATGTGCATCTTATTTCGTATCGCTGTTTTAATCCATTCGCGCCATACATCAGGAAGTCGACCGCCGGTCGGTGCGATGCCGATCAACAAATGTGTCGGTTGAAATTTTAATCCCTCTTCAACACTTGCTACAACAGGAACGCTACCGCCATACCCGAGCACATCCTGTGCAACTTTTCCGACTTTTGTGCTGTCGATAATTGCAACGGTTTCACCGGGAGTATAGATGAGCACAGCGTTTGCGGTTTTTGATTTTAAAGGACTAAAGCGCCCTTCTGCAAGAGCAAGTATTCTACGTTTCATACAACCTATGTATTGTGTTTAATATTGGACATCAAATTCTGAACTGCAAGGAGTGATAATATTTTGCTTTTTTCTTCATAACTGATGTTGCACACATCAGTTATGAATGAAAGAATATTTCGTCCCTAACGGGACTTGAAAATTGATTCACTTGATCTTCTACAAATATCTTGTCCCTACCGGGACAACAAAACAAGCGAATGAGTTTATGATTTTAATGGTTTCAAAAAGCGCCGTAGGCGCGTACTATTTGTAGTATAATACGATTTCCAAATACAGAGTCCCTTTAGGGACGAGATAAAAAGAATTTTCAGTTTTGCGTACCATCAGTTAATAATAAATATTCATATCAAGCAATACAAGATGCTGGTTCGATTCGACATGGTTTATTATTGTCATCGTTCGACGTATCAGCCTAAAGCGGAATTGTTCTGGATGTCTATTCGTAAGGGTTTTACACAACTCCCGATCATGATTGCGAGTTTCGCTCCCAAAAAACTCCGTCAACAAATCCTTGAATAGAAGTTTCTGTTTCGGCCCGTTCCAAACGCTTCTCTGAAATAGAAGCAAATTTTTCATCAATTTCAATTCCAACGTATTTTCTTCTAAGTTTTTTTGCTACTACGGAGGTCGTACCGGAGCCGAGGAACGGATCGAGCACCACATCTCCCTCTTTCGTGCTGGCAAGAATAATCTTAGCAACGAGTTTTTCCGGTTTTTGCGTTGGATGTTCAGTGTTTTCCGGCATGGACCAGAACGGTACGGTGAGATCAGTCCAAAGATTAGAGGGATGGGTCATGCGAAAATTTCCACTGTCTGATTTCTTCCAATCTTTCGGTTTTCCGTTTTCTGTATACGGTGCAATCACTTTCCGTTTCACTTTTACGGCATCAAGTTGAAAGGTGAATATATCCGACATAGTGCAGTACCAAATATCTTCGGATGCATTTTTCCAATTTGCTTTTGCACCGCGACCTTTTTCCCGTTCCCATGTGATCCTGTTGCGAATTATAAAATACTTCTGTGCAACCTGCTGAATAGCAGCAGATGATCTCCAATCCCCGCAGATGTAAATTGATGCGGTCGGTTTCAAAACACGCACAAGTTTGGAGAGCCACGAATCCATCCACTCCACATATTCGTTATGCGATATAGCCCGGAATGTGTTTGCATTGAATTTTTTAGTGAGATTGTACGGAGGATCAATAAAAAGTAAATCCACAAAACCACCCGGAAAATATTGAACGGCATCATTCACATGCTGCACGATTGTTTTGTCCAGAAGTGTCAATACAGCCGTTGGTTTTGTCAATTTCAATAACCTCTTTTGAAATCGACTTTTTTCAACAGCTGTTAACGTGAGCGTTCTATTGCGGGGGGCGGATTTCTTAATCATATTTTCAACACTTATGCTCTCGGGTGAAATTGTTTATGCTGTTGCTTTAAATGTTCGCGATCAATATGCGTATAGATCTGTGTGGTGGAAATATCTGCATGGCCTAGCATTTCCTGAACAGACCGAAGATCCGCTCCCCCTTCCAACAGATGCGTTGCAAATGAATGACGAAACGTATGCGGGTGAATTTCTTTCGTAATTCCCGCTCTGCGTGTATAGTCGCTCACAATCTGCCAGACTGAAACGCGGGAAATTGCTCCGCCGCGAAAATTGAGAAAGAGCGCATCGTTGGATTTCTTCTGCTGTGCCAGAACTGAACGCACTCGCTGCTTATATTCATTGATCCATTTCAACGCAACGTCACCGATCGGGATCAGTCGTTCCTTGGAGCCTTTGCCAAAAACACGAACGAGTTGCTGATCTTCCATGATGTTTGATTGCATTAATCCTGTCAATTCGGATACACGCATCCCTGTTCCATATAATGTCTCAAGAATAGCTCTGTCTCTCCAGACAAATTTCGTCGCCGTCTCTGCCGCGGGATTTGCAGCATCAAGTATTTGATTGATCTCATCAACACTCAGGACATCGGGAAGATGTTTTCCTTTTTTGGGAAGTTCAATATTCTGCGTCGGATCAATCTGCGTGCGGCGTTCACCGAGTAAAAATTTATGGAGTCCTTTTATCGCCGAGATATTTCGGGCGATGCTTTTCGGCGACAACTCGAGTTTCCGCAGAATGGTGATGAACGCCGACACATGTTCTTCTTCTACTTGGTCAAGCGTTGTAATACCATTCTGTTCCAGGAATTGAAAATACCGATTGATATCCCGTTCATAGGCTTCAATGGAATTTCCGGCAAGACTTTTTTCCAGTTGGATAAAACGAAAGTAGGATTGTTTATCGAACTTCATTTCAGATCGATGTTTTCGATGGTGCGCTGTAGTCGTTTATCAGTCGATATTTTGGAAGCCGAGGATTTTTTCTCCGGAAGCGACAATTCCTCTTGATCGGTCATGGCTTGCGTTCCCGTTCCCTGTTCGGGGTACTGCAGACGAGAATGATGAATTCCAACCAGGATCTTCAAAAAACTCTCTTTGATAAGATTCAAATCGCGGAGGTTCAGACTGCTTTCGTCCAATTCCCCTTCCAATAATCTGAGTTTGATCAGAGAATCGATATTCGCCTCAATCTTTTCCACCGTCGGATCGTTGATCGTCCGTGTTGATGCTTCGATGCCATCAGCAAGCATAACAATGGCCGTCTCTTTTGAATTCGGTTTTGGCCCCGGATATCGGAAATCGTTCTCGTTTACTTCGCCTCTGTTCCTCTTTTGTCGTAATGCTTTCTCATAAAAAAATCCCACATGCATGGTTCCATGGTGCATGGGAATGAAATTGACGATTGTTTCCGGAAGATTATGCCGGCGGCCAAGATCCATTCCATCTTCAATGTGAGCAGCGATGATACGGACACTTTTTCTGGGACTCATCGTACGATGTTTATTCTCCGTGCCAAGCTGATTTTCCACGAACGATTCTGGGTTCAACATCTTACCGATATCATGATACAATCCTCCCGCCCGTGCCAGTGTGGGATTTGCACCAATTGCTTCCGCAGCACTTTCGGCAAGCGTTGCCACATTCACACTATGGTGAAACGATCCGGGCGCCTTATGGGCAAGTTCTTTCAGCAGTGGATGATTATAATCGCAGAGATCAACAAGTGTCAGTTCCGTGGAAATCCTAAAAATCTTTTCAAAAAAGATAAGAATTCCGTAAGCAATAATAGGCGAAAGGATTGCATTGAAACCTGACACCAACAGTTGGTCACGGACAATTGTTAAAGATTCGTACCGCTCCAATGCAAGAGCAATGACCGTTGTAGCGTAACCGAGGAAAATGTAAATGATCGAACGAAATATCTGCGTACGTTTTTTGATATCCCGCACTGTATAGATAGCAAACGCGCCCGCAACAAGTGATGATAGGGCTATTGCATAATCGTTGCCGCGTATTCCGGCCACCAGAAGCGATAACACAACAGTGCTGTAAAATGCAATGCGCGAATCAAAAATAATCGTCAAAATCATCGACACGGCAGGGACGAAGATTAAAAAGCGAAGCGGGAGTTCCGTGGTATTCTGTACCGTTAAAAACGCTATAAACGCCACGGCAAAATAGAGAGATGAGATGAGTATCAGCTTAAGATTGTCGTGATAAATTTTTTTCCGGAAGAGATAAATGTACATCACCAACATCCACATGATAGCAAAGATATGCATCACTTTGCCGGCGAATGTCACGTAGGAATTGATTCCGGCACCCCGTTCTTCTTTTGCTTTTCGAAGTGAGTCGAGCTTTAATTTTATCTCTTGCGTAATCCGTTCCTTTTTGGCGATGATCCGTTCATCTTCACTGACCGCACCAACGGTGCGCGGAACCAGCTCTACGCCAAATTGTATTTCCCGTTCGGTTTGTTCCTTCTGGAAAACGACGTTGGGCTGCAAAAACGTGAGAGCAATTTTCATTGCAATCGAAACAGTATCATTCTCTCCTTTATATCCGGTGATAAATGTTTGCTGTACTGCTTTGCCAAGTTCAAATTGATCTAAAAATTTATTCAACGGAACAATTTGTTCGTTCGTTTTTTTCCGTTTGGCAATCAATTCATCTTCGCGATACTGCGATTTCCGTATATTGACAATACCTTGAAGATACAATCCATTCACCACCAACAGCACATCTCTCCTGAGCTTATTAAACGAATATTTCGGGAGCGTTCCAGTATTTCGACGCTCTGCGTTCCGGAGAAGCCATAATGTTCTCCATTCACTCTCTCGAAATTGTATAGGAAATGTGGCAAGAGCCTCCTGCACTTCTTTTTCATCCTTCTTGTGCCGGTCAATAATCGTCTGTAATTTTACGAAGAACATCTGGAGAGAATCCAAGTAATCGTGTGCAATGGCAGGACTTTCTTCAAAAACCTTATATACTTTCCCGGCCGCAAGCTGACGTTCACGATCATATTCCCGTTCATCTTTATAGATGGGAAAAGCAAACGGCGCATAAAGATCGTTCTCGGTCCAGACCATTCCAACAGGATAATCCGACTCCACCGCAAGACCCTGAGGGAACATTAAGGCTACCACTATCGCAAAAACAATAAGAATAATCCATTTTGCGGTGAGATTATCTCTTTCGGTCAGTGATTGTATGACGTGTGAAATGTTTTTCATGCGGATAGGTTAATATGAAAAGAAAAAAAGAGAGAGGCAAGAATAAGCATTGTTCATTGAAATACGTCCTCTCATTCGTTATATTCATACACGTTTAGTCACTCTGTTCATTGGAAAACTCATGATGCATCGCGCAAAAAAATCTCTCGGCCAAAACTTTCTTCAAGACCCAAATGTGGCGCATAAGATCGTACGTGTCTTCGACGCTACGGCGAACGATCCGGTGGTTGAAATTGGCCCGGGGAAAGGTGCTCTGACATCTCTGCTTCTTCAAACACTAGACCATATTACGGTGATTGAATTAGACAATGAACTTGCCCCGCTGCTGCAAGAACAATTCGGCGAAAAAATCAGCGTCATTCATCAGGATATACTCAATGTTTCGTTGACAGAGCTGAAAGAAAAAATGGGAAAACCGCTCCGCCTCATTGGCAATATTCCGTACAACATTACAACACCGATTTTGTTTCATGTAGTTGATTCCCTTCCTGCGGTGAAAGATTTTCTGGTGATGATGCAGACAGAAGTGGCACAGCGTATCGTTGCAAAACCACGCACAAAAGAATACGGCATCCTCTCTATACTATTGCAATATTACAGCACACCAAAAATGCAATTCGCTGTTTCTCGCAATTCATTCTTCCCCATTCCCAATGTATCATCGGCGATCGTCCATCTGGATTTTGATCAACCATTCTCCCAACGAGCGGAAAATGATCAATTATTCCGGAAGATTGTCCGCGGAACGTTTGGTAAACGCCGCAAAACATTACGCAATGGATTAAAGGGGTTGGATGTTCCGGTTGCTGAATTAGAAAATTTATCGGTCGATCTTGAATTGCGTCCGGAAGAACTTTCCGTGGGAGATTTTGTTCAGTTGAGCAATGAATTGATCCATTGTGCCCCGCAAATCTTACAAACATCAACGGAGGAAGTTGATGGCTGAAAACACCTACACATCGCAGGAATTGATTGAGGTTGATGATGAATTGATGGATGATCTTCGGGATCTCATTCAATCCAAATCTGATTTTCTTATCAAGAACATCCTTAACGATTTGTATCCGACCGATATCGCACACATCATCAACCGTCTGGAGTTTGCAGAGGGCGATTATTTGTTCTCACTCCTTTCAACAGAAGACCAAGGAAAAGTAATTGTTGAATTGGATGATGATCATCGTGAGCATTTCCTGCAGACTCTGCATAGCGAACAAATCTCTGATATCGTTGAAGAACTCCCTTCGGACGAAGCGACCGACATCGTGTCCGAACTTTCGGATGAAAAAGCGGAAGAAGTGTTGGACGATTTAAGTGCCGAAAATTCGCAAGACTTAAAAGAACTTCTGCAGTACGATGAAAATACCGCTGGCGGTATCATGCAGAAAGAAGTCATCACGGTGAACCAGAAGGATACCGTGAAAAAGGCTATTCAAGCAGTGCGACGTGCAGCGAAGGATGACGTAGGGCAGCATTTATATTTTGTCTATGTCGTGGATGAAAATGATAAACTGGTAGGATCACTCTCCATCTCAAATCTTATCCTCCTTTCTCCAGCCCGGCGGATCTATAAAGTGATGGATTCCGACATCATCAGTGTAAAAACGGATGTTGATCAAGAAGAAGTTGCCAATATTTTTAAGAAATACAATCTGATAGCGGCACCGGTTGTTGATTTTTCCGGCAGGGTTGTCGGACGAATAACCGTTGATGACATTGTTGATGTTATCGAAGAAGAAGCGTCTGAAGATATCTTCCGCCTTGGCGGCGTTGGGACCAATGAACGGATATCCACTCCTCCGCTTACTTCGCTGAGGAAACGACTTCCCTGGTTGTCGGTATATCTTTTTACTGGATTAATCACCTCCAGCATTATTAATATTTTCCATAACACCATCGAATCACTGGTTGTGCTTGCCGCATTGATGCCGATTGTAGCAGGCATGGGTGGAAACGCTGGAACACAAGCAATCACTTTAATGGTTCGCGGTATTGCCCTTGGCGAAGTGGATTTCTCTAATGCACGAAAAGCTTTAATTAAAGAAATCTCTGTGGGACTACTAAATGGTACACTGGTTGGATTTCTTGCGGGAGCTGTTATTGCAATCATCTATGGAAATTTGATGCTCGGCGTTGTGATGTGTCTAGCAATGATCACCAATTTGTTCATTGCTGGCTTAATGGGAACTCTGGTCCCGCTCGGACTTAAATGGGCAAAGATTGATCCGGCATTGGCGTCGGCAGTACTTGTTACAACATGCACAGATGCTTTCGGTTTCATTTCATTCTTAGGATTTGCCACGCTTTTTCTTTCAATGTTAACATGATCTTTCATGAAACGATTCCCCTTTCTTCGCTCTGCTGATGTCGTCACCATTGCTTTTATTGTTTCCCTGAGCATACTGGAAATTCTTTTTGCTTCACGGATTGAACGCTGGGTGTTCTTTGTCTCCATGAATGTCTTGATCTGCGGTTTCATCTATTATAGCGCGCAATATACGGCTTTCAAAAAAGCAAAAAGTAATATCATTATTCAATTGTTCCGTGATTGGTATCTTGTCCCCAACATACTCTTTATCTATACACAAGCTTCATCCATCACATACACTATCCATCAACGAGATTACGATTCCATTCTGATCATCATTGATCAATGGCTGTTTGGTGCTAATCCTACAGAATGGATCTATCAATTTGCTCATCCATTCATTACGGAAATTCTTCAAATAGCGTATTCATCGTACTATCTTTTTTTTATTGCATTATTTTTTGAACTGTACCGTCGAAACGATAAGACAGCATTCCATTTCGGAGCCTCGTTGGTTGTGTATGGATTCTACCTGTCTTATATCGGATATCTCTTGTTTCCGGCGATAGGACCGAGATTCACCTTGCATAATTTTTTTGCGACGGAAACGGAGCTACCGGGAATTTTTTTAACTCCTTATCTACGGGAAATCGTCAATGCCGGAGGTGGAGTACCTGTGGGAGTGATAAATCCTGCTGCTTTAGTTCATCGTGATGCATTTCCAAGCGGCCACACTCAATTAACTCTGGTATTGATGTATGTTGCATTTACAACAAAGACACATATTCGATGGTGGTTGTTTGTGGGAGGATCGTTATTGATTATATCGACAGTGTATATGCGATATCATTATGTGATTGATGTTTTGACAGGAATTTTCTTCTTCATATTCACTATTTGGAGTGGAAAAAAGATCACTAGATGGTGGAATGATGTAAACAAGGAAAATGATTCGTAGATAAAAAAATCAAAATCTCGCCACAAAATCACGAAAACACAAAATATCACAAAAAGAACCTTGCACGATACCATACATTTAGTGCAATTTTGAGCATTGATATTTTTGTGGCGAATAAATACGAGAGACCTCTGAAAAATCTCAAATCAATGTCATTCCGAGGAGCGGAGCGACGAGGAATCTCATTTTTTTGACGAAAATCAAATCTGAGATTTCTCGCTGCGCTCGAAATGACCATGGAAACATAATATTTCAGAGGTCTCTACGAATTAATATTGTTTAATGAAAACATCTTGCCTGACTGACGATTTTTTTTTATATTTGTATGCTAAATAAGCCATCCTGATACGTTCGGATGGTTTTTTGTTCTATAGCTTAGTTCTTTTCCATGGTGGCCATAGCTCCAAAATTTCCCACAAGTACTTTTTACGAGTGGTTGAAATTTTGAGGAACCCGACTTTGGAAATCACCTGGTGTCGGGATCAGCCCCAAAGATTTTTTTGTTTTTTTTCATGGTGGCCATAGTTCAGTCGGTTAGAACGCCAGGTTGTGGCCCTGGAGGTCGTGGGTTCAAATCCCACTGGTCACCCCAAAACACAATGACCAATTGACAATTAACAATGAACAATCTCTAAGTTGATAATTGATCACTGTTCATTGTTTACTGTTAATTGTACTGCTCCCATCGTCTAGGGGTTAGGACACGAGCTTTTCAAGCTTGTAACACGGGTTCGATTCCCGTTGGGAGTACAAACAAACCACTTTTTTTTACACGAAAGAAGTGGTTTTTTCTTTTTAGCCCACACCACAGTCTGTATAATCTTCTTCGGTTTTTATACAGTTTGGTATACAGTTTATATTTTCAGTCTGACTCAATTCTCTCCTAATAAATAAAGAAATTCACTTCATTTAGAACAGCTGAAAAATAGAAAACGGAGGTGGTTAGGCTCCGTTTTTTTTGCGACAATACTTCCCTTTTTGAAGTTATCTCAATAGAACCATTTTCATCGTTTCTACAAAAGTCTTACCTGAATTCTGCGTTGATGTTGCTTCAATCCTGTAGAAATAAATCCCTGAAGATAATTGAGACGCATTAAAACTTTGTTCGTAAGAACCCACATCCTTAGTTTCATTCACAATTTCAGAGATTTTCTGACCCAGAGTGTTGAAGATGGAAAGTCGGACAATACTTCGTTCTGGAATACTGAAAGTGATTGTGGTGGATGAATTGAAGGGGTTGGGGTAGTTTTGTGACAGCTGATATTTATTTGGGCGTTGTGTTGTGCGAGAATAGATGTTAAGTAAGTTTGAAGACATTAGTGACGCATCAATATTCAGCCAGGTCGCTCCAAAATCAGATAATAAAGTAAAGATAGAAGACTTACTAGAAATCAAACCAACATTACTTTTTAAATAATATTTTTTAGAGTGTGTAGTGCGGCTATCGTCTATAATAAAACCTACTACATTACCAGTATCTGATTTCAGCGTATCATATCTTGTCATATTTGTTTCATCGTCAAAACTCCATATTTTGCTTGTTCCCTTTAGCAAATGATTTTGTGAATTAATGAATTCTAATAAAATTACAAATTTCTCTTCAATCCAAGTGTAAGTAGTATCCTTGTCACCAGGATAGGATGTTGTGTAATAAACAATTGAACTTTCTTTTTCGGTAATTCTCCATTCAATATGGTCTGATAAAATTGTTTTTAAAACGACTTGATGGTTGATATAACCATATTTTATTTTATCGCAAGAATAATTTCCGTTGTAGGAACCTTCCCGACTTGAGTATAAATATGTCGCATCCCACCCCTCTTTAAGAGGAAATAAATCGACGAGTTGACAAAGTGAATACTGCTGAATGAATAACATCAATAAACATATTTGTAGCATTCTATTAATTCTTGTAAAATGTATTTTCATCACCAAACATCTCATCATCGTTTTCATACATCGCACTCCTTTCACGAACTGTTACCGTATTAATATCATTTTCTTCGTTTCAACAAAAGTTTTTGAATTACTTACGGGCGTAGCTTCAATCCTGTAGAAATATACGCCAGAGGCGTATCCGCCTTTGGCGGAAATTCCTGATGATAATTGAGACGCATTAAAACTGTGTTCGTAAGAACCTGCATCGTTCGTTTCGTTCACTATCTCAGAAATATTTTGACCGAGAGTGTTGAAGATGGAAAGTTTGACAGTACTTCGTTCAGGAATGCTGTAAGTGATTGTTGTGGATGGATTGAATGGGTTGGGGTAGTTTTGACTAAGTTCAAAGTTTTGCGATATATTTCCATTTGGTATTTCCTCAACCCATACTACACCACCAGTTGTAGTACGAAGAATAGTGCCACCATCTCCAACCGCCGTTCCAGTGTTTGCATCAGTGAAGGATACTCCTCCTATCAGAACGGTAGTCCCGCTCGTCTGTTTCGCCCATGTGGCTCCTGCATTGGTTGTGCGTAGGATAGTGCCCTGGGCTCCCACTGCAGTTCCATTGTTGGAATCAGTAAAAGAAATTTCCCAAAGAGTATTCGTAGTTCCACTAGACTGCGGCGTCCACGTGGCGCCTCCATTCGTTGTGTGCAGAATGTTGCCAAGGTCTCCAACGATAGTCCCATTCTTGGAATCAGTGAAAGAAGTTTCATAGAGATGGTTGGTCGTTCCGCTTGTTTGGGTAATCCATGTGGCACCTGCATTGGTTGTGCGCACAATAGTACCAGAAAGTCCAACTGCAGTACCATTACTAGAATCAGTAAAAGAAACTCCCGAAAAACCATTCGTTGTACCGCTTGACTGCGGTATCCAGGTGTTTCCTCCATTCGTCGTGCGCAGGATAACACCATAATTAGCCACTACTGTTGCGTTACTGTCATCAGAACAAGAAACTTCTTGTATATGATATGTTGTCCCGCTTGATTGTGTTGTCCATGTGGCACCTCCATTTGTTGTGTGCAAGATAGTGCCGTAAATTCCTACAACCCAACCGTTCAAAGGATTACTGAAACATATTCCAATGAGCATATTCGTAGTACCACTTGTCTGGCTCGTCCATGTTACTCCACCATTGGTCGTACGCAGAATGGTGCCTGATTGTCCCACTGCTGTCCCATTATTTGAATCGGTAAACCATACTCTATCGAGATGAGTAGTTATCCCGCTTGTTTGATGAATCCAACCCGTTTGTGCGTAAGTTTCGCTAACATATATCAATCCAAACAAAACAGGAACGACAAAGAACAAAATAAAATATCTGAAAATATTTTTCATAAAATCTCCTGCTTATAAGTGATGAGATGGCAAGCGCATTAATAATTTAAAATAACTTATTTACTATCATTTCCTGAGGATGTTTTTATCTTGATTTTACAGAATTTATTTTCCCGGCAGTGCCGGTGGGTGGAATAAGAGAAGAGATTATGATGGAACCGAAGGTCCCTGAGTCCAATTCGCGGCATGAGCCGACGAATAGTGTTTCTATGTGAAGCAAAGATACTTTTATAATAACGGTGTGTCAACTACGCATTCTCGTAGGAATGAAATTTCTAATAATGTTACAGACTGATTCATCTCTTTTACTGGAATACAGTTTCTGTAAATGTATTATGAACTCAGGCAATCAATAAAGGCACTGGTATTATAAGAATCAGACATTATTTACATCGGACTGGTTGACACCTTCGCAGGAACCGTTACCTTCCACTGTAGACAAAACAACAAAAAATATACGTGAGGATTATTTTGGTGTCTTCAGCAATATTTGACTTTGTCCTGCATATGTAATACATTGAAGAAACAAAAAGAGAAATTTCTATGGCGCGAACAGCAATGGTACAGGCACGAATGGAACCGAATTTAAAAAATAATGTTGAAAAGATATTTTCTGCCGTCGGCCTTAGTGCGACTGAAGCGATAACGGTATTTTATAAGCAGGTGGAATTACAACGGGGTATACCGTTTGAAGTGAAGATGCCAAACAAAGAAACTCGCGCGGCGATTGCTGAAGGACGCAAAAGACACGGAAAGAAATTCATGTCAACGAAAGCTCTTTTTCGGGAGCTTTCAAAGTAATGATTTCCATATGGCGGGTATCAAAATTTAAAGCCGACTATAAACGGTGTCTGAAGCGTGGTTGCGATATGAATATGCTTCACGCAATTATTGAATCTCTTGCAGATGGAAAAAAGCTCGATGCCCGCTACAAAGATCATTCTTTACAAGGTGAATATAAAGATTGCAGAGAATGTCATATACAACCGGACTGGCTCTTAATTTATATGCTTACCAGTTCAGAGCTTGTTTTAGTGCGGGCAGGAACACACTCTGATTTATTTGATTAAAAAGCACTTTTTACATTTTTGGTTTGATTTTCTCCAAGCCCCCTCACTACCGCATTAAAACCATTTTCTTCGTTTCCACAAATATCTTACCCGAATTCTGTGTTGATGTTGCTTCAATCCTGTAGAAATATACGCCAGAGGCGTATCCCAGCCCAACCGATGGCTGGCGGGCGCCTTTGGCGGAAATCCCTGACGATAATTGAGACGCATTAAAAGTCTGTTCATAAGACCCTACATCCTTCACTTCGTTCACAATCTCAGAGATTTTTTGACCGAGTGTGTTGAAGATGGATAGTCGGACAGAGCTTCGTTCAGGAATACTATAGCTGATTGTTGTTGAAGGATTGAAGGGGTTGGGGAAGTTCTGTCGTAGTGCAAACGACATTGGCAATTCAATATTCTTCGTGACATCGTTCGGAATTCCGTCCCAATCCCACGAAGTGATTTTTCCATAAATATCCCAACCTTTATATCTGCGGTTATCCTGCCAAGTAAAAAAGATATTATTATTGTTTGCTGCGACCACAGGATTTAATTCGCCATAATTGGGTCCATCAGCAACAACTCTAAAATTCGAACCCCATAGTGTCCCGTCGGAATGAAATCTTTGAGCAACAATATCGGGATTCATAAGACCATATCGGTAATCGACCCAAACAATAACATAATTTCCATTCTCATCCATTTCAATATTGGGAGTTATTTGATCTGCATTACCAGCATCATCATTGATTTTTAAATTCTGCCCGATGGCAACTCCTAATGAATCATAACGCTGCAGATAAATGTCGATGTGTCCATTTCTTCCATCCGACCATACAACGACAATATTCCCTTTGGGATCGATGGAGAGAGAAGGATCTTCTGATATTGTAAGCGCTGTATCAGTATTGACACAAATAGCTACTCCAATAGTGTCACCGGAAGAGGATAATCGCTGCAGAAATATATGTGGCTTGCTTTCTCCGTAATACGATGACCAAGATAGAGCACCTTGTCCCAATTCATTTTGCACAATTTTGGGAGATCCACAAAATGCGGAATCCCGGTTAACCTTGATGGAATCGATCACTTTGCCGAGGGACGGTGAGTATTTGTACAGGTAGACATCTGAAGCGATCGGAAACCACCACCCTTTAATTTCTCGAATTCCTGCTACATAAATATTCTCTTCTCCGATTTTTGGAATTGAAGGAGATCCTATTCCCATTACAGCATGATGAATATTTCCCATATATCCATCTTGTGCGTTGAAATTTCGAAACAGTACGTTTTCCTCATAATCCGTATATTCAGTCCACGCAACAATAGCTTTACCCGTCTGGTTCATCACAACGATTGGTAATCTATTTGCAGTTCTACTATAATCACTTGTGTCGAAATATGAGCAAATCCTTTTATTTTTTCCTTGTGCCGAACCATCTGCTCCGAATTGTTGTAGATAGACGTTGTAACTCTCATTTCCTGAGGGGATCTCACCACCATCGAGCCAAGTAACAAGAGTGGTTCCGGTTTTGTTTATTGCTATCGAAGGGAGAGTTTGGCTGGCAAATCTTTTTTCATTGTTTATGTCAATATTGTTTCCCAGGGGTGAACCCAAAGAACTATATCGCTGGAAATATGTACTCCAATAATAATCTTTTGCCCACGATATTATGAAATCTCCTTTGCCATCACTGACGATACCTGGGCGATACGAATTACTGCTGATTTTCGTTGGGCTTCCTTGTGCGATACCTGAAGAATCGTATCTCTGAAAATATAAATCTCCTTCGCCCCATGTAACGACAACATTTCGGTCTTGATTTATGGTAACTGAAGGAGGTGATCCAGTATTGCCAAAATTACCGTTTACCTTGATATTATTTCCCCGAGCAACGCCGTCAGATGAAAACCGTTGCAGGTAAACCTCAAATCCACTTACAGGTGGATTGTTGCGCAGATCCGCCCATACAACAACAAAATCACCGCTTGCAATCATTGATATGGTTGGACAACCTTGATATTTATTTCCTCCATCATCATTAACTTTTACATTTATTCCTTTCGGTAATCCATCGGATGAATAGCGTTGTAAATAAATATCTGAGTTTTCTGCAGGACTATTAATTCGTGACATCCATACAACCGTAAACATTCCAATACTGTCAATACCAATCGATGGATCCGAGACATCTTCATGAACGCAAATATTTTTTCCTTGTGGAATACCTAAAGCATCATATCGTTGCATATAGACATCCCACTTATTATCATTTGGATCACCATTCGTTCTTCGTGTATCAGTCCACACAACAACTACATTTCCGTTTTGATCAATTGCGACTTTGGGGTATGAATACACATATGGTGCGACAGAGGAACCATCATTTACTTTTACATTCCTTCCAACAGGTTTTCCTTCGGCAGTATAACGTTGCATGTAAATTCCTTGTTTTCCATCTCGATCGTCTGGCCATACTATCACGAAACTACCATATTTATTTACGGCTACCGAAGGTACCCATTGCTGTGCTAACACCGCATCATCATTTACTTTGGTGCTCTTTCCAAACTCAATGCCGTCGGGAGAATATCGTTTCATGTAAATGTCATCATTATCGTTTCGGTTATCTACCCAAGTCGCCACGATATTCCCAATTTGATCCATACCCACTGAAGAGTATCCCGACCTAATCGGCATCATTGCAGTATCGTCACTCACAAGGAAATCGTCTTTGATGATGCTCTGCACTATGGGAATTTGTTTCTCAGAAATTGAAGAATTATTCATGGCATGACGATGCATTTGTTTTTGCATACGTTCAAGATTCAAATTATTCTGCACTCTTTGAGTTTTTACCCACTGTCCCATCAGCTGTGTAGAAATCATTCCGACTAAAATCACCACCCCAAAACATCTCATCATCGTTTTCATACATCGCACTCCTTTCGAGAGAGTTGCAAATGAATATTGCTATCGTATCAAAACCATCTTCTTCGTTTCCACAAAAGTCTTTGAATTATTTACTGATGTCGCTTCAATCCTGTAGAAATATACGCCAGAGGCGTATGCGCCTTTGGCGGAAATCCCTGATGATAATTGCGAGGCGTTAAAAGAGTGTTCATAAGAACCAGCATCTTTCGTTTCGTTCACAATCTCAGAGATTTTTTGACCGAGTGTGTTGAAGATAGAGAGCCGGACATTACTTCGGTCAGGAATACTGTAACAGATTGTTGTTGATGGATTGAACGGGTTGGGATAATTTTGATAAAGAAAATAGATTTCAGGTATACGGTCCGATATTTCACTGTTAACTTGAGTAATTGTCTGAGATTGAAAAAATCTCAAAATTTCGAGCGTTGCATTAATATCAGGTATTGTTGGATACGCTAGCATATGAGTATAATACGGACCCGGCCAGGCATGTGATCCACCAGTGATTTTATAGAAAACAACAGGTGCACATTGAGATGATAAGCGTTGCACTGTGTTGGAGTTTTGGGGAAAGGGATCACTAAGGTTGACAGTATCTAGCGTAGTGCCGCACGATAGATATGACAACCATTTGAACAGAGACTGCTCAGCACCGAGGTACCCACTTCTTCCATTGTATGGGACAGCAGCATCGGCTGTACTGTGGAATGATATTAGAGAAATTGGTGAAGCGGGTCTTACTCCTCCGTCATTCGATTGAAGCAATCCGGCAACGGTTGCAATTCCTTTTATTTTCTTTCTGGTGTTCAATCCAAATGTATATGTCATGTACGCTCCGTTTGATTGTCCTCCCACAAAAATGTTATTCGTGTCAATTCGAAATTCCGTCACCATCGTGTCGATGAGAGCGTTAATGAAGTCAGTTTCTGCACTATACCATTGATCCTGTAGGGATTTGGGTGATACAATAATAAAATTCATTGTATCGGCAATAAGATAGAATCCATACGTTAGTGTACTTCCCGGTGAAAGACCGGCGCCGTGGAGAAAGATCATGAGCGGAAAATTCTTACCTGTACCATCATACGCTCTCGGGAGGAAGACATTCATATTTCTTTTGTTCCCCCCAAAGGAAATATCCCTGATGATATATTTTGGTTGTGCACCAACGGCAACCCGCTTGCTATATTCGGATTCAATTGCTCCTAAATCCGGAGCTGTTCCATCGGAATCTGGGCGAACATTTCCGAGATAATCCAATAGCGAAGGCGATACATATTCGCTGTCGAGCTGCTCACGCATACTTCCTCTGGCAATGGCTGGACTCAGGGGTGATGGCCGGAATAACACCGTATCGGCAAATAGTGGTTCTTCGTCGATTATATCAATTCCAAAATAGCCGCCTCGGATGAGATTTTTCATGCTCCCTTTTAAACGAGAATTATCGGTGGCAATTTTTTCACCGACAGTCCAAACGATGTTCTCTATTTCTGTACCGTCACCAGGATTCCATATGATGTTATTCAGCATTTTGACGGATACATTCCATGATATACCTTCTGCACCTTGATTAGCGGTGTTAAAACAAATTGTATTATTGGTCATTGTTACAACCGGTATTCCAACAACCCACTGGAATATCAGCATGGCACCGGCAAAGAACGAGCTTTGATTCCTCACAATAATATTGTTCGCAAGTTTGATCTTGGAATTCCCCCAAATAGTCACTCCGCCGCCAGCAGCCTGAGAAGATCCGTTTGCTTTGTTGTCTCGTATGATATTAGATTGTATTTGTCCATTCATTGCAATTGCCACACCACCTCCAAACGATACATAGCCGTTAAGGGAGTTATTAGAAATGGAATTGTGTTCAATGATGATAAAGTTGGAATTCTCGTGTGCGTTACTTTGATCCCATGCGCAGAGTGCCGCTCCTAGTGGATATGTACTTTTAATTTCATTGTTAATAATGTGATTATGAACGATTGTACCTCCGTTGCCGAAGAGATCAATTCCACCTCCGACTACAACAATCTTTGATGTGAGAGGATCGTCATGTTTATTTCCTTTCCCACCTTGTATCGTAAATCCGCAAAGTTTCGATGCGCTATCGGTACCAGCGTCGAACGTCACTACAGATGCAGAATCGATATGATTTGGACTACTGCCATCAATAATTGTTTCGGAAATATGTGCAGTGTCATTGTCTACGATGAATCGCGAAGCAATGATAATTTTTTTTCCAAGATACCGGATGTTTTCAACGTAGAGGCCATGATCGACCAAAATTGTATCTCCATCCATTCCTGCATTAATTGCCTGCTGGATTTTCGCATAATCCTGCGGGACTTTGCGGATGGACGCAATGGACAGACTGTTTAAGATAAAAATGAATGTCAGTAGTACGGTAGATAATGTTGTTTGCATAAAATCTCCTGAGACATTACATCTGCGTCTTTATCTTATCAACACCATCTTCTTCGTATCCATAAAAGTTTTCCCTGAATTCTGTGTTGATGTTGCTTCAATCCTGTAGAAATATACGCCAGAGGCGTATCCCAGCCCGACCGATGGCGGGCGGGCGCCTTTGGCGGAAATGCCGGATGATAATTGTGATGCATTAATAGATTGTTCGTAAGAGCCAGCATCCTTCGTTTCGTTCACAATTTCAGAGATTTTCTGGCCGAGTGTGTTGAAGATAGAGAGTCGGACATTGCTTCGTTCTGGAACAGAATATCTTATAGTGGTTGATGGATTGAACGGGTTGGGATAGTTCTGCGCGAGAATAAATTCATTTAGAGCGATATTGATTTTAGTATTACGCACATCTAAAACAATTGATGAAAGAGGCAAAGACCATAAACCATTTTCATTGACACTGGCAAATAATACACTATCAGTAACAGCAATGTCGCTTATTCTATCATCCGGAAGTAAGCCATTTACAGTTTGCCATGTACTGCCATTGTCGCTTGAACAAAATACCCCGCCGCCTTTTGAAATAAAGTCTGAACTGAGGGAAAAAATATATTTATCAGTTGTGATAATTTTGGATATGTGCAGCATTTTTGGGCCAGCGTTGGCAGAATACCATGATGCTCCACGATCGCTGCTTCTGAGTACGCCTGATGAGTCTGTCCCTGCAAAAATGAATGTCGTTCCTGATTGAGTAACCTTTGTTGCTAAACTGATCACTCTTTTAGGGCCTTGACCTGTGAGCGCCCAATTATTGCCGTTGTTTGACGTGATAAAAACACCGATCCGCGTTCCCGCAAAAACATAATGCATATTTTGTTCGTGAATCAAAGCAAAAGCATACACACTACTATCAGACAAACCAGTATTCTTTTTCTGCCATGTCATACCATTATCAATGGATAAATAAATACCCCTATTAGTATTATCATCACTAAACTCCCCTGCGTAGTAAGTCCCTTCGTGAACCATGAATGACCTGCAATTGGGTCCATTCATAAAATCAATCCATGTCCGTCCGCTATCTGATGATTTAATGAAATTACAATATTGTAATGGTCTACTACTATTTTTCGCATCAAATGTTAAGGCACTGCTCATAAATCCATATAAAACAAAAATATCTGTCCCGTCAAAAACAACATCGGAAATATGCATCTCTCTCCCTAAGTCAGGTGTTATAAGCTTCCATTCTTTCTGGGCATTCGTTGATATGTACATTGAACTAGACGGACTCTCAAAGTACCAACCATGATATTCCAGTATTGAAATATTCCCGTTTGTGGCAACCAAGTTAATTGACCCTATACCACTTTCCCCGTTGGTCATTAATGGCAGGAAAAGTCCTTTATTGGCAATGTTCCATTTTGTTCCACTATCAATCGAATAACAGACACCCTTCCATCCTGCAATAAAAATTCTTTGCCCATGAAGATATTTTTGTCCCGCCCATCCCAATGTAGGGCCTATAGGTAATGTCCCTATTGATGTCCAAATTTCACCCAGGTCTGTGGATCTTGATAAAATATTTTCTTTTACACGATAGAGATTATTACCTTCAGTGAAGTAAGTTGTTAATGCAGGTTCTCCACTCATATTAATACTTGTCCAGTTATTACCTAAGTCTTTTGAACGATACAAGGGATCACCACTTGACCAGCTTTGTGCAAAAAGAATTGTGTCATTATTGATCGTGACCAATGAAAACATATTATAAACTCCTAGCAATCCTGTATTCGACCAACTCACACCGTCATTAGCACTGACGAACAAAGTTCCGATGGTGTTGTCGTTTAATGAAGCATAAATCTTTTCTCCAAAATGCCATATTCCATAAACTGTGTTTCCAGTGTAAGGAAGTTTGTTTCTATTTGTCCAGGTTTCACCAAAATCGTACGAAACGTAAATTGTATCTTTCGATAAAACATAAAGAGCAGTCCTTGAGTGTGTTATGTTATCAACACGAGAGCCAGGATATGTTTGAACAGATGACCATGTAAGCCCATAGTCTGTTGATTTTATTAAATCACCACAATTTGCAAACACTATTGGTGTTGATTGCGTTGGATATATTACCGTAAACTTCACAGCATACATCAAAGGTTTTGGATTAACGATCAGTATCCAAGAATCCCCCTCGTTCGTTGATCTGTAAATGCCGCTGGATGTTGCTACCAACATAATGAGATCTCCAGAAGGCTGAGAGATTGAAACCTGGTAGAATACACAAGGTCCAACGGGTCCGTTAGCCGGTTCCCACTGAGCCATCACCTGGGTAGAAATTGTGCCGACAAAAAGTATCATCACCAAACATCTCATCATTGTTTTCATACATCGCACTCCTTTCACGAGAGTAGCAATTGAATATTATTATCGCATTAAAATCATTTTCTTCGTTTCTACAAAAGTTTTACCAGCATTCTGAGTTGATATCGCTTCAATCCTGTAGAAATACATCCCTGAAGATAACTGAGAAGCATTAAAACTGTGTTCGAAAGAACCTGCATCCTTCGTTTCATTTACTATCTCAGAGATTATTTGACCGAGAGTGTTGAAGATGGAGACCCGGACAGTACTTCGTTCTGGAATACTGTATGTGATTGTTGTTGTTGGATTGAAAGGGTTGGGGTAGTTTTGTGAGAGAGAATATTTTTCCGGCAACCGAGATGAAGATTGTTTGACATCGGTAATCATTTCGGAGAGTGGACGACGCCAAATACCACTGTCGGTTCCTGCAAAAAGATAATTTCCCTTTGCTACTAAAGTATATGTTACGAAAGCTTTCAAGCCCGAATCGACAACTGACCAACTCATTCCGTGATTTGTAGAAAGAACAATAGCCCCTAATTCTCTCTTATCATCATACCAGCTCGCATCTGAACGTCCAGCAAAAAGATATGGCCCGCCATCACTTTTTTGTACAATGGCTAGAGTAGTAAAATAATATAATATAGCCCCAAGGCCGAAATTGGTTTTCCAATTTTCCCCATTATCAGTTGACTGCACGATAAAATATTCTGTAACACCCAAACACGAACCAACACCTATCCCATAAATATTGCAACCATCCACAACAAATGAAAAACAATTTCCATTAAAATCTTTTAAATCAAAAATATTCAATTGATTCACTGTCGACCAGGTTTGACCACTGTCTTTGGAACAAAAAGCTTTATATGGATAACCACCAATAATATATGCTCCCACAAATAGATTCTTGCCCGATGTGAAAATGTTTTCAATAAATATATATGTTGTATCAACTTTCCAACTTGAACCACTATCTGTTGAAATACCTAGACAACTTCCACCGGCAAAAAGTTTGCCTCCGTAACTGTGGAGAGAAGAAATTCTGTTAAGCATAGTTGGAGGTAAACCATAGTTTACTGCAGTCCAATTGGTTCCTAAATTGGAAGACTTAAAAATACCTTCACCACTCTCATTTACATTTCCAGTGCCCAAATACAAATTATTGCCATCGACCATAATACATGATATTTTTAAGTTTGTTAATCCTGTATTCACAGCAACCCAATTTAAACCGTTATCAGTTGACCGATATACACCGCTGTCACTTCCAGCAAAGAGATAATTTCCACTAACCGCGAAAGAAGTAATGTTCCTGTTTTTCAAACCCGTTTGCTTCCACTGCGCCATCACCTGTGTCACAATTGTTCCGACAAAAAGCAGCACCACCAAGCATCTCATCATCGTTTTCATACATCGCACTCCTTTTCTGACATATTACCGCATAAGTACCATTTTCTTAGTATTCACAAATGTCTTTGAATTAGTCACTGATGTTACTTCAATCCTGTAGAAATATATTCCTGATGCCAATAGAGATGCGTTAAAACTGTGTTCGTAAGAACCTGCCTCCTTTACTTCGTTCACAATTTCAGAGATTTTCTGACCCAGAGTGTTGAAGATGGAGAGTCGAACAGTGCTTCGTTCAGGAATGCTGAATCTCAGAGTGGTGGATGGATTGAACGGGTTGGGATAGTTTTGTGATAAAGAATATTTCTCTGGCGTTGGAGAAGAAGATTGTTTTACATCGGTAATCATTTCGGAGAGTGGACGCCGCCAGACACCGGGAAAATTATTGCCTATGTCATAACACCGGGGGCCAGCAAAGAGATTGTCTCCAAAAACAGCGAGTGCCGCGCTATTGACGTAACTAAAGCCCGTATCAACTCCTGTCCAACTATTTCCATAATCATTCGAGCAGAAAATTGACCCACCAAATTCTTTTTGCTCTGCCACTGTATTGCTGTTATTACTGGTTGCAAAATTGCGTGTAATTCCCGCAAAGAGGGTAGTCCCTGAATGAGCCATTGATGACGGGAATATATATTCTACTCTGACCCAACTTCCACCGTTGTTCATAGAACGAGAAAATACTTCGTTCCCTTCATCAGTACCAGTGGGTTCAATCCATGAGACAAAGATAATTGCACTATCAGCTTTAACAGGTAAAACATAAACAAGAGACACTTTAATAAATCCTAAATAATTCCAATTGACACCATTATTGACTGAAAGAAAGAGACCTTTATTTGTTCCTGCGAATAGATTGGTGCCGTTGACAGCAAATGATGTGACAGTAACAGTATCAAGTGTTGTTTTCGACCACTTTGCGCCATTGTTGGTTGAAAGAAAAACGCCGGCTGCGGTTCCAGCTAATAGATTTGTCCCTGATGCAGAAAGGGTTTTAACTTCCAAGATTGTTAAACCGCTGCTTGCATCAGTCCAATTTGCACCGTTGTTTGAGGAAACGTAAACGCCGCTATCTGTTCCGGCAAAGAGGTTTGTGCCAATAGATACGAGCGAGCGCACAGATTTATTGACCGGCAGGCCATTATTCAGTTTCGTCCAATCGGCACCCTTGTTCGTCGTTCGATATACGCACCCGGTTGTTCCAGCAAAAAGATTCGAGCCGGAAACCGCAAAAGTGTTTACTGTGGGAAGCGGCTTAAGCGGTAATCCGGAACTGACAGAAATCCAGTCTGCACCGTTGTTGGAAGAAAGAAAAACACCGTCGCCAACTGTCCCAACAAAGAGATTTGTTCCATTCGCAGCAAGTGCGCTCACATGAGATTTGTATGGTTCATATTGAGGAAGTCCATTGTTGACTGCCATCCAGCTTGAACCGTTATTGGTAGATATTGAGACACCATAATAATAACTTCCTGAAAAAAGACAATTATCGCAGGCGATAAAGGTATTGACATACAGCGCACCCGTGCTGCTTTTCGTCCAGTTTAGACCATCGTTTTGTGATAGATACACTCCATCATAACTCCCAGCAATAAGATTGCTGCCGGAAACCATTATCGCATTGACGGAGTGGGTCAACCCTGTATTTCTTAGAGTCCAACTTGCGCCATAGTCGGTAGAAAGAAAGACACCCAAATCGGTTCCGGCAAAGAGATTCGTTCCCGAAATGAAAAGCGAAAGAACATGCTTGTTTATCAGCCCATTATTTATCGCCGTCCAATTTGAACCGTTGTTGGTAGATACATAAACACCACCGACACTCGTTCCTACAAAAAGATTTGTGCCAGAAACCACAAAAGCACTAACAATTTCTCCCGATACTCCATTTATCGCTGTCCAGCTTGAACCATTATTAGTGGAAATGAATGCACCTCCGCTGGTCCCGGCGAAAATATATACACCGCTCACATATAGTGTTTGAATATTCGTCAGACCTGTATTTACTGCAGACCACTGAGTACCATTATCTGTAGAACGATAGATACCATCATCAGTACCTGCAAAGAGGGTTGTACCTGATATGTAAAAAAAGGTAATATTTCCGCCAACACCATACCCATTAGTCTTCACCCACTGAGCATTTGACACTGTGATTAAACCAAGCACCACCAAACATCTCATCATCGTTTTCATACACCGCGCTCCTTTCAAGAATTGTTATTTCATCAGAATCGCTTTTTTATTTTCTCTTTTTCATTCGCCTGTAATTGATACAAATATATTCCCGAACTAAACACCGACGCCGTCCACTCCACTTTCTTCCATCCCGCGGATTGTTCTTTGTTTACTAGTAGTGCAATTTCTCATCCAAGTAAATCGTAATCAGTCGTGTTTACTACCAATAGAAGATGTAGCATTAACACCACAATGAGATTCATAAATATTTTTATGGTCCCTTTCATTTTGATTGCGATAACCATTCATATCTCCTAATGAGTTTGGAATTTAAATTCACTCGCCCACTTTGTTTATCAACGTTGAATGCTAATTTATTGACTCGAAATTCATTTGGAGGATTCTCAATGACGAAATCATATGTTGCTACCTCATATAATGTGTAAGTGGTCACCGTCTCATTATCCAATGAACTTACCTCCGAAATGATATGAGGAAGGTAGTTTCTACTACCACAAAGTCCACTGGTATTATTCATCCTCCATGTTGTCCATGCATATTCAGAGAATTCTTTTATCAATTCCACGGTTATAGGCCGTTTATTGATTACGGCTTCAAATCCTAAGTATACGTTCTTGGGATCGTGGTGGATATTGATGGAAGGATCTTTTGGAATGGAGGCATAGTTCTGATTATTGATACGATAATATGTTTTATCGATGTTTTGATCTGACTCTATTAACAAGAACTGAAAATACTTTTCATTCGAACCTGTCTGGTAAATGGCACGATTCAGACCAAGTGCGTTCAACAACCTTTGGCGGGCCACGGTGCTGTCATTTGTACTATTGTTGACCGAATCCGGAATGAGGTAAGAGATATGAACCTTTCTGTCAGGAAGGGAGTCATTACTAATGAGTGAATCACGATATAAGAAACCATTGGGAACACGTGCCCCTGTTTTTATGAATTGTTCAATATCTGCCGTTGAATATGGAAAGGGTTCGGACGGATCGGAAAAGGTCAACGTAAGGACATCGTCTTCTTGATTGACGATATCGCATCCGTAAAACAAGAAGCAAAACAAACCAATAGAGCAGATCATTTTGAATTTCATTTTCACATCCTCTTCAGTATTCAATATTTTAGATGTGATGGACAAACGAATTGTGTAACATAGTATTAGTGTTTTAGGACTAGTGATCCGTCAAACAACTTGGCAAACGAGAGAGACCATCTCTACATTTTTCTTATTATAACTTTTTCATAATTTCTCTTTTTCCATTCGCTTGTAATTGATAAAAATATACTCCAGAGGCGTATCCGCCTTTGGCGGAAATTCCCGAACTAAACGCGGACGAATTCCACTCCACTTCCTTCCACCCCGCCGATTGTTCTTCGTTCACTAAGTACAACCTTGCGAAGGTTGTTCATATTTATTTTAAAACCTTCGCAAGGTTCTTGAATTTATTTCACCACCAGCATCTTTTTCACACCAATAAAACTTCCCGCTGTGAGCTTGTAAAAATATATTCCTGACGAAACATTCGTGGCGTTCCACTCCACTTCCTTCCATCCCGCGGATTGTTCTTCGTTTACGAGAGTTGCTATTTCTCTTCCGAGCAGGTCGAACACAACAAGTTTAACGTTTGCCGATGATGGAAGTGAATAACTAATGGTTGTTGATGGATTGAAGGGATTGGGGAAGTTCTGTTCTAAAACAAATACTGCTGGAAGCTGTGTTGTACGATCGTTAGAGATGGAATTAACATTATCCATTCTCATTGCGATGGATGTTAGGTTCCCAACATTCAATGGATTGCCTGTAACAAGCGTTGCTATTCCATTTGTTGTATCAAGAGTAGCAAGATAATCTTCTCCTGACCCATTATCGATAAGACAGTACAATACGCCGGCAGAATTGAAAGCAAGAGACCGCGGAATAGCTTCAAAACCGATGGATCCGATCTTGTTCGGCATGCCAGTATTTATATCAATGACATAGATAGCATTGTCTATTGACCGAGCAGAAGCCCAAAGTTTTCCCGATGGACTGAGCGACACGCTCCAGTATTTCAACTCCGGATTGGAACTCATCAACCACGCTCCGCCGGTATTGACATTACAGCGATAGAGCTTACCGGTTGATGTGGCCACTACTATCGTGTCCTTGTGAATAAAGGTCAACGAAACCACATCGCCGACAGCAAACGTTATTACCGGAAACTGCACTCCGGAAGTACTGCTTATGCTGTACAGTGTTGATGCGTCAGCGTTTGATGATAGACCATAGACAATACTGGTTGAAGGGCGAATAGCGATTCCAGAAATATTGATATTTGATGAATTTCCAATTGACCGAACCGTATCGGAATTCGACTCCAACGTCCATAGTGAAGAGAATAAACCATTCAATTGTGCTGCGTATATGATCTTTGGTATTGCTGGTGTATTTGGTGATGCAGATAATGTGATTTTATAAGGGACTTTTTTAAAGGTCCCGAGTACGTGATCATCTGAACGAATGGCAATGGAGTAACGATTCTCGCCTGCCGGTCTTACGATTGCTCCCCAAACACTATCTACAGCGGTACCATCGCCATGGAGCCCGTCGTTGTATAGTCGTGCTGAATCCGCCGTTTTGCCATTTGCGTCTATCAACATTGCCGAAACCGATATTGAATGGTTCAGCGTATTGCAAATAACAGCAGTAATAGTTACTGAATCTCCTTCTGGGTCTAATTCTGTTTTGCTAACGTTGGGTGAATGAGCGTACCCAATTGCCTTGATCCATTCCATTGCCTTCTTCACCACATCATCTTCTCCTTTGGCAACTCCGTCGCGCGTGAGCCACACCTTTTCATCAACAGGAAAAGGTTTGTGAATCAAGTACCCCTCATTGTTATAATTAGAGTATACCGAGCTATGATCTATTCTATAACTGTAAGATTTATTCCAAAATCCAATTTCCATATCGGTCGATGACTCCAGTGCAGTGTAGGCTCCACTCGTCGGCAAACCAAAGAAACGGACCATCGGATGGAAACGCATTCTGTGCGCATTAAAATCCCCTGCGCTGATACAATCTGGTCCTGTAAGAACTGCAATTGGATGATCAAAAATCTCTGGCGTGGGATTTAATGGCCGCAACAAGAAGTTGTTGAAAGAAGTAAGAGAAAATGAAAAATGATCACTGCCGGGATTTCGTTTTGCTAAATAATAATTTGAGAAGGAATCGAAATTGAAGAGATGATTAAATCCGGCGTCGGCATAAAATGGCATTCCCCCCAAGTTCATTCGAAAATCGAGTATCAATCCTTGAACGTTGTACTTGTGCATCAGTTCATCAACAGCTTGTGCAAAGAGGGGGCCTGTTGCTATCGATATTCCTCCCCAGTCCCAGGCATAGATATATCCAATATTTGTTCCTGAAACGACACCCCACGAAACCAATTTATTATTTCGATAATCAGGGAATGGTACGCCGTTCACGGGAAGCTGATCGTGCGCAAGGTAATATGGTGGAGTCAGCGTTGAAAGGAGCGATGTAGGATAATGAAGGATTTGATCGGTTCCATATTTTTTCACGTCGATCGTGTCGAATAATCCCCAGTTCATTCCGGTACTTTTGATAGCCAAATACACCGCAGCTTCAGCGGTGGAACTTAAATATGCTCCACTCTTCAAAATTGGCAGTTCAACATCGAGCAGTTCATTGTACAATTTCAGCCAAGGCTTGCCATCATACCCAAGAATAACATCCCCGGGTTGAAGTCCGAGCGGATGATTCGGAATGACGTTATACACCAGAGCAGTACTATCGGGCAACGCCGAAAGACCGGCTCCAAAACATGTTTGATATCCACTTGCGTCAATATTTATGAGGGGTACACCAGACCTGTATGGATAGTATCTTGTCGTACTGTCTATTCCCGAGTCATATAAGAAGGTATGAAATTCATTGAGCGCTCTTGTGAGCCGGGAGAGGATCGCTGCGAAGCGTCCGCGGCTTACACCGGCGGCAACTTCTGGACGATAGACATTCTTCAGAGAATCCCAATTAATAATAAGATTGGGAAATCCACCCCACTTTTGATCGACAAGATTCCAGAAGTCATCGAACATTTTCAATTTATCGGCGGTCGGTAGTCCTGGTCCCCAAAAAGAATCAACCAATGCACGCCATTGCTGTTTTGTGTAATGGCCGGGTGCCTTCTGTATTGCGAGTGGCGGTAATACAGAAGTTTTTTGTTCAACCGAGAATGAATTTGGTTGGGATTCGTAAAACTTACGGTCAAGATTTATATCTTGCGCCGATGCGAAAGTGATATAAAAAGAAATGACAATCATATTCAGAATAGATCTCATATAACCTCCCAGAGACAATTGAATTAAAATTACATTGTCCTTATTTTAAGAGTATCATTCGTTTCGTTTCCTGAAATTCTCCTGCTTGTAGTTTGTAGAAATATACGCCAGAGGCGTATCCCAGCCCAACCGATGGCTGGCGGGCGCCTTTGGCGGATATTCCACTTGCATTACTGTTTACATTCCACTCCACTTCCTTCAATCCCGCAGATTGTTCTTCGTTCACAAGTGCTGCAATTTCTCTGCCGAGCAGATCGTATATCGCAAGTTTTACATTTGCGGAGTTGGAAAGAGAGTAACGTATTGTTGTTGTTGGATTGAAGGGGTTGGGATAGTTCTGAGACAATGAATATTCAGTAGCAACCATTCCGTCATTATTGTAAGCACCTGTAACAATTAATTTGTAAGAGATAGTTACTTTGTAACCATTATATCCAAAAGAATTTCCGGCATTATCATATAAGAAAAAATAATTATTAGTTAGTATCCATGAAGAATTTATCCATTGTTCATATTTACCTTCAGACCACAATGTGTTTTGAAAATATTCATAAATAGAACGGGTGTAGTTCAACCACTCATTATTTATCCATTGCTCGTCCAATTCCATCAGCATATTGTTGTTTGCATCGAAAGCACAGATATTTCGTAAGAAGTTTACCCACTGATTATTTACCCATCGTTCATCCAAATCCGACAACTGATTTCCGCTGGTGTCGTAAGAAAGAGTATGACGACTGACGTTTATCCACTGATTATTTGTCCATTTTTCTGACAAAGAAGACAACACGTTTCCTTTATTATCATATGAATAAGTATAGCGTGCAAAATTTACCCACTGGTTGTTTGTCTGTAGTTCTACCAAATACGACAGCTTATTCCCATTTGTATTGTAAACAGAGGTATAACGACCGTAATATTCCCATTGATTATTTGTCCATCGTTCATACAAATCTGATAACATATTACCTACTACATCATAGGTAGAGGTAGAGCGGCTGTCATTCTCCCACTGATTATCTTTCCAGCGTTCGTATAGATACGATATCTTATTTCCCTCTATATCGTAAGTGAAGGTTTGGCGATTAGAGTTCACCCAATTATTATTTGTCCAAACTTCCCACAATGACGATAGAGGATTTCCGCTTCCATCGTAAGTATAGGTAAAGTGACTAATATTCACCCACTGACTATTCTCCCATTTCTCGTTCAGTTCCGATAACCAATCTCCATTATCAGTAGTGGTAATTGTACGACGAGTATAGTTTATCCACTGATTGTTTACTAATTGTTGAATTATTTCTCCACTAATTATCCCACTTTTATGGTAGGTATAAATAATACGTGATGTATCGGATTGACTGAAGACACTTGCTGTATCAACTATATATATGTTGGATTGAGGATACAGGACATTGTTTAATATTTTCTTTTGTGGTTTCTCTTTTAGTATCAATGGAAACTGCACCAGCGGATCGGTAAATGAATGATTTCCGATTGAATATTTTTTTACACAATGGTATCGAAACGCTATGTTTTGTTCACCCATCTGATGATATTTATTTATTCTCTTATATTCATTCGATGTTTGCACATTCGCATGTTGAGATAATTGTGCTAAGAGAATGTTGGAACCAACAAGAGTGATTGCCATTAAATGTAAAAAGTGTTTCATCATAACTCCCTGTGTTTGAATTATTATTTCATCAACAACATTTTTAATTTCTCTTTTTCCATTCGCTTGTAATTGATAAAAATATATTCCGCTAGAAACATCTTTCGTATTCCACGGCACTTCCTTCCATCGGGCAGATTGTTCTTCGCTTGCAATTTAAAACCCTTGCGAAGGATGTTCCGATTTATTCTAAACCTTCGCAAGTCCCAACTGGACACCGTTAATGGTTTCTGAATTTATTTCACTATCAGCATTTTCTTCACATCAACAAAACTTCCTGCGGTGATCTTATAAAAATAAATTCCCGAACTAAACGCCGAAGCATTCCACTCCACTTCCTTCAATCCCGCAGATTGTTCTTCGTTCACGAGTGTTGCAATTTCTCTTCCGAGCAGATCGTATACAGTAAGTTTTACGTTTGCCGATGATGGAAGTGAATAACGAATTATTGTTGATGGGTTGAACGGGTTGGGGAAGTTTTGTGAAAGAGAATATTTCTCTGGTAATTGAGTAGTTGATTGTTTGACATCAGTTATCATTTCGGAGAGTGGACGGCGCCAGACGCCACTATTTGTTCCAGCAAAGAGATTCGAGCCGGAAATGGCAAGAGAAAAGACCATGCTCTTATTCAATCCAGTACTCACCCCAGTCCAACTTGTGCCGTTGTTGGTGGAAAGATAGATACCGCCGTCGTAAGTCCCGGCAAATAGATTGTTGCCCGAAACGACGAGCGCATTAACACTACTGTTCTGTAGACCAGTATTTTTTACTGTCCAATTTGCACCGTTGTTTGTAGAAAGATAGACTCCCGGTATATTATCTTTTACTGCGGCTGCAAAAATAGCCGTTCCAATAACAGCAAATGACCCAATGTTTGACAAGCTTGAATCCGTATGAATCCAACTTGTTCCGTTGTCGGTTGAGCGAAAAATACCATACCCAGGTGCGCCAACAAAGATGTTATGATTGTTTGCCATCAGCGCTGTTATTGTAGCTCCGATAAAAGGAGTGTTAATCACAATCCAACTTGCCCCGTCATTAGTGGAAAGATATATACTTGAAATGTCGATAAAAGAAGAATGTTCACTTGTGCGTGTGCTTTTGTTAATATTTGGTTCGAAGCTAACCCCGGCATAGATATACGATTCATCGACAACAAGTGAAGTAACTCGCTTATTTGTCAAGCCGGTATTGACTGCGCTCCAACTTGTGCCGTTATTTGTGGAAAGATAGATGCCGTCGTAACCCGTTCCGACAAAAAGATTGTTGCTACCAGCCGCATTAGAACTAACGGCAAGAGAAGAGACACCGCCCGGACTTAAGCCATCATTAACTCCTTTCCAACTTGTGCCGTTGTTCGATGAAAAGAATACACCATTGGAAGTTCCGGCAAAGAGATTCGTTCCACCAGGACCGAAAGGGTTGTCTATCATAGAAGAAACTCCGGAACTGCCCATTCCATAATTGACATCGGTCCAACTGGAACCGTTGTTTGTGGAGAGGTAGACACCCCCTCCTTCTGTTCCGGCAAAAAGATTGGTGTCACAAATTGCAAAATCAAAAACGGCCTCGGAACGTAAACCGTTACTCACCTTTTGCCAACTAGTCCCATTGTTTGTGGAGAGAAAGACATCCCCCCCACTCATTCCTGCAAAGAGATTCGAGCCAGAAACAGCAAGAGCATAGACAGAATTCGTCAATCCGGTGCTCACATCAGTCCAAGTTGTGCCATTACTTGTAGAAAGAAAGACACCACCGTTTACTGCTCCTGCAAAGATATTCGTACCATTAACGGCAAGGGCATGGATGCCAGCGTATCGAGTAGTATCATATGAAGCTTTCCGCAATCCAGAATTCACTGCTGTCCAGGACTCGCCGTTGTTTGTAGACATAAAGATTCCTTCATATTCAGTGCCGACAAATAACTTTGTACCGCCTATCCCATCGGGGATAGAGGCAAAAGACCAAATATTACATTTAATGGTGGAGCTTAAAAAAGACCAATTCAATCCATTATTGGTAGACCGAAATATACGTCCACCCTGGCACGCAAAGAGATTTGTCCCAGCATAAGCAAGAACATGTCCAACTATCGATTGTAAACCGGCATTAATCCAGTTTTTTCCGTTGTTTGTTGAGCGATAAATGTCTCCATTTAGGTATGCAATAAGATTCGTGCCATTTATTGCAAGAGCATTTACAATACCGTACTTTGTTGTATCCCATTCAGCCTTCTTCAAACCAGAATTCACTGCTGTCCAATTTGCACCGTTATTTGTAGAGAGAAATATGCCATCTTCTCTAGTTCCAACAAATAGATTTGTTCCACTTGTTCCGCTGGGACTGCTGGCAAAAACGAGTACGTCTTTGCCAGCATAGGGTCCGTCAGTTTGTACCCACTGAGCCATCAACTGTGTAGAAATTGTGCCGACAAAAAGCATCGTCACCAAACATCTCATAATGTTTTTCATACATCGCACTCCTTTCAAGAACTGTGATAAAATATTTTACTGTCCTTTATATTGTGTTGATAAAATTTTTTTCAGATCATCAAGATGTTCCTTCGATACGAACGCAAATGTCCCCGCATCATATGCTGCTTTGCGATACCCTGCATCGTCGTAACTTGTCAGTACAATAATTTTTGCAGTTGGGTGAGAACCAAGAATTTTTTTTGATGCCGTCAGTCCATCCATCGGCAGCATTTCAATATCCATAACCACCCAATCAGGTGAGAAGCGATCGTACTGTTTCACTGCTTCGCTTCCATCGGATGCTTCATAGAATGTGTGGTGATTTGGTACGCTCTTGAGCAAAAACCGTTTTATGCTCTGGCGCATTTGAAGATTATCTTCAGCGATAAGAAATGTCATACGAGGCTTCAAAAGGCTAATAATGGTATGGCAAAGTCAATAGAGATGCATAGAGATTCAATGGAGAGAACTACCCAAAAAGGTATGAGTAGAACTACTCATTTTTGGATAAATGAGGAAAAGAATCGAAGATTCGACAAAAGGGAATTATGAAAAACCGAATGAAGAAGGAGCGGAAATGCTCAAAGTAAAAGAAATGAACCCGCCGCAGCCCTCCCCTTTCAGGGGAGGGAGTGACGAATCATAAATTTATTTTCTCCCCCAGTGCCGAAGGCATCCCTTCGGGAAAAGGGGGAGAATTAAAGAGGGGGGTCGATTATTTTTCTTAGTGCCTTTGTGGAAATTTCAAGTTCATTACAACGCCGATTTATTTTCCAGCGCAAATTGCAAAAGCTTGTTGTGTCCTTTAATGCCGAGTTTCTGACAAATGTGTGTTCGGTGATTTTCAACAGTGCGTAAACTGATGAAAAGCTTATCGGCAATTTCTTTACTCGTAAGATTATCAGCAAGAAGTTTAAGAATGTGGCGTTCCGCCGGCGAAAGATTTTGCAGGGAAGGGACATTCTGTGTAAGTGCATCTGTATTATTTTTTCTTTCTACAAGAAAATGCGACATCGTGGGACTGATAAAATAATTTCCCTCAACAACTGTTCTAAGACAAACCAACAGGTCTGCGCTGGCATTGTCTTTTAGAAGATATCCCCGCGCTCCGATATCCATTGCTGCATTGAAATACGCGATGTCTTTATACATCGTCAGGAAGATCAATTCTGTTGCCAAAGCTGCCTTATAGACGGCGCGCCCAACATCGAGACCGCTCATCAACGGCATGGAGACATCAAGTATTGCAATATCGGGACGCATTTCTCTAACCTGTGTGAGTGCTTCTTTACCATCTGCGGCTTGTGCGATAATTGAGAAATTCTTATCCCTCTCAATTGTTTTCACCAGACCGACACGGAATATTTCATGGTCATCAGCAATAAGCACTCGTGTTATTGTATCCATCGTTATCCTTTACGAAAGTGGCAGTGTAAGATGAATTGTTGTTCCCGATGAAGTTGATGAATCGATCGTGAGTGTGCCTCCAATGATCCTCGTCCGTTCCGACATGCTGGCAATACCGAATCCTCGAAAGATGTCATTGGTTGATTTTGGAAATTGTGCTCCGTGAAATTCTTGAATGTTAAAACCGCATCCATCATCCGTGATGGTGACATCAATTGAATTGTGAACTTTTCGTACGGTAACTTTTACATAGTGTGCCGAAGCATGCCGAACAATGTTCGATAATCCTTCCTGTATGATCCGATATATATGAATCTCGAATTCCTTCGGTATCTGATGATCGAGCTTGTCACACATGCATTCAATCTTCAGTTTGGCTGAATGAGAAATATTTTCCGTCATTGCTTGAACCGCAGCGGAGAATCCGAGGCGTTCGATATGATGCGGATGGAGATTCGATGAAATTTCACGAACACTCTCCACAGACTCTTGTACCATCGAAGCGACACGGCGCAGATCTTCTTGTGGTTCTTTTTGTTCGCCTAAAAATTGTTGAAGTTCGTTGTTGATGACGAGAAGATTTTGTCCAAGCCCGTCGTGCAATTCTGATGCAATGTGTTTTCGTTCTGCTTCCTGCTGCTCGATCTGTTTCCGTGAAAATTCCCGCTGGACGAATTTTTCTTTTTTGAGCCGGTTGACTTTCCGTTGATAGATGGAAACAATAAGACTGAGAAACAAAACAATCGCGAGGATTCGGAACCACGATGTTTGCCAATAGGCTGGGAGGATGGTGATTGTGAGCGACGCACCTACTTCATTCCAAACTCCATTGTTGTTTGATCCTTTTACTTTGAAAATGTACGTACCCGGTTTAAGACTTGTATAAGCGGCATAACGTCGTGTGCCGCTGTTAATCCAATCTTCATTCACTCCCTTCATCATATACATATATTTATTGTCGCGTTGATCTTTGAAGTCGAGCGCTGCAAATTCAAATGAAAGGTAATTATCTGTGTAAGGCAAAGAAATAGTTTTGAGATACGGTACAGCTGTGTCAGTCAAAAACTCCTTGTCGTGAATCTTGAAAGAGGTGATAAATACTTGAGGGACATGAACATTGTCCTGAATACTGTCAGGATAAAAAACGTCCAATCCATTTACTCCGCCAAAATACATTGCGCCGGTATTACTTTTATAGAACGATCTGGTATTAAAGCCGCTTCCCTGCAATACATCGCGCGTTTTAAAAATACGGTATTTTCCGGTGGAAGGATTGAACCGGCAGAGCCCATTCCCTGCTCCAAACCAGAAATTCCCTAAGTGGTCTTCCAGAAAACCAAAGATATTTTCAAAGGGTGGCACGTTGGTTTTCAATAATGGTGTAAACTCTTTTTTTTCATCATCGAATCTGTTAAGCCCGCCGCCGCGCGTTGCTGCCCAAAGAATTCCTGATTTATCGCGTGTGACAAATGCGACGTTGTTGTTGCTGAGGCTCGCTATTTTTGTTGTATCATTTTTGTAGATGGTAAATTTTCTGCTTTGTGATTGATAGGCGATCAGTCCGTCGTTCCATGTTCCAATCCAAATCGTTCCATCATTGTCTTCAAACAAAGAATTTATATAATAACGCTGATTTATATTGCTGCCCAGCGAACCGATGACAATCGGCGTGAATGTCCATTTCTCTCTGTTGAGGATATTCAGACCCTCCATTGTCCCAACCCAAAATGTTCCGTTTCGATCTTCCAACATTGAAAGAATATCATTTTCTTTCTCATTGCTCGGGTGGACAAGAATTTGAATTGATTTACTCTTTCCTGTTTTTCTATCAAATCTGTGAAGCATGCCATTCACATTGCCGACCCAGAGTGTTCCATTTCTATCTTCATAAATTGTTCTGACCATATTGTTTCGCAAGCTGGCCGGATCATCAGGATTGTGTTTGTAACAGGTGAATGTTTGCGTTTTACGGTCAAACCTGTTTAATCCCATTCCCGATGCGATCCACAATATACCGGAACTGTCTTCGTAGAGAGTCCAGAGAAAGTTGTTGCTGAGACTGAGGGAATTACTTGGATCATGCTGATAGATGACAAAATCCTCTTTTGGTAAAAACCGATTCAAACCGTCGCGGGTACCTGCCCATATGACACCGGATTCATCTTCCAATAGAGTTACAATATTGTCGTTACTGAGAGTCCTGCTGTTTTTGGGATTGTTGGAGTAGCGGATAAACTTTTCCGTTACCGGATCAAAACGGTTTAAACCTCCGCCGCTTGTACCGATCCAAAAAATTCCGGATCGATCCTCTATCATTGATCTGACCGCATTACTGCTTATACTCGTACTGTTGCCGGGATCATTTTTAAAACTTCTAAAGAGTTCTTGTTGTATATCGAACTTGTTTAATCCACCATTTGTGCCGATCCACAAAACGTTTGGTAATCCGGATGATCCGTAGATAAACGTGATCCCATTGTGGCTGAGGCTGGAAGAATTAAGGGAATCGTTTCTATAGTGGGTGAACTTCTTTGTTTCACAATCAAATCGTTTAACGCCGCCAAATGTACCAAGCCAAAAAATTCCGGGTTCTGCAGGACGTTCATAGATTGCCGTGACTTTGTTCGTGATCGGATCCGTGATGCTGTCAGGATCGAAATGTGTGAAGATATTTTTTTCTCTGTCAAAATAGTCAAGACCTCCGGTTGTTCCGATCCAGAGCCGGCCCGAACGATCTTCATGCAGCGAATAAACCTGATCGTGGCTGAGACTATTTTGATTTTTGGGATCGTGCCTGTAATATAAAATTTTTTCCGTTACCGGATCGATACAGTTCAGTCCCCCATTAACTGTTCCGATCCAGATCAATCCCAATCGATCCTCAAGAAGAGTGTAGATAATATCGGCGCTTAGATTTTTGTTATTTGCCGGTCCTTTGGTGAAATGCCGAAATGAATATCCGTCGTATCGTACAAGTCCTGCATACGTTCCCAACCAGAGAAAACCTTGTCTGTCTTTTATCATGCAAACAATTGTGCCATCGGGAAGTTCCTGTTCCGTTGTGATCCGTTCAAACCGAATCGGTTGCGCATTGAGTAAGACAAAGGAAAGGAGGAGAGCGATAAAAAAAGACGGAAGAAGTATTTGGCGTTGTACTTTATTCGTTTGTTGAGAAGAAGTGCTTTTAACATGAATGGAATAGAGAAATCGGACATGACCAAAGAACGCCATATGAAATAATCTTAGAAATTCAGACGTTATTATTCTATAAACATTCATTGACAAACAAACAGGGACATAGATGTGATTGTTTTATTAATAAGAGATAAATCTATCTTGAATATATTGGAAATTGCTTATCCGGCTGCGCCGGTGAGTGGATAGAGGAAGATTTAATTGAAGACTATCTGTAAAAAAATCCCAGAGTCCAATTCGTGGCATGAGCCGACGAATAGTGTTTCTATGTGAGGCAAATATACTTTTTTAATAATGGTGTATCAACTACGTAAATACGTTGAATTCAATTTCTAATAATGTTACAGACTGATTCATCTTTTGTACTTTCCAATACTATCTCAATAAAACCATCTTTTTTGTATCCACGAACAATTTCCGTGAACTCTGTTCCGACACTGCTTCAATCCTGTAGAAGTAAATCCCTGAAGATAATTGTGATGCTTGCCCACCAGTTGTTTGGAGGGCGTTGAATGATTGTTCGTAAGTCCCAGCATCTTTTGTTTCTTTAACTATCTCAGAGACTTTTTGGCCTATGAGGTTGAAGATGGTTAGTCTCACTTTACTTCTTTCAGGAATATTGCCAACTCATAAAACCTATTATCTTCCCTGGTATACAGTTTTAAAAATCACCGGGAATAACTGCCTATCACAAAAATTATCATTGTTTCCGTTCCAGCAAAACAAAATAATTATCTTCCAGCTTAATGGTGTAGGATTGAATCAGTATTTCCTTATTCACATTCCAATAACGGGAAAACTCTTCCGATTCCGGAGTTCGATCTTTTCCGAGAATGATGTAGCGGTCAGAAATTGCGGGGATTGATTCATTCGAAAAATATTTCACATTGAATGTTTTTATGGGAAGATGACTGGAGATCATAATTCTCTGTCCAATGCCATATCCGGTCAGCAACGCAATTGATCCGCCGTTATACCGTTTTTGCAGATCTTTACCAAGGACAACAGCGGATCGGGAATGATCAGTAAAACTTTTTGATGCATCTTTGAATACTGCCACTCCGACAAATGGTATCGATAGCTGTACTACCGGCATTACAAGGAACAAGATACCAATAAATATGCGAGCGACTGCCGAATGTATTTTTCTAAACACTATATTCACCATGATAGCGCTCGCAGTACAAAGGACCAATCCAAATGTGAGAATAAATCTCCAATTCCACCACCATTGATCGATCTGGACAAAACCGATAAGAATTGCCGCAAGGACGAACCATGTGGGAAGAGAAAAGAACAGGAGAAGAACCAATTGCTCTTTCCGCGCATATACCTTTTTTAAAAAAAATAAAATTAGTACGCTTGCAATCAACAGCATCGGTCCATAAATCCAGAGTAACGCTTTACCAAGAACGAGAAAGACATCCTGCGGCCGATCGTGTATTATCGTTCGAACAGCATTCGTCCCAACGGAATATGTCCAATGTGCAAATTTTAATGCATCTCCGTAATGAACATAATTCCATCCGAACCAGAAAATAATTCCTATCCAACTAATGCCGCCGATTAAAAGCATCTTAACTGCTGCAGACTTTGTTCCATGTTTCCAACGTTGTGTTCCACTGTATAATGCTACAATTGAGACAAACGGTGCAAGAAGCCAAGCTTCATACCGGCAAAGAGTAGCACTCAAAACAGCGAGTGAACAAAGTATCATCCAACGTTCATTTCCCGATTGTAACCATTTCAACAAACCGAATCCGCTAAGCGTTACAAAGAATAACAACGATATTTCATTCATCGGTGTCAGTGCGATATACATGATATTCGGATTCAATCCAAATATCAGAGCGAAAAAAAATGCAATGGACCGCGAATTGGTGAGAGATTCAAGAATTGAGAACAACAATAATCCTGTTCCAATAAGAAGCGGTATTCCGATCATAGCACCGGCAAATCCTGAATAGAATAGAGAATCGAATGCAACAAAGGGAAGCAGAAGGAGATGTGGAAGTGGAAGCCAGACGGTACCGATATTGAGAAAACCCGGCTGTTGAGAATCAAGGAACTGACGAGCACGAACAATATGCGAAACAGCATCGCCGAAATACATCAACGCGCTTTCATTTTGGAGATATAATAGACAACACGTTATCCATGCACTACAAAAAAGAAGGAGAGAAAGGATATATTCTTCCCTACGCATCAAAAAGTTAATATTTATCAAAATTTCAACATCTTTCTCCCTTAAATTACACTTTTATTTTTACAAAAAATGAAATACTGTCTAACATTTCAATTCCTGAAAATAGAATTTCTTTGAGTTCAAAGTTGATCGAATTCATCAAAAGAAATATCGTGCTCCGACACCGGCATCGAGTCCAAAACCGCTAGAAGAAGTTAACTGGAACATTGGAACGAGTTCCAGAAATATATCAATCGGCGTTTCACGTGGGAGCCATGCAATACCGAGTACACCTCGAACTGCAACAGAAGCTTCATAACCGGCACCACTGTTCATGCGACCACCAATTCCATAGTATAGTGGAAATCGCTCGGATGAATGAATGGTATTAAACAAATGCCATACATAATCCATATGGAAGTGAACTCGGTTTGTTCTATTGTAATTGTAATAGTAATCATACCTCCCCATCCGATCTCCTCCCATCGACCAACCAAGACCAAAATCAAATGCGTTGTTGTTCGATGTCCACAACTTTGCACTAATTCCAGCAGGTTCACCGAAAATCACGCCAAGTCCAAAGCGACGTACTTGAGCCTCTGAATCTTGAAATGCGAAAAACAAACAACAAGCGATAACTGCAAAACGAAAATATTTCATTGCACATTCCTTATGTTTATGTTGTACCAATTCTTGAATTTGTTGTTGTATCTCTTCAGTTATCTATCCTCGACCGGCATTATAAGCCGAAGAGGATGCTTATAGTAATAAATGCTGAAGTAATACTCCGCTCACTGCCAATAAAATGTTTTTCGTCTCCCGTAGCATACAGGGGATCGATACCATCATTTAACGAAAGATAGGAATCAATGCGTTGGTTTGTTTCCGGATTAACGTCATTCCATTCTTTACCGGAAACATTCATGAAGTTGTATGAGAAATTAAAATCGAGCGATAATAAGGGACCAATACTCACTTCCGATCCGGCAGAAAATCCGATGCCAAGTCGAGTTGCTTCTTTCACGCTGTACGTTGCGCTTGGAACTTTCGATACTCCGCGGAACGTTGTCTCCCCGCTGAATCTATTCAATGCTATGTTTGCACCGATAAATGGAATAATTGGTACTATAGGAATGCTGAGATGGAACTCAGGTCCAACTTTCAACGATATGGTATTTTGTGATATATCCACCAATCCTTGTCCTGGTTCAGAATTTCCGGTGTTCTGTAATGATGCATAATTAATTTCGCCGACAAGATTTAATCCGGATGACCCGATCTTCGTCTTTCCATGAATGGTAAGACCGTTGCCGAGCCCATAGTTTGAACCATTGTAGTATCCAAGCGTAGAACCATTGAAATTTGAAGCCGGACTGATTATACCAATACCACCGCCAAACTTCATGTTCACTTGTGATCTCGCTGGCACAATCATCATAGTCATTAATGCAATAAATGCTACAGATAATCGAAACGAGCAATTAATATGTTTCATGATTTCTCCTAGAATATTTTGTGTTCATAACATAAAACCCAATGATAAATGAAGCGTTTCGGTCAAAAAAACCGGAACGCTTCATTTATTTAACCAATCCTAATACTGTTATTTTACCAGCATCATTTTTTTCAACTGCACTATACCGCCAAATTCCAATCGCGAAAAATACAACCCTGTTGCTAATCCTGAAGCGTTGAATTGCACTGTATTGTATTTTCCTGCTTCCGCTTCACCGTTGAACAATGTCGCAACTTCCTGTCCGATCGCATTGAATACTATCAATGTTGCTCGACCATTGGATGGAACGGTAAATTCAATATTCGTTGTTGGATTGAACGGGTTCGGATAGTTCTGCGAAAGTGTGAATCCTTGTGGTATATTTTCTGACCGAACAGAAGTCACTACCGCAACTTTGCCAATGGTATTGCTTTGCAGTGTAATATCGGCCGTTCGCGCTAATGCTCTGCCTTCCAACGATGCTCCTGTAGCAAAGGTAATTGTTGTATACGCCATAATGGTACCCTTCATTACAGTCGTTGTTCCAAACGTTGCTGCACTGCCCATTTGCCAAAAAATATTGGAAGCTTTTGCGCCGCCGCTAAGAAAAACTTGGCGTCCTGATGTCATATCGAAACTGGAAGCTATTTGAAAAATCCAAACAGCTGCCGTATCGCCTTGTGCATCGAGCGTAAGATCGCTTGATGATATTTCAAGTGAACCGGTAGATTTATACAAACCAGAATAGAGAGTAAGTCCGCCAAGATTTCCGGAAACACCGATAGGATCTACTGTTCGTCCTGCTGCATCATTAAATGCAGTCGTTAAATCACCCATTGCCTGCGTTAACATAGAAGGAAAAACAACCGAACCTTCAGGACCTGTTGCGTCAACTCCGTAAATCGTTCCGACGATATTGGGTGTTCCAAATCCGGTCATGTACGAAGCAGCTAGAGGACTTACTCCAACATCTCCTGTAATAGTTGAAGGACCTGTATTAGTTATTCCTGCGTACGACAAAATTGCAAATCGATCAGTCATACCAAGAGTGACCGGCAAAAGAGGTGTTGTCGGTGTAACATTCCATGTTGTAAAGCTTCGTACTATTGAGTAAGGGCTCGTTCCGATACCATTCTTTGCACTATCCTTTACACTTACACGCCAGTAATATGTTGTTGCATTCTTTAAGCCTGTAATTTTATGCAAGATACCAGCGAGAGTAGAGTCGTTATACACCGTTGAACTAAAAACTTTGCTTGTATCAATTTGTAAATGATAAACGCTATCTCCAACCGCGGCAAACCATTTCAATTCAATAGTTGTTGACTGATTCGTTGCTAAGTCAGCAGGCAATTCTAACAATGGTGCTTGCGTAATAGGTATGGGTGTGGAATTCAATGTTGTAAAACTTCGAATTGTTGAATAAGCGCTCGTACCGACACTATTCTTCGCACTATCCTTTACACTCACACGCCAGAAATATGTTGTTCCATTCTTCAAGTTTGTGATATTATATAAGACACCTGTAAGAGTTGAGTCGTTATACACTGTTGTGTTAAAAACGTTACTTGTATCAATTTGTAAATGATACACGCTGTCTCCAACTGCTGCAAACCATTTCAGTTCAACAGATGTTGATAGATTCGTTGCCAAGTCAGCAGGTGATTCTAATAATGGCGCTTGGGAGGTAACTATTGTAGAATTAGTGACGGCATTAGATGCTAATGTAACTGCAGCAATACGTGCTAGCAATCTACCTTCAACTGATGCACTTGTATTCAGTGAGATGGATTGATCAGCCATGATAGTTCCTTTGAACACTGAAGTCGTTCCAAGGGTGGCTGACGTACCAACCTGCCAAAAAATATTTGAAGCTTTTGCACCACCAGCGAGAATAACTTTAACACCGGTACCTACATTCAGGCCAGCTGCGATCTGGAATATCCAGACATCAGTTGCACTGCCTGTGAGAGTAACGTCAGAACCCGTAATTGATGCATCACTTGTGAATTTATATAGACCTGGAACAAGCGTTAATCCGCCAATATTTCCCGAACCCGGATTCAAAAATGTACCAGTCGGTATTGGTGTACGACCTGCAGCATCGTTGTACGCAATGGTTAAATCACCCTGTGCAGTAGTTAGCTTCGTGGCATCAATTACCGAACCTACAGGACCAGTAGCATCGACCGTATATATTATTCCTGTTACTTCAGTTAGTCCAAATCCAGTCACACTGCTCCCAGCGGCGGGGCTTAAACCGATATCACCAATGACAGCAGAGGTTGGAACGTTTGAGATTAATGAGCCAGCCAAAATTGAAAAATTGGAAGTTGATCCTATATTTACTGGAAGCAGCGATTGAGACATGGCCGTAACGGAAATCATCAAAGCTACCGACACCATTGCTCCGACAAAACGAGTCCATCGGCTTAATTTATTTATTGTGTGAATGTTCATAAGACTTTCTATATAGTTATTGAAAATGAATAAGATATTGTTTAGGTAAAACGTCCCCACTTTTGAGAGTGGGGTTTTACATAAGAACTACTTTACAAGAGTAAATTTTTTTGTTGAAAGGAATGACCCGGCTTCCAAACGATAAAAGTACACACCGCTTGAAAGACTAAGCGTTCCCATTTTGCTATTGAACGGTACAGTGTAACTACCTGCTTCTTGAGGACCCTTCACCAGTGTTGCAACTTCATCACCAAGAAGATTGTAGACTTTGAGAGAAACCTGAACAGCTTTTTCAAGATTATATTGAATCTGTGTGGATGGGTTGAATGGATTCGGGTAATTTTGGAAGAGCTCAAATTGTTGAGGTGTTACGACACCATCTGCTACTGCGGTCACTGTTGCCGGTCTTGTAACAGCATTGGATTCTAATGTAACTGCGGCATTACTTGCTAACGCCCTACCTTCCAATGATGCTCCCGTACCTAACGAGATTGATTGGTCGGCCATGATAGTTCCTTTAAATACTGAGGTTGTACCAAGTGTAGCCGAACTACCAACTTGCCAAAAAATGTTTGCTGCTCTAGCACCACCGGCGAGAATAACTTTAATACCGGTGCCTACATTCAGACCAGCTGCAATCTGGAATATCCAGACATCAGTTGCGCTACCTGTGAGAGTAACATCAGATCCTGTTATTGATGCATCGCTTGTGAATTTATACAAACCAGGAACGAGTGTTAATCCGCCAATATTTCCTGAACCTGGATTTAAATAATTTCCAGTTGGTACTGGTGTTCGTCCTGCAGCATCATTATATGCTATGGTTAAATCGCCTTTTGCTGCAGTCAGAATCGTCGGTGCCATTGTGGAACCGGCAGGACCGGAAACATCGACTGTGTAAATTGTTCCGGTAACTTCGGATAATCCAAATCCGGTTATGCTGCTACCCGCTGCTGGACTCAAACCGATATCACCAGTAACTGCAGATGCCGGAATATTCGAAACTAATGAGCCTGCGAGAATAACATAATTGGCGGTGGATCCTAAATTTACCGCCGTCAGTGTTTGAGACTTTGCAGTAACAGACATGATCAATGCAACTGACAGTATCGCTCCAAAGAAGCGTGTCAATCGTGCCAAACTATTTGTTGTGTGTTTTGTATAGGTGTTCATAAAACCTCCGTGGTGTACGTAAAAATGAATAAGTATTTTTGTTCGAATTGCCCCGCTCTTAAGAGCACGGTCTAACTGTTCTGCATGATTTGAAATTTTTCTACACCCAGTGTATGGGTTCATCATCTTCTTGGGGATCCGACATTTTGCGCTGCCGTTGTTCTTTTAGAAAACGAGAATATAACATCCATATTGTTGCCATTGTGTATCCGTAATAGAGAAATAATTTTCCAGTTTTCATGTCTATGGTTGTTTGAAAAAAAGATTTTATAATTTCTTCGTATGAATTATTTTACCCGCAAAAGACTACGTCCCACACTCAATTTTTTTGCACTAAAAGTTTTTCGTCTGCAAGTAACACCGTATAAGAGCGCTACAATAGTAATGCCTAAAAGAATGTGAATGACACCAAAGATCCATAGTATGAACAGTACCAGAGCTATAATGTCGAGTGTTTTCATGATCTTTTCTTTCTTTTGATGTGCCTACTAACTTCCAAAATCACTTTTGTAAAATTCACTTCTTCTTTTTCGCGAGACACCGGCTAATTTCTATCTTCGGCTTAAAATGGATGTGTTATGATTCCTATCCATACACTTTTTTTATGTGCATCTTTTTTTCCCTAACGGTGAATGAGTATATCAATGAATAGGTTGAAGTGTAATCCCCCAAAGGGACGGAAAAAGAGTTAATCCTTTCGTAAGGTTCGTAGCTCTCATGTAATAGTTGTGAGATTGCTTTCTTACGTTTCCTTAAAATCCCGTTGCCCAAAATATCCCTGCATAGAATTATCACATTCTTTGCAAAATCGTCCAAAGGATAACAGGAAAAATAAAACTACAGCATATGCAATAAGCCCAATAATAATTTCCATGATTTACTCCTTTTGATTTTTGTACATCTTTGTTAGTATATAGTTTCAACTGAACTGTGAATGAGTATACCGATGAATGTGTTGGGGTATAATCGCCCAAAAGGATGGAAAAAGAGTTAATCCTTTGTAGTTAGTGAACACATAAAAAATCCCGCCCTTGAGAGAGCGGGGTTTCGATGTTCAGCCCATAATTATAGAATTCAATCCAATGAGTTTACGGCTTCACAATAGTGTTCGCATCTAATGTAACATTGGCAGTTCGAGCTAATGCTCTGCCTTCCAATGATGCACCTGTAGCAAGCGTTACTGTTGCATACGCTAAAATGGTTCCCTTCATTACCGCAGTTGTTCCAAACGTTGCAGAACTACCGACCTGCCAAAAAATGTTGGAAGCTTTCGCGCCGCCGGTTAAGAACACTTGCCGACCTGATGTCATATTGAAACTGGATGCTATTTGAAAAATCCAAACAGCATTCACATCACCTTGAGCATCGAGCGTAAGATCACCGGATGAAATTTCAAGCGCGCCGGTGGATTTATAAAGTCCCGGAAGAAGTGTCTGTCCGCCAAGATTTCCTTCTACACTGATTGGATTTTCTGTTCGTCCTGCGGCATCGTTATATGCTGCTGTTACATCAAGCATAGCCTGATCTAACATGGAAGCTGAAATCACCGAACCTGCAGGACCAGTAGCATCAACCGTGTAGAATGTTCCAACCAAGGCTACTGTCTCAAAACCGGTTAGTGCGGCACCAGTGATAGGACTCGCTCCAAGATTTCCCGTAATACTTGTATTCCCGGTATTGGTAATTCCGGCGTATGAAAGAATTGCAAATCCATCAGCCAAGCCAAGATTTACAGGCTCTTGTACAGCAAGATTCGATACTACGTCAAAAGGAACTGCTGATTCGTTAATCGTCCTTGCTGCTGAAGACGGTCCGCTGATATCTTGTTGGGTGGATGGTGAATTCGATTCGCACGCTGCGAAAAGAAACATTGCAAGCGAAATCGACATAATAATAGCTGGTCGTATCGCTGATCGGGTAATTGTTTGAACATTTGCGTTTTTCATAGATCTCCTAAATAAATCGTAACACTTAAAAATGCAATCTCTTTAATAGGGAGTGCTTTGCAGTATCAGTAGAAGTGCTCTTCGATCGATGAAGGAATGAAATCCTCTCCTGAACCGTGTATGAGTATACCGATGACTGCCTCCAGAAGTAATCGCCCAAAAGGACAATAAAAGAGCTAATCCTTAAGTGTCGTTAATAGTACCAAGCAATGGAGTAGCTGAGAGTTGCTGAATGTCATCCATCGGGTTGATGGATATTGCAACTTTTATTGCCAGAGATGGTGATCGAAGTTCAACGAAATATCCAGCCTAAAATAGAAAAAACACAATGAGACTATAAACTTCTCGATTGTGTTTCTCAATGAGGAATATGACGTCCTGCTCGTAAGTATATCGGTGAGAATGGGTGGAACTTATTTTTCTTCGCGGGCATGCATTGCAATCTGAAGACGGCTTTGTAACGCTAATTTTTCCAAAATATTATGCACATGACTTTTAACAGTGAATGTTGCAATACTGAGATTGTCGCCAATTTGCTTATTACTCATTCCTTCAACAATCAATGCAATCACTTCTTTTTCTCGTTCCGTCATACGGACAGCACTTTTAAGGTTTCTTTTCCCCTTCAGGAGTGCATGTTCGGCAACTTGAAAAAAGAGTGATTCTGTCATGAGAGGCGGAAGCACTTTTTCTCCGCCGGCAACCGCTCGAATTGTCTTAATCACCTCTTCAAGCGTTGCTTCCTTCAGAATAAAACCCTCAGCTCCTGCTTGTACGAATTCCATAATATCCGATTGACCCGGGTTAAGACCCATTCCAATTATTTTGATACTAGGAAACTCCTTCTTCAACAACTGCACAACGTCCAAACTGTTCTGACTCTCCAAACCGAGATCAATCAACACTACTTCCGCTTTTACCGTGTGTGTTTTTTTTACGGTGTCATCCTTGCCGTCGCAAACAGCCGCAACGGTGACATCTTTCTGTCCGTTGATCATCGCAGTGATACCATCCCGCAAAATGCGGTTGTCTTCTATAAGGAGTATTCTAATTTTAGGCATAGAGACTATTTTTTGTGCGATTTGTTTCGTCGTAGCATATGGAATAAAGCTTCTCCCAAGTGCATTCTTTCGGAACATGTCTTCAAAACGTCGTTAGTTATCTTTAATAATATTTTTATTGAATATTATTAAAGATAATTTTCATCCACCGTTGAAGATTTTTATGCAAGCGTTAGTTCACCAGGTTCTTTGAGTCCTAACCCAACCAATACACGCTCTCTATTTGAAAGATCTCCGATGATATTTCTTTCCGGAAGCGGTAGTTTACGTACCAATGTTGGAACGGCAACGATTTGGTCATCGTGTGCACTTTGCGGATTCTTTAAAAGATCAATCACTGTTATTTGAAACCTACCTTTTAATTGCTCTTCACAAATTATCGCAAGATTGTTGATTGCAGTGGCAGCTTTTGAAGTTTTCCCTACAACATACAGATTCAAATCCCACTTGGTATCTCCCTGTTGCACATTTTGCTTAACAAGTCGAGTCTTTAGCCGGCTCGTTTTCAATATTTCATGTTCAATACTCACATTACATTCCTTTAAATATATTTTTCTTTTTATTTGCACCGGGCATTTTTATAGATACATCGCCTCTTCGACTCTTCCCCATTTTTATCTTGTCTTGAGTGAAGCGCTCATTGATTGCTTTTTCAATCCCGATAACTTTCAGTGCGTCTGATTCTTCAGCTTCAAATTCAGATCGTAGCACTACAATTTGAGCTTCCAATGCGTCGCGTTTTCGTTCTAATCCAAATTGTTTGCTCCCGATCTCTTGTTGCCGTAACAATTGTTCCGCTTCATCTTTTGTTTCTTGAGATAATCTTGCTGAACCGGTTAAAACTCCTTCTGAACCAACATACACATCGAGCAATTCTATACCGTGATTTGTCAGTCTAAACTCGCGAATCTGATTGGAGTGTGCCATACCACGTGATTTTAACACGTACAATCCTCTGTTCCGTTCACCGCCAATTTCTAAATCACGAACAAGCAGCCATGTATCAATCAAGGATGAGATGTACACATCGGTTGATTCCATCGTATCATTGCCAGAGGTCAGACTAGTGAAGAATGCCGTGACCCGCCTCATCTTTAAAAAATCTACAAGCCGCACTAACATGATATTGACTTCGGTTTGGTTCTCTCCCAGCACAAATGCATTAATAGGATCGAGAATAACAATGCTCGGTTTAAATTTGTTAACCAATTTGATACTTGTCGATAGATGAGTTTCTAACCCATAAAGCGTAGGGCGTGTTGCATGAAACTGCAGCAACCCTTTATTGACCCATGGTTCTAAATCTATTCCAATAGAGCGCATATTGCGGACAATCTGATTTGGGGATTCTTCGAAAGTAAAAAAGAGAACGCGTTCTCCCCGTTTGCATGCAGCTTCAACAAATTGTGCGGCAATACTCGTCTTGCCTGTACCGGCGGTGCCCGAAACAAGCACTGTGCTGCCACAAAAGTAACCTTTTCCAGAGAGCATCGTGTCAAGACGCGGAATACCGGTAGAAATTCTCTCTGGGGATGAGATGTGATCCAGTCCAAGAGAAGTGACTGGGAGTACAGAAAAACCATCTTCATCAATTAGGAAAGGATACTCATTCGTACCATGCGATGAGCCGCGATATTTTACAATCCGCAGCCGACGAATAGATGATTGATCGATTACGCGATGATCAAGCAAGATGACACAATCAGAAACGTACTCTTCCAATCCTTCACGGGTTAAGGCACCTTCGCCTCGCTCTGCAGTAACAATTGTTGTTACTCCTTTCTTTTTCAACCATTGGAATAACCGATGCAGTTCTTTACGCAGTATCAGTGGATTTGGTAATTCCGAAAAGAGTGTTTCCATCGTATCCAGTACGACACGTTTTGCATCTATCTTCTCAATTGCAGAATGAATCCTAATAAACAATCCTTCCAGATCGTACTCACCGCTTTGTTCAGTCTCACTCCGTTCAATATGAATATGTTCTAGCCAAATTTTTTTACTTTCTACAAGTTTATCTAAATCGAATCCTAATGAAGCAACATTTGCCGTAAGTTCTTTTTCTGTTTCCTCGAATGATATAAAGACTCCAGGCTCATTGTACAACGTTGCTCCACGAACAAGAAACTCCATTGCAAAAAGAGTTTTTCCGCAACCCGCGCCGCCGCAAATAAGAGTGGGTCTCCCTTTCGGTAATCCTCCACCGGTAATCTCATCTAATCCTTGAATACTTGTCGGCGCTTTCGGAAGAACTGTTCGGCGTGATTGTATCTCCTTTTTCTTCATTGTTTTTTCCTCACTTTTTTGTATTTCTTGTAAGCGCAATAAAATCTGTTTTTAATAAACTATTTGATAAATAGTATAGTCATTTAATGACCGTGATAGCGGATTTGTTAAAAGTAATATCGTATTCCAATCCCCGCTTCAAGGCCAACATCACTTGATGGTGTCAACAGAAGCATCGGAATTAGTTCCAAAAAAACATCAACCGGAGTTTTTCGCGGCAGCCATAATATACCTAGCACGCCCCGCGCAACAAAAGAAGCATCATCTCTGGCACTGCTGTTAATGCGGCCGCCAATGCCACAGTAGACAGGAAATTGTTCCGAAGAGTGGATGGCAGAAAACGAATGCCACAAATAATCCATATGGATATGAACACGGCTTATTTGATCGTAATAAATATTATTCATATGGTCCCTTTGAATAGACCAGCCAACACCAACATCAACCGCCGTTTCGTGCGATGTCCACACTTTAGCGCTAATTCCCGTTGGTTCACCTATGACGATGCCAAGTCCAAATCCACTTTGCTGGGTAATGGAAGTCTGGACAATAAAGAACAAACAACATGCGATGACGATATAACTAAAATATTTCCGGTGCATAATCTTTTTCTCAATAGTGTCTACATACTTGGATATTGTTGCTCTTAATAGAAAAATCAGAAAAGTGAGGGTAAAGACTTAAAATTTGAGTGTCTTGGTGTAAGCAAGGTAGGTGATTGCGGCCAATATAGTAATCATCCAAAGGGATGAAAGAATAGTTAATCCTTTTAGCAAAAACTTTAGAAAATATGTTAACTCATATAAGATGCTAACGGAAAACAAAATTGAATTGATACTTTTCCCGTAAATATCCCTAAGAAAATCCGTTGATAACCGTCATTGGTCTTCCTCCATTATCATCATTCACTGCTGTAAGTCAGATGCTGGTGATCTTTGAACCGGCAAGCGGACTCGCTCCAACATTTTCCGTTATGATAGTCGGACCAGTCTTGCTGATCCCGGTGAATGATAGAAACTGTCTCCGGCTCTGTCAAAACCATTTCAAAACAATGGTTGTTGATTGATTCGTCGCCAGATCAGCAGGCGCTCGTAAACTGGTGCTTGTTAAGAAAAGGCAACGGCACTTACGGTAAACATTACTGCCAATACTGATCTAAAAAACTGTTTTAATTTGTTCTTCAATATTGTTGAATTGTTCTTGTTGATATTCATAAAATCTCCTCTCTCTGTCTAGTGCAGGTGTAAAGGAATCATTTTAAAAGGATCAATTTCTTCGTCGCAGTGAATTCCCCTGCTTCTAATCGATAAAAGTAGACACCGCTTGAAAGATTCGTCGTTCCCTGAATTGTGCTGAATGACACTGTATATTTTCCCGCAGCTTGATTTCTATTCACAAGATCTCTGATCTTGTTTCCCATGGCATCTACAATGGTCAATAAAACATGACTGGTCAAAGGAATTTCATAATTAATTGCCGATACCGGATTGGAGGGATTCGGATAGTTCTGCGAGAGGATATAGCCTGTAAGTGATATATCACTATTATTTGTTAATGTTGATCTATTATTCCCGTCGCTGGCACTGGCAGAATTTCGTTGATCATTTGTAGAACTGTCGATTGGATTGTTCATTTTAGGGTTTCCCAGCAACTGAGAATATGCTGTAAAAGGAATCAGGACTGCTACCACAAGAAATGCTGCGACAAATCTCTGACAATACTTCGTTAGATTGTTTTCGCGTATTACTTTCGTTAAAAAGATGTTCATGAAAACTCCGCGCAGTTTGTAAAATTTGAAATATGATTTTCTTAAATTTTCCTCGCTCGTTAGAACGAGGTTTTAGTATGCGGACTTTTGACACAATATTTAGTGCAACAAAAATGATGATTAAGGATTTACAACAGTGTTCCCAGCTAATGTTACTGCTGTTTGCGCCATTGCTTTTCCCTTTAACGATGCACCAGTATTCATTGCGATAGCAGTTTTGCATAATATAATCCCTTTCATTGCAGCCGTCGTTCCAAGAGTAGTTTGACCGGCAACCTGCCAGAAAATATTTGAAGCCTGTGCACCGCCGCTTAGAGTAACAATCGCACCATTAGCCACGGTTAAATTTTGCGCTATCTGAAAAATCCAGACATCAGTTTCGGATCCCGAAAGAGTTACTCCGGCCGATGAGATAAGAACACCAGTACCCCATTTATAAAGACCTGGCGTAAGCGTCATCGAAGTGATGTCTCCCGCACCCAGTTCCGTATGATCCGGCGATGTTCGTCCGGCAGCATCGGTGTATGCGGTTTGCATGTCACTTATAGCTGTAGTCATTTTCGATGGAGTCGGTGGAGTATAATTCGATGCATATATTTTTCCCGGGGATACTACTAACGAGGAAGTTGCAAATGTATTTGAAACATCCATAATCATTCCAAATCCGGTTGCATACGTTGCTGCAGCCGGACTCAGTCCAATATCTCCTGAAATTGAGGTAACCCCAGTTGCTGAAACTCCTGATTTTGCAAGGACAACAAAACTGGAAGACGAACGAAGGTTGACTGCTGAATGGTCTGCCAATGGTATTGGTGCTGATACTACATCATCCTTCTTACAACCAGCAGCAAACGTAGCCATAAGAACTGCTGCTGTTATTGAGATGCTAATGGTACGCATCCAGATACTTGAATTTTTGATTTTATTTTGGAAACTCGTACTCATTTGATTCTCCGTTATGGTATTGTAAATATTCATGATCCTGTCTGGATACATTTAACTGGTTCAACATAGCGACAATCGTAATGGATGTATATCGATCAGAAGGATGAAAAAAGAACTACACCATGAGGATGAGAAATCCGTGTACACAGATATGTTTCAAAGTTACTATACGACCAGATTTGCTTACGACTCAATACGATGATGTAAAAGATTTATTTTGATGTACTGTCGATCGAAGGATGTCTACTAAAAAAGAGGGTTTTAAAACCAGTATATATTGTGAGATAACGAAAAAAGAAGTAAGGGATGCTTACGGTGAATTACATTTCGTCGCGGGAGAAATTTGCAATCTGTAAGCGGCTATGAAGAGCTAACTTTTCCAAAATATTGTGAACATGACTTTTAACGGTAAATGTTGCAATATTGAGACGTTCGGCAATTTGTTTATTGCTCATTCCATCAACGATCAATGCAACAATTTCTTTTTCGCGCTCTGTGATCCTTATTGCACTCTTGACATTTTTCTTCCCGCTTAAAAGGGCATGCTCAACTACCTGAAAAAAGAGCGATTCAGTCATGAGCGGAGGGAGTATTTTTTCTCCGGCTGCCACTATTCGAATTGTTTTGATCATCTCTTCCACTGCTGCATTTTTAAGGATAAAACCATCGGCACCTGCTTGTACAAATTCCATAATATCTACCTGTGTCGGAATCAGACCCATCCCAATTATCTTTACAGCCGGAAAATCTTTTTTCAAGGACTGAACGATATTCAAGCTGTTTTGACTCGCCAACCCAAAATCCATTAAGACAAGATCCGGTTTTACTGAACGCGTCTTTAATAACGCGTGGTCTCTCCCATTTGAAACATCGGCAACCAACACATCCTTGTAGCCATTGATGAGGGATGTGAGCCCCTCACGCAATAGTCGGTTATCTTCAATAAGCAGTATTCGGATCTTTGGTAAAGTGGTTTTATTTTGTCGTGGTTTGTTTCGTAGCTTCATATGGATTCAAACTAACGTGTGCACGTGAATAATAAAACTCCTTAACACAATAGCGAATCTCAAGGCTGGAATTTTCAGAATTTGTGGACCGACATTCCTGGTTCAGTATTTTTACTAAAAGTAATGTACCCAATTGTATTTTATAGAACAAAGTATTTATTAACTCATGTTACGCAGAAGAAAATAAACCTGAATTATGTCGCCCCAATGGGGCTTGACTGGTGATGCTTGTTTATTGCTACAAATATTTCGCTCCTAACGGAGCTTTGGAAACACGCATTATCCTCTCAATGATCATAGGTTAATAGTCCCGAAGGGACTAAATATTTATAGATCAATTGATCCACCTGAATTCAAGCTCCGTAGGAGCGACATATTAAATCAGTATAACTGCGTCCTTGCGTAACAAGAGTTATTAAAAACCGAAATAACAGCCAATCTAAAATTGGTTGTTTCAAACATGTGAATATAACACGGGTTTTCCGTTTGCTCTTGAATATTTTTGCACGATGGGCAGGCGGTTAGGAGTACAAAAACATTAAAGATTCCGTAACTTTCTGCAAAGCAGATTGCGGAATTTTGCTTTTGAAAAGTCACCAAGAGTTATTCATAATACCAAACTCCCTCCTACCTTAACGGAAGTCAAATATTCTTTGCTAAAAACTCATAGTTTTTGGCATCCATCCAGTTTTACAATTGTATTTTTACGAGCCAAGAGGTGTGCAGCGCGACTATTCGGTAAACCTTAACGCAACCATTTCTTGTTCCGAACGTCATTCTAATAGTCGAAATGTATCGATATGGTTGATAAGGTTGTCGCGTTTATAAATATAGTCAACGAATGGAAATAATTTACTAAATCTTTCACACATCAACCGAAGGTATGATACTATGAAGAGAACCTTTGTCAGTATAATTTTTATTTTAACCTTACGGCTTATTATTGCACAGACGTCTCAAGAAACAGAAAGAGAAAAAGGTTGGCAGGGAGATATTGATACACTGTTATCCTTAATGAAACGGCAACATTATGTTTATAAATCAAAACCTTTTCCCGCAGAGTTGTTGACGAGGGCTGCGAGACTAAAAGAGACTGTGAATCGGCTCAGCGATGAACGATTGGTCTTCGAATTGGAAAAATTAATGTATTACATGCACGACGGACATTCGTATGTTTTACCATTCACCACAAAAAGAGGACCGACCTATTATCTGCCCATACAGTTTTATCTGTTCAACGACGGTGTTTTCATTATTGATGCTGCAGAGCGGTATAAACAATTGATCGGATACAAAGTACAACAGATCAACGGCATTGATGTTGACACAGTGATCAACGATATGAATTCATACATACATCAGGATAACGCATACACCGTGAAATGGTTTGCCCCTACCTTCATGCGGTTCCGGGGAGTGTATGAAATGTATGGATTACCGGCGTCATCACCAGCAATTGGCCTTCGACTCATCGACAGAAAGAACACATCAGTACTTCAAACAATTGAATTCGAACCGGTCACATCGTTACAAGGAATACCCAAGCTCATACCATCGCAGTTGGATAATGCTCCTCCGGCACCAAAGTATCTTTCTCAGATATCAAAAAATTATTGGCTGGAATACAGACCGGATATGAACATGCTGTATGTTCAATTTAACCAGGTTGAAAATGACCGGAAGGAATCATTGTCCGACTTCAGCAAAAGGTTGGACTCCGCATTATCTGCCGGTAAACCCCGTCTGTTTGTTATCGACGTACGAAACAACAATGGTGGGAATAAAATGTTGCTGCGTCCCCTTATTGATGTCATAAAGAGATATGGTGCTGAGAACAGGAGTACAAGAACCATTGTAATCACTGGAAGAAATACATTTTCAGCAGCACAAGTCTTTATTTCGCTGTTGAACAAAGAAACGAACGTGGTCTTCGCAGGAGAACCGAGCGCTTCAAGTCCGAATTTTGTCGGTGAAGAAGGGAATATGTTCCTGCTGCCATGGAGCGGTGCTATCGGGAATATCTCCTGGCGGTATCATGAAAATATACCAGGCGACACAAGAAAATGGATCGAGCCCGATTTCACCATCATTCTCTCCTCAAAAGAATATTTTGAAAACCGAGACCCGGTGATGGAGTATATCCGCAAACAATTTGTCCATTAATGTAGCTTTATAAAAACGAATATGGTTCAGTATTTCAGTCTGTCGATAATACTATTCCTAGAATGTAAAGTTCGACCTGTTCCCTGGAATGTTACCATATATCCAATAATATCATATGTAGCAAAAAAAAAATCCCAGAATAGTCTATACTGTTCTGGGATACGTTCATACTCGATGCTATTATATATACATCAGGCCTGACTAGCACGGTATGTTTCCCGTTTAGCGGGATTGGTACCGAATATTAATATTCTCACCGGTAAGACGCAAGTAATTTTATTTTATTTTTTATTGAAACCGACAATAAGGTAGTATTTTTAATACCTTTTCAAAGATTATGAAAATAACAGTCCGTTCATCAGAGAGATAATCAAAAACAAAAAAACGGAGATGATACGTCTCCGTTCTTTCGTCTAAAAATTTTTGCGGGATCGTATCTTATTTTACTTTCACAATTTTTACCCCGCCCAATCCGGAGGCAATCACCAATGTCTCTCCATCGAATGCAACATGATTCACCGATTGAAGTGCACTGAACTTCAGTTTGCCTTGAATGGTCAACGAGATATTTGTGTCTCCTGTGAGTGAACTAAGATCTTGTCCATTGGTTTTTGCTTGATAAACACCTGCTTCACCGTTCGAGAGATAGAGATATTCCCCTTTTGCCGCAACCGCATTTGTCACCGTTACAGATGGATCCAATCCACTGACAACTTTTCTCGGAATCGATCCAAGGACTTTACCGGTCGCTAAATTCATGAGAACCACTCCGCCATCTCCGGCAGCGATGAGTGCTTTCCCGCCAATCACCTGAACAGTCGATTTCGATTCGGGAATCGATGTGCCGGTAAAATTATATGTGCTGATCAGAACTCCCGTTGTGGTATTAAAGACCGACAGTTTCCCACCCCCTTGAACAACAGCAATGTAATTTGCATCCACATCAACCCATCGGGCATCCGAAATGGAGGTAAACGATAATTGTTTTAAACTATCTTTAGTCAGTTTGTACAGTCCTCCGGTGTTCCCTGTGGTAGCATAAACAAAATCATTTTTGGCCAGAATTGAAGTCGTTACAAAACTCGAAAGCGCTGATCGAATAGGACTCGTCAAATTTAATTTGGAACCGGATGAGCTTATTTTCTCAGCCACCGCCGGTGCAGAAAAACTTGTATTACTCGTGGCTTCTGCCAAATATACTTTGGATGTTGATTCATCAAAATATACTGCGCTTACTTTTGTATCATTAAAGAGAGCCTGGGACCGGATAGTAGCTTTCTTATCTCCTTTCACCTGAATAATATCAACAGCACCCGCATACGATTCACCGCGGAGATTGTAACTGACATAGGCAAAATTTCCATCCAGCGAAACGGAAGTCGCTTGCAATGTTTGTCCGTTCACAGTAGGTGGACTGACTTCTGCTTCTAATACTAATTTCACATCGGTTGGAGTTGTTGTCTTCGTCAGATTGCCGCTTTCTACCAGAATGGTGTCGTTGAATTCTTTCAAGCGTGTATTCAACTTTGCTTCATCGTTAACAATGGTAATTCTGCCATTGGTTTGATCGGGCACACTGCTGTCAGTAGTAGGACCTTCATTCTTGTCGCAACCGTTAATCAATCCCAAAAAAAACAGGGTTACAATAATTTTTGCTGCATTGCGCATACATACTCCCCAAATAGTAAATAAAAATATCTTTAAACCTGTGTTCAGTTTATATCCCTTTGATGACAGAAGCAACAAGACTCAATAGTTTCTCCGCTGTATACGGTTTGTCGATGAATGCATTTACGGAGATTTTTTCACCGCTGCTTATTTTCGTTTTATCGATTAAACCGCTGGAAGCAATGATCTTGATGTTGGGATCCATCTTCTTCAACGTAAGAATCATATGCTTTCCATCCATCACCGGCATCATAATATCCGTGATGACCAGATGAACTTTCTTGATATGTTCCGAATAGCGTGAAATTCCTTCGGCTCCGTCCGACGCGGTAATGACCTTATAATTGTATGATTCAAGCGTCTGTTTCGTTACTTCACGGATCGATTCTTCATCATCAACCACCAAAATCAATTCACCATTACCGAAAAAATCCTGCTTCGACATTGGTTCGATTTTTTCCATTGTCGTTGATTCCGATGCAGGCAGATAGACATTAACAGTTGTTCCCTTTCCCAACTCACTTTCAACTTTAATGAATCCGTTGTGGCTCTTCACAATCGTATAGACTGTCGAAAGTCCAAGACCGGTTCCTTTTCCAATTTCTTTGGTAGTAAAAAACGGCTCAAATACGTGATCCAGAATCTGAGGGGTCATACCAATTCCTGTATCTTTTATTGAGAACATCACATACCGTCCTGTTTTTGCATCGATATTCATTCTGGTATAGAGTTCGTCAATCTCAACATTCGAAGCCGAAATCGAAAGTGTTCCCCCTTCCGGCATGGCATCCCGTGCATTCACACCTAGGTTCATAATTAACTGATGAAAATGTGTCGGATCCCCGACAATTGTCCAAGTGGAAGCCGGTATATCACTCACAATAGTGATATCGCGTGAGAAAGTCTCCTTGAAAATACTAATAATTTCCTTGATAAGATGACGCGGTTGTAGAAGAATCTTTTGAGTCTCCATTCCCCGCGCAAACGCAAGAATCTGTTTCACAATCTCCGACCCGCGGCGCGTGCTGGATTCAACTGAATCCAGAATTTTTTTGGAAGATTCGTTTATGTACGATTTTTTCAATATTTCTACCGAAAGCAATATCGGCGCAAGAACGTTGTTTAAGTCATGCGCAATTCCACCGGCTAGCGTACCGAGGCCCTCCATGCGTTGTGCCCGTAAAAATTGAGCTTCCAACTGTTTCTTTTCAGTGATATCGCGCAAAAAAGCCACTATTCTCCCATTTTCAATGGGACGATACTGCGCGCTGACTTCAATTTCAAACATGGTTCCATCTTTACGATAGAGTTGTGCTTCAAATCGATCTTCTCTTTTTTCTACTAGGTGATTGAAATGTTCGGTAATTTTTTGAACCGATTCACCGGCGCCAAGATCGGAAACCTTCATTGATAGCAATTCTTCCGTGTTATATCCGCTCATGTTACAATATGTCTCGTTCACTTCAAGGAAATGTCCTTCAGTATCGACAAGCCAAAACCCGTCCAACGCTGTATGGAGAATAAGTCTGTGCCGTTCTTCGCTTTCCTGCAATGCGGCTTCTGCTTTTCGTTGTTCCGTGATATCTTTCGCCACTCCGATAAGCGCAATAATATTGTTGAGATCATCCCTGACAGAAGTGGTGGAAAGGTGTACAAGAAATTCCGAACCATCTTTTCTTTTGTTAATCACTTCACCTTCCCAGACTCCTTTCAACGTCGTCGGGCGAATTTCGGACACGAGAGATGGAACATTCTTTTCTGACCGAACGATAGAAATATTTTTTCCGATCAATTCTTCTTTGGTGTAACCGTACGATTGTAAAAATGCAGCATTCACAAAAAGAATTTTGTCATTTTCATCCGTAACAGAGACATATTCGCTTACTGATTTAATCGCCTGCGACAGCATGATCATTTCCCGCTCTGAGCGTTTGCGTTCGGAGATATCGCGAATGGATCCTTCAATTCCCACAGGCTTCCCCGTATTGTCATAGAGAATGTGGGAATTGACCGATGCAAAGATCACCTCATTGGTTTTCCCCTTCAGTTGCAATTCGTAATCGATTACTTCGCCATGTTTCTGAATTAAGTATAAAAGTTTTTCCCGGTCACTTGGTTTTCGGTACACATTTATAACAGGCGTTCCAATCAATTCCGCCCGGGTAAATTTCGAATAGCGCTCTATCGAAGGACTTATTTCAGTAATTATTCCTGCAAGATCGGTTTGATAAAAAATATCTTGTACATTTTCAAATATTTTCCTGTATTTCTGTTCGCTTTCGCGGAGGGCAAGTTCCATTGTCTTACGATCAGTAATGTTTTTTGCGATGTGAATGGACCCGTACAACACTCCTTCCGGAGTATAAAGCGGAGAAACAGAAACGATAAAATTACCGCCAAGTTTATGTTCGTAGATCTCGACCGAGTGGGGACATCCATCTTTTAACATTTTTGCATGAGGGCAAAAATCCGGTGGAGCTTGAGCACCGTGTACGGCTTCAAAGCACCGTAATCCTGTGATACCAATAGGATCTGTATTAAATACAGACGCCATCGCTTTATTTGCTTTAAGGATACGAAAATGCGTGTCCAGAATGATAATCGGGTCAGAAATGGCATCAAACGTTCGCTCCCATTCTTCTTTCGCCACTTTCAATTTTGCTTCGGAGATTTTCCGTTCGGTTGTATCGTTAAGTGAAAAAATTAAATACTCAATCTCCTTTTCACTGTTCAGTATTGGAATGAGTGTCAAATCCCAATATGTAGTTCCCCATTCAGGATGGTCTGGAAATGTAAATGGTCTGGACAATGCGTGATAAATTGTTTTTGAGAGAACCACTTGTTCAAATTGACTTTTCAATTCGGCCGATGGATACAATTCAAAATGATTATGACCAAGAAACGATGAGACATCACGTTGACAAGCTTTGGCATATGCATCATTCACACGAATAAAATTGAATTCTTTGTCGAGAAATACCAAACTGGTTTGAGTATGTTTAAAAAAGGATTCCAGTACGCGAGATTGTTCAACGAGTACGTGTTCGTTTTCTTTCTGTTGCTTTTCAAGCTCTTTTTTTTCAATACGGGTTGTCGTTTCACGCAATTCGCGCGCTATGGCAGGAACAAGACGATTTAAATTGCCTTTCATGATATAATCGTGTGCACCCGCTTTCATCGTTTCAACGGCTATCTCTTCACCAATTGTTCCCGAAACAATAATAAAAGGGATATCCAAGCCGTGGTTTTTATAAAGCGCTAACGCATCGGTTCCGTAAAAATGCGGCATTTTATAATCTGAGAGTATAATGTCCCATGTATGCTCATTGAGTGCCGCTTCAAAATCTTTTGCCGTGTCAACACGCTTGTGCTCTACAGTGTAATTGCTTTTTGAGAGTTGATGTAACAGCAGCAAAGCATCATTTTCAGAATCTTCGACAATAAGGACCCGTAATTTCGAATTCATCATATTATTCTCCTAGAGCGGGAGGCATTTCGTTCAACAGCAACCAATACAGGCCTAGATTGCTCACAGCCTCAGCAAATTGTGAGAAATCAACCGGTTTGCGGACGTAACTATTGACTCCAAGACTGTATCCGTTTATCAGATCTTGTTCCTCTTTTGATGAAGTAAGGATCACCACGGGAACAAGTTTGGTTTTCGGATGTTCACGAATTTTCCGCAAGACTTCCATTCCATCCACTCTCGGAAGTTTAATATCCAGAAGAATGACCGTTGGCATCATTGTTAAGTCCCGGCGCTCATAAGCGCCTCTGCCAAACATATAGTCCAACGCTTCTACTCCGTCGTGTGCTACGATTACTTCATTCATGATTTTATTTTTTTTCAACGCCCGAAGAGTCAATTCGATATCATCGGGATTATCTTCAACCAGCAATATTGTTTTGTTTGCCATGATAGTGTTCCTTATGGAATGGTGAAATAAAATGTTGCTCCCTGTTTAAGTTTTCCCTCTGCCCACACAGTGCCTCCATGCTTATGAATAATACGCTGCACAGTTGCCAGTCCTATACCGGTCCCGGGAAATTCCGATGCAGAGTGCAAGCGTTGAAAAGCGCCAAAGAGTTTTGCTGCATATGCCATATCAAATCCTGCGCCGTCGTCTTGAACGAAAAAGGCATCCTTATCTTCTACCTTCCTCATACCAAATTGAATATGTGCGGAAACATTTTTTGACGTAAATTTCCAAGCGTTTCTCAATAAATTATCCAATACTATTTTTAACAGACGGGCATCGCCGCGGACGGTCACATTTTTTTGAATGAGCAGCTCGACATTCCGTTCCGGTTGAAACTGCCGAAGTTCAGCATCGATTTCCGTTGTGATGTCACTTAGATTGACCGATTGAATGTTCAGCTGGCTTCGCGTAATTCGTGATAGATTTAGCATATCGTCAATCAGTTGCGCCATATGCTGTGCTGCAGTGCGGACACGATGTAAATAATCCTTCCCCTGATCATCAAGGCAATTCAAATAATCTTCAAGAAGAATGTGACTGAATCCATCAATGCTCCGAAGAGGCGCGCGAAGATCATGCGATACGGAATAGGCAAACGCTTCAAGTTCTTTGTTCGCTGCTTCTAACTGTGCAGTTCGTTCAACAACTCGCTGTTCTAATTCCTCGTTCAGTTTCTTAATTTCAATTTCTGCCAGTTTCCGTTCCGTGACATTCAACAGCGTAAATACAAGCATGATAACATTTCCACTGGATCCGAGGATAGGACTGAGTGTCCAATCCCAATACGTAATCCCTTGTTCCGGATGCTCCGGATATTGAAACGGCTTAGCGAAAGTGGTGTACTCTTTTCGGCTTTTCAATACAGTCTTGAAGATCGCTTCATTCTCTGCATCTGGATAAAGTGCAAAGTGGTTTTTACCCGGGAAAAAATCAGTCGTGTGCTCGTCCGACTCAGCATAGGCACGATTGACTCGAATAAAATTAAAATCAGTGTCCAACAATGCGAATAATATTTGTGTATTGGAAAAGATGGTTTCCATCTTCTCATTGGCTTGTATTAATGCTTGTTCAGCATGTTTCGTTTCCGTGATGTCCCGTGCAGAAGCATAGGTAAGCCCTTCATGTTTGTTAAACGATGCCTTCCATGACATCCAAATATAGGTTCCGTCTTTGCGGCGATAACGGTTCTCAAAATTGAGTGAATATCCTCGTTGAAGTTGTAACGACATCTCATTCAGTGTCGGCTGCCGGTCTTCGGGATGAACAAAATCGATAAATGGTTCCGCGAGCAGTTCATTTTCCGAATATCCAAGCAGCTGCATAGATGCAGGGTTTATTTTTTTGAAACACCCATTCGGATCTGCAATACACATCAATTCCGGCGAAAGCTGGAAAAATGTGAAGAATTGTTCCCGTTCTTTTTCTGCTGCTTTTTGAACAGAGATATCTCGTGCTGCGGCAAACACCCCAATCACTTTTCCAGAAATATCCTTATATACTGTTGCATTATACAATACTGGAGTGACCTTTCCGTTACGGTGACGGATTTCCAATGCATAATCTTGAACGAATCCCTTGTTGAATACTTCCTGATACCCTGCACGGGCTTTATTCGGTTCCGTGAAGTAATCCGAAAAATCTGTGCCGATCAATTCTTTCCGCGTTGCCCCGGTGACAATTTCTGTTGCCGCATTCACGTCAGTGATTTTCCCGTCGGCACTAATGGTTACCAGCGGATCGAGACTCGCTTCAATGAGGCTTCTGGTGTAAATATTAGCAATCCGAAGGTCTTCCTCAATACGTTTCCGTTCGGTAATATCCTGCACAGTACCAAGAGAACGAATCGGTTTTCCATCGGAAGTATAAAACGTTTCACACTGCTCATGAACATACTTTAATCTGCCATCCGAAAATAGCAGACGGTGGTCTATGGTGTAAGGAGTACGATTCTGTACGGAAACGGTGTACGCTTCATTTACTTTGGCTCGATCTTCCGGATGAATGGCGTTAAGAAATGCGTTATAGGAGGCACCAAATTGATTCTGGTCAATTTCGAAGATATTGTATATTTCGGGCGACCACTGAAGATGATTGTTCTTCAAATCCAATTCCCACGATCCGAAATGTGCCAATCGCTGTGCCTCAATAAGACGGGCCTCACTTTTCTTCAATAATTCTTCTGTGTGTTTTCTCTCTGTAATATCCCGTGCGATGGACGAGGCACCAATAAGTTTTCCTGACTCATCTTTTAATGGCGAGACCGTTAACGAAACAGCGATTTGCGTTCCGTCTTTTCGTATACGCTCTGTTTCAACATGGCGAACATGCTCACCTTTTTGTATTCTTTCCAAAATATTAGCCAGTTCGTTCTTGCAAGATTCCGGAGCCAGGAAAAAGATATTTTTCCCTATTACCTCCCCCGCACAGTATCCATAAATTCGTTCCGCACCATCATTCCAACTTTCAATAATGCCATCGAGAGTTTTTCCCACAATAGCATCGTCCGATGATTCAATGATTGCCGCAAGTTTTGCATTGGCCTTTTCTGCCTTTTTTTGTTCCGTCATATCGCGCGCTGCTGCAAAAACACCAATCACGGTCCCAGAGGCATCTTTATATACGGATGCATTGTACAGCACGGGAGTGAGATGGCCGTCTTTACGTCGAATAACCAATGCATAATCTTGAACGCTTCCGGCATTGAACACTTTCTGATATCCGGTTCTCGCTTTTTCCGGTTCAGTGAAATAATCCGAAAAATCTGTGCCGATGAGTTTCGTCCTTGGATAACCAGTGACCGTTTCCGTTGCGGTGTTAACGTCGGTAATTTTTCCGTGTGCATCAATGGTCACTAACGGATCGAGGCTCGCTTCAATCAACGAACGATTATATTGATTGGCAAGATGAAGAGCTTCTTCGGTATGTTTTCGGTCCGTAATATCAACAAATGAGACAATCACATTATCGATATTGCCTTGTTCCGCAAAGACAGGATCAGCATTTATCAATGCCCATGTATGTATTTTACTGTCGGGGTGAAAAATACCTACAACGTATTCCCGCAGAGATTTTTTTGACGACATTACCCGATTCACTGGATATTCTTCAACGGGCATTGTGCTCCCATCTTCACGGAGGAAATGCCATGCAGGATCAATGGCCGTTTTCCCAAGCAATTGTTCGTTGGACAATCCAAGCATTTTAAGTGCCATTGGATTAGAAGAGAGTATTTGTGTATCTGATCCATGCACAACCACAGCAACTTGAAGTTTCTGCATGAGTGTCCGATATTGATGCTCGCTCTCGCGCATTTTTTTTTCCGTTGCATTCCGCTCCACCATCATCGCATAGAGACTGCTCAAATTTGCAACAACAGTTAAATCGTCATTTGTATAATCGTGAGGAGCATTTGCCACTACCACTTCGCCAACAAGCGTATCGTTGATCAATGATGGAACGGCGAGGAAATTTTTTAATGGTATATGGTTAACAGGTATACCACTGGAGGCGGGATGAGAGACAGGATCATTTGTAAAGAATCCTTGACGAGTATTCAATGCGTGGCCCCACAGTTTTGGGTAACGCCCGTCCGGACCGACTGGAAACACCATCCTTCGATCGTTCCCGGTCAATTGACATTCACTCTTCATCATCGAAGTAAGCGTATAGGCTATTGAATTACCAGTCAGCGGATCGATGTACGAAACGAAACCGTGAGTACTTCCCGTCAACGATCGTGCAAATTCAAGCGTAGATTCTGCTACACATTGAATGTCTGACTCACTGGAAATTAAGGCTCTCGAAAGATCGGTCATTGCTTTATTCACTTCCAATTCTCTTCGCAATGCCTCTTCTGCAATTTGGCGTTCACGAGTGGCATCCATCGAATCCAATGCAAAAGAAATATCTTTCCCTATATCATTAAGCAACGTTTGGTCATCTTTACTAAAACTTAATGCTTCGGAGGCATACACTGTGAGTACGCCAATGGTATGTCCTTTTTTTCGGAAGGAAACTGCGGCAGATGAAGAATAACCACGCTCTAATGCTGGTTCTCGGCAAGAAAGCATACGGGGATCGGTAGAAATATCCTGGCAAATTATACAATGCCGGTCGCGAACGGCAGCCGCGGTAGGACACTTTCCGAGTTTTGTATTATGAATCTCGATATTGATGTTCGATAAATACCCGTGTTCATAACCAGCAAAAACGATCGGATTGATTTTCCCGCTTGTTTCATCAATCAAGCCAATCCACGCCATCCTGAATTTCCCCTTTTCAACGGCAGCATGACAAATTTGGGAAAACAATGCGTCGCGGTCTTTTGCCCGCACAATAATTTGATTGATTTGACTGATGGTAGCGTATAGGCGGAGGAAATAAGACTGATTTTTTTTCGTATCTGTCTTTTTCATGGAAGTGGCCTCCCAAATATATATAAGGGTGGAGAACGACGAAGGAGAGGCGAAAGAGAAGACGAAGTATTTCGTCTATTGCTGAAAAAGAAATAGCTGCAAACTTTCGCACAGGAAATTCACAAAGGCCCCTTCAACTAGAATGTGAGAAGATTTCGTTCGCAACCGGTAGAGTGGTATGTGAAAAATATTACTACTTTCATGGTAAAGCAAGGGAATGTTCAGCAGATATTTTGTGAAGCATGCATTTCAAGATTTATTTGTCTGAATATATAATAATAACTGTGCAAAATATATTGTAAGTGAATACAAAATTGGCAATAGTAACTCAAATGGGGCAAATATATTTTGATTTCAGTAGTAAGCCCCCATTGTTGTATTGTAGAGATCGTAAAAAAGTGCGTGGGCGCGAAATTTAGGAGGATTGAGCGAATGGGAAAGCGATGAATGACGGGACTTTTGATGGCGCGATTCGCGCCATCAACGGGCATGAGCGAACGGGATTCATCGCGCGCGTTAAATTTCGTCCGCCTTTGGCGGACTTCTTTTCTTGCTCCGTCAAGAAAAGAAGAGAGTGAAGAATCTTTTTGTTTTTGTCAGTGTATTTTGGACAAGTGTGATATATCATGCCCAATTATTAAGGTTTTTCGTAACTATTCAACGTTTATGATTTTTTGGCACCAAACTTTTTGAGGTAATGGTTCAAATTCTTTTTGTGCACTTTCGTGTTTTCGTGTTTTGGAGGCATGGTTTTGAATTTTTATGTAATTCTGCTGAGTAGTTACGGTTATTCAACAAAGAAGTAATAATACCGTAACACAGTCCTAATACAGATAACATACCATTTGACGATCTTGATACCAACAAAGAGTGATGGTATGGGCCAATTTAAGCATCAAATACAATTATGGGATGAACGGACTATTCTCAGCATTATTGCACGACGAGGATTAACGCTCACGAAGCTCATGAAATTTTTCTCTGCAATGGGAGATGGATATGCGTGGATCGTGTTAGCAGTTGTCTTTTATATTCTCACCGATGTATCAACGACTTGGCTGTTCGTTGGCATTACGGCATTTGCTGCCGAACTGATTTGTTATAAAATTATCAAACAGTCAACAACGCGTAAAAGACCGTGTCATGCACATGCCAACATTCAGAATCTTGTCGAGCCGCAAGATCAATATAGTTTTCCTTCGGGACACACTGCTGCCGCCACAGTGGCAGCATTATTATTCAGCGTTGCCGTTCCCGTATTGATCCCGCTATTTATTGTATCGGTTATGTTGATCGGTCTTTCTCGGATATATCTCGGAGTGCATTATCCTACGGATGTGTTGATGGGATTTGCATTGGGGGTTTTCAGTTTTACGTTTGCGCTGTATATTTTTTAATACAGCACATCCTTCTATTGAACTGATCACAAAATTTAGCGCGAGTTAACTCTTTCAGCAACACTTATTGTACAATCTGCATTTTCTTCACCTGCGTATACATTCCGGACTGAAGTTTATAATAATATACTCCGCTCGTAAGGTGCGATGCATTAAACGGAACGGAATGTTTCCCAGATTCTTGAGGTGAATTCACAAGAACTGCAATTTCTTTTCCAAGAACATCAAATACTTTTAAACTCACTAATCCTGATGCCGGAATTTGATATTGAATTGTTGTGGTAGGATTAAAAGGATTAGGATAGTTTTGAGCCAATTCAAAATAGACCTGCGGCGGCGAAGAGTGTTGAACACCGGTAGGAATATTTTGGTAGACTCGAATATAATCAAACTCCATGGTTTGAGGAAAAATTGTACTGGCATCCGGGGAACCGGGCCAATTACCGCCGACCGCTAGATTGAGAATGATAAAGAATGGAGCGCGAAATGCATTTAATCCCGCCGGTTGTGTGTTAATAACGCAATATTGAAAATTATCGAAGTACCACGCTATTCTTTCCGCATCCCAAAGAATAAAGAATGTGTGAAAATCATCATTCAGTTTACCGGAAGTTAAGGAGTAATTTAATCCATAACTTGCATGTCCTCCTTGATCCCAATGCACGGTGCCAAATACTCTTCTGTCCCCGCCGGTAGAGCTTGCGGTTCCTCCGATCATCTCCATAATATCAATCTCGCCGCACTTTGGCCAACCGACGGAGGAAATATTTGTTCCGAGCATCCAAAATGCCGGCCAGATTCCTTTACCATAAGGAAGTTTGATCCGTGCTTCAATCTTGCCATATTGCCATGATTTTTTTGTATGGAGCCGTGCAGATGTATAGGCTTTCCCTGAATACGACTCTTTTAAAGCCGTAATGGAAAAATTACCGTCTTTGACAAAACTGTTTACCGATCTACTGGTGTAATATTGAAGTTCATTGTTTCCACCGCCGTTCCCATTCACTTCGTATTCCCATTCGGATAAATTAATTTGTGTGCTGTCAAATTCATCTGACCATACAAGTTGATAATTTTGCGCCAACATCATCGACGGAAAGCAAAACAACCATACAAGCAGAAGAAGGTAAAAATATTTTTGCATCACATTACGATCCTTTCCCTTATCACAAGAACACACTACAATCTTACATTAAAAACACCGAAAGTCATTGCCAACAGATTTATTCTGGCCAATCATCTGTTCTAAACGATGATGCGGGAAATCCGTCATTATTGAACAGTGTCGCTTCTTCAGTATTGCTCCACAAATATCGAACAGCAACAGGATGCAATACTTCCGGATGGGAAACAACAATATTCCGTCCTTCGATTTTGACTGCTGCTTTCTTGAACACTTTATCCTCACCGGCCACTGTAAAATAATGTTCTCCGTTTCGTTCTTTCAATAGCAACCCCTTCCCCACTCCATCGAATGAGAGAATAATTTTTCTTTTTACATTTTTCAAGCTCTTATAGAGGGGACCGGTATATGGCATTTTCTTCCCATAGGTCTTTGCTAATGCCCACGCAGCAAGACGTTTTCCTACATCCTCTTTATTCGTGGGATGAACATTTGTCGGATTTCCGATATCGAGCGTTACCGCCATTCCGGTATTCTTCAATGATAAAGTTTGCAACTGTGCTTCACGCAAACAAGCTAATTTTGCACCTGTCCAGTATTGAAACGGCGCCAATTGCACATAATAAAATGGAAAATCGCCGGATTGAAAATCTTTTCTCCAGCCTGTAATGAGTGAAGTGAATAGTGTATGATAGGTTGTGTAATTCCAAACATTACTTTCTCCCTGGTACCAAATTGTCCCTTTAATCGTAAATGGAATAAGAGGATTGATCATACCATTGAACAACGATGTCGGCGTATCTTGTGTAAGTTCGAACGCTACTTTCGGACGCTGAGCAAGTTCGTTTCCGGTTATTCCATACAGAGCAAACTTGTTAGATCTGTACTCAGCAACAGGAAGGTATTTCCAATTCCCTTCAAGAGAAACTGTAAACGGCTCAGTGGTGGAAGTCAGAACCATTTTTGTTTGATTTCCCCAAAGCCCTCCTCCTCCTCGAAGATCAATCACGCGGATCGCCAATTGTATAAGTGAATCTTGAACCAGCGTACCCGGAATTGTATACACCCGATCAATATTCCAAACACCTTCACGTAGATTCTCGCCAATTTTTTGTCCGTTCACATACGTTTCATCCATATCGTCGATTGGGCCGAGATATACTTTGAGATCTTTTCCGATCCATGCGGATGGAATAACAATCTGTTTTCTGAACCAAACAACTCCATCAAATTTTCCAAGAGATCCTTTTTCCCAGGATAGCGGCAGATTGATCTCCTGCCAATTCTTGTCATTATAATTTTGAAGCGAGCATTGCTCATCCTGAAATTTCAGTCCAACATATTTCCGGAGAGGGTCTTTTTCATCAATGCTTACAGACAGATGTTTTTCAACCCATTCATCCAACATACGAATACTATCGCGGCTTTCTTCTAGTCTTTTTATAATCCCTGCATACCCTTCTATTGCGCTTATTGATGGTTTGTCCATCCATGCTTCCACTGCTGTTCCTCCGAAACTTGCATTGATCAATCCGACCGGAACCTTTAGCGTATTGTGAATCGTTTTGCCAAAATGAAATGCCGTTGCACTGAAACTCTGAACGTCCGCCGGCGAACATTCCGTCCATGTTCCGACACACTGTTCCATTGGTAAAGACTCAAACGAACGGGCTACTGTAAACAATCGGATGGTAGGATAGAGCGCCTGTTCAATTTCGTTGGAGCTATTCATAATCGTATCGTTTGGCGGCCATCCCTGCAGCGGCATCTCCATATTGGATTGTCCGGAACATAACCATACTTCGCCGATGAGAATATTTTTAATGATCGATAAAGTGGTACCGTGTTTAAGAGTAATCTGAAACGGTCCACCCGCTTTTGGCGTAGAGAGTCTTGTCATCCACGAACTATCCGTGTTCACTTCAGTAGAAACAGTTTTTCCCCAGGAAGTTCGGATGGACACCGTTGTTCCGGGAATACCTTTTCCCCAGATTGGCACATTACTTTGTTGCTGCAACACCATATTATCTTGAAACAACGGAGCCGTTCGAAATAAGTGCGTTTGAGAGTAAAGATTTCCGGCAATGATGAGGATAAGAGAACAGAAATAAATAAACTGTTGTCTTGTTTGTTGAGTTGAATTGCTATGTCTTGTTTTCATATGATTCACTGTTAGGATATTATTGTTGTTAATGAAGTATATAAACATTTGCGGAAGTCTATTGCATTCGCGAATGCTCATATTTTTTGATGCGTAGGAAAAACAATCGCCTCGGGTAGTTTACAAATATTTGTTTTCAATATCAGTAAGGAAGGCGGATGACAAGAGAAAGAAGTCCGTATTCAATAGATGTTATCGGATCCTATTTTATGATCTCCACGTTGGTAGGGTGTTTCACATCTAATTCAATAGCCAGGCGATGGCATCCTGACTATTCTGAAATATTTTAACGTTGAAGCCTCTATTGAGACAAGCTGTTTCATAGTAATTCACATCTTTTACGGACGATTTCAAGAATGGCAATATGAGCGCTTCTTTCATTTTTCTACCAATACCGATTGATTCTAACAATGTAATCAAAGAATAGAGATCAATAAGAGAATGCCCGCCAGCCATTTTAGTACAGTCTGCCAAAAACATCGTTGTGTTTTCTTTTTTGGAGAGTATTACCGCCGCTATAAACGCATCCTTCAACTCTTCTGGAGAGACTGATCCAGAATACATCAGTTCTATTATTTTATGTGTATCATTTATTTTAATGTTCCACGGCATTGTGAGTATTCCCGACTATGTAAAACACTGAGAACGTTTACTGCTTGGAACCAATAAGCATATAACCGTTTTTCGTGTATTGGTAAATATTTATCGATGAGTTGTGTTAACTGAAAGTAAACATTTGAAGGGTTTGCCGCAATCCCGTGAATACGGTATGCCTGAAGATTTGTTTGTCTTCCCAATAGTAAGTGCCTTTTCGAAGAATTATTTGAAGTATTTAGATACAGTCGAATAGTAATTGGTCAGGTTGTTTTATTTTGTTAAAAAGATTTTGTTGACCTCCACAATTTCATATCTTTCTTGTTCACAGTAAAAATATATTATTTAACTCATGTTACGCAAGAACGCAGCTACAATGGTTTAATATGTCGCTCCTACGGAGCTTGACTTCAGGTGGATCATTCGATCTATAAATATTTCGTCCCTTCGGGACTATTAACTTATGAACTTTGAGAGGAAAATGCGTATTACCAAAGCTCCGTTAGGAGCGAAATATTTGTAGTAATGAACAAGCATCATCAGTCAAGCCCCGTAGGGGTGATATAATTCATGTTTTTTCCATCTGCTAACATGAGTTATTTAAATTTAAGCGCATGAAATACTTCACTATTTCCAAGAACCTGCATAAGGGATTGTGGATCATCAAACAAATAAAACGTATAGGCATCGGCAACATTTTCTTTGTGAATAACATTGATCATACACATTTTATACCCTTTGCCAAATTCTGAGTTCGTGGGAACCATTGCCGTAAACCCTTTATCAGCACCAAACTCTTCTTCAACATTTTCTTTCGGAAATGGTTGTGGATTTACCATTTTGCCGCCGGAAATGTTCAACGCCATTGTTAACAACATTCCGTCAGATAGAGTATTACTGTTTTGCTGAAGCCGTATAATGGGCCATATCCTATAACGTATTTCCAATGTATTATCTTTGGACTTTATTGCAAAATCATACTCAACATCATCATTTTTTAGAACCGGAGTTTGCGAATAATTGCGAGGGATAGAATACACCATTTTATTTTCTTGTAATAAATTCCAGAACTTCTTTGGAAGAATTTGGGCTGAAGATATGCTATGGAGAATAAACGATAGAAAAATAGTTACCATAACCGATTTCATTGTTTAGCCTTTCTTTTTTTGCCAACTGACCGGAACGGATTCCAAAGAATCCCGCTATAGAAATCTGTGTTATTACATTAGATTGAGTTACTTTGGTTTTTGGAATATATATATATCCTGACCAAGATGTTCTTCGAGTCTGCCGGGAATATATTCAACAACGGAAAACTTTTTTGCTAAATTAGTATATACCCAGTCTTTGGATTGATACACGGCACATTTGTTATCCCCTTGAAGGTCTGAGTTTTGAGAAACAAATCCTTCTTTTTTAAAACGATGGATAAGGTGTTCTCCAAGACTAAGGGTTGACAATTCACTGTGTGTTGTAAAATACAGGTACCCGCCGGGCGTAATGATCCGATAAAGCTCGTCAATCCAATCAAATTGTAATTGGTAATCAAGATGTGTAAAGACAGAACGAGCAACTACCAGATCGAAATACTCCGTCTGATACGCCAACGGAGGTTTAAGATTATTGCAAGTATAATGACTATTCGTGAGGTACTTTGAACTCCATGCGATAAGATGTTCATTGTAATCCGTGCCATATACTTCTGCATTTTTGAATCGTGTCAATTGTCGTGTAAGTCTTCCACAACCACAACCAAAGTCCAATATTCTTTTGAACTGTTTCGAGTTTAGATTAAGCCGTTCACAATGTGATTGAAGATCGTTAATAATTGCTAGACCTGAGTGCCAATATTCAAACGACCATACGGATCGTATTATCAGGAATATCAGTTTTGATGGAGGTGTTGGAAATCTATCGGGCAATCCATTTTTTCGATACGCAATTTCCTTTTGAAGATTTGACAATGATATTTTTGAGAACAACGATTGTAAATATCTCAAAGAGTCTAATAATTTTAAAGAGAGAAGTATTTTTTTAAAAACCTGTTTCATTGACGCCGCTCCCTTTGGACACTGGTCAGAGTGTAAATTATTTAATCATCAACATTTTTTTCACTTCGGTATATTGTTTCTTCTGCGGACCTATCGCAATAATCCGATAAATATATACACCGGACGAAACTTTTCTATTTGTATTATCCGTTCCATTCCATACCATTGAATAGTAACCGGCAAGTTGGTCTTCGCTCACGAGTGTTTTCACTTCTTGACCAAGCATATTATATACTACAATCTTTACAGTACTTGCTTCCGGCAATTGATAATTGACCGTCGTAGAAGGATTAAATGGATTCGGGAAATTCTGCTCCAATTTATAGACTGTCGGCAGTTGAGCAAGATCTCTTACGTTCAATGTAATACCACCAATATCGTTTGTATGATCGGTTTCATTCAACATGAATTTCTTCATTGTAAACAGAACGGCATTCTTCGGATAATTCGGATCTTTCAGGTTAAAGGAGAATCTCATAATATCTCCTGCTTTGTTCAATGGTGTAACTCCTGCAAGCGCAAGATTCGCTTTTCTCTCAGGAAAATAATATGCCATGGACATACTATCAGTTAAAGCCGTCTTGCTCATCTTTAAAGCTTTTACAATAGTCGTATCGTAACTGACACTCATCGCAATACCAAAGACCTGCGATGGTTTGTTGACCGAGATTATAAGATCATATTCATCCTGTTTTTCTCCGCGCAGAATCCTGAAAGAAAATGCAGAAAGAACCGCCTCGGCACGCGATTCTTTTTCCAGTCCGCCGGGGAAGGATGATATTAATCCCACTGCACGCTGCAGAATGTACGATGCATCCAGCGAACTGATTGATCCGTTACCGGTAACATCACCGACACGCTGCTGCAATGAAGAGAATATGTTGGCACCGACTGTGTTCTGAAGAACAAGTGCTCCATCAAACGCAGAAATCACTCCATTACCACTTACATCGCCGTAGATATTCACACGAACCAATACCGTATCATTCACCGCAGCAAGACTGTCATCAAACACCTTTAACACAATGGTATATTGCCCCTTTGCACTTGTTATAGGAATATACTTTAACGCTCCTGTTACAGAGTCAATGGAAACTCCGGATGGTGCTGAAACGATCGCATAATGTAATACCCCGCTGTCCGGATCATTCGCAGCATACGCGTATTGTAATGTATCAAATCGTGCAATTGCAGTATCCGACAAAACCGTGGTGAAAAATGGTGGAACATTCAACGTCGGCGAAAAATATGCATTAATGGTGTGTGCAGAAATAACATCAACAAAGGTATAACGCGATGTTGAATCCATCACTCTTAGACCATCAACATAAAGACTGTCAAAGTGGTGTTTGAAATTTGGAGTAAATGTAAAAACAATTGTGTCGCCATAACTCACTGATTGAACTCCTGACGGCGAAAATAATCCACTAAAAGCCGTTGACGTAATATTGTACGTATCTGGAAGAACAGTAAACGAATTGCTGGAATTTGTTGTTTCCGACACACTATCGTTAACCAGTACGGAGAATGATCCGCTGCTTGACAGTTCCAATTGATGCGAGTTCAGAATTCCATTGACAAAATTAGAGGTCGGTCCGCTACCCGTTGTAACCGTTGCACCGGGTACAGAGATCAAGACCGCTCTAACAAAATCAGTTTTAATATTGCTAAAATTATCAAACGCCGTAATCCGAATATTAAAGGGAATATTTTGGATTTGAGTCGGTATATCCAATCCAAAAGTATCTTTCACTGTAAAATGATTGAGGTCTCCCGGATGAACAAAAAAACTATCACTGATACCAATTTTTCCGCTGACAGAATCGATCACAGAAATGGTGTGATATCCGGAAGTAAACATGGTAACATTTTGCGGCCCATGTTGCCCTGCAGTAAATGGAACTGAATACAATCCTCCCAAGAGAGAGATTGTCGTGTCGGAAGATGAGAACCAAACATTTCCCGTAAATGTCGACACTGCATTCCCGAACGTATCCACTGCAGTTGTTGTGATATTGAATGTTTGTCCTGCCGTCGGATCGATGATCGGTCCCCCTCCGCTTGCTTCGATTTTGAAATGATGCAATACATTCGGACTAAAATACGCAGCGATCGTGTGTGTAGTCGCGACGTTAATAAATGTGTAGCTCAACAGGGAATCGACTTTAATTCCATCAACCAAAATACTATCTGCGTGATGATAGGGATCTGCCGTGACAACAAATAGTTGGTTTGTCCCTTGAAGAATAGTAATGGTTCCGGAGGGAGAAATTGCACCATTCCCGACAACAGAAGCCGATACTGCGTACGATGTGAGAGTAGTGACTCCTTTTGCGAAACTTTTCTCTCCTTCAAATCCTGTAGAATCGACGGCACTGATTCGATAAAAGTATTCTGTATTGGAAGTAAGGCCTGTATTCTGATATGTTGCATTCACCACGGAATCGATAAGATTCATCAAAGTGGAATCCGATCCGCGATAAATGTAATATCTCATGAACGGAGCTGTACCCCCTCCGGACAACCAAGTGAGACCAATTGATGTAGAACTCTGTGCCGTTGCTGATAACGATGATGGAGGAAGCAGCAAGCTAAATTCGCTCGGAGTTCTCACTGTTGTCGAAACTCTAAACTCATCAACTACCGTCCTACTTACCTCCGTTGCCATCATATCGATTTCTGCGAAACGAATTTTTTTCAATTTCGAAAAACGTTTGCTATTGATACCGGATTCTACCAGCATTGCATCTGGACCAATCTGCAGAGGGTTATTGGAATCAAAGGATCCCGACAGTGCTGCAGCGCTTGTAGCCACATCCGATACACCATCTATATAAAGTGTGAACAATTTCGAACCGTGAAGGAACGTCAAGGCAATGTGATGCCACTTTCCATCAGAGATTTTTTTGTTGCTGGTGAACGAGATGCTGTTTGCTAAATTATCTGAAACGAAAATGGCAATGGTCCCGGTATCGATCACCATCTTCGCCTGAAATCCAACCGCTCCTGATTGTTTTTTGAAGATGATGAAGTCTTTGCTGGAATCATTCACATTAATCCATGCATCGATCGTAAACGATCCTTCGGTGACTTTCATGGTTGCAGCATCGCTGATGGAGATATTGCTGGAAATAACATCGCGTCCATTGCCGTATCGTCCAGCGGAGATGCTACTCCCGGTAGAGGCATAATTATTATTTCCGGAAAGATCCGAAACGACGGATCCTGTCGATTCATCGAAGTGGAGCAGCAGAACAGTATTGGCATCCGGAGTGTAACCGCTTGTCATCGCGGGATTTGCTGTGGCATAATACGCATTCGAACTGGTACTGATATTATCACTGTTATCGAAAGCACAGACTGTAATTTGATAACTTGCTCCATTAGTGATTCCTGTGAGAGTCACCGAGGTATCCGTCGATGAAAATGTGGTATCTAGTCCAATGCCGTCCACATAGACGATGTATTTCGCAATATCATTGGATGAAGGTTTAGACCACACAACGTCGATTACGCTATTCCCTCCAATAGCGGAAAGAATGACGGGTGCCGTCGGAGGAGTGAGATCCGGAACGGTTAAACCAGCCGCGTACGTCGAATCCGAAGTAAATCCTGTGGAATCGGTCGCTATTACCCGGTAATAGTACGTGGAAAATTCTGGGAGTTCTATATCCGCGTAAAAGGTATTCTGTGTGGAATCGTGCAGTGTCATGGTGGTAGAATCGGCACCACGGTAAACATAGAATTGCCGTAACGGCGTATATCCACCATCAAAAACCCAAGATAAATTGATCGAATTCACTGCAGGACTGGCGCTGAGAAAATATGGTGGAACAGGTAGACTGAACTCGTAAGCGTAGCGAACGCGATTTGTTACACGGACTTCATCAACTACTCCGTCAAAATAATTCGTCAATGTTTCATTTTCGTACTCAGCTCCAATCAGTATTGGATGAGTATCATATCCGATACTTGTGGTATTAATTCCCGATGCAATCTGCTTTCCGTTCACATACAAAGCGTGAAGATCACCCACTTCATCAAATGTATATGCAATATGATACCATCGGCCCGTTTCAGGAGTCCAAGCAGCTGTCAACAGCGGGCCTTGACCTGATGATGTACCAATTGATGCTGTAAGATTTCCCGAAATATATTTCATCATAAACGATTCAGAAATCCCTGAGCCGACAGTTTTTGAAATCAACACTTTCGTACCGGTTGTGCTGGCAAATTTGAACCACCCTTCAATGGTAATATCCTGCGGCTGCATTGTTGCAGAATTTTTTATTGCGACATAATCATCAACGCCGTCAAAATTCCTCCCCTTCCCAGCTTTTCCGTTCGTTACCGCCGTTCCGAACAACTCACCGTTATTGGCGTTTCCACTAACATCGTACAGACTGTCACCAGTCATCTCATTGAATCGAAGGTACGCCATGGTATAAATATCAGGTGCATATTCACCGAGCATAGGTGCCGAAGCATCGGGAGAAGCGTTTACCTGAACTGATCCACCGCTTTCATTGCCGTTGGAATCAATGGCTGTCACAAAGAAATAATAATTTTTCCCGATACTCAGTTTCGTAAGAATTTTTATTGTATCAGTAAGACTTGTCGTAGAATCAATGATACTTTCCGGTGATGGTGTAAGTCCGCCATAGATATAATATGCCCTGAAGTCACCGCCGATCGTGGAATTCCATCGTAGTGTAAAATTCGTTTGCAGAGAATCAATAACGGAAAGAACGGTTGGAGCAGACAATCCTGTTTGATCAATCGGCGTCGCCAATACTTCATTCGAATAACCGCTGATATTTCCGTATACGTCTTTCGCTGTCACTCTGAAATAATATTGTTGATAATTTACCAATCCGCCGTACGTTTTCAGTGTGTCCACGATATTGATGATTGAGTCAATAATTATTGTGGGATTTGGTGAAGTACCGCGATAGACATAATATTTCTGGAAATCTGCTTCGTTATTAGGTTTCCAGCTAATTATCACCTGTTGATCACCGGCTGATGCAACAAGATTTTGCGGTACGGCGGGTGGAGTTGTATCAAGTGCAGTGTCGTACTGTGCAAAACTTTTTTCACTTTCAAATCCTGTTGAATCAACAGTACTGATCCGATAAAAATACGTTGAAGCATTCGTCAAACCGGAATTAGTATAATTTGTGTTGATTGTGGAATCTATCAAACTCATTGTGGTGGAATCGCTGCCGCGGTAGATTCTATACCGCATAAATGGTGCTGATCCGCCTCCGTTCGTCCATGCAAGATTGATCGTTGTTCCGGAAGCTGAAGCACTGATAAAGTTTGGTGTGAGCTGAAGATTAAATTCATTCGGTGTACGATTGATGGTTGAAAGGCGTACTTCGTCGATAGAACCCTTCAACAACCGTGTCGGATCAAAATTAAAGTATGTGCCGACGGTGAGCGATCCACTATTGTCCAGATTCATATTGGACGGGATGGTTGCTGACTGGTCGAACTTTCCGTTCACATAGATCGAAAGCACATCGCCGGTTCGTACGCCGGCAACATGATACCATGTTCCTGAATTCAGGATGATGGATCCATTTGAAACACCGTAAGTATTTCCAATCTGATCGAGCGCATAAAACCGAAGCGAATTGGTTGTATCCACAAGGAAAATAAAACCGCTGCCAGACCGTTTTTGTACGATGTAATGACGTTTGTTCAGTGTGTCGAGATTCACCCATGCTTCTACGGTAAAGTTGGAAGAGCCTGTATTTAAATTTGTTCTGTGGGAAACTTCTATGAACTCACTCGTTCCATTGAACTTTCTGGCGTTGCTCAATTTTCCTGGAACAATCGTCGACCCTTTTGCCACACCATAATTTCCCTTTCTGCTGGCATCATGCGCATCGCTGCCGGCGGGTTCATTCATATGCAGAAGCAAAACCGTATTAGCATCAGCCGCATATTCACCAGTCAAGGGAATAGCGCTAAAGAATCCTACAGTATTCGTGATTCCTTCATATCCCGTACTGTCGACCGTACTCACTCCATAAATGTACGGTGTTCCTACTGTGAGTCCCGATTGGGAATATGTAGACGCATCGGTTGAATCAATCAATGCAAGTGACTGAGAAGAATTTCCCCGATAGATGAAGTTTTTTCTCCGTCCTACTGCGCCGTTGCCGTTTACCCAATTCAAAGACGATTCGGTCTGACTCACCGCCGATGAAGCGAGATTGACCGGAGTTGGTTGAACATTAAATTCATTTGACGATCGAGCAATGGATGAGATTCGAACTTCATCGATCATCCCGCTAAAATTAAATGTTGAATTCGTGTCATTTCGCGCACCGATTTTAAGATCCCCGATATTATTCAGATTGTCACCGGTGATCGGTAAAAATTGACTTCCCGCAATTCCGTTTACATATATGCGGAGCGTATCGTTCTTTCGCACACCGGCAACATGATATGATTTTCCCGATTTGATCTTCACATCGGAACCGATACTTTTTTGCGTAGGACTCCATGTCGCCATCGATATTGCACCACCAGGTTGTATCGTCAATGCATAACCCGGGGTAGAACTGTTTGCCCGTTTATCAAAAATATACTGCGTCCGTGCAGCATAGATTGTATCGGTTTTAATCCACGCCTCAATGGTAAAATCACCTGTAGAAAAATTGATCGTATTATCGTGTGGAACGTTAATATAAGTGGACAGTCCGGACAACCCTCTGGCATTTCCAAGTTTCCCATTAGCTGGAACCGTCCCGAATGAAACAGCATTATTCACGTTCGAAGAATAATCCGCCAAAGTTGAACCGCTTAATTCATTGAAATGCAGCAACAATCCCGTAGAAACATCAGCTGAATATTCTGAGTAGAGTTGGATGTTTGGACTAATATACGCGGTAATTGAATGCACACCTGTAACGGTATTGAATGTGAAAGATTTTCCGATACCAACATTTGTACTATCTACCCGAATGCTGTCAATGTGATATCCAAGATTCGGCAGAATGGTATAAGACTGATTTGTTCCGTGGCTGATGTTGATTGAACCTATCGGAGCGATCGTGCCATTGCCAACAACGGAAGAAGTGATTGCATATTGATTAATGGAAAAATATGCATTGATCGTGTGAACGGAGTCAACATTATTCAGATTGTACGTTATTACAGCACCGATATTATTTCCATCCACCACTACAGAGTCGACATGATAATTGATGTTGGGATTGAAGTTAAACGTTTGATTGGACCCTTGCGAAAGCGATGGATTATTTGGGGCAATACCTCCGCTTCCGAACGAATTCGTTGCAATTGCAAAGCCAACAAGTTCACCGACGGCAAATTCACCCAATGCTGTCAATCCAATCGCCTGCGTTGACGTGCTGTTCTTTGTACCGGTAACAGTATTGCTCCATGAAGCAGCTTGATTTCTTTTTACGACAAAATTATTCGTATTGGCGCCGCTGTCAATATCCGCAGTATTGAATGTGAAGGTTGCATTACATGTATCGAACACTGTTTCTATATTCGTCAGTTTCCAGAAACGATTGACATTTTTGGAAAAATTAAATGAACTTCCTGTAAGATCCGGACCGGCGATAGATGTTGAAGCGCCGAGATATCCGGCTATCGAAACATTTGCAAGAGTAATATTGACGGGCGTATAAAAATTTGAGTCACCAATTTCAAAAAACTTAGAAATATTGGCTCCACCCGGAAAATATTTCTTCAAATTGCCGATCACATGACCGTTTGTCCGTGAAACGCTTGCCGTATCAACAATAATAACGGCGTTGATACCGGTAGAGATTTTTCCATTGGCAAAATTCAGTCCTTTCGAAATGTGAATGTCATTGTTAAGATTAACGATCGTTCCATTATTCAGCGTCATGACGTCAAATGTTGTTGGCCCGGAAATATTTTGACTGCTTCCGTTAAATGTTACAAGTCTTCCGTTAGGTGTAAACGTACCATTTAATGTCCAATTTCCTCCCAGGAAGAGATCCCCTCCTGAAAATGAGGAAAGTGTTAGGGTTCCATCGATTAAAACATTTCCGGTCACTGACAATGACGCTGTCATTTGAGATTCAGCGTTATTCATGGTCAGTTCCGAACCGGATTCAACCGTTAAATCTCCCGCCAACTGCCGCGCAACACCGTTGCCTCCAAAACCTAAATTCAATACTGTTGATCCGCTTACCATTACGTGATTTGGATAACCGGCTCCAGATAATGAACTCCATTCCGGTCCCCGGTTATATAATCCGTCTATTTCATATCTTAAAGTTGAGGAAGGACTGTATACCGGAGCACCGCCAGCAGCGATTGTTCCGCCGATTATTTTCAATACACCATTAATCGTTGTTATTCCACTTCCAAAATGTACGTCGCTTCCGTTTACGGTAACGAGCACATTGTTATTGAATGACAGCGTTCCACCGCCGATAGAATTCACTGTTTTGGTTGCATTGAATTGGAATTCCGAACCAGCCGATCCAAAAATCGTATGCGGAACATTGGTTACAATTAACGGAGAAGCTGAAAATTGAAAGTTGATGTATCGATCTTTAAGATTTATATCACCGGAAATAAGTGAAAGTGTATCATCGATGGTGAGACTTGTCGCCAGCACTGAATCAATGATAAGAGCACCTGTTGGTTTGTTGATGGTAAGTGAACTAAAATCAACCGAGTAGAAATTTGCTCTCGAGATAGTCTGATTTCCACTACCAATAAAATGGACTGTTCTCCCACTCGAAAAAAACCCACTGCTCGCACCTCCCTGCAACCAATTTCCTCCGAGATAAAAATCGTTTCCTGCGAGACTCGATTGGATCAGCGCACCATTTAACGTTAGATTTCCTAACACTGTTAGTGGTTGAGTCATAATAAATCCCGCCTGATTCATTCGCAGTGTCGATGCAGAATCAATGGTCAAATTCCCGGCAATCTTCCGTTCTATCGCAGTACCGCCATTTGCTCCTAAATTGACCTCGGTATTATTGGATATTTGAACATGAAAAGGATATCCGGCCCCACTCATACTACTCCATTCTAAGCCTCTTGCAAAAATACCTGTTGTATTATATTTCAGAAGTGATGTTACTCCATATGATGGAGCATTATTGATCACCGATCCGCCTGAATCAATTTGCAAAGTTCCGTTTACTATTGATCCGACTCCCAAATCAACTGCACCGGCTACGCGGACAAGATCAAATGTTATACCTCCACTAACTGTACCCGATCCATTGAAATAAATGTTTCCCGTTGCTGAGATATTGCCGGAAGATTTTGTGATGGAACCGCCCGAAAGGATATACAATCCGCTTCCGAGATTGAGTATCCCACTTGTGAGAATAAGATCCTTTATGGCGGGACTGGCTGTTATTGTTGCTCCATTAACATCATTCAATTCTACACGTCCTAAATCCACATCACCGATTTGATGCTGCGCTGCTCCACCACTAAGAAGAATCTTACCACTTGCGGTACTGCTATGTTGACCTAACGAACCATGAATATGACCATTTACGGTAATGGTATTTCCACTGTCATTAAGCGTACCGTTCATCAAATCAAGATTACCCGTCAATGTAATATTTGAGGAAAGTGTCAAAACATTTGACACTTTATCTATCACCAAAGAATGAAATGGGGTCCCGTCGGGAAGCGCAGAAAGAGTTTGAGGATTCAATCCATTAAATCTTAATACAGAGTTTGATGTAACGTACGCTCCTCCGGAAAATGTTGCGGTTGGAGAAAATGTTCCGGCAATGAGAATGGTATCAAAGCTTGCAAAAGTGATGTTGTTCGTACCACGAGTTCCGCTAATGTTTATGTTTCCATATTTCTTTGCCGCAATAATTTGGGAACCGGTACCGTAATATTCAACCGTACTTGATGTATTAAGTATTTGTATTGAATAGTCGAGAGGAAAACTATTTGTCCCCGCAATTCTCAGTTTTGCTCCGGTTCCGAGACTGATTGTCCCTCCAAAAGCTGCACGATTAATGGTAAATGTCGAAAGATCTAGAATTCCTGTATTAACAATGAGATCGCCTGCTGGAGAAATATTCACTCCCAATGTTAGACTACCTGTCGTACCGGTGGAATTAATTGTAAAATTTGTAAGTGATATCGGTGCTGAGTTTATTGTTACGTTTGATGATTGTGTGACACAGTCATAGTACAGACTTCCAAAATTTTGATTGAGTCCAAATAAAGTTGTAGAATTTGTAATATTGTCTACTACACAAAGCGCATTCCCTGTCCAAGTAAATGCTGGAATTGTTCCACCATCGACTCTATGATAATACTTTCCATCAGTTTGTACCTCGCCTGTTGCTGAAACACCATAATTTAAAGTGCCATAATTTACTAATTTTCCTTGGACAATTAGATCATACCCCACTGTATTACCATTATTCACAGTAAATGACGCCCCGCTATTTATTGCCAATGAGTCACCAATAAAAATTTGACAACGTTCAACAGTTACTGAGCTAGACGAATTCAAAATTAATTTTCCATCTATGCGTAATTCAGAATTTGTTCCGGAAATAATCCATGCGGGACCAACCGGTAAAGACATGGTATGTCCATTTTGAATGACAAAAACATTGCCAACAGAATCAAATGATGTTGGAGAATTACCAAGACCATCTGTTGTTAACGACCAATTGGAGAGAAGTGTTGGATTTGACTGTCCAGATTTTGAATAGTACGTAAATCCCACTGCCAATAATGAATTGGATAAAAGAAATGAAAAAAGAAAAAAAGATAGAATTATCTTAAAACTGCGCATCAACATTCCTAAAGCATTTGCAATAAGTAATGGGACAATCGCACGGATTTTGTAGCCCCTGTGTGCGAATTTCCTCGGTTTTTTCGCCGAGTTTTGGAGGGTAGATACAGTTGAAAATAGAAAGCATGGAGGGAATAGTCAAGAAAACGGTGTGTTATGAGGCACACAGTATGGAAGCGGATTGATGTGTGACAACAGTTTGATTTACAGAAAAAACTCCCTATTATTTTACACAATTTTTAACAGGAAAACGACGTGAAATCAACCAAAATTCTTTTTGTTTGCCTCGGAAACATCTGCCGCTCCCCAGCCGCCGAAGGAGTCATGAAAATGCTTGGAAAAGGACTCCCGATTGAGATTCAATCTGCTGGAACAGCCGGATATCACATTGGTGAACTTCCGGATACTCGCATGCGATCGCACGCACAAAAACGGGGGTATAATCTTACCAGCCGGGCGCAACAATTCAATCCAGCATTTCATTTTGAACAATTCGATTATATTATCGCAATGGATGAAAATAATCTCCGCGACTTGAAATCGATGGATAGAACAAAACAGTTTCATCACAAACTTTCGTTAATGAGCGATTATTCACAGAAGATGGATGTAACCGGGGTACCTGATCCATATTACGGCGGTCCCGAAGGATTCGAACATGTACTGGATATTCTTGAAGATGCGTGCGTAGGATTGTTGAAACAATTGAAAGCACAAGGGAGTTGACCGTCACCTTATAGGTGACGGTCAACTAAATTACTATGAATTCATCAATCATTCCTCACATCCAATCAGCTCTGAACAAAAATGTTCTTTCTCTTTCCCAGTCAAGCGGCGGCTCCATTGCCTCTGCGTATCGCGTAGAGATGAGTGACGGGCAATCACTCTTTGTAAAAAGTTCTCCTCAGCATCACGATATGTTTGTAAAAGAAGCGAATGGATTACGGGAGTTGGCAAAAGCAAATGTACTTCGTATCCCAGAAGTCATTCTTGCAAGCGAAGAACTTTTAATTCTGGAATATCTTCCGGTCACGACCCCCACGCAGCGAACCCAATTCTTTGAACAGTTTGGAAAACATTTCGCTCAACTGCATCGGCACTCAGCAACACAATTTGGTTTCATCGAGAATAATTACATCGGATCGAACCTCCAAGAGAATTTGCCTCAGACCAATTCATGGAAAGACTTTTTCGTGGAACACCGATTGGAGTTCCAATTTCGTCTTGCAGAACAGAATGGTTACAACGATAAAGAAATCATTTCGCTTTTCACTAAACTAGAAAAACAGATTGACCGATTAATACCAAATGATGGTGAGCCGCCAACCCTGCTTCATGGCGATTTATGGAATGGAAATTTTTTGTGCGTGGAAAATAATACTCCGGCATTGATCGATCCTGCCGTCTATTACGGACATCGCGAAGCCGACCTTGCTATGACAATGTTGTTTGGTGGGTTTAGTGAAGCGTTCTATGCATCATATCATGAAACGTATCCACTGAATGATGAATGGAGAAGAAGATGCGAGTTGTACAAACTCTATCATCTCTTTAATCATTTGAATCTGTTCGGAAAAGGATATTATTCGCAAGTTGTTGGAACGATGAAATACTTGGTTAGATGAGTTTTTTGGAACTATATCGTGAAAAGTTTCTTATCGTCTTTAGCTTGTGAAATAATCTTTTTATTAGTCGTCAACAAGTAAAACTCACCTTCATACGAATAAAAGTCACTGTCATTCGTAAAGATACATCGTAATGCTTCGGGACAGGAAATCATATAGTTATATAATAGATGATCTCCAAAATCGACTTTACTTCCCTCAAAAGTTTCTAAGATATCCGGTGTGAATGTAGAATCAAAATGTATGGGAAAGTTTTTTTTAAATAGTTTTTTGAAAGTTTTAATTTGTAAATCCCATCCAGTAAAAAAAGCAATGTCGTTAGCTCTCTGTTTTTTAAATTCATTTGTTTCAAATTTTAATGACCCCGTTTGCGTACGGTAATAACCGACTTGCAAATGTTTATAATACTCTACAGCAACACTCACCGTAGTATGGGAAACCAGCGATAAGGATTTTAAATAATGTAAAACTTTACCGAGATCAGCATTCAACAAAGCAATCCTTCTATCTTCAAGTGACGTTGAAAACGGATCTTTATAATCAATGATAATATTCGTATCAACAAAAAAGGCTCCACACGGAAGCCTCTTTTTATTTTCAACAATACTCAATGCGTCTATAACTGTAGCCATTGTTTACGCGGGAAGTCGTTGCGAATAATATTCTGCGGGTGAAATGTGTTGTAGTTTCAACGTGCGACGCAACTGTGCATTATGCACAGTAATTGCAACCTCATCAACATCGTCTTCTTCCATTCCCACGATGGAAACTTTTTCCTTAAATGCGGTATCATCCCAATCATTATCAATACATAACTGACCGAATGAGTGATTAAGAAATGTACTCGAAAGGAACTCATACCCCGCAAAATCTACCACTACGGGAGATGCTTCCTGCAAACCATCGTTAATCGATTGATATAACGATGTTCCTTTATCGGGAGAGAGTAAACAAGGATTTCCTACGAGCGAAACAACTTTAATTGTCTTCATTGTTCTCGCCTTTTAATTGATATGTATAATTGTCATAGATAACACGAATATTGACCAATGTTCCATCAATATAATTTCTGAGCTTAACGGCAGGGGTCACACTATCATCAGCATAATAACCAACACCAGACGCGATTTGAAAAGTTCCGTGATTAACAGTAAGGAATCTCCGCAAAAGATGCAACCCCATACCGGCAGACTCCTCAAATGGGCGGGTTGAATTACCCTCCTGAACCGCCCAAGTGATGCACTCTGAATCACTTGCAGGAGCTTTATCTTTTAAATAATTTCTTGTCAATGTTGGTATTCCATACCCTGAGTCATAAAATGCCACCTCAAAATAACCTTTCAGTGGATAAAATTGGCCACATGCAGAAACGCCGAACTCACCTTCACCGTGAGATAACCCATTATTAACTATTTCCCATAAGTTCTTTACTATTTTTTTACGCAATTTTTCTTCAATCGTTGGTAAAAATGGGACAATGTCATTTAATATCCATTGCACTACTTGTTCTTCTATCACACTTAATGTGCCAGAAAACCTTTTTAAACAAATAATCTCTGTTTGATTAAAACTATCGCACCCTTTGCTGTTTGGATGAATAAATTCAAAACCAACTTGTTTCAGGTATTGATTTGCTCCATCGTAAATAGATTGAAATTGTATTTTCTTCTGTTTGTTTTGTAACAATAACAATTGATCTAAATAGACTACACAATATGGACGGAGAAAATTTACTTTAGCAATAAATAGTTCACGTTTGCACTGTTCAATTTGTTTTTTGAACAGTGCAAGTTGACCAAACGATTGATGATTTATACTAAAGTTAAGCATTAGATGATTTATATTTTACTTTAGGCTCGGCAGCGATTTGATATCCGAGAGGTGGGTTTTTATAGTTTTTTTTACTCTCAAATGCATCTCTCAAAACTACATTTTTTAACTGTTTGGAAAGAGTTTCTGATGAAGTGATTTGATTATCTAGTTGTGCACTAAATTGCATAATTTTTTCGATAGCATCAGTAATACGTTTTTGTTCAGTGAATGGTGGAAGCGGAAAACATTTGAGCAAAACAGTGTCTCGATTTATCCCAGGTATAAGACCATCTTTTTGAGATTGAAATTGTTCAAATTTTGTTTGCAGATAAAAGTTTAAGAATTTTAGATTAACACCCATATTTCGAACAGCCATAAGCTGTCTTGAAATTGCAATATTGTCTTCATGAAGAATATTTGTTTTCCCGACTCCTGATCCTTTCACTGTAATGAGGATATCATTTTTCATTGCGATAACCTTGGGTTTTGTTGACCATTTTGAAAACTTTGGATGTATTTCGCCAAAATCAGACGGGCCTGTTAGATATGGATTTCCTTCACCTTTTAAGTTATAGTCTTGTACTTCAATATGTTGCCCAGAAATTAAATCAATTACTTCTCCTAATCTACACCACATCCAACCTTTTGGTAGATCAAAAGGGATTTCTTCAGGTTTAATCAGGGGTAACGGCTTTTCTTTTTTTATTTCCCCAGCCGAAAGAAGTTTTTGTTTTTCTTCTTTTATTCGTGCAAGAAGATTGGTTGCAGGTTCAGCATTCGGATTATGAGATACCAGTTTACCTTGTATTGCATCCTGTAAAATTTGCTGGCGCAATTGCTTGAGGAATTGTTGTTGATTCTCGATTTCAATTTGGAGTTGTTTATATTCTAATTCAGTTTCTAATATTTTATTTACAATTTGTTTTTGAGAATTTAATCCCGGCAATAATATCTCAAGTGGTAAAAAGTGTTTAGGTTTTATTTCGGTCTTTATTCCGCCAGGAATTTTTGCTTTAATTAAATTAATAAAAGCAGCACTTTTTAAAAACCATTTCAAGTAATCTTTATTGATCTGTTGTTCATCATACGAATATGATGAGTAATGGATGGTTGCGGTTATATCTTCGTCCCCTTCGTAAATAGCAACGGCACCTTTGGCAACATTTATTCCGGAGATCACCAAATCACCCTTCTTTATCAAAATCATATCGGTGTTCGATGTTTTCTCAGAAAGGTAAATTGCGCCAGAAAAATCAATTTTATCGATTCTTTTTAGACCATTTATTGCAGCATCGTCTGGTTTAAATCGCTCTTCTCTTGGTAGTAAGAAATCTCTGAATGAGGTGATCTTGGATGGCATTTATGAAGTTCTACAATTCTGATTTAATGTGTTCAATTAATTCTAAACTCTTTGCAAATGATTTATTCAACTTTTCAATAATTTCTTTACTTGTATATTCTACACTTTCTTTCTGAGCTACCGGGTTTTTTATATCCAATTCAAATGCCGCACCATAAATTGAATCACCATTTTGCTGTTGTTCTTTAACAATTTTTTCCTGCGCACCAATCTCACTTTGAAGTCTTTGTCTTTCTTCAAGTAATGGTTGTTTCTCTTCTTTTCCTTTTAGGTCATCATCAATTCTTGTAATCCTTTTTTTATGGGCATCAATAATACTTTGCGCGTTTATTGCTGCTTCCCAATACTGTTTTGCCTCTTTTTTGGCTTCGGTAATTTTTTGCCCGATATTTAACTTCCAACTGATTTCACTTTCTTTTCGTTTTTTCCACCATTTACGGATTGGTTCAAATTCTTTTAATTGGATCGGTCTTGTTTTGCTGTATGCCTTTTGCGTTTCGGGCAAACGATGTTCGTAATACCAAATCTCTTTAGTCGGTTTTCCTTTCTCAAAAAAAATCAAATTTGTTGCCACTGAAGCGTATGGCTGAAAAACAGAATTTGGCAACCGCACAATTGTATGCACATTACACTCTTCCAGCAATTTTTGACGAATACGAAGCTTTAAACCGTCTCCGGTCAACGATCCGTCCGGCAATACAATCGCCGCTCTTCCGCCTTCTTTTAATATTTTTGTTATAAGCACAAGAAAAAGATCCGCAGTCTCTTTTGTGCGATACGCTGCTGGAAAGTTACCAGCAATGCCGTCTTCTTCCATTCCGCCAAACGGCGGGTTTGTAAGCACGATGTCCACTTCATCTTCTTTTTTATAATCACTAAATGGTTTAGCAAGAGTATTGTCGTGAAGGATATTGGATGGAACCTCAACCTCATGCAACAACATATTGGTCATACACAACAAATGCGGAAGAGGCTTTTTCTCAACACCATAAATACTTTTTTGTAATTTGTCCTCTTGTTTTGTAGTGCGAACATATTCCTTTCGAACATGTTCGATTGTGCAAGTAAGAAAACCGCCTGTCCCGCAAGCAGGGTCAAACACTTTTTCTCCGAGTTGCGGATCAATCATTTCAACCATAAATTGCGTAATTGGGCGTGGAGTATAATACTCTCCGGCATTACCTGCGCTTTGCAAGTCTTTAAGAATTTGTTCGTAAATATCACCAAGGATGTGACGATCTTCCGATTTTTTAAAATCGATTGCACCGTTAATTTTATTGATCACCTGACGCATTAACGTGCCGGACTTCATATAATTAAACGTATCTTCAAAAACCGAACGAACAATATATGTTCGTTCAGGATTTCCATTTGAAGGGAGTTCTTTCAATCTTCTGAATAATTCGTTGTTCACAAACTCAATTAAATCTTCGCCGGTCAGTCCTTCCGGATTTTCCGCCCACGTTCTCCATCGGTACTTTTGAGGAATGACGGATTTGTATTTACTATTCAGTAATTCAAATTGTTTTTCCTGATCATCAAGAATTTTTAAGAAGAGCATCCATCCTAATTGACTGATACGCTGTGCATCGCCGTCAAGGCCGACATCTTTCCACATTATATCTTGAATGCTTTTTATTACACCACTGATTGACATAGTTTTATGCTGCTTGATAAAGTTGTTGTTCTAATTCTAAAACTGCTTGTTCGTATTGCTCTTTACTTCCAAATGCTTCAAAAATCTCATACGGGGTACCAAAATCTTTAATCGGTTTTACTCTCAGAATTCGAATATCTTCAATATTTTCAATTCCTTCATCGGCATATTTATCTATTAGTGCAGAAAGAATTTCTCTCGCTTTACCACCATATTTTGTGAAATAATTTCTTTTTTTTACATTGTTCGCACGTTCTTTACGGGTGAGCGGAGGTTGATCGAATGCAACGTGGCAGACTAAATCAAATGGATCAATATTTCTACTGACTTCTTCTTCCATAGCCTCAATAAAAATTCCATGCTCTTTCATTTCTTCTATAATTGCGCTTTTTTGCGAGGATTTATTCCAAAGAATAAGGAATTGATCAAGGGAAGAATATTCCTTAAGAATATTCTTCCTTGTGTAATCTTTCAAAGATTCAGTAACAAGTTTTCCATCTTTGTCATAAAATTGTACTCGTTCTGCAACAACAAAAACAGAAACGTTATTCACATAATATTTCGGTCTTGGTTCACCTTCTCCACCCACACCCCCACCACCTCCTCCTCCACCCGAATTATTTCCACCGTTGTTTCCATCGCCGTCCCCATCTATGGGAATAGGAATACCATCAAAATCGGGATCTGAAAAATGCTCCGTTGCCTTGCGGAAATCCATTATCGTAAAAAATAATTTCTGATAATCTTCATTAATTCGCGTCCCGCGTCCGATTATTTGCTTAAAGAGCGAGACAGATTGGATGTTCTGATCAATAACAATCAGCTTACACGTTTGTGCATCGATTCCCGTTGACATTAATTTTGAGGTTGTAGCAATGACAGGATATTTACTGTCGGGTAAAATAAAATTATCAAGTTCCATTTTACCAACAAGATCATCTCCGGTTATTTTCATTACATATTTTCTGTTTTCGTTAACAAGATCAGAATTACAATTCACCAATTGTTGTCTCATTCGTTCTGCGTGATCAATATCTTCACAAAAGACAATGGTTTTATCAAAACGGTTTGTTCGAGTTAAAAAATCAGTAATTTTTTGAGCAACAAGTTCTGTTCGCTTTTCGAGGACAAGTGTTTTGTCAAAATCTATTTGATTATAAATCCTATCCTCAATTTCTTGACCTAATTTATCCCTTTGTCCTTTTGTTGGTCTCCAACCTAATAAATCTTTGTCGAGATCAATGCGAATAACTTTGTAGGGAGCAAGAAAACCGTCTTCTATTCCTTCTTTTAATGAATAGAAAAATACGGGGTCACCGAAATAATCAATGTTTGAGATATATTCAGTTTCTTTTGGCGTAGCAGTTAATCCAATATGAGTTGCAGAGCTAAAATATTCAAGTATCTCTCTCCAAGCACTGTCTTCATCGGCACTACCACGATGACATTCATCGATAACAATAAGGTCAAAAAAATCAGGAGAAAATTCTTTGTAAACTTTTTGTTCTTCCTTCGGACCGGTAATCGCTTGATACAACGACATATATACCTCGTACGACTTGTCAATCGTACGATCGGTAATTTTTGTCATTACGCCACCAAACGGTTTAAAATCATTCACCATAGTTTGGTCAACAAGAATATTTCGATCTGCTAAAAAGAGAATTCGTTTTTTCTTTTTTGCTTTCCATAAACGCCAAATAATCTGAAAAGCCGTGTAGGTTTTACCAGTTCCAGTCGCCATAACCAACAAAATTCGATTTTGTCCCTTTGCAATAGCTTCAATCGTTTTGTTGATTGCACTCATCTGAAAATATCGTGGTTCTTTTTTGCTACCATCAGAATAATAATCTTGAGTAACTACAGATTGAATCTCAGATGAAATATTTTTAGCATTACAATATTTCTTCCATAATTCTTCTGGCGATGGGAATTGATTCAGTGATATTTCACGTTCAACAACACCGTTTGTAACTAATCTATCGTGTTCTAAAAACGAATCACCGTTGGAACTAAAGACGAAAGGAACTTGTAGTTTTTCTGCATACCGAAGTGCTTGTTGCATTCCATCACCAACGCCATGCGTATTGTCTTTTGCTTCAATAATTGCCAATGGTACGTTCGATTTATAATACAAGATGAAATCTGCTCGCAATGGTTTTTCACGAAAGACAGCATTGCCGCGGACAACAACTTTTCCCTTAGTAAAATTAACTTCTTCACGGATTTGAGTAAAACTATCCCAGCCCGCATCTGCAACAGCAGGTCGAATATAGAGAGAGCAAATATCGCGCTCAGAAAGTTCTTTTTTATTAATGTTTTCCATATTCATCAATACAAAAAATCCGCAGTAAGCCTTAAATGCCACCTCTGCGGATTCATTCTCTGTAAATGTAACCTTTTTCTGTTATGCTTGCAATTCTCTCTAAATCTATCCCGGTAAAAAGTAAAACACCAACGCAAAAATGATATAGACAGAGATCAACTGCACACCCTCCAGCCAATTACTTTCTCCATCGCTGGCAATTTGTTCTGTGATCAATGCTGAAAGCGCAATGGCAAGTAATTCAATCGGCGTAAAGACAAGATCCATCGGTTTCGGTCCCAAAAAATAACTTGCAAAAACAAGTACCGGAGAGACGAAAAGCGCCACTTGAATGCTGCTCCCGATTGCAATTCCCAAACTGAGATCCATTCGGTTCTTCATAGCAACAAGGATCGCTGTGCTGTGTTCTGCCGCATTTCCAATAATGGCAACAACAATCACTCCCACAAAAATACTCGTCATTCCCATTGCCTCGGCCGCATGCGAAACTGAAGCCACAAGAATTTCACTCATCCACGCAATAAAAAATGTTGCAACCGCTAATACAGTAAACGATCGTGCTAAACTCCATGCTTTGCGATGTTCATTTTCAATCTTTGCCGCCTCTGCTGCTTCGCCGATAAAGAGTTGTTTATGAGTCTTTAAGGAAAAAAGAAGACTCAACCCGTACGTAACAACAAGAACAACAGCAATCTCCATACTGAGATCAGCTTCACGATCAGCAATATCTTTCCCGCCAAAATAGTGAAACACTGCGGGACCAATCAATCCAATGGATGCCAGTGTAAGCATGGTCGAAAGAGCACGCGCTCCTGCAGCACTGAACGTCAATGTTTTATGCTTCAATCCCCCTGCTAACAGCGATGCACCAAGAACCAACAGAATATTTCCGATAATCGATCCGGTAATGGAGGCTTTCACAACATCATACAGTCCCGCCTGCAAAGCCATTAACGCAATAATCAATTCTGCAGCGTTGCCAAAAGTAGCATTCAACAATCCGCCGATCCCTTCACCGGTTTTTTCTGCAAGATGTTCCGTTGCTTTTCCAAGCCAGCCTGCCAAAGGAACAATAGAAATACACGAAAAAAGAAACAATGTCGTTTCTGAAAAATGAAACGCATACTCACCAAGGATCGTCAATGGAACAAAAAGTAATAACCAATCAAGAGAGGGTTTGAAGAATCGATTCATAAAGGAGGCGAAATAAGGTTAAAGATTCAGCATACTGGATGCAAGATCCTGAATTCAGAGTTTATCGTTTTGATTTTAAATTTGTTATTTGGAATTTGGAAGTTCGAATTTCACTTTTGCAGTCTCTTTAACAATTGTATCTGTCCTGCGTGATACACGTCGTGCATTGCAATACCTGTGATGGTTTGGAGGTTGCTGAATTTGCTCCCATGAGGATATTTACCTAAATCTTCCGTCGAGATTTTTTTAACCTCGTCAACAAGTAACTGGTGCATTTCTTCGAGAAGTTGAATGTCTTTTTTCCAAGCGGATGCTATTCGATTTTCGGGGCGTTGAAAAAAATTACTTCCTTTTAACGGAAACGATCCATGTTTTTCGCCGGTCAACCGGCGGCGCACAATATATTTCCAATACGCGCAATGAACAACAACTTCCCAAATGTTATGCCGTTTCGCGGATGGGCGCCAGCAGATCTGATCAAGGGAGAGTCCGCGGATGGAGCCACGAAGATTCGTACCATGCCAGGCACGTGTGTGATATGATTCTTCAAGTTGTTGAACAAGAGCATCAATGATTGACGATTGTTTCATAGTATTGTCCTCTGGTCAATACAATTCAGCTGTATCTATTTTGATTTATGTTAATTCAAAAACGTCAGAAAGGATACATTCAGATTGGAGTTCATTCTGACATCCATTTTCAATTGGATGAGATATTGTATTTTTAGTACGATGGTAAACGTTATCTCAGCAGTAATCTTCCATCAATCGCAGCAAACAGCAGATCCATATCGATCGGTTTCGTCATACATGCATCAAATCCAAGCCGCAGGGCGGCATGAAACACTTTTTGACTTTTTGCATCACTCACAAAAAAGAATGGTGTTCCTTTAAGTGCCGGATGTTCCTGTACTTTTTGGTAAAAACCGAATCCATCTAAATGGCCTAGCGGAAATACCGCCTCGGTAATAATCAATTTCGGATGTTGTTTAATCATCACTTGCAGCGCATCTTCAGCTCTTGCAGCAATAACTACTTCAAAATTCCGAGACTGAAGTGCACGCATCAACGTGACTAATTGATTCTTATCCGGTTCGACAATAAGAATTCTCGCTTTTGGTTGCGTCCCCTTCTTCGCATCCTGCACTGCCCGTTCCAGTGAAGCATGTTCCTCTTCCGTGATGGCGTACCGGCGGCGCATCATATCCAACACCTGACGTTCCATATCCGTGATGACTCCATCTTTCCAAGCAAGTTTAAGCGCATCAATATACGCTTTGTGTTTCACCTTTCGCTCAATAACGGTATGCTCTTCCATGGTGATGTTGAAGATCTCCCGTACGACTTGAAGTTCCTGCTCTTCTTCCGGTGTTACTTTTCCATCGAACCAGACCTCTTTCATCATCTCATCGTACATCATCAAACTTCCCCGTTCCATGTCGATAGGCGTATCAACGGTCGGTTCCGGCTTCTTCTGTTGGATCGCTTCTTTAAAGACCTGACGACCGACCTGTTCCTGCTCCATGATCAATTGTTCAATCCTATCGGAATAGGCCTTCGCAAAATGATTTCCCGGATCGAGTGTGTACACCTCAGCGATCTTTTTTAATGCTTCCTGATACATCCGCTTGCCAATCATTTGTTCCGCAACGGCAAACATTTGCGCAATCATCTGCGTGATCTCTTCCTGGCTCGGTCCCTTTGCTAAAAGGTCATCCGGCGAGGCGTTTTGCTTTTGAATCAAGAGTATTCGCTGTTGAAAAGAGCGGGCGAGAGAATGTTTCGGATCGATCTGGAGCGCTTTTTTAATTTCTTCAATTGCTGCTTCAAAATTTTTTGCGCGCACCAATTCATCCGCATAACGAAGATGCTTTGAAATGAGATCTCGTTGCTGGTCGTTAGATATGACGGTCGGTTTATTTCCAAACATAGTGAAGTGTCCCCCCAGGTAAAACTGCTATACAATAATATAACTTATTGAAAGTCTGAACGAAACTCAACTTTAAAATACGAACGCCGCTGGGAAGCGGCGTGCATAATAACAATCAATTTTAGAAGTGTCCTGGTCTAAAAACGATAGCTGACGGTAAAATTCACCAATGTTGTCGTGATCGATTCGTCGGTTCTGGAAGCGTTTGCCAAACCCGGGATAGAGTATTGATTGCGAAATGATTTATAAGAACCATATGCGAATGCACCATCCAACACAACATTCCGTTGAAGGAAAATACCGATTCCTCCGGTGAACATGGTCTGATCAAAAGTGCTTGGATCATTTTTATACGGCGATGGAGTCACCGAATATCCCCCGCGGACTCGCATTTCGGTAGTCGGGATGTCGAACTCTGCACCTATCCGGTAACTGACAGTTGACCGGAAAAGCGATTGTAATTGTGTGTTCTTTTTTTCCATCGCCGGACTATCTGTCCACTCAATCTGCGCCCAATCGACATAGTCAACATCCACAGCAAGCAACAATTCCGGTTGAATGTACAATGATCCTCCCGCACCAAATGTCCACGGTGAACTAACACCGTATTCGTTATTGGAATTGGGGGCAGAATATTTTTTTGCTGGATTTGTTGTATTCCATGAGCCGCCATTATTATCGAATACACTTTCACCTTCGTTTATGTACGTCTCCTGCACTTTAATTGATGTCGGTCCTTTTGCAATCAATCCTACCCGATAAAGTTCTGATCGATACATCATTCCCAGGGTAATATTGCCGCCGCTCAATTCGCTGCTTAAAAAACTATCATAATAAAATTTGTTGAACCGTAAATAGGCAGAATCTTTCAGAAGACTTGCGGCAGTGTTATTATAGATGTTGCGAGTATCCTCCTCCACATAGTTTCGTGTGTAATCATACATCCCAGAATAGACATTCAAAGAAACACCGAACGAAATATTTTCTTCGATATCAACTGCGCCGGCAAATGACCATTGACCAAGATTTCCTCCTTCTTTAATTACTCCGCGTTGATTGACATTATTTTGAACAGCACTGTATCCTGCAGAATTAGTCAAATACGTATTGAAGGGAATGTCATATTGAACATCGGAATCGTACAACGATGAAATAATGGAACTTCCACTGTTGAATCCTTCAAACTTCACTGTCGATGCATAATCGGCGATTCGGCTGTATCCAAACGCAAATACAAGACTCCCTTGAACAGTCGGGAACGGAAAGACAAATCCAATATTGTCCAGTGATGTTGCAGAAGTGCTTGCATTTTGTTTTGCAGAAAAGAATGTTGCATCATTGGAAAGGCCAGTGCTTGATATCCCTCCCATCATTTCTAATCTTCGCATCTGCGCAAGTCCTGCGGGATTCCACACAGCAGCGCTGTAATCATCCGATACGCCGATATACGCATTTCCCATTCCGAGGGCGCGCGAACCGGAACCATTCCCTCTTGCTGAATATCGTAAGGCATCTTCGGAAGATTGAGCAAATACAATTGTATGCATCAACAACATTGTTGTCATAAACAAAATAAAACGCATCATGGTTTTTCTCACTAATTATCTCGGTCTGTTGCCATTATCATCCCTTGTTGCTCCGTCGCTTCGAGTACGGTTGGATGAATTGGTATTTTCATTTGATTCTCTTGTTCTACCGCTGTCATTTGTTTGTGCCGGCGGTGTCGATGGTGCCACTTGTACTGCCGGAGCTGGAGTAGATGGTACCGGTGTTGTTCCACCCACCGGAGCTTGCGGCTGTGTGTAAGTCGGTGAAGAAATCGGTGCGTTTCGTTCACCCTCTTTATTTTCATCACGCGTTGATCCACCATTTCGAATTCTGTTCCCATCGCCGGAAGGAAGATTCGTCGTTGTTGTTACTGTCGTTCCCAAAGGTGTCCACCAAGGAGTCACGGGGTCATATGGGCTCGGCCAATAAGGTGAGGGGCTTGGAACAAGAATACTCGGTTGAAGAACGGATCCATCAATCCACAACCGTGACGACAATGTAATTCCATCATGAACTGTTCGAACTCCATAATACTCCAAATCTTCAGTGCGTTCGTTTAATTCCGTGACGCTATGACACGTAACGCATGATTGATTGTAATTGATAGAATAAGAATTATCCGTAAAATTTTTCTTCGGTTGATAACGCTGTGTGTGTACAAATTCCTGCGGTGTCATTAGTTTTGTATAACATCCACTTTGAGAAAATGCGAACATCACAACAATAGTCATCATCAATGTTAATTTTGCATGCATATTAGTCTCGTTTCCTTCCGCTTCCACCCGACGAAGAACCTCCACCACTGCTTCTGGGTGGAGCAGATTGCGGCGGCGTTGATTGCGTAGGAGGATTGTACGACGGCTGTCGTGTCTCTCGCGGGCGTTCAACAGGACGCGCTTCATCTTTTGGCACTGATTGTTTGACCGGAGGTGAATATTTCGGCTCACCTCGTTTCGGTCTTTCCACTGGACGATCTTCACTACCTGGACGTTTATTTTTTGGTGGTGTATATGTCGGTTGATTATTCTTTGGATGCTCGGTTGGTCGTGCTTCTCCATCCGAATTCGGACGATTATGTGTTGGAGGATTGTATCCAGGAACATTTTCGCGAGGTGGTTTATTTCCTTTGTCATTGTCAATCGGCCGTGCTTCATCTGCCAATTTTGTAGGACGTTCTGTATTTAATCGTTCCCACCATGGTTGTTCTGGTTTTCTTCCGGACGTTTCTATCGGGCGTGCTTCGCCAGTGGTTGGACGAACGTCAGTACTTGTTATAGGCGGTTCTGTTGTTGGTGTAGTTCCGGGGATCGGTCGAAGTCGATCTTCCGGTTGCGGATCTCTCGTCGGTCCATCCGTTCTTGGACGATTCGGCGTTGCCGGATTATTTGCATATACTGGCATTGAATAATATCCAGGGTAGTAGGCGATTGGAGGATAATATGGATACCACGGATGATAATATGGTGATGGATAATAGCACCAACCATACGGCGGATAATAGGTATAAAATGGATCGTAATACCATGATGGCCGGTAGGACATTCCCCAATAATAGTCATTGAAATAGGAATGATAATACGAGCTTATCCAGGATGAGTAAGTAGGATAATAATAATTGAACGACACGCGAAGGCGAGATTGGCGATAATCATCGTCGAGGTAATAGTGATTATTGATCGTCGTGTTGCCTTCATCATACGATGTATCGGAATCATAGGCAATATCGCTTTCCTGACGCTCCACCGTAGCAAGTTCTGTATAACATCCTGCAAGTGAAAAAACAACAATTGCAGAAACGAATAATCTCAGCACGGATTTCATATCGCACCTCTTGATGTTTAACTGTTTAAATGAACAGCCGGGAACGGAAAATCATTCCTTACAATACAATGTACCACAAAACCGTAAGGTTATCAATGTAGATGAAGAATCAGTAGCGAAGGTTTAATAGATAAGCAGGTTGTGAATGAATAACTTCTTGATAATTGTACTGAAATGAATCAGAAAAGTCAAAGGTGCTTAACAAACAGCTGAAATTATCGAAATTTCAGAAATTTTCTAAAATGTCCTTACATATTCTACTTTTAATGTCCGATTTGCAAATGTGACATTTTTTTGATTTTTCACAACATTTTTCAAATCAAAACCAAGAGTCAATCCGTTTGCAAGCGACCACCGAATTCCGGTGTTCAAATATCCTTTTCCCTGACCAATTGCTCTGGCATGGCTGTCGTTAAATGCAAAATCGTATTCTGCTAAAAGCGAGAGTTCCTGTCCGAATGATTTTTCCACTCCGGCAAAAACATCCATGTCTTTATCACCATCTTTCTTTTCCATCGACCAATTCACCCCACCGTGAAATGAGAGAAAGCCCATGAATGAATAATTTTTGCTGGCAGCAATGAAAATTCCGCGCGACTTAATCGTAAATCGTTCGAGTGAATCAATGTATGTTTCTTTTCCCTGTGAATCGAAACCAAATGCTATCGCCGGCATTGATTCACTTTCATCAAACAGGCGATACTTCAGCATCACACCCGGAAGTTTTTGCATCTGAACATTTGATTTCCCGATAACACCGACTCCGCCATACGAAATACCAAACGTTAAACGATCGAGCGCGCCGGCATACAATCCGAACATCAATCCCCCATCCTGAAAGAAGTTCGATTCAAGCGAGAACGCTCCGCGTTTAAGGAGACCCGCCGTTGGAGTATCAATGAGATAACGCGGTTCAACATTCGCCGCATCACCAGCGGAGTTTTGTGCGATAACAGGAATTACTATGAATAGCATTGAAAATAAATATTTTTTCATCGCACGCTCACTTTACGATGCAGAGATTGTCTTGGGACAATTTTAAGAATAGCGCGCAATGTATCATTCACAAGTTTTCCATTCGGAAAAATCTTTGCAACGTCCGCGTCAAGTAAAATAATTTTGCGTTTGCCGAGTTTTTGTGCAAATCGGTTCGGTTTTGCAATGCTATAATCGAGTTTATATTCGGGCATTAATTCAAAATCATCATTTGATTTCATTACGGTTGTTTTCTTCATATTCTTTCCTTTCACGTTTTGTCACTTTACGTGCACTAAAAATTCGGATACTATTTTTTCTTTCGGTAAATGCAACAAATAATAATCTTCCTCTTATAGAATTCCCTATAATTATCTCTCTTACCTCACTAAGAGAATGACGAGAGTCATCAAATATCTTCGCAAGAGGGTTGTAGAACACAGTGGATGCCTCTTCAAAAGTAACATTATGCTGCTTCAAATTCAAACTGGCTTTGTTGTTACTCCATTCAAATTTCAGAATTTCTTCCACGTAGTACCTTCTTTTGTATCTTCAATCTTAATTTTCATTTCTTCTAACCCTTTTCTAATAAAATCAGCAACTTCCCATGCTTGTAATCGTTTAGCTCTTTGACGTGCTTGAATGTGCAAATCTAATAGTTTTTCTTCTAATTCACCTGACTCTTTCGCATTAACCGAGAGCCTAATACCAAGCACTATCTCAGAAGCAGAAGAAAAGAATTCATCGAGCGTTATTAAAAATTCGTGAGACGCATTTTGTCCGTCGGTAAGCAGTTCATTCGTTTCTCGAACAAGTTCAAATAAAACGCCGATAGCGGCCGGAGCATTGAAATCGTCATTCATTGCTTCAAAGAAGCGTTTCTTGTAATCCTTCAATCGTTCTTTGAAATCGCTTGATCCTGTTCGTTTCTTTCCGATTTCTGTACGCAAACGGGCAACGGTGCTGCGTAATTTTTCCAAACCTTTCGCTGCTCCTTCCACAGCCTGCTCACTGTAATCAAGCGTGCTTCGATAATGACTTTGCAGAATGAAAAATCGTATAACCCCCGGTTCGAATTTTTTGAATGCATCCTTCAATGTGGTAAAATTCCCGAGCGATTTCCCCATCTTCTGACCGTTGACCGTTACCAAATTATTATGCATCCAGTATTTTACGAACGGTTTTTTTGTAAGACTCTCGCTTTGGGCAATCTCGCACTCGTGATGAGGGAATTGATTATCCATTCCTCCGCCATGAATATCGAATGTCTCACCAAGATACTTCATCGACATCGCAGAGCACTCAACATGCCATCCGGGAAAACCTAATCCCCATCGTGAATTCCATTGCATAATGTGATTCTGTTCCGCTTTTTTCCAGAGTGCAAAGTCTGCCGGGTGTTTTTTTTCTGACTTAATATCAACGCGCGTTCCGCTTTCGGCATCTTCAAGAATTCTTCCGGAGAGTTTTCCGTATTCCGGATCTTTGCTCACATCAAAATAGACGGAACCATTTACTTCGTATGCAAAACCCTTATCCAGCAATTGCTCCGTCATCGCCAACTGTTCCGGAATATGTCCCGTAGCGCGGGGAGAGATATCGGGACGAAGAATATTCATCGCGTCCATATCCTCGAAATATTCTTTGGTGTACAATTCCACCACCTGCATGGGATGGAGTTTATCTTTGCGAGCTTGTTTTGCAATTTTATCTTCCCCCTCGTCCGCATCATCCGTCAAGTGTCCCACGTCGGTAATATTTTGCACATACGTTACTTTATATCCAAGGTAGCGTAAATATCGAACAACAATATCGAATGATACATAACTTTTTGCATGGCCAAGATGCGAAAGTCCATACACTGTCGGTCCGCAGACATACATGCGCACAACGCCTTCAGTGAGAGGTTTGAATTCTTCTTTTGTACGAGTGAGAGAGTTGGTAATAATTAAAGGCATTAGATGTATAGTTGATTTTTTTGAAAGAGAAAAATAATATTGGCTTTTAGCTTTTGGCTCTTAGCTGCTAGCGTATGGAAACTAGTCATTTAAATGTTTGTTCGAATTAATTTTAGAGATTAAAGTGTTTACCATTTTTTGTTCAGAAGAAATCAATGCAAAAACATCTTTAATTACTTCGCTGGGCACCATTTTCAAATTTTGAATTAGAATTAATTGTGTTTCCAATTCGAAGGATGATCCTATAGCAATTTCAAGATACCGTTTGAATTCAACTTCGCTGTTACGACTAGCCCCTTCGGCAATATTAGATGGTATCGAGACAGCCGCTCGCTGAATTTGAGAACGTAAACCATATTTCTCAGAATCAGGCAATAACGTTGACAGCTCATAGATTTTCGTAACAATTTCTACAGCCTGGATCCAAATATTTAATTTTCTGAAATCTCTCATGAGCAAATATAGATTTCATCTTGCAATTACGAATGCCTTACTGCCAATAGCTAATGACTAACAGCCAACAGCTATTAACTCTTTGTTACTTGATCCCCATCAGCTCACGCGCACTTTTCAATCCAGCTTCCGTCACTTCTGCTCCGCTCATTAACTTGGCAACTTCGCGGATACGTTCTTCTGTTTCCAGTTTTCGCAATCGCGTAGAGGTTTTTTTATTCGCTTCAATTTTTTCCACGGCAAAATGCGTGTCGGCAAGGCCGGCTATCTGAGGTAAATGGGTGATTGCAATTACCTGGTGATGCGTAGAGAGTTTTTTCAATCCTAATCCGACCGCCTGACCGATTCTACCACTGACGCCGGTGTCAATTTCGTCAAAAATGAGTAACGGAGTTTTGTCCGAACTTGCCAGTGCTCCTTTTAAAGCAAGCATAATGCGGGAAACTTCGCCGCCGGATGCCACTTTCACCAACGCCTTGGGATCTTCGCCGACATTGGTTGATATAAAAAATTCTACCTGATCCACTCCGTTTGTGCTTGCTTCAAACAATTGTGAACCGATTTTCACTGCCAACATGTGATTAGATGAATCGGCAATCCGTTGCTGAATGGAAGTAACAAACTGTGCTTTTGGAATTCCCAGTTCGCCAATTGAAGAGAGAATCGCTTTTTCAAATTTCTTTGCAGATTCTTTGCGACGCGTTGTAAGAACATTTGCTTTTTCACCGCATGTCTTTCGCAATGCATCAATGTCTTTTTCCAGCTTGGCAATTTCACCTTCAAAATTCTCCGCAAACTTAAACTCATCTCCAATCTTTGATCGAAACTCTATCAACAGATCAATTGTACCGCCATATTTTTTCTTCAAGAGCGATAATGCACCAAGTCGTTCGCGAATTTTTTCAAGACGATCCGGATTAAATTCAATCCGTGAAGAATAATGTTGAACGTGTTTTGAAAGTTCATCAACAATCACTTCGGCGGAACGCGCTTCATTCACCGATTCGGCAAATGATTGATCGATCTCCGCCAATTGCTCTACCATCTTCCGTGCTTTTACCAAACTATCCCGTGCAGAATTTTCTGCTTCATACAATAATTGGTAAATACCGTTCGTCAACTCGCTCAGCTTTTCTGTATTCTCCAAAATCTTCAGTTCGGATTCGAGATGCTCTTCTTCGCTCGGCTGCGGATTCACCGCATCGATTTCTTTGATCTGAAATTCATAGAGAGATTTTTTTGCCTTTAATTGAGACTCTTGCGCCTGTAACTCTCTTTTCTTTGAAGTTAATTCCGAAAGTAATCGATAGGTGTTGCGATAATCTTCAATCGTTGTTTCATGTCCCCCAAAATCATCAAGAAAATCGATATGCGTTTCCGGATGTAGTAGTGATTGATGTTCGTGCTGTCCATGGAGATCCACAAGAGCATCACCGATTTCTTTCAAAAGGGAAACAGATACTGGAGAGTCATTCACAAAACAACGGCTTTGTCCTTTGCCGGTCAATTCGCGGCGAATAATCAATTCTTCCGTGATATCATTCTCACTGGAACGGAGAATCTCTGCGACTTGAGGATTCATTTTGATATCGAAGAGTCCCTCCACGATTGCTTTTTCTGCACCGGTGCGGATCATCTCCGTACTGGCACGTTCACCCAACAGCAATCCCAGCGCATCAATCAAAATGGATTTTCCGGCACCTGTTTCGCCGGTAATGATGGTTAATCCGGAAGAAAAATCGACGGAGATTTCTTCGATAAGCGCGTAGTTTTTGATGAGGAGGTTTTTCAGCATTGACCCAAATTACACTGAAAAACGATCAGTTTCAACGAAGATTTACAATTTGAATAACAAAGATGAAGGAATTCAATTGATCTATTCAGCAAAGTTGATTTCAGGGATGTCCGGAAGCATACCATAATAAAATGCCATTCTAAAAAACTCATCCAGAGAAGTCTTGGACAGATCGTCAAATCCATAGAAAAAGTGCGAGAGATAGTTTTGGAGCAGATCAGCCGGAAGTTTGGCTTCTGCAGACGTTTCTTGAGCAATGGATTCGAGCGAGTTCCTTCCCGCTTCCTGCGAAGCAAGAAGTAATGCACTGATATTTTTGGAGAATATTTCACTCCGAGCAATGCAGATGGTATGAACAAACGGGAGTTCGGTAATATCATTCCATTCGTCGACAATGTCGATAAACGGATGATTGCTGTTCACTGTCAACAACGAATCACCGGAAACAAGTGCACAATCCGCCTTTGCAAGCATTTCATCGATCGATCCGATCACTGGAATAATCGCCGGTTCGGAATCATATTTTTCTCCGAGGACGATACGCGAAAGGACAACATCCGTAGTCGACACGTTACCAACGGCAAGCGTGCGAATCAGCGGTAGATTTCTCCGCAAGTAGAGTCGCGCCACACTGCTCTCACCGGATGATGCAACACCGATGCCAGGGTACAGAATCATACCCGAACTGTTCTGTGCAAAATCGATCGGAGGAACAAATGCAACATTCCGTTCGTTGCTCATCAATCCATCGATATGTGCGGAAGGTGTATCAAACAAAAGTTCCCCCGAAAAATCGGAGGAACGTTTGAGTGTTCGATACAAAGGTTGTGTGAAGAGTTCGCGAAGCGCTCCAACTCGAACCAATCTACCCACTAATTTGAACCTGTCTTTTGACGAATCTGTTTCGCAGCCATTCCGCGCAGATAATAGAGTTTTGCACGGCGCGCGTGACCTTCTTTTACCCGTTCGATTTTTGCAATACGGGGTGAATGAAGCGGGAAGATTCTTTCCACACCGACACCGTCGGAAATTTTGCGAACAGTGAATGTTGCTCCCATTCCTTCACCGCGGCGTCCAATAACAACACCTTGATACTGCTGAATACGTTCTTTATCCCCTTCAACAACGCGCACGTGCACGTTCAGTGAATCTCCCACTTTGAAAGCCGGAATTTCGGACTTCAAGAACGCTGCTTCCACTAATTTGATTTTGTCCATACCTACCTCGTTAATTTGTCCCGATGTTTCAGGACGATGATTGAATAATGTATTTTACTTTTTCAATTTTATTGTTGCAATGTTCACCAATTTATAACAAATCTTTTCTCCGATGATGCGTTTTCAATGTCCGTTGTTTCTCTTTCCACTTCGCCACTTCTTTGTGGTTTCCTCCAAGCAGAATCTCCGGCACTTTCATTCCCCGGAATTCCGGAGGTCGAGTATAACTAGGTGCATCGAGCATTCCGTCCTGAAACGAATCTGTTAACGCTGATTCTCCATCACCAATTGCACCCGGAATTAATCGTATAAGAGCATCGGAAATCACCATCGCCGCAAGTTCTCCTCCCGTCAGCACATAATCCCCGATCGAAATTTCCTTGGTAATTAATATCTCACGAACTCTCTGGTCGATCCCCTTATAATGTCCGCAGAGAATGATCAGATTTTTTTTCAGCGAGAGATCATTCGCCATTTTCTGGTTGAACTTCTCACCATCCGCCGTTACATATATGATTTCATCATACGTCCGTTCGGACTGTAGCTTTTCCACACATTCAAAGATCGGTTCGGGTTTTAGGATCATTCCCGCTCCTCCGCCGTACGGAGGAAGATCGATAATCTTATGCTTGTCGTGCGCATAGGAACGAAGATCGTGCACAACAATCTCCGCGAGTTTCTTTTCCTGCGCTCGCTTGAGAATACTTTCCGACAGCGGACTTTTTAACAACTGCGGAACCGCCGAAATGATATCGATTCTCATACGCTCACTCACAACATTTCACCTGTAAACAATCCATCCGGCGGACGAACAACTATTTCTTTCTTTTCCACATCCACATTCACAATAAACTCACGCACTGCCGGCAGCATCACATATCCCTGCCTCGTCTTCACCGTGTACACCATCTGTGCGGGATACGCATCAACCGAAGTCACCGTTCCGAATTTCTTTCCTCCTTCACTAAGCACTGCACAGCCAATCAATTCATCAATAAAGAATTTTTCCTTCGGAAGTTCTTTTCTAAACGATTCTTCGACGAAGAGATACTTACCACGGATCTGGTCAGCTGCTGTTTTGTCATCGACCCCACGCAGCTTCAGATAAATATCATCACCGCGCATCTTCACCGATTCGATCTCGCAAGGAACGACATCGCTCTCATTTGTACCGAGCAATACATTTTCCAATCGTTCAAACTCATCGATGGTACGCGAAAACGACTCGATTTTCATCTCGCCGCGTACTCCGAAAATCTTTCGGATCTGTGCAACCGCACGAAGCGGCTGCTGATGCTGTTTAGTCTTCAACTTCTAGGATAGCCCTCTTGCCCGATTTTGCCGCTACAGCACTGAGCAGCACTCGCATTGATTGCGCCGTGCGGCCCTGCTTGCCGATGATCTTGCCGATATCGACTTGAGCAACTTTGATCTTAAAGATAACCTTGTTGTCTTTCTCCTCTTCCGTAATTTGGACAGAATCAGGATTGTCAACAAGTTGCTTCGCAACATATTCAAGGAATTCGCGCATATCTGCCTCCTGTGTTTGTTCGAGAAGACGACGTTATCTACGATGATACCTTATTTATGCCTGAGCCGGTGCTGCTTCCGTTGTTGCTGCCGGTGCAGACGCTTTTTTCTTCGCAGCTTTACGACGTACTTTTTTTGCAAGCTCTTTTTCACGTTTTAAGGATTGCGAAGCTGACCATTTTTCAAATTCCGCTGCGATCGTTGCTTCATCTTTCCCTTTTTTCTTCAACGTCCATTTTAACATGATCCCTTTTCGGCTGAGAAGATTCTTCACCGTGTCGGTCGGTGTTGCGCCAACACCGAGCCAATACATGATGCGGGTTTCCTTCAGGTCGATCGTCATCGGATCGGTAGTAGGATTGTATTGACCCAGTTTTTCGAGGAATCGTCCGTCACGTTTGTACCGTGAATCTGCTGCCACGATGCGGTAAATCGGCTGTTTCTTTTTGCCACCGCGTTGTAATCTGATTTTTACTGCCACGAGTTGTTACTCCTTTTTTACTGCTGTTTGGTTATGTATTTTTTATTTATTTACAAATTCTTTTTTTGTCGTGAAGCATTGCTTATCGTCCCAGTCTCTGACCCATCATCTTTGCAAAACTCTTTCCTTTAGAAAAATTCCGCATCATCTTCTGCATCTCCGTAAACTGAGTCAGCAATTTATTCACTTCCTGAATTGTTGTCCCGCTTCCGTTTGCAATTCTTTTCCGACGTGAACCGTTGATGATACCTGGATTGTCGCGTTCCTCTTTCGTCATTGAAAGGATGATCGCTTCAACATATTTTAATTCTTTATCATCAACATCATTCAGGTTTCCCAGCTTGCTTGCTCCCGGAATCATCGACATCACTTGCGAGAGTGGACCCATTTTTTTAATCTGCTGCAACTGCTCGTAAAAATCCTGCAAGGTAAAGGTCGCTTTCACGATCTTCTCTTGCATCTTTTCTGCCTGTTTCTGATCGAAGGTCTGCTGAGCTTTTTCTACGAGCGAAACAATATCGCCCATGCCGAGAATGCGTGACGCCATCCGGTCGGGATAGAATTGCTCAAGCGCATCCATCTTTTCGCCGACACCGACAAATTTAATCGGTTTGCCGACTACAGTTCTAATGGAAAGTGCTGCACCGCCTCGTGTATCGCCATCAAGCTTTGTCAGCACTACGCCGTCATAATCCAACCGGTCGTGAAATGCTTTTGCCGTGTTGACGGCATCCTGTCCGATCATTGAATCGACAACAAACAAGATCTCGTGCGGTTTCACTGCCGCCTTGATGTTCGCAACCTCGTTCATCATCTCTTCGTCGATTGCTAATCGACCGGCAGTATCGATAATGACCACATCACGTGCATTTTCTTTAGCGTATGGGATCGCTTTTTTCGCGATCTCGAGAGCTGTGTTCGTTCTACTGCTGAAGACCGGAACGTCAATCTGCTGTCCTAATGCGATCAATTGATCAATAGCCGCAGGCCGATACGTGTCCGCCGCAACAAGCAGCGGCAATTTTCCTTTACTTTTCAGATAGTATGCAAGTTTTCCGCTGAATGTCGTCTTACCGGAACCTTGCAAACCCGCAACCATAATCACAGAAGGAATTTCAGACGAAATCGTAATCTCCGCTTTCGCGCTTCCCATCAACTCTACAAGTTCATCAAAGATGATCTTGATGATCAGTTGACCAGGTGCAACGTTGGTGATGACGTCTTGACCAACTGCTTTCTTTTGAACATTGTCAATGAACGATTTTACAACATTGAAATTGACGTCGGCGTCTAGCAATACTCGACGAACTTCACTCAACGCTTCAGCCGTATTCTCCTCGGAGATACGATGCTGACCACGAAGTTTCTTTAACGCTCCGTCTAATTTTTCTGTAAGTGTTTCAAACATCTAAAAACAATGGATAATGGAGAATGAATAATGGATAATCATCCATCAAAAAATATTAACTGGCTTTCTTAAGTGCTTCAGCGCCGGCAACAATCTCGAGCAATTCTTTCGTAATTGCCGCTTGACGGGCTTTGTTATAGTTCAATTGTAATACTTTAATCAAGTCGCGTGCATTCGTTGAAGCGTTTTCCATTGCCGACATTCGCGCGCCGTGTTCCGCAGCGTTCGAATCGAGCAGTACGCGCCACACTTGAAAATTTAGATGTTTCGGTATCAACGACGATACGATCTCATCACTTGTCGGTTCAAAAATATAGTCGGTTGACTGCAATTTTTTATCGACTGTTTGCTGTTGTACAATCGGCAGGAACTGTCCGATAGTCAATTTTTGCTGCACCGCATTCTTAAATTCGTTCGAGATGATTTCAACTTTGTCATATTCACCCTTCACAAATCCGTTGACAATTTCGCCGACGATCGTCTTTGCTGTATTAAAATTCATCTGATTGTATACGCCGATATGCTTGCCGATCACTTCATAATCACGCTTGCTGAAAAAATCAAATCCCTTTTTACCGACGCAAATCAATTTTACTTTTCCCGCTTTGTTCATCTCTGCGTAGTTGGTCTTAATATGATTCACCGCCGCTTTGATAATATTGCTGTTGAATGCACCGCACAATCCGCGATCTGCCGTAACAATAACAATGGCAACGGATTTTACTTCACGTGCTTCAAACTGCGGATACTTCGTCACATCCACTTGGCCGGAAAGATAAGAAAGAAGCTCCTGCATCTTCCGTGCATATGGCCGGGCAGCAATAATTGCATCAGTCGCGCGGCGGAGTTTTGCCGCAGCCACCATCTTCATTGCTTTGGTGATCTTCTGTGTACTTTTAACGCCGCTGATCCGCTGGCGTATTTCTCGTAGTGTCGCCATGAGGATTATGCCGCTTTAAACGTTGACATGAATTCTTTTGTGATGGATTGAATTTGTTTTGCCACATCGTCCGCAAGGTCTTTTTTCTCGGCAATCGACGTCAGCAGCGCTTTGTGTTTCAATTCGAACATCTGTAGGAATTCTTTTTCAAACTGTTGAATGCTGTTCACCGGCAATTCATCTAACAATCCGTTTGTTCCGAGATAGATCATCACGACCTGTTTCTCAACCGGCAACGGAACGTACTGTCCCTGTTTCAATAATTCCACAAGGCGAGCACCGCGACGCAACTGCTGTTGAGTTGATTTATCCAGATCGGAACCGAATTTTGCGAATGCTTCCAGCTCGCGGTATTGCGCCAGTTCCAGACGCAGACGTCCGGCAACTTTTTTCATCGCTTTAATCTGTGCATTACCACCGACGCGGGATACCGAGATACCGACGTTGATAGCGGGACGCACACCAGCGTTAAACAAGTTTGGTTCAAGATAAATTTGACCGTCTGTAATAGAGATAACGTTTGTCGGAATATAAGCAGAAACGTCACCAGCTTGTGTTTCAATAATTGGCAGTGCTGTTAAACTTCCGCCTCCTTCTTCATCGCTCAATTTTGACGCACGTTCTAACAAGCGTGAGTGAAGATAGAACACGTCACCGGGATACGCTTCGCGTCCTGGCGGACGACGTAACAATAATGAAACCTGTCGATATGCTGCAGCCTGTTTTGAAAGATCATCATACACCACCAATGCATCACGGCCGTTATCGCGGAAAAATTCTCCCAACGTTGCACCGGAATATGGTGCGACGAACTGCATCGGCGCCGGATCGCTGGCATTTGCCGCGATCACAGTCGTGTAAGCCATTGCTCCTTCTTCTTCCAATTTACCAACCACTTGAGCAACTGTTGAACCTTTTTGTCCCACCGCAACATAGATACAATAGACAGGTTTAACACCTTGTTTCTTTGCCTCTTCGGTGTGTGTGTATTTTTGATTGATGATGGCATCGAGTGCAACCGCGGTTTTTCCCGTCTGGCGATCGCCAATAATCAACTGACGCTGTCCGCGTCCGATCGGAATCATACCATCCACAGATTTGAGTCCGGTCTGTAATGCAACCTTCACCGGTGCGCGCTGAATAACGCCGAGTGCTTTCCGTTCGATCGGAGAAAATTTATCTGTCTTAATCGGGCCCCGTCCATCGATCGGTTGACCAAGTGGATTGATAACTCGACCAAGCATTGCATCGCCAACAGGCATTGAAGCAACACGGTTTGTACGTTTTACTGTATCGCCTTCTTTAATCTGTGTGTCGTCGCCGAATAAAATACATCCAACGTTATCTTCTTCAAGATTGAGCACCATTCCAAAAACATCGTTCGGGAACTCAACGAGTTCGCCTGCCATACATTTGGAAAGTCCATACACGCGAGCAATACCGTCACCCACTTGGAGCACGGTTCCAACATCATATATATCTACTTCTTTTTCGTATCCTGCTAATTGTTTGCGGAGTATCGAGGTTATTTCATCAGGTCGAACTTCAGCCATTGTCGTTGTTCCTTATCAATTATTTAACGAACCTTGTTTTAATTTCATTTTTAAAATTTCCAACTGGCGCTTTACGCTGCCATCGAGCACCGTGTCGCCGACACGCGCCACGAACCCGCCTTTGATCGACTTGTCGAGACTGAACGTGATCTCAACTTTTTTCTTTGTCATTGTTTCCAGCTGCTTTACCAGATCTTTTTCCTGTTTTGTGGAAAATTCTATGCTGGTCTTCACACTCACACGGACAATTCCCAGTTGTTCATCGCGCTGGACAAAATACTGTGCAAGAATTTCCCCGAGAACATTTTCTCTCCCTTTGACGACGATCTGATCAAGATATCCCATGACCAGTTCACCGACTTTCTTCTTGAACACATCCCGCAGAATTGCCTTCTTTTTCACTTTCGGTACAACCGGACTCGCTAGAACGTTGCGTAATTCTTTTGATGCGTCAATCGCATTCTTCACCACCATTAGATCGTCGGCGATTGCATCGGATTTTTTCTGTTCATTGGTCAGCTCCATCAAAGCGGAGGCATACCGTGCTGCTATTCGTAGATTGCTCATTAGTTATTCTGTAATTGTTGAAGCACCTTATCAACCATTTTCTTCTGTTTCGCTCCGTCGAGCGATTCATCAAGAATTTTTTCTGCAACGCTGATTGAAAGATCGGCAACTTCGGAACGTAATTGCGCCATCGCCGATTCTTTTTCACGACCGATCTCATCTTTGGCTTGATCCATCATCTTCTTTGCACTTTCGTTTGCCTTGGCAACAATATCGTTCTTCAATTGTTCTGCCATGGCACGGCCTTCGGCGATCAAGCGTGCCGTTTCAGTGCTCGCTTTTTCCATCGCAATCTTATTTTCCTGCATCATACGCTCAGCATCTTTTTTTGCTTCTTCCGCTTTTTTGAGCGCACCGGCGATCTCTTGTTCACGCGCTTGAAGCGCCTGCAGGATTGGTTTCCAGGCAAATTTTCCAAGTACCATAACCAGCAACGCAAAGGTGATCATGGTCCAAATGATTAATCCGGGATTAATATCTAACATAGGATTCTCTTCTACTCAATAATGAATGCAGGACGGGAGATACCCCGTCCTGCGTTAAAAATTACTTTGTTGCAAGAATAATGCAGATTGCCAAAGCGAAAAATGTCGCACCTTCGATGAGCGCTGCTGCGATCAACATTGATGTACGAACTTGACCTGCTGCTTCGGGTTGACGTCCGCTTGCTTCCATTGCTGCTGCTGCAAGTTTACCGATACCGAGACCTGCGCCGATGATAGAAACGCCAGCACCAATTCCTGCCGCTAAGTATCCAAGACCGAGTGATTCCATTGTTATATCTCCTGTTAATGTTTTGTAGATGAATGAAGTATGTGCTTATTTAATTGAATTAATGTTCGTGACCGTGTGATTCCGTCTGCATGCCAAGTCCCATAAACAGCGACGTCAGCATTGTAAAAATGTATGCTTGCAGGAATGCGACGAATAATTCCAGCATGTAAATTCCGAGCGCAAAAACGACCGAGACCGGTGCAACCGCCAGTGACTTAAAGACAAAAATCAATCCAATGAGTGCAAGAATAACAATGTGCCCGCCGGTCATATTGGCAAAAAGACGAATGCAAAGTGCAAACGGTTTTGTAAAGAGACCCAACACTTCAATTGGTATCATGATCGGCCACAATGCCCAATGGACGCCGCCGGTAAGATGCGCCAGATAGTGACCAAAACCTTGCGCACGGATCGCTGAAATCTGAATCATAAAAAATGCAATAATCGCTAATCCCGCAGTTACGCTGACATTACCTGTTGCCGATGCGCCAAACGGAATAAGCCCAAGCAGATTCATCACCAAAATGAAGAAAAAATTTGTGAGTAGATATGGAAGATACTTCAATCCCCCTTTGCCCATATTGGGCACAACGATCTCGTCGCGGACGAAGACAACAAAAACTTCAATAAGGTTGCCAAATCCTTTCGGGACTTTGTTCTTCAGATTTTTTCGTGCGACCAGTGTCAATGTCACCACCAGAAGTACAGCTGCAAGCCATAAAAACACAACATGTTTCGTCAGCGATAGGTCCATGCCGAACAGGTCGAAATGCGGAAGTTCCAGATGGCTGATCGGGTGTTGCAGATCAAACGTCGGATATTCTATCTCGCGGGAATCGTAGATGTGATGAAGCAACTGAGTAAACAGATTTTCGTCGCCACCGTGGACTGCGCCACCGGCGTGGGCGGATGAATCTGCGACTGCGTGAACAGTGTCAACAGCTGCTTGATGAACTTTTTTTTCTGATAAGAGGATCCAAGAAAACACGTTGCACCTGCAATAGCTAAATTATGAATTCTGAACTTTTTTATGAATGTATAATACTTCCATTGTCAAAAAAATGATATACATGACGAACAACGAACCAACTACCGAGATCGAATGAAGTTTTAATAAACCAACACAAATCAGCAGCAATCCCACCATCACGAACAATCTCAACACAATCCCGCCCAACACAATTTGAATAAATGTGGTGTACGATTTATTCAGCGAAAACTGTATCACAATATAACCGATCAGCACATTGACAAGACTGAGAACAACTCCCGCTACCACCCCAACAATCACCTGTTCCGATCCAAACTTCATCAACGGATAGTAACCGAGTCCGCCAACCAGAACAAGCACCGCGAAAATTTGCACAAGAAATTTCAGATCAAACTTTATTGCGGCGCTCATGTTCCTCTTTATTGCTTAATGCTATTACCTCGCGGAAAAAATGGATCATCCCTCCCGTAAAGCCGATCACAATTCCTGCAACCATCAACCACGGCTTTGTTCCAAATTGTTCATCGGCAAATTTTCCGATAAAGAGAAACAGCACAACCGCTGCCGCTATCTGCAGCCCGAGCGTCATATATGGCGCGGCAGTCTGCAAAATTCCGCTTATTTTTTCCTCTTCGGTTTTCATAGAAGAGATTGCGGTGTCATTAGTAATTCTGTCCTGTCGGACGGATTTCCGTCATCGTCACTTTCCCGTCGAACACCGCCCCTTCATCAATAACAAGCTTCGATGCTTTCACATCGCCGCGCACAACCGCTTTTCCTTCCAGCACTAATTTATCTACCGATGTGATATTCCCTTTCACTTTGCCGCCGATGGTAACACTTCGTCCGGTAACAACTCCTTCAACTTCACCTGTCACTCCAATGGCAAGATTTTCCGCCGCGTGCACTTCACCGGTCAATTTTCCGTCTATACGGATACTTCCTTGGGTCCGGATTTTTCCTTCAACGGTAGTTCCTGCACCGATGAGGTTCAAATTTTTTAACGAAGTGTTGTCTGCCATTAGAGTTCGCTCGCAATCAAATAATCGTTTGGGTTTTGTGCTTTGCCGTTATTCCATACTTCAAAATGCAAATGGGGACCAAAACTTGTCCTCCCGGAATTTCCCAACAGTGCAACTGGTTCCCCCCGTTTTACAAACTCCCCTACTGTCTTTAAAACACTTTGATTGTGTTTATACATTGTCAAATATCCGCCGCCGTGTGAAACCATCAGAGTATGTCCATCATCGGCAGTGTATCCTGAAAATACTACATATCCATCCGCCGCAGCCACGATCAACGATCCGATCTTCCCCGCATAATCAATCCCCAAATGTCCTTTTTCTGATTCGAATCTCCGTGAAACATATCCAACGGCAGGAGCGATGATCGGAAACTCCGCACGAAATGTCGCTTCGTTTTTTACATTGAGCGCAGGACGATACGTTATTTCGGTGGATGGAACAGATTGAACGGGAACATTTTGTTTTGTCTCTAAAATGTTCGTAACCGCTTTATCATTTTCCGACAATAATGAATTGACAGCACCAACATCAAAGGTGCTGTCATCGGGTACCTTTTGCTGACCTAATGCATTGCGTAACTTGTTATTATATTCGCGCAGAACGAGAACTTCGCTGGAAATTCTGTTCAATCGCTTTTGAACTTCGAACAGATCAGAACCATAACGCTTCTGCAACTGTTCTTCCGACATCGGAAGGAGCAATCCCGCGGGTGTATATACGATCGTCGCTACCGTCAGCGATGCGATCAACACAACTATTCCTACACACACGAGCACTATCGTCAATACAGAGGCTTTGAAGGATTTAGTCGAACCGGTATCTCCCTGCGGAATCACCACAATTTCAAACGCATTTTCCTTTGATGTGTGATGATCGCGCTCAGATGGCATTCGCCCTCCCACAAAGCATGTGACTTGATACTAAATTGGACTTCAAATGTAAAAAAAAAGTGGTAGAAATGCAACGGAATTTTACGGGTGTGGTAACGGCAAGTTATTGTCTGTTAAGATGTTGCCGTACTTTTTCGTCAATAGATTGCTTTATTTTCTGCCTGAAATTGCTGCGGGAAAACTGAAGGGCGTGGCGGCGGATATCGGAAGGATTAAATTTGATTAATGAAATTCTTTGTAATGCATCTTGGAGCGAATCCTTCGTTTGCTGATTAAAAAAGAGGCCCGTTTTACCATCAACGATTGTCTCCAACGCTCCACCCCGACCGAACGCAACAACAGGTTTACCGCTCGCCTGTGCTTCCAATGGAACAATACCGAAATCTTCAACTCCCGGAAAAATCAACGCGGTACATCGTGCATATAATTGAGCAAGTTCATCATCGCTTTGCCAGCCGAGAAATTCGATGTTTGGGTTTGCAACTGATCGTAATTTTTCACTTTCCGGACCTGTACCGGCTATGACCAATCTTTTTCCATTCTCATTAAATGCTTCCACGGCAAGATCAACACGTTTATATGGAACAAGAGCGCTCACAATTAAATAAAAATCTTCTTGTACTGAGGAAAGCTGAAATTGTTCTGTATCAACCGGTGGATAGATCATTTCGGCGTCGCGGGAATAATGACGGTGAATTCTTTTACGGACTTCTTCGGAAATTGCAATAAAATGCGTTACGTTTGACGATGTCTTCACATCCCACCAGCGAAGCATCGGGGCAATCATCATCATTGCCATTCGCGTAACCATTCCCGCTTTCCCTTTTCCGAAATACTGATCATACATATCCCACACGTATCGCATCGGTGTAAAACAATAACAGATGTGCAGCGCACCGTTTCTAACACGAGCGTTTTTTACAACGGCATGACTGGTGGAAATGATAAGATCATACTCCGAAAAATCAAATTGCGCAACGGCAAATGGAAACAGCGGAAGGTATTTTCTGTATTGTTTCTGCTTCGCTGGAAGTTGATCGATAAACGAGGTGATGATCCGTTTTGATTCAATAGCCGGAGACATTGATCCTTTATTATGGAGCAACGTATAAATCGGGGCATCAGGATACAATTCGCACAACACTTCAAGACATTTTTCCCCCCCACGCATTCCGGTCAGCCAATCATGGACTAAGGCAACTTTCATGCATTAATATACAAAACTTGATGCGCGGACAAAAATAGTTTTTGATTCAGCACCTTGCATCACTTTTGACTGCTGTTTATATTAAAAAGAATGATAAACCTCCCCGAAAAATACCGATCGTTATTTCCCCATCTGAAAACGGGAAAACTCTGGCTGAACCACGCCGCAATTAGTCCATTAAACAGCCGTACAAAAAATGCAATCGATCAGTATCTAAAAAACCGTTCCGAAGGAACCGTCGACGATTTTCCGCAGATTGTCCAGATCAGCAATAATACAAAACAACAGATCGGAACAATCATTCATGCATCACCGAAACGGATTGGGTTCGTAAACAATACATCCGATGGACTCAACATTTTAGCCAACGGAATCGACTGGAAGAGTGGCGATAGAATTCTTTTAAATGATATGGAATTCCCATCGAATGTCGTTCCATTCCTGAACCTGAAACGGATTGGTGTAGAAATTGATTTTATTAAAAATCACGATGGTGAAATTTCTTTGGATGATATTGAAGCAGCAATCACTCCGCGAACGAAAGTGTTATCGATCAGTTTTGTTCAATTTCTTTCCGGATTCAAATGCGATCTTCCGAACATTGGTGCGCTGTGTAAACGAAAGAATGTCATCTTCTGCGTTGATGCCATTCAGGGAGTCGGATCAACACCCATTGACGTGATTGAATCGCACATCGATTTCCTCTCGTGCGGCGGGCACAAGTGGATGCTTTCCATGATGGGAATAGGGTTTATTTATCTCACAGAAGAGATGCAGTCGCGAATCCAACAACAGTATGCGGGATGGACTAGCAACAAGGATTATTTTACGAATCTTTTTGACTATCGCTTGGATTTCGACGACTCTGCAAGACGATACGAGAATGGTGCACAAAACAACGCAGGAATTGTTGCTCTGGGTGAATCAGCAGCGTTGTTGAACGAAGCAGGAATAAAAAATATTCATTCTCATCTTCTCTCCCTTACCGATATGGTGATGGACTTTGCTGATCGCCATCGCATTGAACCTATAACTCCGAGGGAACATCGCAAACGAACAGGAATCGTAACATTGAAAATACCGAACGCTGAAAAAGTATTTCAAGAATTGAATCTTCGAAACATTATCGTTTCATTGCGTGAAGGAAAGATCAGAATCTCGCCTCATTTTTACAATACAACCGGCGACATAGAAAGAGTTTGCGAAGCGATTAAACATATTATTTTATAAAAAAGTGGCTTCGAGCAGAATGAACAATCATCTTCACATGAGTCCTTCCCAAAGGGACGCTTCGTGTCGCACCTGAGAAAATCCGTAAAAAAGCGGACAGATCCATCATATTTTTTTCTTTGTATTGTTTTTATCAACATGAGTATTCTTCTTATTATCATCTTTGCTCTTCTGACGTTTTTGCTGACCTGTTCTGCTCTGGTCTTCGTGATCGGTCCGATTATGTTGCTGCATCCTAGAAGACGCGGTGAAAATTTTTATCTGAGCAAAGGATTACCGATCTCTCCGTCCCAACTTGGACTTACGTTCGATGATTTTCGATTTACGGCAAGCGATGGCGAATCTCAATTGAGTGCATGGTTTATTGCCGCAGAAAAACCTGTCGGAACAATTATTTACCTGCACGGCGTTGCAGATAATAAAATGAGCGATTTGTTGCTGGCAAAAGTATTCCACGACAATCATTTCCATGTCTTGATCTATGATTCACGAGCACACGGCGAAAGCGGAGGACGATATTGTACGTATGGCTATCATGAAAAATACGACGTGCAAAAAGCAATCGATGAAGTGAGGAAGATTGGTGCAGAGAAAAAAATTGTTGTGGGAAACATCGGTGTCTTTGGGACCTCCATGGGAGCGGCCATCGCATTACAAGCTGCAAGTATTGAACCACGCATTAGAGCGATTGTAGCCGAAGCAGCATTTGCAACGCTTCGTCAGATCACCGTTGACTATCAAAAGCGATTGATGCGTCTGCCGTGGCATTTTTTGCGCAACATTTCTATGAAGCGGAGCGAAGTGATCGCCCATTTTAAACACCGTGAGGTTTCTCCTCTAGCTGCAGTTTCCAAAATTCACGCACCGATCTTTTTTATTCACGGCATTGAAGACAAGTTTATCAAATATCAGTACACACAAGAATTATATATCGCTGCCAATGAGCCTAAAGAATTATGGTTCGTTGCGTCAGCAAGACACAGTGATGTGCATGATATCGGTAAAAAAGAGTATGAAGACCGCATTGTGAAATTCTTTACAAAATATCTTTGTTAAAAGCCCTTCTTGTTCTATGTGTTTCCACTCACACTCTTCATCTGTTTATACTTCCGTTGTTGATCTTGATAGTAATATTCTTTTTTTTATTGTAGAACTTTTTCCGGAAATTTTATGAACCAGAAAATAATGATTCTTTTGGTATCCGTGCTGTTCGGATCATGTGGATTAAATGAAATCGAAAATATTCCTTCCAATTCTTGTGAATTGAAACAGAACCGTCCAAATCCTTTCATCGATACCACATTGATCGAATATGTCATTCCGCCGCTTGAATCTTCTCCACCACACATTCGAATTTGTGTTTATAATCGTTTTCATGATCGAGTTACAGTGTTACGAGACAGCATCAGTCATCCTGCCGGTGCCTTTTTGATTGGATGGAAACCGTACAATAATCATCCCTCGGGAATGTACTACGTAGAACTTCAGCAAATCACCGGTATCTTTCAAAAAAATGTCGTCTTGAAACGAATTGCAACATTAAAGAATTAATTCCATGAGAAACACTCTCCTCGTTATTGTTTTCATGCTTATGATGTTTGTCTCAAACTCCGTTGCACAGGCATTGAAGGATACAACAAAAACATATCCACAGTTTAGACTTGCGTTCATCTATGGCATCTCTAATGATAATTTGCAGAAAGAGAATATCGACAGTCATACACAAGTCAATGATGTAGACAATCAAGGAGTCGCCCAAAACGGCAATCAGTATCAGCAATTTTCCGACGTGACAAAACCGTTCGAAGAGTTAACAATCACATTTACGGCCCGACCATTGAACGATTATAAATTATTGATCCTGCGTGTCGGCAGGATGCAAAATGATTATAAATACACGTATATCTCTGAGGAAGTGAATAGTTCATCAACAGTTGTCGGATCGCTGCGAACTGAAATTACTGAACAATACACCGTTTATCCGTTATCATTCGGTTTTGGTGTGGCCACCCATAATCATGTTGCGCAGATTCAAGCAGAATTTATCTACGCGCTCGGTTATATGAACGAAGAATTTGCAGTCACAAACTCAAACAAAATCCGGACAACATCTTCGAACAACTATCATTCGGAGACAATGGGATATCGGTTCAGCGCACAGTTGAACATTCATTTTCTACCAACAGTGTCAGTGCATCTTGAAGGGGGGTATCGAGTATTAGGATTTAACGGATTTGCAAACACCGTTACCGATAAAAATGTCGGTCTAGATTTTTCGGCAGGCGGAGTGTTCTTTCACAGCGGACTCGCCATCGGATTTTAGAATTATCAAGCCAAGACTAATTTCACCACACATTCTATATGATATGTGTGTGGGAACATATCCACCGGCTGCACTTTCTCAATCTTATATCCGTCCTTGGCAAGCATTTGTAAGTCTCGAGCAAGTGTCGCGGGATTGCAGCTGACGTAGACGATTGTTGGCACTTTCATTCTTCCCAATTCTTCCACCGCTTTCGGATGCATACCGTTGCGGGGCGGGTCGACAATAATCACGTCGGGTTGTGCATATCGTTTTCTCCACTCGACATCTTTTGTCAATAAATCTTTCAAATCTCCGGCGATAAATTCGCAATTGGTGATACCGTTTAACTCGGCATTTTTTCGGGCATTTTGGATGGAACTTTCTACCAATTCAATCCCAATCACCTGCTGGACAAAATCGGAAATATAAATTCCGATACTTCCTGTTCCGCAATAGAGATCGTACACAACATCAGTCGGTTTGAATGCAGCAAAATCTTTTGCAATGGAATAAAGCCGTTCCGCCTGTTTTGTATTTGTCTGAAAAAAGGAATTCGCTGAAATCTGAAACAGATGTTTTCCCAGTTTATCGTGAATAATCCCATCGCCATAATAATGTTTTTCATATTCACCGACCGCCACTTGCGATTTTTTCTTCGTTATATTGTTGATGATGGTAGTAATCTCGGGGAATTGTTTTTGTAATTCGGCAGAGAGTCGTTCCATCACTTCAGGGGAATCTTCAAACGAAACTACGTTTACCATTACATCGCCGGTATTCTTCCCTTCACGGATAACAAGATTACGGAAATATCCGGTTTCAGAGTCAGGTGAAAAGGCGGGAATAGTGTTCTTCAATGCAAACGCTCTAACCTCATTCAAAATTCCAGTGCTCAGTTCAGATTGCAGAAAACATTCGTCGATGTTCAACACTTTATCCCAACGCTGAGGCACATGAAAACCAACCGCAAAATTATTTTCAATACCTTCGCGAACCTGTAGATCGGCAATATCCTTTTCGGTCCACCACGGTTTGTCGCTGAACGAAAACTCCAATTTGTTCCGATAGTAGAAGATATCATCTGAACCGATAATTGGTTCAATCTGCAATCCTTTGAATCCACCAATCCGTTCAAGCGCATCGGCAACATGCTGCTGCTTATATCCCAACTGTGTCGCGTATTCAACATGCTGCCACTTACAGCCACCGCACACGCCAAAATATTTGCAGCGGGCGGCAGTCCGTTGAGGAGAAGGAGTGACAAGTTCGACTAACTTCGCTTCGGCATATTTCTTTTTGGATTTATAAACTTTTGCTTTTACCACATCGCCGGCTATGGCGCCGTCAACAAAGACGACCATCCCATCAATGCGGGCAACACTCTTCCCTTCAAATCCTGTCGATTCGATGGTCACTTCAATAATGTCGTCTTTTTTAATTTCCATAATTTCTTTCAATGATTGAAACACAAGGCAGATCTATTGATTTTCTCTGTGTCCTATGTGCCTATGTGGTAGTGCTATTAAAATTCTAATTTTTTATCCCTTGCAATAATTTTCCACTCACCGACGATCGAATTTCCTTCGGCTACAGTAATGCGTTCGTACAACGCAACAGTCGGACAAATATGTCTTGGCACTCCGTATAACACATCGCCCGGTGAATACCTTTTGGAATCCGGAACTTCCAACACTAAATGTTCTTCGCTATGTGCTGCCGGAACAGCATCCGGAGCGTTCAAAAAGTGGACCCGCGGCTGTGGATTTTCCGATGAAACAGATTTGTAGCCAAGATCAACCGTAATTGTTTTATCATCGACAATGGAGATTACTCTTGTCAAGATCAACACTGCATAATCGAACGGCGCTTCCGGCATCATCTGTTTGTATCCGAAATCCCAAAAAACAAATGTTCCGGGACTGCATTCAACACCTTCCCTAACAGCATGCGCAGAAAAAGTTGTCGAACCTCCCGCAATGATCGTCATTTTTTGATGATATTTTTCCTGTACCAGATTTAAAAGCTCGGTCACTTGCGCGAATCCTTCATCACTTCTTTTTTTTCTCACCACCGGATCGGGATTATTAATCTGTCCGTCATACACATGAAATCCTGCGACATGAATTTCTGGAAATTTCTTGAGTGAATTGATTAGCGCTTCGGCATTTGCAGGTGTAATTCCCGTACGGTTCATACCAACATTCAAATCAATATACACATTGATAATTGAAGAGAATGCGTGAAAGATTTTTGAAATATGTTCCGCTGCCTGAACATGATCAATCAAACAAGAAAACTGAGAATTGGGATATCGCTTCACAATCTTCAGTAAACGATTGATTTTAGGGCCGACTGGTTGATAGGCAAGAAGAATATCGTGGGCTTCAATCGAGCCGAGCATTTCGGCTTCAGCAATAGTGGCACATTTGAATTTCGAGATCCCCTCCTCCATCATCATTCTGCACACTTCCGCAATTTTATTCGTCTTCACATGAGGTCGAAGCAGTGAAACATCTTTCACCGTACGGACACATTGCCGGATATTATTTTTGACCCGTTCTTTGTATAAGATCAACGATGGAGAATCAATACTTTCGACATTGCTAATGTTATACCATTGTTCATTTCCCATGATAAAGCCTTATACAATTTTTTCTCTGTGACCTTAGTGTCTTTGTGGTTTGTTTTTTAAATCAAATCTACCATCGAACCAAACTCTGGATCGAATAAGCGTTTGTATGTTCTAATAGCAAAACCATCGGTCATTCCGGCGATATAATCGCAGAGCAATCGAGCACGGTGGTTGGTGTCCGATGCAGTGCTGAAATTTTGCTCCACATATTTTGGGAGCAGGTTCAATTCAAATTTTTCTTTTCCAAGATAATTATCCGCAAACGTGTCGAAGATTCTCTTTAAGAGGTAATCCCCCTTTTTTTCCAACTGGTGAAGCTGTGGGGAAAGAAAAACCAGATCGAGCGAAAGTTGTTTGAACATTTGCGATTCTTTTTTTGCTTTTTCATCGATCACAAGATTAAAACGGTACCGATTCGTTTTTCCACTCATCACATTTATTGTTTCCACAACGCTGCACGATTCAATATATTTTCCGATTTTGCTGGAGAGCGAACGTTCAACGCGTCCCTCCTTCATAGCATCAAACAGTTTCTTCAAACTCAACTGCAGATCCTCGTCGAACTTCTGTGATTCCGCCCAGCGTTCAATCTTCTGCTGTGTGATAAATCCGGAATGAATCCCGTCGGCAACATCATTCAATGAATAGGCGACGTCGTCCGACCAGTCCATAATCTGACATTCAATGCTGCGAAAATAATCCCTTGTCTTTCCTGCTTCAATTTCTTTTGTGATATCAACGCCTTCAAAAACAAAATCGAGAAACTGTTTTTGCTCATTATAGATGAAGTGATTTTTCGGATTGTTCAATTCACCGTAGAACGTTTTATATTTCAACACGCCATCCAAAAATGACCGAGTAGGATTCATTCCCTTGCGCGAAACTTTATCGGAATAAACTGTTTCCGTAAGCAACCGAAGCGTTTGTGCATTCCCTTCAAATCCTCCATATTGTCTCATCACGTTGTGCAGTGTCCGTTCTCCCGCATGTCCGAACGGCGGATGGCCAAGATCGTGAGAAAGACAGATTGCTTCCACAAGATGAGAATCGATATAAAATGTATCAGAAAAGAATGGACTCTTCCGCTGCAAGTATGAACAGATAGCTCTACCAATCTGCGCAACTTCTAATGAGTGCGTGAGCCGCGTCCGGTAAAAATCGTATTCTCCGGAAAGAAATACTTGTGTCTTTGCTTGCAGTCTACGAAACGAAGCAGTGTGAATGATCCGATCCCGATCTTGTTCAAACGGTGTCCGATAGTCGTTCTTCCGTTCATCTTCGCGGCATTGCGTGTCGAATGAATTGTAAAATGTGTTGTTCATAATTAAAAAAATATGGAGCTATTAGCTCTTGGCTTTTAGCTATTAGCATACATACAAAAGCTAATAGCCAACTGCTAACAGCCGCTTTTCCTACACTCCTTGCGCCCTGTTCCGCAATTGAATTCTTGCGACAAAAAATGTGGTTGGAATGGTAATCAATAAAATGCCGATGATCGTTTCAAGGCTGAATGATCGATCCCAAATTATAACATCAAACACCGTTGCAAATGCAACCTGCGCCAAGCCGACGGTGGAATTTTGTGCAGGATTTCCAAGCATATACGCTCGCGTCATAGCAAGCTGTGCGGCTGTTCCCGTTAATCCGATCCCAAGCAATTCACCAATCACCGGTAAGGTATATTTCTCCCCTTCGAATAAATGAGGGAGCGAGGGAATCAAAACAACAAATGTGATAACGCTTGCGACCCCGGTAAAATGTGCAACAACGGTTGTGGGATGAAGTCCTTTTGTGCGATGCAAATTATAAACAGCAACCGCTGCAAACAGTGCTTGAAAAATTCCCACAACAATAGCAAAGTTTCCCTGATCGAAATGCGGCTGCTGAATAAAATAGACACCGGCGATTCCACATAAGATAGAAATAAGCACCGAACGATGGATCGGTTGATTCGCCACAAAAGCAATAATGAGCGCCATCCAAATTGGAACAAGGTTCACAAGAGACGTTGCTTCGGCCAGGGGAAGATTTGCAAAAACGTAGAAAGTACAAAGAATAGAGAGCGAGCCGACAATACTTCTCCACCATAACGACGAGGGAACATCGAAGAACATTAACGGTTTTTTTGTCAAATAGGCAAGGATGAGGACGAAGATAAAATTGATAAACGCGCGTGCAAATCCGGTTATGCGCCAGTCGAACGTATCTTTCAGTGAATGTGTAAACGCTCCCATCAACGCAAAGCAAAACGCACTGAAGAGCATCCAACCAAGAGCAGAAATATTTTTGGGGTTAATCATTCGATCAATGGAGAATGGATAGTGGAGAATGAAGAATCACAATCAAACTTTTTTGGCTTCCATTCATCATTCTACATTCTTCATTCTGCATTATCATTTATTCTATTTCTGAAGAAACTTTTTCCCACTCTTCCATCAACACATTCAGTTTTTTCGTGACAGCATCATATTCTGCCGAAATGGTTTTTGCTTTCAACGGATACTTAATGTACTCTTCGCCCGCCATTTTCTTTTCCAACATTGCTTTCTGCTCTTCAACAGCAGCGATATCTTTTTCCACTTGTTCTAATTTTTTCTTTAACTGATGTAAATTTTTCCTCGAATGCTCTGTTTCACTTTTAACTTTTGACTTCTGATTTTCTTCACTCTTTGCATTGACCGCGACCTTTTCAGCATTTCTCTTCTCCGCCTTCAATTGTCCATTGTCAATTGACAGTTGTTTCTTTTCCACTTTTTTCTTCGCGATATAATCGCTCACGTTACCGAGGTATGTACGGACACCGCCATTCGGAGAAATCTCCAGCACTTTGTTAACGATCGTATCCAAAAATGCGCGATCATGCGAAACGATCAGATACGTTCCATCGAATTCTTTGAGAGCTTCCTGCAACACTTTTTTGGAACGCATGTCCAAATGGTTCGTCGGTTCGTCCATAATCAGGAAATTGGCTGGAGCAAGAAGCATTTTCGCCAATGCCAAACGACTCTTTTCTCCGCCGGAAAGAACTTTCACTTTTTTGAAGACATCATCTCCCTTAAAAAGGAATGATCCCAGAATAGTCCGCAATCTCATACGAATTTCCCCATCTGCAACTTCATCCACTGTCTGCAGCACCTCTTTGTTCGGACTCAATTCATCCGCCTGATGCTGCGCGAAGTACGAGACGATTACATTGTATCCTTCTACCCGCTCGCCCGACTGAAATGGCTCCACTCCCGCAGCAATCTTGGAAATGGTAGACTTTCCTGCCCCGTTCACGCCAACGATAGCAATGCGGTCTCCCCGTTCAATTGTATAGGTGAGATCTTCATACACAACTTTCTCCACACCCACTTGTCCATCCGATGATGGATATGTTTTGTGAATATTCTTCAGTTCCATCACCACACGGCCGCTGGATTGCGCCTGCGGAAAATGGAAATGGATCTCATCCTCTTCATCTTCGATCTCAATCAGTTCCACTTTCTCCAATTGCTTCACACGACTTTGAACCTGTCTTGCTTTACTTGCTTTGTAACGAAAGCGATCAATGAACTCCTGCGTCTGCTTTAATTGGGATTCTTGATTCTTTTTCTGGTTCATTGCGAGCTCTTTGCGGATTACTCGTTCTTTTTCATAGAATGAATAATTGCCCGAATAGATCTCCATATTACCAAGCGAAAGAGCACAGGTTTTTTTCGTAAGTGAATCGAGGAATGCACGATCATGCGAAATAAGCATAATAGCGCCGTTATAATTGCGGAGATAGTCTTCCAGCCATTGTAAGGATTCGATATCCAAATGGTTGGTCGGTTCGTCCAATAGCAAAACGGAAGGCTCTTTTAATAATAATTTTGCCAGCGCAATACGCATTTGCCAGCCACCGCTGAAAGCGCGGACGTTCTTCTCCATATCCTGCATCGTAAATCCAAGACCCATCAAAACGGTTTCGATTTTCGACTTCAAACGGTAAGCATCTGCTTCTTCCTGTTTGTGCTGTAGTTCACCGATAATTTCAAGCAGTTCCAAATATTCTTCAGAAGTATGGTCTGTTACCGCAAGTTTTTCGTATGCTTCGCCCAGTTCCTGCTCAATCAGTAACACATCTTCAAATGCAGACTCCACCTCTTTATAAAGAGAGGCGTCCGAATCAACCACGGCATCCTGCGGAAGGTAGCCGACCGAGACAAATCGCGCTTTGTTCACGCTTCCTTCCATCGGCGGATTGATTCCGGCAATGATTTTCATCAGTGTGGATTTGCCTGCGCCGTTGCTGCCGACAAGACCAATGCGATCGTGAGGATTGATGGTGAAAGAGATATCGTCGAACAAGTAACGTTCGCCAAAGTTTACGGTAAGATTATTAAGAGAGAGCATCGATTAACAGACGACAGATTTCAGATTGTGAGATTACAGATAACAATAAAAACTTGAATTATTTTTAAAAAGCAAACCACATAGGCACATAGAAAAGGGCAAATCCCGCTAAAAAACATCATTCCCCGCGCGGCTCTGTAACATTTCCGGTCGCTGTCGGGGAATCCTTACAATTGCACTGTAATATACGAAAAGTTTAGGTGGGGTGGAAAGGTAATGATAGAATTGAATTTTGATAGAATTGTTTTTAGACGCCATTTTTTAAAATGGGACTATTGCGATCCGGAACGGAGGGAAGGATCTGAGCACTTGTCTGCCTTCTTTTTGGCGGAAGCCTTGGATATTTTTTACTTAGCACGGCGAAGGCCCGTTGTTTGTAGTGCCGCATAATACAAAATGATAACGGTAAATCTGATACTATGTTCAATTCCCACAGCCCAATCCCCTTCGCTCAGTGTGGCATCAGGGTTCAAAATGACCGTTGTTTTAGTATTCTTGAGATGAGTTCTAGTGATGATAATAATCCATGAACTTCATATAAAACGCCTTAGTAGTTTACATAAATCGTCTCATCGCACTACGCACTTGCGCTTCATTCATCCCAAAATAATGTCCAAGCTCATGAAAGAGTACTTCTCGGATTCTCAGCTCAATCTCCTCTTCGTTCGGGCAGACAGACTCAATGTTTTTTTGATACAAAGAAATCTTGTCCGGTACCGTTGCGCTCATTCCGTACCATTGTCCTCGATGTGTCAGCGGAATGCCTTGATACAACCCCAACAATGAAGTGCGATCGGCCTTCACTTTGCCGAGCGCATCGTCGGAAGGGTAATCTTCGACCACAATCTGCACATTTTCCACACGGTCGCGAAAATCGGCGGGCAGACTGTCAAACGCCTCCTGTGCTATATGCTCAAATTGTTCCCGCGTCATTATATTCCTAGATGTTCTGCTCGTCCGCCTTCTGTTTGTTGGATGCACCAAAGAAATCTGCTTTTTTAAAACTTCAAACGCCACTACCAGATTGCCACGTCGTGCGCGAAACGCGCCACTTCTCGCAATGACACTTGGTTTTTTTTGTATTGTTATTAAACGTACGATCATAGCGATTAAAAGACAACAGACAAAATCTTAAATTGGGATTATTTTATGTGAAATATTATAACGCCCTCCCTAACCACCGCATAATGTTCAACGTAAGCTGACGGTTATCAATTCCCGGAAGCTGCATTCCGAATTTTTCATTCTTCAATCGCTGTGCGGTCAGCATTGCAGCTTCTCCAAGTACTACAACACGCCCTTTCCCAAATTCAAGTGCCATCCCCTGTGACTTTCCTGCCGCAGAAACCGGATCGGCAAATCGTGTATGTGTATCAGTATCCAAAAATCCTTTCGTCTCCCAGATCGAATCAGGAATAACATCCACAGCGTGAGCGGAGAGATTGAGAAATGAATTACCGGCGCCGCGTAACGATTGTCCGGTAAATGTGATGATGGTATTAATTCGTTCACTTGAATCTCGTCCCAGCGTAATTGGATGATTTGAAATAAGTCCATGAGCACGGGAAAAGATCAGCTGCGATTTTCCGTCAATCTGTGAAGCGGTAAAACTTGAAGAATCGAAATAGACCGAATCGTTCGTAAATCCTTTCGTCATCGCAATGCCAAAGTGTTTGCTGAGAATCTCTGAAGCTGAACCGATGGGATGATGATCGGCGATGAATAGAAGACTCCCGCCATTACGGACCCATGCTTCCACCGCTGAGCATTCTGCATCAGTAAAAGCAGGATCATATTTTTTCTCTTTCCCTTTTGGATTGACAATGACAAGAATATCATAACCATGCAGCGATTCCTGCGAAAATACTTTTTCGTTGGAATAGACGCTGAATCCGTCATTGACCAACAAATCAACAAACGGATGATATGTCCCATTCATTGTGTGAAGATTTTGATGTGCATGGTCAAACAGAATGCGGGGACTCTTGGATGTAAATGCGGGATTCGAAACAACAGCATTAAAGTCCGGATCTGGCTGCTGACGATCGCAACCTGCAGTGATCAAAATAAAAAGTATTGCGTATAGTGTTGAGCGCATACATACTCCTAATATAGTGTTGCTTCTTGGACTGGTGAAAGGGATTCAAGGTTTCAATAATTGTATATCATCGGTAGAATAATCGCCATTATGCTCTCTCACTACTCTATAACAAACAACTATACCGCACCACCGTTTGTGTCTTACTTTCCAATACCCTATCTTATTTGTAATGAATAGAGACGATCGCTCCTCTCAACAACTTTTTCGGCGCCTCACATTTTACCCATCAACAATAGGAACGCCGTATGGCCCAACAACAATCTTCCGATTCCCTTCCGGAATCATGGCGAATGATGATCGCCAAATATCAGCAATCCGATCTGCGAAAAAGTATTTGGCAGATTGTTAACTCGTATGCACCATTTTTTATTCTGCTTGTGGCAATGTATTTCGCCCTGGAATATTCATACTGGATCACTTTGGCGCTGGCAATCCCGGCTGCCGGATTTCAGGTGCGGATCTTCATTATCTTCCACGACTGCACACACGGATCATTCTTCAAATCTCAAAAAGCGAATGACATTGTCGGAATCATCAGCGGACTTCTCACGTTTACACCCTATCATGAATGGCGGCACAATCATTCCATTCATCATGCCACCGGCAGCGACCTGGACAATCGTGGCACCGGCGATATTTGGATGCTCACCGTAAAAGAATATCTCGCTCTCTCAACCTGGGGACGAATTAAATATCGACTGTATCGAAATCCTTTCGCCATGCTCTTGATTGGCCCACCGATCATGTTCATCATTGCACATCGCTTTACAACAGAACAATCCGGCCCGCGCGAAAAAAAGAGCGTGCATTGGACAAGCGTCACGTTGGCTGTTATCACGGCGGCGATGAGTTACCTGATTGGGTTTTTTCCGTTCGTCATGATTGTGCTGCCTGTTATTTGGCTTTCCGGTATGTTCGGTTTATGGCTCTTTTATGTGCAGCATCAGTTTGATGAGACGTATTGGGAACATCATCAAGAATGGGATTTTTTCGAATCTGCTTTAAAAGGAAGTTCATTTTATAAACTTCCGAAGGTGCTGCAATTCTTCAGCGGGAATATCGGTTTTCACCACATCCATCATCTAAGTCCTCGCATTCCGAATTATCGATTAGAAAAAGTGCAGAAGGAAGTTCCGGTGTTCAGTTCGGTGAAACCAGTCACGTTTTTTTCCAGTTTTCGTTTTCTTGTTCTTCGGCTGTGGGACGAAGAACAACGCAGGCTTGTCGGTTTCCGCGCTTTGAAACATGTGCGACGAACACGGAATATAGCGTAACATTCCACCACTCTTTATGAAATACAGAGCCGTCCATGTGACGGCTCTGTTATTTAGTTTAGTGATGCCACAACTTTGAGTCAATGCATCACTAATATTTTTTTCTGTGCATCTGTGTCTCTGTGGTAAAAGCTTTTTTTGCCGTCGTAGTATTTTAATCTTCCTCTCCGAATAGTATATTACAGTCAGTATATGAAAACACAGACAATACCATTCGATTCCATTCTCAAAAGCGTCACACATTATATTACACTCTCATCGGAAGAGAAGAAAATATTTTGCTCCCTCCTCCGCGTAAAAAAACTCCGAAAGCGACAGTATCTGCTCCAGGCAGGAGACGTTTCACGATTTGAACAGTTCGTGAGCAAAGGGGCTCTCCGAGCTTACTATCTAGATGAAAAGGGACACGAACGGATTGTACAATTTGCACTTGAAGGTTGGTGGATCGGTGACATGGCCAGCTTCTACAGCGGACAACCCGCAACGCTAACTATCGAAGCAATGGAAGATTCAGAATTGTTTCAGATCGACAGAAACGATTTTGATACGTTGTTGGAAAAAGTACCGAAGTTCGAACGGTTCTTTCGTATCTTGCTCACCAATGCGCATATTGCACACCAGCGCCGCGTCCTTTCCCATCTTACGGGAAGTGCGAAGGAACGGTATCTTGAACTCCGCTCAAAATATCCTGCGTTTGAACAGCGCATTCCTCTGCGCCATATCGCTTCATATCTTGGCGTCACTCCGGAATTCCTTAGCCGTATGAGAAAAAAATTGTCAAAAAAGAAATAATTTTTTTGGTATTACTCTTTAGTGATCATTTCCCTTATTGATCTACATCAAGGGAATTTCTTGACCTTCTTCATCACCATCGCCATGCTCTTCTCAGTATGTTTGTATCAGTTTTTGAAACAAACATCTACAACATATTAAAGGGAGTTATTATGCTTACAACACTTTTTTCCACAAACAATGATGTTATCGGATTAATTCTGCGAATGACCGTTGGCTTTATCATTTTTCCACACGGCGCACAAAAAATGCTCGGCTGGTTTGGCGGATATGGTTTTACGGGGACAATGGGATTCTTCACCGGTACCGCAAAACTGCCGTATATTATCGGCCTCTCGGTTATTCTGTTAGAGTTCGTTGGATCGTTGCTGCTGGTTGCAGGATTAGGAACACGACTCATCGCCCTTGGATTTATCGGATTGATGATCGGCATTATTTTTACATCACATCTGCAGAATGGATTTTTTATGAACTGGTTTAGCAACCAGTCCGGCGAAGGATTTGAATACCATTTGCTGATTATCGGCCTTGCATTCGCATTATTGATCGGCGGAGCGGGAAAATATTCTGTCGATCAATTGATCGTTCAATAAAATAGTAATAATACCATGCCATGACTTTGAGTCATGGCATGGTATTATTACTTATTTCTTCTCTGTGCGCTCCGTTACCCCCGTGGTATTTTTTTTCCCTACGTGACATTTTTTTACATTTCCTGACCCAACAAACACATCTTTAGCAAATTCTTCCGCGTAAAGTGTGCTACACTAACATTACAACAATAAACGAACCAAACAGGAGGATGTTATGAAAACGAGAGCAGCAATATTGATCGCAATTGCAATAATAACTATACAATCAGCAATGGCAGAAAAACCCACCAAAAAATTCCCCACAGAAGAAAAAAAGATCACTTATGCAATTAAGAATTTACACTCCGGTTTGCATACAAATAATCCAGGTGTTATTGAGTCCGCAATGAGAGTGACTGCGCAAATAAAAATGCGTTTTCCCGCTGTTGAAGTTTCAGAATTGGTGGATGCCATCAACGATGTATGGTTAAAAAACCCTTCGGGCTCGACACGATACAAAGCATACATTGCACTCTCGGTAATAAAAAATCCGGAATGGTATGTGAGTGAATCTGAAATTACTACTGCAACCGATGAAACATTTTTCAAAACCGCGTCTGTGCGCATGCAGGAAGAGTTGCTGACAACAAACACGCAATAATAGTCTTCACCCCATCCTCCCACAACAAACCCGAAGTTTGTATGATTCGGGTTTCGTTTTTTTATTTCCATGGTTAAGAGAATATAATCTGCCGTTGGTAGGATATAGACCTAATTTTAACGATATTGTATTATAAGCAGTACGCATCTTAGGAGAGAAATATGGCACAAATTGCATTTCGGGGAGAGTCCGGAAAGAAGTATTCATTCGCCATCCATCCGATGACGACATTATTCAAGCAGACGGCAGCAGTATATGTTATTACGCACCGGGCAACGGATGAGATGAATAAGGTTTCGCATAAACACATCTTTGTCGGCGAGACTGACAATCTTGGTAAACAGTTCGACGGATTAAAGGATCAGTTCTTCAACCGATATAACGCGAACTGTGTTTGTGTTCATCTTGAAGATGATAAAAAGACACGATTAAAGATCGAATCCGATCTCGTGGGTAATTACAACCCTCCGGGCAACAGCTAAATCGATAGTGCTATCCTGTAACAGCCTGTTACAGGATAATCATCCCTCTATTATTACAACTCCGAGTGAAGGATATTCTGTTCTGCGTTCTTATCCAATCCTTTTATATGCACTTCGCCGGCTGGATATTGTTTCTTTATTTGGTGATAAACCAAAACGAGAGAGAATTGATCTCCGCGGTTAATATTATATTCTTTCCCTTTCAGTTCTTTTCCGTTCACAAAGGTCTTGGCGTTATATTTCCCATCGGGGTTTTTACTGCAGCGTAATTCTATCGTCTGTTGGTCTTTCATAATGTGTACCTTCTTCTGTTCAATTTCTGTTCATTGATTCCATCTCCTGTAAGATACAACAAATTGATGAAAATAAATTCGATTCTGGTGAATTGATTATTTCTGTTTGCGGAACTACCAGCCAAGCCATTTTGGAATTATCCGTCATGTTTACACAACCTTTGTGTATTCGTAGTATCCAGAAACAATACTCATAAAAAAATCCGTCGTTTTGCATTTGTTTAACATAAAAATAAATGTGCAAAATTTGCACAGTGGTATGCACGAAATTGATATACTGCGTCACTGCATTCCAATCCCAAAAAGTGTTACTTGTATGTGAAGAGTCCGGAATAGCCGGAACTATTTACAAACAACGGAAAGGGTTCACACATGAAGAATATTTTAGTTCTTGCGTTACTTGCATTCTTGGCATTTGGAGGATGTGCGTCCGATGAAAATCCATCGACGACGGGTGGAAAAGGAACGATGCAAGTCTCAATGGTCGATGCACCAGCAACCACATATGATTCAATTATTGTTGTCGTCACGGAAGTTTCAGTGCACAGTAATGCTTCATCGGAAAGCTGGATCACGTTGAGCAGCGGAACAAAAACATACAACCTTCTTGCCTTGGTGAACGGTGTTGAAGCAGTGATGGGGCAGACGCAGCTTTCTGCCGGCACATATTCACAACTGCGATTGACGTTGGGTGATTCCTGCTGGGTATACGCATCGGGTGTAAAGATCGCCTTGAAAGTTCCGAGTGCAGAGATCAAACTCAACTTAAATGTGGAGATTGTTGCAAATGTTACCTATAAGCTTGTTCTCGATTTTGATGCAACAAAATCGCTTGTCACCACTCCGACTGGATTAGTAATGAAACCGGTTATTAAAGTGTTGACAACATCTTCTACCGGATATATTCAGGGAAGCGTCAACATTAAATCGTCCGTCTCGGCGTACGGAAATGGAGACACACTATCCACACTTACGGGAGCAAATAACTCGTTTAAGATCATGTATGCAAAACCTGGAACATACAGTCTCACTATCGTTTCTGCCGATGCAATGTACAATGATTCGACATTAACAAATATTTCTGTTGTTTCTGGTCAAGTGACTAATGTCGGGACGATTAATTTACGTACAAAACTATAATATTTCACTTTTCCAATAATGCAAAACGCCAGCCGAATGGCTGGCGTTTCTATTTTAAAAACATCTGAGCTACTTTCACTTCAGCGGAGCATGGATTAAAGAATCTTCAATTGATTCCGATTGTTATTTTCCGTACAAAAAATATAAAAACCGTACTTGCAAAGAAAGGATTGAAATCCGCTGTTCAACGATATTGTTCCATTTCAATTCTGTCCCGATGAAAAGATCTGAGATTAATGGACGGGTAAATCCAAATGATAGCATATATCCCATATTCCATTCTGAGCTCTCCATTGTTTTCCCCATAACAGTTGCTTTCGCCGTCATTCGATAATATCCTATTCCCGTATGCATTTGAATCCCCAACCGCTGAATTGTGAAAATTGCCAAAACGGGAATTGCTGAGAGGGATGCAGAAACATCTACTGATCCGAATTCTGATGCGAGACTATTCATTGCCATTGTTGATATAGGAATATATCCGGTTTCAACACCAACACCCAGAAGATTGCTCGAGCCCCATTTTAAACGAAACGCGCCTGTAATTCCATCGCGCGTAGAGTTTCCCAGAATGATTTTTGGTGGCGTGAGTTTATAGGAATATCCCCCTCCAATTTCTCCAACTAATCGAAATGTCGTTCGGTCGACACTCTGATCCTGTGCAGAAGCAAGCATCGAAGCGAACAATAACAAAAGAAACAAATATGTTCTATTATTGGAATACATAATATTCAAAAGCTATCAAAGCGGGGTAGTTTGTGAGGATTCCATCAATATTCCCTTGTGTCAGAAAAGGAAGAATGAATTCTCGTTGATCGAGAGTCCAGACAAATATTTTACGATTTTCGGAATGCATCGCTTGCGCATTGCTTCCCAACGGACCAAGTGTCCAGCGCGGCGCCCACACCTTTGCGTTAACCGCACGGACATCTTCCATCGATAATTCACATAATGCATCAGCGGAGGATACCATGTTTTCTTTTTTATACCTGTCCACCAGTTCATCGTTGGACAGTCCGATATAAATATCCAATTTTCGCCCGGCAGCAAATGCCTTTTTTTGATACTCCTGCTGCAGTGCAGCTGCGGATGCGATTGCCTCCGGTGATTTTATATCCAGCCAGACATAGGTCAATGTTGTTTTGTTGACAACCACTTCGAGTGCTTCTTTCAGCGTTGGGACAAGTTCTTTATTCTTTAAGGTACACAGTGTTCGAATAGCAGCAAATGTATAATTCGAAACCGGTCCGACACAATAATCCCCGTTTACTAAGCGAGGACTGAAATTCTCGTCATGAAAAAGAATTGGGATCCCGTCTTTTGTCAATCGCACATCGATCTCGATTCCATTTGCACCAAAGCTTTCAGCGAGTTGTATCATTCCAAGACTATTCTCTGATTCCGGCAATCGATCTGAATTCCTTCCTCCTCCACGATGAGCAAGAATAACAAACGTCGTATCCTTCAGCGGACTGTTGTATTGCAAGGTAATATTGATCGTGGGTTCGGCAGACCCATTTCCAATTTTTCCTTGGAAAAAAAATGACGGTGTCGGCAGGATTCCTTGCAACAATGGCTTTCCATTGTTTTCGGCAGGGATTTCAAATTGAGCTAAACCTGTTTCACCCCCCTGCGTGTATCGCCAATATCCCTCAAAAATAAGTGTGGAGTCTATTCTTCCGCATTGAAAGACAAACAGTCCGGCATTTTTTCCCGTAAAGATCGACAATGTTTTTCCGGTACGTTTTACAACCACTTTTTTTCCGAATTGATCTGAACCGTCTATAACATCGTATACCCCATTCAATAATTGCAGCTGCTGTGGTTTTATGGGCTGGGCACTGATCAGTTTTCCTCCTCCCACAAATACCGGAACGTTTACTACCGTGTCATGTGAACACGATAATGTTACAAGAGAAAATAACACCAAAAGGAATATGAAAAATAGTTGATTCATTACACGTTAAAAGACAAAAGAAATTTGAACATCGGGATACAACAGCCACCGATCCTGCACAGCAAAAGCCAACCACACCTGATAGTTTGGCCGTGCATAATGTGCCCGCAGTGCAAAAGACATAAATGTTGATTTCCAAATATCCTGTTCAAGTATTGCCGAGGTAACAACGCCTGCAATTTCCGGTTTTACTTTACCTACGGATGCTGAACCGAAATACGTATGCTGTGAAAATAATATTAACATTTCCGATTTCATTGTTATTTTATAATCGTCGATATCAATACCGACACTGATTCCTGGTCGATTCAACAATCCCATTGCTTGTGTATCGAAACCATCTAAATCTGCAAAACCAAACCAGTACGTAAATTCATCGGAAAGAGCCAGGGATACATCGCCCAGAGGATAAGACCACATAGCGCCAGCAGAAACACTATTGATAATATAGACCGTGGAGAATTGGGTTATAAGAGAAAAATTGTACGGCAGTCCGTACCGTACTGAAGTATTCACCATCGGTATCTGGCGAATTTCTTCTTCCACAACCGAACGCGGAAATATTGTGAGTGAGGCACCGATGGAATAACAGAGCGTGTATTGTTGAAACGGATAGGGAAAACTGATATACGGACCTGCGTTACGTTCAGTGCTACATAATTGTGAAATACAGAAAGAGAGCAGAAGTGCAACTATGAGAACGAATCTCATCATGATACGCTACTGCTTAAATTTAACAGAGATCGAATCAACAGTATCAAATCCAGAAAAATCATTTCGTAGTTTTCTGACGGAAAAGAGGAGCGAATGTGGTTGTATGCTACATTCAATGTAGTGAAAAAAACGCATTGTTGATTGCTGGCTGAACAGATCGGGAAATCGTTGTCTTTTACCAGTCAATAAGGGATGCAGCAGGCCGCCACCCCCGCCGATAACGAACAGTTCCTTCCCCATTTTTTGAAAATGTTCATACGCATGTGCATGCCCGGACATAAACACCGATGTTTTGTTATACATAAAAAACGGTACGAGAAATTTTTGCTGAACATCCTGCGAAGGATAAACAATCGTACTATTAGTATATGGAGAATGATGACAAAGAACGATGACGGAAGTAATGGTGCTGTCATATTCAAATCGAGCGAGCTGTTCGTGGTACCATTGTAGTTGCTGATTATGTTCATCGTCCGATAATTTTGGGAAATTCGAATTTAATACAATCACACCAACAGATTTGATCACCACCGAATACCATGTGGTGGGAATTTTTGGAAATCGTTTTTTAAATTGTTCGAGAGCCTGTTCTTGAAACAGATAGTAATCGTGGTTGCCAATCACGGGATACACGGGCACATGGAGGTCTTTATGGAATTCATCAAACAATTTCCAATTCGAATCGGTCATTCCTATTGATGTAACATCACCGAGATGAAAAATTCCGACGGCGGTCGATTCACATTGAATCGCACGAAATATTGTTTTGGTGGCTTTTTCATTCTCATGTTCTGTTAATCGAAGTGTTTCAATCCACATCGGCTGCTGGGTATCGGAAAGAAATATGATGGAGGGATGTTGTTGAGCGAATGCTGAAATTGTGAAAAACAAAAAAATGGAAAGCCTTTTTTTCATTTTTTTTCATACCTCTGTTTAACGGCGGGAATAAGATACTCATCAAACGAACGAATGAAATCATACTCCGCCTTCCACCCCCATTCTTTTTGCGCAAGTGAATCATCAACATCCGCCGGCCAGCTATCAACAATCTTCTGCCGAAGCGTGTCGGGTTTAAAACTCACTTGAGCATGGGGAAACGCTTTTTTAATGACTTCGTAAAAATCTTTCGCGGAAACTGAAAATGCTCCGATATTATAGACAACTTGTGTTAGATTTTTCGCGGGAGCTGCCTCCAACTGTAACAATGCATTGATCGCATCAGGCATCACCATAAATGGTAGTGTAGCACTTTCGGGAACGAAGCAGTTATACACTTTTCCCTGCGCGGCAAAATGCATCATCTCGGGACCATAATCGCTGGTTCCCCCGGTCGGGAGTGTGACGGCGCTGATCAGTCCCGGAAATCGTATCCCGCGAAAATCGACATGGGCAGTGGTCGGCTGAGGATCTATCTGACGATAATACCAATTATAGTAGCGCCCGAGATCTTCACAATATTTTTTATTGATGCCGTACATTGTCCGTGCATCGAGCCATTCGGATTCTTTTACTTTTCCCGCTTTCATTTTCGTCGGAACATCCGGTAGACCGTATGCAGCGATCGAGCTCGGAAAAAGAAATTTCACATTCTCCCCTGTCGCACGCGCCTGCCGGGCTGCAAGTTCTAACAATCCCAATGTTCCATCCACATTCACTCTATGGCCAAGCACCGGCTCACGTTCTGCTTTTGTGGAGAGAATCGCCGCAAGATGATAGATTGTACCAAAATCATAGAATGCTGCAAGACGATCGAGCAGCGACGAATCCATGATATCGCCGACAATCACTTCGTGACATTTTTCCTGAAGCGTTTTGCTCAATGGATGGACATCGATAGCAACAATTCGCACATCGGGATTTTTTTCTGTCAGTCGTGCTACAAGCCCGTGACCGATTTCACCGTTAGCTCCGGTAATGAGTACCGCTTTTGTGGACATACATTTCCTTTCACATTTTAATGCGGGAAATATAATGAAATTTTGCTGAGGGACGGAAGAAGATTTCCATTAATTCTTGATTGTATTTAACACCGAAGAAGATATTTTCATGCGATTACTGAAACTATTTCCTATTTTGTGCAGAATATTCATGGGGGATTCTCATGCAATTGCTTGTCGCCTTTTTCCTTTCTTCAGTATTTCTATTCGCACAAACACGCTCTGCTGATCTTGTTAATCCATTTGTGGGAACGGATGGACATGGACATACATTTCCCGGGGCGACAACTCCCTTCGGAATGGTGCAGCTCAGTCCGGACACACGTGTTGAAGGATGGGATGCGTGCAGTGGTTATCATTATTCCGATTCCACAATCCTTGGATTTACTCATACACATCTCAGCGGTACAGGAGTACCTGATTACGGAGATATTTTGTTCATGCCGATGTCGAAGCAACCAAGTCTTCAGCCGCATCAATATCGTTCTTCATTTTCGCACCAAAACGAAAACGCTTCGGCAGGATACTATCGAGTTCTTCTTCAAGACGATTCCATCAATGTGGAATTGACAGCAACAACTCGAGTTGGTATTCATCGATACAGATTTCCAAAGAGAGATTCTGCGTACGTGATTATTGATCTTCATCATGGTTTAGGACCGGATGTTGTTATTGATTCATGGATGCAAAAGAATGGAAGAACGGAAATTACCGGCTTTCGACGATCAAAAGGATGGGCTCAAGATCAACATCTTTACTTCGTCGCACAATTTTCTCTGCCAATCCAAAACATTTCAATGACCAATAACGATTCGATCGCTTGGAATAGCACAACAACAAAAGGAAACAACGTAAAAGGTGCATTGTTGTTTAACACCAAGAAAAACAAGGAACTCATCATTAAAGTTGCTCTCTCCTCAGTCAGTGTAGAAGGAGCACGAAAAAATCTTTTGGTGGAAGCAAAAGGGTGGAATTTTGAAACGATCTTGACAAAAACAAAAAAACAATGGAATGATGAGTTAAACAAAATTAGCATTCGCGGTGGTACAGTTTCACAGCAACGAACATTTTACACAGCACTGTATCATTGCAAGATTGCACCCAATACATTTTCCGATGTTGACGGGAAATATCGGGGGATGAATGGCGTTATTCAAACTGCAAAGGATAGAACTCATTATTCAGTTTTTTCACTTTGGGATACGTTTCGAGCGTTACATCCACTTCTTTCGACCATTAACTCGAAACGGGTAACCGATTTTATAAACACTTTTTTAGCGCAGTATGATGAGAGCGGATTGCTTCCGGTATGGGAACTCTGTTCAAACGAAACGTACTGCATGATTGGATATCATTCTGTTTCGGTGATTGCCGATGCGGTCGCAAAGAATATTTCCGGTTTTGACAAAAACAAAGCATTGAAGGCAATGGTAAACAGTGCAGAGAAAGATCATTTCGGTTTAAATTCGTACCGCACAAACGGTTATGTCCTAGGTGAAAAAGAATCGGAATCGGTCTCCAAAACGTTGGAATATGCTTATGATGATTGGTGTATTGCTTATACCGCAGAGTTGTTAGGGAAGCATGATATCGCTCAACAATATTTTGTCCGCTCGCAAAACTATCGAAACGTCTTCGACCCGCGAGTCGGATTTATGCGAGGAAAAAAGAATGGAATATGGAATGAACCTTTTACTCCCGCATCCGTATCGCTCGATTTTACAGAGGCAAATTCATGGCAGTATAGTTTCTTCATTCCTCACGATATCAACGGAATGATTGAATTGTACGGCGGTCAGACAGAGTTCATCAATAAATTAGATGAACTCTTCTCAACATCAAGTAAACTTGAGGGACGACAACAATCAGACATTACCGGATTGATCGGACAATACGCACATGGAAACGAACCAAGTCACCATATGGCGTATTTGTTCACCTATGCTGGTGCACCCGCAAAAACTCAAGAACGCGTTCATCAAATTCTTGACGAGATGTATCATGACAAGCCGGGCGGACTTTCCGGAAATGAGGATTGCGGGCAAATGTCTGCATGGTATGTGATGAGCGCAATGGGATTATATCAGGTAACTCCCGGAAATCCTGAATATGTACTGACATCCTCACTATTTGATTCTGTCAGTATAAAACTCGAGAACGGAAAACAATTTCTTATCTCCACCAAAAGATCATCGCCAAACGATCTTTACGTTCAATCCATTCAGAAAAACGGAAAAGAACTTGACGAATTATTCATTTCCCATAACGATATAATAAATGGTTCTATTCTTAATGTTGTTGTCGGCCCAAATCCTTCTCAACGATTTAATAAACAAAAGAATGTTCCAACTATTAGAGAATTACCATTTACTACCGTTCCCTATTTTTCATCGAAAGGATTGTCGTTTCGAGAATCAACTACTGTAGAAATATTTCCTGGAGAAAAAGAAGCGTCGATATTTTATACTCTCAATGGTTCGATTCCCTCAACTGCATCCATTCCTTATCATGCACCGATCGCTATTAAGGACAACACAATCATTCAGGCTGTTGCAGTGCGAAATAATATTAGCAGTGCACCTGTGAAGGCGGTATTTGTAAAAACAAAATCAGTCGGTACAATTTCGTTAGCAACCCATTACAGCGATCAATATACTGCAGGGGGTAACGATGCGCTGATTGACGGACTACTCGGTGTCGAAGATTTTCGAGTCGGTCACTGGCAAGGATATGAACAATCCGATCTTGATGCTACCATTGATTTGGGAAGTGTAAAAAAAATCGACGAGATCAATGCGCGATTTTTACAGGACAACAATGCGTGGATCTTTTTTCCCACGCATATCGACTATGAGATTTCATCCGACGGAATCACATTTGAGAATGTCTTTTCCGGAACAACCGGGGTCCCTCCTCAACAGAACGGCGCAATCATCCAATCAGTTGAGCAACGCGTGAACAAACAGGTTCGTTATATTCGTGTGCGTGCAAAAAATATCGGCACCTGTCCCGTATGGCATAAAGGGAATGGAGGAAAAGCGTGGTTATTTATTGACGAGATTGAGATTCGATAAACTGACTTTACATTCACTTGGGAATATTTTATGAAAACTCGAATCGTTATCCTTGGCGGTGGCTTCGCCGGTGTTTATACTGCAATGGAGCTGGAACGAATAAACAGTTCGGCGAATGAAATTGAAGTTATCCTGGTTAATAAAGAAAACTATTTCGTTTTTCAACCGATGTTGCCGGAAATCATTTCAGGAAGCATTGGCATCCTTGATACGGTAAGTCCTCTGCGGCGACTATTGCCCAAAACGACGATCTACGTCCGCGATGTAGAAATGGTCGATATTGCGAACAAGACTGTGACATTGAGCCACGGATTTCGACCGCGGCCGCTCGTGATCAGTTTCGATCATCTCGTTATTGCCGTGGGAAATGTGACCGATTTCCGGGGATTGACCGGACTGAAGGAGCATGCACTTCCGTTCAAGAACCTTGCCGACGCGATCCATTTGAGAAATCACGTTATTCACCTGTTAGAGGAAGCTGCAATTGAAGAAGATCAGGACTTGGAACGGCAGCTGCTCACATTTGTGATAGCGGGCGGCGGATTTTCCGGTGTGGAAGTGGCGGCAGAGTTAAATGATTTTGTGCGAAAAGCTGCGCGACATTATCACGGTGTCGATGAAATGAATATCAGAGTAATCCTGCTTCATTCAGGCAAACGGATACTCGACAAAGAAATGAGTGAAGGACTTTCTCTGTATGCACAAAAAATCCTGCAGCAGCGTGGCGTGGAGATCAAATTTAATTCTCGATTGCAATCTGCATCACCGGACAGCGCAATCCTGAACAGTGGTGAGCGTATCCCAACCAAAACTCTTGTATCAACCGTTCCCTCATCTCCGAATCCCATTGTGGACTTGATCGATCTTCCCAAAGAAAAGGGAAAGATCAAAGTGACAACAGCACTTCAAGTGGAAGGAACAACAAACATTTGGGCTATTGGAGATTGTGCACTCATACCAACCGTCGACAGATCTGGTTCGTGTCCCCCAACCGCACAGTATGCATCTCGCGAAGGAACATTGACTGCTCAGAATATTATTGCTTCGATCCGAGGGGAAGTTCTGAAACCTTTCACATTCCGAGGCCTCGGAAAAATGGGAGCGCTCGGTCACCGCAATGCCGTTGCAGAAATTTTTGCAGGAATTAAACTTTCAGGATTCCTTGCATGGTTCCTTTGGCGGACGGTCTATTTGTTCAAACTTCCTGGACTAGAACGCAAGATCAAAGTTGGAATAGCCTGGGCGCTGGATCTGCTTATTCCCACCGAATTTGTGCAACTGAAACTGGGAACAACACGTGGAGTATCTCAATCACATTTTGAACCGGGAGAAACGGTCTTCCGGCAAGGAGATGTAGGCGATACGCTCTATATTCTATTAAACGGCGAAGCAGAGGTGATCCGGGAAGAAATCAGATTGGAACAGCGATTGGCTCTCTTAAGTGCTGGGGAATTTTTCGGGGAGATGGCGCTGCTAAACGAACATACGAGAGGAGCAACGATCCGCTGCACTAAAGCAATGGATGTGCTCTGCCTGAACAAGAACGATTTCCGCTCGCTCGTTGCTAATCTTCCCGATCTTCGAAAAAGTTTTGAGAGCGTGATGTCGTCCCGCAACATTAAAAAATGAATTAAAAGAAATAAAAAGCCTCGACAGTTGTGCCGAGGTTTTTATTGTTGAACGCAATTCTCATTATTTATTTTACTGCAATCAACTCAACTTCAAAAATGAGCATGGATCCCGGAGGAATCAACTGGCCTACTGGACGTTCTCCGTACGCTAAATTGTTTGGGATATAAAATTCAAACTTTGCTCCCTCTTTCATCAATTGCAAACCTTCCGTCCATCCTTTAATCACTTGATTTAATTGAAATGTTGTCGGCTCGCCTCGTGCATACGATTCATCAAACACAACACCGTCAGTCAATCGACCACGATAGTGGACTGTAACGGTACTTGTTTCCGCAGGCGCTTTTCCGGTTCCTTCACGCAAGATCTTGTATTGTAAACCGCTGGCGGTTGTTTTTACGCTGTCCTTTTTTGCATTTACAGCAAGAAATTCTTCCCCCTCTTTTTTATACTTGCCGGCTAATGCATGCAATTTTTGCTCATCGCTCGACTGAGGATTCATCTTTTGGAAAATCTCGACACACTGTTGAATTTCTTCCGGTGAAAGCTGGTTTTCTTTTCCATCCAGTGCTTCTTGAATCCCAACGACAAATGCGGAAACTCGCAACGGAAAATTATTTGTTTTCACATTGCTCGTCACTTTCAATCCAAGATCGTAACCGCTCAAATAACTCATCTTATCCTCATTGGTCTTAAGGACTGATGATTTTGATTTTGGTTTTGCTTTTGTTTTTGTTTGATTGGTTTTAGACTGCTGCGCAAATACATTCAACGTGAACAAGCACAGCACGATAACACAAACAGATAATTGCTTCATTACAACTACTCCTAAAATATAAGATTAAAAATTTCCGTAACTACTCAGCAGGATTACAAAAAAAACCTGCCACCAAATCACAAAAACACGAAAGTGCACAAAAAGAATTTAAACCATTGCCTCAAAAAGGTTGGTGGGATTTGGTGTTTTCGTGTTTTAATGGCAAAAACTCATAAACGCGAGTAGTTATAATTTCCGAAGAAATATAAGCAAACTTGAAAGAATTACAAACCATGCTTTTTAAGAATGGGAAAAATCAGCTCTCTCCAACGATCGTACGCAGCAGGTGTTAAATGGACTCCATCAGAAGTATATTCATCCCGCAGAATTCCCTTTTCCGAAAGAACTGCGTTGATATCAACAAACTGTATCGTATTCTTCTGGGCAAATTCTTGAAGCATCAGATTCAACTTTGTTACTTCAGAATTTTTCTCTTCGGACCGCTTCCATTTTGGATTGACATGCAGCGTCGATTGTATAATCGGAATAATCGAATGTATTCGGAGGGTATCGATAATCTTAACGTAATTTTGAAACACAACATCCAAAGGAGCATCGGCATAAATATCGTTGATCCCTGCCATGATAAAGCAGAGTTTCGGCTTTAATTGATAGACATATTGCATCCTGTGCAGCATTCCGATGGTATTATCTCCACCAATCCCTCTGTTGGCTATGCGTTCTCGTCCAAGCAGATCAGTCCAATTTCCGCCAAAAGTGATGGAATTTCCGAGAAAAACAATATCGGTAGAAGTAATTTTAGACATAGCAAACATTGCGGTAAGATTCTTATACACCGAACTTTTCAAATAGAGCGAATCATATGGTGTTTGTGCAATGCAGAAACTACAACATAAAGCGATTGAAAGAAGAGCTTTCTTCATGTCAAACATTCACTCTCTACTTAAACTTCGATCGTAAGAATTCTGAAGTCAGCGTATGCGCATCAGCTGATTTTTCCTTGTCGTATTTCGGGTTACTTGGATTTGCAAATGCGTGAACAGCATCATAATTTTTTACTGTGAGTTTCTTTTTCGCTTCTTTCATGCTCTTTTGAAATTGTGAAACAACTGCGGGATTGATATAACCATCCTGTGTAGCAAAAATACCAAGCACGTCACAATTCAACGTCTTCAATTTCTTTACATCTTTTTCCGGCATGCCGTAATAGATCACACAACCAACAGCTTGTTTTTCCAGCAGTAATGCAGATTGCATGGACCAGCCACCGCCGAAACACCAGCCGAGCGTTGCAATCTTTGCCTCTTTCCCTACGTATTCATTTACTGCTTTGATGATTGTGCGGGCGCGTTCTTCATTTACTTCACCGACATATTTTTTGGCCGAATCGGGTACTGCCGCAATCTTACCATCATACAAATCTACAGCGATCACATTTACATTTCTGAGTTCAATCAGCCATCGTTCTGCTTCCTGTTTGATGTAATCATTCAATCCCCACCATTCATGAAAAACGAGAAGATAGTTATCGGTCATTTCCGATGATCTCACTTCATAAATGTTGGCATCCACACTATCCGACGTTTTAATTTTTTTCATTTCGCCACTTGCTGGTTTGAAGTTGAATGGCTCGGGAGCTTCATGCAATGCAACAAAAGCCAAATCTTTGCCAAATGCTGCAAACTCTGCCGTCGCTGTAGGACCGCAGCACGATTTTTTTTCATCGGCAGCAGTTATCACGATGAATACGCTTACCAATACGAACATCTTCTTCATGTTTTCTCCAAATTGATATGACTATTTATGAAACAACATTTGCTTCTAATTCTAGACAAATTCCAAAGACGGATTGTACACCGTTGCGAATCTCTTCTGCAATATCCAATAGCGCTTTTGTCGTTCCATGATAATTCACCAGCGCCAGAGTATGGTTCTCCGAAATACCAACTCCGTTTTTCTTGTATCCTTTTTTGAATCCCGATTTTTCTATGAGCCACGCCGCGGGGATTTTTTTCTTGTTTTCAAAAGGAAATGTAGGAACACTCGATCCATCTCCAATTTTTTTCCATGTTTCGATGATCTTCAAAAGAATACCCTCTTCAACGATTGGATTTAAAAAAAATGAGCCGACAGAACGGGTATTTGAGTCTGTAGGATCAATCACCATCGATTTTTTTTTCCGAAGTGAAAGAACAACGTTTCGTACTGCTTCCAGAGATTCTTTCCCGTCGGAAAGAGCGGGAAGGTTCACGGATGATTCTATAATCTTTTTTACTTCAGGGTAATGAATTGTGGGACGTCCATTCTTTTTCAGACGAAATGTCACTTCGGTGACAATATATTTCCCTACATCCTGCGTCTTGAATCTGCTTGTGCGATATGAAAAACCGCAATCTGCATTTCTAAACTCTCTTTCCTTTAATGATGCTCTCTCTATCACTTTCACCAATACAATTGTATCCTTCACTTCCTGTCCATACGCACCGACATTTTGTATGGGTGTTGCGCCGATACTTCCAGGAATTCCGGATAGGCATTCAACTCCAGCATATCCTTTTTCGACAGACGATCGAACAAATGATTCCCAATTTTCACCTGCCTTTGCACTTGCTAGAATATGGTCGCCGTCATTGACATATGAAATTCCTCTAAGATCGTTTTTTAGTATAAGTCCGTTGAACCCTTCGTCAGAAAAAATTGTGTTACTTCCTCCACCAAGAATATGGACGCGAATCCCTTTCGAAGCAGCATACTGCAGCGCTTCCTTTACATCGTGATCAGACGCGCACGAGAGAAAATATTTTGCTGTACCACCGAGATGTATTGTTGTATAATCCTTAAGCGGGATATGTTCAAGCAGAGTGACCATTACCGTAATTTAATTCCTTTTTCTGCCCACCACGGATATATTTCAAAAATCAATCTTCCGGCTTTAATTGCAGGGTCGGTTGAACAATGCATCATCACTTCATCGTATGTGTCGCAATTAAAAATAAAAATTCCGCGCAAATCACCATCGTGACCCATCGGTCCCGCCATATCAATCTTTCCTTCTTTATAGAGACGTTCAATGTTTGCCAGATGTCCTTTCTGCAACTCCGCCGATGTTGTAGAATCCTGATTCCTAATTGGGCCTCTTTTTAACAGTACGAGAAAATATTGCTTCATCTCGCCGTCTTTTACTTCTTTCTTCGCTTTGTCTTTTACCAGCAGAAGCGGACCGAAAGCTTTTGCTTCTTCTCTCAAATTTTTCTCTTGTGCCGGCAAAACTGCAGCGAGTATTAGTAAAAAGAAAATCACTGTTTTCATAATTTGACACCTTTCATGTTGAATAGAACACGGATTGAACGGATCTAACGGATTGACGCGGGTAAATAAGTATCAGCAATCTGTGCAAATCCGTTTCATCCGCGTCATCTGTGTTCCATTATTGAACAGCAGCTTTTCGAATTCGATCCATCAATGCTAATCCAATTCCATCTTCACTTACTTGTTCACAATAAATCGTCTCAATCTTTTTTGCATCACAGAGCCGGAAGAAGTGAAACAATGACCGGGCATATTCTTCTCCATTCCGACAAATCTTTTTCAATCCAAAATTGTTTCGTCCGCCGGATCGCATTCCAATATACGCAGAACTTTTCATTGGAACAGTTTCATCGGGACCGCTAACAATAAACACGTATGCTAATGGAGAATAGTGGCGGTACTTCACTCCCGGACTCTTAGGAACATTCGTCTGTTGCTTTTGCAGACGTGTTGACGGAATAATCGTGCGCAATTGTTCCAGCGTTACACCGCCAGCGCGCAGTATCACCGGTGAACTCCCGGTGCAGTCCAACACGGTTGACTCGACACCAATGCGCGACGGATCCCCTTTCAAGATGCAAGGAATCCTTCCGTTCAGATCGTGTTTCACTGCCTGCCACGTGGTGGGACTCGGCGAGCCCGAAAGATTCGCAGAAGGTGCGGCTACAGGAACTCCGCATTCTTTCAAAAATTTTTGCGCCACAGCATGTTTTGGAATTCTCACACCCACAGTCGCGAGTCCTGCAGTGGCAAGTGATGATATCTTTTTATTTTTTGGTAACACAAGGGTTAACGGTCCGGGGAAAAATGCTTGAATGAGTTTTTCTGCATACCGTGGGATAGAAGAAACCACAGATGGAATTTGATCCAGCGAACCAACATGCACAATCAGCGGATTATCGGATGGTCTTCCTTTGGCAATAAATATTTTTTTGACAGCATCGGATTCAAATGCATTTGCGCCGAGTCCATAGACTGTTTCCGTCGGGAAGGCGACAACATTGTTGCGAGCAATGAACTCAGAGGCGGACTTGTATGATGATGTGATAAGCGTGTGCATAACGGCTAGAATCCCACTTTATATTTTTTCTTTTTGGGTTCGGCCATCAATTGACGAATTGCGTTAAAAATAATTTTTATGTGTTTATCATGAGATTCATATTTTCGCTCTAAATCTTCTAGCTTTTTTATGAGATCTTTATGTGTTGATAATATTCCCCTTACTTTCACAAATGCACGCATGATTGCAATGTTTACGTCAATTGCTCGCTCACTTCGCAATACTGATGATAACATTGCAACACCCTGTTCTGTGAAAACAAATGGCAATCTGCGATAACCACCACGGTGTTTTGATATCGCAAATTGCGATATCAAATGATTGTTTTCTTCAATTGATAATTGAAACATGAAATCATTTGGAAACCGTTTGATGTTCCTTTTCACCGCTTCATTCAGCCTCATCGTTGGAACACCATACAATTTTGCAAGATCTCGGTCTAACATTACTTTTTGACCTCGAATAAGAAGAATTCTCTGTTCAATTACTTCAGCTGGAATAAGTTGTGACATGAAAGCAAGGAGATGTGTTTAAGATTGATTATGCTCGAATATAACAAATTTTGTAAAAAATAATGCCTATATATCCGAACCGTTTCACATTTTACGGCATCATACCCACAGCACCACATTCTCTTATTTGACAGATTGGACAGCGTTTATGAAATATTTCAAGATACTTACTCTTTTCTTCTTATCACTGCAATTTACTTTTTCCCAAACAAACACAGGATCGCTATCCGGTGAAGTTCGAGATGCGGTAACAAAACAACCTCTTCCGGGAGCAAATGTCATGATTCCTGGAACTTCATTTGGTACAGCTTGCAATGAAGAGGGATATTACGTTATTAAAAATCTTCCCCCGGGAAAATATCAAGTAAAAGCAACTTTAATCGGTTATGAAGGAGCTACAAATTCCGACGTAACGATCAATCCACAGCGGAATAAGAAAATCTCCTTTGAATTAAAAACATCCACTATCGAGATGAGTGCCGTGGAAGTGCAAAGCGATTATTTTGCGCGCCCAACAGAAAATGTCGTCAGTATGAGAACACTCTCCCCCGAAGAAATTCGACGTTCTCCCGGGTCCGCCGAAGATATTTTTCGCGTAATGCAATCCATGCCCGGAGTGGCGACTGCGGGCGGAAAAAGTGCGCAGCTCATCGTCCGCGGCGGAAGCCCGAATGAAAATCTCACGTTACTCGACAACATTGAAATTTATAATCCAATCCATTTTGCCCGCACCGGAGAATCGATGGGAATCATTAGTATTGTGAATCCGGCACTTCTTGAGAAAGTAGATTTTCTCACCGGCGGATTTCCGGCAAAGTACGGCGACAAAATGTCTTCCGTGTTTGATATGACTCTTCAGGATGGTAATAAGGAATTGTACAATTCCGATGTGAATGCAAATATTGCAGGATTCGGTGTGATGATCGACGGTCCGCTGATCGATAATAGTTCCGTTATTTTCTCATTGCGACGTGGATTCTTCGATATTCTCACAAAAATTATGGATCGTCCCGCTGCACCGCGATATTATGATGCTGTTGGAAAGATCACGTACGATCTCAATCAAAACAACAGGATCAGCCTTGTCGGTTTCTATTATATAGATCAGATCGACCGTATCGGAGCAACGAAAGAATCATCTGCCATGAGCAAGTACGATTATCTTGCACGCGATGATTTCGGTTCTGCATTCGGATTAAACTGGCGATCACTAGTTTCTCAAAAGGCATTTGTGCTGACAACAATTTCATCTACCGGAAACGGCTGGACAACGAATCAAGGGACCCAAACAAATCATTCATTGCGCGGAGAAGATATTCTTGAAAGTGAATTCATGGTGAAATCCGAATTGACATACCAATTTTCCCCAGCGCTCGATCTAAAACTTGGCGTGATGGGAAAATCGATTGATTCTAAAAACATCACCTGGACACCGGAAGACACAACTCGTACCGGAACAATTATCCCGGCGACAACAATCTCGTTTCAACCGAATGCCACAACAAAATCCGCTATCTATCTTCAGTCATCATACAATATTATACAACCGTTGACACTTTCTGCTGGGTTACGATTTGAGCGGTATGCACTAACAAACGAGAACAATCTTAGCCCCAGACTTGCACTTTCGTATAGAATTATTGAATCGACATCGTTTAATCTTGCGTGGGGAAAATTCGTTCAAACTCCGGCAAGTTATCAAATCTCGCCGGACCCGAGAAATCTTTCCTTAAAAAGCAGTAAAGCAATCCATTATGTTGCCGGGATTGAACATCGTCTTGCCGATGATACCCGTGTAACAATCGAAGCATATCAAAAAGATATTCACGATGTCATTGTCGATCCGGACAGCACGAATCTTCTGTTCAATACCGGCAGCGGATATGCTCGCGGAATTGAATTTTCACTTCAGAAAAAATTCACCGATGGATTTGTCGGAAGTGCTTCCTATTCCTATTCGGTTTCAAGGCGTCAGGACAAAACAACATTACCGGAATATGATTTTGAATATGATCGACCGCATATCGTCAATCTTCTCGCCGGAATGGAAATTGGTGAAGGATGGCAAATTGGTGCTAAGTTCCAGTTTGCATCAGGAAATCCGTATACACCAGTTGTTGGGGTTGTGAAAAAAGGGGGAGTATTCTATCTTGTGGATGGAGCAATGAACTCAGCACGATATCCCGATTACCATAAACTGGATATTCGCGTGGACAAACAGTTCATCCTGAATGGCTGGGCGTTGACAGCGTATCTCGATTTGTGGAATGTGTATAACCAAGATAACGTTATGTCCTATTCATACAAAGCGGACGCGAATGGGAATATCACCAAAACTTCAAGACCCGATTTTGGAATTACACCGATAGCGGGGATTACGGCAAAGTTTTAATATTGACACCATTCGATTTAATGAATGTCCTCTCGGCAAGCCGCGAGATATCTTGTCATGCCAGCGTACGCTGGCATCCAGCGTCCTGGATTCCGGCTTTCGCCGGAATGACGCCGCAAGCGGCGGGGAATTAAGCCCTTAAGAGATTAAAAAATCGGATGGTTTTTGTTATACCTGCACAAGCACATAGTCTTACTATATCGAGTAACATTTAATCCTTTCGTACTCACCCGATCCAAATTTCCAGAATTTGTCCCGTGGTTCATTGTTGATGCCGGAGAAATGATGAAGTAATATTCTCTATTCAAAATTCATCATTCTTCAGTATATTCCCTCATGCAAAACGGTACGTTTACTCTTCAACATCAATCAACGCAAATTGGATATTCCATTGTTGGGAATGGCGAACCTCTACTTATTGCTCCTGTCTCATGGGGAGTTGACGGACATCGATGGACCACGCTGGATGAACTTGCAAAACATTTTACGCTGATCCGGCTTGATCCACGTGGTACGGGAACATCCGGAAGCGTGCAAGAAAAAAGTGAATATGGAATTCCAACACTCGTCATTGATATAGAAGCGCTGCGCATTCATCTTGGCATTGATCGGTGGAACATCATGGGACAATCCGCCGGCGGGTGGACAGCGCTGGAATATACACTCGCTCACCAATCGAGCGTTCAGTCATTGATCGTTGTCTGTTCGGCCCCAACGGGAAAATTTCATAAAAGAACGTTCCGTGATCCCGCACATCCGCTCTATCCGGAGTTTGAAAGAATCTCAAAAGAAGTCCGTTCTCTTCCCGCCGATCACCGGATAAAAGCATTTAATCGCGCCATCTATCAATTTGATGTGCAGAACGATGCCGCAAAACAACTCATTGATGGTATTTTTGCAAAAGCAGAATTCAATTCCCAGCGCAATCAATATTTTGTGATGAATGAGTTGAACCGGTATAATGTAACGGAGCGATTGAAGGAGATTTCTGTTCCAACACTAATCATTGGCGGTACGCATGATGTTCACGTATCACCACAGTGGAGTGAATTCATGGCAGGGAAAATCTCAAATTCACGATTAGTAATGATGGAACATTCCGGGCATTTTCCGTGGCTGGACGAACCAGATCTATTTTTTGAAACAATATTACGATTTATAGAACACGGATAACACAGATAAAACGGATATCCGCGGATGTATCTGTACTAATCCGCGTCATCCGTGTTCTATTTACTTAAACAATGAGTGATCATCTTCCGGAAGTACTAAGAGATATCGTCGAAGGAAAGATCGTCAAACGATCGAAACATGAGTTGATCTTTGACGGCAGGAATGTTTCGTCTTTATTCATTGAAACACTCCGGCGACATCAATTTTTACCGTTGACGGTCGCCGACGTGAAGATTGAACCCGGAGAACGAATTCCCGCGTTCTATATCGATCAAAACACTGCGTACTTCGGCTGGATCTTCTGGGAAAAATTCTCGCAGTTGCGTTTGCGGAAATTGTTCGGTACCGTAGTTCGTAATACCAAGGGAGACTGGCTCATTCAATTGCCATCCAACAGTAGCAAAATCATTTACGCCGATACTTCACAAATTTTTGACATGGATATTGACCGCCCGTTCGAGCTATGATTCGGTTCTTATTGTTTACTTTTTTTTTGCCGCTGACAATTCTTGCACAATCGGAATCGCATGTTCTATCATTTGACGTTGCCGCAAATGTGGACGATAGGACGAAAGAAATCTCGGGAAGCATGCATGTAGCGCTTCGTATCGCGGGAAGTTTAACGTCACAATATTCTTTTTTGGTTCCAAAAGAATGGATTTTCAATTCAATACGTGATCATAACAACGATTCATACGATATTGAGCGTTTTTCATCTGAAAGAACAATGTTCGATCTCATCACCATCGAACTCAACGAACAACAGCACGATTCTCTTTTTTTGAATATCGATTTTAAAGCTATTCTTGATTCACTCTCATCCAGCAGTATATTCGTCAACCAAAGAGAGTTTCTCCTTCCGTATAGTGATTCTGCTTCTTGGCTGCCGCAATTTCATGCTTCACAGACTGAACACTTTTCCGTTGAATTAAAACTTTCACCTCAATTTACACTCATCGCTGAAGAATTATTCGATACTATATCAACCGATGGTATACGCACGTGGAAGCGAAGCACATCAACACCGGTACTGCTCTCAGCTGCTTTCACTCTCTGCGGATTGCGCAATGCAACACAACAGACTTCTTTGAGCTCTGACTCCCTTATTTCAATCTCGTTGTTCACTGCCCCGGCGAAGTTTAATCAACAATATGCTGCCGCTGTTACTCGTCAGATCAATGATGCCATACAATTCTTCAGCTCCGTAACGAAACTGCAGCATATAACTAAACGTACATATGCTGTCGTCGGCAGCGCACAATTAAAACGAAACATTTTTTCAACCGATCGCTTCGTTGTTCTACGAAATTCACCGGCATACTCCCGGTTTGATTCTTCCGCTCTCACCAGATCGTCATACAATCATTGGATCACCGAATTGGCTCATCTCTATATACCAATGAAAGGTGATTCGACAGCGTTGTTCAACGACGGCTTCGCATCGTATCTTACCACACGCTTTCTCGTTTCCACATTTCCAACGGTGGAAAAAGAAGAACGCCTCAGCAGCATAGCCAATACCCTCACATTTTTTCCTGACGGTAATATGGCTTCCGGTTATAAAGAGAAAACAAATACCAATGAGATTGCCGAACAAAAAGGAAAATATTTTTTTTTGATGCTGGAATACCTTCTCAGCCGAGCTTCATTCGATACGGTGATTAGTCTGATGTCGGAACGGTTTTCCAATACTCCGGTATCATTGAGCGAATTTCAAAGACTGTGCGAGCAAGAATACGGATCTTCACTCGATTGGTTTTTCGATCAATGGCTGAACCATTTTACTGCACCGGAATATATTATGCAATGGAAAGACGAAAAAACTCCCCGGGGAATGTCTATTATTCGAATGAATATTGAACAACGCACTGATATATTTTCTATGCCGGTACCAATTGTGTTTTTTTTTGGAAGCAGAATGGTGACAAAACGTGTTTTTGTTGAGCAGCCAAAGCAGGAATTTACATTCACATTTCCGACGACTCCAACGCGGATTGAACTTGATCCTGATTATTCTATCTTTCGTTGGTTGTTGGAACTCCGTATTTCGGCGCACGCAAAAACTTCTCTTCAGTATCTTTCCCTTAACCGTGATATCATCGATGCGGAACGGGAAGCGTTGTACACTCTTCAACTTGATCCGAACAATTCCACAGGAAGTGCCCCGCTGATATATTTTGTGCTGGGAAACATCGCCGCCCTAAATAAGAACGTTGAAAAAGCTAAAGAATATTTTACGAAAGCATCATCATCCATTTCCACTAAAGAAACAGAGCCATATACATTATTAAGCTTGGTTCGCTATGCCAACCTTTTGGACAACGAAGGAAAGCGAGACGAAGCAGTAACATACTATCAGCGTATTATTACTGAGAGTTTAAAAAATCCGCTGATTTTTGAACGTACCATTATTGAAGCGGAACATTTTTTATTAAAACCCTTCAACCACAATGATGATGTGTGGTTCAATGTCCATTAAAAGGCATTATGACAATTCAAGTTCCTCCTGATTTTAATTTTCAAACTACCATCAATTCACACGGATGGTACGATCTTCCCCCATTCAGCACCAACGAATCGATGTCGGAATTACTGACCGTCATTTCATTGACGAAGAGCAAGCATGTGCCAGTGCGGATCCATCCCCAGCAATCCATACTTAGTATCACCATTGAAAATCATCTTCGAATCACACGAACGGAAAAAGAAAAGATCAAAAACAATGTTCGCTCCATTCTTCGTATTGATGAATCGCTCAACGAGTTCTATACTCTCTGTAGAAAAGAATCACATTTGCGCTGGGTGGCGAAGAAGAAGGCGGGCAGAATACTCCGATCACCTTCAGTATTCGAAGATGTCGTGAAGATGATGTTTACCACAAACTGCAGCTGGGCTCTTACAAAAATTCAAACGAACCATCTAACAAAAAAACTTGGCGTTGAAACGGCTGAGAATGTCTTTTCATTCCCGTCGCCTGAAACCATTGCTAAAAAATCTGAGAAATGGCTGCGCAAAGAAATCTCCTGCGGTTACCGTGCACCATATCTTCTTGAACTCTGTAGAAATCTCTCGAACAAAAAAATTGAATTGGAGTCGCTGCGGCATTCCGATCTCCCAACGGAAGAACTGTATTGGAAATTGCGCTCTATTAAGGGAATAGGGCATTACGCCGCCGGAAATATTTTGAAACTTCTTGGACGATATGAGCATCTCGGTATTGATTCGTGGGTCCGGAAACGGTTTTCCGAAATCCATAAGAAAGGACGGAAAGTCTCTGATGCTGCAATCGAAAAACATTATGACCGGTACGGCAAATGGCGCGGACTGATCTGCCTGATGGAAGTAACATCGGATTGGCATGAATAACTCAAGCAGGGCTGAAGATAAAACAGTCATGGTGAATGCATCCATCAAAAGCGAACACACCGATCCATTTTTTGCAATTGCTCGTCTGTTTTTTGATATTGGTACATCATCTCGTCAGGAATTCAAATGAAAGTTGCCATAGTTGCTTCTGAATGCGCGCCGTTCGCAAAAACCGGCGGACTTGCCGATGTTGTCGGCACCCTTCCAAAATATCTTGCAGCATTGGGAGTTGATGTAAAAGTTTTCATTCCGAAATACGATTCGATTGATGAAAAAAAATTCAACCTGCAGCTTGTCGACGACATCGGCGTTATAGATGTCCGTGTTGCCGGTTTTCCCCGCTCCGTAAAAATTTTTTCGACAACAATTCCCGGTTCGCAGGTTAAAATATATTTTATCGATTTTCCGGAATATTATCACCGGGGGAAGATTTATACGGAAAATTGGGACGAAGATGAGCGATTCATTTTGTTGAACAAGGCAGTGATCGAATTATGCCAACGTCTCAAGTGGGCGCCCGATGTGTTTCACTGCAACGACTGGCAAACGGGATTGCTGCCGCTCTTTGTGAAAGATAATTACAGCTGGGATCGGCTGTTCGATCACTCCACATTTCTATATTCCATTCACAACATTGGTTATCCGGGAAGATTTTCGTTCGATACGTTGATGAAAGCAGAGTTACGTCCGGAATATGGACAGGACGGTTTGCTCGACTATGATAATTCATTTTGTATGATGAAGGGGGGAATTTTACTCTCCGAAATAATCAGCACGGTCAGTGAAACATATGCCAAGGAAGTACTAACGCCGGCATTTGGCTCCGGAATGGAACAGTATTTACAATTGCGTGAAAAAGATTTTTTCGGCGTGTTGAATGGCATCGACACGGAAGAGTGGAATCCCGAAACCGACAAACATATTCCATTTCATTTTTCACAAAACGACCTCGGGAATAAGAAAAAGAATAAACAATTCCTTTTGGAAAAAACGACGTTGACATTCAATGAACATCTTCCAGTGATTGGAATTATCTCACGTCTTGTGCCGCAAAAAGGCTTTGATCTTATTGCCGAAGCCATTCAGGAACTGATGCAGCTGGATGCGCAATGGGTAATTCTTGGAAGTGGTGATGAAAAGTTTGAACTCTTATTTAAAGCAATGAACAATACATTACCAGAAAAATGCTGGACATATCTTGGTTTCAACAATGAATTAGCTCATTTGATTGAAGCAGGCGCCGATATGTTTTTAATGCCTTCACATTATGAACCGTGCGGCCTTAATCAAATGTACTCGCTACGATATGGGACCGTTCCGATTGTTCGTAAAACCGGCGGCCTTGCCGATACTGTGCAGGATTGGCATGAATATCAATCATACGGACAAGATATTGGAAACGGATTCTCGTTTAACGATGCAACAGGATATGCATTACACGCTACAGTAAAACGGGCAATCGATTCATTTCATATTCCTGAAGAATGGAAAAAAATTCAATTGAACGGCATGTCAAAGGATTTTTCGTGGGATCATTCAGCAAAAGAATATGTGCGATTATATGAGCTTGCAATAGCAAAGAAAAAATAAAAAATTCCAACGATATTCAATCACATACATGGAAAAAAGAAATTACGGCATAACAAATATTACGCTTCCCGTTCTTGGTTTTGGCGCAGGATTAATTGGGGATGCCAAAATGGATGAAAATTATGTCGGATACTTTGTCAATCAGATCGTCGATCTCGGCATTACCTTCATCGATACTGCACGCGGGTATGGATTGTCAGAAGAACGCATAGGGCGGCATCTCTCGTGGCGAAGAAATGATTTTATTCTTTCTACAAAAGTCGGCTATAGCATTCCCGGATATCAGGACTGGACATATGAATGTGTAGTTGCAGGAGTGCATCACGCATTGCAACTGATGAAGACGGATCATATCGATATTGTTCATCTTCACTCCTGCCCAAAAGAAACTCTCGAAAATGGAGATGTTATTCTTGCACTGCAGAAAATGACTCAGGAGGGAAAAATTCGCGTCGCAGCATATTCCGGAGAAAATGACGCATTAAATTTTGCAATGCGTTCAAATCAATTCAACGGATTAATGAGCTCAATCAACATCTTTGACCAGCGTTCAATCGATTCGGTTGTAACTCCTGCGTCAAAGAAAGGGATCGGGTATATTGCCAAACGCCCTATCGGTAACGCACCTTGGCTTCATGATAAATTACCATCGGGAAATTACTGTGAAGAATATTGGAAGCGTATGAAGGCGATGAAGCTCGAATTCGGCGATGAATGGACAGATATTGCACTTCGTTTTACTGCTTTTACACCCGGCATCAGCAGCTCCATCGTCGGAACAACAAATCTTGATCATATCAAAAAGAACATCGAAATTGTAACCAAAGGACCCCTTCCTGCCGGTACCATTGAAACAATTCGCGCAGCTTTCAAACAAAATGATACTCAATGGATCGGACAAGTGTAATCATGAGCAGTTTATCGAACCTTCTTGAGAACAATCGCCGGTGGGCTTCAGATCGCATTGAACAACAGAAAGATTTTTTTCAACGGCTCGCAAATATACAAACGCCGCAATATCTCTGGATAGGATGTTCCGACAGCCGTGTTCCAGCGAATGAAATTGTTGCGCTCAATCCCGGTGAATTGTTCGTACACCGCAACGTTGGCAATGTGGTTGTTCACACGGATTTAAATTGCCTTTCGGTGATCCAATATGCCGTGGATGTTCTCGAAGTGAAACACATTATGGTCGTGGGACATTACGGCTGTGGCGGCGTTCGAGCCGCGCTGATTAACCGACGATATGGATTGATCGACAATTGGCTGCGGCATATTCAGGATGTTCATCAAAAATACCGATCGAAAGTTGAATCCGCCGGAGAGATGGACAAACAAGTCGATCGGCTGTGCGAATTAAATGTGATTGACCAAACGTTAAACGTATGCGAAACGACAGTTATTCAAGATGCCTGGGCACGAGGACAATCACTTCAAGTTCATGGATGGATCTACGGATTGCATGATGGATTGATCCGCGACCTGAAGATTACCATGGATTCTGCGGATGATATGGCCGCCATATATCAACGGGCAATCACAATACTATAACCACACTATTATGAATTCTTACCAACAACTTTCAGAATATGAATTCGAACGTGTTTTGACACCAGAAGTTGTTCGGGTGTTTCAGATTATTCAATCAGCTTTATTGGGAGGAGCGACTATGTTCGCACTTGTCGTTCTTTTGCTGCACTCCCAACATACTGCTAACGGATCCGGCGATGTAGAAGTTGTTAATATTTTGAGTATCATCAACGCATTATTCGCCATTGGAGTGTTTGGAATTTCCCGGATGCTATTTGAACGAATGTTTGCTGATCAGCAGCTTAATAACTCCATCTCATCATCCGCTGCATCCTACGAACAATCTCTCGCCACAATCCGTGCAGCCATAATTATTCGTATGGCGCTGCTTGAAGGAGCAGCATTCTTCGGACTTGTCGTTTGCATGATTGCTGTCACTGGTGGAATAACACAACAAAAACCAGAATATCTTTTCAATATGGCATCATATCTCCTCTTCATGCTAATCGGCATCAATACATTTCCAACGAAGAATGCGCTGCAGGATATTTTCAGAAAAAATATTCTGAAAAAGATTTGATCGAATACAATTTTCTACAATTGTGGATTGATTCTCTCTCATAAACTCCTGTTGTTATAGAAAACAATGGAGTAAATTATGCGTGCTATGTTTATCACAATTATTTTCACAATGCAGCTTTTCGGTCAGCAACCAGTTAAGCAGGATCCTACACTGTTCGATTTTTGGGTAGGTGAATGGGACTTAACATGGAAGGATCCTGACGGTTCAACCGCAAGCGGAAGAAACCTCATCACAAAAATTTTAGACGGAAAAGTCATTCAGGAAAATTTTACCGGATTAACCGGACAGTCAAAAGGTTATAAAGGACAAAGTAACTCTCTGCTGGATAATCGCACCGGAGTATGGATGCAAACATGGGTAGATAATCAAAGTTCGTATCTTCCCTTTACGGGTGGAGCCGAGGGAGCGAATAGATTCTTTGAACATGAATTCATGAAGGATGGAAAACTTCACCGGGGAAAGATGATCTTTCGAAATATCACAAAAGATGCATTCGTGTGGGGTTGGATGAAATCTATTGATAATGGGAAAACATGGAACATCGAATGGAGCATCAACTATCAACGAATAAAATGATTATTTCAAAAGTACGTCTCGCTGAAAAATTTTCCCTGATCAATGAACATTGGCGTCCAAAAGTAGTGGGGGCGCTAAACGGACAGGAAGTGAAGCTGGTGAAGTTTAAAGGAGAATTCGTCTGGCATCATCATGATACGGAAGATGAATTATTTTTGTGCATTAAAGGAACGATGAGTGTTGATTTCAGGGATCAAACAATCGATCTGCACCCGGGAGAGTTTGTAATCATTCCTCATTCCGTTGAACATAGAACTCGCGCCGTAGAAGAGACAGAAGTATTAATCTTTGAACCTGCTGCTACAAAGAATACCGGCAATATTACCGACCCCACTTTTACCGCACCGAATGATGTATCGATATAATTGTTATTGATCCATTAGTACAAACACCCAACAGTTATTCGCGCCATCTCAAAAATATTTCATTGCCATGCTGCGAAAACGAGCTATGACATATCTTTATACCGCTTCATTTTTGGGAGAGGTTCCCTTGGTCTATTTTCTGCTTTCCTGACCGAAGACTAATAATCACCGAAGCGAAAGAAGCTCCCGCCCCAAAAGCAGTTGCGTAAAACGTCACAAGATCCACTGTTCGAACTTCTCTTAATAATGACGTAAAAGCTGTTATGGTGGAAAGAATAATATTGACGACGGTAGTGAGAATAAAAAATTTTGTTGATTTTTTCATGATGTAATCAGCATAGTAATAGAAAAGTGTTTTGGGATGTTAGTTTTCCTTCTTATATTAATCAAATTTTTTACATGAGGAAAGAATGCATCGAGAAATTCATCAATGGTACAGCCCAAGTTTACACAAAAATATGGAGATTGCCGTCTACGGAAATTACGGTCCTGCCCTATTGATGTTCCCTACCGCAGCAGCCGATTATCTGGAATATGAGCGTTTTCAATTAATCAACGCAATCGCTCCGTTTATTAATGAGGGAAAACTGAAAGCATTTTCCATCAATAGCATCAATAACGAAAGCTGGCTCAATAATTCGATGCAACCGCATCACAAAGCAATTCGTCATCAGCAGTATAACGATTATGTCATCAACGAAGTGGTACCGTTCATTCACGATCACAGCAAAGGTTTGACACCAATTGTCACCACCGGCGCGTCGCTAGGTGCGTTGCATGCATTGAATATTTTTTTTCGCAGACCGGATATATTTTCCGGAACAATTGCGATGAGCGGTGACTATAACCTACAGTCATATACCAAAGGTTATTACGACGATAACGTGTTCTTTAATTCACCTGAGCAATATCTTCCTGGCATTACGGATCATGAATATCTCGAACAGATGAGACGAGCGAGAATTATTATTGCAACAGGACAAGGAAATTTTGAAAGCCCCGATGCATCGCGGCGTCTTTCGGGAATTTTACATTCAAAATCGATCCCTCATTGGCTGGATGTGTGGGGATACGACATGCCGCACGATTGGCCAACGTGGCGTTCCATGTTGCCATATTTTTTAAGTAAGATGTAAAAAAGCAATTGCATGAATACAAGATTGCATAATTATCAAGATTGATACGTTTTTAAATTTCTAAAAAACCTTCCATCATCATCACAGCATTTCCTCCGACACGAACTCCGGTGATATTTCCTGCTTTCTTGTCAGCTTCAATATAAAGCAAACTCGGCCTTCCCATTTCGAAGCCTTGCTCAATGTTCCATTTCAACGTTCCGTCTCTCAACGGATCTTTCGCTGCCAAATATCCGGCAAATGCTGCGCAGGCACTCCCGGTTGCTGGATCTTCAGGAATTCCAAGAAGGGGCGCAAACATACGTGCCCTGAATTGGAAATCTGTTTTTTCTGTTTCTGTTGTAAAGACAAATACTTCTTTCAGTCGAAGTTCTTCCATCGTCTGAACATTGACGCTGATACGCTCCAGGGATTTTCTGTTCTTTACAGCAACGAAGAGAAATGGAAAACCAACCCCCACAAACTGCAATGGAAATTGTTTATCCATAATCTCTTCTCTTGATAGGGTGAACATCTTTGCAAGAATATCTGCCGATGGAACGGAATCATTAAACTCAGGAAGTTTTGCCGCCGCTAATTGAGCAAATGTCGGTTTTCCGTCTGTTAAACGAATTTTTACAGGAACTGGACCAACACCTTCTTCCAAAATAATTGTCGTTTCGTTCCCCTGAAGTGTGATTGCTCCGATCGTTCCTAATGTGATTGCTGTGCCGATTGTTGGGTGGCCCGCAAACGGTAATTCTCCGCCAGGAGTAAAAATACGAACGCGTTTGGTATGCTTTGAATCAACCGGCGGATACACAAACGATGTCTCCGACAAATTGAACTCTTTTGCAATTTGTTGTAATAAATGATCCGGTATGTTCGTTGCATCCGGAAAAACAGCAAGCTGATTTCCGGAAAATTGTTTGTCCGTAAAAACGTCACATGTATAATATTGTATCTTCATCTGTACACTCTTGCGCAATAAATGGTTATGGAACAACTTGAAAATTGATTTCTGTTATTACCGGAAAATGATCTGAAGGAATTCGTCCATAGAATGAATCCGTTAACGTACCGTGACTCAAAACCGTTGTTCCTTCGCTGACAAAAATATAATCTATCGGTTCATCGGCGTATTTCTGGATGTTAAATGCATTAAACGTTCCGTTCGGGCCATGATGTTGTTGAAGAGAATGGAAACGCGTATCAATAAATTTTCTTTTCGATTTATTTGAAATAATTGTCTGATATGGATCATCAGACGGATGGGAATTAAAATCTCCTGTGATCACTACCGGTTCACGGTTGGTGATGACATCGATCGAATCCTTCAATAATCGCGCACTTTCTTTTCTCGCAATTTTTCCCAAGTGATCCAAATGAGTATTAAAAAAGAAAAAGTTCTGTTTAGCTTTCTTTTCCCGAAATTCTCCCCATGTCACAATTCTGTTGCATGCCGCATCCCAACCCAGTCCGGGATGTGACGGTGTTTGAGAACACCAGAATGTGGACGTGCGAATTGTATCAAATTTTTCTTTGCGATAGAAGATCGCCATAAACTCACCTTCTGTCTTTCCATCATCTCTTCCTACGCCAAACCATGCATAGTCCGGTAATACTTGTGTAAGATATTCAATCTGATGTTTCTGGGTTTCCTGAAGACCGACAATATCGGGATGATAATAACGGATCATACTGGCAAAATGTTCTTTTCTGTTATCCCATCTGTTTTCCCCGTCGATGGCTACATCAAGCCTAATGTTATATGTCATCACACGAACAGATGATTGCGGCTGTGCAAACAGATTTATGGAGCAAACAATAATGAAAAATATTGTGCTTTTAATAATATGGCTCATAATGTCTCCCTTTGCAGTCCAGATAGGATACAAATAATTTCAGAATGTTATTGTTGAGGTTTCATTTCCCACAACACATTGATAATTTTCCATTCACCATTCCAGCGTCCAATATGCATAAAATCATACCAGTCACTCATTTCTGCCTTAACACTTGCGGTATTATTATAGATGCTGAGAATTGTAATGTTTTTGATTTGTCTCTCTTTTGATATCCTTTTTCCGTAGCCTTTTCCTGTTCGTTCAACAAGTTGTTCACCATTCATTTCGCTGAGAACATTTTCGTTTTTAGTGACATCTTCGCTCCAACCGACAATTCGTTTTGCCAGTTTCGGGTGGACCGCTTTGGCCATTCTTTCAGCGTTCCCTTCATACCAGCCTTCTACGTAATTCAATGCCGTCGCCCGAATATCTGCGCTGTCTTTTGCAGATTGTGCAAAACTGGTATGTGCAACGCTGATACAACACATCAATAAAAATATTCGTTTCATACATGGTTCCTTTATTTTAATGTTTGAAAATAGTCTAGCGGTCTGCCTTTTCCATTTGACTCAACAACACCATCGGAAATATTCACTTCGCAGTCAAACACCAAGAGCGCATGAATGCGTGGATTAATAAATCTCGATAGATAAACCAACAAATGAAACAGTTTCGGAGGAATCGTTATCAGTGATGGCTTTTTACAACAATGCGAAACGCCAACTCAATAATTTCTTTTCGTTTTACTATCTCGGGATCGCCTGCAATAATTTCTGTTTTCTTTTCTGATAATGCTTCTTGAGCTCTTACCCAATCTCTTTCATTTTGTAACTACCTCACAACCAATTAACCAAGTTTTCCCGATACACCAGTCACAAGAACGCGTTTCATTATTCCTTTCCCCGTAAAGAAATTTTAGAATTGATCATGGAAAGCTTTTCTGCAATTTTAGGACTGTATAGTTCAAAAACACCTACAACAAAAAAATAAAGGAAACCTGCCGCCAACATCGATTGCGGATCTTCAAACCATAATCCTGCTCCACTCGTGGTGAGATGTTGAATGTATTCACTTGTCCAACCAAATGCAGGGATCGGCAAAAAAACAGTGACAAAAATGGAAAGAACATAACAAAAAACGCTCATTCCCCAGTTAGCCATCAACATAGCCTGATGTGATGCAGTATTTCCATCGCCGAACAATACTGCCATTATTCTATTGAGCACTAACAGCCAAAATGCGCTGAGCGCCCACATTTCATTATTGGGCAAAGCAAATGTCCAAACAAACAGTGAGTAGAACATTCCCAATCCTATCGCGCGAAGGATTTTAATGAATTTTGAAGTCCCGGCAATAATTGCCCAACCCATGAATGCAGCAGAATGAATGGTAATGAACTCAAGAAGCATGATCATTAAAAAATATATCTGCATGTTCTCGCCGAGCGCTTTCGGTTCTATCCACGTAACCAAAAATGCCAAACCCATAATAAGATCAGGACCCGCTGTCAAACTGCTCTTCATCCATATCGGAAATGAAAAACCGTTCATACCATCACCTTTTCCAAATTTCCACGTCTCATTTTCAGCTCATACAAACCTATCAAAGAAAAATACAAAAATCCCCACGCTATCATTTTGTGCGGTTGATCGATAAAGTCACCACCCATGTTTAAATGAGAAAGAGCGTTCGATGAAACTCCAAATGTTGGAAGAGGAATCAGAAGAACAGCAAACAACGAAACCAGGTAACACGCGACATTCACTCCCCACATATTCATTATAAATTCATTCTCTTTTCCTTGTTCTGCTTGACCGGTCAAAACACTCAACATTCTGTTGAACATTAATCCCCCAAATGCTATCAACGGCCACCACGATCTGAATCCAAACGAAAACCCGAGGACAAAAACAGAATAGAATAATCCTAAGCCAAAAAGTATTTTAATTTTTTTCCCTTTTGGTGCATTACCATAAATAATACTCGTCATAAATCCTGCTGAGTGAATAATAATAAATTCTAGAATCATTATTTGGGAAAGAGAGGAAACCATATCTTCGCCAATCGATGCCGGATCAATCCATGTGGCAAGAAATGCAAGCCCCATCACAAAATCGGGAGCGGCGGAAAACACATTGGAATATGGAAGATGAAAATTCATTTTGATCAGATGTGATTAATGATATTAAAAAAAGAAGCACCAAATTCCAAATACCAAATCAATCCAATCCTTTTTGGAATTTGGGATTTGTTGTTTGGATTTTCTTAGAGGAGTTCTTTCAACTTATCGTATCCGGTACGACTGACGGGTAACTGCGTTCCATCTTTCAGAACGGCTGTGCGGGAATCTTTTGCGTAGAGTTCAATTTTGGACAGGCGTTCGATATTCAGAATATATGATCGATGAATGCGGACAAACCGCCGGGGATCAAGACCCGTTTCCAATTCAGCAAGACGTTGCATTTTTAAGTGAGATTTGGATTCTGAACGAAATGAGACGTAATCGTCCTGCGCTTCAATATAATCAATCTTTTCCACCGGTATGACAAGGACTTTACTTCCTTCTTTAATCAGAACACGTTCCCATTGCTGGTCTACCGGTTTTGCATCGGCTGCAGCTTCTTTTGCTTTGTTGGGAATCTGTTTGCTCAACCGTTGAAGCGCTTGTTCTAATGCTTCATTGAAACGTTCTTTTCCGTATGGTTTTAAGAGATAATCGACCGCATGAACGTCGAATGCTTTTAATGCGTATTGATCGAACGCTGTCACAAAAATGACTGCTGGTGGTACTTCCAGAAGTTCAATCACTTCAAAGCCGCTCAGTTTCGGCATTTGAATATCCAGAAACATCAAGTCGGGTTGAACTTCCGTTACCGCTTTCACCGCTTCAAAACCATTGGAACACTCTGCAACGATTTCAATATTGGAGTGCACGGAAAGATATTCCCGAACTAAGCTTCGGGCCAGTTCTTCATCATCCACGATGATCACCGTAGTTTTTTTTGTCGATTTCATTTTCTTGAAGTACTTGGTAAAAATATAATTACTTGAAATGTCCCATTGCTGGAGTTCATTTTCAGATCGCCGTCATTATTATAGATTGTCTGCAGCCGTTTTCGGACAATCTCCATTCCCATTCCCGCCCCTTGTCTTTTTGGCATATCAGCATCAATGGAATTTTCAATCGTGATGAAAAGACGATCGTTCTTCTTCTGCGTTAAGAGTGAAATGGTACCGCCGTCAATACTATTTGAAATCCCATGCTTAATCGCGTTCTCTACCAATGGTTGAAGTAATAACGGTGGAATATGATCAGCAAGAGTTTCCGGATCAATTGTTTCATCCACATGAAGTCGCTTTCCGAATCGGATCTTTTCAATATCAAGATAATGATGCAGAAGAGAAAGTTCTTCTTTCAACGAAATGGTTTCTTTCGCACCGTAGGAAAGAGACTTCCGGAAAAAATCGGCCAATGTCGTGGTCATTGTCCTCGCCAATTCCGCATTCGTCGTTATTAACGCACTGATGGAATTCAGACTGTTGAAAAGGAAGTGCGGGTCGATCTGCATCCGAAGCGCTTTCAGCTCTGCATTCTGCGCGAGCAACCGCGCTTCGTATGCAGCATGTTCGGATTCTTTTGTCCGTTCAAATGCGGAAATCAAATAGCTGATTGCCAGCGAACCGATGAACAATGGTTTTCCGGTAACATAGACGATGAGCAAGGTTTGGTTGATCGGCAGAGGTGAGAGTTTTACGGCAAAGATTTGTTCCATGCTGTACATCAATCCCCACCCCAATAATGTCCACACTGAGCTGACAATCACCACCGCAACCGTTGCAATAAGAAGAATTTTCCAAATGGAGGTTCGTTCCAATGGGAAAGCACGACAAAGATACCAAGCTGATAAATTCACTTCTCCGTAGAACAACATCATGGGAAGCGAGAATCCTATGGAAAAAAGAGGATGAAGGCCGTTGTACACTGAAATGAGGAATCCCGAAATAATTCCCAGGATTCCCCAAACAATCAGGTAAATTGTAAACTTCTTTTTATCGGAGAGGATCGGATGCATTCATTTAATTTTTTACTTCGATACCACCCATGATAATGTTTCCGGTAATAACCAATTTTTTTGATATTCCCTCTTTTGCAGGATATGTTTTATCCTCTACACCCCCCATAATCGGAGTTGCTTCCACAGAAACTGCCCATCCCATCGGAACACGAATCTCAATTCCCCCCATAATGATATTCACGTCAATCTGTGCCTCATTCCCTTTCATATCGGCATCACGCAGATCAATCTCACATCCACCCATCAACGCGGAGATCTCTCCTCCCTTAAAATCTTTTGATGTAATAATTCGCTTCACACCGCTCATCAATGCCATGTTCTTTATATAAGCATCAGAATCGGAAGAGACATCTTGGAACGGATTGTTTGAATAGTTTTTCTTTCGCTTCCATGATCCGCGCAAAAAGTTCAAACCGATAATGATCAGAATAATCGGCCACCAATCCCACACTCGAAAGTTGATGAAATCCAATCTATCCAGCAGCATCAAAGCACCAACAGCAGCAATAATCCATCCGAATAATTGTCCCGAAACGGTTTTTGATTGCAACGCTTTTGTCACACCGTATACCACAAGGATTGCAGGCCAATATCGCAAAATACTTCCGGCGTAAATGATATCGAGATTATCGAGCATAAAAATAATGCCGACTCCAATAATCATCAATCCAAGAATGAATTGCGGCGAAATGAGTGAAGGCTTATTGTTGTCCATAATGTTCTTCCTTATAAAATTTCTTTGAATCTTTTGTCAGCGATTCCCACATCATACTCACGCCCCATGCTATCAAGATTGCCGGCCACGTTTCGCTGAAACTCAATCCATAGACGTGGTTAAGGGAAACATACAGCCATAGTCCGAGAAATATCCACCAGATTCCCTTGCCAATATGATAAAGGGTCGGTGCATCTGCAAGTTTTCCAATCCCAATAAAAACGAATATGAACGGCCATAACTGCCAGATAGAATGAATGCCGAGATCGTACAGATAAATAATATCCAATTGGTGAAGCAGCATTACGGTGCCAAAAATAATCAACATGCTTCCTACCACTGCATCCTGAACGCTGAAACGGCGGCGGCGAATATTTGTCATGAGCTTTTCCTTTCTGTTTAATGAACTGCATAAACATACTCGTAATTTCCCGGAAAGTTAGCCCGTTTTCGGTGAATGGAGGATGGGAATCGGCGAAATCAGCTTTTGCTCAATCCATTAATACATCGCGGTTCGCCCCGTTTCATTGCCGCTTCAAAACGAAGACGATTTTTATCGGATACTTTAGTGAATGGATGCCAGAGATGATATTGAACGGCAAGATTTCTAAGTGATTTTCCTGTTATACCAATTAAATTTAGCCGGAAAAAAATATCTGTATCTTCTCCAAACCCGGGACCGTCATATGATTCGTCAAATCCATTGACGGCAACTAAATGCTCTTTATATGTGGAAAAATTGCAGCCAAGAATCCCCGTCGATTTTTCAACAAACGATCGAATCAACGAATTAGTGATTCTCACTCCGTGCTCTAACCGAACCGATCTTCCAGCAAGAGCATCAACAAAATCGGCGAATGTGTACTGTTCAAATCTGCCGGATGAAATCATATCAACGGAAAGTAATTCCGCCCAACGCTTACCATGCTCAACTCGTCTTCCGAGAAGTACTTTCTCTTTCTCGCGGTATGTAACATGATCCTCCAGAAAATGTTCCGATGGGATACAGTCTCCGTCGATAAAGACGATATACTCCGAAGTTGATTCCTGAATAGCGTAATTCAACATGGTATTCTTCCGCCAACCTTTATCTGCATGCCAAAGATGTTTGATGCGGAATGAAAATTTTCTTTTTGCATTGTTAACAACATCAGCGATCTCCCTGCCAGATCCATCATCGGCAATGATCACCTCAAACGATTTCATTGATTGTCGGGATAATGCCGTTAAAATATATCGGAGCGATACCGCATTATTATAGACTGCAACAACAATTGTTATACTGGGAATCATATTTTGCTAGGTAGAAGAATAATATTTGTAGCGACCGTTTCGATGCATGCTCGATCATCTTCTACAAAAAGCATAGACGGATATTTTTCAACAATGATTTTTTATGTCTTCTGCTGTTTTTTCTTTGCGGCAGGGAAAAGAATATTATTCAGAATGATTCTGTAACCGGGTGAATTTTTGTGCAAATTCAGGTCTGTCGGTGGATCACCCACAGCATGTTGATAATCTTCAGGATCATGTCCGCCATAAAATGTGAATGTTCCCCGTCCGTAATTTCCGTGGATGTAGCGGACTTCGTCTGTCCCTTCACGCTCTCCAAGAACAATCACACTCGGTTTGATCAATGATTTTTTAAACATCGTCGTTTGTCCCATAAATCCTTTCAGGATATTCACGTGGTTCTGTGTAAGCATTGTTGGAACAGGATCGTACTTAGCAGAAAACTCGAATAATGTAAAATAATCACTGTTCGGATCGCGAAGCGGAACCGGATCGCTCGGCGGATTATCGATATCGGAAAATTCGTAACGGAACGGATTCATTTCTAACGTGAAATTTTGAAACGCGAAAGATTTGGAAAAATCCAGTTTTTGCTGTGCATTTCTATCTGCCGGATCGCCGTCAAACATCATTTCGGCAATATCTACATTGTCCGCAGCGAGCGCAATATCATAACTGTCCGTTGCAGCACACATGGCAAACATAAATCCTCCGCTCGCTACATAATCACGGATGGAGCGGGCGACAGATTTTTTTTCTTCGGAAACTTTTTTATAGCCTAGCTCGTGAGCTGTCTTTTCATAACTTAACTGTTGGTCAATATACCAAGGAGAATTTCTGTGCGATGCATAAAATTTTCCATATTGTCCGGTAAAATCTTCATGATGGAGATGGAGCCAATCATATTCCGAAAGTTTCCCCTGCAACACTTCGGGATCCCATAGTTTTTTATATGGAATTTCAGCGTACTCAAGTGCAAGCGTCACGGCATCATCCCATGGTTTGAATCCTGGCGGAACGTAGACAGCAACTTTAGGAGATTTCTCCAATCGAACAACATCCATATTGTTATCTTCGCCGGCAATTTCACCCAAGATCTGTGTTGCCGCAGCCCCGCTGATTTGCTCAAATGCTACACCGCGAATCCTGCACTCATTTGCAACGATGGGAACATTATCAATGAGAAATGATCCGCCGCGATAGTTGAGCAGCCAATCAATTTCCACTCCTTTGTCCAACGTCCAAAAAGCAATACCATACGCCTTTAAATGATTCGTCTGCTTCAGATCCATCGGAATCAGAATCTTTTGCTGAGCAATCATCATAAACGGTAAGATTACTATATAGAGCAATGTTTTCATACTGTTTCAACTTACGAACTTTGTTTTTCATCCTCAACTGAATTAAACCGATATGAAGATCAATTTGAGGTTAATTCAAAATTTGAAGTGAGTTTTTTCATCATTTTTATTATCCGTTAGTCGCAATGCATAGTAGTTGAAGAGAAGATATATATGCAGAATCAGTATGACTCAAAAAAGTAAATTCTTTTTTGCGGTTATGTATCCGGCATAAGAGAAATGAACGATTCTAAAAAAATCTCTACACTCGTTCAGCACCAAAATCGTTGTAGAGTTTTTTAACGAGCGGATGGTCTTCAATACGCGTTGCTGCAGACAGAGTATTTGTTGCAGTCGGTTTAGACTCTTTGGAATGTTGAGAACCATTTCCTGTCTGTAAACCGGATTCCTGGAGAATGGGTTCAATTCTCAAACGCGAATTGAGAATGGTATTGATCGTTTCAGCAAGGACTTCTCTATTACGGGTCAGAGTGCCACAATGAAAATCGTCACCGCAGGCAATCTGAAGCGTTCCATTCACAATATCAATGGGCGAAGTTTCTCCAAGGATTGTTCCAACGGAAATTTTTTTCTTCCGCATTTCATCGACAATCGTATTCCATTGTTGATGAACATCGGAGAGTGAAACATTCGATACCAACTGAGGAGACTGTTGTTCCTGCACTTGTTCTTCCGTAACTTTTTTAGAAGGAACGACAAAAGTATACCGCGGTTGTGCATCTTGTACGGAATATTTTGGAGTTGATGCAACCGGACGTTCTCGCGGAGCCTCCTGCTGCACCGAAATTTCCGGGGATCGTTCCGGAAATGGATCTTGCGGTTTGGAAAGGAATGCAGGTTTTACTTCAGACTGAAGTTTTTTTTTCAGTTCGTCAATTTGTGTGAGGAGCTCATCGATCTTCACCGATTGTTCCATTTTCGTCAATTGCACCATCATCACTTCAAGCTTGAATCGCGGCTGAGGAGTGTACCGAATGGATGCTTCCGTATCCGATGTTAGTTTTAGGACGCGGAGAATATCCTGCAATGAGAACGATGTTGAATCGGCAGCGTACCGCTTGCGATGTGCTTCAGATTCTTCAATGAGATTGGTCGTATTGGTTGTTTTCGCAATAAGCATATTGCGGAAATGCTCTGCAAGTCCGGAAACAAATTCCTTGATATCGAATCCGCTGTTGATCACTTCTTTCACAAGATCAAGCGCCGCTTTGGTATCTTTACTGCGAAGAACATCGGAAACACGGAAATACAATTCCTGATCAACAATGTTTAGGGCATCGCCGACTTGTTTTGCCGTGATCGTCGTTCCGCAAAATGATATGACCTGATCGAAGATACTCTGCGCATCGCGCATAGAGCCATCCCCCTTTTTTGAAATGATCAGGAGTGAATCATCATCAATCGTAATTTTTTCCTCGCCGGCGATAAATTTCAAACGGCCGACGATTTCTTCCAAACCGATTCTGCGAAAATCGTACCGCTGACAGCGGGAAAGGATCGTTGCTGGGACTTTGTGAAGTTCTGTGGTTGCAAAGATGAACAGTACGTGGGACGGTGGTTCTTCCAATGTTTTCAGAAGCGCATTGAACGCCTCTTTTGTTAACATGTGCACTTCGTCGATGATGTATACTTTCTTCTTCCCTCGTGTCGGGGCATAGCGGACTGATTCACGCAGATTACGAATCTCATCCACACCGCGGTTCGAAGCACCGTCGATCTCGATTACATCAAGCGAACGGCCGTCGACGATTTCTTTGCACACTTCGCATTCATTACATGGTTCAAAATTTTTTGGATTGAGACAGTTCACAGCGCGGGCTAAAATACGGGCGGTTGTTGTTTTGCCGCATCCCCGCGTTCCGCTAAAGATAAATGCATGCGCTAATCGGTTCTGCGCAAGAGCATTCCTCAACGTATCGGAAACATGGGATTGACCGATAACATCGTCGAACACCATCGGCCGCCATTTACGTGCTGTTACTTGATAATTCATGATCTCTCAAAATAATAAAACTATAACTGCTTTACTAGAATCCATCTAAAAAATGAAACTATTGCCATCCTGAGCGGAGCGAAGGATCTGAGCAAGCCACAGAATTTTTTTCCAAAAAATGTGCAGCAAAGCCTCGTTGTTCGGTTCCGCGTTTGGGAATCCCTCAAAGTGGAATCTCAAAAAACGGGAGGTACCGTGCGTTAAAAAGCATGTCGGCAAATCTGATACTATTTTCAGATTCTTCATCCCGATATCCTTCGCTCCGCTCAGGATAGCATCGGGATTCAGAATGACCGTTGTTTTTGTGTTTTTGAAATGGCTTCTAACTTTATTTTCGTTCTATCCCGTCAATCCATTTCTTCGGCGTAACTCGTGTTCACGTAGATCATTTTTTCCCAAACACAATTGGCAGTGCATCTTCAATCCTTTCGACTGGAATAATCTTTAAGCCCTCTTTCACACTTGTCTGAATTTCCGTTAGATCTTTAAGATTCTCTTTCGGAATCAACACGGTTTTAATTCCCGCCCGTTTTGCTGCGAGCAGCTTTTCATTTAATCCGCCAATTGGAAGCACTTCACCGCGTAATGTAATTTCGCCGGTCATCGCCACATCGGCGCGAGCAGGTTTTCCGCTGATAGCGGAAATCATTGCCATCGTCATTGTAATTCCGGCCGAAGGTCCATCTTTGGGGATCGCTCCTTCCGGTAGATGAATGTGAATCTCATGCTTTTTGAAAAATTCCGGATTCAGTTTTAATTTTTTGGCGTTGGAACGAATAAAACTCAACGCCGCCTGAGCTGATTCTTTCATCACGTCACCGAGCTGACCGGTTAACGTCAGCTTTCCAGCGCCGTTCATTAATGTAACATCAACATGCAAAATATCGCCGCCAACGCTTGTCCATGCCAATCCTGTTACGGAACCAACCTGCGCTTTTTTATCCGCTTCTTTATTTCTGTACTTCGGTACACCAAGATACTCTTCGATCTTTTTTTCATCTACAACTAACAACGAACGTTTTTTCTTTCCGTTCTTTTGCCGTGCCAGCACCGTCTCTTTTGCCGCTTTGCGGCAAATAGATGCTATCTCCCGTTCAAGATTTCGAACGCCGCTTTCACGCGTATATTCCGTGATGATTTTCTGAATTGCTTCGTCGCGGATTTCGATCTCTTTATTGTTCATTCCGTGATCGGTGATCAAGCGGGGAACGATATGTTTCTTCGCGATTTCTTTTTTCTCAAAATCCAAATAACTGGAAAGCTCAATCACTTCCATTCGGTCCAGCAATGGCAACGGAATTTGATACCGCACATTTGCCGTGGTGATGAACATAACTTTTGATAAATCGTAGTCCACTTCCAGATAGTGGTCATTGAATGTGTTATTCTGCTGCGGATCGAGTACTTCCAACAGTGCGCTGGATGGATCGCCGCGAAAATCCGTGCTCATCTTATCAATTTCATCCATAAGAAGCACAGGATTAACAACACCAGCCCGTTTCATTGATTGGATAATCTTACCTGGCATGGAGCCTATGTACGTTCTACGATGTCCGCGGATTTCCGCTTCATCACGCACGCCGCCAAGCGACATACGCACAAATTTTCTTCCCATTGCACGCGCAATGGATTTTGCGAGAGAAGTTTTCCCAACACCGGGCGGACCAACCAGACAAAGGATCTGACCTTTCATCTCTTTCACAAGATTCAATACAGCGATATGTTCAAGAATTCGATCTTTTGGTTTTTCCAATCCATAATGATCTTCATCAAGAATCTTCTTTACATGATCGATCTCGAGATCATCTTTGGTTTTTTTCTTCCACGGCAGACTGACAAGCCAATCAAGATAATTCCTAATCACACCGAATTCCGGAGACATCGAAGGGGTCTTTTTCAATTTGTTGAATTCTTCCATCGCCTTCTCGAGAGCATCCTTCGTCATTCCCGATTTTTCGATGTCATCCTTTAGTTTCGCAAGTTCAGGCGTTCCTTCTTCATCTCCCAGCTCATCCTGAAGAATTTTGATTTGTTCCTGAATGAAGTATTTACGCTGCGTCTTTTGGATATTCTCATGGACTTTTGTATCAATCTCACGTTCGATCTTCAGAATGGAAATTTCTGAATTTAAAATCCTAATTACTTCTAGATATTGGTCCTTCAATATATTTAGGCGCAAGATTTTTTGTTTTATCTCAACGGTCTGAAGAATATTGGCGGCAATATAATACAACCGGCGCTGAACGTCCTTAATGTTTTCGAAAGCCGCGAGCGCTTCAGGGGGAATATTGCGATTAGCCCGAACATATTCCGAAAACAACGATGACGCATGACGAACGATCGCATCCATCTCCGTCGATTTATCCGACGATTGGAATGTTGTCGAAATATCCGCCATCATAAATTTGTCGTTCGGTAAAAATTCTTTAATGACTCCTTGCACAGTTCCGTCAACAAGAATCTTCATCAGATTATTTGGAAGTTTTAATATCTGTACGATCTTTGCGACCGTTCCTTCCATATAAATATCTTCTTTTCCCGGATCTTCTACAGTCGGATCCTTCTGCGCAACGAGGAAAATGAATTTGTTATTCTCCAGCGCATGGTTTGCCGCACGGAGGGACGATTCCCGACCGACCAACACCGGGAAAATCATATAGGGAAAAATGACAACATCCCGCAGCGGCAACACTGGTAGTGTTTGCGGAATTGAATCAAGTGTTTCGATTGTTTCTTCGGGTTTTATGATAATATCTTGAGCCATAACAAGGTTTCTGCTTCGAGGAGGATAAAAAAAGCGGACAAGGCCGCTGTATAATTATTTATATGTCTAATTTAAATGCTTTTATCAAACTTTTATTAATGTCTAAAATTATTTTTGCGTCTAGCGAACCAAGGCGACCTAAAATTAATTCTTTATCTAATGTTGCAATTTTGGTAACTCGCGCAAGTGATTGTTTTTTTAATCCGTTTGTTGGAGTGGGACTAATTGTTATATCATATTCTTCTGACCATTTAGTTTTTGATGTTAGAAAACAAACGGTAGTATCGAATTCAGTTTCAACAAGAACAATCGCCGGTCTATTTTTCGCTCCTAAAGCATCGGTAAAAGGAAAAGAAACAAGAACGATGTCCCCTTTTGTCAATGATATCGCTCCTTAAGATCGTTCACGGTATAAAGTTCGTCTTCTTGTTCTAAAAAAGTATAGGATTTTGAACGAGCAGCAAGTTTTTGAATACCCTCAATCAAGACCTTGTCTTCAATTTTATTCAAAAGAAATTCTGCAAAATCTGCAACTTCTTTAATCTTTTCTTCAGGAAGTTTTTGGATATGTTCAACAGTATATTGGATCAATTCTTGTCTGCTCATACTATCCTCGGTTTTAAGGCATAAAAGCGAGCAATGCCGCTTTTATGTTGCTTGTTGAACCAAGATAAACAGATTTTTTGGGGGATGCAAACCTGCGTTTTTTTCACATTCTTGAACAATTATTGTGTAAATCACCGTTGTTCAGGTTAGTGAGGAAGTTTAGCTTTCAAAGAATGATAGAGAAACGCACCAACAAGAGCACCGGACAATGTAAAGATGGCCGGAAGTTCTCCTGCACCAATCTGTGCAAAGATCGGTCCAGGGCATGCACCGGTAATCGCCCACCCAAATCCAAATATCATCCCGCCAATGATGAATCCTTTATGATATTTTTTTCCTTGAAAGCGAAGTTCTTCACCATTGATTGTCTTTAATTTTAATCGTTGGACAATCTGCATAGAGATTGCACCGACAACAACAGCAGATCCGATAATCAGGTACATGTGCCATTCGACGAATTGAAACATATTCTGAATTCTAAACCAGCTAACCACTTCTGCTTTCGTCAGAACAACACCAAATAAAATCCCAAAAATTCCATATGTAAGATTTTTCATTATCTCTCCGTTAAAAATATGATGCTAAAAATGTATAAAGCAATCCGCCGGCAAAAAAAGCGAGTGTCGCTTTTAAGCTTGAGGACTGTAAGATAGAGAGTCCAAAGATTGAGTGGCCGGAAGTGCAGCCGTTGGCATACCGCGTTCCAAAACCGACCAAAATGCCGCCGAAAAATAATTTCACATATCCAGAAGTGGTATGATATTGTTCCGGTAAAAAATGGAGCGGTGATGATGAAAGGAATTGGGAAACAATAAATGCTCCAACCGCAATACCGATGGAGAAATAGAGTTTCCAACTGTTTTCTTCAAGATTGAACTTGAAGATCTGACCCTTCTCTTTTGGAAGAAGAATCATACAAAGATGTTCGAATGATGATGAAATGCCGAGCATTTTGTTGGTGACAATTAACAATACCGGTACAAACAGACCGATAATCGGTCCGGCGATGTACCAATTCCATGGTTCAAAGAGCCAATTCATATGTTTTTTCCTTTATTATAGTTGAAATACTTGTTAACAGCTTGAGTACATCTTATCCTAAAATGAAAAAGTCTTTCGCGGACGAAAGACTTTTTCAAAAAACTACATGGCACTATGATCAGTCTTTCATTGCAATAGAAATTCCGGTAGACAACATAGAGCGTTATAGGATTGAATTGATTTCATTACATATAAGATATAAAAATGAGATTAAGGTGCAACTCTTTATACAGTTATTTTCCCTGTAGTGTTTTGTGTGCTTTTTCCTTTTCCTCTTTTGTGAACGCTGAATATTCCAACATTTGTTTACCAAGATCCATTGGATAGACAATGTTTACCTCGGTAATAGTCCCTTTTGCATCTTTTACCGGCTCCAGCTTCGGCATGACAAAACCGGTATAGACTGCACGATCAAGTTTCTCCATTCGCGCAAGTACTTCGTCCCGCAATGTCGTATCTATTTTGAATCCGTAAGTATCGATCAATAATTTTGCGCTGGAGAGATCTCCTTCCGATTTAATTCGTTGAATTTCTGACAAGAGTCTGCCGACACCTTCCCGCATCTTTTCATAGCTTGTCACACGAAAGAACGTTTTGCCATCTCGCTTTCCCCGTTCAATACAATCCGCATTCTTCCAGAGCCAGTGGACAATCAATTGTCTGTTCTTCATATGATCTTCTTCCAGTTGATCATGTCCTTTTGGAACGCGTTGCAACTGTATCATTCCTGCATTACGCACTTCTTTATCATACATCGCTTTCACCACATCTGTTGTGTTTGGAATGATCCCGATCTCGACAAGTTTTGGATCCCAGATATGATAGAGCGCAACAAGATCGGCGCGTGCTTCTTCGAGTGTGGAATAATATCCCGGTAGTGCAGCTTGCGGATCAACTTTCAAAGAGGGAGACACTTTTCCGGAGGCATGACCAAGTACTTCATGAAGGGCCGTATGCATATTATCTGCAAGTGAACTAAATTTTTCAGCAGATTCAATTTCGTGCTGATCGTAAGCAAATTCTTTCAGAATATCTTTTCCGCCGGTTTTTTCATACGCATCAACAATGTTATAGAGTGTCACGGATTTGCTGCCATATTGTTCGCGCACATCCTGTTCATTCGGCAAGTTGATACCGATTGCACTGACCGGTCCTGCATCACCGGTCTCAACAACCACGTTGATCACAGTATATTTTAACGGTTTCACATCCGATTTTTTGTATTTCACGTCCCACGGCATTCTGTTTTCAAAATATTGGGCGTTGGTACCCACTTTTTGAAAGAGCTCTGTCAATTCGGGATTGGCAAAATTCACAACCGATTCGAATTGTCCTTTCGCTCCGCGTGCGTCTATATAGACTTCGATAAATCCATGGATCATGTCCACCTGCGATTCTGTCTCTTTCACCCATCCGATATTATATTCACGCCAATCTTTCAAATCGCCGGTTTGATAAAACTTTATGAGTTTAGTTAAATTTTCTGCTTGCTGTGAATTATGGGCGTACGCTTTTGCTTTTTCTAAATAAGAGATCGCTACTTGCAGATCCTCAGCATACAATCCTGCTTCAACTGATCCCCCGATATGCTTGTTTCCGGTCCGAAATACTTTTTCAACCAGCTTTCCATCCTCCTTCACCACTTTTGAATTAAGAGGATTTTTTTCGTTTCCGGCTTTAGCCCATGCATCCACTTCGTTGAATGTTGTTCCTTCATAGACGTTATTAGCGCTACCTGCAATCATATCTTCACCGGGAGTTTTATTTGTTTGCACCGGTTCGTAGGCGATATCGAAAATCGATCTGCGTAACCGATCCAATTTCTGGTCGAGTGTTTCTCCGCTACGCAACGAAACCATCGCGCCGTTCTTCACTGCTCTTTTGATTGCAGAAGAAAACTCCTCAGGAGAAAACATCGGAACAAATTTTCTAGAGGTGATATTATCATATTGAGAATTATTCACCCAGAATAACTTCGTATAAAGAATAATCTTATCTAAAAGCACTGCATCGATCGCTTTTTGATTTTTGTAGATCGCCTCAAGCAGTTCGCGAATTTCCAAAGCGTGTCGATGACGCTGATCGATGGAGATATCCCTTGCAGCAAGTGCCGCTTTGTATAGATAATATGTAAAGGTCTTTTCTTTCAAAGAAAGTTTTTCAAATCCATCGGCATATAATTGCACAATGCGTACGGGACCAACGTCCCCCATCTGTAATTTTTCAATTGTATATTTTCGTTCCATAAGATTTGGTTGTGTTGGTTTATCCTTATGTTGAGCGTTGAGATGCATAATCATGCAAACAGTGAATAATAGTGAAAACAGCTTTTTCATTTTTTCTCCATTTTTTTAACTGATCAAAATATGGAGAGAATGGAGTAAATGCAATTGAAGATTGTAATTGAATTCTATTCCCACTTTCGCAATTCTGCTGTCGAAATTTCCCATCCTTAAAAATAGACACTCAAAATTAGGCTGATTTTCTGTGCACAGAACTCGGCACATAAATGGCTATTGTTATGAGGGAATAACTATCACTAGCCATTACAATGCAATCATCGATAAAAATACGCACAGGAAACCAAATGATCGCCGAAGGGGCGTTACATGCTGGATGTCAGTTTTTTGCTGGATATCCTATCACTCCCGCATCCGGTGTGTATAAAGCAATGATCGAACAATTGCCGCAGCGAAATGGTGTTGCCATTTCCGCTCCCGATGAAATATCCGCATTGGCATATTGCGTGGGAGCATCAGGCCGTGGTGCAAAAACGATGACCGCAACATCAGGTCCCGGATGGTCGCTGATGATTGAAACAGTGCAGTTTGCCTTGATGACAGAGCTTCCCGTTGTTATCGCACTCGTTCAGCGTTTAGGACCAAGTACCGGAGGAGCAACTCAAAACGGTCAGGCAGATATTCTTTTTGCAGAATTTTGCACGTCGGGTGCATATACAATTCCGATCTTCGCTCCCAGCACACCGCAGGAATGTTTTGAAGTGACGACGATTGCTTTTAAATGGGCAGAACTGTTGCGAACTCCCGTTATCATCCTTTCCGACAAGGAAGTGGGAATGATGTCTGAAGATGTCGATTTCACACAGTTAAAAAGCATACCACAATGGTATCGAAAAGAGTTTATCACACAGAATGGTAAAGAGCACCTTACGTACGATTTTCAGAATCTTGAAGATGTTCCTCTTTTTTCTCCTGTGGGGGGACCCCATAAAGTGACGATGACCGGTTCTGCACATGACAAAAAAGGAACATTGCAAAAAAACTCTCCTGAAACGGTTGATGTACTTGTTCATCTACAAAAAAAAATTGAAGCACACAAAGAAGAAATGGCAATCGTGCGGATTGATGATCAGGAAAATGCTGAAACATTAGTGTTAAGTTTTGGAATCACTGCCCGTACTGCAAAAGAAGCAACCCGCAAAGCCCGCGCGGAAGGGAAAAAAGTCCGCAATGCAAACATCATAACACTGTTCCCTGTCCCCGAAACAATGTTGAAAGATGCTGCTCGCGGAGTACGGCGGATTGTGGTGGCAGAAGAAAATATGACGGGACAATATCGAAGTGTTATCCAATCCCTGTTTAAGGAACAAGAGGTCGTCGGAGTGAATTCTGTCGGAAAGATGATTACTCCAAACAATATCATGGATGCAATATTGTGAGCATGTGATGGAAGAAACAATACAACAGCATACATATAAAAAAGAAGAAGCGATATTTCCCTTCTGTAAAGGATGCGGTCATCATCACTACGTGAACCATCTGGATGAAGCTCTTCTTACATTAAATCTGGATCCCAAAAAGGTCTGTATCGTTAGCGACATTGGTTGTATCGGTATTCTTGATTCGCTGTTTGCGACGCCGCACACATTTCACACCACTCATGGCCGTTCTACAGCATTTGCTACCGGCATAGAACTAGCCGACGGAATATTGAACGATTCGAAATTAAAAACCATTGTCGTCATCGGTGACGGCGGGGCAACAATCGGTTTGCTCCATCTTGTGAACGCAGCGTTGATGAACATTGATGTCACGGTTTTACTTGCAAACAATTTTCTCTATGGAATGACTGGCGGACAACACTCGCAGTTTTCTCCGCTCGATTTTATTACTCCTACAACACCGGCGGGAAACATCGTTCCCCCAATGGACATTTGTTCCATTGTGAAAAGCTGCGGCGCAACATTCGTAAAACAAGCAGCAGCAACGGATAAGCAACTTGGAGATATCATAGCCGAAGCGATCAATCATCCAGGATTTGCGCTGGTGGAAATCCTTGAACTCTGCACGGAATGGGCAACACCGTTCAATAAAATTGATGGAAAAACGATCAACGGAAAAATTCATTATTCCGACAACGAAAGTATGACTGTTCGCAAGGATTTTTCTTCGTTGTATAAAGAGAAAGTATTGGGTGTACCGAAGAAACAGATTGATGACACAATCACTCCAAAATTTACATCCCCGCTGAAAGGAAGCCGTCGTGTTGTTCTTGCCGGAACCGCCGGAGAAAAAGTACAGCTCGCTTCGTTCCTGTTTATGAAATCAGCGATCGCAAGCGGATTACATTCAACACAAAAAAATGATAATCCTGTTACGCAAGGATCAGGATTCTCGCTTTCCGAACTGTGCATTAGCAGCGAAGAGATTCTCTATACGGGAATTGACGAACCGGATGCGGTCGTTATAGCTTCACCGGAAGGGTTGAAGGAAGTACGGTCGAACGGAACGCTATTACGTTGCACTTCACAAACCATTGTGATTGCAGAACAAACGCTCCCTGAGTTTGAGTGTGCCGGAAAGATCTCACGTTTACCGTTACGTGCACTTTGCACCGGAAGCCGCGCAACGTTAAGTGCGCTGGCATCGTTGAATATGATTAAAGGATGGGTTTCACACGAAGCACTATTGGAAATGATTGATATAAAATTTAAAGAAAAATCATTACCGTATCACAGGGATATCGAAGCATTGATCCCGTTTATTAAGATATAAATACTCGCCGTTTGGAGGTATGTATGAAAACACTTGATGAATTCTCCTCTGTCATAACAGTTATTGAAAAATTTATAGAGCGAGAGAATGAAACTATAGCAATATACGAACGTTCACTCCATTCTCTTGGTGATACGACCGTAACACCGGTGATCCATCAATTGATAGAAGAAAAAGAGCGCCAACGACTGATCCTGGAACAGACATTGGAAGAAGTAAACGAACAGTTCTCGTTGGATGAGGCGATCGTCTAAGAATAATTGATCCAATTGCGCCGGAATAGAATTAGAAAAAGGAGTTACTATGACAACACAACAGCAAGAACTTGTCCGAACAACATTCGCACTGCTTGAATCACATGAGGATCGTGTTGCGAATTTATTGTATCAGGAATTATTTCGACTCGAACCAAATGCAAAACGCCTGTTTCGCGGAGACCTTCAGGAACAACAAAAAAAATTGATGCGAATGCTTCGAGTTGCCGTAGAGAACATCAACGATCAGAGCCAATTACAGCCAATGCTATTTAATTTGGGCATGATCCATCAGTCGTACGGAATCGAACCTCATCATTTCATCTCGTTCGGTGAAGCGTTGTTGTATGCTCTTCGTAACATCTTAAAAGAACACTTCACACTCGAAGTTGAAGAGAGCTGGAAAGCAGCATATCATTATTTTGTGCTGACCATGAAGAATTTCCCGCATTCGGATGAACAAGTGCAGCTTCCGCATCATTAATAGAAAATGCGGGAACGTACAAAGCGTTAGCTTCTGTTATAACGGTTGAGTATCTTTTAAGCATCAAAGCATGAAAAACATCTTCATTATATTTTTATTGGCATTATATCTGACCATTACTGTTGGTTTGAACATTATCGTTCATACCTGCGGCGGTGAATCCGATACCATGCTGGCAACGACAACAACTGAGGATCCATGCGGCTGCGGCGATGAAATGCCTACAGACAAGTGCTGCACCACAGAACTCACTACCGTGCAACTTGAGGATGCGCAACAGGTAAGCATCACGACCATTATTCAACCATTGATCGCCAGCGATGTTGTTATGCCGGGGATGTCCTTTGTTCAACTGTTGCATGATTCAAATATTACCTCAGCCTTTCTTACATTCTTTTCACCCCCTCCCAATAACGATCTCTCTATTACGAATTCAGTTTTCCGTATTTAATGATTGATATGCACTGCCATTGGCGGTGAATTTTTTACTATCACAATCATCAATCATTTTAAATTAGGAAAAATCATGAAAACGAACATATTCACATTCATCACCATTCTTTCCATCATTTCAGTATTCGCATTCGCAGGTGACACCGTTAAGGAAACAGAATTTAAGGTTTCAGGAAACTGCGGCATGTGCAAATCACGCATCGAAAAAGCGATGAAGATCTCAGAAGTAAAATTCTCAAAATGGGATAAGACTTCGAAGATGTTAAAAATTGCCTATCTCTCCGAAAAGATCTCTCTTGATTCCCTTCAGCAGCGCCTTGCTTCCGTCGGACACGACACGGAAAAATTTACAGCGGCTGATTCGGTGTACACAAATCTTCCCGGCTGCTGCTTGTACCGTGGCGAAGACAACACACACTAACGGAAAAGTTTATTCTCAAATTTTCAACGCCGGAACAATTCATGTTTCGTCGTGAGAACTTTATGCATGAATTTACGTGGAGAGACTATGAAAACCATATTATTATTATTTATCACAATTTTTTCCATCCTCAATGCACAGCAATTGACCGGCATTGTGCTGGAAAAAACAGATGACGGAATGTTTCATCCCATCATCGGAGCGAATGTCTATTGGCTGGGCACTTCCAACGGAACGGTTACAGATACCAGCGGCGTATTTCGGTTACCGCTTAACGGTTCGAGCAGTCTTTTGGTAGTCAGTTACATCGGTTATGTTTCGGATACGGTGAAAATCAACGACCAATCAAAAGTAAATGTTATTCTCAAATCAGACGCAAATAAAGTTGCCGAAGTAGAGATTGTTGGTGAACGACAAAGTACATACGTGAATTATCTTTCACCGCAAAAAACATTGGTCATGTCGGAAAAAGAATTATTCAAAGCGGCATGTTGTAATTTGTCCGAAAGCTTTGAAACAAATCCTTCCATTGATGTTTCCTTCACCGACGCTATCACCGGAACAAAACAGATTGAAATGTTGGGACTTTCCGGAACATATACGCAGATTACACTGGAAAATCTTCCGGCAATTCGCGGACTCACATCAAACGTGGGTTTGTCATACATTCCCGGTACATGGATTGAAAATATCCAGGTCTCCAAAGGTGTCGGTTCGGTTGCCAACGGATATGAATCAATTACCGGACAAATCAATGTAGAATTACGAAAGCCGCAAGATGAAGACGAGAAACAATTTTTCTTCAATTTTTTCGGGAATCAAGAACAGCGAATGGAAGCAAATCTCAATGTTCGCACCCCGGTCAGCGCAGAGTTATCATCTATGACGTTGCTGCACGCAAGCACACAACGGCAAATTATCGACGGCAATGGTGATAATTTTCTCGATATGCCATTGTACAAAACCATCAACGCCATTCAACGATTCCATTTTTCAAATCATGTTGGATGGGAAGGGCAATTCGGAATTCAATTCGTGGATGATGAAAAACAAGGTGGAACGAAACACGGTTACAATCTTGATAAATCATTGTTAGCGCTTCGGCCAACGGAATATGCTTTTACAATGAATGGCGATCAACTGCGTGTATGGGGAAAAACGGGATATGTCTTCCCGCAAAAACAGTATCAAAGTGTTGGACTCCAATGGTCACTGACACGAAATCGTCAGAATTCCTTTTTTAATTCGCACGAATATGCAGCGAATGAAGAAACGGGATATATGAATGTGATTTACCAATCGATCTTTGATAATACGATGCATAAATTCCGAACTGGTTTGAGTTTCTTGTATGACAATTATGACGAAACGTTCAAACACATTCGATATCAACGGACTGAACAGGTGCCCGGCGCATTTTTTGAATACACGTTCACACCCGGTGATGAGTTTTCGATGATCGCTGGTGTCCGCGCAGACAATCATAACGTGTTCGGAACATTCTTTACACCGCGGCTGCATCTCCGATATACTCCGCAAGAAGATTGGGTCTTTCGTGCCGTTGCAGGACGTGGGCAACGCACGACGAATATTTTTGCCGAAAACATGGCGTACTTTGCCAGTGCACGACATGTGGCCGTTCTTCCATCTAACACAAAATCGCTGTACGGACTTGATCCAGAAGTTGCATCAAATTTCGGTCTGAACGCAACACATTATTTCTTGTGGGATTACCGCGAGGCAACTATTGCTGTCGATTTCTATAGAACAGAGTTTGATAAACAAGTGGTTGTGGATCTTGATGCGAACGCACAGCAGGTACATTTTTATAATTTACGCGGACAGTCGTATTCTAACAGTATTCAGGTAGAATTAAATATTCAACCGATTGAAAAATTGGATACGCGTATAGCGTACCGTTTTTACGATGTGCGTCAGACAATTAACGGTGCGCTGCGAGAGCGTCCCTTTGTTGCACAGCATCGTGCGTTCATCAATTTCGGCTATGCAACCGAACGCGAGGAAGAAGCTGACGCCCAGATGTTGTATGATCTGACTCTGCAATGGTTTGGGAAAAAACGTCTGCCGGATACCGATACAAATCCCACGGGATTGCAATCGCGCAGTTCATCGCCGAATTTTATTCTCGCAAATACGCAAGTTACCCGGTCATTTTTCGCAGGGCTTGATGTCTATTTTGGAATTGAAAATCTTTTAAATTTTCGACAGTCCAACCCGATTCTTGATGCGGCAAATCCGAATGGAAGTTATTTTGACAGTTCGCTCATTTGGGGACCGATTTACGGAAGAACGGCGTATGTTGGATTGAGATGGAGAATGTAAATGCTTAAAATCCGAAGTCGTAACGGCTTCGGATTTTTTTCAAGAGAATCTGCTATAGAACTGCCCACCGATGATGTTTTGCTAGTTTTTGGGCGCGAAGATGATCCAGTACATTGTTTGCCATAAATGCTGCGTTGGATGAAAGTCCGTTGATGGTGAGTGCTTGAAGTACTTCTTCTGTTTTGTTGTCCAACAGATTCCCCTCTTTTAATGTGTGCAGAACATGATGGGCCGCTTCACGAAGTATGACAGAATCAAAATGCTCTTCGATAATCTCCAATACGGGAATGATGGCATGCTGTTCCAGTTCTATTAATGCATCTGCCGCTACCCAACGAACATCCATATCCTCATCCAGCATCATCGGAGCCAATGCGCGTGCCGTCTCCGGATCTCTGATTTGTTCCAATGATTTACACGCTTCCCATCGCACAAGATCATTTTTGTGTGACAATAATGTGGTTATGTATGGAACAGCAGGCTTGCCAATGCGTACGAGCGCTGTTCGGGCTTTCATCCGTTCCACGCCGATCGATGACTGAAGTCGGGAGATGAGCAGTTCAATACATAACGGCGTATAATTTTCCCCGGAGCATATGGTGACCTTTTCCCGTTTCATATCAACCTCCTTTCGCAACAGTATGAATACCTGAAGTACACTTTTTCTTCAATAAAAAAAATTAGAGTAATATCAGATTAGGCGATGGTTGAAGTGCGGCACCTGTTACTCTACTGTCGTGTGACGCATAGAACACAACGCGAGAGCTAACAATGCTCGGGAGGTAAAAATGGAAACTCGAGGTCCTTGTTAGAGAGAGCGAACGCTGCTCTTTATTCTCTTTCCTACTGGCAATCTATTCTATTTCAGAGACGTTGTCAAGCAAGAACACCTGTTCGAATACGAGGATCGAAAAAAAACAGGATATCGAAGTGGTGTTTTACCATGATTGGTAGCCTCTTGCACTATCTATCTCAGCAATACCATTTTTCGAGAGAGGTGAAAAGAGGCTGACCGGAGGAGATAAAAGTATGTCCCGCTGGAGAGGTTATTACTATCAAAATGAAGAGTATATGGTGTGTTCGATTCAGCAACACCGTAAAAAAGAGTTTCCACTGATTGACCAATTGAATTGAACACAGTCAAATTCACATACTCAGCATGATGTACGGCAAAGGTGATTGTCGTGCCGGGATTAAATGGATTGGGATAATTTTGACTTAGTGTGAATTGTGCCGGAAGTGTATTTTCTTTTTCTACACGTAAAGGAGTAGTAAATTTATTTCGCAAGAGATTCCACAATTCCGGTTCTGATCCGTCATACCCTAATGCCCACATTCCGACACCGGAAAGCTTCCGTATCTTTACGGAATCGTATTTCATGGCAAGCGAAAGAGAATCATCATACCATGTTTGACGCCATGATGTTCCATTGTGATAACGATACCATGGCGTAGCATAGGTCGCATCGAAAAAAAGATTCTCCGCTTTCATTGTATCCAGGTAATTATTCTTGGCAACATTATAAAAACGAGAAGAACCTGTTCCGGTTGTTGCAGCCATTCTTGCACTACTTACTACCGGCCAATCGTTGCCATAATACGGGAACCCGGCAATCAGTTTTTTGGGAGGACATCCTCTGTTTAAATATGTATCAATACTTTTGAGAACATGGTAACCGCTTGCCGTTGAATTGCGCATCGGGGCATTTGGTCCTGCGGTAGGACTTTTACTGTAAAAATATGCATAGAGCATAACAAAGTATTGATCAACTACAGGATCAACATCCGTAAAGAACGAAGAAGGAAATGTATTGTCCCAATCAACAGCAAACAATTCTACACAAAGTTCTTTTTGGTGTTTTTTTAATGAATCGCCAAGCTGTAAGATAAACTTTTTAAATGGAGCGTTATCGCTGCTGTTCATACTTTCAAAATCGATATTCACTCCATCGATGTTACGCTCTTTGACTTTGGCAATTATGTTATTCACTAATCTGTCAACACTGGATTGATTTCCAAACAGTACAGCATGATCGGTGAAACAGACGATTGTTAAATGTACTTTAAGTCCAGCATTTTTGGCTTGTGTAATAACAGTTGCAGTGGAATAATTATGCGTTGAAGAAAAATTTCCTGTTGCGGGATCAACATCAGCGGAAAAATAAGCAAGATGTGTCAATAAATCGAATTGGTAATTACTCTCAGCCCCATTCATCCAATATGGATGGAAGCCGTACACAACTGCATTTGGGATTGAAGTTGGTTTATTAAATTTTTTTTCTGTTTGAGAAAATGAGCGTTCAATCGATTGTACCGCATCAGGATTGTTTTGATAAAATTCCCACTCCTGCTGATGGATGGAAGGATGTTCTTGACCCCAAAGTATTCCTACAATGATAAAAAACGATAAAATACTAAAATAGATTTTGTTATATCTCATGGTGAAATATACAAAAAGGAATTATGGGATGATATTGAACGGTTTCTTGGAATTGTCCTCGGATGGATAAAGAGATTGGTTTTGCAAAACAATATACCATTTCAGGATTACTTAAAAATAAAAGGACGGACTTCCGCCCCAAAAACTGGCGGACAAGTGCGTCCGTCCCGACATCTTTAATGCTTTTGACCCTAAACTATCATTTCATTAATAACATCTTTCGCACTTCGTTCCGTGAAGCACAGCGGAGTGCATAAAAATATGTTCCGCTGGAAAGATTCTTTCCGTTAAAATTCAATGAATACAATTCATTCGGATTTGCGATACCATTGAAAAGCGTTGCCACCGTTTGACCAAGCGCATTAAAGACCGAAACATTCACATGTTCTGCGTTTTTCATTGCGAAGGAAATTATGGTATTTGGGTTGAACGGATTGGGATAGTTTTGTGCAAGTCCAAAATCTGCAACTGTAAATCCTGCTATCGCTTCAACGATATTGCTATATTCATATTTTCCATCCCTGTCAATCTGTTTTAAACGATAGGATAATGTTCCCTTTACGTCTGCATCATTATAGCAATAAGATTGTGGAGCGTTGATTGTCCCGTGACCTTCAACAAAACCGATTTTTTTCCATGATCCATACACCTTTTTTTCAATCTCAAATCCGGCGTTATTCACTTCGGTTGCGGTTTTCCACATTAACTCAATACCACGATCTTTTGCAATGGCAGTGAATGACATGAGCTCAACTGGAAGCGGAGCTGAATTTGGAATTGCAACATCTTCCAATCGACACGAAGCGGCAGTGCCGGATACTTTTTGATGGCTCCAGCGTATAAAGACAGTATTTTGAGATCGTAAATCAATGCTGCCAGATTGATTTGATGCCAAGGTACCGTCAATGTTATCGGTAAATTGAATATAGGTATTTGCCGTAAACGTACCATTATCCTCAAGATTTATTGTCCTGAGAGTTGTCATTGCACTTGTATCAGTTCCTGCTTGAACAACCAATGTGGCACCTGTCCCGGATGTCAATGAGCTTACGGCAACAAAATATGTCAATGTTGTAACAGATGACGAGGAGTTCAAAGAAAGAGTAAGATTTTTGGTTACTCCTAACGAAGGAGAGGTAGAACTTGCAGTGCCCGCACTTGAATTTTTTGTATTGCTGGTTAACCTGCTCCATACTGTCGAACCACCAGTGGAATTGATAGTCCATCCGCTCGGCGGAAATGTTGTTCCATCAAACGTTTCATTTACTTGACCGTGCGTCATTGTCGAACCGATGATGATCATCCCTACAAAAAGAATCAGTGTTGTTTTCATTTTTACCATCCTTTCTAAAAATTGTTTTGCAAATGTAATGTTTCATAGGAGCTTTGACAATCACGTGAATACGTTATTTTTAAAATAAAAAAGCTGCATCTTAAGGCATGCAGCTCACGTGTCGTTTGAGATTAAAAAATATTTAAATATCTAGTCCATTATTGAGTAATATTATTTTATCAACAACATTTTCATCAACTGAAATTTTCCTTCACAAAATAATCTTACAATATATACCCCGTTAGACAATATTTTCCCATCAAATTGAACCGTATGCTCCCCTTCATGCTGCACTTCATTAACTAATTGTGCAACCTCCCGTCCGATGTCATCATACACTTTAAGAGAAGTAAATCCGGTGGATGGTAGCTTGTAATAAATTACTGTTGTGGGATTAAAAGGATTGGGATAATTGGTAAGCAGTAGAAACTCATTTGGTAATTTTGACGAAGATGTCTTCACCGATGTTGGCTCTGCCGGAAAGACGATTCCCAGCGCATCGGAAACTTTTTTCCAATTCGTTTTCGTGTCGCGTAATTTGGAATATGCCTGTTCAATGTGAAGAAATTTTCCTGTAGCCTCACCAGGTTTTGTTGAACAGGGATTCTCGCTGTTGTTTATCAGTCGACCCTGTGTGTTTGTTGTTCCGGTTAATTCTGTCCAGGAAGTATCAATATGTGCTACTTTAAAAGTGAGCGATGTATCTATCGTTGAAAGAGCATTTTTCAATTGGAGTAAATAATCATTATTAATCGGCGATTTATTTGTGCCATTCCCCATAATCAGATCCGGATCACCGGTTCCTTTTCCAAATCCATGTAATTGCACGACAATAGCGTCACTTTTTTGCTGTAGGAGAATAATCGTTCCCAATTGAAATGTCCCATCAACTGAATGTGCTTGATCAGATATTTTGAACGGCGCACTTACACCACCGCACGCGGTAGTTGTTCCACTACATTGTGATGCCGTTGCACTGTTACACCGATGCGAACCATTCAGGAAAAATGCCAGCGCGGAAAGTTCCTGAAAGACGTATGCGCCTTGAGCACCAGTCTTTGTATCAAACAATTCATGGGGTGATTGAATCACGAGCTTTGAACGACGCGGCGAAGGATTGAAAACAAATGTTCCCCAATGATTCGAAGAATCCCTTCCCCGAAGTAAAATATAATACAGACGGTTTGGCGCCGTTGTGGTGTCTGTAAAGGCTATCACATGATACCCAAAGTATTTTGCAGCGACCTGGGCATCGGTATATTTTTTTGTGAGACAGTGTTCAACGGCAGTTCCAAACAATAATCCTTGTGTGGATGTAGGTGTTTTATACTCATTTGTGCCGATACCTGATGGCATTGCAGAAATAACGCTATCGATATACAATAAAAAATTACCGGAGTGAAATGATTGAGCGTGTATATCGCCAGTGAAGAGAATTACAAAGGAAGAAACAACAATAAATCTATTCATCATTTGGTATTAATGTTTCTTTGGAAAATGATGATTTTTCGGGAAGGATTCAATGATGAGATAAATTTAATGAGTTCAGAATGTTATTGATCTCTATGAAAATCATCGCAAGATATTGATCATGTTGAATCGTAATTTTGACATGCAAAAAATCCCATCGGCAGGATGGGATTTTTTGTAATCAATTTTAAGAGAAAAGACTTTCTTCCTCTACTTACCAATAAAAAAAACTTATTTATTTCGTGTAATTCATTTTTTTCACTTCTCGGTAATTGGGAGTATGCAGAACATAAAAATACATACCGCTTGCAAACCCGGAAGCATTAAATTGAACGTTATACACCTGTCCCGCTTGTGCGATATCATTAAACAATGTAGTTACCTCGCGGCCTGTTACATCATACACCTTTACCGTTGCCTGCTCAACATTTTTTATGGAGAAACGGATGGTGGTTGCGGGGTTAAAAGGATTCGGATAGTTTTGCATAAGTTGATATGTACCTGCCACCAAATTGACATTCACTTCTATCCTGTTGTGATAGGTGAAGTTTCCATTCCTATCAATCTGTTTCAACCGGTAGGAATACTGTCCACCACTCACCATATCATCCGTAAACGAATATGATTTCGGTGCATTGCTATTCCCTGCACCATTGACAAACCCAATTTTTTCCCATGTACCGGTAATCATCATGCTTCGCTCGATTTCAAATCCATAATTGTCTACTTCTGTTTCTGTCTTCCATAGCAGCTCAACTCGATTTCCACTAATAACAGCAGTAAAGGAAGTGAGCTCGACAGGAAGAACAGTGGTTGCTTCGTCAGCCCCCATGTATGGGTATGTTCCACTTCGCGAATTGCCGTCGATATCGGTTGAGATACTTAGACCGGTCTCACCTATAAGGTTAACATCGCCGTTCGAGCCACCAGAAAGATGAAGATCGGTTGCAGTTGTAAATGTTACATTGATCGATTTCGAATTTATATCTTTTGTCGGATTGGCAGATTGATAAGCAGCTACTGTGGTATAAGTACTGACAACTTTATGATTTGTGTTTGATTGACGCATATAAAAATTGTTACAATCACTCACTGGTGTAGGAACAGCGCTGATAAAATATGGATTGGTATGTGTAGCCTCATCGCTAATAAAAATATTGTTTTTAATTTGAGCGGTATTTCCAGATAATTGAATACAACTATAATATCCTGTTGAACTAGCATTTGTCAATGCTGGCATGTAAAATGTGTTATGATAGATTGTTCCTGCAACACCGCTAAAAAACAAATACGTTAAATTTAGACCAGCTGTTGAAGCCGCCGTTTTCTCCATTCCGGCAAAGGTGTTGTTATAAATATTATAGGTTGCAGCACTGGCTAATGAAATTACCCTATGCCCAAACGCTCCTGTTTCTTGAGTAGATGATTGTAAAAATTTATTATTGTAAATATTTATCGTTCCCGCAACATTTGCTGAAGTCCACAAACCATAAGAAATAGTTCCGGGTGCACCAGTTTGAATAGTGGTAAACTCGTTATTATAAATATTTCCTCCTGTTGTATAGTTTATTTCAAGCAGTCTGCGCCTTGCTGTAACGGTATTATTTTTAAAAACAAATCCTGTCACCCTAGAAGTAGCTGATCCAGAATTTGTAATTCTCATACCCATAGAAACATTTGATCCCGTACCCGTCATTGTATTGTTTTCAATCGTTAAGTTTGTGGGTGCAGCATCTATGGCTGTTCCTATACGTGCAACAGCAACAATACAAACTGGAGATGTTGCGGAAGTAGAGTTGTTTTCAAAAACGCAATTTTTTATAACAATATTATCACATCCTCCAACAACTGTTATCAAACGCGCATTAGCGGTAGAAGCGCTTGAATTAGTAAATTTTAATCTTTTGGTAGTAAATCCCGATGCATAACCATCAATCGTTATATTGCTGGTAGAAATTGTAGTTGCATCCGTCCAACTCAACGTAGGCGTAGGATTTCCAATAACAAAATGACCTGAAGGTCCTGTATTATCAGTCGTGCTTGTAAAAGTTATTGTACGAGCTACATCCTGATTGGGTCTAATGGTAATGCTAAAACCACTAGTATTTACTCCCAAACCGACATTCGCCGATTCGGTTAAATCGCTCGTAATATAAAACGTCACATTCCCTGTTACCGTACCGGCGTTAATAGCATCAAAAGCAGCTTTCAAAGTGGTATATGTCTCTCCTGTGCCAATATTATATGATCCGCTAAATTGAGCCCATGTCGTTGTGTATAACAAAATGAAAAAAGTAATGAATTTCTTCATAGAGTATCTCCTTGAATAAAATTTTGAAGAATGGATATTGTAATGTGAAATTGAAATGCCATAACGGATGAAACGTTATGCAAAATGTGTTGCAAGAAATGTTTTTTCTACAAGAGGGAATGTTTTGTGGATATGTAGAATTTCTACCACGAGAATATCATCTGATAAGAATGAAGAAGCAAGACCTAATTTTATAAATAGTGTGCTAAATCAAGACAATGTTGTATGATTTTATTTAACACCAGATCTAACAATAAGATGCAAATGACGACACATACTTTTTTCCCTTTAATTTAATTTGAGAAATTGAAATGAATGCCCTCGCGGCAAGCTGCGAGGTATCTTGTCATGTCCCGCCTTTCGGATTCCGCATAGCGGGATTCAAAAAGCGGAACAAGCGTACGCTGGCATCCAGGTCCTGGATTCCGGTGCCGAAGGCATCACTTTGTAGACTTTCGCCGGAATGACGCCGCAAGCGGTGGGGAATTAGACCCTTAAGAGATTAAACGAATTTACATTACCGTTTCTCAATTCAATAAGGAAAATAGTTTTCACTCAAATACGAATGTCCACCTAAATACATAAACCATTAAAGCTACATTTTCAAATAGAATGTATTTCTTTGAGGGAACAACAATTATCACAGGCGGAAGAACGCTTACAAAGCAAGGAGAATGAAAATTAAAATACTATAAATCTTTAAGACATAAGCATTTTACTTTTTTTATCTGTTAGGTATAATACCTTCTCGGTGCTACCATATTGAAAACCTTGCAATTGGCATCCAGTTTTTTTTGATAAAATGATGAGCAAAGGTTTGAAATAAAACTTTACAAACAAGTCGGAAGATGATCAATATTGTCAAATAGGGAGAGTAATTGTCCAGTTATTTTATCAATATCATTTTTTTTAATCGTATATCACCACCGCTTTTCAAATGGGCGAAGTAGATGCCGCTCGCAAGTTTTGCCGCATTAAATGTTCTCTGATGATAGACGCCGGATTCGAGATATTCATTCACCAGCGTTGCAACTTCTTTTCCTAAAACATCATACACTTTCAATGTCGTGAATCCCGAAGCGTGAATCGTGAATCTAATAGTGGTCGACGGATTGAACGGATTGGGATAGTTTTGTTCCAAGACAAATAGTGCCGGTGCAGTACTTGTTGCTCTACTCACCGAAGCTGGCGAAAGATTGATAATTCCATTTTCAGTATTTTGAACTGAGATAGGTTGCGCTGCGCCGGAAACTACATACACATTTTGGAAATTCACGAATGCGCTCCCAGTAGCATTCGGCAACACACGCATAATCAATTCCACTACGGCAGCACTGTCGATTACCGAAGGCTCGGAGCCGATCAGTTCAATGGAAACAATTGATTGTCCGATATTCTTTCTCACCATGGAAAAGGAATGAGTAGCTTTCTGAGTATGAATATTCAATAACTGTATACGCCCAGCATCATACTCAATCATTAATTGCAATCCGGACATGCCTATCACACCGGATGCGATAACGGGGATCTTCACTGTGTCTCCGGGTGCACCTGAAACACTGCCAATGCGAAGTCGCATATTTGCAGCGACGAACATCATTGTGTCAGCTTTAGGGCCGCCATAGATGCCAATATCGTTCCGTGTTCCATCACGATCGTTCCATTGTAACACTGGATCTCCCGCATTGGGGAGTATGGATAATGGTGCGGGAAAGAAGTTTCCTCGTTGCATATCCGTGAATTGCGGATCAGCGGTTAACTCTGTGGTATCAAGATTTCCATTTGCAACGTTCGTTGTATTCTTCCAGAAAAGATTATATCGATGTGCTGCAGATTGCGACACACTAATACCAACAGTACTATTCAGAAAAACATTGTTCAGAATCGATTGATTGCCGCCATTGTCGCTGATACCTGTTTTTCGAACATCGAAGATATTGTTCACAACAACAGTGCTGTCGGCATTGAAAAGCTTTATTCCATTTCCGGCAACAGCAGTTCCTGAAAAAAGATTGTTGGAGATGAGTGATTGCTTTGACGTCATGCCTGTTATTGCCGTCATCATTTCCTTCGAAAGAAAGAACCGATTGTTTGTGACTGTAGCATGATTTGCGGAGTTCAAGACAACCGCATCAATTGCAGACGAAGGAGCAAAAACGTTGCGTGTGATGATGGCATCATTTGCGGAGACAGAAATCATACTGGTGCCGCCATACTTTGACTCGATAAAATAATTGTCCCGAATCGTCACATGAGAACCGGAAGAAACAATCACCGAGTACATTGCCATGGCTGCTTGGTCAATCTTATTCAATGCGATTTCGGCGTTCGACGACATCACTTCTATAACTGTTCCTATCGATGCCTCATTAATAAGAGTGCAACCGCTAATTCCAGAATTTTTTACATTTATAAATCGTACTGTTGTCGGAATGCTGATGAGTGGATCGTTGGGGCGTATAATTGTGGTGATGCTTGCACCGGCACCCTGTACATATACATCACTTTTCATTGAGATCGGACCTTGATACGTTCCAGATGCAACACATACCGTATCGTTGGCTTTTGCACTATCAATTCCCTGCTGAATAGTTTGATATGGATGATAGATAGAGCCATCCGATATTCCCGTAAAAGCGGCGTCAACATATTTCTTGTGCGCAAATTGTGTCGTGGACTGCACAACAATCAGTCCGCTAGCAATTGATGAAAGAACAATTCGATTGTTCCCTCCGTCAAAAATCTCTCCGGAAAGTTCAACGGCACTGCGCGTCGTATTGGTAATCGATGGATTAGTTTTGAATCGTACGACTGCAACGGGTCCGCCGCCCGAAAGAATTTCCGAAGGACCATTAAGATGAATAGACCGTTTTCCCTTTTGAATTCCCTCAACAGAAACGGTAAATGCGTTTGTCAATGAAGCCGTTGACGCATCGATGAATGTTCCAATATTCTCATCAAATGTAATATCCATATGTATTTTCTGTACTCCGGCTGCCACCGAAAGAAGAACATTAACCGCTACGGTATCTCCTGGAAATCCGGTCCCTCCTTTTACCGAAAGTTCTGTGGAAAAAGCCGCGCTAAGATCTTCCGGCATCGGATCTGGTCCGCCGTATGCTCCGATATCATTCCTGGAACCATCCTTATCATTATATTCCGATGATGGATCTCCGGCATTGATGCACGGGGAACCGCTTTTCAGATGAAAATTGTTTTTTTCTTTGCTCACAAACATCGGATCGACGGAAATTTCTGTTGAACTTAATGCTATATCCGAAGCACTGTTGAATCCCCATCGATCATTATACAGTAGCTGCAATGAAATATTGATGGTATTTTGAATGGAAGTAATATAGGTGCCGGGTGGCGGAAAACCGGCAATACAATTGTTGCGAAGAGTAACCGCTCCGCGAGTGCATTGTATACCGATCAATCCAGCCTTCAACACAAATATATTATTCACAATATTGTCATTCCCTCCCCACACCTGAATGCAAATTCCTGACTGAATGATATTGTTCCGTATATCAGCTCTGTTTGCCCTGATTTGTATGCCAACAAAGAAGTTTGAAATAATGTTTTTACTGATTACCACAACAGCGTTGTTCCAAATACCAATCCCAAGATCACTCCCTGTACCGGTGAAAATATTTTCCGTCACCAGTACATCCGATCCATAGCACCATATACCACGTAAAACAAACGAAAATCCTTTGACAACGGTGTGGCTTGCCGTTGAAAAAGAAGTGGATCCCACCGGCTCTATCAATCGTGTTATTGAAGCACCTGCGCCAATTAATGAGATCCCCTCCTTCATCACAATATCTCCTCGATAATCGCCCGGGAGTACATATACGGTATCCCCCTTATATGAATATTCAATCGCTTTAGGGATTGTTGCGAATGGATGAGATGCCGATCCGTCCCCTGCCTCCGTTCCCGATGATGAAACAAAAATTTTCATCACTTTTGGAGAAAATGATCCGCTCTCGATCATGACGCTTTCATTAAATGTGCTGTCCACAGCAGTAACACCATACCGATAGAGTATATCAAACGAAACAGAGGAATCGATGTACGAAGCCGTATTGGATGGTATAACAACAAAAGTCCCCAAGTCGAAATTTTTCACACCTTCCGCACGGTAAATTCGATACGATTTGACATCGGTCGACGGGCTTTTTGTCCATCCGATCATATTCCGATGGTGCTCACCATGAGCAGTGATATTCGAAATCGGGGCTGGAGCTATTGAATCAGAAGATGAATAGGTAATACTAAAATCGTTTAGCACCGGAGTATTTCCATTCGTTTCAGACCTAAAAAATGCTTTTACCTGAATGAATCTTTTCTGACTTATTGCTGAGTTAATGTTTTCTTCCAAAGCATTTGTATAATAATCCAATCCCGATGTTGGACCGCTCCATTGCGAAGATTGGATTTCATCTTGTGTTTTGGAAGATCGTAACTGAAATTTCAGTGATGTCCCTGTGGGTGTAACACCATTCCAAGAGAAAGTTTTATAGTGTGTTTGCTGAACTCCTGCGTCAAAAATTTGTGAGATAAAATTTCCGGAAGTTGCATTTTGTACCTTCCAAAACGAAGCCCATTGTTGTTCGGGCTGGCCATCATGAAATCCCACACCGTACCCCAATTTGAACATTCCGTTAGCGGAAAACATCTCCTTCCAGTAAATATCTCCACTGACAAGATCCGTCAGCCGCTTCGAACTTCCGATTTTGTTCCCGGTGAAATCAAATGTCTGACTATAGATTTGTCCGGGGGGACCAGGATACACACCCGGTACATAATTCCATGTTACGCAGCTGTTGCCGGCGGCGTCAAATACGACAAGAGAAGAACTCCCTTTGGGAGCAGAACCGTTTGCAATAACAGGTGACAACAATAAATTGCCGTTTGAGTCGGCAAGCGTAAAATAGGTTTCGTCTGGCCCGACATTATCATCTCCTCCATCCCATACGAGTGCAAACTTCCCATTGTGGAACGCACCATCGATGTGGTATTCATTTTTTGTGATGCTTGCAGGAACAATTTTAATAGAATCTCTTAGTTTAGTCCCTTCGGGAGTGTAAAACCACCCGTACGATTGAAATCCTATTGTTGAATTTCCTTCCGTACCGATAATAAAAAAACGTTTATTGATCTGGTCAACAATAGGGCGCGGTATACTGTGCGTGGCATTACTCAGTCCAAAAATACGTGTATTACTTCCAATTTTCTCATTCGCAGTGGTAAAGAATTGAACATAACGCGGAGTGTAGGAAAATCCGTTCGTTGAATCGAAATTTTCTGCCCAACTGACCGCAAAACGTCCATCATTCAATAAACCAACTCCAACCGTTATACCATCGGTCTTAGTCCTTTCCGAAACCTCAATTGCTCCGCTTAACTGTTGTCCTTGGGAATTAAATTTTTGGATATACACTTTTTTTGAAGTAATCCACCCTTTCAGGTAATTTCCTTGATCATCGTAACTGACATTTCGCGGTGTTGTTGCGTCAAGCGCGGGATTCCCCTCCCGCGTTACGGGATGAATCAATTGCACTTCACCATCAGTATTGACAACAGTGACAGTACGATTAAACATACCCTTGGAAAAATCAGCTTCAGTGGATTGACTCCATACTTTTATTTGGGCGGGAAGCGATACACTGAAAAGGAATGCTATTAGAAAAAATATTTTCTTCATACCGTTCACCATTGAAATATTGCGAAGAGTGATTTCAAATATAAAAATCTCAGTTGGCCGTTTTCAACAACAACAACCGAAAGAATCTCCGACCCAATACGTATTACCCTCTTTGCCAGACTATGGATCGTAATGACAAATCTCGATTTTTGGGCCGACCTTTAAATGTACTAAAATATCTTACCCAAAAGATAATGAGTTATACATAATTCCTTTTTTGAGGATATAGTCCGACCATACCTTATCAAGGACAACGATATTCTATCTCAACATTCAAACACATTTCTTTTGTTTTCCGAACTTACCCAGGAGTTTTATTCGGACAAACGCGTCTTGATATTATTTTTGACTCTCATGGGCGGTTATGAGTCGGTTTAAAAAAATACAGGCACGGTAAAAACCGTGCCGGTTGTAACCTAACAACTTTGCATTTTTTTGGGTGCTGTTTGAATCGTATACGTTTTTTATTTCACTAATTGCATTTTTATGATACGCATTGATACTCCGCCTCGTAATTGTACAAAATAGATTCCACTAGAAAATTGTGAAGCTTCAAATTGTTTAGAATGATATCCCGCCTCCTGTGAAGCTTTTATTATTGTAGCCACCGTTTTTCCTAAAATATCGCGTACGGTCAACTCTACATGACTCCCTTCTCTTAAATGATAACTGATTGTTGTTATTGGATTAAACGGATTGGGATAGTTTTGGAATAATTCAAAATGGTCAACGTTGGAATTTTCGTTTTCTTGTTTTGCTTCCGTTAGTTTTGATCGGAGTTGCTCTGCAAAGGAGGTGAATACAGCATGTAATGAAGTATCTTTCACATCACTGCCATATACTTCAAAATATCGCATGCCGAATTTTCTTCCTTTTTCCAGCGCTGCTTTCATTACACCTGCTTTCGTCGAATCTGAAATTCCACACTGATTCATCCGCGCTGGACCATCCTGAACATGCCAGAGCATCTGCGCGCCGGTCCGTTCAGGATATGTATTCATCACACTCCATTGTGACCCTGAATTCGGCGGATAAACGGTACATCCGCTGATATCTTCTCGCCACAATCCGAACCGATCAGGATATTTGGCAACACCATATTTTGCATATTCTCCGCAGACGTAGTTACGGCTTTTTCCCGTTGCCTTTGTTTCGAACGACACATAATCCATTGAACTCCATAACGGTGTGTGCGGAAATGCAATCATATAGTGATCCAACACCTTGCATAGTTTCGCCACGAGTGTATCGGGATTGTAATGATATACTTCCCAAAAGTTTCTGCCATCGGCGATTTTTTCCGGCAAATTTCGCGAAATACTTCCGGAGACAGCGTTGATAGAAGCAATATTTGTGTCGGCTGCATATTTTGCTCCAAGCGCCGTAATTACATTTGTAACACGCTGAAGATAGATGTTGTCCCACGGTACATAGTCGAACAGCGTATCACCAAATGTTGGGTGATACTCATTTTGATCAAGATAAAAATATACCTGTGCGCCGAGCGAGTCTCGTATCCACACCGGACTCCCCAAAATCTGGATTACCGATTTCTTCCCAAATTTTTTGGCATTCTTCACTTCGGAGTCGATATACGACCAATCGAATTGACCGGGTTGTTTCTCAACAATTTCCCACTTCGTTCGGATTACGACTCCGTCAATAAACGGTAGATTGACAAGATTTTCAGGGGTCGGTTTATCTGAGGTTCCTAATGTGTACAAACCGGGAGAGATAATGAATTGTGCTAATACTGATGAGTGAACAAGAAAAAATAAAATTGCGATGTAAAAATATCTCATGCGATATCTTGTTTTATAGTTTTTCCAGATTCTTCGCTACGCTCAGGAAAGGACTTCATGATCTTCCCTCATAACAGCTGAGCAGTTACGTTATTTTAAAATATACGAAATTAATTTTTGCCCTTACTTCAGCAGTACCATTTTCTTCATCTCACTGCGTGAATTATTTGTCAGCCGATAAAAATATACGCCTCCCGCAAGAGCAGAAGCATCGAATGTCTTTTGATGAGAGACGTTTGCTTCAAGGTGTTCATTGACCAATGTTGTTACTTCCCTTCCAAGTGCATCAAATATTTTTAATGAGGTGAATCCTGATTCTTGAATCGTAAATCCTATTGTTGTCGTTGGATTAAACGGATTGGGATAGTTTTGATACAATAAAAATGTCGAGACATTCACACCATTGTGATTCACGGCGGTAGGCTTCTTTTTTTGATACTGAAGGATTAACACACTCATCGGTGATAGAGTAAAATTACCGGCTGGGTCACTGGCAACAGTATTATCCAAAATAATTTCGGACGTTAATGAAGTTGCCGTAAGCAGACGAGATGTTGTTACCGAATAATTGCTTAAGCCATTTGTTTGAAATATATGAGAATCATTTTTGTCCCGGTTTACTGCAATAACATTCAATAATGACGAATCTGATGAGATAAATGCTCCTGCTCGAACGGAATATGAATTTCCGTCGCTTCCTTTGGGAGATGTAGTTGTTACTGCAACCGATCGATCTAAAAACAATTGGGACAATTTTTTATAGAGTGCTGCAGCGGGCATCAGTGTATAATTTCCAGGAGAATTTAGCCGGATAGGATGCCACGTGGCGGGAACAAGCCCATACGCCCAAAAATTGACACGCTCAACATTTTTTATTTGACTCATCAACAGCAGAAAATCTGCACAGAGATTCGCTCCCTGCCATTGCATGGCAAGATCAGGATTTCCTGTAGGCACTCCGTTGAGCGTTGGAACATTGTGAGCATAATCTCCAACAATTACTTTCAATCCTTTTGCTTTCGCAGAATCGGCAATCGCAATTATTCCGCTCTCTACCTTTGCAATTCCAAGTCCAAGCGTACCATTCACAACAGTCTCGTCAGGGAAAAAATGGGGAGAGAGTCCATATAGCTTTCCTTTCAGAGAAGGATGATTCATCATTTTGGTATTCCATTGAGATGTTGCCGGTCCGGTCGCTGGAACAGTAATCTTAATCGTTGGATCTCGCAAAAGCATCGAATCCAAAATTGGTTGTATCATTGCAACATAATTATTGGCTCCAACAGAATCGTTGCCAAATTCGCCCGATGCCCATGGTTCGTTTCCCAAATTCCATATTTCAATGCCATACGGTTCGGGATGTCCATTGGAATCTCTGACGGCTGCCCAATCAATTCCTCCGCCCCAATTTTTCCCATTGTTTGGTGCATTTGCATATTCTACCAAATCTGCAGCAGATTGCGCTGGATCATCGATCGCTGCTTGGGATTGAATCAGTTTCAATCCCGATGTTGACTTGGAATAGATCGTTACCATTATTTGAATATCTTTCGGAAGCGCTCCACGTGATTTCGTCATCGCCATGAATTCGTCAAATCCAAATTTCAGCGGCTGAGAAGGAACATTACCGCCAATGTCCTGTGATTGACGTTTTGCAGCCGGACCGACCGACTTCTTCCAATCAAATCCGGACATAACGGCGTTAGCAGGATACCGGAGTGTTGACATAGGAAAATCTCCGAAGATAGTTTGTATCTCCGGTAGGATAACGCCATTCGTATCGTGATATCCAACAGGACCGGAATTCCCTCTCATGCTTGAGCGTGCATCGAACGTGATTCCCAAAAGAAGAGACGAGCGGGGATTAATAACAGTGTTAACATTGACAGTGGCAATAGCATCAGCTGATTGTCCAAAAGAAACTTCCGTCAGCAGTATTACAAAAAGTAAAGATAATCTCATAATCCCCCAAGTATTAAGAAATGGTATGGCGAATATACTTCAAACTCAATGCCAAATATTTTCAAGGGAAACTGAGAAAAACAATTGCTGCTGAAGTATGACACATGCAAACAATGCATTGGTGCGCAATGTTTGCATACCAAATTTGTTTATGCTCGTGATTATCCTTGGTATCGGTATCGTGTATTTTTCGTAGTAATATTCCGAAATCCGAAGCAGGCATCAGTGTGAAAAGTGTATTTTTGAAGTGTGCAGATTATTTGACGAGTATCATTTTCTTCAGTTGAATGTATTTGCCGCTTTGTAGTTTGGCAAAATATATTCCGCTTGAATAATTTCCTGCATCAAATGTTTGTTGATGGTGAACGCCGGATTCGAGGTATTCATCTACCAGTGTTGCCACTTCCCTGCCAAGAGCATCATAAATTTTTAGTGAGGTAAATGCTGAAATCTGAACCGTAAAATCAATCATTGTCGTCGGATTAAAGGGATTAGGATAATTTTGCAAAAGAGTAAATGTGTTCACTGCTTTTTGTTCTTTGCCAATCGTCGTTACCGGAACAATATATTCAATCGTCAGTTTTGGCTGTGTACCAAAGAGATGCCTCTGCGGCTGTGAAACGTAGATATGAATTCCAACGGTATCTGTTTCCAATTTAAAACCAAAATTCTTTTCCGGTTCCAGCCAGCTCTTTACAATATCATTGTCCAGCAAAACTGTATAGGAAACAGAACCATTGGCCGGGATTTTATTCTCCTTATCCGGTATGATAAATAATTTGTTTGCTACATAATCAACTCCTGATTGGCTTGCTCCTTTTCCTCCCCACGCAACATTCTGTTTCCGCGTTTCCCATCCTATCTGTGCAGAACCTACGCCGCCGGATGGATCGACAACATCGGCAAACCAATCTACCGCAAGATATTTCCCGACCACTCTCACCGGTTTATCCCATTGCACAAATGTTAATGTCAATTTTGCTGATTTGATCTCCGCATTTTTCGGAATGTATTTGTCCAAACTATCGAATCTCATCAACGGAAAAATATCATATGCATGGACGGTCTTTGAAAGATATCCTATGCACCAATCAGAATTTCCATCGGCAAAGGTTGTTCCGTTGATATTCCCACTTGTTCCATACCCAAGACTCGAAATATCAACCGCCTTGGCTCCCCAATATCCATCTTTCCCTTGTTGAAACGATTTCGTTATCGTTTGAGCAAAAACAAAGGTAAATGCAGTAATAAAAAAGAAAATAAATTTCATATCATTCCTAAAATCTTTATCGTAATAAAAGTAATTTTTTTGTTTCAGTAAATGTACCGGCGCGCAGCGTATAAAAATATAATCCGGAAGAAAGTTTCTGAGCGTTAAACTCAACAATATATTTTCCGGCATGTTTTTCTTCACTTACAAGCGTTTGCACTTCTCGCCCAATTGCATCATATACTTTCAACGAAACGAAACTCGACACCGGCAATTGATACATAATGGTTGTCGATGGATTGAAAGGATTGGGAAAATTTTGTTCCAGCATGAATTCCATTGGTGTTGATTGTCCCGCAGGAACGCTTAACGCGGTGCTCTTCCAGTGTTTTAATAATGCTCTCAATGCTTCCGGTTTGTTCTGCGGTTTTGGAAGACCGGCTTGATCTTTTGCATTCAATCCATGACACGATGCGCATGTACGGATCTCCCCTGGTTGAAAGGTGATCCAGTAGCGTTCGCGCACTACTCCCTTCCCTTTAGGATCGGACAACTGCCAGGTAAGAGCGCGATGTGTCGGAACAAAGGAAGCCAACGATCCATCCAAACCCAATTTCACGCTTCCGGCAAATCCTGAATCAATCTGAGGATTGTTAGCAATAGCATCATGCATCGGTGTTGCAAGAACTCTTCGTCCCGGTTTCGGAGTTGTATATCCGCCTGCTCCCCCTTGAGATCGTCGTAAATCAGCTTGAAAAATTTGCAGATAGGAAATGTCGTACACTTTTCCGGCAAGTGAAGTAGTTTTTACTCCACCGGGCACCTGCAAATTAAACGGTTGAGCATTATCCGTGCGCTCTCGCGTTGTGACATTTCTGCTGACGATCAGAGCAAGATTTTTTTCTTTCATCCATGTCCGGAATTGCTGCACATCGATATTTTCTTCAGCAAATATTTGCTGTTCCGGTGTTGAGATGGGTGTTTCTGTTTTTAAAGGAGGAATGAGACGCGAACGGACTTCCACCGGGTCAATCTCCCATAATGTATCGGTTCGTTCAACAATGTAATTTTGACCATTGTAATATTTCAACGAACGAATCATACCAGCCGTTAAATATTTATCACTCACGATATATAGTTTTCCATCGATCGTTGTATCCTTCACAGTCTTTAATCGAAATTGATATCGTATTTTTGGAAATTGATCTGTTCCATAATTTTTGTTGAGAAATTTATTCTCTGAGTGACTCACAATCAACATTCCGTTGCTCAGCGGAAGAGGGTTCTTATAATGTCCACTCTGATTCGGATTTGGCGTTGTTCCATCTTCGGCAGAAAAGGCAGTCGCCGAGTGTGTCAGTTCAAATATTTCCATTTCTTCCGGATTCATACCCTTCGCTCCGGTAAATTTTATTAATTGTCCCGCTGTTTCGCGCGAAAACTCCCTGGCATTTGTTGCATAATATGTTCCTGGATTGTTCGGATCTTCCGTGATGTGAAATGTCCCTGCATCGGACTGAAGATATTTTCTGTTCTTGATGATAGTTTCTTTCGGAATGATATAACTGAGATTGTCATCCAAAAGAAAAGATTGGTTGGAATAGGATCCGCCAAATTCATGACGTCCGACATGGTTGATTGTTTCTTCTTCCGTACCATCCTGATTAATTTCCCACGGGAAAAATTGATTAAATGTATGCAGCGACATTGTCGAATCGTAATCGGGATTCAATTTACTTCTCGGTTCCGGGAAAATATCTTCGCGTGAATTCAATGGAATCCCGGCAGAATCCTCACTGGAGTAATTGAAAGTACCGTACGGCTGTCCCGCGCGGTCAAGATCTGCCTGCTGATCGCGCTGTAAATGATCCCAGCGTGTAAAAATAATCCTTCCATACGAATCGACGATCGGATAGAAAGATCCGCTGGGAGAATGTTCAATCAACGTAACTGTTCCTGTAACGCGGTCCAAACTCCACAATCCGGTTACCACAGTTGCATTTTCGTATTCGTCTAATTGTGGATAGAGATATTTTTTCTTGTTGTGCGGCATATCGGAGGTAAAAATGATTTTATCGTCACTTCCATAAATTGGCGAAACATTATTATAGAACTCAGGTTGATTTGGAATTTTTGTGATCTGAACTTTCTCCCCTTTGCCAAATCCTGTCACTTCATAGATCTGCCAGTAGTATGTTGTCGCTTCCCAGATTTTGGTCGGAGCACCGATCACCATGCTGAAGAGCGCTTTTGTTCCGCTCCAATGAATGGAAGGCTGACGTACCGCAATGGATTTTACTCCTTGAACAACAGCGGTATCACCAAAGCCCGCTTCTCGTGTAAGATTCCGCAATGTACCATCGCCGTACCGAATCATCAAATCACCTCCGCGCGGCGCACTGTTCATTGTGGGACGATGATTATTGAACGTCTGTGTAACAGATTCAAAACCTGCCGTCGGTGTTTGTGCAACAAAAATGATCGGATTTGCCGTCTGAATCGGGGTTTGAGCATTCAGCAAAACAATAATGCAGAACAAAAAGAAACATTTTTTCATGAATCACCTTACAAAAGTTGGGGAGAGGGTTTGTATGGTATGAAAATAGAATCTATGGCAGGGGATTACAACTGCACATCTGTTTAGTTGGGGAATTGTGTGATGTGTTGCACAGAAAGGATGAAAGGATACATGAGCGATGACATCTCGGAAGAAGATGCCATCGCTACAGGTGAAGATTATTTAACCAATAACATTTTTTTCAATTGAACATGTTCACCGCTTTGCAATTTAGCGAAATACATTCCGCTTGCTAATTGTCTGGCATGAAATGTTCGTTGATGTTGAACACCGGCTTCAAGATATTCATCGGCGAGCACTGCCACTTCTCTACCAATCGCGTCATAGATTTTTAATGATGTGAATCCTGACACCTGAAGCGTAAATCCGATGGTTGTTGTTGGATTGAACGGATTAGGATAATTCTGATTGAGAACAAAATTATTCGGAGTGTTTTTATTCTGTGCAATGCCCAATGATGTGTTTGTCGGAGCGTATGTTACAGAAAATATTCCGTCCGTATTTGCCGGGAGCGTTAAGGTAAGATTTGTTGAATCATAATTTGTATATGAACTGCCGTTTCGCTTTACAGATGTTATTTTAAGATATCCTTCCGGAACACCGATCGGTCTCATCCGTAACTGCCGCAATTGTTGCTGAGCATTGAAACTATAATAGAGCGTCGCAGGTTCTTTTGTCACCAGAAGTTTTCCGTAGAGATAGGTGTAGTAACCGGTTTCAATGGAATGGTATGCTGCTTTACCGCCACTCCCTTTTGTGGTTCCCCATTGTTGTATTAATCCGCCGTACTTGTTTGTATTCTCAAATACATCACCGTACACATGGTCGACGAAATATTTCATAAAGAAATCGAGCGTTTCATCAGCCATTTTTAAATATTGATCTTTTCCCGTAAGTTGATACATCATTAACCCGGCAGTAATCGCCTGCTCCATCTGCCACCATGCCTTTGCCGTATCTGAAATTCCGTACATCATCATTGCACCGGTGATACGGTTATAGTCTTTGTACGGACCGCCGTTTTGATGATCGTATCCTTTGTCTAAAACAATCTTGATAAGATTTTCTGCTGTTGCAAGATATTGAGGATTTTTTTCCAATTCATAAATACGTGCAAGGCACCAACCGGTTTTCAACACGTGTCCCATAATTGATCGTTGTTCGTCGCTTGTTCCACTTTTGATCTGCCAGGTTGAAGTATAACGCTCCGCAAAACCGATCTGCTGCGAAGCGGCGGTCGATGCTAATCGATTAATCATGTTATCGGCAAGTTCAAGTAATCGCGTTTTATATTTTTGTTCGCCGGTCAATAAATACAGATGAAGCACATGTGTTGTTACCGCATCTACCGTAGCATTAAAACTTTTGTCGGTGGGTGTTGTTCCATTGGCCGCTACATAGTCATAGTACCCGAAATTTGAAATATCTGCATCCCATAATTTTGCTTCATTGTAATCGACCCCTTTCATCAACCAACTCCAATCGGTGGTATCGCGTGTCGCTTCGTATACAGCGGCAATACCAAGCAGTGCATAATGTTGATAGAAAGCGGTTTTTGAAGTATTGGAATTTGTTGGAGTCCCTATGTTATTAATATCATTGTACCATCCGCCGTATGTTTTGTCCCATGAATATTTGTACATAAAATTTAATCCATATCGCGCATAACGAAGATATGTTGTATCACCGGTCAGCTGAAATGCCCTGATAAAACCGTACGCATCGCGGGATTGGTTCATGGTATTCTTCAAAGCGGTGCCGAATGCGCCTCCTTGGCGGTTGATGTTAACAAAATATCCGCCGTTTACAGGATCGTATGCATTCATCCAAAATTTGGCGCAGCTATCAACGAAACCAAACATCTTTTCTGATGACTGCAGATATGGCGATTTGATAGAGTATTGCGGAAAGAGAAATTGAACAGCAAAAAGAAGAGTAATTATTTTTTTCATGAAAGCGCTTCCTTGTTAGCGATTGCTTTTAGAACAATGATTGTTGAAATTTAGTAAAAGAAAGTGAATAAAATGAGTATAAAATTTAGAATCATTACAATTATCTACACCCTGATCAGTTCTGTGACTGTGTTGGTGATGCTGACAACATCATTCGAATTGTTCAATGAAAAATATCTACCAGCATTCATATTAGCTCAGAAATATGCGCTTCCGATCATTGTTACGGCTATGGCAATCACATTTCTCACATTCTTTGAACCTGAACGACTATCCCAGAAGAATACTCTCATAGTGATGCGTGTGTGTTTGGTCGTAACCTTTTTAACTTTCTCTTATTATTTGACTACATTGAATTTGAACCAGAACTCAATAATCACCCTCATTGTTTTTATCATTCAATGGATTGCGACACTTTACGAAACAGTCAGATTTTTTCTGCTCAAAAACACGACAGCCGCTTTGTAAGCGGCTGTTGTAGCAATGCAACACTCCGGAAAATTATTTCAGTAAAATCATTTTTTTTGTTTCAACAAAATTACCCGATCGCAGCTGATAAAAATAGATCCCGCTCGATAGCCGTGAAGCGTTAAAAGGAATATCATAATCACCGGCGTCTATCTTACCATTAACCAGTACCGCCACTTCGTTTCCAAGAATATCATAAATTTTCAATGATGTAACATTCGATGACTCAATGGTGAAAGAGATATTCGTTGTGGGATTGAACGGGTTCGGATAGTTCTGATTTAGCAAAAATTGTTCGGGCAGTATTCCGTTCTGTTTCACTCCCATCGTCCTTGTTAGAAGAACGGCACCGGTTGTTTGATCGCAGAGATAGAATCTGCCGTCCACCCAATCGGTTTGATTCGGAGTCCGCTGATAGTTCAAGGTATACGCTACAGCCCAATAGATTTTGCTTGTATCGAAACCCTGTGGTCCAAACCAGCCGTATTTTTGGTCTGCCATGGAAAATTCAATGTTGAATTCCAATGAATCGGGATGCGACTGAAGCCGGAACTTTTTTCCTCCGGCAGCTTCGACATTCGCCATGACGGTTGCACTGGAGGCGGCAGTTTTATAATTAGTGACCGGTTTTAGTTGTTTGATCCAATCAACGTACCCCTGATCAAGAATGTATGTATCGGATTCACTTGCACGGATGGTAACTCCGGAGCCGATCAAAAAACCACCAACAGGAGCAGTGTACGTATACGCATACTCCCACTTTCGTGCCCTTCCGAGCGTATCCATATCCCAACCGGAGATCCTCCGCAATACTCTGTCTGCAGGAAACTTCTTTGCAAGACTGTCTCCTATCGTGATCGATTCTGAAAACACCATGGGAGAAAAATTAATAAATGTAAGATTGAAATTGGAAATGGATGCATTGTTGATAATGATTGAATCTGCAATTGCCATTACATCAATGCCATTGTCTGGATCGATCTCTCCGTCGTGATTGACATCTTTTACGGCGAGCGGCCAATATGTTCCATTGGGAAGATACTGTACTGAATATGTCCCATTGCTGTTCACATTCGTCCAACCGACAAATGGCGACGTTTCTTCTTTCCCTTCACCATTCATAATATTGAAGCTCGAAAGCGCAACAATCGATCCTTCTGCTGATACTCCAGTCGTACCGGAGAGAACCGTTCCGCTCACGGAGTATGGAGGAAAATCGGCGCCCGTTGTAAAATGAAAGACATACGGTGTTGTAATATATGCACCGGATGCTGCTTTAATGATAAGAAATGCGACGAAGTATGATTGATTCGGTTTGAGCACAACATTGGCATATGATGTTTTTAAATCGGAACTGTATCCGTGCGAAATTACGCTGTCGAAACTGGCGAAGTTCGACAGGTTCTGGTAATGCTGCATTGCCATCGTATCGATAGCTTCGTTAAACGTGATGCTGATTGTTGTTTGCAACGGAACATTCTTTGTATTGTTTGCCGGCTGAGTCGATACGACAGCAAATTGAGCAAAAACGATGGATGGAATTACTAGGAACAAGAAGTATAAAATGTTTTTATTCATATAATCTCCCGATGGATTAACACGATGAATTTAAATAGTTTTGGTATGTCGTCATGAACGGTTGCGCGATTGTAACCCGTCAGTTGTGTTCTAACGACAAACACAATCATGAGAGCTAACAACGCTCTGGGAGATTTTTCCGGGAGGGGTGTTAGAGAGAGCTCCGGTGTTTGGAACTGCTCAAATGTCACTGTAATAACTTATCCCAAATTTCATGAGTTGTCAAGGTACGGTGGTCACATAACAGATTGATTTATCTTGATTTACAGCACTTCTAAAATCTTCATGACCATATTTATTCATATCTCTTTTTTTGTATATTTCCATAATACATTTTCATTATCAATATTCAATTATCAGTGTTCTTATGATCCTTTCAGACAAAAAGATCCTCGAAGAGATGAAAAAAAGGACTATCGTCATCACTCCTTACAATCGTAAGTATCTCGGTTCCAATAGTTACGATGTGCATCTGGGAAAACATCTTGCGATGTATGAACATGAAATCCTTGACGCAAAAATTCACAATAAGGTGCGACATTTTGAGATACCAAAAGATGGAATCATCCTCGTTCCAAGCAAATTGTACCTTGGTGTCACCGAAGAATACACAGAATCCCACGCACATGTCCCTTTTTTGGAAGGAAAAAGTTCTATCGGAAGATTAGGCATTGATATTCATGCCACCGCTGGAAAAGGAGATATTGGATTTTGCAATACATGGACCCTTGAGATCTCTGTTCGTCAACCAGTAAAGGTCTATGCCGGGATGCCGATAGGTCAATTAATCTATTTTGTTGTTGATGGTGATGTTGAAGTGCTCTATAACAAGAAGAAAAATGCAAAGTATAATAAACGAACAATCAAACCGGTAGAATCGATGATGTGGAAAAATTTTAAAAAATAGTTTACAATAATAATGACAACATTGTCGATTCCATAAATGGACGGAATAGCAATCCGTCCATTTATGTTTTGCCTCTCTCCTCTTTTTGAGTTACTTTCCCCTATCAATTTTCAATCTTATCATTCGCGAGGTTCACATGAAACAATTTTTTATTGTGTTGCTCTTGGCAACATGTTCAATTCTCTTCTTGCAATCGCAGACAAGACGCCCTCTGCAATTGGAGGATATGTTTACGATAAAACGCGTTAGCGATCCACAACTCTCACCGGATGGAAAAACTGTAGCCTATGTTGTTAGTGTGGTTGACAAAGCGGCGAACAGAACAAACTCTGATATTTGGCTTATTTCTGTTGTTGGAGGCGATGCAAAACAATTGACGAATTCTCCAAAAGCAGACCGACATCCCCGCTGGTCTCCGGACGGAAAATCAATCGCATTCGAATCCAATCGCGACGGCTCAATGCAGATTTACACTATCAATATTGCTAGTGGTGAAACAAAACAGATCACTACCATCTCGACTGAAGCAAGCAGTGCTATTTGGTCTGCTGACGGTAAGAAACTCGGTTTTGTCTCAGCGGTTTTTCCGGAATTTTCTGACAAACTATATACTGAAGCAGATGCATTAAACAAACAAAAGCAGGATGGCCGAGACAACAGCAAGATGAAAGCCCGTGTGATGACAAAACTATTATATCGGCATTGGGACAGCTGGGTGGACGATAAACGCCAGCATATCTTTGTTGTGAATGCCGATGGAACAAATCCCCACAACGCAACTCCGGGTGAGCGCGATGCTACGCCGACCTCTTCAACGTTTTCCACAGGAGATGATTTTTCATTTTCGCCTGATGGAAAAGAAATTGCAATCACAGCTACTCCTGTTCCCGTCCGAGAAGAATCATGGAGCACCAATCACGACATTCTTACAGTGAATCTTCAAACCGGCGAACGAAAACAGATCACGGCCAATACCGCTGCTGACGTGTACCCGCAATATTCGCCAAATGGAAAGTATATTGCATACCGGGCACAGTCACGAGCAGGATTTGAAGCTGATCGATGGCAATTAATGCTATATGATAGAGCAACCGGGATAACAAAAAATCTCTCTCCTAATTTTGATACAAATATCGATGCCTTCTGCTGGGCCAGTGATAGCAAGTCGATCTACACTTCTGCTGAAGAGAAAGCAAATACTCCTCTCTGGTCAATCACTATTGACGGAGTGGTAAAAAAAGTATTCGATAACGCAAACAATTCCGATGTGAACATTTCTGCGGATGGTAAGTCAATTGTATTTGCCCATCAAACAATGTCCCGGCCTGTCGAAATTTGGACAGCAAACAGCAACGGTAGCAATGCAAAACAATTGACGCATGTGAATGATGCCTTGTTTTCTCATATCGAGTTCTCCGATCCAGAATATGTCTGGTTCGATGGCGCGAATGGAACAAAGGTGCAGATGTGGATCGTCAAACCTCCGTTTTTCGATTCAAAGAAAAAATATCCTCTCGTGTATTGGGTACACGGCGGGCCGCAGGGAGCATTTGGCAACAGCTGGTCGTATCGATGGAACCAGCAATTATGGGCAGCGCAGGGATATGTTATCGCTCTTCCCAATCCGCGCGGCTCTACCGGATTTGGCCAGCAGTTCACTGATGAGATTTCACACGATTGGGGTGGAAAAGTCTATACCGATGTAATGAACGGTGTCGCTTATATGGAAACACAGCCATATATTGATGTCACAAAAATGGCAGCCGCCGGCGCAAGCTACGGTGGTTATATGATGAATTGGATCAACGGACACAGCGATAAATTTAAAACATTGGTTTGTCACGATGGCGTGTTTAATTTTTATTCCATGTATGGCGTTACGGAAGAGACGTGGTTCGACGAGTGGGAGCATGGTATTCCCTGGGAAACGCCAGATTATGACAAATTCTCACCGCACAAGTATGCACAGAGTTTCAAAACACCGACGCTTATTATTCATAACGAACTGGATTTTCGAGTACCGGTGGGAGAAGGACTTGCTTTATTCACCACTCTACAACGCAAAGGGGTTCCCTCCAAACTACTCTATTTCCCGGATGAAGGACACTGGGTATTAAAACCACAGAATTCTGAAATGTGGCACAATACCATTTTTGACTGGTTAAAGGATTATTTACATTAGAAATGGAGAACAAAAAAATCTAACCCAGTCTTTACCTGTTAAAACAATAATTTCTTTTTATCAAATGGCTCTTCAAGAGCCATTTGTTATTATATTGGCATATAGAATCAAAAAAATCATTCGGGGTGACAAACGGTTAACATTATTTGTACGAATTTCAAATAAACAGATCGCTCCTACGGAGCTCCAAAAAAAGAAGAGTAGATTTTTTACAATCAGGTGGCTCCTACAAATCAATCCGAAATAATATTGAAAGCACATTATGAATTTTTCCCAGCGACTCCTTTCCATTCAACAAAAAACTAATTCTCTTTTGTGTGTCGGACTCGACACAGATATCAAGAAAATTCCGACCCATCTTCAATCAAAAAAGAATGGCATCCTGGAATTCAACAAACAAATTATCGCAGCAACAAAAGATATTGCCTGTTCTTATAAAATCAACTTTGCTTTCTACGAATCGTTAGGAAAAGAAGGATGGTCAATTATTGAAAAGACGCGTGCGTTGATCCCTTCCTCCATCCTTACCATAGCCGATGCAAAACGGGGTGATATCGGAAACACATCGTCGCAGTACGCACATGCTATTCTGAACAACATGGATTTCGACTCCGTTACCGTAGCACCATATATGGGAAAAGATTCCGTTCAACCATTCCTGGAGGATGAAAAAAAAGGAGTCTTTCTTCTCGCACTCACTTCCAATCAGGGGGCATTCGATTTTCAATATTTGCACACGGGGAAAAAAAGGGTATTTGAAGAAGTTGTTACTATATCCCAGAAATGGACTACAAAAAAAAATCTGGGATTCGTTGTCGGAGCAACAAAAGCTCAGGATATACGCACCGTAAGGAAACTTGCACCGTTGATTCCTTTTCTTGTACCGGGTATTGGTGCTCAGGGGGGAAGTGTTAAAGATGTCATACAGTACGGATGCACGAAGGACGGCTTCGGAGTGCTGATCAACGCCAGCCGAAGCATTTTGTATGCATCCGATGGAAAAGATTTTTCCGAAGCGGCACGAAGCGAAGCGTTGAAACTGAACAACGAAATAAATTTTTTCAGACAAAGATATTTTCGGTAGGGGGCGTTAACGCTACCCTTTCAACACCGTAGCCAATGCACGAAGATCTACTTCGACATATCTGGGCAAAACAATTATTTGACTCCTCACGGCTGGTCACGACGGATGGGCAAGCCGTTTGTGTTTTTGACCCCGGTATTCTTTCAAGAAAGAGCGGTCCTGACTTTCGCAACGCTAGAATCGAAATCGGCAACACAACATTCGCCGGTGATATCGAATTTCATCGAACATTCAGCGATTGGAATCTCCATAATCATCAGCATAACCCGCACTATAATTCCGTTATACTTCATGTCGTCTTATCCGGAAATGCACGAGAAACCCCTTCACTTAGCGGGCGTAATATTCCCTCTGTTATTTTAGAATCTTTTTTAACCTCTTCTATTGGGACAATTGAGAATCACCTATTACGAGAGGAATATGCCTCCAAGAAAAATAAAATTAGATGTGCGTCTGTAAACGATTCTATCGCACCGGCATTGTTGAATGATTGGATCCGCACTTTATATCGCGAACGCCTACAGAAAAAAGTTCACCGTCTGCATGATCGACTCTGTGATATTATTATCTCCCAGAATAGGATCATCGGTGAACCACACTCTTCCTATCATGACATCATTGACGAGATACCGCTTCCGGATTCGACAGTCGATCGTCAACTTTTTAAACAGAGACTCGCATGGGAGCAATTGCTCTATGAAGAAGTACTGGACGGTCTCGGATATTCGAACAACCGCAAACCGATGAAAAGACTTGCGGAGACCATTTCGTTGATTGTATTAAAAAATATTGATGCAACCATTGAATTATCCTCACTTCATATTGAAGCAATTTTGTTCAAAGCTTCTGGACTGCTTCCTGAACTGAATGAGATGACCGATCAGGATTCCAAAGTACACATTCACACGCTGCATGCGGCATGGAATGAATTGCCGAAAAAATTATCGTTCGTACCGATTGACCAAACCGTTTGGAATTTTTCGCCCACTCGTCCTTCTAATTTTCCAACGATCAGAATTGCTGCAGCAAGCGGGTTTGTGCAAAAATTACTTCATCAATCGTTATTCCGATCGATCATTACGTTGACGGAAGGAAAATTCTCATCACCCCAATCTAAAATAGAACAACTTGTAAGTCTTTTTGAAACAGGAAATAATCCGTTTTGGAATTATCATTACTCATTTGGCGAGCCTGTTCATAAAAAACATGCCGTTCTCGGAGACTCAAGAAGACATGATATCATTGTAAATACTATCATTCCATTTGTTTGTTTATATTCGAAAATATTTGGAAACGAATCTCTCTTTGACCATTGCTTGGCCTTAGCACTGGAAATTCCTTTACTGGAAGACAATTCCATTCTGCGGATAATGAATAGTCAATTAGTAAAGAAAAAAATAGTCCTTAAGTTTGCCCATCAACAGCAGGGATTGATTCAATTGCACAAACAATACTGCGTTGCGGAACGATGCAGTGAATGTGAGATTGGAAAAGCAGTGTTTAAGAGTTAATCTGATTGTGTTTCGATTCGCAATTTCGTAGAATGATCGACATGAATAAACGAATATTGATTCTAAGCCTTTTCTTATTCTGTTCCGGCATAGTATATCCTCAGGACAGCATTGTTTTTCTCCAACTTCGCATGAAAAATGAAACCGTTACATTAGTGAAAACAACAGTTCGGCCCGGGATTCTGAAACAAAAGCATATGGAAAATGATCAACCAGGGATTTTCTTCGAAGTATTGTCTCAAAATGGTTCCCTGTTATTTAAAAATAATCTAAAAGATCCCTCCATTCAGCACCTTGAATATGAAGATCCAGAAAATCCTGGTCGATTATTATCAAAAGATATAAGGCAAAACGATGTAGAATTCACCATCAGAATTCCATACAAATGGGAAATGTCTCGAGTTGAGTTTTATCGAACACGTTTCATTCCCTCAACAACTAACCGCATCAACAAAATTAACATTGGTACTGCCGATCTTCGGTTAAAAGGTGAACGATGATCTGCAAAAACATCCGTACCAATTGTATTGCTTTTTCTTTTGCTATATGCTTGCACATTGCAGTTTCTCAAGAATCGATTCAACAATTGTTAGAAAATGGACCAACCGAAAAACGAATCAACATTGTTTTTCTCTCGGAGGGTTACACAGCGCTGCAATTGACTCAATACATTGTTGATGCAACAAATGATTTGAATTCTTTTTTGAATACGCCTCCAAATTCCTCCTATAAAAACTTCTTCAATGCATTTGCAATATCTGTTGCTTCTACTGATTCAGGCTCTGATCATCCTTCAAGGAATGTGTTTCGCAATACCTATTTTAACAGCACGTTCGATACGTACGGGATTGCACGTCTGGTTTCTATAGATGGTGAAGGGGCTAATAAAGTGCAAACATTATTACAATCACTCATGCCGGATTACGATATTGTTATTATTATTGTCAATGATCTTGAATACGGCGGTTCCGGCGGAACGTTTGCAATAACTTCTATCAATAGCAGTGCTCTTGAAACAGTTGTTCACGAATTAGGCCATTCGTTTGCCGGCTTGGGTGATGAATATTCTTCACCGTACCCCGGATATCCTGATACGGAAGAACCAAATACAACTAAAGAAACTGTTCGTGAGAAAATTAAATGGAACTCTTGGATCTCAAACACTACTCCTCTCCCCACTCCAAAAACAAGTCAATACGGGTCAGTTGTCGGTTTATTTGAAGGAGCACACTATCAATCATCAGGATGGTTTCGTCCAAAATTGAACTGTAAAATGCAGACATTGGGAGTGAAATTTTGTGAAGTCTGTTCAGAAACATTCATCAAATCATTTTACCGTCTGTTGCGACCGATAGAATCATTTTCCCCGGTGAATCCATCCATTTCAATATCGGATACGCAATCCGTTCTTCTGAGCATATCGAATATTAAACCGGCCGGCTCCGGCATCAAAACTGAATGGTTTATTGATGGAATAAAAAATAATGGAGAAAAGGGATCAACTGTAAGTGTATCGGGAAACGATCTTGGGATTGGGCAGCACACAGTGTATTGTATTGTTCGGGATACAACTCCGTTGGTACGAAATGATCCAAATAATTTGTTGAGAGATTCTGTGTTGTGGAATATTTCTGTGTCCGGTCTCGCTGCGGTGAACAACAACCACGGACATGATTTTCCAAGTCAATATTTTCTTGAACAGAATTATCCAAATCCATTCAATCCTTCAACAACCATCGCGTTCACTCTTCCATCGCCATCGTTTGTCACCCTCACAATATATGATGTGCTGGGAAAAAAAATTGAAACACTCATTGCACAAGAAATGTCTTCCGGTAGATTTACACAAACATGGAACGCTTCAACAGTATCAGGAGGAATATACTTTTGTGAGTTTCGGGCCGGTAGCTATTCGAACATCATCAAACTTGCATTGATAAAATAAAACGATGAACTGGCTCCTTCAAATTGAAACAGAATTACAACGCATTCAACCGAATGAGAATCCCGGACGAACGCGAACAACTGCCCGGCGTATTGCCGGTATTGCGTTACAACAATTCTATAATAAACCAACAGAAGATTTTCTTCGTCTTCTCCAATCTGCTTTACGAGATGCTTCACTGCCAAATAATGTCGGTCTAGCAATTGAACGACTTACGACCAGACTAAATGCACATTTTCATTCTCTTTCCGTCGATCCGATTAATGATGCCATGATTGTTGTTGATTTTGTGAAGATGCAATTGAAAAATGAAAAATGATAATGCAAGATCGATAACAATTCGCTGTCAATTTTTCATTCAATCTAATTTTCCTTACATTCATGAGTGAATTCTGAAAAACCATATCGCGTTTTGCTCTATTATAAATTTGTCCCAATTCACGGATATGCCCTGTTTGCACAGCATCACTATCATCTCTGCTGGCTGCTAGGTGTTCGCGGTCGCATCCTCATTTCTCCCGAAGGAATCAACGGAACCATCTCTGGTACAACTGAGCAAACAGAATGTTACATCAACACGCTCAGCATGGATGTACGTTTTGCCGATATGCAATTCAAAATTGATGAAGTGAACACGCATGTATTTGATAAATTATTTATTCGGGTCAAAAATGAACTGGTGACGTTCCGCATCGGTGAAAATGGGAGTCCCTTAAAACAGACCGGCACATATCTCTCTCCGGAAGAATGGTATGAAACGATGCAACGGGATGATGTTCTAATTCTTGACGGGCGAACGGATTACGAATATGATCTGGGGCATTTCAAAAATGCAATCCGTCCTCCGGTAAAATCATTTCGTGATTTTCCGGTATGGATCCGGGAAAATCTCTCTTCGTATAAAGACAAAACTATTCTGACCTATTGCACCGGCGGAGTCCGCTGCGAAAAATTGACCGCGTTTATGCTGAGCGAAGGATTTGATCATGTGGCACAATTGCACGGAGGAATCGTCACCTACGGAAAAGATGATCGGATAAAAGGAAAACTGTGGGATGGATTGTGTTATGTATTCGATCAGCGCATCGCCGTTCCGATCAATCATACTGACGAATATGTTCCTGTATCAGCTTGTCTCCACTGCGGGATTCCGTGCGACCGATATGTAAATTGCGCCAATCTCGACTGTCACAAACAGCATTTTTGTTGCGACCCATGTGAAAAAAACACACGGCGTTCATGCAGCGAAGAATGTCAACGTGCATTGCGTCATGAATTTCCCCTCACTATATGACTCGGAACATTGTTCCAAATCTATTTCAATTCCTGTATAAGACACTGTTTATTACCGGGATAGTGTTGTACATACCGGCAATCTTTACAATAATTTGGTTGGATCAATTAGCCATACTCTATATCGGGCTTGCGCAAACAATGTTGTTTTTCACCGGGATAATTTTCCTGATCAAAGGGAAACAGGATATCCGCGGCATTCAAACAATGCTGCAGAGTGAAATTCTTGCACATTGGATTTATGATCAATCTCATTGGAAAACGTACTCCAACGCTGAATACAAACGACAAAAGCAAAATGCTTATTCAACATTGATTGCTTTCTTCGCTGCGGGCCCTTTATTGGGTTGGACCGGTTATAACGGAATGACGGTAACGGATGGCCTTATGATTGGAGCTGTTCTTGGTTTTTACTCATTTGCCATTGGTATGGTATATGCTAAAAGCGTTTTGAATCACAGTGAACATCCCCCTTTTGAAGCGTTCATATCACCAACATCTGCATATATCAACGGAATATTTATCGATTGGAGTTCCCCCGGAATTACTTTGCTTCACACTTCGATTGCAAACGATATTGAGTCTGGCGTTCGTTCACTGCTGATCAAATATTCTGTGCGTGGGAAGTATGGTTGTCAGGAAAAAGAAATGTATGTGCCAATCCCTGACGGTTGTTTGGATGTTGCAGCCAACGTTACACAGCGTTTACAACAACAGATTCAATAGCTGAAGATGCGCACCAAGTGTGCGCCTGTGTCCGATTCAGTTCAACGGTATTTCTCATCCGTTTCAGATTTGTGTCCGGCAACTAACTTCCAATTTCCCTCCCGTTTAGCATACATCGAGGTAAATCGAATTTTCATGAACAGTAACTGATCTTGTTTTGTAGCATGCTGCACTTGCGTTCCGGTAATCACCGCAGCGCCATCATAGAGATGCACTTGAAGATTGCCGTTAGTAACAGAGAAAAAAGACATTTCTTCAAGCGTATTATGAAATTTCTCAATTGCCTGTTGCTTTGAGCTGATTTTTCCGATGGCGTTGGTTAGGATAAACTGTTCGTCAAGAATTCTGTGGAGTGGTTCGGGGTCTTTCTTTGTTAACGCTTGTGCCAACTCTTCTTCCAACTGTACAAATAACTGTTCTATTTCAACATCTCCTTCTGCAATTACATTGTTGCATAAACATATTGTTACATATTGTAATATAAAAAAAATTGAAAACGTATTCAAGAACCAATTGGGACAACTGTAATTATAAGAAGATTATTACGGTGTAATAAGTCCGATAAAGAAATCAGAAACGGATAATGTTGCTGCCCAATCGCTTGGAGACGAAAACCTTCTCGTAATGTCAAAACGGAGCAGATCGAAGAGATTAGAGATACCAAGGCTGACTTCGTAATACCATCCGCCAGAATCACGGACCGGAAATAACGGCGTACGAAGTGCCTTTCCGGAAAGCCAGCTTCGAGCTGCATTTGCTTCAACAATAAGATCAAGGTTCGATTCCATTAACCACTGTATGCCAAACGGCGCAAACAAAAGACGTCGAAAGTTGTGATCAATAGTGAAAGATACACTCTGATCACCGTAGTACTGCCGCCGCGGTAATCCTTTCAGCGTTCCAAATCCGGCAAATGTTTCAAATCGAGAATACAATTCAACATATCGCTGCGGAGGGAGATGTCCTGTGGTCATTGTCCCGGCAACTTGTATACCAAGTGTCGGCGGAAAGACAAGTGCTTCCTTAAACAATGTGGCAAATTTTATTCTTGCTTTCCCGGATAATTTGGTGAAATCAAAATCACTTCCAATGCCTGATGATGAATGTTCAGCCGTTCCGCTGAGACGATACGCATCTTTCGTGAGTCCAAAAATGCCGGAAGAACCGCTGCTGATTGATGCTTTCAGCGAATTCATTCTACCGTCAATAATTGAAGGTTGATATGCGTATGGTATGCCCTTTTTAAGAATGGAAAAATTCGTTGTTTGATAAACGGATAATTGTTTTTCTGTGGCAGCGCTGACGTTGAACCGTGTGTCGCCGCTATACGCATAAGTCAACATTGCAGTCGAACCCACAACGCGATAATAATCCTGAACATCATCCTTGCCGAATAGGGCTGCAAATGAATTCAAGAATAATCCTTTAACCAACGGTACCGGAAAATAATCCTGCCGGTCATAGACATCTAGACTGAACGAGAACATTGTCTGCGACAACCGTATATTCGCGATCCCAGTGTTTGTCGATCCCCCCTGCTCAGGGCCAAAGTGGAGTGTTGTTCCCGCTTCATATTTCCACTCTTTGTCGGATAGTCCATAACCTATTCCTCCGCGCAGATCCACTTTTTCAAACACATTTTGAAATGATTTACTGACACCAACATGCAGTCCTTCCACACGGTTGAACCAGAGTTCAGCGAATCCTGCTGAACTTCCCGTCAGTTCCAACAATGTTGCCGTGGCACCTTTGGGTGCAAATTTTTTGTCGAGCGATTGTGTGCTGTCCAGAGTTTTATATGCGCTGTCTTGCTCCTGTGTTAACGGAAGAACATCGTTCGATGTCCAGAATGTAGAATCATAGACTGTCGACGATGAATCGATCGACAATTTCTTCATCATTTTTATGGTGTCCGCAAAGACCGGGTTGATTGCATAATCATAAATGACAACATCCCGTTCAATGCCAAATGCGGGGAACGATAACCCCATCAGTTTTATTTTAAACGTCCCTTCAAATCGAAAGTTTGTTGGCAGCCAATATTTGTTTTCGAATAACCGGAAATTTTGTATGTAGCGAGAGTCTTTTGTATCTATAAACAACTGTGTAAATGCTTCGTTCGGACGCACGTCAACATCCATTACCGCGTACGATCGTTCCGCAATAGAGATAGTTCCTTTAAACAATGGTATGATTTTCGATCGTGGAATGATCTCAATTATATAGACATCAAAATTATCCATAACACGCGTTGCGAGCAGTTTGTAATCATAATAATCAAATGCCGTTGGAGCGGTAGGACCGATGAACCTATAACCGTTCTGCTTGATCTCATCATCATTAAAGTTGACAACATCGCCAACACGGGATGAAAGAAACGATCTCGGAAGATTCCCTGTCTGCTTTTGCTGTGTTATCACTTCACGAATTGAATCACCTCTGTTCCAATACAGTGTTGAATACGCTTCTGTGATTGCTGCAATAGAACTGTCGGTTCGAATCTGCAGTCGGTTAAACGCTTTTCCTTCAAATGTTTGCAACTGTGCCATCCATTTTTTCTTGCTTTCCATCGCCCTCCGAATAATTTCATAGGCAGGATCTTCATCTATAACGGTGACACCCGCTAGTTGAATAGTATTCGGCTGAAGTTGAATGGCACGAAATTGATTGGACGTGAGTTCAACGCGAAGTGTATCGCTTTGATAACCAAGATAGCTTACAGCAATTTTATACGTTTCTGCAAGAAGGGAAATTCGAAATTGACCTGTTGTATTTGTGACGGTACCTTTGGACGTACCGAGTATCCTTAGCGTTGCCGATGGAAGCGGCTGCATCGATTCAGCGTCCACTACCAATCCGGAAAGTGAATGGACTTGAGCTGTCATGAAATTAAAAAGAAAGAAAAGACTTATCGTTATAAATAATTTCATAGTGTGAAAACATTATTATGATACAATAGTTTTGAACAGATCCATCTTATTGTAAATTGACTATTTCTTTGTACTTTGATCACTGAATATTAAAATAAAATTATATGGTCTCAATCATACTTTGCACGTACAATAGAGCACAACTTCTTCCCAGAACCATTCGTTCCGTTATTTCGCAATCATACCCTCACTGGCAATTGATTATCATCGATGACGGGAGCAACGATAATACGCGCCATGTAGTACAACAATTGCAGACCAAGGATAAACGAATTCTCTATCATTTTCAACAAAATAAAGGATTGGCAAAAGCTAGGAATGCTGGATTACGAAAAGTAAAAGGTGCTTATATTTGTTTTGTTGATTCGGATGATGAACTATCCATTGACCATTTGAAAAAGCGTGTTCACTACCTTACAAAAAATCCATCAATTGATTTCATTCATGGAGGAATGAAATTGATTGGTCCGAAAGCAAAACACTATGTGGTGGATCTAATGAATCCCAAAAAAAAAATCCATCTCAGTCAATGTCATATCGGCGGAACGTTTTTTTTTCGCAAGAAGGTATTACTAAAGATAAGTGGGTTTCATCCTATCCCATTTGGCGAGGATTTTGATTTTTATCAGCGCGTGGAACAATACTATTCGATTAAAAAAGTACGGTTCCCAACCTACATGTATCACTTGGATTCTGAAAACAGGTTGTGCGATATCTTCACCGAAACTCTGATGCAATAAAAAAGCCATCAGAGAATTGCGTTTATCTGATGGCTGAATATAGCGTTCTACTCAATCGCTATTTCTTCAATTCTTTACGGATCTGACTTTCCAGTTTAAAGTGTTCATCAGCAGGAATACTGAGTTTTTCTCTCAACGACGTCAGGAAATCCGATTCTTCACGCGTCACAACCCCATCCGACCATACGGAACGGAGTGCATTTGTGTACGCTTCATTTTTCGAACCGGATTCCATTTCGCCGAATTTTGCTTCGCTCATTTCTATTGCACTTTTTAAAACCAACATCAGCGCGCGTTCTTCATCCGAAATTGATCCATCCTGCCACGCTTTATGAAACATATTTTTCAGAATCAATTCACCCTGTTTTTGTAGAGAGGAATTATCGGACGATTTTTTGACGGCTTCAAGTTCCTTTTGCAACACAGCCACCTGCGTCAGCATTTCTGCTTTGGTAATCTCTTTGGCACTCTCAACATCCTTTTGATATTTTGTTTTGAGGGTTTCAAGTTCTTTTTTCAATGTATCGAGCTCTTTACTATCAATCGCTCCGGCTTGCTGCTTTGATGTTGCCAATTCTTGCGTTAATGTCGAAATCTGGCCATTCAAATTTTTTTCCGTCGCTTCTTTCAACGCTTGCGCTTCTTTTACTTGCATGGTCAATTGCGCTACTTCGCGTTGAAGTTTTGCTTGTGTAGCGGCAAATTCCTGTCGAAGCGAATCTAATCGGGCAGCGGATTCATCTTTGGTAACAGCAGGAGCTGTTTTTGCTTCCTGCTTCGGTGATTCAGGTTTTTTCTCTTCCTTCGGGGGTTCCGGTTTCTTTTCTTCAGCTTTTGGCGCCTCTGATGGTTTTGCCGGTTCTGCTTTTGCTGTTTCTGCAGGTTTCTCCGTCCCCTTCATTTCTTCCGAAAGCTTCTTCACCTTTACATCTTCAGCTTTTTTCTTTTCTTCGTTGATGGAGACATTGATGCGATCTTTATAAGCCATGGCGTACATATTGTTCGGTTCAATAGCCAATGCTTTCCCTACTTCTTCAAGCGCTTTTGACCATTCCGCAGATTTAATGTGTCGGTCTGCTGCTTTCAGCAGTTCCCCGATCATTTTTTTCTGCGAATCTTTATCTCCACCAATTGCCATAAAATATTTTTTTCCTCTTCGTCAATAAATATACCCAACAAGTCCTTGAATATCAATGTTTTAACACGGCAAATGTTCATTAGGATTTTCACATTTTTCGTACGAAAACAATGCAGACCGAATACCATATTCAATAATAAAAAAACCGAGCAGAACTCGGTTTTTTTACAATGACTGAATGATGGATATTATTTTATTCCCATTTCTTTTAACAGAAAATCCGCTTCCGCTACCTTTTCTACATTCCAAAGAACGTAACGGATATCCACGGCAATAGAACGACTGTAGCTTTGATTCCATGCATAGTCATTGATTGTGGCTTCGAATGCTCGGTCGAAATTTACTCCAATGAGTTCACCTTTCGCATTTAGCACGGGACTTCCGGAGTTTCCGCCGGTGGTATCCATATCATACAAAATCGCCACCGGGACATCATCAAGTTTTTTGTGTTTATACCGTCCGAACTCTTTTTTGGAGTACAATTCGCGGATCTTTTGCGGCGTATTGTAATCCGCATCATCCGAGGTTTTTTCGATGACCCCTTTCAGGGTGCTGATCGGTGAAAAATATGTTGCATCCGATGGACTATAGCCGCGGATTGTTCCGAATGTCATTCGCAGTGTTGAGTTAGCATCAGGAATAAAATCTGTCTTTTTCCATGCCTGTTTAATATCTACGAGTTTACCCGAAAGACGATTCAATTCGCCGGTCCGTTTGCGGTTGACTGTAGTCTGACGTTCAATCTCTGGAGAAAGAATACGCGCAAACTCAATCAACGGATCGTTTATTTGTTTTAATTGTTCTGGAAGCATGGTAAACGCTTTTTCAATGAACGCTGCATCGGTAAGCTGTGTTTTTGCAAATGTCGTATCCACAAATTGTCGGATATCCTTTAAGAAAACGGCGGCCTCAATCTGCTGTGAAACGGGTAATGATTTTGCGTCATTTAAAATCTCAGAGAGAAACAGCGTATCAATTTCAAGATTAAAACTGCGAAGGGATGAAAGAAGGTTTTGTTTCAATGCGGAAAGATTTTTTTCCATATATGCTGACTGGCGATCTGCATCCGGCTTTTGCCGTTCATCGGCAAGTTTCATTAACGAATTGCCAATTGATAGCAATGTTGAACTTCCAATGATGTTCGAAAGAATATTTGCACGCGAAGCATCGCTGCGAATCTCTTCGTAGACAGATTTAATACCAGGCAAAACATCGGCGTACTGTTGTTTTCGTCGTTCATCAGCATTGATGAACGCAGTAAGTTCCCCTTCTTCTTGTTGCTTATTCTGAACAATCGGAAGATTGTTGAATCCTTTTAATTTCCCCCGATAGTTTTTCTCAACGTTTGCCAGCGATTTGATTCTTGCTGTCAGCGCTAAGGCAGTTTCTGGATTATTTTTACTGACCGCTTCCATTTGTGCAATCATCCATTCATTACGTTGCTGAATAAACGGTAGACGAATATCCCGTTCATATTCCAAATAGTACGATGTCTGATGGCGAAATGTTCGTCCGGGATAACCGAGAATAAAGACAAGATCGTTTTCATTAACGCCATTGGGATTCACAATAAAATGATTCTTCGGTGTAAACGGTTTATTCGATGCTGAATATTCGGTTGGATTTCCATCCGCACCGACATAAGCGCGAATAAATGAAAAATCGCCCGTATGTCTCGGCCATACCCAATTGTCCGCTTCTCCACCGAACTCACCAACAGATCGCGGGGGAACGTAGACAAGGCGAATATCTTTGATGATTTTATGGATAAAGAGAACATAGGTTTTTCCAGCAAACATTTCGGCAACACTTGCCGTGGCTCCAGTTTGTTTTTTCTCGGCCTCGGCAACTACTGCTTTTGAATTCTTCTCTATAATTTTTGTCCGTTCAACAGGATCGGTGGTGTCAGAAATCCCTAAAAGAATTTCTTTTGAAACATCGCGATAAGAATCAATGATTCTTGCCGTTAATCCTTTTGCGGGAATCTCTTGTTCCCGTGAGCGTGCGATAAAACCATTTGTGACATAATCATTTTGAACGGTGCTTGCCTGTTGTACGGCACTAAACACACAATGATGATTTGTGATGATCAGTCCTTCGGCAGAGATAAATGATGCGCTGCATCCCCCCACATTCACGCTTGCATCAACCAAACTTATTCCGTTGGGATTATAGATTTCTTTTGAAGTAAGTTTGAATCCTTTTGCTTTTAAGTTCAATTTATGAATCTCCGAGAGAGGGTACATCCCTTCATCTGCGCGGAGAATGAACGCAATAAGTAACAGTAGAATAATTTTTTTCATACAGACCCTTTATTTTTTAATTGAATAAAGATAATGATTGTTGCAAAAGGAAGTCAAAGAAATTATTCTTCTTCCCTTTCACGAAAAATAAATATTGAGTATTATCAAGGTGATGAAATCTAACCGCTCATTCTTTTTCTTCATCGTTATTATTATTCTCTCGCGCCTTCCGTTGTTATTCGGCGGATTCGGTACCGATGGTGATGCTTGGCGCATTGCCAAAACGGCGTTATTACTTTGGAATGACGGTGTGTACGCCGTCTCCCGTATTCCCGGTTTTCCGCTGTATGAATTTTTTCAGGCTCCAATTATCGCCCTTGGTGGTTCACTCGCATCGAACGCTGCTTCACTTGTTGTCTTCATTATTTCAATCGTGGTATTCAGAAATATTCTTCGTATGTGGAATATTCCCCACATTAATCTCTTGGTAATTTCCTACGCATTTCTCCCCATACTCTGGAAAAATTCCGCGGTGACGATGGATTATGTCTGGGGATTACTGGGAATTCTATTATCGCTTGATTTACTCCTGAAGAAAAAACTATTATTGGCTGGTGTTGTTTTAGGATTGGCGGCTGGCACAAGAATCACACACATTGTTTTCCTCCTTCCGTTTATTTTTATCTTTGAACGGACTCAACGAAAACAATGGCTGAAGTTTTCTGCGATCGCAGTTCTTACAACAGCAGTCTGTTATCTCCCTGCTGTTGTTTCAGAAAATTATTCTTTTGTCATTCAGGATTTTCTTGCAGGTTCTCATGAACAATCCATGGTAAAGAGGATCAGTGTTTTCGTTTACCGTATCATCTTTTCTATAGGGATGGCGGGTTGGATTGGAATAATTACTATGCTGATTATACAGTGGAAAAAGATTCCGGCAGTATTTCTAAAAACATCGGGAACTGTCTCTGCCGCAATATGTCTCATGACTATTGCCATCTTTGCTTTTCTTCCGGATGAACGGGAATACCTAATTCCGATGCTTCCGTTTTTGCTCATCCTTCTTACGCTTGTTTCAGAACGGTGGGTGTTTGTTGTAATCACAGTGTTATTACTATCGTACGGATTTATTTCTATCGATCTCATTGAACACAGCATCAGTCAACCTCGATTAAACTTAAACCTGCAGCGCGGTTATATCGTGAAAGAATATTTAGGAAGAGGTGAACTCAATGAAAAGCGAATGGCACTTTCGAACGCAACGATTCCGGAATCATCATTTGTCATGATTGGAATGGGACCGATGTTTTGGCTGGAAAATCCTTCGGTAGTGATAGACAAAAAAATGGAGAAAGAATTTCGCCATGATTGCGCAAGATCGTTAAACGGAATTGAGATTTATTTCATCTATGCGCTCTACAAGCCTCAGTTGGATGAGATCCGCCAACGTGGCTATACGGTGTATTACTGGACCGAGATGAAAGAGTATTTTGACACATTCATCGGATACGATCTGGAGACCGAAAAAATATTGCCGATAGATTAATTTCGGTAACTGTTCTGTTATTTCGAGACCAATTCTCTTACCATGTTCGTCACTGTACGGAAATCGATCTTTCCTGTTCCCATCTGCGGCAAATCCGGAATCACTACAAATTGTTTGGGTAATGCAATGTTCGGCAGTTGTTCGCTCATTTTTTTGAGCACTTCTTTTTCATTAATTTCATGGGTAATAGCCGCAACAATCTTAGCACCTTTGGTCTGATCTGGAATTTCAACGACACATACTTTTGTTTCCGGCGGCAGCAATTTTTCCAAAACATCTTCCACTTTAATAAGGGAGATCATCTCTCCGCCAATCTTCACGAACCGTTTCAATCTGCCGACATGCCATAAGTATCCATCTTCATCTTGCCAGCCCATATCACCCGTATCATAGTATCCATGACGGAATGCTAGAGAAGTGTTTTCAAAATCATCAAAGTATCCTTTCATGATGTTGTCACCCTTCACTAAAATTTTCCCTGTCTCGCGAACACGAACCTCTTCACCGGTTTCATGGTTTTCAATTCGTACGGAAACTCCTGGGAGCATTCTTCCCACGCTTCCGGGACGATTGTGTGTTGGCGAATTCAATGCAAGTCCCGGTGCCGTTTCGGTACAGCCATACGCTTCAAGAATCACTTTGTTGTGTTTCTCCATAAATGCTTTTCGTAGTGCATCGGGACACTTGTCTGCTCCGGCAAGGATAATTCTGCAGGTGTCATAATCTCCAGGATTTGATTTCCCTACATAACCCCAGAAGAAGCTCGGTGTACCTGCGAAGATAGTTACTTTCTCTTCGCGTACCGCATCGTTCACCCCTTTAAAGTCCAACGGATTTGCGTACGTCACTACAGTCATTCCACTCCAAATAGGAAGCCAGAGATGCGCCGTCTGTCCAAACGAATGGAACATCGGAAGATTTCCGAGCATGATGTCTTTTTCACTGATTTCAAGAACCTGTTCCAGACTCATCAAATTTGCAGTGATGTTTTTATGGGATAGTTGTACTGCCTTTGGTTCTTTTTCACTTCCGCTGGTAAAGAGAATCACAAGGTTATCATCATCTTCGCCTTGTGCAACAGTTTTCTTGAGCATTGCAACAGGCAGTTTTGAACGAACCGCAGCATGGAGTTTATCCATAATAGAGATGCTCTCCATCAGATCTTCCAGAAAGACCATTCCCGGCACAACGGGACATTGAATTTTTTCCAGCAGCGCCTTAGAGGTAATAATTGTTTTAAATGCACATTTTTTTTGTGCGAATTCACAATTCTTCGCCGCCATTGTGGAGTAATTAATCATGACCGGAACTCTTCCGCTCATCAACGCGGCGAGCGATCCAAGAATGCATCCCGCAGATGTCGGCACCATAATGCCGATAAACCCTTTATCGTACTTCTGCAATTTTTCTGACAGGATCAACGAGGCAATTAATGCACGCGAATATGTAATTCGTCTATTTGTTGTGCGGTCGACGATATACATTTTGTTGCCCAGGCGTTTTGCCGTTTCGATAAATCGATGATGCAGTAACATAATTTCACTCCCCAATAATTGGTGGTTTGTTGCGAAAATGTAGTGCATCCAGCGTCAAAAAGCAACGTGCAAAATTTTCCGAAAAAAGTACTTGACAGCAAAGCTTAAATTGTTATCTTTAATATCAGAATAACTTAATTAATAAGGTTATTGGTTGTTTTACCTTATTAATTAAGCTAATATTACAGAAACACATTCTGTACGATTATTCTGCAGCACCACCTCCGCTGCTTTCTATAGCCTTGAAAATCGATTTTACCGAAGGCTATACCCTTAGACCTTTGCGCTGTCCGGTACTATTCTGGGCGGATCGGTCAAATTAATTTTTTCATCCATCATAATTCAATTTTTACCAATTTATCGGAGGTAGTATGAAACGCAGTATTCTGTCCCTTTTTCTCTTCACAATGTTTTTTTCTTTCTCTTCCCTAGCACAGATTAAGCTTGGAACTGATATTTACAGCCATTATGTGTGGCGCGGTGCGGCATTGCATAGTGCTGAATCATTTCAACCGGCATTAACATATACAGCAGGCAGTCTATCAGTTGGTGCATGGGGCTCTTATTCGGCTGCCGGCGCAGGATATGCTGAAAATGATTTATGGGCATCCTATGCATTCGGTCCAGTATCTGTTATTGCGACTGATTATTACATTCCAAGTTTTCTCCCGGCAACTGCCACATTTTTCGACTATAACACAAAAAAAGGAGCTGGTTCACATGTAATAGAAGTGGGAGCAAGCTATACTGGCGGTGAATCTCTTCCGATTTCCGTTGCTGCATATTATGATGTCATCGGTGGTCTTCTTGATCCGGATAATTCATCCTATGTTCAAGTGTCTTACCCTTTTACAATTGAATCCACAACATTAACTGCAAGCATTGGTGCCACTCCGGCAAAAAGCAGTGCATGGTATGTAACAACTGGTGCGGGTGTTGTTAGCTTGGGTATTATGGCGTCCAAAACAATAAAAATCAGCGACGATTTCTCTATTCCGTTCAACGTTCAGTATGTGATGAATCCGTATTCGGAAAAATCATATTTATTTTTTGGGATAAGTCTATAATTTTCATTCTTTCACAATCACTTTTTACATGAAAAAAATAGGATCGTTCATCCATTTTCAAGAATAAGGTGAGATGCGCAAGATGTTTCAGGAGACAGATCTGGGAAATAAACGATAAGCAAGTAAAAACAGATTGTTACCTAACATTTTACGACAAGCGTAAATACCTGTGTAGGTTGCTTATCGATCCTAAATTCTGAACGACAACTATCTTATATACATTATTTATAAGGAAATACATATGAAACAGTTTACCAAAAAGAAATTATTGCTGTTGTTCTCGGGGCTTGCAATGATGATTGTTCTTACATCAACCCTTTCATTTGCCGGAGATTTAGATCCTTCGGGATCTAAGACTGGTACTATTAACGACGTTCCCGCGGCTAAACCTGGCGAACCAACACTCGCTGAAGTTGCAGACGCTGTTGGTCATTCGCGAATCGCTTTAAATTTTGTTTGGACTCTTATTGCAGGATTTTTGGTCATGTTTATGCAGGCCGGATTTGCAATGGTCGAAACAGGTTTTACGAGAGCCAAAAACGTTGCCCATACCATGGGAATGAACTTTCTTGTCTATGCGATTGGAATGCTTGGATTTTGGATTTGTGGATTTGCAATTATGTTCGGTGGTGTAGGTGCCGTCGGTGCTTTAGGTGGAACACCAGGATTAACTGGCGAATTTACCATTGAACTCTTTGGAAAAGTCTTTGGAATATTTGGTACTAGTGGTTTTTTCCTCGGGAACCAAGTATATGATGTCGGCGTGTTTACACTATTCCTCTTCCAAATGGTGTTCATGGATACTACAGCCACAATCCCGACCGGTTCAATGGCGGAACGATGGAAATTCAGTTCCTTTATAGCCTTTGCATTTTTCATCTCCATGGTTGTGTATCCTTTATACGGAAACTGGGTATGGGGTGGCGGATGGCTGGCAATGCTCGGACAGAATTTTGGATTTGGGCATGGTCACGTGGACTTCGCAGGATCTTCAGTTGTTCATTTAGTTGGTGGTGTTAGCGCTTTAGCAGGAGCTATCGTTCTTGGTCCTCGCATTGGAAAATATAATAAAGATGGTACATCGAATGCTATTCCCGGTCATAATCTTCCAATGGCAATTATTGGAACTTTTATTCTTGCATTCGGCTGGTTCGGTTTCAACGCTGGTTCGTCGTTGGCAGGAAATGATCTGCGTATTTCCGTTGCTGCGGTAAACACCATGCTTGCATCTGCTGCAGGCGCTCTGTCTGCAACAATTTATATGTGGATTAGATATAAGAAACCCGATCCCAGCATGATGGCAAACGGCATGCTTGCCGGACTTGTTGCAATCACAGCACCCTGTGCATTTGTTACAGCGCCGATTGCTGTTCTCATTGGAGCAATTTCCGGAGTGCTTGTAATTATCGCAGTATTTTTTATTGATCAAAAACTTCACATTGATGATCCTGTTGGTGCGGTAGCAGTTCATGGTGTGAATGGATTATGGGGCGTACTTGCATTAGGCCTTTTTGCCGATGGAACGTATGGCGATGGTTGGAATGGAGTTGCAGGAACGGTGACAGGATTATTCTATGGAGACTCAAGTCAATTCATTGCGCAACTGATCGGTTCGGCAGCATGTATCATTTTTGTTTTCCCCGTGATGTACGGTTTCTTCAAATTAACGGATAAACTTATCGGAAACCGCGTTTCTGAAAAAGATGAAGTTGATGGATTAGATATACCGGAAATGGGCATTAAGGGGTACGAAGGTTAACAGATTGATTTATTGAATATGCATTTAAAATCAATTTGATTCTCATGTAACCTTTAAGTAGAATTCAATGTCGACACACGTTCAACCAATGGAATAGTATATTTCTCAACCTTTTCAAGGAAGCAACTATGAAGAAAATTGAAGCAATCATTCGTCCTCACAAACTGGATGAAGTGCGTGAAGCACTGCAGGAAGCCGGTTTCAGAGGATTGACCGTTACCGAGGTAAAAGGGTACGGACGACAAATGGGGCACAGCGAAATCTATCGCGGCTCGGAATACACAATCAATTTTTTACCAAAAACAAAAATCGATATTGTCTGCGCAGATACCAATCAGGATAAAGCAATCGACATCATCCTGAAGCATGCCAAAACCGGCGAAGTCGGGGATGGTAAAATCTTTGTCTCTACTATCGATGAAGTCATTCGTGTTCGAACGGAAGAAACGGGAGAAGCTGCGGTCTAAGAGTGAAAAAACCATCGAAATCATAACAATTTCGATGGTTTTTATATCACGCAACGAAAATATTACTTGCGTCTAATTTCTAAACAATCTATTTTTGCTTTGCCTGCCCGACGAAAAAAATAGTTAATGCAGGCGGGCAATTAACAGTAACACCGTTGATGCACTTGAAATGCCCTCGTATTCGAATTGCGGGGTTGTTATGCGCTCCTGATGCTCAGAAGAATCTTCACTGATCAACAGAGGATCGGCAAACACAAAATTCCGGAGTCAATCGGAATGCAATAAAGTGGCACCAATGCCGGTGGTACCCTCACTGAAATAAGTTCTGTGAGGTTTTTTTGAAACAACATAGAGGAGCACCCTATGGAAACAGGTACCGTGAAATGGTTCAACAACGCTAAAGGATACGGCTTCATCTCCCGCGAAAACGGCGAAGATGTATTCGTACATTACAAATCGGTTGTTGGCGACGGTTACAAAACGCTGAACCAAGGCGATAAGGTCCAATTTGAAGTTGAAAAAGGACCCAAAGGCTTGCAGGCAGCGAAAGTCTCCAAAGCGTAACAACGCTATTACTGTCAGACGAATCCCGACACACTGTGCCGGGATTTTTTATTTTAAAGTGGTGATATTCAGGGAATGTAAAACTATATTTCGCCACAAGAGTTCCGCCACATTTATGTTGGAGTATCTATGAAACATACTATCTATATCATTGCTGTATTATTCTCTTCTTTAGTATTTGCTCAAATTGATTCTTCTACACTGCAATCGGATTGGAAACACACGCTTGTTGCCGGATTGACCGTAACGCAAGTGTCGTACACTGATTGGGCACAAGGGGGAGAAAACGCGCTTGCATACACATTGAGTTTTGATGGAAAATCTGTTCGAGATGTTACCATGACTAACTGGAGCAATTCCTACAAAATTGCCTACGGCCAAACACGGCTCGGCTCTAAAGGATTACGAAAAACAGATGATAAGATTGAGTTAGAGAGTGTGCTGACATACAAAATAGGAACGCACATTAACCCATATGCATCGGCAACATTTAAATCGCAATTCGATGACGGATTGAAATACAACGATGCTGCAAACACACAAACAAAAATTTCATCGTCTTTCGATCCGATGTACCTCACGCAGGCGTTGGGTTTCGGCTACCAGCCATTCGTACAATTAAAGACTCGCCTCGGAGTAGCGTTACGGGAAGTGTTCGATGATAGTAAATACGGTTACGCCGATGATGTAAAATCTACCCCTACCATAGAAAGTTCAAAAATTGAAGGAGGTTTGGAATCAGTCACCGACGTAGAGATAAAAATCGAAGAAAATACACTCTTCACCGCAAAGCTTGAAATGTTTGCACCGTTCAACAACATCGATGTTGTTGTGGTTCGAAGCGATAATACCCTTTCTTCAAAATTGAACAAATATCTCGCCGTCGTATTCAACGTGCAGCTGATTAATGACCGCAGTGTCACTGCACGCACGCAGGTCAAAGAAGGATTGGCTTTAGGAATATCCTATACGTTTTTATAATTGTTCGAAAGACCGTTTCAGAGGGAGATGGATATGATTAAAGAATTTATGGCGTTCCTGCAAAAGTACGGTGTGATTGGTCTTGCTATCGCAGTTGTTATTGGCGGAAAAGTGAATGCGTTTGTCACTGCAACGGTTTCGAATCTTATTATGCCATTCATCGGCATCTTTATCCCGCACGGATCATGACCGACGTAGGAGTTGGTACTTGGACCGTTAAAACTTGCGGTCGGCCATTGGCTTGGCGCCACGATCGATTTTGTGATTGTTGCATATATTGTGTTTGCCTTCACAAAATTTGTTTTAAAAGAAGATGCAGTAAAAAAAATAACGACAAGTTTAGATTGGTTAATACTACTGACCGCTGTAAGTTCAGCCGCGTATATCTTTATCGATATTGCTAGTCGGTCTCATTCCATCAGTGACACACTCATCAATTTTGCTTTTCACTATTTGATCATCGGTGTCATCTATTCAGTCATAGGATTTTTCACATCAAAAAAACCTAAAACTCTACGCTTGCCCCTACCACGGGGAAGAAGGAAAATTGATAAATGGTAATCTTTGTGCCATCGCTTGCATATTGATAGCCGGCAACATTTGCTCGATTATAGATATTCTGCAGCGCAACCACCATGACAATATTATATCCCTCATTGTGCCAGCGACTTAACCACTGAAAATCCAACCGGTGATAATCCGGATATCGCTCCCCGTTGATCGTGCTTGAGTTGAACCAATATCCTTTCGACCATGTGATTCCTCCTTCGCGCTGCTGAACATAAGGAGTATATTCCAATATAGAGTACGGCTTACCGGTGGAATACCGGAAACGAACGCTGAACTCCATATCATTGGAGAGCGGTAAGATCATCGAAGGATATTTGACGTAAAAAGGCATCCCATCCAAATTATTACGAACGTCATGAACGACCTGTCCGGCAACAATGGTCAGAAGAAACGGAAAATCATAATCAAATGGAAATTCTCCCTGATTCAACGCATGAAAGCCGGGGAGATTCACTCTTGGATCATTCATTCGTGTGGTAGAATAGGATAGAGAAAGCGTTCCATAGAAATTTTCTACCTGCTTTTGCTGAAGGAATAATTCTATCCCGCGGGAATATCGTTTACCGATACTGAGTTTTTTATCCGAACGGAATGTTTTATCAGCAGCGTTGATTAACTCCTCGTCTATTGGTAAATGATCGTAGGATTTATAGTACGCTTCCAGTGTTGCCTTCAATCCTTCATCAAGTATATGTTCTATCCCAACCACAAAGTGCCTTGCATGAGAATTTTCGAGATACCGATTTGTGTTTCCGCCGCTAAAATCTCCATAGGTCGGAAGGGATTGGGTTTGATAGTATTCTCCATAAGCAAAGTTCAATTTTGTAGTCAATGGATGAAGTTGATAAGAGACATTTAATCGCGGACTGAAATTTCCTTTCTTTGAGTAGGTAAAATAATCATATCGTAATCCTATCATTGCTGTTAGTTCTTCCGTGACAGAAATCCGGTCGCTAATGTACCCTCCAAATTTGAACTCTTCGCCAAACGTCAAATTCCGTTTCACTCTGCCGTTGGTATATGTTGATTGCGGAATCTCAAAGATGCCGTCATGGTTCAGATCGAATCGCAGCGTATCAGAATTAAAGTAAACATCATTGGCAAATTTTACCGTTGTTAATGCCTGTCCGCCAATCATCAACTCGTTTGTTGGGTTAAGGTGATACAATAAATCGTATTTCATTCCAAGAAGGCGTTCCTGCGCTTTGTTTGTAAAGACTGGAGTGCTGAGCAGTTTTTTGTACGAAGATACTTTTCCGGTTGCATCATAGATCCGGTCCATAAAATCTTCGGTAACAAACACGTCATAATTATTTCCTAGGGCATACAACGAGAGAAGTGAATATCCATTTGTTCCGAATAACGAACGCAGTGTTGCACCAACTGCAAATTGACGGGTCACCACATCAACATTTTCTACGCCGGTAGAATCATGGATATTTTTTTTCTGGTCATTTGTTTCATCTGGCTCCCCTTCAATCAGAATCTTATCGTCTCCATAGATTCCATTAATAATCAGCTTTTGTGATGATGAGAATTCATATGTTATCTTTGATTGCAGATCGTAATATTTTGGAATGGCTGTGATACCAAGAGCCGATATTCCGACGATCTGATCCAACGTTTCCAGAAAACTCTGCCGTCCGGAAAAGATCCACGTTCCCTTTCCTTGAGCAAAACTTCCTTCAAATACTCCGCCTGCTCCGGCAAAATGTGCAAGGGCGCTTCCGGCGAACAATCGTTCTTTGTCCCCTTCTCTCAGGGAAATGTCCATCACCGATGAGAGTTTATCTCCAAAACTCGCTGGAAATCCTCCGGTAGAGAATCGGATATCTTCAATAAGATCAACATTTACCATATTGATCGGTCCGCCGGAATTAAATTGATTGGGATAATGATTCGTCGTCGGAATTTCAATATGATCCATCACGGTTAGATTTTCATCCGGTGATCCACCGCGGACAAGCAACTCGTTACTTTGATCATTACTATTAGCTACACTCGGGAGGTTTTGAACAATTCGTTGCATATCCTGAGATGATCCGGGAGAACGTTTTACCTCGGCACCGTTCAACCCGATTGTTGAAATCGGTGAAATGCTTCCTTCCGCTGAAAAATAATCTGCTTTTATTTCTACCGTACCGACTTGAACTGCCTCTTCGTTCATCCGTATTTTTACTTTTGTACTGCGTCCAGTGGAGACAACAACATTCGTTAACACCGCTTGTTGATATCCAACCATCGTGGATCGTAAACTGTATTCGCCGACAGGGATATTGTTAATCGAAAAATTTCCATCCAGATCAATCACTGCTCCAAAATTCGATTTTTCAACAATCACTACATTGGCGCCGATCAACGGCTGGTTTGTCGTACCATCAATCAATTGGCCTTGAATTGAACCGAGTTTTTCTTTGTCTTGCGCGATAAGAGAGGTGAACAAAAAGAAAATAATATAAATCTGATTTTTCATAGTGTCTTCTATTGTTTCAAAAGAAAAGGTGATGATGCTTACGAAAAAAACTGCCATGAAGTTACGAGGAACGCCGCCAAAACACAATGTCCGGAGCGTTGGCTCCGGACATTCGTGTAATGAATTTCAGACTGAATAGTATTATTTAGAATTCCAATTTCATACCAAAGGACGGAAGTATTTGAAATCCTTTTGGATCAATCGTGCCGGTCGTTTCAATGAAGCGTTCTTCATTTACATTCAGTCTATTATAGAGATTCAGAATATCTAAGAACGCAACAATAGCAATATCTCCCAATTGTTTACGGTAATCCACACGAACATTCCATGTATGAAAATCCGGAAGCCGCTCGGTGTTGTTTCCTGTAATCTCTTTGGAATAACGCAGCGTAGATGGATTGTTGAAAACATTCGAGTGAATGATGTAAGAATCCTTTGGGCGGCCGGTTGCAAATTTCCATTTCGTTGAGAATGACCATTCATGATCAAATTCATAACCAAACAGAATATTGAAAATATGCGGTTGATCAAAATCAGCATGATATTCTCCCTTTCCATCATGATTATCTCGCTTACTGATGGAATATGAATAATTTACCTGGCCGTACCATTTGTCGACAAATTTTTTTACGAGTCCGATGTCAACCCCTTTCGCAAAACCGGTTCCGACATTTTTACGGAAATCCGTGGTTCGATCAGTTTTCACAACAAGATCATTCAAATCTTTGTAATATATTTCTGTTGTGAGTTTCACATCGTCAGTAAGATACGTTGTCACGCCGGCGATGTAATGAATCGCCTGCTCATTTCGTAACCGTGCATTACGAACATCAAGTGAAATGGTTCGCAATTCCACTGGTTGATAATACATACCTGTTGCTGCACTCAGTTTGGTATACTCGCTCACAAAATAACTGACACTGAAGCGCGGAGAAATATAACTCCGGTCATTAAATTCACTGTATTCATATCGAACACTTGGAATAAATTTCAAAACCTCTGTTGGGGAATAGCCATACTCAATAAAAGCGGCTCCAGTTGATTTTGACGATTGTGCTCTGCTGTTGATGAATGCCGGATCAAGAATAATATAGTTATTAGCAGTATTTGGACGATAATCATTAGAGCCAAAGACGAATAAAGTTTCAGCATCGACCTGTTGAGCAACATAATCAAATGATGTATTGTTGACTTGAATTCCGGTTACAATGGTCGAAACTGCTGACGGTGTCAAAGTAAATTGAGACCGTATACCAAGTTCATTTTCTTCACTATTATACTTGTAATAGTTTTCCCGTACAATCGCCTCTTCTTTTTTGGGCACAACACCGTTAAACGGATAAACATAGGAGTTACTGCGGCGAAATTCTGCAGTATTGCCTCTAAAATAGAGCGCATTTTCAAGAACGCTTGCTGCTCCAGTTAACGTGCGCCAATTTACGCCGAGCAAATATTTTGTATCGGTAGATTTGGCAAGCTGATTGTCATAATTCTTGTCACTGATTTCATAAACATTATCAATTGTTCGTTCAAAAAATTCTGGGGAATAGATTCCAAGAATTGATATTTTATTCTGTGAATCTACTTCTGTTGTTGTTTTAAGAAGAACGTCAGTAAAACTTGGATAGCCAAGGTCGCTTTGGCCTGTCATATCTAAAATGGTTTTGAAATTCTGGTGACGTGCGGAGAACAACAGTGATGTCTTATCGTGAAAATAACTTGGACCGTCAAAATTCATTTCCCAACCCAGCACATCATAGGTTCCATTCGAAGTGAATGATTCTTTATTTCCTTCTTTAATCTTTAGATCAACAAAAGATGCATTTTTTCCACCGTAACGTGCAGAGAATCCACCCGCTTGAAAATTTGCTTCGTCAATAACACCAGGTGTAAAAATGCTGAATCGTCCCCCTTGCGCTTCCTGTTCTTCCGTTCCGCCGTCGAAGTGCGATACTTTATCAAACGGTATGTTATCCACTACAACAATATTATCTCGTGGACTTCCGCCGCGAACGGAAAATGCGGAAAATTCTCCACCACTGCTTGCGACACCGGGAAGAGTTTCGATTGCGCGGAAAATATCTCCTGCGGATCCCGGTGAACGCCGAATCTCTTCCAAAGAATAGTGATAATTTGTTACCGGAGAAACATTATCATTGGAAAACAGACCTGCCGTAACTTCAACTGTTTCTCCTGAGACAATATTTTCGTTAAGTGATATTTCTTTTACCATTGTTGTTTTGTTTCGAACAACGCGCACATCGGTCTCCACATGCTGCGTGTAACCAACGGAAGAATACTTAAGTTTATATACATCTTCTGTCACGTTTTTCAAGATGAAATTTCCGTCAACATCTGTTGCTGTTCCGACGGGCGTACCAATAATCTGCACACTGACATTGGGAATTGGTTGTTTGCTATTGTTATCCACTACTTTCCCCATGATCGATCCCTTTACTGCTTTTTTTTCCAGATCGGTCGGCTCATTGGAACGAACTATGTTGACACTTAATACAAGCATCAAAAAAATTAATGCTGTAGTTTTTGACATCGTGAATTGTTGTTGCATGTTTTCTCCTGTGTTGTGAAAAAAAATGGTAGTATGATTTTTGGTTATGTTATTTATTAACGTCGTGTGTTAACTAAACAACGTTTAGTTAACGGGCAAAAAAAAGGTTCTTACTTATCCAATAGTTCAGCCATGGTAAAATCTAAAATTCCATTGATCACTTCTGCTTGATGTTCCTTTGGTATCATCGGTGCTCGATCACGAATAAAAATTGAAACAACACCATGCATTAATGCCCACACTGAAAAGCATGCTATCTGTGGACTTGGCGCATTTAAATATCCTTGATCAATACATTCCGTAATAATTGTTTGTAAAACTTCGTATGCATCTTTCCCAATATTCCAGTCTGCTGGTGATTGAAATGCTTTCATTGGTGCCCGCATAATAAACATCAGATCATATAACTCCTGATTCTCCATTGCAAAATCCATATAAATCCTTCCACAGGCACGAAGCTTTTCCGCAGGATTCTTAATGGAAGTTAAAAGATGTTGACGTTTATATAATTCCCTAAAACCTACTTCTTGTAATGCACAGAGGATTGCATCTTTATCAGCAAAATACAAATAGACAGTTGCCGGACTGTATTCAATCTCTTCGGCAATCCTTCGAATCGTAACATGCTCAAAACCCTCTTTCATAAAGAGCTTTTTCGCGGCGTCGAGAATCATCTCCCGCATTTCATGCTTTTCGCGTTCTTTTCGTTCTACTGTACCCATAATTCTAATGTCTGAACAATGTTTAGTAACTGAACAAATGTATTATTTTTTCACTTCGATGTCAAGTTATTTATCCATTCCATGAAAATTTTATTTGATGGCAAGATACTCTCAACAAAATGTCCACTTTTTTATAATCATGTTATAGATAAAAAAGTACTGATAAAACTCCATAAGCATCTGCAATGCTCATTTTGTATTTTAATAAATGCTCTCTAATTATTTTACATTGGTGCACATTTCGCGATTATTGAACGACCGTTTTGTACGTACAGTAATTGCTCAAGTATACTCGCAGGATAAAAACACTCTTTCCATCCTTCTATACGCTCCGGAACCATATACGATAACAATCTCCTGCAACGCAAGAAAAAATTACATCGTCGGAAACAATGGGGACGCACGCGCTCGAACAAACTCAGTCGATCTTTTTCCCCTGCTCATCGATCAACATATTCTTTCTGTGTATGTCGATTTGAATGACAGAATCGTGTATATGCAACTTTCTGGGAAACAGTGGTTATGCTTGGAAATGTTCGCATCCAAGGCCAATGTATTATTGCGTGACGAAAGCGGAACAGTCATTGATGCTTTTTTGAATAAGAAAGAATTGATCTCAACAGTAAAGGAATTTCAACGAACTGAGCTTCCTGTTACCCCAGATAATATTGTTCCGGATAGAGACAAATTTATCGCAACAATACTTGAAAATAATACTGATCAAACCAATCTTACACAAGTGTTAAAAAAAACTGTACCAAAATTAGGATCTATTCTAGTAAATGAGATTACGTACAAACTATCCTCCGCCCCCCAAGCACTATCAATAGAAATCGCAGAAAAGATCTATTCGATTACCATCAATACAATCAATACTCTGTTGCAACTGAACGATGTCGCTCCACTACTCTATTTTGAAGAGAATTCACCTCTCTGTCTTTCATTAATACCATTAGAACATTATTCAGCATACCACAGCGAAACATATAAAGATCTCTTTTTTGGAATTCAAAAGTTTATCAGCTTTGAGCGTTCCACGGCATCGTTCCTTCAAAAGAAAAAAGAAATTTCTTCGTGGCTTACCAAAGAGAAGGAAAAAGCCGAACGAACGACCCGTTCCGTAGAATCTGAACTTGGCGAGTCATCCCGATCTGAACAATATGAGCTCTACGCCAATCTGATTATGGCACATCTTTCTTCCATCAACAAAGGAACAACGTCTGTGCAATTAACAAATCTGTTTTCTCATGACAATACGTTGATCACCATACCGCTCGACAGTTCGCTTTCACCGCAAAAAAATGCTGAAAAGTATTTTGAAAAAGCAAAAAAAGCCAAACATGCACGAGAGGAAACGCAAAAAAGATTGCTTTTACTGAAACAAAGATTGACATCGGTAAGCGATTTATTAGAAAAGTCTAACGACATCAATGACAGTTTTTCACTAAAAAATTTCATACAATCGTATGGGGGAGTGGCTAAAGAACTTGGGTTTATGACGGACAAAGAACAAGAAGAACTTCCACCATTCAAGATTTTTGTTGTTGAAGGCGGGTTTACGGTGTATGCAGGAAAGAACAGTGCAAACAACGACCTGCTTACATTTAGATATGCCAAACCGAATGACCTATGGTTTCATGCCAGAGGATCCAGCGGATCGCATGTAGTTCTAAAGCTCGGAAGCTCACAGGGGACGCCGACGAAAAAAGCAGTAGAACAAGCAGCATCCATTGCGGCATATTACAGCAAAATGAAGAACGCAAAGCATGTACCGGTTGCAATGACGGAGCGGAAATATATTCATAAACCGAAAGGGGCTCCGGCGGGTACTGTTGCTCTTGATAAGGAAAAGGTTATATTTGTTCAGCCTGTGTTGCCCGGAAAAGAACAATAATTATGGCAATTAAGATCCTAGTCGTCGATGACGACAATTACATTCGCTCATTCCTCCAAAAGCGACTGACTGCACTTGGCTACGATGTTTACCTTGCAGAAAATGGTGAAGTCGGCCTTCAAGTGGCCGGGGAAGAACGCCCGCATTTAATCATCTCCGATTGGATGATGCCGAAGATGGATGGCACAGAATTTTGCCGTCGCATTAAGGAACATCCCGACCTAAAGTATGCTTATTTCATCCTGCTCACCGCCCGCGACTCCGCAGAGGATAAGATTGAAGGGATGGAACAGGGTGCGGATGATTTTATGACCAAGCCGTTCAATGATAAAGAGCTGGTCGCCCGTGTGAATGTCGGACTTCGAATTACCGCACTACAGCAGGAATTGTCAAAATTTCAACATCAAAAAGCGGTCACCGAACTCGCCATCACTGTTGGGCATGAGATCAACAATCCACTCGGGATTATCATGCTGACGTTACAAGTGATGAAGAAAAAGATCGGCACACCCCGCGAATCTGAACTGAAAAACGATATCGACACCATGATGGCCAATGGTCACCGTCTTGCGGATATTGTGAAGAAACTCTCATCGCTCGAAGATCCGCAGTTCAAACCGTACTTAAAGAATTCCGAAACACACATGCTTGACCTTACCGGAAAACCGTAATTTTTTTTACTTTCAACGTTCCAAATTACGCATTTCAATCGTATCTTATCGTCAATGAGATATTTGAATGCTGTTGCAATTTTGTTTTTACTGTGCGGAACAACTTTTTCCCAGGAACAATTCTATTTCTATCACGGAAAAAATTTCGGTTCAGAATCACTGATCAATCCAGGATCATTAATCGTTAACGCCGGATTTGACATTCTGCAAGCCTTACCGCACACTCGTAATCTCTCCACATTGAAAATTGGAATCGGTGCACGGAATGTCTATAACAATCTTTCCGATCCATTCACACAGATAAATAAATTCGGTTGGGGAAAATTTATCGGACAAGAACTTTTTCCGACGAGTTTTAAAATTGATAAGGCGCAATGGTTTCCCAACTATACATTACATTTCATCGGCGGTGGATTTGATGCACGCATGATGTATGAATGGTTTACGTTTCACGAAATTCCGTATCCTTCATTCTTTGCCGGACTCACCGTCGCAACATATCACTTTGTAAATGAAACGATTGAAAATACTAATTATGTCGGACCGAATGTCGATCCGATTGCCGATATTTATTTTTTCAACCTAACGGGAGCAATTCTTTTTTCCTCCGATGCCGTTGCAGAATTTTTCAGCAAAACGTTGAACATGACTTCTTGGTCTGGGCAACCTGCATGGAATCCTGAATTCAACACGCTGGAAAATCACGGCCATTATTATGTTATGAAATACAAGCTTCCGTTTGCACCAAAAACAAGTCTGTTCTATCATTTCGGAGATAACGGATTGCTGGGACTCTCATTCCTACAACCGAACAATGAAAGTATTACCGTGGCAGTCGGAGCAACGCAGACGATGCTTCGTAAGATAAATGCATCCTCCGGTACACGCGTTGTCTCTGTCACATTAGGGTGGATGGCAGGCATTTTCTACGATCGTGAGAATTCTCTGTTAGCATCAGTAATTGCTTCCAATCGAATCAATGAAAAACTCCGTCTAAATCTCTATCCCGGGGTTATTGATATTTGGGGATTTTCGCCGGGGTTATTTTCTGCCCTTGGTAATAGAAACCAAGTAATTGTGGGATTCTCCATTCAATATTCACCTGTGGGATTGGCATATCGCAACAAAATATGATAAGTTCCCTCAACCAAATAAACATTGAGCATATACTATGAATCCCCTCAAAGATAAAATCGTTTTTATTACCGGAGCATCATCCGGAATTGGAAAAGCTACTGCGGTTAAATTTGCTGAATGCGGAGCCCGAATCCTCATCTGCGCACGACGGAATGAAAAAGTTCAATCGCTTGCAAGCGATCTTACAAAACAATTCAACATCGATTCATATGCTTTTCAACTTGATGTCAGGAAACAATCCGACGTAGAAAAAGCCTTAGCCGCTCTTCCCGACCAATGGAAAAGTATTTCCGTATTGCTCAATAATGCCGGACTTTCCCGCGGATTGGACAATATACAGGATGCGAAGATTGAAGACTGGGATGAAATGATCGACACAAATGTAAAAGGATTGTTGTACATAACACGTGCAGTGCTTCCGGGAATGATTAAACGGAACGAAGGACATATCATCAATATCGGCTCCGTTGCCGGACATTGGACCTATGCAAAAGGAAATGTTTATGCTGCAACGAAATTCGCGGTGAATGCTCTTTCTCAAGGAATGAAAATGGATCTTCTTGGCACTCCAATCCGCGTAACGTCTATCGATCCCGGATTAGTGGAAACTGATTTCAGTATCGTGCGTTTTCATGGAGATCAAGAACGGGCAAAAAAAGTGTACGAAGGATTAACTCCGCTGACACCGGAAGATATTGCTGAATCGATCGTCTGGGCGGCAACCAGGCCTCCCCATGTGAATGTGAATAATATAATCTTGATGGCGACTGACCAATCCTCGCCGACAATGGTTCATCGAAAATAATTTGATATCCACGAACAATTTGGTACAACTATGAAACTATTCTTCCTATTTTTTTTTATCACGATGATTTCCATCGCACAAAAAAAGAACCCCCCAATTACATTGGATGATATTGCTGAACAGTATGTTCGCTTAGTGCTCGATATCGGCCAGCATGACCCTGACTATGTAGATGCATATTACGGACGTGGAGATTGGCAGGAATCGGCAAAAAAAATGAAGTACCAGTTAACAGCTTTACTGGACAGGACCGAAGCGATCATCACCCGGTTGAAACGGGTTCGCGTCCCCAAAAAAGATGTGCTTCTGACACTTCGCAAATCATATTTGCACAAACAACTGACTGCCGCATCTGCAAAAATTAATATGCTGATGGGTGTCCACTATTCGTTTAATGATGAAGCGAAAAAATTATACGATGCAACTCCTCCAAAATATTCCGAAACACACTTCAAAAGAATTCTTCGCGATCTTGATAAATTCCTTCCCGCAGGAACAGGAACGGTCAGCGAACGGTATCAACAATTCCGGAATCAATTTATTATTCCAAAAGAAAAATTGGATACAGTCTTCCAAACAGCAATCATCGAATGTCGAACCAGGACAAGACAATTTATTTCCCTGCCGGAACATGAAAGTTTTGTTGTTGAATATGTAAACAATAAACCTTGGAGTGGATACAATTGGTATAAGGGAAATGCTCACAGCATTATTCAAGTAAATACCGACCTTCCCATTTTTATTGATCGCGCCGTAGATCTTGCCGCACACGAAGGATATCCCGGTCATCACGTGTATAATGTTTTACTCGAAACAGAATTATTACGGAAAAAAGGATGGATGGAATTTTGTATTTATCCTCTCTTTAGTCCACAGTCACTTATTGCAGAAGGAAGCGCGAATTACGGTATTGAAGTAGTTCTGCCGGATGTGGAACGGCTTAATTTTGAGAAGAATACTCTTTTTCCTCTCGCAGGACTCGACGCATCGCAAGCTGAACATTATTATCAAATTCAGTCGCTTTTCGGAAAACTTGCCTACGCCGGAAATGAAGCAGCGCGGGGATATTTAGATGGAACATTCGACAAAGAACAAACACTCCATTGGTTAACAACATATGCATTATTCGATTCTGCTCGAGCAGAACAACGAATACGTTTCATTGAAAAATATCGAAGTTATGTCATCAATTATAATCTTGGACAAGATTTGGTCCGAGGTTATGTTGAAAAAAAATCTGGAAAAAAACCTACTGCGGCAAAACGATGGTCAGTCTTTGGCGAATTGATTTCGTCTCCAAGGATGCCGAGCGACTTAAAATAATACTACTCAATAGTTTTCAAGGAATTCCATATGAAGTTTTTCTTGTCATTTTTTTTTATCCTTACCCAATTACTCACTGCAGGAAAAAAAGAAGAGACCCAAACTTTGGCAATAAAGGAATATTGGCGGATTACATCGGAATTGTCACAACTCTCCTCTCAGAGTGTTTTGTCATCTCCAATCGAAAATATTTCGTTTGTGCGAGACGCCGCAACATTTACTCTTACCTCCGGCACCCTCTATCAGCTTCCGTCATTGAACAATAACTTCCATGCTCTTCTCTTCATAGGAAAAGGGTCAGCAACTATCGTTCCGCCATCGGATATTGAACAAAAGCAGCTGAATCGGTTTTTTGACGAACGTCTTTTTCCGCTTGAATTTAAAACTCTTTTTTTGATCTTCACAGATTCAACATTTACGGAGCTTTCACGGCGTTGTGCATTCGTCAAAACTGAGATGCCTTCCGACGGAAAATCCGCAGTTGAACATTCGTTATTGATGTTTCGAAACGACGATACTGATGAATTCGATTTTGATATTCTCCGACCATTTCTTTTTCAAGATTCACAGGAGATGTTTTACGCTCATTTCTATAAAAAGAAGAGCGAGTCGTTTTTCTTCAACATCGATCCATATGAAGATGAAGAAATATCCTTCGGAAAAATGCTGCAAAGCGGATACCTGCTCTCTCCATCAGGATATCGAGAGACTATCGTTCAATTTCATAAGAAAAATACTGCAGGTGTATCAGTTATATATCAGTCCGGAATAAAAATGGGGGCAGAGATATTACACTATTCTATGGACAACCGTTTTGCCAATAATCTTACATTAACATCGCATTGCACCATTTCGTTTATCAATGAAGTTGAGTCACGGAAATGGATTCCATTCTCTCTCTATCATACTATGAATGTGGATTCAATAGTTTGGAGCGACGGTAAAAAAGCTGACTTCGTCCGATTGAAGGAATCCGGATTATTTTGGCTGTATGACAGTGCTGGTTTTAAGGAACGACAAACGTATACGATGATCGTCTATTCCCAAGGAGAGATCATCAATCGGGATGAAGGATGGTATTCGCTAAAAACATCTACCTCGTGGTATCCGCATACGCTGAAATACAGAGAGAAATCAACGTACGATCTTAAATTTTCTGTACCGACGCTGTATCAATTTACAAGTATCGGAACAAAAGTATCGACGGCAAGCGATGGCGATAATACGGTTACAGAATGGAAACTTGCTTCACCGGGACGAAATGCATCCTTCATGATCGGAAGATTTAAAGAATATACCGCTAGTCCGGACAGCACTCCGCCAATCACCGTGTATGTTTCGAATGCACATGATGCACAATTGAAAAATTATCTTTCCCAAGCCGGCGTACTATCGGGAAAAGATATGGACAAACAGGTTGCCGGAGATATCGAAAACAGTATCCGGTTTTTTCAGCATCTCTATGGAAAAGCATCAACACAACAATTCACCGCAATTGAAATTCCCGGAGGACATGGAGAGGCCTTCCCCGGCCTGGTCCATCTCTCCTGGTCCACATTTCAAAACACGGAAAGCGACGGAACGGATGAAATTTTCCGCGCCCACGAAGTAGCCCATCAATGGTGGGGAATCGGTGTCAATTTCAATACATATCATGATCAATGGCTAAGCGAAGCGTTCGCGGACTATTCCGGATTGTGGTATATGCAGGTGATTATTCACGACAATGAAAAATTCTTTGAACAACTTCGGAAGTATAAGACACTGATCATGTCGAACAGGAAATATCTTCTAGGAAGCGGACAGGAAGCAGGTCCCATCTGGCTGGGGTATAGAACAAGTTCGAGTTCAACGGAGGGGGATTACAGTCTTATCATTTACAAAAAAGGAGCTTGGGTGCTCCACATGCTTCGCAATATGGCGCTTGAATTAAAAACTATGAAAGAAGATGTTTTCCAGGGAATGATGAAAGAATTCTACCAAACTAATCGCGGCAAGAGCGTGTCAACAGCCGATTTTCAAAAAATCACCGAGAAATATTTTAATATTCCGATGGATTGGTTCTTCAAGCAATGGGTCTATAACACAGAAATTCCTACGTATTCCATCCTTTATAAATTACAAAAACAGGAGAATGGAAAATATAAAGTTCATTGTACGGTAAAGCAGGCTAATGTCCCGGACGATTTTCAAATGTATGTTCCGTTCTTGATTGATTTTGGCGAGAAGAGATACGCCCGATTGCGGTATCTCGTCAAAGGTCCGGTCACGGAATTCGAATTTCCATTGATGCCTTTGAAACCGGAAGAGATCAAATTCAACGATCTTGAATCCGTTTTGTGCGAAATTGAAGACGAGGATTGGGATTAATCGGATAATGTACTCCGTTGAATATGCACTGGGTTTGCTAATTCCTTTTAGGATGTTGCATGCCGAGCATTAACGCGGTATCTTTGAGAAATAATAATCTTGTCACTGCTATTCAAGAGGTTCACATGCCTCAACCAAAAACAACCTACGCACGCGTTCATTTCTGAATTTGTTCTTCTTTCAATTGACTGTTGAGTGATCCTCAATCTGTTTTTTATTTTAAACATTGAAAGGAAACAATTGTGAATAATAAAAACTTACATCCAGAAAGCCTCATGATGTCCTACGGTTACAATCCCGAATGGTCTGAAGGGGCAATTAAGTGTCCGATCTTTCAAACTTCCACATTTGTATTTAAAACAGCTGAAGAAGGAAAAGCATTCTTCGAAGTTGCCTATGGCAAACGGGAACAACGTCCGAATGAAAAGCTCGGTCTCATTTACAGCCGCATCAATAATCCCGATCTGGAAATATTGGAGAATCGATTGACGTTGTGGGATGGTGCGGAAGATTGTGCTGTTTTTGAAAGTGGAATGTCTGCCATTTCTACTGTCTTGCTGGAATTCTTAAAACCGGGTGATACTATTTTGTACAGTTCTCCTCTGTATGGTGGAACAGAACATTTTTTGCAGCATGTCTTAACGCAATTTGGAATCAATATTATTCGATTCAAAACGGGTGAGTTTCGCGAAGAAGTGATCGACATTGTGGAGCAGAGCGGACATGCGGACACTCTCAAGATGATCTATATTGAAACACCGGCAAACCCTACGCTCGATCTTATTGATATTGCCTGCTGTAAAGAGATTGCAACATATTTTTCGACAAAAGAAAAAGAAGTCTATCTTGCCGTTGATAACACATACTTTGGTCCATTGTGGCAGCATCCTTTAAAACATGGAGCAGATATTGTCCTCTACTCTGCTACAAAATATATTGGCGGGCACAGCGATGTTATTGCCGGCGCCGTGCTTGGTTCATCCAAAATCATTAAAAGAATAAAAACGCTGAGAACTTTTTTAGGAAATATGGCGGGACCGTGGACCGGATGGTTGTTATTGCGGAGCCTGGAGACTTTAAAACCACGTATGGAAACACAGGCGCATAATGCAAAACATGTTGCAGAATTTTTAGCACATCATCAAAAGATCGAACGGGTATACTATCTCGGATTTTTGGATAAGACAAATCCCGTTCAATATGATGTATATAAAAAACAATGTCTCTCTCCCGGCGCGATGTTGTCTTTCGATGTTGTGGGGGGTGAAAAAGAAGCATTCACATTCCTGAACAATTTAAAGTTGATTAAACTGGCAGTGAGTTTAGGAAGCACCGAAAGTCTCGCCGAACATCCGGCAACTATGACACACATGGATCTTGATGATAACGAAAAAATAGAGCTCAATATCACGGGAAAATTGATCCGTCTCTCTGTTGGTGTTGAACATTATGACGATCTTATTGCGGATATTGCGCAGGCGTTAGATCATATTCATTTAAAGACGGATGTTTTCAATTTAACATCGGAAGAAATTGAGGCATTTTAGAAGATCTTCACTTAAGCATAACAACAATCTCTACTATCAAATCCACATCTTAGAGGGCTTTTTGAGATGTGGATTTTTTTTGATACCATAAAGCATTATTTAAAAAATTCCATGTCAATTTTTCGGTTGCAACAGCTCCATATGAAAAAGTATATTGAACATAAAAAAACTATGACACTTACAGCCGATACGATGTACAACGCTTTGCTCCGCAAGGACAGCACGTTCGAAGGAACCTTCTACGCCGCTATTAAAACTACCGGTATTTTCTGCCGGCCAACATGCACCGCGCGCAAACCGAAGCGGGAAAATGTTGAATATTATTCCACGCCAAAGGATGCTATTCTTCACGGATACCGTCCCTGCAAAGTCTGTGCACCAATGACCGTTGTGGGCGATTATCCCACTGAAATCAAGAAAATAATTTTCCGCATTACGGAACATCCGTTGGACAAATTGAAGGATGGCGACCTCCGTTCCATGAATATTGAGCCAAATCGGATCCGTCGTTGGTTTAAACGACATCATGGCATCACATTTCATTCATACCAACGGATGATGCGGATCAACAGCGCGTTCAAAAAATTATCGGAAGGAGAATCGGTCACTTCCGCAGCGTATGACAGTGGATATGAATCACTCAGCGGATTCAGCGATGCATTCCGATCACTTATCGGAAAAGCTCCGTCGGATCATTCTGCAACGAATATCATTACCATCACTCGATTTCCTACTCCATTGGGACCGATGTTTGCGTGCGCTACTAATGAGGGAATTTGTTTATTGGAATACACTGACCGACGAATGCTGGAGTTTGAATTGCGCGATATCCGTAAACGATTACACGGATCGATTCTCTTCGGCTCTAATAAACATTTGGAACGATTGCAGGTTCAATTGAAAGAATATTTTGACGGAAAACGAAAAACATTCGATCTTCCGTTGATCACACCGGGGACCGAATTTCAGAACAGAGTTTGGAAACAGCTTCACAACATTCCGTACGGCGAAACTGTTTCCTATAAACAGCAGGCGGAACGAATGAAACACGGTAAAGCAGTACGGGCTGTGGCCAATGCCAATGGATTCAACCGAATGTCGATCATTATCCCCTGCCACCGCGTGATAGGGAGCGATGGGAGTTTGACCGGATATGGTGGGGGATTATGGCGTAAGAAATGGCTGTTAGATTTTGAAAAGAAGAATAGATAAGAATGATTACACAGATGTCGCAGAAAAATCGCAGATTTTATTCTGCATCACTGCCGTCCAAAATAAATCGCAAGTGAATACAAAATTGGCCATAGTATCTCAAATTGGACAAATATTTTTTTAAAAAAACAAGTAGTAAGCCCTCTTTGCCGTATTGTAGAGATCGTATTAAAGTGCGTGGGTGCCTGCCTGCACCAAAGGTGTCGCTTCGCGAACGGCGGGGCAGGCGAAATTTAGGAGGATTGAGCGAATGGGAAAGCGATGAATGACGGGACTTTTGATGGCGCGATTCGCGCCATCAACGGGCAAGAGCGAACGGGATTCATCGCGCGCGTTAAATTTCGTAAGGAGTTCTTTTGCTTCTTTTCTTGCTCCGTCAAGAAAAGAAGTGAGTGAAGTATCTTGTTGTTTTTATCAATGTGTTTTGGACAAATCTGATTCTGCTTACATCTGCCGGAAACAATTTATTTTAACGGCTGATTGCCAATTCCTTTTTTCTTCATTAACAATTCAATATCAGAAATTTCTCTCACTGCGCTTACGGAAAGATTTTCATTTCCATTTTCGGTTACCAAGATTACATCCTCGATCCGAATTCCAATATTAAAATATTTCTTATCGACACCCTCGCTGTTTTCAGGAATATAGATTCCCGGTTCAACGGTGTAGAGCATTCCGGAAACCATCATTTGTTGTCCCACATCATGAACATTTAATCCAACAGGATGTCCGAGTCCATGATTGTAAAACTTTTTGAATCCCATTCCCTCTTTTTGTTTCATAATTCCCAACGAGAACAATCCTTCCACAATCACAGAATCGGCAGCAGCGGAAACTTCATTCCACATCACTCCCGGTTTAATTTTGGCGATTGCTGCTTTCTGTGCATTTAAAACAATCTGATAGATCTCTTTTTGTTCTTTGGTGAATTTACCATTTGCCGGGTAGGAGCGTGTCACATCACTGGAATAACCACGATATTCCGCAGCACAATCGGAAAGAACAATATCGCCATTATTAATTTTTTTCCTGTTGGTATTGTAATGAAGAATAACGGAATTTTCTGCAGTCCCATTGATGCAGGGATAACCATTAAACTCAGATCCTTGACGTTGAAACGCATATTCATACAATGCCTGCACTTCATATTCATACATTCCCGGCTCAACAGAAATCATTGCCTGATTGTGGGCAATGGCGCTGATCTCGCTCGCTTTTCGCAGCATCTCAATCTCCTGCTTGGACTTGATGATGCGCATCGTATGGACGATCGCGTTCGGGTCACGTAATTCAATTTTTGAATTATATCGTTTGGCATTATCAACATATGACACGATGGGTGAAAGAAGTTCACGCAACTGACCGGTGACATCGGATGTCACTGATTGTGCATAGAGATATTTGATCCCGGAAAATAATGTCTGCTGAAAAATTGATTTAAATTTATCATTCGGCAACGAGGATTGAATGCCGATAATCTTCATTGCACCTTCCGTTCCATAGCGACGCCCTGTCCACGCTTCAGCCTGCGGATTTCGTGCCTGAACAAATAACACTTCGTTTGTTGTTATTGTTGTAGAATCATTCACTTTTACGCGAATTCCTTTTGGAGAAAGAATAAGCAATGCGTTCGCTTCGGTAAAGCCTGTTAAATAATAAAAATTATCTGCCTGTCGATAGAGAAAATCGACATCACCGTTTCGCATCCGTTCCGGTGATGAATAAAAGACAGCAGCCGCATCCTGACCGATCATTTTCATCACAGAATCCCGACGCGTTTTGTATTCGGAAGGAGTAATAACGTCCGTATCATACTGGATGTATTTTAGTCCGTCATTTTCCTGTGCAATTCCTAATGTTACCAAACCAAGAATGATATACCATGCAGATTTCATTATTTCTCCTCAATTTTTAGTGGGACAATATACAACGAAAAATGGGAAGTGGGAACATGATAGGAAATTATTGCGATAATCGTCAAGATACCGAATCAATTAAAAATTCGTTTAATTGCAGTTGTTCTTTTCCACAATTGAAAAAATAAACCTCTGGAGTCCATGATTATATAAAGAGAAACCGTCTTTTATGATATCATTTTATCAATGACATTTGTGTTGTACCGAGAAACTCGCCTGCGCGAAGTGTGCAAAAATATGTTCCGCTGGGTAACATCGTTCCATCAAATTGCACTGTATGTGTTCCTGCATTTTTTTTCTCGTTGAGCAGATTTGCAACAATCTTTCCGGCAGCATCATAAATGTTCAACACCGCGAATTCTTCCCTTTCCAATGAAAATCGAATTTCCGTTTTCGGATTAAACGGATTCGGGTAGTTTTGCAGTAATCCCAACGGCAACGGACTTCCCGCCTCTGCCTTCTTCACCTTCGTAATTGTTGAGGGCGAAACAATGATGATGCATTTCGTCAGTTCATCCGAGCTGATGTAAAGATTGCCACGCATATCGGTTTCCACTCCAACAGGTCTTCCCCATGCAGATTTACCAACGGAATCTGTCAAAAAGCCCTGCACAAAATCTGCAACATAATTTGCCGTTGTGTCGCTTTCGTTATCAAATCCCAAGTAGACTATTTTGAAACCGGTTGCATATGTTCTATTCCATGAACCACGCAATGCAGAAAAAGCTCCATGGCGAAATTGTTGCGGAAAAGATCCGTTGGAAAATTCGATAGCCATCGGTGCACTGTGAGCCTGAATAAGCGCGCCAGGTTGGATCATTGATTTCACTTTTGCGCTGTCTTGAGCATTCAACGGCAGAAGCGATTGATATGATGCGTTGGCATTAAAGTTGACCCACACACCGTGAGCAAACGCATACGGGTACCCGTAAAATCCTCCGTCACGGACGATGTCAATCCATTCAGGAGGGATATTATCTCCTTGCCAATCGAATCCATTATTGTTCGCCCACAATCGTCCATTGCGCAACGTCATTCCAATAGCATTGCGGCACCCTGTTGCAAAGACTCTCCGTCCGGTTCCGTCGTCATTCCACTCTTCAATGATCGCTCGATTTTCTTCGCGGCAGGTATTACAGAGAGATCCAATTGACAGATACATTTTTTTCTTTATCGGATCGAACACAATCGTTCGAGTATCATGTCCTCCCCCTCCTTGCTGTCCTCCTGTAACCATCGTAACAAATGTGGATTTTGTTTCATAGATACCGTCGCCATTCGCATCAATACATTTTGTCACTTTTGTTTCTTCCGCAACATACATTGCACCATTGTAGAATTTAAGATCATGCGATTTTGAAAATCCCGAAGCAACAATAATAGCCGTGTCAGCAACACCGTCAACATTTTTATCAGGAAGAGCAACGATTGCACCCCCATTTTTATCGGCAACATGCAGCACACTGTCGGGACTCCACGCAAAGAATCGCGGTTTCGAAAGTCCACCGACATGAAATATTTTTGCGGTGTATCCTGTTGGCAAAGAAAGAGAAAGATTTTCAGAGACTGTTCCTTTGAACTTTTGCGGCACGACCACCAAGCTCGATTGAAGAGCAAGATCAACAATCGGTGTCATCTTTACCGATGACGGAAGCGGCTGTGACGAACAATTGGAAAAGAATAGAATGAACAGGAGAAATATCGGGATGATCTGTTTCATATATTTACTCAACTTTTTTTGGAATGCTGTAATATGGTTTGGTTAATACTGAATCGGTGATGAATACATGATACATTTCATCTCGCATCAAATCAATCAGTGATACTTCCGTACCGTCGAGCAATGCTTTCGTTAAAACCAGTCGAACACCGTGACTGTAATCCATATACGTATCTTGATGCCAGTTGTTTGGTGGTTGAATCGGAACACCTTCCGCTGTATGCCAACCATAAATAACCACTGGCGACGGTCTGTTCGGTCTCAATTGAGAATAGATCTTTTCATGGATAATAATATCTTTTTTATGTCCCGCTACAAGTGAACCGAGCGGAAATGTTGCAAGAAGCGGATTTCTGATTGATTGCACCGAATCATTATGTTGAATGAATCGCGGTACTTTTATCATGTCTGTATCTGGGGGGATTGGCTGAGGACGAAGTTTTACTGTTGCTGCTTTGTAGATTTGATCAACCATATTTTTCGTCGGCAAGGTACAATGCAGTGAATCTGCAATCCTTTGTGCAAGAAAAGGTGTCATTGGACAAAGAAAATAATCGCTGTCATGGCCAATGGCAAGATATTCCGGCGCGACAAAATATTTCAACTGCATCGTCTTTCCGTTGATCTCTTTCACAATTTCTATGGGAACAAACGTGCGAATAAATTTCGGAATATTCCCAGAACATACCTGTTGAAATATCTCTTCTTCACGATCAGTACGAGTAAGGGGAATAAGTGATACACTGAAATTACTTCCGCCTGATGCATCGACATTCCGTTGAGGAAGATTTAATTCCTGGGCAGAGAGAAGTGCCGATGCAATTAGGATAAAGACAATTGATTTCATAGTCTAAAATAAAAAAGGGGAAGCATAAATGCTTCCCCTTTGCCCTTAATAATTCACCTCTTCTTACTTTCGATATCCGTACTGCATATCAATCTTAAAACTGCCATTATTCCCATTCATTAAGAGAGTTCCATTCCCGCTTCCTACCGTCACAGTAAAATCACGATTGATAGAACGTTCTTTATAGAGATCGCCCCGCTGGAACGTGATTTCAGCAGTGTAATTGCCGCTGATGGTTCCACTAATGGCATTATAGAAATTACTTCTCCATGTCGTGCTCAATAATGGACGATATCTTGGCGCTTTTACATTAACGCTTGTGAGCGTTAATGTGCTCTTATGTGTCCGCTGCATATTTCGTGTTGTGATAGTATCAGTTCCTGATCGGACATAATTACTATCTAACGTGATTGTCACGGTATCTTTGTTAATATTATTCGAAGTCCACGCACCTTTTAATTGTGTAAGACTATGCGAAACTCTGGAGTTTTGGAAAAATCCCGTGCCGCTGACAATCCAAAAGCGTAACGTTGTTGCCGTATCATTTCCGGCAATATAATTTTTTTGACCGATTCCATTTTTCAGGAAACGATAACGGTATTCTCTGGTAATGGACCGCTTCACAAGATTGTTCTGTTGTGAACGGTTCACGGAAACAGTCCACCATCCTGATACTGAATCATAAATTGGAACTCCTGCTGTCACCAGATCAACACCATCCATTATCGGTGTCATTGTACCGAGAGATCCACCACCGCCCGCGATCATCACATCGGCAAAGTTTTCTGTTGCACCTCCGCTTTCATCTCCCATTGCTGCCGCAATAGATTCCGCTGCATCTTCATAGAGAACAGTGGAATCTGACTGCGGATCTGTGCTCTTCTCGCATCCGAAGATGAACAATCCTGTAATCAGCAGAAGAGAAAAAAATTGTTTTGTTGCTTTCATACTAACTCCTTAAAATTGTGATTGAATGAGATTATTGTCGTTCTCTCATTCGTTCTTCCATTTCTTTTTGACGTTCTTTTTTATACTCTTCATATTTTGGTTTTTGTTCTTTTGTTAACAGCTTTAGAATCTCTGCATCTGTTTTTTCGGTCCGTTTTTTCATGATCTCCCGCATCGATTCACGATCTCCGTCATTTTTGTCAAATTCTGCCCGGGCTTCTTCGCGAGCTTTCAGTATTACTTCTTTTACCTTAATACTTTGTTCCGTGCTCAAACCAACTTTTTCGATGATCCGTTTCAATTGTGCTTCCGTTCTGTCTCCTCTCCCCATTCGCGGCTGTGCAATAGCGCAGGTTAGGACAGCAGCAGCAAGAATTACCATTAAAAATAGTTTTCGGGATTTCATCGTAATCTCCATACAGATTGTAACAAAGCTGTAATAGTTAATTGAGCATCTTTGACAAAGCAATATACTGGTTAGTTTAAGATGCAATGTGAGTAACAACACGATATTCACTGAAAATAAAGGAAAAAATACGTATTTTTAAGAGGATTCTATCTGAAATTGACTTCTCAAATTATGAAATCAGCGAAACAAAAGCTTATTATTCTTGGAAGCGGCTTTGCCTCTTTTAGCACTTTAAAGGGTATCAATACTCAGGCGTACGATGTGATTGTGGTAAGTCCGCGAAATCATTTTATTTTTACACCACTGCTTCCAAGCACAACCGTTGGAACAATTGAGTTCCGTTCCATTATTGAACCGATCCGCAGCGCAAAAGAAAATATCACTTTTTATCATGCGTACTGTACCGGCATTGATACTGTCAACAATACTCTTCAATGTAAAAATTCGCTGGATGGAAATGAGTTTTCCCTTTCGTTTGACAAACTTGTGATCGGAGTCGGTGCTATCAGCAATACGTTTGGTATAGAAGGAGTGGAACAATACGGATTATTTTTAAAAGAGTTGACTGATGCCCGGGCCATTCGTCAGCGGATAATAGAAAATTTTGAACGAGCCAGCACACCCAATCTTCCCTTTGAAGAAAGAAAACGGTTGGTACATTTCGTTGTTGTCGGCGGCGGACCGACTGGCGTGGAATTCGCAGCAGAGCTTCATGATTTTCTTACAGAAGATCTTGTTGATTCTTATCCCACCGTCGTGCCTGATGTAACTATCACACTCTTTGAAGCAGGCGATGCTTTATTAAGTACATTTGATGCCGCTCTGAGTGATTACACAATCAAAATTTTTCAACGACAAAAAATTTCTGTACGTCTTCAATCTCAAGTAGCAAAAGTGGAAAAAAAAGAAATCCTCTTGAAGGATAGCTCGCGTATTCCGTATGGAATGATGGTATGGTCGACAGGAAATACACATACACCATTTGTAAAATCGCTGCCGTTCGAAAAAGATCGAGGATCACGCTTGATCACCAATGAATATTTTCAGCTAAAGGGATTTAAACACATTTATTCACTTGGAGACTGCGCAACAATTGAGGGAAATCTTCTTCCGGCAACATCGCAAGTAGCACAGCAGGAAGGATATTATCTTGCAAAGAGTCTGAATGCATTAGCGAAGGAGCGTCCAATAACACCGTTCATCTATCATCATCGGGGAATGCTGGCATATATCGGAAGCAACCGCGCACTTGCTGATCTGCCTCAGGTAAAAGGACGAGGGTTTTCAACATGGATATTCTGGCGTTCGGCATATTTGACTAAACTTGTCAGCTGGAAAAATAAAATTCTTGTCGTATTTGATTGGATAAAGACATTTGTTTTTGGAAGAGATTCGAGCAGATTTTAATGACCAATTTTACCCATCACTATATTAAAGAGATCCTTTCTGCGCACAAACGGATACCACTGTCACCCGTCGGATGTCGAAAAGCGTGTGTGATGGTAACGCTTGTCAATAAAGAAAATCATTTGCATCTTCTTTTGACGAAACGAACTGATTCGGTTGAGCATCACAAAGGGCAGATTTCTTTTCCGGGCGGAATGGTTGACGAAGAAGATAAATCCGATACGGCAACCGCACTTCGGGAAGTTGAAGAAGAAATCGGGATTCCCCGTTCATCAATTACGATTCTCGGAACATTGGATGATATTTATATTCCAAGTGGATTTGTTGTTACACCAATTGTCGGTTATATTGAATCCTTCACGGATGTAAAAACAAATCCCGATGAAGTTGCCGAAGTATTATTAATTCCGTTGGAAAAATTTTTCGATCTGTCGCTGCGTCATTTAGAGACCCGCGAATTAAAAGGGGTTCAGCGTCAGGTTTATTTTTACGATGTTTGGAAAGAACCGGTCTGGGGTGCAACAGCACACATCATTAAGCAGTTGACAGATCTTGTTTCATCGCATTAAATACCATTGAAAGACATGTCCACCGCAATATCCATTAAAAATCTTGTTAAAGAATATCACCGGAAGCGTGAAGCACCGCTGCGTGCCGTAGACGATATTTCCTTTGACGTTGAATCCGGAAAAATTTTTGGACTGCTCGGGCCAAACGGGGCAGGGAAATCAACAACCATTAAGATTCTTTCCACACTCGTTCCGCCAACTTCGGGAACTGTCCTGATCAATGGATTCGACGTTGTGCAGAAATCATTGGAAGTCCGAAAAAACCTCTGCGTTGTGCTGCAAGAAAGCGCCGTTGAAGTATTTCTGACCGTGAAACATAATTTCCTTACCTATGGAAAATTCCATGGAATGTCCTCTGCCGAGATCGAGAAGAAAGTGGGACGTGTGGTGGAATTGTTCAGCTTACACGACGTGATCAATCAAAAACCGATTGATCTGAGCGGAGGAATAAAACGACGTGTTCAGGTGGCAAAAATGTTTTTGGTTGATAAACCAATTGTTTTTTTGGACGAAGCAACAACCGGGATGGATACGTTCAACAAACGAGCAACAGTGAAAGCAATCAGAGAAGAAGCGGAACGCGGACGAACGATCCTTTTGACGACACACATGCTTGAAGAGGCGGAAGAATTGTGCCATTCCATTGCGATTATCAATCACGGAAAAATTGTCGCCAGCGGAACCACCGATGATGTGAAGAAAATGGGACTGCAGTTGTTTTATCTTTCCTTGAAGTTCAGCGAGATGGGAAAAGAACTGGAAGAATTGATTCAAAAATTTGCTCCTGTAAAGATTGAGATTGTGAACAATGAAGCAACAGTGACTGTGCGGGAACATAATGTTGCCTTAAACATTCTTTCGCTGGCACAATCGTCCGGTGCATTGAAACATTTTGAAATTTCCACCGCTTCGCTGGAGGATGTTTTTGTTGAATTGATTGACGGTAAGAAGATGAGGACAACTCGATGAGGAATGTTGCTGCCGTCGTCTACCGCGATGCACTTATAAGGCTTACCAGTTTTACATGGCTCTTCTTTGATATGGCTGTTCCGCTGCTCTACTTGTTAATGTTTGGAGTCGGTTTCAATAAAGCCGTTGGACTCGGCGTGAATACAATGGGTACGTCAATTCCGTACAACGATTTTTTTCTTGCCGGCGTACTCTCAATGGCATGTTTCGGAAGTGCAATTAATCAAGCATATGGATTTTTTGTTGATCGCGATAACGGTATCTTCTACGAATTTCTTACCTATCCGATGACGCGGGGGGAGTTACTTCTAGGGAAAATGATCTTTCAATGCGTGATGGCCTTAGCACAAACCGCACTGACGTTGAGCGCCGCAATATTTATCCTCGGCATCAATGTAAATATTGCTTTGATACCTGTAACAATCATAGCGGTGATGGCCGGAATTGCGGGTTGGTTCTTTGCGTTGTCGATCGTCGCTTTCAAGATTCGTCGTAATGACACCTTTAATACTCTGATCAATGTTGCATACTTCGTTCTGATGTTCGTCAGCAGTATGTTCTATCCGTTGGATGCAGTGCCGGAATGGCTGCGTTACATTTCCTACGCAAATCCACTCACTTGGCATACAGACATCTTACGGTATCTCACAATTGGGATTGGGAATGGAGGAACAATAATGATCGAGGCAGTCTGTTTTCTCACGTTCCTGCTTCTTTCGTTTTGGTTTGCTCAAAACGCTTTAAAAAAAGCAGCGTAACTCTTTTCTTGTTGCATCTTCACAACTTAACCCAACGCGCCGTATAAATCTTTCGAATTTACTTTCACTCCCATCAACTTCAAGTACATAAAAAGTTCCGCTTTGTGATTTAAATGATGTTCCAGTGCAAAAAGCGACATGCGCCATTTTTGCGCACGCCCTAATTGCAGCGTATCCAATTCTCCCGTCTGAAATTCTTCGTTGTTCATTATTGAAAAAATATCAAAAAAGTATTTTACGTTTTCGCGATACAGATTCACACACTCTTCAACTGTAGCGCTCGGTGTTCTTCTGTTCGTAATAAAGACATGCCGCAGTGATGGAAGCGCCCATTCATTTTTCAGAATCCCATTTGCATTAAATCGTAACGCATACGCCATGTGATACATTAACTGACCGACGGTGAATGACTCTTCTGTTGGTTTCCAATCTTTTTGATCCGGTGGAACAAGCAAGAACATTGGTTCGGTGGGAGCCAGTTGTTTTTCGGCATAGTCGCGAAATTGCAGCGAGGTCATCTGTTATCCTTCAAATTCTGATTCAATAATGATGGTCTGATCTATAATACGAATATTTAGCACGTTTGGACGGCAGCAGACAGAACAATCCTCCGTCAAGGTTTGTTCTTCCCCTCCCTCTGGTTCTACAAAGACCTCGTTTTCTTCCCCGCAAAATGAGCAATGAAACGTTCCAAAATAATCCATAAGCCAAAAATAGAGAAGTTGGTGTAGAAAAACCACTTGGGAACAACGATATTTCGAAGACGTCTAAGGAACGATTGACTGGCTGGGATAACACCCAAATATTGCTTATCAGCCCTAATTTCAGTATTTTTATATACTTACAACGTTTTTTTCATTACAATTTATTCCATATAGAGGAGTTTTTCAGTTATGCAATTGAAAAAGTTAATGATGACCACCCTCGTTTTCGCAATATTTGCGGGAATCATTGGCTGCGGCGGTTCAAGTTCGTACGTTGCAGATATTGCCGGTGATAAGATCACGATCCAAGATTTTGAGCAGGTCTATGCAAAGAATAACGGCGGCTGGGAAGCTGCGGCAAAAACATCGGTGGAAGATCGCCAAAAGTTTTTGGATCTCTATGTAAAATTTCGACTAAAAGTGAAAGAAGCTTACTCTCTTGGATATAACAATGACAAAGAATTGAAAAATGAACTGAACGATTATCGAAAAAATCTTGCTGTTTCATACATGCTGGAAAAGGAAATCACCAAGCCGGCATTGGAAATGATGTATCAACGTAAATTAAAGGTACTCCGTGCAAGTCATATCCTGGTAGGAACAACCTCCGCAAATCCAGAAGATACATTGATGGCATTTAATGAAGGATTAGCAATCATTGATTCATTGAAATTTGGAATTTCTTTTGAAGAATTAGCCTTGAATAATTCCCGGGATCCTTCAGTTCAAAACAATAAAGGTGATCTGTATTATTTCAGTGCCGGACAATTGGTACCGGAATTTGAAGATGTTGCTTACAGTTTAAAACCGGGTGAAATTACATTGGTCCCAGTGAAAACTCAATTTGGTTATCACATTATTAAAGTGACCGATATAAAAAACAACCAAGGTGCGGTAAAAGCAAGCCACATCATGAAGCGGCATACGCGCGGCGCAAATCCCGCAGATTCTGCAAAAGCGTATGAAGAAATTAAGACTATATTGGATTCTATTAAAGCGGGAAAAGATTTCGCCGAAACAGCCCGCAATTTGTCCGACGATACCTACAGCGCAGAACGAGGCGGCGATCTTGGATTTATTGAACGCGGAAGAACGGTGAGAGAATTTGATGAAGTTCTTTTCGATCTTAAGGACGGCGAAGTTTCCGGAATCGTGAAGACACAATTCGGATATCACATCATTAAACGGGATCACGCGCAAGGAATTGCTCCATTTAAAGAAATGGAACAACAATTAAAAACTGATTACCAGAACTATCGTTTTCAATATGATTACAACACGATGGTGAATAAACTCCGTACGTTGTATTCATTCAAAGAGAACAATGATGCGGTAAAAGCATTCTCGGTGAGTGTCGATACGTCGAAAACAACAAGCGATATCAATTGGGACAGCACTGTTTCCGCGGCGACGCGAGCATTGGTCATCTACACCTTCGGCGACAGAAAAGTAACCGTAGATGAACTGATTGAATTAACAAAAACGAATCAGGATTTGAAAAATTTGGCATTGAAACTTCCGTTCACTATCCAAACTATTGTCAGCAAGGTCGGTACCGGTTTGATTGCAGAACATCACGCTCGACAACTGGAAGGAAAATTCCCGGACTTCAACCGCACAATGAAGGAATACGAAGAAGGTATTCTCCTTTTCAAAGCGGAACAAGAGAATGTATGGAACAAAGTTCAGCCGTCAGACTCCATCCTGAAAAAATATCATGCAGAACGAAGTGCAACGTATCAATGGCCGGACCGGGTGAATGTGCAAGAAATCTTTGTACCATCAGACAGTGTTGCACAACTTGTGCAAAAAGCAATGACGGGTTATACTGTTGATTCACTCGTTGCCAAAAAACAAAAAGGAAAGAGCAAAAAAGCAGCCTACGACACTGTAAAAATTGTTGTGGCACCAATTAGTTTTGATTCAGCCGCTGCTCTGTACAATGTTCGCGGTACAACACTCGAAACCCGCGGAGTGTTAGGTTTACAACCTCTTTCCACCAACACAGTGACACAACGTGCTTGGGGAATTCCGGAAAAAGATACCATTACCTATTTCCCGAACGAAGGGGGATTTTCCTTTGTGAAAGCATTAAAAAAAGATCCCGCGCGCGAAAAAACATTCGAAGAAGCACAATCGGAGGTTTCCGGAGCATTCCAAGAATATGAAACAAAACGATTAAGTGACGAATGGTTCCAATCGCTGCAGAAAAAATATCCTGTACAACTCAATGCAGACGCATTGGCAAAAACCTTTGCAAAACCGCCGGCAACCGCGGCATCAGAGAAACAATGACATATTGCAATTGCCATACAGAGGAAAGCGTCTATCGCTTTCCTCTTTTCTTTTTCAGTCTGCTCCTGTTGCTGGTCATCGGATGCACCGAACCGGAACAAAATGGATCGGTCGTTGCTCGGGTGAACAATCAATCATTGACAATGGAAATGATTAAGGCAAATGTCGATCCTTCCCGCACATTGACACAGAACGATATCCAGCAATATGCAAGTCGCTGGGTGACCAATGAATTGTTGTATCAGGAAGCACAGCAGCGCGGTTATGATGTGTCCGAACAGATACAGCAAAAAATGACAGAAGCGCGCAAACAACTGAGTATTGCCGAATTGTTGGAAAAAGAGGTGTATTCGCTTGCATCCAATGATGTCCGGCGTGATGAACTTGCAGCCTATTTTCAGAATCACAGTGACGAGTTTATTCTTCGCGAAAGTATTATTCGATTGTCAGTTGTTATCTTCAACGAATTTGAATCTGCAAATCAATTTCGCACAGAGACATTGAATAACGGCGAATGGGATAAAACGATCGAACAGTTTCGTTCCAATCCGTCAAAAGGATTGCTCTCGTATTCTGATTCTCTTTTTTATACCAAGTCGTCGCTCTATCCGCAGGAATTGTGGAAAGTGGCCGGTGCACTTGGAATGTCGGAAGTATCGTTTCCGGTAAAGACCAGTGTTGGACATGTTGTGCTTCGTTCGCTGGGACAATTTAAAGAGAGCTCTATCTCACCGTTGCAGTATGTTGAAACAGATATCCGTAACCGATTGGCAATGGAACGCCGCCAAAAAAAATATCAGCAATTTTTACAGGAGCTGCGCATGAAACACACTGTGACCATGATGATTGCGGGAACAGATTCTACCAAAGGAATGGACTAATACATGACGATGAGAATATGTTTATTATTATCGCTGCTCGTCAGCGGTGCAACGGCGCAACAATCACTCGACAGGATCATCGCTGTCGTGGACAAAGAGGTTATTACTGAGTCCGATTTGAATTTTACCGTTCAACAACTGGCCGTACAAAATCGACTCGATTCAAAGTCGAAAGAATTACGAGACCGTGTGTTGGATGGCATGATCAATGATAAACTTGTGCTTGCACAGGCTATTGAGGACAGCGTCATCGTTTCCGATGAAGAAGTGACCGAACGACTTGAACAACAAATTCAGCGTATGACGTATCAAGTGGGAAGTCAGCAGAAACTGGAAGAGATGTACGGAATGACCATCAATAGAATGAAGCGCGACTTCCAGTTCCGCGAGCTTATCCGAAAACAGATGCTTGTGCAAAAAATTCAGCAGCAGCGCCAAACACAACTGACAGTGTCGCGCCGAGAAGTGGAAGAATTTTTCGCAACATATAAAGACAGTATTCCAAAAGTTCCGATGGAATTCGAATTAAGCCACATCTATGTTGAACCGAAACCAGATTCTTCCGTATTGAAACTGCTATTTAATAAAGTACAATCAATCGCCGACAGCATTAAAGCAGGGGGTGATTTTGCGGAATTTGCAAAACGGTATTCATCGGATGGATCAGCTGCACAAGGTGGTGATCTTGGATTTGCCCGCCGCGGTTCGTTCGTAAAAGAATTTGAAGAGGTCGCATTTACGTTATCTGAAAAAGATATCTCCAAACCAGTTAAGACGCAGTTCGGCTATCACATTATTCAACTTGTTGAACGTCGTGGCGATGCTGTACGAACACGACATATTCTCTTCCCAATTGAAATGTCTCAGGCGAATGACGATTCAACAATCGCGCAATTAAAACGGATTCGTGAAGCAGCTGTTAAAGGAGAAAGTTTCGGAGTGCTTGCACGTCGATATTCCGAAGATAACGATACGAAAGACGTCGGCGGAGATCTTGGTAGAGTCGCTTCAGATCAGCTTGATCCGGCGTATGAAGAGTTTGTGAAAACGGCAAAAGCAGGAGACATTAGCGAGCCCAGAAAGTTGACCGTGCAGAGCAAATATGGATACCATATCATTTTCGTCCGGTCGGTCACAGCAGAACACCCAATCAATCTGAACGATGATTATAAGCGGATAGAACAGCTGGCCCTTCAGTTCAAGCTGAGCAATAAATACGAACAATGGGTAGACGAACTGCGCAGGACAATCTACTGGGAAAAGAAATTGTAACTCGATCGAATTTTAATTATACTAACACACTTCATTCATTGAAATACATCAGGAGAAACACATGGCACAGCATCAATCAGCGGAAAAACGTATCCGCTCCAACGAACGGCGGGCAAAACGCAATGTTGCGGAAAAATCAACAATGAAAACAATGTTGAAAAAAGTTCGTTCATCAGAATCGAAAGATTCTGCACAGACTGTCTTAAAAGAGACGGTGTCGTTTCTGGATAAACTTGCTGGAAAGAAAGTGATTCACGCAAACAAAGCAGCAAATTTGAAATCGAAATTGACTAAGCTTGTGAACAAACTGAAGTAATTGTTTGTTGCTGCAAACGACACTCCCCGCTTCTGCGGGGAGTGTCGTTTTAAATCAATCCTTCTTTTTCCATTTGCAACTGCTGCAATTCTCTGATCCGCTGCTGGAACTCTCCCCCCTTGGCAGGCTGAGAAAACATTAAAATTTCATACGCTTGTATCGCTGCGCGATACTCCCCTTGCTGTGCATAGATTTCAGCTAATGTCGGTGTGACAGCATCAGTTTCATACGCCTGCTCATCCTTAGTTTCCTGAGGAACAGGATTCTGCGGCTGATAATTTTCCTGCGGAACTATCTTCTCTGCACTTTGCAACTTCTCTGCCAGCGAATCAATATCTGTAGATGGCGATGCCATATCAATCGGCGATTCTTCATTCATCGCATTCATTTCTGCAAACAGCTGTGCTTGCTCCGGAGATGCAAACACCGGCTCCGGATCTGTATGGGTTTCCCGCTGAGTATCCGGTACTGAAGTGTCAAAGGATTCCTTCATGAAATCAAGAGAATGATCTTCAACAACAACAGTTGTCTGTTCCGCAGGCTGAACATTGTTGAGAAATTCATCCAATGAAACGGGTGATTGCGTATTGATCCGTGATTGGTTTTGTGCAAAATAATCATCGTATGAAGGAAACGCTTCTGAGGAGATGGGAAGCTCTTCTGAAACGGGTTGGTATTCTTGCTGTTGAACGATCGGTTGTTCAAACTCCGGTTCTGCAACACTGCTCAATGGCTGACTAAAACTTAACTCTTCAACACTTGGAGTTTCAAATGGTATCTGTTGAGTAGTTTCTTGCACTGATTCCGGCGAAGAGAATTGTTGTTCTGCTTCCGGTTTCACAGCTGTCGGCGGCTTGAAATAATTTTCTTCCGTCGTTCGTGTTGATTCATCCGGTTTATTGGGGACGGAGATCAGCAGCTGAGCTGCCGTCTGATTGAACGGTGATAATTCCAATGCTTTTTCAAAAGCACTTTGCGACTTGGAATATTCCTTAAAAGCCAGATGAGCTTTACCAAGAACAATGTAGCCGGCATAATAATTCGGGAAGAGTTTTATTCCTTCTTCCAACAGCATCATCGCTTCGGCAGATTGTTCTCTCCCCAAATATATATCGGCTAGCCGCGCAAAGAGAGGCGATTGCGGATTTTCTGCTAACTTTTGTGCAAGAAACTCTATGTCGAACTCTTCAAATTCCATAATAAAAAACAATGTACCTACTCAGAGTGTTTATACCACCTGATGCATGAATTATTTCCCCCTGAGCAGTTACAAAACAGCTAATAACTTACTCAGGCGTAAAATAGGTAAGATTGAGCTGAATTGCAAAATTGTTCGTAAAGATTTCATGTTATGAATATTTTGTATATTTCCATCACTATTTTCTCACTTTGCTAAAAGCCGTCTGCATGAGTTGGTTGTTTGGTGTTATTGGTTCCCGCGTTACGGTCAAGGATCTACCCCGATATCACACTGTACACGACAAGCACCTTTTTCAAAATTTCAAAGAACACTCCCATTATTTTGCCTGCGGAGGAAATACTCAAACATGTTTTTCCGAAAATACCCCGGACAATAGTTCTTTTTGGATCGGATTGGGAATTGCTATACAGAGTGATCCACATCAGGCCGCCATTCTTTCTCCTCTTGGGTGGAATGCCTTGGTACAGAATGTTGACGGCGTTAGTAAACAAAACGGTCATTTCATTATTGTAACATATGCCAATAATACGTTTGAAATCCGAACAGATACGTTAGGACTTCGGACAATGTACTGGAAACAAAATGAAGATGAGATCATCCTAAGCACTCGAATTGACTGGATCTCGAGATATTGCAACGGATTAGAAATAGATTATCAATCCACCGGTTCCCGCTGGCTATTGGTGAATCAACTATCATATCAATCGCTGGCAAAAAATACACACCGGCTTGGACCACAGGGTAAGCTTACGATCCACAACGGAAGTGTCACATCTTATCAGCAACCATATACTCCATCTGTTAATAACACTGTTTTTTCCAAAAAGAATATGACGGATTGTTTACTTTCATATCTTACCCCACAACATCAAGATTTAAAGCAAATCACATTAGGCTTATCGGGTGGGTTAGATTCTCGAGTACTTCTTTCATTCTTAATGGGTTCTCATCGTAAGAATTATCAAACGCATACCTTTGGTCATATTCTCGATCCGGATGTTGCTATTCCAAAGAGGATTGCCGAGAAAGAACATTTTCCACATTTTATCTTTCAAACCGCTATTTCGTCAACACAGCAATTAGCCCATCTGGTCCAAAGTTATGCATCGGAAACAAATCTTGTTGAGCCGATTTCCACTGCGTTACGATTACAAAATATTGCATCACTTGATCCGGCAAAATATATTATGATTGATGGAGGCTACGGCGAAATTGCTCGGCGTCAATATTTGAACAAGCTTGCCTTCTATGGAAAAAAACCTTTTCGCAATCAAAATATTGATCTGTTATTTAGGCATTTATATGTACAACGAGGTAATTTCCTTCACCGTGATATTTTCAAGCAGATGCACATAGGTGCGCGAAATGATATTTCTACTATGCTGAACACAATGCCTGCTATTGGGGAAATCAGTTTGGAAAACTATCTGGATCTTTGGGCTATTCGATCGCGGTTTCCCAATTTTGGAAGTGATGAACAGGCCAGATTGGATAAGCAGATTTTGAATTTTATGCCGTTTGCACAATTAGATTTTGTAAACATGGTCTTTACTATGCCAGTTGCTCTACGACGGAACGGGAGACTCTTTCGCGACCTGATTAAAATGAACTTTCCCGTACTATCAAATTATCCTCTTGTGAAAAGTGGTATGACATATCCTTTTCAACTTTCTACAAAAACTTCATGGTTGTATACAAAAATTAAATCAAAACTCGGGTTTCAATATGTTGAAAACCATATTGATCTGTTTTTAGAGTTAATGAAAGATTACACACTTGATCTGTTGTATTCAAAAAATGTTCAAGAACATCCTGCCTACAACTATCAATATATTCGCACCGTTATTGAACAGTATTATCGCGGAGATACAACACTAAAAACCGAAGTGGTGTGGTGGTTAACATTTGAGCTGTGGAGAAAAGGAATTGAACAAAAATAATAATGCCGGCAGCTGCCGGCATTATCGTGTTATACTGTTGAGAAACAAATTATATGTTCAGGCACTAATCGGTTCAACAACCAAATTCAATCGAGCCATTTTCATGCGGCGCGCTTCGAGTGCCTGCTGAACAGACATTAAGGCAACAAATCCATATCCACACGTGAACAAAAGTTGGAAGGGAACAGCCGCAATTTCAAGATAGTACAGGGATGAAAGCACACCGAAGAAACAATAGAGCGCCAATGCGATTTCCACAAGCACTGTCCAGCTGAACTTCACTGGAACATATTTCTTATCATTCCACGATTGTTTTTTTCCTTCAATACCATATTTCGGTGTCCGTACGAATTCAGATTTTCGTTTAAACAGTCCTTCCAGTACCGCTTTACTGTTATTCACTGCAAATCCCATGCTGCCGGCCATGAAAACAGGAAACAGCATAATCCGTTTGCGCCAATCAGCATAGATATCTTTTTGTGAATACAGGTAAAATAAAAATGAACCGATGAACGCAAGTACGAACACCGACATAAAATCAAAATAAGCATCGAATCCACCGCCATGTTTAATGAACGTAAGCGGAACATTCAAAATGCTTGCAAGGATGATGAACGGAAATACGATATTGTTCGTTAAATGAAACGTGCTGTGAAATTTAATGCGAAACGGAATGTTCGATTTCCACACCATGGGGAGAAGTTTCCGCGCTGTTTCAATGGCACCTTTCGTCCAGCGAAACTGCTGCGATTTCAATGCATTAATCTCTGCCGGAAGTTCTGCCGGAGAGGTAACATCTCGCAGGAATTTGAATTTCCAACCGCGAAGCTGTGCTCGATAGCTCAAGTCGAGATCTTCCGTCAACGTATCGCTCTGCCAGTTTCCTGCATCGAGAATCGTCTCTTTTCTCCATACACCGCCAGTGCCGTTAAAGTTGATAAAGTATCCTGCTTTGTTACGGATATTCTGTTCAATCACGAAATGCCCGTCCAAGGCCATTGCTTGTGTGCGTGTCATTAACGAATAATCGCCATTCAAATGTTCCCATCGTGTCTGCACCATGCCGATGTTCTTATCATTAAAGAAATATGGGATCGTTTTTTCCAAGAACTCCGGTTTCGGAATAAAATCTGCATCAAAAATCGCTACAAAATCACCTTTGGCAGTTTTTAACCCTTCTTTCAATGCACCTGCTTTAAATCCTTTACGATTTGTACGGTGTGCATGAATAATATTGAATCCTTTTGCCTGCTTTTCGCGAACGATACTGGCAACAAGATCAACCGTTTCATCGGTGGAATCATCCAGCACTTGAATTTCAAGTCGATCTTTTGGGTACTCAATGCCGCATGATGCGTCAATCAACCGGCGCACAACATACATCTCGTTGTACAGTGGAAGCTGTATCGTTACCATCGGTGTATCATTCAGCGGAAGATCCCCTTCCACCTCATTTCGATGTTTGTAATAGTGATAGATCATGACGAATCCGTGTGCGCCGAAAACAAACAAGATGCTCAAACAGATGATGTAGGCAATCAGTATGAATTGTTCCATAGTGTTATGTAGTTTGAATGTGAATTATATAGTGTCTTAAACTGTTCTTACCAGCCGGAAACCGTCTCCAGCAAAATATCTTCTGCAACTTTGTTCACCGCATCGTTTAACGCAACGTCGCGTGTTTGTTGACCTTGTGTATATTCTCCCCAATTGGAAAAATCTTTTTCCCAAATTTTTTTCCGAAATTTCATATCGGTGTATGAAGCGTGAACAGTCACAGTGACTCTTCGTGTACGGACGATATCATTTCCTCCAATGACGGATGGAGCATCAATCACGGTGGAAATTGTCCCTTCGATAATCGAATCTGCCGTCAACCGTTCCCCGATTTCAAGATTATTATCATTGCGGAACTGTTCGATCACTTTTTGTGTGAACTTTTCGCGTAGTCCCGGTTCGCCAAATCCACTGACATCTTCAAACAATGGAATTGCGACTGTCTTGAGATGAGGAGCAACCGATGCTCCGGTAAATGAGTAACAACTTCCAAACAAATATGTGCACACACCAAAAAAGAGAATGTTAACAGCTTTCATATTCCGTATTCTTTAATCTTTCTATACAATGTTCGTTCTGAAATCTGCAGCTCATCCGCAGCAAGACGACGATTATTGTGATACTTTTTTAATGCCGTCTCAATCATCCTTCGTTCCATTTCGCCGAGCGAGAGATTTTCCTGCACCGCATTGTTTTGATTTCCGCTTACTGCACCATTTCCGCCAAGCACACCCTTCAACAAATTTTTTACATCAAGCATGTCATTCTTTAACTCGATCAACGCACGATACAGCAGCTGACGTTCGTCAAAATCATTCTGTTTCGAAACAACCATGGGAAGATTGCGTTCTTCCGACGGCAGGCGAAGATATTTTCTGATATCTTCGGCTTCTAATTTTTTCCCGCGCTCGAGCACTAGCATGCTTTCCACAACATTGCGCAGTTCACGAACATTACCGTGCCAGTAATACTGCTGCAATAATTCCACCGCTGCCGGTGTCATACCGCCGAACTTGATGCCGTTCTTTGCGGTAAACTCTTCTACAAATTTTTCAAAGAGCAACGGAATATCTTCTTTTCGTTCGCGGAGCGCCGGGATACGAACATTCACCGAGCGCAATCGGTAAAACAGATCTTGTCGAAAATTCCCGTTTCGCACTTCTTGTTCCAAATCTTTATTTGTCGCAGCAATCACTCGCACATCCACTTTGCGCGCGATGGAAGAACCAACACGTAAAAATTCACCGTTCTCCAAAATCCGTAAAAATTTTACCTGTGTTGCAAGGGGAAGTTCACCAATTTCATCAAGAAAAATTGTACCGCCATCCGCTAGTTCAAAATATCCTTTTCGTTCGCTGCTGGCTCCTGTGAACGAACCTTTTTCATGTCCAAACAATTCCGATTCAATAATCCCTTCCGGAATTGCGCCGCAGTTTACTGTTACCATCGTCTTCTTGGCACGCTTGCTTGCACCGTGGATCGCATGCGCGATTACTTCTTTTCCGACACCACTTTCACCGGTGATCAAAACAGTAATATCGGTCGGGGACACATGTTGCAGCACCTGCACAAGTTCCTGCATCTCCAGCGATTCGCCGACGATGCCGAATTGACGTTGAAACTCTGTTCTGTTCTGAGTTTGTTCCACGTTTGCCCCGCTCAACGTTTCACCATAAACCAGTCCAGATTGAACTTTGCTTTCAATTCTCCGCCAAACGCTTTTGCCGATTGTTCATCAACAAATCCTTCAAATGCCACTGCATATACCGTTTTTCCACCGCTTACCTTCGAAAACACAATTGCTTTTTTACCGACCACGGACGTGATATTATCAGCCTGTTCCTGCGCTTTTACTTCTTGAGAATAGACAGCTACCTGAACGATAAAACCGCCGGTTGTTGTTGATGGAACAATCGATTCCTTTTTTTCTTCGACCGCCGGTTGTGGTGCGGGTTCTGATTTCACCGTTGACGGAGTTTCAGATTTGATCGGTTCTTTGACAGTTCGTTTGGCAAATATCGAGTTTGGATATTGTTCATTCAGCTGCGTTAATTTGGCATCTGCAGTTTTGTATAATCCAACTGCATAATAATATTGGTAGATTTTATAGAGGGCATCATCTGCCCACTCATTTTGCGGATAAGTATCAACAAATGATTGATACTTTTTCACCGCCTGGTCGCCGTTTTCCGTTACATACGCTTCGAGATATTTCACTCCGGGATCGTTCGACAGTTGCTTTAATAATGAGGATACTTCTGTTCGAACTTGTTCAATTTTTCCGGAATGGATCAAATCAAGACGTTGACGAACTTCCTGCTCACCAAGCTGAGCAAACAGCAGATTCGTCATCAGCAGCACAACCGGCATTATAGAAATTGTATAATTTTTCATAGAGACTATTGAATTGAAATCAATTCATGTTTGGAACAAGTTTACCAATAAGCGTCTGAGCATTTGCTCGTTCGATCTTGACTTTCCGAATTTCTCCAACAGTTGCATTACCTCTCGGAAAGACAGTTTTTTTATTGGTATCAGTCCGCCCCATCAGATCGTCCGCAGAACGAGAACTGTCGCGTTCGATCAACACTTCAACATTTTTTCCGATGAGCAATTGATTGATATCAAATGCGATTCCATTTTGGAGTTCGATGATCTCATTCAATCGTTCAACTTTCAATTCTTCCGCAACATCGTCTCCCATATCCCATGCTTTTGTGTTTTCGCGGGGAGAGTATTTGAACATATACGCGCCATCATATTTCACCTGCTTCAAAATATCCAATGTCATTTGATGATCTTCCCCTGTTTCTGTTGGGAAACCTGCAATGATATCGGTTGAGAAACTCGCATCCGGCATTGATCGCTTGACCTTTTCCATTAAGCCAAGATAGCGTTCAATAGTGTAGGTACGATTCATCAATTTCAAAATTCTGTTCGATCCTGATTGCACTGGAAGGTGAACATATTTGCAAATATTGTCATGCGTTGCTATCGTCTCAATCAATTTGTCGCTCATATCCTGAGGATGGGATGTCGTATACCGAATACGCATTGTGCTATCGACCTCGGCAACGGATTTGAGCAAGTCCGCAAAATCGTATTCACCGTCGTGATATGAATTTACATTTTGTCCAAGCAGCGACACTTCTTTAAACCCTTGAGCACTTAACTTTCGCACTTCTTCTACAATACTTTTCAAACTTCTGCTTCGTTCACGGCCGCGGGTGAAGGGAACAACGCAAAACGTGCAAAATTTATCGCAGCCTCTCATTACGGAGAGCCACGCACTGATCCCTTCTGTTCTCAACGGAGTGACATCATCGTAATTTTCCACGCGGGAAAGCTTTACGGCAATACCGCGCTGTCCTGCGTACGCATCTTCAATTAATTTTGGGAGTTTTCGATATTCATCCGGTCCGACAACAAGATCGACAAGATTATTTTTTTCGACGAGTGTTGTTCGTAATCGCTCTGCCATGCATCCCAGCACGCCGATCAATACTTCGGGGTTTCTCCGTTTGTGTTCTTTCAGTTCGGAGACTCGTTTGTGTGCCCGTAGTTCTGCGTTATCGCGAACGCTGCAGGTGTTTACTAATATCAAGTCAGCGCTGGCTGCATCTTTGGTAGGTTTGTACCCAATTCCATCCAACACACCGAGTACAACTTCAGTGTCCGCCATATTCATCTGGCAACCATATGTTTCCACATAGATTTTTTTGGATTTCGTCTCCATTTGCACTACAAATATACTTCCCTGCTGACATTTGGACAATGGAAAGTCGGTTTATTAACCAAAATTAATTGAATAAGTGAAGATTAACTGATTTTAAGAAAGGCCATGGTTGCCGTTTTGTCAGCTATTTGCTTGCCGGAAGAAAAAAGCGTACGTTTTCACAGAAAAGTTATCCACATCTTAAGAACAGCGAATTTTGAAGTTAAATAGAATAGTTTTTCGCATATCTGAAGGATTTTTTCGTTTTTAGCAACAATCCAAAAAATTTTTAGGCACAATTATTCATTTCCCTTACTTTTTATGCTTTTACATTGGCATAAATTTTGGACTACATATTTCGATTCTTTTTCCTCACTCTTTATCAAATACATAATAATTACAATCATGAATCCTCAAAATTTTATCTCAGAAATTCGATCCAAAGCCAAGCAACTTAAAAAAACCATTGTCCTCCCGGATGCGATCGATCCTCGGGCCTTTAAAGCAGCCCGCATTCTTGTAGATGAAGGAATCGCCACACCGATCCTGATCGGGAATGAATCTGCCATTCAAGCCAAAGCAAAAGAAGAGGGTGTTTCTCTTACAGGTTTAAAACTTATCGATCCCGAAAAATCCGACCTGCTTCCTTCGTTTTCACAGAAATTTTTTGAACTTCGAAAAGCAAAGGGAATCCATCTTACCGAAGCAACGGAAACAATGAAGAAGCCGTTATTCTTCGGCGCGATGATGGTCCGGGAAGGATTGGCAGATGGAAGCGTTGCCGGTTCACTCTCCACCACCGGCGATGTGATGCGGGCAGGTATTCAGGTGATCGGGATGAAAGAAGGAATTTCTGTTGTCTCCAGTTTTTTTATGATGGTTTTTCCGAATCAATTGCTTTCATTTGCAGATTGTGCCGTTGTTCCGGATCCGACAGCTGAGCAGCTTGCAGACATTGCGTTAACAACAGCGGAGAATCATGCAAAACTGACCGGTGAAGAAGCGCGCGTAGCAATGCTCTCCTTTTCTACCAAAGGAAGTGCAAATCATCCGCATGTTGAGAAAGTAGTGAAAGCCACAGCTCTCGCCAAACAGAAAAATCCGAATCTGAAACTTGATGGAGAAATGCAATTGGATGCGGCTATCGTTCCAAAGGTTGGTGCTTCAAAAGCTCCCGGAAGTAATGTCGCGGGCACAGCAAATGTTCTCGTCTTTCCGGATCTTGATGCCGGTAATATCGGATATAAACTCGGTCAACGGCTGGGCGGTGCAGAGGCAATTGGACCGATTGTGCAAGGGTTAAAAAAACCGGCATTCGATCTTTCCCGTGGGTGTTCGGTAGAAGATATTGTTAACACAACGGCGATTAATGCAGTCATCGGTGCGGTGTAAAAAAACAATTCATAATTAATAACGCATAACTTATAATGGATACAACGAAAGAAAATATTTTAAGAAGTAAGACGTTTTCTTTTGCCGTTGAAATCATCAGGCTCTATAAAATATTGAGCGGTGAAAGAAAGGAATTTGTCCTTAGTAAACAATTATTGCGATCCGGAACATCGGTGGGAGCAAATGTAAGAGAAGCAAATAGTGCTGAATCAAAAGCAGATTTTATCCATAAGTTATCTATCGCTCACAAAGAATGCGATGAAACGATCTACTGGCTAGAATTGTTAAAGGAAACTGCATATTTAAAAGAAACTGAATTTTTTTCAATTCATTCCGAAGCGGAAGAAATCATTAAAATTATTAAACGGTCTCTGATAACTGCTAAGAGCCGAGCGTAATATTATACATTATGAGTTGTGCATTATGCATTCACCGTCTGCAAGAACCTATATAAAATCCCTCCATCTTACGCCTCATCCCGAAGGAGGACACTACAAGGAGATCTATCGTTCAGAGGGAATTGTCTCTCAGCCCAATCTACCCATACGGTATAACGGAGGCCGAGCATACTCCACATCAATTTATTATCTACTAGAATCAAAAGATTTCTCCTCGCTCCATAGAATACATTCTGATGAGCAGTGGTTTCACATTGACGGTTCGGCGTTGACAATTCATTCCATCGCACCGGACGGAACATACACACAGCATCATATCGGAAAGAATTTGGAAAAAGGAGAATTACCGTACGCCGTTGTGCCGCATGGATGTTGGTTCGGCGGAACGGTAAACGATACAAATTCGTACGCCCTCGTCGGTTGCATAGTAGCTCCAGGATTCCATTTTGATGATTTTACATTAGCGAAACGAGATATCTTGAATTCTACATACCCGCAACATAAAGAACTTATCAATCGATTAACACGAAAATAAGAACCGCTATATTACACTCTGTGAATATCGGAAAAACATTTTTGGCGTAGCTGACATTCGCTTGCCTAAACCACGCAAAGTCTCTATCTTTCCTTAACATAACTGTAAAAGTTTCTTTTATTTTTGTTTATCATCCTATTGAAAATTGGATAACCACACTCTCCATAGAGACTTCCTGCAAAAAGGAACTGACGGCTATGTCATCATCAGTAGGTTCTATTCCCGATATGCCGATGTTCTTTCACGCGCGAATTTTACTGACATTAATGATGTCGTACACGAGGTATTTTTATCCCTTTCGAAAAGTGATGTACGTGATGTTCGCGATCTGGAACATTACATTATGCGCGCAATTAAACTTCAATGCTGGTCGTTACTGGACAAAGCGATCAAAGTGAAAGCCATTGGGTCGAAGACAGAACCAATTGACAGGGATGAAGATCAACAAAAAATTCACTACAACCGCACAACCAATCAAGCGGAACAATTAACCGCTCTTGAGGGGAATGAATTACTCATTCAATTGAGTCTCTTCAAACTCCGTTTAACGATGCAGGAATTACGGTTGTTAAATTTTCTGATTGATGAAGCAGACAGATCTGAGATTGCGAAAACAACAGGTATGAACCTGAATACGCTGGATACGAATATCAGAAGATTACGGATAAAGTTAGCAGAATATTTGAAAAGCCTTGGATATACCCATTCCGGACTGGAAAGATTTGTTTAAGTTACAAAATAACGGAAAGTTTTTTACCGTTTAACGAACTATGTATACAGTATATGATTTTAGTTATTACGGGGATTGATAATGACAACCAATGAAACTACGTTTCTGAACGGTTATTCTCAATTTCTCGATGACTCGGGGGAGCATTTTACTTACGCAGCACTTTCTACGTACCGCAATTTCGCCGGGGAATTGAGTGAAAAAGAGAGACGTTTTTTTTCCTTCCACCTTGCCGCATGTCAGCAGTGTTCGGCACGATTGCTGGAGATTGAGGATATAGAGGGACCTGTCGTTGAGCATCTTCAGAAGTCCATTCTGAAAATTTCGCCCGGGGTTTTCCGATATGCAATGGCCGCAATATTGATTATTGCTTTAGGAATTACCGCTATTTTGATCAATCAAAACGTTCAGCAAGACACAATTGCTGTTGAAGATCTACACTCAGGGCAGCTAGTGGTGGCAACATCGGATCCGGAAAAATTCATCCCCAACCAAGTTCTTGAGAACTTTATCGAAAGAACAGTCCGATCCACATCAACTGTAACGCTGCTTGCTCCTGATATCGGTGACACACTGACCATACCGTTCACGTTTAGATGGAAAGTGAATAACGAAAAAAATAATTTCGTCTTGCTCATTGTAGACAATAACAATCTGGAAGTGTGGAAACAAGAAACGGTCTCTTCTGAAGTTACGCTTGCACAACAGCTTACACCTGGTCTTTATTACCTGAAGTTAGAACTGAATCAAAAACTTATGCAGGTAGGAAAATTTTTCGTGATTCGTTGATGCACGTTATTTGCCTGTCAATATGAATGGACTCCATTCAACAGGATGAGCATACTTCCCCTTTTTGATCATTGCCAGTTTTGCATTTCTTAACGCGGTTGAGTACGGCTGATTGTTGAGAATATTCCGATAGAACTGCACCATTAATTCGGCAGTAGATTTATCAGCAACCTGCCAAAGAGAAACTAAAAGATTTTTAGCGCCGGCATACATAAATCCGCGCGTTAATCCCAACAATCCTTCTCCCTTCACAATTGTTCCGAGGCCGGTTTCGCAGGCACTCAGTGTAACCAGATCCGCATTAAGCTGCAAATTGTAAATTTCACCGGAATACAAAACCCCATCATCCATTGTTCCCTTTTCGGGCACAGCAAAGATCACTCCGGAGAGTTTCGGATTTTCTTCGTTAATCATGCCGTGTGTTGCAATATGAATAAATCGGCTCTTTTTCATATCGTCTGATTTAAAACTAGACTCCGTAGCGCTATTATGAAGATACATCTTTCCTGATTTTTGATGTTCCTCGAACAGCTTGAAAATACTTGTTACTTCATGTTCGGATTCTTTCAATTCAACAAATCGTTCACCGTCAACTGATCTGGAACGAGTAATTCGTTCCGCAGAAATGGTATATATTGCTTCGGAGTGTGACGGTTTGTCCGCAAAGACAGGTGCTATTCCGATAAATTCATATGTTGTTTTTTTCTCCTCCACCGTTAATCCCTTGGTTGAAATATCGTCCACATATTCAAGAAGAGATCTGGCAGAAATTTGATAACTGATATCAAATTGGCGAATCAAATACGGCAGCGCGGAAAAATCGACTTTTGCTGAACTATTTATCCGCGTGGTAAGCAATGCTTCAAAGGGAAGATGATTTAAAATACCATCCGGTACAACGTATAATTTTTGAATTCCTTTCAATTTGGATTGCACCGGGGTGATCAATTGACGGTATAAACTATTGGCAAGAACAGCATATTCGTTTGATTCAACATTTTGGATTGATTGTCTGAATTGTTGAACAAGAGACGTTAATATAGAAAGCCGTTGTGATTTAACGATGCACCCTTTTTTTGTTACAGCAAAAATGGTTACGGTTGTGTCACCAACGACATATTCCAACAGTGCGGACTTCGTATCTGGCAGCCGTCTCTGAATATCTGTTAATGACACAACTTCCGATTGATGTTTCAACGAATAATATTTTGGATATTCACGTTCAAAACGTTTTACCAGCTGCTCATTGCCACGTTTCAGATCGAAAATCTTATTTTCCCATTGTACAATTTTCACTTTATTTGCTTTACCCTTTTTCTCTTTCTCTTTCTGCAGCAATGTTTCATAATATGTCAATTCTGTTCTGAATGCAGATTCTTGCTCCAACAATGAATCTGGAATACCGCCAAATTGTTTAGCATTCGATTCAGAGACAGCATCCAACAAGATGCCTGCTTTGCTCCGTTCTGCGAATGAAAATGCTTTGGATATGTACGATTCGTCCTTCGTTTGATCAAAAAGAAATAGCGCCGACGCAATCGCCTGTTCGTACACATTAAATGACATCTGGCTCAATTGAATTTTTGCCCCCTCCGTTCCAAATCCCCGACGAATTTTATCGGTAAGATCAATAGCTTGCTCATATGCAATCAACGCCGCTCGCACGTCATTGAAATTCTGCTGTGTTCGTCCTTCCGCAAAAAGTACATCAGCTTTACCAATAATTGATAATACAAGATCGGGATCCGAAGAACTTTTTACAATAGAAGAAATTGAATCAGGCATTCCTTCAATGAGTGCAGAAATAGCCTTTTGATAGTTCTGTAACGCTGAATCAAACGTTTCCCTCTCGAAATATAGTTTTCCAAGAGCATTATACGACTGCGCAACCTTTACATTTTTTTCACCGAGTATCTCCAGACGAACGCTCAAAGATCGCTCGATCCACTCTTTTGCTTTTTCAAAATCCTTCAAATTCCCATATGCTTCACCGATATTATGATAGCTTTGTGAAACAATTGGGTGTTTTTCTCCTAGTTTCTCTTTCCAGATCGACAACGCCTCTTGATACGAATCGAGTGCCCTTTGATACTCTTTCATATCTGAATATGTCCGACCGATATTATTCACGACACCTCCAACATTCGGATGTTTCGCTCCAAGTTTTTTTACGAATATCGTTTTGGATTGTAGCCCGAATTGCAATGCCTTGCCGTATTCTTTCTTGCCGCGGTACGCCATCGCGATATTATTATAGCGATTACCAAATGATGCGTGATCACTCTGGAGTGTTTCGTTCATGATAGAAAGCGACTTGAAATAATATTCCAGTGAAAGATCGTAATCTGCCATTCGAAAATAGATCGCCGCAATGTTGTTGTATAAATTTGCAATATCGGGATGTTTTTCGCCGAGTAGAGATTTGCGAATTGTGAGTGACTGCGTATAAAAATCGAGCGCTTTTTGATAGTCTCCTCGTATTTCATAAACACCTGCAATGCTGTTATACGTACCGCTTATTTTTAACAGTTGTTCACCTTCAGGCAACGTAAAAAGTTCCAATGCCCTTCGATTGTACGATAATGCGCTATCGTTCTCACCAAGACTGAAATAGGTCCCCGCAAAGAGAGTATATATATCCCATTCAAGATCTTTGCTCTTAACAGAATTATTCCGTTGAATGGAGAATGCACTTTCTGCATCAATAAGAGCAGTATCATATTTGGCCTGCTCTCTGAAAATTGAACCACGCATGACGAATCGCTGCGCAGCAATAAGCGGAGCATCGTGTAATATTTGTTGTTCCATTTCCGCACCAAGTTGGAGTGCATCAATTGCTTTGTCGAAATTACTTTTATACTTAAGGCACTCTGCTTTGTTTATGAGACATCGCACTTGTTCTGTACGCTTACCCGCTTTTGCAAACATTGCTCCGGAGCTATCCAACAATATCAAAGCGCTGTCATATTTGGCAGTTTTTTGAAGGTGTAATGCTTGATGAAAAAGGGCCTGGGCAGCAAGTGTATCGAATGTGAATTTTTGACTCAGTGACTTAGCAGGAAGAAACAACAAAAGAAGTATGATACCTCTAAGTAAAAATTTCATTATTGCACTCTCCAAAATGTAATTCTACCGGAATCCGATGAACCTTTGGAAAGTAAGCAATTTTCCAATCCATTGGCAATAATAGTCACTTTGTCCGTTGTCCGATAGTGATTTGGCATACAATAGAAAAATCAGACAAAATTCACTGAAAGTTTTTCGTTGTTTACCAAACTATGTAGATACAGGTTAGAATTACACTTTTTTATTAATTCAGAGGTGTGTATGTATTTTCGTCTCGTCTCCTCAATAATACTTATAGCATCATTTATTCCTGCACAATCTAGTATTGATTCAAAAGAGATCGAAAGGCGGGTTTCTGTCCGAAATGGCAGTTCAGAAGCAATTTTTAACGAAACAAATAAGCCGCCGCAAACATTAACGGTAAATGCAACACAAATACAACCCAAGTTGTTGCGGCAAACAGCTGATGTTCTGCTTCCGTGGTTCAATCACCCGGAACTAAGCACCAACAATGAACAGATTAACCAACTATACGTTAAACTTACCGCTGCAGCGAAACAGCAATCCGTTGCAACGACATTTGTTGTAACAAACCCCGGTGATGATTATGACTCCAACTTAAGTGACAATATTTTCTCACCCCAGACATTACGCTCAGCAATTGAAAATGCAAATAAGACTCCTGCACTCGATGCAATTTCTTTTTCGGGGGTAACATCAATACAACCTGTTACAGAACTGCCAGTGGCAACAACACCGATCATTCTCGATGGATCTATTGCCGGCGGGAAAGTCGTGCTAGACGGCGCGCTCATGACAAACAAAAATGGATTATGGATCATCGGCGGAACGACGGTAAAGAATATGAAATTCACCAATTGGGGAAGTACTGCTCTTGCACTGGCGATGAATACCGGATCGGGAAATAATATTGTACAGTCGTGCGAATTCTATCACAATAAAGGGGTCGGAATCAATATCAACACCAACAATAATCTGATCGGTGGAATGCAGCCAGAAGAAAAAAATATTGTCTATGACAATGTTTACAATGCGTCCAATTTTAGAACCGGGTATGGCATAGCAATTCTCAACGGTAATGATAATATCGTTGCAAATAATTATATCGGAACAACAGATGGAGTGACCGCTTCATTGAATGACAATGGTCTCTATGTTGAAGGTCTTCGCAACAAGGTTTATCAAAATCTCATTTCTGGAAATAATTACGGTCTTGATCTAGAGGGCGATTATAAAACCACGGGAACAAACGGTAATCTCGTCGAAAATAATCTTATCGGTACGAATGCTGCCGGCACCGGTAAATTGCCAAATGGTGTCGGGATCTATTTTACCGATACCAACGGCGATACAATACGGTCCAATATTGTTTCGGGCAATAATGGAGGAATTTACGGTGGAAGCGGCTCGTCGAAACGAATGCATATTTACAATAACGCAGTCGGATTCAATATTTCCCGCTCGGACACTCTACCCAATAAAACCGACGGTATTTCCGTGCGTGGTGATTTTCATTTGATTGAAAAAAATTTCGTTTCCGGCAACCGCGGAAATGGGATTTATATGGTTGATGGTGACAGTTCTATCATCAGAAATAATAAGGTGGGAACAGATACTTCTGGTAAATTTCCTTTAGGAAATAGATCTAGTGGGATAGTTCTCGAATTAGCTCGTGGTTGCACCGTCGGCGGGAATAGTTTTTCGGACGCGAATATTATTGCTGCAAACGGTGAAGCCGGAGTGAAAATACATTATTCCAGCGGAAATATTGTTACCAGTAACAACCGCGTGATGCATAATTATATCGGGACAAATGCTGCAAATGACAGCGGTCTCGGTAATTTTTACGGCGTCACTGTTCTGCGAAATGCACCTCGAAATATCATCGAGTCGAATGTGATCTCCCGAAATAAACGGCACGGTATATATATTTACAGATTTTTGCAGACCGGTGATTCCACATTCATTCGAAAGAATTTTATTGGAACAGACGCGACGGCAACACTGTCAATGGGAAACGATAGTGCCGGTGTAATGATCGAAGAAGGATTTGGAAATATCATCGGTGGTAACAACGCTTCCGATGGTAATACGATTATGTACAACGGAATTGATGGTGTCTTTATTAAAAAAGGGACCGGCAACACAATTCTTTCCAATATTATCAAGAAGAATAAACAGCTTTCGATCGATCTGGGAGACGAAGGTTCGACCGTAAACGATAATAGTGACAGCGATGCGGGAGCGAACAATCTTCAAAATTATCCTGTCATAACATTCATCAAAGTGAGTGGCGCAAACACCACGGTGACGGGAATGTTGAAAAGCACACCTCTGAAATCTTTCAAGATCCAGTTCTATTCTCACGAAAAACCTGACAGCACAGGTTTTGGTGAAGGAGATGAATATCATCAAACCGAAACGGTCAATACCGATTCTTCCGGTACAGCTAAATTCATAATAACAATTAGCGGAATGCATCAACGCGTAGTTGCAACGGCAACGGATCCGGACGGGAACACCTCAGAATTTTCAAAATCGCCCATCATTGTCAATTCGAACGGAGATGCTTCGGATATTAATGCCGTGGACGGTTTTGCCGATACAGGAGGCCCATCGGTAAACGGAGCACCGGAAGTAACATTACGTGCAGCCATTCAGACTGCTCAGCATTTAAAAGGAGAAGATTACATTTCGTTCGACATTCCGGGAAATCTTTCAACAAATTTTATTTCTCCCGCTTCAGCACTGCCGACACTCGATTTTTCAGGAGTGACTATTGATGGAACGACGCAAAGCGGATTTTCAACCGGCAGCAATAAAATCTCGATCAACGGAACTCAGGCAGGTAATGTTGACGGTTTAGAAACAAGCGGCTCCCTTTCTGTTATCAAAGCGTTGGATATTTCCAATTTTCAACAAAATGGAATTTCTGTCTCGGGGAACGATCTGAGAGTTGAAAATTGCAGACTCAGTTCGAATATGCTGAACGGGATCTATGCCGGTGAGAATCTTCATCTTATCGGAAAAATTTTTGCATTAAACTCCGGTGGCGGAAATAACGGTTCATGCTCGCCCGGTAGCACCCGAGCCGGAATTTGGGTGAATAAAAATTTGTTCGCGGACTCTGTAGAAGCGACCAATAATTGCGGTTCGGGAATTCATTCGGAACAAGGGAATGTCTCTGTGCATGGATCGCTGAATGTTTCCAATAATTCCGAGGATGGCATTAATTCGGATAATAATATTGAAGTGGTTGGTCCCTCCATTGTTGCCCAATCGAATAAATTCCACGGACTAAGGGCACATAAAGGAAATATCCTGTTGAAATCAACCGGCGCATTATCACAAGGATTTTCTATCCAATTGAACAACAATGGCGGATCGGGAGCATATGCATATCAAGAACTTGGTTTGGGCCGTAAAGGAATAGTTGAAGTTTATGGAAAATTGCAGGTGAATAATAATGGTCCATCAAAAGTAGAAGTTAATTTCAACGGAGATGCGGGAATATACGCGGCAAATTTCATCCGTGTGGATGAAGTGGAAGTGAAAAATAATCGAGGATATGGGTTGTTCTCTCCAAGAGGAAGAATAGAAATTTATGGAAATGCGGTGATCAACAACAATGAACGTCTCGGTGTTCTCTCCCAATTCGGTTTGATCATGAACGGCAGGGAGAATTCGATTTCCGGCAATAAAGAGGAAGCGGTGTATATACCGAACGGCAATATGACGGTGAATGGAAAAATTTCTCTTTTGAATAACAATAAAAAAAATTGTTCGGAGAATCCCAATGAATGGCTCCCATTGGATACAGACCGATTTACATCTCTTGGTGGACCGGGAGGCATTGGGGCTCAATCATTGAATTTGCAGGATGCTGATATTTCCGGTAATTGCGGTGCAGGAATAAGTACCTGGATCTATGTTCATGTTTCCGGAAGAATAAATGTGTTGAACAACTCCGGAAATGGAATTCAAACGCGGAATGCGAGAATTGCCGGAGGAAGAATCTGTGAAAACAAGGGATATGGTATCCGTTTATGGGGAGCAACTCGGGAAGTAACAGCAGGATTTTTGGAACTCGGTTCTGTGCAAGTATGCAGTAACGGACTGGGAGGGATCAAAGGGGTCAGGGAAAAAACTGAAATGGCTGTTCGTTCAATTGAAGAGAATAATGCTTTCTCCCCTGCCTCGTTTTCAAAAATTTCCGGCAGCTCCATTACCGATAATGCAGGTAACGGGATTGAATTCGATTCGTACTCACAATTGGATATTTCAAAATCGAATATTTCGGGAAATGGTACTTTAGCGATTAAAAATCTTGATACCTCGAATGTCATCAATGCAAAAAGTGTTTGGTGGGGTAACTCTGCCGGTGCAGGGAATTCTATCACCGGAGGAGTAAATGCATCGAATTGGAAAACTTCTCCCGTTTCACTCACGGTTTCACATTCAGACGATTCTACATTCAATACCGCTGGAAGTGTCGATTCTGTTTCTGTTATTGTGCAGAATTGGATGAAACCAAATGATTCTATTCTGGTGAACATTACCGAAACACAAGGTTGGCTTCAATCTCAGGGAACGATTACTGTGGTAACAAAAGATTCTGTACCGGGATTAACCAATGTTCTTATCAAAATCCCTGCGAACGCCGCGCCCGGCGACAGCACGGTCATTCATATTACGGCGCAATCGTTATTGGATACGACTGCGAAAGATGCGGATTCATTCGTTGTCCTGTCATATCAGCCTGCTCTTGTCCGTGTTTTTGTTCTTCCAGATTCTGTAAAATTGCTGAAAGGAGATTCTGTTCAATTCACGTTGAATGGATACGATCAAGCAAACAAACCGTTTAAAGTTAACACTTTATGGAAAGCAACGGGCGGAACAATTGACAGTCTTGGAGTTTACACCGCAGGCAGCATGCTCGGAATCTTTTCCGTTACAGGGACAGATTCCATCAGCGGGTTAATCGCTTCTTCGAAAGTCGTCATCGTCAATTCACTTACTCCGGTTGAAAAAGAATCGGTATTTCCCATGCAATATTCATTGCATCAAAATTATCCGAATCCGTTCAATCCGTCAACAACAATTCGATTCAATCTGCCGTCATCAAACAGAGTAGTGCTTCGTGTGTACGATATCCTTGGAAGGGAAGTGAGAACATTGCTTAACGAAGAACGAAAAGCAGGACTGCACACAGTACAATTTGATGGATCAAAACTTTCAACCGGAGTATATATTTATTCTTTAAGAGCGGGAGATTTTTTTGCATCAAAGAAACTAATGTTTATGAAATAGTATCAGTGCATTATATCAGTATCACTCGCCAGGATAAAGTAAAATAAAGAAACTGGTAGTAAAACAAGTTTGAATGCACAGAATTGATTTTTGTCAAATATTTATCATGTCAACAGTATTGGCATTTACACTGTTATCCAGGAGGTTTTATGCAAAGGTTGTTTTGTTTCTGTTCTGTTATGCTGTTATTTATTTATTCACAAAAAGCATTATCCCAACATTCTGATTTTGACATGGCCAGTCGATTTTTGCTCGGCGAAAATCAGTCATCGGTGAGTCATTCGCCAGACCGACAGTCAGGTAGGGTGCTTACTTATACGGCCAAAAAATTACTCGTAATTAATCTTAGCCCCTTCAGGACTGAGTACGAATTTGACGCACCGCCGGAAACGAGAATTGATTGTGCGAGGTTTAAAAATAACGATATCTCAATAATTTTAATACATCTATCTAACGGAACAGTTATGGGTATATCTCACGATCCAAAACTCGGTTGGAAAGATGCTAAAACGCTTGCAGCAACAGGTTTTTCCAGTGTTCAAAAAATCATCGGTGATGCAGTATACATTTTAAATCAAGGAAAAGTGTATGCCAGTTGGGATACAGCAAAAACTTGGAAGATTGATACAATAAATATCGGTACGCAATATGTTCAAGATGTAACGGTCGATACAAATAATTACGGTTGGGTGATAACACAAAGCCGAAATTTATATTCCCAACATCCCGATTCTAATATTTGGCGTAAGGACACATCCTTTAAAACTACTGGTTTTCCCCAGGCGATCTTTGTCGACAGAAGAGGAAGAATGTTTATCTCCACCACTGCCGCTGCCAGCAGAGTATGGATGTCTACCGACGGTGGTTTACATTGGAACAACACATCAACGGGAATTACTGAAACAATCGCATCGTTTGGAGATGATCTATTGGGAAATGTTTATGCCGTTGGCACGGGATCACAAGCTTATAGACTTTCAAATCTTACTCCCCCTTGGATATCTATCGGAGATTCCATTGCAGCACTGGCATATTTACCTTCGAATTCTAAGATAATCAATTCTATCAGCGGCGATTCAATTCTCTATGCTGCTACGAAATATGGAATGTTTCAAAGTACGGACTCCGGCGCAACCTGGAAACATTCACTAAATGCTTTACAAGTGCCTGCACATAATTTCTACACTGGCGTGGTAAAGGGAGGGAATTATTATTTTATTTCAACCAATCTAGGCATTTATCGGGTTGCCTCAGGTGATTCTACGTGGAAAAAAGTATTTCCCAAACAAGGATTTATTTGGGGAGTCAATGTATTAACTTCAGATTCTGCAGGAAATGTTTATTCGAATCTTCCTTTCAAAACCGGTCCATCCACATCGATATTTTATACTGTCAAGTCGACCGATCATGGCGATACATGGATTCCGGATACCGCCGGATTTGCTGCATTGGGAATAAAGTCCGGTACGCAATCATTTGATTTTTTTGTGGACAAACAAGGTGTTCAATATCTTGGTGGTAACGCCAGAGTATATTCAAAGAAAAACGGAAAGCCTTGGAAGATTGATACAGTAGGCTTGGGTTTGAAAACGGATGAATACATCGCCGATGTCAGTCTTAATAATAAAAAAGGGGTTACGTATATAGGAAGAAGGGCCGGTTCATTTCCTACATATACATTCGTTATGTATCAACGAGCTGACGGTGATTCTGTGTGGCACGTCATTAATACCAGCACCCTTTCTACCGCCGAAGCGAGATTGTTTAGTGATCCGAATGGGAATGTCATTGTTCGTACATTATCAGGGTCCTATAAAATCTGGAAGTATGACGGCGTCAATTGGAAAGAAATTCCCCTTCCCACCGGTCTCGGCACCTCTCCTTTTGCACAAAAATTGACCGTAGACCAATCCGGTGTTTTGTGGGGATCGTTCTTTGGCAGTGGTATCAATCAGGGGATATTTTTTTCGAGCAATAACGGTACAAACTGGAATTATACCGGCTTAAAAAAAATGGGAATTAATTTTCTCAGTGCTGTTGGTGATGCAGTCTATGTCGTAACTTTTATTGACGGTATTTTTGGATTTACGACATTGTCAAAACCGACATCTTTTTCTTTTCAAGAGCCAACACGTGCTACCCTGTATGAATTATATCAAAACTATCCAAACCCGTTCAATCCATCCACAACAATACGGTACTCCATTCCTGCCTCTGGATTCACAACATTGAAAGTCTACGACGTATTGGGACGTGAAGTAGCGGTTCTATTCAATGAAGAGCAGCAGGAAGGATTTCATTCTGCACAGTTTGACGGGTCGAAACTTTCAACTGGTGTGTACATTTATACACTCAAAGCGGGGAGTTATAGCACTTCGAAGAAACTACTTCTAATAAAATAGTAATGTCCGGTCGGTTAGTTTGCCCGCTAGTTTTTTGGCGGGCAATTCCTTCTTCCCTTTACCGGGGATTGTTGCTACTTTGTTTTTCACCGCAATCGAACAAGTGCGTCAGGATTTGGAAATGCTTCCTGATTGTCGCCAATCGAAGTTAAAAATTTCTGCAATTCATGAGTTGGTGCGGTAAGAATAATTTCATTCTCGCGTTGCACATGCGCGACTTCAAGTTTTTTGGCAGAACTCATTTTGGAGAGCCAATCGGCTTCGAGCGTTGCAATTCGAAGCGTATCACCGTTCAATATCATTTTGGTAAATACATGGACCGACACATAATGATGTTCCTGAGCACTATGCATCGGATACGAATCTAAATACCAGGAGGAACCTATTTTTCCTGACCAGACGACAAACACTGAAGAGTCTTTCTCAGTGCGAGATCGGATAACAAGTTTGTATCGTTTCCCTTCCGCTTGTTCAAATGTGTATAGATCATCATGTTCTACCCATGTTCCGAGCAGGGATGGAAGAAACACAGCTTCTTTTTCCTTAAACAAGGGATGAAGTGAACGTGCTGGGCAACCAAAGAACAACACTGAAAGTACGAACAGCAGAATTGCACCACATGATTTCATGATAGCCTCCATGAAGCAACAAATGGTTGTGAATCTTTTCTAGATCAGTTCTAATAACGGCACAACAACATAACTCAACGCAAATGCTCCAACGATCTCAACCGCCAACGGAATTCCGACGCCGTTCGGGTAGAGATCGGCATCCGAATTCTTCACAATAAAGTAAGCAGCAATTGCGATGGTTAATGCAAATTGCAACATGATAGGAAACGGAATGTAACTGGCTAGCAATGAAGCTCCTCCACACAACGCACATGTCAATAACCGTGCCTCTAACTTTTGAATCTTCAAAGCGGCGTAATAGAGGATTCCCTTAAACACCATGCTGATAAACGGGAGAAATAATTCGAGGCTCATAATTTTTTAAAATATTCAGTTTCAACGGTCATGGCAATTCCACCACGAACAGCATACGCAGCAGTTACTGTACATTGGCGCGGTTTGAGAACAGCAACAAGATCGTCAAGGATCACGTTGACGACATGTTCATAAAAGGTCTCTTCATTCCGAAAAGTCTGAAGATATAATTTTAATGATTTTGATTCTAAAATAAACTTATCCGGAACGTATTTTATCCGCAGTGTTGCAAAATCAGGTTGGCGGTTAACCGGACCGAGCGTTGTAAATTCGTCCGTTTCAAGAGAAATCGTATAATTGCGATCAGCATGGTGGTTAGGAAATACTTCCAGTTTCTTCTGAGGCAGGGAATTGTTTCCTAGTAACGAGAGCTTTTTGGTATCTGTTTTTGACGTGAGTTTTTTCATACGCTTTATCATACAATGAATATGTGACAGTATCTATTTTAACCTTCATCGGTGTGAGAATGTACCAAAGAGGATAGCGATAAACAACTATGGTGTAACCGCTTTCTTTCCATTTAAAAAATATGCTATATTGACAGCAATCATTCTGAAGGAATATCATGAAATCCGCTGTTCTATTATCACTCGTCCTGTTTTCCATCACTGTTGCTGCGGCTCAAGAGACAGATTCATCCGCATATAAAAAATATTTTGGATTCAGTGCCAGTCGTGTTTCCGGATTAGGGTTAACATTTGGAATTGAACCGACACAGCAGATAAATTTTCAATTTACAGGCGGAATTTTTCAAACAAGTAGTTCAAGCTTTTCTTCGTTTGGGTGTGAGGTTCAGTTTCATTTACACAATCAACATAATTATAAAATTTATGTTGGTCCCGCTTTTGGCACATTCAACGAAGGGGATGAACTCAACACGATTCGTGAAAAAAGAACGTCAGAATTCGTCTTTGGCCTGGCGATGGGCGCAGCTGCTCCGGTCTCAGGCGTTTTTGATAACCGCTTACGTGTTTCCGGTACGTTGTATTATCCTACGTTTTACAAGGACAATTCCATCAGCGTAGGATTCGGAGCGACCGTACATTTTCTTTTCTAATTAAAATTCATCTGTATATAACAACATTTCTAGTATTAGCGTTGAAAATGATTTTTATTTTGTTTGATATTTGATATTCTTTAATCCACTCGATTGTAAAAATTCCCGAAATTGATTTCTTGCTGCTATCACTCCGTTGTGCGTCAAATCGGAATGAATAAAGATCAATCGATTATTTTTTAGGTCATTATATTTTAGCGCAGTCTCTTCGGTTTTGAAATATGAAATATTCCATCCGTCTAAGTCCGCCATAAGGCTTTCCGATTCATTTTTCGTCCCACCGTCATCTGTATAGATATTAATGATACGTCCTCTATTGTTGTCGATCCAATGTGAATACTTTTCTGTTTGTGCATACAGGGCATCAAATAACATCACATCGGAAATATTTTTGGTTAAGCCGCCCCGCATAAGACAAAATGCCATCACACGAAACGCGCCGCTATGTCCGGCAAGGATAATGCTTCCAACTTGTCCAGACGTGATCTTCTTTTCTTTTTTGAGAAAGTTTAAAACATCATTAACAAGATTTTTCAATCCATCTTTCTCCTCCATCCTTCCACCAAATGAGTCGGGAGAATATTTTGGCCCCTCCGGAAAGACAAATAGTGCGTTCTTTTTGCTTTCTGAGAATTGTTCAATCAATCTGAATTGAGCACAGGCACTATCGATAGAATTATACCAGCCATGAAAATAGATAACGAGGTTGATACGTTTTGTTTGATTGAATCCTTTTGGAATAAAAATAGCTACGCTACTATCGCTATAATGCTGGTCTGCAGAAAATGTCAATTTATTGTATGTATGGCCATTTACCCTGTTGGCGTGAGGAAATGGTGCTGAAGAAAATTGCGGTATTAATATTTCACCAAGATAATTATATCGTTCTGTCAGCGGTTGAGCAATCATTGCAGAAAAAAAGAGTATAGAACCACAGCACCACCAGACATATTTCATCATTTCCTTATTCCCAATTATTGTTGAAATAAAATACAATTCTTTTATTCTTTATGCATATCATATTCAACTTGAATTGGTAAAGTGGAGATTTCGGAAAAAGAAGAAAGCGTTGTTTTCTATTGTAAGCAAGTGTCAAATATGATTGAAGATTTTGTCTCTTTTGCATTGAACACTGGAGCAGAACAAGATAATTGAAGCCGTTCAAGTAGTTCAACACTGTGAAGATATCGTTCATAATATATGTTACTGTTATACTGAGGATAAAATGGATTGGCGATTATACAAGACAGCGTAGGGACATGAAGAAGTAAAACAGATACATTAGATTTTTTAAGATGAGAAATACACTCATATGTTTGAAAGATATTTTCTTGAATCAACATTGAAAATGGATCGGGAAATATGATGTTTTGAAACATGATTGAACCCTTTACACAATATTCAGTTAAATGTTCCAGTGCTGACGATGATATGAGCTTCGAAATATAAAGCGTTGTTTTATTCTCCTTTTGTTGTAACTGAAATGCTTCCACCTCTTGCTTCTCGAGTAATAATGGTATTGCAACCACATTCGAAGCGGTATGTACATTAATATCAGTAACTGGAAGATGGAAGAAAGATTCTATCACCTGCATTTCACTGCAAAGAGTAGAAATATCAGTAGAGCGTGCACCGCCAGTGGTAAAAATGATCGAATCCACAACTGTCATTGGCGCAATGCGGTTCAGTGAACCATCGATAAAGACATAGTGAGGGTTATAGGACTTCATTTTTTCAACAACAACCCGTAATTCTTTCGTATTGCTTGGACCCGCAATCACAATACGACCTTCTTTCATTACTCGCAAAATTACTATTTCACCGAGTGGTGTATACATTCCCGTATGTTGAAGAACATCGACTACCGCAGTTGAACTCTGCAAACATTGTTGAGATGTAGTGATAATGAAGTTTGGGTAAACGGTGATGCGTGGTTTGGGAAGAAAGGTAACATTGTCTATATCTTCTCCATCAAATCCGATACTTGTGACTGCGATGGAGATATTTCTGTATGAAGCTTCTTTCAATAAACAATTGAGTGTCGTCGTCTTTCCGGTATTTTTTGCTGTACCGGCAATACCAATCACCATCTTTTTCTGATGTGGATATGTTGGATCAATCTCCGACACAAGTGACAGTCCCTTTCCCAAATTTTCCGGGATAAGCGCCATCTTCAGCATTGCCTAATAGTCCTTTATTGATCGCATCCGGAAGATTATCCGCATTTGCTACAGAACGTAATGTTTCTGTTATGTTCTGAATTAATTGATCCTTAAATATTTGCATTGCCGGTGTTGGTGAAAAATATGCGTCACCCATAAAATTGAAGGCATCTGTCACCGCACGAATACTGTCGATGCGGGACGAAATACAAATCGGTCCTCGTGAGTATGCTTCATCTGTTGAAGCAATAGTGATGGCATCAACTCCTAACGAAGCAGCAAGCGATGCATGATATGATGTAGCATTTGCTGACTGCACACGATCTTCCGTTTGCGTCATAAACGCAATCGGTTCGCCCGGCCAAATTGGACAGTCAACAATTTCATTGAGAGCAAGAATCTTTGCAGCGTTAAAATCTACATAGTTTAGTTTCATTTGACCATGTAACACAATGTGCGGTCCGTAACAAAAAAGTGGTTTGAGAATGGCCTTTGCTCCAAGTTTCTTCCCAAGCATCACATTAATGAGTAATCCGGCAAGAGTTTTCCATGCGGGAACACCGCTCAATTCATCATTTCCCGGAATATCAAACTCCATGTTATAGCGAGCTGCAATTTTTATTGCTTCAATCCCATCAACGGTTAATCGTTCAGGATCTGTTCCGGCCCCCAAAGATCCATACACCAAATCGATCTTTGTTAAATCCGCACCGGCTTCTCCGGCAAGTAGAGCAATTTCCGGCGTGTTCAATCCCCTGTGTGCTCTCACAGTCAATAATGTTGCCGGATCGAGCCATCGTTTCATTAATCGAATATTATCGAACGAGGTAATCGTTCCATCATTCTCATGCGTCAGCATTCCCTCCAGCAATCCTTCGTAGCGGGCTTCCCACGATGGATTGATAATAAGAAATCCATCAATACCCCAACGTTCACATATTTTTCCATGGACAATGTCCATAATCGGACATCCGCTACCCAAGAACTTAAACACAAGCGGTTGACGCCGATTGTGCTGCATTTTTACAGCATGAAAAGAAGTGTGTCCGCTCAGCATCTGTTCTAGATTTTGTAATTCCTGCTTGTCAACAAAACGAACTCCTTTAGGAAAACGATGATGCGAATTCCCCTCAACAATTTCCTTGTCGCACAACATATTGTATTGAGACTGCAGGCTTTCTTGTTGCATCGAATTTCGAGTATGAAATAACTCTTCTCGGACGCGAGCGCGTTGTATTCCAGAAGTTGTTTTTCCCTCAGACCATTGGAGTGTTTTATCGACAATTGTGGAGAGAAGTGTTTCAATTTCTTTGTTATGGAAAAGGTACGAATGTTTTGTTGAAATGGATGGTTTAATTCTTGCGGCTTTTATTTCGGTCTCATCAATTGTTTTTCCTTCAATATATGCGAGAACAGTTTCAATCGAAGAATGTTCGTCAAACCCTTTATCGAATCCAAGTTCAGCGGCTAGCTCAGGTGTGATCGCTTTTCCTCCGATAACAATTTTTGAATGTTCCCGAATCCCTGCAACGTCCAGCAAATCAACAAATCGAGCAAGAAGTTCAGCGATTCCGTAACCGATTGTACGACTGACTAAAATGTAATCGTAATGATCACTCGCAGCTTTTTTGATAATGCTTTCTATTGGAAGATCGGGAGCGAGTAATTCTGTTTTGTGACCGTGATTAGATAATTCAGCATTGATTAATTTGATGCCAACATCGTGCACAGGATCGAGCGGGACACAAAGAATATGCTTTGATTGTGTGGTCTGTAGTATCATAGTAATGTTCCCAATCGTTGGATCTTCAAAATAAACTTGCAAATCATTTTAACCAACGATACGTATTTCCCGGTTTGTAGACATATTTTCGTAGACGGACACGCATTCCATATCCGTCAAATTCTTCGAACATGATATCTACCTCACCGAGATTCATCTCTTTCCCCAATTGTAATGCAAGACGCTTCCCTTCCTGCTGATCATTACAGACAAGATATGTTTCAATATCAACTCCATCCATAATGCTGTTAAATGCCGAATCATTTTCCATGTATCACCTGCTTAAAAATTGCTTCTCCGTTTTGCCGTGAAGCAAAGCAGAGAAGCATGACGAAATTATTGCTGTTCATACATTCCAGAGTGTTGACAGACAATTTCTATCAAAATCACAAGTCCGCGAACAACCATTTGAGCACGTTCTTGAACCAATTGTCCCTGATTGTCCGAAGTTCCTAATCCCGGTGAAATAAAGATGTTGGCATCATACGCAATGGTTGGAATGATACCCATTTGCGTTAACCCATCCTGGAATAAATTTGAACCTGCATACATATCTTCTATCGAGAAAATTGGAATACCAAGTTTTCCGCTCTTCCAGCTCTCTTCGTAATTGATTTCCACTGCGCAGCTATTGTAGCTTTTTGTAATCTTAAAGAATGGTTTAATGCGGGAATCAATCTTCCCAAATTCTGCAATCACAATTTCATAGAGATCATCAACCGTCTTGGTAACATTCTTTGGATTATCGCGGAGTAGTTTTAATGCTGCCACCATTCCGGAAAGAGATTCTTTTCCGGGATCGAAAGCAACATAGGCTGCTTTTCCATATGAACCTGTTGTACCGTAACGATTTCCATGAAGTCCCATAGCGCGCCGAATAGGAATCATCGCTTCTTCTTTTCCAATGATTAATCCGCCGTGTGGAAAACTCGGTGCTTTGTCGACACTGAAAATCATGACATCAGCACCAATTTTTTTGATACTCGTGCCAACAAGCGGGAGACCCCATGCATTATCGATGACGTAAGGGACATTATACTCTTGAGCAAGTTTTGCAATTCCTTTGGAAAGATTTGGTGTTCCGTCAGCATCTCTATCACCATAACCATAACCGGGTGTATCATATCCAAGGGAGGCAAATCCAGACAGGAGAGTTTCGTTTCGTTTTGCTGTTGAGCGTAGTGCTTCAAGAGATTCTTTAACCTTTAGATTTTTCATTAACGGAACGGTGTAATATTTTATTCCGTGTGCTGGATATTCCGCTCCCTCCATTGGTACATAGATTGTGTCGAGATTATTTTGACGCTTACCGGAGAATCCGAGCTCTCCAGAGGTGCTTCCACGATCAGCAAGAATATCTTTATATTTTGGTGGAACCGGGCGTCCATATCCGCCATGATGGTGAGCGTGACGTTCCAACGGAAGTATATACCGCGCCCGATAATTATCGCCTCGTCCATGCAGCGGTGGAGTCATCAATGAATCAATAGAAACCCACAATCCCGCTTCGCAGGTGCTGACCGGTGCGGCATCATATCCATCACCGTACACATCTTTTACTATTTCCCGAATTTGATCGACATAAAATCCCAACGGGACCACTTTTTTCGATTCTGTCTGAATCACTTTTTCCAGATCTTCACGAAGCGGTGCGGGACATCCGGATATTGCACCTGTCAGTCCGATCGCCCCTTTTAATTCTGCAGGCATCTTGAGTGTTTCCGCTGCCTTTTTGGCTTCAGCGTAAATCAATTGTGTTTCTGCTTGTAATCGTTTATACATTTGAAATTTATACTTCGGTGCCGCCATGATAATTATCCTTTCTCAAAATGGTATTTCTGTTATTTCTTGAATCCTTGAATCATAATTTCATCCCGAAGCACTAATCCCAGCTGTGTTCCGGATTTTCGTTCTTTCATTTTTACAATTGTATTCTGATGATTTGGCATGTGGGTATCATCGTACCCAGCAATTGTTCCGATTAATTGTGAATGACAATAGACCGGATCGCCTTGTAACAATACACCGCCATTGGTGAGTTCAACAAACGCTATGTATGCTATCGTATTCACGGTCGTGCCCGGACCTGCTTCGTCCTCATCTGTTCCAATCAATTCAATGATCGTTCCGGTAGGAAATGCTCTGGAAGGAGGTTTAATCAAGTGTAATGCGCGGTGGTCTAGCATGCCATCAAGAACAGCAACAATATTTCCTTTGATATCAACTTTACTGTGATAAAAATTTTGGTTCACAAGTTTGGTTTCGTAAGGATCTGCCATATTAGGACCTATACAAATTTTGTAACAAACGAGTCCACGTCGCCATACAAAAAATCGATCGCTGGCAATTCGATCATTGTGTAACAGCCAGGTTCATGTTGCATTGCTGCGCGCGCAGCAGAAACCATCACCTGAGCAGTTAATGCGGGATTATTCACCTTCAATTCAAATTTCATCGATTGATTGTGTGTCATTCCGGAGACTCCGCACCGCACCATAGACACTCCATGACCGACATCCATGAGATTCTCAACATTATCCACCTGATAGACATATGTTCTATCTTTGATGAAATACGGATCTTTTTTAATTCGCTCTTCGATGTCATTGAAATTTGCTCCTTCATTCAATTCCACATACACCATCCGTCGATGCACTCCCATGCTTGCGGGAACAGTAATGGAGATTGCATTTTTTACTCCGGGAATAGCTCGCACTGCAACCGAGTGTCCCATGGACATTCCCGGTCCGAAATTCGTGTACGTGATCCCCCGCGGTGCCATTGCTTCAAACCAACAGCGGATAATCGAATCGATTCCCGGATCCCATCCTGCCGAAAGAATAGAAACCGTATTGTTTTCTTTGGCAAGTACATCCAAATATTTTCTCATTGCAGGAATTTCCTGGTGGATATCAAAACTATCCACAGTATTGATCCCAAGCTTGTGAACTTTTGTTGCGGTTTCTTTCACAAGGCGCGAAGGACAACTGAGAATTGCAACGTCAACTTCCTCGAGATCTTTAAGTTCACTGACGATTTTTGTGTTGGTTAGGGCGATGGGCTGTTTGTTTGTGAGAAGACATTTTGCAGAAACAATTTCAGGGACTTCGACTATGCCTATAAGATTCATATCCGGTTCGTTGAGAATGGATTCTATAGCACATTTCCCAACATTACCGTAGCCTATGACGGCTACATTTATTTTTTCCATGACTACTCCAAATGTAACTCCTGGTGAGGATTTTTCATTGACTGGTCTTTGATGAATTCGCATAATGTTCTGCAAGCAGATTCATTGTGCTTTTGTATTAACTGTTCTACCTGTGTTTTATTTTTTTGTTTTAATGCTTCAATAATATTTCTGTGATCAGATATTGAGGAATCAATTCTTGTGATTAATGATAGGTAAATGTAATTATACCGAAGTGTCTGATCTCGAAGATTTCTGATAAACTGTGAAATTTTTTTGTTCCCGCTGGCATCGCTCAACAATTGATGGAATTCAGCATTAAGATTGAGAAGCGTACGGTAATCTTTTCGTTTATCTTTTGCCGTTAGTTCCATTTCATCTGTAAGAACAGAAAGCTCTTCGATCGTCTCTATCGAAATTTTGTCGCACGCAAGCCTTGCCGCAGCAGATTCCAGAATACTTTTTGCACCATAAATATCTTCAACATCATTCTGGGAAATTTCCGTGACTACAGCTCCTTTGCGCGGAAGGATGTTGATGAATCCTTCCGAATCAAGCAGCAGCAACGCCTCTCGCAGCGGTGTTCTGCTTACACCTAGCATTGAGACGAGTTCCTGTTCGGTCAACCGCGAACCTGGAGACAATCGTCCATCCATAATTGCATTTCGGATTGAAGATGCAATGCGGTCACGTAGAGGAGCAAGATCAGTAAAATCAACACTGAGAGAGCTATTCAGTTTTTTTGCCATAATTCATTTTACCTTAATTGTATATTGTATACAATATGCAATATATTGAAATATCACATGTTAGCAAGTCTTTTTTTGCTAACAAAATTTGGGACTACTATATCTGTAAAAAAGGTAAAAACATCAATCAAAACAGTAGGAACGAAAACCCCTACCTAATATGATCGTAACTGAAAACCTTGTTTTGGTAAATTCTATAAACGGAAGCTACTGGTAGTGAAGGTAGATAGGAAAGGTAATAATGTGCTAATGTTGCTTTTGAAATAACTGAGGGGAGGGGAATTTATGAAGCAAGAAATGTTTGCGGAATTGTTGTTGTAAATATAATTAACCAAATGATTAACAAAGAGATCAATTACTTTTTCTTTTCTCTCACCACTCTTTCGATAACCTCCATGGTTTTCTCTGCACCGATTTGCCAATCAAATTCTTTAGACCTGAGAAGCGCGTTTGAAGAAAGGCGATCCCGCAGGTGTGCATCGCGCAACAATAGAATGATCTTCTCTGCAAGCTGTTCTCGATTGCCATATTCGTACAACAATCCTGTTTCGTTATCCACAACAGCATCGCGAAGTCCCTGCACATTACTGGAAACGGTTGTCGTTCCACACGCATTCGCTTCAATCGCCGTTAAACCCCAACCTTCCTTCGCGGATGTATTTACCGCAACATGCATTTTATTGAGCCATGTTACTTTTTCTTCTTCACCGACAAATCCTGTGAATGTAATGTTGTCACTCAATCCAAGTGTCTTCGACAGTTCCATCAACCTCGGTTTATCATCACCGTCACCGACAATTACAAGTTTCGCTTCGGGAATAATTTTTTTGACAATGACAAATGCTTCAATAAGATGATCGAACGATTTATATTTTTTCAATCTACCCAGCGCACCGATTAACGGTTCAGATGATTTTGCAATTCCGGTCTGACGAAATAGCTGGTGATTCATTCCATATGGAACATAATGGATCTTTTCGTTTGAAAATCCATTAGCATTCACTTCATTCATCGTACTTGGGGAATGGACCATAAAATGAATTTTCCGATACATTGGCAGCGAAACGCGTTCTGCAAGATAGACGTACGATGCGAGGGGGAATATTGTTTCTTGAAAAACGCTGGTTCCCAGAAGATGATGGATCTCTCCCAGCACCGGTTCTTTCACATACGCAGGAGTGTAAAATGGAATCTTATTGACATCATCCACAATCAGTTCAAAGTGTTGATCCTTGAACGTGGAAAAATATTTTTGCATCACCACATAGTTAAAAAGAAATCTTCCACCCTGACGAATAATCTTTATACCATTTATTTCATCAATCGGTTTAGCACCGTCGTATGATGAACAGAAAAGTGTAACGTCGTGCCCCATCGCGGCAACGCGGGAATATGTTTCGTGGAGATGTACTTCGGCACCACCGGAAAGCGGATGAGAAAGATCTTGCCAATTGAAGATGAGAATTTTCATCGGAGCAATGGAGAATGAAGAATGGAAAATGGAAAATATATGTTGATCAATTATTCATTCTCCATTCTTCATTGATTTGTTATTGCTTTTTTCCGATTACTCCCATCGAGAGCGCTGTGTATGTTGCCAGAGAGCTATCTTTTACAGCATCACGTACAGCTTTGCGGATAGTAAATAAGACGGGAATTTTAGGATTTAAAGGAAGTTTGATCTTTACCGCACGCAATGCTTCCCGAGTCATACGGTAAAACAGACTTGGATACATCCATTCACCATAGGTGTGAACGGTTTGCAACCCAAGTTTTTCCATCTCTCGTTTCAGCTCCGGAACGGAGAATGAACGCTCCCAACCGGCAAACCATTTATTAATAGCAATCAGGAAAGTTTTAATGACAGTATAGATATGATATCGCTGGGGAACATCAACACAGAGCAAGCCGCCGGTCTTTAAAACGCGAATATTTTCTTTTAACAATGCCTCCGCTTTTTCATGGCGAAAGTGTTCCAGCAATCCCTGATGAAAAATAATATCAAATGATCCATCCTTGAACGGTAATTGAAACGTGTCTCCGCCGATAATACGAACATCCATTTTCTCTTCGTCAGCGATCCGTTTCATGATTTTCAGCGAGTTCATTGAATAATCAAGTTGATAAACGATTGCTCCACGTTCAACCAGCGGAAAACTGTCGCGGCCGGTTCCTGCACCGATTTCAAGAATTTTCTTTCCTTTTACATCGGTCACTTTTACAAGATTGCGTACAACACGATCTGAGTTGGAATAAACCTCTTTGACCTCTTTTTTCTCTTCCCAAAAATTATCCCAGTGTTCTAAACGAGATTCTTTCATAGTAACACATCATTAAATTATTAAATGTCGACGATTAACTTTACGAAAAGTAAAATAGGATGAAGATGGCTCTTCATCCTATTTAGATTTATTCCGTTTATACGTTATTTCTTTGCAACAGAGTCTTTCTTTTGAATCCCTTTTAATGCTGCCTGCGCTTGCACCTGTGCTTGTTGTGCTTTTACCCATTCCGGTAATCCCTGCACGCCGGCATATGCTGTATTGATCCGATTAAGGATGTCGAGTGCTTTATCATAATCCTGACGGTTTTGATACAACGTAAAGAGCATATAATAAGGATGATATTGATTCGTAAACGGTTCCAAAATCGGTTTTGAAACAATATCAAGCAATTTCATTTCAAGCTTACTGATCATTTCCGTATACCGCACATTCGATCCTGCATATTGATAGAAATTTGCAATGTCGAATTCCACACGATAATCCATCGGCAGAACTGATGGCGGAAGTTTTACCATCATGGAGTCTAACGCCTCGACCGCTTTCGTATTATCGTGCACCGTATTAATATAATAGAGCGCAAGACGCATGTATGCGTTTCGATAATTCATGGCAAGCCGAACAACATTCTCGTCATAATGCACCGATGTATCTTGCAGACCGCGATATCGGTAGCCGCGCTGAAAATTCAGGTTTGCATCCACAGGTTCGTTCAACAGATTCGCTGAAAGAATCTTCGGATCGATCACTCCTTCGTCGCTTGGTGCAGGATATGGTATCAGTTTCATCGCAAGTCCATCCATGCGGAAATAACGATCGAGACCAATCTTCGAATCCGGAGTTGACGTCACAGCCATATACACCGGACGCACCCAGTTGTTCGTCCGAATAATGTCGTACGCCATAATATCCTGAGCACGGATTGCTTTGATTACTTGTCCACCTGCTTGCGGGAATGAGATCGTGTTCGGAAGAACAAATCGTAATTCTCCTGCTTTGGCTGAAGAATCGTTCTTCATTTGCGGTTGTACCGGACGGTCTGAGAATTGTTGATATTCCCGCATAACATCAGCCGGCACAGGAATTGACAATTCGCGCGGTTCCCACTGCATCGGCCCAATCTGTTCAATTTCCTGATCGCTTAAACTGATCGGAACTTTTTTTGCACCGTGTGGCTCTTGATGTTTTAATTGACGGATATACCACGATGTATTTACCAGACTTAAATTGACGATTCGAATGTCGCGTCGTACTCCTTCAACATCCTGCAAATACCAAAGAGGAAATGTATCGTTATCTCCGTTGGTAAACAGAATAGCATCAGGTTCACACGATTGTAAGAGATTGTATGAATAATCCCATGCAACATAATCTCCTGAACGATCCGAAGATTTGTAGTTGGTGTACAACATGTTCACGGGAATAAATACCACTAACAGTCCCAACAGAGCATAGGATGCATATTTTTGGAATTGCATATTCTTCACCACATCGCGGATGGAGTCAACGATACCCAGCGCTCCAATACCAATCCATACAGAAAAGACAAAGAATGCACCGACATAGAAGTAATCACGCTCACGCGGTTGAGGATTCTGCATGTTGAAATAGATCGCCATCACGAGTCCCATCAACAGGAAAAAATTGAAGAAAACCCACCACATAACACGATCTTTTTTCCAATGATAATAGAAACCAAACAGACCGATGATTAACGGAATCCCCAAGAGTTGTTTCCAATTTACTCCTGCACCCTGAAAGTCTCCTTCCCGTCCGGCATATTGCCACAAGAAGTACCGCATAAACATTTCGTCCATCTGATAGCGCCAGAAATAATCACCGTCACTTTTATAGTTCGTGTAAATTCCTTGGTGCTGCGGTTCCTGACTCCAGCGCCGTTGCATAATCGGCGAATCGCCGTACTGTTCACGATTGAGATATGAAACAAGTTTTTTTAACGTGCTGGGATCATTCTCATTCATCGGCGTATTGGCATTTGCACGGATTATCACCATGGTATAGGTGGAATATCCAAGAATGATGAGTAAGAATGAGAGGGACGCAATATTCAGCATCTCGTTCTTGTTCTTAATGGAATACCACACGCCGTAAATTGCCGCACCGATCGCAGCAAATGGTATTAATGTCCAGATGATGCTTTGAGATTCTTTCCCCCCGCCGATTGCATATTCACCATCCAATAAATTCGGAAGCATTTTGACGATACCGGGATATACTACAGCAAAAATTCCGATTGCCACAATTCCAAAAATGATATAATTTCTGATGGAGAATTCATAACGTTTAAAAAAGACAATAATCAAAAACGGGAAGATTACCAGAAGCGCCAATAAATGTACCCCAAGCGATAATCCAATCAGATACGCGATAAGAAAAATATATTTTTGATGTGACGGTGTATCTGCACGCTCATTCCATCGGAGTGAAAGCCATGTTACCAGACTAACAAACAACATACTGATGCCGTACACTTCTGCTTCCACCGCATTAAACCAAAATGTTGCACTAAACGACAACGAAAATGCTCCAACAGCAGCCGAAGTATACAGGGAAGCCTTATTCCACATATCATCCGTTCGGGGTCTCCACAAGATCATCAGTTTCACCAACGACAGATAAAGAAACATTGCCGTTAAGGCACTTGATAACGCGGAAATAAAGTGAATACGAACTGCGGGATCATTATAAAATGGCACCATACCAATCACTTTTCCAACGAGCAAAAAGAACGGTGAACCCGGAGGATGTGGGACTTGCAATAGATATGTTGCGGAAATGAATTCGCCTACGTCCCAAAAAACGACTGTGTCGGCAAGCGTAAGAATATAGGTGATGAGCGTTCCAAGAAAAACAAATCCTGCAACATATTTATTCAGTTTAGTGTGCTCCATTACAACCTCTGTATTAATCTCTAAAAATGGCAGGTCGGCGTTTCACGAAGTGATACCTTCGGCAAACGCCGACCTATCAAATAACGATGTAAATATACTTTGAAAGTGCCGATTTTCAAAAGAAAATCACAAAATCAATTTTGCCGCGATCTCATCGCACACAGCGTATCCTCTGGAAGTAAGCGAAATGACATTGTTTTGACGAACGAGTAAGCCTTCCTGTTCCATTTCTTGTAACAGTGACTGTTTCACTGAAAATACATCCTCACCATAAAGCGGATAAAGTTTTTTTAGATCGATACCGGTGCTGCGCAAACCTAAAAAAATCTCTTCGGTAAAAAATTTTTTGCGATCGATCGTTTCACTTCCGACAACAGGAAATTCTCCCTTTTCAAGTGCATCGCAATAACTTTGGATACTCCGGACATTCCACCACCGCTTTCCGGTCACCGAAGAATCTTTACAGAATGAATGTGCGGAGGGTCCAAAACCGATATAGTTGCTGTGATTCCAATAATTGTAATTGTGGCGGGAAAAATATCCCGGCTGTGCGAAGTTGGAAACTTCATATTGCTGATAACCATTTGCTGCCATGGTATCGATAGTAATCTCATACAAGAGCGCATCTTCGTCATCGGGCAGCGGTGCCACAAGTTTGTTCTTCACCATGGTTGCAAGGGGTGTTTGTTCTTCCACGATAAGTGCGTAAGCAGAGATATGTTTTGGCTGCAACGCAATGGCACGGCGAAGATTCTCTTTCCATCGTTCTGGAGTCTGGTGCGGCAACGCAAAAATCAAGTCGCAGCTGACATTATCAAATCCTGCACGATAAGCGCTCTCTACTGCCCGTTCTGCTTCTTCGGCGGAATGAATACGAGTAAGAAATTTCAGATCGTCATCATGAAACGACTGAATACCAAAACTGATTCGATTAAAACCGACAGAACGAAACTCACTGAGCTTATTCAATTCCACTGTTCCCGGGTTCGATTCGCAGGTGATTTCCGCATTCGGTTCAATTCGGTAATGTTTATGAAGTAAAGAGAATATTTTTTCAAACTGTTGTTGGGAAAGCAATGATGGAGTGCCGCCGCCAAAGAAAATTGTTTCAATCGTTTCGGCTTGGGAAATTGTCTCCCTGCGAAGTTCGATCTCTTTTTCTAAGGCAGAAAGAAAGCGATCCATCGAACTCATATTCTCAATAGAATAAAAGTCGCAATAGATGCATTTGTGTTCGCAAAAAGGAATGTGAAGATAGAGTGAAGCCATGGTTTTATTTAATAATTTTTCCTATCCTACTCCATTGAATTCCGACATCATTCTTTGACCAATAAATCATCATTGCTTTGCCGACAATATTCTCTTCCGGAATAAATCCCCATTCGCGACTATCCGAGCTGTTATTGATATTATCACCAAGGGCAAAATAATAATCTTTCTTGATTGTGTACGTTGTTGTTTCCGTTTGATTAATAAAAATTTTTTTGTCGCGAAGTTCAATGACGTTTCCTTCCCGTTGAATAAATATTTTCCATGCCAAAAAATTGTTGTTATTGATGGGGAAAGACATTTCTTTTTTGGGAACGATGGTACGAGGAAAATCCCGAGAGGCATGATCATAAAAATTCATCCGTATTCCGTTCACCCTTACGTTACCGTTGACGATATCGATCGTGTCACCGGGCAAACCAATACAACGCTTAACAAGAAAAAGATTTCGAATTGAGTATACTTCGTTCGGTTCACCGGGAAAACCAAACACTATCACATCGCCGCGTTGCACACTTTTTATTTTAGGAAACTGGAAATGAGGAAGAGAGATGTAGAGAAATTTTTGAGGAGTGCGCGCACCATAGGTAAACTTGTTCACGAGCAAATAATCGCCAATGTGCAGCGTTGATGTCATCGATTCGCTTGGAATCTTAAACGCATCAATTATACACGATTTCAAACCTGTGGCAAACAACAGAGTAATAAAAAGAACAAACGCTCCATCTCGTATGGTCCGCCACATTGTTAACACCTTAACCGATCAGCGTACCGATCCGGCCAAATCGGATCGTTTCCGGATTAAACACTGTCACAACAATTTTTGTTAGGATATCAAGAAGTATGTTATGTCCGGAAAATGTAGTATAGATCCATTCCATTCGCATTGATTCGCCGCGTATGGTAAGCTCTTCACGATATTCGTCCGTCAACATCACAGAAAAATAGACGAACATTGGTGTACCCACAATATTCTCCCGTGGAATGAAACCCCAAAAGCGGCTGTCCAATGAGTTATCGCGATGATCACCCATACCGAAGACATAATCTTTTTCAACAATATAGGTGTTGGTAACGTTTCCGTCGATTGTTACTGTTCCATCACTTCGCAATTCGGGTGTATGTCCATCGCGCTGAATAAAGGTTGACCACATTCTAAAATTTTCAGGAGTGATCTTCATGGACATTCCTTTTTTGGGAACAACCAGAGGTCCATAGTTATCCTCGTTAAACATTGCCGTCGGCGGAAATGAGCGTTCATCCTGATATGAGGGAGGAATAATACGCAAATTATCAAATTTCATATTTTTGGGAATCGGCGCGGATTGTCCATTGATATAGACGACACGATTTTTGACTTCCAGTGTATCACCCGCTATTGCCATACAACGTTTCAAATAAAACGTGAAAGCTTCTGGCTTCACTTCATCTCTCATCCCTGGAAATTCAAACACAATAACATCGCCGCGCTCCACATCACGAAATCCGGGAAGTGTCGTCCACGGCAAACGAATATCGGTGAACATAATATTGCGGGGTGTCGATGCTCCGAAGAGAAATTTGTTGACCATCAGAAAGTCACCGGTCAACACTTCGTTCTCCATTGACCCTGTCGGTACGAGGAACGAAGCGATGACAAAATTATTCAACAAGATGAATCCGCCAAAGACAATCACAAATTCTTTTGCCTGCGCGATAAAGTTTTCTTTCCACGTCAGTGGTTTTTTGACTTCGTCTTTTTTGATTTCTTTTTCTTCTTTTGCCATTCGATTAATCTACTTTCCCCTTGTATAATTGTTCTATTGGAAATATCATTTCGTAATTATTCCAATTAAGGTTTCCATTAAGAACTTTGAATTTTTTGAATTCTGAAATTTTTAAATATTTTTTTAATGATGGATGAGCATTTCCCATTAAAAAATGTTTACAATTAACGATCGTAGATTTTCCATTTGAAAAACCGAGTTTAATCTTAAAGGCAGAAAGATATTTCGCACGTTCTATCGACAGAACTCCCGATGGCTTTACTTCGTGTGTTTTTACGACTATTTTCATCGCGTCCTCCTATATCGTTTCTTGATTACAACTTTACGGATAGTTTTTCTTAATACAAAATAATCATTCCATTTTTTCACAATATCTGCGGCGTTTCGTTCAACGACCATAATAAAATCTGAAAGTTGAGGTTCTTGAAGCGGTTTCCTTCCTCTAACATTTTCAATAATTATTTCTTTTACGTTTCCATGCTCAAAAATTATTTTTGCTTTGCAGGAACGATCTTGAAAATCTGAATGAACATGGATGGGCAAATGTTCGTTCGCGTAAAAATATACAACAATTCCAAAATATTCATACAGTGTCGGCATCACTAAAATCCAACTCTCTGTTTTGGTTTTGATTCTTCTTTCATCAACAATCGTATCGCCTCGAACACCATTTTGAATTGTCCGTCATATTTCTTTTCCATTGAATCCAACTTCCGTTCCAACTCCTTATACGAGGAAAGCCACTGACGCAATTTGACAAACGTTCTCATAATTTCAACGTTCACTTCTATTGCCCGCTTACTTTTTAATATTCCCGATAGCATTGCGACACCTTGTTCGGTAAAAGCAAACGGACGATATCTTACACCACCCCAACTTGAGGTCACAAATTGTGATCTCAAAATTGCAAACTCTTTTTCAGTCAATTGAAACATAAAATCAGAGGGAAATCTCTCAATATTTCTTTTTACGGCCTGTTTTAAAACACGCGTTTCAACGCCATACAATATTGCCAAATCAACATCAAGAATGACTTTTTCTCCACGAATAAAGTGGATCTGCGAAACTATATTTTCATGTTTTATGATTGAATTACTCATCAATGTTTACCTTAAAGGTAACAATTTGTGACCTTTAAGGTTTCATTTGATACTTTATCTCTTCGACTTATTTCTAATCATCCCCCATTTTCAACACGGCAAGGAATGCTTCCTGCGGTAACTCTACTCGTCCGACCTGCTTCATCCGTTTTTTTCCTTCTTTTTGTTTTTCAAGAAGTTTGCGTTTCCGGGAGATATCACCGCCATAACATTTTGCCAGTACATTTTTTCGCATTGCCGAGATCGATGTTCGCGCAATAATCTTGCTTCCTATCGCAGCCTGAATGGCAACGTCAAACATTTGACGCGGTATTAACTCTTTTAGTTTCACACAGAGTTTTTTTCCCATTTCAAACGATTTATCATGGTGGACAATGGTAGAAAGCGCATCAACCTGCTCCGTATTCAATAAAATATCCAGTTTTACAAGGTTCGATTCGCGATAGTCCAAATATTCATAATCTAGGGATGCATATCCGCGTGTTAATGATTTTAATTTATCATAAAAATCAAAAATGATTTCGGATAACGGAAATTCATAAGTAATATCCGCACGCGTTGGATCAAGATATGATGTATCTTTCCAAATTCCGCGTCGGTCGGTTGCCAATTTCATAATATTGCCGATGTATTCCGTCGGCGTAATGATCTGTGCTTTAATAAACGGCTCTTCCACCCGTTCAATTTTTGTAGGATCAGGCATGTCTGCCGGATTATCGACGATAATCATTTCACCGCTCGTCAATATTACACGAAACTCTACGTTCGGAACCGTCGTGATGAGTGATTGATTGAATTCCCGTTCTAAACGCTCCTGAATAATCTCCATGTGAAGCAATCCGAGAAATCCGCAGCGGAAACCGAACCCGAGCGCACCGGATGATTCGGGAACATAAATGAGCGAAGAATCATTCAGCGCAAGCTTTTCGAGTGAATCTCGAAGTTCGGCAAACTCGTCGCTGTTTGTTGGATACAATCCGCTGAACACCATCGGTTTCACTTCTTTGTATCCGGAAAGCGGTTCAATGGAACCGTGATACTGTGTCGTGATCGTATCGCCCACTTTTGTATCACGCACGTTCTTCAGTCCGGCAATAACATAACCGACATTCCCAGCTTCTAATTCTTTCGTTCGGCTCTTATTCATATAGAGCACGCCGCACTCTTCCACTTCCGCCGTGTTGCCATTGTTGATGAACTTGATCTTTTCTTTCTCTTTCAGTACACCATCCACAACACGCACATACGCAACCGCTCCGCGGTATGCATCAAACTTTGAATCAAAAATCAGTGCACGCAGCGGTTTCGCCGGATCGCCTTTTGGTGCCGGAACCCTGTTCACGACTGCTTCAAGAATATCCTCAATGCCGATCCCTGTTTTTGCACTTGCACGAATAATCTCTTCATCCTTGCACCCTATCAAATGGATCACTTCATCTCGCACTGTATCCATCATCGTTGCAGCGGAAGGAAGATCAATTTTGTTCATCACAGGAATGATCTCCAGTCCGGAGTCGATTGCCAGATAAAGATTACTGATTGTCTGAGCTTCTACTCCTTGAGACGCATCAACCACCAGAATTGCTCCCTCACAAGCAGCTAATGAACGGGAAACTTCATAGGTAAAGTCAACGTGACCGGGAGTGTCGATAAGATTCAACGTGTAGGTTTCGCCGTTTTTTGCCTTGTATTCCATCTGAATGGCGTGAAGCTTAATCGTTATGCCTCGTTCTTGTTCCAGATCCATATCGTCGAGAACCTGATTGGTCGTCAGATCCCGCTTTGTGATACGTCCCGTAAATTCAAGTAAACGATCAGCAAGAGTGGATTTACCGTGATCAATATGGGCGATAATGCAGAAATTTCGAATTTTGTTCATTTTTTCAATTAGTCTTGTCAAAGCTATTAAAAAATCCAAACCTTGACAAGATTTGCAATACAAATTAAAAAATCATACTTACTTTTAAAAAAAATCCCGCCGAAAGTGCTGATTGGCGGGTTTTCTATAGTCAAAATACTAATAATAGAAAGGAAGTGCAAGATATGAGTTTTGATGGAAAAAAACTGCAACTATGATCATTTTTACCGTATTTGTATTACTTTTTATCTTTCGTCATCTGATTGAAACTATTTTTTAAAATTCTGAGTCAAAGAAAAGTAAAACGATGAAAAATTTTTATCCAGTGCTCCTGATAGTATTGCTCTTCAATAATGTTTCTTCAGCAAAAGAGTCAATCCGTTTATCAAACGGTAAACCATCTGCAGTATATTGGCAGCAACAGATTGATTACAACATCAAAGCGACATTGAACGCTGAAAAAAAGATTCTCTCGGGAACGGGGACAATCACATACTATAATAACTCTCCCGATACCCTATTTACTATCGTCTGGCATCTATATCAGAATGTCTTCCGCAAAGATTCATCCCCCAGAAAAAATGATGCACATTCCAGTCGTGCATATAGCGTTACGAAAGGAATCGAAATTGAAACTCTTTCTGTCAACGGATCTGCAGTTACTCCGAAGGTTGATGAAACAATCATGGAAACACCTTTGTCCATACCATTACTTCCCAAATCATCGATAACAATCTCTGTACAATGGAATTATGAAATACCGAAAGATGCGGAACTTCGTACAGGATCTGATGGGAAAGATTTTGGTATTTGCCAATGGTATCCACAAATTGCCGTGTATGACGATGTTCGAGGATGGGATCGAACACAATATCTTGGCATTGCTGAGTTCTATAATGAATACGGGAATTGGAATGTAGAATTGACAGTACCGAAAAACTTCATTCTTGCTTCGACCGGGACATTGCTGAATCCAACTGAAGTTCTTACTCCATTGCAGTTGCAACGCTTCAATTCTCTTTCGACCGATTCTACATCACGTATCATTCTTCCTTCAGAGATTGATTCTACGAGTGATTTGATAAGCAGTGATTCGACCACCTGGAAATTTTCTGTTGAGAATGTGCGGGATTTTGCGTGGGCGGCATCCCCAAACTTTGTGTGGGATGGTACAGTCACAAATAACGGCGTGCGTATTTATGCGTTTTATCATCCTGATGAATACCGTGCATCTTTTCCTTTGTTGATGGATGATGCATCTAATTGGGATGAAGGGGCGCAAATGGCAAAACATTCCATTGAACATTTTTCTAAAAACTTTGGAAAATATATCTATCCGCAAGCGACTATTGTTTCAGGTCCTGTCACCGGTATGGAATACCCGATGATGATTTTCGCCGAATCGGGCGACGCTGTAATTAACTTGCTGTATTATACCATTGCACACGAATTGGGGCATGAATGGTATCCGATGATGATCGGGAGTAACGAAACAAATTATCCGTTTATGGACGAAGGTTTCAACACGTTCATTACTGCAACAGCAGCAGAAGCTCGATACGGGAATAACGGACTAATCCATCAAGAATTTTTAAAAAAATATTCATGGATGAATCTGCCGGAAACAAATATACGGCTATTGGAACAACGACTATACCTGCTTTCTGCCCTGGAGAACGATGAGGCCGATATCATGTCTCATCCATATTTGATTCCATCTTCCCAGTATGGAGTGATGGCATATCAAAAACCAGGATCGGTACTTGTGATGCTCGAAGATGTGTTAGGAAAAGAGCTCTTTTCCAAAGGAATAAATGAATATTATTCGCGATGGCTTTTAAAACATCCTTATCCGGAAGATTTCTTCAACACAATGGAAGACGTGGCCGGACAAGATCTTGATTGGTTCTGGAATCAATGGTTTAATCAAACATGGAAACTGGACATGGCGGTAAACAACGTACAAAATGAAGAGCGTAAAGGGTATTGGAAGTCAACAATCATTTTGGAAAATAAAGAACAAGCTGTGATGCCGGGAACACTTCGCCTTACGCTTGACGATGGAACAATTCGGGATATTCGTTTTTCGGAAACCGTGTGGAGCAAAGGAAGAAGCGCGGAGATTATTCTCGACACATTACCGGCAAAAATTTTGAACGTTGTGATCGATCCTGAAATGAAGCTTTCCGATATTGATCGTTTAAACAACTCCTGGTGCATACCGCCTGTTGTGTTCGACTACGGATTGAACATTGCTAATCTCTTTACTTTCCCACTCGATGCATACCGCATTAACGCTGCACCTGCACTCAGCTTCAATCTTCGCGACGGTATTGAACTCGGTACTTCAATAACGGGGAATTACATGTCCACAGATAATACTATTTCATTGATGTTGAATGGCGGAACACGATCTAATGTGCCGGACTATCAGTTATCCTATTCTACTCCACTCAGAGTTTTCGATCCTCAGTTGACCACTTCGGCCCGTTTGTTCCGTTTAGATGGTTTTAATGGAGGCCAGTGGAATATTGAAAAAACATTTGAATTCAGAAAAAGTCTTGCGCGCAGTTTCAGGCGGACGTTTATTTTGAATACAAGGATCATTTCTATTTGTGTGACTGATGACCGCTATCTCGACAATCCATCAGAGTGGAATCGAACCGGACGCCTTGATGCCGGATTCATCACCCTAAAATATTTTGAAAATTATTCTTGGGGAAAATTCATCATACGAATGGAAGATGAGTTTGGAGTTCCGACGTCATCGTTTAGTTATTCAAAATTAACAACAGAAACAAAACTCGAACATTCATTCTTTGGAATGAAAATCAATTGGAGATTGTTTGGAGGAAGTTCAACAGGTGTTGTGCCGGTGCAAACAACCTACTCGCTTACACAAGCCTCACCTCTTGAAAAATTTGATAGCTGGTCTCACCGCACTCCGCTTGTCGGCAGATCGCTTCGGGATAATTTCATCAAAACCGGCGGGGGTAATCTTTTCCTTCAACGTGATACGACAGCGTTGAATATTGCTGCATTAAATTTTTCACTCTCACAAGGCCCATTCGTCATGTTTGCCGATGCGGGAACCTTATGGGATTCAACCTCTACTCGTTTCAAACAATTCTATTATGATGCCGGGGTTGGAGTACAACTCAATATTGGAAATATCTCCCTTCCCGGTTTTAGTTCAGGACCGATAGGATTTGGTGTTTATTTTCCAATCTATGTCAAAGATCCTGTTCGACCAAATGATAAAGAGATTGGTTATCGATGGAGAGTGGTGTTCGGAGTAAGGATGTAACAGCACATTAAAATTTATTACCCTGGAACCCCGGATCACTATTCGGGGTTTTCTGTTTTATCTGAGTAATAATCTGTGTAATCTAAACGAGAATCTGATTAAGAATCTGCGTAATCTGTTTCATCAAAATACAATATCTTCTATCCATCATCGTCTGATAGTGTGAGTACAACTAATAACAATACGGAACATTCTGTGGTTAATGCGATCGCATTAGAGAAACAGCCTCACTCCCACATTGCGGCGGAACAGACATTCCGGACGGAACGCAAGCGCCTGTTCGATTTTATTCGCCGGCGCGTGCGGACGAATGAGGATGCTGAAGATATTATGGAAGATGTCTTCTATCAGCTGCTCTCCAGTTACAGCGTTACAGAACCGATCGAAAAAATGACATCGTGGCTCTTTACCGTTGCCCGAAATAAAGTGATCGATTGGTACCGGAAGAAACGTCCGGAGTCGCTTCCGCGTGATCTTACTGATCCTTCGCTGCCACTGAATTTGGAAGATATTCTCTACGATCCAACGCAGAATCCCGATCAGGTCTACGCACGTTCTCTCGTCTGGACGGAACTTGCAGAAGCGCTGGACGAACTGCCAGAGGAACAGAAGCAGGTGTTTGTGATGCATGAGTTGGAAGGAAAAAGTTTTAAAGAGATCGCCGAAATTACAGGCGAACCGCAGAATACGCTCCTCTCAAGGAAACGATATGCGGTGCTTTTCCTGCGAGAAAAACTGCAGGAGATGTATGATGAATTTGAAACCTAAATATTGAAAAGCACCAAATTCCAAAATAGAAATACCAAACATGTCTGTTGGAATCATACATGGAATATCATTTGGAATTTGAGATTTGATCATTGAAATTTAAACGTAAGGAGATACAACAATGAAATACTGGTGGATCGCAAAAGTTGCAAAGTTCGTCCTGTTCGTCATCGCAATGGTTGCATTGTTCGGATTTGCGGTAATGGAATTATGGAACTGGTTGATACCGGAAATTTTCCATGGACCGACTGTTACGTATTGGCAGGCAATGGGTCTGCTGCTGCTCTCGCACATTCTTGTACGTGGATGGCATGGGCATAGTGGAGGGTGGAAGTCGCACCGCTGGAAACATAAAATGGAAGAAAAGCTGGCCGCGATGACTCCAGAAGAGCGCGAAGAGTTTAAAGCGGAATGGAAACGCCGCTGCGGATATTATCCCGGCGATGAAAAGAAAGAAGCATAAAAATGTTTTAGGATTCATGTCTCAAGATTCATTGGTCAATGAAAAACTGACTTTTACTTGAATCCTGAAACTTGAAATCTCAATAACCCACTGCACTATTTTATATTCAACCTCACAACAGGAGAAAACGTAATGAACATTGGAATCTTTGGTACCGGCGGCGTTGCAAGATCAATTGCTGCTAAATTTGTTTCACTCGGCCACACGGTTATGTTAGGTACGCGTAATGTGGAAGAAACAAAGAATAGAACCGAGGGTGACAACATGGGGAATATTTCATTTAAAGAATGGTATTCTCAGAACAACTCCGTGAAACTCGGTACTTTTGCTGATGTTGGTGCGTTCGGTGAACTGTTGGTGAACGCAACTACTGGCATTGGTTCGCTTCCGGCCATTGCTGCAGCAGGAGAAAAAAATCTCAATGAGAAAGTATTGATCGATATTTCCAATCCGCTGGATTTCTCCAAAGGCTTCCCCCCATTCTTGAGTGTATCCAATACTGATTCGCTCGGCGAACAAATACAACGGGCTTATCCGAATGTGAAAGTGGTGAAAGCTTTGAACACACTCTCCCATCCATTAATGGTGAATCCCTCGTTGGTGAACAATGGCGATCATACATTGCCAATCTGCGGGAATGATGCCGAAGCGAAAGCAAAGATTGTTGCACTATTGCAAACATTCGGATGGAAGAGTGAAAACATTCTCGATCTGGGAGATATAACAAACGCGCGCGGAACAGAAGCATTTCTGCTCTTATGGGTGCGGATGTACGGTGTGTTCAAGACTCCGATGTTTCAACTTAAGATTGTAAAATAAACGTACCCTATAGCAGCACACAAGGAACTTTCGTGTCACAACATTCAACAACAAAACGAAAAAGAACTATGAGTCAAACGACAATGTATCTGGTTTGGATGGGAATCATTCTTACCGTGTACGGCATTGGTATTTCGTATATGGGATGGAGGCTTATCGCACCCTTTCAACTACAAGCACCATACAAACAACTTGCTTGGGGTGGATTGATTTTGATGTTCATGATCCCCTTTAGCACATTCATCTTTATGCGCTTCGCCGAACGGATCAGCGATTCGCTTTCCTGGATCGGTTATCTCTCCCTCGGATTTTTGTCGTTTGTCTTTGTTTCACTCTTCTTCCGTGATATTGTCTGGATGTTCGGAATCGGTGGGCAAAAATTATTTTCTCTCTTCTCTTCCGCTCCCGAAGCAGTTGATGCTGCTAAACGGGAATTTCTGCTGCAAACAACTAACCTGGGAATTCTCGGTATTGCCAGCACGCTTACTGCTTACGGAGTGTACGAAGCAAGGAAAAAACCTGGAATCGTCAACGTCGATATCCCCATCGCAAAACTTCCGCAGGAGTTTGATGGATTCAGAATTGTGCAGATCAGTGATATTCATGCCGGGCTGACCATTAAACGGGATTTTATTGAAACCATCGCTGAAGAAGTAAAGAAACTTTCTCCCGATCTGATTGCTTTCACCGGCGATATGGCCGACGGATCTGTTCCACATTTAAAATATGATCTTGAACCTCTCGCCAATGTGTATGCACCGCACGGAAAATTCTTTATTACCGGAAATCATGAATATTATTCGGGTGTTGAGCAATGGGTTACACACGCACGCGATATGGGTTACGATGTGCTAATGAATGAACATCGTTACGTAACCAAAAACGGTGCATCATTTATTTTAGCCGGCGTTACCGATTACAGCGGTGGTGGATTTTCTCCCGTACATAAATCCGATCCGGCAAAAGCCTTGAACGGAGCACCGAAAGAGTTAGCAAAAATTCTTTTGGCTCACCAACCACGCACATTGTTTCATGTGAACGACCTCGATCTTGATCTCGTCTTAATGGGACATACACATGGTGGACAGTTCTTTCCGTGGAACCTTGTAGCAACGATCGGTCAGCCGTTCATTAAAGGATTGAATAAATATGGTGAGAAAACCTGGGCGTATGTGAGCAAAGGAACCGGATATTGGGGGCCTCCAGTTCGAGTCGGAGCGAGATCAGAAATAACTGTGTTAACGTTGAAAAAAGCTATTGCATAACCACAGAGACACTGAGACACAGAAAAGCATTTATCGATTGGCAAAACCGGTGAGGAAATACATCATAGCCAGTGCGGCAAGTTTTGCCGTGCGGCCGTCTTGATCATATTTGGGATTCATTTCAACAATGTCGATGAGTTTTGTTTTACGGCGTTTTCCGGCAAAAAGAGCTGCGGTCAGAAACTCCTCCGCAGTAAATCCTGTCGGCAATGGTGCACTCACTCCCGGTGAATCAGTGCCATTCACAACATCTAGATCAAAACTGATATAGAGTGAATCAACAGAAGAGGTGGCAAGTTCATATGCCAACTCCAATGTTTTGGTAATTCCATCCGCACGAACATCTCGCAGCGAAAAGACTGTCGCTCCCCGTTCAATCAATTCTGAATAGTGATCGGTTGCATTTGCGAATGATTGAATTCCAACTTCAACAAGATTCATGGCGTTCAATGCAGAGCTCTGATGATCCAGCATTTGCCGAAACGAAGTGCTGCTGTTCCGCTTCGGTATCGGTTTGCGGTAATCAAGATGTGTATCGATATTAATAACACCAACGTTCTTTTTTCCGGTTGAAAATCCAAGAAAATTCGGAAAAGCGATATCATGTCCGCCGCCGAGAACGATCGGAACAATTCCCGCGCTTACCAGTGTCTGAACAACTTCGGTGAGATTTTCGTGGGTCTCTTCAAGGGTCTTGCCGCATTTCACATCGCCAAAATCAAAAACCGGAACAACTGAAGGGGATTTCTCTTTGCCGATCACAAACGGTGTCCGTTTATAAAATTCCGTTCGGATTGCATCTGGACCGTCTTTTGCTCCAATTCTTCCACCATTCCGCTTTACTCCTTCATCGGTCGGCACCCCGACAATGCCAATAGCAATATCGTTCGTAAATTTCTTCTCACCACGCAGCACAATGTCGCCCATGCGAGGATCGGAACTATCATTGCGGGAGAAAAACAGCTTTTCGTTCGGCGAATCGAGATATGTAAAGATCGTGCTCATTGATAACAATAAAGTTAGGAAAGTTGGGGCAAGATGCAAGCAAAGTTTTGCATCTTGATTCAAATTACTGTAATTTTCATAAAATAATCTAAAAATTAGTCGTAAACATTCTACCTTGATGCCGAAACACGTACGCTTAATTCTTATCACGCTTCTTCTTGTTACGTTCCAAACAACAATAGTCAGTTTCACTTCCATTGCGAATATTATTCCGGATGTGATGTTGATCTGGATCGTGTACATTGCCATCACACAGGGACAGATCCCGGCAACGGTGTACGGCTTCGCTATCGGTTTTTTACTGGATCTGATCAGCGGACAATTTCTTGGTCTTTCAGCATTGTCAAAAACAATCGCCGGATTTCTTGCAGGATATTTCTTTCATGAGAATAAAGTCGAGCTCAATATAGCAAACTACCAATTCTTATTGTTTGTCGGTATCGCTTCTGTGGTACATAATCTTATTTATTTTATCATTTTTACGCAAGGAAGCGATGTAGGATTATTCACGGCAGTGTTTCGGTTTGGATTGTTCTCGGCATTGTACACAACATTTGTCGCTACCATCCCGATGTTTATTCATGCCCGCAGACCGTCGCTCCGATAATTTTAAAAATGAATATTCCATCATTGAACAATAATCAAACCGTATGATCGATGATTTTGGATCCGCCGACAGGCGGTTTGTAATTCGAGCTGTACTTGTGGCAGGATTCATGATCCTGTTTGCGCGGCTGTTTCAATTGCAATATGTGAATGCGGAGCTGTACGGTAAAGAAGCAGAAGAAAATTCCATCCGCAATGTTCCCAAAGTCGCCATTCGCGGATATGTGTATGATCGAAACGGAAAACTTCTGGTCGATAACCGTCCGTCATACACTGTGATGCTCACACCGGTCGATTTTGACAAACAATACCTTCCACTGCTCTCCCGCATTCTTTCCATGCCGGAATCATCTATACTTGACAAAATTAAACTCGGGCGAAAATATAACGCGTTCATTCCTGCGCGCATCAAACGAGATATTACCTTTGCAGAGCTTTCCATGTTGGAAGAACACAAAGATAAATTATATGGTGTTGAAATCCAGATGGAATCAAAACGGTCGTACCCTACATCTGCACGCGGAAGTCATCTGTTCGGTTACGCAAAAGAAATTTCGGATGCACAGCTGGAAAAACAAAAGAGTGATTATCAGCCAGGTGATATTATCGGCAGCAGCGGAATCGAAGCAAAATATGAACAGATGCTCCGCGGCATAAAAGGATTCGAGTTCATTTCCCAAAATGCTAAGGGTCAGATCATCGGAAATTTTGATAATGGCAAACATGACATTCCTCCCGTGGACGGACTTGATCTTCATCTTGCAATTGACAGTGATGTTCAGGCAATGGCAGAATCACTACTGGCGGATAAACGGGGCGCCGTTGTGGCTATCGATCCTCGTAACGGCGGAATTATTGCGCTGGTGAGCAAACCGGATTATGATCTTTCGTTAATGAGCGGAACAACATCGCCGGAAGTGTGGCGCGCACTAAACAATGATGAAGGAATACCTTTATACAATCGTGCGACCTTAACCCGTTATCCTCCAGGTTCGACATTCAAAATGTTGCTGGCGCTTGCTGCGTTGGACAAAAAAATCATTGACGAGAATTGGAGTATTACCTGTACAGGGGCATACCGGTACGGCAATAAAGTTTTTAAATGCGAACACGTACATGGAAAGGTTACCGTTGTTGATGCCATCCATCGATCCTGCAATGTCTTCTTCTATCAATTGATGCTGAAAGTAGGATTGGATGATTGGAGCGACATGGGAAAACAATTCGGCTTCGGCAAACAGACAAAGATTGATATCACGGAAGAAAATTCGGGTTTGATGCCCGATCGGAACTATTACGACCGCATCCATGGAAAAGGAAAATGGACGCAAGGATATTTGATTAGTCTTGGTATAGGCCAAGGTGAAGTGGGAGTGACACCACTGCAAATGGCAAACTATGCATCCATGCTTGCAAATAAAGGGAAATTTTACCAACCACATGCCGTCAATAGTTTTGTAAACAAACGAACCAAACAACGGGAACTCATTAAAGTAGAGCAGCGCCAACTGGAACTTTCCGAAAAAGCATGGTCGTTAGTTCGCGAAGGAATGCGCAGAGTAGTGATGGAACCTGGTGGAACGGGACGGGCGTCTCGTGTTCCCGGTATTGAAGTTGCCGGCAAAACAGGAACGGCGCAAAATCCTCATGGAAAATCTCACGCATGGTTCATGGGATTTGCTCCATACGATGATCCGAAGATTGCAATTTGTGTTATGATTGAGAATGTTGGATACGGCGGCGCCTTTGCCGCACCAATCGCCGGGTTCTGCATGGAAGAATTTTTATACGGAGAGATTATTCGGTATGGAAAACATCCTCTTCCACTGGAACCTAATTCACCGGATGAAGAATCGGTTGCGGTTAATTGAAGCGGTACGATAAGAAGCTATGAACTCATTTTTCAAAGAATATTTTGATAAGACGATTTTCTTTTCCGTGCTTTCGCTGGCAGGGATCGGACTGCTTTCTATTTACAGCGCAACTTTCGATGCCTATGAAGGACGTGATTTTTATCGGCAGTTGATGTGGGTCGGCGTCGGTTTTGTTTCTATGATAACAATGATGGCGCTCCCGCTCCGTTGGCTTCAACGAAATGCGTTAAGAATATTTTTTTCTTCCCTGGGTTTATTAGTTCTTGTCCTTATCGTCGGAAAACGCGTTTACGGTTCACAAAGTTGGCTGGGATTCGGCGGACTTGGTATTCAACCATCAGAATTTGTCAAGATCTCCACCATGCTTGCTCTTGCATCCTATCTCAGCCAAAGCGATGTGAAGGCAACCGATCTGAAAGATCTCGTCAAAACAAGTGCGATTGTCGCATTACCGATCGGTCTTATAATGCTACAGCCGGATTTTGGCACCTCGTTAACATTCCTGGCAATGTATATTCCGGTCCTTTATTGGGCGGGTGCATCAAAATTTTTGATCATCATTATTATTGCACCGGCGTTTGTTGCAGCAGCTTCCATTTTTGGGACGACCCCATTTTTGATTGTACTGCTGCTGCTCGGCATCGGACTGTATATCCTGCGAGATGAGAATAGGTTTTTTGCGACGGTTGTTTTTGGCGTAAATGTCGTTATCGGATTTTTTGTTCAGATCGTCTATGACAAACTTCCCTTGTATCAGCAGAAGCGCATCGCAACATTCCTCGATCCCAACAACGATCCTCTCGGTGCTGGTTACAATGTTATTCAGGCAAAAGTGGCCATTGGTTCGGGGGGATTAACAGGAAAAGGATTTATGCGCGGAACTCAGACACAATTAAGTTTCATCCCAAAACAATGGACCGATTTTATTTTTTGCGTTCCTGGAGAAGAGTTTGGTTTGCTGGGAGGAGTTGTTGTTCTTGGATTGTTCGCTGTGGTATTATTCCATGGAGTACGTCTTGCCTCCATCGCAAAAAATAAATTCGGCAGTTTGCTCGCGATCGGTTTTACTTCGCTCTTTGCATTTCACGTATTCGTCAATATCGGCATGTCTGTTGGTCTCATGCCGGTTATCGGCATTCCTCTTCCCTTCCTAAGTTACGGAGGGTCATCGCTGGTATCCTACATGATGGTCGCCGGTTTGATTATGAATGTGTATGCAAATCGAAAAGAGTATTAACCACTGTCCCATATCACAATACCGCTTTCCGAACAAATGATCAGTTGAGCTTTTGTAAAGGAGTTTGTATTTTCTTATACCATTTTGTTTATGATATACGGTACAATGAAAAATTTAACAGCATTTTTTTTACTGCTTATTGTCCTCGGATGCGAGGATGATCAATTGGTTGCTATCACCGATGGCAAAGTGTATTCCTTACTCAGTGTTCGGTATGATAAAAACACAAACAAAACCACAGCCACTGCAGCATTTTCAAAGGAATCTCAAGGCGGACAACGGTTGATTTTTAATGGTAACGCCAAAATTCTGTTTCAAGATATTGCCATGGATTATCGGACCGGTGACTATACGTATATCAAAGAATTAGAAAATCTGCATTCGTCAGGAACGTTTTCGTTTACCGATGTAAATAAAAAGACCTTTCTCAATACTGCAACAATTAATACAATTGATTATCCTGTCTCACAAAAACTTGACACGATCGATTCATCCATACCATTGACGATTGTTTGGAGCGGAACTCCATTGGAAAAACTGGAAATTGTCACTCTGCGTATCGGCACAATTAACACCGCGCAAGATACTACGGGAAAAACAAGTGTAACATTCACCGCTTCACACTTCTCTCAAATTAGCACATTGAAAAACACCGTGACAACACTATCGCTGGAGCGGTCAAAATCACCCGCGCTCACTTCTGATCTCGGCGGCGGCGGAACAATAACATCGCAATATATTGCCTTGACAAAATCCGTCTTTGTAAAATAAACAGACCCCGTTCGTTTGCTTGAACTTGCTGATCCATTTGGCTATTTTTGGATGTTCATTTATGGTACAATTATTCAACTTTTCTCGACGGGATTCATGAAGCACTCAGCATATTTCTACGTTCTTATCACTGTTGCACTGTTGTTCAATACATCGTTTGCTCTTGTTCCACCGCAAGACTATGTTGAAAAGATTGAATCAACAAAGCTTGCACTATCTAAAGCAGAAAAGACGGAAGAGCGAATCGACTTGATGTGCGAATTGGCGAACCTCTACTATACAATCAATCCGGATAGTGGAGTGTTTTATGGAAATGCTGCTCTTTCATTGTCGTATGCCAATGACTATCTAAAGGGAAAAATTAACGCACACGACCGTTTAGGATTTTTATTTCAAGTGCTCGGGAAATTTGACGACGCATCAGAACATCTTACAACGGCACTTGAGCTTACTTCTCTCTCACCAGATAGCATACAAAAAGTTGAAATTCTTATCCATCTCGGCGGTATGAATGTCAATCAAAACCTCGAACAATCATTAAACTATTATCTGCAAGCATTGCGTTTGAGTAAATCAATGAACGATAAACAGAGAGTTGCCAGCGGGTACAACCATATCGGCTCAATTTATTTTCTTCAAAACGATTTTCGGAAAGCGCTTGAACACAATTTATTGTCACTGAAAACATGGAACTCGATCGATTCAATGAGAACTACCGGAATTTCCAGTGACATTGGCAATATTTATTACCGTCTATTGGATTATAATAACGCTCTCTCTTATTATCAACGAGCAAACAGAATTGCATTAAAAAATTCAGACTATTTGGGTTTGGGATATACGTATGCTAACATGGGTATAGTGTTCATGGAAACAGGCCGAATGAAAGAGTCGTTGGAGATGCTGAATGAATCGTTGAAGTATCGACGCATTCTTGATAACAAAGAAGGAATCAGCAATAGCCTTGCATTGATTGCGCGTTGGCATTTTAGACAGCAGAAGTATGATGTAGCATATTCATACGCATTGCAGAATGCAGAACTTGCACGACAGATCGGATTAAAACGACCGATATACGATTCGTACCAAATCCTCGTCGATATTTTAACAGCGCAGAAACAATTTGCAAAAGCGTTACAGTATAAAACAGAATGGATGGCGTACAAAGATAGTGTCACTCTGAAAGAGAACGCATCGCTACGGACTCGGTTGGAAGTAACGTATGAGACCGAAAAAAAGGAATCCGAAAATAAGCTTCTTAAAGAACAACAGGCGAGAACCAAGGTCGAACTGGAACGACAAGCATTAGTCATTGCTTCCATCGCTGTCTTATTATTGTTCAGCGCGGTGGGCATTTTTGCTTTGTACCGTTCCAATGTAAATAAAAACAGGATTAACAGTACGCTGCATAAACAGAAAGAAATTATCCATGAACAAAATGTCCAATTGGAACAGTTGAACGGCGTGAAGGATAAACTTTTTTCAACCATCACTCACGATCTGCGCGGACCGGTTTCCTCATTAAAACTGTTCATCTCCTATCTTCGCGACGAAGAACTGGATCATAACGTGATCAAGGAATATACCCGACAATCGACCGCAACGATGGATCATATCATGGAATCAATGGAGAATATCTTGCAATGGTCAAAAAGTCAATGGAAAGGATTGACGATTGAACCGACGCAGATCAATCTGCATCAAATTGCAAAGGAAAAGATCCGTTTATTGGAACAAATGGCGAAGAAGAAATCGATCACTGTTCATAATCTTGTCCCGCCTTCAACGGAAGCGTACGCTGATCTTCAAATGATCAATCTCGTTGTCCGAAATCTCCTTTCCAATGCAATTAAATTCACGGAACAAAACGGCACCATCCGTGTGCGATGCGCCGAATACGACGATATAGTAGAAGTATCAGTGGAAGATTCTGGAATTGGGATGACGGAGGAACAAATCAAGAAAATATTTACTCTTGAACATTCTTCGTTGAAGGGAACGCAGGATGAACCCGGTACCGGCTTGGGATTGCTGCTCTGCAAAGAGTTCGTTGAAAAGAATGGGGGAAAAATTATTGTGGAGAGTGTTCTTGGCGCCGGAAGTGTGTTTACATTTACCGTACCTCGTTCACAACGAATTTTGGAGCAACGAGTACAGCCGATAACTATTTCGTAGAAAATTATTATCTGATAGTTCTTACCACTCTTTTGTTTCGCCTATTTTCAGCGCCCAGTAATCATCTTTAGATAATTGCTGCTGCGTTACGGCGTCATACAATTTTTTCGGCGGCTCATCCATCGGCTCATCCGTCAGCACAAATGTTCCCCAATGGATACCCAACAGTTTTTTTCCTCTCACATCCAAACATGTCTGCACTGCTTCTTCGGGATTCATATGAACAGGTTTCATCAATCTTCGCGGCTCGTACGCTCCAATGGGTATTAACGTCAAATCGAACGGACCAAATTTTTTTCCGATATTTTTAAAGTGAGAGCAATATCCCGAATCGCCGGCGAAAAATAGTTTCTTTTGCCCCAGCACTGTCCATGAACACCACAACGTCTGGTTTTTGTCGTTCACCCATCGCCCCGAAAAGTGCTGCGACGGAGTACAAATAATCTTCAATCCGTTGAATGTGGCTCCCTCCCACCAATCAAGCTCTTCTACATTATGAATTCCACGTTCTTCAAACCAATCGCGGACTCTTAACGGAACAAAAAATTTTACATTCGGATTTTTATCGACAATCTCTTCAATGGAAGATTCGTCAAGATGATCGTAATGATTATGGGAGATGAGAATGAAATCGATCGGCGGAAGTTTGTCAATAGACATGCCGGGATCCGAAATGCGCGGGCTTCCCGCCCATTTGAATGGACCGACCCGGTCTGACCAAACAGGATCCGTCAGAAAGGTTTTACCTTCCATTTGAATCAACACCGTTGCATGACCGATCCATGTTGCCGTATACGGCTTGTTGCCGTTCAAGAAAGATCCATCATTATATTCACGCGGAATTTCAATTTTTTCACTTGAGGAAAATGTTGCCGGAAGTTTTTTCAAAATCCAGGGCGCCATTTCGGTGAAACCTGCCTCGATAAAATCAGGGTCGGTGTTGATGAAGCCACTTTCACCGTGATGTAATGGTAGATTTGATCGGTCCTGGGCAAATGCGGTAATCGAAGGAAGCATCAATGGAGTAATAAATAATTTTTTTAAGACTGAACGGCGATCCATATTTAAAAGTATGAACTAAATTCTATCAAGAGCAAGGATTTACTGTGTCATTCTTCAACATACACTCAATACAAAACGGATAAATGAGAGCATTGTTTCAAGGATAATTTGTATTGAATTCACACTCTTTTTTCTCTATTCTTTTGAACAATTGAATCCTTTTTCCAAATCTCTGCATCCTATTTATGACGGCATCCCTCGATTCTCATAACGATACGACGTTGATTGCCAGAATCAAAAAAGGTGATGAACGCGCATTTGCTCAGTTGGTAAAGCGATATGAGCAGACTGTGTGGGGATTTGCATTCAAACTTTGTCGAAATAAAGAAAAAGCGGAAGAATCGTTTCAAGATACTTTTATTAATGTGTTTCGGAAGATCGATCAGTTCGACTCACGTTCTAAGTTTTCCACATGGCTCTACACGATTGTTGCGAACAATTGTTTGATGAATCGCCGGAAACGTAAACTGGAAGGACTGCTCGAATCACTGGATGAAGCACCAGATATTGAGAATGAAGATGTCCAGAGACAATTAGCGACGTGGGATGATTCGCCGGTTGAGGTGATGATGAATAAAGAGCTTCGCGAGCAGATGGATGCGGCTATCCAGGAACTTCCCGATGAATATAAAGTTGTGTTTGTTCTGCGCGATTTGGAAGAAAAAACAGCGGAAGAAACAGCAAAGATTCTGAAACTCTCTGTTCCGGCAGTGAAATCACGACTGCGACGATCCAGAATATTTTTACGGCACAAATTACACGGTCTTATGACAGCATGAAACAATCGCACGGAAATATAAAAAAACATATCCATACACTCTCCTGCGGAAAGGTATATGAGCATCTCTGTGATAATTTGGATGCGAAATTGGATTCCGAATCATGCCGACGTATTAAAGCACATATTAAAGGATGCAAAAATTGCTCAGCACTGCTGGATTCATTGAAGAAGACAGTGTATCTCTACAAACAATATCCCGCCCCCGCTTTACCTGAACAATCGCGTAAAAAACTCTTTGCCGTTATTCACATGGAAAAAGCAAAAAAAAGACCAGCACGCTGAATCTTTTTTCATTTCCCTGCATCATATATTCAAGTAAACAATCCCTACAGTCTATTCACTTAATTATTACAAAGGATGTACCATGAAAAACAATATTGGAGATGTTGAACGACCAATTCGTATAGCGCTTGGATTACTGATTACCTCTTTGGCATTTTGGGGACCGGAAACACCACTGGCATATGCAGGGTTAGTTTTTGTTGTAACAGGTTTTATGCGTTACTGTCCTATCTGGCATATCACCGGTGTGAATACAAATAAAAAAATTGAAACAGTAAAAATAAAATAATTAAACAGGATACCACAATGACAGAAGTGCTGACAAAAGAGACTTTTTTAACCAAAGTATTTGATTACGAAAAAAACCAGGAATGGAAGTTTAATGGTGAACTTCCGGCGGTGGTGGATTTTTGGGCGCCGTGGTGCGGACCGTGCAGATTTCTCAGTCCCATCATCGATGAACTGTCCGAAGAAATGAAAGGGCAGATACAGTTCTATAAAATAAATACGGATGACGAACAGGAACTTTCCTCAGTCTTTGGCATCCGTTCTATTCCGTCGCTTCTCTTTATCCCAAAAGAAGGTAAACCGATGATGGCTGCCGGCGCATTGCCAAAAAACGAATTGGTGAACATGATCAACGAAAATCTTTTGAACAAGAAAGTCGTTGTTGCATGATTACGTTTAAACATTTTCTCTCCGTCGTTTTTTTGATTGGCACTGTTGTTATACTCTCAATGACATCATCATTACAAGCTCAACAATTGACTGCATCCATCGATATCTCGGCGAAAGAGGCGCGAATATTGTTAGCAAAAGATACCAACGCTGTACTCCTGGATGTGCGTTCACCCGGAGAATATACCGAGGAACGAATCGCAAACACACCGTTGATGCCATTGCAATTCTTGGAAAAGAAGATCAATGAGCTGAATCACTACAAGCACAAAAAGATCGTTGTCTATTGTCATTCCGGCAATAGAAGTGAATTAGCCGTCGAGATCTTGCGAGAATACGGTTTTCATGCACTGAATATGCAGGGAGGCATCCTACAATGGAAGGCACAGAAATTCCCAACGATTAGCGGAGCGGTTCGATGACCCCAGATCAAATATTTTTATATGCCATTCTTGGCATCATGGTAATTTTTTACATACGAAAACAATTATTAGCACGTTCGCTCAATAACTATTCCGGAGCTCAGGCAAAAGAAAAGGTGCGATCAGGAAGTATTTTGCTGGATGTCCGAACTGTCGGTGAACGGAGTTCACATTCGATTCCATCTTCACTACATATACCGATGCATGAACTTTCTTCACGAATGAAAGAATTGGAAAAATATCGTGGAAAAGAAATTATCTGTTATTGTGCAAGCGGCAGTCGCAGCGTAAATGCCGGAATAAAGTTAAAGAAGGCTGGTTTCACCGTCGGGAATCTCAAAGGAGGAATCTCCTCATGGAATTTCTAAAACGATTGAATATTTGGCAAAAACGTGGTATTGCTTCTGTCGTCGGAGCCGCTGCTGGCTATGCGTACTATTACTATATTGGTTGTGCAAATGGGACATGTGCCATTACAAGCAATCCGTATATTTCTACCGGATACGGCATGGTAATCGGCGCGCTGCTGATTGACAAACCAAAATCTGAAAAGAAAGAACATAATAATGGAACCGACAACACAACAGCCGATAAAGAAGTTTAAAACATTTACGTACCACACCAATGTTGAATGGAAATCCAATAGACAAGGATCCCTTCACTCTGAAGGAAAACCTGTCATCGATGTTTCAAGTCCGCCGGAATTCAAAGGTATTCTCGGCGTGTGGACACCGGAAGATCTTTTTGTCGCGGCAGTTGAGATTTGTCAGATGACCACATTCCTCTCGTTCGGAATAAGAAAAGGGCTTCCCTTGAAATCATATAACAGTGCTGCCGATGGAGTATTAGAAAATATTGAAGGCAACTATCGATTTACCAAAGTGGTCATCAAGCCGACTATCGTCGTTGAATCTTCGTGGACGAAGGAACAAGTGGAAGAGATCGTTCATACTGCGCATGAAAATTGCCTGATTGGCAACTCGGTTTCCGCTGAAGTAACAGTAGAACCGAATATTATTATCGAATAGTTAAGATGTAGTCCACCTATATGGCGGACTACATTTGAAGGAAATAAAAATTATGAATTACGGATTTTCAAAAACTGTTGCGCTCTCGTTTGAACAAGCGATTGAACAAGTTACCGAAGAATTAAAAAAAGAAGGTTTCGGTGTATTGACAACAATCGATATCAAAGAGACATTAAAAAAGAAGATCAATGTTGATGTGCCGCGGTATACGATCCTTGGGGCTTGCAATCCGCATTTCTCACATCAAGCACTTCAGGTAGAGAACGAGATTGGTCTTCTGCTTCCCTGCAATGTGATTGTGTATGAAAAAGAGGGATCAACACACGTCTCCGTATTCGATCCGATGGTAATGGAGCGGATTATTGATAACCCTGCCATGAAACCCGTTGCAGAAGGTGTGCAACAACGCTTACGCCGCGTTTTCGATGCTCTCTAAATAGTTCATGATTACTCCACAATTATTCGGTTTGTCGGTGTTCGATAATATTGAACGTATCACGCTCTGAAATATTGATTTTTTGCAGCATTATCTGTGCGATAAAGCCTGCACGCGTTTTTGCTTCATCCGCTTTCACCCCTACAAAAAGCTCATCAACTGTTTGTTGAAACAACTGAATCCATACTTGGAAATGCGTTTCGGTTAGTGAGTATTTTTTATTCAACGCTATATGTTTAACCATCGGATTTCCGGAGTATGAATGGTCATCCAGAAGAATTCCGGACCAAAAATTATACATAATCGGTAAGTGAAGTTCCCAGTTTACGTTGGCGACATCGCTGAAGATATGACCGATCGCAGTATTCCCCTTCACCTTATCGTAAAACGAATTCACTAATAATTCTATATCGTTGCGATGTGAGATGTCTTTTTTCATAGCGTAAAATAGATCAAAAGAATACCGGATAATATCCTTCCGACATTTTTTTATTTTTTCAAACCTTTTAGAGTTATTTGACCGACAAAGAAAACGAGCGCTACAATCCCTGACGCAAAAATCGTATCCCCAAACACTCTCGTCCATCGCAGCATATGCATGGTGTCCGTCTGAAGGAATTCCGCGCTGCGTGCATACCAGTATCCGTATTCCACTGAAGCCCACGTTTGCATCAGTCCCACTGGCAGCAGACTCAGCACGACCATTGCCATCAAACCGATGTTCATCGACCAGAACGAAAATTTAATGACGTTATTGTCCCAATTCAATTTCGGATTCATGGCGCGAAGGCAGAAGAGCAATAATCCGATTCCCAGCATTCCATAAACTCCAAAAAGCGCTGCGTGAGCATGAACAGGTGTTGTATTCAATCCCTGCATGTAATAGAGTGCAACGGGCGGATTGATCATAAAGCCGAATAATCCCGCGCCGACAAGATTCCAGAATGCGACGGCGACAAAGAAATAGATGGGCCATTTGTAGTTTTGCACCCACTCTTTAGCACGGGAAAGTTTAATATTTTCCCATGCTTCATATCCGACAAAGACCAGCGGCACAACTTCAAGCGCACTGAAAACCGAACCAAGTGCAAGGACGATCGTCGGAGTTCCAGAAAAATAAAGATGATGCAGCGTTCCGATGATGCCTCCGGAAAGGAAGATTGTTGCAGAAAGAACGGTTGCCTCTCCAGCAGTTTTTAAACTGATCAGTTTTAACCGTGAAAAAAGAAAAGCGATTACAACCGTTGCAAACACTTCAAAGAATCCCTCCACCCACAAATGAACGACCCACCAGCGCCAGTATTCTGCAACGGCAAGATTCGTATGTTTGCCGACCATTAATGCCGCACCATAGAAAGATGCGATGGCTCCGCTGGAGATCAGAAACAATGTAAGAATTGGTTTTTGCTCATCTTTGCGCTGTAATGCCGGACGAATGGCCCGGTACATCAACACAAACCAGAGCACTAGTCCGACCAACAAAGCAATCTGGAAAAATTTTCCGAGATCGATATATTCAAATCCGCTGTGCCCGAAATAATACCAGAGATTGTCGGGTAAATGATGCATAACACTTAACCATTCGCCTGCCATTGAACCGAGAACGACCACCAGTAATGCACCGAATAAGACATTAACGCCTAAACGCTGGAATTTCGGTTCAACACCGCTCACTGCCGGTCCAATGAATAATCCTGCCGCAAGCCAAGCGGTAGCGATCCAGAAGATTCCAAGCTGCGTATGCCAAGTTCTGGCAACGGAATATGGAAGTATCTCTGCGAGAGGAATTCCGTAAAATCCATCCCCTTCCACGCCATAATGGGCGGAAACAATTCCCATTCCCATTTGAAGCAGAAGAAGACCAAGCACGGTCCAAAAATATTTCAGCGTAGCGCGCTGAGATGGAGTAGAAATTGCATTCAGCAGCGGATCCGATACGGGAACATCGCCAAGCATTTCTTCTTCTTTTCGTGAAGCGTAGAACCATGCCATGGCGCCAATACCGGCAAGCAGAACGATAATACTTACACCTGTCCAGACAACAGCATCGCCTGTTGGAATATTTCCAATCAATGTTTCGTGCGGCCAATTGCTGGTGTAGGTGATGTTATCATCCGGTCGGTTCGTCGATGCAGCCCACGATGACCAGAAGATGAATGCGGCAAACTGACGGAGCTTTACCGGATTACTGATGGAATTTTTTTGAATAGCGTACTCTTTTTTTCCATTTGTGAATACGTCAGTGTAATGCGCGAGGTTCGCTTCAAATGCACGGAGCCGGACAGAATCGACCGTAATTGTTTTTGTTGCCGGATCGTACGTGTTTTTCCGGATCATTGATTCGAGACGAGCGTGCAATTGAGCCCGATGTTCGCCATCCAAAGCATCATAAGATTTTCCGAATGAGGATTGTGCCCATTCGTTGAGAATGAAGACAAGTTCCCGATGAAGCCAATCTGCCGTCCAGTCCGGCGCAACATAACTGCCGTGTCCCCACACAGATCCGACTTCCATACCGCCCATTGCCTGCCATACATTCTGACCTGTTGAAATATCTCCGGCGGGAATCATCACCGTGCCGTCAGTCGTAACAACCCGTTCTGCGATCGGGGGAGCTTGTTGATAAATGCGGACACCGACCCATCCTAATACAATGAACGAGAGAACAATGACCGCGGCGAATCCTAACCAGTACTTTTTCATGTGAAATCCTTTTTTGAAAATGATTTTATTTAATTTTTCGAGATCATCTCTTGTTCCAGCGAAACTGCTTTCGGGAACAAGATGTTGTTTTCCAGATGCACATGCTGATGGAGATCATGTTCAAAATCCTGAAGTTCCTGATAGGTGATGCGGTATGTTGTGCATCCATCCGCAGGCACGGTGTAACCGTTGCTGAGCGAGCGGATAGAATACATCTCATCACCGGCATTCTGATGTTCCTCTTCCATCATGCGGATGGGGTTTTGTACGCTGCCAAACGGAGCCTGGACTGTTGAAGTATTGTGTTTCTTGGAAACGTATAGCTTTTTAATGAACGGAAAGAGCATTTGTTCTTCCTTTTTCATGTGCTGCTGTAATTCGATCGCGACTGTTTCAAAATGATCCGCGATCTTCAGCAGTTCGGGGTGGTTGGCACCGTGGACCGCAGCGATCTTTTTTGTGTGAGTATAGAGCACAGGAATCATTTTCATCACATAGGAATGATGGTTGTTCACGATGTAATCACACAAGACATCCGGTTCCCATTCCGAAAATGGTATGAGCGGAGCTGCATTTGTCTTTTCAACAGATAAAAGATCGTTCAAAACTGATGCGGGGTCGATCCCTTTTTCATTACATGCTTCGTCGATCGTCTTTCCACCGCGGCAGCAAAAATCAAGCGAATATTTTTCGAACACTGCTGCTGTATGAAAATTGTCAGTAACGATCTCTTTCAGAGATTTCGTTTGTAGCGATGAAGATATCATATGTTCTCCCGGATAAAATTGTCTGATTTGATGGTGTCAATATAAACGGAAATCCGTATAGGGAGCTTATGATATATGTCATAATGGTGAAAATTTCTTCAGGGATGGACCCAGCACAGCTGGAACATCATTTGGAAATCTGTGTCCAAATGATTTTCCCTTCGGTATCGATCTCCAGTTGCCGTTTTTGTTCAAGAGATTTGATGGACCGGATCACGGTTTCAACACGGAGTCCGGTCATATCGGCCAACTGTTGGCGGGTAAAAGAGAGTTTTACGGATGTTTTCCCGTACGGGGCTTCATGGTCAACAAGATAGCGAATTAATGTGAGTAAGCGATGCTCAGCTTCTTCAATGGCAAGTTCCGACAACATAGTGGATTTATAGACCAGTCGAGTTCCAAGTGTTTTCGTGATTTCAAGATGGATCGGGAAATTATCTTTCAGCAATTGAAGAAAATCGTTGTATCCAACTTTCCAGACTTCGGTTTTTTCCGTTGCTGCGGCAGATGCTGGATACGATCCCTTGGAAAAGAACGGTGGTTCACCGAAACTCTGCCCAGCAGTGAAATATCCCTGCACAAACTCTCTGCCGTCTTCACTGTAATTGGACATCTTGATCTTTCCCGATTTTACAATGTAGAACGAGGTGGAAAGTTCTCCCTGTTGAAAAAGCATGCCGCCTTTTCTCAGCGAAATAATTGTAGCGTGGTATTGTGTGAGGAGCGATTCGTTGATCATGTGAGTAAAATAACAGTAATCGGTCAATTTCCCAAGATTGCACTTCCGAAAAAATCAAGGGGAGTGTTGGTTTTGCATATAACGACCATAGAGTTTTTCATTGACTTGTGCCTCCATTTTTTGTATTTTTGTAGTCCAAATTTGAATTACAGATTCACCGTTAGAATGGAAGGAAGATTTACAATGTACGCAGTAGTAGAAATTGCAGGACAGCAATACAGAGTGAATCCCTCGGAAAAACTCTATGTGTCGAAACTCGATAATGCTGTTGACAGTGTTGTGACGTTCGATAATGTGTTGCTTCGTGCGGACGACAAAAAGGTCACCGTTGGAAACCCGGTGATTAAAGGGGCTTCAGTAGAAGCAAAAGTTCTTGCCCATAGCAAGGACGACAAAGTGATTGTGTTCAAGAAAAAACGCCGTAAAGGCTATCGCGTAAAACGCGGACACCGTCAGCAATACACCCAAATTGAAATCACGTCTATCAATTAAGTTTAAGATTTAGAGGAGTTTGAACCATGGCACATAAAAAAGGGGCCGGAAGTACTAAGAACGGACGCGACAGTAATGCGCAGCGTCTTGGTGTGAAACGTTTCGGCGGAGAATTAGTCAATGCTGGTGAAATCTTGATCCGTCAACGCGGAACAAAATTCCACCCGGGCGATAATGTTGGTCGGGGCGGCGACGATACCTTGTTTGCACTGAAAACAGGACGCGTGAAGTTCCATATGATCAGCAAAACACGCCAGGCGGTTTCGATTATCATCGCATAAGTTTTGCGTGTATAGAGTTTATGTTGTTCAAAGCGTCCGTTCCGGTGGACGCTTTTTTATTTTAGAAAAGCATCAATCAATCATCGTCATTCCCGTCCTGGAGAAATCCTTTCAGGAAAAATTTCTATAGGGAATCTAAAAAATGGGTATCCGTCAAAAGCTTGCGGATAGGACGAAATTTATGAAGCATTATTAATACCAGGAGAATACTATGAAAATTACCGTAATCGGAGCAGGCAATGTGGGTGCAACTGCCGCACAGCGTATCGCAGAAAAAGAACTCGCTAACGAAGTTGTCTTGGTTGATATCGTTGAAGGAGTACCGCAAGGAAAAGGGCTTGACATGTACGAATCCGCACCGGTGGAAGGATTCGACACAGTGGTTACAGGAACGAACACATATGATGCAACAACTGGTTCGGATATTGTTGTGATTACCGCCGGCATCCCGCGCAAACCGGGAATGAGCCGGGACGATCTATTAAACACAAACGCCGGTATCATCAAATCCGTTACCGAACAAGTCTGTGCAAAATCGCCGAATGCTATTCTGATTGTTGTCTCCAATCCGTTAGATGTGATGGTGTATGTGGCGCAAAAGGCATCCGGTTTCCCACGCGAACGAGTCATTGGTATGGCTGGCGTTCTAGATACCGCGCGATATCGTACATTCATCGCAATGGAACTCGGCGTATCGGTTGAAGATATTACCGCATTAATTCTTGGCGGCCATGGTGATTCAATGGTTCCACTTCCCCGCTATACATCCGTTGCCGGAATTCCATTGACAGAATTGATGTCGCAAGAAAAGATCGACGCAATTGTTAAACGCGCTCAAAATGGTGGAATTGAAATTGTAAACTATTTGAAAACCGGAAGTGCATTTTACGCACCATCATCTGCTGCGGTGCAGATGGTTGAATCCATTGTGAAAGATAAAAAACGGATTCTCCCCTGCGCTGTGATGTTAAATGGCGAATATGGTATTAACGATACTGTCGTCGGTGTACCGGTAAAACTAGGACGCAAAGGAATGGAAAAGATCATCGAGATTAAATTGACTGCGGAAGAATCTGCCGCGTTGAAGAAATCTGCCGAAGATGTAAAAGTGAATATGGATAAAGTGAAATAGCAAAAACAGATTGTTAGATTTCAGACATCAGATAAAACAAAAACGCCCCGTCCCGAAGGGACTCCTTCGGGACGGGGCGTTTTTGTTCGATACTCTCACCTTGTTATCTAACCATCCGCTTCTACAACTTCATCACCATCGTCACTTCGTTTCCTTTTTTATTATATTGCACTGATTGCATAAATGCTTTCATCAGAAACACTCCTCGTCCACCGGTGTTGAGCAGGTTTTCTTCATGAAGAGGATTAGCAACCGTCTCGGGTTTGAATCCTTCTCCTTCATCTCTCACTTTCACGGTGAGTGTTTTTCCTTTCATGGAACAACTCAGCATCACGTATTTTGATGCATCATTCTTATTACCGTGGATCACGCCGTTATTCACCGCTTCTGTTACCGAAACAAGCAGTGCGTGCAATTTTTCTTCCGGTAGTTTGAATTTATCGTTCATTGTACGAAAGAATTCTTCCACAAGATTAATATTCTTGCGGCTGCTGGGAATGGAAAGTTGATAGAGTTGGTCTTTGGCTGCCATTGTTCGTTCAACGATTGATCGGAATTTTGAAAATCCCCGCGGATATCCTTTCGATATCTTCGGCGTGATTATTAACGCTTACTTTGATTAAAAATAATACCGCACATTCATCATCATGTTTGAATATTCTTGAATTCTTCCGCTGCTGAGACGCTGAAACTCTTTCCAACCACGGATCTCAACAAGGGAAAGTGATGAAAGTCTGATGGCAATACTGGTTGTCGGTCCGGCACTCAAATATGTACTTTCAAACTGACGATGATTGCTCACATATTTGAATTTTTTTTGTGCAAACGAACGGAAGCCAACAGAAAAAAACCAGCGTTGATCCAATGAATATCGCAACTGCGGCGAAAAAGTCACTTCTTCAATCCGTTGCAGAGGACGCTCAGAAAATTCCTGCCAATGCAATTCTCCGCGTTCGAACACCCGCACATAGGCAACCATGTCGAAACCGACCCGCTTTGTCATATCATACGAGGTTGAATCAAGAAATGCAACTTGTCTGTATGAATAACTTTTTACCGTGGGAATTAACGATTCAAAATCGAAGACGGTATAATTGGCAAGCACTTCGAACGCATTAAACATGCGAATGTTATCAGTCGGAGAATATGTCATATCTGGTGTCAAACGCAGTATTCTGTTCCAATTATTATTGGCGCTTTTATCCCGCAAAAGATAGACAAGATGTGCCACGGTGGCTTCTGCTGTTACTGAAGCAAAAAATACTGAACTAAAACGATGAGTTTCATTTAACGACACATTAATCAATAACTCGTCACGATCATCTGTGTTGACAGAATCGGGTGTGTCGTATCGTAATATGCTGATTGAACTCGAAAACGAAATCCTATCGCGGGATGTAAGATCACTGTAAAGGGATGCAGTGATCATGTTGCGAAAGGCGGTGTTGTCCAGTCGGGATTCCTGGCGGGAACGATTTTCCTGAAAATTATTATCCACGTTATCCAATTTTTCAATCAGATGTTTTTCATCGCGCTCTGCGATGGAAAATCCGAGTGAAGCAAATATGGATTGTGTTACATATTTCAATCTGAGTCCCCCCTCCAGATGGAACTCTTTCACCGTTGTATTGAAGGAGATGGAAGAAAGATCGCTCAACACATTGTACCGAAACGCATTTTTTATGGAACGGGATTGAACATTCATTGTTAATTCTGATCCAAAACCTTTACCGACGTCGTACGCAAGGATATTTTCAACACCATACTGCTGTTCAATACGTGATCGAATATTGGACGATACACCAAAGACGCTTTTGACAGTATCGGATGCAGCTATATAAAAATCGCTTTGATTGTTGATCCAATGTACACGAACGCTATCTGTAGATCCTTGCGTAAATTGTGTAGCAATGTTCAAGCCCGCACTGTCATTCTTGAAATGCCGTGCGCCAAGATCGCTCTGATTAAGATGTGCAGAAAATCCTGCCCGATATCCTGCTGCTGTCAACGAATCCGCATTTGCATAGAATCGATAATTTAATCCATCATCTTCCTCCCCCTGTTGTTTATCGTACCGCATCCCAAGAAGCGGAGCTATGGAAATATTTTTCTCGGGTCTATAGATTATTCCGAAGAGCCCGGTGTGTATTCCGGCATTGCTGCTGCCGAGCGTTTGATTATCCGAAAGAATGAATGACTGCGTTTCAATGGCAAGAGAAAATGGATCGGAGATTTTTTTGGAAGCACTCAATGAAATATTTTGATCATCGCGAAACGACCGGAACGTACTGCGAATGAATGATGAGATGAATTTTTCATTGAAAAGGATAAAGAGATCGGAATCGTCATACTGATATTTTGCGTCTGCATTCCACAAATACGTATTCACATTCCGTTCAAAACGAAGCGAAGTTGTGTTGGAATCAGGCAGTCCTGGTAATAAACGACTGAATTCGGATTGTGCCGATAGTAGAAAGGGAAACAATAACAATACTATAAAAGTATAAAACTTCATTGTTTCATAAATAAATCTTGAACTGCATAGTGCGGTTGGTAGCCAAGCATCTGGCGTGCTTTTTCATGTGAGATTAATGCGGATGGGCCTGAAAATGACTTAGAGAAGTTCGTTACTTCGGGATAAAACTGATGCAACAGCTCTTGAGAATTTTTGCCGGTCCAATTCTCCTTAGCGGTGATGAAAAATATTTCGTGGAGATTCTCCAAATCCTTTTCAATGGCAAGGCGATGTGCTTGAGCTACATCGTACACATGCACATAGGTCCAAAGATTCTTATGCCAATCGTGATATTCGTTTACCAACTTTTTATAAAATGGAAGTTGTTCCGCCTCCGGAACCCAGATCCATGGCTCGCGCAAACAGATTGTCCGAATCCCATATTTGGCGGAATATGTTCGGCAGATCTGCTCGCCGATCACTTTGCTTAATCCGTACGGATCTTGCGGCCGCATCAAATGCTGTTCGTCGATCGGAATATATTCCGGAACCATGCGGTTCGTCATAAATGCAAAACCGAGTGTGGATTCGCTTGAGGTAAAGACAACTTTTTTGATTCCATTTCGCACGGCAGACTCAAGCACATTAAATGTGCCGTTAACGTTTACATTAAAGACTCTCTCTGCTGGATCATTCAAAGGGTGAGGAATTCCGGCAGTGTGAACAACAACGTCGTATCCCTTCATTGCTCGTTCAACATCACCAAGAATGAGTATGTCAACGTTATGAAAAGTAACATTATTTTGTTTTGGAGAATGTAGATCGAGCACTCCAATAGTGTGCCCATGCTGCAGCAGTTCATCGACAATATATTTTCCGACAGATCCGCTTCCTCCGGTGACAAGAATCTTCATGTTCAATACTCCCATTTTCTTCAATATAGGAACATTTTTTATTTTAAACGGAGTTTAAACAAGGAAGATTAGCAAACTGCAGTAATTAATAGTATTGGCATCAATAGGAAATACATGCCAGAAGATTATTGTTTAGGTGTAATAGGCGGAAGCTCGTACGCCTCACAAACTGATTGGAATCCGTTTGTTTTATGAGTAGCATCGCAGAATGGTTTTGTCTTGCTGAGACCGCATCGGCAAAGAGAGACCCGAGTGCGACCATTTAGATTAAAACGATTTCCATTCATATCGACGATCTCAATATCCTCACCTTCAATGCGGTAACTTCCATTATTATTCACAACTATTTTTGTTGCCATATTATGATGCCCTTAATGCATTGATGATGTTCATACGTGAAGCACGAACCGCCGGTAAAAATCCGCCGAGAATTCCCATAAAAAGAAAGAAAACTACTGTCCACCCAATAACACTTGCCGACAACGAAAAACCGAATGCCAACTCCGAGAATGTGCCGAAGTTTGTTGTAGAGAATGACACGAATTGCATAAACGATGCAAGCATCAATCCAATAATGCCGCCGACCGATGCTAACGCTAGGGCTTCAATCAGAAATGCTGTCAGAATACTTCGTCGCCGGAATCCAAGAGCGCGCAACGTTCCGATCTCTACCGTTCGATTTGCCACGGATGCATACATGGTAATCATGGCGCCAATCATAGCACCAAAACTGAAGATAACGGTGATAAAAATCCCGAGTCCTTTAATAAAGGCAGCCATGAATTTTGATTGTTCCAGGTAGAAATCCTGTTCACGCTTTGCTTCGAGATCTTGCAGTCTCTGTTCGGTTTCCAATTTTGTCTTTAAAATCTCAAAGTCTTCTACATTTTTTAATTTAAACGTGTATGAGGAATACGTCGTGCTGCGGTTAAATTCGGTCATCACAATATCAGCATCTGCCCAGATCTCAGAGGCAAATCCCGTTTTTCCGCCATCAATCACTCCGGCAATTGTCCATAATTTCGATCCGATCCTTACCGATTGTCCGATTTCGATATCTTTGAATTGATCATGGATTTTATTGCCGACAACAATCTCGTACGATCCCGGCTTGAACCAGCGGCCTTCTTTGAGCTGAACCTGAGGACGCAATGCAAAGGCACCGGTTGAAATACCCCGAACCGATACGTTGCCCATATCATTGCTCCCTTTTTTATTCAGGTTGATGAGTGTAACGACATCGGATGTTGCGAATGGTTTCCCATCCTGCGTAACACTGATTTCCGAAAAAGTGGAAATGATTCCGATCTGATCGCGACTGACGGCACTCATCATCTCGCCTTGTGAACTTTTGCGAAGAATTATAACGTTATCGTTCGATCCTGTTGCAACAAGAGTATCTTCGATTCCTTGTGCCAGCATTAACACAGCGGCAAAAACAAACACAACAAGTGCAATACCGGATACGGTGAGAGCTGTTGTTAATCGTCTTGCCCAAAGATTTCGAATGTTGTATGATATTGGAATTTTCATAATAATTTAGTTTTGTTAATCCTTCAATGCATCTCGATAGAAATTATCAGGACGTACCGTTATGTGATTATCCAATCTGTCTTAAGCCGTCGACGATCTTCATGTGGGCGGAACGATATGCCGGAAACACAGAGGCAATAACTCCCACAAGAAGTGAAAATCCTATCGCCATTGCAATTGTTGCCTGCTGTACTTCAAAGACAGGAAACATTGTTGGAAATGCCTCTCCAAATCCCTGACAAACGGGAAATGTCAACAGCAGTCCACTTCCGCCACCGATAAGGGAAATAAAGAGCGATTCTCCTGCAATCAATCCGACAACATGAAAGGAGGTGAATCCAAGTGTTTTTAACACTGCATATTCGCGTATCCGTTCACGTGCCGCCATAATGATAGTATTTGCAAGTACCATTAAAATGATACCAATAATCACATACGAAATCACTTCCATGGATGTGATTATCGCACCAGAGAGTGAAACGAAACTTTGTTGGAATGCTTTTTCCGTTTCTGTTTTTGTCCTTGCACTCGAGTTAGCATAAAGAGCATCAACTGTTTCAGAAAGCGTGGCGGCCTCATTAGCATTCTTAATCTGAACGATATACCACCCCACTTGATCGATAGCAAACGATCCTGTTTGACGGTTCCGTTCGTTCAGATATTCCCAATTGAAAAACATCTGCGTTTCATCTGCAGTTTTATCTTTCCCTGCATAAATGCCGACAACCGTAAACTCCCAATCTCCCGGATAGATATCTCCTTTGACGGGAATAACATCACCAATCTTGAATCCATGCTGCGCTGCCAATTTTTTCCCGACAACGCAGCTATTCCGCTGCTTCTTAAATGCAGCCAATTGATCTGGCGGGACGATAAACTCGGAATAGACATCAAAGATTGTTTCGGGATCAACCGCTAGTCGAGGAAAGAAATTTTCAAAACTTTGATCCTTATAAATTCCTTGGAACCAGGAAGCAAAAGAGACTTTTTTTACTCCGGAGATATTTTCAATTTCACTCTTGTACGAATACGGTAGAGGAAAAATGAACGCTACTGCGTGCCGTGTTATCAACCGGTCCGCCGAGGCAGCTTCAACACCGTACGACCAAGCGGTGACAACGGTGCGGAGAAGACCGAACGCCAGCACGGCGATCGAAATTCCCATAATGGTGAGAAGGCTGCGGAGTTTATGCCGCAGCAGATTTTTGTAAATAAGTTTGAGGATTTTCATGATCTGCCTTGAGATTAATTCACTTTCAATTCGCCTTTATCTAAATGTTGAATTTTATGCGCACTTTCCGCCGCATGCGGATCATGTGTGACCATAATAATTGTTTTTTTGTATTCGCTGTTCAATCTGCCGAGAAGAATAAGAATTTCTTCCGCCGACTTTCTGTCTAAATCCCCTGTCGGCTCATCGCCGATAATCAATGTCGGATCGGAAACAACTGCGCGCGCAATAGCAACGCGCTGCTGCTGTCCGCCGGAAAGTTGTTTCGGGTAATGATCCATCCGGTCTTCAAGACCAACCACCTTTAACACCATTTCAACGCGTTCCCTCTTTTCTTTCTTTGAAAGATTCGTCAATAGCAACGGCAGCTCAACATTTTCATATGCCGTCAACACTGGCAGCAGATTGTAAAACTGGAAAACAAATCCGATATGATGTGACCGCCATTTTGCAAGAGCAGATTCATTCAGTTTTGCAATATCGGTACCTGCTACAATAATAGAACCGCCGGTTGGTTGATCAATGCCGGAAATAAGATTGAGCAGTGTCGTCTTTCCGGAACCGGAAGGCCCCATTAACGCAAGAAACTCCCCTTCGGGAACATCCAATGAGATATTTTGAAGGACGGGAATTTCCAGCGTGTCCCGTTTGTACACTTTGGTAACGTTTTTTACTTCAACTAATGTTGACATAAGTATATATGATTTGTGAATAAATAGAAAAAATTAATTCAAGTGATTCCATCAGTCTTGTCCAAAATACATAGATAAAAACAATAAGAATCTTCACTTCCTTCTTTTCTTGACGGAGCAAGAAAAGAAGCAAAAGAACTCCTTGCGAAATTTAACGCACGCGATGAATCCCATTCGCTCTTGCCCGTTGATGGCGCGAATCGCGCCATCAAAAGTCCCGTCATTCATCGCTTTCCCATTCGCTCAGTCCTCCTAAATTTCGCCCCCACGCACTTTTATACGATCTCTACTATATAACAAAAGAGGTTTACTACTTGTTATCAAAATAAATTTGACCAATTTGAAGTTCTATAGCCAATTTTGGTTTTCCTTACGATTTATTTTTGGACAGCAGAGTGATTCCATGACGGTCATGTGTTTATTATTCACCCGTTGTGAATTTTGTTCCCGTGGAAAGTTTTTCCGATGGACGCAGAACAACTTTTTGTCCCGGCGTTACGCCTTGTTTTATTTCTATCCGATTTCCCATGATTTCGCCGAGCGTTACTGCAGTTTCTACCACCGTTTCACCCTGCGCAACAAAAACTACTTTCTGACCATTTCGAGTAACAATCGCCGATGCAGGGACGGAAATTTTTGGTGCAGAATTTTTTGGATTCTGTTCTTTTGCTTCTTTCAGAAAATTCACTTTTGCACGCATTTCGGGAAGTACGCGTTCATCACGATCTTTAAATCTCACTTTTGTCAATACGGTGGCTTTAGCACGATCCGCGGTGGGAACAATTTTATTAACATATCCAGAATACCGGCGTTCGGGATACGCATCAAGCGTAATTTCGCAGGGAAATCCTTCTTTGATTTTTTCTATATTTGCTTCGGATACATCGGCTTCTACTTCCAATGATGTCATATCTGCAACGGAAACAATAGCTCCCCGCGAACCGGCAGCGGCGCCAAAAGGAGAAATAACTTCGCCGACATTTGCATTCTTCGTCAGCACAACACCATCGAACGGAGCTCGGATGAGTGTATATTCCAGCTGCACTTCGGCCGCGCGTATATTTGCTTCGGCATATTTAATAGATGCTTCTGCAGAGGTTACAGAGGATATGGCTCTTTTATGGCGAGCATTTGCTCCGTCATAATCTGCACGGGAAATAGCATTTTGTGCAAACAATGTTTTTTGCCGTTCAAAATTTGCTGCCGCATCTTCCAATTCCGCTTTTGCATTTTCCAATCCGGCTTTTGCTACATTCAAACTCGCCTTTACTTGACCGAGCGTCGCTTGTACATCGCTGTTCTCTAATCGCCCAATGATCTGACCAGTCGTCACTCGATCTCCTTCAATCACGCCGAGATATTCAAGTCTTCCGGTTCCTTTGGAAGCCACTGCCGCTTTTCTCTGTGCAACAATATAACCACTGGCAGTAAGCACTGCACTTTCCTGACCGGGCGTTGTCATAACAACGGTACCGAGTTCGACTACTTCTGTTGAAACACCGGATCCCAGAATGATACTCAGCGCAATTGCTAAGACAAGCACTCCTGCCAACGATCCGAAAATAATGGTTTGCTTTGATCCCCATTTTGTTTCTTGAGATTCATTACGATTAATCTTCAAAAATGAAAGGTCTGTATGTTGATTATCTGACATATTCTTATTTTCCTGTCCTTTTTCCTATAGCATGAAAAAGAACAAATTCTTTCGTAAAATTATCTGTTAATATCCCTAATTTAGAAGGAAAAGGCAACGAACTGTTGAAATGTTTAACAGGTACATTATTTCGCGGATAAAATACTATGCCTTCGATTGATTTTTGAATGATTTTCGGTGAGTGGGGGAAAAAACAAGGTGAATAACTATAACATTTTCTTGCAGAACATGATGGCCTATCGTTGCGGAAAGAACAGTCCTAATCCATCGAGTGTTTTCACAATTTGTTCCGCAACAAAATGATTACCGGTATCATTTAAATGTACACCGTCATACGTTAAAATTCCTTGTTCTGCATTGGAAAGATTATAATGATGAAGGTACGATAGAAATTCTTTCCGTAAATCACACAGAGTAGATCCTGTTTCAGCGGCAATCTTTCTGGAGATTGCACTGTACTCATCCAGCAAAATGTCATTTGGATTTGAACCGTCATTCTTTTCTCCAATAACACTCGGAGTACACAGGATCACTTTTGCGCCATTTGATTGTATCTGCAAGATCAGATTCTTCAATCCTTCTTCAAACTTGTTCTTCGGCGTACCTGTCAGTCCTCGTGATGCGAATGCAAAATGCCAAACGTCGTTGATACCAATATACACTACAACGATGGAAGGTTTTTTAGCAATGACATCCTTTTCTACACGGTCAAGAAGATCGTTTATTTTATTTCCGCTGACTCCCGCACCGATCACATCATAATGATATCCGATTGTCTTCAGTGAATCATGGACAAGGCTTACATAACCATTCGGTTTTATTCCAAGTTCAGTGATGGAATCGCCAAAAAAAATAATCCTTTCGGATGATTTCGTTGTTTGTTCGCGAGAAGAACATCCAAACAGTAACAACAAACAAAGAATACTGGAGAAGATCTGTTTGATATGACACCTGTTGTATAAGGTGGTTGATGAAGGATCGATCTTTCGTGTTGTCCGAGTGTCTCGTTGTTCGGGATGCCGAACAACGCCATTACACTCTCGGACAAGATTCTTTTCAATCATGTGTTGTGCTTTACCAATCCATTTTATCGCGGAGTCCCATGATTTGTCCGCAATGTTTTTCTCCATGATTGGAATAAATTTGCAGCATTTTATCCAAAGTAACAGTGCCGTTTTCGGGATGATCAGCCGTGCGGCTCCATCCTTGTTCATCGATTGTATCCAACATTGTGGCCCAACGTTCATGTAATCCGCGAAGAAGATGAAGTGCTTCCAGGACAGGGAGCTTATATTCGGGAGATGTTGCCCATTTGTCTTGATCATACGTTTTGATTTTTGGATGTTCTTCGTTCAACATCCATTTGAAACGCAGAAATGCGTTCATATGCGAGTCACATAAATGATGCACTACCTGCCGTGCTGTCCACCCTCCTTCACGATATGGTGTATCCAATTGAGCGTCGCTTAATCCATCCACGGTAGCATCGAGGATACCGGGAAGCGACTTGATCTTTTGAATCATCATCTTCCGTTCTTCCATTGTTGGCATACCACTGTTCCTTTCACGGTACAAATGTGTTGATAATAAAATTTGACAAAGTTAGAGAATGAAATCGAGATAAGCTAACAGGAAATAAGAGATTAGAAATTTCTACAGATTGGTGAAAGGCAGGCGCTATGGAGATGCACACTTGTTCGTGTTACCGGTTCACGGAGATATTTTTGCATGGTTTTTCTGTGTTACAAAGTCCTTTTCACTGTTTAACGACTGATCCTGGTGCTCAAGAAAATCAATGTCATTGAGAATCCGTTCTTCATCACCCCAGTCGTTCCAGTAAATTCCGTTCATTTGAAGAACGAACATTTTTTCGGGAATATGTTCCAAAATACGATGAGAGAAATTTACCGATGGGATCGTTGAAAACACTCGTTCAGTCACTTCAGATTCAAGAGTCGTCCCAATCGATTGAACAATCTGTTGAGACGAAACAAACACTTCATTCATATGCCGTTCGTACAAATGTAAAAGATTCATTGATGTGCCGACGAGAGTCATCGTATTCCATAAACATTTTTTTTCATACAAATACTGCATCAATTGCGTATCGGGCTTTTCCCAAAATCGTCTGACGTGTGAAATTCCTTCTGAGTTTGTCCGATCTCCTTTTTCGATCCAGCCGTATCCGTACTGTTGAGAACTTGGTGCGATGCCGAGCGCAACAACATGATCAGGATGCCGGGAGACGTACTCATTAGCGGCTACAACAAATGTTCTGTACCGTTCTTCCTGTAATATAAAATGATCGGCGGGAAACATGGAGACAATCGCTTGCGGATCGGCGTGATGAATATGAAGAAGCGGTAATAAAATTCCAGGTCCCGTCTCTCGGTTGAACGGCTGAATGATCATCGTTCCTTTCGGTCGGTCGGAGAGATCTTTTAATGCCCAGGTAAGATGCTGAGCACTGACGGTAGTAAAAAGATGATCAGAAGTAAACAGCGGTGCGACACGATCGATCGTATGGCGAAGCATCGATCGCTTACCGATGAGAGCACAATACTGTTTTGGGCGATTTTCCCCAAATCTCGATTTGATAAAATGCTGCAAACGCGCGCCGTTTCCACCCGCTAGTATTACTCCCCATCGATGATCTGTCTGGGGTTGTATCGTGTTCAACCAAGGCGCTTGTTTCATGATTGTATCTTTCCGCCGTGTTTGAAAAAAAGAACGCGATAAAAATATTTATATCCGGATTACAAAGCACTGTTGTTACGAGACGGGGTGATAAGAGGAGCAATGTCGGAATAGCGTTCTCTCATCTAAAGGAAGTGTACCACATGGGGTGTAAAAAGTCAATCACGGGGAGGTGAAATGTTTCGATTATTTTTTAAGATATTTCCAATTTCGGACTTTCCCCTCCGAGATCCATTCGACCGCAGCAGCAATACGGCGTTCACGGGTTTCTTCAGTTTTTGCCTCGGTCACCCACTGCACATACTCTTTTTTGTTGTAATAACTAAAATTTTCGAACGTTGCCGCAGCTTCATTATTTTTTTTCAGTGCGGAAACAAAGTAATCAGGGACGAGAAGTTCTTTTTTTGCACTGCTCGATGAAACCTTTTTAATTTTTATTCCTTCATCATTCAATTTTGCCGCTTCCTTCACATAGGCAATCATCACTTTATCAGAAGGTAGATCGTCCGGCGAAGATATTTTTCCCAAATGGCCCATGGCAGATTCAGAAGCAGCATTAGCCATGAGTTTTTTGTTTTTCATGAGCGATGCTTTCCAAAAACCAAATGCACAATGGCGTTGAAAGGATGCCATACTGCACATCATCTCTCCACGATAATCAAAGTGGGGAAATCCCCATTTTATTGTCTCTTCAACTTTGGGGCATGCCGTATGCACAAGTGCGCGCAAATGTTTTAAGATTGGACGTGCGAAAGGTTGAGAGGAAGCGATGTATGTATCGATCCGTTTATCTTTGTTTGCCATGCGTAGTTTTTTTTACAAAAATTCGAAACTCAACGTATTGTTATATTCCAGTGAACACCTATTTTGTTTCCACTAATTTTTTCATTCCACCCATGACCGTAAGCCAATTTTGTTCGCTATGGGTTTTGTTTGCTTCCGTTTTGATACCATCTTGTATAATGGTGAGGGTGGTAATATTATTTTTCGATATCAATTCGTAGCTGATGTTCGCATAATTATCAGGAATATCCGGAGTTCCGGACATTGAGCTCCAATAATTATACTTTATAAATTTTCCCGGTTGGATATCGAGAATGGTACCTTTATCCTCATATTTCTTCCCTTCCCATTCACCGTGGAAGTAGATAGGACTTCCTTTTTTCCAGTCTGTTTCAACCTGCGTACCGAAAAAATATTGTTTGATCAATTCGGGATCGGTTAACGCTTTCCAGACTACCTCCGAATCGGCATTGATGTTGATTGTGATTATTGCTGTCAATGGTTTTGTCATCATCAGACCCTTGCTGTAAATGATTATTTGTGTGGTCTTCGATTTTCCATTTCACGAAATACAACATTGTTTTGTGCGTTTGAAAAATGTTTTCTAATTATACATTGATACATCCGCCCAGCACAAAAGACCATTTGCCAATAGTAAGGATATATAGCATTTAATCCAACAATTGCCGGAGTGCTTTTAAAACCTCAATACGATCGTATGGCTTTTGAATAAATGCTTTCGCTCCGTTCTTATCTAATTCCGTTTTAACCGCCGGATCAAAAAAACCGCTTGCAAAAACAATTTTTACACCGGGTTTAATGTTTTTCATTGCCATAAATTCATCAAAACCAGAAAGTTTCGGAAGTCCCATATCCGTTAACACAAGATCTATCGTATCCTTGTGTTCCCGGAATATGTTCACCGCTTCTTCTCCATTATGGGCTTCCATAACGGTATACCCTTCGGATTCAAGAAGAATTTTTACCATGGAAATCAACATTTCTTCATCTTCAACAACAAGAATTGTCTCCGTGCCGCCGCGGATTTGAATGCTGCTAGAGTCTTCCGATGGTAACGATAATTGCTCGTCCTCAGCAAGTGGAAGATACAATGTGAATGTTGTTCCATGCCCTATTTTGCTATCGACATCGATGTATCCTTTGTGCGATTCGATCACCCCATAGACAACCGACAAACCCAATCCTGTCCCCTTTCCTTTTTCTTTTGTTGTAAAGAACGGATCAAATATTCTCTGAAGGGTGTTTTCATCCATGCCCGTTCCTGTATCCGAAACACTTAGCGCAACACAGTTACCCGAAATTGTATTGCGTACTTTTTGAGAAAGATTGTCTTGATTGATACTCTTTGCACAGATAGTCAACACCCCTTCGTTTAACATTGCATCGCGAGCGTTTACACAAAGATTCATTACTGCCTGATGAATTTTTGTACGATCTGCATTAATATAGGGCACATCCGATTCGATCAGCGCTTTGATGACGATCGTTTTAGGGAAGGTATCACGAAGCATAGAAATAATTTCGTTGATCAATTCCGTAACATCAATCGGACAAATAGTTGTTTCCGCTTTTCGTGCAAAGGTGAGAATTTGTTTTACCAGATTTGCGCCGCGTTCAACCGCTTTTTTAATCGATTTCAAACTTGATGCAGACTTTTGTGCATCAGATTGAGATCGTTCCATAAAACCGACATAAGCCAAAATAATGCCAAGAACATTGTTAAAATCATGTGCAATACCCGAGGCAAGTGTGCCCAGACTCTCTATCTTTTGCACCTGCTCAAATTGTTCCTGAAGTTTTTTCTTTTCTGTAATGTCTTCTTTTATTGCAAGAAAATGCGTGATGATTCCTTGATCATTCTTTACCGGAGAGATGGAAACGTTCTCCCAATACTCTTTGCCACTTTTTTTAATGTTCAAAAATTCACCCCACCATTCGCCCCCTGAAGTAATTGTTTTCCACAACTGTTCATATTCTTTTAATGATGTGTGTCCGGATTTTAAGATGTTTGGTTTTTTCCCTAAAACTTCATCAAGAGAGTATTCTGTGATCTGTAAAAATTTGGGATTGACATATTCGATAGTACCTTCGGTGTTGGTAATAACAATACTCACTGTGCTCTGTTCAATTGCGCTCGAAAAGATATGAAGTTGTTCTTCTGTCCGTTTACGTTCGGTAATATCGCGCGCGGTAGCATAGGTAACACCTTCTGATGCATTATACGTAGCAATCCATGAAAGCCATAAAAATGAACCATTTTTACATAAATATCGGTTTTCGAAGTTGAGGGTAAAACCTCTCTGCATTTGTATCGTTACTTCATCGAGACTTCGTTGTCGATCGTCAGGATGAATAAAATCCATGAACGGTTTTGAGAGAAGTTCTTCTTCAGAATATCCGAGCAATTGAAGACACGAAGGATTTATTTTTTTAAAACACCCTTTAGGATCTGCAATAACCATAATATCCGTAGAAGTCTGGAAGAATTTAAAGTATTGTTCACGCTCCAATTCTGCTTGTTTTTTATCGGTGATATCACGGAAAATTGTACATGTCCACAAATGTTCGTCTTTCGTCGTAAATACGGCAGACGAAACATCGCAGGGAAATTTTTCACCATTCTTTCGAATAAACGTTATTTCACCGTTAAATTTACCCTTCGATGTACGTTCATTGATTGCCGGCATGAGCCGCACATCTGATTGATCGGTAATACCGCTTCGACCCAATGCACAAATCTCTTGTTCTGTCATATCTAATATTTTGCATGCAGCAGGATTTGCTCCCATTATTCTCCCGTCGGGAACGGTTAACAAGACGGCATAGACGCTGTTCTCATACAGGGAGCGAAATTTTTCTTCGCTTTCACGCAAAGCCACTTCCGCAGCTTTTTGATTTCCTTTTATTTTGATGTTTTGAATTGCAAACGAAATATCTTCTGTCACCTCGGTCAACAAGGTAATTTCTTCTTCTGTAAAATAATTTGGCACCGAAGCATATATGGCAAATGCGCCAATCACCTTCTCCGATCGACGTATCGGCAACACAATAGACGATCGATAATTTCGTGCAAGCGCATGCACCCTCCACGGCTTCATCATCGGATCGTTAGCAATATCGTTACAAAAAATAATCCGTTTTTCACGAATACTGGTTCCTGTTGGTCCCTGCCCCCATGGTTCATGTTCGTTGATTGAAAATTTTTCTGCTAAGGAAAGATATCCGTCTTCAACGCCTGCCCATTGGACAGGGGCGACCTCACCTGTTTGATCATTGACCAATCCTATCCATGCCATTTGGAAATTTCCAAAGTTGACAACAATGGAACACGCTTGTCGGTACACTTCTTCTTCTTCCTGTGCGCGGACAATCATTTGATTGATATGGCTTATTACTGCGTACAAACGATTTAATTTTTGCAGTTTCCGTTCCGCACGCTTGCGTTCGGTAATATCGCGAGCAACAGACAATAAACTTTCAATATGACCATTAACCACCAACGGACTTGTACTGACTTCAATAGGAATGCGATTACCCCGTACGGTTAGTAATTCAACTTCCGTAAGTCTATTTCCCCTAAAACCTTCCATTCGTTCTTTAATATTTTTTTTCAGACCTGCATGATATTCTTCCGGAATAAATTCAAAGAGATCCCTTCCTTGATAATTGAGTTCTGTAAGACCGATTCTCTCCAATCCAACAGCATTGATATAGGATATTTTTCCTTTCAGATTATAAACGACAATTATGTCTTTTGCTGTTTCCGAAAGCAAACGGTATTTTTCTTCACTCTTGCGGATAAGAACACTTTGATGTTCAAGTTCCTGCATTGCATCGTTAAATGAAACACTGACAACACCTACTTCATTATCGGCAACAATCGGAATTGGTTCGTTCAATTGATGTTTTCCAAATCGTTCCGCTCCCTGCATTAACAACTGCAGCTGTCGCAATATAATTTTGGAAAGCCCGAATGCGAATAACGTTCCAATAATAATTGCCAGTATGGTGTACAGTATTCCTGTCCGATTAACATATTCAACATGTATTTGATTTGAAGAAAGATCACTTGCAATACGTGCCCAACCCAACTGAGTAATATTTTCAAAAATTGGTGCGACCAATTCTATCCTGTTTTCAGAAGAATCAAGTTTTGTTGTTACCGGAGGTCCAGAGAGAAAGGTAAGACTTACAGGATCTTTTAAATACAATCCTCTTTTGCTTTTATCCGAATGACTCAGCACGTGTCCGTCGGGAGTAATAATCATTGCATAACTAATGGCAGGATTTTCCGAAAAAGTCTCCAATACTTCCTGCAGCCCAATAAGATCGTGGGTGAGCATATACTCTTTGCTGCTTGAAACAAGGATCATTAATTGAAACTGTGTTTCCTCATTTGCTTTTTCCAACAGAAATGATTTTTGCCGTTGTGTTAAATCGTAGACAAAAATGGACATCAACACTAAATGCACTATGGCTACGCCGGCAATAAGCTGCCGACGAATTGATTTTCCAATGATCCATCGAAAGAATTTTTGCATAATTATTTTCCTCCGATTTCAGGCAATGATCCGAATTCGTGTTCATATTTCCGTAAAAAAATATTCACTCGCGAAATGTACTGCTGCTGTGAAATGGCAACAAACCGGGAAAGATTGATTCGATTAAGTATCTCTTTCCCTTCCTGGTGTTTTTGAAGAGTAAACAATATGTCCGCAAAAATATTTCGATGTCGTTCCGGGACATCATCTCGCACTACCAAACCATTATTGATCAAGGGATCTGTCTGCCATTGTATCGTGACCGCACTATCCACTTCAGGATGATCTTTGATAAACGACTTCCAGGGGGGCGGCCAAGTGCATCCTGCAACAGTTTTTCCCAGAAAAACATTCATAATCGAAGATTCCTGAGAACCCACATAGCGACAATCGGCCTCTTTTTCAACATCCAGGCCGTTCATTTTTAAAAAATATTTTGGCATCATTGCCGCTGCAAGAGCTGTGGCCGATGGAAAACTGATTGCTTTTCCACGGAGATCTCTCATGGATTGAATATGGCTGTCTTTCCGAACAACAATAATTCCACGGAATTGTTCATCATCACCCATTTTTCCGAAAATGAGATATCCCTGTTTCAATGACTGCACACTTTGATACGGGTTGGGTAACGCAAAATGGAATCTTCTCTTCACTAGTTTTTCTTCGAAATGAGCATAATCTTTTGAGGATTCAAGTTGAATGGAAAATTCTTTGGTAGAACGATTGATAAAATCCACTAAGGGTTGATATACTTCAAAATAACGATGCGAATTATGTAAGGGGTGGATTGCAAAGATGTAGTTGACATGTGCAGTTTGTAGTGTCGGTTCTTTACTATATTGCGGTACAATTTCTTGTTTTACCGGCCTATCACAGTTGATGGATGATATCACTGTACAGATCAGTATCAATCGAAGAAAAAGAACCGATTGGTTTTTCATCACACTTTCCCTCAATTTGAAAGAGAGAATACCAATGATTGTGAACTACTGTAGTTTTCACATTGTCTGTTACACTGTAAGGAAGGTGCACATCGTTATTCATCAAAATAATTCTACAGCCTTTGTAAGGTAATTAAATTGTGACAACAAAAACAAATGAGCTTGTGTTCTACACTTGGACAATTTTTTCTGTGGATTGGTTTTATATTAAAATACGTTACAAATGAATTAAGAGTTTTTTCTCTTTTAAATTTGTAGAGCATTCTTTAGCAGAAAGTGATTTGAAAAACATCTTTTTTTGTATCTTTTTCCTTCGGTGACAGCATACTGCAGATAGCGTGGCTCACATTAGTGCAAATAAAATATTATCCATCTGATTTATGATACTAAGGTGAATGTAACGTAGAAGAAAAAAAATGCGGCTGCATATGCAGTTCCGCATTTTTTTATTTTCAATTGGTATTAATAATTTTTACCAACCTTGAACGTCGTTAGGGTCGAACTGTTCGATTGGCAAGGCTTTACTTTTTTCGCGGATAACAGTGGGAACCGAAAGGAGCGCTTCTTGTCGATTGTCCGCTTCGATCATCGCATAACCACAGTGATCCCCCGATTTACACCCCCAGTAATAATGAGTCAAATAGCCGATCGCCAAAGTGAGTTTGACAACTTTCGAACAATCCTCTTCGGTGTGGGGCGAAACAACAAGATAATGCGGCATAATCAATTTCCTCTCTTTAAGAATTGTACCGACAAAAATACAAACTCGTTTCGATTAGAACATCACAAAATTATCACAATCACTTATTGCCCTCTATCGGTTATGCATTCGTGCAAATTTCAATTTTACTTATGTTGAACCGCATTTATGCTTTACTGGTTCTATTCTTATCAATCCACCATCCCCATACAACAAAGAGCCATGATGCGTTTCCTGCAATAGCGATCATTTGTACATTTGGCGGCGGTGGGCCAAAGATATTTGTGATGTGAATGAACAAAATAAATACAACTAATCCGGCAAATGCATACGTTCCAATTTTATTGTTTGGCTGAGTCGCTCTCATATACAGCCACACACCGCCCATGAACATCAGCGATTCAACGGTTACCGTAGCGGCAAATGAATTCCACATTCCCATTCCAAATTTCACAGAATCATTTCCCAGCAACGGCAGATCAGGACGATGAGTGACAAGGTCAAGAATCCAATGGCTAAAAACAAGAAGCCCAACAATAATCGCTTCCCGCCTAAGTTTTCTTCGAAAATAATATGCGGCACCGAACAATACAGACCAACCAATCGCACCAACAAGACTGTGTGTGATTGGGTAATCATAAAAATCGAGCGGTGTCATTGCGGTATTTCCGGGATCAATGCGAACATGTTCCAATCCAAACAAAAGCAAGATGGGCCACAAGAGATCCACAAACTGTGCTGCGGCAAATAATGTTGCAAGCGATGTTTTTGGCGCTGTTTTTTTTGCCGCTAATGCTACTGCGAAATGTCCGATGAACATGGATTCTCCAAAATCAATTATTCGTTAATCATTCTTGTCATTACGATACGATGATGTTCATGAAATTTAAATGCTCGGTATAGATGTATTGCTTTTTCGTTATGATGTTCAACTTCTAAATGCAACGCTTTAATGTTCATTTGTTTCGCTTCTTCAGTAATATATTCCATCACCTTCTTACCAATTCCTTTTCCACGAAATTCATTTTCAAGATAGAATTCATCAATAAAAGCATTCCGTCCACCGAATTCAAAACTGTAAATGATTGCAAGAATAATATACCCGATTGGAATATTCTTCTCTTTCACGATCCAGATCATTCCTCTATCTGAGTTTGAAATAAATTCTTTTAAAGATGAGCGAGTTTGTTCTGCATTAAACAGATAACCGTCGACGGCATAGAACCGCTCCATAAAAATAAGAAGCTGATCAATATCGTTTGAACTGACTGGGATTGTTTGAAGTGAGTTCATAGATTACTACAAATCTACGACAGGACTTATTGGTGTGCAAGGAAAGATTATTCTGTATCAATCGATAAGCGGTATCCGATTCCGGATTCCGTGATAAAATATTTTGGGTTGTTTGGATCGTCTTCCATTTTTTTTCGCAACTGCCCGATATAAACGCGAGTGTATTGTGACTCCCCTTCAAATTTCGGACCCCAAATCTGCTGCAAAATAAAGTTGTGCGTGAGCACTTTACCGGCATTACGGATGAATAATGCCAGCAGTGAAAATTCTGTCGGAGTGAGTTTTATCAATTCCGTATTATTGGTTACAGAGTGTGCTTCAAGATCAACGCTAATGGCTCCAAAGACAATCTTCGATTCCTTTTTCGCAGAAGAATTAAAAATACGGAGTGACGTGCGAATACGGGCGATCAATTCACCACCTCGAAACGGTTTCGTGAGATAATCATTTGCACCAGCATCAAGTGCCGATATAATCTCTTGTTCTTCAGTCCTTGCCGAAAGAATAATAATAGGATAACGAGCCCATGTGCGGATTTTTTTTAACACTACAATACCGTCGAAATCTGGTAAACCAAGATCCAGAATAATCAGATCGAAACGGTTTGATTCGGATAACCGGATGGCATCCGATCCATTTTCTGCCAGAGTAATTTTGTATCCTTCATTTTCAAGGGTCGTACGCAACAAACGCCTCATCTGAACTTCGTCGTCAACAATTAATATGGAAATCCCTAAAGACATAGATTTACAAATTCGAAAAATGTGTATCTGTTGGAATTGAAATAGTAAATTCTGCACCACCATTAAATCCGTTTGCAGCAGTGATCGTTCCTTTATGTGCTTCAACAAATCCTTTGACAATTGATAAACCCAGACCGGTTCCCCCCGTTCGTGATCCGGGCACTCTGTAAAATTTTTCAAACAAATGTTTTAGCGTGCCGTTCGGAAAACCGGGACCGTTATCCGATATCGTAAAAGTACATTCTTTTTCTTCCATTTTTGCCATCAGAACGGCAGTGGTTCCGAAAGGGGTATAGAGCGAAATATTATATAATAGATTTGTAAAAACTTGTTCCATTAAGCCAAAATCAAGTTTAACAAACGGCATTCCGTCCGGCACAACAATCTTTATGGTATGATGTGCAAGCTCTTTTTTCAATTTTTGAACCGAAGAGCGAAAGAGATCGTTGACATCGCACCAGTCGAGTTTCGGTGCTAGTTGTCCCGATTCAAGACGTGTCATATCCAGTAAATTTTCTACAAGCCGGTTTAGCCGATCGGCTGCAGTATGGATCTCGCCGACAAATTCTTTTTGATGATCGGTAGACAACGATTCAGCAGCACTAATGATAGCGGCGATCGGCGTACGAAGTTCATGAGAGATAGAATTGAACAATGTCCGGTATAATTTTTCAGATTCTGCATATACGATAGTTCGTTTGGCCAGTTCATTTAACTGTTCCCGTTCCAGTGTAGAGGCAATCTGGGCGATAAAATTCTGCAACAAAGTTTCTTGTTCCAACGTGAATTGTTTGTTGTTGTTCTTGTTCTTTACTCCAATCACTCCAAGTGGGTACCGAGGTCCGGAGATCGGATAATAGGTCGATTCGGAGGAAGGAAGTGTATCGGTAAATTTTCCTGCTTTTTTTTCATTCCAGTACGCCCAGGCAGCTACACTGAACTCTTTTTCATCAACGGCATACATGCTAGCACGATGTGCCGCAGTGAAAATATCCCCATCCGGTTGACTGAGGAAAATCGAAACGTCGGAAGCAAAGAATGTAGAAATGTTTTTCACGGCCGCATCGGCAACTTCATCCTGCGTTTTTGCAATGGTCAATTGTTTGGTAAGAGAAAAAAGAGCGGAAGAATGTTCTTCCCTCCGGCGTACTGTCCGTTCCCGTGCACGGATGCGTGCGGTGAGCGTTCCGGTAACCGCTGCGATTGCAAAGTAGGCAAGAAACATCAGAATATCCTGCGTGAGACCAATCGCAAATGTAAATTGCGGAGGAATGTAAAAAAAATTCCAGAGCATTGCACTCATTGCAGCAGCAAGCAGAACGGGACCGACGCCGAATTTGAGCGGCAGAAGAACAACAATCAATAACAAAATGAGTGAAATGGTTTGGTAGCCTAGGTATACCGAAAAAGGATAGCAGATGAGTGCGGAGATAAAAATTATGAGCGCTGAAAATACGTATTGCGCAATTCCCGAGTGGAATTCCGGAATGGAGAATTTTTGAGCTTGTTGTTTTGAATTATCATGTTCACCGATGACATACACGTCCAGATCGCCGCTTTTTTCAATTATTCGGTCAAGCAATGAAGAGACAAGAAAAGAACGGTTTGCTGTTTTTCCGATCAGGATCTGTGTAGCGTTATTTTTGTGTGCCGTTCGCACTAATGCCGTTGCAACATCTTCATCCGTTGTTGTGATGATCTCTGCACCAAGATCGGTTGCTAGTTTAATATTGTTGTTCAGTTGTTTCTTTGCTTCATCGTCAATCTTCTTGGATGTTTCCACATAGACGGCGATCCACGTTGCGTTCAATGTGTATGCCATTCTCCGCGCCCATCGGATAAGAGAGACAGTGGACGGACTCGGACCGATGCCGACAAGCAGACGCTGACCGGACTTCCATGTTTCCGTAATCCGTTCTGATTGCATATAATCGCGCAATTGGTGGTCAACCCGCTCTGCTGTGAGTCGGAGAGACATTTCGCGTAATGCAGTAAGATTGCCTTTGCGGAAAAAATTCTGGATTGCTTGTCGGGAACGTTCCGGTGTATACACCTTGCCTTCCTCTAGACGCTTCAGAAGATCTTCCGGGGAGATATCGATCAGTTCAACTTCATCTGCTTGTTCAAAGATAGAATCCGGAACTGTTTCGCGAACAATCGATCCGCTGATTTGTGCAACAGTATCCGTGCGACTCTCGAGATGCTGAACATTAAGCGTTGTATGCACATCAATTCCGTGTTCAAGCAGTTCCAACACATCCTGATACCGTCTGCTGTGACGGCTTGTCGGCGCATTGGTATGAGCGAGTTCATCTACAAGGACAATTTTCGGTTTTCGTGTGATTACTGCATCAAGATCCATTTCCTCTATTGCAACGCCACGATATTCGATTTTTTTTCTTGGAATGACTTCCAGACCGGAAACAAGTGCTTCTGTCTCGAGTCTTTTATGCGTTTCAATATAGCCAATGACAATATCGATCCCTTTTGCTTTCGTCTCGTGAGCGGATTTCAGCATATCATACGTCTTACCGGAGCCGGCGGACATTCCAAAGAAGATCTTTAATTTTCCATGTTTGGAATGTTCTTCTTCTTTTTTTAGTGCATTGAGAAGAGCATCAGGATCGGGACGATATTGAGAAGGTGTGTCCATAGGATTGAATATAGTGATTCATTCATCTAAGTTCATCATATCTTGGAGTGTGATGAACTTGTCCTTTAAGAATGATGAATCAATGTTATACTTTCTGATTGTTGCATGGCGCTGTCAACATTCGGTCTTTTTTCGTCGCAACAACATTTGCCGAATGCAAACATACAAAGCGCAAAGAGTACTATAAGAAAACCTTTCATACGTTATCTCAAAATGATGAAACAATTCCGACCAGCAATGTCGTCTGATTGTTCTTAGAATTTACGATTGTCTTGTTGTCAAAAAGAGATGCATTTGAAAAATCGTAGCGTACTTCTGCACGCATAAGTAATGCATCGGCGAATTTATACTCGACTGTTCCAGTTATTTCCTTCACGTCAAGCGTTGGAGTGCCCGTTCCGGTTGCATATCCCATTGGATCGTCAAAGATTTCTCCCCGCAGTGCAACGGCAGATTTTGAATTGACGGTATAGCGCCCGTATATCGCAGCACCTTTCCAAATTGCGAGACCGTTAAATGTTCGTTCGTCACCATAATCAACATTCAGCGCAAGCGAAAACGATTCCGTGACTTGTTGGAGTGCGATAAAATCAAATACTTTTTTCTTTCCGGCGATTGCGGCGTCTGATTGTTCAACACCATCCATGACATTAAGAATGAGATTTGTCGAACTGATCGGAGTATAATTCAGCGTCAGTCCAAGTGATTTGAAGTTGTTATTATCGGTGACAGAATTCCATCCGTTTACGACATGAATAGTAGCGATGAAATTACTCGCAACGGGATATGCCAACCGAATTCCGGTGTGATAATATGGAACCGCCCATGCAAACAACAATGAACGGCCATAATTCCAGTTATCTTTTGATTCAATGACTTCGTACCCCATGTGCGTAACAAACTTTCCGGCATCAACTGTTAATCCATCTCCAATTGGAAGTACCGCGGTCAGATATGCTTGTTGAAGAAACGGAAGCGTTGCGCTTCCACTTCCTAATTGAACAACATCGTTTGTTGTTCCGAAATCTGCGTCAATGCGGAAACCGACAGACTCACTTTTTTTCTGCAGAACAATTTCCACCAAACTCAACGTGAATTGATTTTCTGCGATATCGAAGTTGTGTAGTTTGTTTATACGACTTCCCGGTTGATTGAAATTCTTGCTGTAATACGCGTCAACAAATCCTGAAACAGCTACTGGCGATGCTGGTGCCTGTCCAAATACCTTCCCAACGGTAAACAGGCAAAGCGTAAATATTGTACTGGGTATAATTTTCATTGGTTTTCTTTCTCTGTGAATGGATCTTCTGAAGTTTTTAAACCTTTGAAGGTTGTTATTTTTATTTAGTCTGCAATTCATCAACCGCAAGATTCAATTTCAACACGTTCACGCGTGAATCACCGAACAATTTCATCTGAGGACCTTCCGTAAAATCTTTTACTAATTTTTGTAACGAAGATGTTTGTTCCGAATTGAATCCGCGCACTTTTGCAATGCGCTCAATCTGCAATTGTGCTGCTTCCGGAGAAATATGCGGGTCAACTCCGCTGGCTGAAGCAAAAAGCATTTCTTTGGGAACGATCATCGCTGCAGAAAGATTATTTTGTAATTTGACTTGAGCAGTGCGTGCTTTTACCGAATCCGCCATTCTTTTATCTGTCGGACCCCAGTTGGTTCCACAGGATGGTGCCGGATTGTAATCAATTGCTGATGGACGGGAATTAAAATATTTATCGCTCATGAAGCCTTGTCCGATAAGCTCGGAGCCAATAATCGTTCCGTTCTTTTCAATCATACTTCCTTTTGCTTGATACGGAAACACCGCAAGCGAAAGCAGCGTCATTGCGACCGGATAAATAATTCCGGTGAACACAGTCATAACAAGTACCATGCGTAATGCTGGGAGAATGTACGTTTTCATATTAACCTCAAGGCTACAATAATGATGTCAATCAGTTTTATACCGATAAATGGAATAATGATGCCGCCGATTCCGTAGATGAGTAAATTCCTTTGGAGAACCGAATTTGCGCCGACGGCGCGATATTTAACTCCGCGCAGCGCAAGCGGTATTAATGCAACAATAATTAGCGCGTTGAATATCACGGCGCTGAGTATTGCACTTTGCGGTGAAGCAAGTTTCATAATGTTCAATGCAGAAAGGGGTCCTGCGGAAAAAGAGGAAGTCGCATACAAGGTTCCGACCATTGCTGGAATAATGGCGAAATATTTCGCTACATCGTTCGCAATGCTGAATGTTGTCAGCGCGCCGCGTGTCATCAGCAATTGTTTTCCTGTTTCAACAACCTCGATCAGTTTTGTCGGATTTGAATCGAGATCAACCATGTTGCCCGCTTCACGCGCGGCTTGTGTTCCACTGTTCATTGCAATGCCGACATCTGCCTGCGCAAGCGCGGGTGCATCGTTTGTGCCGTCGCCGATCATTCCGACAAGTTTTCCGTTTGCTTGTTCATCGCGAATGCGTTTCAGTTTATCTTCCGGACGTGCTTCGGCGATAAAATCATCAACTCCGGCTTCCGCAGCAATTGCTGCTGCGGTTAACGGGTTATCGCCAGTGATCATGACGGTCTTAATTCCCATCTGCCGCAGTTGCGCAAATCGTTCCTTAATCCCGCCTTTCACAACATCCTTAAGTTGAATGACACCAAGCACTTCCTTATTTTCGGCAACTACAAGCGGCGTCGACCCTCTTCGGGCAATATCATCAACAACCGTTTGAACTTCTTTTGGAAACACTCCGCCTTGCTCAGTAACAAATTTTTTGATTGCGTCGGCAGAGCCTTTACGGATAGAACGTTCGATCTTTTTTCCGTCCTTTGGAAAATCGACACCGCTCATTCGAGTCTGCGCCGAGAATGGAATAAAATGCCCTGCAATTTCTGATACGTCTCTTCCGCGCAACTGATATTTTTCTTTTGCGAGTACAACTACGGAACGTCCTTCCGGTGTTTCATCCGCAAGAGAAGAAAGCTGCGCCGCATCGGCGAGACGTACTTCCAGAATGCCTGGAGCCGAAATGAATTCCGTCGCCATACGGTTGCCGAGCGTGATGGTTCCGGTTTTATCAAGAAGAAGAACATCAACGTCACCCGCCGCTTCCGCCGCTCGTCCGCTTGTTGCGATAACATTTTTACGGATAAGACGATCCATTCCGCTGATGCCAATTGCACTCAGCAATCCTCCAATGGTTGTCGGGATCAAACAGACCAGCAATGCAATAAGTACCGGTAATGTTGTTAAGGCGCCGCCTGCTTGTCCAGACGCCTTTTCACTATATTGTACGAATGCAGGTAGTGTTGCAACCACAAGCAGAAAAATAATCGTCAGTGCTGAAAGGAGAATTGTCAGCGCAATTTCGTTCGGAGTCTTTTGTCGTTTCGATCCTTCGACAAGAGAAATAATTCTGTCGAGGAACGAACTTCCCGGTTCTGATGAAACTCGTATGACGATTCTGTCGCTCAACACTTTTGTTCCGCCTGTTACGGAACTGCGGTCGTCGCCGCTTTCGCGGATGACCGGCGCAGATTCTCCTGTGATTGCAGATTCGTCAACGCTCGCAATTCCTTCGATAATAACTCCGTCTGCGGGAATCACATCGCCTGTTTCGCAAATGACATTGTCTCCTTTTTTTAACTCAGTCGCTGAAATCGATTTTTCACCGCTCCCGGTCTTCAATCTCGCGATAAGCTGCGAACGGTTTTTCTTTAACGCTTCCGCTTGCGCTTTGCCGCGTCCTTCGGCAATCGCTTCCGCAAAGTTCGCAAAGAGTACCGTAAACCAGAGCCAGAGTGTTATCTGGATATTGAATGAGGAGGGTTCCTGAAATACGATGAATGTTGTTATAAGAGAACCGACTGCAACAACGAACATCACGGGGTTTTTCACTAATAATTTTGGATGAAATTTTTTGAAAGCGTCTTTCAGCGCCTGAAGTACGATTTCACCCGATAGAAATGAAAGTGTAGATGATACTGTTTTCGAGTTCATATTTTTTCCTTGTCAATGTAACCTTGCCAAGGTTCTAAACCTTGACAAGGTTGGTGCTCATAGATAATTAAAACGTTTGTCCGTTCAACATCAAAAAATGTTCCACAATCGGTCCCAACACTTGCGTCGGAAAAAATGTGAGAGCACCGACGATCAGAATAGTACCGAGAAGCAAGAGACCAAAAAGAACTGTATCGGTCGGAAATGTACCCGATGAGTACGGCGTAATTTTTTTCTTCGCAAGAGATCCGGCAATCGCGAGCATCGGGATGATGACACCGAATCTTCCGATCAGCATATTAATTCCAAGCAGCGTATCGTAAAATGGTGTGCTTGCGGTAAGTCCGGCAAACGCACTTCCGTTGTTACCGGCGGTGGATGCAAATGCGTACAAAATTTCTGAGAAACCGTGTGGACCTTGATTGTTCAATCCGGCTAACCCCGCTTCTGAAATACAAGCTATTGCCGTGAAGATGAGAATTCCCACACTCGGCAGAAGCATTGCAATTGCTGCCATTCGCACTTCAAATGATTCAATCTTCTTTCCGAGATATTCCGGCGTACGCCCGACCATTAATCCGGCGATGAAGACCGTGAGTAAAATAAAAATCATCATTCCGTACATTCCCGCGCCAACGCCCCCAAAAATAATTTCGCCAAGTTTTATATTGATCATTGCAACCGCACCGGCAAGAGGAGACATGCTGTCATGCATTGCGTTCACCGAGCCGTTGGATGCGTCCGTTGTTGCAACAGACCAGAGAATGCTGTTCGCAACACCAAAGCGTGTTTCTTTTCCTTCCATTCCTCCTGCAACACCTGTGACAGGGTTTGTCGTATATTCCGACCACAACGAAACTGTAAGTCCGCTTGCAAACATAAAGAACATTACACCCCACACTACCCACGCGTGACGTTTTGCTTTTGCCATAACACCGAACGTGTAGACTAATCCTGATGCAAGGAGAAGAAGTGAAAGCATTTCTAAAAAATTTGTTAATGGAGTCGGATTTTCGTGCGGGTACGCACTGTTCATATTAAAAAATCCACCGCCGTTTGAGCCAAGCTGTTTGATCGCGATCTGTGAAGCAGCCGGACCAAGCGGAATTGTTTGCTGTGCACCTTCAAGAGTCGTAACAGTTTGATAACCGGAAAATGTTTGTACTGTTCCTTCGCTTACAAGCACGATTGTGAAAAGAATAGAGAGCGGAAGCAGAACATACACAGTTGAACGTACAAGATCAGTCCAGAAATTTCCAATATCGGTTGTCGTTTTGCGTACGATACCACGTACAAGTGCAAGCATGATAGCAATTCCTGTTGCCGCACTCACAAAATTTTGAACGGTAAGCCCGATCATTTGAACGAAATAACTCAACGTCACCTCACCGGCATACGATTGCCAGTTCGTGTTCGTCATAAAACTGACGGCGGTGTTGAATGCAAGATGCCACGATACATCCGGCAGTTGCTGCGGATTGAGAGGCAGATGGGATTGGAAAAATTGCAGCAAAAATACGACCGCAAAACCCAGCGCGTTGAATGCGAGCATTGCCCACATGTATGTTTTCCAGCTCATCTCTTCTTTCGGATTGATGCCTGAAAGTTTATACGTCAGCCGTTCTAACCAGCCAAAGACGGGAGAGAGAAATGTTTTCTCTCCTTCAAAAATCTTTGCCATCAGTCTTCCCAATGGCGGCGTAAGCAGCAGCAACAACACTGCGTAGAATACGAGTTGAACAATTTCCGATAAAGTAATCATAGTAACCTTCCTTCTTTTTTATTCAATCAGCGGGTCGGTGTTTGTCAAAAGCATTGCTTTGCAAAACACCGGACTGCCACCCGTTAAAATTTCTCCGGATATATGAGCGTGTATGTAAGATAGCAGAGCAGAAGCACGGCGATAATTAAACCGATGATCATAATATGTTCCCTTCTAATGTTGACAGGAACAATTTGGAAAAGCGGATTGAAAAAGGAAATACGGAAGAAGTAAAAAGAGGGAGTGAAAATATAAAAATGTTGTAAAGAAAAAAAATCTATGTTCGCATTACGAATATGATTTTATACAAAAATAATATACGAACCCTTCTCGATCTCTAAGAATTAATCGATGCAGCTAATATTCTTTCCTATGGTAAACTAATCTCTAAGGTGTCTTAGTATCTGTTTCTTCTTTTGGAATATATTCCAAGACAAAACGTAATTTTGGAAAATGTTTCGGCAAATGAGTAAGACTAAAAATCATTACACCTGTTGAAAGACGATCTAACCACGACGATGTCGGCCACCCAAGATGAACGATGATTTTCTTATGCGGCAGTTCATATTCAAGTGCGTACAATATCTCCGTGATTGCCTGGAACAATGTTTTTCCTTGATACGCAAATCTAAAATGGTTCGTCGCAATCTTTTCAGGAATTCTTTGACGAGGATGGTAGAGGCTGATATACACCGACTCCTGATTCACTATTCTATGTCCATGTTCTTTAGGACGTCGGAAATATACATGGACTTCTTCGGCATCAGTTTCTCCAAGATGAAATACCATTTGCAGCGGTGAATCGGTCTGCTGAACTTCTTTTTTCTCCGGCGCCCATTTTTCAGCGTACTTCAATCCGACAAAAAGAAAAATTGCCGTAACGGACGACCACATAATTGTGCCGTATGGTTTGTGATATCCCAAGAAGAGAAAACAACTGAGCATAATGAGAAAAATAACCAGCGTTCCGGTGCGCGAAGTATTATACTCAAGCGATTCCTTTGTTCCGATCTTATACCGATACAGCAGTAAACTTCCCATATTGATCGTAAAGCTTGCCAGCAGACCAATCGCATACATCTCAGCAAGCATCATTTGATTTCCACCGGTCAAATAAATGATGAACGAATAAAAAATCGCATTTCCTATATGAATTCTGTACAGCGATTGACGTTTATTTGTTTTGATGATCCAATGAAATCCATAATGATGCGCAACGCGCTCCATCAATTCGCTGGAAGCTACATACGCGGTGTTCACCGCCATCATTAATAAAACGCTGGCAAGAATTCCAACGATATATCCAAACGGAATACCGGCAACATGTTTCGCAAATTGAGTGATAAGATCGGTTTCATGGTGCGAAATATTGATCTTTGATGATAACACAATCGCTGCAAGAATCGGTGTAAATAATCCGACAGTCCATGCAAGAAACGTGTACGCTTTTCTAATCTCTTTCCATGATTTTACCAAACTTGCGGTCTGCACCACGGATTCGATTCCGGAATACGCAAGGATACAACTTGAAATCCCGACGACCACAAAGAAATAACCGTTAAACCAATTTCCGCTTGCAAGTGAACCGATAACATCGGTAAAACTCGTTCCAATCGTTTTTACCGAAGCTATATCAGCGTGAAACATTCCTGCAAAAAGCAGATTCATCAGAATCACTGCCGCAACAATAAAAATTCCGAATGTGAATTTTGCATTCTCTTTTATTCCAAGAATATTCAATCCTGCAATTAGCCACACAACCCCGACTTCAAGAATGAATTTTGCTGAGTCGGAGACAGGAAAAAATGCCATGCCGTTTTCGATGGCGCTCACCGTGGAGAGACATGCTGTGAGAACGTAATCAACAATAATGGAAGAGACGGCAATAAATGATACGGTCGGACCAAGTACGAGATAAGAAAAAGAATAGACACCTCCACCGCGAATGCCATTCACCTCCAAGATTTCTGCAATTTCGATCATGCGGAGTGAAAGAAAACGAATGAGAATTGACGTAAGAATGAGGAATGCAATGGCATTCAGACCGATCACACGAAAAGCTTCGCTCGGAGCATAAAAAATCGAAGTTAGCTCATCCATCAATGTAATAATGCCGATGGAAAGCCATGTAAGCCACCATTTACCTCCCGAAAAATACGAGAGCAGATCTTTTTTGGTCAGTAAATAAGCGAATGTACCGATGACCAAAAAATTGAGCAGTAATGTTGCGATGAATTGCTGATTGAACATAAATATCTGCGCGATGAATATTCTGAAATGAACAACACTTTCCACTACTTGGAAAAATTCGTTGTATTATAAAAAAAACAAGGAGGAAATTATATAAAGAAAGTATAAAAATTTGGAGTGAGCGTACCGATAGTCAGTTTTTGCACATTGTAAGTATTATAGAGAAAGCTTTTTCTCCATATACACTACTTCATCCATCGGATTATTGTAGTACGCCGGAATAACAATAAAGCCAAGTTTTTTATAAAGAGACTGTGCCGTTTCCATCCTTTGCAGCGTATCCAATCTCATGGTGTGGTAACCCAACACTTTGGCTTCGGCAAGAATTTTTTCTGTAAGAATTTTCCCGAGCCCTTTTCCCCTAAATTCTTCCCGTACAAATAAGCGTTTCATTTCACAGATTCCATCTTCTATCGGTCGCAATGCGATGCAACCTGCAATGGCTCCATCATATTCCGCTAGATATAATCGTCCGTTCGGCAGAGAATATTTTCCGGGAAGTGTTGCGAGTTCCTGATCGAATCCTTGGAAGCAGAGAGAAAAATTAAGCCACTGCTGATATTCAACAAATAACAAGCGAATCGTTTCTATCTGTTCAGGAGTTGTTGCGGAAATAAGAGTAACCATAAGCAAAAAACCTTGCGAGGTTTTTTTGCCGCCGCAAGGTGAATGTTATTGGATCGAATCGTTAAAAAATTACTTATTTTTGTGCGGAAGTTTTTCATTGTGCATTGCCGCATCATACGCAAACGCTGCCATTAAAATTGCCGCCTGTTTCAGATCGTCTTCTTGTGCGCGATCGAACAGATCCATTGTGGTATGGTGCGTTCGGGTATCATATTCAATTGGATCCTGAATAAATTGAAATCCCGGAATACCGACTGCATCAAACGAAAGATGATCTGTCCCGCCGGTGTTTTGCAACGTCAGCGTCGACACACCCATATCTTTGAACGGTGCGAGCCACGACCGGAAGATTGGTCGGACCGATTCATTCCCCTGCATAAAGACGCCACGTACTTTTCCACTACCATTGTCATTGTTGAAATAGGCAGCAACTTTTTCTGCATCCGGTTTTACTGAATCTCGAGTTCCGAAATGCTGTTTTACATATGCTGCCGAGCCGAGCAGTCCCTGTTCTTCTGCACCCCATAATCCTATCCGGATTGTTCGTCGCGGTTTTGCGTCGATGGCTTTTAATATTCTCATCGCCTCCAAACAGACGGCTGATCCCGTTCCGTTATCCGTTGCCCCTGTTCCACCGTGCCACGAATCAAAATGCGCTCCAATTATCACTACTTCATCTTTCAGATCGTCTCCGGGAATTTCGCCGACGATATTGTACGAATCTTCATCTTTTGATGACATTGCCACTTCCAATTCAATGGCGAGCTTCACCTTTTCACCTTTTTGAGCAAGACGAACCAGACGGTTATAATGTTCTGCACCCACTTCAATTTGCGGAGGAATGTTCGGCGCTTTACTGCTTTGTGCCGAAACCCTGAACGGAGAACCGAATACGGTGTCGGGATGATTCGGCACATATGCTTGTTGCACTCCTACACTTCCTCCTTGATTGCGTGTGGAATAGGAAGCTGTAAGGACAGCGGCAACATTTTCTTTCATTACCATTTGCCATTTTTCATACGTCAGCAAAGAAGCTTTTCGTGCTGCGTCAGACGGTTGGAAATTTCTTCTTCCCCTTGCGCGCGGTGCATCAGCATTTGCCATTTCTAGCAGCGAAGAATCCTCTTCTCGTGCAGCAAGTGGCTTCCAGTATGCGTTTACCATGCCTGGTTTTGAAAGGAGAATGAACTTTCCTTTTAATTTTCCCTTATAAGCGTTGAGTTGATTCAATGAATCAACATCTAGAAAAACAACTTCGGCTTCAATGCGTCCCTTTAATCCTGGCGACCATGCTTTCGGATACGATATCAACGGTTGAACCTGTCTTCCAATCATGGTGGCAGAGTATTTTTTTAATTCCCAGCTTTTGCCAAACGGTCCCCATTGTTCAAGATGAGCGTTTTGGAGTCCGATATCCTTCATTTTTCCTACAGCCCAATTAGCGGCTGCTGCATATTGCGGAGAACCGGCGAGGCGAGGACCATACACGTCCGAAATATACCACAGAATATCTTTTACTTGAGACCGATCCCACCCTTCAGCGCGGATATTTGCCATCATAGCACTGTCAACTTTTTCCTGCGCAACGGTGAATTGGAAGAAAAAAATTATCAAAGCAATACGTGTTGTGTATTTCATTGCACGACCTTTCTTGGAGAAGAGAAAAAAATGATATGTGATGACCTACAGAATAGCAACGGAATCATTGGATTTTTCCACGAGCGATATTGTGTGCATCTAAGCATTGAGGAAATTGATTGCCGTACCTCATCCTTTACGATATTTTTTCAGACAAGGAGGCAAGATGCTGAGCGTCTGAATAGAGAAGCAGGATAATACCGTTTATACGTTTATTGAATTTGAAGAGAATCCGCTGATGGAGCCGTTAATTTTTTCCCTTGCGGCTCTCCCAGCGAATTCAGAAAATCTTTCCGCATGTTTGCGGCAACACGTACATCGGAACCGTTATGCCAGATCTTTCCATCCCACATGCGTGATTCTATCTTGAATTCGATTTTTTTTCTGTCCGGAGTGAATTTTGCAACGATACGAATCTGATATCGTTCATTTTGAAGATCTTCGGTAAAATAGGATTGTCCGTACGATGAACGAACGTAACCGTCTTCTTTGGATATCATTTCCAGTTCAAATTTCTTGGTGATAATGTAGATAACGCGCTGCCATGCATCTTCATATTTCACATTCGATTTAATTTCCATCGATTCCCAATATTGTCTGTTCATTTGCATGAACGAATCCGGAGCACCAAGACCGCAGCCGGCTAACAAAAATAGTGTGATTGCAACGGTGCTTTGTACCAATCGATTTTTCATCATACATTCCCTAACTGTTTTTTTCTGGTCGGTATTGAACTGTGGAAATATAAGATTTTTAGGAGAAAAGGACAGTAGAAATCTTATGAATCTTTCGACCACTCTCAATTCAGTCCGGATAACCATATGTTATCTGTAATTGAATATCCGGATGCAGACTTTTAGCCACAGGACAATGATCACCAATCTCTTTTAATCGCGCTCTATATTGGACAGGTATACCGGCGGGGAATCCAAACACTACGACCAATTTCGCAATGCGGCGGGGGGTGTTTACACTCATATGCTTTTCAATTGCAAGCGTTGTTTTGTCAAGATTCACATTCATTTGCTCTTTCTGTGCAAAAATTCCCATTGTAGTGATCATGCAGCTGCCGAGAGCAGTGGCAACCAAATCGGTAGGGGAAAAACTCTCTCCTTTCCCGAAATTATCCTTCGGTGCATCCGTAATGAAGTGTGTTCCGCTGTTGTCGTGTTTGGCAGTGCAGCGTAATTGACCTTGATAGACGATGGAAATTGGGACCATAATTATCGCAATAATTTTGTTAATGGATAGGTGGCAAGAGCATATGTCACATCATACTCTGTTTTGAATTCAATGTGTACGCCTTCTTGTTCAAGTTCTGCAAGAAGATCCGAAAGGATCATATTCCTAAATCCATATGATAATGATTGCTCTCCTGTTGTTTGCGAGTCGTACGCAGATGCGTTGAATGTTTCATCGTTGGCGATATCAATGAATTCACTTCCGATGTTAATAAAACATTTTTTTCCTTTTTTATTATACTGGAGCTTTCCATAAAATGACACCATGGTTTTTACTTCGAGCGTATCTCTTTTCTTTATCGTTTCACCAAATGATTTTCGCATGAACGAAATATTTACGTTACCGAATGAGTATGTAAAGGTTGATTTAGGTGACACCATCGATTCAGGTTGAATCTCTGATTGCGACGATGTTATTTTATCAGCTAATCCGGCCAGAGATTTGAGCAATGCTTCGTATTGACTTTTTCCAACGTTCACAACATACACCTGATTTTTTGTATATGATGGATCAACAAGCCACGATTTGACTTCTGCTTGTTGCTGGGCTGCCAACATTGCTGATACAAGAAAACAGAGTGTAATTATTTTCACACTTACTCCTTTTCAAAATCAATATTGCTGCGATACTCCAGCACATTATCGTTCGCCCTCACTGCAGATTTATTGAATCGCAAATATCGTTTTACAAATTCCAATCGCTGATCGCCATATTGTGATGCGGGAATGGGAAAAACAATTTCTGATCGTAACGCGGAAGGAATAAACACTGGTTTGACCAGATCAGTTGTTTGTAATGGAATCTCTTTATAATACGGAATGTTCCAACCGAGCAAATTGATGGTAATTTTGGTTTTTAACAGAACGGTTTTCGGTACCGGGTTTAAGCGGATAAAATCAGAATCCGCTGTCGTAACCACAAATTGAATCTGCTCGTCAAGGTAAAAATGAATTTGGGGAGAAGAACTTGTTGAAACGCCGGTATACGTTCCGGAAACTTTTACCGTTCCCGTCCCTTCAATTTCGATTTCGGCGTTGATAATATTGTTGGTAAAGTTACTAAAAGAGAATTTTTTCAAATCGATGTCCAATTTTCCGGTATCGACATCCACATAATTTGTATAGCCAATACCCATTACCGATTTTTCCTCTTTCCATAATGGACGGGTCGCAAGGAAATCTATATGAATATCCGCTAGAGAACGATTCACAACGCGTGCTAACAGTGTATTGATAGCTAATGATCTGGTTCGAGAAATTAGATCGTGTCCTTTTGGAAGCCCTGCGGTTTTTTCAGTGATTACCGCATCAAGCGTATCTAATTGAAGCTTGTACTGTGCAATATTTGCTTGAGATTCTTCTTTCGAGGGAATATCCATCGATGATCCGCACCCCATGACGAACAATGATAACAAAAAGAACGAAGAATGTTTTACCAAAGTTGCTTTCATTTTCCCACCCCCACTTTCTTCACATTCATCGCAAGAAATAATTTTTCTTTAAAAATTAGAACTTCTTTCAACACGAGAAAATATTTTAAGGTCTGCGCCGAAGTGGTGATATTCATGTTCATCCCTGTCCGTACCTGCACGCTGTTACCTTGAACAGGAAATTGATTGTTGAAATCGACAGGAAATTGAATCGGAGGAAGATTGTCGCTGAGTGTGGAAAGCTTCATGGTAACGATATCTTGAATGATTCCTTCGAGCGATGCAATCATTCCACTTGCTTTCACATTGGGGACAACATTAAACGGCTCCAATGTTGCAAAAAATTTTCCGCTATCTATTTTGAATGCAAGAATACAATCCATCAACAAATTGACATCAACATCGTACTCGTGATTAAAGGCTGCAAGAGAAATAGTGGCAATGGCTGAGCCATGATATAATTTAACGCGGATATTTCTAATGGAGTAGGATGTGAGAGAATCGAGCCAGCCGGTTGTCGAATCCAATTGTGATGCAGCTTTATTCAGGAGCGCTTCGGAAAAATAAAATGAGAGATCAGCATTGCTGATAGAGTCGCCTTTCGTTAATCGCTGTGATAGTCTTTTCGCTCCATCCCGTCGGATTTCCAGTACTTTTGCTTCGCGTGCTTTTTGCAACTGCTCAATATCAATGTTCGCTCCGGCAAAGGGACGGAGAATAAAACAACCCTGAAGGGAAATTCCAAATCCCAAAAGACAAATGGCAACTGCCATTTGGTAAATGATATTTCTTTTTGCATAAATGCGTTGGTGCAGCGCTCTGCGGTGTTCATCCTGAACAAGTGAGTCCGTTTTTTGAACGAGTGCATCGAAGGATGGTTTTATAACCGCGCCATGCGCAACATAGCCTATCTTCTTTTTTATATTTTCTATAAATAAAAAACGAAGAACATTCCAACTTTGCAGAAAAGTTGAAACCGTCTTCGTTGTTTGAATATTCATACGAATTGTTGTTGGCGTTATTATTTTTTCAGTTTGCTGCCAAACTCCTTCTTGAATTTACTCAATTTTGGATTTATTACCATCATACAATATGGTTGATAAGAATTTTGATTGTAATAGTTCTGATGATACTCTTCCGCTTTATAGAACCCGAAAAATGGCGAGATTTCTGTCACCGTCGGATCGTCCCAGATTTTTGCAGCATCTGTTTCTTTCTTCACCTCTTCTGCCGTCTTTCGTTGTTCATCACTATGATAGAAAATTGCTGAACGGTACTGTGTTCCAACATCTGCTCCCTGTTTGTTCAATGTTGTAGGATCGTGTGTCCGGAAGAATACTGATAACACTTCTTTAAACGAGATCTTCAACGGATCGAAAGTCACTTGAATGACCTCCGCATGTCCTGTTCTGCCGGTGCAGACCTCTTCGTATGAAGGGTCCTTCACGGAACCGCCCGAATAGCCCGATTCCACCTTTTCCACACCATCCAGTCTTTGATAGATTGCTTCCACACACCAAAAACAACCGGCGCCAAGTGTTGCTACCTCCGTATTGTGTTCCATTGTCTTTCCTTTCATTGTAGTTTTATTTTGGGCGAAAACTATCGCACCAGACAGAAAGATCATATATAGAATTTTTCTCATCCTGTTCCTTTCTAAGTCGATTAATTACATACAATAACGCACTTTCCTGCCATAAAATTCTCACGAAACAATAACTTTTTCATCCTACATCATAAACGGTAGATAATTATTTTAGACAATACTACGGAAATAGCTAAATTTCACGATTTTTAGCCACTTTTTGAAAATATTAGACAATTCTAATACGCAAAGCCATTGTTTTGAAAATGTTTTTGGCTACCTTCAATAGCCCAAAACGCCCAAAGAGTCCAATAAGACCATTTTGAAAATTTACTATTATATACATTATCAATCATTAACAAACTAACAGGAGGTACTATGAACGAAGTACTGTACACCACAGACGATCTATCGAAAATGTTTCGTGTCGGTAAATCCACAATTAAACGGTGGACGGATGAAGGAAAGTTGCAATGTTTTAAAACACCTGGTGGGCATCGGAAATTTAAACCATCCAATGTTCATGAATTCATCAACCAATATCATTATGAGATTGTAACGCCGCTTCTTCCTTTCGCCAGAACTTCGGAAACAATCACCGTTGATGCTGTAACAATCTCCGGCGAACCGCAGGTGGAAGAATGTTTTATCAACGCGATTAAAGGAGTTCGTCATCCCATCGAACAAGCGTTTTCAACCTTGTTTGCGCAGAGAAAAACCCTTCCGGTTATTTTTGACACACTGCTGACTCCAATCCTCCGCATGATCCACGCAAAACATCAGCAGCAGCAGATTACTTCTGTGGAATTTCAAATAGCAAAGAACACCCTCACTCACGCACTTATCCATTTTACCGATCAAATCCCAAAATCAGAGAAGAAAGATCTGGAATTATATTGTCTCTCTGTGAATGAAGGGATGAATGAAGTGGAGTTGAAAGCGGTGGAATTACTGCTCGACAATATGGGAATGACCGTGTATAACCTTGGTACGGTGCTGACAAAATATGCGGCAAATGATATAGTTAACCAATGCAGACCGGAAGATGTATTCGTTGTTCTCTCACTCGATCATTCCTCCGATGAAATTATTCATCAGTTCGATTCTCTCGTCGCCGGAGTAAAATCCTACGGCGGAAGTGTGTATACATCAAACTTTTTTGATGAGCAACAATCGAGCAAGATTGTTCCAACAGATTCCATGCAGATGCATTCGTTCACGGAAATTGTTGAACGGTTATTTACCGTTGAACAATCGACCGCTGCAGTATCTATCTAATGCAAGAAGAAACACAAAGAAAGAAGTTCAAATTGTAATTATTTAACAGTTGAAATTTTTCTCTCACATATTGCCCAAATCATTTAACAGATTGCTGATGATATCAGTCCTTGGAGTACTGTTGTCGTTTACAGCGACGGCGACAATACGAACTGCGACTGTGACCGGCACATGGGCAACCCCAGCGACATGGGGAGGTACTGCACCTGTAGCAGGAGATTCTTGTGTTATACCATTGGGAATAACTGTAACTGTTGGTGCAAGCACAACGGTGGGAGCTGTTAATGTTATCGGTGGATTAACAATTACGACAAACGGTGTTATTTTGACTGTTACCGGCGGATCGGGGACTCCTCTGACGTATGGAACGGTTGGCGGCACCGGAACAATTACTGCTGCCAACACTGGTGGGACGACAAACACTATTACTCTTACATCCGGCGATTGGATTTTTTCTGGAGCATTTGTTGGTTCCCGTCTTACTGTAAGAATGACCGGCACGGCAGATGATCAAACAATATCTGGTGCGCTTTCTTGTCGCGTGTTTGTCATGGTGAAATCTACTACGACATTGCACTTTGCTATTACGCCAACTGTTTCAACAACAAGAACATTAACATCCGGTAACGTTGTTTACGATGGCGCGGCACAAGATATTTTGGTTGCAACTCATCCGGGCAGTGTGACTCTTTCCGGAAGCGGTACAAAAACCACTGTCGGCGTCACCACAACTACCGGCGATCTTATCATTAACGACGGTATCACGTTATCTGTCGGAGCATTTAATTTAACCGTCAACGGCACGACCACTATAGGAGGTGGAACAAGCGGTAATTTAACGTTTGCTTCAGCGACAGGGACAAAACAATTTACAGGACTTGTCACCGTTAATTCCGGTGCTACATGGAATAATGCGATTAATGAAGCGGTGAATTTCCGCGGTGGCATCACCAACAACGGCGGTACATTTACGTCAGGTACTGGAGCCTATACGTTTACAACGAATGTACAAGAGTTGAATGGAACATTTTCTATTCCAACGGCAACATTTTCAATAGCATCGACAAACAATGGGACATTGACAAGTGCAACATTATTAAGCGTCGTAGGCGTCGTTCTTACAAATAACGGAACAATAAACTCCTCAACCTCAATTACAAATACAGGAACGTTATCAAACAGTTCCTCAGGCATTGTCAATATTACCGGCGGTTCCTGTTCGATCACCACTTTAACTAATGCTGGTACAGTAACCATAAGCGGTACCGCCACCACTTCCACCGTGCCTGCGAGTTTTACCAACTCCGGTACTATTAATATCAATGGTTCTGGAAATATTGCCGGCATGACAAATTCTGGAACCATCAACATGAATGGTACCAGCGCAATAACCACCAGCATTACCAATACAGGAACAGTTAACCTTTCATCCTCCGGTGTTATTTCATCGTTTACCAACAGCACAGCGGGCTTATTGAACATCAGCGCTGCTCCAGTGCCGACAATTACTCTTACAGCAACAGCCGCTGGTAATACTGTAAAATATTCTGGTGCTGCACAAACGGTGAATGCCACAACGTATGATAATTTAACACTATCAGGCACCGGAGCAAAAACAACAACCGGTATCACAGTTAACAATGTTCTTTCCATCGAAGGAAATGCAACAGTTACTGTTTCTGCTGCGCCAACATATGGTGCGGCGGCAACAATTCGGTATCACAAAGGAGCTGCATTTACTGCTGGCGCAGAGTGGCCGAATCCGTTTGCCGGTACCGGCGGTGTTATCATCGATAGCACAGGTACAATCATTACAACAAACGGCATAAAAAATATTAGCGGCGGTCCGCTGACAATTAATGCGGGCACAACATTGGCAACAGGAGCAAACAACTTGTGGACGCTCACTGTTGCCGGTGCAACAACTGTTAATGGAACAATTACACTCGCCAACACCGGGACAAAAACATTTACCGGCGACGTAACCATTAATTCGGGTGGTATATGGAATGAAACCGGTGCAGCCGCGATGAATTTTGCAGGGAACTTGCAACATGATGGTTCAACATTTACAGCGCTCACAGGAGTGCATACGTTTAGCGGTACAGGAAAAACAATCGGCGGTGTAAGTGCCATTGCAATCCCAAGCTTGACCATCAGTGGAACAACAACAAATAATGGAACACTAACAGTATCAACAACACTGGCAGGAGCAAGCACGTTCACCAACAGTGCAACCGGAACTTTAAACTTTGGCGGTGCATCAATTACACCAACACTCAATGCCAATCAAACTGGTAACATAGTCAATTACAATTCTGCCGGTGCTCAGACGGTTAAGGCGGCAGCATACAGCAATCTTATATTTTCAGGTGGTGGTGCTAAATCAATGTCGGCCCTTACCTCGGTTGCGGACACTCTGAGTATTGCACCTACCGGATCTGCAACAGCAAGTATTGGTGCGGGACTTGTCCTGGATGTTCATAAACTCGTGTTGGGTGGAGTACTTCAGGTTGATGGAACCTGGGGATCGACCGGTTCTATCGCTACCAATACGAATAATACATACTTCGCCATCTCAACAGGTTATTTATCAGTGAACATACCCATCACCAGTACTACAACCGGCGGCGCTTGGGGCAGCGGTACAACATGGGTGGGGGGAATAGTACCGACGTCAACAAATAATGTTGTAATTGCCACAACCGGAGGAAACAGTGTTACTGCTGCAGCAGTTACCATTGCTGGACTTACGGTGAATAGCGGAGCGATATTGGATCTTGGAACCAGTACTTTGATGGTTACAGGATCAGTCATCAACGATGGAACAATCACCGGAACGACTGGTCAGTTACGACAAACCGGATCTGGCAGCTTTACCAATAGTGGTTCGTTTACATTATCTGGTGCCGGTAGAATTGATTTCTCCGGTAACTTTACAAACACGGGAACATTCAGCCTAGCTTCTTCACAAGTGAGATTAGTCGGGACAGGAGCCGGACCATATAATGTTGATGGATTTACCACAACCGGCGCATTGAACATAACCAGTGCTACCGGTACGTATACGTTCACTGGGAATGTCAATGTCAATGGTATTGCTTGCAGTGGATCCGGCAGTACGTTAAATCTTGGAACAGGATTGACACACACCTCCACAGCAGTAGTAGCCATTTCTGCTGGAGCTACGTTAGAAGGAGGAAGCAGCACTCTTAATTTAGACGTTACTGGTGCAGCGTTTACGAATGTTGGTACATTCACTGCTGCAACAGGAACAATCAATTATGGATTTGCTGGTCCTCAGACGGTTTTAGCAACACCATATTATAACCTATCGCTTTCAGGTTCTGGTGCAAAAACTTTAACCGGTGTAACCACTATAGCAAATGATTTTAGTATGAGTGGTGCGTCGACCGGAACATCAGTCTTTACCACCATTGCTGGAAATGTCACTCTCACCGGAACAGCAAACTTAACAACGGGTGCCGCTTTAGCAATCTCTGGAAATTTAGATGTCGGATCCGGAACATCCTTTGCAACCGGTGTAACAAATACATGGACTCTCGGAGTGACCGGAACTACTTCGGTTACAGGAACTCTCACTCTCGCAAATACCGGTGCAAAAACATTTACCGGTGATGTTACACTGAATTCGGGCGGTGTTTGGAATGAAACTGGCGCTGCACCAATAAATTTTGCCGGCAGCTTCACGAATAATGCAACAACATTCACGGCAAATACCGGTGTTCACACTTTTAGCGGTGCAACAAAAACAATAAGCGGAACTCTTGCTACCACCATTGGTTCTGTTGCAGTAACCGGTACTTATACAAACAATAATACGTTGACTATCGGAACCGCACTTTCCGGAGTGGGAACGTTAACAAACAGTGCAACTGGAACCCTTGATCTTGGAGGAACGTGTTCAATCACCACTCTCGACAATGCCGGAATTATTAACCGTACCGGCGCAGGAACAACGACTACGACCCTTATTAATTTTACCAATACCGGTACTATCAATATCAGTGGATCAGGAACAATTACCGGTATCACCAACAACGATGGCGGTATTGTTAATCACTCTGGCTCGAGTACAATTACAAGTTTTAATAACGCCACCGCTACCAGCACGCTGAACATTAGCACTACGCCTACTGTTCCGACGTTTACAACTCTTACCGTCAGCGCTGCCGGCAACACGGTCAATTACAATGGCGCAGGACCTCAAACGGTAAAAGCGGTAGCATACAGCAATCTGATATTTTCAGGCAGTGGTGCAAAATCGATGTTGACCGGAACGTCAGTTTCCGGAGATCTGAGCATTGCACCGAGTGGAACAGCGACCGCAAGTGTTGGTGCAGGACTTAATTTAGATGTTAAATTTCTTACACTGGGTGGAGTTCTTCAAGCTGATGGTACCTGGGGATCGACGAGTTCCACTGCTGTGCATACCAACGATACGTACTTCGCCGCTACAACCGGTATTCTCTCCGTTAACATACCCATAACCAGTACTGCTACTGGTGGTGCGTGGGGCACTGGTACAACTTGGATCGGCGGTGTTGTTCCAACAACAACAGATAATGTTGTTATTGCAACAACCGGTGGAAATAGTGTTACCGCCGCCGCCGCTACTGTCGCAAGTCTTACCGTCAACTCCGGAGCAATACTAAATCTTGCCGCCGTTACAATCACCGTTTCCGGACTTGTCGATAATGCCGGAACAATTTCCGGCACGACTGGACAAATTAATCAAACCGGATCAGCCGATTTTACAAACAGCGGATCATTTACATTGACCGGAGCCGGTAGAGTTTCTTTCTCAGGCAGTTTTACAAACACCGGAACATTTAGTCTCGCATCATCACAAGTGAGATTAGTCGGAACAGCAGCCGGGCCATACAGTATTGATGGTTTTACAACCACCGGCGCATTTAGTGTTCCCAGTACGAAAGGTACATACATATTCGCAGGAAATGTTAATGTCAACGGTATTGCTTGCAGCGGTTCCGGTAGCACTTTAAATCTTGGCGCTGGTTTAACGCATACATCTACTGGAGTAGTATCGATTTCGGCAGGAGCAACCTTAGAAGGTGGAAGCAGTACGTTACACATTAATCGCACTGGTACTGCATTTACAAATGCCGGAACATTTACTGCTGAAACAGGAACAATCGACTATGGATATGCCGGCTCTCAGACTGCTTTAGTAACGACTTATTATAATCTGACGTTTTCAGGTACTGGAACAAAAACTCTGCCTGCTGGAACCACCACGGTAAATAATATCTTCTCCATCGAGAACGACGCGTTTGTCAATAACTTTGTCGGAACTCTTGCGTACGGCTCAAATGCCACCTTACAATATAATACGTCTGTAGCACGGACTGCATCCGATGAATGGGTAAGCCCATTTGCTGCAACGGGCGGTGTTATCATTTCCAATATCGGCGAGGTTACGATGAACGCCGATAAGATCTTCAATGCCTCGGTTCCGCTTACTATTAATAGCGGCGCCAGCCTGAATACGAGTGCAAGTAATTTTGCACTGACATTCGGCGGTAATTTTGTGAATAACGGCGGTACGTTCACGGCAAATGCTTCTGCAATTACCATTGATAATACGATGGCAACGCAAAGCATTGCCGGCTTTACAACAACCGGAACAGTTTCTATAACGAAGACCTCCGGCACAGCAACATTCAACGGTAATGTAAACGGAGGTGCATTTACACTCGATGGAACTGGCGGAACACTTGATCTTGGAACAGGTCTCACGCACACATTTACCGGAACATTTACCAGCACAGCCGGTACGCTGAATCTCAGTTCGAGTACATTAAACATTGGAGGACTCACAAGCGGATCGGGCGGTACATGGAATCCCGGGACTTCCACGGTGAACTACAACAGAGCAACTGGCGGCCAGTCTATTTTTGGAGTTAATTACTACAATCTTACATCGAGTAATTCGAGCGGAGTGAATACACTCGTTGGTTCTATTGGAGTGAGCAATATATTCACTCCGAGCGCCGGTGCGTTAACATCTGCGGGAACGTCAACGGTCGACTTTAATAACTCCACCGGCGGACAATCGATTCCTGCATTCAATTACTACAATCTCACTTCAAGCAATGCGAGCGGTGTGAATACACTCATTGGCTCTATTGGTGTGAGCAACATATTCACCCCAAGTGCCGGAGCATTAACATCTGCCGGAACGTCAACAGTCGACTTTAATAACTCTACCGGCGGACAATCGATTCCAGCATTCAACTATTACAATCTCACTTCCAGCAATACAAGCGGTGTGAATACACTCGTCGGCTCTATTGGAGTGAGCAACATATTCACTCCAAGCGCCGGTGCGTTAACATCTGCTGGAACGTCAACGGTCGACTTTAATAACTCCACCGGCGGACAATCAATTCCTGCTTTCAATTATTACAGTGTAACATCGAGCAATACGAGTGGAGTGAATACGCTCATCGGCTCTATCGGTGTGAGCAATACATTCAGTCCAAGCGCGGGAGCGTTAACGTCAGCGGGAACGTCAACGGTGAACTTTAATAATGCAGCTGGTTCTCAAACTATTCCTGCTTTCAACTTTAATAATGTAACAGTCAGTAACAGCAGCGGCACGACGACACTGGCAGGCAGTGGAACGATCGGTATAGCAGGAATATTTACTCCCGGTTCACAAGCATATTCTTCTGCCGGCAGCACGGTGAATTTCAATAACTCGACAGGCGGACAAACAATTCCTGCAATCAATTACAATAATCTGACGGTCAGTAATACCAGCGGTACAACAACACTTGCAAGCAGCGGAACTATCGGTATAGCAGGAACATTTACACCCGGATCGCAAGCATATACTGTGACCAGCAGTGCGATATCGTTCAACGGCAGCACCGGTCAGTCGCTCGCTTCTGCATTTACGTTTAACAATCTGACGATGAACAATGCATCCGGAGTAACACTCTCCGGGATAGCAACGGTGAACGGAACGTTAACTTTGACATCCGGAAATATTACCACTGGTGCGCATAAAGTATCGATCGGTACTTCTGGAACAATATCAGGATCTGGCGGTTATATCGTTGGCAATTTAGAAAAGACAATTTCCACAAGCGGGTCACCTGTTGCAGTAACATTTGAAGTTGGAGATGCATCATACTATACACCAATCAACTTAACGTTTGCCTCTGTTTCTGGTTCAGGTACACTTACAGCAAATACAACCAGTTCATATCATCCGCAGATCAACACTTCCGGTATCAGCACTACAAAACATGTTACGCGCTATTGGACATTGACAAACAATGCTGTGACATTCCCTTCGGTTGACGCAACGTTCAATTTTAATACTGCGGACGTTGTTCTTGGTTCAAACACATCATTGTTTATTGTCGGACGGTATAACAGCGGTTGGACACTTCCGACGGTCGGAACAAAAACTTCGAACTCCACACAAGCGACCGGATTAACCGCATTCGGTGATTTCCAAGTCGGCGAGGTTGCTACGGGTGTCACGCTAACGCCTGCGACCGGTGGTAGTTCAGTGTCAGCTGATGATTTTGGAACTGGAGCGTGGACATCGTTGACCGGTCCTTCCATTGAAGAAACTGTGAATGGCGATATTGGATTAGGCACAATTATTTTAGATGTGCCCTCCGGATTTGAATTCGACCAAAGCGGAACCGCCCCAACGGTGTTAATTACCGGAGGCGGAACGGCGACGGATAATATTAACAATGCAACATCTGGAACTTCGGCATCGGTTTCAGTATCAGCAACGCAAATTACATTTACTGTAACGGATGTTTCTACCGGCGGTGCATTGAACACCCTCACATGGCAAAATATCCGCATCCGTCCAACGGCAGGATATCCATTGGCCACCGGTAATATTACGAAATCCGGCGGATCATTTATTGTCGGCGTCACCGACGGCACGACAAATTTTGGCACATTGACGGAAGTGCGTGGAGCATTAAGTAAACTTGTTGTGACACTTCCAGGCGAAACGTTTACCGAAGGCAGCGGGAACTCAGGACCACCGACAAATCGTACGGCTGGATCTTCGTTTACTATTTCCTCAATCACGGCAACGGATCAATACTTTAATACTGTTACTTCGTATTCCGGAGCGAAAACAATTTCCTACAGCGGACCGACCGGACAAACTTCATACACAACCAGCGTCACGTTTATTTCTGGTGTATCATCCACGGCATTAACCACAACGTTATATCGGGCACAATCGTCCACGATTACTGCGAATGATGGAACATATTCCGGTCCGGCATCATCGTCCGTCACGGTTGATCCGGCGGCATTTTCAAAAATGCAGTTATTGGTACCGGGTGAATCTGCAAATCCGGGTTCAACAGGTACCGGAAAAACGGGATCGCCATCGGCACAAACGGCAGGAGCTTCCTTCGGTGTTACGGTAAACGCGGTTGATGCATACTGGAATGTGATTGCAGGCGCACCGACAAATACCATCACACTCACAACTACGGATGCAAACGCAACTATGCCGTCACCAGCGGCTCTTTCATCCGGTACGGTAACTTTTGCTACAGTCACTCTGCCGACAGCAGGGTCTTCCACGATCACAGCAACAAATACAAGTGATGTTTCAAAAACTGCAGACACAAGTCCATCAATTACCGTAAATGCGGGAGCATTTACAAAAATGCAGATTCTTGTTCCGGGAGAAACTGCTAATGCAGGTTCAGCAACGGGAAAAACAGGAACTCCATCAAGTCAAACGGCCGGTTCGTCATTCAGTGTTACTGTCAATGCGGTCGATGCAAATTGGAATATTGTCAGCGGTGCTCCGGCAAACACCATCACGCTGACAACGTCTGATGTGAATGCCACCATGCCTTCGCCGGCGGCGCTTTCATCGGGAACGGTAACATTTGCGACAGTCACTTTGCCGACGGCGGGATCCTCGACGATCACAGCAACAAATACCAGCGATGGAACAAAAACTGCAAACACGAGTCCGTCAATATCAGTTGGTGTCGGAGCGTTTTCAAAAATGCAGACTCTCGTACCGGGAGAAACTGCTGATCCCGGTTCAGCAACGGGCAAGACAGGAATTCCATTAAGTCAAACAGCTGGTTCGTCATTCAGTGTTACCGTCAATGCAGTCGATGCAAACTGGAATATTATCACCAGTGCACCGGCAAACACCATCACGTTAACAACATCCGATGTGAATGCCAGCATGCCCTCACCGGCAGCACTTTCATCCGGAACGGTAACATTTGCCACGGTCACGCTTCCAACAGCAACCTCCTCCACGATTACGGCAACGAACACCAGCGATGGAACAAAAACGGCAAACACAAGCTCTTCGATAACCGTCAATGCCGGTACGTTGAATAAATTGCAAGTGATTGTCGACGGTGAGACGGCCGTTCCCGGATCGGTGGCAGGGAAAATGGGAACTCCGGTTGCAGCAGGCATCGGAACGCCGTTTGTGTTCACAGTAAATGCTGTCGATGCAAATTGGAATATAGTAAACGCAACAAACACCATCACCATCACCTCCACAGATGGTGCAGCAACATTGCCTCCGGATGCGGCTTTAGTTGGCGGCACCAAAGATTTTACCCTCACCCTGAACACTGCCGGTGTGTGGACGATAACGGCAAGCAATGTCGGTGGTCCGCCGCCGACCGCCGGGACAAGTGCATCAATTACTGCCGCATCAATTACTATCACTCCGGCAACAGGTGGCGGTTCGATTTCAGCGGATGATTCTACCAGCGGTGCATGGACTGCATTGACCGGGCCATTGTATGGTGAAGCGGCAAGTGCGAATGTCGGTACGGGAACAATCATCATGAATGCTCCGAGCGGCTTTATTTTTGATGTTGGTGGAATAGCACCTACAGTTTTAGTTACGCGAATCGCCGGTGCCGGAGCCAACTCGAGAAACATTAATGCGGTTGCAAGCGGTACTTCTCTTGCGATTACATCAATCAGTACCACACAAATTACCTTTACAGTTTCGAGTTCAAGTAATACTGGCGTAACAAACAGTTTAACGTGGCAGAACGTTCGCGTTCGGCCGAACATTAGTTATCCTCTTGCCTCCGGCAATATTACGAAATCAGGTACCGCATCAATGGTTGGTGTTACCAATGGAGTGACAAATTTTGGAACGCTGACGGAAATTCTTGGCGCGCCAAAAACATGGAGCGGTTTAGGTGATGGTACAAGTTGGAATGATGCAGCAAATTGGAGTCCCGCCGGAGTTCCAACTGGTGCAAATGATGTCACCATCGGTGCGAACACGATAAATGTTAATGTTGCGGCATTAGCGCATGATATTACTATCAATAATGCAAGTGCAAGTGTTACAATACCAACAGGAATTTCTCTTTCCGCCACGAACAACTACGCACAATCGAATGGAACACTCAATACCGCCACAATATTCCCGGCGGTCACTGGCACTACAAGTATTACGGGTGGAACGGTAAACTATAACAGCACCGGTTCACAAAATGTGGCTGCAATTACCTACAGCAATCTTACCATTTCAGGAAATGGCACATCGACACTGCTCGGTACGGTAAGCATCAACGGAGACTTGACTGTTTCTGGCGGTACATTGGATCTTACATCGTTTACGGCAGACCGGTCAATTTCGGGTGGAGCACTAACAATTGCAGCTTCTTGTACATTACGAATTGGCGGAACAGGAACAATCCCTGCAAATTATACATCACAAGTTTTTGATCCAACTAGTACCATAGATTTTTATGGAACAACACAAACGATACCTGCCGGAACATATCCGAATGTGACAGCATCAAACTCGGGAGGATCGGTTACGCTTGGTGGGAATATCATTGTCGTTGGAGATCTGAATATTTCCTGTAGCACATTTGATCTTACATCGTTTACCGCCAACCGATCCGCTGCTGGCGGTACGTTGACGATTGCCGCATTATGCACATTGCGCATCGGCGGTACCGGAACATCGCTTCCAATAAATTATACTACGCATGCTTTCGATCCGACAAGCCATATCGATTATTACGGAACAGGCCAAACGGTCCCTGCCGGTACGTATGACAACTTGATTGTATCAGGCGCAGGAACAACAATCACGCTCAGCGCAAATGTGGATGTTGTTGGTAATCTTACTGTATCAGACGGTACGCTTGACCTTTCAACGTTCACTGCAAACAGAACAACATCAGGTGGAACATTAAGCGTAGGCTCCGGCGGAACGTTACGCATAAGCGGAACAAATGCTATTCCCGCTAGTTACACCACCTATACTTTCGATCCGGCAAGCACTGTTGAATTCTACGGTACCTCCCAATCAATCGCCGCCTTGAATTATGGAAATCTTACAGTCTCCGCCTCCGGAACAATAACACTTGCAAACACCGGTACGATTGGAATTGCCGGAACATTTACCAAAGGAGCCGCAACGTACGTAACGACCGGAAGCACAATCGATTATAACGGCACCGGTGCACAGAGTATTGCCGCATTTAGTTATAACAATTTATCCCTGAGCACAGGTGGAATAAAGACGTTTGCCGGCGGCACAACACAGATTGCGGGAGCTCTTACGATTACCGGAGCAACTGCAAATGCAACAGCCAATTCTTCCACCATTGAATACAATGGTACTCTTGCACAAGCCGTTACCGTAATGACATACTTTGATTTAGTATTCACGAACGGCGGATTGAAAACAATTGCGGGCTCAGTGATAGTCAATACAAACGTTCTTATTAATTCCGGTGCAAGCGTATTGATCTCTGCTCCGGGCATCTTAACGGTTCATGGCGATGTTGATAACAGTGGCAGCTTTACTATTGACGGAACATTGGATGTAACACCATAAATTTTATGAAAATATTTAAAATGAATTTACAATCATCAACAATCAAATCACTTACTACAAGGAGTAATGTCATGAAAACAACAAACTTTTTTCGAACAGTCATAGTGGCCGCCATTTCCATTCTGGTGACAGGAATCCTGTTTGCAGGAAACGTGAGAAATAATGGCACAATCGCGAACAGCGGAACAACAACAGTCACTGGATATTTTGAGAACTATAAGAATGCTGGCGGAGGAATATTCAATAATACTGCCGGAACATATACAGTGAACAGCTATTTTTCTCAAAACAATGCGGGCGGCACTGATGGTCAAGCAACAATCAGTGGTGGAAATTTTGTAGTCGGTGCTGCTTACACCAATGATAATGGTACAACTACCAATACCGCAACAATTAAAATTGCAGCCGATCTGACCAACGGTGGTGTTGGCACATTTACCACAACTGGTGGAAATGTTGAATACAACGGAGCGGCAGCAGCACAGTCAGTTCTTGCAACAACATATGGTGGCCTGTTGGTTACGGCTACCGGTAATAAGACTCTTGCTGGTTCGGCAACGGTAAATACCACATTTACATTATCGAATGGAACATTATTGGTTGGTGCTAACACACTCGACATCAAATCGGCAACGGTAACATCTGGTGGAACCTTATCCGCAGCCAGCGGAACAGTTTCCTACACAGGAACGGGTGCTCAGCAGGTATTTGCAACGACCTATGGCGCTTTGACAATGACAAGCACTGCACCCGCAACAAAAACTGGTCAAGGTGCAATCACCATCAACGGTGTTTATAACAGCGATGCAAATACAACATTTGATGTTGGTTCTGGCAATGCATTTACAACAGGCGGAAGTTCGAATCTCGTAGCATCGAACCTCGGAACAATCAAAGTGAACAACACTGTCACATTGGGTGTTGCGAACGTCGGTGGAACATTTGATTACACAGGAACAAGTCAATCCGTTGCCGTTGCACAATACCAACACTTAACACTCTCGGGCGTGACACCAGCGTTTGCTGCGGGCACATTTAGTGTTTCTGGAAATATGACGTCATCAGCTGTTCCCGGATTCAACGCAGCAACAATTATCCATTACAACGGCAGCGGTGCACAGACGGTGGCAGCACTTAACTATAAATTGCTGCAATTCTCAGAAGTTGGTGTAAAGTCAATTACCGGTGCAGTTACTGCAGCTGCAACGTTGGCTGCCAATACAGCGGTTGATATTGCTGCTACAAATGCTCCGACTTTAACGATTGCCAACGGCGCATCCTTGGGTGTCTCTTTGGGAAGTATCTCTAATGCATCAATTCTTAATATCGACGGGACAGGAAGTGTTACTTTGACGAGCGGAAATGTTGCTAATCTTCTTGGTGCAAACGTGAACATTAATGCCGCCGGCAGCTCGCTGACTGTCACGGGTGATGTTGATAACGAAGGAACGATTACAAACACTGGTACGATAACGGTTAACTAATTAATAAATAGCTTTTAACTGTAATAATTTTAACAAACCAACATGGCCCAATAACAATGGCTGTATCGAAAACAGTTAACAACGATATAAAGAAAGGAGGTAATAATGACAAGGTTCAATTCACGACCACCGTAAAGAGAAATAGAAGTAAAGTTGCTCATTGAGCATGAGCTGCTGTAACAACAAACAACCATTTAAAAAACACAAACAAAAAGGAAACATGTTATGAAAACGCAAAAAGATTCAAACCCGAACACAGCATTACAAACGACACGCAAAAACAATAATCAATTAACAATATCTAAAAGGAGCAATACTATGAAAAACATCAATGCGTTTAAGAAAATATTTGTCATCATGTTGGCAGTTGCCACATTGGCTGCAAATCTCGTTGCAGGCACATTTACCAATAACGGTACATTTACTAATAAAGTTAATAGGACCGCAACATTCACCGCTTTTACTAATGGTGCTGCAGGAACTACTAACAACCTTGGTACGCTAAATGTTAAAGGTGTTCTCACTCAGTCAGCACCAGCGGCCAATTTCAAAACCAGCACAGGAACTATTGGATATACTGGAAATGCTGCCCAAGACGTTCTTGCCGGAACGTCGATTGATCTGGGAATTTATGGTGGTTTAGCCTTAAACAGCACGGGGGCTTTTACTAAAACACTGCTGGGTAATGCCACTGTCGCAGGAGGAGTTGCGCTTACTGGCGATGCTTCCTTTACCATAGGAGCCACTCAATTGACCGTAACGCGGACAGGATCTGCAATCTTCTCGAATACAAGCACAGGAAGTTATACGTTCACTGGTGGTACTGTTGTGTATAATGCTACTGCTGCTCAGACCGTATTCCCTTCGACATACGGAAACTTGACATTGTCTGGTGGAAGCGGATCAGTCAAAACATCTGATGGCGATGTAACTGTTAACACAGTGCTTACAGTAGATGCAAGCAATACACTTTTGGTAGATGGAGCAACAGGATTAGCGGATCTTATCCTTGGTGCAGGTGCAGACATCACCAACAATGGAACGATAAATCAAGCTGACGAAGATGGTTTATTTACGGCTAGCGACGCTGGAAATGCAATTACTAATGGTGCCTCTGCTTTGATTAAGATAGCAGGAACTGCATCGTTCACTTCCAATCCTACGATCGGTGGAACAGTTGAATATTACGCAGCAGTTGCCGCACAGAATATTGCTCAAGCGGACTATGTGAACTTGACATTGACCAACGCTGGATCCAAAGATTTTGCGGCTGTAGAATATAAGGTTCGACAAGCCTTCACATCAACTGGAGGAACTGTAACTTTTGCAGCTGGCAATATTTTTCATTATAGCGGCGTAACAGCCGATGGCGGAAGTCAGACAGTTGCAGCTTTGAATAATTACAGAGAAATCAAATTCTCAGGCGACACTGACAAGAACATCACGGGTACTTTAGCTGCTGAAACATTAACCAACACCTCATCTTCATTAAATGGTGTTTACATCCAAGGTGCCGGCGATGTAACTATAAGCGGCACTGTCACAAACGATGGTACTATAACCAACGATGGTGTGCTTACAGTAAATTAATAGCATAAACATTGTTCGGTAAAGAGTGAGCGTTCATAAAGAATTTATTTTTATGCACGCGTTATGGTCAATGTATGCTAAAAGAAAACAAACAACATATTGCCCACTCTCCGGTATTCGATATCGGAGTGCTTCCTCGGTCGAGTATCGAGTCAGCCTTTGATATGATTCGCGGTCCGGCAGTTGCTAATCTACAATGCAACGGGATCAAGAATCCGCGCGAGGATATTGTCTCCATGGAATATCATGGGAGTGGTCCCGAAGGGACAAGTCCGCCTGCTCGCGGAGATACGGAACATACACATGATAATGGACTGTGTATAATTCGCGGGAGAACTGCGCTCTTTCGGAATGCACGAAGTGATATTGCAATGCATTCGGTTCAATATCGGTTACACTATCCTGTAGTGTGTGAAGGTGGTAGTCCCGAAGGGACAAGTCCGCCTGCCCGCGGAGACACGGAGCATGCATTTGGTAATGTACTGTGTATGATTCGCGGGAGAACTACGCTCTTTCGGAATGCACGAAGCGATATTGCAATGCGGTCGAGACAGAACTCGTCGCGTTATGCTTTCGTGTATCAAGGAAGTAGTCCGCCTAAAAGCAGCGATGGGAATAGTAGTTTGATTTGAATGCATTCAATATGGATCCAGACAAACATTGCTTCATCAATAAAGATCTCTTTGTTGATTCGGATGAACGATATGTTTCACCCGAAGCAGATAAACATCGAAGGAAGCAATGCTGTATCAGGTAAGAAATATGGTAGAACGGAATATGCGTAACGCTATGATAAAAGCTATGGACAGAACCGACATACTTCCATTGCTCTATGATGGAAAGAAATTCCGGTATAAATCCGGTGGAAGTTCATGTGTGTGGCAAACGAGATGTTGAAAATGCGTATTCATAACAATGGTGAAATCGAAAGGAATGTTTATGGCACCGTCACAAAAGGAGATGCTCACTTCTTATGCTGTCTGTGCACTGTGTCATCTACCGTTCGATTAAATGGTGTTCACGATTCATGGCGGAGGGTGTTTAGTGCTCCTTTTCACCCTCCCCTTGAGTCGGTTGTTTCAAAAAGTATTACAGGCAAAGGAGCAATTCAGGGTAATGGTATTAACAAGAGGCTATGCAAAGTGAATTTTTTATGATGAGATCGAACAGAGAATCATCTGTCATTGTCTTTTCCGATCAGTTACGGTGGAAACGACATGATAGAATATATCCATCTCACAGTTTGCATTGCAAAATATTGGACAAAAATATAATTCATGGGTAACCATATGGTTCCAAATAATATTAATATTCGATCGCACGTGGTAGATTGGAGAGATCATCTCTTCGATACGTCACGCGATAAAGGATCGACGAGTGGAAATGATACGGTGATTAGACAAACTCCCTCGTTGACAACGCTTTCGTTCAAACAGAAGAACAACGAATCCTATACAGGTTACGCCGGGATTCCTTTGTCCACTTCGATCACGCGAACAAAAAGGTTGTTGTATTATGCATTATTCATTCTCACGTTTATACATATAGGAGTGGCGCAAGATTTTATTAATCACGGAACAATTAATAACAGAGGTACATTAAAAATAAAGAACAAAGCAATCGGTCTACCGGCATCATTAACCGGAACATTTGAATTGATCGGTGCAGACCAGACTCTTACCGCGGGACAATATAAACATGTTACGTTGTCCGGCACTGGCACAAAAACGACTACCGGAGGGAATCTATCAATCACCGGAAGTCTTACCATTGCATCACCGGTAACATTGAAGATACCTCAAGGAAATATTATCACCTTAGGCGATACACTGTTTGAATCGGGGATATTACAAGGTGCAATTCAGAAATCGGTAGACCTTACAGGGAGTACTACGTCTTCTAATTTCGGGAATATTGGAGCTACCATCACCTGGTCCTCCAACGCTCCGGGAATTACAAGCGTAATACGCGCTTCGGACTCGACGCAGAGTGGAAATGGAAACCAATCAATCAAACGGTATTATCAGATCCAACCGACCGATGCCACGGCGACTGGCACGGTGGAATTTAAATTTACTGATAGTGAATTGAACGGACACGATATTCATCATCTGCAATTATGGCGTTCCACGGATAATGGCAACAACTGGGTTCGTCAAACTCCGGTCGTCGATACATTGCTCAGAACAATTTCTAAATCTAATGTCACCCTTGCAGGACGATGGGCAATGGCAGATACCGTTCGCGCAATCGGACCTCTGCAAGGCGCTGCAGGCATTGCAGTATCAATAGCTCAAGCAAGTGTTCAAAATAATACACTTCCGATTATTCTTACAACATTGGATACGATCAAAGTATTGATTACCGATGCCTATGGTACGCCGGTAAGCAATGTTCAGGTAACATTTGCCATTAATCTCAGACCGGGTCAAGACACAACCGGAAGACTCTCTGATACAATTGTTGTTACCGATGCATCCGGTTATGCAAAAACGCTCTTCACCGTTGGAAGCAAGGTTGGTCAGTATCGCGTGATTGCAACTGCGCCAAATCTTGATACAATTACCTTCTCTGCCACTGCGCAGAATGGAGCAGCAAAAACATTTGCAAGCCTGCCGGTGACGCAGGAGAACAAACAGATCTTAACAGCGCTCGATTCGCTCTTCACGATTTCTGTTGCCGATATCGGAGGAAATCCTGTTGACAGCGCACAAGTGCAATTTGCAATTATCAATCCGCCGGCAGGCTCCTTCGGCGCAGGCTTAAGCAACCAATCAACACAAACGGATGCGTTGGGACGCGCTTCGACTCGTCTCACATTGGGAAGTAAAGCTGATACGTACTTAGTACGCGCAACAGTTGCCGGTGTAGCAGATACAATAACATTTAGTGCAACGGCGAAGTTTGGCGCCCCAAATCAATTGGCAGCGCTTGCACTTCCGCAGCAACGCAGACCGATTTTGACGAAGCTTGATACGGCCTTTACGATTACCGTCACCGACACCGGCGGAAACGCTGTGGAAGGTGCACAAGTGCAATTTGCAATTTACGATCGTCCGGGAGGATCGATTGGCGATACATTAAGTGTCGCAACAACCACAACCAATGCGCAAGGAAAAGCATCAACGCAACTGACACTCGGCAGCAAGTTGGGTGACTACAAAGTCAGTGCAAAAGCAACTGGTGTGAAAGACACGGTCACATTTACGGCTAGTGCAAAGTCCGGTGCTCCAAAATATCTGGCGGCTGTAACCATCACTCCGCAGACAAAACCGATTTTAACACCGCTTGATACGGCATTTACTGTGACTGTTTCTGATACGGCAGGAAATCCTGTGGAAGGAACTCAAGTACACTTCTTCTTTGGGGCTGTGCCTACTGATGCTAAGGATACACTGTTAAGCAATACAACGGTTTCGACCAATTCGCTCGGACAAGCTGCCACAATTCTTACAGTCGGCAGTAGAGTTGGTCCGTATGAAGTGAAGGCTGTTGTCGCAACCGTAAAAGATACGATCACATTCACTGGAAATGCATCACAAGGTACACCGGTTCAAATTATGAGTGGTGGTCAATTGAATCAATCAGGTGAAAATGGTAAACCATTGGCCGATCCATTTATTGTCACAATTTTGGATAATGGCGGAAATCCTGTAAAAGACGAAACGGTTGTATTTACAATCAAGAATGATACAACCTATGGTGCAGCGCTCAGTCGCAGCAGCGTACAAACCGATCCTCTCGGACAAGCTTCAACTATCTTAACGCTTGGAACCAGAGTCGGCACCTATACAGTCAGTGCAACTTCAGTAACGATTGGTCCAAGCAGTCCGTTAATCTTCACTGGTTTTGCCAATGCCGGTTCCGCAGCATCATTGGTAGAAGTTTCCGGAAGAGAACAATCGGCAATAATTACCACTCAATTGTCGTCGGACTTTGTGGTGCGCGTGCGTGATGCAAACGGTAACATTGCGAAACCGACAACAGTCACATTCTCGATCGATACGTTACCAAGCCTGAATGCAATCGGTCAAACATTGACAAACTTCACTATGACAACGAATGATTCCGGCTTGGCATCAACCAGATTAACGCTCGGGAATAAGAGCGGCGATTATGTGGTGAATGCGAAAGTGAACGATTCCGTCCTAGTCTCCTTTAAAGCAAATGCGAAACCGGGTGCAGCAGTAGCTGTCGCTGAGATCGCCGGAAATAATCAATCCGCTCAGATCATCACAGAGTTGCAGAGTGACTTTGCGATGCGCGTGGTGGATATCGGCGGAAACAATGTCTCCGGTCAGCCTGTTAACTTTACCATTACACAGTCTCCGGCTAATTCAACCGGTGAACGCTTAAGTGAAAAGACCACACCTTCCGACATCAACGGATTTGCACGAGTCAAATTCACACTCGGCAACAAAGTCGGAACATACAAGATCAAAGCAACCAGCGTTGGCGTTCCTGATGTAGAATTTACCGCATCCGCAACACACGGCGTAGCGGTGGCAATGATTGCTACGGAAGGATTCAACCAGACGAAACCGATTCTTACTCCGCTGGATTCGTTCAAAGTCCGCGTGGTGGATATTGGCGACAACGCAGTGCCGTTAAAGAACGTTCAGTTTGTCCTGATGGAGAAACCGGTCGGAGATACCAGCGCAACACTCAGCACCAGCACCGATGGATCTGATTCTTCCGGTATTGCCGTAACGCAATTAACACTCGGCAGTAAAGTCGGATTCTACAGAGTGAAAGCTCTCATCACTTCGCTTGCCGTTACCGAAGCGCAGGAAATCGGCGGCACCGGTAAGAATGGCAAGAACAGCAAGAAACAAACTCATGAAGCAGTAACATTTACTGCGCTGGAAACAACATTTACGGCGGAGGCAACGCAAGGTGCAGCTGCGTCATTGGTAAACGTTTCAGGATCAATCCAAGTCAATCCTACATTGACAACACTCGATACCGCATTTACGCTGACGGTGAAAGATATCGGCGGCAATCTTGTGAAGAAAACTCCGGTGAAGTTTGCTGTTACCAAGGCTCCGGATAATGCAATCGGTCAGACGGTAAAGGATACGCTCGTTATGACCGACTCAGTCGGAACGGCGTCAACATACTTCACACTGGGAGATCGTGAAGGTACCTACAATGTTACAGCATCGGTCGGCAGTAACCTCTCTGCACTCTACGCTGCAGACGGATATTACATCTACGGCGATCCGAACGGCGATATTAATGTGAACGTTGCCGATATCACCACGATCATCGATCAGATTATCGGAAACAAATCATTCTCCATTTCCGATTCTATTAAATCCGATCTGGATCGAAGCGGAAGAATCGACACTTCTGATATCAATATCTTGCGCGATAATATTCTCGGCAAATCGCTCTCGTTCTCCTCACCGCCGCCGTTCGTACCGGAACAAACAGCGTCAGATCGGTTGAGTAAGAAAGATGGTCAGACAGGATCAGCAAAACCGCGCGAGTACTTTGACGGAGCAAAAACTCAGTTCGAAGTAACGCCGCAAGGGTTGCGTCTGAATATGGTGAATACGGTCGGTGTCCGCGGTATTGAAGTCCGCATTCGATTGAAGGATTCCACGGTGAATGTGACCAAAGCAAACTACGTCTTCTCACGCGCACAGCATATGGACGTGATTGTGAAAACAACCGATAATGAAATTAGATTGCTTGCATACAGTCTAATTAATTCGGAAATTCAACCTGGGGAAGGTACAATACTGCGCATTCCAAAAATCACATCCACCGGTCAGATCGATACAACAGAGGTGATTCTTGCTATTACATCCAACAAGGCGGTAACACCGGAAGTCGATGTTATTCCGTCAGTAGTGGGGAAATATCCGTTAACATACAAGTTAAAACAAAACTATCCGAATCCGTTCAACGGCTCGACCACCATCGAGTACGATATTCCGGATAATAGAATAACCGAAGCGAAGACGGCGATCCATATCTTCAACGTTCTGGGTCAAAAGGTGAAGACACTGGTCTCCGCTCCGCACGATCCCGGACAGTATAAAATAACATGGAATGGTACGGATGAAAACGGTGTTTCGGTTGCGTCAGGTATTTATTTCTATCGATTGCTTACAAAGACGCACATGACAACGAAAAAGATGATTTATGTCAAATAACAGCATTACGAAAAATGTTCTGATTTATATCTTGATCGCTTCACTGTTGATCTCCGGATGCGCGGGAACTGTTGCCGCACAAAAGGGGACCAATTATCTCTATACCTATACCATGACACAGCCGAAGAAGAGCGATCAATTAATCTTCCGGGATGAGTATGTGTATATCCAGTTCAGTTTTGATGCTTCAGCAGTCCATTTTCAGATGCAGAATATTTCGGAAGCATCAATGTCCATCGTCTGGGAAAAAGTTTCACTTAGCGTCAACAAGCGCACTTATTCCGTCCGCAACACAAGCAATTTTTACTCTCCGGAATTTGTCTCACCCACTCCTCTCGTCATACCTCCGTTAGGATACATTCGCGAAACAATGATCCCTCGCGAAAATGTCTATATGGAAAAAGGAAGCTGGGTAGAAAAAGATCTCTTTCTTTCGAACGACCGGGGATATCCGAGAGTAAAAAAGGCGATTACGGGATTGGTCGGAAGCGAAGTGACACTATCAATACCGATCAAAATCGGCGAGATCATGATCGATTATCCGTTCACGTTTAAAGTAAGCAATGTTACTCCCCTCCCCTCAAATCTGTTGCCTCCGGTAAAGGATCGGCCGCAAGCCCCGAAAATTTCGGGAGGTGAAGTTGCCGTAGCGAATAACCTTGTTCCAATTTTCATTGCGGCGGGCATTCTGGGAGTGGCCATTTACCTGCTTTCAAAGGAGAAAACCCCTCCTGCTGACTTATGAGAGAAAATTAATATCAATTTCGTTGCCATCTATTATAGAGACAGGTATATTTGTACAAGAGAATTACAGATTCAGAAACACTTGAAGGAGTTCGTCTTATGAAAAAGATCATTTTTACATTAATAATGGCATTCTTAATGGCCGGCTGCACCACCGCCCCGGTCGCTATGAAGTCCACAAAAAAATACTTTGCTCCGGTGCGGACCTTTGCACAAAAACCGGTAACACAAAATAAAAATAGAATGGCCTCGGCTTCGATTGCTAAAGAACTTTCTGAAAAAGAGACTATGATCGAACTGTTAAAGAAAGAGAACAAACAGCTTCGCGACCGACTCTCTAAACTGGAAAAGAAACTTTCGATTATTCAATCATAATATTTTTGCCATTCTCTCCCGCTCTTTGCAGGACTGGATGACAATGGGGGAAAACACAAAACCGCCGCTCGATTTGAGCGGCGGTTTTTTTTTGCCAAAATAGGTAAAAGTGCATTCGAGATTGTAAACGCGGAAGATGCTGTAGAGACTGCCAAAGGTCCACTACAAAATTTTTTAGTCTATTTAATCGACGGAATAGATAGTGCGTATCTTATTCGGAAAGGAATAGGAATTGAATGCGGAATCGGGCTTAAAATCTTCTTCAAGAACGGTTAAGTTCTTGATATAATATATTTCAAAATTCTTTGGACTTGTTCCTTCGTGAGGTTTTTCGCTGTCGTAAGTCTGCATTCCAAACACTAAGTAATTGTGCTTCGTAGACTCATATACTAAATAAGGTTCAAAAATGCGTGTGTTTGAGTATTCGTCATATGTAAAAGTTATTCTTTTTCGCTTTTTAATTGCAACACCTATTTTATCCTCTATGCTTATATCCCTTTCGTTTATTCTTTTTTTATCTCGCATAGTGCCCTCTATTTACATATCCAATAATTTACTCCGCCATGGCTTGAACAAGCCCCGCTTCCCGTTGCCGTGCTTGATGATCCATCTTTACACTTTGCGCCCGACCTACCGTTCGGACAATCACCGGAAGATGATGTTGGTGCGCCAACGGTTTCGTCCGATGAAGAACAATCGACCATGAATAGAGATATTGTAAAAATGAGCAGAATTATTTTTAGTGATTTCATTTATCCCCCGTGTTGCCAACAATACTTTGAGCCCACCTTTGCTTTTCTACTACATTGTTTCCCCTTTTTTGTAGTCGCCTGACACTGAGTTGTAGCATAATCTTTTTTCTTGAATTCTTCCTTTTTTACCTCAGACGAACTTTTTTTATCGGTATTTAGGATTGTTCCGGGTGTTTTTGTCTCTTGACCTGCATGTTGCCAGCAGTATGAAGAACCTGCCGCCGCTTGCCGTTTACATTGTGTGCCTTTTTTCGTTGTGGCTTGGCATTGTCCCGCCTCTAATTCAACGGCAAAAAAGAGGATTGAAAAAATTAATAGGAGTAAAGGTTTGAAATTTGAAAGCATGATTCCCCCAGATTATAGTTTGACTGCAAGAAACTACGCTAATACCCCATGAACCACAATACCGTGATTCTGGTATATTTAAAAGCATAAGATAGTTTGGTATGAATAACTATGTTGTATGGTAAGGCATTTACGTGAGGAGCCTAACGGACCGGAACTAAGCTTGAGTGACTCGTATGTTGCACTTAAAATCGCTGTTGAGTTAAAATTGAATAAGCTGATATTATATCTTTTGTTTTTGTTTCGGCAATCATCTTAAATTCGTCAGCAAGATGAGATACCTTATCAGGATGATATTTTTGAATCAACTCAATGTAAGCTGTTCTTATTTGATCGCTGGTTGCGCTTGAAGACAAACCAAGAGTATGAAGAGCTTTTGCTTTCGACATTTGTGGTTTGGTAACGGATTCCTTTTTCGATTGTGTTTCTTGGTTTCTGTCTCCACTTAAAGCATTTTTAAATCTTGCATAAGAATTGACATACTCTTCCGCGGCAGTTGCATTGCTAAACATATATGATTCATTTAGGCCCGCACTACTTTTAAGATCTAGTTCACCATATAACATTACTGGAATCTCATAATTATTAGAAAATCTCATATCACGAGAACCATTTTTATTTACATATTGCCACGTTCTACTCAATACGATTGAATCATTAGGAACATTCTCTGTTTCAACAAAGCTTACTCGACTATAGTCAATAGACATTTCTTTGTAATCGATTAACGCGAAATCGGATTTTGAATGAAATGCAATCAAGAATGCAGGATAAAAGAATAAATCAGCACCATTAACATTCTTAAAATTAAATGCGGGATATTCCGAATTGACAAAATCTAAACTGGAATATGTGAACGATACTTTTTGCCGATTTATGGATTGTGACGCAGACGAACGAGTTTTTACTCTGTCAACATAAATACTTGAGGTTATATCCCAACAATGTTGCGATCCCTTAAGATTATCAAAACCTTTTTTAAATGATTCATAAAATCTGATGAGCGATGGATCAATTTGCACTTCGATTGAAACCTTACATTCGGCAGACTGTTTGGTCGCTTCAAGTAAAGATGCTTTGCATTCCTTATATTCGTTTTGCCGATCCAATAATGTGCGTTTAAATAGCAATCCGTTTAATGAAAATATCTTCATCCATTTTAATCTACTTTCTACCTGTTCCAATGCTGCTTTACCATTATTAACCTCAGCTTGAAGTGATTGTTTTTCCTTATATGCTGCGAAAAGTGTTTCTTTAACCCCTAAAAGACCTTTGCTTGTAATAGAATTATTATCGGCACTTTTTATTGCTCCAATTCCCTCAGGTACAAAATAGTTTGGTGAATCTGTTGGGAATTGTTCGTTTTCTTGAGGAGTTACTTTATTGGAGCCAGAGCCAAAATTAATTTTGGTTCTGTTGTAAAAACCAGTTCCAGGGATACCTGTATTTAAATATGCACCGTTACTTCCAATATTTACACTTGCACCTGGAACGCCGAAAGTCGTACTAATTCCTTTGGAGCTAAAATTAATCCTAACTCCAGGAAACAAAGTCAAACGTCTTCTAAATCTCCAACCCATTTGCTCTCCCTAATTTTTTTTAGAATGATAATTTAAGTGCAACCTAACGGACTGGAGCTAACCTGCGTGGTATCGTTCCAGCGCGTGGGATTCTGTTTTTAAATTTAAAATCTGCTTTCGTATCGTAAGTTGTCATTTGAGAATTCAACATTTGCAAACTTGGGACACGAGCGGTTGCAACGTCTGCTTGAGCGACTAATTAGGCAGCAACAAGATTTCTTTAGCGTTTATATACATCATAATAATTTGTAAGCACTTCCCTCCAACTAATTAATTTCTTATTGAATTCAGAAAACTCATTCTCTGTTGCTATCTTGCATTCAGTAATGTAATAACCATCACTCTTTCCGAAAAGTTTAATAATAATATTAACAGGTGTTTTTTCCGGGCCTAAATAATATTGACCACCTAATGTAACTTTTTTCCATAACGATATTTCTAACGGATCATTCCAATCTTTTTCGTTTCCATCGGGTAGAGCATATTCTGCTGTTTGAATTAGATCAACATAAGTCGCAAATGCATTTTGGTTTAATATACCATTTGGGATTGATATTCTATTAGACGACTTCATACTATTATCTTCAAACATAATTCGATAAGGTAATGCGGGGCAAGTGAACCATACATCTTTACATTCTAATTTGTAATAATTATTTACGTGAGTATCTTTTACTTCTTGTACTTCAGGCCGAACGGTTTTATCAGATGGTAAATCGCTAATTATTAATTGTAATGCTGGAATAATTCCGCTAATTAAATTTAGTTCTTCTGAATCCCAAGTTGATTCACCCTTCCATAAAATACTTCCCTCTCTATTTGAAAGTTCAATCGAAATTGTATGTGTGTATGAAACTCGCTGATTTGCAGATTGTGTCTCAACTGTCGAAGAACGAGACGCCAACATTCCAATTGCTCTTGCAATGCTAACTCCTAGCCCAGAGGTTGTACCTGCACCACTTCCGGTTGAAATTGCATACGCTTGAGTATTCATTGATGAAATAGTTGAAGAGAATTTCATTTTATCATTTCTATCTGTTTTATAAAATAACTTTATCAGGTAATCATAATTTCCGTTTTCAATAATAAAACCACGACGTTTTATTAAATGAGTAATAGAATTACGGAGATTTTCAGAGGTCAATTGTTCATTTCCGAGAAGTGGTATTGTTGTTCCAGAAACTTCGATTTTGATACCTTTTGATGGATCAATTGAATGGTTGGATTTCAATGACCTAAACCAGGGTTGTGAAACACGATATGAAGGGACAGTTGCACACCCAAATATTAAAAGTAAAACGAAAAACAAAGTCGAATTGTAATATTTTTCCATTTATGTCTCCATTATGATGAAGCTGATTGTTGCTGTCTAACGGACTAGAGCTAACCTTCATGGTATCGTTCCGGCGCGTGGGATTATTTATTAAACTTCCCGAGTGCTATTGCTGCCATATTTTGAAAATCTTCAAATAAATAAAACTATTTGTAAAAATTTGTACTTAGATCTAAAAGTTATCATGAATTGTAAAGAACTAGTTCAATCGAGATTTCTTAGAATTTTCATATTCCTTTGCAACCTCCTCCATATGTTTGAACATCGATGTTGCAATAAACCTCCTATATTTTTGTTTGTTGTTGTTGATTTGTTGAACTAACTTTGTGTATTCAGATCCAAGCGGATGCGCCAACAGAATGTAACACCTTTGTGCAACACTGTCGGGAACAATGAGTGACTTTCTAATGTAGATTTCATTGTCCTTTAAGAGTTGTTCAAATTGTTGAAGAAACTTTATAGAGAATTCCGTTGGGATTAGAGTGTCACTCTGCACTATATTTTTCCCATCGAGACTTTTCTCAACACGCCACGTTATCACCGAAATTCCTTCGATGGGTCGTGGTAAAAATAGTCTTATTGCCCTCGACACCCAAGGGGTCAGCACAGAGTCAGTTTCTTCTTGATAATACTTTCCGAGTAATTGAACCCTTAAGCCACTCCAAAATTCGAAATTGATCGCACTCGTTGGCTTTTGTGAAAATAAACCCTCAATACTCACGGAATCAGATAATTCAGAGAGGAGGAATGCGTCCATTGTTACTTCTATCCACCGATCAAGTTCCTCGCTCAATAACCCTAATGCTGATAAAATTGCTCTTGTCTTGGCGGTGCTAGAAGCATTTGGACCGCTCCAAGTATCTGTGGTTGCTTGAAAGACAATGTTGGGGTCTTCGGGAAAATTAATCATCCAGTCGGGAGTCGAATTATCAAGCTTGTCCGTTCTGGTTGATCCGAGGCTAAAGAAATGAGGGGAAAGTCCAAAGGCTCTGTTGTATAACTTCAAAGCCATTTCATAATTTCTGTTCAGGAAAAAAATATTTCCTAGGTTTGAATATGCATAATATATGGTAGGATCGAGTTCTAATGCTTTTTGAAAAAAGAGGATCGCGTTATCATACTCTTGTCGCTGACCAGCATTGATGCCTTTGCGAACCCACTCAATTGCCGATAGTGTATTCGTGGCAGTTATATATTGCTGACGTTTCGCTGCACGTTCATTTTCATCTTTGACAACAGCGAGTTGTTGCTGAAGATCGTGTATACGTTGCACGGCATCATCGGCATCCCGTTTTGCTTCCTCAAGGTCCTTTACTCTCTGTTGATCTTGAGCGATGCTTGCGATATTTTTTGTAACCTCCTTGGGATCGACGGTTATGTTTGCTTTGATGTAGAATGTCTCTCCGTTCCATCTTTCCTCAAGTATTTTAGTTTCAGTAACTCCCGCCGTTATACTTTGGATTTGTTGTTTTGTCAGTTCACTAAAGGAAGAGTTGTTTTCCTCCTTCTGGGTTTCAAAAGTAGATTGTATATAGACACCGATCTCTTCGAGCAATATTCTCTTTACCTGATCGAGTGAAACAGCGCGAGAAGTGATTTTACTATCGGCTTCACCCACAGAATATGTGTATTCTCGTACAAACGTTTTAGTTTGACCATTAAGAATAGAACAAAGAAGAAAGATTACTTGAAGGGAAAACAACTTGTTCATACTAACTCCTGCTTAAATTTATTGCGTAAGATCATAGTCACTTTTGTTGCATAACCTTGGCTTACTTAAAGATGTAAGCGGTATAACGGACTGGAACTAACCTGCGTGGCAACGTTCCAGAGCGCAGAATTGTATTTTTAAATTTAAAATGCTGTTTCGTGTCGTATGTTGTGTTTAGATTTCTCAACAATTCCAGTTCAGGCGCGTCGCGGTTGCTACGTCAGGTTGAGTGACTGGTTAGCCAGCATACATATTAGTTTTGAATTTTTGTTTTTGGATAAATAATAAAAGAACTTCTTTTTTGTCTCAATTTATCAATGACAAATACTTTAATTGGAGAATTTAATTTATCTCTTAAGTCAACTATATCAATATTCCACCAAGTAGTACCTAATCGACTGACATAGTATTCCGGTATGTCGTCACTTCCTTTTTCACGATAGATTTCTTTACCGTCTAAAGTTTGTATTATATACTCCCAATACTTTGTGTTTACATTATCAATATCAGAACCCGAAATATGGATTATTAACTGCCCGCCTAAAGCCAATTCGGATTTATTTGTTTCAAACTCACTAGGGCTCCACATTTCAGTATTTGCTTGTTCTTTAAGTTTAATAAGAAGATACTCATAGCCCTCATATTCTATGCTACACGATGCATTATTTTCAGAAACTTCAATATCAGCACCGCTACTTTTAAGAGATGAACATCCTGAAATAAGAAATGCCAACATAATTACTAAACCAAATGTTTTAAACATATTATTCCTCATTATGTGGTAAATATTTTGTTACTCTTTTCTAATATTTAGATTGTGTCATACAATTAAGCACAAGACAAATATTGATTATGCTGGCTAACTAGTAAATAGACTGTTTAAGCCAACGTAATATTCGAAAGTGATTAAACTTCATAACTAATTTGCATGAATGTCACGATAGTCTTTAACAAAAGCAATATTACAATTAAAAACCCCAAATGTGCGTACACGTTTGGGGTTTAATAGATTGACCAATTCCTATTATATATTTAATGCTTCTTATACGGTTTTTGCAACCGTTGGTGTTGCCGGGTTTATGGGTTCACCATTTGTTTTATGTCGTATGCCTGTGTCTTTAATAACCCGAGCCGTAAAATATTTATTGTAGAATTCACTTTCTTTTGTCCTCAATAACTCCATAAAACGGTCGAACTCTTCATTTAACAGTTCATCCGCCTTTTCAAATAATTCATTCATCGTTTCTCTCGCTCCCTTCCTATCAACAACACTGCTTTCACGAACTCCTATTGCAGTATTGTATGCTTCTGATTTTGTTTTCAAATCAGTTATCATGGCGGAAGTAATTTTGAACGATGCAAGGCCTTTTGCATGTGTTGCTGCAAAATCTGCAATAGCGTTACCGTATTTAGCCAATTCCGTATCTCTTTTACTTCGTAATTTTGTTTCAGAAATATTTGTGAACGCTAGAAGTTCCTCATTTTTTTGCTTCCTACCGTACAAATATAATGCAGCCATCATCGGAAGGACTGCCTCCACCAACACTTCTTCTGCGCTATATTTGGAGTTTGTTTTTCCAACGGCAACACTATCCACTTCGGCTGATTTCACTTTCAACGAGGAAATTATTAAAGAGAATTCTGCTACCGCATCGGGAAACCCTCCTACGGTTTGTACCTTTGCGCCGTTAGCCTGAAACAGTGTGAGTAACCCTTCATACATCGTCAGCCTGTTTTCATTGCGTTTGTTCATAATTCCTCCTATTAGGTTTTTGTTGATAATGCACGTTTTTTAATAAAACGTGTTGGTTTATCTAAACGCATACAATATTTTTTTCTTCCCACGGCACATTCTTTTTGTAAAATCTGCCATCTTGTCCACGTCACTATTCATTAATTCATTGTGCCGACATAAATATTTATTGGACATTATCATTTATATAACATTACAAACAGTTTTTTTACTGACGCACTTCAATTATCTTTTGTTAGATATCTTTTTTTCATTGTCATACTTCATTATTTCGTTGTCGAAATACATATTTTCATTACTGAAAGTTATTTATGAACTTTCAAAAAGCTATTTTTGGTCGTCATAATTCTATTTTCCACATTTCGAATGCTATTATGTCAGTGTCTGAAATCATTATTTAAATGCTTATAAACAATTATTCGAAATTGAAATTTCTTTTTTAAAGTTTGAAAAATATATTCCCAAGCAAAACATTTTGCAATAACGTGAATACGTACTTTTAATATGAATCAATTGACTCTTTAGGCATCCAGTTTTTACAAATCGAATCGTTACAAACAATATTGTGATGCGCATTGTTTTTTAAAAGCAAAACGCCGTTCTATTGAACGGCGTTTTCCTTAAGTATTAAGCTTATTTATTTAGTTTTGTTTCTCTGTCTAAACTCCAGCATCGTCATCCCGGTCAATTTCTTAAAGATCTTTGCCCCGCTGTCTTCGCGGTAGCCGTATTCGTAACAGACAAAAAAACAGGGATCATCCTCCTCCAACAAATGCTGTTTCATCCCCTGTACTTTCTGTATGGTAATATAATTTGCCAGGGGAATATGTTCTTTCTTCAAAAACGATTTGCGAAGCGTTTCGTACGATACGTGCAGCCTCTCGGAGACGCATTGAATCGATTTTATTTTTTTAACATTTTGATGCACAACTTCTTTTACGGCAGAGATATCGATCACCATGGTTTTTTCCTTTCAAAAGTTTCTGGCAAATATATATTCTCCATGCACACTCCGCAATCACGTAAATACGTTATTTTGCATACTGCACATTGTTTCCAAAGGTATTTGTTGGTGTTTTAGGTCAGAACAAGCAGAAAGAGAGGTTGAAGGTGCTCGTGGTAATGAAAGATGAGTGAGGAAATGTGTTAGTGTGGTGCAGAAAATTGTGTAGATTTCGTTGCTCACATGTCTCCTCCTGCCGGTGTGGTATGCAAATGCAAAAGAACCTCAGGGAGAACTAAAATACTAGAGCGCATCTCAAAAACACAAAAACAAAGTCATTCTGAATCCCGATGCAATCTCCGAAGGAGTCCTTCGGACCTGAGCGGAGCGAAGGATATCGGGATGAACCTGTCCGCCAAAGGCGGAGAATCTGAAAATAGTATCAGATTTGCCGTCATCATTTTGTATTATGCGGCACTCCGTACAGCGGAGCTTCGCTACGCTTAATATAAAAACATTCAAGGCTTCCGCCAATCACGAAGTGATGCCTTCGGCAAAAGAAGGTCGAGGACTCGACTCGTCGAGCGGACAAGTGCTCAGAATGGCAATAGTTTCATTTTTGAGATCGGTTCTAAATGCAGATATACAGATTGCAGATTATTAGAAGTGGTCTCAAAAATACCTAATCATTGTCATTTCGAGATGCGAAGCATCGAGAAATCTCGATTTTTGTCTTCAATTATAAAAACGAGATTCCTCACTTCGTTCGGAATGACAATAAAATTCATTTTTGAGACCACTTCTAGTAGCTATCTTGTATATAAGATGGTTTCTACTATCTTTTAACAATAGCGTAGCCATTAACGTAAACAATCTATTCCAAAACAGATGAAACAAATAACAATAATTTTAGCGTTGGTAATTGTAACACCATTCGCTTTTGGACAGAGTATTCCACAAGCGTATATCCATTTGGTAAAAAAAGCAGATTCACTCTATACTGTAAAAGAGTTTAGAAAATCAGCATCGACGTATTCAGAAGCTTTTAAAGTTAATGACTGGAAAGGAATTCCTAATGATCGGTATAATGCTGCCTGTTCTTGGGCATTAGCTGGGGTGCCAGACAGCGCATTTTCTCAACTTCACACCATCGCAACAACATCAAATGTTACAAACTACGGACACATCGCTGCCGATCAAGATCTCATCTCATTGCATTATGATAATCGATGGAAGCCGTTATTGGAATCCATACAACAGAACAAAGCAAAAGCCGAAGCCAAACTCAACAAACCATTAATTGCTCAATTAGACAGTATCTTTAATGACGATCAAAAATATCGAAATCAAATTGGAGAAATAGAAAAGAAATACGGCTGGGAGTCCAAAGAAATGAAGAATCATTGGAAAATCATCATTGAAAAGGACTCGTTGAATTTAATCAACATAAAATCCATTCTTGATACTTATGGTTGGTTAGGCACAGATGTAATTGGCGAACAAGGAAATACAACGTTATTTCTTGTCATACAACATTCCGATCAAACAACACAGGAAAAATATTTGCCAATAATGAGAGATGCCGTAAAAAATGGAAGAGCGCAAGCGAGCGCTTTAGCGCTCCTTGAAGATAGAGTCGCATTAGGACGTGGAAAACGGCAACTCTATGGAAGCCAAATTGGTAGAGACCAGGAAACGCAACTGTTTTATGTGCGACCGTTGGAAGATCCGGATAATGTTGATACAAGACGCGCTGATGTTGGATTAGAACCATTAGAAAAATATGGAAAGCAATTTCAGATTAGATGGAATCCGAAACAATATAAAAAGGATCTTCCGGCCATTGAAGCAAAAGAAAAAATGAGAAAAAAGTAGACGTATCTCAAAAATGAAACTATTGCCATCCTGAGCAGAGCGAAGGATCTGAGCAAGCCACAGAATTTTTTTTCAAAAAATGTGCACCGAAGCCCCGTTGTTCGGTTCCGCGTTTGGGAATCCCGCAAGGCGGAATCTCAAAAAACGGGAGGTGATGTGCGTTAAAAAACATATCGGCAAATCTGATACTATTTACAGATTCCCTACCTTTGGCGGACAGGTTCATCCCGATCTCCTTCGCTACCTATCCGTCTGGCAATGGCGGGCGCTCAGGTCCGACACGAAGTGTCCCTTAGGAAAAGACTCCTTCGGAGATTGCATCGGGATTCAGACCGTTGTTTTTGTGTTTTTGAGATACTTCTAGTGACTTGAGTGATCATTCTTCAGTTATACAAAAGCGCGGATAATTATACGCGCTTTTTTGTTTTGGATATTTTGAGTAGGTTAATAGAGTATTGCATTAATTGGAAAGGAATGTCCTTATGGAATCACAGAACAGCAGCCATCATGAAACGCTCGTCCGCCTTGCCCGTTGGCGCGAAGTTTTTTTCGCACAAAAATACCGATTCGACCTGGGACAATCGTTCCTTGTCATTCTCAATTTTACACTGCTTATCATCACCGCAAGCGATAAACTGCAGATTTTTTTTGGCATTCCGCGTCTCCGTTCTCTTCTTATTGTCATCGTCCCGCTCGGATTCATCGGCGTTTGGCTCTTTGGATATTTTATGGATAAAGTTGTCCGCGCAGCGCAAATGGCGGAACGTCAATCTGTTAAAAGGAGTGAACTCTGGACAAAGCATAACGAACAGATGAACCGTCTGGAAGAAGAAATGAAATCGATCCGCGGACTACTGGAGCAGAAGAAATCGTAATCGTTGATATTCACTCAAACTCAGATTACATTATTGAGTGCTTTTCTGTCCCTCCGTGTCTCTGTGGTTAAATACTTTTTAAAAATTTCTTATGCCTATAAAAATCTTCGTCACCGGCGGAACGTTCGATAAAGAATACAATGAACTGAACGGTCAACTCTTCTTTAAAGAGACTCATCTTCACGAAATGCTCTCCCTCGGCCGCTCACGGATTGACGTTCACATTACAACTCTAATGATGATTGACAGTCTGGATATGACCGATACCGACCGTAAAATAATTTCGGATCATTGCATTGATACACCCGAGGATAAGATCGTCATTACGCACGGAACCGATACAATGGTGGAAACAGCACAGTTTCTTGCTCAAACAATTTCCAACAAGACTATTGTACTGACCGGAGCAATGATCCCGTATAAGTTTGGAAGCTCTGACGGACTCTTTAATCTGGGAAGTGCTTTGGCTTTTGTGGAGACGTTGCCAAAGGGAGTTTACATCTCCATGAACGGGCGATATTTTACATGGAATAATGTTCGCAAAAATAAAAGTGCCGGCGAATTTCAAGAAATAAAATGAACTACCCCCAAGCGTACGGGGTATAAAAAGCCCAACCGCACAGTCGGTAAAGCCGACGCAAGCGCCGGTGTATTTACCCAATAGAACAATAAAAACTACAAACCTTTCATAAAAAGAATTATGGAAAATACAAAATCGTTGGCTGTTTTTGAGAACAAACAAGTGCGACGTTATTACAATGAAGTAACCAATACATGGTATTTTTCCGTGGTTGATGTAGTTGCCGCTTTAACCGACTCTGTTAATCCAACAGATTATCTAAAAAAATTGAGGAAAAGAGATACCGAGTTGGGCTCTTACCTAGGGACAAATTGTCCCCAGGTAGAAATGTTAACACATGGCAAAAAACGAAGAACTTTGGGTGGCACGGTTCAAGATGTGTTGCGATTGATTCAATCCATTCCCTCTCCCAAAGCCGAACCTTTTAAGCAATGGCTGGCTAAAGTAGGCTACGAACGAATGCAGGAAATTTCTGATCCGGAACAAAGCTTAGACAGAGCAAGAGAAAACTGGCAAAATCTGGGACGGAGTGAAAAGTGGATACAACAACGCATGACCGGACAAGAAACCAGAAACAAGCTGACTGATTATTGGAAAGATTCCGGCATAAAAGAAAAGGATGAATTCGCTTGGCTCACAAATATTATTCATCATGAATGGACTGGCTTAACGGTAAAGAAACATAAAGATTTAAAGGGATTGAAGTCGCAAAATTTACGAGATCACATGTCGGAAGCAGAATTGATCTTTACCGCATTGGCTGAACTTTCTACACGCCAAATTGCAGAAACGGAACAAGCAAAAGGATTGGAAGAAAATGCAACAGCAGGTAAAAAAGGAGGCACTGTCGCTAAAAATGCGCGAAAAGAGTTGGAATCAAAAACCGGAAAAAATGTTGTCACCGGCGAAAATTTTTTACCGCCTATAAAAAATAGAAAACTAAAATGAAAAGTATACCGTTTGTTTCCGCCAAAGAGCCTGCGGACAAGTTAAACGAACAGTAAACTCACCTCACAATTTAAGGGATTTAATGAATACAAAACTTATCATGACCGCCGCCTCACTTACACTTGGTGCAGCGGGAATAGCTCTCTCCTTTTTTCCTCAGGAAATAACCGTACTTCTTGATGCACATACAACAACAACGCTTACGGTAATACTCCAATTACTTGGTGCCCTCTATTTTGGTTTTGCAATGCTCAACTGGATGGCAAAAGATTCTCTTCTCGGAGGGATTTACGGCAGGCCAATTGTTGTGGGAAACATGGCGCATTTTGTTGTCGGCGCACTTGCATTACTTAAAGTTGTTTCACAAAACCAACAGATAATAATTTGGATGACAACAATTGTGTATGCTATTTTTGCGGTGTTGTTTTCGTTAGTGATGTATAAATCCCCTCATAATAAAAATAACTAAACTTCATGAAAATACTACTGTTTATCACTGCCCTGCTTCAACTATCAATCGCTCAAGAACCTTTGCTCATAAACGTCTACAACAGAACCGTTAAAAGTTTAAGCGGACAATGGAACTACATCGTCGATCCGTATGAGAACGGCTTTTACAATTATCGCTATGAGCCGTATGAAAATTCCAAAAATCCCGGTAAGGGTGCCTTCTTTCTTAACGCTAAACCGATTGATAAAACGGAATTGGTGGAATACGATTTTGACAAGTCCGATACCATTGCGGTTCCCGGCGACTGGAATACACAAAAAGAAAAACTCTTTTACTATGAAGGAACTGTCTGGTATAAGAAGTCATTCGATTATCAAAAGAAACAATCGACGAATAGAGTCTTCGTCTATTTTGAAGCGGCAAACTATCAGGCGGATGTGTATTTCAACGGAACAAAACTCGGTAAACATATCGGCGGATTCACTCCTTTTAATTATGAAATAACGCATCTTCTTAAAGAAAATGATAATTTCCTTGTTGTAAAAGTTGATAACAAACGGAAAAAAGAGGCCGTCCCGACTTTAAACACCGACTGGTGGAACTACGGCGGAATGACAAGAGATGTAAAATTGGTTGAAACTTCCGCCAATTTTATTCAGGACTATGTTATTCAGCTCGATCCAAACGATAATAAAAAAATCAGCGGATATATTACTCTCAATGGTGTTGACATTGCACAAAAAAAAATACGCATCACCATTCCCGATTTGAAATTGAGTGAAGAGTTCGTAACCGATAGTGTGGGAACTGCGCGGCTGACATTTCTAAATAAAAAAATCAAGTACTGGTCAACAGAAAATCCGTATCTCTATACTGTAACCATAAAGTCTGAAACAGATGAAGTGACCGACCAGATCGGTTTCCGCACAATAAAGACGAAAGGACAAAACATTCTTCTGAATGACAAGGAGATTTTTTTACGGGGTATTTCCATTCACGAAGAGAGTCCCGCTCGGCACGGACGAGCACACTCGTTAGATGATGCAAAACAATTATTGACCTGGGCAAAAGAATTGGGATGCAATTATGTCCGCTTAGCGCACTATCCGCACAATGAACATATGGCGCGGCTCGCGGACAACATGGGAATATTAGTTTGGGAAGAGATTCCTGTCTATTGGACAATTTCGTGGGATAACGATGAGACATATCGCAATGCAGAAAATCAATTAACAACAATGATCAGTCGGGATAAAAACAGAGCTTCAGTCATCATCTGGTCGATGGCGAACGAAACCCCCACAAGCGAATTGCGAAATATTTTTCTCGGGAAGCTTGCGGCAAAAACACGCTCAATGGATCCCACGCGATTAATCAGTGCTGCATTGGAACAGAGCAGTGCTCAAGGAAATCCGAATGTGAAAATCATCAGCGATCCATTCGCCAATGTTACGGACATCCTCAGCTTCAATCAATATATCGGATGGTACGATGGTCTCCCGGATAAATGTAAACAGATCCGCTGGCAAATCGATCAAAACAAACCGGTGATTATCTCCGAATTCGGCGCAGATGCAAAATACGGATTTCATGCCGATACATTAACGAGATTCTCCGAAGAATATCAAGAATATCTCTATAAAGAGACGCTGGAGATGCTTAGTACCATTCCGCAACTACGAGGTATTTCGCCCTGGATATTGGTTGATTTTCGTTCGCCGAGAAGAGCGCTGCCGGGAATTCAGAATGGGTGGAATCGAAAAGGATTAATTTCTGATAACGGAGAGAAGAAGAAAGCGTTTTATGTATTACAGAAATATTATAATGAAAAAGCGAACGTTCAAAAAAAATAAGCGCTTGTTAGAAGCGCTTATATACATCTTTAATAAAATTTAGGAGATTGCGATAGAGTTATTTCTCTGTTGCATGATGCTTTACGATTCTTGCCTGCGTATGGAAAATCACTTCTTCGGCAATATTCGTTGTGAGATCGGCAACGCGTTCCAAGTTTCTGCTGATACGCAATAGTTCCAATCCCCCTTCGATACTTTTTAAATCTTTCTTGATCAATTTAATCACTTGCGAATTCATTCCGCGGTTCAATGCGTCAATCCGGTCGTCGCTTTCCAAAACACTTTGGGCTAACTGAGCATTTAGATGGATAAATGCATCCAGCGCCTGCTGAAACATCTCTTTGGCAATCTTTGCCATGTTCGGAATCTCCAGCAGAGGTTCATCCTGCGGCGTTTCCACCAATCGAAATGCCGATTCAGCAATATTTACCGCGTGATCGCCGATCCGCTCGAGATCGTTATTGATCTTTTGAATTGCCAGAATCAATCGAAGATCGCTTGCCACCGGCTGCTGCAGCGCCAGAAGATCAACAACACCGTTGTCGATATCAATCTCATACTGATTGATCTTACCGTCGGCTGAGATCACTTTTGAGGCAAGCGTAGCATCATTCTTCAACACTGCTTCAAGTGCGTCGATAAGATTTTGCTCGACTAAGCTCCCCATTTTAATGACGTTGGATTTCAGCTGTTCAAGATCTCGTTGAAAATGTCGTTCCATAGAATATTCTCCTGTTGTTACCACAGAGTCATGGAGACAGAGAGGAGAATAATATTTTAAATTCTGTGCCTCTGTGTCTCTGTGGTGAAAGCATAATTATTAACCGAATCGTCCGGTAATATAATCTTCCGTCTGCTTTTTTGCGGGGACGGTAAAGATTTTTTTTGTTTCGTCGAATTCGATCAGTTCTCCCATATAAAAGAACGCTGTATAATCACTTACTCTGGCTGCCTGCTGCATATTGTGAGTTACAATCACAATTGTATACTTGTTCTTCAATTCATAGACCAACTCTTCAATCTTCGACGTTGCAATGGGATCAAGTGCGCTGGCTGGCTCATCCATAAGCAATACTTCCGGATCGACCGCAAGAGCCCGCGCAATACATAATCGCTGCTGCTGTCCACCCGAAAGAGACAGTCCGCTCTTCGCAAGATCGTCCTTCACTTCATCCCATAACGCTGCCTGTTTCAACGAGCGTTCAACAATCTCGTCTAATTTTTTCCGATCGTTCATACCGTTGATACGGGGACCGTATGCAACATTTTCATAAATTGATTTCGGAAACGGATTCGATTTTTGAAAGATCATCCCGACTTTTTTCCGAAGTTCCACAACATCAACCTGTTTGTCATAAATATTAACACCGTCCAACAGTACATTTCCATCCACACGCGCATTTTCAATCAGGTCGTTCATTCTATTAAACGAACGGAGATACGTCGATTTTCCGCAGCCCGAAGGCCCAATCAGTGCTGTTACTCGATGGGTAAACACATCGAGACTCACATTTTTGATTGCCTGTTTTTGACCATAAAAAATATTAAGGTGCTCGGTTTTTAATCGAACATCAGTCGGCTGCAATGTTGTATAGGAGTGTGAATACATAATGTTAGGTGATCATTCGTTTTCGTAAACGATACCGCAAAAAAATCGCAGAGAAATTCAATGCGAACGTCAATAACAGCAGCACCAGTGTTGTTGCATATTGTATCCCCCGGGTTGCTTCCACATCGGGGGACTGCGTTGCCATAATATAAATGTGGTAGCCCAATTCCATAAATTGATCGGAAAGTCCCGAGGGGAGATGCGGCAGAAAATATGCGGCACCGGTAAATAAAATTGGCGCAACTTCTCCCGCCCCCCTGCTGACCGCAAGAATCCCGCCGGTCAACATTCCGGTAATGGAATTTGGAATCACGACTTTTCTGATTGTCTGCCATTTTGTAGCACCGAGCGCTAATGAAGCTTCACGCAGTTCACGCGGAACAGTTTTAATTGCCTCTTCTACAGCAACAATCACAACAGGAAGCGTTAACAGAGCCATGGTTAAACTTGCCCAAAGAATATTTGGTTGTCCCCAGTGCAGCTCTCCGTCGTTGTACAATGCTCCGTCAACTCCGGTTCCGACAAACTGAATAAAAAAACCAAGACCAAACAATCCAAAAACAATTGCCGGAACGCCAGCAAGCGTGTTAACGGCAAAGCGTATCATTCGTGCCATGATCGATTTCTGACTTGCATATTCACTCAAATAGATGGCTGTCAACGTGCCGACAGGAACGCCCGCGATGGACATAATCACAACGAGAAGAAATGTGCCGATAATTGCAGGAAAAATTCCTCCTTTGGTCATTCCCTCTTCGGGTGATCCCAGAAGAAAATTCATCGTCAGACTGCTCCACCCTCCCATCACAATATTGGTCATCACAATCAGCACTACTGCTACAATCATAAATGCAAACATCGCTGGGACGGTGTAGGCGATTGCTCCGAATATTTTTCGTTTTGTTATCATCTTTTTCTCAGTAAAAACCAGAGACTATATCCTATCTCAGACTTGTCCAAAATACATTGATAAAAATAACAAGATTCTTCACTGTCTACTTTTCTTGACGGAGCAAGAAAAGTAGCAAAAGAACTCCTTGCGAAATTTAACGCGCGCGATGAATCCCGTTCGCTCTTGCCCGTTGATGGCGCGAATCGCGCCATCAAAAGTCCCGTCATTCATCGCTTTCCCATTCGCTCAGTCCTCCTAAATTTCGCCTGCCTCGCCGTTCGCGAAGCGACACCTTTGGTGCAGGCAGGCATCCACGCACTTTAATATGATCTCAACAATACAACAAAGGGGGGCTTACTACTTGTTATCAAAACAAATTAGATATTTTTGAGACCGTTTCTACTAATTTCCTTTAAACTTTTTCATCAATCGTTGGCGGACAAATATTTCTGCGATAGCGTTCAGTGTAAAGGTAAAGAGAAATAAGATAGAACCGATGGCAAATAATACATTGTAGTGCGTTTCTCCAAACACCACTTCTGCCATTTCCGCACCAATTGTGGCGGACATCGTCCGCACCGGTTCAAACAGATCGGCGGAAACAAGCGCCGCATTTCCTGTTGCCATCAGCACAATCATCGTCTCGCCAAATGCTCGTCCGATTCCGAGAATGACTGCGGCAAAAATCCCGGGTGTCGCTGCCGGTAGAACCACTTTCAACGCAGTCTGCCATTTGGTAGCGCCAAGCGCAAGCGATGCTTCGGTTAATGATTTTGGAACAGCCGCAATAGCATCTTCGGAGATTGTAAAAATGATCGGAATAACGGCAAGCGAGAGAGCCAGTCCCCCAACAAATGCATTCAAACGATACTCCAGCCCAAAGGCATCCTGGATGAATGTCGCCAAAACAACCAAAGCAAAGAATCCAATCACGACGGAGGGAAATCCCGCTAAAATTTCTATCGCCGGTTTCAACATTTCTTTCCCCCATTTTGGCGCAAATGCAGCAGTAAACAATGCAGCAAGAATGCCGATCGGTGCCGCAAACAATATCGCGATGAGAGAAACTTTTAGACTTCCGACGACCAATGGAATCAAGCCATACTTTGGTTTGCTTGAAACTGGCTGCCAACGCTCTCCCGCAAGATTTTCTACTGTTACACCTTCTTCCGCTGCAACCTTTGATTTTTCTTTTTCTTCCGCTGCTTTTTCAGCGTCACTGAGCACAAGATCACCATACGTTTCTTGCTCACCTAATTCTTCAACATTCACGACTGGTTCAGGCGGCGAAAAAATAGGGAGTGTTTCGCGAAACACAAAAATAAAAATCAGAATAATGAATGCGAATGAGATAAATGCCGTTGCGGTAATCAATTTTTCCGCAAGAAATTCACTCCAGCGAAATCGCTTCTTCATCATTTTGTTCTTTATGGCGCCGCGTGACTGCATTTTATCTTTGTTTTGTAAACGTTAGCAAAATCAATAACAGATTGAATTACTTATTTTATCGTAGGGGAAAATATCCCACTTTGCTGACAATACTTTGTCCCTCTTCGCTGAGAATCCAGTCAACATATTCCTTCATTGCGCCGGTTGGTTTGCTTTTCACATACATAAACAAAAAGCGGGTAATTGGATACTGTCCCGATTTCACATTTTCCGCTGCCGGAAGTAACGCGGGGGAATCCGCATCAGCTTTAATTGCTACTTCACGAATCCCTTTAGCGTATGCTGCTCCGCCATATCCGATTCCGTTCGGATCTTTGGAAACAGCGTTCACTAAAGCGGCTGTTCCCGGCATATTTTGACAGCTGGGTGAATAGTCTTCATCATCTAATACGTTTTCTTTGAAATAAACATAGGTACCGGAATTATTTTCACGGCTGTAGAGAATAATACGTGAATCTGCTCCCCCCACATCTTTCCAATTGGTAATGTTGCCGGTGTAAATATCTTTCACTTGCTGCAGGGTCAATTCTTTAATCGGGTTTTTTTCGCTGACGTAAATCGCAATGCCGTCTTTTGCAGTTTTAATTTCTACGCCGAGACTGCTGAAGCGGTGTTTTAATTTCTGTTTTTCGCTTGGCTTCATGGGACGTGACGCATTGCAGATATCTGTTGTCCCATTAATCAGGGCGGAAATTCCGGTTCCGGAACCGCCACCGGTAACCTGGATCGTCACATTCGGATTTTTTTTCATATACAATTCAGCCCAGCGTTGCGCAAGGATCACCATGGTATCGGATCCTTTTACTGTGATCACATCTGCTGCAAAGAGCGATGATGAGAATGTCATGAGCAAGAGTGTTGCGATAATTTTTTTCATACTATTTTTTCCTTTGGCCTACGGATTAAAATGGGAATCGATATTGTATTCTAAACGTGAACACATTATCGTTTACATCTGTTTTGTACGGAGCAAATGCGCTGGTTGCTGCAACCGCACTGTTCACTACTTCATTTTCCACGAGTTCATAATAGAACGTAAACTTCACATTGTCATCCAAATGAAAAAGATATCCAATTCCAAACGTACTGTATTTTAGATCTCCCAGCGTTGTAAATTTTCCGGCAGCGCCGATCTGGCTTCCTTCAATTTCACTGTTCGGGTCGAGCACGTCATATCGTAACAATAATTGATGCTTCGTTCCAATATTCTGTAAAAGACTGATGTAATATCCGTAAAATTTTCTCTGATAGAGTGAAGTATTTGCAATAGTCGGATTATAGAAGCTGTTTGCCGTCGATGTTCCGGGCTGCGATCCAAAAATATACTCCCCGCGAATGGAGATACCGCCGAGTGAAGGAATGTCATAAATAACCTGTCCGTCAACACCCAAGTATTGCCTGTCATACTGCTTTCCAATGTTTGTTGTTGACGAATCAACTAAAAATTGTTTCTGTGATTCATTGCCTGTGTATATAAATTTGGAGTTGCTACGTGCGCCCCCAAGATACATGGAAACACCTGCATCGAACGCAAAATTTTCTTCGTCAAAGGGGAGAATAAATCCGGCGCGTCCGATAATATCTTTTCGGTTATCATTCTCATTCGCTGTTGGAAGAACACCGTTGAAAACACCGAGTTTTAAATTATAATTTGTCCAATCTCCAATTTCCGGAGCAAACTCAATCATCGCACCAAGTTCCCGTTCACCGGGAAAGAGTGTCTGTGCCATTCGCGAGCGTTCCGGTGTTTCGCGAAAGTTAGAGGAATATGCAACTTCAAATCCAAACGGCCTGTCGAACACACCCATTCTCATGTTCCAGCTTCTTACCCAGGGATCTTTAATATTGATATACGCATCTTTAATTCCCAAACCATTTTGAGTGATATCAAATTGTATCACATATTGGGAAAAAGTCAAATCGTTTTCGTACTGAACTTTCAACCGGCCGCGACGTACTTGAAAACGCGAACCAACGTTTGTCGGGAATGCGCCCCCGGCAAAATTTCCTATAGAATATGGAGCCCCGCCGATACCGTCAGAAACTTGGTATTGCGTCTGCATATATCCGCTAAACTTTAATTTGCGTGCAAGATCGATATAACTCTTCATATCAAGAAGAATTTCATTGACACTTTCATCGTTCGATTTTAATTGGTCGAGCTGGTCCTGTACTGGAACCTTTACTGTATCAGTCATTTCTTCTTGTGCAAACAACCGATGTGAGAAAAATGTTACAGTTAAAAGCAGAAGAAATAAGAATGATTTCACGCTGGATGTCCTAAAATTGTTTGTGTGTTGAGTAAACGTCAACAAATTGACAATTTTAGTTTATCCGTGGGTTATGGCAGTATTACGAAATTGTTAACAATACTTCGCAGAAAGAGGCTGAAATTATTGTTTTTTTGGTTTTGTACTATTGAAATGAAATATTCTCCCCTTCATCCTAATCCAACAGTGAATCTTCGAGTTTATATCCGACTCCTTTAATGACGGTAATGATTTCCTTGTTATTCACTTTACCAACCTTCTTCCGGATATTGCTGATGTGCGTATCGATTGTTCTCGGATGATTCAGTAACTCCAGCCCCCATGCGAAGCGCGAGATATCCTTGCGGGAATGAATCTTTCCCTTGGTGCTCATCATCAGATAGAGGATCAAAAATTCAGTTTTGGTAAGATTGATTTTCAGTTTATCCTTTAATACGATAAAGCGTTCAGGATCGATCGTAACATGATCAATAGAAATGCGCTCCATTAAACCAACTAATGATGGTGTCATAATGTTCTCGTGGCAGAAACCGTTCTTGTTCATTGTTGGATAGTGTATTGAATTTGCTTTGGTGAACACCCAACACCATGAACAATACAAAAAGGAAACGAACGTGATTTTTATTTGTTATATTTTATGAACGAAGATAACCATATCATGTTTATACCATATCAATTTAATGTTACCTTATTGTAACCAATCCGGTAGAAGAAAAATGCATATTGGAATTGCCGTTGTAACATTCACCTACACAGTACTGTTGAACGTTGCTTTTGCACAGACAGTTATGCCTCCTTTTGCTTTGGAAGCAAAAATATCCGCGGATTCCATCAAAACGCACATCATGAAATTAGGTGACGATGCGTATGAAGGGAGAGGGACAGGATCATCCGGATGCGAAAATGCAGCAGCATATATCAGCAATGCTCTTCGCCTGTATGGAATACGCCACCTCTCAGGCCTGCCGGATTATTTTCAAAAATTTCCGCTGCACGGCAGCACACCGATTGAAGGAACTGAATTTAAATTGTTTGCAGCAAAAGATTCCTACACGCTTCGTCTTCAAGAAGATTATGTTTTGTATTCGGCAGGAGCCCAAACATTCATTCCTACATCCGTTCGCTTGATCTTTGTCGGTTATGGAATTATCGCGCCAGAATTTGATTATAATGATTATCAGAATATCGATGTAAAAAATGCCATTGTTGTTTTTCTCTCCGGCGAACCGGCATCCGTGGATGAATCATTTTTTGAGGGTGGACGAGAAACGGTACATTCATCATTTGCCATGAAGCAAAAGATCGCTCTTGCGCGCGGGGCCAGAGGGAGTATACTAATACCGAATCCGCGTGATCGATCGATGGATGATTGGTATGAACAGCAAAAGCATTTTTTGTTTGAAGAGGTTCGTCTTCTTTTTGCACCGTCGGAAAATCTTAACATCCTTTTGAACGTAAAACTCGCTTCGTTTCTTTTCACTGATGCACCGCACTCTTTTGAAGAGGTTGAAACATTCGATACAAAAGGAACAATGAAAAGTTTTCCTCTTACGCTTCGTGCCAGCTTTCAGGGAAAATTCAAAGAACGGGACTTTCTCTCTGCCAATGTGATTGGAATGGTTGAAGGAAGTGATCCAGTTTTGAAAGATTCGTACGTCCTCTTGAGTGCACATTATGATCACCTTGGAATCGGTGTGCCGGTGGAAGGTGATTCTATTTATAATGGAGTATTCGACAATGCTTCCGGCGTCTCCGCATTGCTCGAAATTGCGCGATCAATTGCAGCAAACCAGGAACGACCAAAACGTTCCATCCTGTTTGTTTTTTTAACGGGAGAAGAACGGGGATTTCTCGGTTCGCAATTCTATTGTCTTAATCCCGTTGTTCCTCTCTATAAAACAGTTGCGAATATTAATATTGATGGGATTTCATTATTTGAAAACGTGCGGTCGTTTATTGGTGTCGGTGCTGAATTGTCGACATTGGGAACGATGCTTCAAACAACTGCAGCCTCACTCGGTCTTACAATGGATGAAATTCCGCACGATCTTTTCCGCTATGATCAATTTCGAAATTCTGACCAATTTATGTTTGCCCAGGCTGGAATTCCATCCATCTTAATCGCCGAGGGTTTACATTACCAATCTAGCGCTTACAGTGACGGTATCAATCGGTATACAACATGGGCAGAAGAGAAATATCATTCTCCAGTTGACGATCTTCAACAGCCGATGAATTTTGATGCGGCAGCTCAACATGCTTCCTTTGTCTTACAATTTGCACTGTCGTTGGCGAATAGCAACAATGCGCCGCAATGGTATGATCACTCTCCCTTCCTGAATGCACGATTACGATCAATTTCAAAACGACAATGAATCGATCTATCATAATTATATGCCTGTCTCTTTTATTGTTCGGATGTTTGCCGCGTCCGGACACGATGAATAGTGACCGTTCTGAACTGCGAATTAAAGGATCCGATTCAATGTTGTTGCTGATGCAGCGATTGGGAGAACAGTTTATGAAACAGCAAACCGCTCCTTCAATCCATGTTGAAGGTGGTGGGAGCAAAGTCGGAATTGAAGCATTGATTGAAGGTTCAGTTGATATTTGCGCAACCTCGCGTCCGCTATCAACGGATGAAATTCAACGGTTGGCACAGCGGTATCAATCGATCGGCGTTTCGGTGTTGTGCGCAAAAGATGCTTTGAGCATTGTTGTGCATCCAACAAATACTGTTCGAAATCTTACGATGAATCAGGTGAAAGCGATTTTTACCGGCGCAATTAAAAATTGGAAAGAGATAGGCGGTGATGACCGTGTAATTACGACGTATGGACGCGAGACAAATTCCGGAACATATCTCTATTTTGAAGAACATGTTCTTTTTGGAGAACAATATTCCGAAGAGAGTGTAGTGATACCTGGTGCGAGAGCATTGATTAATGCCATTGCTCAAGATTCAACGGCAATCGGATATAGTACTTTTGTCTATACCGAAAACGTCGCCTCGCTTTCCGTCGACGGTGTTCCTCTCTCCATAGAGAGCGTTCAGAATGGAACATATCCTATTACCCGTTATCTCTATTTTTATACAGTCTACCCTCCTGAAGGTGCAATTAAAAAATTTATTGATTGGGTGATTGGAAAAGAGGGACAGAACGTTGTGAAAACGAATGGTTATATTCCATTGTACAATGTTGAATAAATAAAAAAGGCATCACTCTGCAGTGACACCTTTTTTATTTCAATGATACAAACGTGTTGTTATTTCAACAGCATCATTTTTTTCACTTGCGTGTAGTTGCCGGCGTTCAAACTATAGAAATAAACGCCTGATGAAAGTTTGGATGCATCGAACTTCACATTGTAACCTCCTGCTTGTTGATAATCATTGACCAGTGTTGCAACTTCCTGTCCGATCAGATTATACACCTTCAGTGTGACATTTCCACTCATCGGTAAAACATAATTGATGGTGGTAGAAGGATTGAATGGATTCGGATAATTTTGGTCGAGTGAATAGACAGCCGGTGCATTTATTCCCGATTTCACTTTTACAGATGTGATATAATTTACACTATTGGGATTGTAGTTTGTCCAACCAGCATCCCATTGTGCGTTGCGCGGTGTTGCAGGATCAAACGCACCGCGATACGATACCTGTGTAAAGAATGGTTTTGCTACTTGTGTGCTGCTATAACTTGTTCCTGCTGTGACGGCTTCCGATCCGGTTGTCGGGCGGGGATCGATCTTGGTTGGATCAACATTAAATGCATCAACCAATGCAATTGCTGAAGGTTGGCGTGCCGAAGAGCTAAGATTGTTCCATCCAGATGTTCCGAAGAATGTTCCGAAATTGAAGTTGAGACCAGCAGCAACAGATGCCGTGTTCAATACATTCGTGCGGGCTTGTAAACTGATGTTACGCAGCTGCAACAGTCCTTGCTGAGCATACGATGCTGTTGAATCATTACGGATGGAAAGACCGAAGGGATATCCAAGGATAATGGTGTTATGGACACTTAATCGTGTGTTGCGGCGAATGACTGCACCATACTCGAATTTTTGGCCAGCCGGAAGTGCAACTGTCGTATCGGATTGCGGTCCGACTAACGTTATGTTCGAGAACACTGGTGCGGTTAACGGAGCTTGCGTGGTTGGTGTTGCATCGTTATCTGATTCGAATCCGTTGGATTGACCGTTGGCATCCCATAAATTGCCGTCTCTTTTGCCGAAAGCAAATTGTACATTTCCGGAGTAACCGAAATCGGTATCAAAATCATCGTCCGTTCCATTTAACGCAACCAGGTACTTTGCATCAACTGTTCCGCCGAACCATTCAAACGAATCGTCGTTGGAATTTGAAACTTGGACATATTCAATCTTTGTTGCTTTGCCAACTCCGCCCATGGTTAAACCGTTGATCTCGTTATTCAACGAGATGACAACACCCGGAAACTCAATACGGACATAACGAAATACTCCACTGTTGTCGTTCGGATTGTCTCCGCCATACTCACCACCGACATCAATACCTTCAATTTTTGTTGTCACCGGTTTGTTGGTTGGTGCGTTGCCAAGAATCACTACTCCACCCCAATCTCCCCGTTTTCGTTTTCCCGGTTCTTTTGATGATGTAAAGACGATTGGTTCATTCTTTGTTCCCTCTGCGAAAATCGAACCACCGCGGCGAATAATCAACGTTCCGTTTGTTGCGCTGTCGCCAAGAATAACGGCACCAGCTTGGATATTAATTGTTGCCAATGAATCGACATAATAAAATCCGGTAAGTACATATGCTGTATCGCGATATAATGTAATGGATTTTCCTGATGTAAGATTGAACGGTGATTTTGCTGCAGCCGTTAATCCGGCACCAATCACTTTGGTGGGACGCTGTGAAATAATTGGTCGCACTGTTCCGCCATAGTTTGTGTTTTGCGGATCATAATTTGACCAACCCCAATCCCATTGTTGCGAACGTGGTGCTTTCGGATCGAATGCACCACGGAATGATACGGAAGAAAACCATCCATCATTCAATTGATTGCTTGAATAATCTGTTCCAGCTGTTGCTGCTTCAGATGCCAACGTCGGTCGAGCATCCGGTACAGAAGCAAACACGTCAACAAGTCCGATAGCTGAAGGTTGACGCGGTGAAGCACCAAGATTGTTCCAGCCGGCTGTGCCATACCATGTTGCAAACGTGAATCCGACACCTGCTGCAACTGAAGCTGTGTTCAGAACATTTGTGCGTGCTTGTAAACTGACATTGCGGATCTGAAGATTTCCCTGTAAAGCATATGCTGCAGTGGAATCATTCCGTAATGATAATCCAAACGGGAAACCCATGATAATGGAATTATGGAAGCTTAACCGCGTGTTACGACGAATGACTGCGCCATATTCAAATTTTTGTCCTGCAGGAAGTGCAACGGAAGTGTCTGTCTGAGGTCCGACTAATGTCACATTGGAAAAAATTGGATTGGTCAACGGAGATTGTGTTGTTGGTGTTGCATCGTTATCCGATTCAAAACCGTTTGATTGACCTGATCCATCCCACAGATTTGCATCTCTTTTCGAAAATGCAAATTGTATTCTTCCCGAATATCCGAAATCGGTATCAAAATCATCATCCGTACCGTTGATCGCGATAAGATGTTTCGCATCAACCGTTCCACCAAACCATTCAAATGAATCATCGTTGGAGTTGGTCACTTGCACATATTCAATCTTTGTTCCTTTTCCAACGCCACCCATCGTCAATCCATTGATTTCGTTGTTCAACGAAATAACAACACCGGGATATTCGATACGCACATAACGAATCACACCGCTATTGTCATTTGCATCGGTACCGCCGTACTCACCGCCAACATCAATTCCTTCAATCTTTGTTGTGGTCGGTTTATTTGTCGGAGCATTACCAAGAATAACAATTCCACCCCAGTCGCCGCGTTTTCTCTTTCCGGTCTGTTTTGACGATGTGAAGACAATCGGTTCAGTCCGCGTTCCTTCGGCAAATATTTTACCGCCGCGGCGAACGATTACTGTTCCGTTCGTTGCGCTGTCGCCGAGAATCACTGTTCCTGGTTGAATGTATAATGACGCTGTTGAATCGACATAATAAAAACCAGTCAAAATATAAACAGTGTCACGACTCAGAGTAACACTTTTGCCTGCGGTAATATTAAACGGTGCTTTTGCGGCAGCAGTCAAGCCGGCTCCAATAACTTTCGTCGGCTTTTGCTGTGCAACAGCAAACGAGGTGAGGAGAATAAGAAGCAACGCACTTATCGTGTGCAATTTCTTCATGGTGTTTCCTTTCGTTGAATGAATGATTGATTGAGAATAATGTGAAATGCGAATATTGAATTGACTGTTGATTCTTTGTGAGACTAAGATAGGAATGCAGATTTACTTCTATGTAAATGTACTGTTAACATTGTGTAAAGAAAAAGGGACGGCATCGCGTCCCTTTTTGTATCAACAGTGTTGTGGCAGATTAAAAGTTAAAACTCAATTGCATGGAGTGTGAAATGCCGGTGATGTTATTTCTATACTCGTTTGCTCCATGAGTAAACACAGCAGACTGGTTGTTAAGATTTTTTACAGTGTACTTTGCTTCAAGGCCGTTCATTAAGGAACTCAATGGCTGCGTCAATGAAAAATCGACGGTACCGCGTTTGTGTTCCATCACATTCAAATCACCGACGCCGGTGTTTCCAATTGCATCAATACGCGAACCGTATTCATTGTAGAGAATGTTGATTGATGTTCCGAGATCTGGTTCAACAAAGAAAAGAGAAATATTATATGTGTACGGGGATTGTCCCTGCATTTGCCGAACTCCATCTACAAAACTTGAAACTCCGGAAATTTCATGATACGGAACCTCGGAATAAATGCGAGTGTAATTTGCCACTAACTGGAAATTTCGAAGATATTCCTGAATGAATCCGAGGTTTTTACGGATCTCGAACTCCCATCCAAAATTTGTTGCTTTGGAAGCATTTTTCCAGCTGCGATATGTAGCAGCATTCACTACACGGAATTCTTCGATGGGGTGAGAAATATTTTTGTAAAAATAACTTACTGCCATAAGATCTCCTGCATCAGGAAAAATCTCGTATCGAACGTCATAGTTTCTTGCAAGCGCCCGCGTCAATCTTAAATTACCGACAACATATTCATATTTATTAAAATCATAAAATTGAACGCCCGCCAACTCACGAAATTCCGGACGGTTCACTGTTTGGCTGTACGCAAACCGGAGATTTTGAACTTCGTTGAGAATGTATGTGAAGTTTATAGAGGGAAGAAAATCACGTTTTGCAATTGTGGAAACGACAGGTGCAACGCTTGAAAAGTTTCCATTGGTAAAAACATTTTGAATGGAATGTTCCATTCGTACTCCACCTGCAAAGCGGAAATTCAATTCCGCAATGGAAAATGGAACATCAAGCATTACATAGGACGCAAATGATTCTTGTTTGGCAGAATATTTATCCGAAGGATTGGTATAATCAAAATAATTAAATTTACCGATGCCAAAATTGTTTTGGGCAAAGACTGAATCTATCCCGTATAATGCAAGGTCAAAATTTGAAGCTAATGGGGAGATAGAATAATATCGAATATCATAGTGACGATTTTTTTGCTCGTTTAATAATCCAAGTTTAATCTTTGCATTATCAACCGGAATAACGATGTTCACTTTTTCACCGAGAGAACGATCATAGAGTGATGCCCAGGCTCGTTTTGTATATTCCGGCTGAGTATTTACTGAAAATGGATCGGTTTTGGCATATCCGCGGCTTAAATTATAATCCACCTGTTTTCTGTCCGGTTGATCTGTGTTTGCTTCTGAGAAAAATAACAGCCAGTCAATATTCATATTCAGCAATTCAGGCAGTTTATGTTCGCCGCCAAATTGATTGGAAAGCATCCCGCGTTCTTCCCATTCACTTAAGTACGAACGGACATACTGATCGTTATCAAAATCTTCGCCACTAGTTTTAATATATTTATCTTCAGCAGTTTTGTTGTAATTGTTTTTGAAGGTGATTTTATGCAAATCGGCAAACTTATAACTAAGATCAAGAATGCCGCCCCACAGTACAGAAAACCGATCTTGCGAGCCGGAATACTGTTTGTGAACGAAGGATTGGGAAAACGTTGAACTAATATCGTTGAAATTGAAATTTGTCCGCTGAAAATTATTTCGGTATGAGTAAGCAGCAACAATTCCCAATTGGTCTTCGTCAATATCGTATCGATCGGCGAGCGAAATACTGAACGATTGAGCCATGGGCGCTTTTGATCCGCGCGGCGCCCAGGTATTAGGCAGTTTCGCACCAAGCTGATTGAGCTGAGCAGCCGTTTGAATTTCATTTGGGAAACTTCGAATCCCGTCGTCGGCACCGAACCAATCTTTTCCTCCCCCTTGCGTGCGATTGAATGCTTCGAACGTCGTAATGGAGTTATAGGATCCGGTGTACACAAATTTTACAGTACGCTTTTCCGGAAAATCGAGCGTATTTAGTTGAACAAGTCCGCCCGTAAAATCTCCCGGAAGATCCGGAGTAGCTGTTTTCGCAACATTCATATTTTCCAAAAGACTGGAAGGAAGCATGTCGAACGAAAAACTTTTTTTATCAACACTGGTGCTGGTAACGGAAGCGCCGTTGAGTGTAGTCTGGTTATAACGATCCGTTACTCCGCGGACGAAGACAAATTTATTGTCCACCAGAGTAATTCCGGTGACTCTCTTTAATGCGTCGCCCGATGTTGCATCGGGTGCTTTTTTCATTTGTTCTGAACTGATTCCGTCGCCAATGCTCGCTGCTTTTTTTCGTTCGGCCAGGATTGCCCCTTCACCGGATTTAATCGCTGTCGCGCTGATAACAACTTCCTGTTGCTGAATCCCTTGATCCTCACTCAGACTGATATTGAGTATTTTTTGTTCGGCATTCTTGAATTCAACACCGGAGATCAATTTGGTTTCATACCCAAGGAATGATACTCGCACATCATACGTCCCTTCCGGTATTTTTTTGATTTGAAATTTAGCATCAATGTCTGTTGAAATACCCAATTTGGTATTTACAATAAAGACATTCGCACCAATCAAATCTTCACCGGTTTTTTCATCGCTCACTTTACCAAGAAGCGTGCCTCCCTGCAGCGCTTGTTGTTGACGGATTTTATCGAGCGTGCTTTGTTCCTGAGCCGTCACTAACGTTGCGAGCAATAACGTTCCAAGAATAATAAGAGTGATGATGTTTCTGTTGTTCATTGTAAGCCTTGCGATGTGTGTTTAAGTGAAAATCAATGCACCAAAATCGGATTTTAGTGTTAATCTTGTGTTACGAAGATGTTACGGTTGGTTTAAAATTCGGTAATACAACCTTGACACTGAGTTAACAATTGGTGGACATGAAAGAGCTGTACTATAGAGTATGCAGGTGTTTATTCAATCCTTCGAAAGCCGTTAACCACTGACGAAAACGCTGCTTGGGAGATTGTTTTAGCGCTGTCTGCCTCTCCGAAACGTATCGAAGGATGAATCACAACAGAAACATGGGCAGATTGCAAAGAGAGCAAACGCCAAAAATGATTGGTGAACGTCATCTCTCCATACCAACAAAGAAAATCACGATTGACGTTATTGACTTGTGAAGAATTGATCGATTCGTAGTTGACTGATAATGGTAGGATAGCACTGCATGAAGAAATAGCTGCGTTAAACAATGCGGAGCGGAATGGTAAGACTGCGCTTCCATTTGTCGAAGTCCCTTCAGGAAAAACCTGAACATTAATCCCGCAACGGAGCGCTTTGGCAATCTGTTCCATAGAATGTAGTGCGCCCCGAAATGCTTTTCGATCGATGAACAGCGTCCCACCGAGCGATGCCAGCCATCCAAACACTGGCCACGATCGGACATCGTCTTTTGCAACAAAGAGCGTCGGCATAATTGAAGCAATAATAATGACATCAACATAGCTCTGATGGTTCGCTACAATCATGTGTGGCGATTGTTGGTGAACGTCCGACTGCCAACGCGCGGTAACGTTCACATTCAAAATCCACAACATTGTTCTTGCCCATAACGTTGTAAGCTGAGTGAGTGTTCGCTGCGGATCAATTCGGAGAATAAAACATGCTATTTGCATTGAGGCTGCAATGATAAAAAATATCACTGTCATGAATGAGAATAGCGCAAACTTTAGAAAACGTCTCATGCAGCAACAGAGGCAGAAATATAATGATCCTTATATTTATTGGTAATCTGCTCTTTCTCCAGAACAATAAGAAAGTCCACTGTCCCAAATTCTTTATCGTAAGCCGGTTCGCCGCAGATCATCGCACCAAGACGCAGATATCCTTTGATCAACGGCGGAAATTTTTTGTATGATTCTTTAATTTCATTTGAGGTGAGAAACTGGAACGGCAGATCCATTGCACACCGTGGCAACGGTGTTACGTGATATTTATTCGGTGCACTGTGATACAGTTTTAAATATGCGAATGCTGCTGCCATCTCCTTCACATTGCTTGTATGAAAACTTGCACAACCAAAGAGGTGAGTAATGGCGTGATTCTCTAAATATCGTGCAATGCCGGTCCATAACAGATTGATTACGGCAAGGGAGCGATATGCTTTTGCAACACACGATCGTCCAAGTTCAAGCGATTGTCCCGGAAATGATTTGAATAATGTCATATCGAATTCGTTTTCTGAATAAAACCCGATATGGTGATCCGCCTTCTTTTGTGGTAACAGACGGTATGTTCCAACAACGGCGCCAGATGAAATTTCTTTGACAATCAGATGATCGCAAAATGTATCGTAGACATCGGAATCAAATCCGGTTTCGAATGATGATTGTAAACCTTCTTTCATTTCAAGATTAAACACTTCAAATCGAAGACGCAGAGCAGCTTCAATTTCCTGCAATGTTTCTGCTATTTTTACTTCAAACGTCGGGGTCGAACAAAGAATCGAACGGTGAAGATGTAATGGTTGTTCCAATCTATACTCCTGTTTTTGAGAACGAAAATACAGAGGTATCGTTTTCTGAATATTAATCCAGGATCATTGAATAATTACGGTAGTGTCAGGGAATGGTGTAGATTCAAGAATGGCAAGATTTTAGTTAACAATTTGTTTACTTGTTTCTACCAAAATGTTCATCTATAATTGTAGTATGATAAATTCCAGTGAACAACGGACAAAATTGAATCCCAGTCCTAAAAAGAATTCTCGAGGACATCGGTCCAAACCGCGGAAGGTACTCCCCTATGTGCATAAAGGTGCATCCACATTGGATCCGTCCCTTTTTATTAACAGAGAGTTAAGCTGGCTGGAATTCAATCACCGGGTATTGGAAGAGGCATTCGACCGGCGTCATCCGCTGTTGGAGCGTGTAAAATTCCTTTCGATTGTCAGTTCCAACCTTGATGAGTTTTTTATGATTCGCGTGGCAGCGATTAGGGAACAGATTATTGCAGACTTTGTTGAATATTCACCAGACGGACTCGTTCCGCATCAGCAAATGAAAGCAATTCATGAACGGGTCTCATCCATGGTAAAACAGATGAGCGAATGTTTCTGGAAGGAACTTCACCCGGAGTTATTAAACGCCGGTGTTTCACTTTTGAAAATCGATGAATTGAGCGGTGAAGACAAAACGAAACTTTCTGAATTGTTTGCACGAAAAATTTTTCCCGTGCTCACGCCTCTTGCATTCGATCCCGGACATCCGTTTCCCTATATTTCAAATCTCAGTTTGAATCTTGCTGTTGTAGTAATGTCCAAGAATGGCGAAGAACGATTCGCCCGCGTGAAAGTGCCGGATGTACTTCCACGGTTGATTGAAATACCGAACGGACATGCCGGAGTTGATACTTTTCGTTTTGTCTGGCTCGAAGATCTGATTGCGTCAAATCTTTCTCTCCTCTTTCCCGGAATGATCGTGAAAGAATCATACGTCTTCCGAGTTACGCGTAATGCTGATATCGAGATCCAGGAAGACGAAGCGGAAGATCTCATCAGTTCAATTGAGGAATCGATTCGACTCCGACGTTTCGGCTCTGTCGTTCGAGTAGGCGTGCAGGAAACGATGCCTGCACGTATCAGAAATATTCTCATTGAAAATCTGGAGCTCACAAAAGATGATGTGTATCCAATCAAACAGCCGCTCGGATTGAGTCATCTGATGACTCTGCTAAAACTTCCTCGTCCAGAGCTTAAGGATTTTCCGTATTCACCAGCGCATCAGATTTCGGACGAAGGCTCGGAAGATATGTTCGATAGTATTCAACGCGAAGATGTTCTGTTGCATCATCCATACGATTCTTTTTCTCCCGTTGTACAATTTATTAAAAATGCTGTGCGCGATCCGGATGTACTGGCAATCAAACAGACATTGTATCGCATCGGAAAAGAATCACCGCTCATCCCACTGCTGATTGAAGCGGCGGAAAACGGAAAGCAGGTCGCCGTACTGGTTGAACTAAAAGCGCGGTTCGACGAAGAGAATAATATCGGATGGGCAAAGCAGCTTGAAGGAGCCGGAGTGCATGTAGTGTACGGTCTTGTAGGATTAAAGACGCATGGAAAAATGGCATTGATTGTGCGAAAAGAAAATGATGGCTTGAAACGGTATGTTCATCTCGGAACCGGCAATTACAATCCGGTAAACGCACGTATCTATACCGACTATAGTTTCTTTACCTGTCGCGAAGAGATTACAAATGATGCATCCGAAGTGTTTAATTTTTTAACCGGTTATTCAAAGAAAGAAACATTCGCAAAACTTTCCGTTGCACCCATAACGTTAAGGAATGAGATTACGGCTTTGATTGATCGTGAAATACAACATTCGCAAAATGGTAATGAAGGCCGTATCATCCTTAAGATGAACTCGCTTACTGACCAACGAATTATTGAGCAGTTGTATGAAGCATCAAAAGCAGGAGTGAAAATCGACTTGATCGTGCGCGGAGTGTGCTGTTTGCGTCCTGGTATTGCCGGTGTCAGCGAGAATGTCCGCGTCATCAGCATTGTCGGTCGATATCTGGAACATAGCAGAGTATTCTGGTTTGGCAATAATGGAAATCCGGAACTCTATTTGAGCAGTGCGGACTTGATGGGAAGAAACCTTGATCGCCGAGTTGAATTGATGTTTCCTATTGACGATCCTCTCCTTGCCAAACAGGTTTTTCAGGAGACGCTGGAATCAGCGTTGAAAGACAATATCGGAGCCAGAATCCTACGTTCCGACGGCAGATATTCACGACGTGCACCTGAAAAAGATGAAGCTGATTTTGAAAGCCAACAGATGATCGCACAGTCCCGGCTAAAAAATATTCAACTTATCAAACACATTCCGCGGGAATTCCCTCCCAAAAACTGACTGGTGCCATGAAACTATACATTGTTCGACATGCCGTCGCGGAAGAACGCGAAAAAAAATCTTACCCGAATGACGACCGCCCACTTACAAAAAGCGGTATTCGTAGAATGAAGGAAAATGCTGCGGGAATCGCCGCCATTATCAAAACTCCTCGTTGTATCGTCTCGTCCCCAATGAAACGGGCATTTGCAACGGCAGAAATTTTGGCAAACATATTTGATCATTCAGTTCCTATTGCTCCTGAAGAGGACCTCCGGCCGGAAACAACAACGGCGGCAATCATTCAATTGTGTAAGAAATATGCTGAACAAGGGGAGTTTATTCTTGTAGGACATGAACCAAGCATAGGAAAATTTGTCTCCACAATTCTTGGTCAAAGTGAACAATCCATTGCGTTGAAAAAAGGATCCTTGTGTGCCATTGAGTTCGATGTAGACCAGCCGAAACGCTCGCGTCTTCTTTTCTATCTTCCTCCGCGCATCCTTCGAAAAATTTCGGACTGAGCAGACCGATCAACAAAGAGTTTCTTTGCACCAAGGACTTCAGTATATTTCGAGAGTGATGAAAACAATTTCTGCCAAAAAAAATATCGCCGCCATTGATGTTGGAACAAATTCATTCCATTTAATCGTTGTGGAATATTCTCCTTCCACTGGCCAGTTCCGCACGCTAGCTCGCGAAAAAGAATTAGTAAGGCTCGGTTCGGGCTCAACAGATATGAAATATTTGTCCGAGAATGCGATGACCCGCGGCATTCAGGCGTTGCGATTATTTAAAAAGATCGCCGCAGCATTTAACGCTCCCATTCGTGCGATTGCAACAAGCGCAGTGCGCGAAGCATTGAACCAGGAAGAGTTCATCCGACGTGCGAAGACCGAAGCGGGAATAAAACTTGAAATTGCCTCCGGCGCCGAAGAAGCACGTTTGATCTATCTGGGAGTTGTTCAAGCGCTGCCTGTCTTCAATAAAAAAATACTCTGCATTGATATCGGCGGCGGAAGCACAGAATATGTTATCGGAAAGAAAAAGAAAATCCTCTCCAGCAACAGCATAAAACTTGGTGCGGTTCGCTTATCGGAACGGTTTTTCCCTTCCGGACGTGTTACCGAAAAATCCATAAAAGAATGTAGAAAATATGTCCGCGGGATGCTCACCCCCATTGTACGCGAAATTGGAAAATACGACTATCAGCAAGTGATCGGCAGTTCCGGCACAGCGATGAATTTAGCGAAGATTATTCTCTCCAGCCGCGGCGAAAGAAACGAATTGTCGTTGAATAATATCCGTTTCAACGATGAGGAATTATTTTCTGCGGTAGACACTATCTTATCGATGGAATATCCGGACGATCGAGTGAAGATTGAAGGATTGGATCAATCTCGGGCCGATATTATTCCTGCCGGTGCAATAATCCTTGAACAGACATTCAAAGAGTTTGGAATATCAGAGATGACCGTTTCGGAGTACGCATTGCGCGAGGGAATTATCCTCGATACGATGGAAAAGTCTGTTCAGCGACCGTCGTTTCATCACCTTTCCGATATCCGGTACAACAGCGTTCAACATCTTTCACAGCAATTCCATAATGAAATTAAACATGGCAAACAGGTTTCAGATCTTGCGTTGAAAATATTCGATCAGACCGGACGATGGCACAAACTTTCGTCCGCAGAACGTGAATACCTTGAAGCAGCGGCATTACTTCACGAAATCGGCTTATCGATATCGCACGCGCTTCATCATCGACACTCCTACTACATCATCAAAAACGGTGAACTGTTAGGATTTACGGAAAATGAAAAAGAAATCATTGCCAATGTTGCCCGATACCATCGGAAGAGTCATCCCAAAATAAAACATGAAGGCTTTCGATTATTGTCTCCCGAAGATCAATCAATTGTATCAAAACTTGCATCCATCCTACGTATTGCAGATGGACTCGATCGAACACATAGCGGAAAAATCACCGATGTAAAAGTACGCGCATCCGGAAAACGGCTTCGTTTTCAGATCGCATCAAAACGAAAGAATGAATTGGAAATTGAGTTCTGGGGCGCTGATCGAAAAAAAGAATTGTTCGAAGAACTCTTCCGAGTTACAGTAACATTCGAGCAGCCGCGAAGAAAATAAACATGTTACCCCCATCCATCTGCTTCATCATATGATAATGTTCGCGTAACTTCTTCATTATGAACGATGAGTATCTTTGCATCGTCACATAACGAAAAATTTCTGCGATGCGAATAGCACATCTTTCCGACCTTCATTTAAGTCCGGATCATTTCCCCGAACGCACTGATGCGTTTTATGAAATTCTTCAGAAATGTCGGTTGTTAAAAACGGATCACATCGTCATTACCGGCGACATTACAAACCAGGCAAAACCGAAGGAATTTGCCCACGCCCGAAGTATTTTAAAGGAATTCGGACTTCTCGATCCCGCAAAACTGACCGTCACAATCGGAAATCATGACATCTTCGGTGGTCCATTCTATGCAGAGGATGTGTTGTCGTTTCCCGGATTCTGCAAACAAACAAATTATGAAGCAAAAGTAAAAGAGTTCCATGCCGCTTTTCATGAGTCGTTTGAAGGATGTAAATATGTCTCCGGCTCATCTATCTTCCCGTATGTGAAAATCTTGCGCGATGTCGTTTTTGTCGGGATCAACTCAGTCGCTCAATGGAGTACGCTTAGAAATCCTTTGGGATCCAACGGAGATATCGGCAAGCAACAACACCAACGGTTGAAGGAGATCTTTTCCAGCGATATGCTGAAAGGCAAAACGATCTTCGTATTGATCCATCATCATTTTAGCAAGCTAGAGTCAAAGAAATCTACAGGGAAATTGGAGCGGTTGTGGCACACCATTGAATCAAGCACAATGAAATTGTGGAAAAAGAAGCGGCTCTTCCAATTGTTCAACAACGTTGATGTGGCAAAAGTGTTGCACGGACATTTGCATCATCATGACGAATATACCAGAAAAAACGTCACATTTTTGAATGCCGGGGGAACGATGTTTGCCAACGCTCAAGGTGATCGATTGTTTCACTTGCTGCACGTTCAAAAAAAGAGTATTGAAAAAATTACTATCAGCATACTGGCGCCAAAACAGTTACATCCTGTCTTGGCAAAGGCACGATAACACACTCCGTAACATTCGCTTCATACATTATTCAATGTTAATAACTGATGTTTCGCAAAGAGATGTACGTGGTTCACCGTGGCGCGAAAACGGCAGACATCTCCAAAGGAGTCCTTACCGAAGGGACACTTTGTGTCTGATCTGAGCAAATCCTTCGTTATTTGTCCCGATGTTCGGAATCTCCCGCTTTTCAGGATTCCACAGAGGCGGACAGGCTCACCATGACTGGTTATTCTTATTCTACGAAACATGGGTTAATAAAATCTTTATTGTGTACTGAAATTTTGAAATGTGTTCATTCAATCTGTGAAGTCCGCGTATTATACGTAAGTGTTATAAAGCCTGTATCCGTGAAAATGGAGCATAGTGTATAAAAATTAATTATTTCAAGAATGGAAAAGCATGAAAAAAGTACTTCAAAGACGATTAACAAAAATTAAACTTTTATGCACCGATGTAGACGGCGTTCTTACGGATGGCGGAATGTATTATGGAGAAGATGGCGTTGAGCAAAAAAAATTCTCAACTCGTGACGGAATGGGATTAACGCTTCTTAGAATTGCCGGGATCATCACTTCCATCATTACCAGTGAGCAGACGAAAATTGTAAAACTGCGAGCCGATAAACTGAAGATTAAAAATCTGTATCAAGGTGTTCACCGAAAAATGGATGTTCTTGATAAGATTCGAAAGCACTACGCGTTAGAATGGGACGAGATTGCCTATATTGGCGATGATATTAATGATCTTGAAGTGCTGGGAAAAGTCGGCTTTGCTGCTACACCATCCGATGGATGCAAATGGAATAAACAATTAGCGCATTATGTCACCGAGCGTCGTGGCGGAGATGGATGCGTTCGTGAAATCTGTGACCTTATCCTTGAGGCACAGCATTTGGACAACAAGATCTTTCAGTTATACAAAAAGGGCTAAGGAAATTTATTTCTTGAAGCTACATGAAAGATTTCTTCACGCTCTCGATACATTCTCGTAATCTTTCATTTACTGTTTATTCACCTCCCCTTCATTCACGGTTAATGTTGAACACGTACATTTGTATCCGTGAATACGATGATTGGTCGACGACAGTTTCTTTTCCGCAGCAGCATGCTTATTGCAGGTGTTCTCTTATTTTTCTTTACCTTTCGCAATATTAATATCGCTACAACACTTACCCTCATTTCAGATGTCGGATATCTTTGTATTGTTATTTTCTCCTTTTATTTTGTTGGATGTATTTTTGACTCCCTTGCTTGGCAGCAACTTCTCCCAACCTCCCAATCAATATCGTTTATTCGAATTGTGTTGATTCATATTGCCGGAGAATCGTTTTATCGCTTCCTCCCCGCCGGTGTCGTGGTTGGTGAATCAGTAAAAGTGATGTTGATGGCAAAACATACATCTGTTCCAACGCCTCACATCGTTTCAAGCCTGTTAATGAGAAAAGTCTTCCTGGGACTAGCGCAAGCACTGTATATCGGTGTTGTTGTTTTAGCCGGTATAACGATAGGTTCCTCCCGATCAGATTCTATACTTACACAAACTGGCCTTACCGTTAGTTTCTTACTGCTTATCGTATTTTTGACGATAGGATACTTTCTCGCCAAAGGAAATCTCGGGAGCGTTAGTTACAGATTGTTGATGCGTCTTCCGTTCAGAGCAGTTCAAACGATGCTGTATCGGACAAAAAAAACGTTTTTCGAGACAGATATCGTTGTGAAGAATGCAATTGTGCGGAATTCAACAACAAACATTGCCGCAATACTGTTTTTCTTTTGTGGGTGGCTTACAGAACTTGCGGAAACATATTGCATTCTTTTTTTACTGGGTGCGAAGGTATCCTTCCAGGATGTTATGATATTTGAACCGGTCGTTTCCTTTCTTCGATCAGTGGTATTCTTTATTCCTGCCGGTCTCGGGGTGATGGACATCGGATACTCCGCTTCACTACAATCCGCAGTACCGGGAATGACGATGACTATTGCCGCTGCATTTATCATCATCAAACGGGCAAAGGAATTGTTTTGGATTATTATAGGAGTAAGCGTAGCAACTGTTTTAGGAAGAATACAATTCACAAACAAACGATTTCATTCACACCCCCAGAACTTAACGGATATTGCTCCAGCTCAAACTCAGCCATAAATCAATTGAAACATTCATGAAGAAAAAAATTCTATTCATCTGCGGCTCTAACAATCAGACAACACAAATGCATCAAATAGCCTCCCATTTGATGCATGAGTTTAATTGTTTTTTCTCTCCCTATTATGCCAGCGGACATGTTGAATGGATGCGACGAGCGGGGTTGACGGAAATGACGATCATGGGTCAGCGATATATTGAACAGTGCATGCAATATTTCAAGCTGCATGGATTACAAATTGATTTTCGTGGAGTTAACCATTCATACGATCTGGTATTGACCTGCGCCGATCTTGTTGTGCCAAAAAATATTCGCAGTACCAAAATTATTTTGGTGCAGGAAGGAATGACAGACCCTGAAAATTGGGCATATCGAATGGTAAAATTACGCCTCATGCCCCGATGGTCTGCGAGCACATCAACGATGGGATTGAGCGATGCCTATGTCAAATTCTGTGTAGCAAGCGAAGGATATAAAGACCTGTTTATTCGCAAAGGTGTCAAACCGGAAAAAATTGTTGTCACGGGAATACCAAATTTCGATCATTGCAAAAAATATTTTCAAAATTCATTTCCGCACAAGAATTTTGTCCTTGTCTGTACCTCCGATTCCAGAGAAACGGTGAAGATGGAAAATAGAAAACGGATCATTTTGGATGCAAAAACGATAGCAAATGGCCGTTTATTGATTTTTAAACTTCATCCGAATGAGAATATATCACGCGCCACAGCAGAGATCAATCGGTATGCTCCCGATGCGCTAGTATTTTCACACGGCAGTGCCGAAGAAATGATTGCCAATTGTGATGTATTGATTACTCAATTTTCGTCAACGGTGTACGTTGGAATCGCTCTCGGAAAAGAAGTCTATTCAAATTTTCCCATAGATGAATTGAAACGATTAACACCTCTTCAGAACAATTCTGCGGCAAAAAATATTGCCGATCTGTGTCGAATCGTAATAGAAAAATCACACTCAAACATTCTGCCGTTTCGACAAAAAATGCAGCCGTTGAAGAGAATATTTCAAAACAAATATAAACGCAAACTGTTTCAATTGTTTTCGAAAGCATCATGAAAACTCTCCTCGTTATACAAGCGCGAACAGGTTCCACGCGGTTTCCAAACAAGGTAATGATGCCGCTTGTTGGAGCACCGTTGCTCCAGCGAATGGTCGAGCGCGTACAGTGTATTTCCGGGAAAGTCGATCTGGTTGTTGCCACTACGAAAGAGAAGAGCGACGATCCAATACGAAAATTGTGTAAAAAAATTGGAGTGCCGTGTTTTAGCGGTCACCCGACAGATTTGTTAGACCGTCACTATCAAGTAGCAGCACAAGAAAAAGCCGATCTGATTATCAAGATTCCTTCGGATTGTCCATTGATCGATCCTGCTGTGATTGAAAGGGTGCTTCGATTCTACCAAAAATCATTACATCACTACGATTTTATCAGCAATCTGCATCCGGCTACATACCCAGACGGAAATGATGTGGAGGTGATGACGTTTGAAACACTAGAAATCGCCTGGCGCGAAGCAAACAAAATCTATGAGCGCGAACATACAACTCCATTCATATGGGAACATCCGGAGCGGTTTAAGATCGGAAATGTTGAATGGGAATCAGGAGTGAACTATTCAATGTCCCATCGCTGGGTGCTCGATTATCCCGAAGATTATGAGTTCATCAAATCTGTCTACAAAAAACTTTGGACGAATATTCATCCTAATTTTTCGCTGTACGAGATATTAGGAATGTTGGAACTCGAACCGGAAATACACTCCATCAATACAAAATATGCCGGAGTGAATTGGTACCGTCATCATCTTGATGAATTGAAAACAATTTCCAAGCACGAAACTAAACAGGTAGTATTACCCAATGACTGAACAGCACAAAATTGAACTTGAACTCCTCGCCCTTCGCGTGCGAGAACATATCATCCGAATGTCAACGGACGGAGGGTGTTTTATTGGTGCTTCCCTTTCTTGCGCTGATCTTCTTGTCTATCTCTATTCGGAAGTGTTAAACATTTCACCTCAGACTGTGGCGAATATGGAACGGGATTATTTGTTTCTATCAAAAGGGCATGATGTTCCGGCGCTCTATGGAACATTGGCTGAATTGGGTTTTATTGAATCTTCACGGCTGGAAAATCACCTTAAGACCCATGATTCAATCTATTGGCACCCTAACAGAATGATATCCGGAGTAGAATTTCATTCAGGATCACTGGGTCACCTCCTTTCAGTATCAATCGGCGTTGCACTTGATATAAAAATGCGGGGAGGCAATAATCGTGTCTTTGTTGTTTTAGGCGACGGTGAATTAAATGAGGGATCAATTTGGGAAGGATTGCTGGTTGCATCGGCCTATAAGCTCGATAATCTCGTCATTATTGTCGACCGGAACGAGTTTCAAGCAAATGTTCGGACGGAAGAATTAATCCCGTTAGAATCAATCGATAAAAAATTCAAAGCCTTCGGCTGCTGGGTAAAAAGAATTAACGGGCACGATTTCGAACAAATGGAACAGACATTTTTACAAGTCCCCTTCAGTGCAGAACAACCCAGCGTGGTTATCGCTGATACGATACGAGGAAAAGGATTACCAAGCATAGAACACCGCGCCGACCGATGGTTTGTGAATTTCACGCACGAAGAAGTGGAAATGCTTCTGGATGAATTACGCGGTGAAAAAACGAGCGTATTGACATCTGAAACACTCATGGTGAGATAAGTATGACCTACGAAGAAAAACTCAAAGAAATTTCAGAACAGAATTCTCGGCTCGTTGTAATGACCGCTGAGAATCGTGCGGCAATCCGCAACTTGCCAAAAGTACTTGGCAATCGATTTATCGACGTGGGCATCGCCGAACAAACAATGATTGGGGCGGCTGCGGGTCTAGCGCTCCGTGGAAGAATACCTATTGTTCATGCCCTTGCATCGTTTCTTACTCTCCGCGCTTTTGAATTTATCCGCACGGATGTTGGCGTTGGAAATCTCCCGGTAAAACTGATCGGCGGTGTTCCAGGATTTTTATCGGAAGCGAATGGCCCAACACATCAAGCTATTGAAGATGTCTCTGTCATGCGTGGTATTCCGAATATGAAAGTTTTTTGTCCGGCCGATCATGAAGAGCTTGTTGCCGGTCTACCTCAGATTCTTGAAGATAAAGCTCCATGGTATATCCGTTACACCGCGCTGCCACCCTTTGTAAAACATTATAATCAATTTACAATCGGAACGGCAGAAGTCCTTGCCGATGGAATGGATGTTGCATTGATTACTTATGGATTTATGACAAAAGAATCATGGAAAGCAAAAGAGATTTTAGAAAAAAAGGGGATATCTATCCGCTACATTAATCTTAGAACATTAAAACCGATTGATGAAGCGGTGATCGTCTCTGCCGCCAAAGAATGTTCATTAATTGTCACTGTGGAAGATCATTTTCTCATCGGCGGATTATATTCGATCCTCGGCGAGATCTTTCTGAAACACTCATTCATGAAAATGGTTATGCCAATTGCATTGGACAACCAATGGTTCAAACCGGCACTGCTGCATGATGTACTGGCATATGAAGGATTTACGGGTGAACAAATCGCATCGAAAATTCTCCTTCGTCTGCACGAGATAGAAAAGGGAAATACCGTTTACGGAGAAAAACAGGTCGAACCAATATTGTAAAGGGAACTCTGATGAATACCGTCTCATTCAACGAACACTATCCAACTATTGAACGATCAAACGAGTTGTATACTCGAGCACTTGGTGTAATCCCTGCGGTTACCCAAACGCTTGCAAAAGGTCCTGGACAGTATGTGAACGGCGTGGCGCCAAAATATTTGGTTCGAGGAAAAGGATCGCACGTATGGGATGCTGACGGGAATGAGTATTTGGATTACACGATGGGTGTCGGCCCTCTCTCGCTCGGATATTCGTATTCGACTGTCAATGATGCAATCAAAAAACAATTGGAAGATGGAATTACTTTTTCATTAATGCACCCTCTTGAAGTAGAAGTAGCCGAATTGATTCATTCCGTTATTCCCAATGCGGAATCGGTTCGATTCAGTAAAACAGGCTGCGATGTAACCTCCGCTGCTGTTCGTCTTGCACGAGCATTCACGGGAAGAAACAAGATCCTTTGTTGCGGCTATCACGGTTGGCACGATTGGTATATAGCCGTTACAGATCGCAATAAAGGAATTCCCTTGAGTGTACAAGAACAAACATTCACCTTCAACTACAATGACATTCAATCCGTCATTGATTCCATTGATCGTGATACAGCATGCGTTATTCTTGAACCAATTGTATTTGAAGCACCGAAAGAGAATTTCCTGCACAAATTGAAAGAAGTGTGTCGTCAAAACGGCACAGTGTTGATTTTTGATGAAATGTGGACGGGATTTCGTCTTGCTGTCGGCGGTGCGCAGGAGTATTTCGGAGTAAAAGCGGATCTCGCATGTTTTTCAAAGGCAGTTGCAAACGGCATGCCTCTCTCGATTCTGACCGGACGGAAAGATGTTATGCAGCTTCTTGAAAAGGAAGTGTTTTTCTTTACCACATTTGGTGGAGAAGCTTTGTCTCTTGCAGCGGCAAAAACCACCATTGAAGAGCTGATGGAGAAACGAGTTCCGGAATACCTCTCCATCCAGGGAAACAAACTCAAGTTAGCATATAACCAACTGGCAGACGATCTCGGGATCTCATTTACACGATGTTCAGGTTTTGGATGCCGTACCATTGTCACGTTTGATGCAAGCGTTGGAAATCCACTTGAATTAAAGTCGTTCGTCCAGCAAGAGTTGATCAAACGGGGAATCCTGTGGACCGGATTCCATAATATGAGTTTTTCTCACAGTGATACCGATATCGACTATACACTTACAGCATATCGAGAGATTCTTCCTTTACTGAAGAAAGCCGTCTCGGAAAAAAATGTATCTACTCTGCTTCGTGGCGATCCAGTTGAACCGGTTTTTCGCAAAACAAGCAATTTCAATATGAAACCGAAAAAGGTTGGGCAATGAACGAACTCTTCTCCCTCAAAAATAAAATTGCAATCGTCACCGGTGCACTCGGATTGATCGGTAAGCAGCATTGTTTCGCATTGGCAGAAGCTGGCGCACATGTCGTGGTTTCTGATACGGAATTGGAAAAATGCGAACTATTTGCAGATGAATTGAAAAGCTCAACGCCAAATGAAATACTTTCCATCAGTACCGATATTACCAGCAAGTCATCTCTTATTCGGTTACGGAAAACGGTTGTTGAAAATTTCGGCCGGATCGACATTCTGGTGAACAACGCTGCCATCAATGATAAATTTGAATCTCCCGCGTCAGCAACAGAACAATCAATGTTTGAGAACTATCCCCTCCAACAGTGGCAAAATTCGCTCGATGTCAATGTTACCGGAATGTTCCTCAGTTCTCAAGTCATCGGGACCATAATGGCGGAACAAGGAAATGGTAGTATCATCAACGTCGCATCAACCTACGGATTGGTGGCGCCGGATCAGTCTCTTTATACAACGCCAGACGGAATTCAACCGTTTTACAAATCGCCGGCGTACCCAACAACCAAAGGTGCGGTGATTTCGTTCACGAAATTTCTGGCGGCATACTGGGGGAAAAAAGGTGTAAGGGTGAATGCATTATGCCCCGGAGGAGTGAAAAATGGACAGGATGAATACTTCGTCCAAAAATATTCATCTCGCACAATGCTTGGGCGTATGGCCGAACCAACCGATTATAAAGGCGCTCTGGTATTTTTAGCCAGCGATGCCTCTCGGTACATGACCGGTGCCAATCTGATCGTGGATGGTGGCTGGACGGCGTGGTGATAAAAAACAAGATTTTCATAAATCATTAACCATACACACGGAGACTATTGTATGAACAATACAATTCAAATCGGCAATCGTTTTGTCGGCAAAGGAGAACCGGTATTTGTCATTGGCGAGATCGGAATCAACCACAATGGATCAATGGAGATTGCAAAAAAATTGATTGATGGCGCAGCTCTTGCGGGCTGTGATGCGGTGAAATTTCAGAAACGAACTCCAGAGTTATGCGTTCCCAAAGAACAACGGGACATCATTCGTGAAACTCCGTGGGGAAAAATGACATACCTTGAGTATCGATATTTAATGGAATTCGATGCTGCACAATATGCTGAGATCGACCGATACTGCAAAGAACGGAAAATTATGTGGTTTGCATCATGCTGGGACGAAGAATCAGTCGATTTTATTGAACAGTTCAAACCCGTCTGTTACAAAGCTGCTTCAGCAGCATTAACAGATCTTCCCTTATTACGAAAAAAGCAGGGAACGAATAAACCACTTATTCTTTCCACCGGAATGTCAACACAACATGAAATTGAATATGCAATGAATGAGCTTGGAACAAAAAATATTCTTATTGCCCATTCAACATCCACATATCCTTGTCCCCCGGAAGAACTGAACTTGAAAATGATATCAACACTGCAAACCAAATACCCTGACTGCCCAATTGGATATTCCGGACATGAAACAGGATTAGCTCCGACATGGGCTGCTGTAGCAATGGGAGCAAAATTTGTTGAACGACACATCACACTCGATCGCGCAATGTGGGGAAGCGATCAGGCGGCATCCGTCGAAATTGGCGGCCTCATGCGCCTTGTTTCAAATATTCGTGACATCGAAAAAGCATTTGGTGACGGTGTAAAGAAAGTATATGAAAGCGAACTAGGTCCAAGGAAAAAACTTCGCCGTGTGAGAGAGGCGGTTGCAGCGTAATTCCTATGCGTTTAGAGATTCTATCGCCCGTCATAATCGCATGTTCAGCACTCGTTCTCATTTTATTAGAACGAATCATTCCGTACACAGAGGGACAACCATTATTTCGAAAGGGCTTTTGGAGCGATCTGGGAATGTATACTATTTTTCAAAGTTACCTTCTAAGCTGGGCCATATTCGGTTTTATTTATTGGCTGGACGGTCAAACAGGGCTTTCACACTTTCAGAGTATTTCGCATTGGCATCTTGGAGTCCAGTTTTTGTTATTTCTGATAACGCACGATTTGTATATCTATCTGTTCCATCAGTGGCAGCATCGCAATAAATATCTCTATCGTATTCATGAGGCCCATCATTCTGTAGGTGATGTTGATTGGTTAGCGGGGGCCCGCTCGCATTCTTTGGAAATTCTGATCAACCAAACAATAGAATTTTTACCGATTATTCTTCTCGGTGCTGCTCCGGAAGTGGTATTGATCAAAGGAATCGTTGATGCCGTTTGGGGAATGTATATTCATTCGAATATCGATGTGCATTCGGGTTGGCTGCAGTATATTATTAATGGACCGGAGATGCACCGATGGCATCACTCTAAAGGAAAAGGAAATAGTGTAAATTTCGGGACAAAGTTTGCTCTGTGGGATTGGCTGTTCGGTACAGCCTACCTTCCTCGCCCCGAAAAACCGGCAGAATATGGATTGTCTAACTCCAACTTCCCGGAGGGATATTTTTCCCAACACTGGTTTGCCTTTCGTTCCTTCCGAAAGAAATAATCCTGATATTCATAACAGTACGATGATCGTACGATAATTTTTCCTACCGAAATAAATTGTTTATTGATGTTAACAATGTACATCAAGACAGCATTTCATCCGATGTTCATTTTACGATATAACTCACCAGGTACTACTACAGATGTCCTTGTGAACAAGGAGGAATAACTCTATGAATAGAACAGCCGAACAAAGAAGCACCTCGTCTCCCATTGAAGATAAAGTCGCCAATATTCTGGCATACACTAAAAATTTCGCCCATGCGGCAGTAGCTCAAAATGATGACGATAAGGTTGTCTCAATGTTGCGGTTCGCAGAAAATTTTGCCCTCAATGGAAATTTTGAAAGCGCCTTCATACATATTCAACGTGCGTATAACGTAAGTCCCTCGCATCCTAATATCCCCCTCATGGAAAAGAAGCTTCACGATCTGAACAAAAACAGTTCAGCTCACATTCGTAACGTCACTGCTATGAACGAAATGTCAACACCATCTTCTCATGCGTTTTCGATCCAAGAGTATGTGGCACATCTTCATCTGGAACACGAGTCAAAAGAAATACAAGAACTATTATCCCGTGCAGAGTACTATCGCGAACAAAACGAGATCGCTCAAGCAAAAAAGGCTATTTCCCGTGCATATGAGATAGATCCATTGAATGATTCGATTCATAAGATTGAGCAACGTTTATGTGTGGAAGATATCGATACGGATCATACCATTCGATCAATTGTTCTTCATGCATATCAACAATTGAAAGAGAAGGATTATGACGGGGTGCTCGTCTCTTTGCAGCAGGCGTACGAAATTGATCCATTGAATGAAAGAATTCTGTCGATTGAGGGTGCCTTGGAAATATCGGCAAAAAATAACTTGTCACCTGTAGAAGAGCATCTGTTGGCTGCGCATCGATATTATGGATCGAATGAATACGATAAAGCAATCATGGAGGTTCGTCTCGGGTATCTTCTTGATCCTTTTAATGAACAGTTGTCAAAATTAGAAGCAAGAATTGAAATTGCTCAACAGAAAAAATAGCGCAGGTGATGATATTGTCCCCTCCTGATTTCCTATCGAATTCCATTCTTCAGCTTATTGAAGCCACACTTCCACTCTTCGATTTTTAAATTTGCCAACTGAGGTTTTGCTTGTAGTGATTGCGTCTTCTGCACCAAATCCGGCAATATTCGATGGCGGAATATTGATTCCTCGGGCTTTAAACTCTCCCGCAATTTCTTCTGCCTGTTCAAGGGATAACCGTTCACGTGAACTGTTTTTTTCATCAGTATCGGTAAATCCGATCAATTTTAATTGTGGATAATTGTTTTCTTTTAAAAACTCCACGACACGTTCCAGGTCTGATTGTGCTTTTGTATCCAGGAAATCTTTCCCTCTTTGGAACCGAAGATTGACAGAAATCCGTTTTGCATTTTGTACAAACTCTGTATATGCTTTTGATGCATTCGTTGAGATGGAAGGATTATTTTCCACCCGAACGTTTAAATCGACAAATTTATTGGCGTGAACAATGTGCTGTCCTTTTTCACTGAGTGCATAGCGTACAAATTCACGTACTAATTGATTTGCAGGAGTAGCTGAAGTGTATAAATACAACCGTCGAGCAAGTGGATAATCTTCTCGGCCGATCGTCAAAAAATTTGCAAACAGAGGATCGGAATTGCTTTCACTGATTGCAATTACTTTATTTTCATTCGCATAGGTGAATCCTAAAAACCCGATTGCATGTGGATCCATTTCAACCGCTCGAGATAACTCGCCGCTGTCTTCATAAAATTTTGCATCGCCGGAAATCTGATCCTCCCGGATACGTTTCATCACAAGTTGGTGAAACGTTTCATGTGTTCCACTATTAGTATCGCGGGCATAAAGCGTAATCGTGGCATTCTCTCCGGTAAGTGATTTCCAATTGACAATTTCACCAGAAAAGATCTTGCCAACCTGTTCCACTGTAAGTGTTTTTACTGGATTACTGGGATGAACAATAATCGCAAGTCCATCAAGTGCAAGCACATGTTCATTTGAAGAACTGTACATATTTCCTAATCCTTTGGTCTGAAGTAAAATTGCTTCGTCGTATTTAATTTCTCGGGATGACATTCCAATATCGCATGTATTATTCCTTAGGTCCTTGAATGCAAACGCTGAACCGTGAGCAAAGACTTCGATAACAAGTTTCGCCATAGAATCCGGGTGAGAAAAGACAGCATATTTCTCTTGTGGGACCTTTCCCGTTCGCCATTGAATTGCCGTCCCGCCAATGTTGTGAATGAATCCTTCCACGATTGAAGGAAGCAACTTTGCTCCAATCGTATTCGATCCGTGAATTCGTAAAATAGTTCTTTCTTCGATCAGAGGATCTGATTGGAAATAAAAATATCCTCCGGCAAGAGCAAGAAATACTACTGTAATGCCGACAAGCAATGGTACGATCCTGCTTCTCTTTTTTTCTCTCTCTTTGCTGGAAATAGGCGGAATCTGTTTTTGCAGTAAATAATCGTTTCGAAGTTGGGACCGAATAAATGTGATCGTATGAATATCGGGTAATGGGTTTGGTTTTATTCCAATACCCCTCAATCCAGAAACAATCTTTGGGATACTTTCTCCGATTGTTTCTTCTTTAACGTGCATCGTTGCAGAAGATCCGACAACCTCTTTCCATTGAGTCTGTTTTGTGTCGAATTCTGCTCTACTCATCCCGTACAATAAAGGAAAAATAGTTTTTTTTGAGCGCTGAGCATTTTCAATCTCCGGCTTATACATATTGAACGTGGTCAAGGAAAAAGGAGAAAGTATCAGAATGACTGCTTTTGACATCGCCAGTGCTTTGACATTTTCCTCCTTGTCTTCGTGACGAAATAAATGTGTTGCAATTCCGGCTTCCTCAAACCGTAGTGCAAATTGTAAGGCAATCGTTTTTTCTTCAGGATTGTAAACAATAAAAACCATCGCAAACTCCGTATGAATGAAATGATAGTAAAAATACTATTAGACTATTACTTGGATGTAAATGAGGTATTAAATTTGATTAACACGATCTAAAGAATTTCTTAACTCCTTTTCATCCTTGGAAGAATGATTCCACAACAAAAAGGAAACCGATGGAATGACCTGATTGTGAAATACATTTGCAGTGTGTCTTGTTCACATTGTCGCCCTCGAGACACAACCAGCATCATAGATCAAAGTATATTCTTCTGCATCATCATCTGTTAACGTTTGCATAACTTCTTCATTATGAACGATGTCTATCTTACCACCACAATATATAGGCTCATGGTCGCAATGTTCTGAACCAAATGACATTCTTCTGGCTTTCTTCATAAAATTCGTACCCGCATACTATTATGATATTCTGTATAATTTTTTTGACTTTCCTCTCCGATTTTTCGATGCTTAATAAAGGAGATGAACTTTTCCGTGCGCAGGATTATATCAGTGCAATGGTAGTGTACTCTGCTCACGCAAAAGCATATCCGAATGATGTTGAAGCATACTGGAGATTAGCACGCGCCGCCATTTGTGCTGGGGACGTCACACCAATCGACGAGCAGGGGAAATACTATCGGAAAGCATTAGATGCGTCAACAGAAGCTGTTCGATTGGACTCATTACATTCGGACACTCAATGTTGGTACGCTGTGTCAATGGGATATATTGCCCTCACCGAAGGAAGCAAAAAAAAAGTGGAATTATGCCACAGTATTCAGAAAGCACTTACCATTTCCATCACCGTTAATCCCCGCAATGATGTCGCATATTCTGTCTATGGTACTTTTTACCGCGCTTTGGGAAATATCGGGTGGGTTGAACAACAGTTGGCCACACTTCTGCTCGGAGGTTTGCCAAAAGGCGGATATGCAGATGCGGAACAGATGTTATTGAAAGCGATCGAACTTGCTCCGAATATTCTCCGACATCGATACGAACTTGGTCTGCTATATTTTGATTGGGGAAAGGAAGAAAAAGGGAAAGAGGTATTTCGATCTGCTCTTCTGTTACCGCAAACACTTGCCAGTGATAAACACCGGATAGAAGACATGAAACAAAAACTATTGCTGTAGATTGTTCCCGATTTTTATTACGACTCGTTGCAACCGCTATTTTTGTTCCTTACCCATATAGACCAATTTCACGCCGGAGAGTTTTGCATATTCAGTAATGCGTTCATCGCGATAGAATTCTTTATAATAAATCTTGGTAATACCAGCGTTGGCAATCAGTTTAAAACATGTTAAACAGGGAGAAGCGGTAACATAAATTTCGGCTTGATCGATTCGAATTCCATGTTTTGCAGATTGTGCAACCGCATTTGCTTCTGCATGGACAGTGCGAACACAATGATCGTTATCAATATCATGTCCTATCTCGTCGCAATGCGGCGCGCCCCGAAGACTTCCATTATATCCGGTAGAAAGAATTGTCCTATCTCGAACGATCACCGCACCGACATGCTTTCTGCTGCATGTACTTCGTGTTGCTACCTGATCTGCAATGTTCATAAAATATTCGTGCCAGGATATACGTTGGTCGTCCATACTGTTCCTATCGGATGAGTTGCATTTTTTTTGTTTCTGTAAAATTGCCTGTCCGTAATTGATAAAAATATAGTCCGCTGCTTAGTGATGATGCGTTAAATGTGACGGAATGTTTTCCGGATAATTGTTCTTCGTTGACCAGTGTTGCCACTTCTCTTCCAAGCACATCGTATATTCTTAATACTACGTGATCGACCACTGGTAATTGATAATTGATCACTGTCGAAGGATTAAACGGATTCGGATAATTCTGCTCTAATCCAAAACCAGATGGGAAACTCTGCTGTTTCGCAACATAAACCACTGTTTTCATAATGCCAAGTTGATCGGCAATACCTTGCGCTATTGCTTTTGCCGTCTTATCAAATGAATGTGCCGTTGCACAATTCATATCCTCATACGTAAGAGCAAGTACTTTTTCTCGATGATTGTACCAGAACCAGCTTTCGGGATATTGTTTTGCCGCAGCTCCTCCCCAACTGACATGAGAATCCCATGGTTGTATCCATTCCGGAAAATTGAACACAACCGTATCGATAAATTGTTTTTCAATACCAGCATAGAGTGTTGACGTTCCCGATGCCAAATGGAACCAAAAAAATTTATGGCATTCGTACGCCGAATGCATATTCAATGCAATTCGTATCGGATTCGGTTTCGCCATCAACTGCATAAATGTATTTCGTAATACGGTTACTTCCGGCTGACTTGGATAGAATTTTGTCGTATCCCAATTGCTTTCAATATCAATATTATTCGCATTTTCCCGCGCTTTCCCAAGCTCAACACCATCAGGATTATACATCGGAACAATGGAAAAGACACAGCTATCGCGGAGTATTTTCCCAAGCGAAGTATTGGATAACAGGATTTTGATCAATTCATTCGTCACCCAGGTTCCTTGAACTTCTCCCGGATGCGTTCTGGCATGAATCCATACTCTTTTCCGCGGAACGGTAACTTGGGCTGTGTCTTGAATAGTCATTAAGAACATTGTTCGATTCTGTACTGTTGCACCAAGAGAATCGACAAGAACAAATGGGTTTTTTTTCCATACACTAAGATCATACAGCAGCGTATCATACCCATATCCCCAATTGCCTGATGCGGCGATTTTATACTCCAAGGTTGTGGTATCGGGAAAACCGCAGGGATCAACGAATGGAATCTCCTGTGAGGATCCAATGGAAGAGAGAACGATTGTTATGGAAAAGAGCTGTAAAAGTTTTTTCATTTCATGAGAATCATTTTTCTTGTTTCAACAACGTTGCCGGTACGCAATTGATAAAAATAAATACCGCTGGATATTGTCCGGGCGGAAAATGATGTTGAATATCTTCCGGTTTCCAGATGTTCGTTGACCAGGGATGCGACTTCGTTTCCCAGTATATCAAACACTTTCAGAGAAACGAATGCGCCGGTTGATATTGAAAAACTAATATTTGTGTTCGGGTTAAACGGATTAGGAAAATTTTGTTCCAACAAAAAGTTTTTAGGTGTTCCCTGCAGTTCGTCTTGCACAGAAAGCAATCCTTTTTTATACAACAACGCGATCCAGAGATCACCGTCAAATCCCCAGGAATAATTACTTGGTTCATTGAATCGTTGATAGGTATATCCTGTTCCCGTTAATTTCTCCCATGCCCTGAACAGTTTACCGCCTTGCTTTGCAGAATCGGCAAACAAAGCAAATGTATCATCAGCAGCACTGGACCATTCGATTCCGACAAAGACCGATTCCGGCACAGTCAGACTTCCCGTCATATTAAATGGAGATGGAATCATAAATGCTGTTCCTTTTCCTCCAGTGTCAAACGCTGCGATAGTAGTTTTGATCGATGTAATCGTCGTACCCGGACCGCCGGAGAGCGAATCGTAATATGCTTTCCCGTATCCTGTTTTCTTAAAAACAATTGTGATCGTATCCGGTGTGTTGACGGGTTTGACTATTCCCATCCAAAATTTTGCCCCAACAACATTGATCGGTTCTTGCACATCGAAGCGTTGGTATTTTCCAATATCGGTATATCCGTTTGTGCCAGCCATATATCCCCAGCCGTACGGATTTTTCTGAAGCAGTTTTGAATTACCGTAGAATAATGAGTCCACACCTTGTGTATAGAGCAGCGAAACCGATGTGAGCAACAATGTGATCAAATACTTCATAGGGGAAAATAACCAATGGTGATAATGTGAAAGAGTGCTCACCAAAAAAATGTTTACGGTGTCTCTTTCTTTCGAGAACAAATTTACACATTATTTGGTTATAAGATTAACTAAAATCGAACATGCGTTCTTTGTAAAAATTAATTACATTCCTCTACTGAAAACAAGGAATTCTATGAATATCAGTATTATTGGTGCCGGCAACATTGGCGGCGGACTTGGAAAGATTTGGGCAGAAAAAGGCCATACCATTACGTACGGGGTGCGTAATCCTTTGACCCCAAAAATTCAAACGATCCTCGAAGAAACAGACCATAAAGCTACTGCAACATTAATAAAACCCGCAGCCGAACAATCCGACATTGTTGTCCTCGCAACTCCTTGGGAAGCGGTCGGTGAAGTAGTATTTCAAATTGTGGATTTAAAAGATAAAATCCTTATCGATTGCACAAATCCGGTTAAACCGAATCCTGAATGGCCGCTCGCGCAGGGTAGTTCTGCCGCTGAAGAGATCGCCAAAAAACTTACCGGCTTTCGCGTGGTAAAAGCATTCAACACGTTAGGAGCGGTAAACTTGTCCGACGTGATATTTGGAAAAGTGCACGCCGATGCGTTTATCTGCGGTGATGATCAGGATGCAAAAAAAATAGTAACTCAGCTTGCCAAAGACATCGGGTTTGATGCCGTTGACGTCGGAGGATTACGCAGCGCAGAAATGCTGGAGTCTCTTGCTAAATTATGGATCACACTCGCCTATCAGCAGGGTATCGGACCGAACATCGCATTCAAGCTTTTGCATAAATGATGAACGAATCTTTCTTCCGCAACCTCTTTCGCCTTGCAGCAATCTATAATATCACCGTCGGAACGGCAGTCGTGTTATTTCCCCAAACTTTCTTCCAACTCTTCAATTTGCCGGAGATAAATTATTCCTATGTCATGAGCGGTTTGGGAATGTTTGTTGGTATTTATGGTTACGGTTTTTACCTGGTTTCACGCGATCTCCGGCGCAATCATCATTTTGCCATACTTGGTCTCGTCGGAAAATCATTCGGGATCGTCGGCTGGGGCTATTACACATATCTCGGAATTATTCCGTTTTCCGCACTATGGACAAACTTTTTCAATGATATTATCTGGATTCCCCCATTTATTGCCTATTTTTTTTGGCGAACAAAAATTTCATCATAACATTACCTTGTAGTTTTTCCGATAAACTTCTACCTTACTCGTAACAATTCCGCATCACACTTTCCCTTTTATGATTGAAAGGAATTCCGCCATGATACTCGATCATCTTTCACGCGCAGAAAAATATTTCAATGTTCACTCCAGTTTTAAGCACGCATTCGATTATATTCAAAAGACCGATCTTCGCGCACTACCGGAAGGACGACACGACATTGAAGGAGACGATCTGTATCTGATTATTGCACACGACCATAATGGAAAAGAACGCAGAAAATTAGAAACTCATAGAAAATATATCGATATCCAGCTTGCTATCGAAGGTGCTTTTCCGCTAGAGTGGCACGATATCGATTCATGCCGGAATGTCGCTGCTGATTACAGTCTCGAAAAAGATGTTGCCTTCTATAATGATCCCCCGCTCTTTACCGTGCAGATCGCATCGGATATGTTTGCTGTTCTTTTTCCAGAAGATGCACATGCACCGCAGCCGCCAATGACTGTTACAAAAAAAGCTATCGTGAAAGTGGCGGTGTGAACAAGTGGAATTTCGATTACAACGATGCCTGCTTCGTCCGTGGAGAATCGGTGATGAACTCTCGCTGGAGAAGCATGCCAACAATCGGAAGATCTGGATCAACGTTCGCGATCATTTTCCTCATCCATATACAAAAGGTGATGCGATGCGTTGGGTACAGCATGCATCGACATCTCTTTCGGAAACTGTCTTTGCAATTACGATTGATGGAAATGCAGTCGGAAGTATCGGTCTTGTGGCGAAAGATGATGTCTATCGCAAATCGATGGAGATTGGATATTGGCTCGGGGAAGAATTTTGGGGACGCGGTATCGTTACTGAGGCGGTAGGAGTCGTTTCGGAATACGGATTTGACAGATTCGATATCGTGAGGTTGTATGCCGATGTCTTTGAATGGAACAATGCATCGGTCCGAGTTCTTGAAAAAAATGGATACACATTTGAAGCTCGCTTAAAGAAAGCCGTCATCAAGGATGGTATGATCGCCGATGCATTGATGTACGCAAAACTAAAATACTAACAATGTCGAACAGAAGATATCTTTATGAAACCATGGAAAACTCTTTCCCGCACCATCATTCTTAATCACAGCAAATGGCTGAAAGTTGAGGATCATACTATCGAACTTCCTGATGGTAAAGTGCTGGAGAATTGGTGCTGGCTTGTCTCGCCGGATTATGTGAATGTTGTTGTACAGGATGAGAATGAAAATTTTGTCTGCTTTCGTCAGACGAAATACGCAGCAAATGGTATTTCCCTTGCACCAGTCGGCGGATATTTGGAACCGAATGAAGACCCGCTGGATTGCGCAAAACGAGAAGTTCGTGAAGAATTAGGATATGAAGCACGACAGTGGATTTCATTGGGCAAATTTCCATGCGACGGCAACCATGGCAATGGTTATGCACATCTCTATCTTGCACGCAGCGCACACCTGGTTGGAGAAATTATTGCCGATGATCTTGAAGAACAAGAGATTGTTATTCTTACCCGGAGTGAAATGATGCGAGCACTTCTTGAAGGTGAGTTTAAAGTTTTGGGATGGTCCGCCGCCGTGGCATTATCCCTTTTTCATGTCTAAATATTTATTTTTGGACCGCAGAATATGTATTCTATTTCGATCGAACATACGGGAAGCTTTTTGTCCTGCAAAATTCAAGGAAAGAACAAAGTCGAACATGTTATTCACTACCTCAATGATGTCCATTGTGCCATGGAAGAACATCACTGCGGCAAAGTGCTGATCGAAGAAAATTTATCCGGACCCGGATTGAACCTGCTCAACATTTATCACGTTATTCGAACAGCAAAAAAAACTGTATTCTCATTGCCGCACGCCATAGCATATGTGGACAGTAATCCCGCTCATGATCATAACAATATGAAGTTTGCTGAAACCGTTGCACGAAACCGCCATATTAACATGCGCTTATTCATCAACATCAAAGATGCGTCGGAATGGCTTGAAGGTATCTTATTATGAAATTCACTCTTGCCTGTTTCCTGCTCTTGTGTTCTTCTTGTTCCGCAATTCATGTTGCTTCGGATTTTACATTTGAAAATCTCTTTACCGGAAGTATTGAGGGTCCTGCATTTGACAGCAATGGAATGTTATACGTTGTAAATTTCCAACGCAACGGAACCATTGGAAAAGTTGCTGCGAATGGCGAGGCCGAATTATTTGTGGAATTGCCTCAAGGAAGTATCGCCAACAGCATCAAGTTTAACTCCAAAGGAGAAATGCTGCTTGCTGATTATCCGATGCACAACGTGTTAAAGGTGGATATGGCAACCAAACTCATCAGTATCTACAGTCATAATGAATTGTTTAACCAGCCAAACGACCTCTGCATCAACTCCAATGACCAGCTTTTTGCTTCAGATCCGCATTGGAAAACCAACAGCGGAAAATTGTGGCGAATTGATTCGGACGGTTCTTCTATTCTATTAGAAGATTCGATGGGAACGACCAATGGAATAGAATTAAGTCCGGATGAAAAAATATTATATGTTAACGAAAGCGTTCAGCGTAACGTGTGGAAATATTCCGTTGACGATTCTGGAAATATTTCAAAAAAGACTCTTTTCCATCATTTTGAAGATTTTGGAATGGATGGAATGAAATGTGATAAGCATGGAAATCTGTATATAACCCGCTATGGAAAAGGAACAATCGCAGTCATTTCGCCTGAAGGATTATTGATTCGCGAGATCCCATTGAAGGGGAAAAATTGCAGTAACCTTGTCTTTGGCGGAAATGGTGGAACAACAGCTTTTGTTACCATGCAGGATCGAAAACTTTTGGAACGGTTTACAAATGATATTCCCGGGAAAGCGTATTAATATGAAACAAGTGTTTCTTGTACTCACTCTGTGTTCTATTGCCACTGCTCAGACGTTTCAAGCGGTGGTTCAAAAATTGGAACAATCACCCGTTGAACAACGCCGGCGGATCATCGAGCAATATTTAAATACAAAACAATTTTCGCCGATTATCGAAAACGATTCCGTGCTTCATATTGTATTGTATGGATTGGCGGATTCAGTTTTTGTGAACGGAAATCTTCAACGCTGGCTTGCACCGGATAGACTCGAACGGATACCATGCGGAACATACTCGTTCTTCTATAGAACATACATCGTCCCATCTGATGCGCGTCTTGATTATCAATTGATCATCAATGGTGTAACGAAACTTGATCCTCAAAATCCGTTGATTTCACCGAGCGGATTTGGTCCGCATTCGGAAATCCGCATGCCAAAATTTATTACTTCTCCCTATCTCGCATTCCGGAATGATATCCCGCATGGTGTGATCGATTCACTCGCGCCACTCATGAAGATTCCATCACCCTTAAACCATTATCTTCCTTCACCACGAGCTATTAAAGTGTATCGTCCTGCCGGATACGATACATTAGCAAACCTTGCCTCGGTATATTTTCACGATGGTTTTGATGCTGTCGATTTTGCCCTTGCAGGAACCTTTATCGATAATCTGATCGACGAAAAAAAAATAGAGCCGCTTATCGCTGTATTCATCCCTTCGGTACAACGTCAGGATGAATATATTGGAAATAAACTGGAACAATTTGTGCGGTACGTAGCCGATGATATTGTTCCTATGATAGACATTCTTTATAAGACTGAACCATCGCCTCTCAAACGAGCGGTGATGGGAATTTCTAATGGGGGACATGTTTCACTGTATATGGCATTACGCCGCCCTGACGTGTTTCTCAATGCGGGTGGACAATCTTCAACAATCACACCATGGTTGGTTGACCTCACAAAAAAGCAATATGACGCACATCGCATCGATCCTCAACTAAAGCTCTATCTTGATTGTGGACGTTATGACATTATTGGGGAAGATCCCTGGTTTGGTAAATTTGAATTTCTTGAATTGAACAGAAATTACAGTAATGTTCTTTCGTCATTCCATATTCCACATTATTTCAAAGAGGTGAACGATGGGCATGAATGGGGAAATTGGCGACAACGAATGCCCGATATGTTGATCTACTTTTTTGGAAAACATCTATGACAAAATTGTCCGAACGAAAGCAACAACTGCTTCACGCTCAACAAAAAGCGGAACAATTGTTCCGTGAGATTGAAACTCGAAGTCTTATCGTCCCCAACAAGTCGGAAAAAATATTAAACGATGAAGTGTATGAACTTGCGTTCGAGCTGTTCAGCATCCGAAAATATTGGCACAAGCGAATTGTTCGTGCCGGAAAGAATACGCTTCTTCCTTATAAAGAAAACCCGCCGGATCTGATCATTCAATCGGACGATATTTTATTTTTTGATTTCGGTCCCGTCTTTGAAGAATGGGAAGCGGATTTTGGACGAACCTATGTGCTTGGAAACAATCTCCAAAAAAAGAAACTCAAACATGATATTGAATCTGCTTGGTATGAGGGGAAAAAATATTATGATGCACATGCATCCGAACTAACAGGTGCGCAATTTTATCATCACATCTCATCTCTTGCCGGACAATATGGATGGGAATTCGGAAACATCCATTGCGGACATTTGATTGGAAATTTTCCTCATGAGCACATCCTCGGAGATGAGGAACACAATTACCTCCATCCAAATAATCACATCAAACTAAGTGAGCTTGATATTCAGGGAAATCCACGCGATTGGATTCTAGAGATCCATTTCATCAATAAGGAACGAACCTTCGGTGGTTTTTTCGAACAATTGTTATCAATTTAGAACACGGATAACACTGATCTCACTGATTTTCGCGGATTATTATTAATCGAAAAAAAAATTTGATGTTTTGTAACTACTCAGCGTTTACGATTTTTTGCCACTAAAACACGAAAACACAAAATTTCACCAACCTTTTTGGGGTAATGGTTCAAATTCTTTTTGTGCACTTTCATGTTTTCGTGGTTAGATGGCATGTTTTTGAATTTCTATGTAATTCTGTTGAATAGTTACCATCTATGAAAATCCGTGTTCTAAAAAAAGTATTGCTTTCATGAAACTTAAATCGTAATATTACGATAAATAAAAATACTTATGGGACTCTCAAAAAAAGAAGAATTTACTGCTAAACAGAATCGCTTAGCGGATTATGCCAAGGCATTAGCACATCCTGCCCGCGTAGCTATCGTTGAATATCTTGCCACTTCCAACTCCTGTATGTGCGGAGATATTGTTGATGTTCTTCCCCTTTCGCAATCGACAGTGTCGCAACATCTGCGCGAGCTAAAAAATGCCGGCCTTGTAAAAGGCGAAATCGAAGGAACGTCGGTCTGTTACTGTCTGGATGAAAAAGGATGGAACGAAATGCAGTCAATGCTCGGAAATTTTCTTGTCTCTATGAAGAAATGCTGTTAAAAAAAATTTAACATTTTAATCGTAATATTACGATATATTTAAGAAAGGATTACACCATGAATGCTACCGAAACCAAAGAACCGTGCTGCGGCACAGACTGCTGCCCTTCTTCCAAAGGAGGAAAATAATATGTCTACCGATCAAGAATTAAAAGAACTCGTCAAAGAAAAATACGGTGAGATCGCTTTGCAATCCAAAGAGCAAAACGAAACATCTTGCTGCGGCAGCACAGGCTGCTGCACAACCAATGCTGATTTTACAGTTATGTCTGAAGACTATTCACATCTCTCCGGCTACGTTGCTGAAGCCGATCTCGGTTTGGGCTGCGGTCTTCCTACAGAATTTGCACAAATGAAACCGGGTGATACAGTTGTTGATCTCGGCTCCGGCGCAGGAAACGACGCGTTCGTCGCGCGATCAATTGTCGGCGAAACCGGACATGTCATCGGCATCGACATGACTGAACCAATGCTGGAAAAAGCGAACAAGAATGTAAAAGCCCTTGGATTCACCAATGTTGAATTTCGTCTCGGCGATATTGAAAACATGCCGATCAAAAATAATACGGCTGATGTTATCGTGAGCAATTGTGTAATGAATCTCGTACCCAACAAACAAAAAGCGTTTGCTGAAACTTTCCGCATCCTCAAATCCGGTGGACACTTCTCAATTTCCGATATTGTTTTGAAAGGTACGCTTCCGGACAATATCCGCTCCGCCGCAACAATGTATGCCGGCTGCGTCTCCGGTGCACAACAAAAGGAAGAGTATCTTCAGACGATAAAATATGCCGGGTTCATTAACATAACCGTGCAAAAGGATCGCGAAATCAATATCCCTAACGACCTTTTAGTGAAATACATTTCGCTGGAAGAAGCACTCGACTATCGAAAAAGCGGCGCCGGCATTTACAGTATCACCGTGTATGCCGAAAAACCATAATTTTGGATAAAGTCATTGCGAGAAATCCCGATGCTGTTTATCGGGATGACGAAGCAATCTATCTATGCACAAGAAGATTGCTTCGCTCATAAAAAACATTCGCTCGCAATGACAACTTATAAAAATAATCTTCAAGGAAAGAATATGTCCAAACGCATTCTTATTCTTTGCACCGGAAATTCCTGTCGGTCACAAATGGCCGAAGGATTTTTGAAATCATTCGATCCTTCGTTGGAAGTTTTTTCAGCTGGGACAAAAGCTGCTCCACGAGTTTCCTCAAACGCTGTTCATGTGATGAGTGAGATTGGAATTGATATCAGCAGTCATTACCCAAAAACAGTTGATCAATTCCTGTCGGAATCATTTGATTATGTTATCACCGTCTGTGGTAATGCAAAAGAGACATGTCCTGTGTTCATCGGCAATGTGAAACACAGAGTCCATATCGGTTTTGATGATCCTGCAGAAGCAACGGGTACGAAAGAAGATATTCTTTTTGTCTTTCGTAGAGTACGTGATGAGATACAAAACGATTTCCGTCATTTCTATCGCGAAACTATTTCGAAGGGATAATTATGAGCACGCTCACCGGAAGACTTTCTTTCTTCGATCGCTTTTTAACTTTATGGATTTTTCTTGTGATGGCATTCGGTGTAACTGCGGGTGCGTTGTTTCCCAGTATCGCGGGATTTTGGGATTCATTAAGCTCCGGCACGACAAATATTCCCATCGCCATCGGATTGGTGTTGATGATGTATCCTCCTCTGGCTAAAGTGAAATATGAAGAACTTCCGATTGTTTTTCAGAACAAAAAAATTCTCCTTTTATCATTACTACAGAACTGGGTGTTCGGCCCGCTGGTGATGTTTCTGTTTGCAATTCTCTTTTTACCAGATAAACCGGATTTGATGATTGGAGTTATTCTTGTTGGATTGGCGCGCTGTATAGCTATGGTGTTGGTATGGAATGATTTGGCAAAAGGGGACGCGGAACTGGCGGCCGGATTAGTGGCCTTCAATGCTATTTTTCAAGTGTTCTTGTATTCAGTCTATGCCTATCTGTTTATTACGCTCCTTCCGCCATTATTTGGTTTTGAAGGAAAAATCGTGGAGATCTCGATAAAAGAAATTGCCATAACAGTCTTAATCTATCTTGGCATTCCGTTCATTGCCGGTATTCTTACACGCATTATCCTGCTCAGATTCAATTCAAAGGAGTGGTATCATAAAACATTTGTACCAAAAATTTCTGTTCTGACTCCTATCGCTCTCCTCTTCACAATCTTTGTCATGTTTTCTCTTAAAGGAGAAAAGATCATCGAACTTCCGCTGGATGTTGTGCGTGTTGCCATTCCGTACATCTTCTATTTTGCCGGAATGTTCTTCATTACCTTTTTTGCGGCCAAAAGAATCGGCGCTTCATACGAAAAAGCGGCAACCGTTTCATTCACGGCCGGAAGCAACGATTTTGAATTGGCAATTGCTGTGGCTGTGGCCGTATTCGGAATCAATTCCGAAGTAGCATTCGCAACAGTAATCGGTCCTTTGGTGGAAGTACCGGTATTGATTATGCTGGTGAATGTATCCCTATTGATCAAAAAAAAATATTTCGATCCTCAACCTGCCTGACTTTAATACGATTGAACTTTTCACCACCACGGTTTCTGTTTCAAACATCAATACATAGAATTAAGTATCTCGGCGTGAAGTGTAAGCCATAGACCGATGATTTTTCTGATACCTGTACAGTTGATTTAAGTTAGGAGATATCATGTCAAAATTAGGTTTAGCTTTAGGGGGCGGTGGCGCGCGAGGATTGGCGCATATCGGTGTCTTAAAAGTCCTTGATGCTGAAGGGATTCGCCCTGCCGCTATCACCGGATGCAGTATGGGTGCTTTGGTAGGAGGTTTGTATGCCTATTTTGGAAACGCCAAACATGTTGAAACTTTTATGTTGCGTACTATTTCCGATCCAAAATTTTTGAATCTTGGAATTGTAAACTTAAACAATAATGGAAAGAAATCAGGAAAAGGATACTTCGATCAATTTTTCGATTATGTGGGAACAAGGCTGCAGGCGATCAATTCATTGAATCGCTTTTCATATTTCGATGAAGAAGTAACTGCTGCGATGTATGAGATGATTCCCGACGTTCAGATTGAACATCTTGATATTCATTTCTCTGCCATTGCTACCGATCTCAACTCTGGAGAAGAGATTAATTTTTCGAAAGGGAGTCTGCGCAATGCAGTCCACGCCAGCTCCGCCATTCCCGGAATCTTCCCACCTGTGAAAATCGGCAAATATTTTCTCGTCGATGGAAGTGCATCGGAAAGCGTCCCTGCAGGGAAAGTTCGGGAAATCGGTGCCGATCGCGTGCTGGCAGTGGATGTAACGCGTTCCCTTAAGATCGTAGAACAGCCGCAGAATATCTTCGACATATTATATAGAACTGAAGATATTACTTCGTTCCACCTTTCTGTGATCCGGTTGCGGGAGGCAGATCTTATCATTCGCCCCAACGTTCGTCAACTTTCCTGGACTGATTTCGACAAGGCCGCGGAAATTATTGCCGCCGGAGAAATAATTGCAAAAGCTAATTTGAGTGAGATCAAAAAACTTGTTGAGCGAAATTCTTATCTGATTGAGTTTGAACATTACCTCAAAAAACTTAAAGGTGATGTCTCATTGTAAAAATATTGTTTTGCTGTTCCAGCCGATGAGATGTACATTGCAGTAAAAACTATTATGAAATACATCCCTCTCCTTCTATCGATATCTTTCATTATTATTGTCACCGATGGTTGCTCCTCATCCAAAGAATTCTCATTTCGCGATATTGAAAATGAAATTGTGTCTGTTCAGCAATGGGGTGGCTCACCGGCCATTGATTCGTTGGCTAAACAACATACCATTACCCACATCACCCTTCATCACCAAGGTGAACCGTTTCCCAAAGGAAAAGATCCAATTCAATATCTGCGCAACCTGCAGAGCTGGTCCCGCAGAGAAAAGAAATGGATCGATATTCCCTACCATTACATCATCGATCTTGATGGGAAAATCTATGAAGGTCGAAATATCAATTACGCAGGCGACACCAATACCGAATACGATCCTGCCGGTCATGCCTTGATCGAGGTTGTCGGAAATTTTGAAGAGGTAGAACCAAACCAGGAGCAATTGGATGCAACCGTGAGAATGATGGCATTTTTATCAAAAACGTACAACGTACCTATCGACTCCATCCGTTCACACAGGGATTACTCATCAAAGACCGTTTGTCCGGGGAAAAATCTCTATTTTTATTTTACAAATAGATATTTTCATGACGAAATTAAGACTAAATTATCAATATTAAGTCAGTAATTTTCGATATAGATTGAAATTGGTGTATACGTAATAATTTTAGTAATTTATATATATTCTTTTTTAGCGAATAAACAGTTGGGATTTGAAAATAAGTCATGATACTTCAAAATTTTGCATATTCAGAATTCAACAAAACTGATCCCAAGTATTGGGAATTAGAAGATTTCAAACTAAATACTATAAACTTAATTGTTGGTAATAATGCTTCTGGTAAAACTAGAACATTAAACGTTATTAAGTCACTAACTAATGTTTTGTTGAACTCGAGAATTCCATATAAGACGGGCACTTATAAAACACATTTTAGCAATCATAAAACCATAATAAATTACAATTTAGTTTTGAACGATGGAATAGTTCAAAATGAAGAACTGATTATTGATGGTGAAAAATTGATTGAGAGAATAAGCGATGGAAGCGGCACAATTAAAAGCATGGAAAACCATCAAATACAAAAATTTAAAATCCCTACAAATGAACTTGTTGCATTAAGAAGGGACGATATACAATATCCTTATTTGAATCTTTTATTTGATTGGGCTTCACAACTTAGACATTTTAGGTTTGCGACAGAAAATGAAAAACAAAGATACGTTGCTCTTGTGGACAGCAATAAATCGAGACCAGAAGATTTTAATTTGAAAGAAGCTGATAAATCCATAGAAGTGTTTAGAAGGGGGAAAAAAAACTATTCGGATGAGTTTATTAACAACATTATTTCTGATTTTAGGATGATAGGTTATAATGTTGATAATGTAGATTTGGGACCTTTGGAAAGTATTCAAGTCGAATCCCCAATACCATCCAAAGTTGTTGGATTACATGTCAAGGAATCTGACAGATCTGGAATAACAGATCAGAACGCTATGTCTGATGGTATGTTTAGAGCTTTATCAATGCTTATTCACTTTAATTACTACCAGCTTGAAAAAAAGAAGGGAACAGTATTAATTGATGACATTGGGGAAGGATTAGATTTTGATCGGTCTACGAAACTGATAAAACTTTTAATAGAAAAATCTAAAAAAATAGGAATACAACTAATAATGTCTACAAACGATAAGTTTGTAATGAATAATACACCTTTAGAGTTTTGGCAAATCACTCACCGAGATGGTGGAATTGTAACAATGTATAACAAGCAAAACTCCGAAAAGATATTTGATGAATTTCGATTTACAGGTTTAAATAATTTTGATTTTTTTACAACTAATTTCTTCAAAACTGGTCTAAATTAATTGAGTATTAAGAAAATCGCATTTTTTGTTGAAGGACTTACAGAACGATTGTTTTTAGAAAAACTATTGACTGAAATATTTGGGGAAAAAAGGGTTGCTGTTAATATTAAAACTATAAAGGGTGGATCTAGTATTCCAATAACAATTTCAACGATTTCATCCAAACAAATAACGGACGAAATTCAATACTATATATTGATTTATGATTGCGGAGGTGACTCTACTATTAAGTCATATATTAAGGATCAAAGAGATAGTCTGCTCAAAAATGGATACTTAAAAATAATTGGATTGAGAGATGTATTTCCAGATTTCAAAAGAACAGAAATTCCAATTTTAAATCGTCTGATGTATTACGGGATTCCCCAGAGTAAATTGCCTATTAAATTTATACTAAGTATTATGGAAATTGAAGCATGGTTTTTAACTGAAGAAAATCACTTTGGTAAAATTCACACTTCTCTAACACCTGAATATATTTTCACAAACCTTGGATTCAATCCCAGAACTGATGATACCACGATTTTTGATGAACCGTCACAAAAACTAAATGATATTTATCATTTAGCAGGTCTGGGCTATAATAAAAGCGAGAGCTCAATAAACAGGACGATAAATTCTATAGATTATGGGAATATTTACTTTAACTCATTCAATAAAAATATATCCTTGAAAGAGTTAATAGATGAGGTTAATTCCATGATTTAATAAGATTGTAAGTATTCGATAATTTTCGTATCTTAGTGCAGTCAATTGAACGTCCCGTACGCAATTCGGGACGTTTTTTATTATACAATTTTGTTCTCACACCAAGGCACAAAGAATAAATATCGATATATTCGTCGTTTTTTCTTTATTCCTTAATGACTTTGTGTGAGATGTTTAGGAAAGCATAATGTTCAAACAAAGCAATATCCGCAATATCGCCATTATCGCACACGTTGACCATGGCAAAACTACGCTGGTCGATCAATTATTACGTCAAACCGGAACGTTTCGCGAAAACCAGCATATGGAAACCCGCGTTATGGATTCCAACGCTCAGGAAAAAGAACGCGGTATCACTATTCTTGCAAAGAATACCTCCGTTTTCTATACCGATAAGACAACGAAAGAAAAATATAAGATCAATATTGTCGACACTCCTGGTCACTCGGACTTTGCCGGTGAAGTAGAACGTACACTAAAGATGGTGGACGGCGTGTTGCTGTTGGTGGACGCTTCCGAAGGACCGCTCCCCGGAACAAAATTTGTTCTCAAAAAATCTTTGGATCTGCATCTTCAGCCAATCGTCGTTATCAATAAGATCGATCGTAAGGATGCCCGCGCCCATGAAGTATTGGATGAGGTGTTCGAACTTTTCTTATCACTCGGTGCGAACGATCAGCAATTAGATTTTCCGACCATCTACGCAATTTCCAAACAGGGAATTGCACAGCTTGAGCTGGAAGATAAAGGAACCTCGCTCGAACCATTGTTCGATGCGATCGTGTCAAAGATTCCCCCGCCCACCGGCGATATCAACGCTCCGTTCCAGATGCTTGTAACAACGATTGACTATAACGATTATCTCGGTCGTCTTGGCATCGGAAAAGTACATCGCGGCGCAATCCACATTAAGAACCAGATGAAGATTATTCACCGGAACGGTGTAACGGAAGATGCGCGCGTAGCGAAAATGTATACGTTCGAAGGTTTGAAGCGCATTGAAATAGAAGAATCAAGCGTCGGTGACATTATTGCGATCTCGGGTATGGAAGATGTCGATATCGGCGAAACGATTGTTGATGCCGCTGATCCGACTCCGCTTCCGTTCGTTGCAATCGAAGAACCGACACTGACGATGAACTTTGTGGTGAACAACTCACCATTCGCCGGCCAGGACGGAAAATATGTCACAACAAGAAATCTGCAAGAACGATTGATGAAAGAACTTCGTTCGAATGTCAGTCTGCAGGTAGAACTTACCGATACTCCGGATGTGTTCAAAGTGAGCGGACGAGGCGAATTGCATCTTGGCGTGTTGATTGAGAATATGCGCCGCGAAGGATTTGAATTGCAGGTTTCCCGTCCGCAAGTGATCTACAAACGAATCGATGATGTTCTCTGTGAACCGATCGAGCATGTGATTATCGACGTGCCGGATGAATTCACCGGAACAGTCATTGAAAATCTTGGCAAACGCAAAGGGGAGATGAAGAATATGATCTCCTCCAACGGCAATACCCGTTTGGAGTTTTTCGTTCCAGCGCGAGGTTTAATCGGTTTCCGAAATGAATTCATGACACAGACAAAAGGAACCGGCATTCTGCATCATAATTTTCATGGCTACGAACCGTTTAAAGGAGAATTGTCTCACCGTACGCGCGGAGCGTTAGTTTCGCTTGAAACAGGTGAATCGGTTGCATATGGAATGTTCAAACTTCAGGATCGTTCGACATTCTTCATCAACCCACAGACAAAAGTATATTCCGGGATGATCGTAGGCGAAAATTCGCGCGAAGGGGATATGACGGTAAACGTCTGCAAAGCAAAACAGTTGACGAACATGCGTGCGTCCGGAACAGATGAATCAGTACGGCTGGAACCACCGCTTCTGATGACACTGGAACAGGCGATTGAATGGATCGGCGATGATGAATATGTTGAAGTCACACCGAATTTCATTCGACTACGCAAAAAAATTCTCGATCAAAACGAGCGCAACCGCGCTTCGAAGAAAAAAGCAGTGATTGAAGAGTAAGGTAAATTACTATTGCAGTAACAAAAAATCCCGCTTGAAGCGGGATTTTTTTTCAATCTTAAGAATGTCAACTATACCATCGGCTCCTGCTGACTAATACAATGCAGCGTCCCTAATCCCCACACAAGATCAACGCAATCGATACCGATCACTGATCGATCCGGAAATTGTTTCTGAATGATGTTAAGCGCTTTCAAATCGTTGGGATGATTGAAGACAGGAACAATGACGAATCCATTGCCGATAAGGAAGTTTGCATAGCTTGCGGGCAAACGCTGCCCGTCGTATGCAACAAATCCTGGCATTGGTAACTCAACAATGTTGAACGGATTATTATCCTGATCAGTCAGTGTGTGAAGCAGTTTAAGATTTTCTTGAAGTATTTCATAATTCTCATCCTGCGGATCTTCCTCAACGCAGGTAACAATCGTTGTCGGGTTGACAAAACGGGAAAGATCGTCGATATGCCCGTCCGTATCGTCTCCCACAATACCGTCATTCAGCCAGAGAATCTTTTCTTGTCCGTAATATTCTTTTAAATATGTCTCAATCTGTTCCTGATGAAGATTCGGATTGCGATTTTCATTCAGAAGGCATGCTTTGGTTGTGAGAAGGCATCCTTTTCCATTCACTTCTATGGAGCCACCTTCCATCACAATTCCCGGATAAAATACCGGAACATTGTACTGTTCTGCAATTTTCGTCGGCACAACATCATCCAAATCGAACGGCGGATACTTCCCTCCCCATGCATTATATCCCCAGTCAACAATCGCAAGTTTATCCTTAGCGTGTGGATTGACAACAAACGCAGGACCATGATCTCTGCACCACGCATCATTGGTGGGAATACGATAGAGCGTAAATCGATCCTCGGCAACTCCAGAAAGAATCAATCGAGACTTCACATCGTGGAACATCTCATCGTCTTTGACATTGATGTTTACATGCTGAAATCGTGCGATGGTCTTAACAATATTGGTGTAGATATACGGAACAGGTTCGAACTTCTCCGGCCACGATTCTAATTTATGCGCCCATGACAGCCACGTTGCTTTTTGTGGTTCCCATTCGGCAGGAAAACGGTATCCTAATTGTTTTGGTGTCTTCTTTTCAATGATCATTTATCAAAAATCAATTACCATATATTATGTCTTGTTAATTCGAGTTGTTTTTAATATTGCGAAGAGAATTTTTGAAAAGGCGAACGATTTTTTTGCCAAGACATTATCTTTCCGATCCATGGTTATTGATTATTGTTCATTGGCTTTAATCAATGAATCGTTTTGTCATATCGGAGTAGGCGTCAATCCTTCTGTCGCGAAGGAACGGCCAATGGATTCGGGTGGTATTAGATCGTCCGAGATCGATCGCAACAACATTTACTTCTTCCTTATCGTGGGATGCTTTGAAGAGAATCTCTCCCTGATTTCCGGCAACAAACGAACCGCCCCAAAATGTTTGATTCCCTTCGTGTCCCACACGGTTTACAGATACAACCGGAATACCGTTTGCCACAGCGTGCGAACGTTGAATTGTTTCCCACGCATCGTGTTGGATTTTGTTCACCTTTGGATCCTCTCCGTCAGCCCATCCAATAGCAGTAGGATAGAAAAGAATTTCTGCTCCGGACAGTGCCGTCAATCGCGCCGCTTCGGGATACCACTGATCCCAGCAAATGAGCACACCGAGTTTACCAAATTTTGTCGCAAATGATTTAAATCCGAGATCGCCGGGAGTAAAATAAAATTTTTCGTAGTATGCCGGATCGTCGGGGATATGCATCTTGCGATATTTCCCAAGATACGTTCCATCGGCGTCAATCACAGCGGTTGTGTTGTGATAGATTCCTTCCGCCCGACGTTCAAACAATGATGCAATAATCACTACTCCCAATTCTTTCGCGATTGGCTGTAGCATCTCTGTTGATTTGCCCGGGATTGCTTCGGCAAGTTTGAACGGCGCATAATCTTCCTTGTCGCAAAAGTAGAGTGAAGTAAATAATTCCTGCAGACAGACAATGTTCGCCCCTTTTGATGCGGCAGTACGGATTCCGCTGAGTGCTTTTGCCATATTTGACTCTGTGTCGCTGGAACAGCTTGTTTGCACAAGTCCGATATTGACAATACGGTCGATACTCATAACTATTTTTTCTGTTTTGAATGGCTACGATGAAATTTTTGAATGATGGATCCTAACGTTTCCTTTAAAATGGGTTTGCCAACGTTGAGATCCGCCTTACTGTTCGGAAGTTTCAGTTTATCATGATATCCTGAAATGAGAACACAATAAACATCAGGGTAACGCTCTTTTACGATCTCAATAATTTTTGATCCGTCTAAACCGGGAAGCACAAGATCGCATAACAGAATGTCAATTGTTTCATTTTTGAGAACTTCCAATGCCCCATGCTCATTTACGGCAAGAAATACACGGTGATCATCCAACAGCAGTGTTTGCTTAAAAAAGAGTGAAAGCGGTATGTCGTCATCAACAACTAAAAATGTCAATTGTTTCTTTTGTACGGTCATAAACGTTTACGCCTTACCAAAACAAATGCTTGCATTCGTTCCGCCAAATCCAAATCCATTGGAAAGAGCGTACCGTATTTCTTTTTTTCGCGCAACATTCGGCACATAATCTAAATCGCATGCCGAATCGGGGTTATCCAGATTGATCGTTGGCGGAATGATTCCTTCTTTCAATGCAAGGATCGTGAGCACCGCTTCTACTGCTCCCGCTCCGCCAAGGAGATGTCCGTGCATGGATTTTGTAGAGCTCACCATTATTTTTTTAGCATATTCTCCAAACAATCCTTTTACCGCTTTCGTCTCAGCAATGTCGCCAAGCCCGGTTGATGTACCGTGAGCATTGACATAATCGATATCTTCCGGTTTAAGGCCAGCGTGTTGTACGGCTAATTTCATCGCCCGCATTGCACCGTTGCCATCTTCAGGAGGAGCGGTGAAATGGAATGCATCGGCAGTCATTCCGATCCCGAGAATTCTTCCGTAGATTTTTGCGCCACGCCTTTTTGCATGTTCTTCTTCTTCAATCACAAATGCACCCGAACCTTCACCAAGAACAAATCCGTCTCTATCCTTATCAAAAGGCCTTGAAGCCCGCTGTGGTTCATCATTCCGTTTACTCATGGCTCGTGAAGCACAGAATCCCGCAATACCAATCTCCGTAATGGGAGCTTCCGCACCGCCGACAATCATCATATCTGCTTCGTCCCGTTGAATTGCATAATACCCGTCTGCAATGGCATGATTACTGGTGGCACACGCGGAAACAACACTATAATTAATTCCTTTTGCTCCAAGACGAATCGCTAAAAGGCCGGAAATCATATTGATGATAACCGATGGTATAAAAAAAGGCGAGACTTGTTTCGGTCCCCCTTTATCAAGATTTACCGACGTGTGACTAATGCCGATCAATCCACCTACGCCGGATCCCATAATAATGCCGACTCGTTCAGCATTTTCCGGAGTGATGACAAAATCGGAATCGGCGACCGCATCGAGCGCTGCTCCAATGCCATATTGCACGCAAAGATCCCACCGGCTCACTTCTTTTGCTTCAAAATATTTCTTCGGATCGAAACCTTTTACTTCTGCAGCAATTTGAGTGACAAATTGCTCTTTTGCAAATCGTGTAATGTAACCGACGCTGGATTTTCCTGCAATGGCATTTTGCCACGACTCTTGAACGGAAAGGCCTAACGGGGAGATCAAACCCATTCCTGTAATGACAACATTTCGCATAAAGGCACCTGCATTAAATTGTTAAAGAAGATAGGGAATTTTTTTTCGTTGAACAAGGCAACGCGATGAAGCATTTCTTTAAACGACAAAAACCTTGCAACGGTTGCAAGGTTTTGTCTAATGAGACAAGAAATGTTTTATTTCTTTGCCACCCACCGTCCAATGATATTGTCTGCCGATAATGCTCCCGCGCCAAATATAAAAATAATGAGCGACGCTAATAAATGGAGAAATGGTGTTGCAGCGACAAACGATTCCACATCGGAGAAGATATTGGATAATGCTTCATAATCATCCGTTGCGTAGGCAACACACATGATGACAATAAGCGGAAGGGAAAAATATCGTGAGCCAAGACCAATCATCAGTAAAATACCGCAGGTCAACTCCGTTGTTCCGGCAGCAATGGCGTTCAGGTGAGGAAACGGAATATTCAACGATGCAAAGAACTCCGTCGTCCCTTCCAAATTGTTCAATTTGCCTAAGCCTGTTTGATAAAAATCATATCCCCAATATAAGCGGATTAATAACAGCAGTGGATGCTGAAGGAGCGAGATAATCGAAACGTATCGTTGATGAAATAAATTAATTGTTTTTACTATTCTTGAAGTGTTCATGTATTGTATATTTCTTTTTGTGTGGGGATTGTTCGTTACGTAGTGTGCTCGATGGAAGAAAAATATCCGTTGCTCACCCATTCATTAAACCATTCAAACAAATTCGTCTGAAGCTCTCTCTCGTCCGAGGGGAAACGATCTGCAAGAAGGGCAATTGATTCTCCAAAGAGTGTTCCGGACGTAAGCGAAGACAATAAAACAAATTGGTGCTCCGAAAGCTCTTCCCAATATGTACGATAGTTGTTGCGGTATACAACAACAAACGACCGCTCTTTTTTCACCGCTGGGATTGGTGATTCTTCATTCACCGCAGTGAGATAGGAACAAACATTGTAATTACATTCCAATAATTCCAACGCAGCAATAGGAATTAATCGTACTTTTTCCCACTGTTCCTGCGGCACTGCGGCAATCTGTTGCTGTGTTAGAATCGGTTTTTCTTCCGCTTCAAGATTGTTGGTGATGGAAAGCTCCAAACGTGCGAGATCGGTAAGGAATTCTTTTTCTGCAAGTTTCGATTCCTTAAAAAACTGCGGAAAAAACCTCCCAAGATGATTAAGCGTGTAACTTTTGGATGGAAATCGGTGCACATATTCTTCCGCAACTAAACGATCAAATTCCTCTTCACCGAAAAAATGTTTTACCCCAGGATAATCAATCGCCATCGATTCGGTCATCCGTAAAAAAAACATGCGTCGATAGATTCCAATTCGATCCATCGGCGAAAGAGACTTGGAAGGTTTCACGCCGGCATACGCGTCTTCAAATGGCAGTTCTCTCTCCGCCTGCTCGGATTTCCATGCTTCTTCGTTTGAGCCCGGATGTTCAATGACGCTTTGCATCCATCGCTGTAATGTATTAAGCGGTACTTCTGATTTCATAGCATTATAACTTATGGCTCGTTGAGTTTACCAATTCATTCTTTTCCAACGGCGTTAATCGCATTTTTGGAGCAACAGTTGGCTTGGCAGGCTTAAAAGCCAATGGATCGATTTTTTCATTTCGATACTTCTTGGCTTTTAGTGCTTCTTCATGTACAACAACAAATTCAGGAATATCTTCATCCCATTCCAGCAATGTATTTCGTCCGCCGGTGCGTTGATACGCATACCTGTATAATTCCCAAACCTCATCAATAACATGATCGTTGTGTGTATCAAGCAGATGTGTTCCTTTATTTGTGTGACCTGCAAGATGATACTGACAGACAAGTGACGGATCGATGCGGTCGATAAATTCTTTTGCATCAAAATCGTGATTATATGCGCTGACATAAATATTGTTCACATCCATTAACATTCCGCACTGTGATTCTTCCATAAGACGAGCATGAAAATCCCATTCGCTCATCGTCGACGAAGTGAACTGCGCATAGGTGGAGACATTTTCCAGCACAAGAGGGCGCTCCATAAATTCCATCACAAACTTTGCTTTATTCACAATATGCTTCAACGATTCTTCCGTGTAGGGAATCGGCAACAGATCATGAACATTATGTGCATTCACACCCGTCCAACAGAGATGATCCGAGATGTAGGGGGATTTTACGCGGTCGGCAAGTGCTTTCAATAATTTTAAATATTCAACATTCACTGGATCGCTGCTGCCGATGGAAAGAGACACACCATGGAGCACGATCGGATAACATTCTGCAACTTTATCCAGAACATATTTAGTCCGCCCGCCTGATTCGAGATACGTTTCCGAAATAACTTCGAACCAGTCCACCTTCGGATTGTGCTCAAGAATATGATTATAGTGAACGCTGCGCAAACCGACGCCGAATCCAAAATCAGGTATGTTCCACTTGTTTGGGGTCATAGAATGTAATGTTAAAATAGAACCGCGGATCCGTGTAAACAGATCCGCGATTGAAACACTAAGAAAAATAATTAGTTCGGTTTCTTTTCGTCTGTTTTTACTTCTTCTTTCTTTTCGTCGTGGCCATTGCAACCGTCTTTACCGCTGCAGCCATCTTTTCCTTTTGCTTTATCTTTCCCTTTGCAGCCGTCTTTTCCCTTACAACCATCTTTCCCCTTCTTCATATCTTTCCCTTTGCAGCCATCTTTGCCGCTGCAACCATCTTTCTTTACTTCTTTTTTGGTTGTTTCTTTTGCCGATGCTTTATCCTGTGCATTGGCAATTGAACCGCTTAACAATCCTGCAACAGCAGCGGTCATCAAAAGATTGGAAAATTTGTTTGGTTTCATAAAAACTCCTTACGTTGTGGTTTGTGAAAAACGTGAATTAATGTAAATCGGAGGTCGTTGTCTGAATTTGTGCCGAAATATATCCTTGTAAAAACAGAATGTCAAGAAAATGCATCCTGATTAAGGATGCGTATCATTCATTCTTGTATAACCAACACCGGAAGAGTGACATCCGGCACATCCTGCCCCTTTATCGTTTGCAGACATAAAAGGCTGGCCATTCGATTCAAGTTCAGCCCATACCCAGTCACCCGGACCTTTGTTCGATGCTGTCGAAAGCTTAAACATGATCGCGATATATTGCCGAGCCCCGCTTGCGTTGAATATTTCCTTTACAATCAACGACGAGTCGGAAAATGTGGGGGATGGTTTCACTTTCCCTTGTGCATCAAGCTGATCTTTTGCTTTTGCATTATACCAGACAAGAATTTTTCCCGCATGAGCGGCTCCGCTGTTTCCCGGAATGGTGTCAGTTGAATTTTTAAAATAAGCAGCTTTCGCTGTTGATGTTGCCATTTGATATAACTGTGCATCGGAAACCGTTACTGTTTTATCACTGGTCGTTGTCGTCGGTGAACTTTCCTCTGTACATCCTGCTGCAAAAATAATAATTAAGAAACTGAACAATAAATTTTTCATAATCCTTTACGATTGTTGATGATATATTAACAGTAGAAAATACACCGAACCTATCACAAAATTATCACAGAGAGATAAAATGATTATTGTTGCGGTTTTACAATAAGTGCAACGGGAATTCCGTACATCACATGACCGATAATGCTTCCAATCATCATCGGTATCATTCCGCCTTCCGGTGCCGGCATCGGTCCCAGAACAATGCTCATCATCACCATCGCAATTTGCGCAACAATGAACGCAGCAAATCCAAACGCCGCCCCTTTGACAATGACGTTTTTGATCTTGAGGTTAGTTAAAAAGAGAAACGTATAACTCATCGCAAACACGATACCGATCATAAAATGCATCGCCCATCCAAAGGCAATAGGAAGTCCGGTCATTCCGGAGAGCATTGCAGCTGCATTCATTTCGGGGAGACCCATCAATGGAGCGAGATACATCACTATGGTCATAATTGCGGTTGCTGCAACACCTGCAATAACGGTTTTCTGAAGGGAACTATTCATGGTAACTCCTTACTAAAAGGTGAAAAAATATTAATTACAACTAATTAGTAGGGAGAACGATGGATTCCTGACAAAGATTTACGAACTTTTTTTCTTTAATATTTTCTCGATCAAGGTATTAATACGGTCTGCGTGATGAGAAGGATTTATTGCAGGTATTTCCTGGTTGGATGATCGTTTCAGAAGATGATCAATGAATAATGATTGTTTTTGATAATTGGTGCAGGCGCTACACATGGCGGTATGCATACGCAGTTGCATCGTTTCGGAGAGCGAAAGTCCTACAACGGTTTTTTTCTCAATCAACTCTGTTGCTTTTTTACACGATATCATTAAGGATTTCATCATCATCTTTGCTTGTTAAACCAATGGTGTTCAAGACACTCACGTAATTGCAGTTTAGCGCGGTGAATAATTTGCCAATAATTAGTAGTGGAAATTTCCAATTCCTGACAAACTATTTTTGGATTTTTTTCTTCAAGATATTTCATAGAAATGCACGCAAACCATTGCACAGGAAGCTTCTTCATGCACTGTTCGAAAATCTGATTGAAATCGGTATTATCAAACAGTTGTTCTTCACTGAAGTTCCACTCGTGTGGCAGAGATTCTTTATTCCAACCATCCGACATATTAAAAAACCGATCAAATGACTCTTTGTTGTTCGGATGAACCTGTGGGGTTTTCGATTTTATTCTAAAATATTCTGCGATTTTATTTTTCAGGATTCCAAAAAGCCAAGTGCGGGGTTGGCTTTCATTTCGGAAGTTGTGCATTTTTTCTGCGGCAACAAGAAATGTTTCCTGAACCAGATCTTCTGCCGACTGATAATCGGATGTTTTATAGTATGCCCAATTAAAGAGATCGCTTGTATATTGTTTTACCCATGTTTCAAGAATCTTTGTGTGCATGGTTTTGCGTATGGAGTTATTGCATCAAAGAAGTTATCTGTTTAAGGTAGAAAAACTCACGAATAATTACAACCAACGATGGTGTACAGAAGAAGATGCTGATAGCATATTTCAGAGCGAATAGACTGGTAATTGAAATGAGAATGCGGTTCCTTCATGTTGTTTGCTTGATACAGATATCGAAAGATCGTGTACTTCAAGAATCTTCTTCACAATCGCCAAGCCAAGCCCCGCGCCGTCATTTTGGAACATATTTTTTTGACTCCCCTTATTGTACCGATCAAAAATGTGGGGAATATCTTCATCAGCAATACCCTCTCCTGTATCAGCAATACTCACGTTGACAATATTAAAGTGTTTTTGTAATTCAATCTTTACCGTTCCGCCGGACGGGGTGAACTTGATGGCGTTATCTACTAAATTTTGAATGACTCTGTCGATTAACGCTATGTCGGCGACGATCAGCGGCAGGTCGCGCGGAAGTAAGCATTGGAATTGAATCCCCTTTTTCTCCGCAATAATGAAATATTTATGCCCGATATCCTGTACAAGTTCTGTAATTGAGAATGGTTCAGGATTCGGCTTTGTCTGTTTTGCTTCAAGCTTGGAAAGTTCAAACAATTCTTCCACAAGATTTTTTAATCGATCTGTTGACGTGAGCACTGTTTTGAGATATTTTTCACGCTCTTCTTTATTAAGTGACTCCGATTTAATCAGAAGTGTTTCAATATATCCATGAATTGTTGCCAGCGGTGTGCGCAAATCATGCGAGACATTCGCAACAAGTTCACGGCGAAGATTGTCCATGGTTTTGATCTCTTCAATGTTGCGGACAATCGTATCGGCCATTTCGTTAAACGATGTTGCCAACTCGTTCATTTCTCCGGTTGATGAAAGTTTAATCCTTGCTTGATGGTTACCGCTTTGAAAATCCCGAACGGTCTGAACAATTATGCGAAGATTTTTAGTAATAAATAGCAACGCGATCAGTCCAATGATTGCTGCCGCAAATAATGTAATCGTCATGGATCGCGTACCAATGCTTAGGATATAACTCCCCGCAAGCATTTTAAAATTATTGTCGAACTCTTCGCTTCCGAGAATTACATACAGATAACCAATTGTCGTTTTACCATCTTTAATTTCCGCTGCGGAGAAGGTCTTTTCTCCCACCCAATATTTGGGATCGTCCCCGGTGAGAAACGATGGCATTTTCTCCATCACAAATTTCTTCACTGGCAGAATAGAGACATTCATCCGGCAGACTTTGGTATTGGTAGGGCAATGGGAGAGAACTTTCCCCGTAGAATCTAGAACATATACTTCGATACTGGGGTTAAACAACTTTTGAGTAGTAAAAATCTCTTCTAATCGAGTTGAATCTAATCGATGCTCCACCACCGGTTGGTAATGAGCCAGAAGGCGTCTAGCAATGGGATTGCTTAACCGCTGATTTGCTTCCTGAAAATACATCTCTGCAGAAAATACGATAATGTAGATATAGACTGCTGAAAGTACGATAAGAATCGCCAGGAATGTTGCTGATATTTTCCAATATAGTGATCGAAAGAATTTTTTCATGAATTTCCGTACCGAATGATTTACCCTTCTACTTCTTCTAACTCTGCAAAACGATAACCAACTCCCCAAGCAGTGAGAATATATTTTGGTTTGGACATATCCTCTTCTATCTTAGAACGAAGACGATTGATATGTGAATTTACTGTGTGATCATATCCGTTAAATTGATATCCCCACACCAGTTCCAATAACTGCTCGCGCGTATACGTCTTACCGGGATGAGCGGCAAACAGCAGCAGCAGATCAAATTCCTTTGCGGTGAGATCAAGACGCTTTCCTTTCAGCTGTACTTTTCTCCGTTCACGATCGATCTCAACATCTTCAAAAACAATATAGGCGGCTTTCTCTGCAGATGCGGTTTCATTCTGCATCGCTTCTGCGCGACGGAAAATCGCTTTTACGCGTGCAATAAATTCGCGCACGCTGAACGGTTTCGTTAAATAATCATCTGCCCCAACTTCAAGACCGAGCACTTTGTCCAACTCTTCCGATTTTGCGGTAAGCATGAGAATCGGCGTATTATTCTTATCTGCACGGATTTTTCGACAGATTTCAAGTCCATCCATGTTCGGGAGCATTACATCGAGAACGATCAGGTCAAATTTATTTTTTTGCGTCTGAGCATATCCTTTTTCACCGTCATGCGACGTTGTTACTTTGCATCCGAGATCTTTCAGATGGATATTCAGCAATTCGGTGATGTCTTTGTCGTCTTCTACAACCAATACGTGTCTCATAATTTTCCTTTGTTGATCAGACATAAACTACCCGAAAAGTATCACAAAATTATCACGTAGAAATAAAAATCCCCAAGAAAAAATCTCGGGGATCTCAATATCTCTAAAGAATAAATCTTATATGTGTTCGTGTTCGCTGTCGTTTTCCATGAATGCTTGCAGCTTTTCGCCAAGCCATCCGCCAATCAACGAAAGAACAAACCCGACGGCAAGTCCTTCAAGCACATAAACAGATTCTTCCATCATCAACAAGGAGAACGAATAGAGGAAGAGTGCATTTAATATTACACTCAAAACGCCGGAGACACCCGCTTCCATAATTGTAACTCCGGGAGAAAAATAACCGACAAGCAATCCGGCAAACAGAAAACTTGCGCCGAGTGCCATGACGATTCCGCCCATGCCGAATTTCAGAAGTGCGAATCCGCCAATCACAAAGAATGCATTAAAGATAAATGCAATGACCGTACCGGCAATGATCCAACCCCACTGTAATCCACCTTTTTTGTCAGCTTCAAGTTCCTTTACCAGTTCTTCCGGTGTGATTTGGATCTGCTCGCCAACCCATCCGCCAATTAATCCCAAGATCAAACCAAGAATTGGGGCACCGATCATTTCGGACATGGAGAAAGAATAGTTAAACACACTTGATAGAGTAAAACCGGTGATTGCCAAAGTAAGAAATCCACCAATCGCAGGTTCTTTTAAAGTATATCCCTCAGACTTATATCCGATGATAATTCCCATCACAACAAAACCAAGCAGCGACATATACGTGGGAATCAACGGAAGGTGAAATGTTTTTGCAACCATAAGAAATAAAGAAAGGCAGAGCGCTGTTCCGGCGATGATACCGATAATGATCCACTTCCACTCCAATCCTCCTTTGGATGCGGTGGCTTCTGTCGTCATTGAAAAACTCCTTAATAATGAATATGAATGGTGGGAAATAAACTGCGGGAATTTCCACAATTCCGCTTACAAAGTCAAGAAATGAACGCTTGGTACAAAAAAATTACATACCCGAAGTGTCTATAATAGTCATCAAATCTTGAATATCGCCAAAACTCCAATTAACCTTATTACACAGAATAATGATGGTCGTGTGATCATCCAATCTTCGTACGAACAATGAATTATATCCCCGCCACCAGCCGCCATGATATACGATTCTGCTTCCATCTGCCAATGTATCAAGTCGGAAACCGTAGCCATAATTATTGTCACGCTTATAATCATAACTCGCTGGTGTAAATGCTTCATCCAATGTCTCTTGCTTCACAATCTTTTCGGAGTATAAAGCCTGATCCCACCGGAACATATCTTCCACGGTTGAATAGATACCTTTGTCACCGGTGACTCCATCAAGGTAGTCGATATATGCTTTTCGCCTGTTCTTATTATACCCTTTTGTCTCGTATTCGATCGTTTTTTTACTATTGGGATTGTAGACAAACGTATTGACCATCCCAAGCGGACGAAATATATTTTGTTCCATATATTCATCAAACGGAAGCCCTGAAATCCGTTCAACAATCAATGCCAGCATCGCAAAACCGGTATTGCTGTACTTATATCGCCGATCGGGCAAAAATTCCGGGCGAGGTTTATAGTGAACCATCTGACTGAGCACATTTTCATTTGTCAGATATTCTTTTTTCTTCTTCCAATATTTTCCCGAAAAATACATGTAGTTTGGAAGCCCGGAGCGATGCGATAATAATTGTCGGATGGTGATATTCTTATACGGAAAGTCTGGAAGAAATTTTTGAACGGTGTCTGAGTACGATAATTTCCCCTGTTCGTGGAGCATCATAATAGCAATGGCGGTGAATTGCTTTGATACTGATGCTATTTGAAAAACCGATTGGATATTCAGCGGTTCTTTTGTCTTAAGATCGGAATAACCAAACGCGTTTTTATAAATCGCGTTGCCGTGAATTCCAACGAGGACGTTTCCGTTGAAACCTTTTCGCTGGGCAATGGAAGTAAAGAGGGAATCGAAGCGTGTAGCTATAGCAACGGAGCGAGGCTCAATATTGCTATAATTTTCAAGGGAAGTTGGTTTTTCCGCTTTTTCAGAGAAAAAAGGAAATGCGGACAATTGAAATAGCGCAAATAGTAAAATCTGTGCCATCTACCTCTCAATATTGTGAATAGATACAAAAAAGCATCCTTACGATAAGGATGCCTCTACAAAAATACACATCTCACCACTATAAAACAACTATCGTTTGCCATTTTGCTCTAAGAGTGAGTATGTATACACATTTGAGTTATGTATGTTAATAAATTCAGTTGCGGAAACACAGTAACTCGAGAAAGCTGTTAATGATGAATTTTTCAACAGTAGTTCAGATTTCATAAAGACGATCGTATTTCTTACTCTCTTTTGTATTGCATCCTTAAATGAATGTCCTCGCGGCAAGTCGCGAGGTATCTTGTCATGTCCCGCCTTTCGGATTCCGCATAGCGGGATTCAAAAAGGCCGAACCAGCTTGCGCTGGCATCCAGGTCCTGGATTCCGGTGCCGAAGGCATCACTTTGTAGACTTTCGCCGGAATGACGCCGCAAGTGGCGGGTCTACGACCTCGTAGAGGGAATTAGACCCTTAAGAGATTAAAGGTGATCAACGGTGACGGTTTTTAAATTGAAACGGTATTGTTGACCGGATGAGTGAAGTCCTGAGCGCAGGAAAAAGAAAAAACAACAACGACGGGAACCTTGAGTTTTTTCATATCACTTATTGTTGAAATTATTAATCTGTCACTGCGCCGAGCGAACTAGTGGAAACGAGTTTGGCGTATTTTGCCATGACGCCTCTATCATATGCAATCCGGCGGGGTTTCCATTCCGATCGTCGTCGTGTGATCTCTTTTTCATCCAGATTCAATTGCAGCAGATTTTTCGTCGCATCAATTGTAATGGAATCTCCTTCGTTAATGAGTGCAATTGTTCCGCCGACAGCTGCTTCGGGCGCAACATGACCAACAACAAGTCCATACGTTCCACCGGAAAATCGTCCGTCGGTAATAAGACCAACCTTATCGCCAAGTCCACGACCGATGATTGCCGATGTCGGAGCAAGCATCTCTCTCATACCCGGCCCCCCTTTTGGTCCTTCGTATCGGATGACTAGAATATCTCCCGCATTAATCTTGTTTCCGGTAATTGCAGCCATTGCCAATTCTTCCGAATCGAATACGCGTGCCGGTCCCGTAATAACCGGATTCTTTACTCCGGTCACTTTTGCAACAGCTCCTTCTGTAGCAAGATTTCCTTTTAAAATTATCAGATGTCCTTCTTTATAAAGAGGTTTATTGAATGGATGAATCACCTGTTGATCTGCGCGTGGTTCATTCGGTACATCTTTTAAAACTTCAACAATCGTCTCTCCGGTTACCGTGAGACAATCTCCGTGAAGCAGCCCGTTGACGAGAAGCATTTTCATCACCTGTGGAACGCCGCCTGCTTTATGGAAATCGACGGTGAGATATTTTCCGCTCGGTTTCAAATCGCACAACACCGGAACTTTTTTGCGTAGCATTTCAAAATCGTCAATCGTCAACGGAATCTTCGCCGCATGAGCGATGGCAAGAAAATGAAGCACTGCATTCGTCGAACCACCGATGGCATTCACAACAGTAATTGCATTCTCAATCGATTTGCGGGTAATGATATCGAGCGGGCGAATATTTTTCTTCACCGCATTCATTAACACTTTTCCCGATTCATGAGCGCTGTCCGATTTTTCTTTGTCTTCGGCAGACATTGTTGATGAGTACATCAGACTCATTCCCATTGCTTCAAATGCCGATGACATTGTGTTCGCGGTGTACATTCCTCCGCATGAACCGGCACCCGGACAGGAGAAACATTCTACTTCTTTCAACTCTGCTTCGCTAATTTTTCCCGCACTAAATTGTCCAACCGCTTCAAACGCGCTGACGATATTCAGATCCCGTCCATCTTTCGGATGGTGACCGGGTTTGATTGTCCCACCGTACACATACACTGCGGGAATATTCATCCGTGCCATGGCGATCATTCCGCCCGGCATATTTTTATCACACCCACCGATTGCCACAACGCCGTCCATGCATTGCCCATTGCATGCCGTTTCAATCGAGTCCGCAATCACTTCCCGTGAGACAAGAGAAAATTTCATTCCTTCCGTTCCCATGGCAATTCCATCGCTGGCGGTAATGGTTCCAAATATCTGCGGCATTCCGCCGGATTCCTTTACCCCTTTTTCCGCTTCAGCTGTTAACCCATTCAATCCCATATTACATGGTGTGATGGTAGAATACCCATTGGCAACACCAATAATCGGTTTTGAAAAATCATTATCACCAAATCCAACCGCGCGTAACATTGCTCGGTTTGGTGCTCGATTTGTCCCTTGCGTAATAATTTTACTTCGTTCATTTTCCATAATTACCCCTCTGACTTTGCTTTTTTTTGACTCATTTCCTTATAGAATGTAGCGTTTTTTGCAAGAAATTCAACTGTTGTTCTTTCGCTAAAATAAAAGAGTAATTTAAGTAGGAAAAGTGAAAGAGAAGGTGTATCTTATTAGCGTCAATTAACAGTACACCGTAATAACTCCTTCGGGGGTCTTCTGCTCAGTAGCGTTGTATGAGCCGCTTGATTTACAGTTTGATGGATCGTTATTCCTCTTTTTACAGAACACACCATCATCGAGAAGCCGCTTTTGAAATTCAAAGCGAGTAAGGTAACTAAGTCGGTATTCTCGGGGTACACCAGTCCGGAGGTCTTGCCGGACAACATATAATGAAAGGATGTGTTCCATGGAAAAAGGAACAGTCAAATGGTTCAACGGAACAAAAGGTTTCGGTTTTATTTCACGACCTAACGGCGAAGATGTATTCGTACACTTCAAAGCAATCGTCGGCGAAGGATACAAAAACCTGAACGAAGGCGACAAAGTCGAATTCGACGTTGAACAAGGTCCGAAAGGACTTCAAGCTGCAAACGTTCGTACAATCTAATTATACGGATCTGCTTTTTGAACACAACACCCCGCTTACGCGGGGTGTTGTGTTTTAAACCCCTCCATTATATTAGATTTTTCTCAATTCCTTGTCGTTGACTTTGGTTTTCAATTTTGCTACTCTGGGTGGGGCTTACACCATCACACCTTCGTTTTTCATGGAATCAATAGATCAACATATACAGGGAATCCGTCAATCATTGACGGAAGAGATCGCCGCGCTTTCTCAAACACCTCGCTCATCTATACTGAGCAACGGTAAACGCATCGCTCTGTATGGCAATACCGCTGTCTATCGTTTCGAAATCCCTGAAAACTATTTCTTTTCACCATCAACAACAATTCGATGTTCCGTTGGAACGACAATTCGTTTTTCGTTCCAGGCCATTGTCGCAGATGTACAAAGTCAATTTCTGTATCTGCTTTTTCCCTGCAACGCGGGAGAAATTGTTCCGGAGATGGATTGCAAATGGAATCCAACAGAGAGTGCCGAACAACTCAATGCACAGTGGTCCAACTTCAAGTCGAATCAGATTGTCCATAATCTACTCGATCGAAAATTTCTGGACAATGCTATCGCTGCAAAAAAAGAACCGATCTTCTCTTCATCATTCACGGAATCACAGCAACAAGCGATTAAACAATCTCTGAATAGAAAAATCTCTTTCGTTATCGGCGAACGGAAACGGGGAAAGACCGGCGTTGCCGCATCGTTAGTGCTGAATGGATTGCGGGAAGGGAAACGTGTACTGTATCTTGCCGGATCAGCCGGAAGTCTGCATGGATGTTTAAAAGAGATAACCGAAGTAAATCCTATCGCCGTAGATGAATCAATGACAGTGATCAGCGAAGGATTATATCTCCGGTCGGATCATTCGCAGGGATTCCTTCCGACGCGTTCTGAGATTGATCAGGAAACCAGCGATGGTTTAACAAAATTATTTTCCATGATCAACGCTGAATATGAATATACCCGCATTCAGCATCTTCAGGAAAAATTGAGCGAAAAGCAGCAGCAAGTGAATGACGCTGGTGAAGAATTACATACATTAAAAGAAGAACTGAACCGTGTTCAAAATGCTTCTATGATCGAACGAATGCGCATCGGGAAGAAAGCCGTTGAAGAAATACAAGCGGCCGTGCGCGAGAAAAATGCCCTTGTTGAACGTCTTAGACAGCATTTATCGGTCATCACGAAAGAATTGTTTAAAAAAGAGACTTCTGTGCCGATATCGCTTCGCGAGAAGAAATCATTAGAACGGTTTGCAGCGACGCAATTTCCCACCATCAACGGCCATCAATATGATACAAACGTCATGGCGCGTCCTTGCCTCGCAACAACCATCTATAATGCCGTTACGTTTTCTGAACATGCACTTGCATCATTCGACATTGTTTGTATCGACGATGCACACTCGTTAAACCTTGCTCAGTTCTTTCTCTTTGCATCGCTTGCAAAGGAACGCTGCTTCATGTTAGCGGATGTGACCGAACAGCCACCCCAATCTGTCTCACAATTTGACAGTGCGCGGCATTGGCTCCAGAAAAATTATTTCGCTTACTATCAAAATGAAGACAGCGACTATTATCGCTTTATGATTAACCTGCTTCCGTACGATGTTGTAAGCGAATTAACATTGCCGGAAGAATCGACAAATATTTTTGAAGCATGCTTACTTTCGGCATTGGAAGAGACTCCCATCCCTCAAGGATCCAAGGGACGGATTTTCTTTATCAATACCGAAGAGCAGCATGCAACATCACCTCAGTTTATCGGAAAGAAGAAGATCCTTCCTTTCAACGAAGTAAATGCAAAACGGGTTGTTGAATGTGTGAAACATGCTTTGTTGAACGGAACGACAACACTGGACGACATTCTAATTGTTGCGCCTCCAAGCGGTCAGACATTGTATCTACGCGAACATTTGAAAGTACATCAGCTTGGGGATGTAGAGATTGCGCCGCTCGGTTCAATCCGATTGTGTTCAAAACGTGCAGTGATTTTTGATCTCACTGTTGCAGGAATAGATTTTACCTTGCGGTCATTGGACGACAAGAAGACCGGTTTGGTTCATATTGCCGATACATTCAATACGCTATTCTCTACCGTTACAGATGATCTCTACATTGTAGCCGATATTGCTCACATTCGGACGAAATACAAAGGGCGATTTATTGCAAACTTGTTAGAGAAAATCCTTACTGTCCGGGAGAACGAAGCGGCGATCTTCAGCGCATTTCGACGATTTGACGATCTTACAAGCGACGTGCGAAAAAAAGTAATCTTTGCCAGCGAAGAAGAAAAAATGCTTCCGGAATACAAATCGAAAATGGAGCAATCAAAACCATCGGCGCTTGATGCATCAAAATCCGGACCTGTTAACACCGTTGCCGCCGCTGATCGAAAATTGAAAACCGATGTTCGCAATGCCTGCTTGCGCGTATTAGCGCGGCGCGAAATGATTAATCTGATTGCTCAATATCTTGGAGCATTTCCTCTGTACAAAACAACGGTGGAAACACAAAAATTTTCCGATGTTATTTCGGAATACGATTGCGAAAATGAAAATGATTTTAAGCTGGTGATGGATATGTGGAATCTATTGATCTATGAAACCAGCGATGTACAGAAAGTGGAGCATCCGCTCTTCCAAAAAGCGAAGGTGGATTCAAAAGTGCCGATCGATTTACAGCAGATTCATTCCTTCTACCATTCGGAACTGGAAATGGTGGTAGAAGAAGGAAAACACCGTCTCGCCCAGAGCATTCAAAAAATCTTCAACGATTGTATCGGAAAGAAACCTGTTACCCCGGTGGATTGGATGAACGCCTACATTGTCTTCCTTAACCGCATGACAAAATATCTGGATACCATCATCAACCAGATTCGCGCGTAAAAAGATTTCTCTCGCAAAAAATGCTAAGACGCAAAAAATTGAAATATTATCGAAAACCTTCGCAGTTTGTTTAAGACCCTCCGTTGCATTTCACTTTGATTTGTGCTACTTTGAATCGACATTTTTTATTCTATTGTCATCTTCCCGGGTTTTTGCGGTTGGATTGAAGCAGGGTGCCGCCACACACCAATAAATTACGTGGATGATAACCCCGGAACATGACCCAATTGTACGTGCCATGGCAGACGAAACACCCGAGCAGACTCCGGAACAACAACCGGAAGGGCAGCCAAATGCCCAAAAACGTGAGAATCCGTTCCGCAGAAAGAATTTCCGTGGAAAATATCCCCGTCCGCAGCGTAAACCGCAAACAGAATTCCCATCATTAGAAAAGGTGGATGAACTCCCCCCCGCTATTTTTGGCGAAACAGCAGTCGAAGAAAAGAAACCAGTTCAGGAAGAACGGCCGCAGCAACAACAGCGTCAGCCGCACCCTCGACCGCCGCAACAGCCTCGGCAACAGCGACAACCACAGCCGCCGCGTCAACCGCAAGAGCAAAAGCAATCGTCTAGTCGCATCACAGTTTCAGTAATCATACCTTTACTGAACGAAGAAGAATCATTGCGCGATCTTCATGAACAATTGAAGAATTCTCTTTCGCGCATCGGCGGGAATTATGAATTGATTTTTGTAGATGATGGATCAACCGATAACTCATTTAAAGTTCTTCGTGAACTGAAAGCCAAAAATCCGCGAGTAAAAGCGGTCCGTTTCCGCCGCAACTACGGCAAGAGTGCCGCATTGATGGTGGGCTTTCAAAAAGCGCAGGGCGAATTTGTTATTACGATGGATGCCGATCTACAGGACGATCCGGCAGAGATTCCGAATTTGATTAAAGAACTTCGCGCGGGATATGATGTTGTTTCCGGTTGGAAAAAGAAACGGAAAGATCCGCTTGGCAAAACCATTCCTTCTAAATTTTTCAATTTTGTTACCGGAGTTGTCACGGGAATTAAGATCCACGATTTCAATTGCGGACTTAAAGGATACAAATATGATGTTGTGAAAAGCGTAAACGTGTACGGCGAACTTCACCGGTATATTCCCGCTCTTGCCCATTGGCTCGGATTCCGCGTCGGCGAGACGGTGGTAAATCACCGGCCACGCAAATACGGTAAAACAAAATTCGGCATGGCTCGTTACTCGCGCGGTTTTTTAGATTTGTTAACCGTCGTCTTTACGACCCGGTACATCACCCGCCCGCTTCATCTCTTTGGCGGCTGGGGAATATTGTCAACGCTTGCAGGACTCATCACCAGTGCTTGGCTGATCTATGAAAAGTATTTCAATAATCAACCGCTCAGCAATCGCCCGCTCTTTATTGTTGCCTTAATTATGATCATCGTTGGGGTACAATTTGTTTCTATGGGATTGCTCGGTGAATTGATTACGAAGAATCAACATATGGAAAAAGAATATTCCATTCGTGAAGAGATCAATTAAACAAATGTTGTCCGAATTAATTTTCACTGATGCCGAACTTGTTTCGGCATCTTTTTTTCAACCCGCAAACGCTAAGCGGGGTATTGCAAGTATTGTTCACAGGTCCTGCCGATGAAAATCCTTTTGCTCGGTCCTGCATATCCTCTCCGCGGCGGCGTGGCGCATTTTAACGGCCTTCTGTATCAATATCTTTCTCGGCATCACAACGTGGAAATAATTTCGTATAAGCGGCAATATCCAAAGATTTTTTTTCCGGGAACAACGCAGGAAGAAACCGGTGGAATTCCTGTTCCCGCATTGTCTATCATCGATTCGATCAACCCATTAAACTGGCTTCGGGTTGGCATGACAATGCGAAGCAAAAATGCCGACGTGATCATCGTTGCATATTGGATGTCATTTTTTGCTCCCTGCCTAAGTGTAATTTGCTCGATCATTCGCTGGAAGAAAAATACAGCAATAATTTGTCTTGCCCATAATATTATTCCCCACGAACGGAAAATCTGGGACAATATTTTATCAAGATTATTTTTTTCGGTTGTGGACTCGTTTGTTGTGTTGTCAGAATCAGTCGAACGAGATTTACTCTCATTGATAAAAAAACCAACATACGTTCGTTCATTCCACCCTGTGTATGAATCATTTGGAACCGGAATACCCAAAGAAGAAGCAAAAAAGCATCTTTCTATCAATGAAGAGCGGGTAATTTTATTCTTTGGCTATATACGACGGTATAAAGGGCTTCATATATTGATTGATGCTTTAAAAATCGTCCGTCAATCACTTCCCGTACAGCTGTTGGTTGTTGGTGAATTCTATGAAGATGAGCAGCGGTTTCGGAAACAGATTGCGGAAAACGAACTGGAATCTTCTGTCAACATCTACCCAGAGTATGTTTCAAACGAACAAGTAAAATATTTCTTTTCCGCATCCGATGTTGTCATTATACCGTATCTTTCGGCAACTCAAAGCGGTATCGTTCAAATTGCCTATAACTTTAATAAACCAGTCATTGCGACAAACGTCGGCGGGCTTGCGGAAACGGTCATTCACGAAAAGTCCGGTCTTATTGTTCCGGCCGATGACGCTGAGCAGCTTGCGGGAGCAATAAAAAAATTTTATACTGAACACTTAGAAGCTCAATTGACGGAAGGTACATTGCATCAAAAGAAGAACTTTTCATGGGATGCCATCGTGCGGGATATTGAGAAATTGATTAACAAATAAAAACAAAATACGATTATGCAATACGATCCAATAAAAGACTCTATCGGCAACGTTGTTCGCAACACTCCGTTTTTACGAAAAGTATTTTACTTTCTGTTGGGATTGTTGTTTCTCCGATCGTGGTACGTTAAACGGGCGCTGCGTGAGTTTCTCTCCGGAAAACAAGCTCCGAAGTTGATTTTCGATGCCGGATCCGGATTCGGACAATATTCCTATTACATTGCCAAAAAATTTCGCGATGTATCCATTCACGCGATTGATGTCAAAGAAGATTATATCGCTGACTGCAAACGTTTTTTTTCCGCCGACAATATTACCAATGTGAATTTTGGGATAGAAGATCTTACTATTCCGACACATACAGACAGATTTGATTTTATTCTTTCGGTCGACGTGATGGAACATATTCCGGACGATGTACAGGTATTTAAGAACTTTCACCAAGCCTTGAAAAAGGGAGGCATCGTTCTTATTAACACTCCTTCAAACCTCGGCGGCTCGGATGTTCATGAAGAAGGAGAAAAAAGTTTTGTAGAGGAACATGCGCGGGACGGTTATTCCGTTGAGGATATTACAACGAAATTATCGAATGCCGGATTTACTGTTCTCTATACACGATATGCGTACGGACCGATCGGCACGATTGCCTGGAGATTTGTTGTGAAATATCCTATGCTGATGGTGAACGCAAGCAAAGCGTTCTTTATTGTTCTTCCCTTCTATTATCTTTTAACACTCTGGTTCTCACTTATTTTGATGTGGATTGATTTTAACTCTACGAACACTACCGGAACGGGATTACTTGTTGCGGCAGAGAAGAGATAACCCAAACACGTTCGGTGTTTGGGTTATTGTTGTTTTTACCCCTCGAATAATATGATTAGTAAAGAAATAAAAAACTCTTTACTAATCGGAACCCCATTAACAGCCAGTTATTTTACTCTTTATAAACGATAGCAAAAATCAGGTTTCGTTTTGCCATTGTTATCCCCAACAAATGGAAATTCAGCGAGGGGTTGTCAATAAAATTTGGCATAAACTATTTTCTTCTCAAGAATAGCAAGAATCGGGTTTTAATTGATCGTTACGCATCATATCTTTGTATTGTTATGACCGACTATGAAAGAATAGAAAAAGCAATCGGGTATTTGAAAGAAAATTTCAAAGAACAGCCCGATTTAGACGAAATTGCAAAACAGGTGCATTTAAGCCCGTTTCATTTTCAACGGTTGTTTAAAGGTTGGGCAGGAGTTAGCCCTAAGAAATTTCTTCAATTTATCAGCGTTGAATATGCAAAATATTTATTAAAAGAGAATTTATCACTTGCAGATGTAAGTTTTGAAACAGGTTTGTCCGGCACAGGCAGACTTCACGATCTATTTATCAATATCGAAGGAATGACGCCGGGCGAATATAAAAATGGAGGCAAATTGTTAAATATCAATTATAGTTTTGCACAAACTCTGTTTGGCAATATTATTATAGCATCAACAGAGAAAGGAATTTGCCATCTTTCCTTTGTACCAGAAGAAAAACTGGGAATACAAAATCTAAAATCTTTTTTTTCCAATGCTCATTTTTCTCAAAAGACCGATTTTATACAACAAGATGCCTTACGCTTTTTTGCCGGCGATTGGAATGATCTGAAAAAAGTAAAACTGCATTTGAAAGGGAGTCCGTTTCAACTAAAAGTCTGGCAATCGCTTTTGCAGATTCCTTTTGGAAATGTTTCTACATATGGTGCAATTGCCGATAGAATTCAAAATCGTAATGCTTCACGAGCCGTTGGTACTGCAATCGGAAATAATCCGGTGGCCTTTTTAATTCCATGTCACCGTGTAATTAGATCATCTGGCGTTATCGGAGATTATCACTGGGGCAGCAACCGTAAGACAGCCATTTTTGGATGGGAGGCCGCCCAACTATCTTCCAGAAAAGATTAAGTAAGCTTCACCATAAATTATTTACCATTAACCATACACTAACAATTACATTTATGAAAAATTATAAAATCGTTCCTTTAAGCAAAGAATACGCAAATAAAATTCGTCAACGTGGTAAAGATGATTTTGGCCACGATGTTGTTGAACAAGTTGCAACAGGCAGGGGGCCATGCAGGGTTTCATTGAAACCATTCAGTGTTGGTAAAGATAAAAGATTATTGATTGGACATTCTCCTTTTTCGGTTGACAACGCATTCAATCAGTCCGGGCCAATATTTATTCATAAAGAAGAAGTAGAAGCATATTCGGATATCTATAATTTTCCACCGGAAATAAAAGCAGACAAAGAAAATTTCCCGCTATCATTGATAGGTTATTCCAAAGAGCAAAAAATGGTTTTTACAAAATTAGTAGGCAACAATGATGTTGATATGTTGATACCGACAATTTTTGAAAACCATTCAGAAGTGGAATATCTTCATGCGCGAAATGCTGAGGCAGGCTGTTACATCTGTAAAATTGAAAGAGTATAATGTATGCACATCCCAAAACATTTTGAGATTACAGATAATACCATCATTGAGCAATTTATAAAAGAAAACGGACTTGCAACCATTATTTCAAAAGGATCCATATTTCCGGTAGGGACACATATTCCGATTGAACTGGAAATTAATGATAATGGTGAAAAAGTTTTATGGGGACACATTTCTAAAGTTAACCCCCAATGGAGAGATTTTGAAAAAAATGAAAATGTTTTGGTCATTTTCCTCTCACCGGTTCATCATTATATTTCGTCGTCATGGTATAATCATCCCAACGCGCCAACGTGGAATTATTTAAGCGTTCACATAACCGGTAAAATAAAAATAATCGAAGGTGAAAAACTTTGGGAATCTGTAAGGCGTTTAACGAATCGATATGAGCGGAAATCTGCGCAACCGGTTTCATTGGACACGTTGCCGGAATCTGTTCAAAAACAAATGAACGGAATAGTTGGTTTTGAAATCAGTATAGATAAAACCGAAGCGGCATTTAAACTTAGTCAAAACAGAAATGAGGAAGATTTTAAAAGTATTATTAAAGAACTACGATTAAGCGGCGAGTTAAGCTCAGCGCTAATGGCTGATGCAATTGAACGTCAAAGAAATACGGCTCATTAAACAAATGTTAGACGCGCGCGTAACAGATGGCAAAGCAAATCGACAAAGACGACTACAATAATAGGTGGACTTTACCGAATGTGATTTGACAAATTCGGTTTTTGACAAGCGCGACTTGACAGATACGATGTTGAAATAGAATCATAATATGCAACCAACAATAAAAACTTTACCCGAAAAGAAATTAGTCGGCAAGCAATTGACAATGACATTTGCAGATAATCAGACTTTTAAACTTTGGCAATCCTTTATGCCAAGACGAAGGGAAATTAAAAACAACTTAACGACTGAATTGTTTTCAATGCAAGTGTATCCTCAATCGTTTGACTTTTCCTTTTCTAATCTCAAAGAAGAATTTCAAAAGTGGGCGGCAGTTGAAGTTGCCGACTTTGACACGGTTCCGAATGAAATGGAAACATATACGTTGACTGGAGGACTGTATGCAGTTTTCTATTACAAAGGTTTAAGCACCGATACTAAAATATTCCAATACATTTATGGAACTTGGTTACCGAGTTCAAACTATTCACTAGATAACAAACCACATTTTGAAATACTTGGAGAAAAGTATAAAAACAATGATTTGACATCAGAAGAAGAAATATGGATACCGATAAGACCTAAATAAGAACGCAAACCATTATACGTATTGCTTCTTCCTTTCTGATGTATATTTCGAAAATACGACCGAAACAGGATTGCCGGTTGCTGCAAAAAAAGAAATAATATTTCTAAATATTATTTCTGAAAATAATGAAAATTAGCAAAGCGGATAAAAATTCCCCAATCATACTCCGTTAAAGCATGACCACCTTCCCTGATATGATATCCCAACACTGAATGAAGAATTGGAGTGTTCGGCGGTGGTTGGTCAGGAGTAAGTGCTGATTGTTTCCCATACAAAGCATATACTTTTTGTGCGTTCACCATAGAAAGATATGAGCCAACAGGATCAGCCCACTTATCTTGTGTGGCAGATGTTGTGTAGACAGGTCTTGGTGCAATGAGTGCTATCAACATGTGTTGATCCACCGGTAAAGTATTTACATCATTATTATATTTTTTATAATTGTTGTTAAACCAATGAGGGAATCCTGTATTGATGGCTTTCACCGTTTCGCCGGATTGATTTCTTGCCAACGCAGCACCGGTACTACCCGAACAGCTGGAAAATACCATGGCAAAACGCTGATCCTGCGCACCTGCCCATAAGGATGTCTTTCCTCCGCGAGAATGACCGACCACACCGACTTTAGTGAAATCAACATCGTTATCAGTTTTAAAATAATCCATTGCCCTGCTGGCAGCCCATGCCCAGGCGCCAATTGCTTTTATTCCGTTGTCGGCATTTAACTGATCGGGATATAATTGTAAAACACCATTTTGGTATGTTTCTTTATTATCGGGTGCGGCATTACCGGTATAAACCGCTGCAATAGCGTATCCACTATCAATAACCATTTCAACAGGCCCAAAATCACTTTTACTTTTTTCGGTAGAGTCCGTATTATTTTTATTCCCATTATTGATCACCAAAAAAAGAGGTGATGGTTTTTTACTGTTATTAGGTATAACTACGGTAAGAGGAATGGCTACGTGCTTATTTGATTTCCATACAGTAATAATCACTTCTTTTAAACGTGCCTTTCCATTCAGGGCGTTTTCTACATTATTCGTAAGCGTAAATTTAATGCTGTCATAGCTTTTCAATGTTTGTCCGTAAATATTGTTTTCAAACAATGTCAATACTTCCGTTCTTCTCTTGTTTTCCCAAACTGATACCGTGTTTACAATTTGCCCGTCAATAGTTTTTAAAACGTCCGGCAGTGTGTAGTCGGCTGCCTTTGATTCATCATGTTGTCCATAACATTTTGCTACAAAAAAGAAGATTATAAAATAAAATATAAATTTTCTCATCATGGTTTTTATTCCTATTAGACATTCTGGGGATCGTAAAGATTTCGTGAATGTGATTTTTAATGATTACTTTTTTCTTTTTCTTCTTGTTCCTCTACGAGGTCGTAGACCCAACGTCCCGTCACGACGTGATTCCATAGGGATTGCGAACATATGCTTTGAGAAGTTCAACTTTGCAATTAATGAAACGGAGTTTCAAACAATGTGCGTTCCCAAAAAGCGTTTGGGAAGAAGAAGAATTACAATACCTTATAAAGCGTATAGTTACTTAGTTTGATCTTCTTTTTTAATTGTTATCGGGGCATCTTGGGTTCCCGCGTAAAAAACCAGGATTTCCGCAGTAATGCGCCCTTCATTTTTTCCGTAGTGCCACGTATTAACAACTTCAATCAGCGATTCCCCCGCTTTTAAGTGAAGCGTGTCTTTCTCTTCGGTAACAACAGTTAATTCACCTCTCAACAATACGCCCGCGTTGATCACCGGATGTTTATGTATTGGAAGCTGTGCCCCGGGCGGGATTGTTATTTTGAGAATTGTAATTTCGGGTGTTCCGGGTTTATAATTCGGCAAATTTTTACCATCCCAGCTCACTACTGATTTTGACAATACTTTGGTTTGAATACCGTTGCTGTCTTGGCTCCAAAGAATTGTTGAGAACAATACTATAAACAAAGCAATAAAAATATTTTTCATCGTAATCCTTGCGTAACGATCAAATAGTCTTTTCGATCATAGTATTGTTCAACTGAACAACATAAGTATTGATGGAAATTGTATACTGTATAAAATAATAAAATCAGAGTAATGATAAAGAATTATTTATACCATTTGCAAAGTATGCATGTCTTCTTTCTCTATGGTGCACCATAATATTCCGCAATCTAAATCAACCTATTATTTCTCTTCAAATCTCCGTACCTTAGGACTGTATATTGGTTTACTCTTCATCTGTTTATTGATTATTTATTATGGAATCACTTGTCTCCCTTCTTACTGTAAATAAATTACTCCTTTTATTCTCTGTTATCGGTATTGGATATCTCTTCGGTCAGATCAAAATTTACGGATTCAATCTTGGTGTTGCGGCTGTGCTGTTTGTCGGCATTACGTTCGGCGCCATTGACAAGCGGCTCATGCTGCCGGAGGAAATCTATATTGTCGGTCTTGTGTTGTTCGTTTATTCTATCGGACTGCAATCCGGGCCCAGTTTTTTTGCATCCTTTAACAAAAAAAGCCTTCGCGCAAATCTTTTTGTTGTGCTCGTTCTTATCGCCGGTGCAGGTCTTGCTGCCGTGTTTGCACAATTATTTGGTTTCGACACTCCGCATGCTGTCGGTATTTTTTGCGGAGCACTGACAAATACACCGGCATTGGCCGCCTCCGTTGAAGTGGTGAAATCATACACAGCACAATATCCGGCAGAACTGCGGGAAGCATTATTGAACGCTCCCGTCATTACATACGGTTTAACGTATCCGTTCGGTGTGCTTGGGGTGATTCTCTGGTTTTATGTGTTTACAAAATGGTACAAAATCGATTTTGTGAAAGAAGAATCGGAACGATCAAAAGAAACGGGTGTCAGTTCCATTCAAACACAAACGTTTCTTGTAACGAATCCTGCCGTTATTGGAAAACGAGCTGAGGATATACTGAACCTGATTGAACACCGCCGTTTTGTTCTCAGTCGGTTTAAGCGCGGCAATACGGTAAACATCATTCTTCCTGATACTGTTTTTGAAAAACAGGACTTGATTGCAGCGGTCGGTACGGCAGATTCGTTACAGCGGGCTCAGATTGTACTCGGCGAAACGGCGAACGAACAACTAACGTTGGATCATGCCGGATTTGAATACCGCCGCATGTTTGTTTCAAACGAACTTGTTGTCGGGAAACAGATCAACGACCTTCATCTTGAAAATGAATATGGGGCTACTATTACTCGGCTCCGCCGCGGCGATGTAGATTTCGTTCCTTCTCCCGATACCATTCTTGAACTCGGCGATCGTGTCCGCGTGGTAACACGACACGAAAATATCCAGCGGATTACAAAATTTTTCGGAGATTCAATGAAATCTATTTCCGAGACCGATTTTCTTTCTATTTCACTTGGTATTGTGATTGGAGTGTTTGTCGGGATGATTCCCATCCCGCTTCCAAATGGCTCAACGTTTAAATTGGGTTTTGCCGGCGGTCCGTTGATTGTGGCGTTGATTCTTGGCAGGTTACAGCGATCCGGATCCATTACATGGACAATGCCGTTCAGCGCAAATCTTGTGCTTCGGCAGATTGGATTGGTCTTTTTTCTTGCGGGAATAGGCGTAAAAGCAGGGCAAGGATTCGGCTCCACATTTCAATCAGAGGGGATTGTCGTAATGGCTGCGGGGGCAATGTTGACAACGATAATTTCGTTCTTGACATTATCCATAGGATATAAATATCTTCATCTTCCAATGTCCGCTGTCATGGGGGTGGCAAGCGCATTATCAACACAACCGGCGGCTCTTGCGTACGCAAATCAGCAAGCGCAGAACGATCAGCCGAATATGTATTATGCGATGGTCTATCCTGCATCGATGATCACGAAGATTATTCTTGCACAGATGTTAGTAACGGCATTGTGGTAACTTTTTTGGGGAACGTTTTTATGCGAAACATTATTATCTTCATCACCGCCTGCACAACAATTGCATCAGCGCAAAATCCGTTCGAAGCGTATTATCTTTCCAAACAGCGTCTGCAGGAAAAAGACACCGCCGGATATTTTTATCTTGCCGAACAAGCATACACACTTGCGCCGTTCAATCTTGAGTTCACGATAAACTATGCGCGCGCATGCGTCACGGTCGGCCGGCAGATCCGGGCAACCAATTTGCTGCAAAGTGTTGCCGATATCGGTTTCGATTTCAATGTGGAAAACGATACTTCCTTCTCCCCACTATGGAAGCAGGGAAAATTTAAACAGATAGCAGCGAAGGCAAAACAATTTTCCAAGCTTACCGCAAGCAACTACGCATTTTCGTTGAAGGAAAAAGATCTTATTCCAGAGGGAATGGCATACGATCCGCGTCAGCAAAAATTCTATGTGAGCAGTATTTACAAACGTAAAATTGTTGGAATCAATTTGGACGGAACATCATACGATTTTGTCGGCGAAGGGCAGGATGGACTCTACAGTACGCTGGGAATGAAAGTGGATGCCGCACGAAATCATTTGTGGGTATTAGGCGTAATGAACACTCCGCCTGCACGAACAATGAGTAAGGAAGATTTTGGAAAATCAGCGGTTTATCAGTACGAACTTGATTCCCGGAAGCTGTTGAAAAAATATATGTTACAAGATACTTTAAAACATCTCTTTAATGATCTTGTGATTGTGAACGGTTCGATATTTATCACCGATAGTGAAACGGAGACAATCTATAAAATCAATAAGGAAACTGAAACGTTTGAACCATTCTATCATTGGGATTGGATGTTCTATCCTAACGGTATTACGGCATCGGCAGATCAACAATATCTATTCGTCGCACATTGGGCTGGAATCAGTCGAATAACCATTGCCGACACTCAGAGCGTTATGATGCAGGCAAAACCGAATACAACATTAACGGGGATTGACGGTCTCTACTTTTACGAAAACAATTTAATTGCTGTGCAGAACGGCGCCGGACCACAATCACGCATCATGAAGTTTGAATTAAATAAGCAGATGGATGCCGTAACAAAATCTACTGTATTGGAATCCCAAAATCCATTGTACAATGTTCCCACCACCGGAACAATTGTCGATGACGAATTCTACTTTATTGCGAATAGTCAATTACAAAACTTTGATGCGCAGGGAAATATTTTCCCGACGGAGAAAATGCAGCCCACCTATATTTTAAAGTTACGGCTGAATTCGAAAGAATAATTTCTTACTGGAGACCCAATAAAAAATCCCGAAGAGATTAACTCTTCGGGATTTTTTATTTTAAGAAGTAAATGTTACTGAGTTACTGATTATCAACAACGCTTTCAATCGTGGATTGAATCGTGGGAGATACTTTCCCAAGGAAGTCATAACCTGTTGCCGCTTCAATAGCATCAACGCTTACTCGGAAGGTTTTCCAATCAGCGGTTCTGCTAATCTGAGCGTTGTCGTTTGTCATATCAACAGCAATGACGCGTGTTGACGTTGTTACTCGACCGAGATCATCCGTTCCTTCCGACAACACCACAACAACTTTCCATGTTCGGGCAGGAATATTCACGTGACCGGCATCGACTGTTCCCAATGTTCCGTATCCACCGGAATAGATATACAATTCATTTCCGGCAGTAACGAGTGTGCGAAGATAATTTTCCATGCTCGCCCACGGACCTTGATTGTTGTTCGGAGCTTGCGGTACCATATTGGTCATTAAAAATGTTGCTGAATTATCCGCAACGGATGATGTTCTATCTGCTGAAGGACACATGTGGCCGCGATCGAAGCCGCTTCCGCTGTAACTTGTCGAACCAACATGATACCATGCTGCAGGAAGTGTTGCATCTGCTCTAAAATCATCTTGGCGTGGTGTGCTTCCAATCCACGATGCATTCAAATGCCATGCAACCCAGTTTGCTGTTCCTTTATCTCTGTGATACGAAAGAACATACTGCGGTTTTTCCATCAGGTAATTTGTCGGCAAATTGATATCGTTCGCTGAATTGCTTGGATTTCCAAGTACGGTATGTTCGCTGGTTGACGTTGTCGTGTCTGATCCTCCACCACCGCCGCCTCCGCCATACGTTGTAAGATTTGCCGTCAACGAATATGCTGTGGATGTGCTTGAACCGGAGGTTGAAAGAACCTCTATATAATATGTTTCGTTTGTTGTAGAGTTATATGAAATGCTTTCCGAAACACCGGCCGCGTTTGCGGAACTTGCCACTGTTGTACCGGCAGAATTCAATAACAACAGATCGTAATTCACACCTGCAGGAACGGTGAGACCAAGTGTGACGGTCTGTGTTGATGTTGCACTGAGAGAAAAGAAATCAAGGTCGGTGGTTACATCGATTAATCCCGTTTGCGTTGCAGGAACGGTGCCAACAGGATTTGCCGATGCTGTTGTGTTGTTCGGTTCTACTTCTGTCACTGTCGGTGTTGTTGCATAGTCAGAAATATTGATTTCGTCAAAATTCAAGCGGACTGAAGTTGTGCCGGTTGTTTTTCTAATTTCAAATCGAATTGTGCCGGCAATATTCACCGTAAATGTTGCTGTTGAAAGTGTTGTAGATGTTGTGGTGATTGTCGCTCCGGTTTGTGTCCACGAAGTTCCGCTGTTGGTGGAGTACCATAATTGCCAGGAACTGTTTGCATCCGTTCCATATTTTGCATGTTGAATAGTAACAGTACCGGCACCGGTTGTTTTATTAAATTTCATTGTCAGTTTACCCGTGCTTTGCACGCGGGCGCTTTTTGTTGCGACTTTCCGGTCATTGGTTGAGGTTCCAAGAAGTGCATTATTAAAATTCCAAATACCGGAACTGAGGGTTACATCAGCTGTTGTGTAAGAAGTTTTTGTTCCTGTTTCGAAGGATTCCCATGCTGTACTTCCTCCCCCGCCTCCGCCAACATAGTCGTTTATAACGAAGTCATCAAAATTCACGCGGTTTGTTGTGCCGTCTGTTTTTCGAATTTCAAAACGGATTGTACCAGTAATATTCACGGTGAATGAAGCAGTAGCCAAGGTTGTTGACGAAGTGGTGATTGTTGCACCTGTCTGCGTCCACGCACTTCCGCTGTTCGTCGAATACCATAATTGCCATGTTGTGTTTGCATCAGTTCCATACTTTGCGTGCTTTACAGTAACAACACCGGCACCATCGGTTCGGTTAAATTTCATTGTTAACTTACCGCTGTTGCGTGTTCGAACACTCTTTGTTCCGTTTTTCCTATCGCTTGAAGATGTTCCGACTAACGCTTCATCTAATGTCCACACACCAGAACTAAATGTAACGTCACCGACGGCATACGAAGTTTTTGAACCAAGTTCAAAATCTTCTGACACGGTCACTTTCTGAAGTGAGGTGTTTGTCTTAACGTTATGTGATGCTTGTTGGGCTGGATCGACTGGTGTTTCTTGACACGATGGAAGAAGGAAGAGTAGAACTGCGGCAATGGTGACCGCCAAAACGCGCGTTGCAATTTTCATGCAGACCTCATGTTGGTTGATGGAATCGTTTAACTCTCACGCGCAAATATATGTATTTCAATGCTTTTTGTAAAGCCTTAATTGCCAATTTTTTGTAATCAAATTGTTATTTTACAGAACATCACTCTGGATAGGTAACTCGTTCAAAAGAGGTTTGGATGGAGGAAGGAACACGTGAATAGAAATTGTATCCGGTTAATGACTCAACTGAATCAATACTCACGCAAAATTGTTTCCAGTTTTCATTTTTTTCGATAAGGGTGTTCTCATTCGGCATCACAACAGCAATGGTGCGAGTTGTTGACGTTATCCGTTGAAGATCATTTTCTCCTGCCTCAAGAATAAGAATTGTTTTCCACGTCAATTCCGGAATTTGAACTCGTCCGCTGTCAAGAAATCCTTTCGAACCGAATCCGCCGCAATAGATGTATAACTCTTTTCCCTGTTTCACCAGATCCCGGCAATACATTTCCAATGCAGCCCATGGACCCTGATTGTTGTTCGGTGCTTGAGGAATCATATTCGTCATCACGAATGTCACTGCATTATCGTGTTGCGTATTTGTTCTGTCGCCGGAAGGACACATATGTCCCCTGTCGTACCCGCTGTGCCGGTAACTTTTTTCATGAACACGATACCACTGTTCGGGAAGTGTGCTGTCTGCACGAAAATTGTTGCTTCGTTTAATCTCACCGAGCCACGTGCTGTCCGTATGCCATGCGACCCAATTTGGGATTCCCGTAAAACAATTATACGAATGGACATACTGCGCTTTACTCATCAAAAAGTCTTGAGGAGAGTTGATATTCGCAACGGCATTACTCGGATTCCCCAATGCGAGATGTTCCGCAAGAAAAAGCGAATCGTGTTGTCCTGCTACAACAACGACGAGAATAAACAGAAGCTCTAATTGTTTCTTCATGTATAATTTAGATCACTGAAATTCAAAATAAATCGTAAATGAATGCAAAAATTGACCGCAATATTTTAAATTAGGTAAATTTATTTTGATAACATATAGTAAGCCCCCTTTGTTGTATTGTAAAGATCGTATTAAAGTGTGTGGATGCGAAATTTAGGAGGACCGAGCGAATGGGTAAGCGATGAATGACGGGACTTTTGATGGCGCGATTCGCGCCATCAACGGGCAAGAGCGAACGGGATTCATCGCGTGCGTTAAATTTCGCAAGGAGTTCTTTTGCTTCTTTTCTTGCTCCGTCAAGAAAAGAAGAGAGTGAAGAATTTTGTTGTTTTTATCAATGTATTTTGGACAAGTCTGAATCTAGATAGAATTTTCATCATACACATAACATCCCGCATTTTCGGGATGATCTTCCACAAGTCTATCCCATTCAACAGAACGAATAAGCCAGACAATTAAAAAATCTCCAACTGCTGTAAAGGTGAATAACACTCCAAAAATAAAAATCCACCCATTCCCATTCACGAGTGAGAGAAGAAACGGAAGGAATCCTAACACAATGGCTGGCATCAGTGTTCCAAAGACATATCCGCTCTTTGGTATTGGTACAATGCAATGTGCGTACGGTGTAAGAGTTTTTACTTGAAAGCCAAATTTCACTTGTTTAATTGAAAGCTGCCCGCCGATCATCCAAGAAAGACCGTGTATCAATTCATGGAAAACAATTCCAACAGCAAAGATCGGGAAAAAATACCACGGCAACAGCATATTACTCGCCGATTTGATTGGTTCAAATCCCCAGATAAATACAAACAGGAAAAATTCTATAATGGCAAACAGGCCAAACGGCAAGGATGCCGTTTGAGCTTTGAGCATAGGAATGGAATAATCGGTTTTATTCAAGTAGTAACGTTAACGATGTGTCATCGAATAATCTGTTATCTGGCCATCTGTTCTCACACCTTCACAAACCATTTCTTTTTATACATCACCCACACAACAAGATACATTACGCTCACCCAAACAATGGCGTGCATTAATGATGCATTTAATGGAGAGAAATAGGGATCAAAAAGATTTTGTGTAAGGATTGTTTTGATTGCAACATCCTTGAACGATCCATCGCTCAGTTGAACGTTGAATTTCCACAAGCCCATCGTTCGGGCGGCAACACCGGAAAGTACAAACACAAAAATTGCATTCATACCGTACACTACAAAAGGATGCGCCCATTTTTTTATCCCTTTTGCATCGATCAGAAAATAAAATATTCCAAAAATGCAGAGTGCCCATCCGGCCATAAAAATGGAATACGAAACGGTCCAAAGACTTTTGTTAATGGGCATCCACATATCTAAGAGAGCGCCTAGCAACAGAAATCCTGCTCCAAATACAAACATCCATGTCGATTTCTCCACTTTATCATGCGATGATTGACGGAGGTAATCCCCGGTTAAGGATCCAAACAACGCCGTGGCAATTGCGGGAATTGTGCTGATAATCCCTTCCGGATCCCACGTTTTGGTTGCAGACCACATATGTCCCGATAAGAACATCGAATCGATGTATGCTGCAAAATTTCTCCCCTTGTCGAATAATCCGGTCCCGAACTCTGCTGCCGGAATGTAGAACATCATCACCCAATACGAAAGAAACAGACCGCCGATGGCCAGGATCTGTCCGCGTGAAGAGGTAGTAAGATAGATGATAGAAGAGATAAGGTAACAGACTGCTATCCGTTGAAGCACTCCCGGGATTCTGATTGTTGCAAGATTGAAGTTATGTCCCCATAATAATCCAAACGGAAATCCTGCAAGAAACAAACCGAGAGCAAAGATGATTGCTGATCGGCGAAAAACTCCCAGCATTAATTTTGTAGCGTCATCTCCTTTTGATCTGCGAACAGCAAAGGAGAATGTCATGGAAACGCCGACAATCCAAAGAAAGAACGGAAAAATAAAATCGGTGAATGTCCATCCATGCCACGATGCGTGAGCAAGCTGAGGATAGATGTTACCCCACGAACCGGGGTTGTTGACGAGAATCATTCCGGCAATCGTAAATCCGCGGAATGCATCCAGCGAAGTGAGCCGTTCTGGTTTCATAGTATTTTTGGTTAACAACTATTTTACGACAAAAAGTCTATACCCGTGTTTCGGAAGTGTAACCTTGGCGACATTTTTTGCTGCCACCGTTTTTCCGGTAAACATATCGCTGAATTTTGTGGATGCCATATTTTGGGGAAGCTCGAGTAGTGCTGTCTGTTCACTGTCAGAAAAATTAAACAGTGCAACAACGGTATTCTTCCCGTCTGTTCGGATGAATGAATAAACGTTATCAATCTTATTATTTTTTATCGATTGATAGTCACCTGTTGTAAGAGAAGGATTATTTTTTCGTAGAGAATAGAGTTTCGTATAGAATTCTCGAAATTCTTTTCCTTTTGTCCAATCAATCTCAAATTTTTCAAACAAACCCAGCTTTGTGTTATTGCCGACCTCTTGTCCGTTATATAATAGTGGCACTCCGGGATATGTATTCACAAGAACTGCTGCAAACTTTGCACCATCCACACCAAATTTTGTCACATCGGGCATATCCCATGCATTCTCATCATGGTTCGAGCTAAACCGCATCCGCAGTGAACCCTTTGGATACGACAATGATTCACGGATTAAGACGGAATCCATTTCGCTTGCCGGTTTTTTCCCTGCAAAAATATCTGCCATAGTGTGATACGAATTCCATCCATAGGTAGCGTCAAACGCTTTCAGATGGTGCTCTGCGTACATCCCTTCGGAAAGCATGAAGACCGGTTTAATGGAATCGAGTGCGGCGCGCGCTTCATCCCAAAAATCAACCGGCACCATTTCGGACACGTCACAGCGAAATCCATCGATCCCGACATCTCGCACCCAGAATTTTAACATCTCTATCATATAGGTGCGGAGTTCTTTATTAGTATAATTTAAATCAACCACGTCGCTCCAATCAGCAACAGGAGCAATAAATTTTCCCGCGCTGTCTTTCGTAAACCATTCGGGGTGTTCCCGAAACATTTTGCTGTCCCACGCAGTGTGGTTCGCAACCATATCAATCACAATTTTTAATCCCAGCGGCTGCGATTTTTTTACCAGACTTTTAAAATCATCCATCGTCCCGAATTCTGGATTGATTGCATAATAATCCTGAACGGAATAGGGACTGCCAAGCGAACCTTTTCGTTTCTCTACACCAACCGGATGGATCGGCATAATCCACAGTATCGTCACTCCCATTTTTTGCAACTCGGGAAGTCCTTTTTCTACACCGGCAAAGTTTCCTTCTTTAGAAAACGAACGAGTGTATATTTCATAAATAATTCCATTTTTTACCCATGATTCCGACGGCCGAGCTTGATTGTTAGCATACGGAGTCGGTTGTTGTGCAAGAAGTGAAATGGTGAGGAGAGCAAAAAAACAACATTTTTTCATAGTGTATTTTGATTAGTGATTGATGGCGGTAGAAAAGTAACGAAAGATATTTCTCAAAGCAATGAGAGACAATTGTAAATAATTTCACTGTCGTTGGAATGATTTCTACATTCACTCTGTTCCAGAATTATAGTATATTAAACGTATTGAGTTTTCATACGTCTACCTTGCATTGATCACCATGACTCCACTTTCATCGAAAATAATTATTCCATCCATCCTTTGTTGCGCGCTACTATTTGCCTCATGCAGTTCCAAATCCGAAGAAAACAGACCGCGCCCAGGAGCGCCAAGTGGTATCTTGACCGTAAACGGTGTCGTTCTTGAATTTCAAGAACTCGATAATATCGTCCGTTCTTCGGGAACCGTCCTCGCATCGGAATCAGTGGATCTCGTCACCGAAGCAGCAGGGAGAATTGAAAAAATCTCCTTTACGGAAGGTGCACACGTAAGCAATAACGACCTTTTAGTGAAGATCAATGACGACGACCTGCAGGCACAGTTAAAAAAGACCGAATTGCAAATTAAGCTTGCGGTGGAACAAGAAAAACGTCAAAAACAATTGTACGAGATTAACGGCATCAGCAAGGAACAATACGACATCGCCTTAAATCAAGTGAACACGCTGAAAGCAGATAAAGAAAATCTTGTCGCTTCTATCCGCAAAAGAGAAATACGAGCCCCGTTCGAAGGAAGGATCGGTCTGCGTTATGTGAGCGAAGGAAGTTACGTCTCTTCCACAACGCGTATCGCATCGATACAAAAAATCAGCTTGTTGAAAGTTGATTTTTCCATTCCCGAAAAATATTCGGACAAAGTTTCCGTCGGCGATATTGTTCAATTCAACAGTGAAGAGACAAAACTACAGTTTGCCGGAAAGCTGTACGCGATTGAACCAAAGATCGATCCGACAACACGAACGTTACAGCTTCGGGCATTAGTGGATAACAAGAATGAACGGATCCTACCAGGCGCATATGTACAGATAGAGTTGCGACTGAAAAAGATTACCGATGCACTGATGGTACCTACCCAAACTATTATTCCCGTATTAAAAGGACAATCACTTTTTGTAAAAAAGAATGGTGTTGCGGTGGCCATTCCGGTAAAAACTGGTATGAGAACTGCCTCTTTAGTTCAAATAACAGAAGGAATTTCCGTAGGGGATACTGTTCTGACCACCGGACTGATGCAGCTGCGCACAGGTATGCCTGTGAACGTGTTGTTAAAGTAACACTGTTACCAGATTCAGGATTCATGGTTCACGTTAAACGATATCGTTTGAGCGGTGTGTAGAAAATTTTGAATCCAGAATAATTTGATACTTGAATCATGAAACGTGAATCGTGAAACTTAACTTTCGAATTTTTAATTCACAATGAGTCTCGCATCCGTTAGCATACGCCGTCCCGTCCTTGCCATTGTAATGTCGCTGATGATTATTTTGTTCGGCGTCATCAGTTTTAATTTTCTCGGCGTCCGCGAATATCCAGCCATCGATCCCCCCTTCATCAATGTGCGGACAAGTTACACCGGTGCAAACGCCGATGTAATCGAATCGCAGATCACCGAACCGCTGGAAAAAGCGATCAACGGTATTGCAGGAGTTCGTAATATTTCTTCCAGCAGCAGCCAGGGATCCAGCAACATTTCTGTTGAATTTAATCTTGATGCCGACCTTGAAGCAGCAGCAAACGATGTCCGAGACAAAGTCTCCGGCGCTCAGCGCCAATTACCGCAAGATATTGACGCCCCTCCGGTTGTCACAAAGAGTGATGCAAATTCGGATGCTATTATTTCCATGACGGTGCAAAGTACAATGCGGAATCAATTGGAGGTGAGCGATTATGCCGAAAACATTATCGCACAAAATCTTCAAACAATCCCCGGTGTTAGTACAACACAGATTTGGGGAATGAAACGGTACGCAATGCGGCTCTGGATGGATCCGGAAAAACTCTCCGCTTACGGACTGACGCCGCTGGATATCCGGAACGCTCTTAGTCGAGAGAATGTCGAGCTCCCTTCCGGAAAAATTACAGGCAATCAGACAGAACTGATTGTGAATACCAAAGGCAGATTAAAAACTGTTGATGATTTTAATAGTCTCATTGTTAAATCCAACGGAACAAACATTGTCCGTGTCAGCGATGTTGGTTTTGCCAATCTCGGTCCAGAAAATGAAGAGACGATCCTAAAGCAATCCGGCACGCCGATGGTTGCAGTGGCTATAATTCCGCAGCCTGGCAGTAATTATGTTGAGATCGCGGATGAATTTTACCGGCGGGTTGAACAGATTAAAAAAGATCTCCCTGCAGATATCACACTCGATATTGCTATGGACAATACACTGTTCGTAAAAAACTCCATTGTTGAAGTACAGGAAACAATTCTCATCGCTATCCTTCTGGTTGTCGGTATTATCTACCTCTTCTTCCGCGAGTGGATCATCGCATTCCGTCCTCTCATTGATATTCCGGTCTCACTTATCGGCGCGTTCTTTATTATGTACATCATGGGATTTTCCATAAATGTGCTGACGCTCCTCGCCATAGTGCTTGCGACGGGACTTGTTGTAGACGATGGTATTGTGGTGACAGAAAATATCTTTAAAAAAGTTGAGCTGGGAATGCCTCCGATGGAGGCGGCATTCGCCGGTTCGAAGGAAATTTTTTTCGTTGTTATTTCTACCTCCATCACGCTTGCCGCTGTGTTCCTCCCGATTATTTTCCTGCAAGGATTCGTCGGACGGCTGTTTAGGGAGTTTGGTATTGTGCTTGCCGGTGCAGTGCTCATCTCGGCATTTGTTTCGCTCTCCCTCACACCGATGTTGAATGCTCATCTCATTCGGAAAAAACGGACACACAGCAGATTCTATAAATTTACCGAACCGTACTTTGAACGTTTGAATGCATCCTATGAACGCTTGCTCGCTGTCAGCATGAAACATCGTTGGGGTGCAGTTGCAATTATTGCAATGTCGTTTGTTATCATCATCCTCATTGGTGGCTCACTCCAATCGGAACTGGCACCGTTAGACGATCGAAGTGCGCTTCGACTGCAAATAACCGGTCCGGAAGGGGCTTCATTTGAATATACCGACGCCTTCATGGATCGGGTCGTTTCGTTCATTATCGATTCTATTCCGGAACGACGCATTGCCTTAAGTGTCACCGCTCCCGGCTTTGCCGGTTCCGGCGCAACAAACACTGGTTTTGTACGGCTACGCCTTTCTGAGCCGTTCGATCGGCAACGCTCACAGCAGAAAATAGCCGACTATCTTTCTCGCACGGCGCGCGAATTTACGGAAGCGCGTACTTTTGTCATTCAGGAACAAACCATTTCTGTCGGCGGCGGCGGACGGGGACAGCCGGTGCAATATGTATTGCAGAATCAGAATTTTGAAAAACTCCGTGAGTTTGTTCCCAAATTTATGGAAGAGGTCAACAGAAGCAACATCTTGCAAACTGCCGATGTGAATTTAAAATTCAACAGGCCGCAGCTTGATATTTCCATCGACCGTGACCGCGCACGTACGCTCGGAGTTTCCGTGATTGACATTGCACAAACGCTGCAACTCGCCTTCAGCGGACAGCGCTTCTCGTATTTTGAAATGAACGGATTTCAATATCAAGTGATCGGCCAAGTGAATCGGCACAACCGTGATGAACCGCTCGACCTGACATCGCTGTACGTGCGGAATTCTCGCGGTGAGCTGGTACAGTTGGACAACCTTGTAGTGCTTCGCGAACAAAGTGCGCCGCCGCAGTTGTATCACTACAACCGTTTCAAAGCCGCGACTATTTCAACCGGACTTGCTTCCGGAAAAACAATCGGCGACGGCATTAAAGAAATGGACCGCATCGCAAAAAAAGTGCTCGACGAATCGTTTACGACTGCGCTAAGCGGAGCTTCGCGCGACTACTCTGAAAGTTCATCAAATACGATGTTCGCTTTTGTGCTTGCTCTTGTATTAATCTTTCTGATCCTTGCTGCGCAATTTGAAAGCTTCGTCGATCCCATCACCATTATGCTTACGGTACCCCTTGCACTTGCCGGCGCGCTCTTATCATTATGGCTTACCGGTCAAACTCTCAACATCTTCAGTCAGATCGGCATCATCATGCTGATCGGTTTGGTAACAAAGAACGGTATTTTGATTGTCGAGTTTGCCAACCAGCAAAAAGAAAAAGGGGTGAAGCTAATTGAAGCGGCACAATTTGCAGCCGCATCCCGGTTCCGTCCTATTCTTATGACAAGTCTTGCGACAATGCTCGGTGCGCTCCCCATAGCATTAGCACTCGGCAGCGGGGCCAAGAGTCGTATCTCCATGGGAATTGTTGTAATCGGTGGCTTGTTCTTTTCTCTTGTGCTGACACTCTTCGTTATTCCGGCAATGTACACATTCTTTTCGAAGGAGCAGAAAATGACGGAAGCAAAAACGGAATCTACCATTCCAGATATTTCTGCTGTAGAAAGCGTAATGTAATTCTTTCAGAAAGAATACTTCGCTCAATGGGCCGACAGAAGAAGAATGTTCCGAAAGAAAACAGCCAGCCAAATCTTTCCCTTATTGACACACAGCAATACCGAGATCAAGCGCTCGTTGAACAAATTAAAAATGACAATGTTCATTCATTCGAGTTGATTTTCAAATCTCACTACCGGGGACTTGTACACTTTGCCCTACAATATGTTTCACAACAAGCCGCCGCTGAAGAGGTCGTTCAAAACTTGTTTGTTACTTTGTGGGAAAACAGAAAATCCTGGACTCTTCGTTTCACACTTCGTTCGTACTTGTACGGAGCAACTCGAAACCAAGCGCTAAATTATATTCGGCAAGCACGCTCGATTGATCGACTGGATGAGGCACATCTTTCCATTGAAAGTCCACTCCATGAAACACCCTCTGCACTCCTTCAGACAAAAGATTTTAGCGCCGCGATCCACAAAGCAATACAAACACTACCCGAACGGAGCAGATTAATCTTTTTGTTGCACCGCGATGAAGGGCTTACGTATCGTGAAATATCCTCTATTCTGAATATTTCGGTGAATACCGTGGAAACACAAATGGTCCGCACGCTGAAAAAACTTCGAAGACTGCTGTCGCAATACCTTCCGGTAATTTTTCTGATGCTTATAACTAACCTTTATTTCACCCTCTGAAATTCGTAAAACCATTCAAAAAATATTTTTTTTCTTGTCACGGTAAACGGCCTTTGGCGTGTCATATAAGAGTATGATGCAATTTCTCTGAATCAGAATCGCTGTTGTAGGAAATTTGGAGGTTATGACATGAAATCCGAAATCGATCTTTCGTTAGCTATACGATATTTTCAAGGAATATGTACACAGGAAGAACGACGCCGTATCGAAACCTGGGTTTCCGATAATCCGGATCATAACGCTGAACTCGAAGCGTTTCGCCGATTGTGGAACGACACCGGGGATGAAAAATTTAACGTCGACATCAACGCAGCGTGGGACAGAGTTTCCGAGCGGACTGGCATCAATACTTCGATTTCTACAATGCCATCTTCAGACCAACGCACCGCAGATCGGAAGAGTTCTTTTTCATCCTTTTTTCGCACCGTTGCGGCGGCAGTTGTTCTCCTCGGAGTAATTTCTGCAACGTATTGGTATTGGAATTCGTCAGATTCAAAACACCTTATTCTAAAAGAAGTATCTACGAAAAGAGGAGAACGGGTAAAACTACAATTTGCCGATGGAACAACTGTACAGCTCAACACATTCAGCACTATTCGATTTCCGGAAGAGTTTTCTTCTGACGTGCGTGAAGTTTGGCTGCGTGGGGAGGCATTTTTCGATGTCGCGCGGAATGAACAACTCCCTTTTATTGTCCGCACGGAACATGCCATTGTAAAGGTTCTCGGAACCGGATTTAATGTGGAGGCGTGGCCGGATGAAAACCATGTTGATGTTGTTGTCTCCCAGGGAAAAGTTTCTGTTCGCTCTGCTACCCTATCAACAAACCGTGAAGTTATTCTCACCGACGGAGAACAGAGCATTATTGCCGAAGGAAAATCCCCTACCGAAGCATTGCATGTTCAGATCGATGAATACCTTTCCTGGATTGATGGTAAATTGCAGTTTCGCCGGACTCCTCTGCCGGATGTTCTGAAGCAATTGGAGCGTCGGTATGATGTCCATTTCACCGTAAAAGATTCAACGCTTATGCTGCGAACGTTAACGGCTTCGGTTAAGGATGAATCGCTGCCGGAAGTTTTGACGTTAATTGCTCTTTCACTGAATGCCAGATACGAAAAAGAGGGAACGGTTGTAACACTGAGCGTTGATTCCCAATCGCAGGGTTCTAAAAAGCAAAGGGTACACTGATGTTTAAAATAATTGACAAGCGATATTTGATGAAAAAAGATTGTTTAAACTCTGCAATATTAATTACATGGCTGTTATTCGGCATGGCTGAGATGACAATGGCGCAAACCAATTCATCCAATTTGATTACTCTCGATCTTCAGAATGTTCGAATAGAAGAAGCGCTTAAACGAGTTGCCGATTACTACTCTCTCTCATTGTGGTACAGCGAATCGCGAGAATCGGTTCCAAAAAAAATATCGATACAGTTGCGGCAGGCTTCGTTTCAACAGGCAATGAAATCCATTTTAGAAGATACTGATCTTCAGTACACTTTTCCCGAACAAGGTAAGCTTTTAGTCACCAACAAGGCCGACAGAGAAATTGAAAACGGAAGTATTGCCGGAAAGATTGTCGACAAAAAAACAAAACAACCTATTCCCAGCGTGAATGTTGTTGTTCTGGGAACACCCATTGGGATCACCACCGATATCGAAGGAGAATATTTTCTCAAGGATGTACCTGAAAATATTTATAAACTCAAATTCTCTTCACTTGGTTATGCGGGACATATTGAAACCGATATCAGAGTTGTTCGTGGAAAAACAACGACCGTAAAAGAGATCGAATTGAACGAAATGATGCTAACGGCAGATTCTATTCTCGTCACTGCCGGGTATTTTTCAAACGACAACGTTTCACCAGTAACAAACTTTACCTATAATCGGGAAGAAATTCGCCGCAATCCCGGATCACAAGGAGATATATTTCGCGCTATTGAGACGTTGCCCGGCGTTGGGGGAAGCGGCGGAGAATTTTCCGCTTTCGCCGTCCGTGGGAGCAGTCCAAGGGATAATATTATTCTGATCGACAATATTCCGTTCGATAAAGTTGCGCACCTTGTTGCCGGTTCTGAAGAGGATGAAGCGCAAGGAGGACGATACAGCATCCTGACTCCTGGATTGATCGATGAAGCTTTGTTTCAGGCGGGAGGATTTGGTGCGCAGTACGGTGGAAAAAATTCTTCGTTTCTCGACTTAAAGATCAAAGAGGGAAACAAAGAATCATTTATAGCAAACGGCACGTACGATCTTTTTGGATGGGAGGTGAATTACGACGGGCCGACGTATATGCTTGGAAACACTTCCTTCCTCCTCTCCGCCCGGCATCACGATTTTGACCGGATGCTTGAAATGATCGATCTAAAAGATCTCGGACAAATCCGGTTCTCTGATGTGATTGCAAAAACAACTACAGAAATTTCTCCCGAGCATAAACTTTCCATCATTGCGATCTATTCTCCAGAACATTTCGGGCGCACAATAGACAATGTCTTCGATGCGAAGAATAACGACTTTGAAACCTTCGTCGGTTCGTTAGACGAAACAAAATACCTACTCGGCGCAAACTGGCGATATCTTGTTAACACAGAAAGTTTTTTGGAAAACACAGTTTATCTGAAGCGAACAGATACCGAATACCATTACGGTCGTGTTTATATCAATGTCATCAACGGTGTTGTTCCGGCAAAAGAAACTGTTCCAATACGACAAGATTATATCAATAGTAACAGCAATCAGGATCAGTACGGTCTCAAATCGTTGTACACGGTTGCATTAACATCATATATTGCTGTTCAAACGGGCGGGGAAATATTCATGGATGATTTTCGTTATCGATATGAACAACAAGGGGTGGATACATCCTACATATTTGACGGCGACGATTATCGTCCCGATCCGTTGAAATATTTTACGATCATCGATCCGCACTCTATCAACACATCGCAATCAGGAAAAAAATTGAATGCTGCGCTCTTCGTGGATTATCGGCATACATTCTGGGATCGACTGATGGTAATGTCGGGCCTTCGGTACGAGTACGGCGAACTGTACAACCAGCAGACCATATCGCCGAGATTCAGTGCAAGTTATCAGCTTAGCGAACAGATGAAAATACACCTTGCTACCGGAATTTATTATCAGATGCCCCAATACAGTCTGCTGATGTTCGATAAATCCAATACATCGCTTCATAATGAACGGGCTGTTCACTACATCGTGGGGTGGACATATTATCTCAACGAAGAAATGAAGATGACAGTAGAAGCATATCGAAAGAATCTGCGCGAGCTGCTAGTCCATACAGATCGGACAAGACGTTTCCGCACGAACGGAGGGACTGGGTATGCTCAAGGGATTGACATCGGACTGATTAAGCGCTTCTCAGATCAATGGTACGGGCAAATGAATTTTTCTTACGCACAAAGCCGTCGAAACGACAATTATGGTTCCGGCGAATACAATGCCGATTTTGGTCAGCCGTACATTGCCAATATCCTGCTTGGTTACGAATTGAATAAGGAATGGTCTTTTTCAATGAAATGGAAGTTTGCATCAGGACGACCGAAGGATTCGTACGTTGTGCATTCGAATATTTTTCAAGATTCTATCTATTTCCGTTATTCAAAAGAGATTACCGGTAATAACAATTTGCGGTATAGCGATTTTCATACATTGAATATTCGAATCGATTATCGAAAACAGTTTGGATCGGTTCCTGTTGTTGGCGGCTTGGCGATTGTCGCGTTTCTGGATATCTTAAATTTGTATAATCAGCAGAATCCTAACAGCGAGGAGTTTCGTGAAACAAGCGGCAAAGTGCTGACTAATGGACTGGGGATGCTTCCAACGATTGGAGTAAAGCTGGAGTTTTAAAATGAATTTAAATAAAACTTAAGCACGGACTTCCGCCACACTTTTTGGTAGAAGACTGTTCCGGAAATAATATTCACATCATAATACTCATCGGATTCTTACTATTTTCTTCCCATTGTAACGGATTGTTCTCGATATATTTTCTAACATTTTGAAGGTGCGTCTCATTCCGAATTATACTGTCATAAAATCTTGATTGCCATAGTTTGATGTCAGGATGTTCTTTTCTCGCTCGAGCGGTTACTGAAGCTTTAAATGTTCTCATAACAATCGAAAGGGATTTTTTTCTTATCTCAAATTTTTTCTCCTTCAATTCCAAACCCTCATTCGGATTATCAATCAATAAAATGCCATGTACGTGATTAGGCATTATGACATATTCATCTAACATTACAAATGGTGAACTAATTGGAATGTATAGCCATGATTGTTTAATTATTTCCCCAATATCAGTAAGAACTACATTGCCATCATTTATTGTACTAAAATATTTATGGCGATTTTTGGCAACTAACGTTACAAAATAATATCCTGAACTTGCGTAATTATAATACGGGAGCCGATATTGTTTTTTCGATTTATACTTCATTTTATTGCCGCCAGACCGTTCCATAAAATTCAATCAATTCTAAAATCTTTTGCACGGACTAGCGTCCATGCCACAGCTTACTTCAAAAAAAAATGCTTTGGTGAGGACTTGTGTCCGCACCGACAAACTTTCAAAAAAAGTCTTGGGCGCGGACTGGCATCCGTGCCGACAGTTTACTTCAAAGAAACAAAAATAATAGATCTTTTCGGAACGGTCGCACTTATTCGCCGAGTTTTTTAACGGAAGATCGTTCTCATAAGTTATTATTTGCAAAAAAAATGCTTTGGTGCGGACTGGCGTCCGCACCGACAAACTTTCAAAAAGGGCTTTGGCACGGACTGCCGTCCGTGCCGACAAAGGAATCTACTCAGTGAAGTGGATTTATGCCGGGAAAAAGAATTGATTCTTGAGGTAAGCTCAATCATTGTAAAATGCAAAACGCGGACTAGCGCCCGCGTTAACATGTTTTATTGCCAATATTTATTTTTACGAGGTTTTTCTCGGCGGCCTTCGGGAACTTCCGGTTCGCTTCCCTCTATTCCCATCGCGACGCGGTGCGGGTCGCTCTCGCTTCATTTCTTTGCGAGGAAATATTTCCGTTACAGGAGTCAATAATGTTTCATCAGGATAGATGCATTCGATTTTCCGCTTCATATATTCTTCCAGTTTTGGAATTTCGTATGAATCCTCCTCATCCGCAAAACTGATCGCAATACCGGTAGCTCCTGCGCGTCCCGTACGACCGATACGATGAACAAACTCTTCGGCATCCTGTGGAAGATTATAATTGATCACATGTGAAATCGCATCCACATGCAGCCCGCGTGAAGCAACATCGGTTGCTACCAACACACGTACTTTTCCTTCGCGGAAATTTTCAAGACGTTTAATCCGCTGCCGTTGATCGACATCGCCTGAAAGAAGCGTGCAGGGAATACCGTACGTCTCTAATTTTTCTTTTAAATCCCGTCCCACGTCGCGTCTGTTTACAAAGATTAACACCCGTTCCAATTGTTTCTGCTGCATTAGATTATACAGCAGAGGAAATTTTTCGTCTTTCGTGGTGATGTAGGTGATCTGTTCAATAGCAGAGACAGCCATCGTATCCGGAGTGACTGTTACTTCAATCGCCTGACGGGTCCATGATTCTGCAAGCCGCTTTACTTCGGAATTCATTGTTGCAGTAAAGAACATTGTTTGACGTTCGGATTTTTGCGGTGTGCTCAAAACAATACTTCGCACGGCAGGTATGAATCCCATATCCAACATTCTGTCCGCTTCATCGATAATGAGAATTTCCGTCTTTCCCAAATCGACATATTTCTGTTTTTTAAAATCGATGAGACGCCCCGGCGTTGCAACCACGATGTCTACTGTTTCGTTTTTCAAATTCTGCATCTGTTTGTTGTAATCAATTCCCCCAACGAGTGAAAGAACTGCACACGGCGCAAACTTGCCAAGCAGTTGGGCATCTTTTTCGATCTGCATTACTAATTCGCGTGTCGGCGCCAGAATCAATGCGCGGGGTGTTCCTCTCTTTTGATCTTTAATGGGATTGCGGATGATGTGAGAAAAAATGGTGATCAAAAATGCGGCAGTCTTTCCTGTTCCGGTCTGCGCTTGCGCAGTAACATCGTCTCCGCGCATCGAGATCGGAAGGACCTGCTCCTGTACTTGCGTGCAATATTGAAAATTCAAATCGGCAATAGCATGCAAAATTTCCTGCGGAAGATCGAAATCCTGAAATCGAGTTTTGCCGTCAACCACCGGAACTTTAAATGCAGAAGGATCCCACGGTTCCGATGGAATGAATACTTTTGGTTTTTCTTTTGCCACCGTAAGAACTTGCGTATTCTGTTGTTCACGATCCTGTTTTTCATGACGCAAACGGTATTCTTCCCGCGTTTCTCTTTTTCGCTGATCGCGAGGATGATGCGTGCCGCTCGGTTTTTCATTCGGAAATTTTTTGTGCTGATGTTGGTGCTGTTTTGGAGTTTCTTTTTGAGGGATCGATTTAGGGGGTAAGACAGTTTTCGGTTTTGCTCCGAAAAACGTCTTCAATTTTGAGACAAAGTTCTTTAGCAAGATAGATTTCCAATAATGAATCTGACGGTGAGTTACTCTATTAATATACAAAATTGCATCATTGCATGATACAACCGTCATTCCGTTCCGTTGAAATCGAAAAAATTCGGATAAGGCTTTTTTCAGCAGTTCGATTGTCAAAAAACACGAAAAATCACAGAAAAACTTCGTTTCTCGAATGTGTTTGTTAACAACTGTTCATTGATAACAATCCACCATTACTGTATATTCTCTATATAAATGGAAAGAAAATATATGAAATCATTGTTTATTGGATTCTTAGTTTTTTTCGTGACATTCGCATTATCGCAGGAACAGCCGCATAAATATTGGATCTATTTCAAAGCAAAAGAACCTCTCGCACTTTCAAAAGCTTCATCTCCATCCGATATAGCGCGTCTCACTGGAATTTCAGAACGTGCTCAGTTGCGGAGATCAAAAGTGTTGCAGCAGAATATTTCTTCCGAAGACCTTCCAGTATCGGATTCATATCTTTTGGAACTAAAAGCAAAGGGGATCACAGTCGAAAATACATCCCGATGGTTCAACGCGGCAACGGCATATCTCTCGCAAGCTCAATACGAACAAGTTCAGTCTCTCTCCTTTGTTCAATCGGTAGAACGAGTATCAACGTTTAAGCGAAAAGAATTACCTAAGAGCGAATCCTTTATACCACAATTATCTAAACAAGCAGCCGGCAAATTTGTGTACGGTCTTTCACAATCTCATATGACAGCTATTAATGCAATTGCAGTGCACAATATTGGTATTTCAGGACGCGGGGTGCTGGTGGGAATGTTGGATACCGGATTTCGTTGGAAGATCCACGAAGCGATGCAGAACATGAAAGTAATTGCGGAGTACGACTTTATTCAAAAAGATACCAATACGGCGAACGAAGGGACTGATGGATTATCACAAGATTCACACGGGACTTCTACAATGTCGTTAGTCGGAGCATATAAAGATGGACAATTAGTGAGTCCTGCGTTTAACGCAAACTTTATTCTTGGAAAGACAGAATATGTTCCATCCGAAACAAATGTTGAAGAAGATAATTGGGTTGCAGCAATTGAATGGATGGAAGCACGGGGTGTTGATGTCGTCAGCAGTTCTCTTGGATATAAAGAATTTGACGCTGGCCAAAAAAGTTACGTATATACCGATATGAATGGAAAAACAGCGACCACTTCGAAAGCGGCAACGATTGCTGCACGCAAAGGTGTTGTAGTTGTGAATGCAATGGGAAACGAAGGAGCAAATCTCAATCCCCCATCTCTGACAACACCGGCAGATGCGGATAGTATTATTTCCGTCGGTGCAGTGAGTGGTTCTGGTATTCTTGCCGGATTCAGTTCAAACGGACCAACATCTGACGGCAGGATGAAACCGGATGTGATGGCGCATGGAATCGGGACATACGCTGCGACAGCGAGCAAAACGGGTTATACCGGTTCCTCACAAGGAACGTCCCTGGCAACACCTCTCGTGGCCGGAGTTTCTGCAATGATTCTTTCCGCGCATCCGGAACTGACGCCGATACAAGTTCGCGATGCATTACGAACAACAGCAAGCAATGCAGACAAACCAAATAACTCCATCGGCTGGGGAATTATTAACGCCTATAAAGCTGTCCTGAACAATGGAATGGTTATCAGCACTGATCCGGAAATTTCTTTGACGCAGGATAGTAATTATTCCATTGGAGTGTTTGTTGTTTCAAAATCGGTGGTAAAAAAAGATTCTATCCGTATACTTTACACAGTAGATAATGGACTGACCTTTACAACAATACCAATGACACTGGGCGAAATTGTTGACACCGCAACAAATTCAGGAAAATATTCTGCGGTAGTTCCAAAATTGCTGACAACTCCTCGTTTCTATGTTCGTGCAGTTGATGCAACAAATGTTTCCCGCACCAGTCCATACACTGCACCGACGGATTTGTACGATGCAAAGACAGGAACAACGGGAGTTACACCTGTCGATCCCGTTCCCGTGACATTTTCGTTACAGCAAAATTATCCCAATCCTTTTAACCCGGCAACAACGATCGGTTACGATCTTCCAAAATCGGGTTATGTTTCACTTGTTGTATACGATCTGCTTGGAAGAGAAGTGGCAACATTAGTGAACGAAGTAAAATCCTATGGAAAATATGCTGTGCCGTTTAACGGCAGCGCGTTTGCCAGCGGAGTTTATTTCTATCGATTACGATCAGAAAATTTTGTCGAAACAAAACGAATGATGCTGATAAAGTAATTCCCTTTCGTTGGACCGTCTGACAAGCCGTTCCAACGAAAGACCGGCTGATTTTTCATCCTCAATCCCTTGGTCTTGGGGATTTTTATTGTACATTTGTTGCAGTATGAATCTTTCTTTTCAATTACCGCTCTATCTTGTTTTCGTTTTTATTGTTGTATCGTTTACGGTATCGCATTACCTGTACCGCTATACCGTTCCCCAGGTTTCCACTGCGAAGCGCATGATTCTAGTGTTTCTTCGAGGAACAGCGCTAACATTTATTCTTCTGGCAATTTGCGAGCCGCTATTTCAACTGATCTTTACGGAAAATAAACGACCCTCTATTGCATTGCTTGTTGATAACTCATTGAGCATGTCCCAAACGGACGGAGCGGGAAATCGAGAAAAAACAGTGACATCATTGCTTCAAAGCGATGCCGTCGAAAAACTTTCCGGTTCGGTTGATCTGAAAATGTTTTCGTTTTCATACTCCACAACAACGTTAATCCCGGAATCGCTCAACATAAACGGAGGAACAACAAACATCTCCTCTGCAATACAAACCTCATTAAAAACAATCGACGATCTGCGCGGAATTATTTTAGTATCAGATGGAAATTATAATGCAGGATCAAATCCACTCTATGATGCGGAGAAAAGCAGGATACCACTCTTTACCGTTGGTGTGGGAGACACAAATGAACAAAAAGATATTTCCGTTTCAAAACTCCTTGCGAACTCCATCGGTTATGTGGATGCAGCAATTCCTGTTGATGCAACAATAAAAGCATCGGGTATTTCTGCGCGAACAATCTCCGTATCGTTATTGGAAGACGGAAAAAAAATTGCAGAGCAGACAGCCGCTATTCCGGCATCCAATGGAATTACAGAAATTCCTCTCCAATTTTCTTACATCTCAGCAACTGACGGTGTAAAAAAATTATCCGTTGCGGTGTCCGGTGTAGAAGGAGAATTGACTACGAAGAACAACAGCCGATCTGCGTTAGTGAAAATTCTTAAAAATAAAATGAATGTTGTCATTATCGCCGGCATGGTAAGTCCTGACGTTGCCGCGGTAATGCAGGCGCTGAATAGTGAAAAGAACATCAACGCAAATCTTTTTTATCAACTTCCAAACGGTGAATTCAAATCCCAAAAAGAGAATTTGGAGATCCAATCTTCACTGACAAAAGCAGATGCAGTCGTCACGATCGGGTTCCCGGTTTCCTCTACTTCGTCGTCGTTTATCCAACAGTTTCAACAAATACTCTCCTCGCGCTCCCTTCCGGTCCTTTTTATTGCAGGAAGAACGCTCGATCTTCAGAAGGTACGGTTGTTGGAGAAATTTTTCCCGTTCACTGTTGCTTCGGATCGGATCGATGAACAGATGATTCTACCGACTGTTTCTGAGAAATACATGTTCCATCAATTATTGCAGAATAACGGATCGATGATAGAAAAACTTCCGCCGATCTTCTATTCCTTGCCGACGTTCTTGGCAAAACCGGAAGCGCAGCAGCTTCTTTCTGTTAGGATTCAAAATGTTCCCTTGACAAATCCCCTTTTTCTTATCCGCACAATCGGCAACATTAAATCCGCAGCATTTGCCGGTTACGGATTGCATCGCTGGAAAGTGCTCGCCGGTTCGTCTGGTGAAACAAAGAATTTTTTCGATCAATGGTTCATATCGCTCATCCGATGGCTTGCCACTCGAGAGCAGGATTCCTTCTTCCGTGTTGAACCATCAAAGGAATTTTATACACAAGGCGAACAGATAGACTTTGCTGCGCAGGTGTATAATCAAAGTTATCAACCGGTGGACAATGCGGAAGTGTTTATTTCCATCCGTTCGCATAAGAACAATGAACGATATGAAACCACGCTATCGTCAATCGGTACCGGACTATACGAAGGAATTATTGAAACTCTTTCAGAAGGAGAATTCAGCTATTCCGCAGTTGCTCTTGCCAATGGTGATACGCTTGGATCGACAAACGGAAGAATTTCTGTCGGCGAGCAATCGATTGAATTTGCAGAAACGAAAATGAATAAGTCGTTGATGAAACAGCTTGCTTCCGCATCCGGAGGGATGTATTCCGATGTTGACGGATTTACTTCGTTAGTGGAAAAGATCCTTTCCCGAAAAGAGATGCAGATGCAGGAACAAACACGAACGCAAGAATTTGAATTATGGAATCTGCCGACATTCCTAACAATTATCGTTCTCTTATTCGGCGTTGAATGGCTGCTCAGAAAGCAGAGTGGGATGTTGTAACGCTTCGCATGAGCGCAAAGAGAGATCAGATTGTTAGATAACAGATTGTGGATGTTGGTGTACAATTCATCACCAGCTTTAAAAACGATCTGCTTTATACAAAGGGAAAAAAACATCCTGAGAAAGTCCCAAAAAAAATTCAGGATGAGTTGAAGGATCTATACTAAAAACAAAATACAATTATCATATTTATGAAAAGAACATTCTTATTACTCGGATCTCTCTTCGCCTTTTTTGGTGTTGCGCTTGGTGCGTTTGGCGCACACGGATTAAAAAACATTCTCCCGCCCGACATGCTCACCGTTTTTGAAACGGCTGTTCGTTACCATATGTATCACGCGTTTGCGATACTGATTGTTGCTGTACTTGTCGAAAAAGTTCCTGTCGCAATACTTGCGGGACGATTGTTTGGACTCGGCATCTTATTGTTCAGCGGCAGTCTCTATCTTCTTTCGTTGACAGGAATCCGATCGTTCGGAATGATCACACCGTTCGGTGGTATTGCATTTCTTGCGGGTTGGGGTGTTCTTCTGTATGCTGGCTTTAAAATGACAAAGGAGAACTGAAATCAGTTCTCCTTTGAAAAATTGCAGCAAAATTTATTTGCTTGCGATCATCGATGAAACTTCCGCGTTACTGTAGCTGCTCAACACGTTTCCGTTTACATCAACAATATTCATGTTACCGTTTGCATCGCTCACTGCGTATGCAAGAACGTTTCCTTCGGAATCTTTCACCGTGGATTTCCCTTCTTCGCGGGTAATGGTGAATGATTTTCCGCCGTAGGAGACGGTCATTTCATTCTTTTCTTTGTTAAAAGCAACGGTTGTTCCGTCTTCCGATGTAACGTTCGAAGTCATGGGATTGGTGCCGGTCCAGAATTCAAGAGAGTTTAAGATAACTGTATCGATGAATCCGGCAATTCCATACACCGGAACAACGTAGCATGCCAAGAACACTAATTCTACTACCCACTTGTTACCCAATGATCCGTTCCAGTTATACACTTTTTTTGTCAGTGCAAATGATCCATAGCATCCAACGGACATAACGGCCATTGTCGCGATGAGCATTGCAACAACAATTTTTTTGAATAATTTATTCATTGTAACTCCTGTAAGTAGTTTGGAAAATAAGTGGGTTAGTTGCTGATGCGAGTATACCATATTTTTATATTTAGGGCAAGAGGTTGAATAAGAAAATATTTTTCGGTAACCTGATGATGTATTGATACACCTCTTCGTGTTGTCACAATTGAAATGCCATGAAAAATATTTTTGTGCTTTTGTTCTTTCTCTTCATCACGGTGTCCGCTCAGCAGTCGCGTTCGTGGAAGAAGACGAATTTCGATTATACGGCAAATTCATCCCGAATTAACGATATTTTCTTCGTAAATCCGCAGATTGGTTTTGTGGCAAATGGAATAGGCCAGATCCACCGAACGACAGATGGTGGCATCACATGGACCCGACAGTTGAATAAGGGAACATTTACTCATTTCCGTTCCATTGGCTTTTTTGATTCGCTGAATGGCTATGCCGGCGCGCTTGGCTGGGGAGATGTGAATAATCCAAACGCAAAGGATACGGTGATTCTGTACAAAACCACGAACGGCGGATTGAACTGGAATCCGGAACATCAACTGACAAGCAAAACTTTTGAACGTGGTTTTTGCGGAATGCATGTCGTCGATGATTCCATCATATACGGCGTCGGCAGAGTCCGCGGTCCGGCTTGGTTTTATAAGACGACCGATCGCGGAGCAACGTGGATTGCCAAGGATATGAAAGCATATGCGGCAGGTTTAATTGATGTCCGATTTTTTACAAAAGATTCCGGAATCACCATTGGGCTCACCGATACCACACATGAAAAATCGCGCGCTATCATCCTCTCTACCGCCGATGCAGGTGAAACATGGGACACAGTTTATGTTGCTACGAGAACGAATGAATGGGCATGGAAGATCAACTTCCCTTCCCGAAAGATTGGTTACGTCAGTCTTCAACGGAACAGCAATGTTGCTCCAGTCTTCATTTTGAAAACAACGGACGGCGGGCTGACATGGGTGCCCAAGCAATTTTCCGCTTCCGGGTATTTTGTGCAGGGAATTGGTTTTTTGAATGATACACTTGGCTGGGCCGGCGGAACTTCCCTCGCTCCGAAACAAACGACAGACGGTGGAACAACCTGGACATCCATCACCATTGGAAACAGTTTGAATCGATTTCGAAAGATGAACGATTCATTGATGTATGTTTCCGGTTCTGGTGTTTGGAAATATTCATCCGATGCAACAATCGGCGTAAGGCAAACAGCAGAAAGCGTTCCGTCATCAACTTCGTTGCAGCAGAATTATCCGAATCCGTTCAATCCGCAGACCACCATCGAATTTTCTATTCCGGAAGATGGGTTCGCCACGATTTCCGTCTATGATATTACCGGTGCGTGGATTAAAACACTCTTCAGCGATCAAGCGAAAAAAGGGATGGTTAAAGTCTCGTGGGATGGAAGAATCGAAAGCGACGAAGAGGCAGCGTCCGGAACATATTTTTACCGATTGGAAGTAAAAAATTTCACACAAACAAAAAAAATGATCTTATTACGTTAACAGAAGAGGACCAATTATTATGATGCGCACAGCTAACCCGGCATTGAACGATAAAACATTTCAACACATTGGTACGGGAGAATATACCGATGCTATGACGTTACAGGGAACGGTAAACAAAACAGGCATGATGCTTCTGCTGGTTGTTGCCGGTGCGGCATATACTTGGAGCTTGTTTGCGGATGGCAATACCGAATCCATGATGATGTGGATGATGATCGGATTTTTTGGGGGATTGATTACCTCGGTTGTGACGATCTATAAAAAAACATGGTCGCCGGTTACCGCACCGTTGTATTCAGTATTGCAAGGCTTCGCTCTTGGAGGACTTTCTGCATTCTTAGAATCGATCTATTCAGGAATCGTCATTCAGGCAGTTGCATTGACGTTTGGAACCGCCGGGTGCCTGTTGATTGCATATACATCCGGCGTCATTAAAGCGACTGAAAATTTCAAACTCGGTGTTTTTGCCGCAACTGGCGGAATTGCATTGATTTACTTTGTGGGATGGATTATGAGTTTATTTGGTACATCAATCCCGTATATTCACGAGAACGGATGGGTCGGTGTTGGATTCAGTTTGGTCACGGTGGTGATCGCAGCATTGAATCTCGTTTTAGATTTTGATTTCATTGAAAAAGGGGTGGAACATGGTGCACCCAAATTTATGGAATGGTTCGCTGCATTTGGATTGATGGTTACTCTCATCTGGCTTTACATTGAAATCCTGCGATTACTTGCAAAATTAAACAGCAGAAAATAATACTGTTTCATCTGCTATACAGTAAATTCTTCGCTCCTTTGCCATACATTGGAGCGATTTTTTTTTGTTGAGAATATAGTGTTATCAACACATTTCTATTCTTTGCTTCTTTCGAAATGCGTGGCTATATTTTCGCAGCATAATCAAAACATTTTGTCATCTTCATGAGGAGCACGTAATGACATTTTTTATTGGCATGATCATCGTTGTTGTAGTTTTCATCATCTGGGTAATTGCACAATATAATGGCCTTATCACTTTGCGAAATCAAACAACAAATGGATGGAAACAAATTGATGTTCAGCTTAAACGCCGACACGATCTGATTCCGAATTTGGTAAATACTGTGAAGGGATATATGGAATTTGAACAGGAGACGCTCGATAAAGTAATTAAGGCGCGGAATGCTGCAGCGTCAGCAACCGGAATAGCTAACGCGGCGGCAAAAGAAGGAGAACTCTCTACTGTGCTTTCTAAATTTTTTGCGCTCACGGAAAATTACCCGAATTTAAAAGCAAATGAAAACGTGAAACAGCTTCAGGAAGAATTGACGAGCACAGAAAATAAAATCGGCTTTGCACGACAATTCTTTAATGACATCGCAACAAAATTCAATACGGCACAACAAACATTTCCAGGAAATATTATTGCAGGAATGTTCCAGTTCCAGCCATCGGAGCTCTACGAAATACACGATGCTGCCGAACGCGACGTACCGGCAGTAAACCTCTCGCTAAAGAAATAAAGACTCAACGACATGCCTGAACTACCCCGAAACATTTATGAACAACAGAACGCCAACAAGCGTAATACTGTTTTCATTATGTTCCTGTTTGCGCTGTTCCTCGGCTTTATCGGGTGGGGCGCGGATATGTACTTCCTAGGATTTGGGAATGATGGTTTTCCCTTTCCCGTCATCACCGTTGCAGCATTATTGTTTGGGGGATGGAATGGATATTGGAGTTTGGAACAAGGAGCATCAATGGTGCTGTCGTCTGCCGGTGCATTTCCTGTGCCGGATACCGATCCTCAATATCAAGTGCTTCGTAATGTTGTGGAAGAAATGTCTATTGCATCAGGTCTTCCAAAACCTGCAGTGTTTATTATTCCGGATTCCGATCCTAATGCGTTTGCCACCGGCAAAGATCCGGATCATGCAAGCATTGCTGTTACAAAAGGTTTGGTTGAAACACTGAATCGTGAAGAATTACAGGGTGTTATTGCGCATGAAATAAGTCACATTCGTAATTACGATATTCGAATGATGACCGTCGTTGCCTCCCTAATCGGAGCTGTAATGTTAATCTCTGAAATTTCTCTTCGATCTGGCCGCTATGGAAAGGTTCGCAAAAGTTCGTCATCGAAAGACGATGGAGGTGGATTTATTATTCTTGTTCTCTGGCTGGTTACCATTATTCTCGCTCCTATTGTGGCCCGCATCCTAGCAATGGCAGTCTCTCGGCAGCGCGAATATTTTGCCGACGCTTCCGGAGCCGAATTGACAAGAAATCCTCGCGCACTTGCTGCAGCGCTTCAAAAAATATCTGCCGCAGTTGAACCCACTCTATCAATTAAAAAAGGGACTGCACACCTGTGTGTTGCAGACCCGCTTGGCAGCAAGATCAACAATAAAGAAGGTTTTTTTGCCGAACTATTTGGCACGCATCCCCCCATACAAAAGCGTATCACACTCCTCAGAGCTATGGCGTATCGTTTTGAATAGCGTAGAATTGTAAGAATTAAGACCAATAAATCCCTCACCTCTTTAATACTTCTGGGATATTTTTATGCAAAAATATGGGGAACAAGTCCTCTTTATTTCGTCTATTATTGTAACATTGTAACTCCCTCCAACTTTTTTTATCTTTCATTAATTATTGAAAGGAAGTATCGCTGTATGATGAAGCGTTGTTTATGGTTTTGTGGTGCAGGAATTATTCTTATAATCGCAGGATGCTCTTCCGGCAAAGAAACTGCTGAAGTACCGAATGCTCAATCCAAATCATCCGCAGAAAACGAAAAAGACCGTGCGGTGGCAATGCAGTTGTTTATTGACGGTTCTCTGAAAGAAAGTAAAGGTCAGTTTGCCGAAGCGATTCTGGATTACCAGGATGCGTTACGGTACGATCACGATCCGGCAATTTTTTTTGCATTGGCAAAAAGTTACGCACAATTACGCCGGTACGCTCCCGCTGCTGAAAATGCAATCATTGCCATCCAGCACGATCCGTCAAAAATAGAATATCACGAACTGCTTGCACAAATCCATATTAACGCCGGACAATTTGAAAAAGCAGCGGGTGAATACCGAACGATTTTAACTATCGATCCTGTGAACGTTACGGCAACCTTTACACTCGCGCAGCTACTGGAGCGCGTAAAACCGCTGGAGGCGTTGGAATTATATTATACTCTTATTGCACGACAAGGACCGTCCTGGGATGTTTTATTGCGGGTTGCACAATTAAATTCTGTACTTCAACGGTATGACAAATCGGTTGAGGCGCTGGAAGAAATGCAAAAGATCGATCCGAATAATCTGGCAATAAAACAGAATCTCGCCGAAACGTACATTCGGGTAAAGAAATATGACAAGGCGCTCGGAGTGCTGAACGATGTGCTGGAAAAGAATCCGGACAATATTATGCTTCGCACAACACTCGCCGATGTGTATTTGCAGCAGAACGATTGGAACTCTGCGAAGAAAGAATTAAACACCGTCCTTCAATCCGATTCTCTTGATCCTGACACACACATTCGCATTGGGATGGCTTTCTACGCTCAGACATTGAAAGACACGCTCGTTATTCCGGAAGCAATCGAAGTCTTCAATCAGTATGAAAAGAATTTTCCGACCGATTCGCGTCCGTTTGTTTACCTTGGCGTATTGCATCGTGGCATCAAAAATGATTCCATTGCAGAACAATATTTTACCCGTGCAACACAATCGGCAAATTGGAATGGCGATGCATGGTGGCAGCTCGGTTGGATGTATTTCGACCGGCAGAATTTCAAAGAGACCATCAGCATTATGAATAAGGCGAAGCAGTACACGCCGGATGACTTTCGTATCTATTTACTCCTTGGCATTGCATATAACCGTGCAGGAATGAATGAAGATTCGCGTGTCGCGCTCGAGCGAGCGGTGGAATTAAATCCAATAGATTTGAACGCTCTCTCTTCACTTGGTCTCACCTACGACGCACTGAAAATGCATACGGAATCGGATTCCGCTTACGAACGCGCGTTGAGGATTGATCCCAAATCTCCTTTGGTCCTGAATAATTATGCGTATAGTTTATCCGAACGCGGAATGCAATTGGAGCGGGCAGAGAGCATGTCGAAAGCCTCTCTCGCCGCCGATTCCCTTAACGCTTCTTATCTTGATACGTACGGATGGATTCTCTTTCAAAAGGGAAAATATTCCGAAGCGCTCCCCCATATTCTTAAAGCCGTGGAATTGGGTGAAGCTAGCGCTGTTGTGCTGGAACATCTTGGTGATGTGTATGCAAAATTGAACAGAATGGATGAGGCAAAAAAATATTGGTCGAAGGCGTTGGAAAAGGATCAAAACAATGTAGCATTAAAAGAAAAAATTTCCCGGGGAGCGCTGTGAGAATTCTGAAATTATTTTGTTTCTGCTCGGCGTTCCTCCTCGGCTGCGCCACGGCACCAAAACCGGTGGTCAACGAAGCAATGACAACAGATGAACTCCAATTCCGTCTAATGCAAACTGTCCGCTCGTTGAAGGATTTTTCTGCTGAAGGTTCCATCACGGTGAACACTCCCACCATGAATCAATCCGCAGGATTTGATCTTGTCACGCGTGGAAAAGATTCTGTAAAACTCTCCGTTTACGGTCCGTTTGGCATTACCGTTGGTACGGCACTCTTCAACCGACACGAATTTACCGCGTACAATGCATTGAACAATACCGTCTACCGCGGTTCGCCGGAAAAACAAATGCGCATGCTTCCGTTTGTTAAAGATGTTCCATTTGAGCTTCTGATCAGTTCACTGCAAGGAATTCATCCTTTGCGATTTACTTCTCCGTTGGATAGCTTGGAAGTGAAAGCGGGACGGGTATACTCCTTCACTATCGTGAATGAAGACAGTTCGTTTGATAAATTTTTGTTTGACGAAAATGTATACCACATTACACGATGCATTCGAAAAGATAAAAACGGCATTGTTCTTTGGAGCGTGAAATATTGGTACAAAAGAAACGGGGACAGTTCCGTCGTTCCAGAACAAGTTGAAGTGAACATTCCTTCTAAAGAATCGACTCTTGTGTTGGAATACGGATCTGTTTCTTATGATTCCGTTCAATCCCCATTGACTATTTCCTTCCCGGATGACGCCGAGATTATTACCATAGAATGAAATGGCTTTTTCTATATAGTCTTTGCTTCCTCCTCTTTCTCCCCGATGGTTTTGCAAACCAGCAGACGGATATTCGAAGGAAAGATCTGCAATTAAAACGGCTTCGCGCCGAGATCCAGCGATACGAACAACAGATTGACGAAAGCGAAAAAAAGGAAAAGGCAACGCTCAGCCGTCTGGATATCATTGAAAAGAAGGCAAATCTTGTTCGGATACTGCTTGAAGAATTGAGGGATGAGGAGAAATTAATCCGCACATCCATCGAAAGCACGAGAGAAAATGTCGGACAACTCGAAAAGCAATTGGCCTTTCTAAAGAATCACTATGCGAATTATGTTTCTTCCGTATACAAATATGGAAAAGTGTACGACTTGGAAACAATCCTTTCCTCAAATTCTATCAATCAACTCTACATCCGCATCGAATACATGAAGCGCTTTTCGGATCAGCGGAAAAAGGATCTTGAAAAGATTCTTTCCAAAAAAGACCAGATCGAAATTGAGCACAGCACGCTGCAGGAAAAACTTTCTACAGAACAGCAATTAATCTCCGAAAAAATCAAAGAAGAGTTTACGCTCAACAAAACAAAGGAACGTCGAAAGAGTGTGTTGAAAGATATTCGTGAAGATAAGTCGCTATTAAAGAAAGAGCTGACACGAAAAATCTCCGCCGCAAAGGAGCTCGAAAACCTTATTACGGTATTGATTGAACAGGAACGTATCCGAAAAGAAAAGGCGGAGCGAGAAGAACGCGAACGGAAAGAACGTATTGCAAAGGAACGCGCGGCGCAGCGCGAGCGTGAACGAGTTGCAAAAATCGAGCGGGAAAAAGAGTTGGCAGAGTTAAAGAAAAAAAATGACCTTGCAAAAGCAAAAGCAAAGGAACGAGAAATTGCCGAGGCGAACCGCCGTGCTGAACTTCGCGAAAAAGAATATGAGATTGAAACAGCAAAAGTAGAATTGGTGCTGCGTCCCCTTCTTGAACGAAAGGGAAAATTGATTTGGCCCGTTGTTGGAGGCAGGATTGTGGCGGAGTTCGGCAATCAGGTGCACCCCGTTATGAAAACCATTACTACTAACACCGGGATTGATATTTCAACAAAGGAAAATGCTCCCATCCGAAGTGTTGCCGACGGTGAAATTGCGCTTATTCATTGGCTGCCTTCGTACGGAAATTTGATCATTATTAACCACAGCCATGGATATCGAACAGTCTATGCGCATTTATCAGAAATTTCTGTGGTAGCTGGTCAACAAATTAAGGAAGGGGCCATCATTGCAAAAAGCGGCGAAACTGTCTCCGGAAATCTCCTCCATTTTGAAGTATGGAAAGAAAAAGATAAACAGAATCCTCGGGATTGGCTTGCACGAAGATAACGAATCTCTGCGATGTGAACTATCCAGTGCTTCTTGTAGATTTTTTTTGTTAGATTGTGATAAATAGTAAACCTCTGTGATCTATGTGCCTATGTGGTTCAAAAAAACATTAAGGATAATCTGTGGCAAAACGAATTGAAAAAATTGAATCATTAAAACCGAAACGTAGCGATGTTGAAGCTGTTCGCGAACTGAATGTATCATTTCAAGCGATGAGAACTGAGATCGCCAAAGTGATTGTCGGTCAGGATGTTGTGATCGAACAATTGTTCACCTCTCTCCTTTCGCGCGGGCATTGCCTGCTGGTAGGTGTTCCCGGACTTGCAAAAACTCTGTTGATTAAAACGCTTGCCGATGTGCTCGATCTGAAATTCAATCGCATACAATTTACGCCGGACTTGATGCCGAGTGATATCACCGGTACAGAAATTATTGAAGAGGATAAAAAGAGCGGCGGAAAAGTATTCAAATTTGTTGAAGGACCGGTTTTCGCTAATATTGTTCTTGCGGACGAAATCAACAGAACTCCACCCAAAACACAGGCGGCTCTTTTAGAATCGATGCAGGAACACAAAGTGACCGCAGCGGGAAAAACATATACGCTTGATGAACCATTTTTTGTTTTGGCAACGCAAAATCCAATTGAGCAGGAAGGAACCTATCCTCTGCCGGAAGCACAGCTGGATCGTTTCATGTTCAACTTATGGCTTGAATATCCTTCGTTTGAAGAAGAAAAACAGATCGTCAAATCTACTACAAGCCAATATGCACCGAAACTGAAACATCTCTTAAATGCCGATGACATTATTGGGTATCAAGATCTTGTGCGCCGTGTTCCGGTGGCGGATAATGTGATTGATTTTGCGGTGAATCTGGTGGCAAAAACCCGTCCGAAAGATGCGCATGCACCGAAGTTCATTAAAGACTGGCTCACCTGGGGCGCAGGACCTCGTGCGTCGCAATATTTGATTCTTGGTGCAAAGACTCGAGCCATTTTAAACGGCAAATACACACCAGATATGGATGATGTCCGCTCTGTTGCCATTCCTGTGCTGCGTCATCGTATTATTCCCAATTTCAATGCTGAAGCTGATGGAATCACGGCGGTGGAAATTGTAAAAAAGCTCGTAGAGTAAGAATAGACCCGCATCTTTAGAAGAGAGTTTTTATAACGTTCTTCGAAACCCACGACAACTTCAGAAGTAATTATGAATTCTGTAGGTCATATGAAATTATATGCATTTTTAGCCTTCCTGACCGCTGTTCATGTCAATCCGGCATTCGCACAGTTAAATTTTTGGAAACAACTTAATGGACCATATGGGGGAGATATTCGCTCAATGACGGCGGGAGACTCTGGTCAAATTTACGTTTGGACAAATTCATTTAATGGATTGGGAGATGGAAAGTTGTCTTATTCATCCGACGCCGGAAAAAATTGGGAACATAAACAAACTCCCGGAAGATTTGTTTTGCAGTTGCTCCGTACGTCGAAAAAGCAATTAGTTGTGGTAACAAACGAATCTTTTTTTCGCTTGGATTCGGGTAAAACAGAATGGATTAATATTGCAAATTCCCTCCCGTTGGATCCACAACGTGTTTCTCGTCTTGCTGAAGCAAATAGAATCTTATTCGTTGTTATGTACAACTATGGTCTTTATGCTTCTTCAAACGATGGAATATCCTGGAATCTTCTCAATGCAAGCGATACAGCATATTCTTTTACTCACATTGTTGCAGATACAACCGGCACTTTGTTTGCCGGAGGACGGCTTGGTGTTTTTACATCGGTTGATAGCGGAAAATCCTGGATTTCAAAAAATGCCGGTCTTGAACAAACAAATTTTATTGTTGAAACAATGACGACAGATAAAAATGGCACTCTCTATGTTTCGTTTAATATGGGAGGTTTTTTTGTCTCGACTGATCAGGGAAATACCTGGAAGAAGCATGGCACAATGGGACATTTTGAAGGTTTTATTATTAGTTCTTTCGGTGGAAAATATTTTGCCGGTTATGGAGGGAAAATTATATTCTCCGCTGACAGCGGCACAACGTGGAACTTTGTTGCCGGAAAAAATTTAGGAAACAACATCAGGAAAATAGCACTTGATTCCGGCGGTATTTTGTACGGAGCGACTGCACGAGGTACGGTCTACAGTTCTACCGATGACGGAGAAACATGGTTCACATCTGGTTTAGCAAATAAATATATCAGCAATATCACTGTCGGTTCAAACGGAACAATATATGCAGGAGCGATTGATTATGGTTTATCAATGTCAAAGGATAAAGGAGATCATTGGCAGGCAATTGATGTTGGCTTGCCAAGCCCAATCAACCTGCATTCATTATTAACCGTATCGGATCAATATTTATTTGCCGGCACAGAAACCGGTTTGTATCGCACAAAGCTGGATACGATTCAATGGAAATTAGCAGGGTGCGGGTTGCAGGCGTATGCTGTTACAGCAACAGCCAAATTGAACGATTCGATACTTTTTGCGGGATTTAAACATGGGGTTCTCTACCGGAGTTTGGATGGCGGGAACACGTGGAAAATTATAACAACGTTATCAAAAGCAATTTTTGATATTGTTCCCGGAAAAGACGGAAAAATTTTTGCAAGCGGACCGGGCGGAGTATATAAATCAACAAATAATGGTGATACGTGGTCTACAATAAATATGGCTGCCCTGCTTGAAGGGGGTTATGTTGAAGCATTAGCTGTTTCCCCGAATAAAACAATATTTGCGTCCAGCATAGATGCGCTGCTACGATCTACGGATGATGGTGTCACCTGGACTCGCATTCTTGGTACTAATGGGCATCTTCATCCAATTGATGCCCTGATTGTAACAAACACAGGGACTATATATACCGCATGGGATTCTGCATATGTTTCCACCGATAATGGTAATACCTGGGAATCGACAAATATATACTCCCCGGATTGTTTTTCCCTTTCCAGTGATGGTTTTCTTTATGCGGGAAATTGGTATGGCGTATTTAGCACTCAACCAAAAGTTATGAATGTGAATCCGTCCGATCTTGGAGTATCGGCAACAACATTTTCACTCTCCCAAAATTATCCAAATCCTTTTAATCCGACAACATCAATTCATTTTACCGTTCCACATAATTCGTTTGTCACCCTAACAATTTACGATCTTATGGGAAGAGAAATAGAACAACTTGTTGCCGAAGAACGACGTGCGGGTACATATACGATCAAATTTATTCCAAAGAATCTATCGAGTGGAATGTATTTTTATCGGCTGCAATCTGGCTCTTTTAGCGACACAAAAAAATTAATTCTAGTAAAGTAACCGCGTTGCTTTTAGTTCCAGAATGTTAAGATGTAAGACACCTCTAAGGTGTTCTGCATCTATTTGAAATATGACCAACCATAAAAAAATCTTCCGCTACAATCTGATTGCAATCGGTTGTGCAAGTATTTTTTTCCTCACCAGCTGGATGTGGCCATACCTCATGAATTTGTTCATTGCGTATCCTATCGGTCTGATAGGTCTCTTCTTTTGGAACAAAGGAAAAATTCCGGATCAAAAAAATATTATGGGCACGATCGCCATTTCGTTGCTTGCGGCAGGACTGTTCGTTTCATTTGCCGCGCTGCTGTTGTTTCGCTGATCTCTTCGTATCAAAATACTTTTGAGAATATTCGCCCCAAATTCCCCTCATTTCGTCCCATCTCATTTGAACGTCTCTTGTAAATTTTGTAGGTTCACGCTACATTCGTAATGAACATTGTTCTGGAGAGCGTATAATGCGAACACTTTTTAGCTTCATGATTGTTGTCGTGGTATTTTCATCGGCATCTGCCGAACGGTCTATTCCCCCATTTGTATCAACTCAATGGCTTTCGGATCATCTCAATGATAAAGACTTGGTCGTTTTACAGGTCGGCTTCAGCCGAAATGAATATAAATATGCACACCTCCCCACGGCTCGATTTGTGTGGTTCAATTCACTGGCCGTTTCGAATCCAGATCTGAACACAGAAATGCCAACGCTGGAAGAAGGGAAAAAAGCCTTAGAAGAGCTTGGCATTGCATCTGACTCAAAAATTGTGGTTGTCTTTGCCGGACAAAATGTTACCACAACAACAAGAATTATTCTTGCTTTGTCATATTTCGGATTTGCCGAACAGACAGCGTTGTTGGATGGAGGCTTAGAGATGTGGAAAAGTGAAGGAAGACCAATCTCTAAAGAAATTCCGCACTTCATAAAAACAACACTTTCTTTGAAGATCGATCCATTGGTGATTACGGATGCCGATTGGGTGAAACAGAATCTCTCCAATCCAAAGGTAACAATCGTTGATGCCCGTACAAAGAATTTTTATGATGGTAACGGAGGTGGTGTTGCTCGCCAAGGACATATCAAAGGTGCGAAGAGTCTTGTCTTTAACACGGTTCTCGATAGCACAAATAAAATAAAATCTGTCGCTGAGTTACAAAGACTTTTCGATAGCGCCGGCGTCGCGAAAGGAAGCACGGTCGTCACCTATTGTCATGTGGGACAGCAGGCAACACTTGTTTATTATGCTGCAAAATATCTCGGCTACAATGCAAAAGTGTACGATGGGTGTTTTGAGGATTGGAATGTGCGGGATGATAGTTATCCTATCGAAAAACCGGAGTCAGTGAAGAAGTAGATCTCCTTGGAAAAAATACCGAAAGTAGTTGAGTAATTGAGATATTATTCCCTCGTACGTTCGGTTACTCAACTACTCACATACTTATATACCATGAGTGCACCCAAACCATACATGAATCCTTACCTCGCAGGCATCGGAATCGGACTCGTCCTGCTTGCTGCCTTTGTAATTATGGGAAGAGGCCTCGGCGCTTCAGGTGCATTAAGTTCATTTCTCACTTTTGGTGTGAACAGCGTCGCACCGTCGCATGCTCAATCCAACACTTTCTATAAAGAGTATCTCTCAACACCATCTGGAAATCCGTTAAATGATTGGCTCGTCTTCGAGATCCTCGGCGTGCTGATTGGCGGATTAATTTCGGGACTCATTTCGGGGCGGGTGCGTCGTACTGTTGATAAAAGTGCACGAGTTACCATTACGACAAGAATGGTGTACGCATTTTCCGGTGGCATTCTGATGGGATTCGGATCCAAGATTGCCCGTGGGTGCACAAGCGGTCAGGCGTTAACAGGAGGAGCACTTTTAAGTGTGGGAAGTTGGGTCTTTATGATTGCTGTGTTTGCCAGTGCATATTGCGTTGCATATTTTTTTAAAAAGCAGTGGACTTAGTATGAACGCACCATTCTATCAATTTGGATTATTTGGAAATGAAACAGCATTGTTATTTGCTGTCGTTATCGGTATTGGTTTTGGATTCTTTCTTGAACAGGCAGGGTTCGGAAGCAGCGTAAAACTCGCCCAGCAATTCTATTTTCGCGATCTCACGGTTTTTAAAGTGATGTTCACTGCAATTATTACTGCAATGCTCGGTTTGTTTTGGTTTTCTTGGTTTGGGTTGATCGATCTCTCACTTGTTGGTGTTCTTCCAACATTTCTTATCCCTCAACTGGTTGGCGGATTGGTATTTGGAGTTGGATTCGTGATGGGGGGCTATTGTCCCGGAACATGCTGTGTTGCCTCTGTTACCGGAAAGATGGATGGATGGATCCATTTGCTCGGAATGTTTGCTGGAATTTTATTGTTTGGCGAATTATTTCCCCTCATCGGTGATTGGTGTTCATCGACCTCAATGGGTGAAATTACTCTGTCACAAGTATTGCATCTCTCTCATGGAACAACGGTGCTCCTTATCGTCCTGGTAGCGCTTGCCGGATTTTGGGGCGCCGAGAATCTTGAAAAACGACTTCGTACGGAATAAAATTCATGACTCTCAATAAATTACTTGTCGGTATTGTCCTCGTTCTTTCACTTCTTGCTGCATCCATTGGTACGCCTCAACAATCAGAAGTGAACGTTCCGGAAATTGCTGCGCTCATTGAAAGCGAACAGGATCATATCACCCCTCTTGAACTCGCCGAACAGCTCTATGCAGGAAAAAAGATCCGATTAATCGACTTGCGTGATTCTTCACTGCATGCCCTCAACACAATTGCTGATGCGGAGAATATGACTCTGCAGGAACTGCTGAACGGAGGGATCAAACGAAATGAAGTTGTTGTGCTGTATTCTGAAGGGGGAATCCATGCATCTCAGGCATGGATGCTTCTAAAAATGAAATACTATGATAGCGTATACACGCTGCTTGGAGGATTTGCGGGATGGAAGGAGGAAATTCTTTACCCCACATTAAAAATCGATTCGACATATGGAGGGATCAACTATATTAGACGGCGAAAAGCTTTAAGTTATTTCTTTGGAGGAGAACCAAATATCCTTTCCGCGGAAACAGCACTGCCAAAAACGGCACGACAGAAACAACAACCTCCTAATCCAATTCCTCTGATAAAATTTCAAAAAGAGGAAGAGAAACTAAGAGATCAGTGTTAACGTAAGAACTTTTTTATCTTTTGTATTATTTGAAATATGAGCTACGTTAAAAACGGTTTTTACTTTAAGGAAACTCAAAAGATTGAGTTGAGTAAAATCAATTTCATAAATGAAAAATTAAAAGGGCGTCATGAAAACAATAATGTTTCTTATACTATCAGTTTGTGCATTGGCCAAAGAGCCATCATCAGTACAAGAAATTAATATAGATATTCTTGCGCATGATGGTGTTAAATTAAAAGCAACATATTATACTTCGGATAAGCAGGGACCAGGAATGCTATTGCTGCACCAATGCAATATGGACCGCAAGAGTTGGAAGCAACTTGCTACAACTTTAGCTCAATTCGGTATTCACGTGCTTACTTTCGACTATAGGGGATACGGTGAGACACCTTCCGTTGGAGGATACGAAAATCTCTCCAAAGACATTGATTCGGCACTTGCAATGTTGATGACGCAGCCAAGGATTGATACGCTCAATCTTGGCGTTGGTGGTGCCAGTTGTGGCGTAAATAATGCAATAGGATTAGCCAAACGCAGCGGTAAAATAAAGGGTTTAATGTTGCTTTCGGGTGGGACTTCAAAAGCAGGACTTACTTATTTACGTAACAATCCTCAGTTGGCAATATTCGGTGCCGCCAGTTCTGAGGAAGATCCTGCTGTGAAGTCAATCAGGGAGATGGTGGCCACATCAACAAATTCGGTCAGTACAATGAAGGTGCTAAACAATGCCGGACACGGCGCACCCATGTTTACAAAAGATCCTACACTTTTACAGTCGGTAGCCGACTGGATGGTACTTGTATTGAGATAAATTTTCCCTGAGACAATTAACAGAACCGTAAATTGGTTATTTAAAACCAAGTTTTTGACAATTTCAAACAAGAACTGCGAGAGCGTTGTTAAAAATCATCCAGAAGCCGATCATGGACAGTCTACAACTAATTGAAGAATGAACAAACTCCAACTTCTTTTTATTACCGGATTATTAACAACGGCATGTTTTGCTCAATCAAGCAATCAGGTAACGATTGGTACGACACGATTACTCTATTCAAACGTGTTACAAGAAAAACGGAATATCTATCTTTACTCACCCGCGGCGCAAACGGTGAACCAAAACACCCGATATCCGCTGATTATTGTTTTCGATGCTGAAACGCTGTTTGAATTGTTGGTGAGCACATCTCGCTTTATGTGTTATTCCTCTGAAATTCCCCAAATGCCGGAAGCGGTGATCGTCGGGATTCCCAACACCGACAGGAATCGTGATATGCCTATGCCAAGTGCCTTGGATGGACTTGGTGAAAAGAATTTTTCACAATTTGTCTCCGACGAATTGCTACCTTTTTTAACGAAACATTTTCCGTTGAATGGTCATACGATCATCATCGGACATTCTCAGGGAGGTCTGTTTGTTTCGTATCTTCTTGCACGGAAGCCGCTGATCTTTCCGTGGATTCTTTCCTTTGATGTTCCAATCAACATCGACCCAAAAACAGATGCGCTCAAAAATAATATTGCACGCTTACTCAAAGAGAACAGCAAAACAAAGTACGTTTCTATTGAGAATGCGTTCGGCTGGGGAACTGATTGGAGTCGGTTCATGCCAAAAGGAAATAACGCACTGCAAGTGATATTGTCTGGTGAAACACATGAATCCATTCCCGGCAAAGGGATGTACGATGGATTAAAATTCCTTTTTCAAGATTTTGCTCCCGTAAAAAAGGATCTCTCATTGTTGCAACTGAAAAAACATTACGAAACAATATCGTTAAGCTATGGATATCATTACCAGATCCCACTTCGTATATTGTTGGGAAGTGCGTCCAGAAATCTCATGGAGCATCGCAAAAAAGAAGTACTTGAATTGACACAATATGCAGAAACGATCTACGGTACCATGCATGAGATCGACATTCTGAAAAACAATGCTGCAACGATCGCATTGCATGATAGTTCTCTTGCCGATTATTATTTGGGATTGCGGAAACCCTCTGCCGATGAAGTGCTTCAATATATTGGTATCTGGAAAGGGAGTCAGAGTAGAGTTCAGCCATCTTCAGGAGAAATTCAATTCCAAACGAAAGAAGAGCCAATAACAATAGAGATTTCAATAAACAATAGTGTGCCAACACTGTTTCGCGTCGATCCGCCTTGGGCGCGGGGAAAGAGAATAGAACAAGAGGTGTTTTCTGTATCGAAGAATGGAGAGTTAATCTTCGGATATAAAAATATGGGTTCCGGCGTCATTGTTTCAACGGCAAAGATCAATAAAAATGGAAATCTTGCGGGATCAACTCAACTGAAGGGATATATCGTCCCCGAAGATATGCCGGAAAAAGACCGATCATTTATGGATTGGATCAAAAGAACACCGCAAACATTCGAACTGATCAAACAATAATTGCTGCTAACGCCGGTATTCCTTTAGATATGCCGGTAGAGAAACTGTTTCCGGCAGTCGTTCATCTCTTTTTGGTTCACCAAATTTCATACTCACCGGCATTACCCCGGCCCACATCGGTAAAGCATAATCTTCCTCATCATCTTTAGCGGGACCGATCCGTATTTTTGCAGAGGCAGATTCAATATCGATCGCAATAATGGTGGTGATGTTTGTCTCTTGTTCTGTTGGTTTTCGCGCGTCATTCCACCGTCCCTTAGCAATATGCTCTGTTAATGCTTCAAAGACTTTCCACTTTTCATCATATCCCTCAATCACTCTTCCCTTCCCAAACAACACTGCCGAACGATAATTCATACTATGATGAAAGACCGATCGCGCAAACACAATTCCGTCAATCAGTGTCATTGTCAGGCACACATCATTTCCTGCTTTAAGATGTGATAACATCCTGTTCGCAACAGCGCCATGCAGGTAGATTGTATCACCAATCCGAACATGAATCGTCGGAATAACAAACGGTTGTCCGTCAACAACAAAGCCTGCGTGACAAATCAGCGCTTCGTCGACAATGGCATAGACTGTGTCTTTGTCATAATGGCCCCGCTGAGGAAGCCGGCGTACTTTATTACGATCGCTTTGTGGAAATTCGCTCATGGGTTTCCCAGAATGTTAATAAGGATGATACAAAATCACACTTGTCCAAAATACATTGATAAAAACAACAAAATTCCTCACTCTCTTCTTTTCTTGACGGAGCAAGAAAAGAAGCAAAAGAACTCCTTGCGAAATTTAACGCGCGCGATGAATCCCGTTCGCTCTTGCCCGTTGATGGCGCGAATCGCGCCATCAAAAGTCCCGTCATTCATCGCTTTCCCATTCACTCAGTCCTCCTAAATTTCGCACCCACACACTTTTATACGATCTCTACAATACAGCAAAGAGGGTTTACTACTTGTTATCAAAATATATTTACCCAATTTGAGTTACTACAGCCAATTTTGTATTCAGTTACGATTTATTTTGGACAGCTGTGATACAAAAGATAAGCAGTTTAGAGAAGAGTCGCACCGGAATTTTCTACGGATATCACTTCTGATGTTGCCTGTTGTCCGTTCCGTTCGAACGCCTGTTTCATGGCGGCGGCAATCTGTTGTTCGTGTGCAACGGCAAACGCAAAGACTGTTGGTCCTGCGCCGCTAATGTTGAAGGATAATGCACCGGCATCGAGTGCTGCTTTCTGAACATCGGCATATCCGGGAATAAGTGTGGCACGGTATTGTTCATGGAGACGATCAGTAGTCACATAGCGTAATGCTTCAAAATCTCCACTCATCATTGCAGCAACAAGGGATGCTGCATTTTCGATATTGGTGACAGCATCTTTAAGGGGAACTTGCTGTGGAAGAATCTTCCGTGCTTCTTTCGTCTGTACCTGAAAATGAGGAGAGCAGGTAATAACGGAAAGTGGTTTTTTTATATTAATACTCCGGCAATGAACTTTTCTTTCCGCATCGAAACTGTTTACTGTTAATCCGCCAAATATCGCAGCGGAAACATTATCAGGATGTCCTTCAATTTCCACAGCGATATTCAACATATCATCTTTTGATAATTTCATTTTCAACAATTCATTCGCAAGAAAAACACCGCCGGCAATCGCTGCACCACTCCCTCCAAGTCCGCCGTATGACGGAATTTCATTTTTAATATGAAGGTGTATCGCTGGTATTGTTCTTCCAACTTTTTGGACTGTTGAAGTCATTGCTGCATAAACAAGATTCGTCGCGTCGGTAGCAATATGTTCCTTGCCGTTTCCTTCAACAATGATTGTCAATCCGTTTGATTGTTCTGCGGAAAGATAGAGAAACCGATTCAACGCCAAACCAAGCGTATCAAATCCGGGACCGAGATTAGAGGTGGAACAGGGAATTTTTATTTGCATTTTTACACCGCAAAGACGCCAAGGCGCTAAAATTAAAAATTGTGAACGAATCGTTTAAAACCATTTTTTAATAACGGAACATTAAAATTGATCAAAAAGCCTAATCTCTTATCTGTTAACTTTAAGTATGAGATTATTTGTGCTTCATGTACTGGCAGCAAAATGTCAACCGCTTTAATTTCTAAAACTATTTCGTTTTCAACAAGAATATCGATACGAAAATCTTTGGATAGCTCTTTTCCCTTAAACCTCAAAGGAATTGAAACTTGGCTTGCAACTACTAATCCTCTTTGTTGAAGCTCATCCAACAGACATAGCTCATAAATTGATTCTAATAAACCAGGCCCCATTTCCCGATGAACAGTAATACACGCATCAAGAATTGTCTTCGAAATGCGATTGAGATTTTCGACAGTCATTTCTCTTTGCGTCTCTGTGTCTTTGCGGTGTATTAAAGATATTTTCTTAAATCACTAATGTCTGCTTTTATTTCGTTTGGCGGATTTGCGAGAGCCGTTTTTCGGTTAAAATGGTAATCAACAATCACCTGCGGATCTTTCAATATGTTTCCCGTCAGTATTCCGACGACGGTTTCGCTTGTTTTTATCTCGCCGCTGGCAATCAATTTTTTTATTCCTGCCACCGTTGCACACGAAGCCGGTTCTGCGCCGATACCCGCAGCATCAACATTCGCTTTTGCTTCCAGAATTTCTTCATCTGTGACGCTTTCCACAATTCCGTTTGTCCACCGTAATGCACGCACGGCTTTGGAGTAGTTTACTGGATCACCGATTTTAATTGCAGTAGCAATAGTATCTGCCTTTTCCGTTTTCAATCCGGAAAAATTATTTTTATACGCTTTGTAAAACGGACTTGCCCCTTCTGCTTGAATCACCGCGAACCTGGGAAGCCTATCGATCAGACCAAGTTCTTTTGCTTCATGCAGCGCTTTTCCGAATGCGCTGGTATTCCCAAGATTCCCTCCGGGAAAAACAATCCAATCGGGAATTTGCCAGTTCAGTTGAAGCAAAATTTCCCACATGATTGTCTTTTGCCCTTCAAGTCTGAATGGATTGATGGAATTGAGTGGATACGCGGAAAGTTTTTCCTGCGCCTCGCGGATCATCCGCATGCAATCATCAAAGTCTCCATCGACAACAAGTGTTTTTGTTCCGTATGCAAGCGCCTGCGAAATTTTTCCAACAGCCACATTCCCCTTGGGAATGAGCACAATTCCCGTCAATTCCGCTTCTGAAGCATAAGCAGCCAGTGATGCTGACGTATTTCCTGTGGATGCACACGTCACCGCTTTTTGATGCAGCGCTTTTGCTTGTGTTATAGCAACAGTCATTCCACGATCTTTAAACGAACCGGTGGGGTTTTCTCCTTCATGCTTTAAAAAGAATTTTTCTGAATTCAATCCAAGCCATGAGGAGATTTTTTTGCTGCGGTATAGCCGTGTATTTCCTTCCTGTTTGGAAACAATCTCCGATTCCGCGATTGTCGGTAAGACTAATTCTTTAAAATGCCAAACGCCGCCGCTCGGCTGACCGTTGATCGTGGATCGTTTAGTAGAAAAATATTCGCGGGAAATTGAATATTGTTTCCGAATTGCATCAAAATCATGAATCACATCCAGCAATTCACCGTTGTCCGATGTGAATCGGACTTCGTTAAGTGGATATTCGGTTCCGGTTGTTATACTTTTTAAGATCGATTTCATATTAGCAAATATTGCTGACAGGAATACCGTTGATCGATAGAAGATAATCCAATCGAATCACGGTTCCGTTGTCAAGTTTTAAATATTCCGCACCTTCTTTTGCATAGACATCCACAATAACACCATCGATAATTTTTTCTGAATCATCACTATAGATGATGGAACAGTGTGTGCGTTTTGTCGCATATGCTTCCAGTTGATCATAATACGAACAGCTGATGCTTTGATATTTTTGCATGTATTATTTTTGATTGTCGGTCTGAAAATACATTCTGATTCTTTTTTACTGATGTTACAACACTACCATCTATCCGGAATAGCGGCAAGCAACAATCTATTGATAAAACGAATCGTGCACAGCCTGCACCGATTTTTTGGCATCTTTTTGATCAACAACGAACGAGATATTCAATTCGGACGAGCCTTGTGCAATCGCAATGATATTCACATCTGCTTTTGCAACTGCATCAAATGTTCTCCCGGCAATTCCTTTCGTGCCAATCATTCCTTCTCCAACCACCGCAACAATGGAAACGGTCTCTTTTACAGTAACAGCATCAATAATTTTCTTTGCAATATCAATACTGAATTCATCCCGCAGCACTTTTACACCGTTCGCACTATCTTTTTTGGGAACAAGAATACAGACATTATGTTCCGATGACGCCTGCGATATCATCATGACGTTTACTTGAGCGCGTGCTAATGCTGAAAAAATTCTTGCAGAAACACCCGGCACGCCGATCATTCCATTTCCTTCAATTGCAATAATGGCAAGATTGTCGATGGATGTCACCGTTTTTGCTGATGTTCCTCCGTGATTCGGTTTTGCTGAAATAAGCGTTCCTTGGTGTTCCGGATTAAATGTATTCTTAATCCGAATCGGAATCTTTTTCTCGATTGCCGGAACCATTGTCTTTGGATGAATAACCTTTGCACCAAAATAACTCATCTCCGCTGCTTCGCGGTAGGAAATTTCCGAGAGCACTTGTGCCCCTTTGACAAATCGAGGATCGGCAGTCATAACACCGTCAACATCCGTCCAGATCCAGATTTCTTTACTGTTAATGGCAGAACCAACAATTGAGCCGGTATAATCCGAACCACTTCGACCAATTGTTGTTGTTATTCCATCCTCTGTAGACGAAATAAATCCGGTCACAACAGGAACAATCCCTTTGGATACAAGTGGTGAAATTGTTTCGTTGATTTTTTTATTCGAAACGGAGAAATCGACAGAAGCTTCTCCAAAATTATCGTCGGTTTGAATAATTGTTCGCGCATCAATAAATTGGGATTTGATGCCGTTTTCCTCAAAAATAGCAGCAATCTGCATACATGATAGGATTTCTCCGAATGATGCAATCGCATCAAGTGAACGGGGCGAAAGTTCACGCAAAAGACTCACGCCATGATAGAAATTAGCTAGTTCATTGATCGAATCCTGTTGATTTTTGATCAGCGCAGCACGCCGGGGATAATCATGAATCATGGCGTTTGCAATTTGTAAGTGCCTTTCTCGAATTGCTGCAATGGCATTGTTCACTTCACCGGACTTCCGTTCGACCGCTTTTTGTGCTGTATCGAGCAGTACATTGGTCAGTCCTCCCATCGCCGAAGCAACAACCACCGGCTGGTCTTTCAAAAATTGTTTGACGATTGAAACAACTTCCTGCAGTCTGGGAACATCGCCGACCGATGTTCCGCCAAATTTCATTGTAAGCATATGATTAAGTAAAGATTTTTCGTGTTATCTCGGCCAAGTCTTGTATTCTTTCAGGTAAAAAAAAATTCTGTTTGTCTTCAAGATTGGTCGAGTGAAAGGGTGAAATTACATACATTCAATAATTTTTGAAGCCATTTCTTTTGTTCCAAGCAATGTTGTTCCTTCAGTATAAATATCTCCCGTGCGGAATCCTTTACTCAACACATTCTCTATAGCATTTTCAATTGCATCGGATTCTGTGTTAAGATTAAAAGAATATTTCAACATCATCGCTACGGAAGCGATAGTCGCAATTGGATTCGCTTTATTTTGTCCCGCAATATCCGGCGCGCTGCCATGCACCGGTTCGTACATTGCAACAGTTCCGCCAAGACTGGCTGAAGCAAGCATTCCGATAGAACCGGTTAACATAGCCGCTTCATCGCTGAGAATATCGCCGAAGAGATTCTCCGTAACAATAACATCAAACTGTTTGGGGTTACGGATTAACTGCATTGAACAATTGTCCACATACATATGAGAGAGTTCAACGTCGGGATATTGTTTTGCAACGTTCAAAATAACTCTTCGCCATAATTGCGACGTTTCCAATACATTAGCTTTGTCTACGGAACATAATTTCTTTTTCCGTTTTCGTGCAATCTCAAAAGCCGACACGGCAATTCGTTGCACTTCCGACTCCGAGTAGATCATTGTATTAAATCCGACCTCTTCGCCGTTTCTTGTTTCAAATCCGCTTGGCTTACCGAAATATAATCCGCCGGTCAATTCACGAACAACAATAATATCAACACCGTTTACAATCTCTTTCTTCAATGACGATGCATCGACAAGGGCAGAATAAATTTTTGCGGGGCGAATATTTGCATACAAACCAAGTTCTTTGCGAAGTCCCAGCAATGCTCGTTCCGGTTTTAAGTGCTGAGGATTGGAATCCCATTTTGGACCGCCGACTGCACCGAGCAGAACGGCATCGCTTGCTTTGGAAAGTTTCAGCGTCTCTTCGGGAAGAGGAATTCCTGTAGCATCCAACGCTGCGCCGCCGGCTAACGCATTTTGTAATTCAAACGTGTGATGAAATTTTGTTGCGACAACATCTAACACTTGCAGAGCACCTGCAACAACTTCTTGACCGATCCCGTCACCGGAAATTACTGTAATCGTTTTCTTCATAAGAGAGTTAAAACTTCGTTGAGAGCATTACTTCTGGAGAGTTTAATGCTTGTTGATTAATTCCGAGAGTTCTTTTGAACGCCTCGTCGCTGTTGCCACGGCATCAATTAACATCGACCTCAAACCGTGCGATTCCAGTTCGTGAATTGCGTTGATTGTTGTACCGCCTGGAGTGGTTACCTGATCGCGCAAAATTGCAGGATGGACATTTGATTCCTTCACCAGTTTTGCAGAACCAAGAACGGTTTGAATGGCAAGTTTTGTCGAAATATCGCGTGGTAATCCCATCTTTACACCACCGTCAATAAGCGCTTCGATTACCATGTAAATGTACGCAGGACCGCTGCCGCTTAATCCTGTTACTGCATCAAGATGCTGTTCACCAACAACGACGACATCGCCGACAGCTTCAAAAATTTTAATGGCTACATCGTGCTGCGCTGAATGAACATATCGACCAAATGATATTGCCGTAGATCCGAGTCCTACTGTTGATGCAATGTTCGGCATGCAGCGAATAACCGGCATGTTTTTTCCGATAATTTTTTCCATGGATTCCGTTGTAACACCGGCCGCAATGGAGATAACAAGTTGTCCTTTATGCAGCACTTTGTGCATCTCTTCCAGCACAGAACGAATCACCGATGCTTTGATACAAAGGACAACAATGTCTGCATGTTTGGCGGCATCTTTATTGTTTGTTGTTACATTAATGCCGTACTCTGCAGAAAGTTTTTCCAGCTTTTCTATTCTCGTGCCGCTGGCGTAAATCTTTTTCGCACTTGTCAGTTTCGCGTTCAGGATTCCACGAATCAACGCGGTTCCCATATTTCCAGCACCGATAATAGCTATTGTTTTATTTAACATGATAATCTCAATTCTCTTTCGTCGTTTATTTCTGCAGCATTCCGGATTTTCTCGCATACTCAAATATTCCCCCACCACGAAGAATATGTTCAATATCTCCAAGCGGGCTGAGTTGATATTCTTTGTTTTGTGTGAGATTCTTTAATGAACATTTTGTTGTGTCCAATTCAAGTTCATCTCCCGTTTTAATCTCTTTTGCCAAATGCTGCGTCGATTCAAACGGAGCAATAAATGCGCCATCAATGGCGTTGCGATAAAAAATACGGGCATATCCTTCAGCAATCACCGCTTCAATCCCTGCAACTTGCAGTGCGAATGGTGCATGTTCACGTGACGATCCACATCCAAAGTTCTTTCCGCCGATAACAATACGATAATCACTCTGCCATTCCCCTTCTTTAATGAAAGGAATGTTTCCTTGCGGCAGGCCCGATTGTTCAATTGGAACTCCGGAGAATGCATATCTGCCGTAATTTTTCTTTTCATCAATATCATCTAATTTATAGACAAGGTGAGCCGCCGGAATAATCTGATCGGTGTCGATGTCATTTCCAAGAACGAATGCTTTTCCTTTAATGATTGCTTTCATAGCTGCCTTAATATTAAATGTTTCTGAAGACCTTCCATGTTTTTAAAACATGGAAGGTCTTTCCCTAATTAAAAAATTCGCGGGGATTCGTGATAACCCCTTTGACTGCCGATGCCGCGACGGTGTACGGCGATGCAAGATATACTTGCGATTTCTTGGAACCCATTCGCCCGGGAAAATTTCTGTTTGTGGACGAAATGCAAACTTCCGCTCCGTTCAACCGTCCGAATGTATCGGATGGTCCTCCCAAACATGCGGCGCATGATGAGTCACCAATGCGACATCCCGCATCTTCAAAAATCTCCATCACCGTTTTCCCTTTTACTCTGATTGTTTTAATCTGGTTGGCAACGTCCGTTGTCGCCGGAACGATAAATGTATCGATCTTTACTTTTTCGCCGTACAAAATCTCAGCAGCAGCAATGAAATCCGAAATCTTCCCGCCGGTACAACTGCCGATGTATGCGCGATCCAGTTTTGTTCCGGCGACTTCGCTCACGAACGCTTTATTGTCCGGAGAGTGCGGTTTAGCAATAGTCGGTTCGATTTCGTTCACATTAAATCGGTGAACAGAGTGATACTTTGCATCCGTATCATTCAAAAAACATTCAAACTTTTTATTTGTGCGGGCGCTGACGTAATCCATAGTTGTTTTATCCGGCGTACAGATGCCGTTCTTTCCACCCGCTTCAATCACCATATTACACAACGTCATACGGTCTTCCATCGTCATAGCATCAACGGTGGAGCCGCTGAAATCCATTGCGCGGTATGTTGCACCATCCACACCGATTTTTCCAATGACGGCAAGAATGAGATCTTTCGCCATTAAATATCTTGGCATTTCCCCTTCGAAGATAAACTTCATTGTTTCGGGAACTTTTACCCACAGCTTTCCTGTTCCGAGAACAAACGCTGCATCGGTATTTCCAATTCCAGTCGCAAACTCACCAAACGCTCCGGCAGTACATGTGTGCGAATCCGTGCCAAACAATACTTCGCCGGGACGGGTAAATCCTTCTTCAGGCATGGCAACATGGCAAACACCTTTATAGCGGGATGTGCCAACATCAAAATAATGCGGAAGGTCTTGTTCTTTTGCAAAATCGCGCAGGATCTGGATGTTGCGGTTTGCATGCATATCTTTTGTAAAGATGTAATGATCCGGTATGACAACGAGTTTATCTTTATCCCATACTTTTGCATTCTGTCCGAATTCTCGTTTAAAAATTCCGAAGGTTCCCGGTCCACACACATCGTGCGTCATCAACACGTCGACATCAATCCACACATTGTCGCCGGGCTGCACGGAGTTTCTTCCGGAATGTTTTGCTAAAATTTTTTCGGTGATCGTCATTGCCATACAGGAATCCTTTTTAATACAATGGAGTAAAAATTATTATACTCCAACGTTTTCGCTTGTTGATTGTTGTTTTCGATATCGCGCCGCAATTGCATGATTAATTGCATTCACATATGCTTTGACGCTTCCGGTGATTACATCGGTACTTGCCGAGCGGCCGTTAAACACATATCCGTCGATCGCTATCTTCACAAAGACTTCTCCTATCGCATCCTGTCCCCACGAAACAGACTTAATGGAATAGTCCAAAAGATCTGCATTAATGTTGGTGATTCGTTCAATGGCGCGGTATGCTGCATCAACCGGTCCGTCACCTGTGGAAGAATCTTGCAGGAATTGACTTCCTTTTTTCAAACCAACGGTTGCGGTCGGAACAATGTTTAATCCACTTGTCACTTGTAGCGTTTCAATCGTATATGTTTCTTCTACTGAAGAAAGTTCATCCTGAAGAAGCGCAACAAGATCGTCATCAAACACTTGTTTCTTTTCATCAGCAAGTTTGCTGAACAAGGAATACGCTTTTTCCAATTCTTCGGCAGACAGTTTGTATCCAAGTTCTTCGTATCGTTGTTTCAACGCATGGCGTCCGGAATGTTTTCCGAGCACCAGCGTGCTGTGTTTTATACCGACACTTTCGGGAGTCATAATCTCATACGTCAACGGATTTTTGAGCATTCCATCCTGATGGATCCCTGCTTCGTGCGCAAATGCATTTTCGCCAACGATTGCTTTATTGCGCTGGATATGCATTCCTGTCAGCGATACTAGCATTTTGCTTGATCGATAAATCTCTTCGGTGCTGATGTTTGTTGATACTTTTAATGCTTCGCTGCGCGTACGGATAGCCATTGCAATCTCTTCCAAGGATGCATTTCCTGCACGCTCCCCGATACCATTAATCGTGCATTCAATTTGTCGTGCGCCGTTCATAACACCAGCCAATGAATTCGCAACGGCTAATCCAAGATCGTCGTGGCAATGAACACTCACAATCGCCTTATTAATATTCGGAACCCGTTCCATCAACGTACGGATAATTGTACCATATTCTGTTGGAACTGAATATCCAACAGTATCTGGAATGTTTACAACAGTAGCACCTTCAGCAATTGTCGCTTCGACCACTTTGCAGAGAAAATCAATATCGGTTCGCGAAGCATCTTCACAGGAAAATTCTACATCGTCGCAGTACGATTTTGCCCTGCGCACCGCCTTGATCGCATTTTCCAGAACTTCATCTCGTGTCTTTTTCAACTTATATTTTAGATGAATGTCCGACGTAGCGATGAATGTATGAATACGCGGTTTTTCTGCATGCCGTAGTGCTTCCCACGCCCGATCGATATCATTATTATTTGCACGACACAATCCTGCAATCGTTACGGTGCGAATTTGTTTGGCAATTTCTTTTACCGATTCAAAATCCCCTTCGCTCGCAATCGGGAATCCCGCTTCAATCACATCCACCTGTAGCTGTTCCAACTGCTTTGCCATTCTGATTTTTTCGACAAAATTCATACTCGCACCGGGAGATTGCTCTCCGTCGCGCAGTGTTGTATCAAAAATGTATACTCGATCACTCATATATTCCTCAGCATATGTATTGGCAGGATGGCATTAATGCCGACCTGCCGCGTCGTTATAAATGTCTGTTCTCTAACGGTAAATATCGTCGTATATCATCCATCAGTTTTGAAAATTGATCCGGCATCAAAGATTGTGCGCCGTCCGAAAATGCTTTTTCCGGATTTGGATGCACTTCAATAATGATACCATCTGCTCCGACAGGGACAGCCGCTTTTGCCATTGGCGGAATTAAACTGCGGATTCCGGTACCATGACTCGGATCAACAATCACCGGCAAATGTGACATTTCTTTTAATGCCGGAACAGCGGTAAGATCGAACGTGTTACGCGTATAATCTTCAAAGGTGCGGATTCCGCGCTCACATAAAACAACATTGTAATTTCCTTGGGACATGATATATTCCGCTGACATCAATAATTCTTTATACGTGCTGGACATTCCTCGTTTGAGCAATATCGGACGTTTTGTTTTACCAACTTCTTTCAGCAGAGCAAAATTTTGCATATTTCGCGCACCGATCTGAAGCATGTCGGAATATTTTGCAACAAGCTCAACATCACTTGGGGAAATCACTTCGGTTGCGAATGGTAGTCCGGTCTTTTCACGAGCTGCAGCGAGAAGTTTTAATCCTTCTTCTTCAAGTCCCTGGAACGAATATGGAGATGTGCGAGGCTTAAACGCGCCCCCACGGAGCATTTGTGCTCCCGCTTTTTTTACTTGTTCCGCGCTTAATTCGATCTGTTCTTTCGATTCAACGGAACACGGACCGGCAATCACAACAAATTGTGCGCTTCCAAATTCTACATTTCCCACTTTAACAACGGATCGCGCTTTCGTTTCGTTGCTGGCAAGTTTAAATGGTTTTAAGATAGGTACGACATTTTCAACATATTCCAACGATTCCAATTGCTGCAGTTGTGCTTTGCCACGCTCATCGCCGACACAGGCAATCACCGTCCGCTCTTCGCCGACGATTGGATGCGGTTTAAAACCATATTCTTTTACGCGTTCAATAACGTGTTCGTATTCTTCTTTTTTTGTTCCGGGTTTTAAGACAACAATCATTTGTTTTTCCTTACTTCCTCTTTAATAAGTGATAGGTGATGGAATCGACCAACGCCTTCCAACTGGCGTCAACAACATCCGATGAAACACCAACGGTGTTCCAGGATGATGTTCCGTTTTTTGTTTCGATTAATACACGAACTTTTGCTGCGGTAGCATTCTGAGAATCGAGCACTCGCACCTTATAATCCGTCAACTGAATTTCTTTTAATTGAGGATAAAATCGTTCAAGCGCTTTGCGCAAGGCTTTGTCCATTGCGTTCACCGGACCATTTCCTTCCGCAGCGGTCATTTCCGTCTCGTCGCCCACACGAATTTTAATCATCGCTTCGCTTCGCGCATCACTGCTGTCGGAATCTTTGTGAATGCTGATTTTAAATCGCTCAAGTTCAAATAATTTTTTGATCTCACCGGTATGTTTCTTTACCAGCAATTCAAACGATGCTTCCGCATCTTCAAAATAGTAACCGTAATGCTCCATCTCCTTCAATTCTTCCACAACTTTCTGAGCGGCGGGAGATTTGTCGTCGATCTTCAATCCAAGCTCTTCCGCTTTATACAACACATTGCTTCTTCCTGAAAGATCAGAAACAAGTACTCTGCGCACATTACCAACAACTTCCGGCTGAACGTGCTCATATGTCTTCGGTGTTTTCATCACCGCACTGACGTGAACGCCCCCTTTGTGTGCAAAGGCGCTTTCACCGACATAAGCCTGATTTTTTCTGTGTTTCAAATTTGCTAATTCGCTTACGTATCGGGAAAGGTCTGTCAACTTTTTTAATTGTTCGCTCCCAACGGTTTCGTTGCCTAACTTGATTTCAAGATTTGGGAGGATGGAACAGAGATTAGCATTGCCACAACGTTCACCGTATCCGTTGATTGTTCCCTGCACATGTATCGCACCGGATTTGATAGCGGCAAGCGAATTTGCCACACCAAGTTCGCAATCGTTATGCGTATGAATGCCGAGCTGCACCGTGATGAATGGTTTGATCTCATCAACGATTGAAGAAATTTCCCATGGCATCGTTCCGCCGTTTGTGTCGCACAGAACAATCACGTTCGCGCCGGAAGACTGCGCTGCTTGCAGTGTTTTGATGGCATATGCTTTGTCAGTTTTATATCCGTCAAAGAAATGTTCCGCATCATACACTACTTCTTTACTATTCTTTTTCAGATACGCGACGGAATCGGAAATGATTTCGAGATTTTCTTCCTCAGTGATCTGCAATGCTTCTTTCACATGCAACAGCCACGTTTTTCCAAAAATCGTTACGACAGGAGTTTGTGCATCCAGCAGCGCTTTGATATTTGCATCATCTTCAACGCGATTTTTTGCCCGGCGCGTGCTGCCAAATGCCGCAATCTTTGCGTGCACAAATTGAATCGTTCGAGCTCTCTCAAAGAACTCCATATCTTTTGGATTGGAACCCGGCCATCCCCCTTCGATGTAATCAATGCCAAATGCATCCAGCCGTTTGGCAATCTTGATTTTATCTTCGGCGGAAAAGGAAACTTCCTCGCCTTGAGTTCCATCACGAAGCGTCGTATCGTATGTGAATATTTTTGTTTTCATTGAGTTTTGTCGGAACGGTCGCAAGATCGTTCACATGTGCGGACTTATTTTTTCCAGTTTTCCGGTCGAAGACTTCTTACTGCTTCGCCTGTTTTCCACATCTCGGAATTTTTCCATTCATCAAGTTCTTTCTGCAGTGTTGCTCGGTAATCCGGTGCGCTGGTAGAATCGAGCACACGTTTTGTCTCCACACCATATTGCACATCGCGATAGAGCAACTCAAATAATGGACGATTCGCAGTTTCGAATTTTTTTGCCCAATCCAACGCGCCGCGCTGTGCTGTTACTGAACAGGCCGCAAACATCCAGTCCATCCCATATTTTCCAACGAGCGGATAGAGACTCTGTGTTGCTTCTTCCACTGTTTCGTTAAACGCTTCACTCGGCGAATGTCCCATCTGACGGAGCACATCGTATTGTGCTTTCATTAAACCTGCAATCGCTCCCATTAACACACCACGCTCACCGGTAAGGTCCGAAAGCACTTCTTTTTCGAAGGTTGTTGCGAAAAGATATCCTGACCCAATTGCAATACCACAGGCAATTGCCCGTTCGCGTGCTTTTCCTGTTGCATCCTGAAACACTGCAAAACTTGCATTAATACCACTTCCTGCAAGAAAGTTACTGCGTACTGTGCGCCCGCTCCCTTTGGGAGCCACGAGAACGACGTCCACATCGGCTGGCGGAATAATATTGGTTTGATCTTTGAACACCACAGAGAATCCATGAGAAAAATACAACGCTTGTCCTTTTTTCAAATTTTTCTTCACCACATCCCACATCTGCTTTTGTCCGGAATCGGAAAGCAGATATTGAACAATGGTCCCTTTTTGGATCGCCTCTTCGATGTTCGAAAAAAGATTCTTTCCTTCTATCCAGCCGTCACGGATAGCGTCACTCCATCCTTGGCCCCCTTTACGTTGGCCAACAATAACGTTAATTCCATTGTCGCGCATGTTCAGCGATTGACCGTATCCTTGCGGACCGTAACCGATAATTGCAACAACTTCGTTCTTTAAAAATTCTTTTGCTTTCTCAAGTGAATATTCTTCGCGGGTAACGACTTCTTCTACTGTTCCGCCGAAATTGATTTTTGCCATTGTTGTACTTCCTTCTTAATAATGAATAGTTATCTCTCAAATATTGTGTACACATTTCCATTCAAATGTTACGGCTGCATTTCAATCTTTATCGTATCGCGTTTTCCGGTAACGGTAAACTTTGCCTCTTCAAATTTTGGAGGACTAAATGTGCCTGTTGCATTGTTTGATATTCCGTACGGTTCTTCCGGAAACCCAAGCCAATTTCTATCCATCACATCATTTGAATTTTCATCGTGCACTACGGCAATTGCATATGCACCCGGCGGAAGTCCGTCAAAACTAATGATCAAGGATGAAGATGTTACTTTCGCTTTGCTCCACCGAAATGCTTTTTCGGGATGCGTCGGGAATCCTTCATCTTTGTTGAACAGGCTCAACATTACTTGTCCTGTCTGTTGTTTGATACCATTCAATTGCACAAATATTGTATTCGCTTTGTCCATCTGTTTTTTTTGTGCAAATGAACTCTGAAGAGCGAAGAACAGTATGAACACAATGAACTTTAGTTTCATCGTTTTTTCTCCTCCCCCAATAGAATTATGGTAATGTTGATACCCCCATCAAATATTTATCGACGCTGCGCGCTGCTTTTCGTCCTTCACTGATTGCCCAAACAACGAGCGATTGACCGCGTCGCATATCTCCCGCAGAAAAAATTCCTGGAACAGAACTCATATATTCCTTGTCGGTCGAAACATTGCTTCTTGCATCAAGAGCAACTCCCAGTTCATCTAACAATCCATTCTTTGTGGGGCCGTTAAACCCCATCGCCAGCAGCACGAGATCAGCATCGAACGTAAACTCCGTCCCGGTGATGGGAGCAAAATTTGGCGGCGGCCCCACGCGGATAGCGTGCAATTTTGTCACATTGCCGTTTGCGTCTCCTTCAAATTTTGTTGTTGCAAGAGCCCAGTCACGAATTCCCCCTTCTTCATGCGAACTTTCTGTTCTTAATTGCAGAGGCCAAAGAGGCCACGGTGTTGAAGCTGCGCGTTCCAGAGGTGGTTTTGGCATAATCTCAAATTGATTGACTGATTTTGCTTTTTGACGCAAACTTGTTCCAAGACAATCCGCGCCGGTATCACCCCCGCCAATAATCACCACCCGTTTTCCGGTTGCAAGAATATCTTTGAGCGGATCTGTTTTGTCGCCAGCGTTGCGGCGATTTTGCTGGGGAAGAAATTCCATTGCAAAATGAATTCCTTTCAGTTCACGTCCCGGCACTTTAAGATCGCGCGGAGATTCTGCTCCACCGCATAATAATATCGCATCGTATGAACGCCGTAATTCTTCGGCAGAAATATTTACTCCGACATTTGTCTTTGTTGTAAAAACAATCCCTTCTGCCTGCAACTGTTCAATACGTCGATCGAGCAAATGTTTTTCAAATTTAAAATCGGGAATTCCATATCGGAGCAATCCGCCAACGCGATCGTTCTTTTCATACACCGTTACACGATGACCGGCGCGATTCAATTGCTGCGCGGCTGCTAATCCCGAAGGACCGGAACCAATAACGGCAACTGTTTTTCCTGTTCTTTTTTTAGGAGGTTCAGGTTTGATCCAGCCATGGCTAAAAGCATATTCGATGACCGTTCGTTCTATCACTTTAATCGTCACCGGCGGTTCGTTAATCCCCAGCACACACGACGCTTCGCACGGAGCAGGACAAACATTGCCGGTGAATTCCGGAAAGTTATTTGTTGAATGAAGAACCCGTATAGCCTCTTCCCATCGATCTTTATAGATCAAGTCGTTCCAATGCGGAATAACGTTATTCACAGGACAGCCTGATTGACAGAATGGAACACCACAATCCATACAACGCGCGCCTTGCGTCCTTACCTTCTCTTCTCCAAACGCCGTATAGACATCGCGCCAATCTTCCAATCGTTCGTTGACGGGACGACGTTGCGGAACCTCCCGTTGATATTCCATAAAACCGGTCGGTTTACCCATGTACTACCTCCTGTTTAACTTTTTGTTTTGCACTATTCAAAACACGTTTGTAATCGTGCGGAAACACTTTTACAAATTTTGTTCGGCAGGTTTTCCACTCATCAAGAATTTTTTTACCGCGTCGGCTTCCTGTGAAGTCAACATGTTTTTTAATCAGGCTCTGAACAAGTTTATCGTCCTCCTCATTCATTACATCCAGATCGACCATTGATTTGTTGCACATTTTTGAGCTGAATTCTCCGTCTTCGTCCAAGATGAATGCGTATCCTCCGGACATTCCTGCTGCAAAATTTTTGCCCGTTTTACCCAGCACAACAACAATTCCGTTTGTCATGTATTCGCATCCGTTTGCTCCGACAGATTCCACAACGACGGTTGCACCGGAATTTCTTACGGCAAACCGCTCGCCCCCTTTTCCGGCAAAATACGCTTCGCCGCTCGTTGCGCCATACATTACCACGTTACCAACAATCGAATTGTCCTCGGGAACAAACGTGGAATTTTTTGGCGGATAGATAATAATCTTTCCGCCGGAAAGACCTTTTCCGACATAATCGTTTGCATCACCTTCCAACGTTAACGTCACTCCTTTAGAAAGGAACGCTCCGAAACTTTGCCCCGCTGATCCTGTAAAATTGATTTTGATCGTGCTCTCCGGCAATCCCTCTGCTCCGTAATATTTTGCAATCCGCCCACTCAGCAACGCACCGACTGTGCGATGAACATTTCTGATGGGAAGAGAAATTTCTACCGGCTTCTTCTCTTCGAGCGCCAATTTCGTCTGTTCAAGAAGTTGATAATCCAGCGCTTCATTCAAACCGTGATCTTGAGAAATTGAACATCGACGTCCAATTCTCAGCGGCACTGTTGGTTGATGTAGGATTGATGAAAGGTTAATTCCTTTCGCTTTCCAATGATCAATATCTTTTCTCTGCTGCAGCATATCCACGCGGCCGATCATTTCATCAATCGTGCGGAAGCCGAGCTTCGCCATAATTTCACGGACTTCATCTGCGATAAAGAAAAAGAAGTTGATCACATGTTCCGGTGTACCGGTAAACTTCTTTCGTAATTCAGGATCCTGCGTTGCAATTCCGACGGGACATGTATTCAAATGACACTTGCGCATCATAATACATCCCATAGAAATTAACGGCGCAGTTGAAAACCCAAATTCTTCAGCACCAAGCAATGCAGCAATAACAACATCGCGGCCTGTTTGCAATTTTCCATCCGTTTGCACTCGAACGCGGCTGCGAAGATCGTTCATCACCAACACTTGTTGTGTTTCCGCAAGCCCAAGTTCCCAAGGCACACCGGCGTGTTTAATAGAAGTTAACGGAGAAGCACCTGTTCCGCCGCTATCGCCGCTGATCAGGATCATATCCGCATGTGCTTTTGCCACACCGGCAGCAACAGTTCCGACACCAACTTCAGACACAAGCTTCACAGAAATTCTGGCTATCGGATTCACATTCTTCAGATCATAAATCAATTGCGCAAGATCTTCGATAGAATAGATGTCGTGATGCGGTGGTGGAGATATCAGACCGACGCCAGCAATTGAATGGCGAGTTTTTGCAATCACTTCATCCACTTTGAATCCGGGAAGTTGTCCCCCTTCGCCCGGTTTCGCTCCCTGGGCAATTTTAATTTGAATCTCATCGGCATTGACAAGATAATTCGCTGTCACGCCAAATCTTCCGGATGCAACTTGTTTAATGGCGCTGCGTCGAAGATCTCCATTCGCATCGGAACTGAAACGCGATTCATCTTCTCCCCCCTCTCCCGTATTGGATTTTCCACCGATGCGATTCATTGCAATCGCTATCGTCTCGTGCGCTTCTTTACTAATGGATCCGTACGACATCGCTCCTGTCACAAAACGTTTCACAATCTGTTTTGCCGGCTCAACATCTTCAATATGGACACTTCGCGTTCCTTCTCTGAATTCCATCAATCCGCGCAAAGTGAAAAATTCTTTATTCTGATCATTCAAAATGCCGGTGAACTCTTTGAATGTTTTGAAATCTCTCTTTCGGACTGACTGTTGCAGTTTCGTTACAGTTGTTGGATTGATTAAATGACGTTCACCATTGATTCTGAAGTGATAATTTCCTCCAAGATCAAGTTCTGTGTTCGCATGCGAGATTGATTGCAACGCAAACTCATGTTTACGTCTTGCCTCTTCCACAATTACATCCAATCCAATCCCTTCAATACGGGAAGATGTTCCGTTGAAATATTTTTCTATCAAATTTTTATTTAATCCAATCACTTCAAAAATTTGTGCACCACGATAACTTTGCAGTGTCGAAATTCCCATCTTCGAAAAGACTTTCAATAATCCTTTTCCGACAGCCTTTTTGTAGTTTTTCACAGCATATTCTGCTGTCACGTCTTTTGATAAACGTCCTTTATTGGCAAGGTCTTCAATTGTTTCGATTGCGAGATAAGGATTGACGGCGCTTGCACCATACCCTATCAACAAACAATAGTGCATCACTTCGCGTGGTTCGCCTGACTCCACAACGAGTGCAACCTGTGTTCGCGTTTTTTCTCGCACCAAGTGATTGTGAACCGCTGTCATTGCAAGCAAGCTCGGAATGGGTGCATACTCTTCGTCGGATCCACGATCGGAAAGAATGATAATAGAATAACCGGATTCAATCGCCAATGAGGCGCGGCGGCACAATCCTTCAAGCGCCCGCTCCAATTCCTGTTCTCCACCATTCACACGGAACAACATGGGCAATGTTGTCGTCAGAAAATCTCCCTGCGAAACGCGGCGGAGTTTTTCCAATTCTACATTAGTTAAAATCGGATGCTGCAGTTTTAATGTATGACAATGCTGCGGTGTCTCTTCAAGAATATTTCTTTCCGTTCCAATGTAACTTGTTAATGACATGACGAATTCTTCGCGGATCGGATCGATCGGCGGATTTGTCACCTGAGCAAACAATTGTTTGAAGTAGTTGAATAACGATTGCGGTTTGTCGGATAAACACGCAAGCGGTGTATCGGTTCCCATAGAACCGATCGCTTCTTCCCCGTTCACCGCCATCGGAGTGACAATCATCCGTACATCTTCATCGCTGTAGCCGAACATTCTCTGACGCTGAATAATATCTTTTTCGCTCAACATATGTGCGCGCGGAGGTTCGGCAAGCTGTTCAATGGTGATCTGATTTTCTTTAATCCAGTTGCCGTACGGCTTGCGAGAGCTTAATTGCGATTTAATTTCTTCATCCAGAATCACACGTTTCTGTTCAAGATCCACCAGCAGCATTTTTCCCGGCTCCAGTCTTCCTTTCATCTTCACCCGCTCCGGTTCAATCTGAAGAACACCGACTTCGGACGCCATAATCAATAATCCGTCGTGTGTTTCAATGTATCGAGCAGGTCGCAATCCGTTACGATCCAGCGTTGCACCAATTACTTTTCCATCCGTAAAAGCAACAGCTGCCGGGCCGTCCCATGGTTCCATCAGCGATGCGTGATATTCATAGAATGCTTTTTTCTCCGGAGACATGGTGACATCCATGCTCCACGCTTCGGGAATCAGCATTGCCATCACATGCGGCAGACTTCGGCCGGAGTGATATAATAATTCAACAGCATTATCTAACGCTGCAGAATCACTTCCGTCTGGTTGGATAATGGGAAATAATTTTTTAAGATCATCTCCGAACAAATCGGATTTCAACACCGATTGCCGTGCATGCATCCAAATAACATTACCACGCATGGTGTTGATCTCTCCGTTATGACTCACGAAACGGAACGGATGTGCCAGTTGCCAGTTCGGCATAGTGTTCGTGGAAAACCGTTGATGCACAAGACAGAGTGCGCTTTCAGTGTCTGGATCCAACAACTCGCTATAGAACTGTTTGATTTGCGGCGCCAGCAATAGTCCTTTATAGATAATCACACGGGATGATAACGACGGAATGTAAAAGAAATCTTTTTCTTTAATGTCGGAAGTATATAATTCTGCCTCCGCCCGTTTACGGACAACATATAATTTACGATCGAATTCTTCCCTTGTCATTCCCTCCGCACGGCGAACGAAGATTTGCTCAATATAAGGCTGCGAAGTGCGGGCGATACGACCTATTGCATCTGCGCCAACCGGAGCATCACGCCATCCGAGAACACTCAATCCTTCTTCCCGCACAATACGCTCCATGATCCCTTCGCACACCAAACGTGAAGATTGATTCACCGGCAGGAATACCATTCCAACTCCATACTCCCCTTCCTCCGGAAGAGTAATTCCTAAGGTCTTACATTCTTTCACAAAAAATTTATGAGGGATTTGTATCGTAATGCCTGCTCCATCCCCCGTTTCAGGATCGCAGCCGCATGCACCGCGATGCGTTAAATTGATAAGAATCTCAACTCCTTTACTGATGACATCGTGGGACCGTTCTCCTTTGATGTTCACAATAAATCCGATACCGCATGCATCGTGTTCGTTGCGCGGATCGTATAACGGAAAATTATCCTGATGTTGATACGGTTCTTTCATAGTTATACTTCTCCGACAAATTCTCTTTTTAAAGCAACTCTCCCGGTACGGGCTATCTCTTTGATATGGAATGGTTTTAACATTTTAATGATCGCATCTACTTTTTGACCGCTCCCTGTTGCTTCAACGGTTAATGTTTTATGACTAATATCAATTATTTTCCCTTGGAAAATTTCGACAATCTGCATAATCTCCGGACGACTATCTGTCGTTGTTCCGATCTTAATCAACGCGAGTTCCCGTTCCATAAAGCTGTCGTATGTAAGATCAACCACCTTCAGTGTATCAATTAATTTATTGAGCTGTTTGATGATTTGTTCAATAATGGCGTCGTCACCGCGTGTAACAATTGTCATCCGTGAAATAGAACTGTCTTCTGTCGGACCAACAGTAATACTTTCAAGATTGTATCCTTTTGCAGAAAACATTCCGGCAACTCGATTCAGAGCGCCGAATTTATTTTCCAGCAGCACGGAAATTGTGTGTTTGTGTGACGTTTGAACTAATGGTACTTCAACAGTATTACTCATACATTATCCTTTGGTAATAGTGATCATTTCAAGATCACGTTCTTGTTCATCTTCAATTGTTGCTGTATTATCCGGTACATCAATAATTTCATGATATGTCTGCCCTGCCGGAATCATCGGATAAACATTTTCTTCTTTTACCACTTTGAATTCTACGAGTACGGGGCCATCGATTTCAAGCATTTTATTGACAACATTATCTACCTCATCTGTCAAGGTTACTCGAAATCCGGGAATACCATATGCTTCGGCCAATTTTACGTAATCAGGACCGAACATTTCTACGTGAGAATATCGTTTTCGCCAGAACAACTCTTGCCATTGCCTTACCATGCCGAGATACCCGTTGTTCATGATCAATATTTTCACAGGGACGTTATGCTCACGGATGGTTGCGAGTTCTTGAATATTCATCTGTATTCCCCCGTCCCCGCTCATAGAGATGATTGGAAAATCTTTCCGAGCAAACGCCGCACCCATCGATGCCGGAAGTGAAAATCCCATAGTGCCGAGTCCACCGGATGTTAAATGCGTACGCGGATAAATATATTGATAAAATTGGGCCATCCACATTTGATGCTGACCAACATCACTCACCATTATCGCCTTCCCTTTTGTTGCCTCTGAAATTTTCCGGATGACATGCTGCATCCGAATATATTTTCCGCTTTTATATCGAAGCGGATGTTCCTCTTTCCAATTTTTAATTGTTTGAATCCAATCTTTTGTATCCAATGGACTAACAGACGGCAGCAATTGTTGCAACACTCTTTTCACGTCACCGACAATCGGTACATCCACCTTTACATTTTTACTGATATTTGATGGATCGACATCGATATGAATCTTCTTCGCTTCGGGGGCGAACGCATCGGTCTTTCCTGTCACGCGATCATCAAACCTTGCGCCGACTGCGATTAGCAAATCGCAATAATTCACCGCCGTGTTGGAATACCATGTGCCGTGCATTCCCAACATGCCGAGCGAGAGCTCATCCGTTTCTGGAAAAGCACCGAGACCATGAAGTGTTGTCGTCACCGGAATTTTTGTTTTGTGTGCAAACTTTGTCAGTTCTTCCGCGGCGTTGGAAAGAATTGTTCCGCCTCCTACATATAACACAGGACGTTTTGCCTTCGCAATTAATGCTATTGCTTTGTCCAATTGTTTTTGATGTCCTTCAACATGCGGGACATAGGAACGCATCTTTACTGTCTTGGGATAACTGAATACGGTTTTTGTCGCCATCACATCTTTCGGAAGATCGACAAGAACCGGACCCGGACGACCGGTGGTGGCAACATAGAATGCTTCTTTAATTGTTGCAGCAAGTTCATTCACATCGCGGACGAGATAATTGTGTTTGGTGATTGGGCGAGTGATGCCGACAATATCTGCCTCTTGAAATGCATCGTTACCGATCAACTTCAGAGCAACTTGTCCTGTGAAGACAACGATCGGAATGGAATCCATATAAGCATCCGCAATTCCAGTAACGGTATTGGTGGCGCCGGGTCCCGAAGTTACCAATGCAACGCCCGGTTTGCCGCTCGCTTTTGCGTATCCTTCAGCAGCGTGGACAGCACCTTGCTCGTGACGGGTAAGGATATGTTTAATATCTGAGATATCGTGCAGAGCGTCATAGATACCTATAACGGCTCCTCCCGGATAACCGAATACGATATCCACTTTTTCTTCGATCAACGATCGAACAAAAATTTCTGCGCCGGTCATTTGCCGTTGCGGGGAAGAAGGAGAAGTATGTTGAGTCATAGGACACCTGAAAAATAAAAAAAGCGATACACAACCTCGGTTCAGAGGTTACGCCCTGATTTTATTTCTCACGTGTTTCTAGTTGGTGGATGTGTGATTTGTTTTTGGGAGTAACCTCTGCGTATTCTTAGCTAATAATAATTAGGCGTAGAATCGCAAATGTAATTCCCAAAAGAATAATAATGCCGCTCAGCGGAAGGAGAGCCACAGGCACAGCAACAACGCGAACGCGTGAGCGTTTCGATATGTTCTCTGTATGTTTGTTGTATGCGGGCATTCTTTTGTCGTTAATCGTTAGTAGTGCAACTGAGTTACACATATATAAGATATAACATTTCATTCCGTTGTCAAGAAAAAATTTCGTATCTTTGAAAAATTTTTCTTTTTATGCACTCTTTATCAATCACGAACGAGACTATTGCCGCTATTGCAACACCGATTGGAATTGGTGGTATATCCGTTATACGTATTAGCGGGAACGCCGCTTTTCCTATTGTTGATACCGTTTTCCGGGGAACAACTACTGTTCAAGATTCAACTTCTCACTCAATTCATTATGGAACAATTGTTCACCCAGTTTCACGTGAAACAATTGACACCGTCCTAGTTTCGGTGTTCCGCTCGCCAAATTCTTTTACCGGAGAGAATGTTGTAGAAATTAGTTCTCATGGTGGGTATTTCGTCTCTCAGAAAATTTTAATTCTACTATATTCATATGGTGCTCGTCCTGCCGGTCCTGGTGAATTTACATTGAGAGCATTTCTTCATGGAAAAATGGATCTAACTCAAGCGGAAGCCGTTGCAGACATCATTCACTCAAAGTCTGAAAAATCACACAAAGCATCGGTGGACCAGTTAAGCGGGAAGCTATCAAAGAAGGTGCAATCCCTTAGGGAAGAGATTCTTAATATTTGTTCTTTGTTGGAACTGGAACTAGATTTTTCCCAAGAAGGAATTACTTTAATAGAAAAAAATAAGATTATCAAAAACCTTGACCACGTTGAATTATCCATAAAAGAGTTGTCTTCCAGCTATCAGGAAGGAAAAGTCATCAGGGAGGGTATTAAAGTAGCGTTAGTTGGAAAACCTAATGCGGGAAAATCAAGTCTCCTAAATGTCTTGCTACAAGAGGAGAGAGCTATAGTAAGTGATATTCCTGGAACAACTAGGGACACCATTGAAGAGAGTATCCATCTTGATGGAATAGAATTCATCTTTAATGATACGGCTGGATTAAGAGAATCTAATGACTCAATTGAAATCGAGGGAATAAAAAGGACATCAAAGGCGATAGATTCTTCAGATGTTATCGTAATTCTTATTGACAGCTCGATACTAGTTTCAACAGAAGATATTACGTTGTACGATAAAATATTCAACCAATACCATGATGCTAAATCAGTTCTTTTGGTGTTGAACAAATCTGACATTAAATGTGACGCTATAAATGTTTTAAGCAAAATTTCACCCGTTTGGATCTCCTGCAAAACTCATCAAGGAATACAATCCTTAAAACAAAAATTGATAGATGTTGCAATTCCTCGTCATGATTCAACAGCTTCTTCTGTAACAATTACAAACGTCAGACATAAAGATGCTTTAGAGAAAGCTCTGGTTTCTATTGCCGCAGCGAAACAAACTGTCAATGAAGGACTTGGCGGTGATTTTGCTGCGGTTGATTTGAGGGGTGCGCTTAATTATCTTGGAGAGATTATTGGATTGACCACCCCTGATGACATTTTAAACAACATTTTTTCTAATTTTTGTATCGGGAAGTAGCGGATTAATTGTTCCACGTGAAACATTATGTTGATTGATAGACCAAAGACATATTATGATATTGTGGTGATTGGTGGTGGACATGCCGGCATTGAGGCCTCATTGGCTTCCGCAAGGATGGGTTGTTCCACGCTACTCATCTCTCTTAAAGCTAATGCTATAGGGAGAATGTCGTGCAACCCTGCAATAGGGGGGACAGCGAAGGGACATCTCGTAAGAGAGATAGATGCGCTCGGTGGTGAAATGGGAAAGATAGCAGATGCTACGGGAATCCAATTTAAGATGCTCAATACTTCAAAAGGTCCCGCCGTTTGGTCCCCACGTAGTCAGAATGACAGGGAGTGGTACGCTACCGATGCTCAAAAAAGAATTCTTTCTCAATTCAATCTTGAGGTCTTAGAAGATTCAGTTTTAGATATCCATGTTGACGAAGGAGTTCTTAAAGGAATAAGAACTTTTCTCGGACACGGTATTTCTTGCGGTTCGTTGGTGCTCTGTGCGGGGACATTCCTCAATGGATTGATGCACACAGGGGAGAAGAATCGTAGCGGAGGGAGATTTGGAGAAGCTCCTGCTCGTGGTGTTACCGAAAGTTTGCAGTCGTTGGGATTTACTTCTGGAAGATTAAAGACTGGAACGCCTCCAAGAATAGATCTGAACAGTATTGATCTTTCTAAAACTGAAATACAAAACAGTGATGATCCGCCAATTCCTTTCTCGTATCAAAATGAAAAGATTACAAATCGTTTGATACCGATGTACCTTACATACACAAACACCACGACTCACAAGATTTTGGAAAAAGGTTTTGATCGTTCTCCAATGTTTACCGGCCGTATTAAGGGGATCGGACCTCGATATTGTCCATCCATCGAAGATAAAGTATTTCGCTTTGCTGAACGAGACCGGCATCAAATTTTTCTTGAACCTGAAGGATACGATACGAACGTGGTGTACGTGAATGGATTCTCTACAAGTCTTCCGGAAGAGATTCAATTTGAAGGAATCAGATCCATCGCCGGTTTGGAAAATGCACAAATGATTCGTCCTGGTTACGCTGTGGAGTATGATTATTTTCCTCCGCATCAATTGAGACATACATTGGAAACAAAACTCGTTTCCGGACTTTTTCTGGCAGGGCAAATTAATGGAACGTCTGGTTATGAAGAAGCGGCCGGACAAGGATTGATTGCCGGTATCAATGCCGCATTGAAGATTCAAAAAAGAAATCCATTCGTAATACAACGGAGCGAAGGATACATTGGTGTGATGGTTGATGATCTCATCAACAAATCTACTGATGAGCCGTATCGAATGTTTACTTCGCGTGCAGAATATCGATTGTTGTTACGACAAGATAACGCCGATAGGAGATTGATGCGCGATGGATATGAATTAGGATTAATCTCAAAAGAAATGATTGAGCGACTGGATGCAAAAGAAAAAATGGTTGAAGAAACAATTCGTTATCTAGAGTCAACTACGATTTCTCCGGTAAAAATAAATCCATTGCTTGAAAAGAAAAATGAATCTCCAATTCTGGAAAATGACAATCTTTCAAAAATGCTTCGTCGAACAAATATTAATGCGTTGGATCTTACAGAAATTATTTCCGACCAAATAATAAAATCATTTCTGCAAAAACACGATGTACGAGAGCAGGTAGAGATTGACGTAAAGTATGCGGGATACATTCAGAGACAGAATGAACAGATTCATCGTTTTGCAAAATTTGAAGAGTACCTCATTCCGGAAAATTTTAATTACACAAAAATATCTTCACTGAGCACTGAGGGAAAAGAGAAGCTAAATCGCATTCGTCCGCATTCCATTGGGCAAGCTTCACGCATCGCCGGTGTTACAAACTCCGACGTCTCTGTCTTGAGTATATTTTTAAAACAACTCGAATCAAAATAACGGTACAACGGAAAGACATCCCGTTCTGTACAAGTTTCACGTGAAACAATGAACAACGAAGAACTCTGGCTATATACACTTTTTAAGAAAAACGATCTATTTATAACGGACATACAAATCCGCCGGCTATCATTGTTCAAAAATCTGCTTTTGGATTGGAATAAAAAAATCAATCTTGTTTCCAGAAAAAACGAGGAGAATATTTGGAGGGGACATATTTCTCTTTCTCTTTCAATGCTTTTTAAAATACAGTTTTTTTCCGGATCGAAGATCCTGGATCTTGGAACTGGTGGGGGATTTCCCGGAATACCACTGGCAATTATGCTACCCGATTGCTCGTTTGTATTGCTTGATTCAACACAAAAAAAATTGGTTGCCGTTCAATCGATGGCTGATTCATTAGAATTAAAAAATGTAAAAACCATTTGGGGACGTGCAGAAGAAGTACAAAACAAACCAGATTTTTTCCGTTCTTTTGATGCTGTCGTAGTACGCTCAGTAAGTAGCCTTTCAAATCTTATTGAATGGGGTATACCCTTTCTTAAAAAGCAAAGCGGCAGTAATATAGGAGCTGAAAAGATTTCGATTTCCGCCCCATCTTTGATTACATTTAAAGGTGCAGAGATTGAAGAAGAAGAGCTCCTAGTGAAAAAGTCTTCTCCAAACATTTTTCTTCAGAGTGTTCCTTTACTCTTTCCGGGAAGCGAAGAGTTTGATAATCTGGATAAGAAACTCATTATCGCAACAATGAAATAACGGAGCTCATTTGTCTACCCAAGAACTTTTTCAGCAACTGCAAAAACTTTCCACCGAGCAGCGCAATGCCAATTCAATGGATATTGATGCTCGTTCAATTACAGAAATTCTCACTATTATCAACAACGAAGATAAACAGGTGGCACTTGCCGTCGAAACCCAAATTCCTTACATCGCCCAAGCGGTCGAACTAGTTGTAAAAGGTTTCCTTAATGGGGGCAGATTGATTTATGTTGGCGCAGGAACGAGCGGCCGAGTTGGCGTTGTAGACGCTAGCGAATGTCCACCGACATTCGGTGTCCCGTTCGACATGGTGCAAGGAATGATTGCGGGAGGTGAAGGGGCGATGTTTCGCGCCGTGGAAGGAGCAGAAGACAAACCCGAAGGGGGCGCACACGATATCGATCAAAAATCTGTCGGACCCAACGATATAGTGTGCGGAATTGCCGCAAGCATGAGAACGCCGTATGTAATTGGTGCAGTACGGCGGGCAAAAGAACTCGGCGCAAAAACCTTATATGTCACCACCAATCCAAGAGGAAATCTGGATCTTCCCGAATACAAACATTTGGCGGAAGTACTTGATGTTGCTATGTGTGCCGAGGTCGGTCCAGAAGTGGTGATGGGCTCCACAAGAATGAAAAGTGGAACTGCACAAAAACTGATCCTTAATATGATAACCACAACAGCTATGATCCGTCTAGGAAAGATCTACGAGAACATGATGATTGATCTTCAGATGACGAACAAAAAACTTGTTGAACGCTCAAAGCGAATTGTGATGACAATTACTGGTGTCGATTATGTGGCCGCAGAACAATATTTGAACGAAGCAAAAGGACACGTAAAATCTGCCCTCGTGATGATTAAAGCAAATGTCGATTACAATGAAGCAACAAAACGACTGCAACGAGCCAATGGTTTTGTAAGAGCGGCGATTGAAGGAAAAGAATATCGCATCGTTTGATGGTAGCTTTGTCAAACACGTCTCTATTGCCAACGCTTTTCCCCTTATAAAACATTCTCCACGCCTACTTCTTAGTGGTTACCTTTGTTGTCAATGCATAATTCTTGACTGCGATATTCTCCCTTTTTAATTTTGCCTCAACATAAATCAACGCAACACTTTTCCCACAATTATTTATAGGAGGCAGTATGAATGTCGTAAACATGAAACAGTTTGACGGATCGAATAATTTGAAAGCGTTTTTCGATCTCGAAACATCGGAAGGAATCACGATCAAAGGATTCAAAATCGCCGATGGCAAAAATGGTCTATTTATAGGAGTCCCTTCAGATCAAGACAAAAAGGATAAAGGAAAGTATTGGGACAAAGTGCTGATGTCAAAAGAGGTGAAGGATAAGTTGACAGAAAAAGCTTTGGAAGAATATTCAAAATTGTCCTCATAATCTATCCCTACAATTTCCATAAGCGATAAACTAACTCTTTAAAAACAGAAACGTCCCATAACGGGACGTTTCTGTTTACTAATGATAATCGTTCTTAATGTGCCGCTGCTGTGCTTGTTTCGTAATCGATACCTTGTGCTTTTAATACTGATTTTGCCTTCATCGCAAAGAAGGCCAGGTATCCAAACAAGAAAATCGTTACGATATATGACATGTGAATATCGTTCAAGACATCGCTCATATAACCTTGGAACGGAGGAATGAGCGCGCCGCCAAGAATCATCATAATAAGGAATGTGGAACCTTGGCTGGTATATTTTCCAAGTCCTGCAACAGAAAGTGCAAAAATACAAGGCCACATCACTGAACAGAATAATCCGCCGCTGATAAATGCAAAGATGGCAATTTTACCGGTCGTTAACATTCCAACAGACATTGCCGCCATTCCCAGGAGCGCAAAAACCAAAAGAGTCTTTGCCGGTTTTTCCTGCCCGATAAAAAATCCAACAATCTGAATAGCAATCACAAATGCGTAAGGATAAAGATCGCTTACATCGGTCCCTCCTAACGAGTTCGCACCAAGCACCACTCCAAAGGCAACGTAGGGAACGACCACGGTCAGAATATTTTTCCACATTTTAGGAAGATTGAATACTGTAATTGCTCCGGTCCATCGTCCGATCATTAAGCTTCCCCAAAAAAGAGAAATAAAATGCGCGATTTCGGATTCGTCGTATCCACCGAATTCGGGCAATTTCAACAACGCACCCATATTGCTTTGGATTGTCACTTCTACGCCGACATAAACAAAAATTGCCGCCATACCATACACAAGCTGCGGATATTTCAATGCGCCGCGACCAGCTTCAATGTGTTCGTCCTGCGTAATTTTGGGAAGATTGGAAAAGATGAAGAAGAGTGCAACGGCAATGAATAATCCTGCAAGAAACATATACATTTGATTGACAGAACCGATCTCCACCTGGACATTTTTAGTCAATCCGCCAAAGAGAAAGTAACTAACGATCAGCGGACCAATTGTTGTGCCGAAAGAATTCATTCCACCCGCAAGGTTTAGACGGTGTGCGCCGGTTTCCGGATTACCAAGTGCAATAGCAAATGGTTGTGCACAGGTTTGCTGAAGGGAGAATCCTATTGCAATCAGAAAGAGTGAACCAAGAATCAGCCAGTAGTTTCCACTGTTCACAGCGCCAATCATTGCTATAGCGCCAGCCGCAGAAACAAAAAGGCCGTATGCGATTCCCATCTTATAACCAATCTTATTAAGGAAATCGATTTTCATTAACCGTTCTACTAAATAGAGAGCAAGCGAACCGACAAAGTATGCTAAATAGAATGCAAGATCGATCAGCTGCGATTGAAACTGTGTGAGACTAAAGTGTTCCTTGCAAAACGGAATAAAGACACCGTTCGATGCGGCAAGAAATCCCCAAAAAAAGAAGACTGTGATCAGTGTTCCAAATTGGGATTTGGTGGAGGATGGTGTAGTCATTTTTTTTGATTTGATATGTGAAAGAAATATAGAGCTTCGGACTATCGTCTGTTATGCTCGGCTAGAGTACAATATAAATTGAAAGAATTCAACTGTTTTTATAAAAATGCTCCGTTTGAAAGGAATGTATTTTTTTCGTACCTTAATATGTACAGTAAGAGGAGATGAACACTCCTCTTTTTTTTTAATCTCACACATACAATGGACATTATTCAAGCTGTTATACTCGGCGTAATTCAAGGATTGACAGAATTTCTCCCCATCAGCAGCACGGGACATTTGCGTATTATTCCGGCGTTGATTGGATGGGAAGACCCCGGCGCTGCGTTTACCGCAGTCATTCAGTTTGGAACGCTCGTAGCGGTTCTATTCTACTTTCGAAAAGATATTATTACCATTACTTCGGCAGTCATTAAAGGTCTGATGTCTGGTAGACTACTATATAATCGCGACGCACAGCTCGGTTGGATGATTGCAACAGGAACGGTGCCAATCGTTTTTTTTGGTTTACTCTTAAAACACCAAATTGAGACATCGTTCCGATCCCTTTATGTTATCAGCGCCTCGTTGATTCTGCTGGCGATTGTGTTGATGATTGCCGAATGGATAACCAAAAAGAAGCTAGCCCGCGGCGAAAAGTTGAAAACACTTGAGGATCTTTCCTGGAAAGAGGTCGTTGTTGTTGGATTTTGGCAGTCCGTCGCCCTTATTCCGGGCTCATCCCGCTCCGGAACAACCATTACCGGAGGATTGTTTACAGGAATGACTCGCGAAACAGCGGCTCGATTTTCATTTTTACTTTCTCTTCCTTCGGTGTTAGCGGCCGGAATTTTAGAATTAATAAAAGAACGAGAAGTTTTGCTTTCTTCAAGTGATGGAATTGTAAGCTTGGTTGTCGCTACCGTTGTTTCGGGAATTGTCGGTTATGCCTCTATCGCATTTTTGTTAAATTATTTAAAATCACATACAACATATCTCTTTATTATTTATCGAATTGTTGTTGGTCTCGGTTTGTTGTATCTGTTAAACACCGGAATTTTACAGCCGCTGTAAAAGAGTTTCATAATATTGTTCGCAAATTTTTTCTATGGTGTTATTGTATGGATTTTATTTCTGAATTTTTTCATAAGCTTCTCAACATCAAAGAACTTGTCAGCTGGGCGGGATATCCCGGACTGGCAATGATTATTTTTTCTGAGACCGGTCTTCTGGTCGGATTTTTTCTGCCGGGAGATTCGCTTTTAGTGACTGCCGGATTGTTTGCTGCTGCGGGATATTTTGATATCGCTTTATTAACACCATTGTTGCTTGCCGCCGCTATTATTGGAAATGCAACTGGCTATGCGATCGGAAGAAAGAGTGGTCAGGCATTATATTCTCGGGAAGATTCTCGCTTCTTTAAAAAACAGCATCTGATCAATACAAAAACCTTTTATGACAAGTACGGACCATTCACCATTGTTGCCGCACAATTTATGCCGTTTGCACGAACGTTTGCGCCCGTTGTTGCTGGTATCGCCCAAATGAAGTATATGAAGTTTGCAACCTACAATGTTATCGGAGCAGTGTTATGGATTCCGGGAATGTTGTTCATCGGATATTTTCTCGGTTCAACCATTCCGAACATCGATAAAAATATTCATTACGTTATCGCCGTCGTGATTTTATTATCACTCCTGCCCGGAATTATAAAATACCTACAAGTGAAATACGGAAAGAAATAAACGCTCTTTCCGAGAGTATCTTTATTTTTTCATCACGTTTGTTCTTGGTGTAAGACTGTTCCAACATATCCTAGAGAAATATTCTTATCTTTGAGTGTCATGACACTCTCCCCCCATATCCGTTTTCACGTCGACCCGATCTTTGAAGAAGAACTACTAAAATTACCATGGAACGTTCCGATTGGTGATTGGCACAAATGCGGCGTGAATATCTTAAATATAAAACGGGGAATTTCGCGTCACGTGGTCGTCTTTGTCAAAACTGGAAGATTTTCTTTTGGCATTAAAGAAATCAGTGAAAAGATCTCCAAAAAAGAGATCGATCATTACGAACAACTATTGCTGCGCGGTATTCACACTCTTGTCCCGGCGGGATTTGTGGTGCGGGAAGAGGAATCAATTGCCATTGAAACACCGGTCGGAATTCAATACGAAGATAATTTCATTTCCCATACCGTTACCGTTTTAGTCGATAAAGTTCTTCCTGATTCTCTTCTTTACTCAAGAAATTTCCGAAAAGAAAATCGGCAGAAAATTTGGGATGCGATTGTACGGTTATTCATTCAACTGCACAGCAACGGGGTCTATTGGGGCGACGCATCTCTTGCCAACGTCCTTATTAAATTTTCAAAGAGAGAAACACCGTTCGTCGGTATACAAACGGTCCTTATTGCATATCTATCGGATGCGGAGACGATTGAGATCCATCCGCAGATTTCACAATCTATGCGAGAAGCAGATTTGAATTTTTTCTTTGAATCGATGGATTGGATCAACGAAGATTTGCGGAGCAGCGGTGTGGTTCGCGACAATCTTGGAATGGAAGAAGATAAAAAATACATCCAAGAGCGATATACATTGTTATATAATGTTGAAGTAAAGAAAAAAATATTTCAACAACAGACGTCGTTCAATATTGATAAATTTCTCGGGAGCATTTTCAATCCTGCGTATGTCGATCAATTCTTAAAACATATTGAAGAACATAAATGGTATATGAGCGAACGGTTACGCAACGATGTAACACTTGCCGCAGCTACGCGGGATTGGTATAAAACGATCTTTGTTCCTATCTGCGAGTTATTCCGATCTGAAAATATTTTAGATGTGTTTAAGGGAAAAACGGCTGCAGAGTTGTACATCGAGATTATGAACAACAAGTATTATTTAAGCGAGCGGGCTGGAAAAGATGTTGGAATGATTACGGCCATGCGAGATTACGCAGAGCGATTTAGAACGATGGATCATTATAAAACCATTTTGGAACAGCTCGCAGATAATATGAAGAAGATATTGGGTCTGAAAGAGAACATGCTTCTCAAGTAAGCGTTGATTATATTAACGCAGAAAAATACCAAATAACATCAGGGAACTCTCCATGACAACTATTGCTCCTTCATCCGTTCGACCATTCGACGATGCTTCATTAGAAAAAATCGCCTATAACAGTGTTAAAACGATACCGACAAAAGAACCAAATGATCAATACCGTTTGGGTTACCACGTATGGAATATGCTGAAAGAAAAGAAGGGAACTGTCGCGGACGCTGTGCGTCAATCCGGTGCGAGAATTTTAATTTCGGAAAAAGAGACGGTGGCAATTATTGAGGCGGCTTTAAAAGAATTAAAATCATAATTGATGTAATGACAATATTTTGATTTTTTTGTTCAGCATTATTTCGATACATCCAATCTTATTTTTTTAAAACAATAGAGTTAATGAAAGAAGTCTGGAACATTTTAAATGATTTAATCATGGCATTCATCCCGCTGTTTGTGGCGATTGATGTGCCGGGACTTGTTCCTATTTTTGTTTCACTAACACAGGGGATGACATTAAAGTCTCGTCGCCAACTGATCATCGAAGCATCACTGACGGCAGGAGCGGTGGCTCTGGTGTTTCTTGTACTGGGAAAAGTGATTTTCAAATTTCTGGGAATTACCGAAAATGATTTTCGAATTGGTGGTGGAATTGTTTTGCTTGTGCTTGCCGTGACCGATCTGCTTTTCTCTAGTGATGAACGAAAGGAAACAGCCAAATCGGTAGGTGTTGTTCCCATTGGAATTCCGTTGGTCATGGGACCGGGCGCACTGACCGCTATCATCATTATTGTTGATGCGTATGGATATTGGATTTCAATGGTTTCACTTCTGTTGAATTTGATCATTGTGTGGATCACCTTTCGTCATTCCGATCTCGTTATCAAATTAATGGGCGAGGGTGGAACAAAAGCGTTTGCAAAGGTAGCCGCCCTTTTCATGGTAGCAATTGCGGTAATGATGATCCGCGTTGGTGTTCAAAACATTCTCAAATAATCTATCGTTATGTCTCTGCACTATCAGTCTGTTCTTGATTCCATTCACGCTGAAGTACTCCCTCTGCAGCAAGAAGGGAATGTCGCAAATTATATTCCAGAACTCGCCTCGGTAGATTCAACCAAATTCGGTATACATTTGCGAACGCTCGAAGGGCATGATTTTTCGGTCGGTAATCATAACGAAAATTTTTCTATTCAAAGCATCTCAAAAGTCTTTGCGCTTGCACAGGTCGTTACACTGATCGGTGAAAAAATATTTAAGCGGGTCGGAGTAGAGCCGTCCGGCAGTTCATTCAATTCTCTGGTTCAATTGGAATATGAAAAGGGAATTCCGAGAAATCCTTTAATCAACGCCGGGGCAATGGTTGTATGTGATGTGCTGATCGATCAATTACACAACCCCAAAAAGGAAATTCTCTCGTTCGTCCGAACGCTGGCAAACAATACAAAGATCGGATTTAACGAAAAGGTTGCCGCATCCGAAAAAATGTATGGCTTTCGTAATATTGCTCTTGGAAATTTCTTAAAATCCTTTAACAACATCCATCACGATGTTGACGATGTGTTAGATCTCTATTTTCATATATGCTCCATTGAAATGTCGTGCAAAGATCTCGCCACGGCATTTCTTCTCTTTGCCAATCACGGAAAATTATCGTCAACAAGCGAAGCGTTGCTCACGAAAAGCCAGACGAAACGTTTGAACGCCATTATGCAAACTTGCGGTTTTTACGATGAAGCGGGAGAATTCTCGTTTACTGTCGGTCTGCCCGGAAAAAGCGGTGTTGGCGGAGGAATCGTCGCACTCCATCCGCATCGATATGCTGTCGCTACATGGAGTCCGAGATTAAACGAGAAAGGAAATTCGGTGATGGGAATGAAAGCACTGGAGCTGCTGACAACAAAATTGGGCTCATCGATCTTTTGAGGATACAACATTACCATTAATAACATTATTTATTTTCTATGCTCCATTCTGTCTATCACGCCGCATCGCAACCTTCTGGGTCCAAATCAACACTCATCATGCTTCATGGACGCGGTTCAGATGAACACGATCTGTTCGGCTTAAAAAGTCATCTCGATTCTCGGCTTGATATTTATTCTCTTCGTGCACCAAACGAGTACGAATGGGGAGGTTATACTTGGTTCGACTTGTTTGAAGATGGTACCGTCGATGAGAAAAGTTTCCTACAGAGTAAAAGTAAAATCCTTTCATTCATCAATTCACTTACGACGGACAAACTCTTTCTTCTCGGTTTCAGTATGGGGGCAATTATGTCGTATGTTCTTGCGTTAACTCAACCGAAACTCTGCAACGGAGTTTTAGCACTGAGCGGATTTGCTCCATTGCAGTTGGAAAAAGAATATAAACTTAACGAATTACTCAGTTTTCCTATTTTTATTTCTCATGGGATTAATGATCCAATTATTCCCATTTCTGCCGCACGAAAAACCAAGGAACTTCTTTCCAAATCCGGCGCACACGTTACGTATAACGAATATGCAATGGCACATCAAATCAACGATGTTTGTTTAAGCGATATAAGGGGCTGGATGCATAATCTAATACCGTAATTTTGAATTTTCTTGTGATACTTTTGTGATTTTCCTTTCGCATTTTTATCTTACACAAGGAGAACGTATGTGCGGTAAGTCGACAAATAAACCATTTCTTAGGTTCTACGCTACATTTGAAATGACATTATTTTTATTGTCATTTACTCTCGCCCAGGAACACCAGAATCTTGTGGTACAATCTATTCAAGGGGACGAAGTATCGTTAGAATTGTTGATTGCAAATGGTCCGGTGTTGGTTAACTTTTGGGCGCTGTGGTGTGAACCGTGCAAAGTGGAAATGAAACAATTCCAGACGATCTATGATCGGTACAAGGAAAAAGGATTCTCCATCCTCGCCATTAATCAGGACAATCAAAAAAGTGTTGCAAAGGTCTCTACCTACATCTCTTCAAACGATTATTCGTTCCTCGTTTCCACTGATCCAAAAGGAGAAATATCACAACAATTCAATGTGCAAAGTTATCCCACCAGTCTGTTGTTCGATAAAAATGGAATAATCGTTTACAAATCCATCGGCTATAAACAGGGAGACGAGAAAAAAATAGTCGATGCGTTGGAAAAAATATTTGCGGTGAAGAATGAGGAATAAAAATTCCTTTTGCTCTTTCCGTCGACGGCATGAGTTAATAACTATTGAGAAATCCGTTTCATTTTTTCACCTTTCCGGTTGTTGGAATGTATTTGGGGTAACAGCATTTCTCTTCTCTTGTATTTCTTCTCTTACATTTTCACAAACGGTAACACCGTCGGTTTCAAATATTCTTCGATATGGGAATGGTGAACGAGGGTTCGGAGGACTGTCACACAAAAGCTCTTACCTTGAAAATGTAACAGATGTGCGATTGAATTTTCAATCGAGGATCGTTGTCGGGTTTCGACTCCTTGCCGATGCTCCGCCAGAAGTCGGAGATTCATTTCAGGGATTAAAACGACGATTTGTGGAATTCCGCGATGAACATTTTTCACTTCGCGCCGGAAATTTTAATGAGTTATTCGGTCGAGGGCTTGCCTTCAACTTGTTTGAGAACCGGGGACTTGCGTACGATTCCTGGATGGATGGCGTGAAAACAAATTATCGCTCTTCGTTTCTCAATGCAACCATTGCGGGAGGAACAATTGATTTCCGAGATTCTGTTACCATTGCGCGCCACGAAAAATATAGCGTTCGCGCAGCCAATGTTGAAATACAACCGATAAAGGAAATTACCCTGGGAACGAGTTTTGTGGAAGCAAACGGTACTATTCCACAGTTTGTCGGTTATAAAACGATCAAAGCGGAAATTCCCGAACTTTATTCTTCCTTTCGGTTCAATCAATTCAGCGGATTCGTCGGTTATGCCCACAAATGGACAAACGTATTGACCGATACCATCTCTCGAAAAGGGGATGGATTTTATGCATCGTTATCCATTGCGGGAAAAGGATATGGCATTAGTATCGACTATAAAAATTACCGTTATGATATTCGGGATCCGTTTGACCGTGGGGCAAGCGAACGAGCAACGCGAATGCTGCCATTTCAAAATGGACCAATTGTTCAAAAGGAACATAATTATACATTGCTGACTCGTGCGTTACATCAGATTGATTTTAATGATGAAGTCGGAATTCAAATTGAGGGATTGTTTTCTTTACATTCTTCGACCATGCTAAATATTAATGGGAGTGTGGCCAGCCGGCATCATTATTATGATTATAACTCTGAAGCATTCTCGTTCATTGAGCGAACGCGGGAACATAGTTTTCTTCCATCGTTTGAGAGAAGGCTTTCACCGTACTGGGAACTATTTGCAGAACTTGAGCATTACTTTGAAGAGACTTCGGCAATCCGCGTGGGATTGGCAAGGCGTGCAAATGTTCTCTACAACGATTTTACCGGCGCTCAATTTAGCCATACAAAACAGGCAACAATTATTCCAATACAATTACAATATTCGTTATCACAAGAATATTCAATAACCATACAAACGGAACATGAATTTGCCTACGACAGTTATAACACTAGCAATGAGCAGTATTATACTCAACTGCTGACCTGTATTTTTACACGATCACCCAATCTTTCGGTAACCGTTCGATATGAACATACAACTGATAAAGCGGATCCTTCGGGAAGACGCGATTGGCTAATGGGAGAATTTGGTTATACCTTCGGACAATCTCATACTGCAACAATATCGTATGGAAAAGAACGAGGAGGACAAATTTGCTCAAACGGTGTCTGCCAATATCAATTACCGTTTGAAGGCGTGCGGTTTTCATTGAGAAGTCAAATATAAAAAATCGATTCTATGAAAAATTTATTCTTGATGTTGACATTTGTTTCTTTGCTGTACTCCGGTGAGAGGCGAGTGCTTGTGGAAATGTTCACTAACTCTCACTGCACTGTGTGCCCGGGTGCACATGCAGCGATCAACTCCTTTAGATCCACCAGCGCGAATGCGAACCGTGTGCGATATATATTTTATCACACTACCTTTCCGTACAGTGACGATCAACTTTCGATTGCAAACACAACCGAACCAAATGCACGAAATACGTATTATAACGGACCGTCATCTACACCAAATACATTTTTTGACGGGGTTAATCAAGGTAGAACGTACTCCTCATTTTCAATAAATCTTGAGTCGAGGTTGGCGGTAAGCACTCCTCTGAACATAGATCTGACTGGAACAAAGAGCGGACAAACAATCTCGGTGACAGCTTCGGTTTCACAAACAGAAAATATTGTACAAAACGATCTTGTAATCCATATGGTTGTCGTTGAAAATGTAACGTATGTGGGACGCAACGGTGTATCGCCGCAAAATTTTGTTATGCGCAAAATGATTACTCCGATTGCTGGTGATCCGCTTATAATGGATGAGGGTCTTTCAAAACTGGTAAGTCGATCTGCAACACTAACTAATATTACATCGATAAATAATGTCGGCGTGGTGGTCTTCGTCCAGAGTGTTTCAACAAAAGAAGTATATCAATCTGAGTATATTTCATATTCAACTTTAACCGATGTTGAACAGAACGAGCCATTAACACCGCTGGATGTGGCTCTACAACAAAATTATCCGAATCCGTTCAATCCGTCTACCTCCATTACCTTTTCTCTTCCGCGGACGGTGCGCGTATCGTTGAAAGTTTTTGACCTGCTCGGCAATGAGGTGGCAATCCTTGTCAATCAAACGCTCGGTTCGGGTCAGTATACATTTCCGTTCAATGCGGCAGAGTTTTATTTGTCGTCTGGAGTTTATTTTTATAGATTAGAGTCCGGAGGAAAAGCCTTCGTCCGAAAAATGACGGTATTACAATAATATGATCTTCATTAGACGACAAATCATCCTTTTCGTTGTTGTTGCAACAACGCTTTTTTCGGGCGACAGGAAGGTGTTGTTGGAGATGTTTACTAATGCGCATTGTTATTCCTGCGTGGCAGCATACGAACTTTTCCGTCAATACAATATCTCAAATCCGCTTGCTGTAAAGACTGCATACGTCTTTTATCATATTGCTCAGCCGGGAGTCGAGGATTCCATCTATTATGAAAATCGGACGGATTCTGAGGCGCGAAATAATTACTACGGTCCGTTTGCTACTGCTCCTTTGTTGTTTATGGATGGATCTTTTGTTGGCAACAACGTAAAAACATGGCAACAATCTATTTTGTCGCGATATCAAACATCGAGCCCATTCGAAATTACCATCGCGGGAACATATGAAAAAAAGAGTTTTACGATTGAAGCACAGGTTAAACAAACTGGCGATGTGTCGGAAAACGATCTGCGTATTCACATCATTCTCACAGAAAGCGTTGGAACGTATATTGGGAAAAACGGTGTTACGCCGCAGGTCTATGCCATGAGAAAAATGTTGACTGGTTCTTCTGGAGAATCGTTTTCTATCGCAAAAGGGGAGTCAAAAAAAATTGTCAAAAGAGTTACACTTTATCCGGGCTGGGTTGATGAAAAAATGTATGCCGTTGTTTTTATTCAAAGTAATTCAAGCAAGACGGTGTATCAATCTGAAATGAAGTCCCTTACCTTTTTTTTGCCAACGTTGGTGTCGCGTGTCAACAATGTTCCGAATTTGTTCTTGTTGGATCAAAACTATCCAAACCCATTTAACCCCTCTACCAATATTCGGTTTTCTCTGGCAACGGAAGGAGAAACTTCATTACGTATCTATAGTCTCCTCGGTAATGAGGTTGCGACATTGGTGAGCGAGCGTTTGTCTTCGGGAACATACGACGTTCGTTTTGATGGTTCGGACCTTTCTACTGGAATGTATTTTTACCGTCTGCACAGCAACGGGAGCAGTACAACACGAAAAATGCATCTTATAAAATAGTTTGTACCGCCGCGCATTGTTTTTCTGTTCCATATTTTCTATCATAGCGGGTTAATTTCATACATCGGGGGGAAATCGGTGTTCGTTGTAATTGCCATTCTCATTATCACCAGTTCTGTTGTTGCCCAGCAGCCGCTAGGGCTTTCCACGGCGAAACGTGTTACGCAATACAAGCTAGAATCCTGGCAGGAAGAACAGGGATTAAAGCACAATTCTATTATTGCCCTCTCACAATCTGCCGATGGATATCTTTGGCTGGCAACCTATTCCGAGTTATATCGATTTGACGGAACCACCTTTAAGAGTTATAAACAGTCTCTCGGCAATGCGCAACCGCGAAGTTTATTTCAGGATTCGCAGGGACGGATGTGGATTGGTACTATAGGAGGATTATTTTTTTATTCCAATGGAGTATTCACAAAAAGCATCCTTGATTCATCCTTTCAAATAAAAACTATTACCGCTATACGTGAGCTGCGGGATGGAACAATATTATTTGGTTCTCAATCCGGGATTTTTTCCTACAACGGAATAAAATTTCAAAACCGATCGATGGAGTATGATGTTGCGGGAATTGCGGTCTGGTCAATGATAGAAACAAGCGGCGGAGAAATCTGGGTGGGAACGGACAGGGGAGCCCGAAGAAAGACTTCGTCATTCGTTGAACAAATCGATACCACGTCGGGTTATCTTAAACACAATATTGTCCGCTCAATCATTGAGGATAGGTTTGGAAATATATGGATTGGAACGGGTGGAGGCGGCATTACCCGATATCGAAACGGCGCTTTTTCCACCTTCACGACAAACGACGGATTGCCGAGCAATGTCATTCGGATCTTGTTTGAAGATCGAAACGGAAGCGTGTGGATCGGGAGCAGCGGCGGCGGTCTTTCGCGATATTTGAATGGCCGTTTTGAAACGCTCTCCAGCACCGATGGATTGACAACCGATGTTGTTTGGGCACTATGCCAGGACCGTGAAGGCTCTCTTTGGATTGGCACCGGTGGTGGCGGATTGAATCGTTTGCGTGATTCGCGATTTACAGCATTGACAAAAAAAGAGGGTATTGGAAATAATTTCTTATGGACAGTCTATGAAGATAACCGCGGTGTTCAATGGATCGGTACGAATGGAGGAGGTGTAACAGTTTGGGAAAACGGAACGGCAAAATCATATACTGTCGGCTCAACACCGTTAAGCAATATTGTTCGTACCGTTGTTGATGATGGGAAAGGAAAGGTGTGGGTTGGCACTGCTGATGGTGTGTATTTTTCTCCTTCTTCCCCTCCGCATTCGTTCAAGCGATATACCACAATTACTGCTAAAACAATTTTAGTGATAACGCAAACCAGCGATAAAACTCTTTGGTTTGGAACGCTTGAAGGTGGTGCTTTTGCGCTCAATCATAATACGTTGAAGCATTATACAGTTTCTACGGGATTGTCGAACAATACAGTTCGCACTGTTACAGAACATCCCGACGGCAGTATTTGGTTGGGAACCAATGCTGGTATTTCCATCTTGACATCACCGAAGCAAAGAAACGAATGGAAAGCCTTTCCGTTTAATAGTGAGCTATCACAAGAAGAGATCCGCGACATCTATATTGATAAGGATAGCGTTGTTTGGATCGGCACTGACCGCGGTGGCCTGCGACGATATCATCACAATTCATTCAAACAATATTCCGAAAAAGAAGGATATGATGCTGTTGCCGTGCATGAAATTCAAGAAGATGATCTCGGATTTTTATGGCTGACTTGTAACAAAGGAATTTTTCGAGTGCGGAGAGAAGATTTAAATGCCATTGCGCGCGGTGAAAAAACTCGGACTGATTTTACGTTGTTTGGAATTATCGATGGTATGGGAAGCAGTGAATGTAATGGCGGTAACCAGCCGGCTGGTTGGAAAATGAGAAACGGAACAATATGGTTCCCCACGATGAAGGGGGTCACCATTATTTCGCCACAAAAATTACCAACAAACACAATTGTTCCCCCGGTGTATATTGAAGGAATTTCTGTTGATGGAAAACCGGTCCAAATCAATAACGAGACCGCCGAATTAAGCGCTGGTTCAAATCGTGTGACAATCAACTTCACCGCGTTAAGCCTTCTGGCGCCCGAGCTCGTGCGCTTCAAATACATGCTGGATGGATATGATCAAGATTGGATAGACGGCGGAAACAGTCGAACGGTTTCCTACACAAATATTGCTCCCGGAAATTATCGCTTCAGGGTGATTGGTTCAAACAACGACGGAGTTTGGAATAATAATGGCGCCGCTATTACTGTCATACAAATGCCGCACTTCTACGAAACTGCTTGGTTTGGTGTTTCCACGATGTTACTGCTTACCGGTCTAATTTTTTCCGCATATCGCGTTCGCATTAATGTATTGAAAGAACGAGAAATAGAATTGAAACAGCTTGTAGCGGAGAGAACACAAAATTTGCAAGTCGAAAAGGAACGTGCGGAACAGGCAAATCAATTTAAGAGTGATCTGGTCAACATAGTTGCACACGATCTAAAAAATCCACTTACAACAATTGTCGGTATGTCGCATTTTTTACAGGAAGACGATTTCGATCAGAGTACGGTAAGAGATTCTGCAAAAGCAATCTCTGGATCAGCAGAACAGATGGTGGATCTTATTACAGACTTTTTGAACGTCGAAGCAATGGAGCAGGGAAAAATAAATCTTCACAAGATCCCTTTGAGTCTTTCGGAGCTTACCGGATTTGTTGTATCAACAAATAAACGTCTGGCGGAAAAGAAACAACAAACGGTGGCGTTGACTGTATGTGACAGCGAAAAGAGCATGATTGTTGGCGATTCGGAACGGTTGTATCAGTCTATCGAGAATCTTTTCAGCAATGCAATTAAGTATTCTCCTTTTGGCGCACCTATTGAAATCCGTGTTGAGCGGGTAGAAAACTATGCGCGAGTATCGGTCAAAGATACCGGCGCGGGATTAAGCGAAGAGGATCAAAAAAAGCTTTTTGGAAAATTTCAAAAACTCGCACCGAGACCGACCGGCAACGAATCTTCAAATGGTCTTGGGCTTTCGATTGTAAAACTTATTGTAGAACTGCACGGAGGGAAAGTGTGGGCGGAAAGCGCGCTCGGGCGCGGAAGTACTTTTTATATCCAGCTACCTTTGGAAATCAAAAATCCCCAGGAGTAATTCCCGGGGATTTTTATTTCGCCAAAATAGTACGTTTTATTTCTTTGATCCTTTGGGTAACTTCTGCTGCATCCGCTCCATAAATCCTGCCTTGCGTTTGTTTTCAGGAATCTTTTGCAGCGGTTCATCTTTATGGCGCTGGTTAAAATACCATTGCTGACTGATGGAGAGAAGATTGAAGACAAAATAATATAAGTTCAACCCCGAAGGAAAATGATTGAACATCACCGTCATCATAATCGGCATCATCCAAACCATTGCCTTTTGTGTCGGATCGGTCACTGTTTGTTTCTGCTGCACAAACATCGTTATACCCATCGCCAGTGTTAAACCGCTGATGAAATTGCCAAGCAGCGGAATGGTAAACGGAAGCGATATTAAAACATCGGGTATCGAGAGATCGGTAATCCACAGTATAAATGGTTCTTGTCGTAATTCAATCGAAGCAGTAAAGAGAGAGTAGAGCGCATACAAAATCGGCAATTGAAGCAGCAACGGCAAACATCCTCCCGCCGGATTCACACCATAGTCTTTATACAGTTTCATGATCTGAATATTCATCTGCTGCGCATCGCTTTTATACTTTTCACGAATCTCCTGCATCAACGGCTGAAGCTTCTGCATCTTGCGCATGGAATTCATGCTGGATTTCGTCAACGGCTGCAATGCCAATTTAATAAGGATGGAGAAAATGATAATGACCAGTCCATAGTTTGAGATAATGGAGTGAAGCAGCCGGAACAACGGAATGAAAATATATTCTGTAATCGGACGAATCCATTTCCACCCAAGGGACATGATTTGATCAAGTCCACGATCATATCCTTTGATAGTGGAAAATTCGAGCGGACCGATATAGGTTGATATTTTTGCCGTTTCGTTTGTGGTATTCTTAAACGGATATTTCAATGCAATGGAATATTTCTCCACCACACCGGCATCTATTGCGGAAAGATGTGTTCCTTCTAAATACGAACCGGTTGCTTTTTTATCCTGTGACAGTATGGCAACGGCAAAATATTTATTGCGCAGCGCCACCCATTCGGTTTGCCCGGAAGGATCTTCTTTCGGATTATCTCCGGAAGATGAGGCGTTTACTTCTTTCAGTTCGCCTCCCCCATACGTATACGCGGCAGCTAAATTTGATTCATCAACACTATTAAATTCGGTGTATTTGATGCCGTTTTCCCAGAGGATTTGATATTCGTAGTTCGCAATAACATTTTGCATTCCTTCAAACGAAATATCGGCATCAAAATCGTACGCTTGATTTTTGAAGGTAAGTTTTTTTACTAATCGTCCTTCGCTCCCTTTAAGAACAAATTGCATAACGTACTGTTCGTCGCCGGAGAGAACAACTTTTCCGCCAATTGGAATCTGTGCAGAGAAGAAATGATTTTTTGTGTTAATCATTCTTCCGTCTGTCGTTGTGAACAAGATATTGAAATCACCTTTGGAGTCGTTTACCAACTGCACCGGATGATTGTCCCACGTTTTATGTTTTTTCAGCGTCCACTGTTTTATTGTACCCCCCCGTGTCGACAGTTCGGCAACGTAGTTCTCTGTTTCAATAGTAAACGTTTGTTCCTTGCCAATCTCAGTTCCACTAAAATATTTTCCTAGTGTATCGCTGATCTGTTGAGCCGGTTTCACTGCCGGTGCAACGGATTGGTATTGATCCGGCGAAATATTTTTTACTGGCTTTTGTGCAGTAGTATCTTTTGCCGATTGTTTTGTTGACTGCGCTGCTTGTTGTTGTGGTTGTCGCTGCGGCGACGTGAAGTACATCCACGCCATCAGTATTGCGGCGATCAGAACAAATCCGAGTGTCTCTTGTCTTCCCATAGTGTTATTGTTGTTTCGTCAATGAAAATTTTTCCGGAACGGGATCATATCCCCCTTCGTGAAACGGATGACATTTGCAGATCCGTTTCATGCCAAGCAGCGATCCTTTGAACGCTCCGTGTTGTTGAATACTTTCAAGTGTGTAGGTGGAACAGGTTGGAAAAAATCTGCATGAGTTGGCCGGCAGAAACGGTGAGATTACCGTCTGATATGTGCGGATCAAAAAGATAAAAAGAAATTTCATAACGCTTTCAAAATTTGCTGCTGTATAACAAGCCACGCCGGCACAACATCGCGAAGTGCCAGACGGTCAATCTGCTTATTCTTCTCTCCTTTAAACATCAAGACGATCTTTGCGCCGACATTCTTTTCCCGGAATGTGGTAAACAGTTCACCGGAATGTTCTCGAACGCACTCACGCATCAACCGTCGTATTCGGTTGCGGTCAACGGCAAGCGGAACTCTCTTTTTGGGCACGGAAAACCCTATCGCAATATTCTTATCGTTCGTGTCGGTCAAAAGAAATCCCGTAAGCATTGTTCCTTGAAATGAAACCCCGCTGGTGATGACGTTGGTGAACGATTGGTATCCGCGGAGGATGTTTGATTTGGGAAGAGTCTGTCGCACTCACACCGCCGCTTCCTGTATTGAGTGAGGAGAGAAGCACAAACGGAAGCAACGCCGCGTTATGAACGCGGTTCGTCGCTTACGGTCAATTTATGTCGCCCTTTTGCACGGCGGCTTGATAATACTTTACGACCATTTTTGGTCGCCATACGTTCGCGAAAACCATGTGTATTTCTGCGTTTACGTTTATGTGGTTGAAATGTACGTTTCATTGTTTCTCCAGGTGAATAAAAGCTATACAAATTACGAAAATATCGATGGACAAACAAGATAAATTTATGCCTTGTGTTTTTGTCGGATACTCATAGCCGTTTTTCTAGAAAAATATTTTTAATAATGCTTTAAATTCTATAAAATTGCGGACGAATAAAATTTTTTTCTGTTTTTTAAAATTCTGCTTGACTTATCTCCCTGAAGTACGATATACTGTGTATAGAATGTAGGTTTATCCATGTGTGGAAAAAATGTGGATAACTTTTTGGATGGAAGAATACCGTGGAAGCGCTGGTAAATGTGGGTGAAAGATATCAACATCGGATGTTAATATCTTTTGTCTTTCAACTGATCGATTGTTATGTTTCAATGGGTTACTGCTGTTTTTATGATGTGTATAATTCTGTTCTTTCTGTAAGTTTGTTAAATTAAGATTTAGATCTTGTGAATAACATTGTGAATAAGACAATGTTAGATGTTGATAACGTTTGAGGATTTATGATTTCTATTGTCACCCCTTCTGATATTCCTGCCGCAACAACAGATCTACAACAGAAGGAAGCGTTGCTTGTTTTATGGAGCAACATTCTTTCCCACATTCAACCGGAAATAAACTCCCAAAGTTTTAAGACATGGTTTGAACCAATAAAGCCTGTAAAGATAGAGAATAATGAAGTCTCTGTAACGGTTCCTAGTCAGTTTTTTTATGAGTGGCTCGAAGAACATTATTATTCCCTGATTTCCGGAGCTCTACAAAAAGTGATGGGGTCTTCTGCAAAACTGACTTATACGGTTGTTCCGTCTGATGAGCCTTCCCCTTCAATGGTTGTGTCTCCGAACGATTCTCCCATAAAAATTGCTGAATCTGTCCAATCAAAAATAGAACAATCACAGTATATTCAGCCGCTTCCGTACGAGAAGACATTTTTAAATCGACGGAACACCTTCCAAAGCTTTATTAAGGGGGAAAGTAACCAGCTTGCGCGTGCAGCAGCAATGGCTGTAGCGAATAATCCTGGCGGAACATCTTTTAATCCTTTGGTGCTATATGGTGGAACCGGACTTGGAAAAACGCATTTAATGCAGGCTATTGGCAACTATGCTCTGGAAACCGGTAAAGCAAAACGGGTAATGTATGTTTCGAGCGAAAAATTCACAAATGAATTTATTGATGCTATTCGAAACGATGCCACGACCGATTTTTCGAATTTCTACCGCAACATGGATATATTGATCGTTGACGATATTCAGTTCTTTACAGGAAAAGAAAAGACGCAAGATAGTTTCTTCCATACGTTCAATTCTCTCCATCAATTAGGGAAACAGATTATTCTATCGTCCGACCGTCCTCCGAAAGAGTTACAAGGGTTGGATGAACGACTTATTTCACGTTTCCAATGGGGTTTAACAGCAGATATTCAGCCGCCCGATCTTGAAACTCGTTCTGCCATCTTGCGCAATAAATGTGAGCGTGACGATGTTATTATTCCTGAAGCGGTGTTAGATTTTATTGCTGCCAATGTTAAATCGAACGTTCGTGAATTGGAAGGATGCTATACAAAGCTGTTATTCAACGCTTCCTTGCTTGGTAAAGATATCGATATTGAAATGGCGCGTGAGGTGTTAAGTTCCGTTGTTACCGAGGTTCGTTCGCCGCTGACAGTAGAAGAGATTCAGCGTCTTGTTTCTGAGTTTTATGATATTCCGAACGATCTGCTCCGCGCAAAAACCCGTAAACAAGAGATTGTTATTGCGCGGCAAGTGGCAATGTATCTTGCAAAGGAACTGACGAACTGTTCATTAAAGACGATTGGATTAAATTTCGGGGGAAGAGACCACAGTACGGTGATCCATGCATATCAAACTGTTGAAGAGCAGATTAAGATCGATCAAAAATTTCGCGCATCGATGGAACAAATAAAAAAGAAGATCGAAATTTATTCCCGGTAATTTTCATTTTATAATTTTTAAAAGGGGTCGGTGCTTGCTTGATCCCTTTTTTCTTTTAAATATTTATCCACAATAATTTGTGGATGATGTGTGAAGTAGTGTGAATGTAATGTTGGTACGTTGGACAAATTTTTCTTGTTTCCTCTTGAGTGTGGATGAGTGTGGAAAAGTCTTGGGTATACCAACAAACTATCGACACCTGTTTTTCTGTTTTTACCAGTAAACATATTTCAAATAGGCACTTATCAACATATCCACTGTATTATTGTTATTATATTTTTAAAGTTATATATCTCTTTTAAATACGCTATAACTCACTGAAAGAATAAAGACTTACGGGATTTCTTCCTTTGGGTTTACGACACATTTTTTGTATATTGCACCACTAAAATTCTTCGTTGATAGATCAATAAATTAAGGAGATTGATAATGAAATTTTCCGTACGGAGCGCTGAATTACAAAAAGCATTAGCAAAAACAGTCAGCGTAGTTCCCACCAGATCGACCCTTCCAATACTTGAAAACCTACACTTTGATGTTCATGCAAACACTCTAAAAATAACAGCAACCGATCTGGAAATATCTGTTTCTGTTTCATTAGAGGTGCAGGGAAGTCAAAACGGAACAATTGCTATTCCCGCAAAAAGAATTTTTGATACAGTGCGCGCTTTATCTGATACGAATATTACGTTCAATATAGATACAGAGTCGAACAAAATTAAAATGAAAACCGATAATGGTGAATATACCCTTACCGGAGAATCCAGCGAAGAATTTCCGGCTATTCCCGAATTTAAAGGTGAAACAGAAGTTGCATTTGACGTTCAAGTGCTACAGCGACTTATCGGAACAACAATGTTTGCGGTCAGCGCAGATGAATTACGTCCGGCGATGATGGGAGTATTATTTCAATTCTCGAAAAGTGAAGTTCGTGCAGTTGCCACAGATGGCCACCGTCTTGTGCGGGTGAATAATTATAATCTCGGAAATACAAAATTGACCAAAGATATTATTATTCCTTCAAAAGCGTTAGGACAACTTGATAAAGTAGCGACGGGAACTGAAACGAAAGTAGCAATCAGTGCCACTCACGTAATGTTTAAATTTGACGGTACATCGTTGATATCCCGTTTGATTGAAGAAAAATATCCGAATTATGAAACAGTGATTCCGCTTGATAATGAACGGGCACTGATCGTCAATAAAAACGAAATGCTGCAATCTGTCCGCCGTGTTTCGCTGTATTCAAATTCAACAACGCATCAAATCAGGTTATCTGTTGGAAAAGATGAACTACGGGTAACGGCAGAAGATCAAGATTTCGGCAGCGAAGCAAAAGAAAAAATATCCTGCGACTATAACGACGAAGAGATGGAAATAGGATTCAATTCTGCTTACGTCATTGATGTGCTCTCACATCTTGATGCGGAAGAAGTTGAATTTAAATTAAGTTCACCCAATAGGGCAGCAATCGTCTCGCCAGTCAACAAAAAAGAAGGCGAAGAGGTATTAATGCTGATTATGCCGGTACGGTTGAATAACTAGGCCGCAACCGCTGCGATGAAAATTTCCAATGCCCACCTGCGCAGTTTTCGCAATCATAACGAAACAGTATTCGAATTTGGTGCACGGGTAAACGTTCTTCTGGGGGAAAATGGTCAAGGAAAGACCAACGCCCTCGAAGCACTTTCGTTTCTCTGTTTGACGAAAAGTTTTTATGCTAGCGCGGATGCAACAGTAATGCAGCAGCAACAATCGTTCTTTGAGATTAAAAGTGCTTTACAATCGGACGAAGGAAAAGAATTCCACGTACGGGTAACCTACGATGATGTGAAGAAAGAAAAGAAATTCACAATTAACGGAGCGGCCGTGGAAAAGTTTTCATCGGTAATAGGAATGTTTCCTGTGGTAATTCTCTCTCCGGAAAACAGTTCAATCACCTTTGGCTCGCCAGCGGACAGAAGAAAATTTATTGATCTGGTGATTTCCCAAAGCAGCAAATCGTATGTTGAAGATTCTATGGAATACCGAAGGATCGTTCGACAGCGCAATGCGATCTTAACCGAGGCGAAAGGAAAAGAATGCGGAAGCCAGATTGCGCCATGGAACGACATGCTGATTCGGTATGGATCCCGGATTATTCATAAACGAAATCAATTCCTTAATGAATTTGCCCCGTATATAGCGCAAACGTATTTGGACATTGTCGACGAACGTGAAATACCAAAGATTGAATACGCGCCTTCGATCAACATTTCGATTGATTCAACACCGGAAGAAATTGTTTCGGCAATGGAATGGAAACTAGCAAAAAAAAAGAAAGACGAATCGCGGTTTCAAACAACCCTGGTCGGCCCGCATCGCGACGAAATTATTTTTTCTCTAAACGGAATGTCGCTAAAGCATTTTGCGTCGCAGGGACAACACAAAACATTTTTGGTGGCGCTGAAAGTAGCAGAGTTTTTCTTTTTGAAAGAACGGTGCAATGAAACTCCGATCTTTCTTTTAGACGATGTGTTTAGCGAGCTTGATGAATACCGCAGTAAAAAATTGTTGTCGGTTGCGGAGACATTAGGGCAGATTTTTATCACCACCACCAGCGAAAAAATGTTTGGCGGAGCAGAGTGGAATAACGAACGCCGAAAATTTTTTATGAAAAATGGTGAAGTGGTAAAAGAAACGAATGCGGCGTGAAAAAACGGGAAAACATACAGTCGCTCGGGGATGCACTTAACTTGTTGATGCAATCGCTCGGGATTGAGAAACAGGTAGAACAGTATAAGATTTTTGATATATGGAATGAGGTTGTTGGCCAGCAGGTAGCAAAAGTTGCTCAGCCAGAAAGGCTCCAGAATGGCGTGTTGATTGTGACGGTAAATAATGCCCCATGGAGAGCTGAGTTAACATTCCGCAAAAAAGAAATTTTGGAAAAGATACACGAAAAAACGAACTCGCAAAGTATTGTTGACATAAAATTTAGATAAATAAAAGACACTCCTGAAAAATTGGATTGCCTGAAATAATAATAAAAGGATAACCTGTGGCAGAACAAAAACCAAAGAAACACAACGGAGAATATACCGCCGATGATATCACTGTATTAAAAGGACTCGAAGCGGTTCGCCGCCGTCCCGCTATGTATATCGGCGACGTCAGCACAAGAGGACTTCATCACCTTGTGTACGAAGTTGTTGATAACTCAATCGATGAGGCGCTTGCAGGATATTGCCGAAATATCGATGTAAGGATCAATAAAGATGGAAGCGTAACGGTGACCGACGACGGCCGCGGTATCCCGACGGGCATTCATAAAGATGAGGGACGTTCCGCTTTAGAGGTTGTGCTGACCGTGCTCCACGCCGGCGGAAAGTTCGACAAGAACACGTACAAAGTTTCCGGCGGACTTCACGGTGTCGGCGTTTCAGTGGTGAATGCACTCAGCGAATGGCTTGAAGTAACGGTGCGTCTGGACGGCAAGATCTTCTATCAAAAATATAAACAGGGTGATCCGGTTGCTCCCGTCAAAGTGATCGGCAAAATGGAAAAGAAGGATAAGACCGGAACGACGGTGACATTCCTTCCCGACAATACGATCTTTAAAAATCGGACGTATAAATTTGAAACGCTTGCCGAACGTTTGCGCGAACTTGCCTTTTTAAACTCTGAAGTAACTCTTGAAATTACCGATCTGCGAAACAAACAAGAACAGACTGAAAAATTTCATTACGAAGGCGGGTTGATGGAGTTCGTGAAATATACGGATTCCACGCGTCCTTCAATCATGAAGAAGGTATTCTACGCAAAAGGTGAAGGGAAAGATGAAAACGATCGCACAGTCGAAGTAGAAGCAGCATTCCAGTACAACGATCAATATTCAGAGAACATGTTCTCCTACGTCAACAATATCAACACACACGAAGGAGGAACACATCTCGTCGGATTTAGAACAGCCGTCACACGCTCTCTAAATAATTTTGCGTCAAAAAATAATCTTGTCAAAGACGAAAAGATACAACTGACCGGCGAAGATTTTAAAGAAGGGTTAACCGCCGTTATCAGTGTGAAAGTTCCCGAACCGCAATTTGAAGGACAGACAAAAACCAAGCTCGGAAACAGCGAAATTAAATCGATCGTCGAATCAGTTATTGGACCGGCTCTTTCCGATTGGCTGGACAGCAACTCCCCCGACGCAAAACGAATTATCGATAAAAGTCTCCGCGCAGCAGAAGCTCGCGAAGCATCACGCAAAGCGCGCGATATCGCCCGCCGCAAGAACGCAATGGATGGCGCTGGACTCCCCGGAAAACTTGCTGATTGCTCTATCAACGATCCGGAACATTGCGAAATGTATCTTGTTGAAGGTGACTCCGCAGGAGGAAGCGCGAAACAGGGACGCGACAGACGGTTCCAGGCAATCCTTCCAATGAAAGGAAAGATCCTGAATGTTGAAAAAGCGCGTCTTCATAAAATGCTGGAGAACGAAGAAATCCGAAATATATTTACCGCAATCGGTGCCGGGGTTGGCGAAGATTTTAATTCGGAAAAACTACGATATAACAAAATCATTCTGATGTGCGATGCCGACGTTGACGGTTCACACATTCGCACGCTGCTGCTGACATTGTTCTTCCGCTATATGAAACCACTCATTGAACTTGGTCATGTGTATATCGCGCAGCCTCCTCTTTATAAATTAAAGAAGGGGAAGAAAGAGTTGTATGCATTCGATGATGAAGAACGGGACGAGATTCTGAAGCGTCTAAAAGGAGAGAAGGCGGAGAAAAAAACAACAGAAGAGGAAGAGGTTGAAACGGTTCCGGAAGAAGGAGCAGCGTTAAAAGGAGGAATTGTTATTTCCCGATTTAAAGGTCTTGGAGAAATGAACCCGGAACAATTATGGTCCACTACCATGAATCCGGAAACACGCACGATTCTTCAGGTAGGTATTGAAAACGCGGCCGATGCAGATAGAACGTTTTCAATTTTAATGGGAGACGAAGTGGAACCGCGAAGACAGTTCATCGAAAAGAATGCAAAGTACGTTAGAAATCTGGATGTCTAAAAAATTGAGTATGAACCAAGCAGGTTAAAAATTACCTATGGCTACGACAAACGAAAGAATAGTTCCGGTTGATATTGAAGATGAAATGAAAGGATCGTACATCGATTATTCGATGTCGGTTATTGTTGCACGTGCGCTTCCCGATGTTCGCGACGGCTTAAAACCGGTGCATCGCAGGGTGTTGTTCGGAATGAACGAACTCAGCTTAATGCCAAATAAAGCGTACAAAAAAAGCGCACGCGTTGTTGGAGAGGTACTTGGTAAGTATCACCCGCACGGCGACGCATCGGTGTATGATACGATAGTCCGTATGGCGCAGGATTTTTCGCTTCGATATACGCTTGTTGATGGACAAGGAAACTTTGGATCGGTTGACGGCGACTCACCGGCGGCAATGCGTTATACAGAAGTTCGTATGACCCGAGTAGCCGAAGAGCTGCTTCGCGATATCGAAAAAAACACGGTGAACTTCACACCAAACTTTGACGATACCCTGCAGGAGCCATCAGTTCTTCCTGCAAGTGTTCCCAATCTTCTTGTGAACGGAGCAAGCGGTATCGCAGTCGGTATGACCACAAATATCCCGCCGCACAATCTTAGCGAAGTGATTGACGGTATTATTGCGATGATTGCTGACAGGGATATCGATAATGAAAAATTGATGAAGCATATCAAAGCGCCGGACTTCCCAACCGGTGGCATCATCTACGGTTATGACGGTGTACGCGAAGCATACAAAACAGGAAGAGGAAAGATCACTCTCCGTGCTAAAGCATCAATTGAAACTGCAAAGAACGACAGACAAAGCATTATTATTTCTGAAATTCCATATCAGGTCAACAAGGCAACGCTGATTGAAAAAATTGCCGAACTAGTGCGCGATAAAAAGCTGGATGATGTTTCGGGAGTGAACGATGAATCCGACCGCGATGGTATGCGGATTGTTGTTGATTTGAAGCGCGATGCGAACGCAAGCGTTGTGCTGAATAATCTCTATAAACACACGCAGATGCAGACCACGTTCGGCATTATCATGCTTGCGTTGGTGGATGGTCGTCCGCAAGTTTTACAATTGAAGGATACACTAAAATATTTCATCGAACATCGCAACGAAGTGGTTGTTCGTCGGACAAAATTCGATCTTGATGCGGCAGAAAAAAGAGCGCACATCTTAGAAGGATACATTATTGCGCTCGATAATATCGATGCAATCATCAAATTGATTAAAGCGTCGAAGGATACCGAGACAGCAAAACTTGGATTGATGAAAAAATTCAAGCTTTCCGAGATTCAAGCGCAGGCAATCCTCGATATGCGCCTGCAGCGGTTGACGGGATTAGAACGCAAAAAGATTGAAGATGAATATAAAGAGCTCATTAAACTGATCAACAAATTGAAAGCGATTCTGGGAAGCAAACAGCTTCAATTACAGATTATCAAAGAAGAACTCCTCGCCATCAAAGAAAAGTTTGGTGATGAACGCCGCACCGAAATTGTGATGAAGCAGACGGAGTTCAAAATTGAAGATATGATTGCCGAAGAAGAAGTGGTGATTACCATTTCTCATGGCGGATATATTAAACGCTTTCCGGTGAGTGGATACCGCAGACAATCGCGCGGAGGAAAAGGCGTAACCGGAGCGGCGTCGCGTGAGGATGATTTTGTTGAACATATGTTTATCGCCAGCACACATAATTATATCCTCTTCTTCACGGATAAAGGAAAATGCTATTGGCTGAAAGTGTTTGAAGTTCCTGAAGGAGGCCGAACATCCAAAGGAAAAGCGATCACCAATCTTATCGCCAAAGAGGCGGAAGAAAATATCACAGCATTTTTAAGTGTGAAAGAATTCAGCGAGAATCAATTTGTCTTTATGGTCACCGAAGAGGGACAAATGAAGAAGACATCGCTGATGGAATTTAGCAATCCGCGAAAGAACGGGATCGGTGCAATCTCGCTTGATAAGCATGATCTGCTTCGAGATGTGAAGCTGACCGATGGAACACACGAGCTTGTGATTGGAACACACGAAGGAATTGCAATTCGATTCCCCGAAAGCGAAGTGCGGGCAATGGGACGTTCTGCCTCGGGTGTTCGTGCCATCAAATTGTCAAGTGGAGATAAAGTGATCGGTGCCGTCTCATTGAAGCGGACGAAGACTACTATTCTTGTCGCCACCGAACATGGATTTGGTAAACGCTCCGATCTTGGAGATTACCGTGTCAGTCATCGCGGGGGTAAAGGTATTGCAACGCTGAAAGCGAACGACAAAACAGGAAAAATGATTGCTATTAAGGAAGTGCAGAATACCGATGATATCGTAGTTGTCTCTTCCAGCGGAATGATTATCCGTCAACGCGCAGAAGATATTCGCGTCTCCGGACGGAATACATCGGGCGTTCGATTAATTCGTCTGGGCGAAAAAGATGCTGTCACCGCTATCGCAATCGTTACATCGGAGGACGAAGAAGAAAAACAACTTGAAGCAGCGGATAAAGCCAGAGCATCGGCTGCTGTTGCCAGCGCGAAAGAAGAAAACGTAGAACAAAAGGAACTGTTCGACGATAAAAAAAAAGCCCTGAAGAAACAGAAGAATAATCCGGCGGGCGGAAAAAAGAAAGTCGAGAAAAATAAAACAACGGAACCAAAAAAAGAAAAAGAAACAGCTCCAAAGAAAAAAACGGTAAAACAATCTGTTCCGAAAAAAGCTGCACTAAAACCGAAACAGAAAATGAAAGTTCAACCGAAGAAAAAGGGGAAGAAATAATTTCTTAATCATTCAAGGAGAAGCATTATGAAAAAAGTTCTCGTTCTGATCAGCATTATCGCATCGTTGACAATTATTGGTTGTTCATCGTTGCAATTGCAACCGGCGGATTTTGCATGGGCAGCGGAAGAGATTGTTGAAGTTGGCGCAAAAGGAATGGTCGATGCAAAACGATACAGCGTTGCATTTAATGTAACGGCGTTGTTGGCGAAAGAATTTGCAACTGATTCCGCAGCAGCAAAAGACACCAAAGAAATCCGGTTAATCAGAGACAAAGCAGGCTTCTATTACTTGACCGGCAAAAAATTCAAAAATGTTTATGTGCTTGCACAAGGCGACGGCGCACTCTCGGTGAGTAATACATTGGTGATTTCCGTAGAAAAAACGATGGACGATCCAAAGTTCGATCAGAAAGATACTTATGTTGAACTGTGGAACGGAAAAGATAAATTTCAGCTGACTAAGGGAGGCGCACAACCGGTCGGAGGGAAAAAATGAAGAAGGGAATCATTCTCCTCGCAGGCGTTGTCCTATTCATCAGCGGGATGAATGCTCAAGAGCGTACGCAATCCGATATCAAACGGGATTTTGAGACGCGTTTTATCCTTCTAACAAAGAATTTAAATGGTGCCGAAAACGAAGCAACATTGACGCTGCTGTTAAAAGATGTTGCAACCTTTGAAGCTGAGTTTAAACCGCACCAGGAATTCTTAAACAAAGCGGTCTTTCCGGACGGATATGACGGATTAATTGATCGATTAAAGAAATCGAAAGAACTGGCCGAGAAAAAAATCCTTGCTTTGCAATTGGAAAAAGAGATCGCATCGTTGACGGATCAAGTGCAATCCTTAAAAGAAGAGAATGCATCACTCCGTTCACAGTTAACAAAAGCGCAAGCAGAGCTTGCCTCTTTAAAGAAAGCAATCGCACTGCTTCAGGATGATATCCAAAAACGGGACGAAGCGGTCTTTGCACTTGTGGACAGTCTGTTTGTTAAATATGATACGGATCAGATTTCCGGTACAGATATGAAAAAACTTTCTATCTTGGAAAAGAAAAATGTTGTCGCCAGCATCAAGCGTTCTGTCAGCGACAACATGATGTTTCTTTCGTCTGCCTCGTTCTCGCCGCAACAGATCCCTCAGTTGTTAAACGAGCAGCGTCGATTCGAATCATCCTGGAAAGGGGTCGGGCAAAAACTCTCTAAAGCATATGTTCCTACGTCGCTTCAGGGGAAAGAAGTTTCCGAAATCAATGGCTTAATTGCCAACTGGAGAACAATGACGGAAGGGGTGTTTTGGAAGGGTTTAAACGAAATCTTTGCTTCCGAAAAACTTTCCATCACTCCGTTTAATAACGGCGAAGAAATGTACGCCAATATTATCAAATTCATTGACAGCGAGATACAGAATACTGCACAGAGAAGTTCGGCAGAACAAACAATCGTTTTTGAAGCATTTGCCTACAAGACATGGGGAAGCAAATTAAAACCGTCATGGATTCCGGTAATGATGCGGCACGGATTGTTTACCGAAGAACAAATGGCAGAGATCGACGCTAAGACCAAAACATGGGCTGCGGGAATGAAACCGATTGAAGACAGCACCTTGTCGTATATTCTCATTGGGGCTTTACTCATCGCAATTTTGGCAGGAATCTATCTTGGAACGCGGAAGCGGTCCGCATAATTATTATTCATGATCCATCAACCATCCACATATCTGTAGGAGGAGTAGATGAAACAAAACTTTATAATCCTGTTGAGCGTGTTCCTGTTTACATTCTCATCAGCTCAAGAGCGTTCAAATTCAGAAGTGAAAAGAGATTTCGAAAAAGAGTATAAAGGAATGCTGAAATCAATCAGCGAAGCTGATACGCCGGAGAAAATTGCCGCGGTAGGCGAAAAAGTAAATGCGTTTGAAGCAGATTACAAACCGCACCGTGAATTTTTAAACAAAGCATTATTCCCGGATGATTTTGATGCAAGCATTGAAAAATTAAAAGCGCAATTCACTTATTCAGAACAAAAAATAAAAGCGATCGGTGAAAGCGCCGCACGTATTGCCGAATTGGAAACCCAGGTTGCTACGCTCACCGATCAAGTGAACACACTTTCCGGCGAAAATACTTCGCTTCTTGCACAACTGAAGGAAGCAAAAGCAGAGCGCGACTCACTGCAAAAAGTGGTTACCACGCTCAGGACCAATATTGCAAAACGAGACAGAGCAATCTTTGCCTTGGTGGATAGTCTGTTTCTGCAGTACGATAAGAACATTCAGCCGACAGGCGATGTGCAAAAAAGCCAGCAGGCAAAACTTGAACGAAGCAATGTGCTGTCTAACGTGAAACGTGCCGCGGCGGATAATATCGAATTCCTCTCCTCCACATTATTGTCCGGATCCGATGTTGCAAAACTGTACGCCGAACAACGCAAGTTCGAATCAAGCTGGAACGGCGTGAAAAAAATGATCGGCGATGCGTACCTTTCCAATAAAGAAAAAGCACGCGAAATACCGGCGATTGATACGATGATTATTCAATGGCGCGCGAAAGTTGACGAGTCGTTCTGGAAAGCTTTAAACAATCTTTTCTCCAGCGCAAAACTTCCCGTAGCACCAATTATGAGTGCAAATGAAATTCATCCCGCACTTGCTCGCTTTATTGATGACCAGATCACCGGCGCAGAGAAAAAGAGCGATGCCGATCCGTACGATGCTTATCAGGCATTTGTCAAAATCTGGAGCGAAGAATTGAAACCGGTCTGGGTTCCCGTGATGAAAGAAAACAGCATGATCACGGATGCCAACGTTGCGGATATTGATACCAAGGTGCAGCTCTGGTATTCCAAAGTGAAACCGTCCAACTGGATGTTGTATTCGCTGATTGGACTCTTTGTTATTGCTTTGGCATATATTGTCTATGGAAGAATGAAACAAAAACCAGCACCAACGGCATAAACAAGAAGTTGTAGGACACCTTCAATCTCGTTCCCAAGCTTTGCTTGGGAACGAGAAATTCTAAACAAAAATCTATGCATACTCACGAATTAAAAAACGCTCCCGAAATCGGTAAGACCTATACTTGCGTATTGAACGAAGTTCCATTGTACGAAGCGACAATCGAAAAAGCGCAGGGATGCTGGGCTACCGTAAAAGTGGTGAAACCACTCCCCGGAAAATTTGAACAGCATTACAAGCCAGGACAGGAATTTGATATTAAAGTGCAGTTCTATGATTTTGTTGAGCTATAATTAAAAACAGACGTAGGACACCCCTGAAGCGTCCTACATCTGATAAACAAGTAAACAAGAGTTACAAATCTTATCCCCCAAATCGAAAGATTTAGGGGATTTTTATTTTTAGAGTAAATGGAAAAAAATATATTTATAAGAAACCTCCAAAAATTGATCAACGGAGAGTATATGTATACAGAGCACAGTAATAATTACCGCAACCCAAGCATCCCGTATTCACGTTATTTTTATGCTTAGAAGGTAATACTATATTGAACATATTTGATTTACTAAATGGAGTTTTTTTGAAAAATTTAAGCCTCTCCTTACTCTTGCTGATTTCATTCACCTCTGCCCAGCAAAGCGGATCCGCCTTTTATAAATCAGCGGTCATGAATGGAAACAATATTAAAACCGTTTTCGGAAATTGGGGAGTGATAGGCCAACCGACCGATAATCGGCCACGAGGAGCATGGTTAAAAGAATCAAATGGTTATATAGGAGACAACAGTTTTTTTCTTGGAATCGAACTGCCGATAAAAGATTATAATAACGATGGAAAACCAGACACCATTCACTCAGTTATTACTTGTCCTATTACTCGGCCTGCTTCAGTTTTTGATACAGACGATAAATCGGGCGGTGGCAAACCATTCTCTTTTATGCCAGTAGATGGATTCTTCAACCCCGATAAAAAAAGTATAGCAATAAGCAACGACCCTACAACATGGCCAATTTTATGGGGAAACAACTGGAAGGGTATTAATGGGAATAATGAAATCGTTGCCGATCTTGAATCATATTTTCAAATGGATGATCAAAACGATGAACGGTTTTCGTCCGCAATCTACAATTCCTATAAGGCGGTGTATAAACCAGACACGTTAAATCTCGAACGAAAAGGCCAGGGAATACGAGTCGATGTCCGATACCTTCAGTATAATCATCCATTATTCAACGACATTTTTTTTAGAGTATACGATATTACAAACGAAAGCTCTTATGATTATCAGAAAGTATTTTTTGGATATTTAAATGGCACCTTAATTGGACTTACGGGTAATCAAAACTTTAACGAATACGACGACGATTATTCGATACTCTACAAAAAAGAAAACGTTGTTATAGCCGGCGATTTTGGTGATAACGTTTCACGAAACCCTTTCTGGAGCGGACCAGTAGGAAAAACCGGAGAAGGCTTTTTAGAATCAGATAGTAATGGTCTTATTGCAAGCTATTTATATTTTACACCGGCGAATAATATACCTATAGGATCGGATGAAGAAATGTGGAAACATTTTATTCCCGGTTCTTATAAATCTCCTCAAAGTATCGTCAATGATACAGTAGCTACTATGGGACATGATGGTGATTATCTGTTTGGTTCAAAATACTTTTCACTAAAATCGAAAAATTCAAAACAAAAAAAACGAATCGTTTCCGCCATCGCATACGGATATTCGCCCAACGAGATCTTTCAGAAAATAAAACTTGGAAGACTGTTAGCAAAAAATAATTTTAATATTACTGCAACCATTTCGCATTCGTCAATACCACAATTTGAAATAGTTCAGTCTCTCTCGGGAAATATGTCAATTCAATGGCCGAGCAACAATCCTACCGAAACCGTAGATATCTATTTTAGCCCCGACGCAGGGAAAAATTGGCAAACAGTAGCCGAAGATATCCCCAATAATGGAAATTATTCGTGGAATACCGCTCAATACGGAGATTGTTCGTTTGGCAAACTAAGATTATTTATTAAAAATGCTTCGGGTGTTTATAGTACATACCTGGAAAACAAAAAATATTTCTCCATCAACAATGTCGGAAACGGTACACCGTTTATAAAAATATTGTCCGACTTAAAGAGTGTCGACACAGTAAAAAACGGCATACTTTCTTTACGAATATTAGTCGGTGATCCTGACAATAAAAATTTATTGGCAAATATATCCTATTCTCTCGGAGAAGGATTTACTATTGCCGAACAACCATCAATTACTTCAGACACCGTAGAACAAAACCTTCAAATCAATTTGGGAAAGATGCCAAACAGTGAGAAATTCAGACTGAAAATTGATATTAGTGACGGAAACAGTATATGGAGTGATTCAACAGATACATTTGTCAAGAACACTCCTCGCAACGGAATTGCAAATTCAAATATTACTTCGTTATCCGGCACAAACCAGTCAAAAGTTAAAATAACAGTGGTAGATAAATCTCAAACAACGGCGGAAACATACGTTATCTCTTTTGTGGATACTTCACATAATAAACCTAAAACTCTCTCTGTTTATAACAAGACAAAAAATATCCCCATACTTTCCAACGTAGAGTTATTGAATAAGACAGAATCACCAGTTTTTGCCGGATTGCGATTATCTATTGATGATGATATTACGAAATACGATACATCGTATTGGAGCAGAAAAGACTCAATTTCCCCCAATATTTATTTTAGAACCGTCCAAATACCGGACACAAACTCAAACGTGGTTTATGGATATCCGAAACCCATTGATTATCAGATAATTTATGGTGTTAAGAGTAGGACAATAGATCTTAAACCATATTTGGGATATACAACACCAAAAGAATCTATTGACGTAGCTATTGTCGATAAGAAATCTCAAGAAAGAATTGAATTTGCGTATGTCGCACAATCAAATAATTTTGCTGATTTCTATCTGGTAGAAAAAATCCTTGAAAAAAAACGACTGACTTGGTATATAAACGTTCATCATAATAATCCAATTCAGGGATTACCAAAAAAGGGAGACACCATTACAATTACAACAAAAAAGGGAATTAGTATTTATGATTCACTTTTGATAAAAGACGTTGCTCTTGCTGTTCCCGAGAGTAATCCGTTACCGAGAATCTATTCGCTCTATCAGAATTATCCGAATCCGTTTAATCCCACAACAACCATACAATACTCAATTCCTGTTTCCGCGGTTGTTACCATTAAAGTATTCGACATACTTGGAAGAGAAGTCAAAACCTTAATTAATGATTATAAGACCCCGGGTATTTATTCGGCAGAGCTTGATGCTTCTATGCTTTCCAGCGGCATCTATTTTTATAAAATGACATCGGCTCATTTTACCGAAGTGAAGAAGATGGTATTGGTGAGATAGAATTCATTTTTTGACCGTTTGAATAAAGCATTGGAATACAAATAAATCCCCAAAATCTCATAGATTTCGGGGATTTATGTTTTAAACAAAAATTTAACTTGACTTTTTGATATTCATATGATATCATTACAATATCAAACTCAGAAAGGAGCTTGTTATGCAAACAGTCGTTGAAAAAAGCGGTAAAAAATTAAACGGTTATTTGATGTTATTTCTCGTTATCGGTTTGACCATTTTTAATCTTTACTGGTTAGTGATGATGATCCGATTAGAACTCCCGTCAATGTTAATCGTCTTTATCCCATTATTAATTATCAATCTTATCTCTTTGGGTGGATTCTTCATTGTTCAACCAAATGAAGCTCGTGTATTAGTGTTGTTCGGAGAATATGTCGGTTCGGTCCGCGAATCAGGGCTCTTTTTTACCAATCCGTTTGCGACCAAAAAACATGTATCTCTCCGTATTCATAATTTTAATAGCGAACGAATTAAAGTAAACGATCTTGACGGTAATCCAATTGAGATCGGTGCGGTGGTAGTATATCGTGTGATCGACTCAGCTCGCGCGCTGTTCGACGTGGAAAACTACGAACAGTTCGTAGCAATCCAAAGTGAAACAGCAATCCGCGCACTCGCATCCGAATATCCTTACGATTCTCATGAAGAAACCAAAGCATCGCTCCGTGGTAATCCACTGGAAATTGCAGAGGCATTAACAAAACAGGTGCAGACCCGTCTGCAGGTTGCCGGAGTTGATATCATCGAAGCACGCATCAGTCATCTTGCCTATGCCCAGGAGATTGCTCAGACGATGCTGCGACGGCAGCAGGCACAAGCAATCATTGCTGCTCGAAAGAAAATTGTCGAAGGTGCAGTCGGCATGGTTCAGGACGCACTGCGTATTTTATCGGAGCAAAATATTGTGAAGCTGGACGAAGATAAAAAAGCAACCATGGTGAACAATCTAATGGTGGCGCTTGTATCCGATCACGAAGCAGTGCCGGTAATCAACACTGGTACATTGTATCAATAACACCAAAAAGTTGTAGGACATCTTAGAGATGTCCTACAACATACAAAACATGAAAACACTCTCTCAATATCGCACAGAACAGATTCAACTTGTTCAACCATCTATCTGGAAACGCATATATCAATTGCGCAGCGGAGAGACGGTACTGATGACGATGACATATCCCAAACTGTTCAGCACGCTTGCAGTAGTTGAAGGATTTGGAGAAACATGGGAATTTCAAAAGCCGAGCATTTGGAAATCGAATCTGGAAATCAAAAAAAAGGGTAACCAATTGCCATTCGCAAAATTTTCCGTAGAAAAGTGGGGATGGGGCGGAACATTCGAGCTTCCCAATGGTGAGCGGATTGAATATATTTTTAAAATATGGAAATCGGTTAACGAGCTCTACTCCCAACAAAAAAACAAATTGATTTCGTTCAAACGCGTTTCGTTGTGGAAAACCTCCATCAATGTGATGATCGAGCGAGAATCCGAATTGATTGAAAAGAACCCATGGATTATCATGGTAGTCTATTACGTCATGCTTGAACGAAGACAACAAGCCCACGGCGCATCAATGTGAACATGAAACGGCTATGAGTGAAAAGAAAAAATTTTTATTGCGCTTGGATGAAGATATTTATGCATCTCTGGAAAAATGGGCGGCCGACGATTTGCGGAGCGTCAACGCCCAGATAGAATTTCTCTTGAAAGACGCTGTGCGAAAAGCGGGTCGATTAAAAGAACAGAATTCTTCAACGGAGGAAAGGCGTACGTAATAATGCGTTTATCCAACACCGACTGTGAGAAGGTCGGTATTGCACTATTGTTTTAACCGTAGTACCAACGGAGACCGAAGCCAATATTTACAGCCCAATTTCTTGATTTTCCCCCTCAGTTTTTTCATATTGAAAGCGCTAAACAATTATCAAATGAATGACTGACACCGCACACAAACCCACAATAGTATCTCGAATTGCTGAGCTTTTCTTTCAGCCGGGTAAAATAGTCCTCACATTTTTTGAACACCTCGGCCGATATATGGGAACAATCGGTTGGATGCTCTATAATTTCCGCAACGCAAAGGAATATTCCGGCAACATTCTTCAGCAAATGGTAATGATTGGTAACAATTCAATTCCCATTGTCTTGTTTGTCTCAATGTTTGTCGGCATGGTAACGGCCGTCCAGTCATCCTATCAATTGTATGACTGGATTCCCCGCTCTGTTGTCGGCGCATTGGTGACAAAATCGGTTTTGTTGGAATTAACACCACTTCTTACCGCCCTTGTTCTTGCCGGAAAAGTGGGGGCAACAATCACTGCCGAACTGGGAACGATGCGTGTAACGGAACAGATCGACGCGCTAGAGGCATTGGCATTCGATCCGATCTCCTTTTTGATTACACCACGCGTTCTCGCCGGTATTTTTATGTTCCCTGTTCTCGTCATCTTTGGCGACCTTGTAGCAATTTTGGGTGGAATGTTTGGTGCTTCAACAATTGCCGGGATCCCGGTAGAAGCGTTTGTTGACGGGATGAAAAGCTCTTTTGAATCATGGGATGCAATTTTTGGGATTATCAAAGCAACGGTTTTCGGATTTATTATTACGTCGGTATCTTGTTATCAGGGATTTCAGGTCCAAGGCGGTTCCGAAGGTGTCGGAAAAGCAACGATGAATACAGTCGTGTTGACGTGCCTTAGCGTAGTTGTGATGGATTTTATTTTGGCATCGGTATTATTATGATTCACCTGACAAATATCTGGAAACGATTCGGCGACAAGCAGGTCCATTGTGGACTCAACCTAGAGGTGCGCGATCACGAAACACTGGTCATTATCGGTCGAAGCGGCGGTGGAAAAAGTGTTTTGTTGAAGATGATCATCGGTCTGATCAAACCGGATAGCGGATCAATCAACGTGGATGGCAAAGAAATTTCATCCCTCAGCTATAAACAACTGCAGAAGCTCCGGTTCAAATTCGGATTTTTGTTTCAAGGCGCGGCACTGTTCGATTCGATGACCGTTGGACAAAACATTGAGCTTGCATTGCGTCGGCATAGTGATTATCAAGCGGCAGATATTTCTGAACGTGTTACGTTTGCTCTTGATTTGGTAAAGTTGAAAAATGTTGAACATCTTATGCCATCCAATATTTCCGGCGGCATGAAAAAACGGGTCGGCTTGGCTCGCGCAATAGCATTAACGCCGAAATATATGTTGTATGATGAACCAACAACAGGACTTGATGTAGAAACGGCAGATGGAATCAATCTGCTCATCAACGAAATGAAAACAACGCTCGGTGTAACGTCGATTGTTGTAACGCACGATATTCATAGTGCGTTTGTTGTCGGAGACAGATTTGCAATTTTTGAAAATGGCCAATTTATCATGACGGGGACAAAAGACGATATTCGAAACAGTCCAAATCCGGAAGTGCGAAAATATATCGAAAGTGACATTCAAACATAACACACAAATTTTATTCACGGTACATTCAAACGATTCTTGTTCGGATGTATCGAATAGTGAACAGCGTTAAGGCATATTATGAACTTATCGAACGAAGCAAAAATCGGGATAGCAGTATTTTTTTCTGTTATCATTTTGGTCGGAGGAATCATCTTCCTGAAAGGAATGGACTTCCGGTCAAAAGAATATCGCATTACACTTTTTTACAGCAACGTTAACGGATTGACAGAAGGAAGTCCGATTACTATTGCCGGTTTGAATATCGGAAAAGTGCAGGATATGCGTCTTGCTGGAAATGTTATCGCCGTGGGCATTGCCGTGGATAACAAAGTAAACATTTCAAAAGATTCGAAAGCGTTTATCAAATCAGCCAGTATTATGGGGGGGAAGCAGATTGCTTTAGTGCCCGGCATGTCTCCTGAGATTTTAAAGGATGGAGATACATTGACCGGAGCATACGAGGCCGATCTGACAGAATTGACATCAACACTATCACCGATTTCAAGCAATGTATTGGGAATTTTAGAACGGGTCAATACAACGTTTGACGATCCAACAAGGCGGAACATTCAAAGTATTTTACTAGAATTAAATCGAGCCGCAATCGAACTTCAACAAGTGATTCGCCAACAGGGAGGTCATTTGGATTATGCCGTCGGTAATTTCTCGACATTTTCTGAAGATATGGGCCGCTTTGCAAAACGACTTGACACCATTGCAATAACACAAAAAGGGAATATTGATGAGGGAGTAAAAAGCATCCGGGTTACAGCAAAGACAATGGAAGAAGCATCAGGAAAATTCAGGGATGCGAGTACATCTATTGATAATGTCTTCAAATCATTGGACAGGGGAGAGGGAACAATGGGAAAATTGTTGCACGACCAACGTCTCTACACACATCTCGATTCATTGATTTTAAATATCAATGAATTGGTAAAGGATTTCAAGACAAATCCCAAACGATATGTGAATGTCAGTGTATTTTAAAATCGAATATTTCGTTTAAGATTCTAGCTTTTGTTAAGAAGAAACTCTTTCAGCTGTGCGTTGTGCATCCTTTGAAGAAGAGCAAGAGAGATAATCGCTCCGCACATTGCCAAAAACATATCCCACTGCGTGTCCCACACATCTCCTTGTGTTGCCAGAAATGCGTCAGCATTTTCTCCCACGGCGAGCGCAACCCACCATTCAAAAAATTCATACATAGCGCTGATGGCGAGACAAATAGAAACAACAATGAAGAAAAACATTTTTCCAGATCGCAACGGCGTTGTTTTAATTATAATTTCACGAGCGACAATTGCCGGGACAAATCCCTGTGCAAAATGGCCGACCCTGTCATAATAATTCCGGGCTAGACCGAATTCATCGCGCAGCCAGTTGAACAGCGGCATTTCAGCGTACGTATAATGTCCGCCGATCATTAGTATGATGGAATGAAAACAAAGAAGAGTATAGACTAGTGTGGTTAATCGAAATCGGTTGTATGTCACTATCACAAGAACAACTCCTATCAGAGCCGGAATAACCTCTAAAAACCAAGTGAAGAGATCCTTTGGGTGTACTACTGACCACAATAGTGTGGCGCCAAACATGCCTAAAAGGATCTTATGTTCTATCGGTGCCGAAGTATTCACTTTTTTTGCTGGCTCCCATCAATACAGCCATTTTGCCAAACCGCTGTTGGTAGTATTGTTTCTATCTATCGTTCACCACGTATTTCATAAGAGAAAAGCTCTCCGAATATTCGTCAGCCACATTAAGCAACACGAAAAATCTTCTCCATCGTACGACCTTTTGCTAATTCATCAACCAACTTGTCCAAATATCGCACCTGTTGTGTTAACGAATTTTGGATTTCTTCCACCCTATAACCACAGATTACACCAGTAATGAGGTGAGCATTAGGGTTTACCGTAGCATTTTGAAAGAATGTTTCAAACGTTACTTTTTCATCAATAAGTTTTTGTAGCTTTTTTTCATTAAAACCGGTCAACCATTCTATTACTCGATGCAATTCTTCTTTCGTTCTGCCTTTTTTCCTTATTTTTGCCAGATACAGAGGATAGACAGAGGCGAAGGTCATTGTTGCTATACGCTCATCATGTTTGTTTGTGTTGTTCATACCGTGTATGGTAACGTTACTCCCTCAAAATTATTTCACTCTTTTTAATTTGCCCTTCCTTTTCACTATGCTCTTATAGTCCCACTGAATTTCTTTTGATTTTTTCAGCCACCGTTTAAGCTCTTTTGTATTGATTTGTTCAACCGTGGTGTAGAATATGGAAGCGTCTTTAAATTTTTTACCGACCACATTCAAGTTCTCTTCTTCAAAACCTGCTCCGCTCCAAAACATTAAACGCCAGCCCCCCTTCTGTTTACTGTAGCCAACAATTGGATTACCGTCTAAAAACCAAACAGGGTGGGCGTGCCAAATTTTGCTTTCTGCTTTAGTCAGTTCGCCGTCAACCGTTGTTGCAAGAAGGTCGCAAATTTCTTTGTCGACGGCTGTTTGCTTGTCGTTATATGATTGAATGTCAGCGTTCATTTCGGTTTGCGTGATAATGAATAGCGGTGTTATACTCAAATATTATTTTTTCTTATTTAGTACAACTATCAATGCCAAAGAAATAATAGCCATTACTAAGGCACTAATGATAAGAGAATTTTCCTTTTGTAAAATTCCAATAATGAAGTCGCCAACAAACATTACGAAAAAGAAAATATATGCAATTGTCAGCATAGGAATTGATTTTTTCAACGTGGCAAAAGCAAAGATAACACCAAGCGCAAACTGTCTGGCCGCCCACATATAAACGAGGTAGTCAACCCCTTTTGCGGTAAGGTCAACCGTCTCCAAAACCGATTGCGGTGATACGCATAACGATACACTTACCATAAGTTCCATGAATGCAAAAAGTCCTGATACGATAAGTATCCACTTGGGCATTGATTTTTGTTCTTCTGTCATGATGTAACCTCGTTTTTGTCGTCGAGATAACCATTATAATTATTCACCGATGTTACGTTCTACGACTCGTAGAGCGTAACATGAGTTATTCATTTTATTTAGTGATGATGTCCGCCGGCACCATGAACATGACCGTGGCTTAATTCCTCCGCCGTTGCTTCGCGTACGCCAACAATTTTTACATCGAAATTCAGTGTTTGTCCTGCAAGAGGGTGGTTGCCGTTAACGGTAACGTTCTCTTTTTCAATTTTGGTTACAGTAACAACTCTTTCACCGTCCGGTCCGGAAGAAGTGAATTGCATTCCTATAGCCAGGTCATGAATACCGGTGAATTGGTTTCGCGGAACAGTGACGATTTGAGATTGATCGAATTCTCCGTATCCGTCCGCCGGAGCAACAGAAACCTTAAGGATATCATTTGCGATCTTTCCTTCAAGTTGAGATTCGAGTCCGGGAATAAGATTCCCGTTGCCATGGAGATACGCAAGCGGTTCACGCCCATCAGACGAATCGAGAACGTTACCATTATCATCGCGCAGCGTGTATTCGATTGAAACAACTTTGTCTTTCGCTATTTTCATGTATCTCCTTTTTTAAAAATGAACTGGTTATTATTTGTACAATTTTAATTTCTTTTCATTCTCTTTTGTTGCAGGCATAATGCTCACAGCAGCACCGCCGCCGGGAACAAGAGTCAATTTCAAAACGGTTTTAGTGTTCACAAGGTAACTATCAATTTTGTACGCCATGGGATTTTTTTCCCAATGAGCGTTAGACGCATCGCTATATACTGTTGCAACATATTTTTGTTTTGCATCAAGAAAACTGAGAGGGGCGGTCGCCGTCCTTGCTTGCTCGTCTGTTATTGCGCCGATAAACCAATTTTCTTTTCCTTTGGCTTTGCGTGACGTTGTTACATAATCTCCGGGTTCCGCTTCAAGAATCCTGGTATCGTCCCAATCGACGGCAACGTCTTTAATAAATTGAAAGGCATCGAGTTTCGATTCATAATTTTCCGGAAGATCAGCCGCCATTTGTAACGGCGAATACATTGTTACGTACAACGCCAACTGTTTTGCCAATGTTGTGTGCACCCGTTCTTTTTTATTTGGATCATAGAAATTCATTTTGATCTGGAAAATACCCGGTGTATAGTCCATCGGTCCACCCATAAATCGGGTGAAGGGGAGAATCGTCTCATGATCAGGAGGATTGCCGGAACTCCAAGCGTTAAACTCGTTTCCTCTCGCCGCTTCGCTGGCGATCCAGTTGGGATAAGTGCGCTGCAGACCGGTCAGTCGTACCGATTCGTGCGCATTGACCATAATTTTATAGTCCGCCGCTTTTGAAACAGCACGTACATAATGATTTACCATCCATTGTCCGTCGTGCACCTCTCCGCGGGGAATAATTTTTCCCACATATCCTGATTTTACAGCATCGTAACCATATGCTTTCATAAATCTGTACGCAGTGTCCAATTGCCGCTCATAATTGGTCACCGATGCAGACGTTTCATGATGCATGATAAGTTTTACCCCTTTTTCTTTTGCGTATCGCTGAACTTCTGCAACATCAAAATCCGGATACGGTGTTACAAAATCGAATACGTTCTCTTTCCAGTTGCCGAACCAATCTTCCCAGCCAACATTCCATCCTTCAACAAGAACAGCGTCAAATCCATGCTTGGCCGCAAAATCGATATAGATTTTGGTCCGCGCGGTATTTGCTCCATGTTTTCCGTTCGGCGTGAGTGATTTCCAATCAGTTTCGCCGATCTTCACATTGTTTACATTGGCATAGTTCCATGATGCAACACCAACATGCATTTCCCACCAGATTCCAACATACTTTACCGGTTTGATCCAGCTGACATCAGAGATCTTTGATGGTTCGTTAAGATTCAAAATCATTTTTGATGAAAGGATATCGACAGCCTTATCGCTGACAATAATCGTCCGCCACGGAGTTTTTGTCGGTGCTTGTAAATATGCTTTATTACCGACTGCGTCAGGGGCGATCTTCGATGTCAGTACAAAGTTCTTTTGATTAATATCTACACACATTGCGGGGTAATTCACAAGGGCTGCCTCAGAAATATTGATGTACAGACCGTCGGAAGATTTCATCTGTACCGGCGTTTGCACCATTGCCTTGCTAGAAAGTGAACTGGTAAATATTTCGCCGGGATGTCTATCTTTGCTTGCCTCAACCTCGCTCAGTTTTGTTTCCTGATATGTATATTCATTAGTATCAAAATCTCCGGGAATCCAAAAGGCTTTATGATCTCCCGCAAGTGCAAATTCTGTCCGTTCATCCCTTACAGTGAAATAATTTAGATTGTCCTGTTGGGGAAATTCATATCGGAAACCCACCCCTTCGTTAAACAACCGGAAGATCAAAATCATCAGGCGATTTTTTTCTGCAGGCTGCTGAAGTGTTACTTTCAACTCGCGATAGTTATTCCGTATTGTTTTTACTTCACCAAGAACTGGGTTCCACGAGTCATCAACCATTGACGATTCGATCGTTGCCACCGAAAATCCCGAAAGAAACGATGGCATATTTTTAACTTCCAACCCAAGTTTACTTGGCAGAATAACTGCTTTTTTCCCGAAGGATAACTGATAATACGGAATACTGTCAGCGGATAAGGAAAATGTCAGCGCTAATGATTTGTTTGGCGATTGTATTGTTTGTGCATTGATCGTAAAAGAGGCGAGGAACAGAAACAGTGCGTATCTGAACATAGTATTATCTCATAATGTAATAATGAATACCAACACCATAGGTGATGGTGGAGAATTGAAAGGTTGTTTTTTTATTTTGCAGACTGCCATAGCCAATCTCAACATTTAAAGCGGTGCTGGGGATTTCCTTTGATGCATACTCTATTCCACACCCAACTCCATAACCGGGAAACGTTTCTTTTATTGTCGACGGCTGCAACGATGTTTGAATTGATGAAAATATGGAGGTCTGTTCCATTGTCCACGATCCAACCATTCCGAAAAGATATGGTTCAACACCATTGGCTTCATTAAAGCGAAAGAGACCGCGAAGCATGATTGACTTCAACTCTATATTTGCCAAAGCAAACAGTCCAACAATTCCCTGGATCGAAGCATGGTTTCCAATATTGAATTTTCCGCTCAATCCGGCCGCAGGATAAATTGCTTGTCCGCCCAAGCCAAACAGACGGTTTTTTGCAGTACCTTCTTTCTCAGGATAAAAATCTTGAGCAGAGAGAGTCGAAACGGAACAGAACAACACGATAAAAAAAGAAAAAGAATATTTACAAGGCATAAAAATTTTCTTCAATGTAGAAAGGAGCAAGGAGAGAAACAACATTATTTCGCAAGCTGTTTCAACACCTTTTTTGCACGTGATTGAATTCCTGCTGATCCGTACGGAAGCATTTGTTCCACAACGAGCGCAATCTCATGCTTCAGATCTGGTTCATTTTTTGCGATGTTGACAAGCACAGTCATAGAGAATGCTTTAACAGCAATCGGAATTTTGAGATTTTGTAAAAAATCAAAACAAAGGATTGCGACCTTTCCCTGATGTTTGCGAGGTATATCGATAAATTGAAGCACGCGGACCACATTACGTTGCACTGCTTGGTGCGCACCCTTTTCCCCCGCACGCCGTACGAGTTTCGAGATCCACGGAACGATTATCTCGGGATATTGGTCTGCGCAGTGGGACATGATCCATGCGCACCGCAATGCGATTCGATCTTCTCCGGCGAGGAGTAAACGCATCAGTTCGGCGAATCGTTGTGCATCATTCCCGATCCACCGGGCAACCTTCACTGCTTGGTGTTTGGAATTTTCTTTCAGAATTTCAGATTCAAGGCTCATAGTGAAAGATTAACCCGCAAGTGCAAATTCAACCGCAGCAGCGGAATGGATCAGTGTTGTGTCGAAGACGGGGAGCGCAACATCGTGTTGTTTTATCAAAAGAGGGATCTCTGTGCATCCGAGAATAATTCCTTCGGCTCCCCGCGAAGCAAGTTGTTCAATAATCGATTGATATCGTTTTTTCGTCGCATCCAAGAAAATATTTTTTCCGAGCTCATCAAAAATTGTGCGGTGGATAAACTCCCGGTCTTCGGGATCAGGAACAAGCACTTCAATATTCTTTGCCGTAAATATTTTTTTGATATAGTCTTTTTCCATTGTGAACCTTGTACCGAGCAATCCGACTTTTTTTGTGATTCCCCGTTTTTGAACGGCTTCAAGGGTAACCTCACCAATATGGATCAAAGGAATCGAAATTCCTTTTCGGACAAAATCTGCGGCAACGTGTGCCGTATTCGCACAGAAAATGATACAATCTGCACCAGAAGTCTGTAATGTTGTAGCCGCCGTAAGAAACTTCTGTTCAACAGCCTCCCAATCGTTACGGTTAATGATTTCGGAAATATCCTGGAAATCGAAAGAATAAAGAAGACATCGAGAAGAATGTGAACCGCCAAGATGTTTGTTCGTCATTTCATTGATTGCTCGATAATAATCGATAGTGGAAATCCACGTTGTGCCGCCGATAAGACCGATTGTTTTCATACGTCAGTTTTCTTTTTTAAAAAATCTCCATCAACAATTAATAATTTTACTCCGTTTCGAGAAACGGAACGATGAGAACTCATTTCATCTGAAACGACATAGGTCATTCCCTGTTTCAATTCAAAGGATGTTCCATTATTTAATTCGCTGATGAAATCACCCTCCAAACAATGGACAATGTGTCCTTTGGTGCACCAATGATCTGCAAGATAACCGGAAGAATATTCAACAATGCGAATTCTGAGTCCGGAAAACAGGAGTGTTTGCCAGAACGCTGATCCGGTTTCCCCTTTATATTCGACTTTGGAGATTGAGGACCAGTCAATCGTTTGAAATGGAATGTTTTGTGTATTCATAAAATTCCGATGAAATAGTTATCTGCAGTAAAGTACCAATTCAATCATACTTAAGCAATTTCGTTTCCACTTCACGCTCAATTTTTGTATTTTGAGACAATTCAATCATTGCCAACACCATTTAATCGACAGCGTTATGGGAAGAATATTCGAAAAACGTAAACATGTTATGTTCGCGCGGTTCAAAAAAATGTCCAAAGCATTTAACCGCATTGGAAAAGATATTGAAATCGCGGTGAAAGCCGGCGGCGTCGATCCGAAAGCAAACTCACACCTGCGTATTGCCATTCAGAACGCGAAAAGCGTGAATATGCCGAAAGATCGGATTGATGCTGCGATCAAACGTGCATCTAATAAAGATACCTCGGGATATTTTGAGATTATTTATGAAGGATATGCTCCCCACGGAATTGCGGTGGTGGTAGAGTGTGCTACGGACAATCAAACGCGGACAGTCTCCAATGTTCGTCATCATTTTAAAAATTACGGCGGGTCAATGGGAAACCCCGGCTCGATCGCCTTCATGTTTGAACGTAAAGGACTGTTCAAAATTCCAATTGAAAAGATTACAGATGTTGATGAATTTGAATTAGAAATGATCGATCATGGATTGGACGATCTGAACGGCGACGAAAAATTTCTATACGTATATACATCGTTTCAAGGATTCGGCTCAATGCAAAAAGCCCTGGAAGAAAAAGGGATTGAACCGGCGAGCACCGAATTACAGTATATTCCTACAACCACAAAAGAGTTAACTCCGGAACAGGCAAAAGAAGTGACTGAGCTGATCGATGCTATGGAAGAGGATGACGATGTGCAGAACGTGTATCACAATATGGTCAGTAATCAGTAATCAGTTTTCAGATGTCAAAAATTATACAGAAAGCGCGTGATACATCAGACGCTTCCTGTATGGATAGCGTCATCACCGAATTTTTTCCGCAATTTATCCACCGCACTCAGTACATGAGTTCGTTTTTCGTCAGACGGAAAGAGGGACATCGGTTCTTCATTTGCTTCTGAAAATTGAGTTAATCCTACTCCCAGTAAACGTATTGACATTTTTCGAATATACGCTTTCAAAAAAATATTTTTTACCGCATCAAACACCACCTTATCGTCATTTGTCGATTCTTTTAGCGTAATATTTCGTGTAATAGTTGAAAAATCGGAGTACCGAAGTTTCAACTTAACAGTCTTTCCCTTCCAACCGTACCGCCGAGTATTATAACAGACGCTTTCGGTCAAATCATATAGATGCTTCAATAATTCATATTTATCGGATATATCTTTTCCAAACGTGTTTTCGTTACTGATGCTTTTCCGTTTCCATTCTACTTCCAACTTATCGCTTCCCAAACCCATTGCTGCTCGATAAAAATATCCGCCATGATCCCCAAGGATTGATTCAAGAACCTGTTTAGGCATCTTTTGAATATCGCGAATGAAATTGATATCGTATTTTCGCAATTCAAGCTCCGTCTTTGTCCCAACACCGGGAATAACATTGATATTGAGAGGTGCAAGAAATTCCTTTTCAAATCCATGCTCAATTGTAACACATCCCTCAGGTTTCACACATCCTGTTGCAATTTTTGAAACCAACTTATTGGATGAAAGTGCGATAGTGCATGGAAGGGAAAAATCTCTTTTCACCAACGCTTGCAGTGTGCGCATCAATCCGGGAAGATCGTTATTGTATAATTTTTCGCAACCGGTAAAATCCATATACATTTCGTCAATGGAAGCCTGTTGAACGATCGGTGCGTAATCACACATAAAATGGTACAAGCGTTTGGAGATTTTTCCATATTCACCATGACTTCCTCGGACAACAATAAGATTCGGGCAGAGATCAAGCGCTTGTCCGGTCGGCATTGCAGAACGGACTCCAAATTTTCGCGCTTCGTATGATGCAGAGGAAACAACACCGCGCCGGCCGGTACCGCCAACCGCGACCGGTTTTCCCAGAAGAGAAGGATCTTTAATTCGTTCTACGGAGACAAAAAAACAATCAAGATCAAGATGGGCGATATATTTTTTTTGTCCTGACATCTCGATAAGATATGTAAGAATGAAAGAAAATAAAAACGAGCAATAATCGAAAAGACAAAGTGTAGCTCTTCTATGAATATATGAATATATTATTTTATTCAACCCTACCACAACCGATGTGCGAAAGATGCATTTTTATGAAATCATTCAAAAAACACCTTTTCCCAATCTTCTTCTTTGCAACGATATTATTTTCATGTGATACAAATTCCGACAGCGCTCCCGCAAATGAACCGCAACAGGGTTATGAATTTTGGCTCACAAACGCTGATAAATCCATGCTATTTCAAAAACAAACGGCAAATCAATCCATCTCCGCAAACGAATCGACACCGGTGATTCAAATTACCAGCACACAGTCATATCAATCAATTGATGGATTTGGATGTGCGCTGACAGGCGGAAGCGCAACATTGCTTCACGCAATGAGCACCACAGCGCGCGCCGGGATCCTCAAAGAATTGTTTGCAACAAATGATAATAATATTGGGATGAGTTATTTACGCATAAGCATTGGTGCCTCAGATCTTGACGATCGAGTCTTTTCGTATAACGATCTAGCAGCGGGACAAACTGATACGGCAATGGCGAATTTTGATCTTGCTCCCGACAGGTTACATTTGATTCCCGTACTGAAAGAGATATTGGCAATTAATCCTGATATCAAAATTCTCGGCTCACCTTGGTCTGCGCCAGTGTGGATGAAAACGAACAACAATTCTATCGGCGGAAGCTTAAAACCGCAGTATTATACCCCCTATGCAAAATATTTCGTGAAATACATTCAACAGATGAAACAAGAAGGAATACGTATTGATGCCATCACCATTCAGAACGAACCGCTGTATGGTGGAAATAATCCAAGCATGGTGATGCAGGCTGGTGATCAAGCTTTATTCATCAGGAACCACCTTGGTCCGGCATTCATTGAAAATAATATTGATACTAAAATAATTGTCTACGACCATAATGCGGACCGCACGGATTATCCCATCACCGTGTTGAATGATACAATGGCACGAAAGTATGTTGACGGATCAGCATTTCATTTATATGGAGGAAACATTACTGATTTGATGGCAGTACACAACGCTCACCCCGACAAAAATCTTTATTTTACCGAACAATGGATTGGTGCTCCAGGAAATTTCCCGGTCGATTTGAAATGGCATGTCGGCACATTGATTATTGGAGGAACACGCAATTGGTGCCGTACGGTGGTGGAATGGAATCTTGCCGCCGATCCTAATCAAAATCCGCACACACCGGGGGGATGTACGCAATGTCTCGGTGCCATAACCATCAGCGGCGATGCTGTCATCCGCAATCCCGCATACTATATTCTTGCCCACGCAGCAAAGTTTGTTCGGCCAGGTTCAGTGCGTATTGAATCAACAATTCCCGGAACACTCATGAATGTTGCATTCCTCCGCACTGATGGAAAAAAAGTGTTGGTTGTTTTGAACAACAGTGCTCAAACGCAGGTGTTTAAGATTAAAGATGATGGGGGAAAAGAAATTGTGTCGATCTTAAAAGCCGGATCAGTTGGGACATATATGTGGTGAGCGGTAAGATGGTAATCGCTAAATTTTTGGCAGACTGTACGAAAAGTGTATAACGTTTTCCGCAACTCCACCGGTTGCTTTGTAAAAATCTAACGCATGTTGGTCTACGACATCTGCCTGCACAAAAATTTCTTTTATTCCCAGCCCCGTACAATATTCTTTGAGCGAAGCGATTAATTGTTTTCCAATCCCCTTTCTTTGATACTCAGTTCTTACAGCAAGATCATAAATATATACTTCACTCGATGGATAATATGTTGAGGAAAGAATGTGTGCAGTCAAACCGCCGACAACGACATTATTTAATAGAGCAGTGTAAAAAATTATTTTTCCATTCGTAAGCAACGTTTGCAAATGGTCTGTATGAGGCATTGAAAAATTGTGCATTTCAAAAACATTTTCATACACTCGTATCAATGCCGTTAAACGGTCTAGATCCTGCTCGTTCAGTTTTTGACATGTTATATTCATTGCGCAATCAAGAAGGCTTGTGAAATTGAATTTCCATCTTAATGTTCGTCCGTTTGTAGTTGCTCTCGGTAAACGGAACTTCGACAAAGCCAAATTTTTTATAGAGATGAATTGCTGATGCCAATGCTGTATTTGAGTAGAGAATAAGTTTTCTTGCGCCAAGTGATTTTGCATTATTGATGCAATGTTCCATCAGTATCGAGCCGATACCAATTCCTTGAACCTTTTTGGTTACCGCCATTTTGCCGAGCTCAAATACTCCCTCTTCATGGAAGTTTAACGCAACCGTGCCGACGATTTCACCCTGGTATTCGGCAAAGAAAATATGGCCGCCTTTGTCAATAATTTCTTTTCTTGGATAGGAAAGGAGGACCTGATCAACCGGTTCAAGAGTAAAATAGTGTTGGAGCCACTCTTCATTCAGACTTTTGAACATTGCGCTCCGTTCATTGGTAAAAGGAATAATGCGGGCATTCATACTTACATCACATTTCCAGAATCATCAAGTCTAATAAAAGGATTATAGGCAATCTCCCACAGATTCCCATCGGGATCGGCGACGTAGCTTGTATATCCTCCCCAAAATGCTTTTTGAGGCGTTTTCAAAACAATAACACCTTTTAATTTCAGGTCGGACACTATATCATCCACCTCTTGCTCCGAACGGACATTGTACGCAAGAGAGAAAGGTCTAAACCCGCTTCCTTTGGATGATACTTCAGCATCATTTGCAAGCTCCTCGCGGGGAAACAGCGACAACATAATGCCGTTCAATTTAAAAAAGACGACATCTCCGCTGCTGCTTGGATCCGGTTTCCAGCCGAAGATCTCTTCATAGAATTTTCTAGAAACCGAAAGATCGGTTACGCCGAGCGTGATGAACGTGAGACGTTGGTCCATAAAGTAATGATAAATGTCTAAATGAGAAACAACCTTACCGGCGCAAAACAAAATCGACTTCCAGCAGATTGTAATCCGTTGTCTTCATTCCAAGTTTATCGTACACCGCCAATGCTTGAGTATTTTGTTTCTCCACATACAAGCGTATGCCGCAGACGGATCCATTATCTTTCGCCAACGCAATAATACGATCATATAACGAACGAAACACTTTTTGCGAACGGAAATCCTTATGCACATACACGCTCTGTATCCACCAGAAGACACCGTTGCGCCAATCGCTCCATTCATACGTGATCATTAATTGACCAACAATCTTTCCATCAGATTCCGCTACCAGATAAAATCCTCGTGATGAATCGTCAAACATTCCATTCACGCCACGAATTGTCCGTTTAAGATCGAGATCAAAATGTTCCGTCTCTTTAGCCAACGCTACATTATATTGAGCAATCGTTTCAGCATCCGAACGTTGTGCGGTTCGTATAGTAATCATATAATTCTGTTAGATATTTTCTGATTCAATCAGAAATCAAAATATAAACCGATGCTGTGAGTGATGGTACGTTGATTATAAAACTGTCCCCGCTCTTCCATTCCAGTTCGATAAGTATATGCTATACGTGCTGCTCGAAACAATTCATTTCTTGTTCGAACACCCAGCTGATAGCTTTGAGTTGAACCATAGTTTACTTCACTTCGGATTTTAATGTCAAACGCGGTGTAAAGTTCAAACGTGTGAAAAAGATGAATATTTCCGCCATCAGCACCAAGTTGAAATAAAAATTGTCCATCGCGTCTTACGTTTACGAGAAACGAATGATTGTAGTATGTGCCGCCATACACAAAGCCCCGTAGAAGTGGGATGTTTTGCACGAGGAAGAATTGGTAATAATCCCGCGCATAATTTAATACATTCGAATTGCCAAGAGTTATAACAGCATCATCAACAAGATGATGGCTGGTGTGTCCCGAACCAAGACGAAGCACAGTTTCATGAGCGACAGGAATATCGAATGTGACATCGGCATAATAATCGGCATTAGTCACTTGATATTTTATTCCCGCATTTGCCAATGTTGTATAAACCGTTCCCGAAACAGTGATGAGACATTCAATTCCACGATATCGCACGATTGCTGCCGGAAACGATCCTCCAAGTCCTGCAAAAAATGCTCCGCTGGAGAGGTGTTTTGCATACGAGAGTCTGTGTTCAGTTCCGCTGGCAGTAAACGAGGGGATAAATTGTTTTTTGGGAATAAAACCGATAACACTACTGTCTTGAGCGGTGAGCAATGAAGAACAAACAAGTAATAAAATGGATAGAAATATTTTCATATCAGTTCAGTAACAATGCTTTTGCGATCGGTTTTTCGCGTTGATAGAACTTCACTCCCGGAGCAGGAAGATGGATCTTATTGATCAGATTTTTAAATATGCCCCAGGTATCACCGTCGGGGAGAATTGCATTGGTGTTCCAATCAAGCGCAATTGCGAACTTATGTTTTTTTAATCCTACATCTTGATAGGAAACATTTTTTGCACCAAGGCCGAACGCTACGTTCAAATATTTCGGCCAATATTTTTGAGTCGGTTCCGGAAGAATATTATGGACATCAACCGACAGCCAATAGATGTGACCGCTATAATCGCTCGCCGGACCCCAGTCCGGATCTTTTTTTCCACCGCTGGCAGATGGATAGTAACTCCACTTATAGTTAAAGTTATTAAGGAATGGATATTTTACCTGGAGCGCAGCGTAAGCCATTCCCGAAGAATTAAAAAGGAGGTCGGAAAAATTAAATGCCCATTTTGAGAATCCATCGCCGAGCTCAATCGCAATGGCGTGAGTTGCAGGAACGGCTATTGCACTCCACAAAGCGGACTCTTCGTCAAAATCGGCCCATTTCATGACATCATATGTGAGATGAAAAATAAGGTACGAAGCATACATGTGACCTAGTTTGTCCACACCATAACTATGGTTGTAGAAATATCCATCGCCCCATATCCGAAACTCATGTTGTTTGTAATAATAGTCGTCTTTCCACCACCATTGAAATTCTAGTGAAACCGCAGCAAGCGACCAGGCAATTGTACCATATGTTGCCACATCTTTGCGGTGGAGATAAAGGAACATCGAATCGCGTTCCATTTGTTGTGCAACTGAATGTTGTGCAAAAGTTATAATTGTTACTGCAAAAAGAATGAATGTTTTCATAGAATTGAAAAATGTACGAAAGAATGGTGAGACATCAAACGGAAGAAACTTCCTTAAACACAAAACCCAAAGCAAAGCAATGGGTTTTGTTATGAACAAAACATCTTCAATTTATGCCGCGGGTGATCGAGGAATTTCGATGATGAATTCGGTTCCTTTACCAATGTCCGATGTGAATGATATAGTTCCGTGATGATGATCGACCACTTTTTTGACTATTGCCAGACCGAGTCCGGTGCCATTCTTTTTTCCAACAGTGATAAATGGTTCGAAGAGTGATTCACGAATCTCAACTGGAATTCCATTACCGTTGTCCTCAACAGTAATTTTTAGAAAATTATCTTTCTCTTCCATGAGTACGCTAATCATTCCACCGTTCGGCATTGCATCTTCGGCGTTATTGATAATATTGTTCAACGCACGGCGGATACGATCTTTATCAACGGTCAATTTACTCACAGAATGACAACTGACAGCAAAACGGATATTGGATTCTTTGAAACGTGCTTCATAATCCTGCTGGAGTGAATCGGCGATCTCTTCGGCAGAGCATTCAATATAACCCAGCTGAAACCCCCCCTTGGAAAAATCGAGTAACTCCTGCATCATATCATCCATTCTACGGATAGCACCGTGAAGTTGTTCGAATTTTTTCGTCCGTTTTTCCGGCTCCATGGCCTGATTTTTTTGCAGGTAATCTGCGATCAACGAAACGGAAGTCATCGGCGTTCGAAAATCGTGCACAATAGAACTCGCCATTTGACCCACAGCAGACATCCGCTCGCTTTTTAACAATTCGCTTTGTACGCGCTGCAAATTTTCCTGCATTTGTTCAAATGCGACAGCAAGTTTGCCGATCTCGTCATTATCGAAATCATCCTTCAATTTATGGTCGAGTTTATTTCCTTTTCCGATTGATTCGGTAATGCCAATCAGTTTTTTCAGTGGACTATTGATGAATTTTCTGAAAACAAAACCATTCAGTACCAAAGAAAGAATGAAAAATCCGGCAAACACATAAAATGATTGTAATGCATTTGCCTCCAAATGTTCCGCTGTTTTTGCAAGGGGTACGGACATCACCGCTGCACCGAGTACGCTTCCGAGTTCTACATTATGGCAGCGCACACATTTTTTTTCTGCCACAAACGGTATTAATGCCTGCATTTCTTCACAGGATTGCAGGAATTTCGGTTTATCGCTGGAAAGATTTGAAATTTGTTTTGTTTCATGAAGGTGCTTATTACAAGTCAAATACCATTTAGGTTCTTTTGTAAGGAAGACCTCGCTGCCGAAATTTTTGTTCAGATCCCATACATCCACTTCGCGGCGGATCAATCGCGTTCTTCGTTCATCATCTTCCAAATAACTTTCATCGAAATGGAGGCTGTCAAGGCGGAACAGAATGTGAATATCTTTAATATCGCCGGATGAGCTGACCTTGCGAAGATAAGTGTCATCAACACTTTCATTGGTCACCATCATGTTTACCAATGCTTCTTTAATCGTGTTTGCCTGCGCAGTAGCAGCATTCTGCACCTGAGACATCATTTGTTCTTGTGTAGTGCTATAGTTGAAATAAGCGATCACCGCCACCGCCACAAAGAAAAGCGGGAAAAAAATGATGGACACTTTTACCGGAAGTGAAAAATTTTTTAACATACGTTCCCCTTAAAGAATATTTACAAACTAATTGTTCCAAGAATTGTGCGTTTTGATGCGCCTGTGACTGAAGGAATATTTGCTGCATTTCCGCACACAGTTTCATTTGCCAGTAACGCGAAACAAAGAGCTTCTTTTGATTCTGAATCAACACCGCAATCATTACTTGTCACAATTGTAGCAGGAAAAAAAAGCTTTTTCAGCGATTCAACAATCATGCTATTATGAGAACCGCCGCCACTGATAATAAGTTCATGCAGTGTGTCTCTCTTTAAACGTTTCCGCAGAAAACGATTATATTGATCAAAGATTGTTAAAGCAGTAAATTCTGTAACGGTTGCAATGATATTTTCCTTTGTCTCTCCACGAGAAATATGGAGAATTTTCTTCACAAAAGTATCACCGAAATCCTCCCGGCCAGTCGATTTAGGCAAGGGAAGATCAAAATAAGGATGTTGGATCAACTGCTTTAACAATGACGGAAGAATATTTCCTCGTGAAGCTACCAAACCGTTTCGGTCGAACTGCCGGCCGAAAAAATGATACATTAATACATCGATAATCATATTTCCCGGCCCCGTATCCAATGCGATAATATCGTGGATTGCGCAGTTCTTTTTTATCAATGTAATATTCGCGATTCCGCCTATGTTGAGTAACGCTCTGTTATATTTCGATGAGCGGAAAGCGACAAAATCAAAAAATGGCACCAGCGGTGCTCCCTGTCCCCCCACAGCCATATCTCCCGTTCGGAAATTTCCCACGGTTATGATACCCGTCAATTTCGCAATTGTGGAAGGGTCACCTATCTGCAACGTCGAATGGATTTTTTTTCCAAAGATATTCTGCGATTTAGGAAGATGATGAATGGTTTGACCGTGAGAGCCGATGAGGTCAATTTGTGCAGGCGAAAGGCCGGCTTTTTTTATTACAGCAAAGACCGCATCAGCAGAAAAATGGGAAATGAGAATGTTCAATGATGAGATTGCATCTACGTTGCCACCACCAGGATGAGAATTTTGCAGCACGTATTCTTTATATCCTTTGGGATAACGGTGTGAATGAAAAGCAATTTGTTTAAACGATGTTGATATACCACTACCACGCACTTTTGCTACTACTGCATCAATGGAATCTATAGAAGTACCAGACATCAATCCAACGATGAATCGCTCTTTTTTTCTTGCAATCTGTTCTATTCGGGTCATAGCTAAACGAAATATTGTAACGGAAGATATAATAAAAACTGATTATATTCTTCTTACAATAATCGTAAAAGGTCAAAACATGATCTCCATCTGGGAAAAACAGTCGTTTCTTCGCTCGGATATCGTGATTGTCGGCGGAGGAATTCTTGGACTTTCAACGGCTTGTTCAATAAAAGAACAGCAACCTGAAAGAACAGTACTTGTATTAGAGAAGGGAATACTTCCTTCCGGTGCCAGTACTAAAAATGCCGGCTTTGCGTGTTTTGGGAGCCTTACAGAACTTGTTTCCGATATGAAATCATTCGGACAATCGCTGATGCTGCAATTAGTGGAAAAGCGGTGGCGGGGGCTTGCGTTGCTGGACCAACGATTGGGAGAAGAAGCGATGGACTTCCAGCATTATGGCGGATTTGAATTATTGACAGAAAATGAACTTGAAGTATATCAGTACATCGATATAATCAATCAATTGTTATTTCCGCTTTTTCAAATGGAAGTGTATCACAGCGTTCCGTCAAAGATTACGGAATTTGGATTTAACAAGGAGATGATTAAAGATATCATTTTCAATCCGTTTGAAGGACAAATTGATACAGGGAAGATGATGAAATCACTCATACGAAAATCATCATCGCTCGGAGTGGAAATGTTGACTGGCACTGAAGTAACGGCGTTGCATTCACATGAAGCTTCTGTTGATATAGAAGTGAAACAAGAAAAAGATAATATCCGGTTCACAGCACGAACCGCGGCAGTGTGCACCAATGCTTTTCTACCAAAGTTATTTCCCAGCATGAATGTTATTCCAGGAAGGGGACAGGTGTTGATTACCAAACCGATTCCGAATCTAAAATTGAAAGGAACATTCCATTACGACGAGGGGTTTTATTATTTTCGTAATTACAACAATAGAGTGCTTTTCGGTGGCGGGAGGAACCTCGACAAAGAAGCGGAAGCAACGACCGATTTTTCTCCCAATAAAAAAATCATTGATGATCTTAAACATAAATTGTCGGAAATTATTCTTCCAAATACTTCTCATGAAATTGATTATACCTGGCAGGGGATTATGGGCTTCGGTCCAACAAAATTTCCCATGATTGAATCTCCACAGCCGAATGTTTATGCAGCTCTTGGGTGCAATGGAATGGGTGTTGCATTAAGTAGTTTGTTGGGAGATGAGCTAGCGGAAAAGATAGTTTTGTCGTTTTGAGACAAGAACATTGTTTAGAACGGTAACGCCCCAAAATATTTATGGATTAACTGTCGTGGTTATTTCAAACCATTAAAAAATAACAGAGCAAAACATCTTAATTACGATGTTATGCAGAGAGGTAAAAGTGGTTTGACGCAGCGCAGAAACAACGGTCATCCTGGGCAAATCCTTCGTAGTTTGAAGGATGCGTCGAAGGATGACTAAACTAACTTAGACTGCGTCTAGATCACCATGATCGTTTTTCTTATTCTGCATAACATGATTTAATTATTAAACTTACTAATTGAGCAACGATTATTGCTTGTTATTTATTTTTCCGATATAATTACAGTTGATACAGAAATAAATCTGTTTCATATTCTCAAACTAAATTTATTTTAATAAATGAAAAATTTATTTTTATTAGTAATCATATTTTCCTCTTTTAGCGCGTTAAGCTGTAAAAATATTGCAAATGAAATAGATAACTTGCAGACGCCTTTTACACCCACAATTAAGATCGTTTCCCCCTCAAATAATGCTATTGTTTTAGATAGTGTAACGATCGAAATTGACGCCTTTGATGATAAAGGAATAATTAAAGTAGAGATATATATTGATAATAAAACAGATAGTTTGAAACCATTACTAATCAAACCATATAAATATATTTTGCTCACCCCCCAAGAACAAGACTCCGGTAAACATTTAGTATACGCGAAAGCATATGATGCAGACGGCAATGTAGCAACGAGTGAAATATTAACAATAAATGTTAAAAAATTCCAATCACCGTCAGAACTTCAGATTACCTCTATCACAAAATTTCAAATAAATTTAAGTTGGAAAGATAACTCTTCAGTCGAAACAGGCTTTGAGGTAGAACAGTCTGCGAATGGTGACAATTTTGTTTTTGTAAAAAATATAGCCGCAAATGAAACAACCGCGACAATTTCTGGAATATATGATTCAACAACAACGTATTCGTTTCGATTAAGAGCTATAACGGCGACCAAAAAATCCGTTTATTCGAACATTTCTAAAAATAATATAACAATTGGAAATTCAGAAATGGTGCTTGTTGTAGGTGGCAAATTTACTATGGGAAGCGAAATTACCTGGATTAACGGAGCAAGCCCTTCGCATTCTGTCACACTCTCGGATTTTTATATTAATTCTTCAGAGGTGACATGGGGAACATGGGACACAGTATATCAATGGGGAAAAAATAATGGGTACACTGATCTACCAATAGGACAAAAAGGATATTCAAATGGCAACGCACTGCACCCTGTGACAATGGTAAGTTGGTATGATGCTATAAAGTGGTGCAATGCTCGTTCCCAAAAAGAAGGATTGACTCCTGTATACTACGTCAACTCCAATTTTACATCAATAAATATTTTTAAAACAGGACAAATAAATATAACAGCTTCAATGATAAATTTAAATGCAAATGGTTACCGTTTACCAACTGAAGCGGAATGGGAATATGCTGCACAAGGAGGCGCTAAACGACACAATCCCTCATTCATGTATAGCGGAAGCAATGCTGTCGACAGTGTTGCCTGGTATAGTGCAAATGCTGGCGGGAATACGCATATCGTAAGAACAAAAGCTCCAAATGAATTAGGTTTATATGATATGAGTGGAAATGTATTGGAATTATGTTGGGACTGGAGTGGTTTATATAATATTGCTGCGCAAATAAATCCGACTGGACCAACTTCTGGAACCGTTCGAATAATTCGCAGTGGTGCTACTCATCATGATTATGCTCATAGTCATATAGCTAATCGGAATACAGTTAATCCCGGAATTCGCGATGGTGATTTGGGTTTTCGTGTTTGTAGGACAAAATAGAGATCTTACGCGAATGGATAATGATATAAATAAATTTTTGTTAGGTTATTTACACACCGCTTTGAATACCCGCAAATAGTTTTCTCCCAAAATTTTTCGCACGTCCATGGATGAGTATCCTTTTCGCAGAAGCGCCATCGTCAGATTCTGCAGTTTGGATACATTTTCCAAGCCGACGGGGGCTGTAATCCCTCCATCATAATCCGAACCGATCGCCACATGGTCGATCCCGACAAGATTCTTGATATAGTCGATATGTTTAATGACGGTATCAATTGTTACGCTTGCCGCGGGTGATGATGAGATGAACGATGTATAAAATACCACACCGACCACGCCTCCACCGTTGGCAATAGCTTTAATCTGAGTATCCGTTAAATTGCGAGTATGATTTCGCAATGCACGAGCCCCCGAATGACTGGCAATAATCGGATTTTTTGTTACCACAAGAATATCTTCAATTGTTTTTATTCCGGTGTGTGAAACATCAATGATCATACCGAGCGAATCCATCGTACGAATCACTTGTTTACCGAAGTCTGATAATCCTTTTGTTGCCGATTGGGCATCTGCCGCCGAAGTAGCCCACGATGTGCTGTTGTTCCATGTAATTGTTAGATATCGAGCACCAAGATTGTACAGCGCAATTAATTTATTCAAATCTTCCTCGATCGCAATTCCTCCTTCAACACAAAGAACAGCGGCAATTTTCCCAGCAGTATTTACAGACTGAATTTCGGAGACAGAAGATGCTCTTGCGATCTTTGATGCATTTCTACCGAATTGTGCCATACAGGTATCATACATCTCTTTTGTCCGCAAATAGGCTGTTGTTGGATAATCGCTTGGATCCGGCCAAAGCACAATCATTTGTGCATCGATTCCGCCGTCAAAAAATCTTGGAATATCGCTTTGATTGGATGTATGTCGGGTACCAATCTGATATCCATTAACCATCAATTCTGCTACGTCATTATGAAGATCGAAAACAAATGCGCGTCGATGAACAGTGATGATCGAGAAATCTATTCCTGTACTACTTACTTCAGGAACGGTAATGGAATCTTGTTCATACCCTAATTTGTAGATTTTGATTTTGTAGTCACTTGCTTGTTTCTTTTGCAATGAAGCTGCATACCCACCCACTAAATAAACATCTCCGAGACCGTTACCGCTTCCTCCATCCAATTGAAGCATTTTCTTTGTGATTGATCGTCCGTTATATTGTATTGTGTAAAACAATGTTCCCGCCGCACCTTTCCCGCTCCATCGAATACTATATTCACCGGCTATAAGTGTGAATGTTTTTGCATCAATCAATTGACCGAGGATGTTGTGAACCGATAGAGATACCGATCCGTTTCCTGGAATTGAAAATGAAATGGTCGTAGATGGATTGAACGGATTTGGAAAATTTTGAGGCACTTGAAAGGAGAGAGGAACAGAAGTTGAATGATCGATGCCATTGGTTTGAAACGTATATGACCATTTTCCCGTTACGGTTGAATATACTGTGTATTTTTTTACTGGATCGGAGGTTAGAGAAATTTCGAGCCGGGCAGAATCCACCGGGGATTTTGAGTATGAATCAACGACTATTCCTCCAATTGTGACTGTTTGGGCAGAAACAACAGTGCAGGTGAAACAAAAAAACATTATTTGAAGTGAAAAGCATGGTGTACGCATATGTTTTTGCTACAGAAGAACAGTCCTTTGGGACAATGGTATCGAAATAGTGCTGGAGTAGCAATATCAAAAGTAAGGGAATTTTTGTACACTCAATATATCATACGTAAAAATGGATAATACAATGAAACAACAATCTCTGCTCTTAGGAGCCCATATGTCAATCGCCGGAGGCGTACATACGTCTGTTGACCGTGCAATTTCGATTGGCTGCACCGCATTGCAGGTGTTTACAAAAAACAATAATCAGTGGAATGGAAAACCGTTCACGGAAGAAGATATTACGCAGTATAAAAAGAAAATTTCTGCGGCCGGTATTGCACCAGTGGTCTCACACGATTCCTATCTGATTAATCTGTGTGCAACCAATCCAGACATTCTAAAAAAATCTCGCGAAGCATTCATCGATGAACTGGAGCGATGCGAACAGTTAGGAATACAATTATTGAATTTTCATCCCGGTTCTCACCTTGGACTCGGAGATGAAGAGGGGATAAAAGGGATCTGCGAAAGTTTGAATATTGCTCACGATGCAACGAAAGGTTTTAAAGTAAAAAGTGTTTTGGAAGCAACTGCGGGGCAGGGGACTAATGTCGGTTATAAGTTCGAGCATCTTCGCGCAATCATTGACGGGGTTGCTCATCCCGAACGAATGGCTATTTGCATCGACACCTGTCACATCTTTGCAGCTGGATACGACATCTCAACTGAAAAAGGATATGAAGAAACATTCATTCTGTTTGACGAGATTGTGGGGTTGGATCGGCTTGTTGCATTTCACATCAATGATTCAAAGAAAGGACTCGGCTCACACGTTGATCGCCACGAGCACATTGGCAAAGGCGCCATCGGACTGACAGGATTTCGATTATTGATGAATGATGATCGGTTTGCCCACATTCCAAAGATTTTGGAGACACCAAAGAGCAACGATCTGCATGAAGATGTGGAGAATATGACTCTGTTGAAGAGTTTGTTGAAAGATTGATGACAGAGAACATTACACTCTCGTTCCCAAATTGAGTTTAGGAACGAGTGAATAAAAAGTGAAAAACTTACATCATTTGAAATACTACTACAGCAAGTAACGCACCAATAATCGGAGCGATCACCGGTATCCACGCATATCCCCAATCGCTGTCCCGTTTGTTGGCAATCGGCAATATAAAATGCATAATGCGCGGACCTAAATCTCTTGCCGGATTAATAGCATATCCAGTTGGACCGCCAAGTGATAATCCGATGCCAAGCACTAATAACGCTACAGGGAGAGCATCCAACGCACCCAAACTGCTTTGCGGAGCAACAATATGCAGCACACCAGATACCAGCACAAACGTTCCGATAACTTCTGTTAAAAAATTATAAAACGGATTTCGAATTGCTGGACCAGTACAAAAGACTGCCAATTGTAGGTCTTTATTTTCTGTTGCATCAAAATGCTGCTTGTAAGAAAGCCAAACCAAAAATGCGCCAAACATTGCGCCCAGCATTTGCGCTAGTATATACATCGGAACTATATTCCAAGATACTTTTTGAGCGAATGCGAGCGCAATAGTGACGGCAGGATTAATATGTGCACCGCTAACCGCGGCAACGGAATATACACCGACAAACACTCCCATTGCCCATCCAAAGGTGATGACGATCCATCCGCCGCCGTTTCCTTTAGTTTTGTTCAGTACAACATTTGCTACAACGCCGTCTCCTAAAATAATAAGAAGCGCCGTGCCGATAAATTCTCCAAGAAAGGGTGTCATAATATGTATGAGTTGGTGAGTAGAATAGGAAATTAGTCGATCATGTTTCAAAATGATTGTTTGGGAAGATACTGTTTTGCGACACTCGTAAATTCTTCAACTTGTCGCTGGATCCATTGTTCATCCTTCTGCATTTCATCAGCCAGCAGCGCTGCTACAACCGGAGCGGATTCAATTGCCGCTTTTGCATCAAGCAGCAACGCCCGTGTCCTTCGGCTCAACGCATCTTCCACCGTCATGCACATCTCGTTTCGTACCGCCCAGATAAACTCTGCCTTTACAAATGGTAACGAAGGATGAATTATTTTTCTCAGAGTCGGATCAACCGTTATTAATGTGTGAATCAATTTTTCATCGTAGCCATAATAATAGAGCGGCGTGTTAAAATCAACTTCAATCTTCCAGCCATGAATTTTTAAGTGATGTGTGGTGCACGGTTTTTCCTCAGCACCGAAATGATTTAAAGTAATATGCAGAACATCTTCGGACATTTTTCTATACGTTGTCCACTTTCCACCGACCACGCTCACGAGATTGGAATCCGAAATAGAAATATGATGTTCCCGTGATAACGCTGCTGTTGATTCTGCCTCCTCTTTGACAAGAGGACGTAAACCAGCAAAAATACTGCGGATATCATGCTGCAGCGGTTTTTTTGTCAAATATTTTCCGATGTGGTGCATGACGAAATCAACTTCGTCGTTCAATGCTACAGGTTCCGCAGAAACAGTTTCAATAAGGGTGTCGGTTGTACCAATAATTGTTTTATTATGCCATGGAACAGCAAAGAGGACACGGTTATCATCGGTGTGCGGAATCATGATAGCGGTGGCGGAAGGGAGGAATTCTCGATCAACAACGACGTGAATTCCCTGACTGAGTGTAACAATAGATTGAGCATTGACATTGTCCATTTTTAAAATGGAATCGGCAAATACACCCGTCGCATTAATCACCATTTTTGCCTTTACTTCATAAGATCTCTGTTCAATGTAGTCAGTAATTGCTACGCCGCAGATTTTCCCGTTCACTTTCAATAGCTGTTCAACGCTCATATAGTTGACAAGAACAGCGCCATGTTCTGCGGCAGTCATTGCAAGATGAATTGCCAACCGTGCATCGTCGAATTGTCCATCATAATAAAGAACGCCCCCTTGCAATCCATCTGTTTGTAATGTTGGTGCACATTGGAGCGTTTCTTCAATCGACAACATTTGCGTGTTTCCGAATCCCAAATCTCCCGCAAGCCAGTCATATGCTTTCAGTCCCACACCGTAAAATGGAGTTTCCCACCAGGTATAATTCGGAATAACGAACGATTGTTTTTTGACCAGGTGAGGAGCATTCTGCAGCAGCAAACCACGTTCTTTTAACGCTTCTTTTACTAATGGAATATTTCCTTGACGAAGATACCGGACGCCGCCATGCACCAGTTTAGTGCTGCGCGATGATGTTCCTTTGGCAAAATCATGTTTCTCTACCAGCAGCGTCGACAATCCGCGTGATGCTGCATCAACCGCAATGCCTAAACCTGTCGCCCCTCCGCCGATGATACAGAGATCCCACTCTTTCTCGGATTGAATCCGGGAGATCATGTATTGACGATTAAAAGGATTTTTATTCACGGTACTTTTAATAAAGTCAGGATGCCCAGGCAATTGCC